>Ga0209915_1000017_pt1 | contig 965120 bp, 887 predicted proteins | sample ThiBiot_750_plan_FD_183952 | JGI IMG/M metagenome (GOLD analysis project Ga0209915, IMG submission 183952) | Wastewater bioreactor microbial communities from Cape Town, South Africa - Thiocy_cont_750_plan (SPAdes) | ecosystem: Engineered > Bioreactor > Thiocyanate-remediating >... | reverse complement strand
CCTCGGTATCGGGGTCTTGCAGATCCCAGAACAGGGCCTTGGTCATGCCGTCGACCCCGGTCACGCCGACGTTCGACAGGGTCTTGTGCCAGCCGATCTCCTTGTCGATGAATGCCCGCATGGCGGCAGCCTTGAGGCAGGCATCGAGCTTGATGCTGGCATTGGCGGCGGTGTCCCAGGCGGTCCAGTCGCCGTGGATCGGCATCAGTTCGCGGCTGGAGAAGTTCTCGCGGTAGGCGAGCGCTGCTTCGACGGTGTCGGCGATGGTCGGCACATAGGCGAAGGCGCGCAACTTTTTGGCTGCGCCCGCCAGGGCGGTGGCGATGGGCAGGGTGCAGTTGTCCGGCACGCAGAGGATGCGCGGCTTGACGCCCGTGACCGGGGCAGCACGCTCCAGCGCCTTGAGGCCGGTATAGCTGCCATCCGGCAGGATGGTCCCGATGATGTTGCTGGTCAGCTCGGCGGCGTCGGCGCCATCGGCCACGCGCACGGCGATGACGATGGTGTTGACGGTGTCATAGATGGTTTGCAGCGAGCGTTTGAGGTTGCCGGTACTGCCCGCCTTGGCGATGGCCGCCGTCAGGTTGGCAATCAGCACGGGTTTGTTGAGGGGGAAGTAAGCGGCATCCGCATCGCTGCTGGTGCAGATGATGCCGATCACCGCCGTGGCGACGGTGCGGATGGTGCGCGTGCCCTCGTTGGCTTCCACGACGCGCACGCCGTGGTGAAATTGGTCCAGTGCCATAGGTTCTCCTGTTGTCCGGACGGAGCATTCTGTGCGTAGGTAATACCTGTGATGCGAGCAGGGTCAGGATGCAGGGGCAGGGGATGTCAGGCGAGCGGCGGCCAGTGTGTGAGGGCCGCACACACTGGCGAAGCGGTGACAAGGTGGCGGATGACGGCAGTCACGAAACACCCCGCACAGGGCGGGGTGGTGGTCGGACTCAAGGGTTATTCGGTGGCGGAATCCCCCGGGGGCGTCGGCCAGGTGATGGTATGAGGATAGCCAGCCTGCTGGTCGACCTTGGAGAGGGCAACGCGGTAAGCCTTCCAGGCGATGAGTTTCACCTGGTCATCGGCTGACGGTTCGCTGATGACATTGGGATCCAGTGCGTCGGTGAGCACGGCGATCTCCTGGCTTGCTTCGCTCATCAAGGTGAGACGTTTCTGCTGCGCTTGCTGTGCCTGCACGGCATCCTCCTGCTCTAGGTCTTTCACCCAACGCAGCAGGTCCGCATCCCACACGTCGAATGGGGATGACGGAGGGGTGAGAGTGAGGGCCAGCGGCAGTTCACCGAGCTCCTTGATAACGACAGGTTGGCGTGTGCGCTTGTCGTATGCCGTCTGACCGCGAAAATCATCGACGGACTCCCAGCCTGTCTGGCTACGAACAATGGCTTTCCCTGGTGCGGTTTGATCCGGTTCATCCAGATAGGCACCAGCAGGGAGACCCGTTCCCACGGATACCCAGACCTGCTGTTGCGACAGGTATTCACCAGTAATCGGGTTGGCGGCAAATACCGTGGCCCAACCGGAAGATGAAGCAAACCCATCTTCTCCCCATACGACGATCGGTTCATTCATTATGCTGCCCTCACGATGTAGTTGAATGCGATGTTACGGGGCCGGTTTTCCTCAGCAGTGGGTACGACGTTAGAGGAATTAAAATTGGCTAAAGCCCTTCGATCACCACTGATCGAACCTGATGTCCAGTTAGGGACGAGCCCGAGGTTATTTTGGAGCGTGAACGCACCAGACCCGCCAGACAAACCACCGACTTTGGACGAGTTATCTGCGACCATGAATGAGCCAGAGATATTCCTGATGGCGTCATTTTGCGTTGATGCTAAGGTGCGCCCTTGGTCAACTCCCCTTCCTGCATCCCAGCCCCGGATAAACTCCGCCCGCATATCTGGCAAAACCAGCGCCGGGTATGCGAGCGCCAGCTTGGGATAAGTCGCCGCACTGAACGACTGACCCGTCATCATCAGATAGCCGTCAGGTGGTGTTTCAAGCGGCCAGGGGATCGGGGCGCCCGCCGGATAGCCATTCGCCGCGATGTCTTTGTTCAGCGCGGCCATCAACTTTTTGGCCGTCACAAACTTGCTGTCATCGGTCCCCGCGTCGACTTCGGCCTGGGTGGCGATCTGAGCCTTGCCTTTCACCCCTTCGCTGGCGGTGGCGATGACCACAACCCCGGTCATACCATCGACCGACTGCACTGCGTCGGTGGGGGTGAGCAGCTCTTGCCAGTTGGCCAAGGTCGAGGCGCCCGCTACCCGCAGGATGAAGCTCTTGTTCAGGTCGGTGCGCACCGCGACATCACCGATTTCAGCGGTCAGGGCCAGCATGGCGGCCTGGGTACCGACGACAAAGGTGTCGGTGATGGCAGTGGCCGGGATCTGGGCGACCGGCACCTTGCCGCCGCTGTCCAGGGTGGCGACCCCGTTGGCGGCCCCCTTCTGGCTGCTGGGTACGGCATCGGTGATGCCATAGCCCGACAATGTGGTGGGGTTGCTGCCGGCGGTGACGTTGCCCTTGGCATCGACGGTGACGGAGCGATAGGTCCCCGCCACGACCCCGGAGTTTTTATAGGTGGCAGTGATGGAGATGTTGCCGCTGCCATCGAACGAGGCCTGACCGGTCACATCCCCGGCCACGGCGATGGTGCGCGCCGTGGTGAGTTTGTTGGCCTTGCCCGCAGCGGTGGTGCCGCCTTCCAGGTCATCCATGTGCCTTTTCAGGTAGGCAGTGCGGTTCGCCAGCGCCTGGGCCTGCTTGTTGGAAGTACCCCCCGGGCCGCCGAGCACCGGGTCGCTGGTTTCGAGCTGATAGACGCCTGCGTCCCAGCTCACCACCTCTTGTAAATTCGCCATATCAGGAGGCTCCGTGGTTGTAGTTGCCGTTGTAGGTTGCGGCGCCGTTGTAGGTCAGGGGCGCCTGGGTGTAATCGAGGGCCGCCAGATGGCAGCGGGCCGGGGCCATCTCTGCCAGCAGGCGCCGGATGCGGTTGGCCTGCACGGTAGTGACCGGGCGGGCGAGGATGACGCGATAGACGGCCCACTGGGACGGATCCCCGTGGGGTTCGTTGCCGTTGTAAGCGAGGGTGCCGTCATAGCGGCGGCCCGTGGCGCGTTCGATGATGGTGCTGTCGCCAAAGCCCAGTACGGCCAGCGCCTCCTTGATGGCCCAGGGGGTGCCCTTGCGCTGGTGCAGGCGGAACGAGGCGCTGATGAGGGCTCGCTGCTGGTCTTCTGACTCGGCCAGCTCCCACCAATCCACCGACCTGGCCCAGGCGAGCCAGGGCAGCAGCGGGGCGGGGCAGGTGTCAGCAAAGCGGGTGGTGGTGATCACCTCCGGCGCCACTGCGCTGGCCAGGGTGGACGCGGCAAGGTGCTCCAGCCGGGTGGCAGAGGGCGGCAGCAGATCCCGGGTGGTCGGCAATGGCAGGGGCAGACGATGCACCTTGGCCGCGCCGAACGTACAGCCATCAAAGCCCCGTGTGGTCAGGCGCGCGGAGCTGGCCATCGGCGAGAGTGCCGAAGGTAGCAGCGGGGCCGGGACCAGTGCGGCGATGATGGCGGGCAGACCGGGGAGAGGGACCGCCGGGGCCAGCGGATAGAGGATCCGCGCGTACTTGGCGACGGGGCTCCCCACTGCGCCGGTGAACGGGGTCGCGGCCTGAGCCAGTCGGGTGTTGAGCCTTGGGGCACCGCTCTGACCATCAGACAGGGTGCCGACGAGTTGGCGCACTCGGGCACGGTGGCTGCCCATGGCGCCAAGATCGAAGCCGGCAGGAGCGAGGCGTTGCCCAATGGTCGGCGCCTCAATGGCGTCTGGCTGCATGCTGCCTGCCGCAAGCCTGGCCCTGAGCGTGGCGATGCCCAGCGCACCGGCACTGAGCCCCGGCACGCGGACGAGGGGGGTGAGTTCGGCCGCGCCCATGGCGAGCAGATCCCCCAGGCTCCCCACACTGGCGCGGGTGGTGATATCCGGGGCGCCATAGGCGCCAGCCTCGATGGCGCCGGGTGCGGTGCGATGGGTCAGCTTGGCCGTGCCTGCTGCGAACTGACTGACACCGGCGGGCCTGGCGCGCTGTAATGCCGCCATGCTGCCGATTGGCCCTGCCGCTATCCCGACCGGTGACAGGCCGATCCTGACCCCGGCAATGGCGACCGGCGCGGGGTCATCGTCACCCTGCAGGGTGCCCCGGTAGATCGCCGCCCCGTCGAATGACAGGGGGCCGTCGTGATAGGTCAGTGACCCGCGCCAGACGGGATAGAGGGTTGCCATCAGAGTTTGAAGATCTTATTGGCGCCGTTGTCCCAGGTGATGATGATGTCGCCGCCGTTGGTGCTGACCGGCAGGCCCGCCGCCGTGTCGAACAGGGCGATCAGCGGGCTGGTCGCGGCGCTGCCGGTGTCTTTATAGATGGCGCAATACTTCACCGCCGCCGTGGGTACGGCGCTGAAAGTGACGTCGGCGGCGTCCAGCACGCCGCCGGTGACCGTCTTGCTGGTCAGTGTCTGCGGGGTGCCGACCACGTGGGACGAAAGCGTGCTGAAAAACTCGTCGCTGCCCAGGGTGGGGGCGTAGGTGTCTTTGATCAGCGCGCACTTGAGGGTGTCGGCACTGGCGTTGATGGCGCCGGTGAGAAACTTCTCGCGGCCTTTGTCATAGAGGGCGTTTGCCATGGTCTGGTCCTTAATCGAGGTGGAGGGTGGTGAGTTTGGCGGCCTGCTGCGCCGTGCAGGTGACATCTGTCAGCGGTGCGCGCAGGGTGACGCTATCGATCCCCGGCTGGTGCAGGGCGGCATAGATGGCCGAGAGCGGGACGGTGGCCCCGACCCGGTAATAGGCGGCAGCGGTCTGGTTCATGGCAGCGGTGGCCGCTGCAATGGCCTGCTCCTTGCCAAGGCCGGTGGCGTTGAGGGTGGCATCGACGGCATAGGGCTTGATCTGGGAGGGCTCGACGGCCACCAGATCGCACAGGGGGCGCACATCATCGGCCGAAAGCGCCTGGCTGACCCGATTGAGGGTGTCGGCACTGGGTTGGCCGGCAGGGGAGAGCAGGGTCACCCGCACGGTACCCGGCGAGGGGCTGTCGACGGCCACATCCGCCACCTCGGCGCTGGCTGACAGGGCGTGAAACTTGTAGGCATTGACTGGCCCGGCGGTGGTCAGCCCCTCAAACGCCATCTGGCCGCGCAGGCGCAGGCGGTCATCCGATTCATAGATCGGATCGACAGGCGGATTGGCCGCCGGATCCCCCGGGGTGACCAGCAGGCGGGCGATGTTGTACTCGGCGACCAGATGGTCGAGGGTGGTGCCGCTGGCAAAGGCGAGCAGGGTCTGCTTGGCGGCATCGTTGATGCGGGCCCGCAGCACCACCTCCCGATAGGCGTTCTCTTGCAGCAGCTTGTTGAGCGGCTCGGATTCGAGTTCCAGGGTGGCGGCGATGGCGGCTTGCTGGTCTGCCGGGTAGTAGCTCACCAGGGTGGCCTTGCGCTCGGCCAGGATGGTCTCAAAGTCGAGGGGCTCCACCACCGAGGGCGGCGGGAGCTGGGTCAAATCCACGTTGCTCAATTGGCGGCTCCTGTGAGGATGGCGATAGAAGCAGACTCCGGCGCGCCGCCGTCCTTGCGCTGCCATGTGAGCTCGACGGTGAGGGCGCCATCCATGCCGCCGCCCAGCACATCGACCCGGGTGATGGTGATGCGGGGTTCCCAGTTGATGAGGGCCTGCACGGTGGCGGCCATCAGGCGCAGGCGGGTGGCCTGATGTAGGGGCTGGTCGATGAGGTAAAACAGCTCGCTGCCGTAGTCGCGGCGCATGACCCGGGATCCCACCGGGGTGATGAGGATGTCGCGCACCGACTGGATGATGTGGTCGGTGGCGCTGATGGCGCGGCCAGAGACTGCATTCATGCCGAGCCAGTTCATTGCGGGCCCCCGGAAGTGCCGCTGCCGGTGCTGACGTTGCCGTGCTTGTGGGTAGTCACCTCGATGCCGCCAATCTTGGCGCTGGGGGCGGTGATCTTGCCGCCCGCCTCGATGGTCGAACCGACCTTGAGTGCCTGGGTGCATTCCACCAGGGGGGTGATCAGCTTGACGGTCACCGAGGCGGAAAGGGTGGCGGTCTTGATGCCGCTCGCATTGAGCACCCCGGTGGCCGGGTTGTACTCGATGACGGCGCCATCAGCGTATTCAGTGCGATCGAGGTCCGGGTTGTCATCGTCCGCCAAGGGCTCTGGGAAGGCAGCGCAATTGATGGGGCCGACGATGTAGGCATTGCGCGGGTCGCCGCTGACCGAGAGCATCAGCACCTGTTCGCCAATGGAGAGGCGATGGCGGGTGCGATTCCTCCCGGCCCGCGCAGTTGCGTAGGGCCGCCAGTTGGTGATGAGGTCGCCGGTTTTGACGCGACATTCCCCTGATCGCACGGCGGTGACGGTGCCGATGCGGATCAGGTTGTCGATCAGGCGTTGGAGTTCAGTCGGGGTCGGTTGCATGGGGCCATTGTTTTGGGCAATGGCCGGGAAGGCGAGGGGCGGCCAGTGTGTACGGCGCTGGCACACTGGCGGTGGTGGCTACTGCATAAATCTACTTATTTGTATGGAGATGGTATTCACCTGACAGTTGCCCACAAAAGGGAGTGGTCATACGGCTTCAAACCGGATAACAAAACGGTACCCCTACCGTGTTATCCGGAGTCACCGTATGACCACCAACGAGAAAGTAGCACGTCGTAAACTCAGTCTGCTAGAGCTCGCCAAAGAGCTCAATAACGTCAGCAAAGCCTGCAAGCTCATCGGCTACAGCCGTCAGCAGTTCTACGAAATTCGCCGTAACTATCAGACCTATGGCGCCGAGGGCTTGCTCGACAAACTACCCGGCTGTAAAGGGGCGCATCCCAACCGGGTCGCTCCCGAGATTGAACAGGCTATCCTCGATTACTCTCTCACCAGACCAACCCATGGCCCGCTGCGGGTCGCGCAAGAACTGGCTCTGCAAGGCATCAACGTCAGTGCGGGCGGTGTGCGTGGCGTGTGGCAACGTCACGACTTGCTCTCCAAGCATGACCGCTTGTTGCGCCTCGAGAAAACCCACAGGGAACAGACGATTGAGCTCAATGACGAGCAGATCCGCCTGCTCGAGCGCTTCAGCCCCGAGTTTCGCGAACGCCAAATTGAGGTTCACTACACCGGGGAACTGGTGGCGGTCGACACCTTCTTCGTCGGCGCACTCAAGGGGGTGGGCAAGGTGTATCTGCAAACCGTACTGGACTGCTACAGCCGCCACGCCTGGGGACGGCTCTACACCAGCAAGCTGCCGGTGACCTCGGTTCATGTGCTCAATGAAACGGTATTGCCGTTCTTCGAAGCCCATGAGGCGCGGGTCTATACCATCCTGTCGGACAACGGGCGCGAGTTCTGCGGCCGCCCTGACCATCATCCCTACGAGCTGTTCCTGCAACTGGAGGGGATTGAGCACCGGACCACCAAGGTACGCAGGCCGCAGAGCAACGGCTTTATCGAGCGGCTACATCGCACCCTGCTGGATGAACACTTCCGTATCAAGGGGAGGACAACCTGGTATGAGTCGGTAGAGCAGATGCAGACAGACCTGGACAGCTATCTGGATCACTACAACACCCAGCGGCCACATCAAGGCAGGATGATGGAAGGACAGACTCCCTACAGCATGTTCAAAAAGGGTCTGAAATTGATACCGAAGGAAGTGCGCACTAAAGTAGCGTAAACAAGACACCGGTTTGAGGCCGGTGTCAGGTGATAACTAGATCTGTACAACTTATTCATGAAATGTTTGGCACTTACTTATTAAGTGGTTATATATGCAGAAATGCCGTATTTTATGCTGTCATAAATACCAGAGGCTGCAACACCCTCCAAAATAGCCTTAACTGTTTTTAGTGACTCCTGAACTATGGTGTTTTTGGGCTTTGGTGATGACAGCTGTGCTTTAATAGTGTTTATCTCGGCGATTAACTCATCCTTCAAATTAATTTGAAGTTTGAGACTGTCAATGTTTTCATTTATTTTATCTAGGATTTCTGATAGTGGGGCAACACCTTCCTTTGCTATGGTTATTCCGTCCAGCCCATTTTTAGCTGTTGTCATTCCAATGATTTTCACATCAGCACCTTCTTCAACATAAACTCCAGAACGTGCGTTGCCATATGATATGCCGCCAGTAATCAGTACACCTCTTGCATTTTTTCCTATAAAAATACCATTTCCACTAGGTATGTCTTCATTGTCTTTCATATGTACTCCATAAATAAATCAATAGGTTGAGTTATGTTCCGACTTCCCGGGCAACACTAACCTATAGCCTTATTTATCTGTATTCAAGAGTGGTCTGATAACGAACATTTGTCTCTGCATTTAATTATTGCTATGGCTAAAAATTGTTTTTTAACTTAGCCAGCAGCAGGTCTTCGACCTTGTCGATGTCTTTGTCATCCATGCCCAGTAACCGCCGTTCCGGGTACCGAATGTCTTGGCCCTTGCTGCCTTTGTCTTTCAGACCGTAGTGGTGGATATGGGCGATTTTCTCGGCAGTGCTGGCGAATGTGACCTCGGCCCTGTCGCTATAGCCCTTGGCCTTGAGCCATGTCGACTTGATGAGGCGGGAGAACATCTTGCGCTTGAGCCGACTTTTGTTGACGGTGTCGCCCTTGCTGGCATCGACCTTGATGAAGCGCTTGATGCGTGATCGTTTGAAGGTCCGGATGCCGCCCCGCATGATATCGAAGCCGATGATGTAGCTGCGAGTGCCGCGCCAGCTTTTCAGGTGGCGCACTTCTTTGTCACTGGTGGTGTAGATGAACTTTATCTCGCGGTTGCCGCGCTGCGGCTTGCGCGGGTCCATCTTGCCCCCTTCTGGGGTGACGTTGTCTTTGATGCGCTTGGCGTTGCTTTCGCGCATCTCTTTGGCCATCTGGTCAGCAAACTTGGCCAGCTCCCGTTGCGACAGGTTGGCCCGGATCAACTCTACCCTGGCGGCGAAGTCGTTCAGACGGTCGATGTCGGCTGCCACGGCTGATACTCCCCGTTGATGAACAGTTCCCAGGTGATGCCGTCGTAGGGGTCTTCTGGCGGTTCGGGCAGGTGTTCGTAATGCAGGCCCTGCTCATCCTTCCAAACCTTGACCCGCTCGGTCAGTGGCAGCTTGATTTCGATGTCGCAAGTCTCGTTGTTCTGGATCTCGACTTCGAACCGCATGGCGTTTTCGCGCTTGTCGCTGTTCATCATCAGTTCTGGCTGGTACTGCCTGATCCATGCCAGCAGCGGCACCATGACGGTGTTCACGTTCTGGGCAAAGTCGGCCACGATGATGGTCAGTTCGTACTGGTATTCAAACGACAGGCTGGCGGCGCCGGTGGCAACCAGCTTGCCCTTGTCGACGAATATCATCATGTGATCCGGGTTCTGGCGCAGCAGCGGGATGCACTGCTGCAACACCTCACGGATCTGTTTTGGCTTTTCCATTTTCCCTCCTGTACTGGTGGCGTTGCTGGCAGGCGATAAGGCTGTCGACCTGGGCGGCGCAGGTGGCCCATGCCGCCTCGGTCTGGGTCAGTTGGTCGATCAGATCACCGTTATTGACCGGGCTGGCTGCCGGCAGTTGGCAGGGCGCCGGGGCTGGACAGGTGAGCCTGATAATCTGCGGCGCCGGTGAGGGCGGGGCGCTGGAGCAGCCTGACAACAGGATCAGGCAGAGGGCGATCAGCCCACTCCTTGAGTTCGGCATTTTCACGTTTGAGCCTCTTGATGGTGTCGGCCCGGGTGGCGGCCGTGATGGTCAGATCGCCAAGCTGGCGTTGCAGCGTGGCGGCGGCGGTTGCCTGGGCGTCCAGCTCGCCGGTGAGGGTATCGATGGCCCCGTCTTTGGTCTTCTCCCGCCGTTCGGCCTCGACAGCCTTGTCGTTGGCGGCCTTGAGGTCGGTTTGAAGGGTATCGACCTTGCCCCTGGCGGTCGCTGCCGAGGTGGCCGACCAGCCCCAGCCAGCCAAGGCAACGGCCAGGGCCAGCAGCAACCAGGTGAGGGGGGAGCGCAGCAGGTTAGGCCACATCCGCCACCTCCTTCACCGGATAGACCTTGGCAAAGTGGCTGTATGCCTTGGCAAGCTTGGTGTCGTAGTCGTTGTCCTTGTAGGCCGGGCCGTTGTAGCGGCGGGCAAAGTCAGCCCACTTGCGACCCTGCATGGCCTTGTGCATAGCGGGATCTTGCTGGATGAAGCGGCACAGGGCGGTGAGGTGGTCCACTTCGCTGCGCTGCATGGCGGTCTGCCAGTCGCTGGCCGAGGCAAAGCCCAGCGCCTGCCAGTGGAAGCCCATGATCTGGAACATCCCCCAACTGGCCGACTCGATGGCGGCATCCCGGTGCAGGCTGATGGCGAGTTGCAGCCGCTCCCACTCGGCCGCCCCGCCCGCATAGCCGCCGCGCTTGGGGTTGACCAGGTTGGGGTAATGGGCGGCCATCTGGTCGGCGGCGGCCTTGCCCAGGTGCTGGGTGAGCTGCTTATAGAACACATGCCGCTCGAACAGCACCACCGGGCGCATGTCGGTGGTGAACCCCTCGCCGATGCTCTCGACCTGGGCGACGGTGGCCATGGTGGCCAGCGGCAGGCCCAGCAGGTCAGCGCCAGCCTGCATGTCGCCGATGCGCAACTGGTTGCCCCGCTCGCTGCCGAGCAGGGCGGCCATGGTGCGGGGGCCAGCCTGGCCGATGGCGGTGATCATGTAGTCCCGCTGAAAGGCGAGCAGGGCGCGCTCGGTGGCATCGCCAAACCAGCCATCCGGATCGAGTTGATAACCTGCTTTGACCAGGCGACGCTGCAGGTCGGCGACGGCGGCGCCGGTATCCCCTTTTTTCAGGCTCATGGTTGAAACCTCCCGTTCAGATGGCTGGCTGTGGTCGTTTGCTGGCGCCGCCGTGGCAGCAGGCGCATGACGGATCCGCGAGAACCGATCAGGGCGGTGAGCAGTACGGCGGCCAGCAGCACCGCGGCTGGATCTGGCGCGGGCATGACACCGAGCAGGACGCGCAGCGGCACGGACCCGGCGGCGACGGTGATGACCCATGCCAGCAGGGCCGGCAGGGGGCGATAGTCGCCCCCATTGCGGTTGAAGGTGGCGATACGCAGCGCGATGGCGGCGCAGATCATGGCGTAGAGGATGGTCAGCATGTCAGCCCCCTTTGCGGAGTTTGAGCAGGTCTTCCGGCGTTTTGCGCAGGATCCACTGCAACAGGTGGACGGCCAGCGCCGAGGCGAGCATTGCGCCGACAGCCCTGGGGACCTCGACGCTGAGTGGCAGTACGCTGGCCAGCATGGCGGCAACCAGCGGCGCCGCCAGTGCCCCCGCCACGAAGGCGGCAACGAACAGGCCCGCTTTGCGCAGGTTGCCCAGCTCGGCGGTGGTGGCGATGAACACCAGCGCCCCGGCGAATGCACCGAGCAGGACGCCGGGGTCAACGCCCGGGAAGAGGGACAGCAACGCCAAGGCGCTCAGGGTGCTGGTTGCTGCACTGGATGAAATGGGTTCTGGCATCGTGCTCTCCTATCGTTTGCCGCCGTAGTGGCGAGCGGTTTGAAATTCGTGGATGGTCTGGCACTCGGCGCAGCGTTCGCAGCCCCGGATCGCTTCACGGCGCGCCTGCGGGATGGTGTTGTCGCAGTCGATGCAGTAGTGCGGGCCGGTGCCACTGATGCGGGCGGCGTGGATGCGGGCAGCGAGTTGCTGCTCGCTGATGTCGGCCAGTCGTTCGAGTTCGTCGTCGAGGCGGCTCATGGTCAGTCCCATAGCTGGATCAGCGGCTGCTCGGCCTGGGTGGGGGCCGCTGGCATTGTGATGAGGGTTCCGGTCGGGAGGATGGGGCCGAGCGCGGCCAAACCGGGGTTGAGTGCGAGCACCTGCTCGGTGATGCCTGCGGTGTAGCCGTAGTGCCGGAACAGGATGAGGTCGAGGGTGTCACCCTGTTGGCTGCGCAGCTCCATCAGATGAGCGCCACGGTGATGTGGGTGGTACCGAGGATGTCGCGAATGGCAAAGCGGGCGTCGCGGTAGAGGTCGTCAGAGCTGATGATTTTGGCATCGGCCCCTTTGACGCCATCACCGGTGGCGCTGTAGTCGGTGTAACGCTCCAGCAGGTTGGCGCGGGTCATGGCATAGACGGCGCGCCGGTAGCTGTGCAGGTACGCCGATTCGCCATTGATGACCTCGCCCGGTACGGCGGCCAGGGTGGCGACCCCTTCTGCCTCACGGGCGCGGCGCCAGTCAGCCAGATCCCGGTTGACGCTGGTGATGGCGTCGATCACGGCATGTTTGAGGCGGGCCGTGGTGACGGTGCCATCGAGCCGGACGGTGTCGCGCAGGTCAGGCAGCGAGATCGCCGGCCAGAAGGGGATGGAGTCTATCTCCCCTTCGGCTGGCGACGTGGTGGCATTGGCAATGAATCCGGTGCTCATGGTGTTCCTTTTCCGCTTGTTGGGCGGTGGTCGGGCCGTCTGGTATGCGAAACGCATTCGTCAGGCCCGAGCCGCCCAGGGTGCGGGGTTCGCTCGGTTAGCTGCCGCCGCCGGTGGCGTCGGGCTGCTGTTCGGTGGTGCCGCTTTCGGCTGCCATTTGCTCGGCGTCTCTGGCGGCTTGTTCTGCTTCTGCCTGTTCTTCCGCTGCTTTGGCTGCCTGTGCGGCTTCTTTTTCCTTCTTGATGTCGCGCTCGAGCACTTCGAGATCTTTCTTGATGCCCACCTTGTCGTGCAGTTCGAGTGCGCGGCGATAGTGCTGGGCGGCCTGCTCCTTGAACCCTTCGGCCAGGGCGGCGCGACCCACGGCTTTGTGCAGCTTGGCGTGCACCTGGTCGAAGATGTCGGAGTGGGTCAGCAGCTCGAGGTAAGCGCACAGCAGGCCATAACTGGGGCCCGCGCCTGCCTCTTGCAGCTTGATGCCGGTGTCGGCGACCTCTTCGGCGATCAGGGTGGCGGCGGTGCGCTCGTAGCGGTCCGGGGTACTGAGGCCGTGGCGGATCACGTAGTCGGCCATGTTGAAGGCCCCTTCGAGATCGCCGGTGTCGAGTGTCCAGAGCATGACAGTGACCAGGACGTCATCTTGTTCGCCCCGGTCAGCGGCCAGCAGGCCATCAATCCACGGCTTGTAGACGCCCAGCATGGTGCGCTTGGCGTCGATCTTGCGCTCGATGCTCTGGATGCCCTTGAGGGTGCGGCGGTGTTCGGCCAACTGCATCAGTTGCAGCTCGTAGGCATTGGCGCGTTGTTGGTCGAACTGAGGATTGGCCGCCCCTTGCAGGGCGGCCAGTTTGCGTTCGCGGTTGCGACGGGCAGGTGATGTCATGTCGCCCCCTTAACCGCCAGCGGCCGGTTTCGGCCCGATGACGATGTTTTCAATCAGGGCGACGCAGTCGTAATCCTCGACCACATAGGCGTCGTTGGAGCTTTCGTAGTTGACGACACGGTCGCGGTGAGGTTCTTCCGCGATATGGCGGCGGCGGGCACCTTCCTGCGGGTAGATGGAGAGGTTTTTCAGCTTGGTGATGAGAATGGCATTGTCCGGGAAGAAGGGGACGCGGACCGCTGGCAGGTTGCCGATCTGCTTCTGGCTCACCAGCACTTGACCGGCCAGCTTGTCCTGGTTGTTGTCAGCGTTGTTGATGATGGGGAAGTATTTGTCGGCCAGCAGCTTACGGCCGCAGATGACCACCAAGTCGGTATCGTCTTGGTACCAGGGGGCGATCATCTCGTTGACGGCATCGAACACCAGGGCGTCGAGGTTGTGGTAGTCGCCTTCTTTGGTGTCGGCGTCATTCTTCGGCTGGTAAACGTAGATCTTGCCTGAGCCTTCGGTTCCTTCATCCATCACTTTGGCCGGCGCGTCTTCACGGATGTGGTACAGCCAGCCTTTGTTCACATCTTGCAGCAGCGGGTTGGTCTGGCGGTTGGTGTTCTTCTCCACGGCGACGCCATTCCAGCCAATCATGATGCGATCGAGCCCCTGTCGCTTGAGGATGGCATCGCGGATGCGGGTCTGGAAGTCGGGAAACTTGGCCCAGATATCCAGTTTGTTGTAAGGGAGGCTGGTGTCGTAGTTGGTCTTGGCACACTCGTATTCATTGGAATAGAGCGTGCTGGGGTCGTTGGGTTCACGAACGTGGTTGGTAGTATCGGTGCGGCCTGCAATGGTGCCGGCGATGTCGATGCCAACTTTCTCCCCCTTAATCTCTGTGACAGGGATGATCTGGATCATTTTCAGGAATTCGACCGACTCCTGCATTTTGGTTTCCAGGGTCTGCTGGACGCTGGGCTGCACGTTGAACTGCACCGTGGCGCTGGAGACGGCGTTGAGTTTGGCCACCTGGCCGGTGAACTCGTTGAACTTCTGGCGGGTTTCGTTACGCATTGGGCATGGTCCTTAGCAGTCGGTTTGAATGGTGGCGCCATCGCTACCGGTGGCTGGCTGGCGCTTGTGGCTGAAATCTTCCTGGCCTTCCAGCTTGGCGGTGAGGTCGGCCAGCGCCTTGGCGGTGGCGTCCTGCTTGTTGGTCAGCTCGGTGATGGTCTGGGCCTGCTCGGTGAACTTTTTCTGCAGGTCGGCATCGAGGCTGGTGACCTCTTTCGCGACGGTCTCGACGGCCTGGTGAACGTCGCTGAGATCAGCGGTGGATTGCTTCTTGTGGGTGGAGAACAGCGCGGTGACCCTTTCCAGCAGACCTGGGCCCTTGTCGCCCTCTTCGGTGAATTCGACCTCGGTTTCGATGGCGCAGGTAAACAGGTTGGTCGATTTTTGCTTGCGCGCTGCCAGCGGACTTTTGTCACCAGCACCGGCGCAGAACTGGAGGTATTCGGTACCAAGGCTGGCGGGGGTGTTGGTCACTGCAAGACCTACTAGGTAGGCCTCGCCGGTACCTGCAAAGTCCAGATCCAGCTCGACGGAGGTGTAAACCTTCTGGCGGGCTTTGTTGAGTTTGATCAGGTCTTCGGTGGGGTCGATATCGGCGAACAGGGCCATTTTCTTTTCGCCGTCGATCTCGACCTCTTCGGCATAGACGGAGATCACGTCGCCATAGGCGCGAAAATCGCTATCAGGGAACGGGCTGAGGTAGTGTTCGAGGTTAACGCGGGCGCCGTACTTTTCGCGGTTGTAGTTTTTGGCTGCCTGGGTGAGCCATTCCGGCGCGATGGTGCGGCCGTCGGTGGTTTGGCCTGCCACCGCGACGCGCTTGAATTTTGCTTTCTTCGCCATGAGCTGGGATCCCTTTGGTGATTGGGTGGTGATGTCGCGGTTATGGTCTGGGTGACAGGCGGGATCGTGCAATCGGCGGCCAGTGTGTACGGCGCTGGCACACTGGCGGGGTGGCGTTTGGATGGGTTGTGGCTGGGTAGACTGGCGCCATGACGACAGCACCCTTACTTTTCCCCCATATCGAACCCAGACGGCAGGCCATGCACCTGTTCTTCCAGGGCTATCCGCTCCGTGCCATTGCTGAATTGCTGCAGACGCCGGAGGGGACAGTCTCTACTTGGAAACGACGCGACGGCTGGGATGACATCAAACCCATTGACCGGGTCGATTTCGCTATCTATGCGCGGATGTGCCAGCTGATCGCCAAGGAGGTGAAAACCGGCGGCGACTTCAAGGAGATTGACCTGCTGGGCAGGCAGTTGGAGCGGATCGCCCGGGTCAACAAATACAGCAACGGAGGCAATGAGGCCGACCTCAACCCCAAGGTGGCGAACCGCAACAAGGGGCCGAAGAAGGCGCCGGTTCGCAACAATTTTGATGAGGCTCAGCTCGAGAAGCTGGGCGAGCTGTTCCACGGCAATATGTTTGGCTATCAGAAGGTCTGGTATCAGGCTGGTTTGCAGCACACGGAGCGCAACCTGCTCAAGAGCCGCCAGATCGGCGCCACGTTCTACTTTGCACGGGAGGCGTTGATTGATGCGCTGACCACTGGTCGCAATCAGATTTTCTTGTCAGCCAGTAAGGCGCAGGCCCATCAGTTCAAGCAGTACATTCTGGCTTTTGCTCAGGAGGTCGGGGTTGAGCTCAAGGGGGATCCCATTACGCTCGGCAACGGCGCCATTCTCTATTTCCTCGGGACCAACTCCCGCACCGCCCAGAGTTATCACGGCAATCTCTACATCGATGAATACTTTTGGATCCCCAAGTTTCAGGAGCTCTACAAGGTTTCCAGCGGCATGGCGATGCAAAAGTTTTGGCGGCTGACCTACTTCTCGACGCCTTCAAGCCTTTCGCACGATGCCTACCCGTTCTGGTCTGGTGCGATGTTCAACAAGGGACGGCCGAAGAACGAGCACATAAAGTTCGACGTTGACCATGCGGCTTTGCATGGTGGGCGGCTGTGCGGTGATGGCCAGTGGCGGCAGATCGTTACGGTTGAGGATGCCGTGCGTGGTGGCTGCGACCTGTTCGACCTTGACCGGCTGCGGCGGCGTTACTCCCCTGATGACTATAACCAGCTGTTGATGTGTCAGTTCGCTGATGACACTGACAGCGTATTCCCGCTCGCCATGCTGCAGCGCTGCATGGTCGATAGCTGGGAGGTGTGGGAGGACTACAAGCCTCACGCAATGCGCCCGCTCGGTCATCGGCCTGTATGGATCGGCTATGACCCGGCCAAGGGCGGGCAGGGTGATAGCGCGGGTTGCGCCGTGCTGGCTCCGCCGGCGGTACCGGGCGGCAAGTTCCGAGTGCTGGAGCGCCACCGCTGGAGCGGTATGGACTTCGACGCCCAAGCGCGGGCCATCAAGGCCATGTGCGAGCGTTACAACGTCGGGTACATCGGCATTGACACCACCGGGATCGGGGAGGGGGTTTACCAGTTGGTGAAGCAGTTCTACCCAGCGGTGACTCCCATCCAGTACAACCCGAGTGTGAAAATCCAGATGGTGATGAAGGCCCAGGATGTGATGAACAAGGGGCGGCTGGAATTTGACTGCGGGATGACCGATCTGGCCCAGGCCTTCATGAGCATCCGCCGCTCTGTGACTGCTGGCGGCAAGATGCCGACCTTTGAGGCCAGCCGGTCAGAGGAAACCAGCCACGCCGACATTGCCTGGGCCACGATGCAGGCCCTGTTACATGAACCGCTGGCAGGTGCCACCGGTGCCAATACCAGCATGATGGAGATTTTCGCATGAGAAAGCGCCGCCCACAGCGCCATACCTCGCCGATGACGGCGACCCAGAAACCCGGCGCGGCCATCGAGGCGTTCAGCTTTGGCGAGCCGGTGCCCGTCTTATCGCAACGGGAGGTGTTCGACTACCTGGAGGCCATGCACAACGGCCGCTGGTACGAGCCGCCCCTTTCCCTCAATGGCTTGTCGCGGGTCTATCGGGCCGGGGTGCATCACGCCTCGGCCATCCAGGTGAAGCGCAACATCCTGCGCTCCTGCTTCATCCCGCATCCGAAACTGAGCCTGGCCGCCTTCACCGGGTTGGCGCTGGACTATCTGATCTTCGGCAACGGCTATCTGCAGGCGGTGCAGAACCGACTCGGCGGGGTGCTGCGCTATGACCACCTGCGGGCCAAGTACACCCGGCGCGCCCTGGACTTGGACACCTATTGGTGGATTGCCCAGCCCGGCCAGGAGCAGGCGCTGCCGGCCGGGCGGGTTGGCCATGTGATGGAGAGCGACATCAACCAGGAGATCTACGGCATCCCCGACTATGTCGGCGGGCTAAACTCTACCCTGCTCAACGAGTCGGCCACCCTGTTTCGCCGCAAGTATTACGAGAATGGATCCCACGCTGGGTTCATCATGCACATCACCGACGCGGTGCAGAACGAGGGCGACATTGCGGCCCTGCGTGAGGCGCTGCGCCAGAGCAAGGGGCCCGGCAACTTCCGCAACCTCTTGCTCTACACCCCGAACGGCAGCAAGGACGGGGTGAGGCTGATCCCGGTTGCCGAGGTGGCGGCCAAGGATGATTTTCTCTCCATCAAGAACGTCAGCCGCGACGACCAGTTGGCCACCCACCGGGTACCGCCCCAGCTGATGGGAGTGATGCCGAACAGCACGGGCGGGTTCGGCGATGTGACCAAGGCCGCCCAGGTGTTCGACATCAACGAGATCGACAGCATCAAGGCCAGCCTGCTGGCGCTCAATGACTGGGCAGGGGAGGAGGTGATCCGGTTCAACCCTTACAAGCTGGCCGCCGGCATCGAGCAGGCCAGCCAAGGCGACATGCTGCGCTGACCCGGCCTGTGCATCCCGACCACCCCGCCACCTGGCGGGGTTTTCTTTTGCCCCTCACGTGGCCGCATCAGCGGCCCGCTGCTGCATCACCGATGCGGGCTACCCTTGCACCCTAGCAGATCCTTTCACGCGCATCCTGAGCGGCTGGCGCAGCCTGCCGCCCCCCTGCCAGCACCGCTGGCGCGCAATCGGGACCCCGCCTCGCCTGCCCGCTTTATGCGTGGAAAATCATGCAGGTGAACGACGGGGGCAGGGGAACGGTTCCCCGCGCCAGCACTGGCCGCGCGGGTGATAACGGATCCTTTTCGCGATCCTTCACTTTCCATCAGATCCTTTCATCTTTGACCTGACTTTTTTGAGCATGCGTCGGCAGGCTCGCCTGATCTGGTTTTCTGCTATGCCCAGGTCTTCCTGCGAGTCAGTCTCTGTCAATCTGCGGGCGAGATAGTCTAGCTCAACAATCTCTCTCTCCATGGTTTCTAACGTTCCGCGCATGTGGCCTCCCAAGACCGTTAATTATCATTCCAAAAGCACCCTATCACCGACATGAGTTTTTAGGCAGGGCCGCGAAATCCTTTATTTTCAACAGGCAAAAAACAGGCCTCCGCAGGTGGCGGATTTTTGCATTCCTCTTGAACTGTTGGCGCATCTTAGGCGGCTTGAAATATCTAGGTCAACCACCCGTGAAAAATATTTTATTAACAAATGCTTTTGTTTGCTGACGGCATAACTGCCATAGGCAAACCGCAGTCTCCTAGTCGTGAACATCCTAACAAGTCAGTGAAACCGCGCTTCTCGTGTACGTCAGTCCCAGATGAGAGGTGGGGGTGGTGGCTTGGATTTTAACAACCCATCCAATGGCGTGGTGGGCAATGCTTAAATGGGGGTATGTAAGCAATTCACCATCACCTAAATGGTGTTGTTTTAATTTTTAAAGGACATGCTTTTATATTAAAAATATATCTCTTGTATATACATCATATATACATTGCATATGTTTTTACCGGTTATGTACCTATTGTGTACCTCCTGTGTACATAATAGGTACACAACATCGAATATATTAAAAAGCCCCCTGCATGAGGGGGCTTTTAAACTGATTGGCAGATGGTGTTATGGTCTGGTCCGGTACTTTGCCAAGGCCTTGGTGAAGACCTCAAGCTGATGGCCGGTGAAGGCTGAACTGTCCAGCTCTGCCGTGGCCAGCTTGCCGTTGCGTTCCTTCCACACCGCATAGGCTGCCGCTTTATCGACCTCGATCAGGGCCTTTTCCTCCCGGGGGAGGTCACATAGGTTAAAACTCACTTGGCACCTCTCTTCGTTGGACAGTTATGGTAATCGTTGAAACGTGTCCGGTCACGATTTTGGTTTTAAGAGGTGCCCACCAAGGATTTTAAGACCGGTCACATTGGTGCCTTTCTTAAAACCCGTTGGCTACAGTGCAAGGGTTTTATCTCCCGCTGTCTTCCAGCATGCGCTTTCCCCTTTAAACGCCCCATTGCACCCGACAGGTAAAGGGTGGTTGCAATGCTTACATACCTGCATTTTCAGATTGTCCGCCTGCGACACCCACCGTTCCCAGTCCCGCCGGATCAGGGTACTGATGTACTCGTCGGCAGAATAAGGCTGACCGCTGCCAGCCCGAACAATGCGTAGGTGGTTGAGTTGCTGGCGCTCCCGTTCTGACATCCTAACCTCAACGCGAGTGATGCCTAGGGCTGACTGTCTCGCACGCTGGGCCTGCTTTCTCTCCCTCGCCTCCTTTGGTTTGCTCATACAGCCCTCCTTCTGGCAAACGCCCCCTGTCGCGTCCTGGTGGCCTTCCATACCTGCTGGGGAGCTGGGCCGACAGGCAGCACCCGCTTTGCCTTCTTTGGTGGGGTGATAGTGTCCAGCTCGCCCTGGTAGAAGGGGAACCAGGCATCCTCGAACCGGATGACCCGCTCCATGCGGTCGAGCAACAGATCGCAGAGATGGCGGTCAGTGGCCGGCATGCTGTCGAGCGTGCTGGTGATAGCGGCACGACCCGCCGATCCCGGCGGGTGTTGCTGGAGGATGGGCCAGAGCCGCTGACAGAGCGGCAGCAGGCGCTCGACGTCGGCGCGTTTGATGATGTCAGTCATGAGCTTGGCCCCTCGTACTTGTTCCGCATCCGGTTGGCTATCTGCTCCAGGTCTTCGGCCATGTACCACATGCTGTTGTTGTCCTTGCGAGATACGACCTTGCAGCGATGAACGTTCCTGCCGATCAGGATTTTGGCGGCCAGCAGTACCAGCCATGCTTCGAGATGGCGGCGAATCCAGTTTTTCATGCCTGGCCCCCAATCGCTTCTTGCAACCCTGGTTTCATGAACACCAGCCAATGGGTCATGCCGGAGCGCCCAGATACCTGACCGAATAGTGGCTTGTGCGGAGTCAAAGCCAGCACCTCGCTGACTTTTACTTGTGTTTCGTTCCACTTGAACACCAGGACTCCTTCTGGCTCCAGAACCCGGAAGCACTCGGCAAAGCCAGCGCACAGGTCTGAGCGCCAATCGTCAGACAGCTTGCCGTACTTGGCAGCCAGCCAGCTTTTGGGGCCAGCACGTTCAAGGTGCGGCGGGTCGAAGGCAACCAGCTTGAATGCACCATCAGCAAACGGCATGTTGCGAAAATCCATCAGGCAATCCGGTTCGATGCGCAAGGTGCGGGTGCCGTCCTCCCGGTGCGTCCTGTCCGTGACAGTCAAAGTCTCGCGCCGCTTGTCGGCAAAGATGGCGAGCGGATTCTGTTTGTCGAACCACATCATCCGACTGCCACAGCAGGCATCCAGTACCGGCTTACCTACCGTCTCCACCGCGGTGGCCACCGCCTGTTCTTGCAACTTCAAAGCTCCATTCATCGCAATTTCCTCATTCCACGCCTAGGCGCACCCGCGCCTTGGCAATCTCCGCCTGATGGCGGTCGTTGTCGGCTTGCATGCTCGCGACGCGGGCCTGCTCCTGTTCGGTGGGCTGGTAACTGGCCCGGTCCTCTTCGTCATCCAGCAGGCGAGTGAAGATGGTGATCGCCTCTTCGGCCTGCGCCAGCGGCAGGGCGGCCAGCCATTCGGTGATGTTGCCGCCGGAGTGCATCAGCTCGCGGGCCTGCTGTTTCAGCATGTCGCTGCTGGCGGCCCGGTTGCTGGCCTGCTCTGCCTCGATCTCGGCGGTCAGCTGGTCGGCCACGGCATCGCCAGCACCCGGCCAGTTGCGGGTCACAATCAGTCGATCGCCGACCAGTCGCACATATTGGCCGTCGGCGTGGATGATGCTGCCGTGCAGCAGCAGGGCGGCGTTGCTTTCATCAAGACCCATTCGGCTCAGCTCTTTAGCCAGAGCGGATCCTTTCACCCCCGATTTGGATCCTTGCGTACAGTTATTGACAGAACTCCGAGGGGGGCGGCTGCCGCCGCCTGAGGGCAACTCGCTGCGCTCGCCCACTGCAAGCTCGCGCTGCTCGCCCAAACCCGACCCGTTGACCCCCTTGCGCACTATCTGCCAGCCCTCGGTGCGGGTGATGGCGGTGGTCTGGCCGATGTCGGTGATCACCCCCATCAGGCGCAGCACATCCTCGCCATACTTGTTGGCGGCTTCATCGAGGCGCTTGGAGAGGCGGATCAGGTGCTCCTTGCGTGGCAGGTCGATGCCGCCCATGGCGTCGATAAAGTCGCCCCAGCGGTTGTTGTCGGCGGCGGTGCGAGCGGCTTCCAGGATGCAATCCCACTCGATCACCTCGTCACCCAGTCGGCGCAGCTCGCGCCACACGCTCACAGCCGGGCCGCCTATCTGCTGAAACTGGCGGATACGCCAGCAGCTCGCCCAGGCCGCGACCGCGATGGTGGTGTGGTCGACCGGTGCCTCTGCCTCGTAGTCCATCCCGACCTTGTGGCCGTCGATGTTCTTGGCGATGTATTTGGCGATATACCCGGTGGCGCTGCCCTTGGTCGGGTCGATCACCTTCCAGTTCACCCTGGGGTTAAGCGCTTTTATGGTGTCCTTGTCGGCGATGTCGAGCAGGTCAAAAACATCCTCGCCTTTGTTGCGTTTGGCTGTTCTTGCCAGTTCATCCAACTTTTCTCCGTTGGGTAATTTCAACTCTGCTCGGTCAACGGCCGTAAAGTGGTATGCCAGTTGGGTAAGCAGAATCCGCTCATGTGCAGGATTGATAAATAAGAGGCAGTGCCAGTGCGGGGTACCGTCGTGGTGCGGCTCCACTACCCGAAATCCGAAAGGGCGAATACCCTCTCTGGCCAGTGCGGCGCGAACTCGCGCCCACTGCTTGCACAACAGGCGGTTGGTCTCGGTCGGGCAGGCGCCGTTGAACTTCTCGTTCTGGTAGGTCTTCGCCTTGTCTTTGCTGCCCTGGCGCCAGGCGTGATAGCTGGAGGGGGCGGTCAGTGTGAGGAACAGGCCCAGTTTGCCCTGCTCCTGTGCCATGTCTTCAAAGCCCCGCATGCGCACCATCAGCTCATGACGGCGAATCTCGGGGTTGGCGACCGAGCCCATCACCGCATCGACCAGGTCAATCTCTTGCCCCAGCTCTTCGTTGACGGCGCTCATGCCAGCCATCCAGGCTTGCTGGGCTGCTTTACGCTGGGTGAACTCACGCACGGCGTGTGCGCTGGCGTAGGGACTGACCCCTTTGCGCACCTGCCCGGTGAGGATGGCGATCAGCTCGCAGTAGATGGCCCAGGCTCGGTTAATCTTGCGCAGCCACCACGACTCGTCGAGCAGGCGCACCAGCAGGCTGGCGGCGGCTCCCTCGAACTTGTCCACCTCGTCAACCAGATCATCCCGCTCTTCCTGGCTTAGGGGGCGGCCCAGCAGGCGTTCTACCTTGGTGCGTGGGTGAACCGGCAGGGTGGGGCAGAAGTGCCACGCCTTGGCCTGGGCCCCGATATCGGCCAGCAGCTCCGTGGCGGTGCGCTCATGGCCCGCCGCCGCCAGCAGTTGCTGGCAGCGACGGGCCCACTCGGCGGCAACCAGCTCGCGGCGCACATCGTTGCGAAGATCAATCACCGGTACCGGGAACCGGCTCTGTGCGGCGGCGCAGGCATCGACCATGCGGCGCAGCCAGATGTTGGCGGTCTTGGGGTTGGCCGGGTAGCGGCGCAGGAAGGTCGCGGCCAGCGGCTTGGCAACGTGCCACTCAATGCGGGCGAGTTGTTCGGCCGCCCCGGCCATGTTGATGGCGTGGTGCCCGACCAGGTAGTGCTGGGGCAGCTGTATCCCGTGCAGGTTGGTGATGGCGGCCATCATTTACACACCCCGCACTTTTCGGTCACATACTCGTTGGGTTGCAGGTACCGGCCGCAGGTGGAGCAGGTCGGTACCATGTCCAGGGTGGCGAGCCGATCAGACCAGCAGGTGGACTCGCAGAAAAACAGGCTGGTGAGCCGGTTGCCGCCCAGGATGACCGGGCGCACATGGCCGAACTCGCCGCAGCAACTGCAGCGCATCGAGGGGCGGGCGTTGGCCGGGACGGTCTTCACCACGGTTTCACTGGCGGCGCGGGCCAGCGGCCAGCAGGTTTCGACGCAGTAGGGGTAAGAGCGGCGACCGTGTCGGCCCGCAACCGGCAGGCACACCGCCATCTGGCGGCACTTGGTGCAGGGCTCCAGCGTCACGATATGGCTGTTTGCAGGGCGCACGACGCCCAAAGCCGGGGCAAGCCCGGCTGGTTTTTGGTGAGTCATTAGATGGCGCCTCCGTTGTATGACTGGCGCAGACGGGCGGCAGATTGGTGCTCGCAGCGGCGGGCCGCGCGCACCATGACCAGCAGGGTTTTGATATATCGGTGGGGGCGGCAGGGGCGGCGACGGGCATCCAGTAACTCGAGTTGGTATTCCCGGCGGCGCGCCGCGTCGCTCAACATGGCATCAAGCCAGAAGTCGTGGATCATTTGATGGTCTCCCCCAATCCGTGGAGTGGTTCGCACTCGGCCCACCACTCGGCGATCTCTTTGGCCAGCGCGACTTCACCGCCACCCAGCGCCAGCCAATACACGGCGCGGATGGCGCCCAGGGCCAGCAGCTCCTGGGCGATGTTGCGGTTTCGGCGGGCATCACTGCCCGAGGTGTTGAACTCCTCCTGCGCTGCTTCCCAGTGCTTGGTCAGTTGGCTGACCGGTGCCGGCGGTTGCATATGGGCGGGTCCAGATTCGGCGCCACCCAGCTCGTCGATTGGCGGCTCCAGTTCGAACATGTCGTCAGTCACAGGGCACCCCCTTGCATCTCATGAGCAAAGGGCGGCTGGAATATCACGGTGACGTCATGGACTGGGGCCGCCATGTCCACGCCGATGATGTGCGGACGACAGCCACCCTGCAGGATCTCGAGGCGCTTGGTCAGCTCGGCGTAGATGTCGAGCAGGGCCAACTCGTCGGCCAGTTCGGCCAGCGCCTCAAGGCTGGCCTCGATGGCGAGGCTGTGACATGCCCCGAGCTGGGGGCGATGGGTATTAATGAGGCTGTTCGCGACTTTGCGGATCGCCTTTTCTGCTGTAAGATTGTTCATGAGTTAACCCTCAGTTTTGTTTGTGAAACCCCGCGGTGTTCCACCACCTTTGCGGGGTTTTTTATTGCCTGCTTTTGGCATCCCTTAACCGCCACTCGTAGCGGCTAAGGGATGGGGCCGATTCCCCTCGGCCCGTTGTCATCACTTCTTTGGTTTCAGCAGAGGCCAGGCGATGGCGATTGCTGCCCCTACCAGCAGCCCATCCGCTGTCATCGACAGAATGCGGGAGCTGAAATCGACCCCCACCGACAGCAGCAGGAAGGCTCCGACCAGCAACCAGCGAGGGTTAGGCATAGTCGGCAATCCGCAGGCCCAGACGGTCGGCGACGGTGGACAGCTCCTTCTGTTCCGCTTCTTCAATCTCGCCATCGGCTTCGGCGATGGTCAGCATGGTGACCAGCACGTCTTCGGCTTCCTGGCGGTTGCCCTTCACCTCTTCGATTTCCCGCAGGATCTCGACACGGGCCACGCGGTATCCGGCTTTGAGGCGCTCGGTGAAGCGGTTGACGGTGTCGGTCAGCTCATGGCCGAACCCTTCCAGCGCCTTGTTAGTGCGCAGCAGTGACTCGATGGTCTTGAGCTCGGCGTCTTCACATTGGCCATCAGCGAAGGCAACCAGCAGGCAACCGCCTACGGTGGCTTCCATCAGGTCGCGGTTTTCGAACTTTTTGATCTCGGCCTTAGCGGCGGATGCTTTCTTGCCAAACAGTTTTCCAAACATGGTCATTCCTCAGTTTTGATAGCCCGTAGGCCTTGGTTATTGGCCGCTTCCGGCCACCTTCTGCAAAACCGCTCTGCGGCTTTCCAATATGCCGGCCTGCTCGTTGAGCTCGGCCCGGCGCTTGTTCTCGTGTTCTGCCTGTTCCCGCTCGCTGCGGGTCGGCCCCTCAATACGGCGTGTTGTGCGGTGCCACTCGCGGCGGTGCAGCACGCCGCCATCAAACTCATGCAGGGTTGCCATCAGCTCACCCAGGGCGAGGCGGATCGCCTCTTGTTGGTCAAAGTCGAACTGGTCCAGCTCGCGCCCGGCTTGGGTGGTCGACACCCCGGCGGCGTAACAGATGACGGCGCGGGCCCGGGTCGGCAGGCGTGACCAGCGGCTGGCCGCCCCATTGCGGCCGAACTGGGCGCGCATCTCTGCCAGCGCCACCTCTGCGGCGCTGGGCTGTTGAACGAGCTCGAAAATCTTTGCGGTGTTCATGGGGCGGCCCTCCGGTTATGCCTGCAGCAGCTTGGTCAGCCAGTGCGGGCGAGGTTGATGGCACGGCTGGAAGCGCAGCGAGCCACGGCGGCCCTGGCTGTCTTCCAGATAACTGCCGTCGAAACGGGTGGTGTTGCGCATCACCGGCTCGTCGCCGCTGGTGACGACGGTGGCGCGGTTGAACAGCAAAAACGGCAGCGGGATCAGCCCCGGCTGCTCGGCGCGCAGTTTCATGCTGACTCCTTGAGCGGGACGCTCTTCGACATGGTTTTGTGGTTTTTGCCCACGCCCTTGCAGGACGGCAGCACGATGGCCGGATTGGGCATGGCGGATGGACTGATGGTGCCGACGATTTCAAACGCCGCCTTGAAGGTGTGGCCGCAGTCGACATTGCTACAGGCGTAATAGGCGTGGCCTGTCAGCGGGCTCATTTTGGTGGAGTTGCGGGTATTCGCGTGGTAACCGCAGTGGGGGCAAATCAATCTCATGGTCTGGTCTCCTATGCGCCGATGGCGGCGCGGGCCATATCAGCAGCGCACGCGAGGCTGGGGATGGCGTGAAAGCGGTCCTCGACCTCGGTAGCCAGCAGCACAAGGTGCTCGATGCCTGCCCAGATGCCGGTGACGACGGTGTTTCGGTGTGATTTGGTGACGCGTTCACCGGCGAGGAGGGTGGTAGCCTGGGCCGTGACGCCCAGGATCTGGGCCCCCGCATTGAGCGCCTGCTGGGCGCGGGCCTCTGGGGCAACCTGGGCAGCATCCGGCAGACGAACGGCGGTCAGGCCGCAGTCAAACAGCAGGCCATCAAACAGGGTGTCGTCGCCGGTGGCGTGGTAGAGGGCGATGAGATCGTGCGCAGTCAGGTTGTGCCGCTCACACGCCGGGTTGAATTTGTTGTGCAGCACGTGGTGTGACATGCCGATGGTTTCAGCCAATTGGCTGATGTTGTGTGCCTGCTTGAACAGGTCGCAGGCCCCTGCAAAGTGGCTGTGTGAACGAGTGTGCTGGTTTGACACTTTATCCCCCTGTGCTCAATCGCTACCGTTAGGTCAAGCAGCAGCGCGCTGGCGCGACTTGCTGGTCGAATCCTTGGCCACACGACGACGGGAGTTCTCATGAACGAACTTGAAGTAGTGTTCCGGCTCCTTGGTCATCTCGCGCCAGCGGTGCAGGTTGACCCACGGCTTGTCGCCAGCACGCAGTTTGGGAACGATGGGCAGGCGCCCGTCGCTGATCATGTCCTGGGCGGTGCGCAGTGGCAGGTCGAACTTGAGTTCGTCCCGCAGCATGGTGAGGAAGGCGTCCAGCGGAATGGCCGGCAGCATGGTGAGCGCAAGGCTCTGTTTGATGGTTTCCAACTGGCGCAGCACTTCTGCCAGTTGGTCAACTGGAGGTTGAACAGCGTCACCTATCGGTGCGGCATGCGCCCCTAAAGGCTGTTTTTCGGTGTCACGTTGCGTCATACTGCGCCCCTATCCCTATTTTATTTGCCTTTCAATGCGTTGAACCCCCTAGTTTGCGACCTGTGGGTTACAACGAGACTTGTAGGGTGAGAGTATACGGTCGCGCGGCATCGCGCAACCGAAAGATCTCAAAACAACCTGAGGCTTTCAATTTATGGAGATTGTTAACGGCACCACATTCGACATGAAGGGTTTCGCAAAGCGAATGGAAGCTCTGATAGGCAGAGAGAGCTATAAGTCGTTTTCGAGACGGGTAGGTGTGAGCGATGCAGTACTGCGCAAGTACGTGACTGGCGAAACAATGCCCTCTGTGGGACAAGTCTCCCAGATCTGTGGTCATGAGCCTCGGTTGTTCTTATGGCTATGTCTTGGCTTAGGAGATATGCCTGAAGAGGTTGCCGTTCTTCCTGAGGTGCCACGCAATGCCCTGGTGGGTCATAGTAAAGAGCCAGTAGCGCTCGAAGAGTCCGGAGCTTCCTACCACCAGATGCAGGATTACACCCTGGTCGACTGCTACCAGGTGTTTGCGTCGGCCGGGTTCGGCGCCACCGTCTCCGACGAGCTGAAAACCGAGCCCATGGCGTTTCGCACCGACTGGCTCAAGAAAGAGGGGTTGGCACCGGAGCGGCTGGCGGTTATCCGCGCCAAGGGCGACAGCATGGAGCCCACCATCAGCAATAACGACATTATCTTGGTGAACCTGTGCAACGGCGATGCCCTGCGCGATGGCCTCTATGTGCTGCGCATTGGCGACAGCCTGCTGGTGAAGCGGCTGCAATTCGACGTGCTCGGCGGGATCAAGGTCATCTCTGACAATCCTGGCTATGAAACCCAGGTGGTGACCAAGGACCAGCGGGCCGATGTGCATATCGTCGGTCGCGTGGCGTGGGCAGGGAAGAAATTCTGATATAGCAGGAGGCTAACCGTGTTTGATCTGCATGCTTCTGAGTCAATCCGGTATCAGGGCACAGAAGTGCCAGTGTTCAATATTCTCTATTTGAACAATAAAGGCGTGCTCTCTGCCAAGAGGGTCGCCGTTTACCACACCAACCCAGAGCGCAACCTGGTCTATGGCCACCAAGTGACGGTGGCGGCCGATGCCGAGCCATCTACCAGCGAATACCCGACCTTCGTGTCTCTTCGCGCTGACCGGGTGATCGATGTGTTCGATACGCCCGAAGAGGCGTTGACAGCCTTCGAGCAAGCAGAGGCCCGTTATGCTGACCGGATCCAGCAAATCAAGTCAGCACCTGACTATCATGGCCCGAAACTCCCACAAGACTACTCATTCAAAGTCTGTTTCACCGGGTTCAGCAAAGCCGATAAAGCAGGGTTAACTGAGCTGGCAGAGTCTGCTGGCATGAAGGTGGTGACGGGGGTATCTGCCTCGCTCGACTTCCTCTGCTGCGGTGACAACGCCGGATGGTCGAAGATGAAAAAGGCCAACGAGCTCGGGGTGCCATTGGTACGCGATGAGCAAATCAGGCTGCTGGTTGAGACTGGCGAGCTGCCAGAGACATATAGTGAGGCGCATTGACCGCCCTGGACCGAATGAAGTTGTACTTTGATACAATGAAAAAGGTTGTTAGTGTATCAAGTACTCAAGTTGTAGTGGTTCGAATGGGGCTTCCTCGTCGTTTTTCTGAACGCAAGGTATCTAGCATTTTTGCAACATTCTCTGTTTTTAAGGGTAATGCTCAATGGCCATAGCCAGTAGTTCTTCACCGCATATCTATGAGGGCCCTCTGGTCAAATCGAAGGATGTACGTCGTTATTTCGCTGCAAAGAATATTGTTGTGAAATGCCCATTTTGTGGACACGAAGGCTTGAGGATGCCTACGACACGTTTGGAGGCAACAGAAATTGATGATGAACAGGCCAAATTACATGACGGCCCATTAGTTAAAGTCCCTGCTCCTGAAAGCCTTTCAAATGATAGTGTGGCCGATTCAGAAAAAACTGTTAACTGGCAAAAGGTTGAACCAGGTGAGACCTATGTTCACATAATTGAGACAAGAACAGGTATGGGTTATATGCTTTACACCATCCCTATGGTTTGCCCTAAGTGCTCATGTGTGCATCAGTTTATGGTTGACGAGATCATTGATTGGGTAGCGAAATCAGATATGAATGACTCCTCTTTTCTTGAGGTAAGTGAGCAATGAGTACTGGAGCACCCCCTCTCAAAAGGGTTTTCTTTGAGGATGCAAATGATGTTGTATTCAAAAGCGGTGGTGACGATAACGGAGGGGGGGGGATGGAGTCTCGCGTAGCAAAGCTTGAGTCTGATGTTGAGTTTATCAAGCGTGATATTACTGAATTAAAAGGCTCTATCAGGTCCATTGAAACCACAGTTCAAGACATACGGGTTCTGTTGGAAGGAATGAAAACCAACCAGCAAACTGCCTTGGATAAGTTATCGAAGCTGGATGAGAAGTTTGCCACCAAGGTCGACTTGGAGTCTCGATTTAACAAAATGTATCTCTGGCTATTTGGTACGGTATTTACAGGGTGTGGTCTTTTGTTTGCTCTCTTACGTCTAGTACCTGCCTCTTAGTTTTGTCTATCCCTACCCACTAAATGACCGTCCGCAAACTCGACGACGGCAAGCCTCGCCTCTGGCTTGCCGAAGTCTATCCCCAAGGCCGTGAGGGCCCCCGCAAGCGCAAGCGCTTCGCCACCAAGGGCGAGGCGCTGGCCTGGGAAAAGTGGTTGCTGGAAGAGAGCAACAGCAACCCCTGGCTCACCGCCAACAAGGTGACCGAAGACAAGCGGCGCTTGTCCGACGTCATCGACCTCTGGTTCCGTTTGCATGGGCAGACTCTGGTCTCTGGCGAACAGGTCAAGCGCAAACTCGACTTGATGGCCGAGGCGATGGGCAACCCCTATGCGGTCGATCTCAACAAGGGGCATTTCGCCACGTACCGGGAAGGGCGGCTCACTGGAGCCATCATCTTCCCTGGCCGCTGCCGTGACCGGGCCGCCGGTCCCAAAACGGTGAACGACGAACAGCGCTTGCTGAATGCGGTGTTTGGGGAGCTGATCCGATTGGGGGAGTGGGTGAACCCCCACCCATTGACTGGCCTGCGCCAGGTCAAAACCCATGAATCGGAGATGACCTACCTCACGGCAGCGCAGATCGACATGCTGCTGGCCAGTTGCGCGACCTCCCGAGTGCCGGCGTTGACCACGGTGGTCAAACTCTGTCTGGCCACCGGGGCGCGTTGGTCTGAGGTGCAGGGGCTGACCAGCGCCCAGGTGAGCAAGTATCGGCTGACGTTCACCCAGACCAAGAGCAAGCGCAATCGCTCGGTCCCCATCTCGCCGGAGCTCTATGAACTGATCCCCAAACGCGGCATCCATGAAGGCAGGTTGTTCCCTCCCTGCTATGACGCATTTGAGTATGCCGCGCAAAAATCCGGGGTGAGCCTGCCAGAGGGACAACTTTCTCATGTGCTCAGACATACGTTTGCCAGCCATTTTATGATGAATGGTGGTAATATCCTTGTCCTACAGCGAATCCTCGGTCACAGCACCATCACCATGACCATGAGGTACGCCCATTTTGCCCCCGAACATTTGGATGACGCGGTCAGATTAAACCCTCTGATCAGCCCTCACTCATAGGTGAAAAATGGCGGCAAAGTGGCGGCAGAGCTCCGCATGGAATGCGTGATACCGCGTGATGTTGCGCGCTAACCCTTTGTTTTAACTGTAAGTCGTTGAGCCAATTACTATGCCTAAGAAATTCTATGTATCGTGGGATAACCTGCAACGCGAAGCGCGCCGTCTGGCCCGTCGTCAACTGCCTGTCAGCCAGTGGAAAGGGATCATCGCCGTCAGTCGCGGTGGTCTGGTGCCTGCGGCCCTGATGGCCCGCGAACTTGGCATTCGCAATGTCGAAACCCTCTGCATCTCCAGCTATGACCACGACAACCAGCGCGAGCTGGTGGTGGTGAAGGCTGCCACCACCGCAGGTGACGGCGAAGGCTGGCTGGTGGTGGACGATCTGGTGGACACCGGCGGCACCGCCAAGGCGATCCGCGAGCTCTACCCCAGAGCCAAGTTCATCACCATCTTCGCCAAGCCCATGGGCGAACCCCTGGTGGATGACTTCGAAGTCGCCATTCCGCAGGATACCTGGATTGAACAGCCCTGGGACATGGCGCTGGAGTTCGCCAAGCCGATCTGCGACGAAGCGTAATCGCCGCACCGGTCGCGACCAGTGACTCCCCGGCATTCGGGAGCGGACTGATCCGTCGTGATGCAAGGTTGACCACATTGAGCCCCTTTTGGGGCTCAATGCGTTTCTGGTGTGGCTGCTCGATGTGAAAAGTGGTTAAGATGGGACATTGTTTGAGACAGAAGAGCCACCATTTTGGAACCAAACGACGATACCAATCTGACGGAAAAGCTGTTTACCCGGGTCAAAAAGGTATTGGAAACTTCCGAAGTCTCCAACTCTAGCCCCGTCGACGAGCAAGACAGCGCACTGTCTGACAGCTTCATCGATGGCGCCCTGTCGCCCCGCTGGTATCGCCTGCTGCGCAGACCGACCTGGGCCTGGCAGGGGGCCGATCCCGTCGAGGTGGAGCAGACCCTGGCGCACATCGCCATGGGGCAGGGGGAGCGCAGTCACGAACGCTATCTGGACACCATCAAGGGCTATGTGCCCGGCAACTGGGTCTATGAGTGGAGTCAGCTCGCCGGCCGTTATTTCAATACGGGGCGGACGCTGCTGGGGGAAGGGGATCGCGCCGCGGCGCTGAAGAGCCTGCTCAAGGCAGTGCGCTACTACTCCATCGCAAGCTACCCCCACCTCAAGCACGACGAGCTGGCGGATCAGGCCCAGTTGCTCGGCAACATGGCCTATCGCGAGGCCGGACGCCTGTTCAAGGTGCCCCTCAAGGAGCTGCAGGTCCCGTTTCGGGGCAAGACCATCCAGGGCTACCTGCATCTGCCCACCACCGAGAAACCTGTGCCCCTGGTCATCGTCAGCGGTGGCATCGATTCGCTTCAGGTGGACTTCCTCAACTTCTATTTCAAGTGTCTCGAGCCCCATGGCATCGGGATGCTCTCCCTGGACATGCCGGGCACCGGCTATGCCGAGCACTGGCCCCTGGTGCAGGACACCAGCCGCCTGCACCAGGCGGTGCTCAACTACCTCTCGGAGGTGGCCTGGGTCGATCACCAGCGCATCGCCATGGTGGGGTTCCGCCTCGCCGGCAATGTGGCGGCCCGCCTCGCCTTCGTCGAGCCGTTCAAGCTTAGGACCGTGGTCTGCATCGGTGCCGGCATCAACCAGGTGTTCACCAATCAGGAGATGTTCGCCCGCTGCCCGCGCATGATGCGCGACGGGCTGGCGAACCGGCTGGGGGCGGACGCGGCCCAGTGGGATCTGCTGCGCACCAAGTGTCAGGTCTTCTCCCTCAAGACCCAGGGATTGCTGGGGAGTCGCACTTCCGTGCCGATATTGAGTATCGGGCACAAGAAAGATTTTATTTGTCCCGAGCAGGATGTCCGGGCATTGGCCGCTGCGAGTCGCAACGGCAAGGCGGTGGTGTTTGACAAGCAACCACTGCTCGAGGTCTATGACGAGGCACTGAAAGAGACGGTAGATTGGCTCAAAAAGCACTTATGTACATGATATAAAACTAAAAATGTAACATCACCATGTGATGGTATGGCTTGTTCAACAGGGAGGTTAGCATGTCAGAAAGAGTGACTTACAAGCGATTGCTGCGGCAGTTCGCGGCCATTGGCCCCTATTTGCGTGAAGACCTGTGCGAGGAGGGCCGCTACCGCTTTGACTGCCTGTCCGTCTGCGTCAGCGCCAAGCCTGCCCCGGACAAGCGGGAGTTCTGGGGCTGGTGGCTGGTGCTGGAGCAGGCGGATCACAGCTTCAGCTACCACTATCAGACGGGGTTCTACAACGCGGACGGGGAGTGGATCGACAAGGCGCTGCCCAAGAAGCATCAGGCGGAAGTGGAACGCACCCTGCAACATTTCTACAAGCTCATCAGCGGCAAGTTGACCCAGCTGGAGTGCACCCTCTCCCCTGCGAAGCAGGTGACCGCCGAACTGAGCGTGACGGCAGCCTGATCCCCAAGCCCCGCATCTTCCCGGTGCGGGGTACCCCGATGCTTTGTCACCGAGCCCGCAACTGCCTGGCGAGGCTTAATTGCCTTGCAGGGCAGGGGGGCCGTGGGTATAAAGGGATTCCTTACTTTTCTAACCCTTCGTTCCCATGGAAAACAGAACCATAGTCGTCAAACTGGGCACCAGCGTGCTCACCGGGGGATCTGCCCGCCTCAACCGTGCCCACATGGTCGAGCTGGTCAGACAATGTGCCGCCTTGCATCGACACGGGCACCGTGTCGTGCTGGTCACGTCGGGGGCCATCGCCGCCGGTCGTGAGCATCTGGGCCACCCTCCGCTGGCGCCTACCCTGCCGAACAAACAGATGCTGGCGGCGGTGGGTCAGACCCAGCTCATCCGGGTATGGCAGGACCTGTTCAACCTCTACGGGCTGCACATCGGCCAGATGCTGCTGACCCGCGCCGACCTGGAAGACAGGGAGCGCTACCTCAATGCCCGCGACACCCTGCGCACTCTGCTCGATCACCGCATCATCCCCGTCATCAACGAGAACGACGCCGTGGCCACCGCCGAGATCAAGGTGGGGGACAACGACAACCTCTCCGCCCGTGCGGCCATCCTGGCGGATGCGGACTTGCTGGTCCTGCTCACGGATCAGAAGGGGCTCTTCACCGCCGACCCGCGCACCAACCCGGATGCCCAGCTCATCGAAGAGGTGCAGACCATAGACGACACCCTGCGCTCCCTTGCCGGTGACAGCGTGAGCGGCCTTGGCACCGGTGGCATGGCCACCAAGCTGCAGGCGGCCGACGTGGCGCGCCGCGCCGGGGTGGACGTGGTGATCGCCACCGGCCAGATCCCGGAAGTGATCGGCCGACTCGCCGCCGGGGAGCGGGTGGGGACCCTGTTCCCGGCCCTGGCATCCCCCCTGGAAGGGCGCAAGAGCTGGATCCTGGCAGGGCCCCCCCCTCACGGCGAAGTGCAGGTGGATCAGGGGGCCGTGGCCGCCATGCAGGAGAAGGGCTCCAGCCTGCTGCCCAAGGGCATCGTCGCGGTGAAGGGAGATTTCGTGCGTGGCGACGTGGTGCGTATCCTGGATCCCAAGGGGAGCGAGCTGGCTCGCGGCATCTGCCGTTACGACCATCTGGAGCTGGATCGGCTGCGCGGTGTCCACTCGGATCAGATTGAACAGGTATTGGGTTACGGCTATGGGGCCGTGGCCATCCACCGTGATGACATGGTGCTGCTCTGAACAGGGCGGCACCGCATGAACAAAAGGGAACTGTGATGAGTCTGGAGAAAATGGGGCAGGCGGCCCGTGAAGCCGCCTATCAACTGGCCACCGTCAGCACGGCACAGAAGAACCGGGCGCTGGCGGCCATCGCCGATGAACTGGAAGCACGCAGTGCCCAGATCCTGGCGGCCAACGAGAAAGACATCGCCGCCGGGCGCGAGGCGGGGCTAACGGAAGCCATGCTGGATCGCCTGCTGCTCAACCCGGCGCGCCTTGTCGGCATCGTGGCGGATGTGCGCAAGGTGATCACCCTGGACGATCCGGTCGGGGCCGAAATCGACAGCCGGGTGCTGGAGAATGGCCTGCGCCTCTCCCGTCGCCGGGTGCCCATCGGGGTCATCGGCGTCATCTACGAGGCGCGCCCCAATGTCACCATCGACATCGCCAGCCTCTGCCTCAAGACCGGCAACGCCAGCATTCTGCGCGGTGGTCGCGAGACCTTCCACTCCAACCTGGAGCTGGTGCGGGTGATCCAGCATGCCCTGGCGGCGTCCGGCCTGCCCGAGGCGGCGGTGCAGTACATCGACAACCCGGACAGGGCGCTGGTGGCCGAGTTGCTGCGCCTCGACCGCTACGTGGACATGATCATCCCCCGCGGCGGCGCGGGTCTTCACAAGATGTGCAAGGAGAACAGCTCCATCCCCGTCATCATCGGCGGGTTCGGTATCAGCCATATCTTCGTGGACGAGAGCGCCGATCTGGCACGTTCCCTGGCGGTCATCGAGAACGCCAAGGTGCAGCGCCCCTCCGCCTGCAACGCCCTCGATACCCTGCTGGTACACGAGAAGGTGGCGGCCACCTTGCTGCCGCAACTGGTGGCTCTGATGAACGAGCGCAAGGTGACCCTGGTGGGTGCGCCCAATGCCATGGCGCTGCTGGCTGGCAGCGACAACCTGTGCGACGCGGGGCCGGAAGATTTCGACACCGAGTGGCTGGGGCTGACCCTGGGGGTCAAGGTGGTGGCGGACGTCAACGAGGCGCTCACCCATATGCGCGAGCACAACGCCGGCCACTCCGATGCCATCCTGACCAACTCCCTCGCCAATGCCGAGCGTTTCGTCAACGGGGCCGGTTCGGCGGCGGTCTATGTCAACGCCTCCACCCGCTTCACCGACGGCGGCCAGTTTGGCCTCGGGGCCGAGGTGGCGGTCTCGACCCAGATGCTTCACGCCCGTGGCCCCATGGGGCTGACCGAACTCACCAGCTACAAGTGGGTGGGGCAGGCGGATTATCTCAGCCGTGCCTGATCCAGGCACGCTCAGCAAGCAGGACAATGCCGACTCAGGTCGGCATTTTTGTGCTTTTTTATTGCTCGCAATCAATGGCTTGCATATAACTATCCAGCAGGATGCGATGTCACCCGGGGCATCAGGCCAGCGACAGCAAGGGGAGCAACTTCAAGGATGAAGGGACAGGATAGGAGTGCGTGGTGGGGCAGCCTCTGGCTGAGCCTGCCACTGCTGCTGGGGGCGCTCTGTTTCAGCGGTGCCAGCCACGCCAGCTGGGACCAGGATCTCTATCGTCAGCTCGGGCTGGCCGGCAAGCTCGACAGCCGCGTGTTTCGCAAGGCCCTGGACGGTTACCAGAGCGTGCGCCACAAGCGAAAACCCATTCTCACCATCATCGACTACAGCAAGCCCTCGACCATGCGCCGGCTGTTCGTCATCGACGTCAAGCGCCACAAGCTGCTCTACCACACCTGGGTCAGCCACGGCCGTAATTCGGGGGAGCTGGCCGCCCGCCAGTTCTCCAATCAGATGAATTCCCGGCAAAGTTCCCTGGGGGTCTACCGCACCGCCGAGACCTATCAGGGCAAGCACGGTTACTCCCTGCGTCTCGACGGCCTCAGTCCCGGCAAGAACAGCAATGCCCGCAAGCGCGCCATCGTGGTGCACGGGGCGGATTATGCCAGCCCCAGGCATCTGCAGAAGTTTGACAAGCTGGGGCGCAGCTGGGGATGCCCGGCCCTGCCAAGGGAGCAGTCCAGGGCCATTATCGACACCATCAAGGGAGGGAGCGTCATCTATGCCCACGGCTGAGAGCCTGCCCGTGAGCCTGCTGCGAGGGCGTCACCAGGACTGGTGGGCGGCGCTCTACCTTGCCGACGACCTCTCGTTATCCCTCGTGCACCGGTTCTGAGATGAGCATCCCATGGCAATGAACAGCAAAAAGGCCAGCATATGCTGGCCTTGGCGCATCAGGCGGGGATTATTTGCGGACCACCAGCACAGGGCAGGGAGCGTGGCGCACCACGGATTCCGCCACGCTGCCTACCAGCAGGTGGGTGATGCCGGAGCGGCCATGGCTGCCCATGACCACGAGATCCACCTTGTCTTCCTTCGCCTGGAGGACGATTTCATCGGCGGCGCGGCCAAAACGGACCTCGAACTTGGCCGGAATGGGCAGGCAGGCGACCAGTTCCTTGAGCTGACTCTTGGCCTGGCGTTCCATCTCGTGGGTGATCTCGATGGCCGTCATGTGCAGGATCTTGTAGCTGTCGAAGCCGTGCAGCTGATCCACCACGTGGACCAGTTTGAGCTCGGCCTGGTGGGTGTTGGCCATGAAGACGGCGTAGTCGAGTACCGCTCTGGACATCTCGGAGAAATCGACGGGGCAGAGCAGGGATTTGATGGTTGGCATGAGAATCTCCCCTCAAGTTGGGCTACTAATGAATCTTGTTTGCCATGATACGCTGTGGGGCGACAATAACCCTCGACCCGCTCGCAAAATGGGGAAAATGTCGGCCGGGACTCTGTTTTTCTATGCTATCTGTATGCCTGAACGGGCCGTCCGGCGGTGAGCATCTGCCGAGTGCCATATCACTGAGGATATTCATGGTTCGTCTTTTTCTGTTCTGTTGCCTGCTGATCACCTCGTTCGTGCGGGCAGACACCATACACGTCTATTGCGACGACTGGCCCGGCTTCTGTCACCGGGACGGCAAGGGGGTCTATCTGGATGTGGTTCGAGCCATCTATGAACCCCTGGGGCACGAGGTGAAGCTTCACATGGTGCCTTACAAACGGGCACTGGCGGTGGTGTCGCAAAAGGAGGGGGACATGGCGATGGGGGTCTATCGGGGAGAAGTGCCCGGGGTCCATCAGCCCGACTACCCCGACTCGGCGGACTACGTGAGCGTGGTGATGCAAAAGCGCTGGCTGCCGCACTGGGCAGGGGAGCACAGCCTCAAGGAGCAGGAGGTGCTCTGGCTGAGGGGGTGGGCCTTTGACAAGTTCATCCCGGAGCCGATGCGCTGGTTCGAGATAGACAGCCACGAGATGGCGCTGCAATTGCTGCTCAAGGGGCGTTACCGCTACTACCTGACCGACGGCGCCCTCTACCCCGAAGGCTCCCTTCCCCCCGAGCTGGTACAGGTATTCCTGCGCTGGATTCCGACCTACCCCATCTTCGCCGATACCCCGAAGGGCAGGCAGTTGCACGGGCTCTGGGATCCCGGCATGCGCACACTGATAAGGCAGGGCAAGCTGGCGGAGATCTATCGGCAGAACAAGCTCTACGACTACTACCAGGACTTTCTCAGGGAACAGGTGGTGCGGGCGAACAAGCCACAGCCCTAGCTGTTGGGCCTGATGCCGTCATCGGGCCCCTCTTGTCCTGCCTCAGCCTTTGGCTCTGAGCGTCTTGGCCAACCGGTCATAGAGGATGACGTTGACCGAGGCGGCCAGGTTCATGCAACCCTGAGTCGGCACATAGATGACCTCCTTCACCGCCGCGAAGCGGGCGGGTTCCAGGGTGCCATCCTCCGGGCCGAAGATGTAGAAGGCTCTCTCGGGGTGCACGTAATCCGGCAGGGGCGTGGCCCCCTCGATCAAATCCACCAGCACAGGGGTGCAGCCCTCGGGCACGAAGTCCAGCAGCTCCTCGACCCCGAGCAGGGGGATCTTCTCCACCATCTGCTTGGTGTCGGTCACAAAGCGGCGTGCCAGCTCGAAGCGCTGCCCCGTGTAGTAGACCTCGTCCGCCCCGTAGCAGCCGGCGGCCCGCATCACGGCGCCCACGTTCTCCGGGGATTTGGGATTGACCAACCCGATGGCGCAATAGTCCCCTCTCTCCCGGGCATCTGCCCGGTGCTGCCCGGCAGCGCCTTCATCTGACACTTTCATCTCTCTCTCCTGTGTGGCGGCGCATTATACCCCCGGTGGGCCCCTTGCCCAGCGTGCGGGGCGGATTCCCGCAAGGCGGGCCCAACAAGGGGGCGGCTGCACCGTGGCGGCGCAGCCCGACACCCTGATGCGCAATGGCGGCGCCCCTTGCATCCTGGCGCGGGGTTTGCAGTCACTTCCCCATACAAGACGATGAGGCATCCGGACAAAGGCGTCCGTCCCCGCAGGGGGGCGGACGCTTTTTTTATGGGCCCCTCGTCAGACACATGACAAGGAGCAAGGGAATGAAGACCACCTGTGCCTATTGCGGAGTGGGGTGCGGCATCCGGCTGAGCCGGGAGGGCGACAACTGGCAGTTGCAGGGGGATGAGCAGCATCCGGCCAATGGCGGCGCCCTGTGCGTCAAGGGAGCCAGCCTGCTGGAGAGCCTGGCCTTTCCCGATCGCCTGCTCTATCCGCGCTGGATGGGGCAGCGCATCGGCTGGGAGGAGGCCCTGGACACCCTGGCGGAGCGTTTTGCCGCCATCCTGGCCGAGTCCGGGCCGGATGCCATCGGCATCTATCTGTCGGGCCAGCTGACCACCGAGGATTACTACGTCGCCAACAAGCTGATGAAGGGGTACCTCGGCAGTGCCAACGTGGACACAAACTCCCGGCTCTGCATGTCGTCGGCGGTGGTGGCCCACCAGCGCGCCTTCGGGGAGGATCTGGTGCCCGCCTGCTACGAGGATCTCGAGCTCGCCGATCTGGTGGTGCTCACCGGTGCCAACACCGCCTGGACCCATCCCGTGCTGTTTCGCCGCCTGCAGCAGGCCAGGGCGCGGCGCCCCGAGCTCAGGCTGGTGGTGCTGGATCCCCGCCGCACCATGACGGCGGAGCAGGGGGATCTGCATCTGGCACTCAAACCCGGCAGCGACGTGACGCTCTGGAACGGCCTGTGCCGCTACCTGCTCGATGTCGATGGCTGGGACAAGGCCTATGTGGCGCAGCACGTGAGCGGCTTTGAGGCGTTGGCGGCGGCGCTGGACGATCCGGCCTGGCAGTTGGACGAGGTGGCCCGCAGCTGCGGCCTCTCCCGCAGCGATCTGATCGGTTTCTACCAGCTCTTTGCCCGTACCCCCAAGACCGTCACCCTGTTCTGCCAGGGGATCAACCAGTCCAACCAGGGAGTGGACAAGGCCAACGCCATCATCAACGCCCACCTGATGTGCGGTCGTATCGGCAAGCCGGGGGCGGCTCCCTTCTCCATGACGGGGCAACCCAACGCTATGGGAGGGCGCGAGGTGGGGGGGCTCGCGACCCAGCTCGCCGCCCACATGGGCTTTGGCGAGGCCGAGTGCGATCGGGTACAGCGCTTCTGGGGAAGCCCGACCATGGTGCGCGGACCGGGGCACAAGGCCGTCGAGCTGTTCGAGGCGGTGCACCGGGGGGAGATCCGCGCGCTCTGGGTGCTCGGCACCAACCCGGCAGTCTCCCTGCCGGACGGCAACCGGGTGCGCGAGGCCCTGAGCCGCTGCGAGCTGCTGGTGGTCTCCGAGGTGACGGCCAACACCGACACGGCGCGCCTCGCCCACCTGCTGTTGCCTGCCGCCGCCTGGGGGGAGAAGAGCGGCACCGTCACCAACTCCGAGCGCACCATCAGCCGCCAGCGCGCCTTCCTGCCCCTGCCGGGGGAGGCCAGGCCCGACTGGTGGGCCCTGACCCGGCTCGCCCGTCGGCTCGGCTTTGGCGAGGGGTTCGCCTATGAGCACGAGCACGAGATCTTCTGCGAGCATGCCGCCCTCTCCGGGTTTGAGAACGACGGATCCCGCCAGTTCGACATCTCCGGGCTGGCGGGTCTCACCCGTGCCGAATTCGAGGCGTTGGAACCCCTGCGCTGGCCCGTCAACGCTGACTGGCCCCGTGGGCGGGATCGCCTGTTCGAGGATGGGCGCTTCGCCACCCCGGATGGCCGGGCCCGCCTGCTGCCCCTGGCCCAGCGCTTCCCCGAGCAGCCAGCAACGCCCCCGCTTGCAGGGGCTGTCTCCCTGCTCCTCAACAGTGGCCGCCTGCGGGATCAGTGGCACACCATGACCCGCACCGGCCACGTGCCCCGGTTGCAGGAGGCCGAGCCCTGGCCCAGGGTGCGGATGGGGGCCGCCAGCCTGCTGGCGCTTGGCGTGAAGGAGGGGGATCTGGTGCGCCTTTGCAACGGGCTTGGGGAGGCGCTGCTGCTGGTGGGGCTGGATGAGGGGCTCAGGGAGGGGGAGGCCTTCCTGCCCATGCACTGGACCGACAGCCAGTGCAGCCAGGGGGCGGTCAACCGCCTCATCGCCCCCGTGGTGGATCCCCTTTCCGGCCAGCCGATGTTCAAACAGGGGCGGGTGCAGGCCAGGGCGCAGCTCACCCGCTGGCAAGGGCTCTGGTGTGGCCGGGGTGAGTGGCGCGAGCCGGTGGACTGGTGGGCCAGGCGCCCCCTGCCCGAGGGGAACTGCACCCTGCTGGCCTCCTGGTCAGAGAGCACAGAGCGCCTGTGGCAACGGCTGGGGGCCGAGGGGCACTGGCTCAGGCTGCCCATGAAGGAGGGGTGGCTGGCCGTGGCCCTGGCCGGAGATCGTATCGAGGGGATCCTGCTGGTGGGGGGGCGGCGCCCGGACATCAAGGTCGACCTGCTGGCCAGTCTGCTCGGCACGCCGCTCCAGGCGGGGGCCCTGAGCCAGACCCTGAGCCAGGCCCTGGCCGGGGAGAGCCGGCTGGTCTGCTCCTGCCTGCGGGTCTCGGAGCAGCGCATCGTCGATGCCATCACCCGGCAGGGGGTGAGCGAGTTGGCGGGGCTGCAGGCCCTGCTCGGCTGTGGCAGCAACTGCGGCACCTGTCTGCCCGAAATCGACAAGCTGTTGATCAAACATGTTTTCCTGGCATCCGCTTAGTGCGGTGCTAGGACACAAGGAGCCTGAGATGAGCCAAATCAGTCTGGTGGGAGCGGGCCCCGGGCCCCTCGAATTGTTGACCCTGCGCGCCCTGCACCGTCTGGAGGCGGCAGAGGTCGTGGTCTATGACCGCCTGGTGGGGAGCGAGATCCTGGCCCGCATTCCCCACGGGGCGGCCCGCTTCGACGTGGGCAAGCGCTGCGGTGAGCCGAGCCCGACCCAGGAGGAGATCAACGCCCTGCTGCTGGCCCTGGCCCGCACGGGCAAGCGGGTGGTGCGCCTCAAGGGAGGGGATCCCCTGGTGTTCGGGCGCGGCGGCGAGGAGGCGCTGCACCTGGCCCGGCACGGCATCGAGGCCGAGCTGGTGCCGGGGATCACGGCGGCCCTGGGGTGCGCCGCCAGCAGCTTCATTCCCCTGACCCACAGGGGGCTGGCCCGCTCCCTGACCCTGGTGACGGGGCACCTGATGGACGAGCGCGACTATCAGGGCTGGCAGGGGCTGACCCGGGCGGGCCACACCCTGGTGTTCTACATGGGGCTGGAGCGGGCGGCCCGCATTCGGGAAGGGATGTTGAGGGCGGGGGCCCCGGGCGCGCTGCCGGTGGCCCTGGTGGTGGCTGGCTGCAGCCCCCGCCAGCAAGTGCACGAGGCCACGCTCGATGGCCTGGAGCAAGCTGCCCGTGCCCTGCTGGGCCAGAGCCCGGTGCTGATCATCATGGGGGAGGTGGTGCGGCTGCGCGCCGAGCTGCAGGGACTGCTGACGGAGGCCCTGGAACGGGTCGCCTGAGGGGCGATTCTCCCTCTACCCCTACTACCTCCTGATAGATAAAAAGGAGGTAGATTCAAAGAGTTGGCCTTCATGTTGCGGCATTTTCGCCAGACAGAACGCGATCGTCGCCGGCAAGGAGCGCCATGACCACTTTTTCCACCCGGGGCCAGGACGGCCCCGCTTCCCGGCTGTTGATCCACGCCGATGACCCGGGCCAGGCGAACCGCCTGGCCCTGCTGGTCAGTCACTACGGCCATCAGCCCGGGATCCTCGATACCCGCCAGTTGCTGACGCCGACGCAGAGGGGGGATGCCCTGCTCGTCAGTTGCCGCCAGTTCAGCGCCGAGGTACGCCTAGGCCTCTCTCTTTGGCCCGACATGCCGCGCCTCTTGTTCTGCGAGCGGCTGGGGGGGGATACCCAGCTCGCCCTGTTGCAGCAGGGGGTGTTGCTGGTGCCCCACCCTTGCGGCGAGCGTGAGCCGGTGGAGCAGTGGCTGCGCCTGGCCCGCAGTCAGCTCGCCATGGTGCAGGCCCTGATGCAGACCGAGAGCGAGCTGCGCCAGAAGCTGGAGGATAGGCGGCTCATCGAGCAAGCCAAGGGACGCTTGATGCGCCATCAGGGGCTGGACGAGGATGAGGCCTATCGCCTGATGCGCAGCACCGCCATGAGTCGTCACCTGAGCCTGGGGGAGCTGGCGCGGCAACTGCTGCAGGCTTTGCCCGCCTGAGCGCTCCCGTGGCCAACCGTTTTGGTGCAACTGCGCCTAATTGAGGCAAATTTGAGGGAGGATCTGGGCATCACAGGCCGCAAAGGGCCGCCTGATGCACCCTGGACGAGCTGGCACGGAAAGTGAATAACAAAAACACGATAGCAATGAAGTAACGATGCGCAGTGAGGGGCCGGTCAGGTCACTCACCCGCAACAGGGCAAAGAAGCCCCGCCGATCCCGGATCGGCGGGGCTTTTTTTTTGGTCGCGACGCACCTTGGGTCGCAGCGCTGCAACGAGGTGGCACTGCGATTCCAGGCAGCCTGGCGCCATGGCCCTGACCCGGAACCGAGGGAGGAGATGCAATGAACGGACGACAAGGATGTGCGGGGCTGCTGCTGGCGGCGTTGTCGCTGCCGGTGCTGGCACTGGGAGCCCCGGAGCAGGAGGAGCTCAGGCTCGGCTTCATCAAGCTGACCGACATGGCGCCGCTGGCGGTGGCCTACGAGCGTGGCTATTTCGAGGATGAGGGACTCTACGTCACCCTCGAAGCCCAGGCGAACTGGAAGATCCTGCTGGATCGGGTGATAGACGGCGAGCTGGACGGTGCCCAGATGCTGGCGGGCCAGCCCCTGGCGGCCCACATCGGCATCGGCACCCAGGCCGAGCTGGTGACGGCGTTTGCCATGGATCTCAACGGCAACGCCATCACGGTGGCCAACAGCGTCTGGGCCGCCATGGCGCCCCAGTTGCCCAGGCCGCAGGCGGGCCAGGTGCCGCCCCCGGTGAGCGCCGCCGCCCTCAAGCCCGTGGTGGCGGAGTATCGCCAGGGGGGTAAGCCCTTCAACATGGGGATGGTCTTCCCCGTCTCCCCCCACAACTACGAGCTGAGGTACTGGCTGGCGGCAGGTGGTCTGCACCCCGGTTTCTATGCACCCCGGCTCGGCGACAACTCGGGCCAGCGCCAGGCGGACGTGCTGCTGTCGGTGACGCCGCCGCCCCAGATGCCCGCCACCCTGGAGGCGGGCACCATCGCTGGCTACAGCGTGGGGGAGCCCTGGAACCAGCAGGCGGTCGCCAGGGGCATAGGGGTGCCCGTCATCACGGATAACGAGATCTGGCGCAACAACCCGGAGAAGGTGTTCGGCGTCACCCGGCAGTGGGCCGAGCGTCACCCCAACACCCATGTGCGGCTGGTGAAGGCGCTGCTGCGGGCGGCCTGGTGGCTGGATGCAGACGACAACGGCAACCGGCGCGCGGCGGCCAAGCTGCTGGCCAGACCCGAGTACGTGGGGGCGGACGAGCAGGTGATCGCCAGCTCCATGACCGGCACCTTCGAGTACGCCAGGGGGGACAAGCGCCAGGTGCCGGACTTCAACGTCTTCTTCCGCCACCACGCCACCTATCCCTACTACTCCGACGCCATCTGGTATCTGACCCAGATGCGGCGCTGGGGCCAGATCCCCGAAGCCAGACCGGACGCCTGGTTCGAGCAGGTGGCCAGGGCCGTCTATCAACCGGATGTCTATCGCCAGGCCGCCGAGGCCCTCATCGCCGAGGGCAAGCTCAAGGCCAGTGACTTCCCCGACTTTGCCAGCGAGCAGGGCTATCGCGGCCCCCAGGATGGCTTCATCGACGGCCTCATCTACGACGGCCGCCACCCCAACGCCTACCTGCAACAGTTCGCCATCGGCCTCAAGGGCGATGAGCGGGTGCAATGAGCAAGGAGATCCCGATGAAACGACACGCATGGCCCCTCATCCATTTAAAAGCCATCAACTGGAAAATCATGGTGCAGCCCCTGCTCGGCGTGCTGCTCTTCCTCGGCCTCTGGCAGTGGGGGGCGAGCCAGGTGCAGACCAGTCTGGGCACCCTGCCGGGGCCGCTCGCCACCGCCAGCCAGCTCTGGTCCCTCGGTCAGGATCACCTGGCGGAGCGGGAGAAGGCGGCGGCCTTCCTCGAACGCCAGCAGGTGCGCAATGCGGCAAGGCTGGCGGCGGATCCGGCGGCCGAGGTGAAGCTGCGTCCCTACACAGGACGTCCCACCTTCTTCGATCAGATAGCCACCAGCCTGCTCACCGTGCTGTGCGGCTTCGCGCTGGCGACCCTGATCGCCATTCCGTGCGGGGTGCTGCTCGGCATGAACCAGGGGCTCTATCGCGCAGCCAACCCGGTGATCCAGCTGCTCAAGCCGGTCTCCCCCCTGGCCTGGCTGCCGCTCATCACGCTAGTGGTGAGCGCTCTGTATGCAAATCCCGCCCCCTGGCTTGCCAAGTCCTTCCTCACCTCGGCCCTGACGGTGACCCTCTGCTCCCTCTGGCCGACCCTGATCAACACGGCGGTGGGGGTGGCGGGGCTGGATGGGGATCTGCACAACGTCAGCCGGGTGCTGCGCCTCTCCTTTGTGACCCATGTGCGGCGCATCGTGCTGCCCGGGGCCCTGCCCATGATCTTCACCGGGCTGCGGCTCTCCCTGGGGGTGGCCTGGATGGTGCTGATCGCGGCGGAGATGCTGGCCCAGAACCCGGGGCTCGGCAAGTTCGTGTGGGACGAGTTCCAGAGCGGCGGCTCTGCGTCTCTGGCCCGCATCATGGTGGCGGTGATCACCATAGGCCTCATCGGCTGCGCCCTGGACAGGGGCATGCTGGCCCTGCAGCAGTGGTTGTCCTGGGACAAGCGCCAGGTGCTGCGTTAATCACATTTCTATTCAGGCAGGAGAAGAGCCAATGAAGAGTTATCTGGAGATAAGCGACGTCGGCATCTCGTTCGAGACGGAGCAGGGCAGCTTCGAGGCCTTGAGCCGGGTCAACCTGCGCATCGAGAAGGGGGAGTTCGTCTCCCTCATCGGTCACTCGGGCTGCGGCAAGAGCACCGTCCTCAACCTGGTGGCCGGGCTGCTGGAGCCGACCCTGGGGGGCATCATTCTCGATGGTCGCGAGGTGGCGGGCCCGGGGCCAGAGCGGGCCATGGTGTTCCAGAACCACGCCCTGCTGCCCTGGCTCAGCGTCCAGCAGAACGTGGCGCTGGCGGTGGCCCAGGTGGAGTCTGACAAGCGGGCGGTGGCGGAGCGGGTGGACTACTACCTCTCCCTGGTGCAGATGGATCACGCCAGCCAGAAGATGCCCCACGAGCTGTCGGGGGGGATGAAGCAGCGGGTCGGCATCGCCCGCGCCCTCTCGCTCTCCCCCAAGGTGCTGCTGATGGACGAGCCGTTCGGCGCCCTCGATGCCCTGACCCGGGCCCATCTGCAGGATGCCCTGATGGCGATCCAGGCGGAGCTTGGCAACACCGTCATCATGATCACCCACGACGTGGACGAGGCGGTGCTGCTCTCCGATCGCATCGTCATGATGACCAATGGCCCCAGCGCCACGGTCGGTGAGATCCTGACCGTCGACCTGCCAAGGCCCAGAGACAGGGTCGCCCTGGCGGACGATCCCCACTACCACAAGCTGCGCCAGCAGGTGCTGCGCTTCCTCTACGAGAAGCAGCGCAAGGTGACCCCCCTCAAGGCAGCCGGGCAGGTGCGCAGCAAGCTGCGCGCCTGAGCCCGCCGGATTCAAGGAAGAGAGACATGACTGACAAAGAGCAACAGTGGGTGACAGAGGACGGCATGGGCCTGCTCGGTCGCCAGAACAGTGGTTCCGCCGAACAGACCGCAAAGCAACGGCTGCTGGTGGTGGGCAACGGCATGGTGGGTCACCACTTCGTCGAACAGCTGGTGGCGGCGGGCGGCCTCGAGCGGTTCGACGTGACGGTGTTTGGCGCCGAGCCTGACGCCGCCTACGACAGGGTGCACCTCTCCGAGGTATTCGGCGGCAAGGCGCCCCAGGCCCTGCGCATGGCGGATCCCGCCTGGTATGAAGAGCACGGCATAACGCTGCGACTGGGGGCCGAAGTGGAGGTGCTCGACCGGGCGGCCCGCACCCTGACGCTGGCCAACGGCGAGCAGTTCCCTTACGACCGTCTGGTGCTGGCGACCGGCTCCGTGCCCTTCGTGCCCCCCATCCCCGGCCATCAGCGAGAGGGCTGCTTCGTCTATCGCACCCTGGGAGATCTTGCCGCCATCCGCGATGCCTGCGCCCAGGCCCGCAGCGGCGTGGTCATCGGTGGCGGTCTGCTGGGGCTGGAGGCGGCCAACGCCCTGCGCCTGCTCGGACTCAAGACCCAGGTGGTGGAGTTCGCCCCCAGGCTGATGCCGGTACAGCTCGACGAGAGCGGCGGCGCCGTGCTGCGGGACAAGATCCAGGCCCTCGGGGTCGAGGTGCTGGTGGAGAAGGCCACCGAGTGCATCGAGCAGGGGGAGCAGGCCCGTCATCGCCTGCGTTTCAAGGACGGTTCCCACATTGAGACCGACGTGCTGCTGTTCTCGGCGGGGATCCGCCCCGCCGACGCCCTGGCCCGGCAATCCGGGCTGGAGGTCGGGGAGCGCGGCGGCATCTGCATCGACGACGGCTGCCACAGCTCGGATCCCGCCATCCTCGCCATCGGCGAGTGCGCGCTCTGGCAGGGGCGCATCTTCGGCCTGGTGGCTCCCGGGTACCAGATGGCCCGGGTCGCCGTGGCCAGCCTGTGTGGCGGCGAGACCCGCTTTATCGGGGCCGACATGTCCACCAAGCTCAAGCTGATGGGGGTGGACGTGGGCTCCATCGGCGACGCCCACGCCAGCACCGCCGGTGCCCAGGAGTTGTTGCTGCTGGACAGGGTCAACGGCATCTACAAGAAGCTGGTGACCGACGGCGAGGGCAATCGCCTGCTCGGCGCCATCCTGGTGGGGGACGGGGCCGATTACGAGCGGCTGCTGCAGTACTACCAGAACGGGGTGGCGCTGCCCCAGCCGCCGCTCTCCCTGCTGGTGGGGGAGGTCGGGGACGCTCCCGCGCCCCTGGTGCTGCCAGACAGCGCCATCCTCTGCTCCTGCCACAACGTCAACAAGGGGGACGTGGTGGCCGCCGTTCGGGCGGGCAATCACGAGCTGTCGGCGGTGAAGAGCTGCACCAAGGCCGGCACGGGTTGCGGCGGTTGCAGCAACCTGCTCAAGCAGGTGGTGGATCAGACCCTGGCGGACCTTGGCGTCGAGGCGGACAAGGGGTTGTGCGAGCACTTCGCCTACGGCCGTCAGGAGCTCTATCACCTGGCCCGGGTGGGCGAGCTGAAGAGCTTCGAGGCGCTGCGGGACAAGCACGGCCAGGGGTTGGGGTGCGACATCTGCAAGCCGACGGTGGCCTCCATCCTGGCGTCCCTCTGGAACGAGCACGTGCTGGAGAAGCCCCACCGCGCGTTGCAGGATACCAACGACGCCTTCCTTGCGAACCTGCAAAAGGACGGCACCTATTCGGTGGTGCCGCGCATCCCGGGGGGGGAGATCACCCCGGAGGGGCTCATCACCATCGGCGAAGTGGCGCGCAAGTACGGCCTCTACACCAAGATCACCGGCGGCCAGCGCATCGATCTCTTCGGCGCCCGGGTCGACCAGCTGCCCGCCATCTGGGGTGAGCTGGTGGCGGCGGGCTTCGAGACCGGTCAGGCCTACGGCAAGTCGGTGCGCACCGTGAAGTCCTGCGTGGGCTCCACCTGGTGTCGTTACGGGGTACAGGACTCCATGACCCTGACCCAGACCCTGGAACACCGCTACAAGGGGCTGCGGGCACCACACAAGCTGAAGTTTGCGGTCTCCGGCTGCACCCGGGAGTGCGCCGAGGCCCAGAGCAAGGACATCGGCGTCATCGCCACCGAGCGGGGCTGGAACCTCTATGTGTGCGGCAACGGCGGTATGCGGCCGCGCCACGCCGACCTCTTTGCCACGGATCTCGACGAGCAGACCCTGATCCGCTACATCGACCGGCTGCTGATGTTCTATGTGCGCACCGGGGACAGGCTGCAACGCACCTCGGTCTGGATGGAGAACATGGAAGGGGGGCTCGACTATCTCAGGTCGGTGATCATCGAGGACAGGCTCGGCATCGGTGCCGAGCTGGAGGCCATGATGGAGGGGATAGTCGGCACCTGGCAGTGCGAGTGGAAGAGCACATTGGCGGATCCGGACAAGCTCAAGTTGTTCGAGGCCTTCGTCAACCGGCCCGAGGACGAGACGCCGCCGCGCCGTGAGGAGCGGGGGCAATGGGTGCCGGATATCGCTGTCAAGGAGGTGGTATGAGCGGGGGCAACGGGTTGCACGCCCGCCATCAGTATCAAGGAGGTGGTATGAAGGATGACAAGGACGATGCACAGCTCTGCGGGCAGTGGCACCGGGTATGCGAGCTGGCGGCGCTGCCGGAGCAGGCCGGGCGCAGCGCCTGGCTGGAGGGGCGGGTACTGGCGCTGTTTCGCCTCGGGGAGCATGTCTATGCCCTGGACGGGGTGGATCCCCTGGCCGGCGTCGCGGTGCTGGGGCGTGGCCTGGTGGGGGATGCGGGGGGCGAACCCGTGGTGGCCTCGCCGCTGTACAAGCAGCGCTACGCCCTGATGGACGGTCGCTGTCTGGACGATCCTGCCCTGAGCGTCGCCTGCTGGCCGGTGCGGCTGGAGGGGAGCGAGGTCTGGGTACAGCTGGGGTGAGTGGCCCATCTGAAAACCATGTTGTGATCGCCGGGCACTGCCCGGTGATTTTTTGTGCGCGACCCGACATTTCTTGTACGAGAGGATGGCGGGAAAACGTTTTTCGGAAATAATGGACAAACGTTTGCAACTGGATGTTTGTCTATGACGGAACGTGAGCAAGAGATCCTCGCCCTGCTGCGCCAGGATCCCATGATTGCCCAGCAGGAGCTGGCGGACAGGCTCGGCATCAGCCGCTCCGCGCTGGCGAGCCACATCTCCAGCCTGATGCGCCAGGGCTATGTGCAGGGGCGCGGCTATGTGCTGCGCGAAGGCCCCTACGCCGTAGTGATCGGCGGCGCCAACATGGATATCTGTGGCTGCAGCCACGACAACCTGCGCATCGGCGACTCCAACCCGGGCCGGGTACGCACCTCCGCCGGCGGGGTAGGGCGCAACATCGCCGAGAACCTGGCGCGCCTTGGCACCGATACTCGCCTGCTGACTGCGGTGGGCAACGATCAATACGGCCACCACCTGCTGGAGGTGAGCCAGCGCGCCGGGGTCGATGTGCGCCAGGTGCTGGTACTGGAGGGTCAATCGACCTCCTGCTACCTCAGCCTGCACGATGGCAGCGGCGAGATGAGCTGCGCCGTCAACGACATGGGGATCATCGAGCAGCTCACCCCGGCCCGGCTTACCCCCCTGAGCGGTTTTCTCGGTGCGGCCCGGCTCTGGGTGCTCGACACCAACCTCGCCACCCACACCCTGGACTGGCTGTTCGAGCGCCAGGGTGAGCACATCATCTTCGTGGACACCGTGTCGGTGGCCAAGGTGGAGAAGATCCGCCCCTGGCTGCACCGCATCCACACCCTCAAACCCAATCGCACCGAGGCGGAGCAGCTGTGCGGCTTCACCATCGGCGGGCCCGACACCTGGCCCATGGCGGCGGCCTGGTTCCACCGCGCCGGGGTGCAGCGGCTGTTCCTGAGCCTAGGCGATCAGGGGATCTTCTATAGCGACGGGGCCTGCCAGGGCCATCTGCCCGTGCTCGGCAGCCCGGTCGTCAACGTGACCGGCGGCGGCGATGCCTTCATGGCAGGGCTGGCCCACGCCTGGTTGCTGGATCAGGGCATCATGGAGACAATCCGGTTCGCCCTCGGTTGCGCCGCCCTCACCGTCAATTGTTCCGATACCGTCTTTTCCGGCCTATCCAAGGCCGCCGTTGAACGCATGCTGGAGGAGTACCCATGTTGAACGCTTACCTCGATATCCAACCTGAAGTTGCCGCCGCGCTGGCTGCCGGCAAGCCGGTGGTGGCCCTGGAGTCCACCATCATCTCCCACGGCATGCCCTATCCGCAGAACGTGGAGACGGCGCGCCAGGTGGAGCAGGTGGTGCGGGACAACGGCGCCGTGCCGGCCACCATCGCCATCATCGATGGCCGCCTCAAGGTGGGTCTGGATGCGGGGGCCCTGGAGGCGCTGGGCCGGGCCGGCCACGCCGCCACCAAGTGCAGCCGCCGCGACATCCCCTTCGTGCTGGCCAACAAGGGGCTGGGGGCGACCACGGTGGCCTCCACCATGATAGTGGCCGCCATGGCCGGGATCCGGGTGTTCGCCACTGGCGGCATCGGCGGCGTGCATCGCGGCGCCCAGGAGACCTTCGACATCTCGGCGGATCTGCAGGAATTTGCCCAGACCCCGGTGGCCGTGGTCTGCGCCGGTGCCAAGTCGATCCTCGACATCGGTCTGACCCTGGAGTACCTGGAGACCCAGGGGGTGCCGGTGATCGGCTACCAGACCGAGGAGCTGCCCGCCTTCTACACCCGGGAGAGCGGCTTCAAGGTGGATTACCGCTTGGAGAGCCCGGCGGCCATCGCCGAGGCGCTGCGTCTGAAGTGGGAGCTGGGGCTGGCGGGGGGCGCCGTGGTGGCCAACCCGATCCCGACCCAGTTTGCCATGCCCAAGGCCGACATCGACGCCGCCATTGCCCAGGCACTGCGTGAGGCGGACGAGCAGGGGGTCAAGGGCAAGGCGTCCACCCCCTTCCTGCTGGCCCGGGTGTGCGAGCTGACCGGTGGCAACTCCCTGGCGGCCAATATCCAGTTGGTGCTGAACAACGCCGCGCTGGGGGCACGTATCGCTGCCAGCCTGTAAACACCTTTGCGGAAGATGCAAAAGAGGGCCAACAGGCCCTCTTTTTATTGCGTGAATCGGTGAGATAACCCCTTATTCCAGCACCAGTCGCCCGTTGAGAGGCTGGACGGAGCGGTTGTTGGGGTGGTGCATCACCGCCTTGAAGGCATCGATCTGGGCCTGGCTGGCCTGTACCGGCTCCTTCATCACCAGCCAGCGCACTCCTTCCGAGCAGGGTGGGGTGGTCAGGGACCCGCTGAAGCGGTAGTAGTCGTGCTGGGCGGGCAGCAGTTGCTCTGCCGAGATGGGTTCCTTGAAGGCATGGATCTCCCCCGCCTTGGCTGGCAACACCTGCCAGGCCTGGCTCAGGGCCCCATTGGCCTGGCCCGGCTCGAACATCACGGCGACCACCGCCAGCTCCCCCTTGTCATTGGCATGGACCAGGTGACCCTCCAGGGGGTAGGACCTGCCTTCGATGAGGTTTTCGCTGGGGGCGTGGAAGTGGAACTGCTTGAGCTCGAAGTGCATGCCGTCGAGCTCAAGGGTGCTGCCGGGGGCATAGTTGACCTGCACCGTGTGGCCGTTGTTGACCAGCGTCTTGCCACCCGCCTGATAGTGGAACTGCAGGGGGGCCAGATCGGCCTTCACCAGACCCGAGAGGTTGACCGGCGACTGGTTGCTGCCGGCACACTGGCCATATTCCGGGGTCAGGCTGGCCCATTTCGCCGGGCCGGCCTCGCCGCTGTATTCCCAGTGTGTGGTGGCGGCAAAGGCGGCAGGGCAGAGCAGCAGGGCGCCAGCCAGCAGGGACTTTTTCATCATGCATCCTTATCCTGATTGAAAAGCACGGCCATTCCTGGCCTTCCGGCAGGAAGGCCTCATCAATGGCATCGTTGGAAACGCAGGGTATGCGGTGTCAGACCGGATTAATTGTTATGAAAGGTCTGTCGTCATCGTTATTTGAAGCGTGGCATGAGGCGGCGCCATGATATATTCCGGCAACGGGGCCCGCTTATTCATGGAGGAGAAATCCTGCGGGCATTTTTGCCATGAACGGCCCCTTTTCATGGCGCCCCAAATAGATGACGGGCTGATTCTAGAGGGCTTTTCATGGCTCCGTTTGATCTCGAGCAAACAACCGCGGACTAATTATCGGGCTTGAGGATCCCTTATTTCGCTGGGATTTTTTCGATATTCCCTGACCCGGCCAGGGGCGTGCGCGGCGGGAGCCGGGCGCTGTGCTGACAGAATGCCTCGGTGTTGACCCCTTATCCCTCTGATAGTGCAGGAGAAATTCCCCCCTCATCACAGTGACGGCGGGATGACAATCCCCCGGTTGGCGACGCCTTGTTTGCGGTTTTGCCGTCCTTTTCACATTTCCGGATTGCTCGCTATTTGTGCGATTGCCTTACTCATCCGACCTGGTGTCAAATCACTCCGCCTAACACAAGGAGTGGCATAATAATGAATAATATCAACAAATTAGTTCTGGCTATCGGATTCACTCTCACCACTTTCCCGAGCCTGGCGGCGGGATTCCAGTGCGGGGAGCACGTTACCCTAGGGGTACCCGGTCAATCCAGTCAGCTGTTGTGCCGGGAGGGCTATGCCGCCGGGTACAACTACGACACCAAGGTCTCTGACTGGGTCTCTTACCGGATGACGGCCGCCAGCGCCCAGGGCCAGGTGCCGCGCAAGGATGCCTTCGCCGAGGACAAGGAGGTGCCGGTGCAGTTTCGCGCCACCCTGTCGGACTACAAGGGCTCGGGCTATGACCGCGGCCACCAGGCGCCGGCGGCGGACATGCGCTCCACCGCCAACACCATGAAGCAGAGCTTCCTGCTCACCAACATGACCCCGCAACTGCCAGCGCTCAACCAGGGGGCCTGGCGCATCCTGGAGGAGAAGACCCGGCAGTGGGCCATCACCTACAAGAGCGTGCAGGTGATCACCGGCCCCATCTTCACCCACTCCGATGGCGCCATCGGCAACGGCGTGACCGTGCCCCACGCCTACTACCGGGTGGTGATGGATCTGGCGGGCAAGCGGGCCATCGCCTTCATCCTGCCGCAAGAGAACGTCTCGGCCAGCAAGCTGGCGGACTATGTGGTGACGGTGGATGAGGTGGAGGAGCAGACCGGACTCGACTTCTTTACCGAGCTGCCTGACGAGGAGGAAGAGGCCATGGAGTCGCGGCTGTCGGCCATGTGGGGCGGTTAGCGCGTCCGGCAGGGGTAACAGGGGCCCAGGCCCCCGTTACCCACACGGGCCTCCGGCCATTGTCATGGCCCCTGGTACAGGGCCAGTACAGCTTGGGTCTGGCATCGGGCCCTTATCATGACTCCTTTTTTCAGGAGGCATCATGTCAGCGCTGTTTTCCCTTCACTCCTCGTCCACTCTTGCCCGCGCGTTGCGCATCTGCGTACCCATGGCGCTGCTGGGGGCTGCTGTTCCCCCGGCCATGGCCGACGAGGATATCCGCTTGGGGCAGACCATTCTGCTCGGGGTCGGCGATCATCCCGCCATCATTCCCATGCTCGCCTGCCGGCCGACCAAATCCATCATGGTCAAGGCAGGGCGGGAGTTGACCCTGGAGCGGGTCAAGGTGTTCTACGGCAACGATCGCAGCAAGACCCTCTATTTCGACAAGGTGTTGAAAGAGGATCAGGAGTCGGGGTGGCAATCCCTCGGCAGCCGACTCTGCATCAAGCGCATCGAGGTGTACGGCAATTCGGAAGGGAGCAGGGCAGGGGTCAAGGTGTATGGGCGCAAATGAGCGAAGGGCGGGGGAAATCCCCGCCCAGTGCTTATTTCTTCGGGCGGAACGGCTTGATGATGGCCTCGTCGCACTCGAGATAGGGCCCTTCCATCAGGTCGATGCAGTAGGGGATGGCGGGGAAGACCGCATCCAGGCACTCGCGGATCGATTTGGGCTTGCCCGGCAGGTTGACGATGAGCGAGCTGCCGCGCAGGCCGGCGGTCTGGCGCGACAGGATGGCGGTCGGCACGAACTTGAGGGACTCGGCCCGCATCAGCTCGCCAAAGCCCGGCATCATGCGATCGCACACCGCCTCGGTGGCCTCCGGGGTCACATCCCGCCTGGCCGGCCCTGTGCCCCCCGTGGTAACGACAAGGCAGCACTGCTCATCGTCCACCAGCCGAACCAGGGTCGCCTCAATCTGATCCTGCTCGTCGGGGATCACCTGATAGACGGGCTCCCATTCCGAGGTCAGGTAGGCGTTCAGGGTGTCGATGATGGCCTTGCCGGAGAGATCTTCGTAGATGCCTGCACTGGCGCGATCGCTGACGGTGACGATACCGATTCTTGCCTTGCTCATGGTCTGCCCTTGGTTGCCGCAATAAAGTGGTAAATAAAATAACATAATCAGTGAGATATGTTAAACCGCCGGATGAGGCAACGGGAGGGCATCGAGTCAGGGAGAGAGTCGAATGAAAAACAATTTTGAGAAAAGTCCGTTAATAAGGAATAAGGCCGAGAAAAATGACGCTGAAATTTTATAAAAAAACTGACGCAGGCCGGATTCGGTTAATTTCATGAATCATAAGGAATAAATGATTTTTTCCGCCAACGACGCGCAATTCGTGCCAAAAACCGGACTCCTGTGGCTCGGCGGTGAATGACCCAAAATCGCCACCATCCTATATAACCTTCCCTAGGGACAGTGAAATAGTGATGTGCCCGGCGTCGTTCCATTCCATGGGCGAGGTCCGGCCAGGAGGGTATATGGAGCTGCCTGATTTCGATACCCTGAAGTACTGGGCGCTGGCCGAGCCGGAGCGACTCGACGCGCTGCTGCACCAGCAGATAGAGACCCTGATCGCCCAGGTGGGGCCAGAGCGGCAACGTCGGTTGCGAGGTCTGCAATTTCGCATCGACTGCCAGCGCCGCCTGGCAAGAAACAACCTCGACAGCTGCATCCGGATAGCCAACATGATGCATGACTCCGTCTACGCCATGCGCCAGCACATTCTGGATCTGCAGAACGAATCCTGTCAGGAAATGGCAGAGCCCCCGCTGCCGGATAATGTGATAGCGTTTTCCAGTTATCTGAAACGGAAATAATTAAAGGCCCTGTTCAAGATATAAAAAAACAGGGTGTTTATTAATTTGTCTCACCCCTTCTCAAACAAGTTGTTAAGCAAGTTGGGTGAATTGTTTTTTATTTGCTGCAAATATTCCCCGGGCGGCTGAATAATAGTGACCAGTGCCCGCAGTCCGATAGAGATGGATGAAGGTGTATTTATTTTGGGGTAATATCCAGACACATTTCATCTTGCTATGACTCAAAGGGATCATGAGAAGCATCACACCAGGAAGGGTGCTGTCGCGAGAGCAGCAGACGGAGATCACCCGGATCATCGTCAAGGCGGGCCAGATGCTGGCCCAGTTTGGGGCGGAGAGCCGCATCATCGAGCAGACCACGGTCCGCCTGGGGATGGCGCTCGGGCTGGAGAGCGTCGAGATGGCCATCTCTTCCAGCGCCATCGTCCTCACCAGCCTCTACCAGGGCAGTTGCGTCACCACCACCCGCCGGGTGCGGGAGCACGGCATCAACATGCAGGTGGTGTGCGAAATCCAGCGCATCTGCATCATGACGGAAAAGTCGCTTATCGGCGCGCGCGAGGTACGTCAGCGCCTCGAGGCCATCACGCCGTTCCACTATCACCCCTGGCTGGTGGTGCCCATGGTGGGGCTCTCTTGCGGTGCCTTCAGCCTGCTGTTTGGCGGTGACTGGCCCATCTTCCTGGTGACCTGCTGCTCGGCCTCGGTCGCCATGCGGGTGCGCCAGCTCATTGCCCGCCATCACCACAGCCCCCTCATCAACTTTGCCGCCACCGGTTTCATCGCCACCCTGCTCGCCTCCAGCGCCACCTTCTTCGGCTGGGGCGAACAACCCTATCTCGCCATGGCCGCCAGCGTGTTGCTGCTGGTGCCGGGGTTCCCGCTCATCAATGCGGTCTCCGACATGGTGAAGGGTTACTTCAACATGGGGCTGGCCCGCTGGGGCACGGCGACACTGCTGACCATCAGCGCAGCCATAGGGATCATTCTCGCCATGTCGGTGACCGGCATCTGGGGGTGGAAGGTATGATGGAACTGCTCTGGCTGCTGGCCAAGGATGCCTTCTGGTCGGCCATTCCGGCGGTGGGCTTTGCCATGCTGTTCAACGTGCCGCCACGGATGCTCAAATATTGCGCCATGGGGGGCGCGCTGGCCCACAGCCTGCGTACCCTGCTCATCCACTACGGCATGCCCATCGAGTGGGCCACCCTGGCAGCGGCGACCACGGTCGGTTTTGTCTGTGTCTACTGGTCGCGCCGCCTGCTGGCACCACGCCCGGTGTTCAGCGTCGCCTCCATCATCCCCATGATCCCGGGCAGCTACGCGTTCAAGACCATGATCGCCATCGTGGAGCTCAATATCTCCGGGGTGACCATGGAGCTGCTTCAGAGCGCGGTGGAGAACGGCCTCAAGGCGCTGTTTATCGTGGGGGCCCTGAGTTTCGGTTTGGCGATCCCCTCTCTGGTCGTGTACCGTAACCGCCCCATTATCTGACCGATGGTTCGAGAGGTTGACCCCATGATGATTTCCATGATTGCCGCCATGGCCCACGATCGGGTGATAGGGCTGGACAACCAGATGCCCTGGCACCTGCCGGCGGATCTGGCCCACTTCAAGCGGGTGACCCTGGGCAAGCCGGTGTTGATGGGGCGCAAGACCTTTGAATCCATCGGACGACCGCTGCCCGGGCGCCGCAATCTGGTGATCAGCCGCAACCCCGACTACCGGGCCGACGGCGTGGAGGTCATCGACTCGGTGGAGGCCGCACTGGCCCTGCTGGCGGATAGTGACGTCGCGGAGCTGATGGTGATCGGGGGCGGTCATCTCTATGGCCAGCTGCTGCCACGGGCCGACAGGCTCTATCTGACCCGTATCGATCTGGCGGTGGAGGGGGATACCCGCTTCCCGGCCTTCGATGAGAACGACTGGTCGTGCATCGAGCGCGAGTCCCATCACCCCGACGAGAAGAATCCCCATCCCTACTGTTTCGAGACCTGGCAGCGGCGTTGAGCCCTCTGATGCCATGAAGAGCCCCTTGCGACAGCCGGGGGCTTTTTTGTGCCCTGTTGCCGCAAAGAGAAGGGGGCTGAACCGGCATGGTTGAAGGTGCCTGAAGCAATATCCGGAATGCGTGACATCAAAATGATTAGTTATGTAATTAATTGGCCATTCATCGCTCCGATGGGCGCCGTCGCCCCCACCCTCTCTTTTCGCCTGCTGCTAACGCCTTTTAATCATTAATGAAATGTGCTGAAAGTGCATCGATACTGTGGCGGACCTGTCTGTTATAGGCGTTTTTATCGTGATTTAATGGATTTTTATGAATAAAAATAACCAATAAAAATCAATGACTTAAATTTAATCCTTCTAGGTTGGCTTCAATTGGTTCTTTTGTTTGGGTGTGTAATTGCTTAGTGTTAAAAGTAATTGGCTCACGTTCGACGGTTTGCCAGGCAAGGCGTCGGCCAAGAAAAAAGGACAATATGACAGTCAAACTCGAGGTCAAATCCCTCTACAAAATCTTCGGCGATCAGCCGGATAAAGCGTTCAAATTGCTGGCGAAAGGGCATGATCGCGCCAGTATCCTGAAAAAGACCGGACAGACCCTGGGGGTCCAGGATGTCAATCTGGCCATCAACGAAGGGGAGATCTTCGTGGTGATGGGCCTCTCCGGTTCGGGCAAGTCCACTCTTGTGCGTCTTTTCAACCGGCTGATCGAGCCGACCCGCGGCCAGGTGCTGATCGATGGCGAGGACATTGCCGCCATCTCGGAGCGCGAACTGCGCCAGGTGCGCCGCAAGAAGATCAGCATGGTATTCCAGTCCTTCGCCCTGATGCCGCACCTGAGTGTGCTGGAAAATACCGCCTTCGGGCTGGAGCTGGCCGGTGTACCGCTGGCGGAGCGCCAGCAGAGCGCCCGTCAGGCGCTCCATCAGGTGGGGCTGGGACAGTGGATAGAGGCTTATCCGGATGCCCTCTCCGGCGGCATGAAGCAGCGGGTCGGGCTGGCCCGGGCCCTTGCCAATGACCCCGACATTCTGCTGATGGACGAAGCTTTCTCCGCGCTGGATCCCCTGATCCGCACCGAGATGCAGGACGAGCTGCTCAAGCTGCAGGCCAGCCAGCAGCGCACCATCGTCTTCATCTCCCACGATCTGGACGAGGCGATGCGCATCGGCGATCGCATCGCCATCATGCAGGATGGCCAGCTGGTGCAAGTGGGCACCCCGGACGAGATCCTCAACCAGCCCGCCAACGACTATGTGCGCGCCTTCTTTCGCGGTGTGGATCTGGCTCATGTGTTCAGCGCCCGCGATGTGGCCAGCCGCAAGCAGGTGCCCCTCATCAAGAAGCACACCACCGACGGGCCGGGCAACGCCCTGCGCCAGCTCAAGGAGCTTGAGCGGGAGTTCGGGTACGTGGTGGATCGCAGCCGCCGCTTCCTCGGGGTCGTCTCGGTGGAGTCGCTCGGTCAGGCGGTAAGGGCCAAAGGCAGCCTGGAGCAGGCGTTGCTGGCGGACATTCAGCCCATTCTGGCGGACACCGCCCTCAATGAACTGATAAGCCAGGTGGCGGCCGCTCCCTGTCAGGTGCCCGTGGTCGAGGAGAATGGCACTTACCTCGGCCTCATCTCCAAGGCCAATCTGCTCAACACCCTGGACAGGAGTACCCCGGCATGAAGCTGATGAATCCCCATTTCTTGCTGAGCGGGCTGCTGGCCCTGGTGCTGCTGGCGAGCCCTTCTCTGCGGGCCGATGAGGTGGCGGCAGACCCCTGGAGCGCGCCTGCGTCCACCGAGGTGTCCGATCCCTGGGGCAGTACCGACACCCTGGCCACCGACTGGCAGAACCAGATCGAAGCCGCCGACACCACAACCGCCATCGACTGGCTGGATCCTTTCCAGCAGGCGCTGGTGCCGCTGGATACCTGGGTGGAAGGGGGCATCGGCTGGCTGGTGGAGAACCTGCGGCCGCTGTTCCAGCTGATCCGCGCACCGGTGGAGCTGACCCTGAACGCCATGACCCATCTGCTGCAGACGGTGCCCTCCACCCTGATGATGGGGCTCCTGGCCCTGCTTGCCTGGCAACTGGTGAACGGCCGCATGGCGCTCGGTACGCTTGCGTCTCTTGTGGGGATCGGGCTCATCGGGGCCTGGTCCGATGCCATGGTGACCCTGTCCCTGGTGCTGACCTCGCTCTTCTTCTGCGTGCTGCTGGGGTTGCCCACCGGCATCCTGCTGGCCCGCAGCGAGCGGCTCTCCACCTGGACCCGGCCGCTGCTGGATGCCATGCAGACCACCCCGGCGTTCGTCTACCTCATCCCCATCGTGATGCTGTTTGGCATCGGCAACGTGCCCGGGGTGGTGGTGACCGTCATCTTCGCGCTGCCGCCGATGATCCGGCTGACCATGCTGGGCATTCGCCAGGTGCCTGCGGATCTGGTGGAAGCGGCCCACTCGTTCGGTGCCAGCCCCTCCCAGTTGCTGTTCAAGGTACAGCTGCCGCTCGCCATGCCCACCATCATGGCCGGGGTCAACCAGACCCTGATGCTGGCGCTCTCCATGGTGGTGATCGCCTCCATGATCGCGGTGGGGGGCCTCGGCCAGATGGTGCTGCGCGGCATCGGCCGGCTCGACATGGGGCTCGCCTCCATCGGCGGCCTCGGCATCGTGCTGCTGGCCATCGTGCTCGACCGCCTCACCCAGGCGATGGGGCAACCGGATCGCACCCGTACCGGCCGCTGGTATCAGCACGGCCCCGCCGCCCTGCTGCTGCGCCTGGCCGGTCGTGACAAGAAAATCGATTACAAAGGAGTAAACGCATGAGACCGATAACCAAAGGATTGACCCTGGGCACATTGCTGCTGAGTGCCCAACTGCTGAGCCCGCTCGCCATGGCCAGCGCCGAGTTGCCGGGGGAGGGGGTGCGCGTTCAGCCCCTGCAGAGCTCCTTGCCGGAAGAGGCCTTCCAGAGCCTGCTGGTGAGCAAGCTGATGGCGCGTCTGGGTTACGATGTCCAGCCCGCCCAGGAGGTGGACTACAACGTGGCTTATGCCTCGGTGGCCCAGGGAGACGGCACCTTCCTCGCGTTCAACTGGGTGCCGCTGCAGGACAACAAGTACGAGCAGGCGGGGGGCGACAAGGTGTTCTTCCGTGAGGGCACCTATGTGGCCGGTGCCGCCCAGGGGTACCTCATCGACAAGAAGACCGCGACCCGCTACGGCATCACCAACCTGGGCCAGCTCAAGGATCCCGAGGTGGCGGCGCTGTTTGACGGGGATGGCGACGGCAAGGCCGACCTCATCGGTTGCAACCCCGGCTGGGGCTGCGAGGGGGCGATCAACCATCACCTCGACGCCTTTGGTCTGACCCCCACGGTGGCCCACAAGCAGGGCAACTACGCGGCGCTGATCGCCGATACCCTGGCTCGCTACCAGGCCGGCAAGCCGGTGCTCTATTACACCTGGACCCCCTACTGGCTCAGCAGTGAACTGGTGCCGGGCAAGGATGTGGTGTGGCTGGAAGTCCCCGCCGATGCCCCGGATGCGGCCAAGACCCGTTTGCCGAACGGCAAGAACTACGGCTTTGCGGTGAACACCATGCACATTGTTGCCAACAAGCGGTTTGCCGAAGCCAATCCGGCCGCCGCCAAGCTCTTCTCCATCGTCAAGCTGCCGCTGAATGACATCAACGTGCAGAACGGCCTGATGAACAAGGGGCAGAACAAGCCGGCGGACGTGGAGCGTCATGCCGACGCCTGGCTCAAGGGCCACGAGGCACTGGTGAACGACTGGCTGAATCAGGCGCGCGCCGCCGCCATGTAATGAGGGGTACGTCGCCCTTCTGCACAAAGAAAAACGCCCGGCAGTTGCCGGGCGTTTTTTTGTGGGCGCAGCACATGGCCGGGCCGGGGGATCAGATGCCGGAGCCGTCGCTCTCGCCACCTTCCTCATGCAGGCCGCACTCGCGCTTGAGGCCGAAGAAGCGGGTCTGCTCCTCGCTCATGCCGGGCTCCCACTTGGCGGTGGTGTGCACGTCGCCGACCGAGAGGTAACCCTGCTCCCACAAGGGGTGGTAGGGGAGGTCGAACTCCTTGAAGTAGTAGAAGACGTCCTTGTTGCTCCAGTCGATCACCGGCAGGAACTTGAAGCGGCCGCGCTGGATGGCTAGCACCGGCAGCTTGCCCCGGCTGCCGGACTGCTCACGGCGCAGGCCCGAGAACCAGGTGCGGGCACCCAGCTCGTTCAGGGCGCGGTCCATGGGCTCCACCTTGTTGAGCTGGTTGTAGCGGGTGATCCCCTCCACCCCCTGCTCCCACAGGAGGCCGAAGCGGGCCTCCTGCCAGGCCGGGCTGAGTTCGGCCCGGTAGATCTTGAGGTTGAGGGCGAGACGCTCGGTCAGCTCGTCGATGAAACGGTAGGTCTCGGGGAAGAGATAACCGGTGTCGGTCAGCACCACGGGCACGTCGGCCCGCTCGCGGCTCACCAGGTGCAGCATGAGCACCGCCTGGATGCCGAAACTCGACGACAGCACATGCTCCCCCGGCAGGTTGGCCAGGGCCCAGCGCACGCGCTCGGGGGCGCTCATGGCGTCCAGCGCCCGGTTGAGGGGGGCCAGCGCCTCGACCTGCTCCTCCCGGCCCAGGGCCAGCAGGGCGTCGAGGTCGAGCCGGCCGTCGGCGGTGCGCGCCAGCCGGGCTGTATCAGTCTGTTCAGGCTGCATAGAAGTCCCTCGCGGAGTCGATAACCGGGGCGATGATGCCGGCGCGAATGACAAAATCGCCGAAGCACTCGTCCGGGTTGCGTTCGCTCGCCCAGCGGCTGATCAGGGCGTCCAGTTCGGCCAGGATCTGCGGCTCGGTGATGTTCTCCAGATGCAGGCGCGGGATGCGGGTCCCCTCGAGGTTGCCCCCCAGGTGCAGGTTGTAGCGACCCGGCGCCTTGCCCACCAGACCCACTTCCGCCAGCATGGCGCGGCCGCAGCCGTTGGGGCAGCCGGTGACCCGGAAGATGATGGCGTCATCCGCCAGGCCGTGCTTGGCCAGCAGCCCCTCGATGTCGGTGACGAAGGCAGGCAGCATGCGCTCGGCCTCGGCCATTGCCAGGGGGCAGGTGGGCAGGGCCACACAGGCCATGGACTGCTTGCGCTGCTCGCTCACGCCGTCATCCAGCAGACCGTACTGGCGTGCCAGCGCCTCGATGCGTGCCTTCTCGCCGGCAGGCACGCCCGCGATGATGAGGTTCTGGTTGGCGGTGAGGCGGAAGTCCCCCTGATGCACCTTGGCGATCTCCAGCATGCCGGTCTTGAGGGGCTTGTCCGGGAAGTCCAGCAGGCGGCCGTTCTCGATAAACAGGGTCAGGTGGTGCTTGCCGTCGATCCCCTCCACCCAGCCGAAGCGATCGCCACGACTGGTGAATTCATAGGGGTGAACCGGCCCGAACTGGATGCCGGCGCGGTTCTCCACCTCGGCCTTGAAGGCCTCGACCCCCACCCGTTCAAGGGTGTACTTGGTTTTGGCGTTCTTGCGGTTGACCCGGTTGCCCCAGTCGCGCTGGGTGCTGACCACGGCGGCCGCCACCTCCAGCACGTGGGAGAGCGGAATGAAGCCAAAGTCGCTCGCCTTGCGCGGGTAGGTGGTGGTGTCGCCGTGGGTCATGGCGAGACCGCCCCCCACCAGCACGTTGAAGCCCACCAGCTTGCCGTGATCGGCAATGGCCACGAAGTTGAGATCGTTGGCGTGGATGTCCACATCGTTGTGGGGCGGGATGACCACGGTCGTCTTGAATTTGCGCGGCAGGTAGTTGGAGCCCAGGATCGGCTCCTCGTCACCCCCCAGCTTCTCGCCATCCAGCCAGATCTCCACGTAGGCGCGGGTCTTGGGCAGCAAGTGTTCGGAGATCTTCTTGGCCCACTCGTAGGCCTCCTGGTGCAACTCGGACTCCACCGGGTTGCTGGTGCAGAGCACGTTGCGGTTTACGTCCCCCGCGGTAGCGATGGAGTCGATACCGGTGCTGTTGAGGGTCTGGTGCATCAGCTTGATGTCGCGCTTCAGTACCCCGTGGAACTGGAAGGTCTGGCGGGTGGTCAGGCGGATGCTGCCGTACATGCTGTGTTCTTCGGCGAACTTGTCGATCACCTGCCACTGGGCCGGGGTGATGATGCCGCCGGGCAGGCGGGCGCGCAGCATGACGTTGTGCAGGGGCTCCAGCTTCTGGGCGGCGCGCTCCGGGCGGATGTCGCGGTCATCCTGCTGATACATGCCGTGGAAGCGGATCAGCTGGAAGTTGTCGCCGTTGAAGCCGCCGGTGAGCGGGTCCTGCAGATCTTCGGCGATGGTGCCGCGCAGGAAGTTGCTCTCGCGCTTGAGGCGTTCGTTGTCAGCCAGCGGCCCTTCGACCGGTCCCGGAATAAGTTGTTTGCTCATCAATAGACATCCCTTTGATAACGTTTGGCACGACGCAATTCGCTCAGATACTCTTCTGCTTCCTCACGGCTCTTGTGGCCGTGTTCCGCAATCACTTCCAGCAGGGCTTCCTGCACATCCTTCGCCATGTGGTTGGCGTCGCCACACACATAGAAGTGAGCGCCTGCTTCCAGCCACTGGTAGAGCTCAAGCCCTGCCTCGCGCAGGCGGTCCTGCACATAAATCTTGTTGGCCTGATCCCGGCTGAAGGCCAGGGAGATCTTGGACAGCAGGCCCGATTTCACATAACGCTGCCACTCCACCTGATAGAGGAAGTCCTGGGTGAAGTGGGGGTTGCCGAAGAAGAGCCAGTTCTTGCCCTCTGCCCCCTGTGCTTCCCGCTCCTGCAGGAAGGCGCGGAACGGGGCAATGCCGGTGCCCGGGCCCACCATGATGACGGGGGTGTCGGGATTGGCGGGCAGGCGGAAGTTGTCGTTGTGCTCCACGAACACCCTGACCTCGGCGTCCTCGGCCAGGCGGTCCGCCAGATAGGAGGAGGCGCCACCGCTTCGCACTGTGCCATCTTCTTGGCGGTAGCGCACCACACCGACGGTCAGGTGCACCTCTTCTTCCACCTCGCTCTGGGCGGAGGCGATGGAGTAGAGGCGGGGGGTGAGGGGGCGCAGCAGTGCGATCAGTTGATCGGCACTCAAGGAAGCCGGGAAGCGTTTCAGTACGTCCACCACCTGGGCGCTGGCCACCAGGGCGTTGACCTGGGCCTTGTCACCGGCCAGATCTTTGAGCGCCGCGTTGTCCGTGATCTCGGCGAGGCCAGTGATCAGGCCCCCGTGCAACCGGGTCAGCTCGTAGTGACGGGTCAGCGCCTCGCGCAGGCTGCCATGGGGGGTGGCCTCGTCACCGGTCAGACCGGTCAGGGCCAGCACTTCCCCCACGAGATCGGCGTCGTTGTCAAACCAGATGCCGAGCGCATCCCCCGGTTGATAGGTGATGCCGGACTCTTCCAGGTTGATCTCGATGTGACGGATGTCCTTGCTGGAGTCGCGGCCGGTGATCTTCTGGTTCACTGAGAGTCTGGCGGGGAAGGGGTTCTCCTTGTTGTACTGGCTGTGGCCGACGGCGGCCTGCACCGAGCCCGCCACGCTGGCGGTCGCGGCGCCGGCAGAGAGGGTGGCGGCGACCGCCGCAACGGCCTGCTCGCCCCAGGCCTTGGCGGCATCCTGATAATCCACATCGAGGCTAGCTAGCTCATGGATGCGCTCGGCCCCTGCCTTGGCGAGGAAGCCATCGAAATCCTTGCCGGTCTGGCAGAAGAACTCATAGGAGCTGTCACCCAGCCCCAGCACGGCAAACTTGAGGCCCTCGAGTTTGCCGATCTTGCCTTTTTTAAGCTGCTCGAACAGATCGACGGCGCTCTCGGGGGGCTCCCCCTCCCCGTAAGTGCTCACTACCACCAGCAGGTGGCTCTCTTTCTTGAGCTGCTTGGGTTTGTAGTCCGCCATGGAGGTGAGGGTCACCGGCAGGCCGCGGGCCTCGGCCTGGGCCTTGATGGCGCTGGCCACGCCCTTGGCATTCCCGGTCTGGGAGCCGTAGAGAATGGTCAGGCTGCCGCCGGGTGCCGCGACTTCTGCGCCTGCGCTCGCCACGGGCTGGACGCCCGCCTGGGAGAGGCCGTAGAGATAACCGCTGACCCAGGCCAGTTGCTGGGTATTGAGGGTGGTGAGAACTTGGTTGAGCTGGCGCTGCTGTTCGTCAGAGAGCGGGCTCAGGGTGGGGGCTGTCAATGGCATCACACATGTCTTCCATGGTCTGATTTTTGGTCAGGGTAAGGGGTGTAATGAATAACAACAAAGAATAAAAATATCTTCTTTATGCGATTTATGAATTTATAAAGCCAAAATCCATCTCAGCCCCGGGGGGCCCGTGATATAAAAATGGCCTTGCCGAGCCCCCTGTCCCAGGGATCTCTCATGCCTCAAGGAGCAACCATGTCCCGTCTCTATCATGTCAACGCCTTCAGCCATCACCCCTTCGGAGGCAACCCCGCCGTGGTGGTGCTGGGGGAAGCGCGGCCCGACGCCGAGCTGCAGGCCATGGCGGCGGAGTTCAACCTCTCTGAGAGCGCCTTTCTGACCCAACTGGGAGAGGGGCATTACGGGTTGCGCTGGTTCACTCCGCAAGTGGAGGTGGACTTGTGCGGCCATGGCACCCTGGCGGCAGCCCATGTGCTGTGGCAGACGGGGGAGGTGTCAGGGGAGCTCCCCATCCGCTTCGCGACCCGCAGCGGTGAGTTGGTGGCCCGGCGGGAAGGGGAGTGGATCTGGCTCGATTTTCCGCGCATTGTCCTGGCGCCCCTCGAGCTGGACCCTGCCTATGGGGCTGCTCTTGGCTGCCAGCCGCTGCAAACCCTGGCGGCCGGGGCCAAGTTCCTGCTTGAGCTCGGTAGCGAGGAAGAGGTCCGCGCGCTCACCCCCGATTTTCACGCCCTGCGGGCGCTGCCGGGCCGGGGGATCATGGTGACGGCGCCATCGAGCCGGGGAGAGGACGACTTCGTCTCCCGCTATTTCGCCCCCTGGGTCGGGGTGGACGAGGATCCGGTGACCGGCTCCAACCACTGCGCCCTGGTGCCCTTCTGGGCCGAGCGGCTCGGCAAACGGCAATTGCGGGCCCGCCAGATCTCGGCCCGAGGCGGGGATCTCAGGCTGGAATTGCAGGAGGAGCGGGTGCTGATGGCGGGCCGGGCACTGACCCTGTGGCAGGGGGAGTGGCTGCTGCCGCCTGTCGCACCAGCGGACCGATGACCGTTCGTCACTGTGTGACTTCTGCATAAAAAAACGCCCCGCAATTGCGGGGCGTCTTGATTGCCATGGACGGCAGCAGTGCTGCTGCGGCCCTGTTTCTGCGGCGCTTACTTTTGTGGACGCAAGGCCGGGAACAGGATGACGTCGCGGATGGTGTGGCTGTTGGTGAACAGCATCACCAGACGGTCGATACCGATACCCTGACCGGCGGTCGGCGGCAGACCGTGTTCCAGCGCGGTGACGAAGTCGGCGTCGTAGAACATGGCTTCGTCGTCCCCTGCGGCTTTCTGGTCAACCTGGGCCTGGAAGCGCTCGGCCTGATCTTCCGCATCGTTCAGCTCGGAGAAGCCGTTGGCCAGCTCGCGACCGCCGATGAAGAACTCGAAGCGGTCGGTGACGTCCGGGTTCTGGTCGTTGCGACGGGCCAGCGGGGAGACGGCGGCCGGGTACTCGGTGATGAAGGTCGGTTGCAGCAGCATGTGTTCCACGGTCTCTTCGAAGATCGCGGTGATCACGTGGCCCAGCTCCCAGCTCTTCATCAGCTCGATCTTCAGACCCTTGGCGACGGCGGTGGCCTTCTCCAGGGTGGCCAGATCGTCACGGGTCACACCCGGGTTGTACTTCAGGATGGAGTCGACCATGGAGAGGCGCTGGAACGGCTGACCGAAATCGATGGTCAGGCCCTCTTCGCCCTCTTTGGCGTAACGGATCCTGGTGTCGCCCAGGATGTCCTGTGCCAGGGTGCGCAGCATCTCTTCGGTGAGATCCATCAGATCGATGTAATCGGCGTAGGCCATATAGAACTCGAGCATGGTGAACTCGGGGTTATGGCGAACGGAGATGCCTTCGTTGCGGAAGTTGCGGTTGATCTCGTAGACACGCTCGAAACCACCGACCACCAGACGCTTCAGATAGAGTTCCGGAGCGATACGCAGGTACATGTCGATGTCCAGCGCATTGTGGTGGGTGATGAAGGGACGTGCGGAAGCGCCACCCGGGATGACTTGCATCATGGGGGTTTCCACTTCCATGAAGCGCTTGTCATTCAGGAACTTGCGAATGCCGGCCACCACCTTGGTGCGGGTCACGAAGGTCTTGCGGGACTCTTCGTTGGCGATCAGGTCCAGGTAACGCTGGCGGCAGCGGGCTTCCTGGTCGGTCAGACCCTTGTGCTTCTCGGGCAGCGGGCGCAGGGCCTTGGTCAGCAGGCGGATGGTGGAGACGTGTACGGAGAGCTCACCGGCGTTGGTGCGGAACAGGGTGCCCTCGACACCGACGATGTCACCCAGATCCCACTTCTTGAACTGCTCGTTGTAGAAGCCTTCCGGCAGGTCGTCACGGGTCACGTAGATCTGGATCTTGCCAGCCATGTCCTGCAGGGTCGCGAAAGACGCCTTGCCCATGATCCGGCGGGTCATGATGCGACCGGCAATCTTCACCTGTTTACCCAGGGCGACCAGCTCGTCATTGCTCTTGTCGCCGAATTCGGCATGCAGATCGCCGGAGAGGCTGTCACGACGGAAGTCGTTGGGGAAGGGGTTGCCCTGGGCGCGCAAGGCGGCCAGCTTGGAGCGACGCTCAAGCATCTCGTTGTTCAGTTCGAGAGTCTGGTCGACTTCCGGGGTGGTGGTTTGTTCAGACATGGTGATTCCTGCTGCTCTGTTTACAGGCCTGATTTCAGGCTGGCTTCGATAAACTTGTCCAAGTCGCCGTCGAGTACCGATTGGGTATTGCGGGTTTCGACGCCGGTGCGCAGATCCTTGATACGGGAATCATCCAGTACGTAGGAGCGGATCTGGCTGCCCCAGCCGATGTCGGACTTGGTCTCTTCGAGGGCTTGCTTCTCAGCGTTCTGCTTTTGAATTTCCAGCTCGTAGAGCTTGGCCTTCAACTGCTTCATACACTGATCTTTGTTCTTGTGCTGGGAACGGTCGTTCTGGCACTGCACCACCACGCCGGTCGGCACGTGGGTGATACGCACCGCGGACTCGGTCCGGTTGACGTGCTGACCACCCGCACCGGAGGCGCGGTAGACGTCGATGCGAAGATCAGCCGGGTTGATCTCGATCTCGATGTCATCATCGATCTCGGGGTAGACGAACACGGAGCAGAACGAGGTGTGGCGACGGCCGCCGGAATCGAACGGCGACTTGCGTACCAGGCGGTGCACGCCGGTCTCGGTGCGCAGCCAGCCGAAGGCATACTCGCCGGTGAACTTGATGGTGGCGGACTTGATGCCGGCCACGTCGCCCTCGGAGCATTCGATGAGCTCGGGCTTGTAGCCGTGGGCATCGCCCCAGCGCAGGTACATGCGCAGCACCATGTTGGCCCAGTCCTGGGCCTCGGTGCCGCCGGAACCGGACTGGATGTCGATGTAGCAGTCGGAACCGTCGTGCTGACCGGAGAACATGCGACGGAACTCGAGATCCACCAGCTTGGCCTCCAGCTCGTCCGCTTCGACCACGGCTTCGTTGAAGGTCTCTTCGTCTTCGCCTTCGACGGCCAGGCTGACCAGCATCTCGACGTCATCGACGCCCTGGGTCAGGGTATCGATGGTGCTGACGACGTTCTCCAGGGAGACGCGCTCCTTGCCCAGCGCCTGTGCGCGCTCGGGTTCGTTCCAGACATCCGGCTGTTCCAGCTCGGCATTGACCTCTTCTAGACGCTCTTTCTTGGCGTCATAGTCAAAGGTACCCCCTAAGCAGCTCGGTCCTCTCAGACAGCTCCTTAAGCTTGTTTAATACAGGATTGACTTCAAACATCGTGAAAACTCTCGGGGTCGATGTGATTTAAAAACGGGATATTCTAGCCAATTGCAGAAGGAATAAACAGGGTTGGCTGGCCTCGCTCTTTTTCCTGCTCCAATTTTCCGCAGCATTTTTAAAATTTCCGCGTAAAATATCGTCACTCACGCCATTCTCCGCTTCAGTTTTGCGCGGATTGGCCGCTAACAACACACAGTGCCACGCACTCCCGATTGATCCTGTTCCCGACCCCCACAAGAAGAAAACACGATGAAAAACCTATCACTCAAGCAGAAGATACTGTTGTCTGTGGTCATCGCCTTGTCACTGGTGATCCTGCTACTCTCCTGGCAGAGCTACACCAGCCAGAAGTCCATGCTGCTGCAAGGCAGTCAGGAACAGGTGCAACGCCTCGGCAGCCAGCAGGCCGCCAGCGTCAGCGACTGGCTTGCCGCCCGTCGTGACGTCATCCAGGCCCTTGGCAACAAGGCCGGTGCCGAGCCCCTCAACGCCCTGCAACAGGCCCAGGTGTCCGGCCGTTTCCAGCTCACCTATTTTGGTGAGGGCAGCGGCAAGATGAACGACTCCGACCCCTCCATCAACCGCGACGGTTACGATCCCCGCTCTCGTGGCTGGTATCAGGAAGCCATGGCCAAGGGCGGCATGATCGTCACCAAACCCTACCTCGACGTGGCCTATAACATTCTGGTGGTGACCCTGGCCCAGCCTGCCCAAGGCGGCGTGGTGGGGGGGGATCTCTCCATTGCCTCCCTGGTGGATGACATCACCAAGATGAAGCTGCCAGCGGACGGCTTCGCCATCCTGATGCACAAGGATGGCACCGTCATCGCCTACAAGGATGCGGCCAAGGCGATGAAGCCAGCCAGCGAGATCGACAACGATCTGACCAATGCCCTGATCGATCAGAGCAAGGCGAGCAACAGTCTGGTGCCTGCTTTCTTCGACAACGAGGGGCGTGACAAGCTGCTGTGGGCGACGGACATTCCGGACACCGACTGGGAGCTGGTGCTGGTACTGGACAAGAGCACCCTGGAGGCGCCGCTCTCCTCCCTGCTGATGACCCAGCTCGGCCTGGCCCTGCTGGTGCTGGTGGGCAGCATTCTCGCCATCTCCTGGCTGGTCAGCCTGCTGCTCGGTCCCCTCACCAAGGTGTCCCAGGCCCTGGCCCGCATCGCCGACGGTAACGGCGATCTGACCCAGCGCATCAAGATCGACGCCAATGACGAAGTGGGCCAGCTCGCCGGCAGCTTCAACCGCTTCGTGGGCAGCCAGCATCAGCTCATCGCCAACATCCGTCAGCTTGCCAACGAGCTGAACGCCGATGCCGAACGCAGTCTGGTGACCAACCAGGCCGCGGTGGAAGAGCTGCAACGCCAGCAACAGGAGGTGACCATGGTCGCCACCGCCGTCACCGAGATGGCGAGTGCCACCATGGAGATCGCGGGCAACGCCGAGAACACCGCTGCCGCCGCCCAGCAATCCGCCCAGAGCAGTGAACAGGGCAAGATCCTGGTGAACCAGACTCGCCAATCCATCAACAACCTGGCCGAGGAAGTGGGGCAGGCGACCGGCGTCATCGGTGAGCTGAGCCGTCACGCCCAGGCCATCTCCGGCATCCTCTCCACCATCCAGGGCATCGCCGAGCAGACCAACCTGCTGGCGCTGAACGCGGCCATTGAAGCGGCCCGTGCCGGTGAACAGGGTCGCGGTTTCGCCGTGGTGGCGGACGAGGTGCGGGTGCTGTCGCGCCGTACTCAGGATTCCACCCAGGAGATCCAGTCCACCATCGAAACCCTGCAACAGACCACGGCCCGCGCGGTGAGCCTGATGCAGACCAGCCAGGGGTTGGCGGACAACAGCGTGAAGGATGCCGACGCAGCCGCTGCGGCCCTGGAGGAGATCACCCAGGCCGTCAGCCTCATCTCCGACATGGCGGGCCAGATCGCCACCGCCGCCGAGGAGCAGACCCAGGTGACCGGTGAAATCACCCAGAACACCACCGCCATCAAGGATGTGAGCGACGAGATCACCGCTTCCGCCATGCGCGACCTGGATCAGGCGCACAACCTCAAGGGGCGTGCCACCAACCTGAACCAGCAGGTGTCGACCTTTATTTTGTAAGGAAGGTCAGGCCGCAGTCCTACCGTGGCGTCAGTAAAAAGCCCCGCACCTTGGTGCGGGGCTTTTTGTTGCCTGCCGTCGGCCCCTTGGTGGGGGTCGGGGCAGCGTCCAGGGGCCAGCAAGCAAAGAGCCCACCGCAAGGTGGGCTCTTTCATACGGGGCCTGCGCCGGGATCACAGGAAGGGCAGGGCCAGGAACAGCTTGATCACCACTGCGTTGATGATGTCGATGAAGAAGGCACCGACCATGGGCACCACAAGGAAAGCCAGGTGGGAGGGGCCGAAGCGCTGGGTAATGGCCTGCATGTTGGCAATGGCAGTGGGGGTGGCGCCGAGGCCGAAGCCGCAGTGACCCGCCGCCAGCACGGCTGCATCATAGTTGCGCCCCATGACCCGGAAGGTGACGAAGATGGCGTAGAGCGCCATGGCCACCGTCTGAACGGCCAGCAGGATGAAGATGGGCAGGGCCAGGCTTGCCAGCTCCCACAACCTGAGGCTCATCAGCGCCATGGCGAGGAAGAGCGACAGACTGACGTTGCCGAGCAGGGAGACCTCGCGGTCGCTTACTTCGTGCCAGTTGAGCAGGGTGAGCAGGTTGCGCAGCAGCACGCCGACAAAGAGCACGCAGACGAAGATCGGCAACTCGAAGACGCCGCCCTTGAGATAAAGGGCCAGCATTTCGCCCCCTTTCAGGCTGATGGCGATGAGTGCCAGGGTCTCGATCAGGCTGAAGGTGGTGAGCGGGCGCTCCATGTCCGGCATTTCGAAGCCCTGGGGGGCGCCGTCACGGTTGTGCTCCTCACCGGGCACCTGCACCTTCTTCACCAGATAACGGGCCACCGGGCCGCCGATGAGGCCCCCCAGCACCAGGCCGAAGGTGGCACAGGCTATCGCCAGCTCGGCGGCGGATTGCACGCCGTACTTCTCGGTGAAGATGGAGCCCCAGGCCGCCCCGGTGCCGTGGCCGCCGGAGAGGGTGATGGAGCCGGCCAGCAGCCCCATGTGGGGATCCAGCCCCAGCAGGGTGGCCAGACCCACCCCCAGGCTGTTCTGCACCAGCAGCAGGCCGGTGACCACCAGCAGGAAGGTGGCCACCGCCTTGCCGCCGCGCTTGAGGCTGCCCAGATCGGCGGAGAGGCCGATGGAGGCAAAGAAGGTCAGCATCAGGGCCGTTTGCAGGCTGGTATCAAATTGCAGTTCGATCTGCAGGGTGGAGCGCAGCACCAGCAGCACCAGGGCAACCACCAGGCCACCGGCCACGGGTTTGGGGATGTTGAAAGTGCGCAGGGGTCCTATCTTGTTGACCAGCAGGCGGCCAAGCAGCAGCACCAGGGTCGCGGCGACCAGGGTGGCGTAGGCATCAAGTTGTAGCATTCAGTGCTCCCATGTTGATCGGCTGTGTCTTTGGCGAGAAAGACTCACGGATCCAGCCGGGATGAAACAGAGTGGCGAACGCGCCAGTGACAGAGGGGCCGCAGCCCCGTCCCTCTGCAAAAGAGGGGGTCGACACGAGCCCGTGTTCGTCGGGCGTCCAGATGAGATTTGTGAAAAATCCGCCGGATACTAGCAAAAAACACCAAGTACATCCACATATGTCACATTAATGATTAAAACATGGTGTTAACATGGCATTTAAAACTGCCTCGCCGAGTGTGCTCCGGATCGCAACAATGCTGCTGCGGCTGTCATTTGCAGCGGCACTCTTTATAATTCGCCCGGTTCCGCCCCCACGGGAGGACACAGACCCTCAAGAGGTCTGCTGATGACCGATATTGAGCCCGCCCTCACCATCTGAAGGACGGGGGCTGTATCGGTTGAGCCCTGTTTGATTTGCCGGTTTCCAGTCCAGAGAGAGGAGAGGGTGTGAAGAAGTCCATCTACATTGCCTACACAGGCGGCACCATAGGGATGCAGCGTTCCGACCACGGTTATGTACCGATGGCGGGCTTCATGGAGGACTGTCTGGCACGGATGCCCGAGTTCCATCGACCGGAAATGCCCGATTACCATATCCACGAATATGCCCCCCTCATCGACTCTTCCGACATGACGCCGGCAGACTGGCAGCGCATCGCCGAGGATATCAAGGGCAACTACGACAAGTACGACGGTTTCGTCATTCTGCACGGCACCGACACCATGTCGTTCACCGCGTCTGCGCTCTCCTTCATGCTCGAAGATCTGCACAAGCCGGTCATCATCACCGGCTCCCAGATCCCCCTGGCTGAGCTGCGCTCGGACGGTCAGCAGAACCTGCTCAACGCCCTCTATATCGCGGCCAACTACCCGATCCACGAGGTGACGCTCTTCTTCAACAATCAGCTCTATCGCGGCAACCGCAGCAAGAAGGTGCATGCTGACGGCTTCCACGCCTTCGACTCGCCCAACTACCCGCCCCTGCTCAATGCCGGTATCGCCATCTCCCTGGAGGCAGGTGAGCTGGGCGTGCCGTGCGATCGCCCCCTGGTGCTGCACGACATCACCCCCCAGCCCATCGGGGTGGTGACCCTCTATCCGGGGATATCGGCGGAGGTGATAGCGAACATCCTGCAACAGCCGGTGCGTGCGCTGATCCTGCTCTCCTTCGGGGTGGGCAATGCGCCCCAGAACCCGGCCATGCTGGCGCTGCTCTCCGAGGCATCTGCCCGGGGCGTCATCATCGTCAACCTGAGCCAGTGCCTGCACGGCAAGGTCAACATGGGGGGCTATGCCACCGGCAACGCCCTCTCCCGTGCGGGAGTCATCTCGGGCTTTGACATGACCGCCGAGGCGGCGCTCACCAAGCTGCACTTCCTGCTGAGCCAGGATCTGCCGGCGCCGCGCATCCGCGAGCTGATGCAGCAGTCTCTGCGCGGGGAGCTGACCCCCTGACTTTCCCTCTCACCCTAACCCTCTCACAGCGGGAGAGGGGATAGATCGAGGTGGCGAGGTTTGCCATGAAGATCGCCGGTAGGTGGCCCGCTGACTGCTCGCAGGGGAGTGCCAGCTCCCTTCTCCCCTGGTGGGAGAAGGGCCGGGGATGAGGGGGATGAGTCATCCTGCATAGAGAGGAAAAAAAGAGGGGAGCCATAATGGCTCCCCTCTTTCGCTTCGTTACCGCGATAGGTGACGTGCGGCCTGCCTCAGTGGCTAAGGTCTACCCGTACTATCTCTTCCTCATCGCGATACTGGCGCTTGAGCTCGCTCTTGCTCTTCATCACGATCTCGCCGTCACGGCCGATGTTCATGTGCTCGGGGTTCTCAAGGTGCATCGCCTGCCAGGCCATCACGGCCTGCAGGGAAGTGGCCTTCTGCTCCTCGGTGAGGGGCTTGCCATCCGGCCATTTGCCGAGCTCGACCGCAGTCTTGAGCCGCTCGTACACCTCTTTGGGCATCTGCGCTATCGCTTGTTGAAACGTCACTTGCTGAGACGACATCCGGCCTCTCCTTGAAAATTGAGCCATGAACACGGGTTCCGGCGGGCAGATCCTGTCGGACTATACCGGTAGATCCTGGCGGACTACGCCAGCCATCTGCTCCATCACCCGTACTACCTGACAACTGTACCCGAACTCGTTGTCATACCACACGTAGAGCACGCAGTGATCCCCCTCGGCGATGGTGGCCTGGGAGTCGACGATGCCCGCAAAACGGGAGCCCACCATGTCGGAGGAGACCAGCTCGGTGCTGGCGCTGAAGTCGATCTGGCGATGCAGGGCCGAGCTCAGCGCCATCTGCTGCAGATAGGCGTTGAGGCTCTCCCGATCGGTGGTCTGTTCCAGCGACAGGTTGATGATGGCCAGGGACACGTTGGGTGTGGGCACCCGGATGGCGTTGCCGGTCAACTTGCCCTTGAGCTCCGGCAGCGCCTTGGCCACCGCCTTGGCGGCACCGGTGCTGGTCATCACCATGTTGAGGGCTGCGCTGCGACCGCGGCGCTCGCCTTTGTGATAGTTGTCGATGAGGTTCTGATCGTTGGTATAGGAGTGGACCGTCTCCACGTGGCCGTGGCGGATGCCGTACTTGTCCTGCATCACCTTGAGCACCGGGGTGATGGCGTTGGTGGTGCAAGAGGCGGCGGAGACTATCTTGTCATCCGGACCTATCACCTCGTGGTTGACCCCGAACACCACGTTCTTCATCTCCCCCTTGCCGGGGGCGGTCAGCAGTACCCGGGCGGCGCCGCGGGCCTTGAGGTGCTCGGACAGGCCCGCCTCGTCACGCCAGACGCCGGTGTTGTCAACGATCAGCGCATTGTCGATGCCGTAGGCGGTGTAGTCGATGTCGGCCGGGCTGTTGGCGTAGATCACCTGGATGAAGGTGCCGTTGGCGATGATGGCGCTGCGTTCTGCATCCACCTCGATGGAGCCGTTGAAGGGGCCGTGCACCGAATCGCGGCGCAGCAGGCTGGCACGCTTCTCCAGATCCCCGTCGCGACCGCCGCGCACCACGATGGCGCGCAGGCGCAGGGAGTTGGCGGCGCCGGTGCGCTCGATGAGCAGACGGGCCAGCAGGCGGCCGATGCGGCCGAAGCCGTAGAGCACCACGTCGGTCGGGGCGGGCACAGCACTGCGGTTCAGGGCCGGTGCCAGCTTGGCGCGCAGATAGTCCTCGATGCCGGCTTCATCCTGGTGATCTTGCCAGTAGCCCACGGCCAGTTTGCCGAGATCGACTTCGGCGGCGGTGGGGTTCAGGGCCAGGATGGCTTGCAGCAGGGGAAAGCTCTGTTGGATAGGGAGGGGGGCTCCCTGGTGGCGGCGAACGACCCGGTGGGCCTTGAGGATATCGATGGTGGAGGCGTTTTGCAGGGGGCGTCCGTAGAGGGTGATCTCTATCCCTTGCTGTCGGTAGAGGCGACCTATCAAGGGTTGCATGGCTTCGGCGAGCTCCTGGCTCTCCTGCCACGCCTGCAAGTAGTGCTCGTGGGTCATTAACCAGATCCTTTTATTTCACGTTGTTGAAGCAAGTTGCCTGGGCAAATTGAAATTCGTCGAAGGCAGATCAGTGTAGGGCTGATGGTTTCGTTATATTATTCTGCAATCGCGGCCTTATACGGCGCGCGCATTGTAATGGATATGTAGCCTGTTTGCTAGTTGGCGGTGGCCGGTGCGGGTTGCGATTGTTATCAACCAGATGTGAACCATGACCCTATTCTCACAGCGTCCGTTACTGCTTTCCCTCGCTTGTTGCCTGACGTTGACGGCCTGCGACGACGACAGGATCCACAACATCTGCTCCCAATATCCCGCCCTGTGCGCGGACCTGGTGGACGACGGCTGGTGTCGCTATGAGCGCAGCGACGTCATTCGCGGTCGTTACTATCTCCAGGAAGAGGGGACGGACAGGCGCAAGTACGATCTGATGCGCGGCCTGGAGCGTTATCTGCAATGCGCCGAGCACTCCACCAACATCGAGTACAAGCGGGCCAGGGAGCAGAAGAGCCCCAGAGTGGAAGGGATGCTGGCCGCCGGCCGTCAACTGGAGCAACTGGATGCACAGACCCGGGGCTCCCGGGATCCCTACCTGCTGCTCTGGCACTGGACCAACACCACCAGCCCCGAGGCCCGCGCCAGCTTCCTCGCGCAGGAGGGGACGCCGAGCCTCGAGGAGCCCGAGCTGCAACTGGCGCTCGGCGGCATTTATGCCAAGAGCGAGCCCGAGAAGGCCATCAGGCTGATGCACCATGCGCTCTCTCTCTATCGGGAGGGGGACAAGGTCAACAGCCGGATCCTCACCGCCCTCAGCACCCTCTACATGGGGCAGAAGCGATTTGATCAGGCCTATCTGTGGGGCAAGGTGAGCGAGTCATTCCAGGAGAGCCCCGAGGTCTCCGCCACCCGGCTCGGCATTTACCATGCCATCGGCAAGGAGGAGCAGGAGACGCTGGACGACCAGGCGGCCACCATCGTCGATGCACTCAGGCAGGGGAGCTACCGCACACCATGAATCCGACCCTGACAGAGGTCCGGGAGTGGGCCCATCCCTTCGATATCCGTCTCGTGCACGGCCAGATCCGCGGCGAGGACAGGGTGCTTGAACGGGCCACGGTGAGGGCCGTGGTGATGCGTGGTGATCGACTGCTGCTGGTGCACTCCAGCGTCAACGGGGATCTCATGTTCCCCGGTGGCGGCATCGAGCACGGGGAGGCGCACGATGCGGCCCTGGCCCGGGAGCTGCGGGAAGAGTGTGGCGCCGAGCTGGTGGCCGTGGGCCCCCTGCTGGGAGAGACCCGGGAGTATCGTGCCGCGCGCGAGCCGGATTACGATGCCTACTGCATCCGATCGTCCTATTACCTCTGCCGGGTCGGGGAGGACTGGAGTGCGCCGCGCCCCCAGCCCTACGAGATCCGCCTCGGCTTCACGCCGGGCTGGTTCCCCCTGGCCGAGGCCCTGCAGACCAACAAGACCCAGCTGGCGGGTCCCTGTCCCCAGTGGACGGCGCGAGAGACCCGGGTGCTGGCAGAGTTGCACCGCTGGCAAGCGTCCGGCTTGCTGACCTGACAAGGCCGCTTGCCCCATAAAAAAACCGCCTGTCGGCGGTTTTTTTATGGCTGTCCCCGGCGTCAGGTGAGACAGACCGGGCAGAAGGCGTAGGTGCCCTGGGGATCGTTGAAGCGGGTCAGCGGGTCCAGAGTGCGGTTCATCTCCAGCAGCGCCTTGCCAAGCCCGGCGGGCAGCCAGCTTTGCAGGTGCGGGGCCAGCGCCTGGGCGCTGCTGTCAAACAGCTCGCGCAGGAACTTGTCCCTGGCCGACTCTTCCGGTGCGATGGGGGTGACCTGCCAACTTTTGAGGTTGGCGAGATCGGCGGCCGCCTTGAGGGCGTCATCCAGATTGCCGAACTCGTCCACCAGCCCCAGTGCCTTGGCATCCTGCCCGGTCCAGACCCGGCCTTCGGCGGCTTTTTCCGCCTCTTCCGGGCTAAGGCCCCGGCCCTTGCCCACCAGGCCGACAAAGCGCTGATAGGTGTCTTCCACGCTCAGTTGAATGGCTTCACCCACGTGATCCGGCAGGGCACGGGTCAGCCCGACCCCCACGAAGTCGGTGGTGCCGACGCCGTCGGTGTGTACCCCGTACTGGGAGAGCGCCTTGTCGATGGTGGCGAACATGCCGAACACCCCGATGGAGCCGGTGAGGGTGGTGGGGGAGGCGAAGATCTTGTCCGCATCGGCGGAGATCCAGTAGCCACCGGAGGCGGCGTAGCTGCCCATGGAGATGACCACCGGCTTGCCCGCCTGTTTCAGGGCCAGCAATTCGGCGCGGATCTGCTCGGCGGCGAAGGCGCTGCCGCCGGGGCTGTCCACTCGCAGCACCACGGCTTTCACCTGATCGTCACGGCGGGCTTCGGCCAGCAGATCGGCAAGGCTGTCGCCACCGATGGTGCCGGCAGGCTGGACGCCATCCATGATGGCGCCGCTGGCGGTGATGAGGCCTACCTCATCCTTGCCGCTCTGGGGGTACTGCTCCGGGATGGCGGCCAGATACTCTTTCAGGCCCACGCCTTTCCAGCCATGATCATCGGCCTCGCCCACTTCCTTGATCACCGCCTGGGTCATTTCGTCGCGGGTGGCGAGCTGATCCACCAGACCGTTGTCGAGGGCGTAGCTGGCCGCATTGCCACCGGCCTTGCGCAGCAGATCGAGGAAGTGATCCTTGTTCGGTGCCACGGCATCCGGTTCGATCTCCCGCTGCTCCGCCACGTCGGCCACATAGGATTGCCATAGCTGATCCAGCCAGCGCTGGTTCGCCTCCTTGCTCTCGGGGGACATCTCGTCCCGGGTGTAGGGCTCGACGAAGGACTTGTAGGTGCCGACCTTGAAGACGTGCGGGGTGATATTGAGCTTCTCCAGTGCCGACTTGAAGTAGGTCTGGTAGACACCCAGCCCCTCGATCAGCACGGCACCACTCTGGTTGAGCAGCACGTGGTCGGCGTGGGCGGCGAGCAGATAGGCCCCCTGGCTGTAGTAGTCCGCCATGGCGATGACCGGCTTGCCGCTCTCCTTGAAGGCGTCGATGGCGGCCGTCACCTCCTGCAGTTTGGAGAGGCTGGCCCCTTGCAGACCCTGGGGTTTGATCACCAGCGCCTTGATGCGATCGTCATTCCCCGCGCTCTTGATGGCCCACAGCAGATCGGAGAGGACGATTTCGCTTGGCTGCTCGTCCCCCTTGTCCATTTGCCTGAGCAGTTGCACCGTGGGATCGGTCTGGGTGCGCTGTTCTACCAGCACACCGGAGAGATTGAGGGTGAGCGCCCCCTCGATGGGGGTGCTTGGGGTCTCGCTCTGGCTGACGCTGAAGACAATGACCAGCACGACGAGAAGAAACAGCAGGTTGACCAGCATCAAGCGGGTAAAGTTGAGCAGGCGCCAGAGGCTGCGAAAGAGCCATCCCAGACCTTTGAAAATAGACATAGCTGCGTTGTCGCCCTGTTAATGGGTTGAGAGCAGCCATTATTAACCAGTTGCGCAGCCAATTGCCATTTCCCCTTGAGTCGACTGCCTCCCCGCCACTTCGGAACACGGCTGTTCGCTGAAAAAATGTCCAAACATTTGTTTGAAAAAGAGTTTTCGATTCTTTACTCTAGCTCCAGTTTGATAACAAAAAATTAACTGAAAGGCCCGATGAGCCGGCCCCACCTCCACCCACCGCTTCTTTTTACTGCCCGTCACCCGAGGCAGCCAGGAAGGCTGGAGCATGACCCCGTGCACATCGACCTCGACAAGGAGTGCATCATGAGCCGTTATCCCACGCTGCTGACCCCCCTCGATCTGGGTTTTACCCAGTTGCGCAACCGCGTACTGATGGGGTCCATGCACACCGGCCTCGAGGAGGAGAAGGGGGGCTTTGACAAGCTGGCCGCCTTCTATGGTGAGCGGGCCCGTGGCGGGGTCGGTCTCATCGTGACCGGCGGTATCGCCCCCAATTTGCGGGGGCGGCTGGTGCCCCACGGCTCCCAGCTGAGCTTTCCCTGGCAGGTAGCCAAACACCGCAAGGTGACCGAGGCAGTGCACCAGGAAGGGGGCAAGATAGCGCTGCAGATCCTTCATGCGGGCCGCTACGCCTACCATCCGTTCAGCCTGGCGCCGAGCGCCCTCAAGGCTCCCATCTCCCCGTTCAAGCCGCGGGCCATGAGCGAGCGGCAGATCCGCGGCACCATTCGCGACTTCGCCGCCACTGCGGCGCTGGCCAAGGCGGCCGGTTATGACGGGGTCGAGGTGATGGGGTCGGAAGGCTATCTCATCAACCAGTTCATCTGCGAACGCACCAACAAGCGCACCGATGGCTGGGGCGGCAGCAGCGAAAACCGCATGCGCTTCCCGGTGGAGATTGTCCGCGCCATCCGTGAGCGGGTGGGCACGGATTTCATCATCATCTTCCGCCTCTCCATGCTGGATCTGGTGGAGCAGGGCTCCTCCCTTGAGGAAGTGATCGCACTTGGTCGGGCACTGGAGCAGGTGGGGGTGACCCTCATCAACACCGGTATCGGCTGGCACGAGGCGCGCATTCCCACCATCGCCACCAGCGTGCCGCGCGGTGCCTTCAGCTGGGTGACCGCCGAGCTGAAAAAGCACCTCAAGGTGCCCCTCATCACCACCAACCGCATCAACACCCCCGAGGTGGCGGAGCGCATCCTGGCAGGCGGCGAGGCGGACATGGTCTCCATGGCGCGCCCCTTCCTGGCGGACCCCGAATTCGTCATCAAGGCGGCTGAAGACAGGGCGGACGAGATCAACACCTGCATCGCCTGCAACCAGGCCTGCCTCGACCACGTGTTCAAGCAAAAGCGTGCCTCCTGCCTGGTCAATCCCCGCGCCTGCTTTGAGACCGAGTTGACGTTTGGCCGGGTGCCCCAGCCCAAGAAGCTGGCGGTGGTGGGGGCGGGTCCTGCGGGGCTGGCGTTTGCCTGCTACGCCGCCGAGCGGGGCCATCAGGTAAGCCTGTTCGATCAGGCGAGCGAAATCGGCGGCCAGTTCAACTTTGCCAAGCAGATCCCGGGCAAGGAGGAGTTCCACGAGACCCTGCGCTACTTCGCCAAACGGCTTGAGAAGTGCGGCGTCGAGCTCTATCTGGGCCAGCGCCAGAGTGCCGAGAGCCTGCTGGGCGGCGGTTTTGACGAGGTGATCCTCGCCACCGGCATCCGCCCGCGCACTCCCAACATTCCGGGTATCGAGCACCCCAAGGTGTTGAGCTACCTCGATGTATTGCGTGATCACAAGCCGGTGGGCGAGAAGGTGGCGGTCATCGGCGCCGGCGGTATCGGCTTCGATGTGGCCGAATACCTGGTGGAGAAGAGAGGATCGCCGGATGCTGCAAGCCATCGCGATCACTGGCTCAAGGAGTGGGGCATCGACAAGCAACTGGGTGAGCGCGGCGGCCTGACTACCCCCGAAATCGATGCCCCCGAGCGCCAGATCTGGTTGCTCCAGCGCAAGGAGAGCAAGGTGGGCGACGGCCTTGGCAAGACCACCGGCTGGATCCATCGCACCGTGCTCAAGAATCGCAAGGTGCAGATGCTCTCCGGCGTCCAGTACCTGCGTATCGACGATGCCGGGCTTCACATCCAGGTGGGCGACCAGCAGCAGTGCCTGCCGGTGGATCAGGTGATCATCTGTGCCGGACAGGAACCCCTCAAGGAGTTGCAGGCTGGTCTGCAGGCTGCTGGCAAGCCGGTGCACATCATCGGCGGTGCCGACGTGGCCGCCGAGCTGGATGCCAAACGCGCCATCCGGCAAGGGGCGGAGCTGGCTGCCGTCATCTAGCCTCCCGACCCTTTCGTATCCTGACAAACCCCTGAACCCCAGGGGTTTTCTTCATCCAGTGCTGTGCTAAGGTAGCGCCATCATCGCCTTTGACAAGGAACTGCCCCATGGATGCCCTCCATCTGTTACTCAATCGCCACTCCTGTGGTCGTCTGGCCGAGCCTGCCCCGAGTGGCGAAGTGCTCGACAATATCCTCAAGGCCGGGCTGCGGGCGCCGGATCACGGCACTCTGACCCCCTGGCAGTTCATCCTGTTTGAAGGGGAGGGGCGTGAGCGCCTGGGGACATTGCTGGCCGATGCCGCCCATGCCCGTGGCGAGGATGCGGACAGTGTCGAGAAGTGCCGCGCCGCGCCACTGCGTGCTCCCCTGGTGATCGCGGTGGCGACCCGTTATCAGGCGCACCCCAAGGTACCGAAACTGGAGCAGGAGCTCTCTGCCGGTTGCGCCCTGATGGCGATGCAGATGGCGGCCCAGGCCCAGGGCTTCAACGGCATCTGGCGCTCCGGCTGGTTCATCTTCGACGAGCAGATCCATGGTGCACTGGAGCTGGCACCGGAGGATCAACTGGTGGGCTTCCTCTACCTTGGCACCCCCATGCTGGAGGCCCGCAAGCTGCGCGAGTTGCCCATCCAGGACTTCGTGCGCAGCTTCTGAAGCGCAGAACGCCAAAAGCCCTGATTATTCAGGGCTTTTTTGTTTTCTGACAAAGCCGTCAGGCTGTACTGATAAATGCGCACTTGCCAAGAGGGGAGAAGGGGGTTGGCCGGACATTTTTTGAATTGTGAGAGATTCTTCTCACTCCTGGTTTATTACGCTATGTAAAACGTTTGCGCCGCGTTATTATCCCACTGCCAGTTTAGAAGGTGACCCCTTCTAATTTTCTGCGATGAGAGTCGCAATTCCGTAGCACCTTTTTAGAGCCCAACGTCTTGATGACATTGGGCTTCATTTTTTGCGGGATCGGCACGTCAGCGTTCTTTCTCCTCTGCCTCTTCTCTACCTCACCCGGCCTCTTTCCGGCGATCTTTTGCACAGTCATTGATGTGGCCTCGATTGGAATTAGGACCAGGGTCAAATATCCTGCATTTGCAGGTGAAATCCGGCCCGGGATCCGCCAGCATCGGCAGAGACAAGAGAGCCAGAGGCTTCCCTTCGACGTCGACTGTCCGCACCTTTGCCATCCGGAGGCCATATGTGGTTCAACCGCAAGCTTGAAAAAGAGAATCAACAGCTCAGGGAGGCGATGCTTCTCAAAGAGCAGCAGCACCAGAGCGAGCTGGCCGAATTGCGTGCCACCATCGGTGAATACGAGCACATGCAGCGCACCAGCCGGGAACGTGGCGATCTCTTCAATCAGGTGATCTCCTGCCAGAACCAGGGAGGTGAGATGCTGCAGAGCGTGCGGGAAGCGCTGGCTGGCAGTGCCGAGCACCTGATGGCGGAAAAGGGAGCGCTCTGCGAGCTGGATCAGCTCTTTGCCCAGACCCGGGGCGCCATCACCCGTCTCTCCAATCGCGCCCATGCCATCACGGATGAGGCGGCTCGCAGCCTCGTAGCCGTCCATCAGCTCGATGCCAGCACATCCGCCATCAACCAGTTCGTGACCGCCATCCAGGGGATTTCGGAGCAGACCAACTTGCTGGCACTCAATGCGGCCATCGAGGCGGCCAGGGCCGGTGAAGCTGGTCGAGGATTCGCCGTGGTCGCCGATGAGGTGCGTCAGTTGGCGAGCAAGGCCCATGAGGCCAGCAGCCAGATCGAGGTGCTGGTCAGGCAGATAGTGGCCCAGGCACAGGAGATCAAGTCCATCATCGATGACAACCAGGCCAGTGCCGCCGAGGTGGCGACCTCCTCCTCCCAGATCGATGTGGTGGTGACCCAGGTGTTGGCACAATCTGGCCGGATGCAGCAGGTGATCCACAGCGCGGCCACCACCTCCTTCCTCAATACCACCAAGCTGGATCACGCCGTCTGGAAAAACACCATCTATCGGCTCATCGATCAGCAGCATTTTCACGAGCCGGTGAGCGACCACGCTCAGTGCAGGTTGGGTAAATGGTATTTAGAGGGGCAGGGTGCCGAGCTCTTTGCCCACAAGCCGGGCTTTCGTGAACTGGACGGGCCGCACAAGCGGGTCCACGAGAGCGGCAAGGCTGCCCTGCACGCGCGCGAGCAGGGGGATATCAAAGGGATGGTCGAGCAGCTCAAGACCATGGAAAACGCCAGCATGCAGGTGGTGTACTGCATCGACCGCTTGCTGGAGAGCGCCTGAGCGAGCCTCGGGCCCTCTGCCTAGTCTTTGACTAGTAAAAGCCGGGCCGGGTTGCCCACTACCATGGCGCCGGCCGGCACGTCTTTGGTGACCACGGCTCCAGCGCCCACAACAGCTTCCCGCCCTATGGTGATACCGGGCAGCAGGATGGCACCTCCGCCAATCCAGACCCTGTCTTCAATGGTGACCGGCAGCGCCGTCTCAACCCCCTGAATGCGCTCATCGGCATCCAGCGCATGGGCGGCGGTGTAGATCTGCACGTTCGGCCCAATCATCACCTCGGCGCCGATGCGAATGGGGGCGTTGTCCAGCAGGGTGGCCCCCATGTTGATGTAGCTGCCCTTGCCAAGGTGGATGTGGCGGCCATAGGTGCAGTAGAGGGGCGGGCAGATGAAGGCACCCTGTGCCAGCTCGCCGACGATCTGCAGCAGCAGCGCCAGCTGTTCATCCTCCTCGTCGCTGTGATTGAAGCGGCGGTACAGGCGGGCCGTCTCCCGGCGCAACAGATCCAGCTCTGGCGCCATGCAGTTGTAAGGCTGGCTGGCGATCATCTTCTCGTATTCGGTCATGACTGGGCCTCGATGGGGTGGAGGAAGAGAGGATAAGCCATCGGAGAGCGGAGAAGCGTGAGGCTCTCCCCAGAGTGGGCAGAAGGAGAACGGCGTCCGGAAACGACAAGGGCACCCTGGGGTGCCCTTGTCGTTCAGCGACCTAAGTGTTGCCGCCGTGGCTTGTTGTTTATCAGCCGAGTTTGCGGCCGATGGGTTGGTTGCCACAGTAGCTTGTTGCTTATCAGCCGAGTTTGCGGCCGATGGGTTGGCAACTGCCGTGGCTTGTTGCTTATCAGCCGAGTTTACGGCCGATGGGTTGGCAGCCACCGTGGCTTGTTGTTTATCAGCCGAGTGTGCGGCCGATGGGTTGGCAGCCACCGTGGCTTGTTGCTTATCAGCCGAGTTTGCGGCCGATGGGTTGGCAACTGCCGTGGCTTGTTGCTTATCAGCCGAGTTTGCGGCCGGAGAGGCGGCACCACTCCTCTTTCACGGCGGTCGGGTCCATCTCGAACCACTGGCCATAGATGGTCTCCAGCTCCGGCGCCTGGCTTTCCAGCACGCCGGAGAGGGCCATCAGGCTGCCCGCTTTGCCGTGACCGGCGATCAGCGGCGCCAGCTCCCGCAGCGGGCCGGCCAGGATGTTGGCGACCACCACGTCCGCTTCGACGTCTTGCGGCTGATCCGCCGGCAGGTAGAGTTCGATCTGGTCGGCAACGCCATTTCGCTCGGCGTTGTCACGGCTGGCCTGGATGGCCTGAGGATCGATGTCGATGCCGATGACCCGGGCGGCCCCCAGTTTCAGGGCGGCGATGCCGAGGATGCCTGAGCCGCAACCAAAGTCGACCACGGTTTTGCCGGCCAGATCCAGCCCGTCCAGCCACTGCAGGCAGAGAGCCGTGGTGGGGTGGGTACCGGTGCCGAAGGCCAGGCCCGGGTCCAGCATGACGTTGACCGCATCGGGGTTCGGCACGTCGCGCCAGCTCGGGCAGATCCAGAGCCGCTCGCCGAACTGCATGGGGTGGAAGTGATCCATCCATTCGCGCACCCAGTCCTTGTCTTCCAGTTGCTCGACCTTGTAGCCCACGTCTTCACCGAAGATCTGCTGGAAGAAGGCGATGGTGGGAGCCGGATCGGTTTCGGCGTCGAACAGCCCCATCACTTCGGTCTCGCCCCAGAGCGGGGTTTCACCGGGCATGGGCTCATAGACGGGCACATCCTTGGCATCCATAAAGGTCACCGCCTGGGCCCCACGCCCCAGCAGCATGTTGCTCACCTTGTCTGCGGTCTTGGCAGTGGCGTTGATTCGAATTTGTATCCAGGGCATGGCGTCGGCTCTTCATAAATGTGAAACCGCGGGATTCTATCATCATGGGCCCGTGCTGTCGTGGTTTGACCATGGCCTCATGGGGAAGGGAGGTAACTCTGCCAAGTTGGCACGGTTAATGTATTCCTTCATGGGTGACGGGAAGCAACTTGTTCCCGCTGAATGCTTTGCTCTATGAAGTTCCGTCATCTTTTTTCAGCCACCTTCGGGTGGCTTTTTTTATGCCGGTGCGCTGAAAAGCGGTTAATTGGGAGGGAAAAGCAGAGATTGGCACGCTATCTGCAAAGTTACAGATGTCCTGCATAAGGATATGTGTGTGATTGTTACCCCAACGTTCAGGTTTTTAGGGCCATCCCGACGGGATGGCCTCTTTTTTATGGTTTTTTCGGGGGAGATGCCCCGTCAGGGACAAAGGTCACCTGCGGGGCTGTGCACTCTTGGGGCTTGTCACTGGTGATTTCACCCCATGATGGTGCATTTATTTACCTACAAGGGAATAGGCTGGACGGTAAGGCCCGCTTGGGCTGTGCCTCAGCGATGGAAGCCGCTCATGTCGATCACCAGCTTGCCCACCATGCGACCCGCTTCCAGCTCGGCATGAGCCCGGGCCAGGGTGAGGGGGGTCAGTTCGGGCACCACCTTGCTGAGGGTGGTCTTGAGCACCCCTTCATCGATCAGGGCCGCGACCCGGCCGAGCAGGTTGTGCTGCTCTATCATGTCCGGGGTCTGGAACAGGGAGCGGGTAAACATGAACTCCTGGCTGAAGGTGACGCTCTTGGGCTTGAGCAGACCCAGATCCCAGGGTTCACTGGACTCGGCGATGGTGCAGATATGACCAAACGGACGGATGAGGCTGGCCATGGTGTTCCAGTGCTGCTCGGTGGCGTTGGTGCAGAAGATGGCATCCACCTCGCTGATGCCGAGCGCCTTGAGCTCCGCCTGCAGATGGTGATGGCTCACCACCTGGTGGGCCCCCATGTCCAGGCACCACTCCCGTGTTTCGGGGCGCGATGCGGTGGCGATCACCTCCATGCCGGTAAGCTGGCGGGCGAGCTGGATGGCGATGGAACCGACCCCGCCGGCGCCCCCGATGATCAGCAGTCGCCCGGTGCTTTCGCGGGTAAGGCTCATGCGCTCGAACAGGGTTTCCCAGGCGGTGATGGCGGTGAGCGGCAGGGCGGCGGCTTCCAGATCGGTCAGGGTGACTGGGGCGATGGCGGCAATGCGCTCGTCCACCAGTTGCAGGGCGCTGTTGCTGCCCGGGCGGCTGATGTCGCCGGCATACCAGACCCTGTCACCGGCCTTGAACAGGGTGACGTCGCTACCGACGGCGATCACTTCGCCCACGGCGTCCCAGCCCAGCACGCGGGGGCTGCTTTCGACCTTGTCCTTGGGGGCGCGTACCTTGGTGTCGACCGGATTGATGGAGGTGGCGTTGACCCGTACCAGCAGATCCCGCGGGCCCGGTGTCGGATCGGGCAGATCGCTCTCGATGAAGCAGTGGGGGTGGTTGCTTGGCAGATAGTGAGTCAGGGCGATGGCTTTCATGGCTTTTCCTTTCAAATAGCAGTGTTCGGGATTGCCACTCACTCTAGTCTGGATGATTATCAAGATTAAGATGGGTAATTGGTAAAGACTGTTTGAATATATGAACAATGTCGAACTGGAGTTGATGGGGCTGTTCGCCACCGTGGTGGAGCAGGGGAGCTTCACCGGGGCGGCCGAGGTGCTCGGCATGCCCAAGTCCTCGGTGAGCCAGAAGATCTCGCGCCTTGAATCCCGGCTCGGGGTGAGGTTGCTGCAACGCACCACCCGCAGGCTCAGCCTGACACCCCAGGGGGAGGTCTATGTGGCCCATTGTCAGGAGCTGCTGGCACTGGCGCGCAGCGCCAATCTGGCGATGGCGCGGTTGCGCGCGGCTCCTGGAGGGCGGGTGCGGATCACTGCTCCCGAAGCCACGGGAACCTTGCTGCTTGGTCGGATACTGGCCGAATTTCGCGCCCTCTACCCCGAGGTGGTGCTGGAGCTGACCCTTTGCGATGAACAGCTGGATCTGGTGGGGGAAGGTTACGATCTGGCGCTGCGGGCAGCGCCGCTGAAAGATTCCAGCCTCATCTGCCGGCGCATCGGCCAGGTGGCGCGCCATCTGGTGGCATCTCCCGGTTACCTAGCTGCCAACGGGACGCCGCTCCAGCTCTCGGAGCTGGCCGGACACGCCTGCCTGGTACATGGCTCCTTGCCGGTGTGGCCATTGCAGGAAGGGGGCTGGCGCCCTCGCGGGGCCTGCCAGAGCAACAGCCTGCTGGCGCTGCGGGAGCTGGCACTCCATGACGGGGGGATTGCCCTGCTGCCGGCCCATGTCTGCGGCGACGATCTGGCGGCGGGGCGACTGCTCAAGGTGCTGCCGGATCTCCTGGTTCCGGTGAACCCCTTCTATCTCATCTACCCGAGCCGGGAACACCTGGCCCCCGCCCTTCGCAGCCTGATGGACTTCGTGGCCGAACGTCTTCCCTTCGCCTGATCACTGGTGCTGGCCAAGGGGAGCCTGAGCCGGTTCGAGACCGAGCGGGACCGACTGGCGTTCCGCCAGCATGCGGATCTGCCCTTCGATGAGGCCGGCATGGGGGCCGAGCACCAGCACCAGCTGATGTTCGTTGAGCACGATCCAGGAGAGGCAACCCAGTCTGGCCAGGCAGGATTGATCCACCAGGGCCATGTCGCGAACTCGCAGGCTGAGGCGGGTCAGGCAGACGCTCATGGCCTGCAGGTTGTCCATGCCCCCCAGCATCTTGAGGTACTGGATAGCCAGCATCTGGGGATCGGTGGGGGCCACGGTCGCGAGCCGGGAGAGATCCTCGGCGATGGGCTTGCCCGGCAGACTGAGGGGAGCGTGTTCCAGCAGCCGGGAGAAGAGCAGGGCATAGACGACGAAGAAGAGGATGCCCAGGGGGATGAGCCAGAAGCTGTGCAGACCGGCGTGGTAGCTCAGCACCAGATCCAGCAATCCGGCAGAAAAGTAGCTGCCCACCTGGATGTCGAGCCCGCTGCAGATGGCCAGCGACAGCCCGGTCAGCAGGGCATGGGCCAGAAACAGCCAGGGAGCGGTGAAGGCAAACAGGAACTCGATGGGCTCCGTGATGCCCACCAGTGCCGAGGTGAGCGCCAGGGTGAGCAGCAGCCCTCCCTGGGGCAGTTGCTGCATCCGCTGGCGATGGATCCAGATGGCAAAACAGGCACCGGGCAGGCCGAACATGATGACCGGATAGAGCCCGGCCACATAGCCTTCATGCAGCGGCTGGGCGGTCGAGAGGGCTTGCAGGTTGCTCTCCCCGAGCCCCATGAGGCTGCCCAGCACCTGGTGCAGGCCGAGGGGGATCAGCAGCCGGTTCAGTACACCGTAGCAGAAGGCGCCAAATGGCGTGGTGAGCAGATCGGAGGCGAGCAGGGTGAGCCCCTGTTCCAGCAGCGGCCAGAGGATGGAGAGGGGAAGCACCAGCAGCAGGCAGGCCAGCGCCGAGAGCAACATGCCCGGCAGATCTTCCTGCAGCGGGCGCAACCAGCCCGGCAGCCGCAGAGCGCGGGCCCGGGAGCAGACGATGGCGGTGACGAGCCCGGCCAGCAGGCCGCAGATCATGTCCGCATGCAGCCCGGGCACCAGGGTGCCCAGCGCCGAGCTCAGCAGCAGAAAGTTGACCGCTCCGGCGAGCGCCTGGGCTCCTTGCCCCTGGCGACTCAACCCGAAGGCAATGGCCACCGCATAGATGAGCGGCATCTGGCTGAAGAGGGCGCGACCGGCGAGGGAGAGCACGGCGAGATCCAGCACGTCCGGTTGGCCGAGCCGGTGGAGCAGGGCGGCCAGGGGCAGGATGGAGACGGGCAGCAACAGGGCATAGCCGAGGCGCTGCAGGGACTGGGTCAGGATCTTTCTGGCGTTCTGGACTGGCATGGGGGCACGGTATTTGTGACGTGACGCACATTTTACCCGTGAGCCCCCATTTGGGAATAGGCGAGCCTTCCTTTATTGATCCTTTTCTTAATTTTGATCAAACAATCGACGGACACGCTGATCCGGGGCAGGAGTGAGCAGGCTGACCAGGACAAAGGCCGCCAGGCCAAGGGCCAGGCTCGGGACGATGGCGTGCAGGCCGGCCAGCTTGATCCCCCACTGGCTCAAGGTGCCGTAACAGAGGATGCCGCAGACCATGCTGGCCAGGGCTCCCGGGCCGTTGGCCCTGGACCAGTAGAGACCGAGCACCAGGGGCCAGAGGAAGACCGCCTGCAGGCCGCCGAAGGCGAGCAGGTTGAGCCAGATGATCATCTCGGGGGGCTGGAGCGCCGCCAGCAGCACCAGGGTACCCAGGATCAGGGTGCAGAGCAGGGAGAGGCGCGGCACCCGGACCTCCAGCTTCTCCTGCCTGGGGTTGAGGTAATTGAGGTAGAGATCTTTCACCAGGGTGGCGGAGGCCTGGATCAGCTGGGAGTCGATGGTGGACATGATGGCCGCCATGGGGGCGGCCAGGAAGACCCCGGCCAGCCAGGGGGGGAGCACCTCCATCATCAGGGAGGGCATGATCTTGTCCGGGCTGTCCATGCCGGGCAGGATGGCGCGGCCCAGTGCCCCGGCCAGGTGCATGCCGAACATCAGCAGGGCGCAGACGATGGTGCCGATGAGGATGCCCCGGTGCAGCGCCTTGCTGTCCCGGTAGCCAAAGCAGCGCAGCGCCGAGTGGGGCAAGCCCACCACCCCGATGCAGACCAGCACCCAGAAGCTCAGCATGAAGGGCTGGGTCAGCATGTCGCCGGCCCCCTGGGGGCTCACCAGCTTGGGATCTATCTCCTTGAGCTGGTGGACAAGATTCGGCAGCCCGTCACCGGCGATGAGGATGCCCGCCAGCAGGGCGCCAGTGCCGATGAGCATGACGATGCCCTGCAGGGCATCCGTCATCACCACGGCGCGAAAGCCGCCGATCACCGTGTAGAGCAGCACGCAACTGGCAAACAGGAAGAGTCCCTGCTGATAGCTGAGGCCAGTCGCCGTTTCCAGCAGGCGGGCGCCGCCGATGAACTGCACCACCATGGTGGCGATGAAGGCGAGGATGATGGTGACCGAGCCCAGCACGACCACTGCCCTGCTCTGGTAGCGGGCCCACAGCATGTCGTTGATGGTCACCGCGTTGACCCGGCGGGCGATGATGGCGAACTTCTTGCCAAGCACCCCCAGGGTGAGCCAGACGGTGGGCAGCTGGATCATCGCCAGCAACACCCAGCCGAGGCCGACCTTGTAGGCGGCACCCGGCCCGCCGATGAAGGACGATGCAGAGGTATAAGTGGCCACCAGGGTCATGGCGAGCACCAGCCCCCCCATGCTGCGGTTGCCGATGAAGTACTCCTGCATGAAGTTGCCGCCGGTCCGGTGGCGACTGGCCCAGAAACCGACCCCCAGTACCAGCACCAGATAGATGCAGAGCGGCAGCATCAGCTCAAGATTCATGGGGTGGTACCTCGCTATCCAGGGGAATATCGACGAACAGGCGATCCACCATGAGGGCGCAGAGGCCGATGAACAGCAGGGGCATCAGGATGCAACTGAGCAGGAACCAGAGGGGCAGGTCCCACAGCTCGAGATCCTCGGGGATGAAATAAGCCGAGCCATACCAGGCGACAAAGTAGAGCAGGGTCAGCAGCAGGCAGAAGGCTGCTTCCCGACGGGCGAGTGCGAAACGGTTCACTGTGGCCTCCGACGAGTGAGCGGGGCGCAAGAATAACAAAAAAGGGCCATGTCGCCATGGCCCTTTTTTACGTTGGTGATCCGGGTGGATCGCGCAATATCCCGATGAAAGGGGTCTTTGCAGACCCGACTTCTTGTGCAGGTAGTGGCTGTTCTGTGTTGCCACCGTGCTCAATGGGCCGGGCCTCAAGCCATTACAGACCCAACTTCTTGTGCTGGGAGTGGCTGTTCTGTGCTGCCACCGTGCTCAATGGGTCGGGCCTCAAGCCATTACAGACCCAACTTCTTGTGCAGGTAGTGGATGTTGGTGCCACCGTGCTGGAAGTTTTCGTCCTTCATGATCTCTTTTTGCAGGGCGATGTTGGTCTTGATCCCTTCCACCACCAGCTCGTCGAGGGAGTGACGCATGCGGGCGATGGCCACGTCGCGGTTCTCCCCGTAGCAGATCAGCTTGCCGATCATGGAGTCGTAGTAGGGGGGGACCTTGTAACCCGCATAGATGTGGGATTCCCAGCGCACGCCCAGGCCGCCCGGCGCGTGGAAGCGCTGGATGAGACCGGGAGAGGGCAGGAAGGTGGCCGGATCTTCGGCATTGATCCGGCACTCGATGGCGTGGCCACGGATGCGGATGTCCTGCTGGGTGATCGACAGGGGCTGACCGGCGGCAATGCGCAGCTGCTCCTTGATGAGGTCGACGCCGGTGACCATCTCGGTGACCGGATGCTCCACCTGGATACGGGTGTTCATCTCGATGAAATAGAACTCGCCGTTCTCGTACAGGAACTCGAAGGTACCCGCACCGCGGTAGCCGATCTCGAGACAGGCGCGCACGCAGCGCTCACCGATGAACTTGCGCATCTCGTCGGTGATGCCGGGGGCCGGCGCCTCTTCCACGACCTTCTGGTGACGGCGCTGCATGGAGCAGTCCCGCTCACCCAGATAGAGGGCGGTACCCTGACCGTCAGCCAGCACCTGGATCTCGATGTGGCGCGGATTCTCCAGGTACTTCTCCATGTAGACCATGTCGTTCTTGAAGAACTGGCCCGCTTCGGATTTGGTCAGCGCGATGGCGGAGGCCAGTTCGGCCTCGTTGCGCACCACGCGCATGCCGCGACCACCACCGCCACCGGCGGCCTTGATGATCACCGGATACCCGATCCGCTTGGCGATGGCGGCGTTGCGCTTGGCATCGTTGTCCACCGGGCCGTCGGAACCGGGTACGCAGGGCACGCCCGCCTTCTTCATCGCCTCGATGGCGGAGACCTTGTCACCCATCAGGCGAATGGTCTCGGCGCGCGGACCGATGAAGATGAAGCCGGATTTCTCGACCACTTCGGCGAAGTCGGCATTCTCGGAAAGGAAGCCGTAGCCCGGGTGGATGGCGACGGCACCGGTCACCTCGGCGGCGGCGATGATGGCCGGCACATTGAGGTAGGACTCACCGCTGGCAGGTTTGCCGATGCAGATGGTTTCGTCCGCCAGGAGCACATGCTTGAGCTCCCGATCGGCAGTGGAGTGAACGGCCACTGTCTTGATCCCGAGCTCTTTGCAGGCGCGCAGGATCCGCAGGGCAATTTCACCGCGGTTGGCGATGACTACTTTGTCCAACATGGGTGGCATTTTCCCTTATTCGATGATGAACAGCGGCTCGTCAAACTCGACGGCCTGACCATTTTCAACCAGGATCGCTTTGATCACGCCGGCCTTGTCAGACTCGATTTGGTTCATCATTTTCATGGCTTCGACGATGCACAGGGTGTCGCCGACATTGACGTGCTGACCGACTTCCACGAACGGCTTGGCTTCCGGGCTGGAGGAGCGGTAGAAGGAGCCCACCATGGGGGAGCGCATCAGATGACCGCTCGGGGCGGCATCGGCAGCAGGCGCAGCGGCTGCAGCCGGAGCAGCGGCAACCGATGCGGCAACCTGAGCTGCGGCCTGGGGCATGATCATCTGCGGGGCAACGCTAACCTGGCCGGAGAAATTACGGCTGATGCGAACGGACTCTTCCCCTTCGGAGATTTCCAGCTCGGCGATGCCGGACTCTTCAACCAGTTCAATCAGCTTCTTGATTTTGCGGATATCCATTAGCATTCTCTTTCTTCTTTATCTGATCAGTGATTATCAAGCCGCGCGCAACTGATGCACGGCCGCGGTTAAAGCGAATTGGTAACCATCGGCACCCAACCCGCAGATCACCCCCTTGGCGACATCAGACAGATAGGAGTGATGACGGAAGGGCTCCCTGGCATGAACGTTTGACAGGTGAACCTCGATAAAGGGGATGGCCACACCCAGCAGGGCATCGCGCAGGGCAACGCTGGTATGGGTGAAGGCGGCGGGATTGATGATGATGAAATCCACCTGGCCCATGGCCTGATGGATGCGGCCGATCAGCTCGTGCTCGGCATTGGATTGCAGATGTTCCAGGGTGACACCGAGTTCGCTGGCGCTGCGCGTCAGATCGGCGACGATCTCATCGAGCGTCTTGCTGCCGTAGATTCCCGGTTCCCGCTTGCCCAGCAGATTCAGATTGGGGCCGTTAAGCAGGAGGATTCGGTGATGTTGCGACATATTGAGTACATCCTCGATGATTATGCTGCTATCTATCAGCTATCTTTGGACTACCAAAAATCTAGCCAATTTTTGCACAAATCGGTGTGCCCTGACACACAGATTTCGCAATTATATTGATTTCGTGAAAATTAGCAGCATTTTACTGGTCTAATCTCTACATCTGGCTATTTATCGGCCTGGTTTGCCCGCAAGCCCTGCCTGCCACCGAACTCTGCCCTGTCCGGATCCCGAAGACAACAAAGCCGGCACGTGGCCGGCTCTGTTGACGTGGGGAAGAGACTCACGCCGCTTCCGACTTCTCGCGGATCAGCTTGTCCACGACCCCCGGATCCGCCAGGGTGGAGATATCCCCCAGGCTGTCGGTTTCGCCGGTGGCGATCTTGCGCAAGATACGCCGCATGATCTTGCCGGATCGGGTCTTGGGCAGCCCTTCGGCCCAGTGGATCACGTCCGGGGTCGCGATGGCGCCAATCTCCTTGCGCACCCACTCCTTCACTTCCTTGTGCAGCTCGCGGCTCGGCTCTTCCCCGGCGATCAGGGTGACATAGGCGTAGATGCCCTGTCCCTTGATCTCGTGGGGAACACCCACCACCGCCGCTTCGGCGATCTTGGGATGGGAAACCAGAGCGGACTCGATTTCGGCGGTGCCCATGCGGTGGCCGGAGACGTTGAGTACATCATCCACCCGGCCGGTGATCCAGTAGTAGCCGTCCTCGTCGCGACGGGCACCGTCGCCGGTGAAGTAGCGACCCGGGAAGGTGGAGAAGTAGGTCTGCTCGAAGCGCTCGTGATCGCCGAACACGGTACGCATCTGGCCGGGCCAGGAGTCGGTGATCACCAGGTTGCCCTCGGTGGCGCCCTCCAGCGGCTCACCCAGGTTGTCCACCAGAGCAGGCTGTACTCCGAAGAAGGGACGGGTGGCCGAGCCGGGCTTGAGCGCGGTGACGCCGGGCAGCGGAGTGATGAGGATGCCGCCGGTCTCGGTCTGCCACCAGGTGTCGACGATGGGGCAGCGCTCGTCGCCGATGGTGCGGTAGTACCACTCCCAGGCTTCCGGGTTGATGGGTTCACCCACCGACCCCATGATGCGCAGGCTGGTGCGGGAAGTGCCTTCGACAGCCTCCTTGCCCTTGGCCATCAGTGCGCGAATGGCGGTGGGGGCGGTATAGAGGATGGTGACCTGGTGTTTGTCCACCACCTGACTCATGCGGTTGGTGGCCGGGTAGTTGGGCACCCCTTCGAACATGACGGTGGTGGCGCCGTTGGCCAGTGGCCCGTAGACCAGATAGGAGTGACCGGTGACCCAGCCCACGTCGGCGGTACACCAGTAGATGTCCTCTTCGTGGTAATCGAACACGTATTTGAAGGTGAGGGCGGCATAGACCAGATAGCCGCCCGTGGTGTGCAGCACACCCTTGGGTTTGCCGGTGGAGCCGGAGGTGTAGAGCACGAACAGGGGATCTTCGGCGCCCATGGCTTCGGGCGGACAATCCGGGCTGGCGGCGTTGACCGCATCATGCCACCAGATGTCTCTGTGCTCGTGCCAGGCCACGTTGCCACCGGTGCGCTTGAGGACGATCACCTTGCTGACCTTGGTATCCGGGTGGGTAAGGGCCTCATCCACGTTCTTCTTGAGGGGGATGGGGCGACCGCCTCGCAACCCCTCATCGGCGGTGATGACGACGGAGGCGCCGGAGTCGATGATGCGGCCCGAGAGCGCCTCCGGCGAGAAGCCGCCGAAGACGATGCTGTGCACGGCCCCGATGCGGGTACAGGCCAGCATGGCGATGGCCGCCTCCGGCACCATGGGCATATAAAGGCAGACCATGTGGCCACGCTTGACCCCCTGGGCTTTGAGCACGTTGGCAAACTTGCACACTTCGGCGTGCAGTTCGCGATAGGTGATCTTGCGATCTTCAGCCGGGTTGTCCCCTTCCCAGATGATGGCGACCTTGTCGCCGCGCTCGCTCAGATGGCGATCCAGGCAGTTGGCCGAGACGTTGAGCAGACCATCCTCATACCACTTGATGGAGACGTGGCCCGGATCGTAGGAGGTGTTCTTGACGCGGGTGTAGGGGGTCATCCAGTCGAGGATCTTGCCCTGCTCCCCCCAGAAGGCGTCCGGATCCTGCACCGACGCCTGATACATGGCTTCATAACCTTCCTTGTCCAGCAGGGCGCCGTTGCCGATGTGGGCCTTGACCGGGTAGACCTTGCTCTCGCTCATCTCTCACTCCTGTGAATACATTTTCTTAATGATTGAGTAACAACTTATACCTTTGGTTCCCGAGGGCAATTAGACTTTTGGATAGCGACGAAGATAGCAGGTGAGAGGACACGTTGAGGGCAAAGAAGGGAGCCATGGGCTCCCTTCTTTGCTTTCGTGGTGGCGCGGCCAAGGCTCAATGGCGGAAGGGGAGCAGGGAAGGCAGGTGGGGTTCTGGCAGGGGATGGCTGAACAGGTAGCCCTGTCCCTCCTCGCAACGCAGGGATTGCAGGAACTGGCGCTGGGGCTGGGTTTCTATCCCTTCCGCCGTGACGGCCATGCCGCGGGAGCTGGCCAGCTGGACTATGGTACGGCACAGCTCGCGGCTGTGCTTGTCGTCGGGCAACGCCTGGACGAAGGCCCTGTCTATCTTGATGCGATCGATGGGCAGGCTCCTGAGCAGGCTCAGGGAGGAGAAACCGGTGCCGAAGTCGTCGATGGCGATCTGTACCCCCAGCGCCTTGAGACGGGTGAAGAGCCGCAGACTGTGATCCACGCTCTGGATGATGCTCTCGGTCACCTCGATCTCCAGCCGCTCGGCAGGAAAACCGGTCTCGGCCAGAATGGCTGTCACCCGCTCCACGTAGTCGTGGGAACGCATCTCCCTGACCGACACATTGACCGAGAGCCGGGGCACGGCGAGCCCTTCGGCTAGCCACTGCTGCCCTTGCCGGCAGGCGGTGCGCATCACCCATTCGCCCAGTGGTTCGATGAGACCGCACTCCTCTGCCACCGGAATGAAACGGTCCGGGGATATCATGCCAAGGCTGGGATGCTGCCAGCGGATCAGGGCCTCCAGGCCGCTGAGATGACCATCCGCCAGATCCGTCATGGGTTGGTAGAGCAGGCGAAACTGTTGCTGCTCAATGGCCTTGAGCAGTCCCTGCTCCAGCAGCATCCGCTCCCTGGTCTGTGCCGTCATGTCGGGGGAGTGGAACAGATAGCCGTTGCGGCCACGGCGCTTGGCTTCATGCATGGCGTTGTCCGCCGCGCTGATGAGGCTGTCCGGGGTCTGGCCATGCTCCGGATAGAGGGAGACGCCGATGCTGGCGGAGAGCCTCACCCGCTCCTGGCCGATGTCGGCGGGATCGTGCAGCCTGCGTTGCAACCCCTCGATGAGACCCAGCAGATCCTGGGTCTCCCTGATGGCGGGCAGCAACACCAGAAATTCGTCTGCCCCCAGCCGGATGGCGATGTCTCCGGGGCGCAGACAGTGGCGAATGCGGTCTGCCGACAGCTTGAGCAGCAGATCGCCGGCACTGTGCCCCAGGTTGTCGTTGATGAGCTTGAAGCCGTCGAGATCGATGAACAGCAGCGCCAGGACGTGGTGGTTCACCCTGGCCGTCTCTATCTCCAGGGTGAGGCGCTCTTGCAGCAGATGGCGATTGCCGAGATCGGTGAGGGGATCGTAATAGGAGAGGTGCTGCAAGCGGGCTTCGGCCTGATAGAGACGCAGTGCATGGCGGTGGGTCATCTCCTGCAGGCCGGGTGACGCGGGTGCGTCGAGGTGGGGGCCTGTCTGCGCGGATTCCCTCATCACGAGGAAGATGCCGCTGAAGGTGCCCTCCTCATCCAGCACGGAGCTGACGCTCACTTGCCAGCGTGCCGGGGAGGCCGCGCGGGAGAGACCGACCATTTCCACCTCAAATGTGCATCGGGGGGGACCTTGCCGCAGTTGCTGAAACAGCGGGAGCAGCTGGGGAGTCTGGGCAGGGACAATGTCGAACAGCGTCTTGCCCGGGTGCTCTGCCCGCGCGAGGCCGGTCAGTTCGGCAAAGCGTCCGTTGACGTCGCGACACCTGAATTCGTGATCGAAGACCCCAATCCCGACGGGCGCCTGGGCGAACAGCTGTTGCAACTCGTGGGGAGAGAGCGGGCCTGACAAATGCCGTGTCGGAACCGATTCGGGTAGCACTTTTTCCATGGAGGCTCCTGAATTGATTGCTTTGTCATTTGGACGACTGTGTCAGTATGGCAGGAAGTGTCAGGAGAGAAAGAAAGTGTGAGAAGGGTGTGAAATCAACGAGATGTCAGCCTTTCTGGCGGCCAAACGCCTGGATCCCGCGAACAAATACCAGCCAGCCCACCAGATGAAACGGCAACGCCATGGCGTAGAGCACCAGCCAGTGGCTCTCGGTGCCGCTGCTGTTGATGAAATCTGTCCAGGCGGCGAGCAGGGCCAGCATGCCCGCTATCTGGAAACGGCGACGCAGCACCACTTCCACCCCGAGATTGGCGAGGTAGAGGGTCAGCAGGATGCCGGCAAAGCCGGTGAGCTGGGCGGTGCCGTAGAGCGCGCGGTCCGGGTTGAACAGCAGCGTCACGAGGGGAGTGAGACCCTGATCCAGCGGGATCAGGGCCAGCAGCCAGCATGCGATAAGAAGCAGGGCTGTCTTCATGCCGGGCTCAGTCGGCGGACGGTGCCGGTTTGACCAGGGAGAGGTAGTTGGCGTCCATCTTGAGGAACACCCCCAGCAGGCGGGCACTGGCACCGTAGAAGCCAAACTTGTCGGCGGCCCGGCAGGCCTGCTCGAAGCGCTCGAACCAGCCCAGCAGGTGGCCGTGCAGCAGGGACTCCTGCTCGCCAAGCCACGCCTCGCGCTGGTCGGCGGTGGTCGACTCGGCGGCGCGGATGATGAGGCTGCCCATCAGGTCCAGCTCGATGGCCAGATGATCGGCAGGCTCATTGTATTTGTCGCTGACATTGATGCCGAGGCGATCGAGGCGTGCCTGCATCTCGGTCATGGGTGCCTGCATCAGCTGCTTGTCTTCGCCCCGGTAGAGGGATTCGTAGGGCAGGGCACCCTGCCCGGGAGCGCTCAGGAACAGGCCGGCGAAGTCGGCGGCCAGGGCCGTCTGGCGCTCGGGGCGCACCAGCAGGCGGGCGATGGCGTCGTTGAGCTCGGCCACGGCTTCGCGCATGGGATCGAGGGTGGAGAGGCTCTTCAAGAAGCTGCGCACGTCATAGGTGTCGTATTCAGCGATCTGTGCATCACTGAGTTCGGCAGCAAACAGGGTGGAAAACCACCAGTAAAGCTCGGCCCGGCGTTCGCTGGTCGCCATGAATTCCTGCATTTTTCCTCCGTGGATGACAATCGGGAGCCTTGATGGCCCCCGATTCTAACGACTTTAAAAATAAAGGAAACTCATGGGGCCTTTTGGCCGGATAGCGCCAGGAGAGGGGGGCGCTATCGCGGGATCGCCGTGGGCGACGAGGAGGCCGACCTACTCCTCGACGCGATAGAGCACCTGCTTGCAACGGGGGCAGATGTGCTGGCGGCGGTAATCCATCTGGTGCACCAGGCCGACCTCCCGCTGCTGATGATGACCGCAATGGATGCAGAAAATGAGATCCCCGTCGGCGGCGCCGGGATGGGCCGCCAGGTACTGCTCCCGGGTGGGAAGTGTCTCCCAGTTGGCGGTGCAGGCACCCTTGCGGCTGGCGGTGTAGTAGACCCAGTAGAAGAGAGCGAAGACCGCGACAATCACGAACAGCATCAGATGATCCATCATGGCGTTTCCCCTTGTGTTCCGGGATGGCAGGGAGCGACACCCGCTCGTGCAGATGTCCCATGGCCTAAAGATGTTATCTGTTAGTAAATGCTATATCCATGATCTGGCTCTGGTTTTCATCGCCTTGCCCGGGAAGCGGGGACGATGGCTGGAGCCGGATTGCTGGTGTGGGGAGGCCGGGGGGATGAGCGAAGCCAGGGGGCGGGATTCGAAATTTGCGACGTATTTTACATTTTATAAACAATTTTTTGGGTGGTTGGACTGTCTCTTTGATCCAGCTCACGTTACAATGCGCGGGCCCACTTCACCTATCGCGCAAACGATTTTCAGGAGATAAACGGATGTTGAAACGTGACATGACCATCGCCGGCTATGATCCAGAGCTGTGGCAGGCCATCACAGACGAGACCCGTCGTCAGGAAGAGCACATCGAGCTGATTGCGTCCGAGAACTACACCAGCCCCCGCGTCATGGAAGCCCAGGGCTCCCAGTTGACCAACAAGTACGCCGAAGGCTACCCGGCCAAGCGTTACTACGGCGGTTGCGAGTATGTGGATGTGGTTGAAACCCTGGCCATCGAGCGCGCCAAAGAGCTGTTCGGTGCCACCTACGCCAACGTGCAGCCGCACTCCGGCTCCCAGGCCAACAGCGCCGTCTACATGGCCCTGCTGCAACCAGGCGACACCGTGCTCGGCATGAACCTGGCCCACGGCGGTCACCTGACCCACGGCTCCCCCGTCAACTTCTCCGGCAAGCTGTACAACATCATCCCCTACGGCATCGACGAGTCCGGCAAGATCGACTACGACGAGATGGAGCGCCTGGCCGTTGAGCACAAGCCGAAGATGATGATCGGCGGCTTCTCCGCCTACTCCGGCATCGTCGACTGGGCCCGCATGCGCGAGATCGCCGACAAGATCGGTGCTTACCTGTTCGTGGACATGGCCCACGTAGCCGGTCTGATTGCCGCCGGCGTCTACCCGAACCCGGTGCCCCACGCTCACGTGGTCACCTCCACCACCCACAAGACCCTGGCCGGTCCGCGCGGTGGTCTGATCCTCTCCGCCGCCGACGACGAAGATCTGTACAAGAAGCTGAACTCCGCCGTCTTCCCGGGTGGTCAGGGCGGCCCGCTGATGCACGTCATCGCCGGCAAGGCCGTGGCCTTCAAGGAAGCGCTGGAGCCCGAGTTCAAGACCTACCAGGCCCAGGTCGTGAAGAACGCCAAGGCCATGGCGGCGACCTTTATCGAGCGCGGCTACAAGATCGTCTCCGGCGGTACCGACAACCATCTGATGCTGGTTGACCTGATCGGTCGCGAGCTGACCGGCAAAGATGCTGACGCAGCCCTCGGCAAGGCCAACATCACCGTCAACAAGAACTCCGTACCGAACGACCCGCGTTCCCCGTTCGTGACCTCCGGCGTGCGTATCGGCACCCCGGCCATCACCCGCCGCGGCTTCAAGGAAGCCGAGTCCATCCAGTTGGCCAACTGGATCTGCGACGTGCTGGACAGCCACGACAACGAAGAAGTGCTGGCGACCGTGCGCGAGAAGGTGCTGGACATCTGCCGCCGCTTCCCGGTCTACGCATAATCAGCCTGACCTTCAGGTTGAAGACCAATGCCACCCTCGGGTGGCATTGTTTTTTGCAGCGTCTGGCAAGATGAGACAGAGGTGATCATGTGCGATGACATGGAAGAGGACGTGCTGGAGGCGTCACTGCGGCAGACGGTTCGCGCCCAGTACCACCTTCACGCCAGCGAACAGGGGCTGCTGGCCTGGGATGTGCGCCGCTTGATCCGGCTGAGCCGCAACCTGCCGGTGCAGGCGGTGCCGCTTGGCGAGATTGCCGAGCTCGATCAGGTGCACTGGTACGGCCATAACGCCGCCAGTCCCACGGTGCGCAGCGTGGTGGCGCATTGCCAGCTCATGATGGCGGCGGATCTCGCCTATCCCATCCTGCTGGACAGCGCCGGTCGGGTGATGGATGGCATGCACCGGGTGGGCAAGGCGCTGATGCTGGGTCACAGCCATGTGGCTGCTCGCCGGTTCGCGGCGGATCCTGCCCCCGATTACCAGGATTGCGACCCCGAGGCGTTGCCCTATGACGACTGAGTCCTGCCCGAAGGTCTGTCTGGTTGTCCCTTGTTTTCATGGGCTTTTACCGGTTCTGGATGGCCGTGTTACACTGGCCGGCCTAGCGCCAGCCCCCGGGGCTCGCGCCCATTTTCATCCACGCCGGAGGTCAGATGCATTGCCCTTTCTGTAGTGCCGTTGATACCAAGGTGATCGATTCCCGTCTGGTGGCCGAGGGCCATCAGGTGCGCCGCCGTCGCGAATGCCTGCTCTGTCACGAGCGTTTTACCACCTTCGAAATGGCCGAACTGGTCATGCCCCGCGTCATCAAGTCCAACGGCTCCCGCGAGCCCTTCAACGAAGACAAACTGCGTGCCGGCATTCTGCGGGCGCTGGAGAAGCGGCCGGTGAGCATGGAGGCCATCGAGAAGGCGGTCAACCACATCAAGTCCCGCCTGCGGGCCACCGGTGAGCGGGAGGTGGCCTCCCAGCTGGTGGGCAATCTGGTGATGGATGAGCTCAAGAGCCTGGACAAGGTGGCCTACATCCGCTTTGCCTCCGTCTACCGCAGCTTTGAAGACATTCGCGAATTCGGGGAAGAGATCGCCAAGCTGGAGAAGTAACGCCGGCCTGTCGCTCCCTATGTGAATAAGAGAGGGCCTGCCGTTGCGGCAGCGCCAGTTGTCACACCAGTGAGACATCTAGATAGCGCATCGTTGCACTGGTGAAAAAGTATGAGGGCGTGCGGCCGCATCCTGCGATGTGTGTGCCCGTCGCCATGGCGTCAGATGCCATGGCCGATCTGCCCGAGAAGGCGTGCGGCAAGCGCGTACACCCTATTTTCTTGTCCCATCGGATGGCCGTGCCACCGGGGACAGGTTGCTGGACACAGGAGCCCGGATGTTTAGTCAAGACGATTACCAATGGATGAGCCGGGCCCTCGAACTGGCCCGGCGCGGCCGTTACACCACGGCCCCCAACCCCTGCGTCGGCGCCGTGCTGGTGAAGGCCGGCGTGGTGGTGGGGGAGGGCTGGCACAAGCGGGCCGGTGAGCCCCATGCCGAGGTCTATGCTCTGCACGCGGCAGGGGAAGAGGCCCGCGGTGCCACCGCCTATGTGACCCTGGAGCCCTGCTCCCATCATGGTCGCACGCCGCCCTGCGCCGAGGCGCTCATCAAGGCCGGGGTGACCCGGGTGGTGGCTGCCATGGTGGATCCCAACCCCCAGGTGGGCGGGCGTGGCCTGCGGATGCTCTCCGAGGCGGGGATCAAGACCGATTTCGGCCTGCTGGCCGCGGAAGCCGAGGCCCTCAATCCCGGTTTCTTCAAGCGGATGCGCACCGCGTTTCCGCTGGTGACGGTCAAGCTGGGGGCGAGCCTGGATGGTCGCACCGCCATGGCGAGTGGCGAGAGCCAGTGGATCACCTCTCCGGAGGCGCGCCGGGACGTGCAGCGACTGCGGGCCCGTCACGATGCGGTCCTCTCCAGCGCCGAGACCGTGCTGGCAGATGGCGCCTCCCTCACCGTGCGCTGGGACGAGCTGCCTCCCTCGGTCAAGGCGGTCTATCCCAAAGAGACCCTGCGCCAGCCACTGCGGGTCATCGTGGATTCGCAAAACCGGCTCACCCCGGATCTGCCCCTGTTCCAGAGCGAGAGCCCGGTACTGCTGGCCCGCCACAAGGCATCCGGTGAGTGGCCCGCCTGGGTGCAGCAGCTGGAGGTGCCGCTGCTGGATGGCAAGCTGGATCTGGTCAGCCTCTTCATGCTGCTGGCCAAACAGAACGTCAACTCGGTACTGGTGGAGGCGGGGCCACGGCTGTGCGGCGCCCTGCTGGAGAAGGGGCTGGTGGACGGGCTTGTGCTCTATCAGGCGCCCAAACTGATGGGGGATGAGGGGCGCGGCCTGTTCCATCTGCCGGGGCTGACCCGGCTGTTCCAGGCCCCCAAACTCAACCTCAAGGATGTGCGCATGCTTGGCCAGGATATTCGCATCACTGCGAAAATAGCCTGATTTTTCAATGTTCACGGGGGCATCCGTCGCCCCCGTCATCAGCAAGGTGATCTGCATGTTTACCGGAATTATCGAAGCGGTGGGAACCCTGGCCGAGCTGCGTCGCCAGGGGGAGGACATGGCCCTCACCGTGCACGCGCCTACCCTGGACTTCAGTGACGTCAAGTTGGGCGACTCCATCGCCACCAACGGCGTCTGCCTCACCGTGGTGGCGCTCGGGGATCACAGCTATACCGCCGACGTCTCCCTGGAGACCCTCTCCCGCACCGGTTTTTCTGCCGCCAAGGTGGGGGATCCGGTCAACCTCGAAAAGGCGTTGATGCCCACTTCCCGCCTCGGCGGCCACCTGGTCTCCGGCCACGTGGACGGCATCGGCGAGGTGAAGAGCAAATCGTCCAGCGGCCGCGCCATCGAATACTGGATCAAGGCGCCGGGGGAGCTCTCCCGCTACATCGCCGAGAAGGGGTCGATTGCGGTGGATGGCATCAGCCTCACCGTCAATGCGGTTCAGGGGGATCTGTTCCGGCTGACCATCGTGCCCCACACCGCCCAGGAGACCACCATCGCCCGCTGGAAACCCGGCTACCGGGTCAACCTCGAGGTGGACCAGATAGCCCGCTATCTGGAGCGGCTGATGACGGGCAAGCGCGAGGAGAGCAGTGGTTCTACCCTGACCCTGGAGAAGCTGGCCCAGTCCGGATTCTTGTGAGCCGTTTTGACGGGAAAACGCGGTTCTGTGATCCCGCGCGGATTGAAACGGGGCCGCGTGCCCCCATCTAGAGCACAATACGCAGTATCAAGTCGAGCCGACTGGCTCAATCCCCAAGCATGTTGATGGAGTAGCCCATGGCGCTGAGCACGACCCAGGAAATCATTGCCGATATCAAGGCTGGCAAGATGGTGATCCTGATGGATGACGAAGACAGGGAGAACGAAGGGGACCTGATCATGGCCGCCTCCTGTGTCCGCCCGGAAGACATCAACTTCATGGCGCGCTACGGTCGTGGCCTCATCTGCCTGACCCTGACCCGGGATCGCTGCAAGCAGCTGGCGCTGCCGCTGATGGTCGATCGCAACAATGCCCAGTTCTCCACCGCCTTCACCGTCTCCATCGAGGCGGCGGAAGGGGTGACCACCGGCATCTCCGCCGCCGACCGCGCCGTCACCGTACAGGCCGCGGTGGCGCCCCATGCCAAGGCCGCCGATCTGGTGCAGCCCGGCCACATCTTCCCGCTGATGGCGCAGGATGGCGGTGTGCTGACCCGCGCCGGCCACACCGAAGCGGGCTGCGATCTGGCCCGGCTGGCCGGCTTCGAGCCTGCCTCCGTCATCGTCGAGATCCTCAACGAAGACGGCACCATGGCCCGGCGCCCGGATCTCGAGATCTTCGCCGAGCAGCACGGCATCAAGCTCGGCACCATTGCCGACCTTATCGAATACCGCAACCAGCACGAGACCACGGTAGAGAAAGTGGCCGAGTGCAAGTTGCCCACCGAATACGGCGAGTTCGACCTCGTCACCTTCCGCGACACCATCGACAACCAGGTCCACTTCGCCCTGAAGAAAGGGGACGTGAAGGCCGACCAGCCGACCCTGGTACGGGTGCACCTGCACGACGTGCTGAGCGATCTGCTGCTCACCGACCGCCACAGCGCCCGCAGCTGGCCGCTGCCCAAATCCATGGCCCGCATCGCCGACGAGGGCGGGGTGCTGGTGATCCTGGGGGCGGAAGCCCATGGCGCCGAGCTGCTGGCCAGGGTCAAGGGTTTTGAAGCCGCCGACAAGGGGCTGGCACCGGAAGGGGCCAAGTGGCAGGGCACCTCGCGCCGGGTCGGGGTCGGTTCCCAGATCCTCAAGGCGCTGGGGGTCGGCAAGATGCGCCTGTTGAGCTCCCCTAAGAAGTACCATGCCCTCGGTGGCTTTGGTCTGGAAGTGGTGGAGTACGTCGGCGAGTAAGCGCTGCGTACGGTTGAATTCATCACCATGGCCGCCCGTTGCGGCCATGGTTTTTTGTCGCGGCTCTGTTGTGCTAGAATGCGTGCACTTTTGAGCCCGGCCCCTAATTGATTGCACAGAGACAGGATTTCCAATGAAGATTATCGAAGGAAATATCGCCGCTCCCGAGGCGCGTGTTGCTATTGTCGTTGCCCGTTTCAACAGCTTCATCAATGACAGCCTGGTGAACGGCGCGCTGGACGTGCTGAAGCGTCAAGGTCAGGTCCAGGAGAGCAATCTGACCCTGGTGCGCGTACCGGGGGCCGTCGAAATTCCCCTGGCGGCCAAGAAGCTGGCCAAGAGCGGTCAATACGACGCCATCGTGGCACTCGGCACCGTCATCCGCGGCGGTACCTACCACTTCGAACTGGTAGCGAGCGAGAACGGCAAGGGTCTGGCCCAGGTAATGATGGAATATGACATTCCCGTTGCCTTCGGCGTGCTGACCACCGAAAACATTGAACAAGCCATCGAACGCGCCGGTACCAAGGCGGGTAACAAGGGTGCAGAGGCTGCACTGAGCGCGCTCGAAATGATCAACGTCCTGAAACAACTGGACGTGTAACGAGGAGAAATGCATTGAAACCGTCCGAGCGCCGTAAGGCCCGCCATTGCGCCACCCAGGCCATCTACCAGTGGCAGATGACCCAGGCCAACGTGGGCGACATCGAAGAGCAGTTCAAGATCGATCAGGACACCAAGGGTGTGGACCTGAACTATTTCCGCGATCTGCTGTTCGGGGTAGCGGTCCACTGCAACGAGCTGGACAAGGTGTTCGCGCCTTTCCTCTCCCGTCCGCTGGAAGAAGTGGACATGGTGGACAAGGCGATCCTGCGTCTGGCGACCTACGAGCTGACCCGTCGTGAAGATGTGCCGCCGCGCGTGGTGATCAACGAAGCGATCGAGCTGGCCAAAGCCTTCGCCGCCGATGACAGCCACAAGTTTGTCAACGGCGTCCTGGACAAGGTGATCAAGACGCTGCCCAAGCGCTGATCCTGCTGTCCGTCAGCAATTAAGAGAGGAGCCAGCTTATTGCTGGCTTTTTACTGTATGGGTGAATTTGAGCTGATTGAGAAGTACTTCAAGGTCCCCCACGCCCGCAAGGACGTGGTGATGGGCCCTGGAGATGACTGTGCCCTGCTGACCCTGCCCCCCGACGCCCAGTTGGCGGTGAGCACGGACACCCTGGTGAGCGGCGTGCACTTCTTCCCCGACATGGATCCGGTGGATCTCGGCTACAAGGCGTTGGCGGTCAATCTCTCCGATCTGGCCGCCATGGGTGCCGAGCCGCGCTGGGTCTCCCTGGCCCTGACCCTACCCGCCATCAACGAGCGCTGGGTCGCCGGTTTCGCCGAAGGGTTCCTCGAGCTCGCCGAGTACTACAACGTGGCGCTGGTGGGGGGAGACATGACCCGCGGGCCCCTCTCCATCACCGTCTCGGTGAAAGGATCGGTCCCGGCAGGTCGCGCCCTGATGCGCAGCGGCGCCAAGGCCGGTGACGGGGTCTACGTGACCGGTACCCTGGGAGATGCCGCCCTGGCGCTCTCCCACCTGCTGGGCAAGCGCACCCTCAACGAGAACCAGCTGGCGGCCGTGTTGCCGCGCCTCGACCATCCCCATCCCCGCATCCTGGCCGGTCAGGCCCTGCGCGGGCTGGCCAGCAGCGCCCTGGATCTCTCAGACGGCCTGGCGTCCGATCTCGGCCACATCCTCAAGGCGTCCGGTGTGCGGGCCCAGATCGATCTCAATCTGCTGCCCCTCTCCCCCGTGTTGCAGGATGCGGTGCCGGCCATGGATGCCTGGCAGCTGGCCCTGGCCGGGGGCGACGACTACGAGCTCTGCTTCACCGTGCCTCAGGAGCATCACGGCGCCCTGGACACGGCGCTGGCCAATTGTGGCGTGAAGTTCACCCGCATCGGCCGCATCCTGGCCGGGGAGCCTGGCATCGACTACCTGCAGGACGAACAACCCGTCGAACTGCACCTCAAGGGCTGGGATCACTTCGCATGATGTCTTTCAAGATAAAGCCCGAACTGACGCGGCTGAACCTTAAAAACCCGCTCCACTTCCTGGCGGTGGGCTTTGGCTCCGGCCTCTCCCCCAAGGCGCCGGGCACCATGGGGACCCTGGCAGCCATCCCGCTCTATCTCTTGGTGAGCGGGCTGCCGACCTCCTGGTTCATCGCCCTGCTGGTGGTGGGTTTCGTGGCGGGCATCCGCATCTGCCAGAGCGCCACCGACGCCATCGGGATGCCGGATCACGGGGCCATCGTCTGGGACGAGGTCATCGGATTCGGGGTCACCATGATTGCGGCCCCGGCCGGCTGGGAGTGGGTGCTGGCGGGCTTCGTGCTGTTTCGCCTGTTCGACGTGCTCAAGCCCTGGCCCATCTCCTGGTTCGATCGCCGCATTCACGGCGGGCTTGGCATCATGCTGGACGATCTCATCGCCGGCCTGTTCGCCCTGGCCTGCATGCAACTGCTTGCCCACTGGTGAGGGGAGGCGGCTCCCGAACGCCCGTCTCGTTGTTTTTCACTCCTCTCCCTTGCAAAGAGGTCGGATATACCGCACACGCAGGCCCTGAGGGGCCTGCGTTTTTTTGTATGCAATCCCTCCCGGCTTGCCGTGCCGGCGGGCCTGTGGCCCAGGTTGATCCTTCTGCATTGTCCCTATTTAGCTCTGCCTATTTTTCCTTACTCCGGATATGCTGCCGTCAAAAAATCATTTCACATAAATATTCACTACTCATTCGAAGCTGGTCAGCATAATGCTGATAGTGAATAAGATGGTTTGTTGCTATTTTGTTGAAACATAATTGGTTGATGGTCTCGCAATGCCAGCGTAATCTCTGGTAATGTGACTTTTATCGACATTTTAACCCCAGGGTGTCGGCATTCTCTGGGCAAAGTATTGCGAAATTGTATAACTGGATCATTTACACCCGCGGGCAAACCGACTAACTTACTCGCGGGTTATTCCAAAAAAATGCAAAAAACCCGCCCGGATCGCTGGTTTGGCTGCCTCATGGATTGAGCGTTAATTACACAACAACGGCTCTCGAGCAGTACCAAGGCACAACCAGCATCTGCGGCTGATTTACGGACGAATTATTTGGGACGGATGTCCCCCGCAGAGGTAACCATGTCCTTGCTTGAAGTCAAAAACTTGCGGATCGAGTACCCCTCCCGCTACGGGGTGCTTGCCGCGGTCAAGGATCTCTCTTTTTCTGTTGAAAAGGGCGAGATCGTCGGCGTCGTCGGTGAGTCCGGCGCTGGCAAATCCACCATCGGCAACGCCGTCATCGATCTGTTGAGCCCGCCCGGTCGCATCGCCCGTGGTGATATCTACCTCAACGGCGAGCTCATCTCCGGGAAGAGCCAGAACGAGATGCGGGCCATTCGCGGCTCGCGCATCGGTTTCATCTTCCAGGATCCCATGACCTCCCTCAACCCGCTGTTCACCGTGGAGCAGCAGCTGGTGGAGACCATCCTCGCCAACACCGACCTGTCCCGCGAGGCGGCCTTTGCCAAGGCCCTCGAGCTGATGGGGGCGGTGGGGATCCCGAACCCGGACGTGCGCATCAAGCAGTATCCTCACCAGTTCTCCGGTGGCATGCGCCAGCGGGTGGTGATCGCCATCGCCCTCTCCGGGGATCCCGAGCTCATCATCGCCGATGAGCCGACCACGGCGCTGGACGTCTCCATCCAGGATCAGATCCTCCAGCTCATCCGCAACCTGTGCAAAGAGCGTCAGGTCGGCTGCATGCTGGTGACCCATGACATGGGGGTGGTCTCCAACGTCACCGACAAGGTGGCGGTGATGTACCGCGGCGATCTGGTGGAGTTCGGCACCACGGAACAGGTACTGGGCCGCCCCAATCACCCCTATACCCGCAGCCTCATCTCGGCGGTTCCCCGCTCGGATGTCAAGCTGGTGCGCTTCCCCCTGGTCTCCTATATCGAGGATGCCGGTGCGGCGGATACCAGCATCGATCTCAAGACCCACTGGCTCGGCCAGAGTCAGGACGAGCGCACCTATGAAGGCGCGCTGTTGCGGGTGGAGAACGTGGATCTGAAGTTCGTCACCAAGGATTCCATCTTCCCGAGCCGCCGCCAGTACGTGCGCGCCTGCAACAACATCAGCTTCGAGATCTTCGAGGGTGAGACTTTCGGTCTGGTGGGGGAGTCGGGCTCCGGCAAGTCCACCATCGCCCGTGCCATCACCGGGCTCTATCCGCCCGACACCGGCAAGATTGTCTTCGAGGGGATCGATCTCACCGCCCTGAAAGGGGAGCACGAGCGTCGCCCCCTGCGCCGCCAGATGCAGATGGTGTTCCAGAATCCCTACTCTTCGATGAACCCGCGCATGAAGGTGCGTGACATCATCGCCGAGCCGATCCGCTTCCACCGCCTCGCCGAGAGCGAGCGGCAGATAGAGCAGATCGTCGGGGACCTGCTGGATCACGTGGGCCTGGGCCGCGGCGCCGGGGTCAAGTATCCCCACGAATTCTCCGGTGGTCAGCGCCAGCGCATCTCCATTGCCCGCGCCCTGGCGACCCGCCCGCGCTTCCTCATCTGCGACGAGCCGACCTCGGCGCTGGATGTCTCGGTGCAGGCCCAGATCCTCAACCTGCTCAAAGACTTGCAACAGGAGCTTGGGCTCACCATGCTGTTCATCAGTCACGATCTGCCGGTCATCCGCCAGATGTGCGACCGCATCGGTGTGATGCAGCACGGTCATCTGGTGGAAGTGGCCGAGACCGAGAAACTGTTCACCAATGCCGAGCATGAGTACAGCCGCAAGCTGATCTCCCTCATGCCGGAATTCAAGGGAATGTCCCGCGAGGGGCTGGAAATCGCAAGCTAGGAAAGCACCGGTTCGCCGGTTTGTCTGTCAATAAAAAGCCAAAAGCATGGAGAAAGACATGAAGAAAGGATTATCCAAGATCGCCATGGCGCTGTTCGCCGCTGGTCTCGCGTTCAACGTTTCTGCTGCCGACATCAAGGTCGCCGTCGCGTCCGACGCCACCTCGCTGGACCCGCAGGAGCAGCTCTCCGGTCAGACCCTGGAGATGTCTCACCTGGTGTTCGACCCCCTGATGCGTTACACCCAGGATCTGCAGTTCGAGCCGCGTCTGGCCGAGAAGTATGAGCGCATCGACGACAAGACCGTCCGTTTCCACCTGCGCAAGGGTGTGAAGTTCCACTCCGGCAACGACTTCACCGCCGATGACGTGGTATGGACCGTCAACCGTCTGAAGGCCTCCCCGGACTTCAAGGCGATCTTCGACCCCATCGCCGAAGCCAAGAAGGTGGATGATTTCACCGTGGATCTCGTCACCGCCAAGCCGTTCCCGCTGGTGCTGCAGACCGTCACCTACATCTTCCCGATGGACTCCAAGTTCTATAGCGGCAAGACCGAGGCGGGCAAGGACAAGGCCGAGATCGTGAAGAACGGTGACTCCTTCGCCTCTACCAATGTCTCCGGTACCGGTCCGTTCAGCGTCAAGTTCCGCGAGCAGGGCGTGAAGCTGGAATACGTGCGCAACGCCAACTACTGGGACAAGGCCTCCAAGGGCAACGTCGAGAACCTGACCGTGGTACCGATCAAGGAAGACGCCACCCGTGTTGCAGCCCTGCTGGGCGGCGACGTGGACATGATCTACCCGGTTGCCCCGAACGATCTGGAGCGCGTGAAGAACGGCAAGGATTCCCAGCTGGTCACCCTGTCCGGTACCCGTGCCATCATCATCGAGCTGAACCAGAACACCAACCCTGCGCTGAAAGACAAGCGCGTGCGTCAGGCGATCAACTACGCCATCAATCAGGTGGGCATCGTCGACAAGATCAACAAGGGCTTCGGTACCCCGGCCGGCCAGCTGAGCCCGAAAGGCTACGCAGGCTACAACGAGGCCCTCAAGCCCCAGTATGATCTGGCCAAGGCCAAGGAGCTGATGAAGGAAGCCGGTTACGAGAAGGGCTTCAAGATGAGCTTCATCTCCCCGGCTGCCCGCTACGTCAACGACGTCAAGATTGCCCAGGCCGTCTCCGCCATGCTGTCCAAGATCAACATCAAGGTGGATCTGAAGACCATGCCGGTGGCCCAGTACTGGCCGGAGTTTGACAAGTGCGCCGCTGACATGCAGCTGATCGGCTGGCACTCCGACACCGAAGACAGTGCGAACTTCTTCGAGTTCCTGACCTTCACCAAGGATGCCAAGACCGGCATGGGTCAGTACAACTGCGGCGGTTATGCCAACGCGGAAGCTGACAAGATGGTGATGGAAGCCAACACCGAGACCGATCCTGCCAAGCGTGCCGCCATCCTGCAGAAGGTGGAAGCCATGCTGATCGACGACGCTGCCTATGTGCCGCTGCACTGGGAAGACCTGGCCTATGGCGCCAAGAAGAACGTCGACATCAAGCCGGTGGTCAACGTGATGAACTTCCCTTATCTGGGTGACCTGGTGGTCAACAAGTAAGCGAAGCGTTTAAGGAAGGACCCGGCGGGGCACCCATGGTTGCCCCGTCATTAACAGAAGCCTGTGCCAAGACACAGGCCACGTAGAAGGACAAGCATGTTTACATTCCTGCTGAAACGGTTCTATCAGGCCGTGATAGTGATGTTCGTCATCAGCCTGGTCGCCTTCTCCATCCAGGACAACCTGGGGGATCCGCTGCGCGAGCTGGTGGGACAATCCGTCTCCGAGTCCGTGCGCCAGGAGCTGCGCGACAAGATGGGACTCAATGATCCCTTCCTCGTGAAATACAGCCGCTTCTTGAAGAACGCGGTACACGGGGATCTGGGCACTTCCTATTTCTTCAAGCGACCAGCCCTCGAGGTTATCCTCGACAAGCTGGTGGCTACCCTTGAGCTGGTGTTTGCCGCCGCGCTCATCATCGTCGTGGTCTCCATTCCGCTGGGGGTTTATTCGGCGATAAGACCGCGCAGTTTCCTGACCAAGCTCATCATGGCGGTGAGCAGCATCGGCATCTCGATCCCGGTCTTCCTGACCGCCATCATGCTGATGTACCTCTTCTCCATCCAGCTGGGCTGGCTGCCGGCCTATGGCCGTGGCGAGACTTACAACCTGCTGGGCTGGGAGTCGGGCTTCTTTACCTGGGACGGTATCCTGCACCTGGTGCTGCCTGCGGTCTCCCTCTCGTCCATCATGCTGCCGCTGTTCATCCGGCTGGTGCGCTCGGAGATGCTGGAGCAGCTCTCCTCCGAGTACGTCAAGTTTGCCCGTGCCAAGGGGCTGGACAACAACAAGGTCTACTACCAGCACGCCCTGAAGAACACCATGCTGCCGGTCATCACGGTGGGCGGTGTGCAGATCGGGACCATGGTGGCCTACACCATCTTGACCGAGAGCGTGTTCCAGTGGCCGGGGACCGGCTTCCTCTTCCTTGAGGCGATCCACCGGGTCGATACGCCGCTGATCACCGCCTACGTCATCTTCGTGGGCCTGATCTTCGTGGTGACCAATACCCTGGTCGACCTGCTCTACGGGTTGATCAACCCGACCGTCAACCTGACCGCCAAGGGGTAACAGATGACTAATGCTGTAACTGCAAGCCCAAGCCGTTGGGCACGCTTCAAAAATTCCGACATCGTCTACTACTTCCTGCGGGACAAGGTAGCCATGTTCAGCTTTGCGGTGTTTGTGGTCTTCGTGCTGGCGGCTCTGCTGGCACCCTGGATCGCACCGCACAACGTCTATGACCAGACCAGCTTCGATCTGATGGATGCGGAGCTGCCCCCCTCCTGGCTGGAAGGGGGCGAGGCCCGCTTCTGGCTCGGGACCGACAACCAGGGACGCGACATCTGGAGCACCATCCTCTATGGCGCCCGCATCTCGCTGACCATTGGTCTGTTCGCGGTGGGGCTGCAGCTGGTGCTCGGTATCGTCATCGGTCTGATGGCCGGCTACTTTGGTGGTCGCATCGACAACCTGCTGATGCGCTTTGCCGATGTGCAGCTGTCGTTCTCCACCATGATGGTGGCCATCATCATCTCCGCCATCTTCCAGGCGACCTTTGGCTCCGAGTTCTACTCGAAGTTCGCCATCCTGATGCTGGTGGTGATCATCGGTATCGCCGAGTGGCCCCAGTATGCCCGGACGGTGCGCGCCTCCGTGCTGGCGGAGAAGAAGAAGGAGTATGTGGAAGCGGCTCAGGTCATGGGGTTCCGCGCCCCGCGCATCATGTTCCGCCACATTCTGCCGAACTGCCTGTCGCCCATCCTGGTCATCTCCACCGTGCAGGTGGCGAACGCCATCATGAGCGAGGCGGCCCTCTCCTTCCTGGGTCTGGGGATGCCGGTTGATCAACCGTCCCTGGGGTCGCTCATCAGCGTGGGCTTCAACTACATCTTCTCCGGATCCTGGTGGATCACCGCCTTCCCGGGCCTCTGCCTGGTGGTGCTGGTGCTGGTGATCAACCTGCTGGGTGACTGGCTGCGGGATGTGTTCAACCCGAAGATCTACAAGGGCTGATAAACCTTTCCACGAACTGGCTGCGAGGCCGTGATCAAGGTTCAAGTGCTGCTCGCTTATGTGGAACCAAGGAGTGCTCACGTATGTCTCGGTTCCTGAGCGGCTTGTAACCTTGTTGACGGCCTTCTCGCGACAGTGTGTGAACAGGGTTGGTCCGGCACAGTGAATAACAAAAAAGGGCGCCATCAGGCGCCCTTTTTTATTGATTGCGATAACCCTTGTCAGGCCTGCAGCCAGCTCTCGATGCGGGTCTGAATGCCCACGCTGTCCAGCCCCAGCAGGGCGTAGATCTCATCCTGGGTGCCCTGCTCGATGAAGCGGTCCGGCAGGCCGAGGTTGAGCACGGGTTTGCACTGCTTGCAGCCCATCAGCAGCTCGTTCACCGCAGAGCCTGCACCGCCCATGATGGCGTTGTCCTCGAGGGTGACGAACTGATCGTGGGAGGCGGCCAGAGAGAGCACCAGCGCCTCGTCCATGGGTTTGACGAAGCGCATGTCCACCAGGGTGGCATCCAGCGCCTCGGCGGCTGCTCTGGCCTGTTGCAGCAGGGTGCCGAACGCCAGGATGGCGGTCCCCTTGCCCTCGCGAACGACACGTCCCTTGCCGAGGGGCAGGGCCTGCATCTCGCTCTCGGCCTGGATACCGGTGCCGCTGCCACGAGGGTAGCGCACCGCCGCTGGCCCGTTGCACAGATAGCCGGTGTAGAGCATCTGGCGGCACTCGTTCTCGTCGGACGGGGTCATCACCACCATGTTGGGCACGGTGCGCAGGAAGCTGATGTCGAACGCACCCTGATGGGTCGGGCCGTCGGCCCCCACCAGACCGGCCCGGTCGATGGCGAAGAGCACCGGCAGGTTTTGCAGCGCCACGTCGTGGATAAGCTGGTCATAGGCCCGCTGCAGGAAGCTCGAATAGATGGCGACCACGGGTTTCTGGTCGGCGATGGCGAGACCGGCGGCGAAGGTGACCGCATGTTGCTCGGCGATGGCCACGTCGAAGTAGCGATCCGGATATTGCTGGCTGAATTTCACCAGACCGGAGCCTTCGCGCATGGCGGGGGTGATGCCGACCACGCGCTCGTCCTTGGCGGCGATGTCGCACAGCCACTGACCGAAGATGGCGGAGAAGGTGGGTTTGCCACCGGCGCTCTTGGGCAGGGCACAGTCATCCGGGTTGAATTTGGGGACGGCGTGATAACCGATGGGATCTTTTTCCGCCGGCTCGTAGCCCTTGCCCTTCTTGGTCTTGACGTGCAGCAGCTGGGGACCCTTGAGATTGCGCATGTTGCGCAGGGTTTCGACCAGGGCATGGATGTCGTGACCGTCGATGGGGCCGATGTAGTTGAAGCCGAACTCCTCGAACAGGGTGCCCGGTACCACCATGCCCTTGAGGTGCTCCTCGGCCCGCTTGGCGAGCTCCTTGACCGGCGGCAGCCCCGCCAGCACCTTCTTGCCCCCCTCGCGAATGGTGGTGTAGAGCTTGCCGGACATCAGCCTGGCGAGGTGATTGTTCAGGGCCCCCACGTTCTCGGAGATGGACATCTCGTTGTCGTTGAGCACCACCAGCATGTCCTTGTGGACGTCGCCGGCGTGATTGAGGGCCTCGAAGGCCATGCCGGCGGTGATGGCGCCATCACCGATGACCGCGACCACCTTGCGGCCAAGCCCTTCGCTCTCGGCCGCCACCGCCATGCCGAGCGCAGCCCCGATGGAGGTGCTGGAGTGGCCCACGCTGAGCACGTCGTACTCGCTCTCTTCCCGCCAGGGGAAGGGGTGCAGGCCATCTTTCTGGCGAATGGTGTGAATGCGCTCCCGTCGTCCGGTCAGGATCTTGTGGGGATAGGCCTGGTGGCCCACGTCCCACACCAGCCGATCGAAGGGGGTGTTGTAGACATAGTGCAGGGCGACCGTCAGCTCGACGGTGCCAAGGCCGGAGGCGAAGTGGCCGCTGGAGCGGCTCACCGAGCGCAGCAGATACTCGCGCAGCTCGTTGCACACCACGGGCAGCCGCTCGAAGGGGAGGGATCGCAAATCGACCGGCGTGTCCGCGAGGGCCAGGTTGGGGAAATCGCTAATATCAACGCTCATATTGTTACTGTTATCCAGCGTTTAGTGGGTTCGCTCGATGATGTAATCGGCAAACGCTTCCAGAATGTCGGTATTGTAGGGCAAGGATTGCAGGGCTGTTAAGGCCTTGTCATGCAGTTCGCGAGCCAGCTCACGGGCGTTGTCGAGCCCAAGCAGGGCCGGATAGGTACTCTTTTCCAGCGCCAGATCCGAGCCTTGCGGCTTGCCCAGGGTGGCGGTATCGCCCGTGATGTCGAGGATGTCGTCCTGCACCTGGAAGGCGAGTCCGATGGCGGCGGCATAGGTTTGCAGGGCGGTGAGGGTGGCGGGTTCCACGTCAGCCTTGCACAGGGCGCCGAGGGTCACGGCGCACTCGATGAGGGCCCCGGTCTTGTGGCGGTGCACCTGCTCCAGCTCGGCGAGGCTGATCCGGCGCCCTTCGGCGTCCAGATCCAGTGCCTGACCGCCGCACATGCCTAGATAGCCGGACGCGCGGGCCAGGGCACTCAGCATCCGCACCCGGTTGGCCATCAATGTATCGGGCATGGGGTGGTCGGCCAGAATGGAAAACGCCAGGGTCTGCAGGGCATCGCCCGCCAGGATGGCTGTGCCTTCATCGAAGGCCTTGTGTACGGTGGGCTGACCACGACGCAGGTCGTCGTCATCCATGGCGGGCAGGTCGTCGTGCAGGAGGGAGTATGCGTGAATGCACTCCACGGCGGCGGCGGGGCCATCCAGCAGTTCGCTCTTGACGCCCAGCATCTCGCCGACGGCATAGACCAGGAAGGGGCGCACCCGTTTCCCACCGAGCAGCAGGCCGTATTTCATCGCGTCCCGCAGACGTGGCGCCATGGCGGGCAGGGCGTCAAGCTGTGCCGAGAGGCAGTCGTCGATGCGGCGCCGATGCAGGCGGGAGAAATCGTCCAGGGTCACTCACTCCTCTCCTTGTTCTGCTCGAAAGGGGACCGCTTGCTCGCTGCCATCGGCCTGGGTCAGGAGGATCTGGATCTTCTGCTCGGCCTGTTCCAGCTTCTGCTGGCCGGCGCGCACCAGATGGATGCCCTGTTCGAATTGTTTGAGTGCCTCCTCGAGGGGGAGCGAGCCCTGTTCGAGTTGATGCACTATGGTTTCCAGCTCTTCCAGGGTGGCATCAAAACTCAGACGGTCGATTTTTTTACTGGCCATGTCCATCCTCGGGGATTGAAAAAAACGGCTCATCTTAACATCGACCGGCCACAGGGGGGAGGCAGAAAAACGCGGCGTCCTCAAACTATCCTGACCATGGCCGATAAGAACGGGCATGCAACCACGCATTGCCGATCGGCGATTGCGGTGTACCGGGCTTGCTGCCGGGGGCGCAATAGCAGAAAATTCAACGCAATATAATTAGACGGCACGTTCGGCGACAGGAGTAGGGATGTGGATTTAGGGAGTCTGATAGGCTTAGTGCTGGGGTTCGGGGTCGTGGTGTACGGCATGTTGCTGGGCGGCCCCATGAGCATGTATGTGGACATGCCATCGGTCTACATCACCATACTGGGGTCCGTGTTCATCTGCATGATGAAGTTCAACCTCGGTCAGTTTCTGATGGCCTTCAAGGTCGCGGGCAAGGCCTTCATGTACAAGGGGGACAAGCTCGACGATCTCATCACCAAGGCGGTGGAACTGGCGGATGCGGCCCGCAAGGGGGGCTTTCTGGCTCTGGAGGCGGCGGAGATCCCCAATACCTTCATGAAGAAGGGCATCGACATGCTGGTGGACGGCCATGATGCCGACGTGGTGCGTGCGGTGATGGAGAAGGACATCGAACTGACGTCCGAGCGTCACGCCACGGCCATCAAGGTGTTCCGCTCCCTGGGGGATCTCGGTCCGGCCATGGGCATGATCGGTACCCTGGTGGGGTTGGTGGCCATGCTGGCCAACATGAGCGACCCCAAATCCATCGGTCCGGCCATGGCGGTGGCCTTGCTGACGACCCTGTATGGCGCCATCGAGGCCAACATGATTGCCATCCCCATCGCTGACAAGCTGGAACTGCGCAGTGGCGAGGAACAGTTGAGCCGCACCCTGATCCTCGACGCCATCATGGGGATCCAGGATGGACAGAACCCGAGGGTGATCCAGGCCATGTTGCAGAACTACCTGAATCAGTCCAAACGCAACAACGGGACCGAATAGGAGCGCGCAGATGGCAAAGTGCAAGTGCCCGCCTCCCGGATTGCCCGGTTACATGGGAACCTTCGCGGATCTCATGTCCCTGCTGATGTGCTTCTTCGTGCTCTTGCTCTCCTTTGCCGAGATGGATGTGCAGAAGTTCAAGCAGATCGCCGGTTCCATGGAGAAGGCGTTCGGGGTGCAGAACATCCTGGAGGTCAAGGATATTCCCAAGGGAACCTCCGTCATCGCCCAGGAGTTTCGTCCTGGTCGCCCCGAGCCGACGCCTATTGACACCATCATGCAGCAGACCATCGACATGACCCAGACCGAGCTGGATTTCCAGCCTGGGGATGCGGACAAGGCGGGTGGACATGACAAGACCGAAGGCCAGCAGAGCGGTGGCGATACCGCCCAGGAGGCCCAGAAGGCGCAGGAACAGTCCAACACCCTGGCCAAGGCACTGGCGGAGCAGATGCAGGCCCAGATCCAGGATGGGGCCATCGAGATAGAGGCGCTGGGTCAGCAGATCATCATTCGCATTCGCGAGAAAGCGGCGTTCCCGGCGGGATCCGCCTTCCTGCAACCCCAGTTCTGGCCGGTGATCCGCAAGGTGGCAGCGCTGCTCAAGGATGTGCCGGGGGAGATCACCGTCTCCGGCCACACCGACAATGTGGCCACCGAGGACGAGTTGTTCCAGTCCAACTGGGAGCTTTCATCCCAGCGAGCGGTGGCGGTTGCCCACCAGATGATCAAGGTGCCCGGTTTTGACGGCAATCGTCTGGTGGTGCAAGGGATGGCGGATTCCCAGCCGCTGGTGCCCAACAACAGCCCGGAGAATCGGCGCATGAACCGACGTGTCGAGATCGCCATCATGCAGGGCAAACCGACGGTGTCGGCTCCGCTTGGCGTCTCGGAATCCAAGTAACGCTGGCCCAAAGCGGGATCCCGCTCGCAGGGGCTGACATGGATTTTGTGGCGGCTTCATATTAAGATGCCCCATCCGAACCGACAGCTGCGGCTCTCTTTTGATTGCCGCAGCTTCTCTTTATAAAGCAACCCAGGTTTCGACTATGAATCATACTCCGATGACTGTTCGCGGCGCTGAAAAGCTGCGTCAAGAGCTCGATTATCTCAAGACCGAGCTGCGTCCCCAGATTATCGAAGCGATTGCTGATGCCCGTGAACATGGCGATCTGAAAGAAAATGCCGAATACCATGCCGCCCGCGAGCAGCAGGGTTTCTGTGAAGGCCGCATTCAGGAAATCGAAGGCAAGCTCTCCAATGCCCAGATTATCGATGTCACCAAGATTGCCAACAATGGCCGCGTCATCTTCGGCGCAACCGTGACCCTGCTCAAAAGTGAAACGGAAGAGGAAGTGGTCTACCGCATCGTGGGAGACGACGAGGCGGACATCAAGCAGAACATGATCTCCGTGAACTCCCCCATTGCCCGCGCCCTGATCGGCAAGGAAGTGGATGACGTTGCCATCGTTAAGACGCCGGGTGGCGATGTGGAGTACGAGATCCTGGAAGTTGCCTATCTCTGATTGAACGTCGGGGAAAGAGACAGGGGAGCCGGGCTCCCCTGTTGTCTTTAGTCACCCTGATAGGCCTGGACGAAGGCGTCCTGGTGGCGCTGGAAGAGCCAGTCCCGCAATTGTTCCTGATCCTCCTTGCCCAGTCGGAACTGGACGGCCCAGTCATGGTGATGTTGATTGGCATCCACGTGCCTGATGAGGGTGCCGGTCATGGCCAGGGGAGGGAGATCCTCGATGCGAAGGTATCCGCCAAGTGGATCTCCCTTGGCAGAGGAGTCCGGCAAGCCGGCCACGATAAGACCGCCAAGGGAGAGGCTGTATACCTCGTACTCCGTGTCTTCGGTGCAGAGCACGGCCTTTTCGTCTAGTCGCCAGGCGCGCAGATGGGGCGAACCCAGCTCGGTAATGGTCGGCGCGGCGATGCGCAGCTCGGTGTGGCCCTCCTCTGCCTGGGTGCAGTGGAGCGGGAAACGCAATTGGTAGCCGGCGATGCGGGCTTCGAGTGTCAGAGGCTTGGCTCGCTGCAACAGGCTTTGGAGAGGAAGGGGCAGGGTGCCGCGCAGGTATTGGCTGGTGGCAATGTCTTCATCGTTTCCCAGGTCCCGCGGCATGGCCAGTTCTTCATCGGTGAGGAGCTGATGCTTGTCCATAGTGGGTGTCCACGGCTATTCATCGCAGGTTAAGGGCCTGACCACTATTTTGGCAAGCGACTTGGGAAGAAGGGAAATGAAGGAAAGAGCGAATGCTCTTTCCTGTTACTTGCGCGGCAACTGGATCTTGGGCTCTTTGGCCTGACGGTAGATGGTCAGTACATGGCCCATGCTCTGTACCTTGATGGCGCCGGTCTCGCGAACGATGGCATCCATCACCAGCTGTTTCATCTCACGATCTTCAGACGCAACCTTAACCTTGATCAGCTCGTGGTGGTTCAGGGCCAGATCGATCTCGGCCAGCACCCCTTCGGTCAGACCGTGTTGTCCCAGCAGGACGACCGGCTTCAGACTGTGGGCCAGGCCCTTGAGATACTGTTTCTGTTTATTGTTGAGAATCATGGCAATTTCTTCATAAGTCAGGGTTGAAAGGGGCGTATTCTACCCCCACTTAGCCCTTAATACTAATAACCCTTGTGGTTTTTTAAAGTCGACAATCATGACCCAGAAAAAACGTTCCCCCAGTTCAACCCGCTGGTTAAAAGAACATTTCGACGACCAATACGTCAAGAAAGCCCAGAAGTTGGGACTGCGCTCTCGCGCCGTTTTCAAGATCGATGAGATCCAGGGCAAAGACCGGCTGCTCAAGCCGGGGATGACGGTAGTGGACCTGGGGGCTGCTCCCGGTGGCTGGTCCCAATTTGCCATCGACCAGGTCGGTGACAAGGGGCGCGTCATTGCGTGCGATATTTTGCCGATGGATTCCATTGCCGGTGTCGATTTCCTGCAAGGGGACTTTCGGGAGGAAACTGTACTCGGCGCCTTGCTGGAGCGAGTCGGCCCTGACAAGGTGGATGTCGTCATGTCGGACATGGCGCCCAACATGAGCGGTACCCAGCAGGTGGATCAAGCCCGTGCCATGTACCTGGTGGAACTGGCGCTGGACATGTGCAATCAGGTCCTGAGCAGTAATGGCAGTTTTGTAGTCAAGGTGTTCCAGGGGGAAGGGTTTGATGCCTATCTCAATGAAATACGTAGACTTTTCTCTGTCGTCAAGATTCGAAAACCAGACTCGTCCCGTGCTCGTTCACGAGAAGTCTACATTGTGGCTACCGGTTTTAAACTGTAGTACCCTAACCCTCATCGTTAACTGTCAGTCTGCGAGGTCATTGATTTGAGTGACATGGCGAAAAACCTAATCCTGTGGCTGGTCATCGCCGTCGTGCTGATGTCGGTGTTCAATAGCTTCAGCCCCAGCGATACCACCAGTCGCCAGCTGGACTATTCCAGCTTCGTGAAAGAAGTGACCCAGGAGCAGATCCGTGAAGTGCGGATGGATGGCAAGGTCATCAATGGCGTCAAGCGCACCGGTGAACGTTTCACCACCATCATTCCTGCGCCGGATCCCCAACTGCTCAACGACATGCTCAACCATAACGTCAAAGTGATGGGTGAGAAGCCGGAAGAACCATCTCTGATCACGTCCATCTTCATCTCCTGGTTCCCGATGCTGTTGCTGATCGGTGTCTGGGTCTTCTTCATGCGTCAGATGCAGGGCGGCGGCGGCAAGGGTGCCATGTCGTTCGGCAAGAGCAAGGCTCGCCTGATGAGCGAAGATCAGATCAAGACTACCTTCGCCGACGTAGCTGGTTGTGACGAGGCAAAGGAAGAGGTCAAGGAGCTGGTCGACTATCTGCGTGACCCGACCAAATTCCAGAAGCTGGGTGGCAAGATCCCGACCGGCGTCCTGTTGGTAGGTCCTCCCGGTACCGGTAAGACCCTGCTGGCCAAAGCCATTGCAGGCGAGGCCAAGGTGCCGTTCTTCACCATTTCAGGTTCGGACTTCGTGGAAATGTTCGTGGGTGTCGGTGCCTCCCGTGTGCGTGACATGTTCGAACAGGCCAAGAAATCCTCCCCCTGCATCATCTTCATTGATGAGATCGATGCGGTCGGTCGCCAGCGTGGCGCCGGTCTGGGTGGTGGTCACGACGAACGTGAGCAGACCCTGAACCAGATGCTGGTTGAAATGGATGGTTTTGAAGGCAATGAGGGCATCATCGTCATCGCCGCCACCAACCGTCCCGACGTACTGGATCCTGCGCTGCTGCGTCCAGGTCGTTTCGACCGCCAGGTCGTGGTCGGCTTGCCGGATGTTCGCGGTCGTGAGCAGATCCTGAAAGTGCACATGCGCAAGGTACCGCTGGCGGATGACGTCAATCCGGCGCTGATTGCCCGTGGTACCCCTGGTTTCTCCGGTGCCGATCTGGCCAACCTGGTGAACGAGGCTGCCCTCTTCTCTGCTCGCGAGAGCCGCCGAGTGGTCTCCATGCTGGAGTTCGAAAAGGCGAAGGACAAGATCATGATGGGGGCGGAACGTCGCTCCATGGTGATGAAAGAGTCCGAGAAGGAGATGACGGCCTATCACGAAGCGGGTCACGCCATCATTGGTCGCGTGGTGCCGGATCATGACCCTGTCTACAAGGTCTCCATCATTCCGCGCGGCCGTGCGCTGGGTGTGACCATGTACCTGCCGGAGCAGGACCGCTGGAGCCACTCCAAGCAGCATCTGGAGTCCATGATCTCCAGCCTGTATGGCGGTCGTCTGGCGGAAGAGTTGATCTACGGTGCCGAGAAGGTATCAACCGGTGCATCCAACGACATCGAACGTGCCACCGACATCGCTCGCAAGATGGTCACCCAGTGGGGCATGTCCGAGCGTCTCGGCCCCATGCTTTACGCAGAAGAGGACGGTGAAGTCTTCCTCGGCCGCAGCATGGCCAAGGCCAAGCACATGTCTGACGATACCGCCCGCATCATCGATGCAGAGGTCAAGCAGGTCATCGATCGCAACTACGATCGTGCCAAGCAGATCCTGCTGGACAACATGGATGTGCTGCACACCATGAAAGATGCATTGATGAAGTACGAGACCATCGATGCCAAGCAGATCGATGATCTGATGGCGCGTCGCGAGGTCCGTGCACCGAGCAACTGGCATGATGAGCACGGTGACACCCCGCAAGGTGGTGCCAGCGTGAACAACGGGCCGGAGGCCAAGGCGCCGGCTGAAGAGGGCAGTGCACCTCTGAGTGACATCGACAAGGCGAACGATGTCCCGGCCAAATAAGTTGCCATGATACAAACCCCGGGCTTGCCCGGGGTTTTTCTTTGCACGAAGAGTTTGCCGCTCTTGTTGGAGGTAGTTGAAGCAATGCAGTTAATCAGCAAGGGACGTCCCCTTTCTCTCGACCGTCCCCATGTCATGGGCATTCTCAATGTGACGCCGGACTCCTTTTCAGATGGTGGCCGCTTCAAGCAGATCGATCTGGCGTTGGGTCATGCCCGCGACATGGTGGCCGATGGGGCCACCCTTATCGATATAGGTGGCGAGTCGACCCGCCCGGGCGCCCCCGACGTGAGCGAGCAGGAGGAGCTGGACAGGGTCATCCCCGTGGTGGAGCGCATGGTCGCCGAGCTGGATGTGATGATCTCCCTCGATACCTCCAAGGCGATTGTCATGCGGGAGGGTTGTGCTGCAGGTGGTCACCTCATCAATGATGTCCGCGCCCTGCAAGAGCCGGGAGCGCTGGGCGCGGCGGCCGAGGCTGGCGTACCGGTATGCCTCATGCACATGCAGGGGCAGCCCCGTACCATGCAGGTGGAGCCGCACTATGACGATTTGCTGGGGGAGGTGAGAGCCTTCTTTGACGAGCGGATTGCCGCTTGTCTGGGGGCCGGTATCCCGCGTGAGCATCTGGTACTGGATCCAGGCTATGGCTTTGGCAAGACGCTGGCGCACAACTATCAGCTGCTGGCACAGCAGGCGTCACTGCTCGATTACCAACTTCCGCTCTTGGTGGGCATGTCACGAAAGTCTATGATAGGCAACCTGCTTGACCGCCCGGTAGCCGAGCGGTTGGCTGGTAGTCTGGCCTGTGCCCTGATCGGGTTGCAACATGGCGCCAGGATCATCCGGGTGCACGACGTGCGGGCCACCATGGATGTCTTGCGTACAGGCTGGATGACCATGACGGGACAAGATTTCATATCCAAATAGAAAAACGAGAAACAGACAATGACCAGAAAGTACTTCGGCACCGACGGCGTGCGCGGCAAGGTGGGTGAATACCCGATCACCCCGGATTTCGTCATGAAACTGGGCTGGGCCGCCGGCAAGGTGCTCTCCAAGAAAGGGACCAAGAAGGTGCTGATCGGCAAGGATACCCGTATCTCCGGTTATATGCTGGAGTCGGCACTGGAGGCGGGGCTCTCCGCCGCCGGTCTCAAAGCCATACTGATGGGACCCATGCCCACCCCGGCGGTTGCCTACCTGACTCGCACCTTCCGTGCCGAAGCCGGCATCGTCATCAGTGCATCCCACAACCCCTATTACGACAACGGCATCAAGTTCTTCTCCGCCGACGGCACCAAGCTGCCCGATGATGTCGAGCTGGCCATCGAAGCCGAGCTCGACAACGAACTCAAGTGCGTGGAGTCCGCGGAGCTTGGCAAGGCGCAGCGCATTGATGATGCGGCTGGTCGCTACATCGAATTCTGCAAGAGCACCTTCCCCTCCAATCTGAGCCTGGAAGGGCTGAAAATGGTGGTGGATTGCGGTCATGGTGCCACCTACCACATCGCCCCTTCCGTCTTCCGCGAGCTGGGTGCCGAAGTCATCGCCATCGGCTGCAGCCCGGATGGGCTCAACATCAATGACGGTGTCGGTTCCACCGCACCGGAGGCGCTGGCCGCCAAGGTCCAGGAATGCAAGGCAGATCTCGGCGTCGCCTTCGACGGTGACGGCGACCGTCTGGTGATGGTGGACAGCACTGGTTACATCATCGACGGGGATGAGATCCTCTACATCATCGCCCGGGATGCCCTGCGCCATGGCCGCCTCAAGGGCGGTGTGGTGGGCACCCTGATGGCCAACATGGGGCTGGAGCTGGCGCTTCAGACCCTGGGCATCCCCTTTGCCCGTGCCAAGGTGGGTGACCGCTACGTGCTTGAAATGATGAACGAGAAGGGCTGGCGCATCGGGGGCGAAAACTCCGGTCACATCATCTGCCTGGATCAGACCACCACGGGGGATGGTATCGTCGCCGCCCTGCAGGTGCTGACGGCCATGCGCAGTGCCGAGATGCCGCTGGCCAAATTGCGTTCGGGCATGAGCAAGTTCCCGCAAGTGCTGGTCAATGTGCGCTTCGCCGAAGGCAAGGATCCGCTGACCTCCGGTGCCGTTCAGCAGGAAGTGGCGGCAGTGGAGCAGGAACTGGCCGGCCGTGGCCGGGTGCTGCTGCGCAAATCTGGCACCGAGCCCCTGATCCGGGTCATGGTCGAAGGTGAACACGAACAGCAGGTGCGCGATATGGCAGAGCGCATCGCCAAACAGGTCGAATCGGCGTTTTAATGAACAGACAAGGCGGCTTTTTAGTCGCCTTGGTTGTATCTTGTTCAAACGATTCGAAAATTTGAAAATAGCACTTGTCAGCTGAGCATCCTCTGGATATTATCAGCCCCGCTTTCGCAAGGGAGTTGCCGATGGGACATCGCAAGCCGTTTGTAGCAGCCAACTGGAAGTTACACGGTAGTAGGTCGCAGTTAGAGCAGTTTACGAGTCAGTGCACAGAGTGCATTGATGAAGACGTAGATGTGGTCTTGTGTCCATCCCATGTGCATATCGGTTTCACGGCCGAACTGCTCGGTGAGCAGGGAAGAGTGAAACTGGGGGCTCAGAACGTGAGCCAGCACAGACAAGGCGCTTATACGGGTGAAATCTCGTGTGAGATGCTGGTCGAGGCAGGTTGCCGATATGTACTTGTTGGCCACTCCGAGCGCAGGCGTCTCTTTGGTGAGACCAGTTTTATCGTCGCAGAGAAGTTTGCGGCAGTCAGAGCAGCAGGTCTGATACCCATACTTTGTCTGGGTGAGTCAGGTGCGGCGAGGCAGGCAAGAAGAACCTTTGAGGTGATTGCCGAGGAACTGGACATCGTCATAGAGAAAAATGGCGCGATGGCTTTCGATAATGCTATCATCGCCTACGAGCCAATCTGGGCTGTAGGTACAGGTAAATGCGCCACACCCGAGCAGGCACAAGAGGTTCATTCCTTTATTCGCAGTCGCTTGGCGGAGGATACTCCGGTAATAGGTGAGAAAGTCAGAATCATCTATGGTGGGAGCGTGACACCGGCCAATGCACAAGATTTGTTTGCGCAGCCCGATATTGATGGCGGTCTGATAGGCAGGGCAAGTCTTGATGGCGAGGCGTTTTTAGGAATAGTTGAAGCGGCAAAGGGTGCAAGTTAAATGTACGAGATTCTTTTGGTCGTTTATCTGCTGGTATCGCTGGCTCTGATTGGTCTGGTGATGATTCAGCAAGGTAAAGGGGCTGATATGGGCGCCTCCTTCGGCGCAGGGGCATCGAATACAGTGTTCGGCTCCGGTGGTTCAGGAAGTTTCCTGACCCGCACAACAGCGATTTTGGCTACTCTGTTTTTCTTGATTAGTCTGGTTCTGGGTTCCATGTCCAGCAACAAGGTCAAACAGGGTAGTGAATGGGAAAATCTGCAACAGACTCAACAAGTTGAGCAGAGCAAAGCGCCAGTGAAGAAAGATACTGACGTTCCAGAGTAAGAGTTTTGCCGTGGTGGTGGAATTGGTAGACACGCTATCTTGAGGGGGTAGTGCTCTAGGGTGTGCGGGTTCGAGTCCCGCCCACGGCACCAATTAAGTAGTGAACCCGGGTAACCGGGATGTTATAGCCGCTGAGTCTTGTCTCGCGAGAGTGAAGTGGCTATAATCTCGCACGATTTCGGACGCGGGGTGGAGCAGCATGGTAGCTCGTCGGGCTCATAACCCGAAGGTCGTCGGTTCAAATCCGGCCCCCGCAACCAAATTTCACGCATTTCCTACGCTCAGGAAGGCGGTCGCTGCGAGGCGACAATCAGGGTAAAGCGCCAAGCCCCGATTTGACATCGGGGCTTTTTGTTATGTGCAATTTACTCTGAATCTATTTCTATCTGGGCTATATGCCCTTTTTTCGTTTTTCGGAGGGTGACTTTGGCTACGTTGGAACAACGTTTGACCGATCTGCTCGAGGCTCCGGTCGTTGCCTTGGGTTTTGAACTGTGGGGTATCGAGTTTATCCGTGCGGGTAAGCACTCGACCTTGCGCGTTTTCATCGACTCGGAGCAAGGCGTGACGGTGGAAGACTGTGCCGAGGTGAGCCGCCAGGTCGGCGCCATCATGGATGTCGAAGATCCCATCACCGAGGAGTACTACCTTGAGGTGTCTTCCCCGGGTCTGGATCGTCCACTGTTCAAGGTCGCCCAGTTCGAAAAATACGTTGGCCAGGAGGCGGCGGTAACGCTTCGGATGGCAACAAACAACCGCCGCAAGTTCAAAGGCGTAATCAAAGCCGTGCAGGGGGACATGATCACTCTGACGGTAGATGGTAAGGACGAGGTGTTGGCTTTCACCAATATCCAAAAAGCGAACATAGTGCCGAACTTTGGTTAACGAGGCTATCGGATATGAATAAAGAGATTTTGCTGGTCGTTGACGCTGTGTCCAACGAGAAGGCTGTCCCCCGCGAGAAGATTTTCCAGGCTCTGGAGACTGCGCTGGCGACTGCGACCAAGAAAAAATACGAAGGCGAGATTGAAGTGCGTGTCGAGATCGATCGCAAGACCGGTGACTATGACACCTATCGCCGTTGGGTAGTGGTGGCCGATCAGGCTTCCATGGAGAACCCGTACGGGGAAATCACTCTCGAAGCCGCTCAGATCGAGCAGCCGGATATCCAGATCGGCGACTATGTGGAAGACCAGATTGACTCTGTGACTTTCGACCGTATCACCACCCAGACCGCCAAGCAGGTCATCGTGCAGAAAGTGCGCGAGGCCGAGCGTTCCCAAGTCGTTGACCAGTTCAAGGACAAGGAAGGCACCATCATCAGCGGCGTGGTCAAGAAGAGCAACCGCGACAACGTGATCCTGGATCTGGGCAGCAATGCCGAAGCCGTGATCTTCCGTGACGACATGCTGCCCCGTGAGACCTTCCGTCCCGGCGACCGTATCCGTGGCCTGCTCTACGCCGTGCGTCCGGAAGCCCGTGGTTCCCAGCTGTTCGTCAGCCGCTCCAGCCCGGACTTCCTGAAAGAGCTGTTCCGCATCGAAGTGCCGGAAATCGGCGAAGAGATGATCGAAATCATGGGCGCCGCCCGTGATCCGGGTTCCCGCGCCAAGATCGCGGTCAAGACCAACGATCGTCGTATCGACCCGATCGGTGCCTGTATCGGCATGCGTGGTGCCCGCGTTCAGGCCGTCTCCGCCGAGCTGAGCGGTGAGCGTGCCGACATCGTGCTGTACGATGACAACCCGGCCCAATACGTGATCAACGCCATGGCGCCAGCCGATGTGGCCTCCATCATCGTCGATGAAGACAACCACACCATGGACATCGCCGTGGAAGCCGCCAACCTGGCCCAGGCCATCGGCCGCAACGGTCAGAACGTGCGTCTGGCCTCCCAGTTGACCGGTTGGGAACTGAACGTGATGACCGTCGAGGACATGCGTGCCAAGCACCAGGCCGAGAACGACCGCATCCTGACGCTGTTCACCAGCACCCTCGATATCGACGACGATTTCGCCGGCCTGCTGATGGAAGAGGGCTTCTCCACCCTGGAAGAGATCGCCTTCGTCCCGGTCAACGAGCTGCTGGCCATCGACGGTCTGGATGAAGACATGGTCGAAGAGCTGCGCAAGCGTGCCAAGGATGCCCTGACCACCAAGGCCCTGGCCAAAGAAGAATCCTTTGAAGGCGTCGAGCCTTCCGAAGAACTGCTCAATCTCTCCGGCCTCGGCCGTGAAATGGCCTATGCCCTGGCCGCTCGCGGTGTCGGCACCCTGGAAGATTTGGCAGAGCAAGGTATCGATGACCTTGCCGACATCGAAGAGTTGACCGCCGAGAAGGCTGGTGAGCTCATTATGGCTGCTCGCAATATCTGTTGGTTCGGAGAAGAGCAGTCTGAATAAGGTCAAACGGAGGAAAATGAATGGCAGAAGTATCAGTTAAGCAACTTGCCACTGACATCGACACGCCGGTTGATCGTCTTCTCCAGCAGTTTGTCGATGCCGGCATCGTGAAGAGCAAGGCCGACGACATGGTCAGCGAGTCTGAGAAACAGACTCTACTGGCACATCTGAAGAAACAGCATGGAGGTGACGAGGTCACCGCACCTGCTCGCATGACCTTGCAGCGCAAGACCAAGAGCACTCTGAGTGTTCAGGGGACTGGTGGCAAGAACAAGGAAGTGCAGGTAGAAGTGCGCAAGTCTCGCACCTATGTAAGACGCTCGGCGCTGGAAGATGAACAGCGCCAGGCGGAAGCCGAGGAAACAGCGCGTTTGGAAGCAGAAGAAAAAGCTCGTCGCGAGGCCGAAGAGAAGGCCCGCCTCGACGCTGAAGAGAAGGCTCGCCGTGAGGCTGAGCAGGCTCGTCGTGAAGCTGAGGAAAAGGCGCGGATCGAGGCACAACAGAAGGCTCGACAGGCTCAACAGCCCGCCAAAGCAGCCGGTAGCACAGCTCAGCAAGAGGCAGAAAAGATGGCCAAGCGCGAAGCAGAAGAACTGAAGCGCCAACAGGAACAGACAGCTTTGCAAAAAGCTGAAGAACTCGCCGCGAAGAAAGCCGAAGAGGCTCGCATCATGGCGGAACAGAATGCGGCCCGCTGGGCTGAAGAAGAAGCGGCTCGCGCCAAAGAGAGCAGCGATTACCATCTGACCACCAACAAGCACGCGCAAGCGGCCGAAGATGAGTTGGATCGTAAGGAAGAGACCAGCCGTCGCACGGCTGCCGCTGCCAAGGCGCCGAAGAAAGTCGGCCGTCGCGAAGACGACCGCAATGACCGCAACTCCCGCGATCCCCGTGCCCGCAAAGGCAAGCGTGGCAAGATGGCCATGCCGAACGCCATGAAACACGGCTTCAACAAGCCGGCTGCAGTGGTCAACCGTGACGTCGTCATCGGCGAGACCATCACAGTGGCGGAGCTCGCCAACAAGATGGCCGTCAAGGGCGTTGAAGTCATCAAGGTGATGATGAAGATGGGTGCCATGGCCACCATCAACCAGGTGATCGACCAGGAGACCGCTCAGCTGGTCGCCGAGGAGATGGGTCACAAGGTGGTGCTGCGCCGTGAGAACGAGCTGGAAGAGGCGGTACTTAGCGATCGTGACGAGACCTCCGAAGCCAAGCCGCGTGCGCCGGTCGTGACCATCATGGGTCACGTCGATCACGGCAAGACTTCGCTCCTGGACTACATCCGTAAAGCCAAGGTCGCCGCGGGCGAAGCCGGTGGCATTACCCAGCACATCGGTGCGTACCACGTCCAGACCGACAGCGGGATGATCACCTTCCTGGATACCCCGGGTCACGCGGCGTTTACCTCCATGCGTGCTCGTGGTGCCAAGGCGACCGACATCGTTGTGCTGGTTGTTGCAGCTGACGACGGCGTGATGCCGCAAACCATCGAAGCTATCCAGCACGCCAAGGCGGCCGGTGTGCCGCTGGTTGTTGCGGTGAACAAGATCGACAAGCCGGAAGCGGATCCGGATCGCGTCAAGACCGAGCTGGCCCGTTACAACGTCATGTCCGAAGACTGGGGTGGCGATTGCCAGTTCGTGCACGTCTCCGCCAAGTCTGGCGAAGGCATCGACGACCTGCTGGAAGCCATCCTGATCCAGGCCGAAGTCCTGGAGCTGAAAGCCGTGGTTGACGGCATGGCCAACGGCGTCGTGATCGAATCCTTCCTGGATAAAGGTCGTGGTCCGGTTGCCACCGTGCTGGTACAGGAAGGTACTCTGCGTCAGGGCGACATCGTGCTGTGTGGTCTTGAGTACGGCCGGGTTCGCGCCATGCGTGACGAACTGGGTCGCGAGATCAAGGAAGCCGGTCCCTCTCTGCCAGTGGAAATCCTCGGCCTGTCCGGCGTTCCCTCTGCCGGTGACGAAGCCACGGTCGTGCGTGACGAGAAGAAAGCCCGTGAAGTGGCGCTCTACCGTCAGGGCAAGTTCCGCGAAGTCAAGCTGGCTCGCCAGCAGAAGGCCAAGCTTGAAAACATGTTTGCCAACATGACCGAGGGCGAAGTGTCCGAAGTGAACGTGGTGATCAAGGCCGATGTACAAGGCTCTGTGGAAGCGATCTGCGATGCGCTGGTCAAACTCTCCACCGACGAAGTGAAGGTGAAGATCGTGGGTTCCGGCGTAGGTGGCATCACCGAAACCGACGCGACCCTGGCCGCGGCTTCCAGCGCCATCCTGGTGGGCTTCAACGTCCGTGCCGACGCTTCTGCGCGCAAGGTCATCGAATCCGAGAGCCTGGATCTGCGTTACTACTCCGTCATCTATGACCTGATCGACGAAGTGAAGCAGGCCATGAGCGGCAAGCTGGCTCCTGAGTATCGTCAGGAGATCATCGGTCTGGCTGAAGTGCGTAGCGTCTTCAAGTCGCCGAAGTTCGGCGCCGTTGCCGGCTGTATGGTTACCGAAGGTGTGGTCAAGCGTTCCAACCGCATTCGCGTTCTGCGTGACAACGTGGTTATCTATGAAGGCGAGCTGGAATCCCTGCGCCGCTTCAAGGATGACGTCAACGAAGTTCGCAACGGCTACGAGTGTGGTATCGCGGTCAAGAACTACAACGACGTGCGCGAAGGCGACCAGATCGAGGTGTACGAGACCGTTGAAATCCAACGGACTCTGTAAGCCGAGCGTTAGACAAAATAGGGGGCCGCGGCCCCCTTTTATCGCAGGATAGAATATGGCCAGAGAATTCAGCCGGACCCGTCGGGTCGGACAGCAGATCCAGCGTGAAATCGCGCTGATCCTGCAGCGCGAGGTGAAAGACCCGCGCATCGGCATGGTGACCGTCTCCGACGTGGAGGTCTCCAAGGACCTCAACTATGCCAAGGTTTATGTCACCTTCTTGCAACTGGAGAATGACGCCGAGCGCATCAAGGAAGGGCTCAAGGGCCTGACCGAGGCTGCCGGTTACATCCGCAGCCTGTTGGGCAGCGCCATGCGTCTGCGGGTGGTGCCCGAGCTGCGTTTCTACTACGACCAGACCCTGGTCGAGGGGATGCGCCTCTCCAACCTGGTGACCAACACTGTGCGTGAAGACAAGCGTCGCATGACTGAAGCCGGTCGTGACGAAGAGCAATCCGCACCGGATGACACGACTGAGGATAACGCCTGAGATGTCTCGTAGACGTCGTTTCAAAGGCCGTGACGTACACGGCATCCTGCTGCTGGACAAACCGACCGGCCTGACTTCCAACGATGTGTTGCAGAAGGTCAAGCGGATCTACAACGCCGCCAAGGCTGGCCATACCGGCGCCCTGGACCCCCTGGCCACCGGCATGTTGCCGATCTGCCTCGGGGAGGCCACCAAGTTCTCCCAGTATCTGCTGGAAGCGGACAAGCGCTATGAGGTGACCGCCAAGCTGGGCGAGCGCACTAATACCAGCGACTCCGACGGCGAGGTGGTTTCCACCCGCCCGGTGAGCGTGGCGGTGGGCACCCTGATCGAGGCGCTGGACCAGTTCCGCGGCCCCATCATGCAGGTGCCGTCCATGTACTCCGCCCTCAAGCACAACGGCCGCCCGCTCTACGAATATGCCCGTGAAGGGATCGAGATCGAGCGGGAAGCCCGTCCCATCACCATCTTCGAACTCAAGCTGCTCGGCTTCGAGGGGAACGAGGTGAAGCTGGAAGTGCATTGCAGCAAGGGTACCTATATCCGCTCCCTGGTGGACGATCTGGGGGAAGTGCTGGGCTGCGGCGCTCACGTCACCCAGCTGCGTCGCACCCAGGTGGCGAGCTACCCCTACGAGCGGATGCTGACCCTGGAGCAGCTCGAGTGTATCTTCGAGCAGGCCAAGGCCGAAAGCATTCCGCCACGGGAGCAGCTGGATCCCCTGTTGCTGCCGATGGACACCGCCGTGGCCTCTCTGCCCGAGGTGAACATGCTGGTCGCCGTGGCCGCCTATGTGAACCAGGGTCAGGCCGTGCAGGTGGCAGGTAGCCCCCAAAGCGGCCAGGTCCGCATGACGGTTGGCCCGGAGCGCGAATTTATCGGGGTTGGCGAGATCGATGACGAGGGGCGCGTGGCGCCCAAGCGTCTTGTTCGCTACCACGACGAGGAGTGATCCTCAGGCGGTATCGGTCTGTCACGCGTCTTTCCCGTTGCGAAAAGGGGCAGGGACGATTATGATACCGCCCTCATTTCACGGCTGAATTAGAGATTGGCTGTGAACCTTTAAACACTCTACTGGAGTAATACCATGTCTCTAAATGCTGAGATCAAAGCTCAAATCGTTGCCGACAACGCTCGTGGCGCCAACGACACCGGTTCCCCCGAAGTGCAAGTTGCCCTGCTGACTGCCCAGATCAACCATCTGCAAGGTCACTTCAAGGAGCACGCCAAGGATCACCACGGTCGTCGCGGTCTGCTGCGCATGGTTTCCCAGCGTCGTAAGCTGCTGGACTACCTGAAGCGTAAAGACGTTCAGCGTTACGCTGCTCTGATCGCCAAGCTGGGTCTGCGTCGTTAATCGACCATCAGATTTCGCAAAAAAGGGGAACCGCGAGGTTCCCCTTTTTTATTGCCCGTTTCAAACAGGATGCAGGCCGTTGCCTGCCTCACAGAATTGACGTCCGCGCTTACCTTTTGATGCGAATCAAGTATACTTGCACGCGAATTTAAAGCGCCAAATTGTTAAAAGGAAATTCACGTGAATCCTATTGTAAAGTCATTCCAGTACGGTCAACACACCGTCACACTGGAAACCGGTGTGATGGCCCGTCAAGCCACTGCGGCCGTCATGGTCAGCATGGACGATACCTGTGTCTTCGTGACTGTCGTTGGCAAGAAAGAGGCCGATCACGGCCGTGATTTCTTCCCGCTGACCGTCAACTATCAGGAGCGTACCTATGCTGCTGGTCGTATCCCGGGTGGTTTCTTCCGTCGTGAAGGCCGTCCGAGCGAGGGTGAGACCCTCATCTCCCGTCTGATCGACCGTCCCATCCGTCCGCTGTTCCCGGAAGGCTTCCTCAATGAGGTTCAGGTGGTTGCCACCGTCATGTCCGTGAACCCGGCCGTTTCTCCCGACATCGTTGCCATGATCGGTGCCTCCGCGGCCCTGGCCATCTCCGGCATCCCGTTCGGCGGCCCGATCGGTGCAGCCCGCGTGGGTTACATGAACGGCCAGTACGTGCTGAACCCGACCACCACCGAACTGCCCCAGAGCGATCTGGATCTGGTGGTTGCCGGTACTGCCAATGCGGTGCTGATGGTGGAATCCGAAGCGGCCATCCTCTCCGAAGAGGTGATGTTGGGCGCCGTGGTCTACGGTCACGAGCAGATGCAGACCGTGATCAACGCCATCAATGAATTCGCTGACGACGTCGGTACCAAGCCCTGGGACTGGACCCCGCCTGCCGTCAACGAAGCGCTGAAAGCCAAAGTTGCCGAACTGGCCACAGCTGAGCTGGGTGAAGCCTACCGCATCACCGAGAAGGCTGTTCGCTACGAAACCATCGCTGCCATCAAGGGCCGCGTGGTCGAGCAAGTCATCGCATCCGGCGTGGAAGAAGATGCCAAGAAGATCGGCGAAGAGTTCCACAGCCTGGAGAGCCGCATCGTCCGTGGTCGCGTCGTACGTGGTGAGCCGCGTATCGACGGTCGCGATCCGGAAATGATCCGCGCCCTCTCCGTCGGTACCGGCATCCTGCCCCGTGCCCACGGTTCTGCCCTGTTCACCCGTGGTGAAACCCAGGCCATCGTGGTGGCCACGCTGGGTACCGAGCGTGACGCCCAGAACATCGACGAGCTGACCGGCAACCGCGCCGATCGCTTCATGCTGCACTACAACTTCCCGCCCTACTGCGTCGGCGAGACCGGCATGATGGGCAGCCCGAAGCGTCGTGAGATCGGTCACGGCCGTCTGGCCAAGCGCGGCGTTGCTGCCGTGATGCCGAGCGCCGCCGAGTTCCCGTACGTGGTGCGCGTGGTCTCTGAAATCACCGAATCCAACGGCTCCTCCTCCATGGCGTCTGTCTGTGGTTCCTCCCTGGCGCTGATGGATGCCGGTGTGCCGATCAAGGCCTCCGTTGCCGGTATCGCCATGGGTCTGGTGAAGGAAGAAGAAGGTTTCGTCGTGCTGTCCGACATCCTGGGTGACGAAGATCACCTGGGCGACATGGACTTCAAGGTAGCCGGTACCAGCGAAGGTGTGACCGCGCTGCAGATGGACATCAAGATCGAAGGCATCACCAAAGAGATCATGGAGATAGCGCTGAAGCAAGCTCGTGGCGCTCGTCTGCACATCCTGAAAGTGATGGACGAAGCTATCCAGGCTCCCCGTGCCCAGATCTCCGATTTCGCACCGCGCATCCACACCATCAAGATCAATCCTGAGAAGATCAAGGATGTGATCGGCAAGGGTGGTTCCGTGATCCGTGCACTGACCGAAGAGACCGGCACCAACATCGAGCTGGATGATGACGGTACCGTTCGCATCTCCGCCGTGGCCAACGAAGCCGCCATGGAAGCGATCCGCCGCATCGAGGCCATCACCGCCGAGATCGAAGTGAACCGCATCTACGAAGGCAAGGTCGTGCGCCTGGCTGACTTCGGCGCCTTCGTCAACATCCTGCCGGGTAAAGACGGTCTGGTGCACATCTCCCAGATCACCGATGCCCGCGTACAGAACGTGGCCGACTTCCTGAAAATCGGTGACGTGGTGAAGGTGAAGGTACTGGAAGTGGACCGTCAGGGCCGTGTGCGTCTCTCCATCAAGGAAGCGAACGCACCGACCGAAGCGGCTGCTGCTCCTGCTGCCGTTGCCGTCGAAGAGCCGGCTGCCGAATAAGGCTGCCGTATGTGAAAGAGCCGACCCTTGGGTCGGCTTTTTTGTGCCTGTCGCCCGGCATGGCGCAGATTGTCTCCTTGTTCCTTTTGGCGCCCCTTGATATAAGGGACGACCCCGCTTCGTTGGCAAAAGGAATTGCAGCATGTCATGGGCCTACCTCAGGCAGTTTCCTTCCCTGGTCTGGATCGTCATCCTGGGCACTTTCATGGTGCGTACCACCTTCTTCATGGTCTGGCCCTTTCTCTCCATCCTGCTCTACCGTGACTACGGACTTTCGGCGACCCTGATAGGCCTGATCCTGGGGGCCACGGCGGCGCTTTCCACTCTCGTCAGCTTCTATGGCGGCTGGCTCTCGGACAAATGGGGGCGGCGCAACATCCTGCTGTTCGGCTGCCTGGTTTCCGCCGCCAGCGTGGCCCTGCTCGGCCTCTCCCACCAGGTGGGCTGGCTGGCACTCGGGGTGATCGGCAGCGGACTCTCCTACGGGCTCATCGACTCACCGGGCAAGGCACTGATGGCCGACAATCTGGCCGAGCCCAAAGCCCGTGAGCTGGCGCTGCACCTGCGTTATTTCCTGCTCAACCTGGGGGCGGCCATCGGTCCTCTGCTCGGCGTCACCTATGGCCTGAGCGCGCGTCAGGAGACCTTCCTGTTGCTCAGTGCCAGCTATCTGCTGCTTGGCATGGTCTTTGTCATCGGGTTCAGGCTGGCGGGTTGCCACACCAGCCAGGCGGCCGGGCCCGGCATGCGTGCCGTGCTGCGGGTGCTCTGGCAGGACAGGGGATTTCTGCTGCTGATCATGGCCAATCTGCTGCTGATGCTGGTCTACGCCCAGTTCGAGTCGCCCCTCATCCAGTTTCTGACCCGCGCGGGGACGCCGGAGGTGGAGCGGCTCATCGGCTGGCTGGTGACGACCAACGCGCTGACCATAGTGATGCTGCAGTTCCCCCTGCTGCACCTGACTGCCCGCTGGTCCACGCGGCGCAAGCTGCAACTCGGGGTGGCGCTCTTTCTCGGCGCCCAGTTGCAGTTTGCGCTGGGGGATACCGCCATCTGGTGGCACTGGATAGTGGCGGTGATCCTCCTGAGCGTCGGGGAGTGCATCCTCTTCCCCTTGCTCAATGTGCTGATCGATCAGATGGCGCCTGGTCATTTGAAGGGGAGCTATTTCGGGGCGGCCTCCATCTCCGGACTCGGGGTGGCCATGGGGGCCTTGCTGGGAGGCTGGGTGCTGGCCCACTGGGGCGGGAGCTGGCTTTACGCCCTGATGGCGCTGCTCTGCCTGGTGATCCTGATGCTCTATGGTCTGAGTACCCGGACCTCGCGCACTGCGCTGGTCCGGGCCGGGCCCTGACGGCTAGAAGGTCAGCACCTTGTCGGCGGCCAGAGTCCATTGAGCCAGCAAGGGGAGGGTGCCTATCTCTATGCCCTCGACAAGGGGCAGCGGGGTGATGCCGCGCGCATCGGTGCAGCTCTTGCAAAGCCGGATCCGGGTGCCCTGAGCCAGCAGTATCTCCAGCATCTGGCGCAGGTTGTAGCCCTCGGCCGGAGCCTGCCCGGCCAGAGCAGCAGTGACGGCATCCGACATCAGGAAGAGGTTGAGGTCTACCTTCCCCTCCTCTTTGAGGGCGATGCCGAGGCGCAGGGCATTGAACAGGGACTCGCTGCCATAGGGGGCGCCGTTGGCAATGATGAGAATGTGTTGGGTCATGTGGCTCTCCTGATTGAAAGGGCCATTGTAGCCTCGGCGAAAGCGGCCCGGCATGATGCAGAGCACACTCTGTCGTAGCCCGGCCCCGTGTGTCTTGACCTCACACAGGGAGTCAGGTCTCATGGACGGCCATCCAGTATGACAGAACAAAGAGGTTGTTATGTGGAAGAGCGCCGGAATAGGCTTATTGTTGTTGGCCGGACAAGCCTATGGTAGTGAAAACATCGGCTGCAAGGCCAGAGAGCAGGCCGTGACGGATCAGCTTGCGTTCGCCAGGGCGCACAACAACCAGGAGCAGGTAGCCGGCCTTGAGCGGGCACTGCGCAACCTGGAGGCCCATTGTACCTATGCCGGGCTCCTTGAGGAGCAGCAACGCAAGGTGGTCAAGCAGAGGGAAGAAGTGGAAGAGCGGCTAGCCGAGTTGCAGAGCGCACGGGTATCGGGCAAGCCGGACAAGATTGCGAAGAAGCAGTCCAAGCTGGAGGAGTCCCAGGCCGAGTTGCTGGAAGCCCAGCGCGAACTCGAGGCGCTGCAAAAACTGGTCAAACCCTGAGGGAAGGGCAGCGCAATAGAAAAAGCCGGGCATGCCCGGCTTTTTCTATTTTTGGATAATGCACTCCGCGCGTGTCAGACGCGGACTGCCTGTGCATCCGCACGAATTTCTCCATCAACTGATCTTCGGTTTCCACCCTATGGACGGGATCCCGGAGGATGCCGTCCATGGGGCGCAGACGCTGATACAGGCTTACTGCCTGTGCATCCGCACGAACTTCTCTATCAACTGATCTTCGGTTTCCACCCTATGGACGGGATCCCGGAGGATGCCGTCCATGGGGCGCAGACGCTGATGCAGGTGCTACAGCTACTGCCTGTGCATCCGCACGAACTTCTCCATCCGCTGATCTTCGGTTTCCAACCTATGGACGGGATCCCGGAGGATGCAGTCCCTGTAGAGCAGACGCTGATGCAAGTGTTACTGCTACTGCTACTGCCTGTGCATCCGCACGAACTTTTCCATCAGCTGATCTTCGGTTTCCACGTGGGCGGGATCCCAGATGATGCAATCGATAGGGCAGACGCTGATGCAGGTCGGCTTCTCATAGTGGCCGACGCATTCGGTGCAGCGATCCGGGTCTATCTCGTAGATCTTGCTCCCCAGGGTGATGGCCTGGTTCGGACACTCCGGATCGCACATGTCACAGTTGATGCACTTGTCGGTGATGAGCAGTGCCATCTCAGGCCGCCGAGTGAGGTTGACGGGTATCCTCGCGCTCGCCGAGGTTACGCAGCAGGATGCCGTAATTCACGTCGATCTCCTTGGGAACCGGCACGTAAACCACATGGCCGTTGCCCGGCGCGGTGTCGATGAGCTCGCCCTTGCGGTTTTGCATCTGCTCCAGGTTGAAGCTGAGGTTGCCCTGGGGGGTCATCAGCTCCAGGCTGTTGCCCAGCAGGAACTTGTTCTTCACCTCGACCTCGACCATGTCACCGTTGCGACCGGTGATCTCGCCGACGAACTGCTGGGTGTCGGAGACGGAGTAACCGTAGTCGTAGTTCTGGTATTCGCTGTGGTTGTGACGGCGCAGGAAGCCCTCGGTGTAGCCGCGGTGGGCCAGGTTCTCGAGGGTGCCCATCAGGGTCGGATCGAACGGACGGCCAGCCACCGCATCGTCGATGGCCTTGCGATAGACCTGGGCGGTACGGGCGCAATAGTAGAAGGACTTGGTACGGCCTTCGATTTTCAGGGAATGAACGCCCATTTTGGTCAGGCGCTCGACGTGCTCGACGGCGCGCAGATCCTTGGAGTTCATGATGTAGGTGCCGTGCTCGTCTTCAAACGCAGTCATGAACTCGCCCGGGCGGTTGGACTCCTCCAGCAGCACCAGGGCATCGGTTGGCTTGCCTGCGCCCAGGGTCGGATCCACCTTTTGCACGGCGATGGGCTCCTGGCGGTGGACGATCTGGCCCACGTCATCTTCCTTGCCCTCGTGCACCTTGTACTCCCAGCGGCAGGAGTTGGTGCAGGTGCCCTGATTGGGGTCACGCTTGTTGATGTAGCCGGAGAGCAGGCAGCGGCCGGAGTAGGCCATGCACAGCGCCCCGTGGACGAAGACTTCCAGTTCCATCTCCGGCACCTGCATGCGGATCTCCTCGATCTCGTCGAGAGACAGCTCGCGGGAGAGGATGGCACGGGTCAGGCCCATCTGATGCCAGAACTTCACCGTGGCCCAGTTGACCGCGTTGGCCTGTACCGAGAGGTGGATAGGCATGTCGGGGAAGGCTTCGCGCATCATCATGATGAGGCCGGGGTCTGACATGATGAGTGCATCTGGCTTCATGTCCACCACGGGGCGCATGTCGCGGATGAAGGTCTTGAGCTTGGAGTTGTGGGGCTGGATGTTGGCCACCACATAGAACTGCTTGCCGAGGGCATGGGCCTCGTTGATGCCGAGCTGCAGATTCTCGTGATCGAATTCGTTGTTGCGCACCCGCAGGCTGTAGCGCGGCTGGCCCGCATAGACGGCGTCTGCGCCATAGGCATAGGCGTAGCGCATGTTCTTGAGGGTCCCGGCAGGGGAGAGCAATTCTGGTCTGAACATGTTGGACTCTTTTATCTGATTGCAAATCAGGACGACTCTACCTAATAGAGTCTAATAAACAATAACTTAACGCACTTTTCTTTGCGTGTATAGTCGTGTGTAGTTGGGGGCTCCCAACACGTCAAGATTTTACCACCAAACCAAGCTGCCAGCCACGCACACCGCTTTGCTGAGTTGATTTAAGGTGCACAACCGCGAGCAGAGAGGAAGATCGCAAAACAATATGGGGACATATCAGCTGCTATCTATAGAGGGTCATCCTGATTCATCAGTTCATCGTGACTGACAGCGGATAAGCTATTTGGAAAGGGTTAACTCGTGGATTCGAAATCAATAGACGACACTATGGGCCCAATGCAGCACATGCTGCAAAATCACAAGATCCTTCCGAAAAGAAAATGAGCACCCGCTAGAGAGCCCATCTCGACGGATTACTGTAGAGCAATCCAGCAGCAATAAATCCGGCCTGAGGTTTTTCAGCCTGGAGCGGCACCTCATTACTAGCTCTGCTGTTCTGCTGCATGTGTTATATTCGGCTCAAACATTGAGCTGAATGATGGGCTGGGTCGGCTCATTATTGAGACCCTAGCACGTTGGATGAGGAAATAATGGAACCATTTTGGATTTGGCAACAAGCAGATTGGCCCCATTTTCGTTGGCGGGATAGCGAGATATTGCCCAGATTACGGCATGCTCAACGCAGGCTGGGAATGCTAATAGGTAGTCATTCCAGATTGGGGAACTCCGACCAAACGTTGGATACGTTACTGGCTAACATCATCTCCTCATCCGCTATCGAAGGCGAACGTCTCAATGCCCAATCCGTGCGATCTTCCCTGGCTAGGCGGTTAGGGAGCTCACAAACTCAGTCCTATCCAGTATCAGAGCGCTCAGAGGGGCTCGCGGCCATGATGCTGGATGCCATCGACAACCATGAACAACCACTGACAATTGAACGACTTTACCAATGGCATCGTTGGCTGTTCCCTGTCAACGAATGGTCGGTACAGCCAATGAACGTAGGGCAGTTGCGAGGAGATGAGCCGATGCTGGTTGTCTCTGGGCGTGTTGATCGCCCTACCGTGCATTTTGAGGCACCGCCCAGAGCAACTCTGGACGATCAACTGGCCGAGTTCATCCCCTGGTTTAACCAGACTCAGCATGACCCCACGATGGATCCACTGCTTCGTGCGGCGATCTGTCATTTCTGGTTCGTGACCCTGCATCCCGTTGATGATGGCAATGGGCGGCTCACGCGGGCATTGACCGATCTCGCGCTGTCACAGGCTGACAGCCACAGCATCCGTTTGTATGCCATGTCAGTTGCTATTCTAGAACGGCGGGCTGACTACTATTGGGCACTGGAGTCAACACAGAAGGGCACGCTGGATATTACCTCCTGGCTATGTTGGTTCCTCGACACACTGGATTACTCCATAGAGCTGGCATTACAGGTTATTGCTCGTTCTCTTGCCAAGGCTCATTTTTGGTTGCGGCACTGTCATGACAGTCTGAGTCCAGAGCAAACCAAAGTGCTGAATCGTTTACTGGATGGCGGCGAACAGGGTTTTGAAAATGGCATCAGTGCCAGTCAATATCAAAAAGTCGCCGGAGTCAGCAAGGCGACTGCCACACGCCATCTGGCTGAACTGGTGGAGAGGGGATGCATTGAGAAATTACCTGGTGGCGGACGCAATACACGCTATCAGATCTGCTTGCACACCGAGGGAGTTTGAAAAAGCATCGCCATGGGGCGTTAATTTCATCTGGTAGATGAGAGCTGCGATTGGTGTACAAATGACGCTATTTAGTTAAATGTTGACGCCATGATGTGTGCCGTCAGGCATATGAACGAATAGACTTAACCGACAGTCATGGCTCTCAACTAATCTGTTGAGTGATAACAAACTATCGAGAACATCGGGATCTATTGCAGGAACATCACCAGGCCCGAGATTTGAAAGCAGTTTGGTCACACTGAGACGTACCAGTTGCTCTTCGGCCAGCGCCTTGGCTCTCTGGACAACCTCGGGTGATTCGGATGAAATCATATCCTCCAATGTCCTCCCCATACGGTGCTCCTACTACAGATAGAATTAAAGGCCCACGCCGAGCAGGCATGGGCTCTCAGCATTAGATCAAGAAGTCATCCAGTGCTTTTCCAGCCGCAACAGCGTCTGCAATGGCCTTGGGCATGCGCCCCTGGCCAGTCCATGTCTTCTCCTGACCGCCTTCGGTGTACTTGTATTTTGCAGGACGGGGAGCGCGTTTGGCTTTGTTGGCTGAACCATCAGCTTTCGCTGGAGCCGCAGTGCCAACCAGCTCACTCGGATCTATGCCCGCTTGTTTCAGCAGCTCGGTAAACTCAGCCAGTTTTTGCAGGCGTTCAGCTGACTCTTCTCTCAATTTGCTCTCTTGCTGCTCACGTTCGGCATAGATTTCGTCAAATTTGTCTTTAGCCTCGACCAACTGCTCATAAGACAACTCACGCAGTACAGCTCGCAGACTACGAATATTCATCAGTGTTTTCAAAAAATCGTTCATTGATAGCCTCATGTATCACATTTTTATATCATGAAAATTATCTCTCAATCTCAGCATCAGCTCCACTGTTTTTTGCACCAAGATAGTTTGGAAATAGCATCATTCAAAAATCGTGAGCTAAATTGCGCTTGAATCTATTTAATAGCCTAGCTCCAATCTGCTATGAAACTATGTAGCCAAAAATTAAATCTAGGTGGTAGTGAGCGTTGAGACCATCTCACCAGATGAGCCGATGAAGGATCTTGTTCGGCTCACGAAATGAGCCGATTGAAAAGTATCATTGGCTCACGAAATGAGCCGATTGAAAAGTATCATTGGCTCACAGAATGAGTCGATGATAAGAGATTTTTATCTCCACACAAACTAGAGTATGGGAGCATATTACTCATATTATTTCCCTATTAGAATAATCACGCCCAAATGTGTCTGGGTTTGCAGCCTCATAGTCATCGTCAAACATATGTTCCCCGCGATGCATCTCCCTCACTGTTGCGAGTGTACCGAAAAAGCACATTTCACACAGATGCACCTTATAACGTTCACCATCGTGACGGGAACCATAGCCAAAATCCGCCGATAACGAGCCGTATTGATTGGTTCCAAAATTCGTTTTTGTACTACGACCACAGACATCACAGAGAATGTCAACGACCTGCTCTGTTGGCACAATTTCTTTTACGAGCATGCTACGCTCCTAATCTGATGAGAATAGGAGTTATCATACGCGGACACACTATATATATTGCAACTTGTTTTGGTTACTTTCTGGTATCCATGCGAATGAGAGCTTTCACTTCGACAACAGTGGCGCCGATAGGAACACCTATCGAACTCAATAACTCGCCATTTTCAGTTCTGGTAACCTCGGGATCACCCTTATACCAACACCATTCTCGGCCAGTTTTTGTGTCGGCTGCCTCTAAGATGCCACAACGATAATCAAAATTGATGGTCACTGAATGTTCTCTCGGCTAGCTAGTGGTTATAGCATAGTAAATATATGAGAATTCAAGTCTCATAAAGACCCCAGATAGAATTATGCACAGAGATTCACGAAAAAGTTGGTATTGCCCGAATGGGGCGCTTCAACCTCTGTATCCTGTGCCTCATCCAACAAAGTCCTCAGACCCATCGCCATCGCCACATGGAACAGATAGGATAAGGTAATCTGGTATCGTAGGTTCAGGGGAGATTTCATCATGTCCTATGCGAGTTATCATCCAGGTAAGGCTACGGCCTCTACTAAGACAATATTTGACTCTCTTGGCATACCGAGTGACCCGTTGGGGGCACATCTATGGATCGTGGCTGGCGTAGCTCCTGGCATCATTCATCGACTAGCTGAATTGATGAACACAGACTCAGGTTTGATATGCCGCTTAGCAGGCATTAGCCGGAGCACTGTTGCTCGCAAGCTGAGGATTGAGGCTCCCCTATCAATCTCGCAGGGCACCAGGGTATACGGCGTTGTACAGGCCCTAGATGCGGTTCTCTCCCTCCATGAGCACGACACCACCAGAGCGATTTCATGGTTAAGCCGCCCAGCCTGGGGCTTAGGTGGCATAGCTCCAGCTGAGGTATTGACGACACAAATGGGGGTTCTGGCTGTTGTCGATCTGGTGGGACGGATTAGGCATGGGGTTTGCGTATAAGCAATAAGTCGGGGGGCGGTGAGAATAAAACCATCCAGATTGGCTAAATTTTCACCAAACAGAATTATTTTCAAACTTTTTCACATCCCCCCACTTGAAAAATTCGGAAAATTGTCCATTTACTAATTATGAGAGCTATAAATTAATTTTTTCCATTTCAACATTCCGCTGCTGCGCAGCGAAGAGAAACCAGTTTTACTACCCCCCCCATAAGCTATTTTTTTAAATAAATGAAATTTAAAGAGCACTGATAAATTAAAGTTCCTTAACTTAGCTTAAGATATCAATGCTCCATCACTCAGTAATAAATTAGATTCATATAAACAGAAAACAGAAAACAGAAAACAGAAAACAGAAAACAGAAATGTAACCTCAGTTAAGATGTGGTTATATTCGCCCTGTAGGGCGGAAATTTAAAAGGTGTTTTTGCTAGGGAAGGTGCGAATAAGCGGGGAAATTCTTCTCGGCTGACTCAGTCATTTCATTTTTTCAGTTTGAACCGATCTTTTCTCCCGTAAATGCCTTGAATCAGCCTATTTAGACCGTTTCTTCGCCATTTAAGGCGTTATTCCCAGTTTTTAGTGAGATCTCTCCCACTGACGTATCATTTGGTCCGCCCGAAACAGGTTGGCCAGCGTGAATAACATCGCCAGTTGGTTATCGTTTTTCAGTAAGTTGATGACTCATGATGAACCCTTTTTCATGGCTCCAGATGACAAACATGATCTCATATCAGGGACTTGTTCGCACCTTCCCTAGGTTAAATGAAAGGCATCAGTGCAAAACTGATGCCTATTGAAAAATAGATTACACACAACTACCTTAAATTAACTAAACCATTATCAATATCAATTATTTCTTTTTTACCTAAAGACCCTGAATTTAATTTCAATGTGGCAACGTTGACTATGTAACTATATCTAGAAATAGCTAACTTTGTCTTTGCATCATACAATTTTCTATTAGCATCCAATACATCAATGATAGTCCTAGTGCCAACCTCATATCCTGCCTCGGTCGCTTTTAAAGCACTTTCAGCAGAAACTACAGCTTGTTGGTATGCTCGAACGGATCCTATGCTTGCATTAACATTGTTATATGAAGACTTAACTGCACTCATGACCGAGCGATAACTTTTCTCCAGCTGCTCACTGGCAGCAACATAGTCAAAAGAAGATTGTTTGACTTGTGATGCTGTTGCACCACCTGTATATAGTGGCAATGAAAATTTAATACCAATGTCGCCTTGATTGGAATAACCGTCCGTATTAACTGTATTATCTTTGTAGTTATTATAAGTTGAAGATAACCCCATAGTAAGATCAACTAATGGCTTATGTCCTGACTTAGATAAATCGATCTGCATCTTCGCAAGTTCTTTTTTAATCCGAGCCTGATGTAATGCCAAATTTTTTTCAATTGCTGCATCAGTCCACTTATCAATTTTCCATAAAGTTTTTTGAGGACTGAAACGCTCTGTATCAAGCTTATTAAGCTTTCTATGCTCAAGACCAGTTAACTCACGTAGAGCCTCATAGCTATTTTCAAGCGTGTTCTCTGCATAGATCTCATCGGCAAAAGACTGATCGAAGGCGGCCTCTGCCTCATGTACATCAGTAATCGCGGCCAAACCTACCTCAAAACGCTGCTGGGTTTGAGCAAGCTGCCTCTGAATTGCCGTTTTCGTTGCCTGAGAATAAATCAGCGAATCTTCAGCCTGGAGAACATTAAAATATGTCTGTATTGTACGAAGCACTAAGTTTTGATGCTCAAGAACATAAGAAACATCTGATAGTGTCGCATTCTTCGCAGCTAAATCAAGATTAATCCAATTAGCACTGTTGTAGAGAGATTGCTCTAGATTGATTGCACTATTCGTTGCGCTCCCAGTTTGCATATCCAGATTATCGTCAACATAGTTAGCACTAAGACCAAGATTTATCTTTGGTAGAAATGATGCTTGCTCTTCATTGATTTTTTCGAATGATTGGTCACGCATTGCCTTTGACTCAAGAAGTTGCGGATCCTTTTGCTTCGCCAAGTTATAAATATCTAGCAAGCCCTCCGCATGCGTGTAACTACTAAGAAGAGCGAGTATAGGTAAAAACATTTTGTTCATCATGATAGATACCAACAGATTGTAAATAAAGAAAACGAAAGTAGCGGATGCATATTCATATAATGCATCCGCCTGTGCACCAACCGTTATTCAGGCATATCAACACCTGTAGTATTAGTGATGCTCTTCAGAGTACGTCTACGCCATAAGTAAAATGCCGCAGGTAGAACTAAGAGAGTTAAAACGAGTGCGCTTACCATCCCACCAATCATTGGCGCGGCTATTCGTTGCATAACCTCAGAGCCAGTCCCATGACTCCACATGATAGGTAATAGGCCAGCAATTATCGTTACCACTGTCATCATTTTAGGACGTAGTCGCATTGCAGCTCCATGGATAACGGCACCATGTAATCCTGCATTATCAAGTTTATCGTTCTTAACGAGATCATCCCAAGCATGGTTGAGATAGATCAACATCAATACACCTGTTTCTACAGCGACACCTGCAAGTGCTATGAATCCAACTCCAACGGCCACTGACATATTAAATCCAGCTAGCCACACGTACCAAATGCCACCAACTATAGCAAGAGGCAAGGTCGTAAGAATAAGAAGCACTTCTTGAACACGCCGAAACGCCAAGTAAAGCAATAGAACTATGATGGCAACGGTTAATGGGACTACATAGGTAAGGCGAGCTTTAGCTCGTTCCATATATTCGTATTGACCAGACCAAGTAATAGAGTACCCAGCAGGAAGAACTAATTGTTCTCCGACCATTTTTTTTGCATCCGCGACAAATGATCCAATATCTCTATTACTAATATCAACATATACCCAACCATTTAACCTAGCATTTTCACTTCGCAACATTGGGGCTTCATCGCTAATATAAATTCGAGCAACATCAGCTAGAGCAATTCGTTCACCTTTGGGAGTGATCAAAGGAAGCAACTCTAGACTAGCGACTGAGTCGCGATAGCTTTGTGGATAGCGTATATTGATTGGATATCGCTCTCGCCCCTCTATCGTCTGTCCAACATCCATGCCGCCCACAGCCGTTGCTAGTACTGCTTGAACATCCGCAATATTGAGTCCATATCGGGCAGCCTTCAGTCTATCGATATCAACTTTGACATAACGACCACCGGCGACACGCTCAGCATACACGGATGATGCCCCCTCTACACTGCCAACAATTTTCTCAAGTTGCTGTCCTATTTTTTGTATCACTTTAAGATCTGGACCAGCAATCTTGATCCCAACAGGTGTTTTAATTCCTGTTGCGAGCATATCTGTTCGAGTCTTGATTGGGGGGACCCACGCATTTGTCAAACCAGGAAATTGAATTAATGAGTCTAGCTCTTCCCGTAATTTCTCTGGTGTCATCCCAGGACGCCACTCTGATTGAGGCTTCAGCTGAATAGTGGTTTCCATCATAACAAGATCAGCTGGATCTGTTGCACTATCCGCACGGCCAGCCTTACCGAATACATTCTTTACCTCAGGGACAGTTCTAATCAGCTTATCTGTTTGTTGTAATATCTCTCGCGTTTTCCCTACCGAGATATTTGTTGCCGTTGTCGGCATATACATCAGATCCCCCTCATCAAGTGGAGGAATAAACTCAGACCCTAAATATTTTAAAGGCAAGAAACCAACAACGGTCACGATAAATGCTAAAGTAAGAGTCACCTTCGGCCATGCTAAGACGCATTTCAGCAAAGGTATATAACCCTGACTTAGCCATCTATTAATTGGGTTCGCTTGTTCAGCAAGTACCTTACCACGAATAAAGTACCCCATTACAACAGGGACTAACGTTATTGCAAGTGCAGCAGCTGCGGCCATAGCATAAGTCTTAGTATATGCGAGCGGAGCAAACATCCGCCCTTCTTGTGCTTCAAGAGCAAATACTGGTAAAAAGCTCATGGTAATAATTAATAGAGAGAAAAATATAGCAGGGCCGACTTCTGCACTGGCCTCTCCAATTACCTTCCATCTGTTTTCATTAGTTAGGGGTGTCTGTTCCATATGCTTATGGACATTTTCAATCATTACAATTGCACCATCAACCATTGCTCCAATTGCGATGGCTATCCCTCCCAAAGACATTATGTTGGCGTTGACACCCTGTATATTCATTATTATAAATGCAACTAGAATTGCGATTGGTAGGGTGATAATCACTACTAACGATGACCGTAGGTGGAATAAAAATGCTAAACAAACTAATACAACAACAATAAACTCTTCCAGTAACTTCCCTGAAAGGTTGTCGATTGCTCTTTGGATTAGATCTGAGCGGTCATATACAGTTATTATCTCAACCCCATCTGGTAGACTACTTTTTAATTCATCAAGACGAGTCTTAACTCCATCAATAGTGTGTTGTGCATTTTCGCCATAACGCATGACGATAATGCCCCCAACGACTTCACCTTCACCATTGAGCTCTGCGATGCCTCGACGTACTTGAGGGCCAGTTACCACATCCGCTACATCACCTAGCAATAGTGGAGCACCACGTACATTTGTTCCTAATGGAATGTTTTTTAGATCAGAGACATTTTTCAAATACCCATTGGAGCGAACCATATACTCAGCTTCGGCCATCTCGATAACTGAAGCACCTGTTTCCTGGTTACCTTGTTCTATTGCTGTCTGAATTAAAGACAAAGGTACACCATATGCACGCAGCTTATTGGGGTCTACACGAACCTGATACTGACGAACCATTCCTCCAACCGTAGCGACTTCAGAAACCCCCTCTACAGTCTGTAATTCATACTTTAAAAACCAGTTTTGCAGTGAGGTTAATTCACTTAAGTCATGCTTACCTGTTCTATCGATCAGTGCATACTGATAGACCCAACCAACACCAGTTGCATCAGGCCCAAGCTGGGGCCTCGCAGAAGATGGTAAATTAGGAGCAACTTGGCTCAAGTATTCTAAAACTCGCGCCCGCGCCCAATACAAATCCGTATTGTCATCGAATAGAACATAAACGAAAGAATCACCAAAGAAAGAATAACCACGGACGGTAGTTGCACCAGGAACAGCAAGCATGGCGGTGGTTAATGGGTAAGTTACTTGGTCTTCAACTACTTGTGGTGCTTGCCCAGGATAACTTGTTTTGATAATAACTTGAACATCCGACAAATCAGGCAGCGCATCAACAGGAGTTTGCTTGACTGACCATATTCCCCATGCAGTGAGCAACACACTTAACAAAAGAACAAGGAATCGATTGCCAATAGACCATCGAATTATTGATGTGATCATTTCTGACCTCCTATCTCATCCATTTCGGCCATATCATGCTTGGAATGGTCCAATTGTGGAGCAGATGGAGCCTTACCTTTCCCGTTGCTACTATTTGAATCTGAATTTTTAATATTTGTTTTAGCAATCGGCTCCTTGATACCAGTTATAATGTATCGTTCCCCATCCTGCCTTAGCAAAACACTCACGGAGTGACCCATCTTTAAACTTGAAGGAGCAATACTCTTATCAAGTTCAAAGCTCATACGCATTGCTGGCCATTGCCATTCTGGTACTTGTTGGTGTGCAATTGTGATCTGCCTATTCTGACCAATATCAACGATGTCAGCATTGACCCAGACTTGAGCAGGACGAAATGCAGTCATGCGCTGGAAGTCGGAACTGATACTTGACTCAGAGTCTAATAAAAACTGAGCAGACCTTACTATCTCATCACCTTCTTCAACTCCAGATGTAACAACGATATGTTCCCTAAACTGAGAACCGAGAGTGACTTCAACAGATTTGAAGCGCCCATCACCTAATGACAGCACTACTCGATTCTGCGTTCCTGTTCTAATAATAGCCTCACTAGGCACCACAAGATTAGACTCGGTTCCACCGGCTTTTATGTTGATCTGAGCAAACATATTCGGCTTAAGGAACTCGTCTGGATTATCAAAGCGTAGCCTGACCTTAAGCGTTCTAGTTGATGCGTTTAGGGTGGGATATAAATAATCAACTTTCCCGACCCAAGTTCTGCTTGGCGCATAATCAAGAGTCATGGTAACTGGATCTCCCAATTTCAATACGGTAGCTTGGCGCTCAAAAATTTCTGCACTGACCCAAACTTGTTGTAATGTGCTGATATTAAATAGCGCCTCAGCTGGTTCTACGTACTGTCCCTCTCGAATTTTTAGCTCAGAAATATATCCATCACTAGGTGCATAGAAATTAATTGTTTCACGCACTTTCCTAGTTCGCTTTAAAATAGATATTTGATCACTTGGAATTTGTAGCGCCTTGAGTTTCCCTTCTGCGGCTCGAATCAACAAAGGGTTACTGCTATTCATGGCCAACAAGTATTCATGCTGCGCATTTACTAAATCAGGGGCATATAATGCGTAAATAAAACTACCTTTGGTAACCCTTTGCCCCTCACTTTTAATTGCAAGGGTTCGTACCCAGCCAGCCATACGTGAGTTGATAGCTTCAAGACGGTCTTCATCATATCCAACATATCCAACAGTATCAATTTCCTGATAAGTAGGAGCTCGTTTGACTTGATCGAGACGAACACCAAGATTCTGCTGTATTTCCGGTGATATTGTAACTGTGCCAGCTGACCCTTGACCTTGAGCTTTCTCTTCATAAACAGGAATGAAATCCATTCCCATTGTGTCCTTGGCTGGAGAAGGTCTCTTATCAGCTGGATCCATCGGGTTTACCCAATAAAGAGGTTGTTTTTCCTTTAATGTATTTACATCTTTAAAATTTGTGAGCAGGTAGACACTACCGCCTCCTGCGACAAAAACTAACAACATTGCAATAAATTTCATCATGCCATGCCCCTTAAGATATATTCAAAATATGGAAAACCAGGTGGTGTAAAATCATCTCTCATACCCCAATAGGGTGAATCATACATACTTGCCCTCTTAAAGATCTATATCCTTACGGTAATGTAATCTTGCTGACAGCAGCATGTAATGTTGATTGTATATAGTGATAAGCGATAACCGTGCAATAACAACGAAATGAGGTAATCCAATGAAAATCAAGACCATCTTAGCTGCGCTCACCATGTTGATTAGTAGTTCAGCGGCTTTCGCTAATGCCCCAATGCCTTTCGATCTTAGAGCAGGGCATGGAGTAGTCTATGTAGAATGGAAAATATCTGCATTGCCTACTGACTCCGTGGACGTATCCACCCCCGATGGCACGAAACTGGGCGTTGTGAAGGCTCTCCCTGGTAAGACCAAGCAGTTAACACTTCCTTCTGATAAAAATATTAAAGAAGTTATCGTGGACTATAAAGGAACCATTCATAACGTCTCTCTCTCGCATGGTATGGGAAGCGGTAGTAACCGTTAAGATCTTCCACATGTAAAAAACGGCCAGCTTATGCTGGCCGTTTTTTAAACATTAAAAATAATCATTCTAGATTTTATAATTTCGATATAACCTTCATTGAAACTCTTGATGCAGCTGGATTTTTTTTATTTTTTAGTGTATGTAGTAGCATAGACTACTGACTATCTTAATACTGCATATTGGAGAACATAATGAATATTTTAGTTGTTGAAGATGAGCCAAAGATAGGTGAGTATTTAAAGAAAGGACTCACTGAGTCAGGCTACATTGTTACTCTCGCCACAAATGGAATTGATGGTCGCTTTTATATACTTAGCCATGAATTTGACTTAATAATACTAGATATTATGTTACCTGGGATTAACGGATGGCAGCTTCTTGAGGAAATTAGAAATATAAACATTCAAGTACCTGTCATGTTCCTGACGGCAAAAGATGGTGTCGGAGATAGAGTAAAGGGGCTAGAGTCTGGAGCTGATGATTATCTTTCAAAACCATTTGCATTCACTGAACTACTAGCCAGAATAAAAAACCTTCTTAGGCGATCCAAAGACAATCATATTGAAGAGGTTATATCAATTTCAGATTTGATTATAAACATCAAATCAAGAACAGTTAAGCGGTCGGGTAAAAAAATACATCTCACCCCTAAAGAATATCTATTACTTGAGTTATTAGCTCGGCGGCATGGTGAAGTATTACCTCGCTCATTAATTGCCTCTTTGGTATGGGATATGAATTTTGACAGCGATACAAATGTAATAGATGTTGCAATCAGAAGATTAAGAGCCAAGGTTGATGATGATTATCAAATAAAATTAATTCATACTATTCGAGGAATGGGATATAAATTAGAAGGTGCTGGCGATGAAGAGTAACATGCCTATAACTATACGTGCTATGCTTTTTGTTTCTGTCGCCATAACGATCAGTATGATTTCCTTGTTATTTTTGGTAGAGACATCTATCAAAAATCATTTCTTAGACCTTGATAATGAAACGATAGATAACAAAACGATTATTATCGAGCAGTTTTCAAAGCGCATAGATGCAGTTCAAAGAATTATCAATTGGGATACAATCAATCCTGACTCTAATTTTTATATCGAGATATTAAAAGATGGTAAAAAAATATATAGGAGTGAACGAGATAGCTTTAATTTGAGAAAGTTCAGCAATACACTAATTCATGTATCTGAAACTGACACTTCCGCTCCACATAAATATCTCAGTAAAAACATTAATTTTAAAAAAAATGATAACTCCTATTCAGTCGTGTTCTATTTAGACTCAAGTGTTCACTCTCATTTTTTGTCTGACTTTAGGATGCAGCTATTAATCATAGTCTTTGGTGTTTGGGCGATCATAATATTGTCTACATACTTGGGTATAAGGCAAGGCCACAAACCTATTTATATATTAAGCAAACATATGTCGACTATTCAGGCTGAACAGTTGAACTCAACATTAGAACCCAACCAATATCCGAGAGAGTTAAGGGAGTTGGTTGACTCATTCAATACCATGCTATCTAAACTAAACAATAGTTTCGTTAAGTTATCTGATTTTTCAGATGATGTAGCGCATGAACTAAGAACCCCATTAACCAATATAATCATGCAGGCTCAAGTTGGGTTAAATCAAGACAGGAGCATCTCCGAATATAAAGAGTTCCTATATTCAATTCTGGAAGAGCTTGAGCGTTTGGCAAAGATGGTTAGCGATATGCTGTGGATTGCCAGGTCAGACAAAGGTTTGATTTCTGCAAATAAAGAATTTTTAGATTCAGAGAATGAACTTTCTTCTATTTTAGATTTCTTTATGTATTTAGCAGAAGAAAAAAGCCTTACGTTTAACGTTGCAAATACTAATAAGCTTATATTTGCTGACAAAATAATGTTTCGTCGTTCGATATCCAATCTGATATCTAACGCAATAAAATACTCAGAGAGCAACTCTGCCATTAGCATCTCAATATCAAACGATGAAGGAAATAATTCTATCATTGAAATAAAGAACAAATGCAAAGATATATCTTACGATGAATCCTTGAGAATGTTTGATCGATTTTATAGGGCAGATTTATCAAGATCTAGCAATAACGATAGTGTCGGGTTGGGTCTATCGATTGTTAAATCGATAACCGAAGTTAATGGAGGGAAGGCATGGAACAAATTAAGTGGTGATTATATTTCATTTTATATATTATTCCCAGCCAAATAGCTTTTAGCTATTTAACGTAGGACGACACTAGCATTATTAAAGAGCATGGTTGCCAAAATCAGCCAGTAAGTCATGACTTCCCCAGCCCCAAGTGACAGCTACGCACGGGGCTTCCTTACAGGCAGGCAATGCGCAGGTGGCGGGGGAAATCCTAGCAGGGGTAAAGGTCATGAACAGGATAATGGGCTTAAGTATGCCCGTTTGGCAGTAAGTCAGTTGGGTAAGGAAAACGATCAGGGAGCAAGCAGCCTTGTTTTAAAATTAACTAGCAAGGCCACTTGGTCGTGGAATGTCGATAGGTGACATTTAGACTCATCTGCGGACATATAACCTCCGCAGATAGGATCAAGCATTCGTGACCTTCATACCACGGAGTCTCAGCGCGTTCAAAATTACCGAGACTGAACTTAAGCTCATAGCTAACGCCGCGACCATTGGTGATAACAGGAATCCCGTAGACGCATAGAATACACCTGCGGCAAGCGGTATACCAAAAACATTATATATGAAAGCGAACGCTAGATTTTGTTTCATATTTTTTATCGTTATGTTTGATAATGTTCTGGCTAATGCAATCCCTCGTAAATCACCTTTGACTAAAGTAACGGAGGCGCTACTAATTGCCACATCAGTACCTGTTCCCATAGCGACACCAACATCAGATCTTGCTAATGCAGGGGCATCGTTAATACCATCTCCCGCCATCGCCACAATATGCCCCATCTGTTGAAACTTGGTGACTAGAGCCAATTTCTCTGAAGGTTTAACATCGCCATATATTTCGCTAATACCGAGCTTACCCCCCACAGCCCTAGCTGTAGATAGACTATCGCCAGTAGCCATAATTACAGTTACCCCACTTTTTTTCAATGCATCCAAAGCTTCCTGTGTGGATGATTTTATTGGGTCACTTATGACTAGCAAGCCAACGATGGTAAGATTTACGGCCAGGAACATCACACTAGCACCTTCGTGACGTAATCGATCTGCATCATCCTTCACTGCCTGTGTACTTATTCCCTCTTGCTCCATCAAAGATGCATTACCCAGTAAAAGGAACTTTTCAGCTACGATACCTTTTACACCATTCCCTGGAATGGTTTCAAAATCGCTGACATGATGTAGAGTCAAGAATCTATCTTTCGCTGCTGTGACAATTGCTTGTGCTAATGGGTGCTCACTTCCTTGATCTAAACTGGCAGCTAATCTCAGTATTTCATCATTTTCTAAGCCGTTTACTGATATGGCTTGTTCAAATATAGGATGACCTGCGGTAAGCGTACCAGTTTTATCGACAATCAATATATCGACCTTCCTGAAATTTTCTATCGCAGCTGCATCTCTAAATAATATTCCTTGTGTTGCACCTTTACCAGTCGCTACCATAATTGACATCGGTGTTGCCAAGCCTAATGCACAAGGACAAGCAATTATTAATACAGCAACCGCATTCAGTAAACCATACTGCCAGCCTGTTGTGGCCCCCAAAAAACCCCAAGTGAAGAACGTGGTTATGGCAATGAGTACAACAACAACAACAAAATTACCTGCTATTTTATCAGCCATTCCCTGCATTGGGGCCTTGGAACGCTGTGCTTGCACAACCATATTAACGATTTGAGCCAGCATGGTTTGTGAACCCACTTTTTCTGAACTCATGGTAAGAGATCCTGTTGTATTCAACGTTGCTCCGATTACTTTATCACCTCGTTTTTTACTTACCGGAATAGGCTCTCCTGTCAGCATTGACTCGTCAATTGTACTGATACCATCAACAACGACCCCATCCACAGGAACTTTTTCACCAGGTCGGATACGTAAAATGTCTCCCACCTGAACTTGGGAAAGTGGAATATCTCGTTCGCTTCTATCTGGATATATTATACGGGCAGTTTTTGGAGCTAGTCCTATTAACAACCGAATCGCCTCAGAGGTTTTTGAGCGAGCTTTTAACTCCATGATTTGACCTAGCAGCGTCAGTGAGATGATGACATCTGCCGCTTCAAAATAGACAGCAACCCGTCCCATTGACTGAAACGACACAGGGAATATATCTGGTAATATTGTGGCAATGATACTATAAATAAATGCAGCACCAGTTCCAGTTCCGATTAATGTCCACATATTAGGATTGAAAGTTACTATAGATTGCCACCATCGTTCAAAGAATGGTGATGCAGCCCATAATACTACGGGTAAGGATAGCACCAGCTCAACCCAACTCTGAGTATTCATGCTAAAAAATGCTAATTTATGACCAAGCATTGCTAATAGTGTTACAACAATAGTTAATGGCAAGGTTAACCAAAACCGATACTGGAAAATATAAAGTTCAGAATCACTTTTATCCTCATCTTCAAACTGAGGCATTTCAGGTTCAAGAGCCATACCACATTTAGGACAATTACCAGGCTTGTTAACTCTGACTTCAGGATGCATTGGGCATATATATATGACTTCTTTGTCACTGCCTTTCTGGGCTTGGTGCGCAGTAGATTCACTGGTAGATACGGAAGGCTTCGCATCCGTTCTTACATAAGTTTCTGGATTTTTATTAAAGGCAATAAAACACTTATCACTACAAAAATAATATAGCCCACCATCATATTTAACATATTTTTCAGTGTGATGTATTTTCATACCACAAACAGGATCGGTGTGGTATTGCGAGCCTAATTCTGTTGGTTCCTCTATATCATCATGGCGATGAAAGTCATCGTTTACTGCTGATGGATAAATTTTCTTAATTCTCATCACTCAGCTCCTTACTTTCCATGAAGGTATAAAACGCGGGGTTTTATTTGCATAATCATCATATGCTTTTCCAAATATAGACCTAACCTCGCGCTCTTCTGTGAGCGCGAGGTGCTTATACATAATCAAGAGAATAGGAAACATGAGAAGGGTCAATATAGTTGGCCATTGCAATAGAAAGCCAAACATAATCATAGCAAACGCGACATATTGCGGATGACGAATCTTTGAATAGGGGCCAGTTATAGCGAGTTTATTCATTTTTTGAGAAAAAAAGAGCACATGCCAAGCACTAGAAAGCAAGTAAAATCCGGCACCAATTACAAAATAGCTTAGGATATGCAAGATATTAAAATGTGGGTCACCATTACCCCCTATAAACGTGTACCACAGATGCCCTGAGTTATGAGAGAGCAGATCAACCTCTGGATATTTTTTTTGTAACCAGCCAGACAGGAAATATATTGTCAATGGAAATCCATACATCTCTGTAAACAAAGCAATAATAAATGCAGATATAGATCCAAATGTACGCCAATCCCTAGCCGACTTAGGTTTGAAAAAGCTAAATATAAACATTATAAACACTACTGAATTAAGTACCACAAGCGACCATAATCCATAGGATGAAAAATCGTTACTCATAAGGATTCTCCTTTATCAGATTTATCATTTTGGTCGGGTGAGCTCTTTTGTATATTTTGTTTTTTTTCATCACTACCATGATCGCCGTTTTCATGGTTATCACCATGTCCACCATGTCCACCATGTCCACCATGTCCACCATGTCCACCATGCATGAATACATGCATAAGTGGGCAAGCGAGAAGAAGCAGATATGGTAAGGCTCCCATGAAATGGGCCCAGTGTTCTGTGACCAAAAAGTAGCCAGCAACGCTACCAATGATGATAAAAGCAACCCCAGTTCTAGAACGCCAGAAACCTGGTTCATCAGATTGGTTATGCTCGTGATGTGAATTCATTGACATCCCTCCAATTAATATTAGATGCTGTAGACAACTCATTTTCTCTCAGCACCACGTCCTGTACTCACTCACCCAATAAGTCACACTATCTGAGTGATGCGGTATTTTTTACTTAATATTAAGTATAGTTATACTGCCGAGCATTAATTGGTATTTAGATCTTTTTGTGTCAGCAGATCATCAAACTGTGATATTGGCAAAACTTTTTAACTAAAAACACAAAAAATCAAATAAAAAAAGAGGGGAGCCCCCTCTTTTTTTGTTTGAAAAGTGGATTATTTCACTACCACTTCACCAAGCATTCCAGCCTCCATATGCCCAGGTACAAGACAAGCAAATGATACTGTACCTGCTTTATCAAATTTCCATAGCACTGCACTCTTCTGACTGGGTGCAAGAGAGATCATGTTTGGCATGCTATGTTTCATCTGCATACCTTGCATTTGTTGCATCATTCCCGCATGCTCTTTGAGCTCTGAGGTTGTTCCGAGAACGAACTCATGTGGTAGTTTTCCATTATTCTTTATAAAGAATCGGATTGTTTCACCTTGTTTGACCGATATCGTTTTCGGTGTAAACCGCATGGTGTCATCCATAGATACGTCAATGGTTCTAGACACATCTTTGGCAACACCAGGGGAACCAGCCATACTCCCCATGTCATGCCCCATAGGAGCTGGATTCCCCTTCATTGAACTCATGTCATGGTTCATGCCATTCTTCATTGAGTTCATGTCATGACCTTGCTCAGAAGCCATCACACCCGTAGAAATTACTATCACAGCAGCAGTAATCATTTTGAATTTCATACATTACCTTCCTTATGTAATCAGAACCAGAATCTGGCACCTGCAATAAATCTCGTATCAGATGTACTCTCCCCATGATCTTTTGCTAGATCGTATGTATTGCCAGCGAGAGTTTTCCATTCAACGCCTATGTAAGGAGCAAACTGCCTACTTATTTCATAACGTAACCGCAAGCCAGTGCTGATGTCTGAGATACCTCGCCCAACAGACATATCATCATTATCTTTACTGTAAATATTCATTGCAGCTTGGGGCTGTAGTATCAATTTCTGAGTAAGTAAGAGGTCATATTCCGCCTCTAGGCTTAAAAGCATTAGACCATGCTGATCTACAAATAAAGAGGAGTCAACCTCAAACCAATATGGCGCTAATCCTTGTAGGCCAAGGGCAAGCCATCCTTTATCGCTTCTAGATTGATATGTATCATATCTTGCTCCAAAAAGGATGTCCCAGTATGCAGATGTAGCATACCCATAAAGAACTTGGTTTTCTGTATCCTGTAATGAATTTTTATATTCACCTTCAGATTTAAACCATATTTTTTGATAGTCTTTCCCTACCCAAGCAAGGGCTTTGTAGGAAGCATAATTTTCCTCTCGTCCATTTGAATATTCAAGCCTGTCAATTAACAGAGAAGAAAAGGTATGTTCATCTGCTAAGGAAAGCTGCTCTCTGCCTTCAAAAAGGCTTGGGCCTGAACTAAGTGTGAGTCCATCAGAATATTCATCAGGGCTTCTTTGTTCGCTATCCTCAGATGCGGTTAAATCAGGGTGATAGCCGCTAACAGCATCTTTTGACTCCTCAGAAAAAGAAAGAGAAGCAAATAACCCAAGGCTGATCAACCATATTCCATTTTTTACTATACTTTGAATTAGCATTATTTATTTCCTCAAGAAACCACTACTTCACGGAACATTCCAGCATCCATATGGAACATAATATGACAGTGCCAAGCCCAACGGCCAATGGCATCAGCGGTCACAAGAAAACTAATTCGTTGTGCTGGCTGCACAGGTATTGTGTGCTTTCTTGCCAAAAAGGAGCCATCTTCATTCTCAAGTTCACTCCACATACCATGTAAATGCATGGGATGGGTCATCATGGTGTCATTGTGGAGAGTAATTCTAACTCTTTCTCCATAATTAAAATGAATTGGTGTTGATTTACCGAACTCAACGCCATCAAACGACCATGTATAGCGTTCCATATTTCCAGTCAAATGAAGTTCAATTTCGCGTTCTGCTGGTCTTGGATCTATGGGCCCACCTTTAGTTTTCAGGTCTGCTAACGTAAGCACTCTTCTCCCATTATTACGTAGCCCTACACCAGGGTCATTCAGATTGCGTCTTGGTGTATCTACCCTCGCATCAACACTGGGCCCAAACTCTGTACTGGCATGCCTAACCTTGCTTGGCGGTGTAGCATTACTCATACCAGCCATAGAACCATGATCCATACCAGCCATGGAGCTATGATCCATCGTTGGCATTGCCCCCGATGCCATGCCAGGCATTGAGCCATGATCCATACCTGCCATAGAGCTATGATCCATCGCTGGCATTGCCCCCGATGCCATGCCAGGCATTGAGCCATGATCCATACCTGCCATAGAGCTATGATCCATCGCTGGCATTGCACCTGATGCCATACCAGGCATTGAGCCATGATCCATACCTGCCATGGAGCCGTGATCCATTCCGTCCATGGAGCCCATCATATCTTCCATTGAAAGAGGCTCAGGTTTGTCTACAGTAGGAATCGGAGCTGAAAGGCCAATCGCCGTCGACAACGTACCTCGGGCAAAACCAGTACGATCCATCGACTGTGCGAAAATCGTATGGGCGTTATCGATGGGTTGAACAATGACATCGTAAGTTTCACCAGGGCCGAAACGAAACTCATCTACGTCTATAGGTTCAATATCAACACCATCGGTTTGTACAACCGTCATTTTTATGCCTGGAATTCTGACATCGTAAAAAGACCCTCCAGCACCATTTATAAATCTAAGTCTGATTTTCTCACCTTTATTAAAGACACCAGTCCAATTTCCATTAGGGGTTGTCCCATTCATTAGATAGGTTAAAGTTGCGGAGGATAAGTCAGCCAAATCTGTAGAATTCATTCTCATTTCATTCCACATCTGGCGTTTGGTGAAGGCAACTTTTAATCCACTGTTGCTGACATCGTTAATGAAGTCGATAGCTGTAGGCTGATTAAAATTATAGTAATCACTTTGCGATTTCAATTTTGATAAAATTCGCATCGGGTGCTCATCTGTCCAGTCTGACAAGAGAACAACATAATCTCTATCGGCTGATATAATCTCGCCTTCTTTTGGCTCTATAATTAAAGCGCCATACATTCCCGTCTGTTCTTGAGAACCAGAGTGAGAGTGATACCAATATGTACCGGACTGTTCCAACGTGAATTTATATGTGAATGTCTCTCCTGGTTTAATACCATTGAAACTAATACCAGGTACGCCATCCATTTCAAATGGGAGTATTATACCATGCCAATGAATAGAGGTAGGCTCACTGAGCTTATTGGTAACACGAAGAGTAACCTCATCGCCTTCCTTTAAGCGTAATGTCGGTGCAGGTATGGAGCGATTGACAACCGTGGCAATTCTTGTACTTCCAGTAAAGTTGACAACAACTTCTTCAACTACCAGATCGATTACTGTTCCACTTAAAACTGAGCTGTAAACCTTTTGCGGCAGTTCTTCTTTAGCGTTAATTGACATAGGAATCGATGCCACAACTCCGCCAGCAGCAATCCCTTGAACAAACTTTCTTCTTGAGATAGAAGGATTAAATCCATTTTTACTATGAACATCATTCATAAGCGCCTCCATTTCATCACAGCTGTGATGTGTGATGATGCTCATTATAGAAATCAATGTACAATTACAATACTGTCATTTTTCTCAATGCGTAGAAAGAAATGCGCCAAACTTACGTTAAGCGCATGATTTTATTTGCTTTATCTGTTTCGCCCACTACCCATTCCATGCTGAAGTGCAATCACATGGACATCACCGTTGTAGCTGACTTTGACTGTGTTGATACTTTTGCCCATGGGGAGTTGCAGTTGCTTTGTCTTCCCAGGAGTAGCCATTACAGTACCCAGTTTAGTGTCATCCAGGGTAGATACACTTACAGTGTCGGTACTAAGTGCGTTGGCACTCCAATCCATATATATAATGTTGTGCCCAGCACGAACGTTATAAGGCACCGGAGCCTGAGCAAAAGCGGAGAAGCTTCCGACGACCAGCGTACATGCCATTAATGCACCAATTTTAATATTCATAAACCACCTCATTTAATTATGACTCAAGTTACGTGACTAACTATAAACTCTGAGTCATTACATGAAGCTGTCACAAAAATTACAAATTAGTAATAAACCTATTGAAGAGCGCTTGGGGAAAGCTGGATGACTGGATCAGGACATACCCTATTTTTGGCCTGCTCAGATAGAGATTCGGTTCATGCAGCATGAATCGCCCGGCTTCTCTAGGGAAAGTGCGAACAAGTATCCCAAGAACAAAAAATGAAAATTTTAGTCATTTAATATCAATGGGTTACCAGTAAATGCTCTCGTGCCATATGACTTATTCGCACCTTCCTTAGTTATACCTGACAGAACGATAATTATCGAAAACGCCATGCACACCCATAAGAATTCCATTGTGGTGGTACTGTTGGGCTTTCATGCACTATGCCGCCCGAAACTCAAGGGGCTGGAATGTGACTGGGTGATGGTCAGCAAGTGACGAGCCCAAACGCCCGCATGCACAAGCCAAATAGGTCTTGAGCTGGTATCAGGGTTGAAGCAATACTGCTGCAAGGGGATGTGGTGCCAGTGGTTTGCCAGCATGCGGTAGAGGTGGGTTGCAACCTTATAGTGATGGGGGCTTACGGTCACTCACGGATCAGGCAGTTCATTGTGGGAAGCACGACAGCGGGGATACTGAAAACGACCAAAGCCTCTCTGCTGTTGCTGAGGTAATTTAGTAGCAGGGGCGGGATAACCTGCCCCTGCGTGTATCAGAACCAGCTTTGCACCGCCTCTCTGGCAGGTATCCCACCGGCATGTACTACCTTGTCATCGATGACGACTGCTGGCGTAGACATCACCTTGTACTTCATTATCTCGGGCAATGACTCCACCTTCTCAAGCTGAATTGACACACCAAGCTCATCCACCACCTGCTGGATAAGTTGAACAGTGTTCTTGCAGTTGGCGCAGCCGATGCCGAGCACTTTTACATTTTTCATCTCATATTCCTCATCAAGAAATTAACGGCGATACGAAGTTAAACACCCACCCAACCAACGTGAAGGAAACCAGTAGCACCAGCAGCAAGGTGCCCAGTAACTGCCACTTCATCACTTGTTTGAGCAGAATAAATTCAGGAAAACTGGCCGCTACTGTGCTCATACAAAATGCCAGTGTCGTCCCAATCGGCAGCCCATTGACAATCAAGCTCTCCATCACCGGGATCACTGCGGTGGCGTTGGAGTAGAGGGGAATGCCGATGAGAACCGCCACAGGCACTGACCACCATTGGCCTGCTCCAAGATGTGAGGCAATCCAGCCATCAGGCACAAAGCCATGAAGCGCGGCACCAAGCCCCACACCGACAATGACCCAGATCCATACCCGTTTGAAGATGGTGAGGGTTTCATCTTTAGCAAAGGCATGACGCTTGGCCAGCGAGAGGCTCGGGGCATCGGTATGCTGCTGGACGATATCACCTTGCTGATGCTGCCCCTGCTTGAGGGCCTCAGCGGCAAAATCAGCCAGCCAACGCTCGGCCTTTATCTTGTCCAAAAACGCCCCACCCAGCATGCCAACCGCCATGCCAACTACCACGTAAATCAGGGTGAACTTCCAGCCCAGCAGACTGACCAGCAACAAGACGGCCACTTCGTTGATGAGCGGTGAGGTGATGAGAAAGGCCATGGTAATCCCTAGCGGGATACCGGCTGAGGTGAAGCCGAGGAACACAGGGATACTCGAACAGGAGCAGAAGGGAGTAATGGCACCAAAGCCGGAGCCAAGAAGATAGCCCAACCCTCTGTGCTTGCCCGCCAAATAGTCCCTCACCCGTTCAACATTCAGGGAGGCCCGCAACATGGCCACGATGTAAATCATGACCAGCAGCAGGGCAAAGATCTTGCTCACATCCTCCACGAAGAAATGCAGCGCATCCCCCAGCTTGGTTTGCGGGCTCAGGCCCAATTGCTCGTAGACCAGCCAGCTGGCTAGGTCGGTGAAAATCTGAAACATAATGACTCCATCAACATCGGTGTTATCCAGAAGACGTGGCATGTCCGCAAAAGATGCTCATATCTTTTGTTTTTTGCTAACGCCGCGATCTCATGGTTCGCCCCCAGCCCCTTCATCAATCACTGAATACCAATGAATCAAGGACGCCTTGCCCGCTATGAACGCCCCCTTCTGTCGATCCGGCTGATTTGCTACGGATCAGGTATCCAGCAAAGCTCTGCTCGGCGCAACCAGGATTGCCATCTATCTGAACGGTGAACATGCCTAGTTCACTGATCAAGTCCGTCACCCGATGCAGCTCTCCTTTGCGTACTATCCAGGCTGACATCGGTCTGGGAACGGGATGTAATCGGCCCATTAGTGACCAAGCCTGATATTGCCGGGGCTCCAGTGTTTCTAATTTTGCCAGGATGTCTGCCCCAAACAGACAATGCCCACCTCCTTCTCCTTGGTTTTTAAGTACCCAACTATTGGAGGGCGCAGCTTTTACAAAGTGGAGGCTATCAGGGGTCACAGGATGCATTTCACCCAACACGCCTCTTACCGTGTCAGCCTCTTGCGGGGTCAAGCCAAATGCAGCGAATCCCTCTTCTCCCAAACGTGACAGCAGCATTTGTACTCGCTTGCTGGTCGCCAATTGCTGGGCGACCGTGGCATTGACGGCGACTCTATGTCGCTCAATCACCACACGGGTCGCCATCAGCGCCTGGCAACATCTCTGCTCTTTGAGGTCTGTCGCCTCATAATCTGAATATTGGTATCCGGCCCGCAGGTAGACGGTATCGAGGGAGCCGACACCATCGAGGAGCAGTCTGTTGTTAGCGCCCGTGCTCAGTTGATTATGAAGTTCACGAAAGGTTCTGCGCTGCGTCTCAATCCCTTTGCGCTGGAGTGCCAGCTCAAGCAGGTGTTGATCAAACACATTGTTTTCATGTTCCTGCACAATCATCAGAAACCTTGCCGGGCCGGGGTCGCCAAACTCACGCTTGATCTTGAAGGTGGCCTCGGCAATGCCTGCTGACAATCCTTCAATGGCATGATTACTGACAAGTTCACCCATTGCCTGATGCGGCTCTTGCATGTACGCAGCAGGCCATTGCCGTTGCAGATAGCGGTGCAGTTCATGTATCCGCTGACCAAATGGCCCCATACCTGCGGCGATACCATTGAACTCGATCAGCTTGTGGCCATCGCGCTGGTCGTCCATAAAGTCGCTGCGCATGATGAGTAATGGCAGCCGGGGTGGCTTGGTGGCTGATGAGTGTATCTGTTGGTGCATGCTGAGCAGGGCTGAAAAGAAGGGATCGCCCGCCGTAATGGGATGAATGGCATCATGTAAAAAGCCATGATCCTCTGAGACGGCATAAATCAGTTTGCTTAAGGTCTGTGCCGCACTTTTCAAATGCTGGTAGTCCCGTTGGCTGATCGGTGTCGGCGCCAGGGTAAATGGGGTATGCACAGCAGAATACAGCGACTCTTTAAAGGCTACACCGTGGGTTAATGCCCACTCGACTGCATCATCTTTGGCTTTCTGGATGTCGAAAGAACTCATCATACGATCCTGATTATTGACTCACGAACCTCAAGGCGTGGTTGCCCAGCCCTCATATCGAACAGCGATCTTCATATCCTCATCAGACGAGCGCAGCACGTCACGAGGAAGACGCGCAAGCAGCGAAAAGGATGCACTTCAATTTTCTGAACCACGTCAACCTGACTCAGGTATTGTCATATTCTCGTCATACTTCCCAGCGATGATTAATAAGAATTAATCAATCAACATGGATAGATGAACATGAAAAAAATCGTCGCTTCCGCCGCCCTGCTGGGCTTTAGTCTGCTTAGCACCGCCGCCTTTGCGAGCGAATTCAACCTGCCCGGTTTTGTCACCGAAGTGGAAGATGGGCGGCTATGGGTCTTTAAAGAAGGCTCGCCAGAGCTGGAAGAGTTCAAGCAACATGGCGAACCGGCAAAACAGTTCAGCAATATCGGGGCAGGCCCCAATGGCATGACCATTAAAGCAGCCAACCAAGAAACCTTGGATGAGTACCTGTCCGAAGCCAAGAACAAATAAAGAAAAGGCCAAGGTGAAAACCTTGGCCTTTTTACTGAACATGGGTCATGGCTTACTTCGCAGCCGGAGTGAAGCAACACACCCGACCCGTCTCATCCAGCCTGACCTGACAGTCCAGAGAGAGCTGCTGACGCAAGCGTTGCCTGGCTCGCAATAAACGCGACTTGGTGGCGGTGAGGGTCAGACCGTATTGGGCGGTATAATCCGCCTGCTTCACGCCTTCCAAATCGCAGCGCTTGAGAATATCCCGGTCAGCCTGGGCCAGCCTCTCCAGCACTCTAGGCAAGCAGCCAGCCAATGAATCGACCGCATCAAGCTCACTCTGCTGCATTGCCAGCTCGTCATGTAGTTGAAACATCGGGCGTTGTCGCCGGCTTCTATCAATCACCAGATGTCTGGCGACTTCAAACAGCCAAGCCCTGGCATTCTCGATGGCGCAGAACTTGCCCTGCTGGCGGATTGCTCGCAAGAAGGTCTCTTGTAGCAGATCATCTGCATCCATCGGGCTGCCAGATTGCTTGAGTAGCCACCCATAGATCTCATGTTCATGCTGTTGCCATGCCGTCATCAGGCAAGGCGGCGCACCGGTTGGCTGGGTCACTTGATGCGTTTTCCTTGGGCATCCACCACCTGCTCCCCATCCTCCTTGGTAAAGGCCCCTTGCTGAGGGCTCGGCAGGATATCCAACACCGCCTCTGACGGACGGCACAGCTTGGTGCCAAGCGGGGTCACCACGATGGGACGGTTGATCAGGATGGGATGAGCCAGCATGGCATCGATCAGCTGGTCGTCGCTGAATCTCTCCTCGGCCAGTCCAAGCGCCTCAAAAGGCGGCACGTTTTTGCGCAACAGGTCGCGCACCGATATCCCCATGGCGGCAATAAGCGCGACCAGGATCTCGCGGCTCGGCGGCGTCTCCAGATAGTGGATGACGGTCGGCTCAACCCCTGAGTTGCGGATAAGTGCCAGCGTATTGCGAGAGGTGCCACAGGCCGGGTTGTGGTAAATGGTGATCTTGGGGTCACTCATGCTTGCGCCTCCGCTTTGCCATAGTTGCGCTTCATGCGCAGGGCCACGTTGACCAGGGCGATCAGCACGGGCACTTCAACCAGCGGGCCTATCACACCGGCGAAGGCCTGATCCGAGTTCAGGCCGAATACCGCGATGGAGACCGCGATGGCCAGCTCGAAGTTGTTGCCGGTCGCAGTAAAGGCGATGGAGGCGTTCTTGTCATAGGGAATACCCAGCTTCTTGCCCACCAGGAAGCTGGTGAAGAACATCAGCACGAAATATACCACCAGAGGCACAGCAACCCGCAGTACATCCATCGGCAGCTCAACGATCATCTCGCCCTTGAGGCTGAACATCAGCACGATAGTGGCCAGCAAGGCGATCAAGGTAATGGGGGAAATGGCCGGGATGAAGCGCTCGGTGTACCACTTCTCCCCCTTGGCCTTGACCAGGTAATGACGGCTCAGAAAACCTGCCAGGAAGGGAATGCCAAGATAGATCAGTACGCTTTCTGCGATATCCAGCATGGTGATATCCACCGCGAAACCCTGCAAACCAAACAGCGGGGGCAGCACTGTAATGAACAGCCAGGCCATAAAGCTGTAGGTGAGGATCTGGAAACCGCTGTTGAGCGCCACCAGGCCTGCGCCGTATTCCTTGTTGCCACCACCGAGATCGTTCCACACCAACACCATGGCGATACAACGAGCCAGGCCAATCAAGATAAGACCAACCATGTAGTCGGGGTAATCATGCAAGAATGTCAGGGCGATGACGAACATCAGGGTGGGGCCAACCAACCAGTTCATTACCAATGAGAGGGTAATCGCCTGACGGTCGCGTGTCATGGCGCCCATGGTGCCGTAGTTCACCTTGGCGAGCGGCGGATACATCATCAGGATGAGGCCTATGGCCAGCGGGATATTGGTGGTGCCGACCGACACCGCCTCGTTCCACTGAGCCACCTGGGGGAACAGGTAACCAATTCCCACCCCGATGGCCATGGCGACGAAGATCCAGAGGGTGAGATTGCGGTCGAGAAAACTCATTTTTTTGCTGACGGGCAGATCGCAGCAGGCTGTTGTACTCATCACGAGACTCCATGAGGGTTGGATGAAGTGGAAGGCTGATGGCGTGGCAAACCAATGGAGATAAACGCCGCCAGCAGGATAAAGAGGGTGGAGATCCAGAGGCAGGCCTCGAGACCATAGAGCTGGAACACCAGCCCGGAGAGCAGGGTGCCTAGCAGGCGCCCCAGGGCATTGGCCATGTAGTAGAAGCCCACATCGAGCGATACCCCATCTGCACCGGCATAGCTGACGATGAGGTAGCTGTGCAGGGAGGAGTTGATGGCAAACAGAGCGCCAAACACCATCAAGCCGCCCACCAGGCTGATGGCCGGATGCACCTCATAGTGGAGCGCCAGGGCAATCAGGGCCGGGGTCAGTGCCAACACTAGCGCCCAACGCATCGCAGCCTTGCCATCGGGTACACGTCCCTCTCGCTTGCCGGTAAAGCGGGGCGCCTGGGTCTGAACCACGCCATAAGCAATGATCCAGAGCGCCAGGAATCCCCCCACATACCAGTGATCCCAGCCAAAGCTGGAGGCGAGGTAGACAGGCAACGCCACCACAAACCAGACATCACGGGCACCAAACAGGAACAGACGGGCCGCCGACAGGTAATTGATGGCGCGGCTCTTGGAGAAGATTTCGCTGAACTTGGGCTTGTTCTTGGCTTTGCCGAGATCCCGTTTCAGGGTCAGCATGCTGACGCACCACACCAGCGCCAACGCCAGGGCCATAACCAGCACGGCCCCCTGAAACCCGAGCAGGGTCAACAGGGCGCCACCGAGGAAAAAGCCCATCCCTTTCAGGGCATTCTTCGAGCCGGTGAGGAGTGCCACCCACTTGTAGAGCTGACCCTGGGCCTCCCCCGGCACCAGCAACTTGATGGAGCTTTTGGCGCTCATCTTGTTGAGGTCTTTGGCTATCCCCGAAAGCGCCTGCGCCCCCATCACCCAGGGCACCGTCAGCCAGAGCGGTGGCACCAGCAACATGCCCAGTGCCAGCACCTGGAGGGCCAGCCCTATGTTCATGGTGCGGTTGAGCCCAAGGCGAGCCCCGAGCCAGCCCCCCACCAGATTGGTCACCACCCCGAAGATCTCGTAAAAGAGAAACAGGGAGGCGATGGCCAGCGGGCTGTAACCGAGCCCATGGAAGTAGAGCACCACCAACATGCGCAGAGCGCCATCGGTCAGGGTGAAGGCCCAGTAGTTGCCGGTCACCAGCAGATACTGGCGGATCTCGGGGGAGAGTCGGGTCAGTTCCATGGCGGGGTTATCCTTGCGCCTTGTCCATTTGACCGACCATGCGCATCAGCTCGGCGGTGCGGTTGGCATAGCCCCACTCGTTGTCATACCAAGCGTAAATCTTCACCTGGGTGTCGTTGACCACCATGGTGGAGAGTGCATCTATGGTGCAGGAGCGCGGATCCGTCTTGTAATCCACCGACACCAAGGGGCGCTCTTCATAGCCCATGATCCCCTTGAGCTCACTCATAGCGGCAGCCTTGAGCAAGTCATTGACTTCGGCTTCGGTAGTAGGGCGGTTCACCTCGAACACGCAGTCGGTGAGGGAGGCGTTGGCGAGCGGCACCCGCACCGCATGACCGTTCAGCTTGCCCTTGAGCTCGGGGAAGATATGGGTGATGGCGGTGGCAGAACCCGTGGTGGTGGGGATCAGGCTCAGGCCGCAGGCGCGGGCACGGCGCAGGTCAGCATGGGGGGCATCCAGAATGGTCTGGGTGTTGGTGATGTCATGAATGGTGGTCATGGAGCCGTGCTTGATGCCGAGCTGCTCATGGATCACCTTCACCACTGGCGCCAGGCAGTTGGTGGTACAGGAGGCAGCCGTCACTATGGGATGCTGCGCCTTGTCGTAGAGGTGGTGGTTGACTCCCATGACGACGTTCAGGACACCTTCTTCCTTGACCGGAGCTGTCACCACAACACGCTTCACCCCTTGCGCTAGATAAGCATTGAGCAGGGCCTTGGTTTTCATCTTGCCGGAAGCCTCGATCACCACATCACAATCAGACCAGTCAGTCTGACCGATCTCTTTGTTGCGAGTGCAGAGGATGCGATGGTTACCGATCACCATCTCGTCCCCATCGCTGCTGGCTTCATGATGCCAGCGGCCATGGACTGAATCGAAGGTGATGAGGTGTGCCAGAGAGGCGGCATCGCCAGCCGGGTCATTGATGCGCACAAACTCCACATCCGCCCAGTCGAAGGCGGCGCGAAATGAGAGACGGCCCATGCGGCCAAAACCGTTGATACCAACTTTGATAGTCATGCTGTTTTCCTTAACCGGCGAATGAGTAGTGGGTATTGAGGTAGTGAACGTGGGGCGCCAGGGTCAGCGCCTTAGGGCGCAGCCCTTGCACAAGCGACTTGACCTGTGTGGGGGCGTAGCCCGCCTCCAGCAGCAAGATGGCCGCCATCAGCCCGGTACGACCCGAGCCGCCACGGCAATGAATGGCCAGGGTCTGACCCGCCGCCAGACGCGCCAGCAGATCTGCCTTGTGGTTGGCAAAGGCAGCGGCAAAGGGCGCTTCGGGGGCACAATCGTCCTCTACCGGCAGCTGGAACCAGGCCAGCCCCAACGCGGCGCACTCTGCGGGCAAGCTATCGGCCTTGAATTCGCTAAGCTCGGCATCGGGCATCATGGTGACCACCGCATCTGCCCCTGCGGCTTGCAGGGTCTTGAGGGAGGCTTGCAAGGAAGCCTCCTTGGTGCCAGGGCAGGGGGTGAAGATAAGGCGGGCGCCATTATCCAGGTTCAGGATGTCAAACGGGTGCATGATAAACAGCGACTCCATGTCTCATTGAGAACGTTAGGTGGGTGAAGATAGGTTGATGGTACGCATCGCTTGTTGCAGCGAGATGCGATCCAGTTTGTTCAGTGGCAGGCTCAGAAAGATCCGCAGCCGGTTGCCGATTTCGTGATAAGCCTTGTTGAACGCCGCCCATTGCGCCGCATCACTCTCTGTCACGGCAGCCGGGTCACTAAAGCCCCAATGGCCGGTGATGGGCTGCCCCGGCCATGCCGGGCACTGCTCGCCTGCCGCCTGGTCACATACCGTCAGGATAAAATCCATCTTGGGGGCATCTGGGTGGGCAAATTCTTCCCAGCCTTTACTGCGCAGGGTGCTGGTGTCCAGATTGTGTTGCGCCAGCAATTCAAGGGTCAGTGGGTGTATCTCCCCTTTCGGGGAGACGCCAGCACTAAACGCCTTGAAGTTGCCCTGACCGAGCCGGTTGAGTAGCGCCTCCGCCATGATGCTGCGGGCCGAATTGCCGGTGCAAAGGAAGAGCACATTGAACGGACGTTGCATCTCACATCTCCTTGTAGATGGGGTGACATAAATCTTGCAGCGCTTTCACGCCCACCGGCTCGACAGCTTGCAAGGGCACCACGGCATAACGCTTGGCATGCTCCTGCTTGACCGCTTCGATATGGGGCTGCTGGCGATACGCTCGCTGGGCCAGCAGTGGCGAGGTGACACTGGCCGGGGCCAACATGTGATTGACTACCCAGGCCCATGGCTCGATACCGGCGCGGCGCAGGTCAGCTTGCAAGTTGGCCGCCTCCTGTACCGGGGTGGGCTCGGGCAGGGTGACGATCATCACCTTGGTCTGTTTCGGGTCTTGCAGCTGCATCATGGGGGTGGTGAAGTGCAGCCCTTTGCCACCCATCTGACGGGCGATCTCTCTGTGATAGGCACCAGTCGCATCAAGCAGCAAGAGGGTATGGCCAGTGGGCGCCGTATCCATCACCACGAAGCGCTTGCCAGCCTCGCGAATGATCCGCGAGAAGGCCTGAAACACGGCAATCTCTTCGGTGCAGGGGGAACGCAAATCTTCTTCCAGCAGTGCGCGACCCTGGGCATCCAGACTCGCCCCCTTGGTAGCCAGCACCTGAGCACGGTAACGCTCGGTCTCGGCGTGGGGATCGATACGGCTGACCTCCAGGCTGGGCAGTGCCCCTGCCAGTGTCTCCCCCAAATGGGCGGCGGGATCTGAGGTGGTCAGGTGAACCGGCAGGCCTCGACTAGCAAGCTCCACCGCCACTGCCGCAGCCAGGGTAGTTTTACCCACACCGCCCTTGCCCATCAGCATGATGAGCCCGTGGCCATCGCTGGCCAGCTCATCGACCAGTTGCTTCAATCCGGGGTGTGGTTCAGTGGTTGCGCTCTCAACCTCATAAGTCCCAGTGACCGATGCTGCACCCAGTAACTGGCGCAGGCTGTCCACGCCCACCAGATTGGTCGCTAACAGCGGCACTCTGTCTTGTGGCAAACTTGCCAGCAGCGCTGGCATATCAGCCATAGCCTGCTGCTCACGTTGCCATACGGCTGTTGCCAAGGGATCATCAACCAGCTCGCTTTGCGGGAAGATGCCATTGATAACCAGTTGCTGATTGGCAAGACCGATGGTCGCCAGTTCGTCATGGGTACGTGCCACTTCCCGCAGGGTCGAGGCTTGCGCGCGGGCGACCAGGATCAGCCGTGTTTTCCCGGCATCAGAGAGTGCTGCAACGGCCTCAGCATATTGGCTGCGCTGCTTTTCCAGTCCAGCCAATGGCCCCAGACAGGAAGCATCGCCTTTGCCCTGCTCCAGAAACTCGCTCCATGCCCCCGGCAATTGCAACAGACGGATGGTGTGACCGGTCGGTGCCGTATCGAACACGATGTGGTCGTATTCCCCCACCAGGCTGCTGTCGGTCAAGAGCGCAGTGAACTCGTCAAAGGCGGCGATCTCTGTGGTGCAGGCACCGGAGAGCTGTTCTTCAATACTGCGTACCACGCTTTCGGGCAGCTTGCCGCGCACTGGGCCAACGATACGTTCGCGATAGGCTTGCGCGGCGGCTTGCGGGTCAATCTCCAGTGCTGATAACCCATCGACTTGCGGGATCCTGGTGATCTGGTTCCCTATCTGGGTGTCGAACACTTGGCCTACGTTTGAAGCCGGATCCGTGCTGACCAGCAGTACCCGTTTGCCACTGTCACACAAGGCAACCGCACTGGCACAGGCCAGCGATGTTTTACCCACCCCACCTTTACCGGTGAAGAAGAGAAATGGGGGCGAATCATTGAGAAACGAGTAGTTCAGAAACGGGGACATGAGAGACTCCTATCAGGAAGAACGAGGCCATAAAGCAAACAGAGATCTTTCCAACCACACGATGGTGCTTAGCAGCAACCACTGCTACCGGAGCAGCATCCACTCTTGACGATCCCTTTGATGGCCCCGGCTTTGTTGGACTCAGCTTCTGGCTGTTCAACGTCGGCACCATCGCTTTCTGGTGCTTTCGGCAACTCCAGTCCTGCATAGCGGATCAGCTCAGCGCGGCTGGGATAACGACCAGTGAGTACCACCTGACCATCAACCAGCGTCACCGGTAATCCTTCTTCCCCTGTCAGTTCCAAGAAGGAAGATACTGCCGGGGTTTCAGCGAAGACCAGAGGCTGTTGTGCCAGGTTGAATCGGTATAAAGAGCCACCCTGCTGCTTGAGCCACTCGGCATCACCAGCAAAGATCACCAGATTTTGGTCAACATCTGCGCCACATACACCGCTGGAGCAGCACAGGGCAGGGTCGAATACCTGTATCAGTCTCATGATTTCTTCCTCACTTAATCTCGGTGGCAATCGTATCCAGAGCTGCTTTCAGCCCCTCGCGATCATTGGAAAAACGGGATACATCCTGCGACAAGAGGGCTTCGATACGCTTTCTCAGCGTCGAGTATGCACAGTGAAAGGCGAGCGCTATCTGCTCCTCGCTGCCGGTCACATGAGCGGGATCATCTACGCCCCAGTGGGCTCGCAATACAGGCCCCAAATAGACAGGACAGGTTTCATTGGCCGCGTTACCACACACACTGATCACAACATCTGGCGTCACCGGCAGCTCATGCCAAGATTTGCTGTGCAATCCGCTGATGTCGATACCTTCGTGGGTCAATAACGCCAGTGAACGAGGATGTACCTCACCGGTTGGCTGACTACCGGCACTCATGGCATGCCAACCGGTTGGAGCCAGGTGGTTAAAGGTCGCCTCTGCCAGAATGGAACGGCAAGAGTTGCCTGTGCATAGGAACAAGATATTCATGATGAGCAACTTTCCTTGTTGGTGCAGGTATGAACGGGGGGGAGCACCTCAGGGGTACAATTGGCCGCGCTGCGCATATCCGAGCACTGCTCTGGATTGCCATAGCAGCACTCTTCGGTGAGGTAACCGATCAAGTCGAGCATCAGGGGAATATTGGCGCGGTAACGCAAGAAACGGCCCTCTTGCTCCACCGAGACAAGGCCTGCATGCAGCATGGCTTTCAGATGGAATGAAAGAGTGTTCGGGGCGATATCCAGTTCACTGGCAAGCTGGCCAGCGACCATACCCTCCAGCCCTGCCTTGACCAGCAGACGCCATACATCGAGGCGGATACCGGATGCGAGAGACTCGAAGACTTTAGTGGCAGTATCTTTATTCATTTGAACCTCTTCATTCATTTCATGAGTACAACTATACAAGAATAGTTGAAATGATCAACCCACCCAGACCTTGCCATTGATTTATTTAGGTACAGGTGCTGTTTACACAACACTCTTCACGGAAAAACGCGATGATCTCTTCCAGCACTTCGTATTGAGAGACGCACAGCAGAGTACGGCTCTCCCGGTTCTGCTTGACCAGACCCACCGAGACCAGTGCGGCAATGTGGTGGCTCAGGGTCGATGCGGGAATGGCGAGCTGCTTTTGCAACTCTCCGACAGGCAGGCCCTGTTCTCCCGCCTTGACCAAATGCTTGAAAATGAACAAACGGGTCGGATGACCCAGCTCTTTCAATGCCTTGGCAACCTCTTCCAACTCCATAGCTCGCTCTCCTTGATGAAACATATTTCGATAATACCAGAAATATCTTGACCACCCCAATTGTTCGATTATTCTGGAAATGTAGTAAATCAAAGAGGATATGAAGATGAATGATTGGTTAACCATGCTGACAGATGCATCTCAGATGTTTTTGTTCCTGGCCTTTGAGCTCTCTGTACTGTTCCTGGTGATCAGTGCCGGGGTCAGCTTGATCCGCCAGAAGATACCCGACGCCAAGATTCAAGCCATGCTGGGGGCACGAAAAGGCAGAGGCTATTTGATTTCTGCGGTACTGGGGGCATTGACCCCTTTTTGCAGTTGCTCAACCATTCCTATGCTGCGCGGACTCTTGTCTGCCAAAGCCGGTTTTGGGCCAACCCTGACCTTCCTGTTTGTCTCGCCGCTGCTCAACCCGATCATCATCGGCTTGATGTGGGCCACTTTCGGCTGGAAAGTGACGGTACTGTATGCCGTGATTGCAGCAGGCGTTTCTGTACTGGCGAGTATGCTGCTGGACATGCTGGGGTTTGAGCGTCATGTCATTGACCCCAAAGAGGCCAAGCAAAGCAGCTGTGGCACCGGTTGTGACACCACTACACAAGAACCTGCAAGTGTGAGTGCAACAGCCTGCTGCTCAAGCAATGCTATCAAGTCCGTCAAACCGCTAAAAGCTCAGGCATCTTGCTGTACTGCGCAACCCGATGAGGCCGCGCCAACTGTCTCTTGCTGCGCAGATGGCACTGCGGCACTGACCCAGGCCCCAGTCATTCCCACGGCCTTCGCCAAAGCGCGTATCGATGCCTGGCAACAATTCAAAGAAGTGCTGCCTTACTTGTTGCTGGGGGTGCTGATAGGGTCATTTATCTATGGTTTCATCCCCGCCGAGTGGATAGCGGCCCACGCCGGGGTAGACAACCCGCTGGCGATCCCATTCAGCGCAGTTGTGGGTATTCCACTCTATATCCGGGCAGAAGCCGTTATCCCTCTGGCATCGGTATTGCTGGGCAAAGGAATGGGCATGGGGGCGGTGATGGCACTGATTATCGGTAGTGCGGGGGCCAGCCTGACCGAGGTGATCCTGCTCAAGTCGATGTTCAGAACACCTATGATTGTGGCGTTCCTGACCGTAATACTGGGGATGGCCGTCATGATGGGTTATCTGACCCAACTGCTGTTTGCATAAATGACAAAGGGCCTTCTGAAACAGAAGGCCCTTTTTTACACGGGAAAATTACTTGGCTATTGATGAGCGTGTGTTGATGAACAACCCCATCAGCTGGAACAACAACGCAGCCATTGAAATCCCCAAGATCAGAATACCGATCTCGGCCAGGTTAGGAACATAGTGTTGTACAGCACCAAACCAGGTCGATTTTGGCCCAAGAGACACCAACTGTCCGCTGGTCACAAAGGCAACCTCAGCCAGGAAAGACCAGAGCAAGGTCACCAGCATGGCCACTTTCACATTCATGAATGACAGCGCCAAGGCGATGACAAAACCGAGTGGCAGCCAGCCCTGTACCCACATACCGTTTCCCACACCGCTGTTTCTGATGCTGTAAACCCAGAGTACAGAGAGCAGGATAATCTGGGCTATCACTGCAAGCCGCCAAATACCCCATAAGCGTGGATTGAATGCGCGGGTTACTTGCAGCAAGCCGATAATGGAGACCCCACTGACCATGGCGCAGACAAGGGTAAACAGCGCTGACTGCGCCCCTGAAAATGCGGCTCTGGCCACGACAGTGCCAAACACCGACCCTAATGTCAGCGAGGCCAGACAGGCAATGACCAAGGTACTCCAGGCCAACATACGGCCTTTCGCAAGGTGTACTCCCTTCCATTCAGCCAAGAACTTAAGCAGTAACAACACCAGCTCAATGGAATAGAGTGTTCCCATCCACCAGATAGGGGACATCACGTTCGGGGACAAGACCAACCAGATGATGCTAAAGGGTGACCCCATCTCTGTCGCCAGTGCAGTGAACGCTCCCAGCAACAGGGCTATGGCGGTGAGCAGCAACTGCCTCTTGTTCTGTTTCAGCCAGTCATCATCCAATATCTCAGCCAACGCGAGCAAGATGGATGCCCCCGTGCTCATCAATGCCAGAAAAATGTAGGTGATCAGCGGCAGCGTCCAGATCATGCTGTCGTTGGTTTTGAATGAAGAGTGGAAAAACCACTCTTCAATAGCGAAAAAACCACCGAAAAGACAGCCAGCCACCGCCAGTAACAGGGTCATCCTGGATGTATTAGTCATAGCGCCTCCCTATACCCGGCGGGTTGGTGTGTATTGTCTGATATAGAAAACCTTGGCCTGAGTGCCTAATTCAGCTCTCAACGGTTTGCCATCAAATTGGCGGATCAGGACAGATACCTCACTGTTAGGGTCATCCAAATCGCCCACAACCCGAGCATGTGACGGACAGGCATCGACACAAGCAGGATTGAGCCCCACTTTCAGACGGTGGTCACAGAAGGTGCATTTCTCCACCTTGCCACGATGCCGCAATACTGGATAGGTGTTGCCACGCTCGGGGTTACTGTTGGGACATCCCTCACCTCCAGATGCTTCCAGCATGGTCTTGGGGGTGTAGGTGCCAGCAGGCAACACCCCATCTAGCCGCTGCCACTCTTCGTGGGGTTTATTCCAGTTGAAGCTGATGACACCGTATGGGCAATTCACCATGCAGGCCTTGCAGCCAATACACTTGTCGGGGTCGTGGAGTGTCAGTCCCCCTTCGCCCTTATGCATGGCTTTGGTAGGGCAGCCGTTGACACAGGGCGCATTGTCACAGTGGTTGCACATGGTGGAGATGTACTCAAATCTCACATCAGGGAAGACCCCTTCGGACTTGATGATCTTGTCGCACCAGTTAATATCGGGTGTGGTGTTGTTTTCCGCTTTGCAAGCGAAGACACAGCCACTGCAACCAACACATTTCTGTTGGTCAATTACCATTCCATAACGCATTGACTTGTCTCCTTACCTACACCTTCTCAACCCGGACACCAATCGCCCCGTAATATGCAGCAGACCCCGACAAATGCTCGTGAGCTGGCGGTAGGATGTCGTTGTTATTGCCACCTCGTGGCAGCTTGCCAAATTCCAATGCGGCAGTTCGTCCATAGGCCCAGTGCCCTTGACCAAAGGCCTTGGCAACCGTGCCTGGCCGGACACCCTCAAACAATGTCGCTTCACAGGTAATGCTGCCCTGTACGGTGGTGAGTTTGACGAGATCTCCCTCGCTCAACCCCAATGACTTGGCATCAAGCGGGTTGATCTTCACCACGTCTTTATTTTTCTTCTCCCCTGGATCCAAATCCCGGTTGCGCTGATACCAGGTGGTATTTGCCGAACGGCCTTCCCGGTTCAGGCGCGACTTGTGATCGACAAACAACATGGGATAGGCCTCGACATCGCCGAATCGGAATGGCGGCTCGTAGTGGGGAACATAGGCAAGTTCACCTTCGGCGGTGTAGTGACACGCATTCATCACCTCATTGACCGACTTGCCATGCTTACTGGCATGAGTTTCCAGTGCGACTTTTAGGGTTTCGCTGTAGAACTCGAACTTGTGAGTTGCTGTTTTCATCTTGCTCCAGCGAGATTCGAAAGAGTATGGCGATGAGTTCCAGACTCCGATCTTCTTGAAGTGCTCCCAGCCGTCAAAGCGATCACCATTGGTATATTGCGCAGGATCCCACAGTGGTTGCGTCATCAACTTGGTGGCAAACAACCCCAGCTCTGCGTGATTGGCGGGGCTCTTTCCGGTTTCAGGGTCTTTGAATTGCTCCTGGAAATAGCGCAGCGGGGCATCATAGCCACGCTTGGCCAGAGCCTCTGCTAACAGCCAAGGGAGGCCAGTCTCATCCCCAATGTCATTGCCGAGCGAAGTAACTAGCGGTGTTGTGATTGAAACCTGAGAGTGGCGGTTACCCGAGGTGCTCTGAATGCCCCATCGTTCAAACATGAAATGGGGAGCGGGTAACAGCAGGTCGGAGAACCAGCTGAATTCGCTGACGTGGGTCGAAACGTGAGCCACGAAGGGGACTTTCGCCAGCGCCTTTTCCCAACGACCGGCACCGGGGGCCGAGAAGGCAAAGTTATTGAAATAGCCCAGTAATACCTTGGGAAGGTAGGGGTCTTCTTCCAGAATGCTGTCTGCCACCACGTTGGTCATGACACCGGCACCACTCTCCCCTTTTTTCAATGCGGGCCATTCCAAGCGACCCACTCTGTCGATCTTCTCCTTCTTGAGGCCATGCTTGGCGATCTCATCCGCATACTCTTTGCCAGACGCAAAATCAGTCAGGAAGGTCTTGTTGTATTGCAGGACTCCACCTTTGCTATCAACGGCACCGAGCAAGCCATTCAATGCGTGGCAGGCAAGCCCAATGTAAGCACCGCGTTGTTGCATCTGGATGCCTCTGGAGCGCCAAATCTGGACTCTGGGAGCCGCATCCCCAAGCTTGTGCGCCAACCGCCGAATCTTCTCAACGGGGATACCGCATATGGGGGCTGCCCACTCGGGTGTCCGATCTTTCAGTTCTAGATTCCACCATTGCACCAGACCATGGGTATGACGCTCGGCGAAAAGCTCTGCGCTCACTGGCTGCCCGGTGACAAAGCGCTGCTCAGGGTCGGTGAAGTCACCAACGAATGGTTTATGCCAGAGCCCTTCGGTCAAGATCACATGGGCCAGTGCCAATGCAAGGGCGCCATCTTGTCCTGGAATAACGGGCAGCCACTCATCCGCTTTGGCAGCAGAGGATGAATAGCGAGGGTCTACAATGGCAACCTGAGCCTTATCCAGCATGTCTCCCCAGGCGGAGCTGTAGTAGGAGACCTGACGATTGGCGCTGAGCGGATCGACACCGAAGGAAAGGATATAGCGGGTGTCTTGGATGTCGTATTGGCGATATCCCCAGTCCCCTTCGGTAAAGAAACTGGAGAACTTGTCGGCTTCTGCGCAGAGGGAGCTATGGGTGATCGCGTTGGGTGATCCCAGCACTGCGGTAAAGTTCTTGATCAAGACATCGCTCAATTCCGAGTATCGGCCCCGCAATGCAACATAGCGATGGGTTTCATCATTGGCCCTTAACTCCATCAACTTGTCAGCGATGAGGTTGATCGCCTCTGGCCAAGAGATGGGCTTGAAGCCAGGGTCTATGCCCCGACCTTTCTGGGGGTTAGTACGTAGTAGCGGAGTCTTGAGCCTGTCGGCATCATAGAGTTCTTGCAGGGCGAGGTATTGTCTTGGGCAGCTGGATTTACCATGCACCTTGGAGTGCTCGTTGCCCCTGATATGCAGTGCTCTGCCATCGAGCATATAAACCTGCTTGGCACAAAATGAGGTGCAGCCATTACAGGTTGACGGCAGCCATTCCCCCTCACCGGGTCGATACACCATGCCAGCCTTGGCCATCGCCATGGTAATGGCATTGGGAGTGAAAATTGACGAAGCAGCTAAAGCGCTAGCGCCGAGCAAAAAGCCCCGTCTGGAAATTAAAAATTCATGTTTGTGAGCCGACATAGCATCAACCATCCATTGTGTCCCTAGATGATTAGCTTTGCAGGCATTCAAGAAATACGCATTTGACCAATATCAAGCAATGTTAACAATCCTTTATTCGTTGTTTAATTCTTGCTGCGTATCAAATAAATCCAGTTAGGGCTGTGATCTACATCACCTTCAACACTAACGAAAAGGCACTGGGATCACAAAAGTAAGTAAATAAGAACCATTTCTAGTTATATGGCTGACTTTATGTCAACGATCTCTGTATGGTGATGGAATTCACCGCAATCGTTAATAATTTTACAGGTTTTTTTCTTATATCTGTTCCATTCTGACAACTACAACGTTAGCTATTCCAAATTCTTTAAGAGTGTCACCGTGTTTTTTCTCATCATCAGGGTCATAAAAAGTCACAACCCATTTAGCATCAGGTCTGACTGATTGAACCAACTTTTTGAAGTAGGGTAAATCTACGTCAGCTAATGAGTGACCGAGAACATATACTTCATCAATATTGCCGAGCTTTGCAAAGAAAGCTTCATTGTTTTTTATGACCTGATCTGTGCCCTTGAAAGTGGCTGAAAAATACTGATTAATAGCATCTTTACCAAGCTCGAATGAGTAGTCATATTGTTCAGATTGATAATCCATCCAACGCTCTAAGTCTTCATCACTCAATCCTGATGGTGGTTCAGCAGGTTTTTCTTTGAAATTTTCAGGGGCAACACCATGACCGAGAATTAACTCACCAGCATGTGTATTGGCTTTTCCGTGAATAAATAATATGTTCTCATCGGGGACTGCATAGTATTGAGAAAGTGTATCTGTGTAGTTGAATGTGAGGTAAACAGCGTCCCTATCAATATTTACTGAACGGCCATGATCAAACATAGGAAACTGCACTGCCAAAATGAACTCTTCGAATGCTTTATACAGTTCAGTGGTTAGAAGGCCAAGTATTCTCTCCATTTCAATTAAAAATGTGTATCTGTCTCGGTCTCTAAAGTCATCTGAAGAATAGCTTGGCATTGCATCCGTGTTTGCTTCCAAAACAGAATCTTTATCAAGTAGTGACATACTTGTTTCAAATTCAGACCATAAAGGGTCTGACATTATTGTTGGACAATCTGGGTCTAAGTCAGCAAACCCGTAATAGTCGAGAAGTAGTTCATAAGTTTCCCTGTAGTTTTTTTTGAGATAAAGTCCAAAAGATGTATACCTAGTGTCAAGGCCATGATGAACATCAAATCCATTACCTATTACATACAACTTCATGTTATTCACCATTAATATCTAGTTCTTTGAAGCTAATGACTTCTGAGTCACCATCGGTCAGCTCAAAACATGTGTCTTGGAAGTAAAGTTCTTCAATGTGCGCGTTGGTTTTCAATCCATCTGGATAGGCAAGTGTTAGGTGAGCAGTATATGTTTCTTTGTGTTTTACGATTGACTCATTACTCAAGATGAATACATATTGCTTGTCTTCAGGATCCCAAGGTGAACGGTCATAATCTGAAAATTGGTACTCTGCCGTAACAACTACCTCAAACTCTACTTCGTATTCAGCACCTTCGGCACCGACATTCTGCAAGCTTTTCTTTTCAACATTCAGTGAGTTTATTTCTATAGAATTGATAATATCATCGAAAGGGTCTGCATGTTCATAGTTGAACTCGCCATCTTTTATAGCTTGCAGGGCATCCACTTTGATTTGCTCTAGGAGTTGTTCGAAAACTTCGTCAGCAAATTCGGCTGGCTCTTTGTACGCTTTGTCGCTTCGAACAATTAAGTCAATTAGGTCATCTACTTTTTCAAGATGAATGAAGTTGTCCTCTTTCTCACAGAAGGATTTCATATCGCCGTCGTCACTAACGATATAGACTGCATTCCCTCTAGCCAAGCTCACCTGTTTAATAGCCTCTAGCGCAAATGCATCAGGAAACTCGTGTTTTTTTGACTCTTTGCCAAAAGGTGGGTGGTTGTTGAAGTAAGCATCAAATACAAGTTGAGGGTTAACAATGCTTACATTTATTGTTTCAACGTAGCCATTTTCGACAAAATCATCAAATTTTTTACTGACAACAGTATAAATATCCTCGCCTTTAACCTTGGTAAAGATTCCATGACAGTCAAGGTTGGGAGTGTTTCTTAGGAACATCCCATCTCTTTGCATCTTACTTATCATAGAAGCTGCTTCTTCAGATTTTCGTTTAAGATGAGAGTCGATCTCTTTCCTTGTCACATCAGTAATGAGCAAGTGAATTTTCTCATCCTCAATTAGTTCTTGAAGACGACCAAGGGCATATTGTCCAAATTGATAGTTTTTCTTTTCAAAAGCACTTGTATCTATAAAAGCTAGCCTTGTCTGTAATTCCATAGTCAATACCTTGAATACATGCTGTAAATTGCCAAAAAATAAATTAACAAAACAATCAATTTACTAAAAACCAAATGCATATTAATTCATTGCCAAATTTTGGACAAGTAACAAATTAGCAAGGTGTGATGAGGAATTACTTTAAATTATTATGGTTATTTCCGATGTTGCAAACGGCTTCAACTTGATACCAAAGGAAGGGCGCACAAAAGTAATCTAAACAACAAGACACCGGTTTGAGGCCGGTGTCTAGTGATAACTAGATCTGTACATACTGGTAAGTCATGACCCACACCTGGTGCAACATTTGGCCCATGAGGTCGTAACTGTCGGTATGAACTGACACAAGCTTGATGGAGCGTATTGTCAGAGGGGCGCGATCAGTGTCCCTCTGATGAATGAGGGCAGCTAACAATCGCCGTCTGTCAGCTGAATAGTGGGCAAGTTTTGACGCTATGCCCACAGTGTAGAATTTTTTAAATTGCCGTTAGTCAACGGCAGGATGCCAGTATAATAAAATACTATTATTTTAATATGCCTGCGTACATACAATCCGTTGTTCATCATTTTTTAGTTTTTAGACAGACCTGTTATCGGTATTTACTATCCAAACTTACCGTTAGTTTTATTTTTTAACAATGATACAGTTTTTGCTCTGTAACCAGGAGGTAGTTTTTTTTCTAGGTCGGATTGTTTAAATCCAATAACCTCAGTTATCAGGTAGGTAATGGGTTTCAATCCCTGGAAAATATTCTTAGCCTCCTCAATGTTTAATTTTGTTTTTTTGTGAGATCTGATAATTTCATCACACAACGGACTTAGCATGTCGACCAGTGTCCCATCCTTACGTATAAGGTGGAAATTTAATGAATTACCCTTGTCTGATGTCGAGAGGAGGTGGTTTATTTTTATCGGATCAGCGATAACGCCTATGAACTCACCTATACGTCTATTTTGAATAAATCCAAATTCATCGCGATACTTTTCATCATCGGAAACTGATCTTTTTATAACGGGGTAACCACCCCAAAAACCTCTGGCATGATTCGCGAGATAGGAATTTTTAACGTCATTTTGTTGCTGTTTAGCCCATTCGGTAAATTTTATCACTTCATCTTGTGTTAGACTTGAAATTAGTGAGTAATCAGAATCTATATCAACAGTGCCAAGGTGCTCATGTTTGGATTTATATATTGACCTAATGGTTCCGTCCTTGAGTTCTAAATTTTCTTGAATGCTGATTGTTGTACTGAATGTGATTGTTTTTAAGTTTGAATTCAATCTTGCTATTGCCATATTACTAACCTCATAATTTATTGTTTTAATTATTTTATCTTTAATAACTCAATGCCATTTGGGATGGTTCTTCCAGTCCAATCATCGATCCATTTGTTAGCGTTGTGAATTGACGTGACTAACTCCTCCTGATTGGATGATGTAATCACAACGATGTTTGGTGCCTGTGCCTGTGCCTCTGTATCCATAACGTACCCATCGGGTAGGTTTGGTTCCAATCCGTGATTAACTGACTCAAAACCATTCTTGAATATGCGTTTTAATGCAGCCGTTATCGCGGCTAAGAACTCCTCAATCACTGAATCGGAAGGTTTTTCTTTCCATTCACATGAAAAATTAAGTTGTAGCAGGTTATGAGCGTTAAATCGTTTATCCCTGTATATGTATGACTTAACCCTACCTATAATTTTCTTATATTGCTTTTGAGTACAGCGAACCAATGCTATGAAATTTTCTATATATGTGTCACATTTAGATGTTAGTGATTTTTGGTTATGTTTTCTTTCATTTAAATTAACCTCTGATGCTATAGGGTTGATTTGTTTTAAATGTAAATTTGGCTCTGGTGAAATTTTGTTGTATTTTTGAAGTTCAGTTATTATTTTTTGTTCCTCTAAATTGTGAGTACGTAACTCTAAAATTTTATCATCTCTAGTTGGTGAGTATGTAATACCCTGTTCTAGTAGCCTGCCCCAGGCCGCACGGCGGCGTTTAACATGCGTTCCTGAAATCCATATCAGTCCATCAACACTGTACATAATGCCTGTTGGGACACCATTTTTTCTACGCACGGCAACCATCACATTATAGCCCCGCAACTTTTTTACGAGTCCAGAGATGGTTCTCGGTCTACATTCAAACACTCTATCTAAAACAGATCTTATAAGATTTTTTGGATCTTGCTGGGCTGACAACGTTCCTCTACCAGTGCCGGTTTTCATGTCTGTGATAGAATATTCAATTCCCCAGTTTTCATTAGGATTTTTTTGTTTAACGAGGCCAAGAATTTTTTCTATATCTCGTACCGCCTGTATGCAACGGTCATAATCGTTGTAGGTATTGACTAGAGTGCGATCTAGTTTTACGCGACATGCAACGATATGGATATGTTGGCAATGAGCGTCATTGTGTATTACAGAGGTCCATTTCGTGTCATTTCCATATCCCATCCGATCCATGAAAATTCGAGCTGACACGAACCAGTGATATGGGCTGAGGCTATCACCAGCAGGTAACGAAATTGAATAATGCGCACATTTCATTTCTCCAGAACCCAAATACAAATTCGCCTGCTGCTCTAGTTCTGTGAGCAGCCCACTGACATTATAATTTTTACCGCTTTCAGTGAGCGCCAACTCTGGGTAGCTGAATACATTTCCGCCAAGATAATTTATCTGTGTTGGGGCCTGTTTTTTATGGTCTTTCTTTTTGTTGTTAGAATTTTTGAATGGAGAATTCCTGAATATATAATTTAGTCTCCCAGAAAAACCTGGCGTCAGATCAAAAACCTCACCGATCATGTTTGCCCTCCACATGTGCTACGCCTGAAATATTTATCAGTAATTTATAGACGGATTGGATTTTCTGGAGGATCAAAACATTTTTGGAGTGATCATTTTTGACTTCATCAGAATGTAAATGGAGTCTACACTCCAAAATGAATTCGTTGATATCTGCCGCCAGCCTATTTAGCTGAGCTAACCAATGGATCAATTCTACATGACGGATAGCTGGCTTCGAGTCTATTTTTTTCTCGTTGAGTGCAATTGCACGAACGAGGTCGCTAATTTTAGCTACCCCGGATGCATGGCATCGTGCCTTTAATTTCTGATATTCGTCCGCTGTAAACGAAACTCGAACTCGCAGGGTGCGTTTGTCCGAGTCTATTTTGGGGGGTCTACCCCATTTTTGCCTTTTTATCATAAACACCTTCTTATAGTTGTTATTAGTGTTTTTGTTCCTATCTGTGAACAATAAGACCAGATAAGTAGCCACCTAAATATAGCTGGTAAGGAAAATTATCAAGAACATAATAATTTAAGTGTAATCTGTCATAAATATTGATGTTAAGCTACAAGGAAAAGTCTAAATCAATAATCTTGTTTTAATTATTGCAAATTATAAAAATGATATCAACCCTTCCAATGAAGTTATTATTGATTTTTGAAAAGTTATTTTTGAGTAAATTTTTAGGTTCGTAATTTTAGTTTTGATGATAGCTATGTCAGTGGCGTGATCACTCATTTTTTGACCGTAATAAATGGTCATTTTTAAATTGATTTTATCGGTAAGGATGGCGAAAACGGTTACAGAGAAATTTTGATCTGATAGCGGGTATTTCTACCACCCTCAGGCATTTTTTCAAGGCAGTCCGGGAATTCAGATAATAAGTGCGACACTCATGGTTAAGCGGTGAGAGGTAGTCAACTGCTGACGGTGGTACGCTTCAGCTCGCCAAAGTAGAAGCAGTATCACCATGAGTTATCAGCAGGTGACTGAAGGGCAACGATACCAGATATCGGCAAAGGATATCCGTTGCCGCCATGGCTCACTCCATTGGTGTTATCGTTCCACTGTCTATCGGGAACTGCGGCGTAACGCCTGCTAAGATAGCTACCAGCCTGGCTGCTGGCCGATCTTCGGCTCGGTGCTTTCTGGCAGATGGATTATCGGTAGCGTGAAATGGAACTCGGCTTGTCCAGCGATGGCGATTGTCAGCTGACAACGGAGTGATCAGTACATCAGTGCCCGCAGTCATCTGCATTATAAGTATCGTGAAATGGAAACCAAGCTGCTGGCTGGCAGCGATTGTCAGTTGACAACGAGGTGATCTGCGCCTCAGTAGCCGCTGGAAACCGCTTTATCGGTATCGAGAAATGGAAACCAAGCTGCTGGCTGGCAGCGATTGTCAGCTGACAACGAGGTGATCTGCGCCTCAGTAGCCGCTGCAAACCGCATTATCGGTATCGAGAAATGGAAACCAAGCTGCTGGCTGGCAGCGATTGTCAGCTGACAACGAGGTGATCTGCGCCTCAGTAGTCGCTGGCGACCCCATTATCGGTATCGTGAAATGAAATCCTGGCTGCTGGCCGATCTTCGGCTCGGTGCTTTCTGGCAGATGGATTATCGGTAGCGTGAGATGGAACTCGTCCTGTCCAGCGATGGCAATTGTCAGCTGACAACGTAGTGATCAGTACATCAATGCCCGCAGGCATTTGCATTATAAGTATCGTGAAATGCTTACAGTACATCAATCTCGGTATCAGCGATTTTTTCAGAATATCTCCCAGGCACAGGGTTGTTGAGATACCTGCCGGCTTCCTAATCGGCCGTCTGGACGATGCGTTTGTGAGTTGTGACACCGACGATTTCCTAAACAAGATCTCCTTTCCCTACTGGCCTCATGAGAGGACTGCCTAGTATCATCGCTACTCTGTGAGGGTCGACGGAGCACCGGATGTAGCGTTTGTGGGCAAACTTCTGGCCGAATGTGACGCATCTCCCTGATGCGTCCGATGACAACGAGTGTGGTTTCGCCTGGCACTGGCTGGAGCTGAAACTGTACCAAACCAGCTCAGGGCGGTTTGTATGCAGTGATAAGGTGAGGTGTTTGGCGTGTTCGAGTTTATTGCAAATCCAGGGCGGGCCATTGGGTAAGAGCAACAGCCATGCTATGGCTATGGCTATGGCAGCAATGATGCAGGCGAGACCCCAAGGGCCTTTGCGATCAAATAAACTTTTTCAAGGGTTACCCTAGTCTCCCCACGTTCGATTTTTCCCATATGACCACGGTCTATACCAGCAATTAGCGCTAGTTTTTCCTGTTGCATACCTCGTGCAGACCGCAGTTCTCGTACATTTTTACCGAATGCAGTTGCGAGCATCGTCAGCTCAAACTCGTCAGAATCCATGTTATCTCCTCACAAGAGGAGCTATGGTCTACATTATACGGCGCACTGTACACGCCTATTAGTACACTTGTATAATGACACGGCATATAAGCATCATTTGAGGGTGGATAATGTCCAATCAACAGATCATCCTGAGCCAGGATCAAAAAAGTGGCACAGTGACATTAATTTTTCACAATGCGGATTTCCTAGCCGCAGTAGGAGATTCGCTGAGAGTGGATTCACTCTTACATGTCACTATCAATCAATCCATATATGATGAATTTGTTAAGAGTGTGATGGGTTCGTTTGTTGCTGAGTTTATGGATTTTAAGAAAAATTGGCCGATACCTCAGGAGCTAAGAAGGTGAACAAGTCTCTGACATAAAATGCTGGTGCTCATATGGAGTCGTTTCTCGGGGCCATTATTAGTTATGCTTGGTATTCCAGCCAGTCTACAGCCCTTGGGTGAATCACATAGGTCGACAGTGGCACAAGTTAGATAGACGGCTCTTATGTTCCGCGAGCGTCACTAGCACGCCCGAGCTTTTTTGCCGAGTACGGTATCTGCCTCCCAATTGCCAAACTGCTTCCGGCTATCGACGATGGCGGGACGTTCATCAACCGAGCGCTCGTCCTAGATGAAGGTGCGCTTGCTGATGCGCCAGATAGGCAGGTAACCCTCCTGGTGGGCATTACGACGTCGCTCTCGATAAAGGGTGGAGCGATGAACGACAATGGCTTGCGCAGTGGCGGACACAGACACGCCCTGCGCAAAGTACGCGGATATCTGGTATCGTTGCCCCTCGGCCAACTGCTGATAACTCATGGTGATACTGCTTTTGCTTTGGCAAGTTGAAGAGTACCACAGCGTCAGCTGTTGGTTACTTCCCACCGTTTAACCATGAGTGTCGCACTTTTTATCCGACTTCTCGGTGCTCGGTACTAGCACCCATTGAAAAGCTATTTTTGCTTGTTAGCTGCATAGCTAATGATACTATATTGAACGTTTTTTGGTTTCCGTAACTGAGTTTCTGTTCAGCTAATTAAAATTGAAAAAAATAATGTAAATATTATGTTGTTATATTTGATTGCTCTATTAGTGGATTGAAAATGGAAACTATATCTCCCCAGAAAAGCCAATTTATTATGGAAAGGGGCGCAGGGTCGATAAACTTTGATTACGACCAATTTTTAGTTGAAGACCTTTTGGACGAAAATTCGTTAGCTGGATTTTACGGGCCCAGCGGTTCGAGAAAATCGTTCATTATAATAGATATTGCCTGTCGGATTGCATCAGGAAAGAAGTGGCAGGGCCGGGAGGTAAAACAGGGTGCTGTAATATATATTGCTGCCGAGGGAAGCAATGGCATGAAAAAACGCATGCACGCCTGGATTAATAAATACAATAATGGGCAAGATCTGGACAATCTGTACCGTATATCACAACCAATATTTGTATCACAGCCACAGGTTGTTACCGATTTGATTTTGGCTACAGAGAATGTTAAAAATGAAACTAATATGCCTGTAAGATTGATCGTTATTGATACGCTTGCACGCAGTTTTATTGGTAATGAAAACTCTGCTGAGGATATGGGGAAATTCATCGCTGGTTGTGATGAAATAAAATACAAAACTGGTGCAACAATTCTCATTGTGCATCACACAGGGAAAGACCTAGGTCAGGGTGCAAGAGGTGCCTATTCATTCAAAGCTGCATTAGACAGTGAGTATTTTATAACTAAGATAGAAGGCAATGGTACTATAACTACTAAATTAGAATGCACTAAAAATAAGGAGGGGAGTGACGGATTAAAAATGGAAATAAATCTACAGATCGAGGCTATAGGGAAAACTACAAAAGGAAAAACCATTGATACCTTGGTTGTCATAGACCATGATAGTCGTTTGGTCGGAGCCCCAAGTACTATACAAGATAAGAACAACCAGCGACCCCGTAAAGATAAAAAAACTAAAGAAATAGTTGATGAAAATTTCTAAAAATAATGACCACAATGTAAAGAATTTCGCTCTGGCTGCCCCATTTTTAGGGCGAATACCTGGGTTGTTCATGCCTATGCCAAGTGGTAAGCGTCCAATAAATATTATACTAGATGCTGAAAGTGGTCATGAAAAACTGCGTGTTGAATTGGCGGAAGGGCTTGATAGTTCAGACCAAAGCGTGCTTCTCGTATTAATCGCCCTAGCAGGAATTGATAGTAAAATAATTTCGTCAGCCAATACAGGGCCGAAGTCGAGTCTGTTGTGGAATGATTTGAATGTAAGTTTTGATGCTGAAACTGAACAATGCGCTTTAGTAACTACTACACAGACCGACATTTTAAACATTCTAGGGTGGAATAGATCAGGTCATGAATACAATAGGTTGAAGAAATGCTTAAATAGATTGAAGAATGTAAGTTTACTTATATCTAAGGGGGAGAGACAGTGGCGATCTGGGCTGCTGAGTTATCTAATTAACAACACGTCGGCAATTGGTGGGGAAGATATCGTCTATGTTGTTTTGAACTCCAAAATTGCAAGGGCACTCGATGGGGGACAGTACGCTAGGATATGTTTGGAGGAGCGTCGTTCGCTTAGCTCAAATATAGCCAAGTTGCTTCATACATGGCTTTCATTCAATATCAATCATGGCTACCACTTATCTCCTTATATAGATACCCTAGTACAGCGGATTTGGGGAGAGCCATGCAAGCCTCACCAATCTAAATCAAAAACAGAGTATGAAAAAAAAGAGATAAGGCGTAAACGTGCTGAGATTGTTACTGCATTGAAGCAGCTCAGCGAGTTGGACGGCTGGAGAGTTCGGTTTAATGACAAGGTTGGCTCTAATAGGCAGGTTGAGGTGAAGCGTTTAAGAGTCATCAATGGGGCTGTAGAAAAGAGTAACCCATGACGTTAAAGCGATGTACGCCGTCAGCGTTAAAGCATGGTACGTTGCTACGTTAATTCATGGTACGAAAATTGATTGTGAAATCTCTTGCAGCCCTTGCCCTACAAGGGCTTCAGCCATTTCGTTTTTCAGCTGTTTAAGAATAACTTAAAGAATAGCCAATTTTATTAAGAAACCATACTTAGTTTCTTTATTGCTCAGTGTTTCACACAGAGCATCATGGATGGCCAGTTCCTTTTTCTGTTGGTTGTAAATTTATAGATGCTAATCTATGCGTTTTAAATTTAGTGGCCATGCACAGAATAAACACCGACCATGAAAATGGTATTATCACCCTTAGCCCCTCATCTTGAGATAAGTGGGTTCACATCATGATGCTCATAAAATGACCACATCTTCATGGGAAAGTCGTGTACCTTCCAATTTGGGCTGGTGAACAATTAACGATTTCCATAAGTAAAAATTGTAATGCCATCTGTCCATAAAAAAGTCCCAGACCACATCCAAGAATTAATGCGGGTATCAATTTTTTGATAAAATTAAAATGGGGGCGAAGCCCTAAAATTTTAAAGCGAAGCGCCTAATAATACAAATCGAATAACAACGAAGTGGCACGAGCGTGTGCGAAGCTAACACGCGGGTGTTTAAATTTCAATTGTGCTCAGATATCACTCGCTCGCTATGGTAGTGATAGTATTTTTATTCAACGTTAGAAATCTATCTATTTATCATTTGTCTTTTTTATTTCTATCCAATTCAGCAGTTCGAATTCGTCTCATAGTTGCATGAGAGTAGTGCCGTTCGATCATTTTTACGCTGTTGCCGACCTGCGCAGCAATGTGTGCAAGCGGCTCTCCCCTAAGTATCTCATTAGTTATATAGGTATGCCTGAACCAATACAATGTTCCTTCAACTTCCATCTCATCAGCGAAAGATCGCCAAATCTCGGCAGGGCGTTTTAGTTCGAATAGGTACTGGGTTGGAGCCTTAGCTTTGGCTTCAGAAATTTTTTCAAATCCCTGTATTTTAGCTAGCGGAGACATGACCTCAATTATAACCTTGCTCTCCTGCCCACTCCTTGAAATAATCATCTCACGGCCCTCTTTTATCGTGCCCTCCATTTTCCCCTTGCGTACTTTTAAGTAATAATCTTTTTCTGTTTTTAGATCATCCCATCTAACACCAAGTGCCTCATTCCCTGTTCTAATACCGGTTAAATAAAGAAACCTGCAATACAAGTTAAAAATTACTCTATCGGTGTTTGTTGGGGATAATGATTGCCATTTAGTTAATTTATCAAAAATTGTTTTTATTTGATTAGGTTCCCAGCACTCTCCTTTTATAATATTTTTAGTTTCTACTTTATTGCTCATGTCAGGTATCGAGCTTATGAGGGCTTGTTCTTTTGCTTCAAGCAAGATCCTTCTCAATACAATATGGATTGAGTTGGCAAGTGATTTTCCTGGAGCATCATGAGTCTCACAGTATTTATTCCAAAACAGTCTAACTGATCTATCGTTGATGCTAGCAATCTCTTGCTCACCAAAATATGGAAGGAGGTGATTCTTGATCAGGCTAATGTAGTATGTATCTATAGGCTTAGAGCGCTTCAAGTAGAATTGAACGATTTCATTCGCTATTGTTTTAAACGTAATACCCTTTTTAAGCGCAACACCACTCGATAATTTAATTTTTAACATCAGTGCTATTTGATGTGCTTCGGACGTTGCATCTCGTAAGTCGAGTTTCCGTGTGCTCTGACGATAGTCATAAATGCCATCTGCTGGTTGATGGACTCTACAGTGCCATCTGGAGCTGCCTTTTTGTTTGAATAGTGTTATGCCCCCGCCCAAATCATGACGATTTTTGAACGTGCTCTGACTGTCAGCCTCGATCCTCTCTGCCAGCATTCTAGCCAAGTCATGTACAGAAAATTTACTCAACACATCGATCAAATCGCTCATGAGAAGCCCCTAATACTCAACGCAGTCTCATACTAGCATTGTGTATAGTTCCATGGATATCAATTTGAAGATTGTTGTAAGTGACTGAATTTATGGCGGTATGTTATGTTGCGTTCTGATTGCAAATCAGGACGGCGCCACCTGATGGCGTCGTGTGGGTTCATCGGTGGCGCGACCGTCTTCGACGCACGGCCATCCGATGGGGGTACATCGGAGCAGGAGGTGACTCGATACTCCGGATATACGGGGTGCGAGATTGTACTCGTGACCGCCTCGTCATGCAATTTGGGACGGCCTTGGCATGCCTGCGCCATGTTCATTTTACGCTCAGACTGGGGTTGCTAGAGTGCAAGGGGTGAAAGATGCCCCTGAGTTGGCTGTGAAATGGATCTTTTCGGCGAAAAAGACCATCTCCAAGTTGAAATTTTGCCCTGCTCGGGAAAGAATGCGCGCTCGGTTGTTGGTCCCCGGTGACGGGCCCACAAGAGACCGATGATGAGCAGGGCAAAGGCCCACAGGAACAGGAAACCATACAGGAATTTTATGAATCCCCTTCGCATTGCCGCTTCGGCTCTTTTATGTACGCTGGCGCTGGTCAGCCAGCAGGCCGCCGCCGTTGAATACCAGCTGCCTGCAGCCAACAGCCGCCTGATCGGTGAGAACCAGGAATACGTGGTGCCCGCAGACAACCGTCCGCTGGAGCAGATCGCCTCCGACTTCCAGCTGGGTCTGACCAACATCATGGAAGCCAACCCCGGCGTCGACCCCTACTTGCCCAAGGCGGGCAGCACGCTGATCATTCCCCATCAGCTGATCCTGCCCAACGCTCCCCGCGAAGGGATCGTCATCAACGTGGCGGAGATGCGTCTCTACTACTACCCGAAGGGCAAGAACGTGGTGCATGTGCTGCCCATCGGCATCGGCCAGCTCGGGGTCAACACCCCGGAGAACTGGATCACCAAGGTTGAACGCAAGCGTGCCAACCCGACTTGGACCCCGACCGAGAATATCCGTCGCCGCTACGCCGCCCAGGGCAAGACCCTGCCCGCGGTCTGGCCGGCCGGCCCGGACAACCCCATGGGCCTGCACGCGCTCTACATCGGCAACCTGTACGCCATCCACGGCACCAACGCCACCTTCGGTATCGGTTTGCGGGTGAGCAGCGGCTGCGTGCGCCTGCGCGCCGACGACATCAAGTACCTGTTCGATCACGTGCCGGTCGGCACCCGCGTCCAGTTCGTCAACCAGCCGGTCAAGACCACGGTCGAGCCGGATGGCGGTCGCTACATGGAAGTGCACGAGCCGCTGTCGCGCACCGAGGAAGAGTTCAACTCCACCGCCTCCGTGCCGCTGCCCATGACCCCGGCTACCACCCGCTTCATCGCCCATGCTGACAGCGATTCCAACGTGGTCAAGCAGGTGCTGGAACAGCGTACCGGCATCCCGACCCGCCTCAATCCAGAGGCGTAATGGCCGGCAAGTGCAGTTAAACAACAACGGCGACCATCAGGTCGCCGTTGTTGTTTCTGCATATCCGGACGTCAGCTGGCTGGTGGGGCATAGAGAGCCAGCCAGTTGCCTTCGGTATCTTCGATGATGACCCGGGAGCCATGACCGCTGCCGATGCTGTGCAGAGGCTCCAGCACCCGCCCGCCGAGCCGGGGGACCAGCAGTTCCGCTTCCTGCAGCCTGTCACCGAGGGAGAGATAGATGAGGGGACCGGCACCGCCGGGCTGGTGATATTTGTCCATGGGGCCGAGACAGGCCGCCGCGTTGCTGCCGTCGTGGCGCAGCATGGCAAAGCGCATGGTCTCTTCCTGGATGGGGGTGACCTGCACATCGAGCAGGGCCGAGTAGAAGTCCATGGCGCGATCCAGATCCCGTGTCGGAATGTCGGCCCAGACCAGGGTGTTGTCCATCGTCGTATTCTCCAGAGTTCCCGGCCAACGCGGTCGGTGGCTCTTTGAGGTTAGAAGTGGCTGTCGGGGGGCGCCATGGATAAAAAAAGCGGCGCCTGATGGCGCCGCTTGAAGGGGGAAGAGCCGAGTAAGGCTCCCCCTCTTATTTGCCGGCAATGCTGAGCCCGCCAAAGCGGATCAGCGGGGCATAGAAGTCCTTGCCATCGTCATGGTGCAGCTGGTTGCCGACCGCTTCCAGCTCCCCGAGCAGACGATAGAAGTTGCCCGCCACCGTGATGCCGCGTACCGGTGCCACGCGCTCGCCATTTCGGCAGAGGAAGCCGGAGGCACCGAACGAGAAGTCGCCGCTCACCGCATCGGCCCCGGAGTGCAGGCCGTCCAGCTTGACCAGCTCCAGGTACTCACCGTTTTGTACCTCGGCCTCGCCGTGGGGGCCGAGCCCGAACACCAGGTGACGAGGGGCCACGTCCAGGGCACTGCGGGCACTGCGGGCGGCTGCACCGTTGCTCGTCACGCCGAAGTGGCGGGCGGTGGCGCTGTTGTGCAGCAGGGTCTTGAGCTCCCCCTCGCCGATGAGCAGGAGATCCGAAGTGGCGGCCCCTTCGCCGTCAAACGCCTTGATCTTCATGCCCCCCGGCATATAGGCACGACTCTCCAGGGTGAGCCAGCGAGAAGCCACGCTTTGGCCCAGCTTGTCGCGCCAGGGGTTGATCCCCTGCTGGGCCCACTTGCCAGACAGGGCGGACTGGAAGCAGCCAAACAGGCTGGCAAAGCAGTGGGTGCTGAAGATGACGCTGTAGCGACCGCTCGGCACCGCCTCACCCATCAGCAGGCCATCGGCCACGGCGTGGATCTGGCGGATGAGAGGCTGGCTCTCCAACTCGTCGAAGCGCCGTGCGTACTGTCCCTGGTAGTGCATGGACTGGCGGCCCTCCCGCTCGATGAGAGCGGAGCTGTGGCAGCCGACGCTGAACTCCTGATGTTCGCAGAGGCTGCCTTGGCTGTTGGCAAGCCAGAGGCGGCTCTCCCCCTCGAAGAAGCCGTTGTAGGGGGCGCCGGTCACGTCCGGCAGGGCCAGCATGTCGGACTCGAGGCGCAGGGTCAGGGCAATCTTCTCTTCCACCGCCGTGGTGTCGGCCTGATGTATCTCGGCGCAGTCGGTGATGAGCCTGCTCTGCTGCACTGTGATGCGCTGATCCGGGTCCACCTTGGCGAAGCGGCTCGCATCGAGCGCATCCTGCACCATGGCGTCCAGGGCCGACGCGTCGAGGGACTCGGAATAGGCGATGCCGACCCGGCCTTCCTTGATGAGGCGAATGCCGATCTGCTGGCTGCTGGTGACCTTGTATTCACTGAGTTCGCCCTTGTCGGCCTTGAGGGAGAAGGCCTTCTCCTGATTGGCGATGACGTCCGCCTCGGCACCCAGATCGGCGACCTGGTCCAGCAGACGGGCAAGCAGTTGGTTCATGTCGAGTTGGCTCATCAGGCGTTCCCTCCGACCAGAATGTTGTCAACCTTGAGCGGCGGCTGGCCGACTGCAACGCGAATGAGGCGGGAGAAGGAACCGCATAGAGTGTCATGGATGTTCATCAGGCGTTCCCTCCGACCAGAATGCTGTCAACCTTGAGCGGCGGTTGGCCGACCGAGGCGGGAATGGATCCGGAGACCGAGCCGCACATGCCGGCGGAGAGGGCTAGATCGTGCCCCACCATGGAGATCTCCTTCAATACCTGCGGGCCGGTGCCGATCAGGGTGGCCGACTTGAGGGGACGGGTGATCCTGCCCCCCTCGATGAGGTAGGCCTCCTGCACGTTGAAGTTGAACTCGCCGGTACCGGGCTGCACAGAGCCACCCCCCATCCGCTTGGCATAGATGCCGTGTTCCACGGTTGCCAGCATGTCGTCGAGGCTGTAGTTGCCCGGTTCGATATAGGTGTTGCGCATGCGGGAGGCGGGGGCGAACTTGTAGGATTCCCGGCGCCCGGAACCGGTGCGGGCGTAGCCGGTGCGAAGGGCCCCCATTCTGTCCACCAGGAAGCCGGTCAGCACGCCGTCCTTGATGAGCTGGGTGTGCTGGGTCGCCATCCCCTCGTCATCGACGTTGATGGAGCCCCAGGCGTTGCCCTGCAAGCCCTCGTCCACCGCGCTGACCGCGGGGTTGGCGATGAGCTGGCCCATCTTGTCGTGGAACACGGATGCCTTCTTGGCCACCGAGGTGGTCTCCAGCAGGTGACCGCACGCCTCGTGGAAGATGACGCCGCCAAAGCCGCTCTCCATGATGACCGGCAGCTTGCCGCTCGGGCAGGGGGCGGCTCCCAGCTTCACCAGTGCCTGGCGGGTGGCGGTGAGAGCCAGCTCGCGGGGATCGATGCTCTCGGCATGCTCCCATCCCTTCATGGCTCCGGGGGCTTCATAACCTACGCTCTGCTCGCCCCCGTCCAGGGCGATGGTCTGGGCCATGATGCGGTTGTAGTGGCGGCGATCGCTCACCTGCACCCCTTCGCTGTTGAAGATCTCCACCTCCTGCTCCCAGCCGAGCACGTTGCCCGAGAACTGGCTCACCTTGTCGCTCTCGGCGCGGGCCGCAGCGTCCATGGCATGCAGGTAGGCGATCTTCTGCTCTAGCAGCTTGTCGGCCGACAGCGGCAGAGCGATCGGGTTGCGGTCGGTCAGGCGGGTGAAGTCAAAGGCAGTGGCGGTGACCACGGGGTCACGCTTGTCCTTGGCCGCCAGCAGGGTAACGATGCGCAAGAGCTCGTTGCGATCGGCCAGATTGGTGTAGCCGTAGAGCACCTTGTGGCCGTAGCACAGGCGAACGCCGATACCGAAGTCGAGACCACCGCTGATGTTCTCTATCTGGCTGGAGAGCAGGCTGAGCTGGCTGCGGCGCTTGCGCTCCACAAACAGCTCGGCGAAGTCGGCACCCAGAGCCAGCGCGTGATCGAGCACGTCGCGGGCGATGGCGGGGGCCAACAGGGAGAATGAAGTCATAGAATATCCTTTTCTGGTCTGTCCGTTTGCTTCCGACACCCGGCGTTGTGTTGTTATGGGGTGTCGACCTCATTGTTGCAGACCAGAAGCAAAAAGTCGCTATAGCGTCAGCCGATGATACCAAACGAGAAAATCGGTGCGATTTATGCGCCCGGCAGCCCGAGCGCAGGCTACCGGCAGGGGAGGTTGGCGCCTCTCATGGCGCTCGCTTGATATGAGGTCGACCCACGGCTCGATGCGGGGTCGGTCTGGTCGTCCATTGGCCGGCGTCGTCGAACATCCAGGCGGCCAGGATCAGAGCAGTTCGTGGATCTCGTTCAGGATCTGGTCGACCCACTGCTCGATACGGGACTCAGTCTGGTCGTACTGGTTGGCGTCATCGAGGGCCAGCCCGACGAAGTGACGGCCATCGTCGATGAGCGCCTTGGAGGCGTCAAACTCGTACCCCTCGTTGGGCCAGTAGCCCACCAGCTTGACCCCCTTGGGGACCAGCTGATCGTGCAGCAGGCCGAGGGCATCCTGATACCACTCCCCATAGCCCAGCTGATCGCCCATGCCAAACAGGGCGATGATGCGTCCCTCCAGATGCAGGTCGGCGATGTCTTCCCAGCGAGATTCCCAGTCCTCCTGCAGCTCGCCGAAGTCCCAGGTGGAGATGCCCAGGATCAGGATGTCGTACTCCTGCATGCGGGCGAGGGGCACATCCTTGATGTTGTGGAGATCGACCAGCTCGGGGCCGATGAGGGCGCGGATCTTCTCGGCGGCCATCTCGGTGTAGCAGGTGGTGGAGCCATAAAACAAACCTATCTTCATCGCTCTTCTCTTGATCGCAGTCGGCAAGGGGCGTGACCGGCACAGCGGCGCCCGGGGGGAGGGCGCCAGTCTAGCAGATTGCGCCGGGCTCTTCACCGCCTGAGGGGATGTGCAGCCTTGCCTTGCGGCCCGGGTGGGTCGGCACGTTACAATGGCGACCTGTTTCCCTGAGCGCGGAGCACCATGAGCAAAGCAGAACCCCATCCCCTGATCGAGCCGTTTCTCGACGCCCTCTGGCTGGAGCGGGGGCTTTCCGACAACACGGTCAGCTCCTATCGCACCGACCTGGAAAAATTTGCCCTCTGGCTCGATGAGCAAGGCGGTTCCCTGCTGCTGGCGGGGCTGGACGACATCCAGCACTACCTCGCCTGGCGGGTGGACCATCAGTTCGCGGCCAGCAGCACGGCCCGTTTCCTCTCGGCCCTGCGCCGCTTCTACCAGTACCTCAATCGCGAGAAGCTGCGCAGCGACGATCCCACCGTGCTGCTGGAGGGGCCAAAGCTCCCCAAAAAGCTGCCATCGGATCTGAGCGAAGCCGAGGTGGAGGCGCTGCTGCAAGCGCCCCTGGTGGACGACCCGCTGGAGCTGCGGGACAAGGCAATGCTTGAGCTGCTCTACGCCACCGGGCTGCGGGTGTCCGAGCTGGTGGGGCTGACCGCCGAACACGTCAGCCTGCGCCAGGGGCTGGTGCGAGTGGTGGGCAAGGGCAACAAGGAGCGCCTGGTGCCCATGGGGGAGGAGGCGGTGCACTGGCTGGAGCGCTACTACCGGGAGGCGCGTACCCTGCTCCTCGGCGGCACCAGCTCGGACGTGGTGTTCCCCTCCAAGCAGGCGCGCATGATGACCCGTCAGACCTTCTGGCACCGCATCAAGCTCTATGCCCAGCGCGCCGGCATCCAGGGCGAGCTCTCCCCCCACACCCTGCGTCACGCCTTCGCCACCCACCTGCTCAATCACGGTGCCGATCTGCGAGTGGTGCAGATGCTGCTGGGCCACGCGGATCTCTCCACCACCCAGATCTATACCCACGTGGCCAACGAGCGGCTCAAGGCACTGCACGGCCAGCACCACCCCAGAGCCTGATCGCCTCACCTGCCTTGCAACAAAAAACCGCCCGAAGGCGGTTTTTTTCAGCACACGACAGGGAGGAAACGGTTATTTCCCCTGCTGGGATTTCAGCAAGTCGCGGATCTCGGTCAGCAGCTCCTGATCCTTGGTGGGGCCGGCCGGGGCAGCGGCTTCCTCTTCCTGCTTCTTCTTCAGGGTGTTGATGGCCTTGAGCCCCATGAAGATGGCGAAGGAGATGATCAGGAAGTCGATACAGGTCTGGATGAACTTGCCGTAGGCGATGACCACGGCAGGGGCATCCCCTTCGGCGGCCTTCAGGGTCACGGCGAGATCGCTGAAATCCACGCCCCCCAGGATCAGCCCGATGGGGGGCATGATCACGTCTCCCACGAAGGAGGAGACAATCTTGCCAAAGGCGGCACCTATGATGATACCGACCGCCATGTCGATCACATTGCCCCTGGATGCAAAGGCCTTGAACTCTTGAATAAGACTCATTTTTCCCCCTATAAATGGACGACGTGCCACCTGAGCGCACGTCGATTTGAATAATAAAACATCAGCAAAACAGAGGGATGACTAAAGATGTCTCCCGTCGTCCTGATTAGCTTGCGGGGCTCAAGCCCGATTGGCAACCTGTCATCCCGTGATTTTTTCTTGCGGACGTTATTAATCGATCACTAATTAAGGCCTTTGGGAGAGGGAATTGTCTGGGTTACCTTATGAGACCCTTCAATCATGCCAAGTGAATGAGCTGATGCGATATTTACTGCTGGGAATGATGCTGCTGTGCGCTTTTGCGGCCAGCGCGGGGATGGACCCCCATGTGTTGAAACAGACCATAGAGCAGCGCCTCGGTGTGCAGGTCTACCTGGTGGACGAGACCCCCATGCCGGGCCTCTATCTGCTGGGCACGGCCCAGGGACTGCTCTACAGCGATGCCAGGGGAGACTATGTGCTGCAGGGCTCCATGCTGGATCTGGCCCACGACATGAGAAACCTCACCCGGCTCAGCCAGCAGCAGCAACGCAGGCTGGCGCTCTCCCAGATAGGGGAGGCCCGGCTCTGGCTCAAGGCCACCCCTGAACGCCACCGCCTCACCCTGTTTACCGATCTCGCCTGCGGTCCTTGCCGCATCGCGCTGGAGGAGTTGCCCCGCTTGCAGGCGAGGGGCGTGAGCGTGCAACTGCTGCCTGCGCCTGTCGCCGCCTCGGATCAGGCTAGCTGGTGCGATCCCGGGCTGCTGCGCGAACTCAACTTCAGCGATCGTTTGCCTGAGAGCGGTTGTAATGCGATCCTTGCCCATCATATCGGCCTGAGCCAATGGCTCGGGATCAAGGCGTCACCGAGCTGGGTCCTGCCCAATGGCGACCTGGTGCGCGGTTACCAGAGCCCCGAACAACTGCTCAAGATACTGGATCACATCAATGCCCCTGCTAATCCGTCGTCGTCCGCGAGTTGATGATTCCCATCTGCCCGCCACCCTGCACCCGCTGCTTCGCCAGATCTTCGCCAGCCGCGGGGTAGAAGACCCTGCCCTGCTGGAGCGCAGCGCCAACCAGCTGCTGCCGCCCCAACGTCTGTTCGGCATGGCGCAGGCGGTGCCGCTGCTGGCCGAGGCGCTGACGGCGCAAAAACGCATTCTCATCGTCGGTGACTTTGACTGCGACGGCGCCACCAGTTCGGCGCTGTGCGTGCTGGCCCTGCGCGCCATGGGCGGTCGCCACATCGATTTTCTGGTGCCCAACCGCTTCGAGTTCGGTTATGGCCTCACCCCGGAGATCGTCGAGCTGGCAGTGGCCCGTGGCGCCGAGTTCCTGATCACGGTGGACAACGGTATCTCCAGCATCGCCGGGGTGGCGGCGGCCAAGGCGGCCGGCATGCAGGTACTGGTTACCGATCACCATTTGCCGGGCCTGGAACTGCCTGACGCCGACGCGATAGTGAACCCCAACCAGCATGGCTGCGACTTCCCCTCCAAGTCGCTTGCCGGGGTCGGGGTCGCCTTCTATCTGATGGCGGCCCTCAACACCCATCTGCGCCAGAGCGGCTGGTATGAGCGTCAGGGGCTGCGCGCCCCCAACGTGGCAGATTACCTGGATCTGGTGGCCCTCGGCACCGTGGCCGACGTGGTAGCGCTGGATGGCAACAACCGCATCCTGGTTCATCAGGGTTTGCAGCGGATCCGGGCCGGCCGTTGTCGCCCCGGCATCCAGGCGCTGGTGGATGTGTCGGGCCGCGACGGTCGTCGCCTGTGCGCTGCCGATCTCGGCTTTGCGCTGGGGCCGCGCCTCAACGCGGTGGGCCGGCTCGATGACATGTCCCTCGGGGTCGCTTGTCTGCTCTGTGACGACATCAACCTGGCGCGCCAGTTCGCCTCCGAAATGGACAGCCTCAACCAGGAGCGCAAGGAGATCGAGCAGGGGATGCAGCAGGAGGCGCTCGCCACTTTGGAGCAGATCCGTTTTCGTGACGGCGAGGTGCCCTCCGGCATCGTGCTGCACCGAAACGAGTGGCATCAGGGGGTGGTGGGGCTGGTGGCCTCCAAGGTGAAGGAGAAGTACTACCGCCCGGTCATCGCCTTTGCCGAGAGCAGCGAGACCGAGCTCAAGGGATCCGGGCGCTCCATCCCGGGGGTGCACCTGCGCGATGCGCTGGAACTGCTCGATACCCGCCACCCCGGCTTGATGGGCAAGTTTGGCGGCCACGCCATGGCGGCCGGGTTGACCCTGCCCAAGGCCAATATCGAGGCCTTCGGGCGGGCTTTTGAGGCGGTCATCGGCGAGCTGGTGACCCCTGAGCTCTTGACCGGGGTGCTGCTCACCGATGGCGAACTGCTGCCGGACGAGCTCACCCTCGAGCTGGCGGAGCTTATTCGCGCCTCCGGCCCCTGGGGTCAGGCCTTCCCCGAGCCGCTGTTTGACGGCGAGTTCGTGCTGGTGCAGCAGCGGTTGGTGGGGGAGAAGCACCTCAAGATGATGCTGACCACGGATTCCGGCCACGCGGTGGATGCCATCGCCTTTGGCGTCGACTTGCAGCGCTGGCCCGATGCTTCGGTGAAGCGGGTGCGGCTGGTCTACCGGCTCGACGTCAACGAGTGGCGTGGCAACCGCAGCGTGCAGTTGTTGGTGGAGCATCTGGAAGCCGCCGGCCTCTGATCCCGCGAGTCTCTCTTGCTGTCGATGACGGCCACCTCAGGGTGGCCGTTTTTTTATGGTGTGAACCCGGATGTGGTCGTTGACCCGTCTATTGCTTCACAGTTTAAGCTTCCCTTCATCGGGTCACGGACCCCTCAGCGAGTGGTTGTCATGAAAATATCCGAACTGGCCCGGCGCTGCGGCCTGGCCCGCTCCACCCTGCTCTATTACGAGAAGCTGGGGGTGATTGCGGGCACGAGGGGCGCCAACGGCTATCGCCACTACGACGATGACGATCTGCAGCGGCTGCGGATGGTACAGGCCCTGCAGGCGGGTGGCCTCAGCCTCAAGCAGTGCCTCGCCTGTCTGGCGGGCGAGCTGGAGCAGGCGACACTGGAAGCCCGGGTCAGGGAGCTGGATGAAGAGCTGGCGCGGATGCAACGCGCCCGGGATTTGCTGGCAGATCTCGCCGGTTTGCGTGCGCACTCCGGCGACGAGTTCAAGGCCTGGCAGCAGCAACTGCAGCATCAAGCCCCGCAGGCTTACTTTGCCTGGGTGATGCAGCAGGGATTCAGTGAAAAAGAGCGCTACCACCTGCAGTGGCTCAGCAAAGACATGAATGAACATGAACGTTACATCCGGGATTTCAAGCTGCTGCTGGATGGCATGAGCTATTGGGGGCCGGGCGATAGCCTCTTCACCCAGCAGCAATTTGCCGCGCTGCCCAGCCAGCCTCGCCGGATCCTCGACATGGGCTGTGGGCGCGGCGCCGCCACCCTGGCGCTGGCACAGGTGACGGACGCCACCATCGTAGCCATCGATCTGGACGAGGAGGCGCTGGCCGCCGTGGCCCGTAGCGCCAGTGCTGCGGGGCTGAGTCAGGTCACTACCCTGTGCGCCAACATGGCGGCGCTGCCGGCAGACCTGACCCCCGCCGATCTCATCTGGGCCGAGGGGAGCGCCTACACCATCGGGGTGGCCAACGCCTTGCAGGCATGGCGGCCGTACCTTGCCGATCCTGCTGCCTGCCTGGTGCTGAGCGACCTGGTGTGGCTGACGGACACGCCGCCAGAGGAGGCACTGGCGTTCTGGCAGCGGGATTATCCCGCCATGCAGACCCTCGCGGGCCTGCTCAAAACGGTGCAGGAGGCGGGTTATCGCTGCCTGTGGCACACCGAGTTGCCGCAAAGGGCCTGGGACAACTATCTGGATCCCATCGAGCGCAATCTGGCGCGCCACCGTGCCGAGCTGGGGGATAGCCCAGCCTGGCAGGATCTGAGCCGGGAAGTGGCCATCCACCGCCAATACCTGGGCAGCTATGGCTATGTGATCTGCTGCCTGCAGACAGTCTGATCAGGCCATCCATTGAAAGAGAGCAAACGGAGAAAACCTTATGAATATTCTCATTCGACCTGAAACGGGCGCCGATCACGACGCCATTGAAGCGCTGACCGTGGCCGCGTTCCTCAATGCCCCCCATACCGATCACAACGAACAGCTGATCGTGCGCGCCTTGCGCCAGGCCGGGGCACTCAGCCTGTCGCTGGTGGCGGAGCAGGCGGGGCGGGTGGTCGGCCACCTCTGCTTCTCGCCGGTCACCATCAGCGATGGCAGCCCGCACTGGTATGGCCTTGGCCCCATTTCCGTCTCCCCTGCGCTTCAGGGCAGGGGGCTGGGGTCACGGCTGATGGACGCGGGTCTGGCCGAGCTCAAGGGGATAGGGGCGGCCGGCTGCGTAGTGCTGGGGGATCCCGGCTTCTACGGCCGTTTCGGTTTCGTGCCCGAGCCGGGGTTGACGCTGCTCGGCGTGCCGCCCGAGTACTTCATGGCCTGCTCGTTCGGCGCTGCCATGCCCAGTGGTGAAGTGCGCTACCACCAGGCCTTCCAGCAGGGGTGAGCCCTCACCTTGAGGAAGATGCAAGTCGCTTTCTCAAGGTGGTGCAACCTTGTCGGTTTTAGGAAATGGGGCGGTGTTTAATATCAACCTTTCTGATATCTCATGGTGGAAAATGCAATAAGTGACGGTATTGTGATATATTCCACCTGTAATTTTTCTTGACGGACCGCCCCCTTGTCATCCTCTCGCCGCCCCTCGTCATGGCCGATGGTGCTTGCCATCGCCTGCCTTCTGTGGCTTGCCGCTGCGGCGGCGGCAGGGGTCGTTGCAACGCCGGGAATGGAGACGCAAGGGCAGGAGTGGCCGATGCTGTTCCATGAGCCAGCGAACCCGGGGCTTGCCGACAACGTCAGCCTGCCGCCCGCCTCCCAGTGGCGGCTCGGTTTCGAACAGGGACGGCGACTGGAAGGGGCCGCTCATGCCGAGCTCTACCAGATGCTGCTGGCCTGGTTCCAGCACGAGATCCTCGGCCTGCTCTGCGGCCTGCTGTTTTTCCTGCCCCTCATCTATCTCAGGCAGCGGCCCGACTACTTCGGCGCTCTGCACACACGGCGGCTTCGCTGCCACCACCTGCAATATCGCTTCTGCCAGGGCGACTAGGTTCACCAGCCGGGCGCCCGCCCGTTTGATCCCCGTCATTGAGTACCGCTGACCGGGCTGCTCGGCAGTCTGGCGGCTGCCGTGGTCATTACCGGGTGCTGCGCCAGCTCTCTCTGTAAACGTCATCTTCGCGACTGGCCGTTGGCCGGGCGCGGACATGCTCTTATTGCAATCAAGTGGTGAACTCATTCATGGACTATTACGTCAATCTCTTCATCCAGGCGATCTTTGTGGAAAACCTGGCGCTGGCCTTCTTCCTTGGCATGTGCACCTTCCTGGCCGTCTCGAAAAACATCAACACGGCCTTCGGTTTGGGCATGACGGTGCTGGTGGTCATGGTGATCGCCATCCCCCTCAACAACCTGATCTACCGCCATATCCTGCGTCCCGAGAGTACCTTCCTCGGGGAGTTTGATCTGGGCTTTCTCGACTTCATCGTCTACATCGGGGTGCTGGCGGCGCTGGTGCAGGTGATGGAGATGGTGCTCGACAAACATTTCCCGGCGCTCCATCACGCGCTCGGTATCTATCTGCCGCTGCTGACGGTGCACTGCGCCATCTTCGGCGGGGTGATGTTCATGGCCCAGCGGGATTACGACTTCATCGAATCCGTGGTCTACGGGGCGGGCTCAGGGCTGGGCTGGCTGCTGGCCATCGTCGCCATTGCGGGGTTGCGCCAGAAGATGAAGTATTCGGATGTGCCCGAGGGGTTGAGGGGGATTGGCATTACCTTCATCGTGGCGGGGCTGATGTCCCTCGGCTTCATGTCTTTTTCCGGCATCTCGCTCTGAGCCATGGGCCGGGTGGTGGCCCAATGAAGGTGCTCAATCCAGACGCTTTGCCATGTTGTAGCCCGTGATGGTGAAGCCCAGTGCCTGATAGAGCGCCAGTGCCCTCGGGTTGTCATGGGCCCCCCTCAGCTTGATCTGGTGGATGCCTAGGGGGGCGAGCTGCGCCTCCAGGGCGGCCATGGCAGCCTTGCCGAGGCCGCGACCACGATGGGGCGGTGTCACATAGAAGTCGTAGATGAAGGTGGTGCCGGCGGCGCCGTCGATGGCGTGCCAGAGATAGCCCAGAGGCTCGCCCGGTGTGTTCGAGGCTTCAGGTACCATGGCGAGCAGGTGATGACCCGGGGTGGCGACACCCAGTGGCAGGAGCTGCTGCAACGAGGCGTCGGCCTGACGGTGGGCGTCAGGCAGCGCCATCCCGTGGTTGCTGGCAAGATCCTGGGCGTAATCCTCGATGAAGTAGTCGCGATAGGCGGGAAAGTCTGCGTCACGCAGGGGGATCAGGCGAACGGTGAGAGTCGGCATCCGGCACAGCACTCCAGAGAAGGGGAGTGGCCACGTTACGCCAGAACGGCGCCAATCACAAAGGGACAACCGCTGCCTGCGAGGTGACGGCGATAAAAAAAGAGCGCCCAGAGGCGCTCTTTTTTCTGCCAGCAGGAAAAGAGGCTTATTTGACCTCTTCCCCCTTGGCTTGCAGGTCTGCGTGGTAGGAGGAACGCACGAAGGGACCGCAAGCGGCGTGGCTGAAGCCGAGATCCATGGCCACATCCTTGAGTTCGTCGAATTCTGCGGGCGGCACATAACGCTTCACCGGCAGGTGGTGGCGGCTCGGTTGCAGGTACTGGCCCAGGGTCAGCATGTTGACGCCGTGCTCGCGCAGATCCTTGAGCACCTCGACGATCTCCTCGTTGGTCTCGCCAAGGCCCATCATCAGGCCGGACTTGGTCGGCACGTGGGGGTGCATCTCCTTGATGCGGCGCAGCAGCTCCAGGGACCACTTGTAATCGGCACCCGGACGGGCAACCCGGTACATGCGCGGGGCGGTTTCCAGGTTGTGGTTGAAGACGTCAGGCGGGGTCTCGCGGAACACCTCCAGCGCCTGCTCCATCCGGCCACGGAAGTCCGGGGTCAGGATCTCGATACGGGTCTGGGGGCTGTGCTCGCGGATCTCGCGGATGCAGTCGGCGAAGTGCTGGGCACCGCCGTCCCGCAGATCGTCGCGGTCCACCGAGGTGATCACCACGTACTTGAGGTTCATCTCCTTGATGGTGAGTGCCAGCTTCTTCGGTTCCTCCGGATCCAGCGGCAACGGACGGCCGTGGGCCACGTCGCAGAAGGGGCAGCGGCGGGTACAGATGGCGCCCATGATCATGAAGGTCGCGGTGCCGTGGTTGAAGCACTCCGCCAGGTTGGGGCAGGAAGCCTCTTCACACACAGAGTGCAGCTTGTTTTTGCGCAGGGTGCTCTTGATGTGCTCGATCTTCTGGCTCGACGGCGGCAGCTTGATCCGCATCCACTCCGGCTTGCGCAGCACTTCCTCGTTGGGATCCGGCATGAATTTCACCGGGATCAGGGCCATCTTGTCGCCATCGCGCAGCTTGACGCCCGGCTCCATACGAACGGGTTTGCTCATGATTCACTCTCGGTGTTTGTTATTGTCTGGTTGACGGTCATCAGGGGCCTCCCGGCTCCCTCGTGACCACGGGGCATGGGGTTGCTCATGCCGCCTCTTCGGTATTCGTGATCTCTTGGTAGCCAATCAGGCGGGCCAGCTCCGTCACCAGCAGGGACTGTGCCTCGGCGACGCTCTGCGGGCCGCCCAGGGCGCTGGTCTGGGTCATGGCCATGCCCGCATAGCCGCACGGATTGATGCGCAGGAAGGGAGTCATGTCCATGTTGACGTTGAGGGCCAACCCGTGGAACGAGCACCCCTTGCGAATGCGCAAACCCAGGGACGCCAGCTTGGCTTCCATACCCAGATCGCTCTTCACGTAGACGCCCGGGGCATCGGCCTTGGCGTAGGCCTTGATATTGCTTTTGGCGAGCGTGTTGATGATGGCGGTTTCGAGGCAGGTCACCAGCTCCCGTACAGAGAGCTTGCTGCGGCGCACATCCACCAGCACGTAGAGCACCAGCTGGCCCGGGCCGTGATAGGTCACCTGGCCGCCGCGATCACTCTGCACCACCGGGATGTTGCCCGGGGCGAGCAGGTGTTCGGCCTTGCCGGCCTGGCCCTGGGTGTAGACGGGGTCATGCTCCACCACCCAGAACTCGTCCGGGGTGTCGGGGGTGCGATTGTCGGTGAACGCCTTCATGGCGTCCCACACCGGCTGGTAGGGGCGACGGCCCAGCTGTCTGACGAGCAGTTGGCCGGCTGACGGTTGTGGCTCGGCGGGCGTTTCGAGTGACATCTTTCCTCACTGGCGGCGCGGTGTCGGTACGGTCGCCGCTGCGACCGGGCGGCAAATAATCAGTCGCCCCGGTGGTGGGGCGAGAGAGGCAACTTACAGGACGTAACGAACCAGCTCGATCTTGCCAAGGGCGGTATACATGGCCTCGATGTGTTCCTTGCTCTGGGCGGTGACCGTCACCCGTACCGAGTGATAGTTGCCCTTGGAGCTAGGTTGAACGGTCGGGCTGTAGGTGCCGGGAGCATGTTGCTGCAGCACTTCCACCACCATGTCGGGCAGGGCGGGATCGGCCACGCCAAGCACCTTGAACGGGAACTTGCAGGGGAACTCCAGCAGTTCATCAAACTTGGTATTCATCTACTTCACCTTTCTGGGTCGCCGGGAAGCGGCGTCATCTTTACGTCTTTGAGGGCCGCCGAAACGGTCCCCTCATCTGCCCCCAGGGGACAGTTCCCAGTCTATATGGGCATGAGCCGCCTCGGGATCAAGACCCGGCGGTGCGGCAAGACGTGGAAATGCTGCTTTTTACCACAAATCGTCAGTCGGCGGAACCTGCAGATTACAGGGTTATTGACTGGACAGACCGCAAAAGACAGCAGCGGCGCCTGTTGGCGCCGCTGCTTGAGGAAGGGTCTGTTACTTGAACCAGCTGGAGACCAGCATGACCAGGTAATCCCACAGGCGGCTCATCAGGCCACCTTCCTGCACCTCTTCCAGGGCAACCAGGGGAACCTGCTTGATCTCCTTGTCCCCTTGCTTGAGGTACACGGTGCCGACGCGCTGGCCCTTGGCCAGGGGCGCCTTCAGCTCGCTCTCCAGCTGGAAGTCCGCCTTGAGGTTGTTGCCCTGGCCACGGGTGACCAGCACGGAGACGTCCTTGTCGACCCCCAGCTTCACTTCCGGCTTGTCGCCCATCCAGATCTTCTGGGTGACCAGTTCGGTGCCCGCCTTGTAGGGGGTCAGGCTCTGGAAGAAGCGGAAGCCGTAGGTGAGCAGCTTCTTGCTTTCGGCAGCGCGTGAGGCCTCGCTGTTGGCCCCCATGACCACGGCGATCAGGCGCATGCCTTCGTTGTTGGTGGCGGAAGAGACCAGGTTGTAGCCGACCTGGCTGACGTGACCTGTCTTGATGCCGTCAACCTGCAGGGATTGGTCCCACAGCAGGCGGTTGCGGTTGTGCTGGGTGATGCCGTTGAACACGAAGGACTTCTGGGAGTAGATCTTGTACTCCTCCGGCTGATCGTGGATCAGGGCCTGACCCAGGCGGGCCATGTCGCGGGCGGTACTGTAGTGGCCCTCTTCATCCAGGCCGTGGGGGTTCTTGAACTGGGAGTCCTTCATGCCGAGCTTGGCGGCCCAGGCGTTCATCAGGCTGGCGAAGGAGTCGGTGCTGCCTGCCAGGTGCTCGGCCATGGCGACGCAGGCGTCGTTGCCGGACTGGATGATGATGCCCTTGTTGAGATCATCGACGGAGACCTGCTTGCCCACCTCGATGAACATCTTGGAGGAATCGGAGTAGTTCTTGGACCAGGCGTTCTGGCTGATGGTCACCATGTCGGTGCCCTTGATGTTCCCCTTGTGCAACTCGTCGCCGACGATGTAGGAGGTCATCATCTTGGTCAGGCTGGCGGGGGGCAGACGCTCGTCGGCGTTCTGCTCGGCCAGCACCTGTCCGGAGAAGTAGTCGATCAGGATGTGGGCCTTGGCGGAGATTTCGGGCGCGGCAGGCACCACCATGGGGGCGCTGTTCAAAGTGGGGACCGGCTGGGCACTCGGCAGGGCCGAATCCGGGGTCGGAACAGGCTGGTTGGCCTGAGCGGTGGCGCTTAACAGGGAGGCCAGAATAACGGAGCGGGCAAATTTGGACATCTTGAAATTCCTGGTGCCTGGATGGGATGTACCCAAGTTGAAAAAAAGCGGGCCCCACTATACCAGATGTGCGTGTCGGTCATAGTCCGAGATGCGACCTGGACGGGATTTTATGGGATGGTCCCCGACCTCGCGTCGTATCCCGGCGCGAGGTCGGGGCGGGTATCAGGGCACGATGAAGGCCTGCTCCAACCCACCCTGGCGGATCTGCTCGAGCAGAGGGGCCTGCTTGTCGCTGGCCACGGGTCCGAGCAGGACGCGGAAGACGGCGCCATGTGCCACCACCTGGTACGGCACGCCATAGCGCTGGGTCATCACCTTGCCCATGGCCTCGGCCCGCGCCTGCGAGCCGCTGGCGAGCACCTGGATCATCTTGCCCTGGGTCGCACCGGCCTTGGGGGGGGAGACGGTGGTGGTTGCCGTGGCGGCAGGAGCAGGCTCGGCCTTGGCCGGTGCCGTGGGGGCCGGCGTCTCGTTGACGAAGGAATTGGCTGCTGGCGCCGCTGGCTCCATGGGCGTCATCGGGGTCATGGGCACCATCTCCACCATCTGATCCGGCTGATCGGTGATGAGTTCGAGGCGCACCCGGGCCTCACCCCCTTCCACCATCTCCAACTGCGCGGCGGCGGCGTGGGAGAGATCGATGAGGCGATCGCTGCCGAAGGGGCCGCGATCATTGACGCGTACTATGGTCTCCAGACCGTTGTCCAGATTGGTGACCCGCACGTAGCTTGGCAGGGGCAGGTTGCGGTGGGCGGCGCTGAACAGGGTGCTGTCCTGCACGTCGCCGTTGGCAGTCTTGTTGCCGTCCAGATCCCGGGAGAGCCAACTGGCAGTGCCTTCCTCGCTGTAGTGCTTGACGTCGCGCCACACCTCAAACTTCTGCTTGCCGATCCAGTAGTCCCGGTTGCCGCTCTCGCTCATGGGTTCGGGACGGGGAATGGCGCCGGTCGCCTGGGGGATCTCGATGACCTGGGGCTTCTCCTGGGGGACGGGCTCCGGGGGCAGCGGCTGGGGTTCGGGTTGGCTGCTACAGGCGGCCAGCAACAAGGTCAGGCTGAGGGGAAGAAGTTTGTGGCTGTAATGCATAAGCGTCCTGGATTGCTTGACTGAGTTGATGCACCGCCATCGCATAGAGAGGGCTGCGATTGTAGCGGGTGATCACGTAAAAATTGTGGCGCGCGACCCAGTATTCCGGTCCTTCGGCCTGCTCCATCGCCAGCAGTTTTACCGGCGTCTCGGGTGACGGCGGTGTGGCGACTTCTATGCCCGCAGCGGCCAGCTCTGCCCAGCGGTGTCTTAGCTCGGGCTCGGGTGCAAGCAGGGTACCTACTGGCGCCAATCCGATCAAGGCGGGCTCCACCACCGGCTCGCCCCAGCGCCAGTGGTGCAGGGCGAAGTAGTTGGCCACGCTGCCGATGGCATCTGCCGGGTTGGCGAAGAGATCCCGCTTGCCGTCTCCGTCGAAGTCGACCGCGTAGTGGCGGTAGCTGGAGGGCATGAACTGGCCCATGCCCATGGCGCCGGCATAGGAGCCCTTGAGATTGGTGAGCGGCCACTTCTCTTCCCGGGCAAGCAGCACCAGCTGGGCAAACTCCTTGGCGAAGAAATCCGCCCGTTCTGGGTAGTGGAATCCCAGGGTGTAAAGGCTGTCGAGCACCGGATGGCGGCCCATCTGTCGACCGTAAAAGGTCTCGATGCCGATGATGGCGACGATGAGGGAGGCGGGGACCTGGTAGGTCTGCTCGGCCCGTGCCAGGGTGGCGGCATGGCGCTGCCAGAATCCCACTCCGTCCCGGATGCGCTCCGGGGTGATGAACAGCGGCCTGTAGCGGTGCCAGGGCTTGGCTTCCCAGGGGCGGCGGATGGTGTCCAGCACCTCCTGGCGCAGGCTGGCCTGGGCGGCGGCGGCCTGCAACTCTGCCAGCGGCACCTGCTGCTGCTCGGCAAGCAGGCTGAGCCGGGCCGGCGAGACGGCAGCACCCGCCGTCAGGGTGCACAGAGATAGAGCCAGCCAGCCGAGCCGCATCAGGCGAGCAGCCGCCTGTGGGTCTGGATGGACATCAGAACGCCGAAGCCCGCCATCAGGGTCACCATGGAGGTGCCGCCGTAGCTCACCAGTGGCAGGGGAACCCCTACCACCGGCAGGATGCCGCTTACCATGCCCATGTTGACGAACACATAGACGAAGAAGGTCAGGGTCAGGGCGCCCCCCAGCAGGCGTTCGAAGCTGTTCTGGGCCTGCATGGAGATAAACAGGCAGCGGCTGATGATGTAGAGGTAGATGACCAGCAAGAGGGCCACTCCCACCAGACCGAACTCCTCGCTGAAGACGGCGAAGATGAAGTCGGTGTGGCGCTCTGGCAGGAATTCGAGCTGGGACTGGGTGCCTTGCAGCCACCCCTTGCCGAACACGCCGCCGGAGCCGATCGCAATCTTGGACTGGATGATGTGATAGCCGCGACCGAGCGGGTCCTTCTCCGGGTCCAGCAGCATTAGCACCCGCTGGCGCTGGTAGTCGTGCATCAGGAAGAACCAGAGTACCGGCATGAAGGCGCAGATGAGCAAGACCGCGAGCCCGATGAGCCACCAGCTGATCCCCGCCAGGAAGATGACGAAGAAGCCGGAAGCGGCCACCAGGATGGAGGTGCCGAGATCGGGTTGGGCCGCGATCAGCAGGGTGGGCAGCAGCACCATCACCAGGGCGATCATCACATGGCTGAACTTTGGCGGCAGGGAGTGCCGGCTGAGCCAGGCGGCCACCATGATGGGCATGGAGAGTTTCATCACCTCGGAGGGCTGGAACTTCATGAAGCCGAGATCGAGCCAGCGCTGGGCCCCCTTGCCGATATGGCCGAACACGTCCACCGCGATGAGCAGCAGCACCACCACCGCAAACAGGGGCACCGACCAGCGGGCATAGAGGGAGGGCGGCAGCTGGGCCATGCCGATCATCAGACCGAAGGCCAGGGCGCCGCGCACCAGCTGGCGCACGATGGAGTCGAGATCCTGGCCCGAGGCGGAGTAGAGCACCACCATGGAGAGGGCCATCAGGGTCAGCAGGCCGAGCAGCAGCGGCAGGTCGATGTGCAGCTTGTACCAGATGCTCTGCTGGCGGGCAGAATTACTCATTGGGAAACGACCTCACTCGGTTGGGACGGCTTTTCCGGTGCCGGTGGCAACTGGGGTTCCGGCGGCAGCAGATAGGCATCCAGCATGTGGCGGGCGACCGGTGCCGCCATGGCGCTGCCGCCCCCGGCGTTCTCCAGCACCAGGGCGACCACCGCCTTGGGTGCCTCGAAGGGGGCGAAGGCGACGAACAGGGCGTTGTCGCGGTGCTCCACCTTGGTGGTGGCCGCGTTGTAGACCTGGTTCTCCTTGAGGCCCACCACCTGGGCGGTGCCGGACTTGCCCGCCGCCTTGTAGGGGGTATTGGCGAAGGCGCGGCGCCCCGTCCCTTCGTGGCCGTTGATGACGCGCCACATGCCGTCCTTGGCCACCTGCCAGTAGGTATCGCTCTTGGCGGCGATGGCCACGTTCGGGTTGATGGGGGCGTTGACCACGCCATCGGAGGAGGCGGTGCTCTTGAGCAGGTGCGGCGTCACGTCGTGACCGTTCTGGGTCAGGATGCTGATGGCCTTGGCGAGCTGGATCGGGGTGGCGCTCCAGTAGCCCTGGCCGATGCCGATGGAGATGGTGTCCCCCTGGTACCAGGGTTGACGCCAGCGGGCCATCTTCCAGTCCCGGGAGGGCATGACGCCCCGGGTCTCTTCATAGAGGTCCACGCCGCTGTACTGGCCGAAGCCGAACTTGGTCATGTAGCTGTTGATCTTGTCGATGCCGACCCGGTAGGCGAGATCGTAGAAATAGGTATCCGCCGAGACCTCGATGGCGCGATAGACGTCGAGCCAGCCGTGGCCCCAGCGGCGCCAGTCCCGGAACTTCTTGGTGGTGCCCGGGATGGAGAAGCTGGGCCCGCCGAAATAGCGGTAATTGGGGGTGATCGCCCCCTCGTTGAGCCCCATCACCGCCATCATGGGCTTGACGGTGGAGGCGGGGGCATAGATGCCCTGGGTGGTTCGGTTCACCAGCGGCCGGGCGGGATCGTTGAGCAGCGCCGAGTAGTTGGCGCTGGAGATGCCGGTCACGAACAGGTTGGGGTCGTAGCTCGGGCTCGACTCCATGGCCAGGATGGCGCCGGTGTTGGGCTCCATCATCACGATGGCGCCCCGGCGGCCGGCCAGCAGCTCCTGGGCTTTCAACTGCAGGCGGATGTCGATGTTGAGGTAGATGTCCTTGCCGGGCTCGGGGGGCTGGAATTTCAGGGTGCGTACCACCCGGCCGCGGTTGTTCACCTCGACCTCCTGATACCCCGCCACGCCGTGCAGCTGATCCTCGTAGTACTTCTCTACCCCCTGTTTGCCGATGTCCTTGGTGGCGGCATAGTTGGCGAGCTTCTCCTCCTTCTCGAGGCGCTCCACGTCACGGGTGTTGATCTTGGCCACGTAGCCCAGGGCATGGGTCAGGGTATCGCCGAACGGGTAGTAGCGCTTGAGGTAGGCCTCGATGCTGGCCCCCGGGTAGTTGTGCTGGTTGACCGAGAAGAGGGCGACCTGGTATTCGGTCAGCTTCTCGAACAGGGGCACGGGCTTGAAGCGGCGCTGACGTTTGACCTCGGCCAGGAACTTCTCCTTGGTCCCCTCCGGCAGGGCCAGCAGGGTGATGAGGTCGTCCGCGGTCTTCTCCAGGTTCTCGGTCTCTTCGGGCACGATCTCCAGGCTGTAGACCGGGCGGTTTTCCGCCAGCAGGACACCGTTGGCGTCGTAGATGAGACCACGGGGCGGCGCCACCGGCACCACACGGATGCGGTTGTCGTTGGATCGGGTCTGATAGGTTTCGTAAGACTCTACTTGCAGGTAGTAGAGGTTAGCCAGCAGCACCAGCATGAGGGTGACCATGCCGATGTAGGCGACCAGGGTGCGCCGGAAGAACAGACGTCCCTCGGCACTGTGATCGCGCATTTCAATGCGATTCTTCAGCATGCCGTTACCTTGTGGCTGACGTGCGGGTGAGAGAGGAGAAATGCATGCTCAGGGTCGGCATGGGTCACTCTCTGTGATAAGGGTGATTGGTGGTGATGCTCCAGGCGCGGTAGAGGCTCTCGGCCACCAGTACCCGCACCAGGGGATGGGGCAGGGTCAGGGGCGAGAGCGACCAGCTCTGTTCCGCGGCAGCCTTGCACTCGGGGGAGAGCCCCTCCGGGCCACCCACCAGCAGCGCCACGTCCCGGCCATCCAGCTTCCAGGCTTCCAGTTGCACGGCGAGTTGCTCCGTGGTCCAGGGCTTGCCCGGAATGTCCAGGGTCACGATGCGGGAGCGGCCGGCGGCGGCCAGCATGGCTTCCCCTTCCTTTTGCAGGATGCGGGGAATATCGGCATTCTTGCCGCGCTTGCCTGCGCCGATCTCGACCAGCTCGAACGGCATGTCTTTGGGGAAGCGGCGACGGTACTCTTCGAAGCCATGCTCTACCCAGGCAGGCATCTTGGTGCCCACGGCAATCAACTGGATCTTCATCTTTGGTTACGCTGTCGCCCTTTATTGCGAATTGACCTGGGCGGCGCCGCTCCAGAGTTTTTCCAGCTGGTAGAAGTCGCGGTACTCATCCTGCATCACGTGGACGATGACCGACCCCATGTCCACCAGCACCCACTCACCGGTGAGTTCCCCTTCCACGCTCAGCAGGTCGAGCCCCGCATGACGGGCCTCGCTGGCGAGGTTGTGGGCGATGGCACTGACGTGACGATTGGAGTTGCCGGAGCAGATGATCATGGTGTCCGTGATGCTGGATTTGCCGCGCACATCGAGGGTGATGATGTCGCGGCCTTTCATGTCATCGATCTTGTCGACGATAAAGGCGAGCAATTCTTGGCCTTGCAATGTCTTCTCCTATCTTCCGGCGCCAGAGGGCGGCGGATTATATCATGGTCACTCCCGTTTCCCAGCCTGGCAAAGGGAGCATCGCCCGGGGAGCCGTCCCGTGGGGGAGGGGCCCCTTGACGATCACTATAGTGTGCAACCCGGCCTGGCAATAGTCAGGGCCGGGCCCTGTGCGCCCGGACGTGTCGGCTGACCCGCCTGCGTGACGCCGTTTACTGCGTTGCCGATGAGCGGTAGAGCCCGTGGCGCCGAATATAGTCGGCGACCGGGTTGGGCAGCAGGTATTTGGGATCCTGGCCTGCCGCGAGCAGGGCACGCAGGCGTGTGGCCGACAGCTCGACGGGCAGGTTGTCACAAAGCCAGACATGACCGTGGCGCTGGCGATGGAGATCCTGAATGTCCCGGGTCTGGTGGCGGGCCAGCAGCGCGGCAACCTGGACGGGATAATCCGGTTGCCAGCCTGGGCGGCAGCTCACCACCAGATGGGCGTAATCGAGCAACTCCTGCCAGCGGTGCCAGCCCGGCAGGCCGAGCAGGGAATCCATCCCCATCAAAAAGCAGAGCGGGGTGTCCGGCAGCTCGCTCCTCAATTCGACAAGGGTGTCGATGGTCCAGGAGGGGGTGTTGCGCCTGAGCTCCCGCTCATCCACCACGAATCCCGGGTTGTCCGCCGCAGCCAGCCGGACCATGGCCAGACGCTGCTCGCTGGAGCAGAGCGGATTGGCCCGGTGGGGCGGGATATGGTTCGGGAGCAGGCGCACCTCGGCCAGACCCAGGGCGTCCCGTGCCTCGATGGCGGGCCTCAGGTGGCCGATGTGAATGGGATCGAAGGTGCCGCCGAGGATCCCGATGGGCGGTGTCAGCATGATTCCGTCTCCAGCAGGGGGAGCGGGATACCGTCACGAAAGCCGAGGGCGATGGTTTGCAGCATCAGCCAGGCCTGCTCGGTGTCGAAATGGCGCTGGGCATGGTCCAGCCGGGCCATCAGTTGCCAGAGCTGTCGGATCTTGGGGAAGGGAAGCCGGGTCAGCGCCTGCTGGATGAGCTGCTGGCGACTCTGCCAGATGCGCAGGCGGCTGAAATGCTCCACCAGGGGCTGTCCGGCGCGGGCGGCCAGCGCCAGCTCGGTGAGCTGCTCCAGTTCGCGGCACAGGGTCCAGGCCAGCATGCCGGGTTCGGTACCTTCGGCGCGCAGGGCCAGCAGGATGCGCTGGGCCCGGTTCACCTTTCCTTCCAGCAGGGTATCGACGAGCTGGAAGGGGGTGAAGTGGGCGTGGCGGATGATGGTCTCCTGCAGATAGGCGACGCTGATGGGCTGGGGCGGGGAGAGCAGGGTCAGCTTCTCGATCTCCTGGCTCGCGGCCAGCAGGTTGCCCTCGTAGGCGTGGCACATGAAGTTGACCGCATCCGGCAGTGCCTTGAGGCCGAAGCGCTGAAAGCGGGCGCTCATCCAGCGCGGGAAGAAGCGGGGCTCGGGGTGGTTGACCGGCACATAGGTGCCGCTCTGGCTCAGCTTGTCGAACCAGGCCGCCTTCATCTGGGTCTGGTTGAGGCGGGGGCCCGAGAGCACCAGCAGCAGGTCGGGGTGGAGTTGCTTGCCAATATCGCTGATGCGGGCGGCGAGATCCTTGTCGATCTTGGCGGGCAGCTCCAGCTCGATGATCTGGCGAGCCGAGAACAGGCTCATGGCCTGGCAGGCATCGTAGACCTGGTTCCAGTCCAGCCCCTGTTCCACCACGAAGCTGTGGCGCTCATCGAAGCCCTGTTTGCGTGCCACCTGACGCACGGCGTCGACAGCTTCCAGTTTGAGCAGGGGCTCGTCCCCAAAAATGAGATAGCAGGGCTTGAGCCCTGCCTTGAGATGATCCGCAAACTGCTCGGGATAGACTCTCATCAACACCCTCTCATCAAGATACGCGCATCAGAACTTGACCTGACTGAGCTGGCGAATAACCAGGTTGGCGGCCTGCTCCTGCATCTCCTTGCCGAGCTGCTCCTGCTCGCGGGAGGAGGCGAGTGCCGCATCCGGCTTGTTCAGGAAGCTGCGGTTGAAGGTGATGGGGAAGACCTGGGTCGGTTTGCCCGGCATGACCACGGTGAACTGGGTGCTGTAACTCAGCAGGTATTCGCGGTCCTGGCCGATGGAGTCGACGGAGGCGACCTGGCTGCGGCTACGTACCCCGGCCAGGGTCAGCACCGGGATGCCCTCCTTGTCGGCGAGCTGCACGCCAGCGGCCTTGAGACGGGTGGTGACCAGCCGGTAGAAGTCGCTCTTGTTGTCACCGACCACTTTCATGGTCATCAGTTCGGGGGGAATGGCGGTGCCCCGCATCTGAAAACCGCAGGCCTGCAGCAACAGTCCTGCCAGCACGATGGTCATCCAGCGCGTGAAGATGGTGCCCATAAAAAATCCTCTTTGCATGAAGGGAAGAGCGGCGGGCGCAGGGCCCGCCGTCATCATCCGTGTGTCGTCAGCCCCTGGCGGCCAGACTGTCGGCCGCCGCCAGGGGAGGCGTCATCAGTTGGCCACGATGTTGAGCAGCTTGCCCGGCACGTACACGACTTTGCGCACGGTCAGACCGTCGGTGAACTTCTGTACGGACGCATCGGCCATGGCCAGCTTCTCGACGTCGGCCTGGCTTATCTCGGCCGGCACGGTCAGCTTGCCGCGCATCTTGCCGTTGATCTGCACCACCACCAGCTTCTCGGTCTCGACCATGGCCGCTTCGTCAGCCACCGGCCAGGCCGCGACATCGATGTCCCCTTCCTTGCCCAGCATCTTCCACAGCTCGAAGCCGATGTGCGGGGTGATGGGGTAGAGCATGACCACGACCGCTTCCAGCGCTTCCTGCATCAGGGCGCGATCCTGAGCGTCGCTGCCCAGTTTGGCCAGGTTGTTCATCAGCTCCATGATGGCAGCGATGGCGGTGTTGAAAGTCTGACGGCGACCCACGTCGTCGCTCACCTTGGCGATGGTCTTGTGCAGCTCGCGGCGCACGGCTTTCTGGTCGCTGGTGAGGGCGGCGACGTCCAGTGCGGCAACGGCGCCACCGGATACGTGCTCGAAGGTGATGCGCCACAGGCGACGCAGGAAGCGCTGGGCACCTTCCACGCCGGAGTCGGACCATTCCAGGGTCATCTCGGCCGGGGAGGCGAACATCATGAACAGACGGACGGTATCGGCGCCGTAACGCTCCACCATCAGCTGCGGGTCGATGCCGTTGTTCTTGGACTTGGACATCTTGGTCATACCGGAGTGCATCACCTCACGACCTTCGTTGTCGATGGCCTTGGTGATGCGACCCTTGTCGTCACGCTCCACCTTGACGTCGAGGGGGCTGACCCAGACGTTGCCGCCCTTCTCATCCTTGTAGTAGAAGGCGTCAGCCAGCACCATGCCCTGGCAGAGCAGGCGCTTGAACGGCTCGTCGCTGTTCACCAGGCCCGCATCACGCAGCAGCTTGTGGAAGAACCGGGCATAGAGCAGGTGCATACAGGCGTGCTCGATGCCGCCGATGTATTGATCCACCGGCAGCCAGTGGTTGGCAGCCGCCGGATCCAGCATGCCCTTGTCGTAGTCTGGGGAGCAGTAGCGGGCGTAGTACCAGGAGGACTCCATGAAGGTGTCGAAGGTATCGGTCTCGCGGAACGCTTCCTGGCCGTTGTAAGTGGTCTTGGCCCACTCGGCATCGGCCTTGATGGGGCTCTGGATACCGTCCATCACCACGTCTTCCGGCAGCAGGACCGGCAGTTGATCTTCCGGGGTCGGCACCACGGTACCGTCCGCCAGGGTCAGCATGGGGATGGGAGCGCCCCAGTAGCGCTGACGGGAAACCCCCCAGTCGCGCAGACGGTAGTTGACGGTGCGCTTGCCCTTGCCGAGCCCTTCCAGCTTGTTGGCGATGGCATCGAAGGCACCCTGGAAGTCGAGGCCGTCGAACTCGCCGGAGTTGAACAGCACGCCCTTCTCGGTATAAGCCGCTTCGCTCACGTCGACGTCGCCATCAACCGGCTTGATGACAGGCTTGATCTCGAGGCCGTACTTGGTGGCGAATTCGAAGTCACGCTGATCGTGGGCCGGAACCGCCATCACGGCGCCGGTGCCGTAGTTCATCAGCACGAAGTTGGCGACCCAGACGGGCACCTTGCGGCCATCCAGCGGGTGAATGGCGTAGAGGCCGGTGGCCATGCCCTTCTTCTCCATGGTGGCCAGTTCAGCTTCGGCCACCTTGGTGTTCTTGCACTCTTCGATGAAGGCGGCCAGCTCCGGATTGTTCTGGGCTGCTTGCAGCGCCAGCGGGTGACCGGCGGCGATGCCCACATAGGTCACACCCATGAAGGTGTCCGGACGGGTGGTGTAGACCTCGAGGTGCTCGGCCTGACCGTCGATATTGAAGCTGATGTTGACCCCTTCGGAGCGGCCAATCCAGTTGCGCTGCATGGTCTTGACCATCTCCGGCCAGCCTTCCAGATTGTCGATGTCGTTCAACAGCTCTTCGGCGTAGTCGGTGATCTTGATGAACCACTGAGGGATCTCTTTTTGTTCCACCGGGGTGTCACAGCGCCAGCAGCAGTTGTCGACAACCTGCTCGTTGGCCAGCACGGTCATGTCGTTCGGGCACCAGTTGACGGAGGAGGTCTTCTTGTAGACCAGACCCTTCTCGTAGAGCTTGGTGAAGAACCACTGTTCCCAGCGGTAGTAGTCCGGCTTGCAGGTGGCCAGCTCCCGATCCCAGTCATAACCCAGACCCAGCATCTTCAGCTGGTTCTTCATGTATTCGATGTTTTCGTAGGTCCAGGGCGCCGGTGCCGTGTTGTTCTTGATGGCGGCGTTTTCCGCCGGCAGGCCGAAGGCGTCCCAACCGATAGGTTGCAGCACGTTCTTGCCATTGAGGCGTTGATAACGGGAGATCACATCACCTATGGTGTAGTTGCGAACGTGCCCCATGTGTAGACGACCAGACGGATAGGGGAACATGGAGAGGCAGTAGAACTTTTCCTTGTCTACTTTCTCCACCGCCTTGAAGGTTTTCTTGGCATCCCAGTGCTTCTGCACTGCTGGTTCTATGGATTGGGGAACGTATTGCTCTTGCATTGGTGACATCCGGATCTGTGAAATGAATAGATAAAACGGCTGGGAAATCCCGATAGAATACCCATATCCTGCGGCGGCAACAACCGCCAGCATCCGCCCGGTCTCGGGCCAGGTCCGGTACCCGCGAGGATTTGCAGAGCCGCAAGAGCCGCGAGAGTCGCAACGAAGTGAGAATGGCAACCGCCGCCCGTATCCGCCGAGCCCGAGGTCAGGGTCTGGCTCGATCGGGATTCAGCAGAGGAGTGATGGCCATGGACAAACGTCGACAAGGGTATGAAGCCTTTATCGCCCAGCTCAAGAAGCAGTGGGAAGAGACGGAAGCGTTTCAGGGAGAGCGCCTCAACCGGATGATCGCCAAGGTGCAGGCCTATCTGGAGGCGGCCGGGGATCTGACCCAAGACGAGCTGGCGCTGATCGCCGAGTATGTGAAGCGGGATCTGGGCAACTATGACGAAGGGCGCAAGGATGAGCAGGTGGAGGAGTCGGCCTTCATGCTGGCGCTCAAGGACACCGCCTGGTCCTGGCTGGCGGACGTGACCGACCGCACCCAGATGGAGTGGCAGGAGTTGGCGGACGAGCTGGAACACAAGGGGGTCTACCGGGCGGGGGACTGGGTGGGACTCGGGGTGCTGGTGTGCGATCACTGCGAGTGGCGCCATACCGTGCTGCACCCGGAGCAGCTTGGCACCTGCCCCGAGTGCGGGGCCGATGAGTATCACCGTGAGCCGCTGTCTCCTTGAGCCGCCAGACTGTGCCAAGCCATAAGCCAAACCATAAAAAGAGGCGCCCAAGGGCGCCTCTTTTGTTTATCGGCGTTGTGTGGTCTTAGCCCTTGCGTGCCCAGGGGTGGGCACGTGGGCGCAGCCACAGGGCCAGCCCCAGCAGGGCGGCGGCCAGGCCATACATGGGCCAGCTGCCAAAACGCAGATAGGGGGTCTGGCCGTGGGCGGGGCGTACCTCGGCACGCAATACTCCAGCCTCGAATTGCGGGATCTGGGCGATGATGCTGCCGTCTATCTCGGTGACGATGGTGATGCCGGTGTTGGTGTCGCGCAGCAGCGGGCGGGCCAGCTCGAGGGCGCGCATGCGGGCGATCTCCATGTGCTGCCAGGGGCCGATGCTGGTGCCGAACCAGGCGTCGTTGGAGACGGTCAGCAGAAAGTCGGTATCCGGCTGCACGTTGCGGCGCACCTCGTCCGGGAAGATGATCTCGTAACAGATGGCGGCGGCAAACTTGAGCCCCTTGGCGATCAGGTTCGGCTGCACCTCGTCACCCCGGCTGAAGGAGGACATGGGCAGGTTGAAGAAGGGGGCGATGGGACGCAGCAGATCTTCAAAGGGCACGAACTCGCCGATGGGCAGCAGGTGGTACTTGTAGTAGCGGTTCTTGTGCTCGTAGTAGTAGGACTCCTTGCCCTCAGCATCCTGTACCCCCATGCCGAGCACGGTATTGAAGAAGCGCTGCTGTTTCAGATCGTAATGGATGATCCCCGCCAGCAGGCCGGTGTCGTTCACCTTCATCGCCTTGTCCAGGCTCTCCAGATAGGTACCCATCTCCTTCTCGATGGCCGGGATGGCGGACTCCGGCCAGACGATGATGTCGGCATCCTGGTTCTCGCGGCTGAGATCCTGATACTTGCGCACGGTCGGCACCAGGGCCTCCGGATCCCACTTGAGGGACTGCTCGATGTTGCCCTGCACCAGCGCGACCTTGACCGGCTCACCCCGGGTCACCCAGTTGAGCTGCATCAGCCCCTGGGCGGCGCCCACCAGGGCGACGGGGAGCAGCAGCCATGCCGGCTTGCGGTGCTGCCATACCAGCCAGAGGGCGGAGGCGGTGAGCAGCAGGGCGAGGGTGATGCCCTGCACCCCGAGAAGGGGAGCGAAGCCCTTGAGGGGGCCGTCTATCTGGGTGTAGCCGAACCAGAGCCAGGGGTAGCCTGTCATCACCCAGCCCCGCAGCCAATCGGCCATCAGCCAGAGCGCCGGGAAGGCGAGCAGCCAGCGGCTCCAGTGGCGGCCGACAAAGAAGCGGGCGAAGAGCCAGCAAGCCAGGGTCGGGTAGAGGGAGAGATAGGCGCAGAGCCCGGCCAGCAGCACGAAGGCGGCCGGCAGCGGAATGCCGCCAAACTCCGTCATGCTGACGTGGATCCACCACTGCCCGGGCAGGAACAGACCCATGGCGTAGCCGAAGCCGCGCCAGGCTGCCTGTTTGGGGGTGGCCTTGTCCAGCAGGGCGTAAAGGCCGAGCAGGGAGGGGATCACCAGGGGCCAGTAGCCGAAAGGGGAGAAGGCCAACACGGCGATGGCGCCGCTGGCAATGGCAAACAGGCTGGTCAGGAGTTTCGATTTCACGGGGGATCGGGGCTCGAATTGGACTGAATGGAAACACAATGGCCGACATCTTAACCGCAAACCGGGTCAACGGCGAGCCTCGCGGTCGGCGTGGGTCCAGGGGCGGTCGCGCGGCGGGAGAGAGGCAAAAAAAGCGCCCCTGACGAGAGGGGCGCGGGATGTGCGTGGTGCTGGGCGGGATCAGGACTCCGGCTGCGCCGCCGCATGATGCTCGGGGATCTTCACCTGCAACTGTTGCAGGCGACGGCGATCGGCGTGCATCACCTTGAACAGGTAGCCGTCGAGTTCGATCTCTTCACCCTTCTTGGGCAGGTGGCTGAAGGCGTGCATCACCAGACCGCCGACGGTGTCCACCTCTTCATCGCTGAACTGGGTGCCGAAGAAGTCGTTGAAGTCCTCGATCTCGGTCAGCGCGCTCACCGAGAAGACCCGCTTGCTGATGCGGCGGATCTCTTCCGGCTCGTCCTCGATGTCGTCGAACTCGTCGTCTATCTCGCCGACGATGAGCTCCAGAATGTCCTCGATGGTCACGAGGCCAGAGACACCGCCAAATTCGTCCACCACGATGGCCATGTGGTAGCGCTCTTCCCGGAACTCCTTGAGCAGACGATCGACCCGTTTGCTTTCCGGCACGATCACCGTGGGACGCAGGATCTTCTCCAGCTGGAGCGGTTCGCTGGCATGCTGGCCGCCAAAACCGAACGGCAGCAGATCCTTGGCGAGCAAGATGCCCTCCACGTGATCCTTGTCTTCGTTGATCACCGGGAAGCGGGAGTGGCCGGATTCGATGATGACCGGCAGGAACTCGTCCACCGGCTGGGACTTCTCGATGGTCACCATCTGGGAGCGGGGGATCATGATGTCACGCACGCGCAGCTCGGCAATTTCGAGCACGCCCTCGATCATGTCCTTGGTGTCCTGATCGATGAGGTCCCGCTCTTCGGCATCGGCGATGACCTCTACCAGATCGTTGCGGTCTTTTGGCTCGCCCTGGAAGAGTTGGCTGAGTTTGTCGAGCCAGGTTTTCTTCGGCGAGCCGGTACTAGGGTGATCGTCGGTCATTTTCTCTCTTGGTTACTCGTATGAACACACTTGAAATCGTTGTGGCTATATGAGGATGGGCATCGGCTGTTTCAAGACGATGACCATCCGGTTCGTTACTCTTCGTCGTTCAGATAAGGATCGGCGAAGCCCAGTTCCTGCATGATGTCGCGCTCGAGCTGCTCCATCTCCTCGGCTTCCTCGTCCTCGATATGGTCATAACCTAGCAGATGCAGACTGCCATGCACAACCATGTGAGCCCAGTGGGCCATCAGGGGCTTGCCCTGTTCGACGGCTTCGGCCTCGACCACCTGGCGGCAGATCACCAGATCCCCGAGCAGGGGCAGCTCGAGACCCGGTGGCGCTTCGAAGGGGAAGGAGAGCACGTTGGTGGGCTTGTCCTTGCCGCGATAGGTGTGGTTGAGCTCGCGGCTCTCCGCCTCGTCCACCAGACGCACCGTCACCTCGGCCTCGGGCTGGAAGCCCAGAATGGTGCCGTCGAGCCAGCCTTGCAGCTGGGCCTCGGTCGGCAGGCCGTCCGGGCTGGCGCAGGCCAGTTGCAGATCCAGGGTCACGCTCATTGGGCACTCTCTTTGCTGGTGTTCTCGTTGCGGGGAGTGGCTGCGCTCTTCTCGGCCGCCTGCTGGGCATCGAATGCCTCGTAGGCCTGCACGATGCGGGCCACCACGGGATGGCGCACCACGTCCTTGGACTCGAAGAAGTTGAAGGAGAGGCCATCGACCCCCTGCAACACCTCCAGGGCGTGGCGCAGACCGGATTTGGTGCTGCGAGGCAAGTCCACCTGGGTGATGTCGCCGGTCACCACCGCCTTGGAGTTGAAGCCGATGCGGGTCAGGAACATCTTCATCTGTTCCGTGGTGGTGTTCTGGGCCTCGTCCAGGATGATGAAGGCGTCGTTGAGGGTGCGGCCGCGCATGTAGGCGAGCGGCGCCACCTCGATGACGTTGCGCTCCATCAGCTTCTCCACCCGCTCGAAGCCCAGCATCTCGAACAGGGCGTCGTAGAGGGGGCGCAGGTAGGGGTCCACCTTCTGGGAAAGATCGCCGGGCAAGAAGCCGAGCTTCTCACCGGCTTCCACCGCCGGGCGGGTCAGCAGGATGCGGCGGATCTCCTGGCGCTCCAGGGCATCCACGGCGGCGGCCACGGCGAGATAGGTCTTGCCGGTCCCGGCGGGCCCGATGCCGAAGCTGATGTCGTGGCGCACGATATTGGCGATGTACTGGGCCTGGTTCGGGCTGCGGGGCTTGATGAGACCGCGCTTGGTCTTGACCGTGACCTCCTTGCCATACGGCAGGGAAGGGGCGGGTTCGTCGTCCTGCTCCAGTACGCGGGACTCCTGCACCGCCAGGTGCACCATCTCGGGGGTGATGTCGCTCACCTTGCTCCCCTTGAGGGGCTGGGTTTCCACATAGAGGTGCTTGAGGATGACGGCAGCCGCCTCCACCTGGGCCTGCTTGCCGATCACTTGGAAGTGGTTGTCCCGGTAGCTTATCTCGATGCCGAGACGTCGCTCCAGCTGCTTGAGGTTGTCGTCAAAGGGTCCGCACAGGCTGGCGAGGCGCTGGTTGTCGGCGGGTTCCAGATGCAGATTCAGGGTGGAGATGTGTCGGCTCAAGGTGTCCTCTTATCGGTTGTTCCCCCGCCACGGGGCGGGGGAGAGAGTCATCAATGGGGTCTGAAGGCCGCAACGCCCAGATCATCGGGCACGTTGTCAGGACGACGGGCGAGGATCTCGCTCGGGGCCGTGGCGATGCGCAGGTTCATTTCGTCCTCGCCGCGGATGAAGCGGCCGCGCAGGGAGTAGGGGCGTACGTCGGTGATCTCCACGTCGGCGAAGCCGCCGATGAGGCGGTGCGGCCCTTCGAAGTTGACCACCCGGTTGTTCTCGGTGCGGCCACTGAGCTGCATGGGATCCATCTTGGAGGGCCCCTCCACCAGGATGCGCTGCACCGAGCCCAACATGGCGCGGCCTATGAGCATGGACTGGTGATTGATGCGGTTTTGCAGTCGGGTCAGGCGGGCCTTCTTCACTTCCATGTCGACGTCGTCCGGCAGGTCCGCGGCCGGGGTGCCGGGGCGCGGGCTGTAGATGAAGCTGAAGCTCATGTCGAAGTTGATCTCCTCGATGAGTTTCATGGTGGCCTCGAAGTCTTCGTCCGTCTCGTTCGGGAAGCCGACGATGAAGTCGGAGCTCATGGTGATGTCGGGACGCACGGCGCGCAGGCGGCGGATCTTGGACTTGTACTCCAGCACGGTGTGCGGGCGCTTCATCATGGTCAGGATGCGATCCGAGCCGCTCTGGATGGGCAAGTGCAGGAAGCTGACCACCTCGGGGGTATCACGATAGACCTCGATGATGTCGTCGGTGAACTCGACCGGGTGGCTGGTGGTGTAGCGAATGCGGTCGATGCCGTCGATGGCAGCCACCAGGCGCAGCAGCTCGGCGAAGGTGCAGACCTCCCCGTCGAAGGTCGGTCCCCGGTAGGCGTTGACGTTCTGGCCGAGCAGGTTCACTTCGCGCACCCCTTGCTGGGCGAGCTGGGCGATTTCATAGAGCACGTCATCCAGCGGTCGGCTCACCTCCTCGCCACGGGTGTAGGGCACCACGCAGAAGGAGCAGTACTTGGAGCAGCCTTCCATGATGGAAACGAAGGCGGTCGCCCCCTCGGCACGGGGTTCGGGCAGGTTGTCGAACTTCTCGATTTCGGGGAAGGCGATGTCCACCTGGGCACCGCGCCCCTCCTGCACCTGCTTGATCATGGTCGGCAGGCGGTGCAGGGTCTGGGGTCCGAAGACGATGTCCACATAGGGCGCCCGGCTGCGCAGGTTCTCCCCTTCCTGGGAGGCGACGCAGCCGCCCACCCCGATCACCAGCCCCGGTTTTTTCGCCTTGAGCTTCTTCCAGCGACCGAGCTGGTGGAACACCTTCTCCTGGGCCTTCTCGCGGATGGAACAGGTGTTGAGCAGCAGCACATCTGCCTCTTCCGGCTCCTCGGTAAGCGTGTAGCCATTGCTGGCATCCAGCAGGTCCGCCATCTTGGACGAGTCGTACTCGTTCATCTGGCAGCCCCAGGTCTTGATATGAAGTTTCTTGCTCATTGCTTCTCGTGACTGGTTTTGAAATCGGCAGGGTCAAAGGACCGGCCATTTTACTCCGCAATCCCGGTGCTGACCAGTCTGGGGCCGCCCGCCGCCATCAGGGCCGGCTTGTCGTCGGCAATTGCGCATCCCCCTCACTGTTTCTGCCGCCTCCTTGCGTTATCATGCCCCATTCGGTTCGGCCCTTGCCCCTTATCGCGGGGACTCCTTGCAGGAATCAAGTTATGGAACAGTGTGATATTGCCATCGTCGGCGCCGGCATGGTGGGTGCCGCCACCGCCTGCCTGCTGGCGGCAGAGGGGCTCTCGGTGCGGGTCATCGAGACCCGGTTGCCCGAGCCCTATGCCCCCGAGCAGCCGCTGGATCTGCGGGTTTCCGCCATCAGTCAGGCCTCGGTGGCGCTGCTGACCCGGGCCGGTGCCTGGCAATATCTGCAGCAGATGCGGCTGTGCCCCTATCGCCGGCTGGAGACCTGGGAGCTGGACGGCTTCGCTACCCGCTTCGACGCGGTGGATCTCGGGCTGCCCCAGCTCGGCTACATCATCGAGAACCGGCTGATCCAGCTCGCCCTGCTGAAAAGGATGGAGGATTTCCCGACCATCCAGGCCCATACCCCGGCGGCGGTGACGAGTCTGCGCCAGAGTGCGGATGACGCCGTGCTGACCCTGGATGACGGCACCGAGCTGCAGGCGCGCTGGGTGCTGGCCTGCGATGGTGCCGAATCCCACACCCGGCGACTGGCCGGCATCGGGGTGTCGCGTTTCGAGTACCGCCAGCACTGCATGCTGATCAACATCGACACCGATTTTGCCCAGGAAGACATCACCTGGCAGCAGTTCACCCCGAGCGGCCCGCGCGCCTTCCTGCCGCTGCCGGGCCGCCATGGCTCCCTGGTCTGGTATGACAGCCCGGCCCGCATCCGGGCGCTGGCCGCCATGAGCAACGAGGCCCTGGCCGTCGAGGTGCGCCGCCACTTCCCGAGCCGCCTTGGCGGTTTCACCGTGACGGCCAAGGGGAGCTTCCCCCTGGTGCGCCGCCACGCCAACGACTATCACGCCGGGCGAGTGGTGCTGCTCGGGGATGCGGCCCACACCATCAATCCGCTGGCGGGGCAGGGGGTCAACCTCGGTTTCAAGGACGTGGCCTGCTGGGCCGGGTTGCTCGGCAAGGCGGGGGCACAGTGGCACGAGCTGGCGCTGGCTGGGCGTTACGAGGGGCGACGCCGCCCTGACAACCTGCTGATGCAGTCGGGGATGGATCTCTTCTACGGGGTCTTCAGCAACGAGATAGGCCCCCTCAGGCTTGCCCGCAACCTGGCGCTGAATCTGGCGGACAAGGCGGGGCCCCTCAAGGAGATGGCGCTACGCTATGCGCTTGGGCTGGTATGAGGCAGTGCGTGGCACTGCCAGGTGCCAATCGGGTGGCATATCAATCCGTGTGATGGTGCCAGCCGGTTTTTTATATGGCCGCGAGGAGTGATCCTGGCGGCGCAGGGGCAAAACGGCCTCAGGCAAGGGGGGAGCACACCATGAACAAGGCATTGCTGGTGATCGATTTTATCAACGACATCGCCCACCCGGACGGGCGCATCGCCGCCTCGGCGGCCCAGGTGATCGAGCAGAACGCCATTGTGCACGCCAATCAGGCGCTGGCTCATGCTCGCGCTCACGGCTGGCTGGTGGTGCTCATCAAGGTGGGGTTTGACGAGGGCTATCTGCTGCAACCCAGGGGTTCCCCCATGTTTGGCCGTGCCCGGCAGTTCGGGGCCCTCTCCCTGGCGGACAGCGGCACCGACTTTCACCCGGATCTCGATGTACAACCCGGGGATCTGGTGCTGACCAAACCCAGGGTCAGCCCCTTCTACTGCACGGCGCTGGAGCCCGCGCTACGGGCCAATCGCATCGAGCATCTCTATGTGTGCGGCGTGAGCACCAGCTGGGCCATTCAGGGGGCGGTGCGAGATGGCCACGATCGGGACTACGCCATCACCATCCTGGAGGATGCCTGCGCGGCGGCGGATGCCGCAGAACACCAGGCTTCCCTGCGCATGCTCGGTCGCATTGCCGAGATCATCAAGGTCGCGGAGCTGGCGGAACGGGACTGAGCCCGGCCATCCTCTCCTGCAGGCATCTCATGCACCTCATGCGGGCTCGGGGTGCGTCTCTCTCACCATGGCGAGGAAGCGATCCCGAATGGGATCGGCAAATTCCGGGTTCCACACCAGGCTGATTTCCCATTCCGACCAGGGGCCGGAGAGAGGGTAGAGGGTCACCTCCTTGCCCGCGATGAACCCTACGCTGCGCGGCAGGATGGCGTTGCCGATACCGGCGGCCACCAGGGCGACCAGGGTCTGGATGTCTTCCGCCTCCTGGATGAGACTGGTCAGCCGGTTGGCGCCGAGAAAGCGGGCGATCTGCTGGCTGAGACCCGGACAGCGATGGCCCACCATCTGCAGTAAGGGATCGCGGATCAGCGCCCGCTCCAGGTCGAAGTCCGGCCCTGCCACCTGGGTGGGGACGGCCAGCACCAGTCTGTCCGTCAGCAACCTGTGTTCCCTCAGCTGCGGCGCATCAGGCCGTCGCATGAAGCCCAGTTGCAGCCGACCCGCCAGCAAGTGTTCCTGCTGGATGGCGGAGGTGGTGTCCCGCAGGTGGACCAGCACGTCGGGGGCCTGCTGTTTGAAACGGGCCACCAGGGAGGGGGCCAGTGCGAAGCTGGAGAGCCCGAACCCGATGTGGAGGCGTCCGGCGGCACCGCTTGCCAGCGCCAGGGCATGCTGCTCGAATCCCTTGCCGTGATCCACCAGAGCCCTGGCTTGGGGCAGCAACTGGAGGCCGATGGCGGTCAGCTCGGCCCCGTGGCGGCCCCGGTTGAACAGGGTGCTGCCGAGGGCCTGCTCCAGCCCCTGGATCTGCTTGGTCAGGGCCGGTTGCGTCACAAAAAGCCGGCTGGCCGCTTCCCGGTAGTTGGCACTCTCGGCCAGCATGACGAAGGCCTGCAATTGTCTCAGGTCGAATCTCATTCCATTTGGTTATCCAATGTGGCGATTTATTGATTATAAATTATCTAATCTCCTTGTTCTAATGGTCTCGAAACGGGCCTGCTTGCCCGCTGTTCAGCCACAAGGAGTCATGTCATGTCGAGCGAACGCTATCTGTTTTTGATCAAGGGGAGCCTGGTGATGGCTCAGCCGCTGGCCGCACCGGAGACCGGGGAGCTGCTGACCAGTCTGTTGCAGCAGGGGTTCGTCGTCGCCCCCTTGCCGGTGTGGGCCAGCAATGCGGAGCAGGCGCTCGCCTGTTACGAGGCCGCTGCCCAGCGGCAGGTCTTCGCCGATGCGCTGGCGGGGAGAGCCCTGTGAGCGCGGTGCGCGTGAAGGCCGCGGCCCTGCTGCTGGACATGGACGGGACCCTGGTCCACTCCACCGGCGACGTGGAAGTCGTGTGGCGGCGCTGGTGTCAGCACCATGGGCTGGATCCCGCTCCCGTGCTCGCCATGTGTCACGGCGTGCGCTCACGGGAGGTGATAGGGGCCCTGGCTCCCCAGCTGGACATGGCGGTGGAGGTGGCCCTGCTCGACGATCTGGAAATGGCATACGCTGCGGCGCCGATACCTCTGGACGGTGCCCGGCGACGGCTCGAACAGCTGCCGTCGACGCGCTGGGCGCTGGTGACTTCCGCAAGCCGGAGGGTGGCAGAGCACCGGCTGCTGCACGCCGGATTGCCGCTGCCCCGACTCCTGGTGTGTGCCGGTGATGTGGTACGGGGCAAGCCGGATCCCGAGCCTTATTTGCTGGCTTCCAGCCGGTTGGGACTGGCTCCGGCCGATTGCCTGGTGTTCGAGGATGCACCAGCGGGCATCGCCAGCGCCCTGCAGGCGGGTTGCCAGGTGGTGCAGATGGGGGGAACAAGGCGGTATGACGACAGGCTCAAGGGCTGGCTGCGGGACTGGCGCGGGATCGAGATCGAGGTGGCACCAGACGGGCTCCATCTTCATCTGCCCGCCCCGCTGCCGGCAGAGGCCGGATGATGACGACAAGGGGCACGCCATTCAGGCGCCGCAAGATTGCCCGATGCTGGGGGAAGCCTGCTCGGCCGAATAGCGTTCCACCCGGTTGCGGCCATTGTGCTTGGCCAGATAGAGCGCCTGATCGGCGCGAGAGAGCAGCTCGTCCAGATTGAAGGGGCCCTCTTTCTGGGAGGCGATACCGATGCTGACTGTGATGCAGACGGCGGGCTCGGCTCCCTTTTCTTCCCCTGGCTGCGCGACGATTTTTCGCAGCCGCTCGGCAACTGCCATGGCCTGCTCCTCGCTGAGGCCGGGCCAGATGGCCACGAACTCCTCTCCCCCCAGGCGACAGAAGAGATCCCCCGGTCGAAGCTGGTCGCGCACACGGGCCGCGAAGCTGCTCAACTGGTTGTCACCCTCTTCGTGACCGTGACGATCATTGATGCGTTTGAAATGATCGATGTCCAGCATGCAGATCGCCACAGGGTAGCGCTGCACCGTGAGGTACTGGAGCAGTTCGTTGGCGGCCGACCAGAAGCCGGCCCGGTTCAGCGCACCGGTCAGGTGATCGTGGTGGGCCAGGTGTCTCATCTCCCGCAGCAGGCTGTTGCGGGCCGCCATGATGCTGGCGGCGGTCAGGGGGGTGAGAGCGATCAACATGACCCCTATCCGGACGGAGAACATCCAGTACTGGGTCTGGACATCGTGATTGATGACGAGGTGGCCGTTTGAGAGGGCGATCAGGATCAGGGTGCTGTAACTCAGGGTCAGCAGGCTGGTGGCGAAGACGGAGTAGGTGACGGCGCACCAGAGCAGCGTCGGTACCGGGAAGGCGATGGATCCCGGCCCCTCGACGAGCAGGGTGAGCAGCAGGGAGGCCACCAGGCTCAGCAGCGGCATCAATCTGGTCCAGGAGAACTCGGTGCGGTAGAGGAGGGTGCGCCAGGGGGGCACGCTGTCATGGGGAGGCAGTGTCAGGAGCACCGGCAGTATGGTCATGTAGTTCACCAGCTCGCTGGCAAACCAGAAGCCCAGCCCGTAGAGCGGGGGGCCCAGAGACAGGATGGGATTGATGATGGCGCCGACCACGCCGGCGGCGAGGGAGGCGGCCAGGGTGTTTCGCAGCAGGAGCACGAGGGACGTGGGGCGCCTGAGGAGCTTGTCGGCAGGCGCGAGCCGATGCATCAGCAGATACCCGACGCCGATGCCGGCCAGGTTGCCGCAGGTCAGCAGGATGGTTTTGAACAGGGGCTCGCCGGTGAAGAGGGCGGCGAGAAAAAAGCCCAGTATGCCGCCGGCCCAGCCCGCCGGGGTGGCCAGGCGTGGATAGCGCACCATGCAGCCGAGCAGGACCGCATTGGCAGGCCAGAAGGCCGCCAGCAGGTTGGGGGGGCGGGTGAAGATGCCGATCAGCGAGAACAGCAGTACCAGGGCGGCGACACACAACAGAGCGGACAAGGGCGTCAATGTGCATGAGGTACGTTGGCGTGCGATGTCCCCCATGGGGACCTCCTGACAAGAGAGGGTTTGCTCAGAGTATGGCTGGCACGTGACAAGGGTGAACGAGGGGGAGAGAAGAAAACGCCCCCTGGTGGAGGGGGCGTGAAGGCTTACTTGAAGACCCGGAAACGCACGTCGTCGTCGATGAAGGTCTTGTCGCCGGCAGGTTGCTCTATGCTGCCAAAAGGCATCTGGGCACGAAGCAGCCAGCTGGCGGGCAGGTCCCACTCCTTGCGCACCGCATCGTCGATGAGCGGGTTGTAGTGTTGCAGGGAGGCGCCGATGCCCTCCTGGGCCAGGGTGGTCCAGACCGCGAACTGGGCGATCCCGGTGGCATGTTCGGACCAGATGGGGAAGTTGTCGGCATAGAGAGCGAATTTCTGCTGAAGATCCTCGATGACGGCGGTGTCTTCGAAGAAGAGCACGGTGCCAGCCCCGGCGCGGAAGCTGCCGTTGATCTTGGCTTCACTCTGGGGATAGGCCTCCGGCGGCACTATCTTCTTGAGCTCCGCCTTGACGATGTCCCACAGCTTGTGGTGCTGCTCGCCGAACAGGATGACGGCGCGGGAACTCTGGGAGTTGAATGAAGAGGGGCTATGCTTGACGGCATCCTTGATGAGGGCGGTCAGCTGGGCCTCGGAGTGGGTCACCCGGTTGCCCAGGGCATAGATGGTACGACGTGCTTTGATCTGTTCGATAAACGGACTGCTCATAACATCTCCTTGGTTGATGAATCATCACCGCCAGCGTTGCCGACAAAGGTCATCTGGCTCCGATTTCTCGAGTCATCGACTATAGCACCTTGCGGGCAATAAACCGTCAACGACGAGTAATGACTGTTTCTACTTTTTATGGATATTCACATGACGGATGTGAATATGGCCGTGAGACACCTTGATATCTTTTTTATCATTAGCAGTGGATGTTAATGACTTCAATCAATATCTTTTGCAGATTTTTAATCTATAAAATTCATCCAATATGACATTTTATAGAGAGTGACATGACGGCGGCGCTGATCAAGGAACGCTATTACATACTGACTCCGCTGTCGTTTCTCCTGGGAGGGCTGGTGCTGATCGCCACCCTGTTGCTGGCGGCAGCCAGCTACCTGAGCAGCATCGACAAGACGGTGGCGGGTTACGGTCACATGCTGGCCGCCCTCGACGCCACCCTGCTCCAGGACATGGCGCAGGACAACCGCCGCCAGCTTGGCGTGCTGGAGGCGTCCCTGGACAAGCAGGCCATCGCTGCCGGGGCATCGGCCATCAATCCCATCTGGGCCATTGCCCATCAGTTCAAGTTCGATGCCCACTTCCTCTATTTCTACAACGCGCGCACCCATCGGCTCGACAGCTATCCCGACTGGCAGCAACCAGAGGGCTACCGGGCACAGGCGCGGCCCTGGTACCAGACCCTGTCCGGCGAGGGCGATGATCTCGTCTGGTTCGGTCCCTACCCGGAGTTCGATTCGGTCCGGCAGGTACTGACCCTCATCAAGCGGGTCAAGGATGATGAGGGGCAACTGCTTGGACTGCTGATGGTGGACATGTCGTTCAGCGCCTTGCAGGGGGCGTTGCACCGGGCGGTGGGTGAGGATCCGGTGGCTCTCTACATCACCGAGCGCAAGGGCGGCAAGCTGGTGGTGGGGCACAATTTGTCGCTGTTGCCGCCCCATCTCGAGCGGGAGACGCAGGCGGCAGGGCTGGACGGGTTCTGGGCAGGTCGCCACCTGCAACACGCTCTGGAGGGGATGGAGTGGGATCTCAACGTCTATCTCCCCCCCTCCCATTTTCATGAAAACCTGCAAGACACCCTGTTGATGGTGGTGCTGCCCGCCCTGGCATTGCTCTGCATCTGGCTGTGCAGCCTGTGGTTTCTGGTGCGGATCTTTCGCCAGGAGCAGGCGCTGGTGCAGGGCTCGCTCAGCGGCCTCATCCGGGATGAGGCGAGAAAGGAGATCCAGCGGCGTCAGCGAACCTGGTTCGTGCACGGCAGCCTGGGAGAGATAGAACAGGTGCGAAACAGCCTGCTGCAAGGGCAGGATGCCCTGCTCCACGACCCTCTCACCGGCATCCTGAACCGGCGAGCCTTCGATCAGCAGCGGGCCGGGCTGGAGCAGGCGGGGAGGCCCTACTGGCTGGTGCTGTTCGATGTGGACAACTTCAAGCGCGTCAACGACAGCTGGGGACACGGTGTGGGGGATGCGGTGCTGTTTCGGGTGGCCACCATCATGGCGAGAACCCTGGGGGATGAGCAGGTCTACCGCATCGGGGGCGATGAATTTGCGGCCTTGCTGCCCTGGGAGCAGGCGGAGGTGGAATGCCGCCTGACCCACCTGCTCGGTCGGGTGAAAGCCCTGAAATGGCGGGAGTTCGCCGACGCCATCACCCTGAGCGCCGGCGGAGCGCGCTATCCGGATGATGCCCTGACGCTGCTCGAGCGGGCGGATGCCTGCCTGTACGAGAGCAAGCACCAGGGGCGGGATTGCTGGCATCTGGCGGCGTCGTCGCCCGTTGACGGGGAGGTTGTGACAGTATCTGTCTGACGGTGATCGCTGCAAAAAAGGGCCTTTGGGCCGGGAAAAGGGTCATGACGGGGATGATTTCTCGTGTGACCTTTTTTTTTGATGTGGTTTCAGGTGGTTAGCCTGCTTTCTTGCATCGTGTCGCGAACCGGAGACAGGGAGGGCTGGCCGTGAGGTGCCCCTTGCGGCAGTGGCGCAGGTCAGGGGGCTTTGTATAGTGCAGGGAAAAATAATCAATCATCAGGTTTGACAGGAGTACCCCATGAAAATGAAACCGTTTGGCATGAGCGCACTGGCGCTGCTGGGGGCGTTGCTGTTGGGCACAGGACAGGTGCAGGCATCCGAGACCCTCAATACCATTCTCGGCGGCGGAGCCGGCGGGGTGGCGGGCACCATGATCGGCAAGGAGCTGGGTGGCGACACCGGCGCCCTGGTGGGGGCCGCCCTGGGGGGCGCGGCCGGTGGTGCGGCCACGGCCAATAGGGGCAACAAGAACGAAGCTGCGCTCGGCGGCGCCGTCGGTGCCCTGGGCGGGGCTGCCATCGGCAAGAGCGTCGGTGGCAGCACGGGCCAGCTGATCGGCGCCGGTATCGGTGGTGCCGGTGGCTCCGCCATCGGAGCCAGGACCGGGGATGGTCACGAGAGCCGCGGCGATCGCTATTACGATGACAGGCGCTATCACAAGCACCACAAGAAACACAAAAAGCACCGCAAGCACAGATGGCATGACGACTGATGCCGCGGCAAGCTGACCGACAAAAAGGGGCCCTTGGCCCCTTTTTTGATCCCGCTGCCGGCCCGTGAGGGGCGCGAGCGGCCTCTTACACCAGCCGGTGCTGGCGCCTGCCAAGGGAGAAGGCGTTGATGTTGTCGATGAGCTGATCCGCGAGGCGCTGCATCGACTCTTCGCTGGCCCAGGCCACGTGGGGAGTCAGGATGAAATTGGGGTAACGCAGGGCCTGCATCAGGGGGTGATCCGGAGGCGGCGGCTCGACACTTGCCACATCGAAACCGGCGCCGCCCAGACGGCCGTTGCCGAGGGCTTCGAGCAGCGCCTGCTCGTCCACCAGGCCGCCACGGCCCACGTTGATGAGCAGGGCGCCCGGTTTCATCAGGGTCAGCTCCCGCTCCCCGATGAGATGGCGGGTGTAGGGGGTGAGCGGGCAGTGCAGGCTGATCACATCCGAACTTTGCAACAGGGCATCCAGGGGCAGTCTGTCGTCATCCCCCGGGGAGCCGACCTGGCTCTGGGCATAGTAAACCTCCATCCCGATGGCGCTGGCCCGCTGTCCCAGTGCCTGTCCCAGGGTTCCCTTGCCGATGATCCCGAGGCGCTTGCCATGCAGATCCGTGATGGGGTGGTCGAAGAAGCAGAACTGGCCGCTTTGCTGCCAGCGCCCCTCCAGCAGGGACTGGCGCCAGGCGAACAGGTTGCGCGACAGGGCGAGCATCAGGGCCATGGCGTGCTCGGGGACGGAAGGGCCCGAGTAGTTGCGGATATTGCACACGGCGACATTGGCGGCGCGGCACGCCTCCAGGTCCAGGTTGTCGCTGCCGGTGGCGGCCAGAGCGATCAGGCGCAGTTCGGGCAGCTGGGCCAGTTCATCGGCCCCGATGCGCACCTTGTTGATGATGGCGATGCTGGCGCACTTGAGCCGCTCCACCACCTGATCCGGCGCCGTGGTCGGGTAGCTTTGCCAGTGATGGGGAAAATCGGGGCGGCGCAGATTGATGCCGGTGTCCAGGGTGTCGCTGTCGAGAAACACGATTTGCTGCATGAAGCCTCCTGCCATTGGTTCGGACATGATGCCAAACATGGAGGGCGGCTGACCAGCGCGGTGGCATCGGGTCAAGTCCGATGGGGAAGGCAAAAGGCGGGTGGCTGTGCCTCGGAGGGACTCAGATCCAGCCCAGGTGCGTCAGCCAGCCCTGGATGCGGCCCGGCGTCTCCTCCAGATCCATCAGGGCATAGGGGCGGTAGTTGAGCTTGTGGCTGCGGCGGCTCTCGCTTCTGCGGGCTTCGGCCGCCAGCAGGGGCCAGCGTCCTCCCTCCTCCTGATAGAGATCCAGGGTAGGGATGCTGCCCTGGGCTATCTGCTTGGCGAGGGTCTGGTTGCTCAGCTGGTTGGGGAAGAAGCCGTCGAGCAGCACCAGGGCATCGGGGGCGGGCAACTGCTCGCTGGCGATGAGGTTGGCGGCCCAGGCGGCGCTGGTACCCTGGGCCAGCAGCAGCTTGAAGCCCCCCTCCTGCAGCTTGGCATCCCCCAGCTTGCTGATGCGGGAGGCAAACTGCTTGCGAAAATCGTCGATGACCTGCTGTTTCTTCTCGGCGGCGGGGTCGAGCTCGGTCTGCTGCGGCGAGGGGAGCAGCAGCAGGGTGTCGAAACCGAGGCGCCCCAGCTCCCGGGTCAGTTGCCACAGCTGGCCGCTGCGCTGCCAGTCGGGCAGCAGGATGACCAGACCCACGTAGTTGTCGCTGTCGTGCTTGGCAAACAGTACCTGTTGCTTGTCCACCCTGGTGCTGTCGGGTATTCCCTGCCAGTCGCTGCTCTGCCAGTAGTCGGGGGGAACCAGGGGGGCTGGATCCGGGGCGGCGCCTGACGGTGCCTGCCCGGCGCCGTGGGCGGCAAAAGCAAGCAGGGTCAGCAGCAGATAGGGGCGAAATGTCATGGGGGATCCTCCAGCACTCCCTCATAGCGGCCTCGCCGGGGGTTTCTTTAGGGCAAGGGGGCACATCGGCATCGGCGGTGGCGAAGAGGGTCTGACCGGCGGGCCGGACACGGGCCCGGGATTGTTCCAAATGGCAAAGCATTCCCGGTTTTGATTGTTCCATCCCGTGACCCATACATGGTTCAGTAAGGGCAGGCAGACAGGGGGGCCGGGGCATGTTGTCACTGGCCGCAGGCGGAGAATTCTTCCCCCTATCTCGTCAGAACGAGAGATTCACCCTCACTTTCCATCGACAGGGAGCGTTATCGCCATGAGCACCTTGGTTCACTTGCCCATCCTCGACCTGAGGCAGCTGGATGCCTCGCCCGACGCCCGGGCCGATTTTCTGGCATCGTTGCGCGATGCCGCGAGAGAGACGGGATTTTTCTACCTGACCGGCCACGGCATCGATCCCGAGCTGCAACAGGAGGTACAGCAGCTGTCGCGGGCCTTCTTTGCGCTGCCTCTGGCGGCCAAGCAGCAGGTCGCCATGATCCACTCTCCCCATTTTCGTGGCTACAACCGACCGGGGGCGGAGCTGACCCGGGGTCAACCCGACTGGCGAGAGCAGTTTGATATCGGTGCCGATCGCCCAGCCTTGCCGCGCGCGGCGGGCGACCCGCCCTGGTGGCGGTTGCAGGGGCCGAATCAGTGGCCGGAGGCGCTGCCGACACTGCAACCCGTGCTGACGCGCTGGCGTGGGCAGATGACCCGCATGTCCCGTACCCTGCTCGGGGCTTTTGCCGAGGCGCTCGCACTGTCGCCAGATGCCTTCGATGCCCTGCACGGAGAGCGTCCCAACGAACATATCAAGCTGATCCGCTATCCCGGTGAGCGGGGCGCCACCCAGGGGGTCGGTCCCCACAAGGATTCGGGCTTCCTGAGCTTCCTGCTGCAGGATGACCAGCCCGGCCTGCAGGTGGAGGTGGCGCCGGATCACTGGATCGACGCGCTCCCGCTCCCCGGCACCTTCGTGGTCAACATCGGTGAGCTGCTGGAGCTCGCCAGCAACGGCTACCTGCGGGCGACCGTGCACCGGGTGGTGCCGTCGGCGCCGGGGCAGGAGCGTCTCTCCATCGCCTTCTTCCTGGGGGCCCAGCTCGACGCCGTGGTGCCCGTCTATCCGCTGCCCGAGGCACTGGCCCGTGAAGCCAGGGGGCCTGCCACCGACCCGCACAATCCGCTGCTGCGGGAGGTGGGCTGGAACTACCTCAAGGGGCGGCTGCGTTCCCACCCTGATGTGGCATTGCGCCACCATGCCGATCTGTTGCCGGCGCCCCGGGCGCTGGCGGTCGGCGAAACCACCCATTGATTGCATGGCAAGGAGCACAAGATGAACAAGCACGGACTGTTTTCCCTGAGCGGCCTGGTATTGGCCCTCGGACTCTCTCTCTCCGCCCAGGCAGCCCAGGCGCTGCGGGTTGCCGCGGATCCACTGCCCCATGCGGATATCCTCGGCGAGGTGAAACGCCAGGACCCTTCGCTGGATCTGCAGGTGATCGAGCTCAGCGGCGGCATCAATGCCAATGCCCTGTTGGTGGCGGGTGATGTGGATGCCAACTATTTCCAGCACGTCCCTTACCTGCGGGATCAGGAGAAGGCGCTCGGCACCGAGCTGGTGGTGGCCGCGACCGTACACGTGGAGCCTCTTGGCATCTATTCGAAGAAGTTCAAGCACCTGAGGGAGGTACCGGAAAATGCGGTGATAGCCCTGCCCAACAATGTCACCAACCTGAGCCGGGCCCTCTATCTGTTGCAGCACGAGGGGCTCATCACCCTCAAGGCCGGCCATGAAGATCCGGCGCGGGATCTGGCGACGGTGCACGACATCGCCACCAACCCCAAGGCGATCAAGATCCTGGAGATCGAGGCGCCGCAGCTGCCGCGCTCCCTCGACGACGTGGATCTGGCGGTGATCAATGGCAACTATGCCCTGGAGGCGGGGCTGGAGCCTGCTCGCGATGCCCTGGGGCTGGAGAGCGCCCAGAACAATCCCTACGCCAACATCCTGGTGACCACCCCGGCGCTCAAGGATGATCCGCGGATCCGCCAGTTGGCGCGGGACCTGGAGTCCAGGGCGATCGCCGACTTCATTCGCAAGAGCTACAAGGGGTCGGTGATCCCGGTGGCCGGGCGGCAGTCATGATAGTGCTGGAGGGGCTCGGCAAGCAGTACCCGGGGCACGGGCAACCCGCTCTGGAGGGAGTGTCGCTCGAGATTCCGGATGGGGCCATCTACGGCATTCTCGGGCGCAGCGGCGCGGGCAAGAGCACGCTCATTCGTTGCCTCAATCTGCTGGAGCGGCCAAGCCGGGGCCGCATCCTGTTCGATGGCCGCGACATCACGGCACTGGAGGGGGCGGCCTTGCGCCGCCACCGTCAGGGGACCGGCATGATTTTCCAGCACTTCAATCTGCTGCACGCCCGCAGCGTGGAGGAGAACGTGGCGGTCCCGCTGGAAATCGCCGGAGTGGCGCGCCGGGAGCGGGCGGCCCGGGTCAGCGAGCTGTTGGAACTGGTGGGGCTTGGCGAGCACCGTCGCGCCTTTCCCTCCCAGTTGTCGGGGGGACAGAAGCAACGAGTGGGCATCGCCCGCGCCCTGGCCGCCAATCCGCGCCACTTGCTCTGTGACGAGGCGACCAGTGCCCTGGATCCGGAGACCACGGAGTCGGTGCTGGCGCTGCTTGCCGACATCAACCGCCGCCTCGGGATCACCATAGTGCTCATCACCCACGAGCTGGAGGTGGTCAGGGCCATCTGCGATCACGCGGCATTGCTTGAACGGGGTCAGCTGGTGGAAAGCGGCGCTCTGGGCACCCTGCTGGCCAACCCAGACTCCCGCGTGCGGCAGGCCCTGTTGCCGGATCCCGAGATCCTGCGGCGTTTCATGGCGCGTCACGGAGTCACAGAGGAGGTGCGTTTATGCAGAGTCGCCTGAGTGCCGATGCCTTGCTCGAACTGATGTATCAGGGGTCGCTCGAAACGCTCTACATGGTGGGAGTGGCGGCCGTGTTCACCCTGCTGCTGGGGCTGCCGACCGGGGTGCTGCTGGTGGTGACCCGTCCCGGGGGCGTGCTGCCCTTGCCCCGTCTCAACATGGTGCTGGGGATCGGTATCAACATCGGGCGGTCGCTCCCCTTCGTGGTGCTCCTGATCGCCCTGATCCTCCTGACCCGGCTGGTGGTCGGCACCTCACTGGGCAGCACCGCCGCCATCGTCCCCATCACCCTGGGGGCCTTCCCCTTCTTTGCCCGGGTGGTGGAGAGCGCCCTCGATGAGGTGGACAAGGGGCGCGTCGAAGCCGTGCTCGCCATGGGGGGCAGCGGCTGGCACGTGGTCGTCAAGGCGCTGCTGCCCGAGGCCTTGCCGGCGCTGCTGGCCGGACTCACCCTGACGGTGGTGATGCTCATTGGCTTCTCCTCCATGGCAGGGGTGGTCGGTGGTGGCGGGCTCGGGGATCTGGCGATCCGCTACGGCTACCAGCGCTTTGACGACAAGGTGATGGCAGGGACCGTGGTCATGTTGCTGCTGCTGGTGCAACTGGTACAGGGGGTGGGGGACAGGCTGGTGCGGGCACTGGCCCATCGCCGCTAGGGGCACGGCTTCTCATCAGGCCGGCCGTGAGGTGCCAGCCAATAAAAAAGCGAGCCTTGGCTCGCTTTTTTTGCAATCACATCAAGGGGTCAACTTAGTTGACGCGACGCTTGAATTCACCGGTACGGGTGTCGATTTCGATCTTGTCACCGATCTCCACGAAGGCGGCAACGGCCAGCTCGTAGGAGGTGCCCTTCAGGCGGGCAGGCTTGGTCACTTTACCGGAGGTGTCGCCACGGGCGGCCGGCTCGGTGTACTCGACTTCACGCACGATGGTGGTCGGCAGTTCTACGGAGATGGCTTTCTCGTTGTAGAAAGTCACTTCGCAGAGGTCTTCCATGCCGTCTACCAGGTAGTTCAGGGCATCACCCAGGTTGTCTTTCTCGACGTCGTACTGGTTGTACTCGGTGTCCATGAAGACATACAGCGGGTCGGAGTAGTAGGAGTAGGTGCACTCTTTACGCTCCAGCTGAACGACTTCCAGCTTGTCGTCGGCCTTGAAGACGGTCTCGGTGGCGCTGCCGTTCAGCAGACCCTTCAGCTTCATCTTGACCACGGCGGAGTTACGGCCGGATTTGTTGAATTCAGCCTTCTGGACCACCATCGGCTCGGTGCCGATCATGACTACGTTACCAGCGCGGATTTCCTGTGCGGTTTTCATGTAAAAAATTCCTGTTCGTGAAACGGACGGATAAAAACTGCCAGATTATATACGGCTTTCTAAAAATTTCACCAACCTCGTGACGAGATCCCCGTCCGCCAGCAGCCTCTGTGGCCAGGTGCGCCCATGTTGCTGCCATATGGCCGCGTATTGAGGCCATTGTGCCCAGAGTTCACCCGTATGCTCCCCCCGGTTGAGGGCATGGTTGAAGCGGCGCAGCCACTGACCGGCCGGCGCTGGCAAGGGGGAGAGGTAGTGGTCGAGAAAACCGTCCAGCTTGACCATGTGGGCATCCTCTTCCTGCTGGTAGATATGCCAGAGGAAGGGGCGCCCCGCCCACTGGGCCCGCACGAAGGAGTCCTCCCCGCGCACCAGGTTGAGATCGCAGCTCCACAGCAGGCGATCGTAGCCCCTCTGATCGGTCATCGGCAGCAGCTTGACGGTGAGGTTGCCCGCCTGGAGCAGATCTCCGGCCCGGGCACCGGGAATGGCCTCTGCCAGCCCTGCGCCGATGAGCACGTCGTCGAGGGAGCGCCCCAGCGGCAGCAGCAGGGTGACGGGGGTGACGCTCTGGCGCCAGCCCTCGACCAGGCTCCTGAGCGCCTCGCTCTCGTAGGTAAAGAGGCTGACCCGCAGCTCGTCTTCTCGTTGGGGTGGCAGGCCGAGGCTGGCCCAGTAGGCGGTCAGTCCCGCTTCATCCTGTTGCCAGCGCTCGCGCTCGACGATGAGGCCGTGCTCGCACAAGAGGCCGCCCGTTTTCTGCGTGAAACCCGGGAAGAAGAAGTACTTGTCGAGGCGCTGGCTGCCGACCTGCTGGGGCGAGGCGAGGCCATGGCAATCCTCGACCCAGCTCTCGGCCGAGAGGTATTCGAGGTTGATCCAGAAGGGGGGCGTGGTCTGCTCGGCCATGCGTTCGATAAAGAGGGCAGGCAGCTCGCAGGCAAACGCCTCGATGACCACCCTGGCCGGGGTCATGTCGGCGGGGAGGCGCTCGTGCCAGTGCTGGACATAGATGCCATCGACCCACTGACCGTCCTGTGCGGGGTCGAGCGCCGGGCAGATGCGGGCGAAGCTAGCCAGATCGTCCACCCAGAGCCGCACCTGCACCTCACTCTTCTGCGCCGGGAGCGCGCCTTCCTGTTTGAGCTGGCGGGCGAGCCGCCAGGTGACGCCGATGTCACCGAAGTTGTCGACGACGCAGCAGAAGATGTCCCAGTCGAAGGGGGGGAGAGGGCTTGTCATGGCGCGGGATCCCAGATGCAAAAAAACCGGTGCGCAGGGTAGCACACCGGTTGGTCGGCTTCTAACCGTCAGCGCGTGACGGGGTCTGTGGCAGGTTACTCCTTGCCGTAGACGTTGTTCTCCTGCTCGCGCACCCGGATGAAGGTGGTGCGTTTGGTGAGCTCTTTCAGCTGGCTGGCCCCCACATAGGTGCAGGTGGATCGCACCCCGCCCAGGATGTCGCGCACCGTGTTCTCCACCGGGCCGCGGTAGGGCAGCAGCACGGTTTTGCCTTCGGAGGCGCGATACTCGGCGACACCGCCGGCGTGCTTGTCCATGGCGCTGGCCGAGCTCATGCCGTAGAACTTCATGAAGGGCTCGCCATCGACCTCGACGACTTCGCCGCCGCACTCTTCGTGAGCGGCCAGCATGCCCCCCAGCATCACGAAGTCGGCGCCGCCGCCAAACGCCTTGGCCACATCCCCCGGGCAGGTGCAGCCGCCGTCACCGACGATCTGGCCGCCCAGACCGTGGGCCGCATCGGCACACTCGATGATGGCGGAGAGCTGCGGGTAGCCGACCCCGGTCTTGACCCGGGTGGTGCAGACCGAGCCCGGGCCTATGCCCACTTTGACGATGTCGGCGCCGGAGAGGATCAGCTCCTCCACCATCTCGCCGGTCACCACGTTGCCCGCCAGGATGACGTGGTTGGGGCAGGCGTCACGAATTTTGCGCAAAAACTCGACGAAGTGCTGGGAGTAGCCGTTGGCCACGTCCACGCAGATGAAGCGCAGGGCGCTGGACATCGCGAGGATCTGGCGGGTCTTGGTGAAGTCCTCCTCCGAGGTGCCGGTGGAGACCATTACGTGGCCCAGCAGGGCCGGGTCGGTCTCATTGACGAAGGTTTGCCACTGCGCAAGGCTGTAGTGCTTGTGCACCGCCGTCATCATCTCGAAGCTGGCCAGGGTACGCGCCATGGCGAAGCTGCCGACGGTATCCATGTTGGCGGCGATGACGGGCACGCCCTGCCATCGGGTCTGGGTGTGCTTGAAGGTGAACTGGCGGGTCAGGCTGACTTGGGAACGGCTCTTTAGAGTAGAGCGCTTGGGGCGAAACAGGACATCCTTGAAACCGAGCTTCAAGTCTTCTTCGATACGCATTGCGAATTCCTTATTGAGCCTTGTGTGAGAGGTCACTTTGCAGTGGCAACTTTTCGGCAGGCGCAAAAAAACCGGTGGTTTTCAGGCCCTCCGGTTTACAGCAGTGTAGGCAAAAATCCCGTCAGAACAAGACTGATAATTCACGCACCGCTGTGGTAGCCTTTGGCGTCACAACCTGAGGATGGCCGCCAGCGTCATCCAGCACCCTGTTCTCCCCTCGTTTTCCTGCTGCATTCCCCACTCACGCACCGTGCCCGGCATGGATTGTCGCCTGTTGGCACCGCGTCCAGAGCCCGCTCCCCTGCACGCCAGAATCCGGTTGACCCGGCAGTTGGCTGTGATACATCTGGGCGCAAGACTGACAAGGCGAGAGAGCAAGATGGGCAAGAGAATGGTGGCGGCGGCCATGATGTGGGCGCTGTGCGGCAGCGCGATGGCGGCCCAGACCAGCTATGGCTGGATCGAGAAGGGGGTGCTGATGCCCTACGGGGTGGCGGTCAAGATGAAGCTCGATACCGGTGCCCTCACTTCGTCGCTGGATGCCCGCGACCTGAAGCATTTCAAGAAGGATGGCAAGCCCTGGGTGCGCTTCAACCTGGTGCTGACCGATGCCAATACCGACAAGGTTGTGCGCCGGAGCGTGGAGCGACCGGTGGAGCGCAGCGTGACGGTGCGCGGGGCGGGCGGCATGGAGCAGCGCCCGACGGTGACCATGTCCGTCTGCGTCGGGGACCAGGTCTACAAGGAGTGGTTCACCCTGCGGGATCGCAGCAAGATGATCTACCCGGTGCTGCTGGGGCGCCGTCTGCTGGCGGAGCTGGGACCGGTGGATTCGAGCCGGACCTTCACGGTACAGCCCACCTGCGACTAGGGTGGTGGTGCCATGAAAAACGGGGGCCTGGCCCCCGTTTTTCATGGCGTGCGCAAAGGCTGACCCGTCATGCCTGGCGCGAGGCGGGCAGCAGCACGCTCACTTCGACCCCCCCTTCAGGCCGATTGTGAATGTCGAGATCCGCTCCGTGAAGCTGGGCGATGCGCGAGACGATGGCCATGCCAAGGCCCACGCCATCCCCCTGCTGGGGATTGACCCGGAAGAAGCGCTCGCACAACCGGGAGAGGGCGGCGGTGGGGATGCCGGGGCCGTTGTCCCGCACATCCACCCGGATCCGGTTGCCCACCTGGCTCACCACCACGGCGACCTCGCCGCCCACCTGGGTGTAGCGCAGCGCATTGTCGATGAGGTTGCCGAACATCAGCTCCAGCAACATCGCCTGTCCCATTACCTGCACCTGTTCGGCGCCCTCCAGGGACAGCTGTTGATCCTTTTTCAGGGCGATGGGGGCCAGGGTCGCCAGGGTGCTCTGCAACAGGGGGTGCAGGGGGAGGGCGGTGAGGGCCGGGCTCTGCTGGTTGTCGATGCGGGCCTGGGTCAGCAACTGGCGGATCAGCCGATCGCTGCGATCGAGGGCCAAGAGCATCTTGCGCAGGGCCTGCTCCCGGCTCTGATCATCCTCGGCCGTCATGGCGTTCTCGCTGTGGATGCGCAGTACCGCGAGGGGGGTGCGCAGCTCGTGGGCGGCCTCGTTGGTGAACTGTTTCTCCCGATCCAGGGTGTCAGCGAGGGCGTGCATCAGCCGGTTGATCTCCCCCACCAGCGGCGTCAGCTCCTCGGCCTTGATGGCGAGATTGAGGGGGCTCAGGTTGGCGGGATGACGCTCGCCAATGGCTTGCGCCAGCTGGTGCAGCGGTGACAGTCCCCGGGTGATCAGCCACCACAGCAGACCGAGCAGGAAGGGCAGGGTGATGAAGAGGGGCAGCATGGTGAGGGTGGCCATCTTGCTGGCCAGTTCGCTGCGTTCGTCATCCCGCTCCGCCACGATGAGCCAGGTCTGTTCACCTTCGTTGTAGAGGGTAAAGGTGCGCCACTCGTGGTGATCCTTGGTCTCGCTGTTGAAGCCCCGCTCCAGGGTGGTCAACGGTTGGGCCGGGGCATTGGGCGAGCGCAGCAGCACGGCGCCCTGCTCGCTCAGCAACTGGAAGTAGAGGTTGTGTTCGAATTCATGGCCATAGGGGGTGAACTCGTTGTCCTGGCCGAACTGGAAGAAGCCGCCCTTCTCGATGTGGGGCGTCTCGGGGACGGCCTGCACCCACTCCTGGTATACGGTGCCGTTGCGCGGCAGCTCGCCGCTCTGCTTGAGATAGCGGCTGAGCAACTGGTTGGTGATGCGGGCGGACTGGGCGAGACGGGCATCAAACAGCTCTTCCATTTCGTGGTTGGCCTGCAGGTAGCCGATAAGGCCGCTGATGGCGAGGCTGAGGCTGACCAGGGCCAGGATGCCGGAGAGCAGGAAACGGCGGATGGAACGGACACGGCTCATGGGGCGGAGGCTCCTCTTGCGCCCTGGACGTCGAGCTGGGGCACGATGTAACCGACGCCGCGAATGTTGCGGATGAGCTCGGGGAAGAATTTCTTGCGCAGATGGTGAATGTGCACCTCCACCGCGTTGCTCTCTGCCCCCTCGTCCCAGCCGTAGAGGCTCTGTTGCAGTTGATCCCGGCTCAATACCCGGCCGCTCTGGGTGATGAGCTCCTGCAACAGCTTGTACTCGTGGGGGGTGAGCTTGACCGGCTCGCCCCGATAGGTGACCTGTTGTGACGCGGGGAAGAGCTGCAGCTCCCCGTACTCCAGCACCGCCTGGGCCTGCCCCTTGCTGCGCCGCACCAGGGCGCGCAGCCGGGCGTTGAGCTCCTGCAGGGCGAAGGGTTTGACCATGTAGTCGTCGGAGCCTGCATCCAGCCCCAGCACCCGGTCGTCCAGGGCATCACGGGCGGTCAGGATGAGCACGGGCAGGGTCTGCCCCTCCCGGCGCAACTTGCGCAGCAGGCTGATGCCGTCGATGTCCGGCAGGTTGAGATCCAGGACAAGGGCGGCAAATTCCTCGCTCTTGAGCGCCGAGAGGGCCGGCATCCCCTGCTGGAGCCAGTCCACCGTGTAGCCGCTGCTGCGCAGGGCATCCACCATGCCGTCTCCCAGCATCACATCATCTTCCACCAACAGGATCCGCATTGTTCTCTCCCTCAAACGACACTGCCCACCAGTATGCAAGCTGGTGGGCAGAGTTGAAATAGCGCACTGTGCTGCTTGTGTTTACAGCTTGGCGAGACGCTCGCGAATTTCCATTCTGCGGCCCTCGTCCGCCACCTCGCGGCCAGGGCGCGCCGGGGCGGCCAGGGCCTTGTCCAGATAGACCTTCGCCTGTGCCTTGTCACCCTGATCCAGCAGGAAGTCGCCGTAGAAGAAGTTGGGGTCGATGCCGGTGGGATTGATGGCCAGCGCCTGCTTGAGCAGCTTCTCCGCCTTCTCGTCGTCTCCAAAGCCCACCGGCCAGCCCGGCACCTGGTAGTAGAGGGAGCCCAGGCTGGTGTAGGCCGAGCCTTCCAGCGCCTTGGGATCCTGCTTGATGGCGATCTCGAGCTTGGCCTTGGCCTCCTTCACCAGGCTCAGGGCGCCGAGGCCGCCCTTGGCCCCCGCCCAGGTGCTCTTGACGATGGCGGACCAGATCAGCAGATCGGTGCGAAATGCCTCCTTGGCGCTCGCCTCATCGGCCTTGGCACTCAGGTTCTCCAGGCAGCTCTCCTTGGCTTTTCCGGTCTGCTGGTACTGGCAGTGGGCCCACTCCTGCTGAATGGTGGGCAGGGCATCGGCGGCCTGGGCCAGACCGCTTGCCAGCAGGCCTCCCAGGGCGAGCAACAGGGGGCCGTGACCAAATCGGGGACGGAAAGTGGCGTGCTTCATCTCAATGTTCCTTCTCGTTTGTCGCACAGGCGGGATCGCTCCTGTGATCGGGGGCTGGGGAGGCGGTGCGGCGGGCGTGGCGCTCGATGATCGGGCGCTGCTTGGCCAGGGCCATGTCCACCAAGGCGGGCAGCAGGCCGTTGAGCCGCACAAAAAGCTTTTCCGGCCAGCCGAGCCAGCGGCGGCGTGTCTCGTTGCACAGGGCGATGACGGCCTCCTCGGCCACGTCCTGTGGGCTGTCGGTCCGGGTGCCGAGCTCGGCATTCATGGCATAGGCCGCCTCGGAGTTGAGGTGGGTGCGGGTGGCACGGGGGGCAAAGTGCAGCACCTTGATGCCGGTTCCCTCCAGCTCCCGCCCCAGGGACTCGCTGAAGCCGCGCATGGCGAACTTGCTGGCGCAATAGACGCTGTAGCCGGCAAAACCGATGGCCCCGAGGCTGGAGCCGATGTTCATGATGATGGCGGGCTTGCGCAGCCGGGGCAGCAGGGCCCGGGTGAGCTGGATGGGCGCCTCGACGTTGAGCAGCAACTGGCGTGTCACCTGCTCGCTGCTCTGATCTTCCAGCCAGGCGAACTGGTTGCAGCCCGCACTGTTGATGAGCACGTCCAGCCCCTCGTCCAGGGCCGGATGTTGCAGTAGCTGCGCCCGCTCATGGGGAGAGCCGAGATCGGCCGTCACCGTCTGGTGGCGATCCGGATGAGGCAGCTCCCGGCGCAGGCGCTCCAGGGCGCTGGCCCGACGACCGTGCAGCAGCAGATGGGCACCCTGGGCCGCCAGTTCATGGGCCAGGGCTTCACCAATGCCGCCACTGGCGCCAGTCAGCAGTATGCGTTTGCCTTCAAGCTTCATTGGCAGGATCCCGTGAGCTGATAGAGCATGTCGCCATAGAGGCGGTAGACCACCTTGGCGGCGTGAATGATGGCGGCCTGATCGGCAGCATCTTCCACCCGGTTCATCAGGGATTCGAAGAACTTGAGGTGCTCCTGGTCCAGGGCCCCGTGGGAGCTCAGGTAGCTCATGGCCTGGGGCGGCAGACCCAGACCGCTCTTGAGCTGGTCGGCGACGGTCAGGGCGATGGCGACGCTGGTGCCTTCCAGCACCTGCACCATGCCGAAGAAGCCCATGGGGTTGCCGCGCTGGATCTGGTCGTAGAGGAAGGCCACCATTAACTCGATGGGCAGGCCCGGCTGGCCGTGGCGCACCGCCTCGGCATCACCGCCGCAGGCACGGATGTCGTTCAGGATCCACTCCTGATGGCCGTACTCCTCGTCGATGTACTCCCTGATGGCGCCACGCACCCATTCGTACTCCTGCCCCAGCTTGCCGCCGGTGGCCATCAGGAGCGGCACCGTGTGGCGCACGTGGTAGTAGGCCTGTGCCAGGAAGGCGAGGTAGGTGTCACGGCTGATGTCGCCGCGGCGGCAGGCCTCGATGATGGGGGCGTTGAACAGGCGTTCGCGCTCGCAGGCGGTGGCTTGTTGCAGGGTCTGGTAGAAGCTCATGAGGTCTCTCCTGTGAGGCATTGGCTGATCTGCCGGGAAAAATGGTGATAAATCTCGTTGCGACGGGGGCGCCCGTTGGCCGTCAGCAGGCCGGGGAGCTGATCCAGGGCGACCGGCAACCAGTGATGGATGCGGGCGTAATCGGGCAACTGCTGGTTGAGCCGGGCAATCTGCTCTGGCAATTGGGACTGGCTGCCCGGCAGCGGCTGGATAAGGGCCACGTTGGCGGGCTGACCGTCACCGAAGATGACGATGCGGGCGATGGCCGGGCAGATCTGGGCCTGGGCTTCCACCCACTCCGGGGAGAAGTTGCGGCCAAAGGCGGTGATCTGCACGTTCTTCTTGCGCCCCGTGATGTGCAGGTAGCCCTCCTCGTCGATCCGACCCAGATCCCCTGTGGCGATCTGGCTGCCCGTCTCGCCCTCTTCCCCCAGGTAGCCCAGCATGGCGCTGCCGCTGACCATGACTTCGCCGTCTGCGGCGATCGTCACCTGGCAGTGAGGCAGGGGCAGGCCGACGCTGCCGGGACGATCCCCGTGTGGGCCGTTCAGGGCGACCACGGAGCCGCATTCGGAGAGACCGTATCCCTCGTAGACCGGCAGCCCCGCCGCACGGGCGTGAGCGATGAGTTCGGGGGCGACCTTGCCGCCGCCCACGGCGACGAAGCGCAGGGTGCCGAGCTGTGTCGCCAGGGCAGGGGTATTGAGGCACAGGGCCAGCAGCAGGCGCAGCAACTCGGGTACCAGCACCAGGCTGTGGCTGGGCCAGCGCAGCAGTGCCTGGGCCAGGGCTGCAGGATCCAGCTTGCTGGAGCCCGAGAAGCCGAGTTCCCCCAGGGAAGGGATGCGGCTGCAGGCGCCGGTCAGCAGCGGTACATACAAGCCGGTCAGGTTCTCCAGCAAGGTGGTGAGGGGCAGCAGGGTCAGGTGCTTCTCAACCCGGGCAGGGGCCACCCGCAGGGCAAGGGATCCGCAGACCGCCGTCATCTGTTCCAGCGACAGGCAGACGCCCTTGGGTTGCCCCGTGGTGCCAGAGGTATAGGTGATCTTGGCGGTGCCCGCCGGCAGCTCGGGGAGGCGGGCCGGGAGGCGGCGCCACAGGGGCACGGCCTGTTCATCGGGCCTGCCTGCCATGAGCACGAGGGGCGAGGCGGCCTGCCACCCCTGGTGCTCCGGGCCGACCAGGGCGTCGGCTCCGCTGCTTTCCAGCAGCCACGTCTGCTGCGCCGGACTGAAGAAGTGGGGAACCGGGATGACCACGATGCCGGCCCAGGTGCAGGCGAGATCGATCAGTGCCCAGGGCAGGCCGTTGTCGAGTTGCAGGGCCAGGCGGCGGATGCCGGCCCCTTGCAGCACTCCTGCCAGTTGCTGGATCTGCTGCCACAGGCTCTGGTAATCCAGCTCACCCTGGCTGCCTAGCAGCGCAGGCTGGTGCGGGGTCTGGCTGGCATGGTGGGCGATGGTGTCGAACAGCGTCATTGCGCGCACCTCCTGTCGATGTCGGCATGGTTAAAAAGGCGGGGCATGGGCCCCAGCAGGTTGAGCAGCAGGCTGCTTTGTGCGAGCACCTCGCGCCCCTGGTTGATGTCGCCTGCCATCACCTTGGGCTGGCAGCGGTAGTATTCGCCCCAGGCACTGGCATCCTCTCCCACCTGATGGGCCTGGGCGGGGGCCAGCTCAACCGGGTTGAGACGCAGGCGGGTAAAGCTGTTGCGCAGCTTGGCGGTGCCGGTGAACACCACGTAGTCCAGGGCGTTATCACACAGCAGACGACACAGCGCGGCAAACATCAGGCGGGCGTGACCCGGTTCGCTGCAAGCAAGATTGCCCACTTCGATGATGCGGTGGCGGGCCGGACGGACCCCGAGACGGGTCTCGATGGCGGCCTCGACAGGCTGCTCCAGATATTGCTCCAGATAGAGCGGTTGCTCGTGCTCGCCATGGCAGGCCTGATTGAGGCCGCAGGCACCGACCAGCACGCCATCAGCCCGGTAGAGCCCGAGCAGGCAGGGCAGGAAATGGGGAATGCGGGCGTTGAACTCGAGGGTGTAGGCGGCCTGGATATAGGTTTGCAGCGCCATGACCTGCTGCGGGGATTCGGCCAGGATCAACCGGTAGGGGGCTTGGATCTCGATGGTCATGGTTGGCTCCTTCTCTTGCGATGGGATGAGAGTAAAAGGGCAAACTTAAGAAACCCTTAAGGCGCAAAAAAAGACGAAAAAAACTGGCGGGGGGTGAATGGGGGGCGATGGGGGCACCAGACAAAACAGTTGCCAGCAGCGGGCGTGGCAGGCAATCTGCCCCGCTGTCGCCACCCGAGGAGCTGCCATGTCATCCCCTGTTCACTGTCCCCTGTGTCTCTCCCCTCGGCACCATGCCCTGCCGGTGGCGGGCAAGGGCTATTACCGCTGCCTGGCGTGCGAGCTGGTCTGGATGGACGAGGCGGACCACCTGGACGAGGGGGCCGAGAAAGCGGTCTATGACGGGCACGACAACCGGGTGGACGATCCCCGCTACCGGGCCTTTCTGATGCGCGCCTTTGGCGAGGTGCTGGCCCGGGTGTTGCCTCCTGCCAGCGGCCTCGATTTTGGCTGCGGCCCCGGGCCTGCCCTCATCGCCATGGGGCGGGAGGCGGGCTTCGAGATGGCGGGCTACGACAAGTTCTATGCCGACGACCCCGAGTGCCTGACAAGGCAATACGACTTCATCACCAGCACCGAGGTGATAGAGCACATCGCCACCCCCCGCGCCGTGCTGGACACGCTCTGGGGCTGTCTCAAGCCCGGCGGGGTGCTGGTGTTGCAGACCCAGCGGGTGCTGGGGGACGAGCGCTTCAAGACCTGGCGCTATCGCCACGATCCCACCCATATCGTCTTCTTCGCCGAGGCCTCGTTCCGTGCCCTGGCGGTCCGCTGGCAGGCAGAGGTCGAGTTTCCTCATGCGGATGTGGCGGTGTTCACCAAACCCTGAGCCGGGCGTTTTCATTTGGCCATGAGTTGGGCATGCTGGTGGCCTGATACCCAGGAACGGATGCCCCTATCTCCATGTCGATCCCCCACCTCTCATTGCAAGACGCCCGCCACCTGCAACTGGCGGCCCAGGGGCTGCTGACCCCGCGCCGCGCCAGAGTAACCCCCGCCGACCTGCTCGCCTGCATTCGCCGCATGGCGTTGCTGCAGATAGACACCATCTCCGTGGTGGCCCGCAGCCCCTATCTGGTGCTGTTCAGCCGCCTTGGCCACTACGATCCGCGCTGGCTGGAACAACTGCTGGCCGATGGTGATCTCTTCGAATACTGGGCCCACGAGGCCTGTTTCGTCCCCCGGGAAGATTACCGGCTGCTGCGCCATCGCATGCTGGATCCCGCCGCCATGGGCTGGAAGTTCTCCGCCCAGTGGCTCAAGACCCACGGCGGCGAGATAGCGCAGATAGTCGAGCGCATTCGCCAGGATGGCCCGGTGCGGGCGGCAGACTTCGAGCGCAAGGGGGACAAGGGCAACGGCTGGTGGGACTGGAAGCCCGAAAAGCGCCACCTGGAGGTGCTGTTTACCGCAGGCCAGCTGATGGTGCGCGAACGGCGCAATTTCCAGCGTGTCTACGATCTCGCCGAGCGGGTCATGCCGGAGTGGAATGACGAGCGGGATCTGCCGAGTCCTGATCTCGCCCGGCGGGACATGGTGCGAGCCAGTTGCCGGGCGCTGGGGTTGGTCAAGACCGGCTGGGTGGCGGATTACTATCGCCTTAAACGGGGGAAATACGACGCCCTGCTCCACCAGCTGGCGGACGAGGGGGAGCTGTTGCCGGTACGAGTGGAGGGGTGGCAGCACGGAGCCTTCGTTCACGCCTCCCTGGCCGATGAGCTGGTCCGGGCCCAGGCGGGCACCCTCAAGGCGAGCCACACCGCCGTGCTCTCGCCCTTTGACCCGCTGGTGTGGGATCGCAAGCGGGCCAGCGAGTTGTTTGGCTTTGACTATCGCATCGAGTGCTATACCCCGGCCCCCAAGCGCCAGTACGGTTATTTCGTGCTGCCGTTGCTGCATCGCGGCAAGCTGGTGGGCAGGATGGACGCCAAGGCCCATCGCAAGGAGGGGGTGTTCGAGGTCAAGAGCCTCTATCTGGAAGACGGGGTCAGGGTGACCCGGACCCTGGCCCAGGATCTGGGCAAGGCCATCCAGAAGCTGGCGGAGTGGCACCAGACACCGACCCTGCGCTACGGCGCCATTCCTGCGCCCTTGCTGGCCCTGTGGCAGGAGATATCGTCGCCTCTGTAGTCAAACTTACGGGGATTAATAAGTACTTGTTCAAGTGTTGGTACGCTAATTGGTTAGCGTACAACGACAAGCTCAAATCGTGAGAGATATTAGGATGGTGACAGGACAACGACTTAATACCGCACTTTGCGGGCTTTCAGCAGAGTTCGGTTACTACCCAGAGTTTTGTGATATTGAGACCGATAGATTCTCAATCAGAACACTTCCCGAACATGAACGCATTGTGGCGCTCGTATCAGGGGACCCGAATGTCCTCAAAGGTTGGATCTATCCGGGGGCGCAGCAATATAGAGAATTCATGAGCGGACATGTTCGTTCAATGCCTTATAACGTTCGTGTTTTTGGGCTTCCCAAAACCCATGTTCTGACGCTTCCAGAGCGCAGAAACAGAGAGGAACTCGATTTTGTGGTGTGGTGCTTATCCTTTTTCACCGGTATGAGACTAACTACAACAGAGGCTGGCTTTCTCGATGCAACCCCCATCCAGCCGGGAAAGCTCGTTGATTTTATCCTGAGTCGCAGCACTATCGCCGATGTCATCGAATTGGCGCTGGACTATCTGGAATCGGAGCGTGGTGATGCTCGTGCGCCTAAGCGGGTGACTGCTGTCATCCATGCCTTGTTTTTGGCGCAGTATCCACAGAATCTCTCTTTTGAGCGATTTCAGTACCTGTACATGGCACTGGATGCTTGTTTCAGGCTAGTTGAAGTCAAAGAAGCGAAAAAACTCCAGATTTCTCATGCTGGACGTGTTCAATGGATGTGTGAAAAATTTGGTATGCCAGTACCTGATTGGGCTAAGAACAGCAAAACAGAGCCCTCATCGCTATCGGTCGCCCGTAATGACACTTTCCACGAAGCCATATTCTTTGATGGGCCGTTGGGATTTGCTAGTTACGACGGTAACCTGCGCTCAGCAGAACAGGAAAACACCCTACTGCAAATGGAAGCATTGGTTTGTCGGTTACTGGTGGCCATTCTTGGTAAGCCTGGCGTCGGCTATGTTAAGACCTCCGTCAATACCATAGAGATTCACGCACTGGAACTACGTGGATGAAGGCCAGAATTAAACCGCAAATAAAAAAACCGGGCACTGGGCCCGGTTTGTTATGCAGTCAGGATGTGCTTACTGGAGCACCAGCACCATCAGCAGGCCGACGGTGATGGCGGACACCAGGAAGGCGAAGCCATAGAACACATAGTGGTGCAGCTTGGTGGTGTGGATCCCCAGATCATGCAGGCCGTGGTAGATGCGGTGCATGCCGTGCCAGACGGGCAGGGCGATGATCACCAGCAGGATGCAGGCACCCCACCAGGAGCTGGCGAATGCCAGCACGCGCTCGTAGCTCATGGTCTCCACGTCCATGATGCCCATGGGCACCAGCAGACCTGTGATGAGGACAATGACCGGCAGCAGCATGGCAACCACCATGCCACCCGCACCAAACAGACCCCAGTAAATTGGCTCGTCAGAACGTCTCATATTTTTTCCTCAAATCATGATTGAGTGATCGTGGCCAACGTTTCTGAGTGAGAGCCCGGTACCAAACAGACACCAATAACCGGGTTCGTCAGAACGTCTTATGGTTTTCTCCTCAGGCCACGATGATCAGGACAAGCAGGGATACCGCCGCCAGCGCCACATACTGGGCGATGACGATCGGCTTCTCCGGCACCAGGTCTTCGCCACGGAAGATGCGCATGGCTTTCGGTGCCAGGGCGAACCAGGTCTTGGCGTGGAACAGGCAGGCTGCCAGGGCGATGACGTGGAACAGGATGGCAATGGGGCTCTGCAGGGATTCCAGCCAGCCGTTGAATGCCTCCTGACCCTGTACCAGCCGCAGCAGACCCCACATCAGCACGACGGCGTAGATGGAGACGAAGATGCTGGTGCCTTCGCGGATCATGTAACCGGTGTAGAAGGCATTCTTCAGCCACCAGTCTTTTTTCATCTCGCGCACGTAAGGCTTACGTTTGCTCTCAGTGTTGTTCATGGTCTCACTCCTGGTCTCAGTCCGGCTTGAACATGGCGATCATGTAGTCCTTGGCGCTCTCGACCTTGCCAAGCTGGATGGCGGCGGCCGGATCCACGCCTTTCGGGCACACTTCGGAGCAGTAGCCCACGAAGGTACAGCCCCAGACGCCCTCGTCCTGGCTGATGATCTTCATCCGCTCCCTGGACGCGCTGTCGCGGTTGTCGGCGTTGTAGCGGTAGGCCAGTGCCAGGGCCGCCGGACCGGTGAACTTCTTGTTGATGCCATATTGCGGGCAGGCCGCGTAGCACAGACCGCAGTTGATGCACATGGAGAACTGGTGATACTTCGCCATGTCAGCCGGCGTCTGGGTGTACTCGCCGTCGCACAGGCTGCGCGGCTCGGACGGGATGATGTAGGGCTTGATGCTCTCCAGCTTCTCGATGAAGTCGGACATGTCGACCACCAGATCGCGCTCGATGGGGAAGTTGTTGAGCGGCTCGATAGTCATCTTGCCCGGCAGGTAATCCCGCAGGAAGGTCTTGCAACCGAGTTTCGGAATGCCGTTGACCATCATGCCGCAGGAGCCGCAGATCGCCATCCGGCAGGACCAGCGGAAGCTCAAGGTAGAGTCCAGATGATCCTTGATGTATTGCAGCGCATCCAGCAGGGACATCTCTTTGAGGTAGGGCACCTGGAAGGTCTGCATCCAGGGCTCGTTATCCTGCTCGGGACGGTAGCGCAGGATTTCAATTTCGATCATCTCAGCCATTCTTCTTAGCCTCGTCTTGTTTCTCACCCTCGGAACCGTACACGCGCTTGGCCGGTTGGGATTTAGTGATCTTCACATCGGAATAGTCGATGGTCGGGGCCCCTTCGCCGTTGTAGAAGGAGAGAGTGTGCTTGAGGAAGTTGACGTCATCGCGCTCCTCGTAACCGTCCAGACGCTGGTGGGAACCGCGGGACTCTTTGCGGTTGATGGCGGAGTGCGCCATGGCTTCCGCCACGTCCAGCATGTAGCCCAGCTCGATGGCGTACAGCAGGTCGGTGTTGAAGACCGAGGACTTGTCGTTGATCTTGATCTTCTTGTAACGGGCTTTCAGCTCGTTGATCTTGTCGATGGTGCCCTGCATCAGCTCTTCGGTACGGTAGATACCGACACCGGCTTCCATGGACATGCCCAGTTCGTTGCGGATATCCGCCGGGTTTTCGGTGCCGTCGATGTCCAGCAGGGAGAGGTGCTGCTTGATGAGCGCCTCGGCCTTGGCGACCAGCGCCTGGGTGTTGCCATGTTGCTGGGTGGCGGCAAACTCGGCTGCCTGCTCACCGGCCACCTTGCCGAAGACCACGATCTCGGACAGGGAGTTGGAACCCAGACGGTTGGCGCCGTGCAGACCGACGGAGGCACATTCGCCAGCGGCATAGAGACCGGCCAGACGAGTGGCGCACTTGCCGTCGGTTTCGATGCCACCCATGGTGTAGTGGGCAGTCGGACGGACCGGGATCGGCTCTTTGACCGGATCCACACCCACGTAGGCCTTGGCCAGTTCGCAGATAAAGGGCAGACGCTCTTTCAGGTACTTCTCGCCAAGGTGGCGCAGGTCAAGGTGAACCACATCGCCCATGGGGCCCTGGATCACGCGGCCTTTTTGCTGCTCCTGCCAGAAGGCCTGGGAGAGACGGTCGCGCGGACCCAGCTCCATGTGCTTGTTCTTCGGCTGGCCGACCGGGGTTTCCGGGCCCAGACCGTAATCTTGCAGGTAGCGATAGCCATCCTTGTTGAGCAGGATGCCACCCTCACCACGACAACCTTCGGTCATCAGGATGCCGGTGCCCGGCAGACCGGTCGGGTGATACTGGACGAACTCCATGTCCCGCAGCGGTACGCCGTGGCGGTAGGCCAGGGCCATGCCGTCACCGGTGACGATGCCGCCGTTGGTGTTGTAGCGATAGACACGACCTGCGCCGCCGGTGGCCAGCACCACGGACTTGGCCTGGATGAAGCGGGTGATGCCGTTCTGGATGTCAAAGGTGACGACACCCTGGACGCGGCCATCTTCCACGATGAGATCCAGACAGAAGTGCTCGTCGAAGCGCTTGATGGTCGGGTACTTGATGGAGGTCTGGAACAGGGTGTGCAGGATGTGGAAGCCGGACTTGTCGGCGGCGAACCAGGTGCGGGGGATCTTCATCCCGCCGAAACGGCGCACGTTGGCCTTGCCGTCCGGTTTGCGGCTCCAGGGGCAACCCCAGTGCTCCAGCTGGATCATCTCGTTGGTGGCGTTGTTGACGAAGTACTCGACTACGTCCTGCTCACACAACCAGTCACCACCGGAGACGGTGTCGTTGAAGTGGTTTTCCAGGGAGTCGTCATCACGGACGACGCCTGCGGCGCCACCTTCGGCGGCCACGGTATGGCTGCGCATCGGATAGACCTTGGAAATCAGGGCGATCTCCAGCTCCGGGTGGGCTTCTGCAATGGCGATTGCGGCACGCAGGCCACCGCCACCGGCACCGATGATGGCAACATCGGTCTTGATAATATCCACATCTGCCTCCTTAGGGATAGATTTGCTGGGCACGATTTTGCTCTATGAAAAAAATTCAGGCTTGATGCAAGTCAAACTGCTTTGTTTTAGTGCTTGGCAACGGTGATTTTTATTACAACCACCCCATTCCTTGGATGAAAATGCCGTCATTATCGCCATCCATCAGTGATCTGGATCAGCCGTACTCGCTACTCTGGTGATTTTAACTCCAAGATTATACGTAGTTTTCTTTCAAAAAAATGAGAAATGCCTCTCTTTTTGGGTATTACCCATAAAGTTTTTAAGTTTTTTATCAAAACAGTTTAATGATAACTATTATCACGATGACATATCGAGGTTAGGCATCAAAAAAGTAATGCGAATATAGCCATGACAGACTGGGCCCGTCTCCCACACATGGGCAAAAGGAGATGTCGATCACAGGGTTGAGGGTCTCGAAAGGGGATTATAACCGTTGAAACAAAAAGGGTTTATAAAAAAAGGGGCCTGAACGGCCCCTTTCTTCCCATGGTCGATCAGATGCGGAACATGCCGACCTGATTATTCAATTCACCTGAAATATTTTTAAGCTGGGCCGACAGATTGCGGGAGCTGTCTGCATCCACTGCCAGCTCGTCCGAGACATCCTTGACCGCCTGGATGTTGCGGCTCACTTCGTCGGTGACGGCACGCTGTTCCTCGGCGGCGCTGGAGATCTGGGTCGCCATGTCGGAGATCTGGTTGATGGAGGTGGTGATCTGCTCCAGCGCCTGGGTCGCATCGTTGGCATCTTCCACGCTGTTCTGGGCCAGCAACTGACCCTCGTGCATGGTACTGACGGCGCCCTGGGTGTTGCGCTGCAGGGTCTCGATCATGCTGCGGATCTCGACGGTGGAGCTGTGGGTGCGCTGGGAAAGCACCCGCACCTCGTCGGCCACCACGGCAAAGCCGCGTCCCTGCTCGCCAGCCCGGGCGGCCTCGATGGCGGCGTTGAGCGCCAGCAGGTTGGTCTGCTCGGCGATGCCCTGGATGGTGGAGAGGATGGTGTTGATCTCCTGGGCGTTCTTCTCCAGTTCCTGAATGATGCCGGAGGCCTGCTTGACCTGGGTGGCGAGATCCGTGATGGAGCGCTGGTTGCGGGCAATCACCTGCTTGCCGTGCTCGCAACTGCTGGAGGAGCTGCGGGCCGCTTCCGCGGTCTGCTCGGCATTGCTGGCCACTTCGACGGCGGTGGCGGACATCTCGTGCACTGCGGTCGCAATCTGGGAGATCTCGTTTTGCTGGCGGGCTAGCCCCTGGTTGGATTTCTCCGCCATGTCGTGGGAAGACCTGGCCTGCTGGTTGAGCTGGGTGGAGGAGTTGGAGATGTCCTGCACCATGACGTGGATGCGCTCGATGAAGGTGTTGACGTGCTTGGCGACGGTACCGACCTCGTCTTCACGCTCGATCTTGATGCGACGGGTGAGATCGCCGTTGCCGCGGGAGAGATCGGCAATTGCCTCGCCCAGGGTTTTCAGCGGCGCCAGGGAGCCGTTGATGGCGACATAGGAGAAGCCCGCCACGATGAGGATGGTCAGCAATCCCTGAATGAGGGCGGAGGTGACCATGCGGGAGACGGACTGGTAGGCGACCGCTTCGTCCACCACGATGCCGAAATACCAGTTGGTGTTGGGGATCTCGGTGAGGTCGAATACGCTCGCCTTGCCGCTGATATCCATCTCGGAGATGGTGTTGTCATGGGCCAGCTCGTTGACCTTGGCTGCCGTCAGTTCCGGGGAGATGGCGGTGGCGGGTTTGAGGGTCAGATCCTTGTCCGGGTGGGCGATGATGGTGCCGTTGCTGTCCACCAGAATGGCATAGGTGCCTTCCGAGTTCATGGCGAGCACGTCTTTCACCAGGCCGTCGATGGAGACGTCACCGGCGATGACGCCGTCGGTGTTGCCGCGACTGAAGGGCTCGGCGATGGTGATGATGAGCTGGCCGGTGGTGATGTCGGCATAGGGGGCAGTGATGGCGAGCTTGCCGGCGGCCATGGCGTCCTTGTACCAGGGGCGCTGGCGCGGATCATAGCCAGCCGGCAGATCGGTCGGCTTGCTCTGGATCATCCGGCCATCCTTGGTGCCCACGTAGACGAGATCGAAGTTGCCCGCATTCATGGACTGGGCCAGGTGGCTGAGGGGCTCGTCTTCCTTGGCGAAGGCTTCCTTGGTGGCGGTGACGAGATTGATGCGGGCGTCGAGCCAGCGGGAGATCCCCTTGACGTTGGCGACCGAGCTGTCGTCGATGAAGCTCCAGATCAGCCGCTGGGTTTCACTGCGCAACTGGGAGGTGTTGTACCAGACCTGCAGGCCGGTGATGACCAGAATGATGGCCCCGATGGAGAGGACCAGCTTGTTCTTGATGGATAGGTTCATGTTTACATCCTTGTGAGCGTCAGTCAGAGATCCATGGTGTTTGTTATTGTTATGAGCCAACTCTGTATCGGCTGGCTATGGACTTTATGTATCCCGGTGCACCGCATTTTTTCAATTCTTTTCACCTCCTTGTGGCCTGCCAGGCCGCGCCGATACTCAGCTGAATCGATCTGGTCGGTTGGTGAAGATGCCATCGACACCCATGCTGGCGAGGGCGCTCCCATCACTCACTTCGTCGACTGTATAGACCAGGATCTTGAGCCCCCGGCGATGGGCATCCGCCACCAGGGTCTCGTCGACGAAATCCACGTCGCAGTTCAGTGACCAGGCCCCCAGCGTCTCGGCGAAGGCGGCGCCGTCGAGAGGCAGGCTGGCCGTGAGGGCGCCGATCCTGATTTCCGGTCGCAGTCCCTTGAAGCGTAACAGCTCGGGATGATGAAAGGAGGAAACGATCCAGTGCGCCTGGGTAAAGCCAAGCTCGGCCTCGGCCCGCCTGGTCAGGGCGGCCACCGGCTCGGCGGTGTGGGCGCCCTTGAGCTCGATGTGCAGTTCGCAGCGCCCCGCCACCAGTGCCATCACCTGCCACAGGGTCGGGATCCGCTCCCCGTCCCCCGCATCCAGGCTCGCCAGGTACTCCCGGGATTGCCCGGTCAGCACACCCTGGCCGTTGGTGCAGCGCTCCAGCCGCCGGTCGTGGAAGACCCAGAGCTCTCCGTCGGCCCACTGCACGTCCAGTTCGATGGCTTTGGCACCCAGATCCAGCGCCAGGCTCATCGCCTTGAGGGTATTCTCCGGGGCCAGGCCGCTGGCACCGCGATGGGCAATGATCTGCATGATGGCTCCTGTTGTCGTCTTTGGCGGCTTCATCCCCGGCTCATCCGGATGTCGATCTGCTGATGTGGCAGATGCATGCCGACCTGGCCGAGTTTCTCCAGGATCAGGGAATGTACCTCGTGTGTAATGGGCATCCGGTGATCCATGTTGTTGACGTAGAGCCGGATCTCGTAGATGAGGGCCGAGTCGGTGAACTCGATGAGGAACACCTCCGGGGCGGGCGTATCCAGCACCAGGGTGGACTCGCGCACGCTCTGCTCCAGCAGTTGCTGTACCTGCTTGGGATTCTGGGTCAGGCCAATGCGAATGCGCAAGCGGACCCGGGTGATGGCATCGGACAGGGACCAGTTGATGAACTGCTCGGTGATGAAGGCCTTGTTGGGGACGATGATCTCCTTCCTGTCCCAGTCCACTATGGTGGTGGCGCGGGTCTTGATCTTGGTGACGGTGCCGGTGAGATCCCGGATGGTGACGGTGTCACCCAGGCGGATTGGTTTTTCGAACAGGATGATGAGGCCGGAGACGAAGTTGGCGAAGATCTCCTGCAACCCGAAGCCCAGCCCCACGGAGAGTGCTGCCACCAGCCACTGGGTTTTGGACCAGTCGATGCCGAGCATGGAGAAGCCGGTGAGGGCGCCAATCAGCAGTACCAGGTACTTGCTCACCGTGGTGAGGGCGAAGCCGGTGCCTGGGGAGAGGCTCAGGTGCTGGAGCAGGGTGAGCTCCATCAACCCTGGCAGGTTGCGGGCGGTGACCACCGTCAGGATGAAGGCGAAGACGGTTAGCATCAGATCCTGCAGGGTGATGGCGGAGAGCTGCTCGATGCCGGCCACCTTGCTGCTCACCTGCCACACCTCGATGCTGCTGAGGAAGCTGAATGCCGAGTTGAGATCCGACCATTGCACCACCACCAGCATGGTGAAGCCCAGCATCAGCAGGGTGCGCACCAGGCCGAGGGACTGAGCGCTGATGGTATCCAGATCCAGCTCGGGCTCCTCCACCACATCGGGGATCTCGGAGCTGAGATCGTCCTCTTCCCGCTCCCGCTGCGCCAGGATCTCGGCCCGCTTCTGCTTGGCGCGATCGAAGGCGAGTCGGCGGCGCTGGATCAGCATCCAGCGGTGGGCCAGATAGTAGACGAGCAGGCAGCCGAGCCCCGCCAGCAGGCTCAGCTCCAGCTGGCGCAGCAGGGTGCGGGAGGTGTAGAAGTAGCCGAACAGGGCGCCCAGCACCGCCAGCAGCGGGGCCAGCATCAGGCTGTTCCAGATGAAGTGGTGCAGCAGATGGGGCTTGGTCATGTCTGCCTGACCCCAGGTGAGGGGCAGTTTTTCCCGGTTGAGGCGGGCAAAGAAGAGCAGCAGCCAGAGGGCCCCGATGATGAAGGCGAGGCGTCCCAGGGAGTCGTAGAAGGCGTGCTCCTGATAGCTGCTCGCCATGCCCTGCACGAAGAAGCTCGGGATCAGCACCAGCAGCAAGGTACGAAATTGTCCCCATACTCGCTGCACCCGCTCCTTCTGCCAGCGGAAGTGGAGGATGAGGATCCCCTTCTCCAGAGTGAGGTGGCGCGCCACCAGCAGGGCCAGCAGCAGGAACCAGATTTCACCCAGGCCCCGGGCCACCGCCACCGCGAAGGGATATTGCCAGGCGCCGTCCAGCAGGCCGTGCACCATGAGCACCATGGCGGGCAGCGGCAGGGCGGCGAGCACGGAGCGCACCAGCAACCGGCTGGTGAGGCTGAACTTGTCCTGGGTTACCTTGCCGATGCGCGGGGCAATGTACTGGCTGTATTGAATGAGGTGGCGGGCCAGTTTCAGCCAGCACCAGGCCAGCCCCAGCAGCCCGAGGCCAGCCAGGGTCAGGCTCAGGGGGTTGTTCTCGGCGATGGCCCTGGGCAGTTGCAGCCAGTTGGCCGGGTTGAAGGCAAGGCCGAGGGCGGCCGGGACGCCGAGCAGCACCGCCGGGCTCAGGGGGCGCACGTCCGGCATCCAGAACAGATGGCTGGCGCTGAGTTCGCGGATCTCGTCGATCTTGCTGTTCTGACGGCTGTAGAGCAGCTTGAGGCGGGTCTGCTCCTGAATGAGGGTGTCGGAGGCATCGTTGAGCCGGGTCAGCAGTTGCCGCCTCGCCTTGAGCAGGTTGTCCAGCACGGCGCGCTGGGCCCTGTCCAGGGTGATGCCGTCTCCACTGAGCAGGCTGTTGCGCAGCTGGACCGGATCCTTCAGGGCATCCTGCTCGGTCTCGTACTGGTATTTGGCCATACGCGCCTTGACGATGGCGGACTCCAGCCGCTCCAGCGGGAAGTAGGCGGGCAGATCGGCCAGCTTGCTGCGCAGGTTCTCGCCGTAGGCGTTGCTTATCTGCAACCACTCCAGCTGTTCGCGCACCGAATTGACCAGCTCGTTGAGCCCGGAGAGGGAGGTGTCCACCCCCCGCTGCTCGTCCTGCACCCGTTCAATCTGGTCCTCGAGGGCCCCCAGTTGGAGGGAGAGGGCCTGGTTTTGCTGCTGTTGCTCCTGCAAGAGGGGGAGGTCAGAGGTGAGCTGGCGGCGCAGGCGTTCACTCTCGGCCAGGGCCTGCTCGGTCTTGTCCCGGCGCAGCTGGTTCTGCTGGGCAAGCAGACTGGTCTGCCACTCATCCTCGTCGGTGATGGCGAGGTTGAGCTCCTGCAGCTTGAGCTTGCCCAGATCGTTGCGCTGCTGGGCGGAGAGCTGCTCCAGCTCCAGCATCTGGATCCGGTCGGAGAGGCTCTGCTCTTTGAGTCGGGTGGCCAGTTGCTGGGCCTCCTGCAACCTGTCCGACTCGTTGCTGAAGCTCAGGCGATCGAGCAGGGAGCGGGTCTGGAGCAACTGCTTGCGCAACTCGTCGACCCGCAGGTGATACTCCTGGCCCGTGCTCTCCAGCTGGTTGAGGCTGTCGGTCACCGCCTGACGCTCCTTGCGCAGGTTGAGCTGGCGGTTGCTGCTCAGGCTGATGGCCTGGCGCAGGGCATCCTCCTTGAGGGAGGAGAGGGACGGGCGGGACTGGGGCTGATAGTTGTGCAGCCCCTCCTTGAGACGGGCGGACTCCTTGGGGTAGTCGATGAGGATCTGTTGGTAGGCCTTGCCCTGTTCCCGGTAGCGCTGGGCATCCCGAGCATATTGCAGCGCCTGCTGGTAGCTCTCCCGCAGTTGCTGGTTTTCCGGGGTATCCGTCTTGGGGACGCTTTGCAGCAGCTCCTCTACCTGAGTGATGGCATCATCGGCCTGGACAGCGGAGAAGGGGAACAGGCTGAGACAGAGCATCAGACAGAGCAGGCGTTGCAACATGGCGCACGTTTCCGTTCAGGAGAAGTCGCCCTAGCCTAAAGCAGGGGCCGGGGCGGGTAAAGCCCTCAAGATGAATGATCCACGGCACAAATAACGGGTGATCCGGGTCTTGTTTGGCTATTATTCTGGCCGTTCCCCTTCATTGAGCAATTTATGTCCTCCGTCGATCTGGGCACGGCCCCCCTTTCCCGCCTCTTCTTGCGTTACGTCACCCCCACGGTGGCCGCCATGCTGGTCACCGGCATCTATGTCACCATAGACGGCATCTTCGTCGGCCATATCCTGGGCCAGGACGGGCTGGCCGGCATGATGCTGGCGTACCCCATCTGCGCAGTGCTCTACGCGGTGGGTGCCCTGATCGGCATGGGATCTTCGTCGCTGGCCTCCTTCTATCTGGGCAAGGGGGAGCAGGCCAGGGCGCGCCACATCGTCGGCAATGCCCTGGTGATGGTGCTCATCGCTTCCGCGCTGCTCGCCTTCATTGGCATTCGTTACGGCAAGGCCATGCTTGTCTGGATGGGGGCGCAGGGGGTCATCTTCGACGCAGGCTTCGCCTATCTGCAGTGGTACGCCTGGCTCGGGGTGTTCGCGGTGCTCTCCATGGCCTTTACCGCCCTGCTGCGCAACGACGGGCGACCCGGCCTCACCACCTGGATCCTGGTGGGGGGCGGCGTGCTCAACGTGCTGCTCGACTACCTGCTGATGGCGGTGATCCCCTGGGGGCTGGCGGGGGCCGCCATCGCGACCATGCTCTCCCAGGCGGTCACCGGGGGCCTGTGCCTGTGGCACTTCTTCACCCCCCGCAGCCAGTTGCGCATTCGCTGGGATACCCTGGTGCCCGACTGGCGGCTGATGGGGGAGACATTGCGACTCGGGGTGTCGAGTTTTCTGATGTACCTCTACCTCTCGGTGGTGCTGGCGCTGCACAACAAGGCGCTGCTCTCGGTGGGCACTTCGCTGCACGTGGCCGCCTATGGGGTCATCAGCTACAGCGAGGCCTTCTTCTATCTCATCTTCGAGGGGATCGCCATGGGCATCCAACCCATCGCCAGCTTCAATGCCGGGGCGGGCAACTGGGCACGGGTGCTGCGGGTGCGTAACCTGGCATTGGGAGTGACCATGGCGGTGGCACTGTGCGGGATGATCCCGCTGTATCTGTGGCCGGAGGCAGTGGTTTATCTGTTTGCGGGGGACAATGCTGCCCTGTTGCCGGTGGCCAGCCTCGGTATCTGGCTCTACTTCTGGGGACTGCCCATGGAAGGCTTGCTGCTGGTGGGGGCCACCTATTTCCAGGCCATCAACCGGGCCCGCATCGCTTCCCTGCTCACCGGCGGCAAGCTGGTGCTGATCGGCGGTTTCCTGTGGGGCTTCTCCTCCCTGTGGGGAGTGGCCGGTGTCTGGCTGGCGCTGCCCACTTGCAGCACTCTGCTGGTCCTGGTGATGTGGCGGGCGATGAACAGGGAGGGGCGCCAGCACAGCGCTGCCTGAGATGTGGTCATGCGTCCATGAAAAAGGCAGCCTTGGCTGCCTTTTTCATTTTGAGTGCCCCTGCCTGTGGGCGGCAGGTCGCCGGCCTCAGGGCTTGAAGGCGCCGATAAAGATGGCGGGGTCGACGCGGGCGTCGTTGAGGCTGACGTTCCAGTGCATGTGGGGACCGGTGGCGCGGCCGGTGGCGCCGACCCGGCCGACGATGCCGCCGCGGGGCAGGCTCTGGCCCAGCTTCACGTCCACCTTCGACATGTGACAGAACATGCTGATGAGGCCCTGGCCGTGGTCGACGAACACCGTATTGCCGTTGAAGAAGTAGTTGCCGATGAGGATGACCTTGCCAGCGGCTGGTGCCTTGATGGGAGTGCCGGCTCCGACCGCGAAGTCGAGGCCGGAGTGGGGGTTGCGCTCCTCGCCGTTGAAGAAGCGGCGCAGCCCGAAGGGGCTGGAGAGCGGGCCCTGGACCGGCTTGTCAAACAGCAGGTTGCTCGGCTGAGCCGGGCTGAAGGTCTGGTAGGCGCGGGTCTGTTCGGCAAGCTCCCGGTTGATGCGGGTCATGTCTTCGGCCAGCGGATTGACCTGGCGGCTGTTCTTGAGCTTGATGTGCTGCTCACGGTAGTGCTTGGTGCCGACCTTGAAACTCAAGGTGCGGCCATCGCTGGTGGTCACCTGATGGGGGCCGGGCGCGCTCTTGAGCGGGATGCCGACGATGGCGATCCACGTCTTCCCGTCTTCCTGTACCACCAGCACAGGCTTGTCCTGATAGCGCACTGCGGGCGCCTTGGCCCCGCTTCCCAGTGGTACCACGGCCACGCCCCCCGGCACCGGGTGGTTGAGCAGGCGGCTGATAAACCCCGGTTCGGCGTGAAGCGCAGGGCTGCCGAGCAGCAGGAGAAGAAAGAAGAGGCGGCGCATGATGGCTCCATCGGATCAGGGGGAAAGCAAGAGGGGGGAGATGATGCCACATTCTGGCGGTGCTGTCCGTCAACCGTGGCCGATAAACTCATCGGCTGCGGCCCAGAAGGACGCAACGGACACGCCATTGCAGCGAGGTGAATGCTCTGGTTGCGGGTGCCAGCCTTCCCTTCGACCTTGCCAGCCTGAGCAGGGGGCCGCTGCGCTACCGCATCTTGGGGGCGCTCGCGAGCGACAACCGCTTCATCACCACCAGCCAGGCCGGGTCGCGGTGGGCATGGCCGGACAGGGGCCCTGACCCCTATTCCATTCGATACCGCCATCGCGGTACCCTACTCGGCGGCGACCCAGGCCACCGACTACAAGGTGAGGCTCTCCCCGACCCGGCGGCCTGGCCAGGTAGTACGCACCGGCCCCATCATGGTCACGGTGAGCGTGCCCTGGGGAGACGCCGCTTCGCCCCTATTTTTCGACGAGGTCAATGATGAACAGTGACAGGGCCCTGCGCCACGAACCCAAACGCCATGGCATAGGACAGGGCTGGATCTGGATCCGCACCGGATTCGACATCTTCAACAAGGGGATGGGTGCCAGCGTGGCCATGATAGTGCTCTGGTTTGTGGTAGGCATCGTGCTGGATCAGCTGCCGGCGGGGGGCTTGATCTCCCAGTTGCTCTACATGGTGTGGGGGGCTGGCTGGGTGGCGGTGGCGCGGCGGGGGCACCATGGGGAGGCGCTGCAGTTTGGCGACTTCTTTGCCGGTTTCCGCCATCGGTTGACCCCCTTGATGCTGGGGGGCCTGATGGTGCTCGGCCTCATCATGGGGATCCTGATGATCTGCGTGTTCCTGCTGCACCAGTGGGGACTCACCGGCCTGTTGTCCGCGGATCCGGGCTCCCTGGCGCTGACCCAGGAGCAGGCACAGGGCTTCCTCGTCTGCGCCCTGGTGGGATTGGCACTGTTCGTTCCCGTGCTGATGGCCATCACCTTCGCCCCCGCCCTTATCCTCTTCCATCAGGTCGGGGTCTGGCAGGCAGCCAGGCTCAGCTTCAAGGGATGTCTGCGCAACATGTGGCCCTTCCTCTGGTGGGGGCTGCTCGGGGCCGTGCTGATCTTCTTTGGCGCACTCCTGATGCTGGTGGGCCTGCTGGTGGTGCTGCCTGCCATCAACTACTCCATTTATGCCGCCTATCACGACATCTATCTGGAGGATCAGGAGGCCGAGGAGGGAGAGACCCCGGTCAAGGCATTCGGTTTCGAAGCCTGACCGGCACAGGATGGAGCAAAGAGGGGCCGCGAGGCCCCTCTTTTGTGCGGCTCGCAGGGATCAGAGAGAGGGAGGGGCTTCCTGCCACAGGGGATCGTCCGCCATCCGCTCCACGAGAAAGTCGAGGAAGCTGCGCAGCAGGGGGGACATCTGTTTGCGGGTGCCATAAACGGCATAGACGCCGAGGCGCTTGGGCTGCCACGGGGTGAGCAGGGGGACCAGGGCGCCGCTTGCCAGATGGGGGTGAACAGAGTAGGCGGGTTGCAGGCTGATCCCCGCCCCGTCCAGGGTGGCGGCCAGCAGCAGGTTGGATATGTTGGCGCTGAGGTTGCCGCTCACCGGGACGGATTCGGGACCATCGGGCCCCAGAAACTCCCACAGGCTCTTGCCGAAATAGGTGTAGGTGAGGCAGTTGTGCAGTGCCAGATCCTGCACCTGCTGTGGCGGAGCATGGCGGGCCAGGTAGGCGGGGCTGGCGCACACCACCGAGTGGCAGGTGCCGAGCCTGCGGGCCACCAGGTTGGGATCGAGGTCGTTGGTGATGCGCAGGGCGAGATCGATTCGCTCCTCCACCAGATTGACCGTCCGGTCCAGCAGCAGGATGTCGATCGCCGTGCCGGGGTAACGGGCCAGGTAGTCGTTCGCCGCCCCGACCAGCAGGGCTTCGGAGAGAGAGTAGCTGCTGGTGATGCGCAGTTGCCCCTTGGGGGCCTCGTCATGGCGGATGGCCAGGTGTTCCATCTCTTCCCCCAGGGCCAGCATGGCTCTGGCCCGGTTCAGCGCCTCTTCTCCCGGCCCGGTCAGGCTCAGCCGGCGGGTGGTGCGGTGCAGCAATCTGGCCCCCATCCAGCGTTCCAGCTCGGCCAGGTAGCGCGACACCATAGCGCGGGACATCTCCAGTTTCTCCCCGGCGCCGCTCAGGCTGCCCTGTTCCACGACGCAGACGAAGACCCGCAATGCGGTCAGCCTATCCATCTTGTGCCCCTATATGCTCGATTTGTGCAACAGTGATGCGCTTATTATGCGGTATTTGTATCGATGGTGATGCAATAAACTGCGCTCATTCCATTAATCCACACCGATGAGCGTTATCTGATGAACAACACACTGCGTACCCTGACCCTGACCAGCCTCCTGATGACGGGATCCGCCCTGGCGGCCCCCCTGACCGTGACCGTCTACAACCCCGGCGAGAAGGCGATCTTCCCCGTCTCCTCCTCACTGGTAACCGGTGACAAAGAGGCCATCCTGATCGATGCCCAGTTCGACGTGCAACATGGCCAGGCGCTGGTGGACATGATCAAGAAGAGCGGCAAGAAGCTGACCACTGTCTATATCAGTGCCGGTGACCCCGACTTCTACTTCGGTCTGGAACCCGTCATGGCTGCGTTCCCGGATGTCAAGGTGTTGGCCGACCAGCATGTGGTCGACCATATCAAGCAGACCAAGGATGCCAAGCTGAGCTACTGGGGTCCGATCCTGGGCAAGGATGCACCCAAGAGCCTGACCGTGCCGCAAGTGATGACGGCCAGCCACCTGACCCTGGATGGCGAGAAGATTGAAATCAAAGAGATGAACACCCCGAATGCCTACCTCTGGGCCCCTTCCATCAAGACGGCCTTTGGCGGTGTGCCGGTCTACAGCGGCGTGCACGTCTGGATGGCGGACAGCCAGTCCAAGGCTGCTCGCAGCAACTGGGTCAAAGCGCTGAACAACCTGCTGGCCCTGAAACCCGAGCGTGTGGTGCCGGGTCACTTCCTGGGGACTGCGCCCAAGGGTACCGAAGCCGTGACCTTCACCCGTGACTACGTGCAGCGCTTTGAGCAGGAGCTGGCCAAAGCCAAGCACTCCGGCCAGCTGATTGAAGCGCTGAAGAAGGCTTACCCCTCCCTGCCGGTCGACGATGGCCTGGCCATCGGTGCCAAGGTCAATACCGGCGAGATGAAGTGGTAACTCCCTGACGCCTACTTCCCTGTGTTTTTTTACCGGGCCCGAGGGCCCGGTTTTTTATCCAGCATTGAAGCGAGAATGATGATGAACGAAGCGCAAACAACCCTCCATTATGTCTATGACCCCCTCTGTGGCTGGTGCTATGGCGCCGCCCCCCTGCTGAAAGCCGCTGCCGAGATCCCGGGTCTTCGCATCGAACTGCATGGGGGGGGCCTCTGGATGGGCGCCAGGCGCCAGGCCATGGGCCAGCCCCTGCGGGACTATGTGCGCCCCCATGACGAGCGCATCCACGCCCTCACCGGACAGCGCTTTGGTGAGCGCTACTTCAACGAGCTCCTGCTCAACGAGTCGCTGCTCCTTGACTCCGAGCCGCCCATTCGCGCCGTTCTGGCGGTGAGCGAGCTTGGCGGCGACGGCCTTGCCTTGTTGCACCGCATTCAGGAGACCCACTACCGGGATGGGGAATGGGTCGGTTCCCCGACACGGTTGGCGGCGCTCGCGCTGGAGCAGGGGCTGACACCGGAGGCATTCGCCCTGGCCTTTGGTCGGGTCGATCTTGTGGGCCATCTGGCCACAAGCCAGGCGTGGCTGCGTCGGCTCGGCGGGCAGGGGTTCCCGACCCTGGGATTGATACAAGGGGAGCGCGTCGTTGCGCTGCCTGTCTCCTCCTATCTGGGAGAGCCATCGGCATTCGCGGATCACATCGCCTCCCTGATGGGGTGAGTCTCTCGCCCATCGCCTGCGGCTTGTCAAAGGAGAGGGAGAGGGCAGGCCCGTCTGCGCGCCTCCCTTGTCCCCCGCACCGTTCTTGTGCATGCTATCGGCCTCATTGAACGGCAGGATGCAGTACCTATGAACCTTCGCGATCTCGAATATCTGGTAGCGCTGGAAGAGGAGAAACACTTTCGCAAGGCAGCGGAGCGCTGCTTTGTCAGCCAGCCGACCCTGAGTGGGCAGCTGCGCAAGCTGGAAGATGAACTGGGGGTGATCCTCATCGAGCGCACTTCCCGCAAGGTGCTGTTCACGCCCGCCGGCGATGCCATGGCCCGTCAGGCGCGCAAGGTGCTCAAAGAGGCGCGAGAGCTCAAGAACATAGGCCAGCACTTCGCCGAGCCCATGTCCGGCGAGATCCACATCGGTTTCATTCCCACCGTGGGCCCCTACCTGCTGCCCCACATCATCCAGGATCTGCGTGAACACTTCCCCAAGCTGGAGTTCTACCTCTACGAAGATCAGACCCAGGTGCTGCTCAAGCGGCTGGAGGAGGGGGAGCTGGATTGCCTTGTGCTGGCGGAGCTGGAAGGGATGGAGGGGTTTGGCGCCATCCCCCTCTATCAGGAGCCCATGTGGCTGGCCGTGCCCCAGCATCACCCGGAGGCGAGCGCCAAGGCGGTGCCCCTGCACAATCTCAAGGGAAAGAAATTGCTGATGCTGGCCGACGGTCACTGCCTGCGGGATCAGGCGATGGGTTTCTGTTTTGCCGCGGGCATCGGTGAGGATCAGCGCTTCAAGGGCACCAGCCTGGAGACCCTGCGCAACATGGTCGCTGCTGGCAGCGGCATGACGCTGGTGCCCAGGCTCGCCGTGCCCGCCAACCCGGAGGAGGGGGGCGTCAGCTATCGCCCGGTGATCAACCCCGTGCCAGGGCGCACCATCTCCCTGCTCTATCGTCACTACTCGGTGCGCCGTCCCTGCTTCAATGAGCTGGCGGCCCGCATTTCGAGTCTGATGAAAGCCCTGCTGGGCTGACGCAGCCCGCTCGTCATCCCGAAACAAAAACCGACGCCTGGGCGCCGGTTTTTGTTGTTTCCAGGGGGACCTAGAAGATGTCGTCGGTGGAGACGGGACCGTCTGTGGTCGCATCGTCACCGCCATACACCTGGTTGCCATCGGAGATCTGGCTCGCGTAGCGGGTGGGCTCTGTGCCCTCTTTGAAGAACTCCTCCGTGGTACTGCCATCGGCGCGATTGGTCAGCAGACCGGTTTCACGATCGATGCGGACCTGCATGATCCCTTCGGGGACCGGCATCTTGCGTTCGGGCACCTGGTGCAGAGCCGTCTTCATGAAGTCAATCCAGATGGGCTGGGCGGCGCCGCCGCCAAACTCGGCCCGGCCCAGACCGCGCTGGTGATTGTCAAAACCGATCCAGGAGGTGGCCACCAGATTCGGGGTATAGCCGGAGAACCAGGCATCCCGGGATTCGTTGGTGGTCCCCGTCTTGCCCGAGATGTCGTGACGCTTGAGGTCACGGGCTGCCCGCCAGCCGGTACCACGCCAGCCATTGCCACCCCAGATGGCGGTGGTCAGGGTGTCGGTGATGAGGAAGGCGCTCTGGGCACTGATGGTCTGCGGTGCCATGTTGTTGGGCACGACAGGATCGATGGGGCACTGGGCCTTCCAGTCTGCCGTGGTATTGGCATAGGCATCCGCGCTGTCGAGACCGGCGGCGGCCAGCACGCCGCAGTCGCGGCAGGCAGCGGCCGGGTTGGCCTCGAACAGGGGAGTGCCGAAGCTGTCGGTCACTTCGGTGATGAAGTAGGGGGTGACCTGGAAGCCGCCATTGGCCAGCACCGAGTAGCCGCGCACCACTTCCAGCGGGGTAAACTCCGCCGCACCCAGCGCCAGGGATTCATTGGCGGAAATGTGATCACGGGCGAAGCCGAAGCGGGTCAGGCCGTCGATATAGGTATCCAGCCCGATGGCGCGCATCAGGCGGACCGACATCACGTTCTTGGACTTGGCAAGGCCGAGGCGCAAGGTAGTCGGCCCTTCATAGATGGCGGGCGAGTTCTTGGGCTGCCACATGGGGCCCTTGGCAGGATCCCACTGGTTGATCGGTGCATCGTTGATGAGGGACGCCAGGGTATAGCCCTGCTCCAGCGCGGTGGCATAGAGGAAAGGCTTGATGTTGGAGCCGACCTGACGACGGGCCTGATCGACCCGGTTGAACTTGGAGAGCTCGAAGCTGAAGCCGCCGACCAGGGCCTCGATGGCGCCGTCTTGAGGGTTCATGGCCACCAGGGCGGCGTTGACGTCGGGGATCTGGGAGAGCAGCAACTCTTCCCCTTTCTCCCTGACCCAGATCTGGGCGCCGACTTTGAGTACATCCCGCGCCGATTTCGGGGCAAAACCCTGGCGATCGTCGGTGATGAAGGCGCGCGCCCACTTGATGCCATTCCAGCCCAGTTCGGCCTGTTTGCCATTCTTGAGCACCAGGGTGGCGCTCTTGTCGCCGAGCTGGGTGACCACGGCGGCCATCAGGGGCTGATAGGTCGGCTGCTTGGCCAGATGGGCCATGATCTGCTCGTAGTCCCAGGCCGTTTCACCGGCTTTCCACAGCAAGGCGGTCGGGCCACGGTAGCCGTGGCGGGTGTCGTAGTCGAAGACACCATCCAGCAGCGCCTGATGGGCGGCGCGCTGACGCTTGGCGGTGACGGTGGTGTAGACGTGCAGCCCCATGGTGTAGGCATCTTCACCAAACTGCTCCACCATCTTCTGGCGTACCATCTCGCTCAGATAGGGGGCGTTCAGCGTAGTTTCGGCACCGTGAAAACGGGCCTTGACCGGCATCTTGGAGGCTTCGTCATACTGGGCCTGGGTGATCTTGCCGGTTTCCAGCATGCGACCCAGTACCACGTTGCGGCGAGCGAAGGCGCGCTCCGGGGAGCGGATCGGGTTCAGCATGGAGGGGGCCTTGGGGAGACCCGCGATGATGGCGATCTCGTCCAGGGTCAGATCCTTGACCTCCTTGCCGAAGTAGACCTGGGCGGCCGCGCCGACCCCGAATGCCCGGTAGCCGAGGGGGATCTTGTTGAGATAGAGGGTGAGGATCTCGTCCTTGGAGAGGTTCTGCTCGATACGCCAGGCGAGGAATACTTCCTTGATCTTGCGTACAAGAGTCTTCTCGTTGCTCAGGAAGAAGTTGCGGGCCACCTGCTGGGTAATGGTACTGGCGCCCTGACGCGCCTGGCCGGAGACGGCCCAGACGGTGGCGGCACGGATGATGCCGATGGGGTCAATGCCCGGGTGCTCATAGAAGCGGGCATCTTCGGTGGCGAGTACGGCATCGATCATGGAATGGGGAATTTCGTCCAGCCGCAGGGGGATGCGACGAATTTCGCCAAACTGGGAGATCAATTCCCCATCCCGGCTGTAGACCTTCATGGGGGTAGCCAGTTTGACATCGCGCAAGGCGCTGACGTCCGGCAACTGGGGCTTGATGTAGAAGTAGATGCCGATGAGGCTGGCAACGCCCAGCACAGCACCCAGCATCATGACAATAAACAGGCGAACGAGCCATTTCAGCATGGAAGAACTACCAATCGTCTTAAAATTAGCCAACGGGCGCAGAGTATAGCCTTTTTACCCTCGCGGATTCGAGGTTTTCCTGTCCGCAAACAGGCGACCCCGAGAAGAGGCGGGAGGGTAGCACTCCAGGGCACAATTACCAAGGGGGCCGCAATCAAGGCCGAAAGGAGAGGAGCGTCAACTTTTGACACAAACTTTATGACATTGATAGATAGAGCATTATATTGAGTTAAGCCGTCACATCATGACGCGCTGTCCTACAATAAGTCCGAAAACCCAATAACGCATGGATGTGTATATGTTTGGGCTATTAAGTAAGGGATCCCTCGTCTCCATGGCGGGCATTGATTTTGGCAGTCAAACCATCAAGGCCGTCACCATCAGCGGACGTCCCGGCAAGGTGCACCTCGGCTCGGTTGCCGAGATCCCCATGCCAAGAGGAACGCTGGTCGACTATCAACTTCAGGACATTGAACGGGTCAGTCAGTCTCTCAAGTCGCTCAAGCGGCTCGTGCAAGGGGATTGCCAGAACGTGGCCACGGCCGTGACCGGTTCCAACGTCATCACCAAGATCATTCAGGTCGATACCAACATCAACGAGAGCGAGCTGGAGAACCAGGTTCACCTGGAGGCTGAGCAGCTCATCCCCTTTCCCCTCGATGAAGTGAGCCTGGATTTTGAAATCCTCGGCATGGCGGGCGACAACGGGCGTCAGGAGGTCCTGCTCAGTGCCGCGCGGACCGAGAGCGTCAGTGGCCGGGTCAGTGCCCTGACGGAGGCAGGCATGACGACCATGGTGGTGGATGTGGGGGCCCATGCGCTCGGACGCGCCGTGCTGGCCTGCCTGCCCGACCTGCAAACCTCGGAGAAACCGGTTGGCATCGTCGACATCGGTGCCAGCGCCCTGACTTTCGCCGCCCTGCTACGGGGCCAGGTCATCTATTCCCGGTTGCAGAATTTTGGTGGTGATCAATACAGCCAGGCATTAGCCTCTTTTTACAGCATGAGTATGGAAGAGGCGGAACTGGCCAAGCTCCAGGGCTCCTTGCCTGCGGATCATGAGGTGGATGTCCTGTTGCCTCACCTCAGCACCCTGGTGTTGCAGATACGGCGCAACGTGCAGCTGTTTTGCAGCTCTTCGGGGAACAAGGAGCTCTCCAGGCTGGTGCTGACCGGAGGGGGTAGCCTGCTGCCGGGGCTGGCCGGACAAATCGGCAGCGAGCTCAACTGCGAGGTGCTGCATCCCGATCCCTTTGCACTCTTTGGCAAGCCGCAGGGAGAGGGGGGGCTGACTCATGGGGCCAAGTACATGACGGCGCTCGGGCTGGCACTGAGGAGCTTCACACCATGTCAAATATAAACCTTCTGCCCTGGCGGCAGGCTCGGGCGCAGCGTCAGAAGAAACAATTCGGCATCCTGTTCGGTCTGTTCCTGGCGGGGACGGCAGCCATCGCCTTTGCCGCAGACTGGCTGGTGCAGCAGCAGATCGGTTACCAGCAGCAGCGCAATCAGCGGTTGCAGCAGGAGATGGCAACCCTGGACACCCAGCTTGGGGAGATCAGGCTTCTCAAGGAACGGCGCAAGGAGTTGATTGACCGCATGCAACTCATCGAGCAGTTGCAGATGCGCCGCAACATCCCTGTGCGTCTGTTCAATCAGCTGCCGGTGCTGGTCCCCAACGGGGTGTATCTTGATAGCCTTGCTCTGCAAAACAACAAGATAGACGTGAAGGGAAAGACTGAAGCCTATGGCAGGGTAGCCAGCATGATGCGCCGAATCGACGGTTCCGGCTGGCTGACACAATCCCAGCTCAGCACCATTTTCACGGCCGAGGTGGCCCCCATCGCCCTGAGCCAGTTCTCCATGATGTTCCAGATTGCCACGGCGCTACCCAACGTGGCTAAGGGGCAAAAATGAACCTGCAACAACTCAACGACCTGGATCTCAATGACATTGCCCGCTGGCCGCCGATCGCCAAGGGCATCTTTGTCTTCTTCTGCAGTGCTCTGCTTGGCGGGGCACTCTATTACTACGTGATTGCCAATTCCCTGGCGGCTCTGGGTCGTGAAGCCGCAAAAGAGACCGAGCTCAAGGGACAATTCGAGAGCAAGGCCATGCTGGCCGCGAACCTGGAAGCATACAGAAAGCAGATGGTCCAGCTGGAACATCTGGTCGACACCCAGCTCAAACAGCTGCCCAACACCCACGAAGTCGCCGGTTTGCTGGATGACATCAGCTTCATTGCCACCGACAACGGTTTGACATTGAACAGGATCAACTGGGAGCCAGAGGTGAAACACGAGTTCTCCACCGAGCTGCCCATGCGCATCGAGGTCGTGGGCACCTATCACGAACTTGGCAAGTTCACGGCGGACATGGCTGCTTTGCCGCGCATCGTGATCCTGGATTCTTTCCAGCTCAGCCAGGGGAAGGGGGGGGAGCTGATCGGTATGTCCATGCAGGCCAAGACCTACAAGTACAACGGCAAAACCGTGGAGAAAAAGCCATGAGCATGAGAGCGGGCGTACTTCTCTTGTCGGCGCTGCTGTTGACGGCCTGTGGGGGACAGGAGGACATGGATGAATATGTCAAACAGACCAAGGCCAGAAAGCCGGTACCGATCGAACCTTTGCCGGAGATAAAGCCCTTCTCTCCCATGGTCTATCAACGCAGCGATCAGCGCAGCCCGTTCATTGCACCCCAGCCGGAAACCAGTTCCAGGCTGGACGCCAAGGCCAAGCCGGACTGTGCCCAGATAGTGGCCAATCGGGAAAAGGAGGTGCTGGAACGCTACTCGCTTGCCAGCCTGAGCATGAAAGGCTCCATCGGCAAGCAGGGGCAGTTGTGGGCATTGATCAAAACCCCGGACGGGCAAGCCGTGCGCGTCGGGCTCAACCAGCACATGGGGCTGGATCAGGGCAGGGTCATCAAGATAACGAACACGCATGTTGACTTGATGGAGACGGTACCGGATGGCAAAGGATGCTGGGTCACCCGAGAAACCCAGCTGGCCATGGCCAATCTCGACGCAAAACTATGATCAGGGATGAGCAGAGATGAGAACAACAATAAGAAGGATGACCGGTGTGGCGCTGCTGTGGCTGGGCGGATGCACTCAGGTGTGGGCAGTACCCGCGTTGCAGGAGGTCAAGGTGAATCCCCTGCTGGCCGATCAACTCCTGCTGGAGCTCAGCTTCAGCGAACCGGTCAGCGGTTTTACGGACAGGTTGACCTATGAACCCAATCAGCTTCTGCTGCACGTACCCGGGGCCATCGGTGCCCTGACGGTCAATCCCCTGCCCATCAAGCAGCAAGGGGTGAACAACCTCCTGGTGGAGGGGAAGGGGCAGGGGCTCGACATCAAGATCGCCCTCGATCAGCTCACCCCCTATCAGGTCCATCAGCAGGGCAATAAATTGCTGGTGGCGCTGGGAGACAAGGCAGGGCAGCCGGTCGCTTCCTCGGCGGCGCCTGTTGCAGCCAGCCAGTCTGCGCTCGTCAGAAGCCAGCCGGTGACCCAATCTGCGCTGATTGACACCCAGCGAGTTGCCCAGAACCAGTCCCAATATCAGGCTCAGCCGGCCATGGCTTCCACACCTACTGTGGCTCCTTCGCCCGTTGCCCCCGGCAAGCCGGTGTTGTCCGTGTCTCAGGCAAACATGGGGGGGGCCTACTTCAACTCGGTCAAGGGCGTGGATTTTCGCCGTGGCAAGGAAGGGCAGGGGGAGTTCCTCGTGACGCTGGACAACAGTTCGGCGGCGGTGGATGTCAGCAGCCGTGGTCAGAAAGTGCTGGCCAAGTTCCACGGTACCCGGGTACCTGATGATCAGCTCAACCTCATCAATGTGCAGGACTTTGCTACCCCGGTCTCCCAGGTGGAGGTGTTCCGCCAGGGCAATGACACCCTGTTCGAGCTCTCGGTGAACGGCCAGTTTGACTACCGTTACGATCAGGCCAACAAGATGTTCATCATCGAGGTGAAAAAACGGGTGGCCACCACGGCGGCGAAGCAGTACCAAGGCAAGCCCATCTCATTGAACTTCCAGGATATTCCTGTTCGTACCGTGTTGCAGATCATCGCCGATTTCAACAATCTGAACCTGGTGACCACGGACTCGGTCTCCGGCAACATCACGCTGCGTCTCGATGGCGTGCCCTGGGAGCAGGCGCTGGACATCATCCTCAAGGTCAGAGGGCTGGACAAACGGCTGGACAACAACATCCTGCTGGTGGCGCCGGCGGACGAGATTGCCGCTCGCGAGAAACAGCAGATGGAGAGCCGCAACCAGGTGGCGGATCTCGCTCCCCTCTACACCGAGTATCTGCAGATCAACTATGCCAAGGCATCGGAAGTGGCGGCCCTGCTCTCCTCCGAGAGTACCAAGCTGCTCTCCCCCAGAGGGGCGGTCAGCGTGGATGAACGTACCAACGTGCTGGTGGTCAAGGACACGGCGGATGTCATCAGCAACGTCAAGCGGATGCTGGATATCCTCGATATCCCGGTCAAGCAGGTGGTGATCGAGGCGCGCATGGTGACCATTGATGATGGCTTCGATGAGGCTCTGGGGGTGCGCTGGGGGGTGACCAAGACAGACGGTCATGGCAACGGCACCTCAGGCACCATAGAGGGTAATGATGGCGCCGGAAACAATGATGGCAGTTCCACCATCACTCGCCCCAACGTAGAAGACAGACTCAACGTTAACCTGCCGGTGACCAACGCGGCCGGCACGCTGGCGTTCCAGGTCGCCCGTCTTGCCAATGGTACTCTTCTGGATCTTGAGCTCTCAGCTCTGGAAAAGGAGAGCAAGGCCGAGATCATCGCCAGTCCGCGTGTCACCACGGCCAACCAGAAGCCGGCCCTGATCGAGCAGGGGACCGAGATCCCCTATGTGGAGTCCTCTTCGAGCGGGGCGACCTCGGTCACCTTCAAGAAGGCGGTGCTGAGCCTCAAGGTCACACCGCAGATCACCCCGGACAACAGGGTGATTCTGGACTTGACCGTGACTCAGGATACCAAGGGGGAAACCGTGCCGACCGGAACCGGGGATGCGGTGTCCATCAACGCTCAGTCCATCACCACCCAGGTGTTGGTCAACAACGGTGAAACTCTGGTGCTTGGCGGCATCTATCAACAGACCATCAAGAGCGATGTCAGTAAGGTGCCGCTGCTGGGGGATATCCCCGGGTTGGGCTATCTGTTCAAGAAAACCACCAGTGAAAACAAGAAGCGTGAACTGCTGATCTTCGTGACCCCGAGGATAGTGACCGACGCCCTCTGAAAACTTTACTTGTGAGAGTAAAACACATATAACCTTACGCCCCGATGAGGCTGGGGCGTAAGGGCTGCGGTTGCCAGTCCTGGTTTCTACTGAGATAATCCCCCTCCTGATCCAACGCAAGATAAGGTTCATAGGTACCCCGGTCGAGTGTTTACCGGGGCCATACAGTTTGTAATTACTAACGAAAAGACATGGCTGAGAAACGCAATATTTTCCTGATAGGTCCCATGGGTGCGGGCAAGAGCACCATAGGTAGACATCTGGCAGAACAACTGCACATGGAGTTTTTCGACTCAGATCATGAGATTGAGCGCCGCAGTGGTGCCGATATCGGCTGGGTGTTCGATGTTGAAGGCGAAGAAGGCTTCCGGATCCGCGAAGAGAAGGTGATCGGTGAGCTCGCCGAACAGCAGGGTATCGTGCTGGCAACGGGTGGCGGTGCCATCAAGAGCCGTGAAACCCGCAACAAACTCTCCGCACGCGGCATCGTGGTCTACCTCGAAACCACCATTGAAAAGCAATTGGCGCGAACCCAGAGAGACAAGCGTCGTCCCTTGCTGCAAACCGAAGAGCCGCCCCGTGAAGTGCTTGAGCGTCTTGCGCAAGAGCGCAACGCCCTGTACGAAGAGGTTGCCGATTTTGTCATCCAGACGGATGACCAGAGTGCCAAAGTTGTCGCTAATCAAATCGTCAAGTTGATTGGTATGTAATTCATTAGAGGACGTCCATGGAAAGGTTGAAGGTCGAACTGGGTGAACGCAGCTACCCGATAGAGATAGCTGCCGGTCTGCTGCAACGCCCCGAGGTACTGGCGCAGACGATCAAGGGCAAGCGGGTCATGATAGTGACCAATACCGTGGTCGCGCCCCTGTATCTTGAACAGATCATTCAGTTGCTGTCCGGTTTTCAGGTGGAACACCTGATCCTGCCCGATGGCGAGGCCTACAAAACCCTGGCGACCTTCGAGCGGATCATGTCTGCTCTGCTGGAAACCAGTCATGGTCGTGATACCACTCTGATCGCTCTGGGGGGCGGTGTGATAGGTGATGTTGTCGGCTTTGCTGCGGCAAGCTACCAACGAGGCATTCCGTTTATTCAGGTGCCTACCACGCTGCTCTCCCAGGTTGACTCTTCCGTCGGCGGCAAGACCGCCGTCAACCATCCCCTCGGCAAGAACATGGTGGGTGCCTTCTATCAGCCCAAGCATGTGATCATCGATACCGACTGCCTCAAGACCCTGCCTGCCCGGGAATTTGCCGCCGGCATGGCCGAGGTGATCAAATACGGCATCATCTGGGATGCCGCCTTCTTCTCCTGGCTCGAAACCAACATGACTCGCCTGCAGCGCCTCGACGGTGATGCACTCTCCTATGCCATTCGCCGCTGCTGCGAGATCAAGGCCGATGTGGTCGGTCAGGACGAGACCGAGCACGGCGTGCGCGCCTTGCTGAACCTGGGACATACCTTCGGCCATGCCATCGAGGCGGAGAAGGGTTATGGCAACTGGCTGCACGGTGAAGCCGTGGCGGCGGGAACCATGCTGGCGGCCGAGACGGCCCTGGCCCGTGGCGACATGACGGCGCAAGAGGTGGCACGAGTTCGCGATCTGCTGTTGGCCGCCGATTTGCCGGTCAAGGCACCGTCCGATATGGATTTTGCCGCCTTCATTCGCCATATGCGCCGTGACAAGAAGGTGCTGGAAGGCAAACTGAGGCTGGTGCTGCCGATCGGGATCGGACAGGCCCAGGTCGTGGCCGATGTGACGGATGCGCAATTGATGGCGGTGATCGAGTCTGGTCGTGACCACTAATAAATTGCTCAAACTGCCTTCTCAGCGGCAGTTGGTTGACCGGCTGCTGCACCTGATCGAGTTCAACCACCCCTTTGTTTTTCTCTCCGGCAAGCCAGGCAGTGGCCGTGGCACACTGTGCGAGTCGCTGCTTGCCCAACTGCCCGATGCGGTGCGGGTGGCCAGCCTCATCGGCAGCCCGTCCATGAAGATGGCGGATGTGCGCCAGTTGCTGTTGCAGCAGGTGGTGGCACGTCCCCTGTTCAACGCGCAGGATGCCCTGGCGGACAGCTTCTTTCGCATGGTAGGTGACAAGCCTGCCAGACTGCTGCTCATCATCGAACGTGCCGATACCTTGCCTGCCGAGCTGGTGGGGGAGTTGTGGGCGCTCTGTCGTCACAACGATACCCTGGCATCTCCTCATAAACTGGCCATCCTGCTCTCGGGTGATGACGCCTGGTGTCGCAACCAGAAGGCGCTCCTCAAGGGACGAGCCATGCCAGCCCTCGAGCTGGAGGTCGCGCCACTGAGTGCTCCTGAGCAACGTATCTTCTTGTATGAGAAGGCCAAAGAGCTCAAGATCCCGACTGCCCTCTTGCCCAAGCCGAAAGTGGAAGAGATCCTGAATGGGGCGGGCGGACATCCGTCAGCCATCATGCAGTTACTGGAGGATACCATGACCGACAGAAGGCCCAAGAAACGTCAGGCCGAGTTGCCCGTCAAGAAGATAGCGATCGTGCTTGCCCTGGTGGCGGGCGGGTTGCTGGCCCTGAGCTATCTGCCCCTGTTCGACAATGCAGGCCAGGACCCCGCCCAGGCACCGTCCCAGGGGACGGCGTTGCCCGATCCCGTCTCAAGCGATCCTGTGAACGTCGGTGCGGCGAGCGGGGCCTTGAGTACTCAGACGAGCAGTGGCGCCACTGCCATCCCGTCAGGGAATCAGGTTGCCCGCGATTGGCAGTCCGATGCCAAGCCCTTGCCCAAGAAGGTCGAGAGCGAGACGGTCACCACGGAGTCAACCAACTATGAGGGGCGCCGGGTCGTCATCTCCGACGAAGTGGTCGAGAAATTGATGAACCAGCCGAACGTCAGCGGCGCCTTGCCCACGGCCGTGGTGGATGAGCTGGTAGGGGGCAGTTCCCGTGCGGTCCCGACCGGAACGACGGCCCAGGTCAAGAATCCGGCTCCGAACAGTGCCCCGCGAACAGAGGCTCAACCGGCCAGTGGCGCGCAGACAGCGCCGGTCGCGGCCCCGGCGGCCAAGGTGGCGTTGACGCCGGTGGCGACTCTCAACAAGAAGCCGAAGAATCACTACAGCATCCAGTTGATGGGGGCGAGCAACACCAAGGCGGTAGACAGCTTTGTGGCCGAGCATGGCTTGGCGGGCAAGGTGTGGGTTTACAAGACCCGCTTCCGTGGCAGCCCCTGGTATGTGGTGGTGCAGGGGGACTACGCCAGCAGTGCCCAGGCCAAGGCGGCCATTCGCAAGCTGTCGCCTGCCTTGCTCAAGGGACAACCCTGGCCCAAGTCATTCGCCCAGATACAAAAAGAATTGAAGCAATAGCCAGCCACCCGAAGAAGGGGGTAGAATCACCCCCCTTTTTTGGGCATAGCCTTGTCAACACCGGACTTCCATGAAAAAAACACGCGCGTTTTTAAAATGGGCCGGGGGAAAATACTCCCTGGTCGAAGAGATCGCCGAGCGTTTGCCGGCTGGGCGTGTGTTGCTGGAGCCCTTCGTCGGGGCGGGATCCGTGTTTCTCAACACGGATTACGACGCTTATGTGCTCAACGACATCAATCCGGATCTCATTGGCCTCTACAACCACCTCAAGCAGCAGCCGGACAGCTTCATCAGCGAGGCCCGCAAGCTGTTCGTGGCCGAGCACAACCACAAGACCGCCTATTATCGGCTGCGTACCCAGTTCAACCAGACCGCTGCCGGGTTTGAACGGGCTCAGTTGTTCCTGTTTTTGAATCGCCATGGTTTCAACGGCTTGTGCCGTTACAACAAGAAGGGGGGGTTCAACGTTCCCTTCGGTTCCTACAAGAAACCCTACTTCCCGGAGAAAGAGCTGTGGGCGTTTGCCGAGAAGGCGCAGAAGGCGACGTTCATCTGCGAAAGCTATGCCGACGCCATGGCCCGTGCAGAGGAAGACTGGGTGATCTACTGCGATCCGCCCTATGCCCCCCTCTCCACCACGGCGAGTTTCACCACCTATTCGGCAGGCGGTTTCACCCTGGACGATCAGGCGCTGCTGGCCAGGCTGGCTCGCCACACCGCCGCCCATAAAGGGGTGCCCGTGCTCATCAGCAACCATGACATCGAGTTGACCCGCGAGCTCTATCGTGGCGCCCGGCTCGACGAGATCCTGGTCAAGCGCACCATCAGCCGCAACGGCGGTGGTCGCAACAAGGTGGCCGAGCTGCTGGCGCTCTATCCGCCCGGCATCGAGCCCGAACAGGGCTATTATCCCGGTGAGGCGGAGCTGGTTGCCGTCGGCTGAGTGAACAACGGTCCCTGAGGGGGCCGTTGTCATTTCTGATGCTGCCGCTGGTATTCCGTGAGCCGCGCCTGGCATCGTTTGCCAGCCATGGTGCCGGAGCGGCGTGTTCTGTAGATGCGGGTCGTTTTCATCGCCCTTTTGCGATAAAATTGCGCCGTTTTTTCTGCCACGCTGCCAATGGATGACGCTGATGAAAGACTTTCTGATTGCCCCCTCTATCCTCTCCGCCGACTTTGCCCGTCTGGGTGAGGATGTGGCCAAGGTGCTGGCCGCCGGGGCCGACGTGGTCCATTTCGATGTGATGGACAACCATTATGTCCCCAACCTGACCATAGGCCCCATGGTCTGTCAGGCGCTGCGCGATTACGGCATCGAAGCGCTCATCGACGTGCACCTGATGGTCAAGCCGGTGGATCGCATCGTGCCTGATTTTGCCAAGGCCGGTGCCAGCCTGATCACCTTCCACCCGGAAGCCTCCGATCACGTGGATCGCACCCTGGGCCTCATCAAGGAGCAGGGTTGCCAGGCTGGTCTGGTGCTGAACCCCGCGACCCCGCTCAGCTGCCTGGAGTACGTGATGGACAAGCTGGACGTGATCCTGCTGATGTCGGTCAACCCGGGCTTTGGCGGTCAGAGCTTCATCCCCGGCACCCTCGACAAGCTGCGCCAGGTGCGCCGCCTGATCGACGAGAGCGGCCGCGACATTCGCCTGGAAATCGATGGCGGGGTCAAGGTCGACAACATTCGCGAGATTGCCGAGGCGGGTGCCGACATGTTCGTGGCGGGCTCTGCCATCTTCGGCAAGCCGGATTACAAGGCGGTGATCGACCAGATGCGCGCGGAGCTTGCCCATGTCCGTCGCTGATCGCCCCTTTGACCTGGTGCTGTTCGATCTGGATGGCACGCTGATTGACAGCGCCCCGCAACTGGCGCTGGCGGTCAACCGTACCCTGGCGGAGCTGGGGTTGGCCGAGGCCGATGAGGCCGTGGTGCGTACCTGGGTCGGCAACGGCGCCGACAAGCTGATCCAGCGGGCTCTCGATTACCGCGACGCCCCGGAGCAGTTTGCCAAGGCCCGCCCCCTGTTCGACCGTCACTATCAGGCCTGTCTGCTGGAAGGCCTGGCCATGTATGACGGAGTGGCCCGTAGCCTGCGCCGTCTGCAGGGGCTGGGTTACCAGCAGGCCGTGGTGACCAACAAACCGAGTCACTTCGTGCAACCCATTCTGGAGGCCCTCGGCATCAGCGACTGTTTCGCACTCTGGCTCGGGGGCAACTGCGTACCCGTCAAGAAACCGAGCCCGGAGCCGCTGTTGCACGCCTGCCACGAGCTGGGTGTCAGCCCGTCCCGCACCCTGATGGTGGGGGATTCCGAAAATGACGTGCTGGCCGCCCAGGCCGCCGGCATGAAGGTGGTGGGGCTCACCTATGGCTACAACTATGGCCGCCCTATCGCAGACTCCCGCCCCGACTGGGTTTGCGAGCAGTTTGCCGAACTCGACGCCCTGCTGGTCTGATCCAGACCGGGCTGGCGGATAACAAGGATTACTACTCTGATGACTAAACCAATCGTATTGAGCGGTGCCCAACCCTCGGGCCAGCTGACCATCGGCAACTACATGGGAGCCCTGCGTCAGTGGGTCAGCATGCAGGATGACTTCGACTGCCTCTATTGCATCGTCGATCTGCACGCCATCACCACCCGCCAGGATCCGGCCGCCTTGCGCAAGGCGTGCCTCGACGCAGCCGCCCTCTATCTGGCGGTGGGCATCGACCCGGCCAAGAGCACCGTCTTCATCCAGTCCCACGTGCCCCAGCACGCCGAGCTCGGCTGGATCCTGAACTGCTACACCCAGATGGGCGAGCTGTCGCGCATGACCCAGTTCAAGGACAAGTCCGCTCGTTTCGAGAACAACGTCAACGTCGGCCTGTTCGGTTATCCGGTGCTGATGGCGGCCGACATTCTGCTTTATCAGGCCAATCAGGTGCCGGTTGGCAATGACCAGAAGCAGCATCTGGAGCTGACCCGCGACATCTGCACCCGCTTCAACAACCTCTATGGCGAAGTCTTCACCCTGCCGGAACCCTTCATTCCGACCGAAGGGGCCCGGGTGATGAGCCTGCAGGACCCGACCAAGAAGATGTCCAAGTCCGACGACAACGAGGCCAACTTCATCGGCTTGCTGGAAGATCCCAAGCAGATCGTCAAGAAGATCAAGCGGGCGATGACCGACTCCGACGAGCCGGCCGTGGTGCGTTTTGATCCCGAAAACAAGCCGGGGGTCTCCAATCTGCTGACCCTGATGTCCGGTGTGACCGGCCGCTCCATCCCGGAGCTGGAGCAGCACTTCGAAGGCAAGATGTACGGCCACCTCAAGAGTGAAACGGCCGATGCCGTGGTCGCCTTGCTGGAACCCATCCAGGCGCGCTTCCGCGAGCTGCGTCAGGATGAGGCCCATCTGCAGGCCATTTTGGCGGCTGGCGCACAAAAGGCGCGTGAAAGGGCTGAAAAAACCCTGATCAGCGTATATGATGTCGTCGGCTTCGTTCCTCGAGCCTGACATACTGGGAAGGTGTAGTAGAAGAGAGCTGGGTGGATGCCTGGCTTTCTTTGTTTTACACCTTCCGGTTTGTCGCAACCTCCCCAATGTCAAACACGGGCTTTGCCCCAAGAGAAAGCATGTCTGTCGAATCACAAACCCTGAGTGAAGAGTTGGGTGACAAGGGTCACTGGCTGCGCAAGTTTCGCAAGGCCAAGAGCCTCAATACCTTGCAGTTGATGGTCTCCAACGCCATCGACAAGCACCACAAGACCCCGGCCATCGCGGCTGCCATCTATCTGGCCGAGTGCCAGCGGGAACGGGAACTGGAACAGGGCCGCTATCTGGACCGCTGAGGTCCGTTGCCTGCCCTTGCCAAGGTGACTCCTTCCCATCTGCCTGTCACGACCTGTGCCCTTTTCCCGGTCGCCTCCCGTCTCTTTTACCTTGCCATCCTGACATGGAGCGGCTGATGCTGCCCGGTCGGGGACAGGCCCACCGCCGGGTGGGGTCGACAGGCCTGGATCGCCATTGAAGAGCGGACAGACTGCACAGCAGGTGAGGTGATCGCCGGTTTATTAACGCAATGAGACATGCCAGAATGCGCGGCGTTTGTCTGCCCGCGCTCGCAACGGGCTGTCCGATCACCGTCTCTGTCTTATTCCCAGGGTTTTTTTGCATGCTGCTACTCATCGACAACTACGACTCCTTTACCTGGAACCTGGTGCAATACTTCGGCGCTCTGGGGCAAGAGGTGGTGGTCAGGCGCAACGATGAGCTGAGCCTGGAGGAGATAGCCCGGCTTGCCCCCCGCCATCTGGTGATCTCTCCCGGCCCCTGCACGCCAAACGAGGCGGGCATCTCTTTGGCCGCCATCTCCCGTTTTGCCGGCGAGATCCCCATCCTCGGCGTCTGTCTCGGCCATCAGTCGCTGGCACAGGCCTTTGGTGCCCGGGTGGTGCGTGCCCGTCAGGTGATGCACGGCAAGACATCTCTCATCCGTCACAAAGGGGAGGGGGTGTTCAAGGGGCTCAACAACCCGCTACGGGTGACCCGCTATCATTCACTGGTGGTGGAGGCGGCGTCGCTGCCCGACTGTTTCGAGGTCACCGCCTGGAGCGAACATGCCGACGGCAGCCAGGACGAGATCATGGGGCTGCGGCATAAAACGCTGGCGCTGGAGGGAGTGCAGTTCCATCCGGAGAGTATTCTGAGCGAACAGGGGCACCAGTTGCTGGCCAACTTTTTGGCCGTTTCCTGAAAAAATTGCGATGTCTGTCTCAAAACCGTCATGAGGCAAAAAAAAATTTCCCTGAGACTTTATTCACCCTCCTCCCTGTCCAAATTATCTCTTGCCAACACCCCCTGAGCCGTTATGCAATGCGGTTGCCTAAAATCTCAAAGGCAATCGAACATTGTTCCTTATAGGCGGTTAAGTTACAGACTTTTTACTTTTTTTCTGTGATAATTCCGCCACGTTTACACGGATTTAACTTTTGGGCGGTGGATTATTCTGCCGCGAGATAGCAGGAGAGCAATATGTCAGAGTTGTTGGCAGTGACACGTGAAGTGTTTGATGAAGTGATGGTTCCCAACTATGCGCCGGCCAAAATCATCCCGGTGCGCGGCGAGGGGTCACGTGTCTGGGATCAGGAAGGTCGCGAGTATGTGGATTTCGCGGGCGGGATCGCGGTCAATGGCCTGGGCCATTGCCATCCCAAACTGGTCGAGGCCCTGAAATCCCAGGGTGAGAAGCTGTGGCACCTCTCCAACGTGATGACCAACGAGCCAGCCCTGCGCCTGGCCAAGAAACTGGTCGCCGCCACCTTCGCCGAGAAGGTCTATTTCTGCAACTCCGGCGCCGAAGCGAACGAAGCGGCCCTCAAGCTGGCCCGCCGCTACGCCATCGAGAAGTTCGGGGCCCACAAGACCCAGATCATCGCCTTCCACCAGGGCTTCCACGGCCGTACCTTCTTTACCGTCAGCGTCGGCGGCCAGGCTGCCTACTCCGATGGCTTCGGTCCCAAGCCTGCCGACATCACCCACGTCGCCTACAACAACCTGGAGGAGCTGGCTGCCGTCATCTCCGACAACACCTGCGCCGTGGTGATGGAGCCGCTGCAGGGCGAGGGTGGCATCATCAGCCCCACCGACGAGTTTGCCAAGGGGGTGCGCGAGCTGTGCGACAAGCACAACGCCCTGCTGGTTTATGACGAGGTGCAATCCGGTGTCGGTCGTACCGGCGAGCTGTTTGCCTACATGGGTCTGGGCATCACCCCGGACATCCTCACCAGCGCCAAGGCGCTGGGCGGCGGCTTCCCCATCGGGGCCATGCTGACCACCACCGAGATCGCCTCCCACCTGAAAGTGGGCACTCACGGCTCCACCTACGGCGGCAACCCGCTGGCGTGTGCCGTGGCCGAGGCGGTGATCGACGTGGTCAACACCCCGGCAGTGCTGAGCGGCATCAAGCAGCGCGAGCAGCTGTTCCGCGAAGGGCTGGAAGCCATCAACGCCAAGTACCACTGCTTCAGCGAAGTGCGCGGCAAGGGCCTGCTGCTGGGCGCCGTGCTCAACGATGACTTCAAGGGCCGCTCTCGCGACTTCCTGCTCGCCTCCATCGATCAGGGCCTGATGGCGCTGGTTGCCGGTACCAACGTGGTGCGTTTTGCCCCCTCCCTGGTGATCCCGGAAGCAGACATCAAGGAAGGGCTGGCACGGTTCGAGAAAGCGGTCGCTCAGGTGGTCAACGCCTGATCCAAATTGAGGTGGGGAGCCCTCCCGGCAGGAGCCGGGACCCCACCTGTCGTCAATGAAAGGGAGTTGTCATTTATGTTGGTTATCCGTCCTATCGAGCAGCGCGACTTCGCCGGCCTCAAGACCTGTGCCATCGAATCCGGCACCGGCATGACATCCTTGCCGGTCAACGACGAGCTGCTGCAACGCAAGATCGATGCCTCGACCCAGACCTTCCTGGACAAGCCCGCCGGCAAGGGCGAGTGCCTCTATTTCTTCGTGGCCGAGGATCTGGAGACCGGGGAGATGGTCGGTACCTGCGCCATCGACGCGGCGGTCGGCCTGTCCCAGGCGTTCTACAACTATCACATCGGCAAGGTGGTGCACTCCTCCCCCAAGCTCGGCATCTACAATGTCGTGGAAACCCTCACCCTCTCCAACGACTACACCGGCAATTCCGAGCTCTGCACCCTGTTTCTGCGTGAATGCGCCCGCGATGGGCTCAACGGCCGTCTGCTCTCCAAGCACCGTTTCCTGTTCATGGCCGAACACCCCGAGCTGTTTGACAGTACCGTCTTTGCCGAGATGCGTGGTGTCTCCGATGGCAACGGCCACAGCCCCTTCTACGAGTGGCTGCAAAAACATTTCTTCTCGATGGATTTTCCCACCGTCGACTATCTCACCGGCATCGGCAAGAAGCGCTTCATCGCCGAGCTGATGCCCAAGTACCCCATCTACGTCAATCTGCTGAGCAACGAGGCGCGCGCCGTCATCGGCAAGACCCACGAAAAGACCCGGCCTGCCCTCAAGATGCTGCAGGATGAGGGGTTCGTGAATCGCGGTTATGTCGACATCTTCGACGCCGGCCCCACCGTCGAATGCGAGGTGAAGAACATTCGCAGCGTGCGCCGCAGCCAGAAGCTGGCGGTGCTGGTGGGTGAGCCCATCGGCGGCCATACCTACCTCATCTGCAACACCAGGTTCGAGCAATACCGCGCCTGCTACGGCAACATCCGGGTCGATCTGGACAAGCACGAAGCCATCATTCCGCCCAAGATGGCGGCCGCCCTCAAGGTGGAAAATGGCGACATGGTGCGCGTCGTCGATCTGGATTGACCCGCCCCGCAGCACAGCATTGAGACAGGCTGCCGAGGTGGCCTGCGTACCCACAGGGAGTGAATTGATGATGTCTTTAGTCCAGTGTATCGATGGCCAGTGGCTGGCCGGTGAAGGCAAGCCGTTCGAATCCATCGACCCGGCCAAAAACGAGGTGATCTGGCGTGGTGAGGCGGCAAGCCAGTCCCAGGTGGATGCGGCCGTCAAGGCGGCCCGCACGGCCTTCTACCATTGGTCCGATCTGGCCCTTGAAGAGCGCCTTGCCATCGTGCGCCGCTATGCCGACCTGCTCGGCGAGCACAAGGAGGCGCTGGCCCTGACCATCGCCCGTGAAACCGGCAAGCCCCTGTGGGAGACCCGCACTGAAGTGGCGGCCATGCAGGGCAAGATTGCCATCTCCATCCGTGCCCATGACGAGCGTACCGGCACGGTGGAAAACCCCATGCCGGGCGCCAAGGCGTTCGTGCGCCACAAGCCCCATGGCGTCGTGGCCGTGTTCGGCCCCTACAACTTCCCGGGCCACCTGCCCAACGGCCACATTGTGCCGGCGCTCATCGCCGGCAATGCGGTCGTGTTCAAGCCTTCCGAGCTGACTCCCATGGTGGCTGAAGCCATGGTCAAGGTGTGGCAGGAGGCGGGGCTGCCCAAGGGGGTGCTCAACCTGGTGCAGGGGGAGGTCGACACCGGCAAGGCGCTGGCCGGCAACCCGGACATCGACGGCCTCTTCTTCACCGGCTCCTCCCGTACCGGCCACTTCCTGCATCAGCAGTTTGCCGGCCAGCCGGGCAAGATCCTGGCACTGGAGATGGGGGGCAACAACCCGCTGATAGTGAAAGATGTGAGCGACGTCGACGGCGCCGTCCATGCCATCGTGCAGTCCGCCTTCATTACCTCCGGCCAGCGCTGCACCTGCTCGCGCCGTCTGTTTGTCGAGCGCGGCGAGCGGGGCGATGCCCTGGTCAAGCGCCTGGTGGAGGTGGTCGGCAAGATCAAGGTCGGCCTCTATGACGCCGCCGAGCAGCCGTTCATGGGCGCCATGATCAGCGAGAAGGCCGCACTGGGTATGGTCGAGGCGCAAGCAAACCTGCAGCGCCTCGGTGGTGAAAGCCTGCTTGCCCTCAAGCACCTGGAAGCGGGCACCGGCTTTGTCTCCCCGGGCATCATCGACGTGACCGCGGTCAGTGCGCTGCCGGATGAAGAGTACTTCGGCCCGCTGCTGCAGCTCATTCGCTACGACGACTTCGATGCGGCCATCGAGAAGGCGAACGCCACCAGTTTCGGTCTCTCGGCCGGCCTGCTCGGTGACAACGAAGCGGACTGGAACCACTTCTTCAAGCGCATCCGTGCCGGTATCGTCAACTGGAACAAGCCCATTACCGGTGCTTCCAGTGCCGCCCCCTTCGGCGGCATCGGTGCCTCCGGCAACCACAGAGCGAGCGCCTACTACGCCGCCGACTACTGTGCTTACCCGGTCGCCTCCGTCGAAGACAGCAAGGCTGCTATGCCGGATCAGCTGTCTCCCGGTCTGACCTTCTGATAACAAGAAAATAAAAGAGGGGCACTGAACAGGTGCCCCTGTCTGTACCCGCAATCAAAGGAAAGAGAGATGCAAAAGGATATCGACACCCTGTTTGGCCATCTGTGGGACAACTACATTCAGGTCACCCCCAGTGCTCACAAGGTTCATCAACTGCTGGGCGGCGGTGCCCCCATCATCAACGATCACGTGGCGTTTCGGACCTACAACCTGCCCAAGCTCGGTCTCGAGAAACTGGCGGCCCACTTCCGTGCCCTGGGGTACGAAGAGAAGGGCGAGTATGTGTTCAAGGCCAAGAAGCTCTATGCCAAACACTTCGAGCATAAAGATCCTGATGCGCCCAAGGTGTTCATCAGCGAGCTGAAGGTGGAAGAGCTCTCCGAAGGTGCCCAGGCCATCATCCACAAGCTGGTGGATCAGGTACCCGATCACCTCACCGACACCCCGGCTTTCCTCTACGCCGGCGCGCCCTGGCAGGTCTCCCACACCGACTACCAGACCCTGCTGGCAGAGAGCGAGTACGCCGCCTGGATGGCCGCCTGGGGTTATCGTGCCAACCACTTCACCGTCAACATCAACCGCCTGAAGGACTTCGACACCATCCAGCAGGTGAATGCGGCGCTCAAGGCGGCAGGCTTCGTGCTCAACACCGTTGGCGGCGAGGTGAAGGGCGATCCCGAGGTGATGCTGGAGCAATCCTCCACCATGGCAGACAAGGCCGAGGTGCCCTTCAGCGACGGCGTGCGCACCATCCCGAGCTGCTTTTACGAGTTTGCCCTGCGCTACCCGCAGGCCGACGGCGTGCTCTACCCTGGCTTCGTCGAAGCGTCGGCCGACAAGATCTTCGAATCCACCAACGCCATGTAATGGCCGCCATGAAAACAACGCCCCGCCTGGGGCGTTTTTTATGGATTTACGCCGACCTGACACCCTCTTTACCTCCCCTTGACCCATCAGTTCGCGGCGATTCGCTAGCATGATGCCGCCCGCTGCCGTGGGCCATCGCCGCACCATGCCGGTGTATGCCACCCGTTTTGGAGTCATGCCATGAAGATTGTTCTGCCTTTGCTGTTTTCCCTCACTACTCTGACCGCCGCAGCGGGCGATCAGGGCAGCCGTACCCCGCCCAAGCCTCCGCGCGAGCTGTCGGCCGAGATGAAAGCGGCGTTTGAGAGCTGCAAGGAGCATGGCAAACCGGGGGAGTCGGAATTTGACAACTGCATGTCAGATCTGGGATTTGAGCGGCCGGACGGCCCGGCACCGGCAGGTGGGAAGCAGGGGGAGAATGAGGCCGAGTAAACTGGTGCGGGCCAGTCGGTTAGGATGGGCCCGCACCGCTCACACCCGTTGCAGTGCCCCTTCGGTGGCCAGCAAGGTGGTCATGCCGGCGGCCTTGCCCGCCTGAATGCCTATCCGGGTGTCTTCAAACACCAGGCAGTTGGCCGGGTTGGCGCCGAGCTGCTCGGCCACTTTCAGGAAGGTGTCCGGGTGGGGCTTGTGATTGACCACATCATCGGCACTCACCAGCACGGAGATGAAGGCATCGAGCCCGGTCTGACGCAGGATGTGCGCCGCATGTTCCCGGGTTGAGCCGGTGCCTATGCCCATGGGCACCTTGCCGTGGTACTGCCTGACCAGCTCCCACATGGCGGGAAACACCCGGACGTCGTCGATCCGTGCCAGGTAGAGGGCCACCTTGCGCCGGGCAAAGGCTTCCACGTCGATGGTCATCCCGTGCTGCTCTGCCAGCATGGTCACTATCTTGCGGGTGGGGATGCCGCCGTACTCGTTGAGCTGTGCCCGATCAAACGGCAGGCCGAACTCGGCACTGGTGATTTCCCAGGCATCCAGGTGCAGAGGCATGGAGTCCACCAGGGTGCCATCCATGTCGAAGATCAGGGCGTCGTACTCGTCGAATCGGGGCTGTTCACTCTGGTGATGATCGCAGGGGGATGACTGGGGCATGGGGGGCGTCCTCTTCGGCAAAGATTCACCCTAGCAGATCCGGCTCGCAGATGTCGCGACCTTCATCATGGTTGGCAGTGGTTTTGACCATCGGCTAATGATTTATGAGACAATAATGTGCCTTGCACCCCTGTGCCGATATCTCACATGAGCGAGCCTGCCTATGTCCCCCAAAACCGTCTTCTCGAGCGTGGCCCTGGTGATCGCCCTGGGCTCACTGGAAAAGAGCATCGTCACCACGCCCTTGCCCATCATAGGGGTTGAGCTGAACGCCGGTGCCGCCCTCACCTGGGTCGTGACCGCCTATCTACTGGCGGCCACTGCGGCCCTGCCCATCTATGGCAAGTTGAGCGACATGTTCGGCCGGGTACGCATGCTCAACATCGGTATCGGCCTGTTTCTGGCGGGATCCGTGGCCTGCGCCCTGGCCCAGGATCTGCCAACCCTGCTGGCCGCCCGCGTGCTGCAAGGGTTGGGGGGCGGGGGGCTGATCGCACTCGCCTTTACCGTGATCGCCGACTGTATTCCGCCACGGGAGGTGGGCAAGTATCAGGGGTATATCTCGGTGGTCTATGCGGTCTCCAGCATCGCAGGCCCGCTGCTCGGTGGCTATTTTACCGAGCAGCTCAGCTGGCGCTGGATCTTCTGGATCAATCTGCCGCTCGGCGCTATCGCCCTCTGGCTGGTGAACCGCAATCTGGGTCACCTCAATGTGCGCCGCTACAGCCGCTTCGACTGGAAGGGAGCGGCACTGCTCATCACGGTCACCCCCCTCACCCTGTTGCTGCTCTCGCCGGAGGCGGCCTTGCCCGCCGTCTGGCTCGCGGCTGCGCTGGGGGCGGCCTTGTTGCTGCTGATCCTGGTGGAGCGGCGGGCCCACGACCCCATACTGCCGGCCCACCTGGTGCGCCTGCCGGGTTATCTGGTGAGCGTACTGCTGGCGCTGGCCTCGCAGCTGCTGATGTTTGCCGTGCTGGTCTACCTGCCGTTGCAGATGCAGTGGCAAAAGGGGATGAGTGCCAGTGACAGTGGCGGGATCATGGTGATCTTCATGGTCTGCATCACGGCGGGGGCCTTCGTCGGCGGCAAGCTGATCGGCCGCACCGGTTACTACCGGCGCTTCGTGGTGGTGGGGTTCGCCCTGTCGGCGCTGGCCCTGTGGCAGATCCACTTCGACGTCTGGGCCAGAGTAGGACTGGGGTTTGCCGGATTGGGGCTGGGTCTGGTGCTGCCGGCGCTGTCGGTGGTGGTGCAAAATGCCCTGCCGCGGGAAGATCGCGGCATCGGCATGTCCCTGTTCAACTTCGGCCGGGAGCTGGGTGGGGCGGTCGGTGTCGCCATCTGCGCCGTGTTGTTCCATGCCGCCCTGCCGGCAGGCAGCAGCCCCAATCTGGCCAGCCTGAGCCCGGCCGAACTGGCACCCGGTTTCAGCGCCACCTATATCGGCATGGCGCTGATCGCCACCGCCGCCCTGCTGGTCACCTTGCTGGCATTGAAGCGCCACGAGCTGGCCAGCAAGCACGTCTGATGGTTGCTATCGGATACAAAGAGGGCTCCCCGCGGGGAGCCCTCTTCATGGGATCAGGCTGGTGCCTTTCCTTCCGTGTCGTGGCCTTGTGCCACTCAGCCCGCTCATCGGGCGTCGGGGCGGGAAGGTGACCTGACAGGCTCGGGTTGCTGGCGCTCGGCCTGGGCATCGAGTTCCTTGCCGAGGAAGTAGTTCAGGAAGGTGCGGATGACCGCGATGATGGCGAGGCGCACCAGCTCCTCCTTGCTCGGGGCCACCGTGGTGGCAAGGATGTCGGCGGCGAGCTGGAACTCCAGCGCCAGGATGAGCCAGCTGCCGAAGCAGAGGCGGATACGGGGAAAGCCGGGCTCGTGATCCCGCACTCTGGCCGCCAGCCAGAGGGTCTTGCCAAGGCCGATGACCACGCAGGCGATGGAGATGATCTCCAGCAGCAGCTGGAACAGCTCCACCCCGTGCATCATGCCCTCTTTCAGGCTCGCTATCTCGAACACTCGGGTTACCTCCCTGATTCAAAAGAGACACTTTTAACACGGCTTGGGGGCCGGTTCCAACTCAGAGTCTTCTGAGCATCATGGCTATCTGGTCGATGAGCTGACGAGCGGCAGGGCTGATGGCCGCCAGTTGGAAGTAGCCGTGGATGACGCCATGCTGCCGCTGGCAAGTGGCATCGACGCCAGCCTGCACCAGCTTGCCATACAGGGCTTCCCCTTCGTCGCGCAGCGGATCATATTCCGCCGTGACGATATGGGTCGGCGGCAATCCTGACAGGGCGGGATGGTGGAGCGGGCTGGCTTCGGGATGGCTGGGGGGCAGGCTGCCCAGGTAGGCGTGAAAACCGCTTGCGAGCATGTCCCGGGTAATGAGGTAGTCGTCACCGAGATCGCGGTAGCTTTGGCTCTCGCAGAGGGCATCCAGCATGGGATAGAGAAGCAGCAGGGCCTTGGGCAAGGGGGCGTTGGCAGCCTTGAGCCGCAAGGTGGTGATCAGGGCGAGATGACCCCCTGCGCTGTCGCCGGCAATGGCGAGACGTACCGGAGCCCCATGCCATTTCTCCACCTCGGCCATGATGGCCCGTGTGGCGGCCAGCGCATCGTCGTGAGCCGCAGGATAGGTGTGTTCCGGGGCGAGGCGGGTGTGTACGGCGAAGATCAGGGCGCTGGCCCGGTTGCACAGCATCCGCATCTGGCGATCGTGGGTCTCGAAATCCCCGCTGACAAAACAGCCGCCGTGAAAATAGATCAACACCGGATACGCGGGGTCCGGTTTGTCTGCGGGCCGATAGCAGCGGATGGCGTGGTGATCGGCCTGCCACTCCTCGATGGCGCCCACCTCTTCCCGCTCACCGCCCAACAGGGCAGAGGCTAGGTAGCCGTCACGGCGCGCCTGCCAGCTCAGCTGGCTCGCCTTGGGACGACCTGCGGCGATGAAGTCTGCCACCATGGCTGCGATGGCCGGTTCGAGTTGTTTTTCCATAAGACACCAATGACTGTATATAAAAACAGTCATTGTGCGCTTTTGGCCCGTGAGCGCAACCGGCGTTAGCTGAGGCAGCTCACAAAATCAGGCTTCAATCAGCACGAATTCAATCACATAGAGGGGCGGCAGTGCGGGGTAGATATCGCGGATCACATCTTTAAGCTCGGGGAGGGTCATGTTCTCCTGACGGGCGTGCTCGTCGCTCAGCGCCTCGAAGGCGACCGCCTTGACCGAGATGACCTCAATGGTGCCAAAAGGCTGGTGTTCCGGGTTGGTGAACAGGGCCAGGCGCTGGCCGGGCTGCCAGTTTGCCTCGCTCTCGTCGCGGATGGTGATGGTCTTTCGGCCAGCCTGGATGTCGGCGACAAAGCGGCTGAAGAAGGTGAATGCCGGGTAGGCCGGGGTGTGCTGGGTCATGTCGTCTCCGAAGGGCAAGGGGTGAGAGGGCGGCTCAGGCCGCGGCGGGCCCATTTTAGGAGGGGCGGGAGGAGCGTGCAGCACTTTTTACCCCGACATGTGAAGGGCGACCGACTGCGTTCACGGACCGGTAAAATGGCCGCAACTGAACCTGAATGTGAGATGATGCGGCCTCCTCTTTCTTGATATGTAACAAATCAGGGGGACGGGCTCTGTGGTCTGATGGCGTCCGAGGCCGGCCGTGGTTGACGTTGAACAAAAGGAGCAAGTGTGAATTCCGAGTTGATCTGGGTGCTCAGCATGCTGGTGGGTGCCATTCTCCTGTTTATTACCAACAAGGTGCGCATGGACGTGGTCGCCTTGTTGATCATCATCCTGTTCGTGTTGAGCGGCACCCTGACCCTGCCGCAGGCGCTGGCAGGATTCAGCGATCCCAACGTCATTCTGATTGCCGCCCTGTTCGTGGTGGGGGAGGGGCTGGTGCGTACCGGCATCGCCTATCAGGTGGGAGATACCCTGGTGAAGGTGGCCGGCAGCAGCGAAACCCGCATGCTGGTGCTGCTGATGGTGGCGGTGGCGACCCTGGGGGCCGTGATGAGTTCGACCGGGGTGGTGGCCATCTTCATCCCCGTGGTGCTGAGCGTGGCGAACCGGATGGGGATCCCGGCGGGCAGACTGATGATGCCGCTCGGCTTTGCCGGCCTTATCAGCGGCATGATGACGCTGGTGGCAACCCCTCCCAACATGGTGGTGAACAGTGAGCTGATGCGGCACGACATCCAGGGGTTCGGCTTCTTCGGCTTCACTCCCATGGGGGTCATCATTCTGGGGATGGGGATCCTCTACATGCTGCTGATGCGCAACCGTCTGGTGCGTGAAGGGGAAGAGGGCAAGAGCAAGCAGATGGGACGCAGCACCATGCGGGATCTCATCCGTGACTACCGGCTGGCCGGGCGGGCACGCCGACTGGCGATCCGGCCCGATTCCCCCCTGATCGGCCAGACCCTCGACGAGCTGCAATTGCGTGCCCGCTTCGGGGCCAACGTCATCGGGATGGAGCGCTGGCGCAAGTTCAGGCGGGTGATGGTCAGTGTCACCGGGGTGACCGAGTTCCAGGCCAAGGACGTGCTGCTCATCGACATGTCGGATCCCGAGGTGGATGTGCGGGAGTTTTGCAGCGAGGCGCGGCTCGAGCCCATGATATTGCGCGGAGAGTATTTCTCCGACCAGGCGCGGGAGGTGGGCATGGCGGAGGTCTCCCTCATCCCTGGCTCCCGGCTGCTCGGCAAGAGCATCCGCGAGGTGACCTTCCGTTCCCGTTACGGTCTGAGCGTGGTGGGGATCCGCCGGGATGGAGAGGCGCTGACCGGCAAGCTGGTGGACGAGGCGCTGCAGATGGGGGATACCCTGCTGGTGGTGGGGAACTGGAGCCTCATTCGTCAGTTGCAGACCCATCATCGCGATTTTCTGCTGCTGGGCCTGCCTGCGGAAGTGGACGAGATGGCGCCGGCCCGCAGCCAGGCCATCCACGCCCTGATTGCCCTCGGGGTCATGATAGTGCTGATGGTGACGGATCCCGTGCCCAACGTCATCGCGGCGCTCATCGCCTGCCTGCTGATGGGCAAGTTCCGCTGCATCGATCTGGAGAGTGCCTACAAGTCCATCCACTGGCCGACCCTGATCCTCATCGTGGGCATGTTGCCCTTTGCCCTTGCATTGCAGCAGACCGGCGGGGTGGATCTCATCGTCGGCGCGCTCATCTCGGCAGTGGGGGAGATGGGCCCCAGGGTGATGCTGGCCAGCCTCTTCGCGCTCTGTGCCGTCATCGGGCTCTTCATCTCCAACACGGCGACGGCGGTGCTGATGGCGCCCATCGCGCTGGGGACGGCCCATCAGATGGGGGTCTCGCCTTATCCCTTTGCCATGACCATCGCCATCGCCGCCTCGGCAGCCTTCATGACGCCGGTCTCGTCGCCGGTCAACACCCTGGTGCTGGGCCCGGGCAACTACAAGTTCATGGATTTCGTGCGCATCGGCGTGCCCTTCACCTTGCTGGTGATGGTGGTCAGCGTCATCGCCATCCCCTGGTTCTTCCCGTTCTGACGACAGCAAACGATATGGCGGCCTGCGGGCCGCCTTTTTATTGCCCGCAGCGCTCTGCGAGATGAAAAGGGCGGCATCACGCCGGAGCAGGACATAGCGCCGTCGCAGAGGAGAGCACAAGGCTCAGCCGTTGATACATGAGGTGGCGTTGCAGGCGTGCGATGGCGTGGAGAGGGGAAGAAGAGCGGCAAACGCCGGATACAAAAAAACCAGCCTGAGCTGGTCTGTTTGGTACTGCTTTCGATGGTGCGGAAGGAGAGACTCGAACTCTCACGCCTAGGGCGCCAGAACCTAAATCTGGTGCGTCTACCAATTTCGCCACTTCCGCAAGAATAATGGTGGCTATGACGGGATTCGAACCTGTGACCCCCGCATTATGAGTGCGATGCTCTAACCAACTGAGCTACATAGCCGTCTTGTGCACGACTTGCGTCGAATACAAGCAAAAATGGCTGGGGCACTAGGATTCGAACCTAGGTATGGCGAGATCAAAACCCGCTGCCTTACCGCTTGGCGATGCCCCAACAGTGTTCTTTGCAATCTGATGATTGAAGGAACGTTTTTCAAATATGGTGGCTATGACGGGATTCGAACCTGTGACCCCCGCATTATGAGTGCGATGCTCTAACCAACTGAGCTACATAGCCGTTTGTTGTCAACCACAAACGTGGAAGAGAACAGAAAAATGGCTGGGGTACTAGGATTCGAACCTAGGGATGGCGAGATCAAAACCCGCTGCCTTACCGCTTGGCGATACCCCAACAGCGATGCCTGACAGAGACTATCAAACATCATTCAAAAATGGCTGGGGTACTAGGATTCGAACCTAGGGATGGCGAGATCAAAACCCGCTGCCTTACCGCTTGGCGATACCCCAACGACGATGCCTGACAGAGATCATCAAACATCATTCAAAAAATGGCTGGGGTACTAGGATTCGAACCTAGGGATGGCGAGATCAAAACCCGCTGCCTTACCGCTTGGCGATACCCCAACTAGAGATGGTGGCTATGACGGGATTCGAACCTGTGACCCCCGCATTATGAGTGCGATGCTCTAACCAACTGAGCTACATAGCCAACCGTGCTTCCAGTGAGTCGTTGCCTCGTCACTGTGCGGCCGGAATTATGCGTATCTGGCTCTGGGGCGTCAACCCTTTTTTTGTTTGAAAAAACGAATTTGGGTGCGTTTGGCGAGTTATTGGCCGCTGTCGTGCAAAAGCCCAACAATCTGGTTTTTTTTACGACATTCGCACCCAGATCGCGCCTCTGGCCAGATAAAAAAGAGGCCAGCAAATGCTGGCCTCTCATGGGGTTAGACGTTGAACAGGAAGTTCATGATATCGCCATCCTTGACGATGTAGTCTTTCCCTTCCGCGCGCATCTTGCCTGCTTCCTTGGCGCCTTGCTCACCCTTGTAGGTGATAAAGTCGTCGAAGGCGATGGTCTGGGCGCGAATAAAGCCTTTTTCGAAGTCGGTGTGGATCTTGCCAGCGGCCTGCGGGGCGGTGGCGCCTACCGGAATGGTCCAGGCGCGCACTTCTTTCACACCGGCGGTGAAGTAGGTCTGCAACTTGAGCAGCTCGTATCCGGAGCGGATCACCCGGTTCAGGCCCGGCTCCTCGATGCCCAGATCCGCCATGAACTCGGCGCGGTCTTCGTCGTCCAGCTCGGCGATGTCCGCCTCGATGGCGCAGCAGACGACCACGACAACGGCGTTCTCGGCGGCGGCTATCTCACGGACCTGATCCAGGTAGGGGTTGTTCTCGAAGCCATCTTCCGCCACGTTGGCGATGTACATGGTGGGTTTGAGGGTCAGGAAGTTGAGGTGGCTGACGGCGTCCAGCTCATCCTTGTCCAGCTTCATGCCGCGGATCATCTGGCCGTTTTCCAGGGCAACCTTGATCTTCTCCAGCACTTCCACTTCCAGCTTGGCATCCTTGTCGCCGCCCTTGGCACGCTTGGACTGGCGATTGATGGCGCGCTCGCAGGCATCCAGGTCGGAGAGGGCCAGCTCGGTGTTGATCACCTCAATGTCGTCGGCCGGGGAGACCTTGCCCGCCACGTGGACGATGTTCTCGTCCTCGAAGCAGCGCACCACGTGACCGATGGCTTCGGTTTCACGGATGTTGGCCAGGAACTGGTTGCCAAGGCCTTCGCCCTTGGAGGCACCGGCCACCAGGCCGGCGATGTCCACGAACTCCATGGTGGTCGGCACGACACGCTGCGGATTGATGATGGCCGCCAGCTGGTCGAGGCGGGGATCCGGCATGGGGACCACACCCGTGTTCGGCTCAATGGTGCAGAACGGGAAGTTGGCGGCTTCGATGCCGGCCTTGGTCAGCGCATTGAACAGGGTGGATTTGCCTACATTGGGCAGGCCCACGATACCGCATTTAAAACCCATGGATTGTTACCTTGTTGATGGATGCTTCAAGGGGCCGCGCGGGCGGCCCGTGTCGTGTTGCTTGACCCCGAGGCGAGGGATCTCGCCAGGGGGCCGGTCATCTTGAACTGCCTGGCGATGCAGGCTGAAGGCCTAGACTTTCTCGGCCTTGAAACTGTGCAGGCGATTCATGGCCTTGGTCATGTCCTGCTTGAACAGGATGTCGGTGGCGCGCAGGGACTCGTCCAGCGCGGCCTCGATCAGACTCTGCTCACTGCTGGGCGCCTTGGTCAGCACGAAACCGGCGACCAGCTCCTTGGCGCCCGGATGGCCGATGCCAAGGCGCAGCCGGAAGAAGTTATTGTTGTTGCCCATCCTGGCGATGATGTCCTTGAGGCCGTTATGGCCGCCGTGACCGCCCCCTTGCTTGAACTTGGCGATGCCGGGAGGCAGGTCCAGCTCGTCGTGGGCCACCAGGATCTCTTCCGGGGCGATCTGGTAGAAGCGCGCGAGCGCCGCCACGGCCTTGCCGGAGAGATTCATGTAGGTGTTCGGGATGAGCAGCCGCACATCCTGCCCGTCCACCAGGAAGCGGGCGGTGTGGCCGAAGAACTTGGGCTCTTCGCGCAGGCTGACATTGTGCCAGCGTGCCAGTTGCTCCACATACCAGGCGCCCGCATTGTGGCGGGTCTTGGCATATTCGGGGCCGGGATTACCCAGCCCGACAATCAGTTTGATTTGACTTGTCACGCTTGATGTCTTCACTCGCTACTTGCCATGGGCGGATGGCCCGGGGCAATGGGACGCAATATTCTAGCCGCCGAGTGGCGATCACTCAACCAAAGTGCGGCAAGGTCGGGGAAAAGCCGGACAGAAGGGCTCGGGTGGGGTGGCTCGTCCGAGGTTTTCGTCTCTTGCCGAGTGGAGGTTGGCGGCTGGCGCCAGGCACCCAAAAAAACAAAAACCGCCATTCGGCGGTTTTTGTCACAACAGGGTCTATCAATGCTCGAACATGGCAGAGATGGACTCTTCGTTGCTGATGCGGCGAATCGCTTCGGCCAGCACGGAGGAGAGGGTCAGCTGCTTGACCTTGCCGACTGCCTTCATCTCCGGGGTGAGCGGGATGGAGTCGGTGATGATCAGCTCGTCGATGACCGAATTCTTGATGTTTTCAACGGCGGTGCCGGAGAAGACAGGGTGGGTTGCATAGGCGAACACGCGCTTGGCACCACGCTCTTTCAGCGCTTCGGCCGCTTTGCACAGGGTACCGCCGGTGTCGATCATGTCGTCGACGATGACGCAGTCACGACCGGCTACGTCGCCGATCAGGTGCATGACCTGGGAGACGTTCGGACGGGGACGACGCTTGTCGATGATGGCGATGTCGGTGTCGTCCAGCAGCTTGGCGATGGCACGGGCACGGACCACGCCGCCGATGTCCGGTGACACGACCACGGGGGATTCGAGGTTCTTGGCCTTCATGTCTTCCAGCAGCACCGGGCTGCCGAACACGTTGTCGACGGGGACGTCGAAGAAGCCCTGGATCTGCTCGGCATGCAGGTCAACGGTCAGCACACGGTCCACACCCACGCTGGAGAGGAAGTCGGCGACGACCTTGGCGGTGATGGGCACACGGGCTGAGCGGACGCGGCGGTCCTGACGGGCATAACCAAAGTAGGGGATAACGGCAGTGATACGGCCAGCTGAAGCACGACGCAGTGCATCCACCATGACGATCAATTCCATCAAATTGTCGTTGGTCGGGGCACAGGTGGATTGAATGATGAAGATATCGCCACCGCGTACATTCTCGTTGATCTGTACGCTGATCTCGCCGTCGCTAAAGCGACCTACGGCAGCATTGCCGAGTTTGATAAACAGGCGATCTGCGATCTTCTGGGCTAGTTCCGGCGTTGCGTTACCAGCAAACAGCTTCATGTCAGGCACGGTTTGAAACCTCGGGGTTGCATCCAGTATGTGGGGAGTCTGATTTTAGACCCGTATCGTTTGGGGGCAAACGATTTAGCAAGATGACGGACAAGGTCTCTGGGCGATGTCGAGGATGGCGTCTCATCACCCGCAGGGTGGGTGGACGGGAATCCAGCTTGAGCGCCATCGCGTCAGATTGGCCCAAGACACATCGACGAGGTCAACACCTCCCGATGCGGCCTCAACAAGGAGAGAGTTGGCTGGGGTACTAGGATTCGAACCTAGGAATGGCGAGATCAAAACCCGCTGCCTTACCGCTTGGCGATACCCCAATCACTCACTTGTTGCAAAGTTACGAAGAGTGGTGATATGTTCTCGCCCTTGGCGACAAACCCATCCCAGCCTTCCGGCACTCTTGCCAACACCTTCCGAGCAGCCATTTCGTCTTTAAATCGAGCAAAGACGCAGGCGCCAGTGCCCGTCATTCTTGACGGCGCGTATTCTAGCAACCAGCCGAGCGCATTGGCAACCTCGGGGTGGCGCTTTTTCACCAGCAGTTCGCAATCGTTTTTCCACTCTCCTGCCAGCAGATTGTCCAGGGTCATCTTGGGGGTGTTGCGGGGCAGGTCGGGATCCTGGAACACGGCGGCGGTGGCCACATGGCAATCCGGCTTGAGTACCAGGTACCAGGCATCCGGCACCTCGACCGGTTGCAACCGCTCCCCCACGCCCTCGGCGAAGGCGGCCTTGCCCCGCACGAACACCGGCACGTCGGCGCCCAGCTGTACGCCGAGCTCGGCCAGCTCGTCTTCACTCAAGCCGGCTTGCCAGAGGTGGTTCAAGGCCACGAGGGTGGTGGCCGCGTCCGACGAGCCGCCCCCGATGCCACCGCCCATGGGCAGTACCTTCTCCAGCCGGATATGGGCTCCCTGCGGACTGGCCAACCGGCTCTGCAACAGGCGGGCAGCCCGGATGATGAGGTTCTGTTCATCGGGCACGCCGGGAATGGCCGGGCTCAAGGTGAGCTGGTCGCTGCCGGGGATCGGCTCGAATTCGAGCCAGTCGCCGTGGTTGAGGAAGATGAAGAGGGTCTGCAGTTCGTGGTAGCCATCGGGGCGGCGGCCGTTGACGTGCAGGAAGAGGTTGAGCTTGGCCGGGGCGGGCCAGCGGATCGGCGCCTGGTCGTGCATCATGGTGCCAGGGTCCACTCGTTGATCTGCAGCTTGAGACGGCTCTCCTGCCCGGTCATGGTGAGCAGGTGGGGCAGGCGATAGCCGTCTTGATCCCGATAGTCCCCGTAGACGATCTGCCACTGGCCGTCGCGCACGCTGGCGAGGCTGGCATCGGGGTTGAGCTCGAATTCGGCCTGCCCCGGCAATCCCTTGATCCACTCAGGCAGCCCGGCCACCGGAATGTGCCAGCCGGTGAGCTGATAGACCAGGAGCTCGGCATCCTGGCTCTGGTGCTGTTTTCCGTCGTTGTCGAGCAGAGTCACCTCGCCGCCGGTGCGGGAGAGTTCCAGAATATGGGTGCCGATGAGGCTGGTGAGGTTGAGGCGATAGTCGTCGCCGTTTTGCTGCCAGTTGAGGCGAGCGCTGCCCTTCTGGCGGGCGGTGATGATGGCCATTTTGCCCGACAACTGCCAGTGTGTGAGGCGTTCGAGGCGGGCGCGCTCCTGCTGCCAGTTGACCTGATCCCGCTGGGGTTGGGTGGTGGTACAGCCCGCCAGCACCAGCAGGCAGGCGAGGGAGAAGATACGCAACAACAAGGTGGAGCTCCGCAGATGAGGTTTGCGACAGTATAAGGGGCGGCCGTATTGCTTTTAAAGACTTACCCTTTCTCGTACAATTGTCGGCCTCTACACCCTGTGCATGAAACGATCATCACCCACCCATGAGTCTGCTTGCCCTCGGAATCAACCACAACACCGCCAGTGTCGCCTTGCGGGAGCGGGTCGCCTTTGGCCCGGACCGCATCGATCGCGCCCTGCGTGAGCTGGTGGAGCAGCCTGGCGTCAGCGAGGCGGTGATTGTCTCCACCTGCAACCGCACCGAGCTCTATTGCAGCCTGGAGCAGGGGCAGGGGGAGCAGGTGCTGAACTGGTTGCAGCGGTTCCACGCGCTGGAGGCGAGCGAGGTGCTCTCCGCCATCTACCGGCACCAGGACGAGGAAGCGGTGCGACACCTGATGCGGGTGGCCTGCGGCCTCGACTCCCTGGTGCTGGGGGAGCCGCAGATCCTGGGGCAGATCAAGCAATCCTACGCCCACGCCCAGCAGGCGGATGCGGTGAAAGGATCCCTGGAGCGCCTGTTCCAGAAATCCTTCTCGGTGGCCAAACGGGTGCGCACCGACACCGAGATCGGCGCCAGCGCGGTGTCGGTGGCCTTTGCCGCCGTGAGCCTGGCCCGCCGTATCTTCTCCGATCTCACCCAGACCAAGGTGCTGCTGGTGGGCGCCGGCGAAACCATCGAACTGGTGGCCCGCCACCTGCGCGAGCAGAGCGTGACCCGGATGATGGTGGCGAACCGGACCCTGCAACGGGCCCAGTTGCTGGCAGAGGAGTTCGGTGCCCAGGTTATGACCCTGGAGGAGATCCCGGACTACCTGCACGAGGCGGACATCGTCATCAGCTCCACGGCAAGCCCCCTGCCCATCATCGGCAAGGGCATGGTGGAGCGGGCGCTCAAGGCGCGTCGCTTCAAGCCCATGTTCCTGGTGGACATCGCCGTGCCCCGCGACATCGAAGCCGAGGTGGACGAGCTCTCCGATGCCTATCTCTACACGGTGGACGATCTGCAGGGCATCATCGAGCAGAACCTGGAGACCCGCAAGCGGGCGGCCGCCGAGGCGGAACTCATCGTGCAGGAAGAGCGCGACGAGTTCATGGGCTGGTATCGCAGCCAGCACTCGGTGGATCTCATTCGCGATTATCGCCATCAGTCACAGCAGGTCGCCGACGAAGAGTTGCAGCGGGCCTTGCTGGCCCTGCAACAGGGTGAAAATGCCGAGCAGGCGCTCAAGGCCATGGCCCATCGCCTCACCAACAAGCTGATCCACGCACCGACCCAGGCCCTGCGCCAGGCCGCCGCCCAGGGGGACAGCCACAAGCTGGCCCAACTGCGTCAGGTGCTGGGATTGTCACAAGAATCATAGTGTTGGGACGGCCCTTTGCCGTCCCGTCCTCCATCGAGAATCCAAGAGTCATGAACCCCTCATTGATCAGAAAGCTGGAAGGCCTCATCGAGCGCCATGAAGAAGTACAGGCCCTGCTCGGGGAGCCCGGGGTCGCCTCGGATCAGGACAGATACCGCGCCCTGACCCGGGAATACGCCCAGCTGGAAGATATCGTTCACGCCTTCCAGCGTTTCCGCCAGGCCGAAGAGAACCTCGACACCACCCGGCTGATGCTGGAGGAAGAGGATGCCGAGCTGCGGGAGATGGCGCAGGAGGAACTGCCGCTCGCCAAGGCGACCTTCGAGGAGCAGGAGCAGGCGCTTCAGGTGATGCTGTTGCCGCGCGACCCCAAGGATGACAACAACTGCTATCTGGAGATCCGTGCCGGTGCCGGTGGCGACGAGGCGGCCATTTTCGCGGGGGATCTGTTCCGCATGTACTCCCGCTACGCCGAGCGTCAGGGGTGGCGTGTCTCCATCGTCAGCTGCAATGACGGCGAACACGGCGGCTACAAGGAGGTGATCGCCAAGGTGGACGGCGAGCACGTCTACGGCCGCCTCAAGTTCGAGTCCGGCGGCCACCGGGTGCAGCGAGTCCCCGAGACCGAATCCCAGGGCCGGGTGCACACCTCCGCCTGTACCGTGGCCGTGCTGCCGGAAGTGCCGGAAGCCGAGCAGGTGGAGATCAACCCCTCCGAGCTGAAGATCGACACCTTCCGCGCTTCCGGTGCCGGCGGCCAGCACGTCAACAAGACCGACTCCGCCATCCGCATCACCCACCTGCCCACCGGGCTGGTGGTGGAGTGCCAGGACGAGCGCTCCCAGCACAAGAACCGCGCCAAGGCGATGTCGGTGCTCTCCGCTCGCCTGCAGGCGGCCGAGGACGAACGCCACCGCGCCGCCGAGCAGAGTACCCGCCGCAACCTGGTGGGCTCCGGGGATCGCTCCGAGCGCATCCGCACCTACAACTATCCCCAGGGGCGTCTCTCCGAGCACCGGATCAACCTCACCCTCTATCGTCTGGGCGACATCCTGGAAGGGGATCTGGACTGCGTGATCACCCCCCTGGTGCAGGAGTATCAGGCGGATCAGCTCGCCTCCCTGGCCGAGAGCAACTGATGCAGATCCAGCAGGCCCGCGCCCATATCATGGCGACCCTGGCCTCCGGGGAATCCCCCCGTGCCGACGCCGATGCCCTGCTCTGTCATCTGCTGGATTGTCGGCGCAGCTATCTGATGACCTGGCCGGAGCACGAGCTCGATGCCGCCCAGCAGGCAACCCTGGCGGGCTGGCTTGCCCGTCGCCTCAATGGTGAGCCCATTGCCCACCTCATCGGTGAGCGGGAGTTCTGGTCGCTGCCGCTGAAAGTGAGCCCGGCCACCCTGATCCCGCGCCCCGATACCGAGGTGCTGGTGGAACAGGCGCTGGCCCGCCTGCCGGGCGGCCCCTGCGCCCTGCTGGATCTGGGCACGGGCACCGGTGCCATCGCCCTTGCGCTCAAGTCTGAGCGACCGGATGCCGATGTATGGGCGGTGGACAGGATGCCGGCCGCGGCCGCGTTGGCCCGCACCAACAGCGCCGCCCTGGGGTTGCCCATCGAGGTGCGCGACGGCAGCTGGTTTGCGCCGCTCTCGGATGCACCGCGCTTTGCGATGATCGTCTCCAACCCGCCTTACATCGACGGGGCGGACCCCCATCTTCACGAGGGGGACGTGCGCTTCGAGCCGCGCTCCGCCCTGGTGGCGGAGGAGCAGGGGCTGGCGGATATCCGCCTCATCGTCACCCAGGCGCCCGCCCATCTGGTGCCTGGTGGCTGGCTGTTGCTGGAACACGGCTGGGATCAGGGGGAGGCGGTGCGTCAACTCCTGCTGCAACAAGGCTACGTCCAGGTGGAAACCGTGCGCGATTACGGCGATAACGAGCGGGTAACCCTGGGGCGCCTGGCTCAGTGATATGACGGGCGGGCCCGGTCTGCCCCTGTTCAAGGAAATCTTATGTATGTTGTTCTCAAGCATCTGCACCTCACCCTGATTGCCGGGGCCGTGCTGATGTTTATCCTGCGCTTTTACTGGTTGCAGACCGGCTCCGCGCTGGCAGGGGGCGCCCGCACCCTCAAGATCAGCGGCTGGCTCAACGGCCTGGTGGTGCTCTCCGGTGCGCTGCTCTGCATGGTGCTGGGTCTCAACCCCCTCAACAACGCCATCCCCTGGCTGGCCGAGAAGCTGACATCCATCCTGGTGGTGGCGTTTCTGGCCATGATGGCGCTGCGCCTGGCCCGCAGCAACGGCATCCGCTGGTTTGCCTTCCTGGGCGCACTGGGGTGGATCTTCTTTATCGCCAAGCTTGCGGTGCAAAAGCAGGCCAGCCTGTTCGGCTAGGAAGGATGACGATGATACGTGTGGATGAGTGGACCGACTTCGAGGCTCACGATCTGGCCGAGCTGGCGCTGTCGGTGAGCGACGAGATCCGGGGCCATGGCGGCACGGGAGAGGCCGAGCTTGCCCGCCTCGATGCCTGGCTGGACGAGACGATTGCCGAGGGAGACTGCGACGAGGTGCGTCGTCAGCTGTTGCAGGGTTTCTACCAGACCCTGGGCTTTCGTGGCGACTGGCAGGATTACTTCTCGTCCGCCAACTGCGATCTGGACCAGGTGCTGGCAAGGCGCAAGGGGATCCCGGTCAGTCTCGGCATCCTCCTCATCCAGCTGGGTCGCAAGATAGGGCTGGATGTGGAGGGGATCTGCTTCCCCGGCCATTTCCTCCTGAGTTTTGCCGGTCTGGACGGGGAGGTCTATGTGGACCCCTTCAACGGTGATGAACTGAGCCGGCACCGCATCGAACTGCTGCTGCGCGGTGCCCTCGGGAACCTGGCGAGTCTGAGCGATGATCATCTGCAGCCATCGGGGCAGTGGGAGATCATCGAGCGCTTGCTCAATGTCAGCAAGGGCGCCCTGCTGCGCGAGGAGCGCATGACGGAGGCGCTGCGCTGCAGCGAGCTGCTGCTGCGCATGAAGCCCGGCGATCCGCTGGAGACGCGGGATCGGGGCTTCATCTATGAGCAACTCGATTGCCCGCGCTTTGCCGCCGACGATTTCGAATACTTTATTGAACAATGCCCTGATGATCCCGTGGCCGATGTGCTGAAAACCCAGCTGGCCACCCTGGACCTCAGTCCCAAACCCCTCCATTAAGGATCCCTGAGATGGAACAGAAGAATATCAAGGTCAACCAGATCGACGTCGCCAACGACAAACCTTTCGTGCTGTTCGGCGGCATGAACGTGCTGGAATCCCGCGACATGGCGATGGCGGTGTGCGAGAAGTACGTGGAAGTGACCAGCAAGCTCGGCATCCCGTTCGTGTTCAAGGCGAGCTGGGACAAGGCCAACCGCTCCTCCATCCACTCCTATCGCGGCCCGGGTCTGGAAGAGGGGATGAAGATCTTCCAGGAGCTGAAAGCGACCTTCGGCATGCCGGTGATCTCCGATCTGCATGAGCCCCATCAGGCCAAACCGGTCGCCGAGGTGGTCGACGTCATCCAGCTGCCCGCCTTCCTGGCGCGCCAGACCGATCTGGTGGAGGCCATGGCCCGCACCGGCAACGTCATCAACATCAAGAAGCCGCAATTCCTGAGCCCAAGCCAGATGAAGAACATCACCGACAAGTTCGAGGAGTGTGGCAACGATCGCCTGATCCTCTGCGAGCGCGGTGCCAACTTCGGCTATGACAACCTGGTGGTGGACATGCTGGGCCTGGGCGTCATGAAGAAGAGCACCGGCGGCTATCCGGTCATCTTTGACGTCACCCACTCCCTGCAGTGCCGCGATCCCCTGGGAGCGGCCTCCGGCGGTCGCCGCGAGCAGGTGACCGAGCTGGCCCGTGCCGGCATGGCGGTGGGCCTCGCCGGTCTGTTCATTGAATCTCACCCGGACCCCAAGATTGCCCGTTGCGACGGCCCGAGCGCGCTGCCGCTGGAGAAGCTGGAAGGCTTCCTCAAGCAGATGAAGGCCATCGACGATCTCGTCAAGGGCTTCGAGCCCCTCGATACCTCCGCCTGATCGCGATTTTTACTATCAAAAATGCCCCGCCATGCGGGGCATTTTTATTTCCGTCATTTTCATTTGGTGCTCTTCGGCGTCCATTGCGACCATGTTTCCGTGGTGTTAATGATGTTAAATATATTGTGTGATTGATGTCTCTTATTTGCTTCTTATGACATGCAAAAGTAGCGACCGTCAGGATGGCAAAAAGGTATGAAGCGGGTGAGATAACCCTATTTCTCGCCGCAGACTGCTGCATACGTTATTTGCTGTCAGTGGAGTCACACTTATTAACAGGACGTTGAGCATGCACAAGAAAATTGTCAGTAGCCTCTATTTTCAGGTGATATTGGCAATCACCATCGGAATATGTCTGGGACATGTCTATCCGAGTCTAGGCGCAGATATGAAACCCCTTGGTGATGGCTTCGTTAAATTAATCAAGATGATCATCGCCCCCGTCATTTTCTGTACTGTGGTTACCGGTATTGCCGGCATGGAAAGCATGAAGGCGGTGGGCAAAACCGGTGCCATTGCGCTGATCTATTTTGAAGTGGTGAGCACCCTGGCCCTGATCATCGGTCTGTGCGTGGTCAACGTGCTGCAGCCAGGGGCCGGTATGAATGTGGATCCCTCCTCACTCGACGCCAGCGCCATCTCCGTCTATGCGGATCAGGCCCAGTCCCAGGGGATAATTCCCTTCCTGCTGGATGTGATACCGGCCAGCGTCATCGGTGCCTTTGCCGGCGGCAATATACTCCAGGTGTTGCTGTTTGCCGTCCTGTTCGGATTTTCCCTGCATCATATCGGGGAGAAGGGAAAACCCATCTTCAATATCATCGATGGTTTCTCCCAGGTTATTTTCGGCATCATCAACATGATCATGAAACTGGCGCCGATCGGGGCATTTGGCGCCATGGCATTCACCATAGGGAAATACGGTATTGGTTCTTTGGTTCAGCTGGGACAATTAATTGCTAGCTTCTATCTGACCTGCCTGCTGTTTATTTTTCTGGTGCTCGGCAGTATCGCCAAAGCCAATGGCTTCAGCATTGTGCGCTTTATTGCCTATATCCGGGAAGAGCTGTTGATCGTGCTCGGAACATCCTCGTCGGAATCCGTATTGCCGCGCATGCTGGTGAAAATGGAGGCGCTGGGCTGCAAGAAATCGGTGGTGGGTCTGGTGATCCCGACCGGTTACTCATTCAACCTGGACGGCACCTCCATCTATCTGACCATGGCCGCCGTCTTCATCGCCCAGGCGACCAACACCCCGCTGGACCTGTTCCATCAGCTCACCCTGCTGGTGGTGCTGCTTATCTCCTCCAAGGGGGCGGCCGGAGTCACGGGGAGTGGCTTCATCGTGCTGGCAGCCACCATCTCGGCGGTAGGGCATCTGCCGCTGGCCGGGCTGGCGCTGATCCTCGGGATTGATCGCTTCATGTCGGAGGCGCGCGCCCTGACCAACCTCATTGGCAACGGGGTGGCGACCCTGGTGGTGGCCCGTTACTGCGATCAGCTCGACGAGGCCACCATGCAGGACGCCCTGGCGAAACCTGTGGCGGTCATGCCGGTGGACCTGCGAAGCTGACCCAGGTTCCGGCGGCGATCATCACCCATGAAAAAACGGCCCGAGGGGGCCGTTTTTTTAATCTCTTTACGCAGGGCGCCTTACAGGCTCTGGGTGAAGGTGCGGGTGACCACGTCACGCTGCTGCTCCGGGGTCAGGGCGTTGAAACGCACGGCGTAACCGGAGACGCGGATGGTGAGCTGCGGGTATTTTTCCGGGTTGGCGATGGCGTCTTCCAGGGTTTCGCGGCGCAGTACGTTGACGTTCAAGTGCTGACCCCCTTCGACCACAGGCTCTTGCTGAATCGGCAGTTCACGATATTCGAATTGACCCAGGTCGGAGAGGCTGACTTCCTGATCGGCGGCAAAGCTGTCGCCCTTGGCGCAGATGCAGCGAGCCTGTTGTTTCTCTTCGTCCAGCAGCCAGAAAGAGTTCAGCAGAGCGGCGTTGGCGGACTGGGTGATTTGGATGCCCTTGATCATGGTATGACTCCTCATAGGAAAGCGGATTCAACGGTAAGCACATTACCCTGATGTTTTTAAACCACCTCTTGGAAGGAATGATTTAACGGGGCCTTGCCTTACACCTTTACTTCGTTGGGGCCATATATACCACGACGGTAATATTACGAAAATTGATCCAAATCAATAAAACCCCATTTTGCGTGCATTGAAAGGGATTAAATCATTGAGTTGAATCAAAAACAGATCATTTTTCTGTTTTTGTAAGATATATGAATTATGCATTTTTTATTATTCGTATCTAGTAATTTAACTACACCTTTAGGGTTTATTTCTGGCGTCAGAGAAAACCGGCCTGCCCATGAGGCTTGTCCGAAGGACGTCCTGTTATTCCTGTGTCGACGCAGCCCCGGTCATTGCCCGTGAACGCCGCCGCCACTTCCCAGGCTGGCAAGGCTGAGCCTGACCTCCATGCGGTTGCGTCTTGGGGGCGAGGACCCTATCCTGAGCCCCTTGCTCTATTGACCGAGGAGATAGCGGTGCCAAGCTGGACAGAAGGCGGGGAGTGGGGAGAGGGAGAGGCTGGCATGCCAGCCAGGATGGAAGGAGTGGATTCGCAACGAGAGGAGACGGGTGTGCTGACCTGGAAAGATGTGATTGGTTCGGAGAAAGAGCAGGCGTATTTCATGGACACCCTGGCCACCGTCAGGGCTGAGCGGGAGGCGGGCAAGGTGATCTATCCCCCGGCGACCGAGGTCTTCAATGCCTTCAAACTGACCGAGCTGGATGACGTCAAGGTGGTGATCCTGGGGCAGGATCCCTATCACGGCCCGGATCAGGCGCACGGCCTCTGTTTCTCCGTCTTGCCCGGAGTGCGCACGCCGCCGTCCCTCGTCAACATCTACAAGGAGATGCAGCGGGATCTGCCGGGTTTTGTCACACCCAATCACGGATTCCTGGAATCCTGGGCCAGACAGGGAGTGCTGCTGCTCAATACGGTGCTGACGGTACAGGCGGGCATGGCGCACTCTCACGCCCACCTGGGGTGGGAGACCTTTACCGATCGGGTCATCGAGCGGATCAATGCCCATTGCCAGGGAGTTGTCTTCCTGCTGTGGGGCGCTCATGCCCAGAAGAAAGGGCGCTTCATCGACCGGTCGCGCCACCATGTGCTGAGCGCCCCCCATCCCAGCCCGCTCTCTGCCCATCGCGGTTTCATCGGTTGCGGCCACTTCTCCGAGGCCAATCGCCTGCTGGTCCAGCAGGGACGCAGTCCCATCGACTGGCTCTCGGTCTGCGCCGATCCGGCGGCCTGACGCCGTAAATGCACAGGGGAAATGGTCTCCCCTGTGCCCCCTGTGGTGAGAGGCTGGTGCAGCCGCTGTCTGCATCCGACTTGATTGAGTGCAAAGTTCAGGCAATAAATGACCGTATACTCGAGACAGACGTTTTCTCATTTCAGTGCAAGGAGTGCCCATGTTATCCAGTCTGCATAAGGACCACCTCAACATCACCCGGTTGCTGACGCTGCTCAAGCAAAAGCTGGCGGCCATTCGCAATGAGCAGCCGGTGAGCTACTTCCTGCTGCGGGATGTGGTGGATTATCTGCGCGAGGTATCCGACAAGTACCACCACCCGAAGGAAGACATGATTTATGACTACTACCTGAAATACAGGGTGGTGGAGGGGGAGGTGGCCAACCGGCTGCACGAGGAGCACGCCCGTCTGCTGGATGCAGGGACCGAGCTCAAGGAGATGGTGGAGATGATCCTGATGGATGCGGTCATCCCGCTGGATCAGTTCGTGGCCCGTCTGGAGCAGTTCATCGAGCAGCAGGAGGCGCACATGAACTATGAGGAAGGGGTCATCTTCCCCCATCTGCGCGACTCCCTGACCGAGGATGACTGGCGTCATCTCGAACAGCTCTGGCAGAACCGGGCCATCAATGATCCCCTGTTCGGGGCGGAGGTGAGCCAGCATTTCCAGGCGCTGGCCAAACAGCTCTCGCTGCCTGCAGCCTGACAGGAGGTTCACCCATAAAAACAGCGCCCCGGTCAATCCGGGGCGCTGTTTTTATGGCTCCACTCGCTGGAGTGAAACATGGGCGACGTGGGCGTATCAGAGCTCCAGGTCGTCCGATCCTTCATAGGCGATGTCGATGGCCTGCAGCTCCTTTTGCAGGCGGTGCTTGTCTTTAAGCGCCTCAATCTCACGCCATTTGCGTTTTTTTCCCGTTGTCCCGCGGCTACGTGAACCCAGCTCAACGACCTCGTCAAAATCGAAGTTGAACATGTCCATGGCTCCCTCCTTGGTTTTATGGTTTTCACCATCCGTATAACACGACGCCTTTGAAAATAAAACGTTTTTATGACGAAGTTGTGACAACCGGAAACAGGCACAAAAAAACCGGGCTGCCCTTTCGGGAGCCCGGTTTTTGCGGCGCCACTTCGCTCTGTGAGAGCCGTGTGGCGAGCGGCCTTACAGGTGGCTTGCCAGCATGGTTTCCAGCTTGCCCTGGTCGATGGCGAACAGGCGGATGCCTTCCCCCAGTTTCTCGACGGCCATGGCGTCCTGGTTCAGCTCCCAGCGGAATTCGGCTTCGGTCATCGGGGCCGGTTTGGCTGTGCGCTCGCCGGTGTAGTCCAGCTTGCGCACCACGGCGCCTTCGGCCTTGCTCAGCTCTTCCAGCAAAGCGGGGCCAATGGTCAGGCGGTCGCAGCCGGCCAGTTCCAGGATTTCGCCGGTGTTGCGGAAGCTCGCGCCCATGACCACGGTCGGGTAGTCGTGCTGCTTGTAGTAGTTGTAGATGGCGGTGACGGAGACCACGCCCGGATCTTCACTGGCGGTGTAATCACGGCCGTTCTTGGCCTTGTGCCAGTCGAGGATGCGACCGACGAAGGGGGAGATGAGGAAGGCGCCGGCTTCGGCACAGGCACGGGCCTGGGCGAAGGAGAACAGCAGGGTCAGGTTGCACTGGATACCCTCTTTCTCCAGCACCTCGGCGGCACGGATCCCTTCCCAGGTGGAGGCAAGCTTGATCAGGATGCGATCATTGCTGATGCCGGCTTCGTTGTAGAGGCGGATCAGCTTGCGGGCCTTGGCGATGCTGGCATTGGTGTCGAAGGAGAGGCGGGCGTCCACTTCGGTGGAGATGCGGCCCGGAACGATTTTCAGCACTTCGAGGCCGATGTTGACCGCCAGCTTGTCGCCTGCGTCGATGATTTGCTGTGCCTTGTCCTGGCTCTGGGATTTGGCCCAGGCAATGGCGTCCTGGATCAGGGCTGCGTACTCGGGGATCTCGGAGGCCTTGAGTACCAGAGAGGGGTTGGTGGTGGCATCGATGGGCTGGTAGCGCTTGATGGCTTCGATGTCGCCGGTGTCGGCAACCACTGTGGTCAGGGCTTTCAGCTGGGTCAATTTATCGGCCATGGCAAATATCATCTCTTTATGAGGGAGCAATCCCAGGGTGGTGGGCATGAGACGGCAGTTCTGAAATTAAATTACAAGATCCCGGCGGCTCAGGCTCAGAAAGGGGCGATGGGCAGGCCCCATCGTCATTGCCTGCCTAATTAATACGGATGTGGCGCATCCTGCAATAGGGGGGCTTGTATGCGAATCAGCCAGGTGGTGAAAGCGGTACCGGCTGTCGAGTGAAAGTGTTTGATAAAAAACGAGTTTTATTCATGGTGTGGCGGCTGGCTCCGACATGGAAAAGCGCAATTATTTTGGTGGATTCATGAATTTGTGCGGGAGGTCACATAAATAGTTCTGTCAGCTACTTGAAATTTAATTACGTGTAAAACGTTTTGCGTTACAACCCCTTGCCGATGAGGCATGAGAGGCAAACGCTTGTCTCCCTGATGTCGTTTCACTCAGCGGTTTTTACCCCCATGGGATGAGTTGTAAAATGGTTCTCTATTGGCTCTAATTTGTGAGGGGCTGGGTTGCACATCAATTTTTGTTGATTTATTGCGTGCTAAATGAAGCTTTTTTGCATCAAATTGCTCGTTTTTTGTCTCCCCAGTGAGCCCTGTCACTATTCTGAATTCCCTCGCTATGCTAGATTCCGCCCCTTCGGCGCAATGCTGGTTCGGAAATTGACAGAGAGCGGTCAGCGCAGACTGGCCATGGATGTGATAACAACGAGAGAATTATGGACACCTTGATTGCAATGATTAACGACCTGATGTGGGGAGCCGTGCTCATTTACCTGCTGATCGGGGTCGGTATCTTCTTTACCTTCCGCCTGGGCTTTATCCAGATCCGCCACTTCGGCCACATGTTCTCGGTCCTGCGCAACAGTCGCAAATCCGACAGCGCTGGCATCTCCTCCTTCCAGGCTCTGTGTACCAGCCTGGCGGCTCGCGTCGGGACGGGCAATCTGGCCGGTGTGGCCGTCGCCATCTATCTGGGTGGCCCTGGCGCCGTCTTCTGGATGTGGCTGATCGCCTTCATCGGCATGGCCACCGCCTTCGTGGAAAGCACCCTGGCCCAGCTCTACAAGGTCAAGGATGAGGATGGCAACTATCGGGGTGGCCCCGCCTACTACATGGAGCGCGGCCTCGGCATGCGCTGGATGGGGGTGGTCTTCTCCCTCTGCCTGCTGCTGGCCTTCGGTCTGGTGTTCAACGCGGTGCAGGCCAACTCCATCAGCCTGGCCATGAACGTCGCCTTCGGCATCCCTGACTGGGTGAGCGGTCTGGCCCTGGTGGTGCTCTCCGGTCTCATCATCTTCGGCGGCATTCGCGGCATCGCCCGCTTTGCCGAGCTGGTGGTGCCCTTCATGGCGATCGCCTATATCCTGATGGCGCTGTTCGTGGTGTTCATGAACATCAGCGAGCTGCCGGGTATCTTCGCCCTCATCATCAAGTCTGCGTTCGGCATCGAGCAGGCAGGTTCCGGCGCCATGGGCTATGCCATCTCCCAGGCGATGATCAACGGCATCAAGCGCGGCCTCTTCTCCAACGAGGCGGGCATGGGCTCTGCCCCCAACGCTGCTGCCACCGCCACCCCCTATCCGCCGCACCCGGCCTCCCAGGGTTATGTGCAGATGCTGGGGGTCTTCCTCGATACCATCGTCATCTGTACCTGTACTGCCGCCATCATCCTGATGTCCGGCCAGTTCGAGCCGGGTTCCGGCGTGACCGGTGTCGAGCTGACCCAGCGCGCGCTCTCCTCCCAGGTGGGCGGCGGTGGCAACATCTTCATCGCAGCGGCCATCTTCTTCTTCGCCTTCACCTCCATCGTGGCGAACTACTCCTATGCGGAGACCAACCTGGTGTTCCTCGAACACAACCACAAGGGTGGCCTGATGCTGTTCCGGATGTTCGTGCTGGGCATGGTGATGTTCGGATCCGTGGGCGAACTGCCGACCGTGTGGGCTCTGGCGGATGTCTCCATGGGGCTGATGGCCATCGTCAACCTGGTGGCCATCCTGCTGCTCTCCGGCGTCGCCATCAAGCTGGCCAAGGACTACAACGACCAGCTCAAGGTGGGCCGCGTGCCGACCTTCGATGCCAACAAATACCCCGAGCTGCGCAGCCAGCTGGAAGAGGGGATCTGGGACAACCCGGGCAAGAAATAAGCCTGCGTTGCAAGGTGATTGAAGGGGAGCCATGGCTCCCCTTTTTCATGGGTAAAAAGAGGGGGCGGCTTCACACTGACTTCACAGAGCCTCATCGGCAGCACACCTCGCGGGACTATGCTGGGTTCATCACTCGCCGCCATGGCGATACCTTGCTAACGACAGTCAGGAGACATGCAATGCAACAACGACAATCCATCCTGTGGGGCGCTCTGGCCACCCTGATGTGGGCCGGTCTGGCTCATGCCGGTGACAAGGCGGCGACCGATCCCCTGCGCCCCGTGGTGGATGCCAGCATCCGGCCGCTGCTCAAGGAGCACAGGATCCCGGGCATGGCGGTGGCCGTGCTCAAGGATGGCAAGGCCCACTATTTCAACTACGGTGTGGCCGATCGGGAGCGCGCGGTCGGTGTCAGCGAGCAGACCCTGTTCGAGATAGGCTCCGTGAGCAAGACCCTGACCGCGACGCTGGGGGCCTACGCCGTGGTGCAGGGGGGCTTCGAGCTCGATGACAAGGCGAGTCTGTTCGCCCCCTGGCTCAAGGGATCCGCCTTTGACAACATCACCATGGGGGAGCTGGCTACCTACAGCGCGGGCGGCTTGCCGCTGCAATTCCCCGAGGAGGTGGATTCGCTCGAGAAGATGCAGGCCTACTACCGCCAGTGGACCCCAGCCTACTCGCCGGGTTCCCATCGCCAGTACGCCAACCCCAGCATCGGGCTCTTTGGCTATCTGGCGGCGAGCAGCATGAAGCAGCCGTTCGATCGCCTGATGGAGCAGACGATCCTGCCGGGGCTTGGCCTGTACCATACCTACCTCAATGTGCCCGAGCAGGCCATGGGGCACTACGCCTACGGCTACTCGAAGGAGGACAAGCCCATCCGCGTCACTCCCGGCATGCTGGCGGACGAGGCCTACGGCATCAAGACCAGCTCGGCGGATCTGCTGCGCTTTGTGAAGGCCAACATCAGCGGGGTGGATAATGCGGCCATGCAGCAGGCCATCGATCTGACTCACCAGGGCCAGTATGCGGTGGGGGAGATGACCCAGGGACTGGGCTGGGAGCGTTACGCCTATCCCGTCAGCGAGCAGACGCTGCTGGCGGGCAACTCCCCGGCGATGATTTACAATGCCAACCCGGCGGCGCCCGCGCCCGCTGCGGCAGGGCACCCTGTGCTCTTCAACAAGACCGGCTCGACCAATGGCTTCGGGGCCTATGTGGCCTTCGTGCCGGCCAAAGGGATCGGCATCGTCATGCTGGCCAATCGCAACTACCCCAACGAGGCGCGCATCAAGGCGGCCCACGCCATCCTGACGCAACTGGCCAGGTAATGGAGCGCCTTCGCTGAGCCTTGAGGGCACGTCGCATCGCGGCGTGCCCGTTACTTCGGACCCGACCCCTCAAGGGCGACCTGGCAGGGGGCGGGTCGATGAGCATGCCAATCCGGACCTCTCCTGCGGGAGATGTCCGGATTGGCATCCACCGAGTGCCATCTCGTCACTAGGCCCCGGCAGGCCGCCCGCTCTATAGTGCCTGGCATCTTCCTCTGCTTTTGCAGGATTGAGTTGTCCATCTCGCTGACAGCGCACCTGTGATGGTGAAACCTGCTGCTATGGAGCCTTCATGGGTATGTTTCTGCTGTGTACTTTTCTGATGATCATCCTCTATCCCCTCGGGATCGATCTCTATCTGGTGGCCGTCCCCCGCATTGCGCAAACCCTGCAGGGGAGCGAGGCGCAGATCCACACCGCTTTTTCCATCTATCTGCTGGGCATGGCGGCTACCGTGCTGCCGGGGGGCATGCTGGCGGATCGCCATGGCAGGCGCCCCGTGGTGCTGGGGGGCGCCCTCATCTTCGTGGTCGCCTCCCTGGTGGCGGCGGAGGCGACCGGCATCGCCCAGTTTTATCTGGGGCGTTTCTGGCAAGGGGTGGGCGCTGGAGCGCTCTACATCATGACCTTCACCGTGCTGCGGGATGTGCTGAGCCAGGCGCGCCTCGCGATGGCTCTCTCCCTCATCAACGGCGTGATCTGCGTCATTCCGGTGCTGGCTCCCGTACTCGGTTATCTCATCCTGTCGCACTTCGAGTGGCGCGGCATCTTCGTGGGCATGGCGCTGGTGGCCGCCATCAGTGCCCTGGTCAACCTGCGACTGCTCAAGGAGACCCGCCCCGCCCGCCAGCCTGCGGGGGCATCGCCGCTGGCCCTGCTGGGCACGGCCCCCTTCATGCTGCGCGCCTTGCTGACCAGCGCCAGCGTGACCGCCATCCTAGTCTATGTGAGCGTCTCGCCCCTCGTCCTGATGACCACGTTCGGCCTGTCTCCCGAGCAGTACACCCGGCTGATGATGGCGATGGCCGGGGTGAGCATGTCCGCTTCCTTCCTGACCCCCTTGCTGCTGCGCTGGCTCGGCAAGGCAAGGGTACTGGCGCTCTCCCATCTCGCCTACCTGCTGGCCTTGCTCGCCCTGCTGTGCAGCAGCGGGCCCGAAGGCGGCCTGCCCTGGCTGCTGGCGGGGTGTGCCCTGGTCTGTATCGGGTTTTCCTGCGGGTTCGGGGTGGCGATGGGGGAGGCGCTGGATGTGTGCGGTGATCAGGTGGCATCGGCCAGTGCCCTGCTCTGCATCATGCAGATAGGGTTGTCCGGGCTCTTCATCTGGGGGATGGGCCATCTGGGGATGCCTGCGCTCTGGATGCTGATCCTGGCACTCCTGCTGGCGCTGCTCGGTTACCTGGTGGTCAAGGTGCTGCTACCATGGCGTGCGATCCGGCGAGTACGGGCTCGGGGATAGGAGAGAAGCGATGCGCAATCTGGGTGAACTCGATTTGAACCTGCTGGTGGTCTTCAGGCACCTGATGCAGGAGCGCAGCGTGGCGGGGGCGGCCAAGAGGCTGTGTGTCACCCCGTCGGCGGTGAGCAAGGCGCTCGGCAAGCTGCGGGACTGGTTCGGGGACCCCCTCTTCGTGCGCGTGCGTCAGGGCTTGCAGCCGACCAATCTCTCCCTGACCCTGGCAGAGGAGCTCAAGACCTGGTTCCAGCTCACCGAGAGCATCAGCACCCTCAACAGCGAGGCGATCCCCGAGGGGGCCCGCTTCAGTCTGGTGATGGAGTCCCCCTTCGGCATCAGCTTCCTGAGCGAGCTGCCCACGACCATCTACCAGAAGTACCCCCACTCCGTGGTCAGGATGCTGGGCTGGGATCACCACTCTCTCAACGACATCGTCAACGGGGAGGCGGATCTCGGCTTCTGTGCCCGGGAGACCCACGGCCGCTCCCATGCCAGGGTCAACCGGCTGCCCTATTACATCGATCACGAGGTGCTGTTCTGCGATCGTCCCGTGGTGTTCCTGCGCAAGGATCACCCCTTGCTCGGGCAGACGTGGTCGCTGACCCGCTTTCTGGCCTGCCCCCAGGTGAGCGTGGTGTGGGAGGCCAGCGACAGCTGGGCACTGGATGATCTGCTGGAGGACGAAGGCCACAGGCGGCAGGTGCCCATCATGGTGGCGAGCTTCGAGCAGGCGCTGCACATCGCCGCCCAAAAGAGCCACGAGCTGATCGCCGTGGTGCCTTCATATTGCGCGGACTATGCCGCCAGACATCACCCCGGCCTCATCCCCATGCCGTTGCCGCTGGAAGAGTCTCTCTATGCCCAGCTGGAGATCGCCTTCATCCTGCTGTGGCACAAGCGCCACAATCAGGATGCCAAGGTGATGTGGTTGCGGGGGGAGATCCGGCGGCTCTATGGCCTGGCCGCGGCGGGGATGACGCGTTTTGCCTGGGGCGGGCCCATGGAGAGCGGGGAGGCGAAAGAGAAGCAAGGTGGAGGAGGCACCCCGGTTTAGTCGTACTGCTCTTCCATCCAGGCTTCGACGATGAGCTGGGCGGAGACGCCGTCCACGCTCCCCTTGTCCAGCGCCTTGTAGCCGCCACGTTCAAACAGGCGGGCGCGGGCATCCGTGGTGGTGAGCCGCTCGTCCTTGAACTCCACCGGTTTGCCGAAGCGACCGTGCAGGCGATTGCCGAACTTGCGGGCCCGCACCGTGATCTCCTGGTCCGTGCCATCCATGTTGAGCGGCAGACCGACGATCAGCAGATCCGGTTGCCACTCCTTGATCAGCTTCTCTATCTCGTCCCAGTTGGGGATGCCGTCGTTGGCCTTGAGGGAGCGAAGGGGGCGGGCGCTGCCCGTGAGCTCCTGGCCGATGGCGACACCGATGCTCTTGGTGCCGTAGTCAAAGCCCATGATGCTGCGTGATGACATGGGGTCTCCTCGAAATGGATGGATAAATGAAGGGGGAAGCCCCCTCCCTGTCTCCCCCTGCTCGTGAGGGGGGAGCGTGCCGCCTCCCCCGGAGGGGAGGGCCGGGGTGTCAGCTATGCCCCACCTGGCTGGAGAGGTGCAGGGGGTTGACCCCAATGCTCGCGGCGGCTTGCTGCCAGCGCAGGTGGATGGGGGTATCGAAGACCAGCTTGGGATTGGGGGGGATCACCAGCCAGGCGCCATCCACCAGCTCCTGCTCGAGCTGGCCTGCACTCCAGCCGGCGTAACCGAGCGCCACCAGCCAGTGGTCTGGCGCCTCGTCGGTGCCCAGGGTCTCCAGGATGTCCTTGGAGGTGGTGACCATCATCTCGTCGCTCACCTGCAGGGTGGAGTTGAACCCCGGGCGGAAGCTGTGCAGCACAAAGCCGCGATCCCCGTGCACCGGGCCCCCCTGCAACACCGGCTGTTTCATCTCGGCGGTGGCGGGGGGATTGAGGTTGAGCTTGGGCAGCATGGCGTCCAGGGACATGTCGACCGGAATGTTGACCACCAGTCCCATGGCGCCTTCGCTGCTGTGTTCGCACAGATAGACCAGGGAGCGCTGGAAATAGGCGTCCGTGAGGCTCGGCATGGCGAGCAGAAAGTGATTTTGCAGTGTTTGCATGGAGCGTATGTATCTCTTAGCGTGCAAAGGTATTTGGGGTGATTATGGCAGTTGATGGCGGCGGGCAAAACCGCTTTTTGCCGGCAGGAGGGCGGTAGTCAAAGGGGCCCTCACGGCCCCTTGTGTGTGTGTCCTCGCCGCAGCAACGAAGGGGTCAGCGGCCCAGTCGGCGCTCGATGGCGTCCATCAGCATGCCGGTGATGGAGACGTCGAAGGCCGCCTCAATCTCGCGGATGCAGGTCGGGCTGGTGACGTTAATCTCGGTCAGGCGATCGCCGATGATGTCGAGGCCGACGAAGATGAGCCCCTTCTCTTTCAGGGTCGGGCCTACCGCGCGGGCGATGGCCCAGTCCGCGTCACTCAAAGGGCGCGCCTCACCACGGCCGCCGGCCGCCAGGTTGCCACGGGTCTCACCCTGGGCCGGAATGCGGGCCAGGCAGTAGGGCACCGGCTCACCGTCCACCACCAGCACCCGCTTGTCGCCATCCTTGATGGCGGGCAGATAGGTCTGCGCCATGCAGTACTGGCTGCCGTGAGAGGTTAGTGTCTCGATGATGACGCCGACGTTGGCGTCATCCTCCTTCATGCGGAAGATGGAGGCGCCGCCCATGCCGTCCAGCGGTTTGAGGATGACGTCCTTGTGCTGGGCGTGGAAAGCCCGCAGCTTGTCTGCTCTGCGAGTGACGAGCGTGGTCGGGGTGTGCTCGGCAAACCAGGCTGTGTAGAGCTTCTCGTTGGCGTCGCGCAGGCTCTGGGGCTTGTTGACGATGAGGCAACCCTCATCCTCGGCCCGCTCCAGCATGTAGGTGGCGTAGATGAACTCGGTGTCGAAGGGGGGATCCTTGCGCATCAGGATCACGTCCAGGCTGGAGAGCGGCTGATCCACCACCGCGCCGAGGCTGTACCAGTCGGCATAGTCATATTTGACGGTGAGCGGACGCATGGTACCGAAGGCGCGACCGGCCTCCATGTAGAGATCCTTCATCTCCAGATAGAACAGCTCGTAGCCGCGCTTTTGCGCCTCTTCGAGCATGGCGAAGCTGGAGTCCTTCTTGATATTGATGGCCGAGATGGGGTCCATCACGATGCCGAGTTTAATGGTCATCCGAGTTTCCTTCCTAATGGCTCGATGGGATGTGATGACCCCCTCCCTGCCTCCCCCTTCACAAGGGGGAGGGGCCTGTTGCTCCCTCCCCTGCGAAGGGGAGGGCCGGGGTGGGGTCGGCTGTCAGGCCAGATCGCCAAAGCGGCACTGAAGCGCAGTAATCGCCGTCAGGGCGGCGGTTTCGGTGCGCAGCACCCGCGGCCCCAGCAGCATCTCCTTGAAATCTTCCTGCACGGTACGGGCGATCTCGTCGCTGGACAAGCCCCCTTCCGGGCCGATCAGCAGGCGCACGCCGTGCTCGGGGATGGGCAGGGTGTTGATGCTGTAAGGGGCGCGCGGGTGCAGGTTGAGCTTGAGCTCCTGAGTCTCTTCCGCCAGCCAGGCGTCCAGCTCCATCGGCATGCGCACCTCGGGCACGGTATTGCGGCCGCACTGCTCGCAGGCGCTGATCACCACTTTTTGCCACTGCTCGCGTTTTTTCTCCAGCCGATCGGCGGGCAGCTTGACGCCGCAGCGCTCGGAGAAGAGGGGCGTGATGCAGGTGACGCCGAGCTCCACGGATTTCTGGATGGTGAAGTCCATCTTGTCGCCGCGGCTGATCACCTGACCCAGGTGGATGGCAAGGGGGGACTCCACCGAGCGGGTCTCGCAACTGTCGATGGTCACTTCCACCGACTTCTTGCCGACGTTGGCGATGGTGGCGGGGTACTGGTTGCCGTCGCCGTTGAACAGCTCGAGCTGCTGGCCCGGCTGCATGCGCAGCACGCGGCCGATGTGATTGGCACCGTCTTCCGACAGGGCGAGGGTCTGGCCAACCTGCAGGCTGGCCGGTTCATAGATACGTGGAATGCGCATGGCTGATAGTCAGTCTCTTGCTTGGAAACCCTTCAATACCCTACTGCACGGCGGCGAGCAAGGCTCGCGAGACAGAGAGTGAAGGGATTCAGGAGGAGGGGGACGCTCCCCCTCCCTGGTCAAATGGGGTTATTGGCACTGCTTTTCAATGAAGGGATTGGTATTGCCCTGCAGCTTGCCGATACGGCGGTTGCGCTCGCACTCCCAGCGATCAGCCGGATACTGCCTGTCCCAGGCTTCGTAAAGCTTGCGCTGCTGGGCTGCCAGACGCAGTCCGTACTGCTGGCTCATGTAGAGGTAGGCGCGTGCGATCTGGCCACGCACCGGCCCCTTGGGCGGCTGCACCTGGCGCTCCTTGAAATCCACCAGCATCTGGCACTTGCCGTACTGGTTCGGTTTGCCGTTCCAGTCGCTGAAGCGGAAGTTCGCCCGATCGCCGTTCACCTCGCCGATGGCAGGGAAGAGGTTGTGCATGTCTCCCTCCATCCTGTTGAACTCGTCGCTCTTGCCGCAATTCTTGCGACCCCCGTCCTGCCAGCACTGGAGCTGGTGGCCGAACTCCCAGGCGGGCACCACGTGCTCCCATTCGATGCGGGAGGCCCGCTCGGCCTGCTTGCGCGGCAGGTAGCCGCAGCTCTCCCAGTCGGGGGCCATCTTCTTGCCGCTGAACTTGATGTTGCAGCCGCAGTAGAAGGTGACGGGGTGGCTCTGGTAGAGCTTGTTCAGATCCTGCTTGGCGGCGCGAAAGGTCTGGATGTTGTCGGCATGAGCCGGGGCGCTGACCAGCAGGGCCAGGCAGAGAGAGAGCAGAGGGCGAAACATGAATATCCTTGGCAATGAGACAGTTGAATGAAGTAAGTGCGCACCCTATCACAGGAGCGCGACACGGGGTGACTCAATCCGCCGTCGTGTCGCGCTGCCACACCAGGGGCTGGCGACAGCGGCGGCAGTGATAGCGGGCCTCGCCGCGCATCACCTTGTTGTGGCGGCGCACCGAGAGGGGATGCTGCTGGCAGGCGCAGGCATACGCGAAGGTGCGCTGGGCCAGCACCCCCAGATCGAAGCTGTGGGTGGTGCTGGGTACGAGATCGAACAGCTCCCGCATCACCGACTGCCACTGGCGACCGTGGGGCAGTACCCGGCTCTTGCCGCGCCCCTCTCCCCAGAGCGCATAGACCAGCAGGTGCGCCACCTCGTGGGGCACCACTTCCCTTAAAAACGCCTGCTGATTGGCCTGATAGAGCGCCGGATTGAAACGCAGCTCCCAGGTTTGCAGCCGCGCCGACCCTGCCGCCCGGCCCCGCATGTTGCAATGGACTTGCGGGCGGGGGAAGGTGCGGCCAAGGCGCGTTTCGGCCTGCACAAAGCAGGCTTCGACGCGCGCGAGCAGCGTCTCGATGAGGGCGGGGTCAAGCCGGGTGGCAGTGGCAGGCATGGGATCCTCGGGACAGGACACAAAAGCAAAAGGGGAGCCAGGCTCCCCTTTTATCACAACCTCGAGCCTTACAGGCCGGCGGCAGCGCGCAGCAGCTCGGCCTTGTCGGTCTTCTCCCAGGGGAACTCGTCGCGGCCGAAGTGGCCGTAAGCGGCGGTTGCCTGGTAGATCGGGCGCTTCAGATCCAGCATCTCGATGAGACCATAGGGGCGCAGCTCGAAGAACTCGCGCACCAGCTTGACCAGCAGGGCTTCGGCCACCTTGCCGGTACCGAAGGTTTCGACGCTGATGGAGGTGGGCTCGGCCACGCCGATGGCGTAGGAGACCTGCACTTCACAGCGATCCGCGAGACCTGCGGCCACGATGTTCTTGGCCACGTAGCGGGCGGCATAGGCGGCAGAGCGGTCCACCTTGGACGGATCCTTGCCGGAGAAGGCGCCACCACCGTGACGGGCCATGCCGCCGTAGGTGTCGACGATGATCTTGCGACCGGTCAGACCGCAGTCACCCATGGGGCCGCCGATGACGAAACGACCGGTCGGGTTGATGAAGTACTTGGTGTCCTTGTTGATCCACTCGGCGGGCAGCACCGGCTTGATGATCTCTTCGCGCACCGCTTCCACCAGATCGCTGTGGCTGATGGAGTCGCAATGCTGGGTGGAGAGCACCACGGCATCGACACCCAGGATCTTGCCTGCGTCGTCGTAGGCGAAGGTCAGCTGGCTCTTGGCGTCCGGACGCAGCCACGGCAGGGTGCCGTTCTTGCGCACTTCTGCCTGACGCTTCACCAGCAGGTGGGAGTAGGTGATGGGCGCGGGCATCAGCACGTCGGTTTCGTTGGTGGCGTAGCCGAACATCAGGCCCTGGTCACCGGCACCTTGCTCCAGCGGGTCGGTACGGTCGACGCCCTGGTTGATGTCCGGAGACTGTTTGCCGATGGCGTTCAGCACGGCGCAGGAGTCGGCGTCGAAGCCCATGTCGGAGTGGGTGTAACCAATCTCGCGCACGGTGTCGCGCACGATCTGTTCGATGTCGACCCAGGCAGAGGTGGTCACTTCGCCGGCTACCATCACCATGCCGGTCTTGACCAGGGTTTCGCAGGCGACGCGCGCCTTGGTGTCCTGCTGCAGGATGGCGTCCAGCACCGCATCGGAGATCTGGTCGGCGATTTTATCGGGATGGCCTTCGGAGACCGACTCGGAAGTAAACAGCTTTGCCATGTTTGGTTCTCGATTCGTAAGGGTTATCGCCTTGGCCATAACCGGATAATGACAGGATGACTGTAGAGGTATCTACATCTGGACGTCTATTTTAAATAGGTCATCCGGTGATTGCCAGCACTATTTGGGGGTGGAGCCGCCCGGGGCGGGATGGGGAAGGGATCCACCTCCATGGAGGTAAGGCAGGGGGTGGATTGAATCGTTTTCCCCGCCCAGAAAAGCGATTGTGCTCCCAAAGCCACTTTATTCGCCCAGATAATATTTGCACGCCGCGCCCCCTGCTGGGACAATAACGCGCCTTAATCTTGGCCATCAAATGAAGCAATCGCAGGAGATACAGATGCCTTCTCGTAAAGAGCTTGCCAATGCCATTCGTGCATTGAGTATGGATGCCGTTCAAAAAGCCAACTCCGGTCACCCGGGCGCCCCCATGGGAATGGCGGATATCGCTGAAGTGCTGTGGCGCAGCCACCTCAAACACAACCCGAACAACCCCAAGTGGGCCGACCGCGACCGTTTCATTCTCTCCAACGGCCACGGCTCCATGCTGCTGTACTCCCTGCTGCACCTCTCCGGTTATGACCTCTCCATCGACGATCTGAAAAACTTCCGCCAACTGCACTCTCGCACCCCGGGTCACCCGGAGTATGGTTATGCGCCGGGCGTTGAAACCACCACCGGTCCGCTGGGTCAGGGCATCACCAACGCCGTGGGCATGGCGATCGCCGAGAAGGCCATGGCTGAGCAGTTCAACCAGCCGGGTCACGACATCGTCGACCACTACACCTACGCCTTCATGGGCGACGGCTGCCTGATGGAAGGTATCTCCCACGAAGCCTGCTCCCTGGCCGGCACCCTGGGTCTGGGCAAGCTGATCGCGTTCTGGGATGACAACGGCATCTCCATCGACGGTCACGTAGAAGGCTGGTTCACCGACGACACTCCCAAGCGCTTCGAAGCCTACGGCTGGCACGTCATCCCGGCCGTTGACGGTCACAACCCGGAAGCCATCAACGCCGCCATCGAAGCCGCCAAGGCCGAGACCGGAAAGCCTTCCTTAATCTGCTGCCGCACCATCATCGGTTACGGTTCCCCGAACAAGTCCGGCTCCCACGACTGCCACGGCGCACCGCTGGGCAATGACGAGATCGCCGCCGCCCGTGCTTTCCTGAAGTGGGACCACGCGCCGTTCGTCATCCCGTCCGACATCGCCGCCGAGTGGAACGGTCAGGAAAAGGGCGCCAAGCTCGAATCCGACTGGGCTGCCAAGTTCGCCGCCTATGAAGCCGCTCACCCGGCCCTGGCTGCCGAGTTCAAGCGCCGCACCACTGGCGAGCTGCCGGCCAACTGGGCTGCTGAATCCGCCAAGATCATCGAAACCCTGCAGGCCAACCCGGCCAAGATCGCGACCCGTAAAGCGTCCCAGAACTCCCTGGAAGCTTTTGGCAAGCTGCTGCCGGAATTCATGGGCGGCTCTGCGGATCTCGCGCCGTCCAACCTGACCATGTGGTCCGGCTCCAAGTCCCTGACTCCCGAGAGCGCCGCAGGCAACTACATCCACTACGGCGTGCGCGAGTTCGGCATGTCCGCCATCATGAACGGCATCGCCCTGCACGGTGGTTTCATCCCCTACGGCGCCACCTTCCTGATGTTCATGGAGTACGCCCGCAACGCCCTGCGCATGGCCGCCCTGATGAAGCAGCGCGCCATCTTCGTCTACACCCACGACTCCATCGGTCTGGGTGAAGATGGCCCGACCCACCAGCCGGTGGAGCAGATCGCCTCCCTGCGTCTGACCCCGAACATGAGCACCTGGCGCCCGTGTGACCAGGTAGAGTCCGCCATCGCCTGGAAACACGCCATCGAGCGTACCGACGGCCCGACCTCCCTGATCTTCTCCCGTCAGAACCTGGCCCAGATGGACCGCACCGCCCAGCAACTGGCCGATGCCGCCAAGGGTGGTTACGTGCTGAAGGATTGCGCCGGTACCCCGGAACTGATCCTGATCGCCACCGGTTCCGAAGTGGAGCTGGCCGTGGCTGCCTATGAGCAGCTGACTGCCAAGGGCCGTGCCGTGCGCGTGGTCTCCATCCCGTCTACCGACGTGTTCGACGCTCAATCTGCCGAGTACAAAGAGTCCGTCCTGCCGGCCGCCGTCACCAAGCGCGTGGCCATCGAAGCGGGCATCGCCGACTACTGGTACAAGTACGTCGGTTTCGGCGGCAAGATCATCGGCATGCGCACCTTCGGTGAGTCCGCCCCGGCCGAGCTGCTGTTCAAGGAATTCGGCTTTACCGTGGAAAACGTGGTTGCGACCGCAGAATCCCTGTAACAGCCCCTGTAATCGCTGAATATTGGGCCGCCCAGGCCCAATAGCCAGAACGATAAAACGCCCTCCATCGCAAGATGGGGGGCGTTTTTTATATTTTTTTCGTTGTTAACTTGAATGAGATCGGACTTTTAAGTAAAACGCATATTCTGTAAGCAGAATTGCCTTTATATCAATTAACTCATTGAATTCATAAATTAATATTTTTCTCCATGAAATACATTTCAAATTCTGTGATTATGGTCACCATTGAGTCTTTTGGGATGGAGTAGTATTCCTGCTTATTTTATCAAGGAGAGATATATATGATTCGTGACTTGATTGATGCAATAAATAGCCGAAAAGAAATAGAGTTTACATATAGTGGTTATGTTCGAAAAGCTAAACCTGTTGCTGTAGGGGTGTCCCGTAAAGACAATGTCGTATTACGTTGCTACCAAACTGAGGGAATGCATGTAACTCCAGGGCATGAGTGGGATTTATGTCTGGTCGATGACATATCTAATCTCGTAGTTACAAACAATGTTTTTCATGTCGACCCTCCCGGCTATAAGAAAGGAGATAAGCACATGAAAGATATATACGCTGAGTTATGACACTATCAGTGTGCATGTGTGCATGAATGGGGAATAGAAAAAGACACCGGCCTGAAGCCGGTGTCTTTTTTACTATTAGCAACAACCCTTACACCTGCGGCGGGGTGCTTTCGGCGTTGGACATCACCGCATCAATCTGCACCAGGGCGCCGGCGGGCAGCTCGCTCACGCCAATCACGGTGCGGGCAGGCAGATAGGCCGGGAAGTACTTGGTGTATATGGCATCCACCTCCGCCAGATCCGCGATGTTGGCAAGCTGGATATTGACCTTGACGATATCGTCCATCACATGGCCGATGCTCTCGACGATGGTCTTGATATGGCCGAGGCACTGGGCGGTCTGCTCACGGACGCAACCGGTCAGCACCTTGCCGGTGGTCATGTCGAGCGGCAACTGGCCGGCGATATGGTTGTAGTGGGAGAAGGCGACGCTCTGGGTATGCAGCGGGCTGCGCGGCGCCTTGTCGGTATTGCGGGCACGGATCACCAGGTTGTGCCTGTCTTCCACCAGCTGGGGCGGGGTGCCGTCACCGTGGGAGATGACCGCATCCATCTGCACCCGGGCACCCAGCGGCAGGGCAGAGGCCGCGATCACGCTGCGGGCCGGCAGATAGGCGACGGCACGGGCGATGGCGGAATCCGGGAAGAAGGTGGTGTAGACCTCGTTGACGGCGTCCAGATCGACGAGGTGGGTCAGATAGACAGTCACCTTGACGATGTCGTCGAAGGGCACGTCGATGCTCTCCAGCACGGTTTTGATATTGCGCAGGCACTGGGCCGCCTGCTCGCGAATGCCACCGTCAACCAGAGCGCCGGATGCGGGGTTGAGGGGCAGCTGGGCACCGATATTGTTGTAATGGGAGAAGGCGACGCTCTGGCTGGAGAGCGGATCCTGCGGGGCGTGGTCGCTATTGCGGGCGAGTTTGAGCAGCGGGCAGGGAGCCTGGGGGAAGGTGCCTTCCCCGTTGGAGAGCAGGGCGTCCATCTGCACCCTGGCGCCGAGCGGCAGACTGGCGACGGCGAGCACTGTGCGGGTCGGCAGCGAGTGGGGGAAGAATGCCCGATAGACGGCGTTGACGGCATCGAGGTCGGCGATGTCCGCGAGGAACAGGGTCACCTTCACCATGTCCTCCATGCCGTGGCCAATGCTCTCGACGATGCCCTGGATATTGGTGAGACACTGTCTGGCCTGCGCCTGGATATCCCCTGCGACCAGCGCGCCCGTTTTCGGATCGACCGGGAGCTGGGCGGCAATATTGTTGTAGTGGGAGAAGGCCACGCTCTGGGTATAGGGCCCCAGATCCTGAGGCGCATTGGGGGTATTTCTGGCTGACTTGATGATGGTACCACTCATGGCGATACTCCTTTTTCGTTTTTGATGTAGGGTCCGGGCCGCATTGTTCTTCCCTGGCCGAATACGGCACGCTGATGACTCGTGATATTGCGGCAACAGTTGCCCGTTCCCGCCGCAGGGCGACGGAGAAAAGGAGAACGATCATCACAGTGTCGAGCCCTGTTTCGATGCAGACAGCGCGTGCAACAGACAAGGGAGAGAAGTTGGCCTGGTGATTCAGACGGGAGAATTCTAGGGGGCGGTTATCCGGGGATGCAAACCGGGATCCTGTTTCTATGAAGTGGCTCAACAGAGTGAAATATATTCATTTTGCGATTCAATTCATGACGGGTATGGCAAATAAAGGTGATGATGATCCCGCTTTACCATGAAAGTGGAACCAGATAGCGCCATATTGTCGCGCATCAGGGTTACAGCCTGTGAATCCTCCGTTAATACTTTTGGCGAAATTGCAGCTTATTCTCCCGGTTTTGCATAGCTATCTATTTATCGCTCTCTCGACGCCCTGTTCAGCGCCGCCAAAATATGCTGTGGCGAGCACACTGAAATAACATTCACCCTCTTTGCATGGCCACAGGTCATGACATAAATACGGGAGAAAGAGAGGGCGCATTTTAGCCCCTGCGGCGGAGGCTGACATGGGCGGGTCGCCACATCGCCTATGCCATATCTTTTCAGCGGCGCGAACGCACCCCGCCAACAAGGCTCATAAGCAAGGGGAGGGGGCCTTCCCCTTGCCTGCCCCGACTTGCCGCCCCCCGATGCATATCACTCCTGTCATGACCCTCCCTGTGAGGGGGCCCCGGAGTCCGCCCTGCTTTGCCGCCCTGACGTATCCCGCACTCCTTGCGATGCAGCCAGCTCATCTTCCCCGCACCACCCTTATTTGTGCTTTTTGTCATCAACTGCCGTTATTGCGACCTGGGTCGGGGTTTGGGTGGATTATTAACTTTATGATTAATAATGAAATCAGGGACCCTGCCGACGAGCAGCACGGATCGGCACTCATCTGCCCGGGAGTGGCACATGCGATCGCATCGCGATCCCCGTCATCTGACTTCGGAGGTTTTATGCTTGGATTCATTCTGGGTGACATGTACAGCCGCACCAGCGGGTTTCGGCCACCCCCCCGCCTAGGCAAGCACTTCCCCCTCGCCCCCGACTATCAACTGCGCGGTCGCACCGGTGCCGCCATCCTGACCATGGAGACCCTGCTCGATACCCCCTATCCCCAGAAGAAGTTCAGGGCCCTGATCTATGGCGCCTTTATCGAGCGCCAGCGTCGCCTCTTTGCCGAGCAGGTGGTCATCGGCCGGATGGAGGAGGGCCAGGACCTGGCGATCGCCATTGACCTCGCCTTTATCAGCACGGCGGTGCCCATCGGTCTGCTCGCCATCTCGGAGGAGATCGCGCTGCTGACCACCCCCCGTCCCACCCAGACCCATCCCCATCAGGCGGCCTTGAGCCAGGCGCTCGACTGTACCGCCATGCTGATGTTCTATGCCAAGGTCATTCGCCAGCGCAATGCAGTGCTTGAGCACATCGGCCACCAGTTCGGCTACAGGCCGCAGGCCGGGCTGGTGGCCAGGGTGGGCCACGGCGGGGAAGATGACTATGCCGCCTTCATGGTCAATGTGATGACCTGCATCGCCCATTCGGGCTCCTTCAAGGAGGCGCTGGAGAATGGCGTCAGGATGGGCATGCACGAGCCCGCTTTCTTCTGTATCGTCGGCGCCCTGGCCTCGACCCTGTGGGGAGTCCCCAAACCCTGGGCCCATGAGATCTCTCGATTCATCCAGCGCCAGCACCCCCACTATCTCCAGATCCTGCTGCGGGGCGAAGCCAGGGTGGGCCGCAGACAGATCAACCTGGAGCCTCCCAAACCGCCGCTCTGTGCACCGGTCAAGCGCCAGGTAAACCGCTTCCTGAAGTGGGCCTTCTAGGGCCATGGGAGTGCTCTCGAGGGGCGGGCCTATGGCGCCATCCCATCGGCCCGCCCCTCCTGAGGGTCATCACGGGGCTGTAATCTCACTGACCCCTGATCCCCCGGCTACCTTGCCCATGAGAGGATGGCCAGAAAAGCCAACGGCTGCACGGGGGACAAGGGGTGGATAGAAGGTGATCCACCTCGCCTTTTGATTTGAACGTCTTTTGATGTTTGGCGCCATACGATACCATGCGCAGCGTGTGTTCCTGTTGGGGGAGGTGCCGCCCATCACCCCGTGGCTGGCTGCTGGTCCGTCATGATCATGGGATGCACAATCCGGGGCCGCCACGGCAACCCCTTATCGCCATAGCCAACAGGACGGAGTATCAGGATGGCCATTGCCATTGAACAGTCGGACAACACACTGAGGGTGAACAAGGATCGCTACGATCTGGACCGCATCGTCGGCGTGCAGGTAAAAGCACTCGGCTGGATGGATAGGCTCAAGAAGACCTTGTTGCTGGGGGTGGTCACCTCCAGTGTGCTCTTTTACTTCACCCCTTCCTACGAGCAGGCGGGCAACTGGCTCATCGTGCTCTTCCTGCCCCTGGTGGGTTTTCTGTCTGGTGCGCTGATGGGGCTGCTCTCCAGCGCGAAATATGAGTTTTGCATCGAATTTTCCCACGCCGACGAGACGGGCGTGCAGTGGATCACCGCAGCCAGGAGCCGGCATGTCGCCGATTATGAGACCTTCAAGGCGCAGGCGGCCAGGTTGAAAGATCGGCTCGGGTAGGGAGCACAGAGTGACGGGTCTGCGCCATCTGGCGCCAGGCATAACAACAAGCCCGATCAGGTGCACCTGTTCGGGCTTGTTCCATTAGAGGGGAGGGCGCTCGGGAAGCGGCTCAGGCGGGATAGAGGGCGCCCAGCACCGCCGGGCGGCTCGCACCGGTCACCGCAGGCAGGTTGCCCGGCTTTCGCTGGATAAAGCGTTGTGCCAGCCAGGCAAAGGCGGCCCCTTCCACCCAGTCCGGTGCAAGGCCGAGCTGGGCGGTGCTGGTCAGATGCCAGTCGGGCAGCAGGGCAGCAAGCTCCGCCAGCAGCGGGGCGTTGTGGGCGCCGCCGCCGCAGACAAACAGCTCGGGCCGGGTTGGCGCATCACGGTGGGTGGGCAACTGGCGGGCGATGCTGTGGCAGGTGAGGGATTGCAGGGTACGCTGCACATCAGCGGGGGCGTATGCGCAGCCGTCCAGCTCGCCGTCGAGCCAGTCGAGGGTGAACATCTCACGCCCCGTGCTCTTGGGGGCGGGGGCGGCGAAGTAGGGGTGAGCCAGCAACTGCTCCAGCAGCGCAGGAATAAGCTTGCCGCTGGCGGCCCACTGGCCACCGTCGTCATAGCTGTCACCGTGTGGATGGTGGCGGCGATACCAGCCGTCGAGCAGGGTGTTGGCGGGGCCGGTATCGAAGCCATATACCCCTGAACCCGCCCCCCCGTCGGCCTGGCCGGGCAGCACCGAGATATTGGCAATGCCGCCGAGGTTCAGCACCACCCGCAGGGCACCGGGGCGGGCAAAGAGCGCCTGATGGAAGGCGGGCACCAGGGGCGCCCCCTGACCGCCGAGGGCCATGTCCATGGTGCGAAAATCGGCCACCACGTCGATGCCGGTCAGGGCCGCCAGCAGGGCCGCGTTGCCAATCTGCAGGGTAAAACCGAGGGCTGGGCGGTGGCGTATGGTCTGGCCGTGACTGCCGATGGCGCGAATCTCCTTGGGAGTCAGCGCCGCCTTGGCGAGCAGGGCCTGGGTGGCGGCGGCAAATTCGCGGGCCACCAGGTTGTCGGCGACCCCCATGCGGTCGATTTCGTTCTCCCCCGGGGTGCAGAGGGCGTGCAGCTCGTGGGCGGTCTCCGCTGGCCAGGGATGGCACAGCGCCGCCTCTACTCGAAGCGCTTCCCTATCCATCGTCACCAGCACTGCGTCGATACCATCCATACTGGTACCGGACATCAAGCCTATATAGCGTTCAGTCATGACAACCCCTTTCAATGATGCGGGGGAACGGTTCGATACCATGCCCCGCTCTGGTACCGGACATCCAGCCTATATAGCGCTCAGTCATGACAACCCCCTTTCAATGATGCAGAGGAACGGTTCGATACCGTGTTCCGCGTTGGTCCCCGACATCAATCGGATATAAGGCCCGCTCATGACAACACCTCTTCGGTGGTGCAGAGGAACGGTCTGATACCGTGTTCCACCTTGGTCGACAGCGCTCAGCTGTCGTCGCCGTTGCCCTTGTTTCTGGCCAGTTGCAGCTCGGGGCTGTCCAGCTTGGCCAGCTGGGGCATGGCCTGGGCCTTGAAGCTGGCCAGCGCCCGCCCGCTGAGAGACTCCGCCTGGGGCAGGTTGAGGGTGCGCGGGTTCTTGTGCACGCCGCCCACCACGAATTCATAGTGCAGGTGCGGGCCTGTGACCCGGCCGGTGCCGCCGAGCAGGCCGATGGTCTGCCCCTGCTTGACTCGCTGCCCCTTGTTGACGGTGCGCTTGGAGAGGTGCAGGTACTTGGTCACGTAGTTGCCCGCGTGCTTGATGAAGACGTAGTTGCCGTTGAACTGGTTGTAGCCGGCGGCCACCACGCTGCCGCCGCCCGCCGCCATGATGGGGGTCCCCACCGGCGCCACGTAGTCGATGCCGTTGTGGGGCCGCACCTTGCCGGTGACCGGGTGAAGGCGGCGCGGATTGAAGTTGGAGCTGATGTATTTGAAGTTGACCGGCGCGCGCAGGAAGCTCTTGCGCATCGCCTTGCCGTCCGGGGTGTAGTAGTTGCCATCCTCATTCAGCACGGCGCGGTAGATGGCCCCCTGGTTGATGAACTCGGCGGCCAGGATGTCGCCGGAGGCAACCCGCTCGTCATCCTGGTATTTGTCCTGGTAGACCACCCGGAAGCTGTCCCCCGGTTGCAGGTCCTGGGCAAAGTCGATGTCCCAGCCGAAGATGGCGGCGAGATCCATGATCTGGTCTTCCGTCATGCCCGCTTCGACGGCGGCGCCCCAGAAGCTGGAGCGGATCTCCCCCTGGGCCACCTGTTCGCGGGTGTCGAGCTCGATCTTCACCGGCCTGGCCACGAAGCCGTCATCCCGGCGGTTCACCTTGAGCGCCTGCTCCAGGCTGTGGGGGTAATAGAGGCTGTGCAGCTCGCCGCCCTTGGTGAGCTTGAAGGTGAGCTCCTGACCGGGTTTGAGCAGGCGCAGGGTATCCGTGCCCTCGAGCTGGTCGATGAGGTGCAGATCCGTGGTACTGAGGCCGAGGCGCTGGAAGATGACCCCCATGTTGTCGCCGCTGCGCACCTTCACCTGTCTGGTGACATAGCGCGGTTTGGGCGGGGTGACGGGCTCGGCCCGTGCCAGCTGGGCCTCCTCGTCGACCTGCTGCTCGACGGCCAGTTCGTTGTCGTTGTCATCGACCCGGGTGGCGACTGCCTGTTCGCTCGGCCAGGCCGCCAGCATCATCACCATGATGCTCAGGATCAGCACCATCTTGCGGTGCCAGTGAGGGAGAGAGTTGAAGGCGTGCCAAAGGACCATGAGAAGCAGACAAAGTTGAACCCGGAAGAAGGTCGGAGTTTACCGCCTTTCCAATTGGCCCGCCATTCCAGTAATATGTCTGGCCCTGTGGAATCGTGATTGGAGAGTCAAAAAATGTCCCAGCTCGAGGTGGCGCTAGCCGAGATCAAGCGCGGAGCGGAAGAAATTCTGGTTGAAGAAGAACTGATCGCCAAGTTGAAGGAAGGGCGCCCCCTGCGCATCAAGCTGGGGATGGACCCGACCGCGCCGGACATCCACCTGGGTCATACCGTGATCCTCAACAAGCTGAAGACCTTCCAGGATCTGGGCCATGAAGTGATCCTGCTGATCGGTGACTTCACCGCCATGGTGGGTGACCCCTCCGGCAAGAACGCCACCCGTCCGCCGCTCTCCGAAGAGGCCATCAAGCACAACGCCCTCACCTATGCCGAGCAGGCGTTCAAGATCCTCGACCCGGCCAAGACCCGCATCGAGTACAACTCCACCTGGCTGAGTGAGCTGGGCGCGACCGGCATGATCAAGCTGGCGGCCAAGCAGACCGTGGCCCGCATGATGGAGCGCGACGACTTCAAGAAGCGCTACAGCAACGGCCAGTCCATCGCCATTCACGAATTCCTCTATCCGCTGCTGCAAGGCTATGACTCGGTCGCGCTCAAGGCGGACGTCGAGCTCGGCGGTACCGATCAGAAGTTCAACCTGCTGATGGGTCGCGAGCTGCAAAAAGATGCCGGCATGGCGACCCAGTGCGTGCTGATGATGCCGCTCTTGGTGGGCCTGGACGGTGTCAAGAAGATGTCCAAGTCCGCTGCCAACTACATCGGCGTACACGACGCCCCGGGGGAGATGTTCGGCAAGATCATGTCCATCACCGACGATCTGATGTGGAACTACTACGAGCTGCTCTCCTTCCGTCCGCTGGCTGAAATCGAAGAGTTCAAGGCAGGCATTGCTGCCGGCACCCTCAACCCGCGTGACGTGAAGATCTGGCTGGCCAAGGAGATCATCGCCCGTTATCACGACGAGGCGGCGGCCGAAGCGGCCCACGAAGACTTCACCCAGCGCTTCTCCAAGAACGCCATTCCGGACGACATGCCGGAAGTCGAGCTGGCACTGGAAGGCGAAGGGCTGGCCATCGCCAACCTGCTCAAAGACGCCGATCTGGTGGCCACCACCTCCGAAGCGCTGCGGATGATCAAGCAGGGCGCGGTCAAGGTGGATGGCGAGAAGCTGGACGATGGCAAGGCACTCATCGGTGCCGGTACCGCCGTCTACCAGGTCGGCAAGCGCAAGTTTGCCCGGGTGACCGTGAAGTAAGTCGCCACCTGTGGCGCTGCCATAAGAAAGGCCTCCCTTGCGGAGGCCTTTTTGTTGGCTCATTGCTGCAAAGAGGGATCAGCCCTCGGTTTTCAGGAAGTTGCGATAGAGCATGTAGAGGTGGGCCGAGCTCCAGCTGAAGTTGCTGGCCCCCTGCATGGCACCGGTCTCCGGGTTGTAGTTCTCGCGGATGGGGCCGCTGCCCGCCAGCCCCTCGGCATTGCTAAACAGCTTGTTGACGAGCTGTTGGGCATCGCTGCGATAGCCGTAGTTCTCCAGCCCCTTCACCCCGAAGTAGAACTGATCCAGCCAGACCCGACCGCGCCAGTAGATGTCGGGGTCATAGGCCGGGTTGGTCAGTGCCGCCGTGCCGAGCGGCACCTTGGTGTTGAACTCCTGGGCATTGAGCATCACCTCGCGCACCCGCGCCGCCTTCTCTTTGTCTGCCACCTCGGCCCAGAGCGGGCTCCACCCTTCCGGGCCGCGGCCGCGGGCTGTCAACAGCTTGCCGACGCAGCCGTTGGCGTCGGGCAGATCCCCCTGGGCTATCTGGCGGTCGTAATAGAAGCCGGAGGCCTCATCGAACAGGCAGCTGTTGATGTAATCGGCCAGCTGGGTCGCCCCTTCGCGGTAGCGGCTCGCCTCGTCCGGCTTGCCGAGCAGCTCGGCCATGTCGGCCAGGATGCGCTTCTCCTTGGCGAGGAAGGCGTTGAGCTCCACCGACTCCTGATCGATGGAGAAGCCGATGAGGTTGCCGTCGTCCTGATGGTTTTCAAAGAAGAAGACGTTCCAGTCCTGGCGCGCCTTGGCCATGTCGCCGCCATAGGTCTTGTCGGCATAGCGCTTGAGCTGATCCGGCTCGATAAAGCCGAAGCGGGCGGCGTTGTCCATGCCGGACTCCCAGCCGGCACCGTGCTGGGCGCCGATATCCATGTCGGCGTAGCCGCCAACGCTCAATACCTGCTGATAGAGCGCCATGCCGGCGCAGCCATACCAGCCATCTCCCTCATTGGTACAGCTCGACAGATCCAGCCCGACCGGTGCCCCCGTCGGGTACTGCACCTTGAAGGTGATGTTGCCGAACTCGTCGTTGTGCTCGACGTGGCGGGTGGCGCCATATTCGATGATGCCGTTGCGGTTGTTGTCCCGCGCCCGATACCACCAGTCGTGATAGGCCTGGATCTTCGGGTACATCTCGGCGATGAAGGCCTTGTCCTGGGTGGCGCTGTAGATCTCCCAGATGGCCCAGGCGGAGAGGGGCGGCTTGGTGTCCCGCTCGTTCCAGTTGCCGCCGTCGCCACCCCGATCGGCGAGCTTGTTGTAGAAGACGGCGTCGATCACCATGCCGGCATCCTGCGGCCGAACCGGGTCATCGGCCTGGATCTGGTAGTCATACATGGCGCGCACGTTGTTCTTGGCTACCTCGGGGTTGAAGTGGGCCATGGCGTAAGCGTGCTTCCAGCTGTCCCAGGCCCAGACCCCGTCGAACCAGCGGGCGGTGTTGGAGGGGGTCACCCCGTCGTGCAGGATGGCACCGGCCGGCGAGCGCCAGTTGCCGTTGAGGGTCTCCATCGCCTTGACCGCGATGCGCCGCTCCGATTCCGGGATCCCCTGATTGGAGAGGCCGCGCGCCAGGTAATCCTCCCAGCGACGGATGGCGTCGTCGAAATGGCTGGCGGGGTCGGCCAGCAGGTCCTGGCGGCTCTGCTCGAAGCGGCTCGCGTCAGCACTGCTGTGGACATAGCTCTGCAGGGTGTAGATATCCTGCTGGCCCTTGGCGGCCAGGGTGAGGCTGGCCTCGCTCACGTAGCCGAGCCCCTGCTCGTCGAGGGTGGTGCTACTCGGCAGGGTGCGATCGATGCGGTAGCTGGCGCTGCCGCTTTGCATGATGTTCCAGGTGCTGCGCAGTTTGCCGAACTGGAATGCCACGCCGCGCTCGGTCTGGCTGATGGTGCGGGTCCAGGCGGGGTACTGCTCGGCGACCGTCTTGTTGGCATCCCACTGCTTGAGCAGCTCCCCCTGCCAGTTGAGCTTGAGGGTGAGGGGGGCGTCAGTGTGGTTGATGAGGCGGGTGCGAACCAGCGCAGTGCGGGCATCGCCGTAGCGCAGCTCCAGCTCCAGGGTGAAGGGGTCGAATTCGAAGCGCTGCACCAGCGCCCCCGGGATGGCATACAGCGCCTGCTTGCTGGCGCTGGTGAGCGGGAAGGCGCGGCCGCTCTCGTCGCTCAGGGTCAGCTTGTCCAATTCGCTTGCGAAGAACAGGCTGTACTCCTCGGCGATGACCATGGGACCGGTAAAGCCGCCCCATTCGCTGTCGCTGGCGGGCAGCAGGAAGCCGTGCCAGGCGCCGAGATCGAGCAGCGGGTTGTATTTGAGGTTGGCGTAGCTGTCAAAGTCACGGAACTGGAGCGGGGTGCCGCTGCGGTCGATCACGTTCTGATACTGGTTCGCCAGGGTGGCGCTGGGGGCGGCCGGGCTGCTGGAGTCATTGCCGTTGCAGGCAGTGAGGCCGAACAGGGCGACGCTCAGGGTGATGGAAAGTAAATTTTTACGAAACATCTCTCGCTCCAATGACAGTTTTTGTAGATTAAGGAAGGTATTTTTTAGTGATTCTTTTAGTGAAAGCGTTTGCGAGAGCCATTGTAGGGCGATTTTGGCGGGATTATTGGCGCTGTGTCACAGTGCAGGAGGGGCGAGTGTGAGCCGGATCACCCGGTTACACGAGGTTACATAGTCTTGTATTTTAGTAATTATTTACTTTCGTGGTGGCAGTCAGCGAGAGAGAGGAGGGGCAGGTACGCAGGTATTGGTGGGGGGTCAGGCCGAACTCCTCCTTGAAGCGCGCGGCAAAGCGGCTGGGGGAGTCGTAGCCACAGGCGAGGGCGGTTTGAAGCGGCGTGAGCCCCTGTTGCAGCAGGGTGAGGGCGTGCCCCAGGCGTACCTGGGTCAGCACCTGGCGAAAGCTGCGCCCCTCGGCGGCCAGCTTGCGGACCAGGGAGGCGCGGCTCATGGCGAAGTGGGTCGCTACCGTCTCCAGCCGGTGATCGAGACCAGGCTCCACGCTGAGGTAACGGGCCAGCCGTTCCCCCAGGGTCATGGTGGTGGCAGGAAAGAGCAGGCCAAGGCCCCCCGCTTCCCTGAGCTCGCCATAAAACCCTTGCAGCAGCTGGGTCTGGGCCGTCTCGCAGAGCTGCCGCTGCGCCATGGTGGTGACGAGATCGAAGCAGAAGGCGAGGGCCGACGTCACCCTGATGGCCGGTGGCTTGAGGAGATCGAGGGTGCTCTCTGCCAGCCACTCGGCCGGTGGCGGGGCCAGCAGGGTGAGCGCCTGGGAGCGAAACGTGCCCTGCTCCGGCTGGTTGACGAAGGTGAGCCGGTGACCCGCCGGGATCAGCAGCCAGCTCTCCTTGTCAAAGGAGAGGCGCTGCTCCCGCCACCACAGCTGCTTGCGGCCCTGCTGCACCCAGATGAGGGTCGGCGCGTAGATGAGCACCCGGCGCAGGGGCTGCTGGCGGATCCCGAAGTAGTGATTCAGTTGCAGCAGGGGCGTGCTCATCGGGCGGGCTCCTAGGGGGTGGTGAAGGTGGCGGTCAGGGTGGCCTTGCCAAGGGCCAGGCTGTTGAGCATGTAGCCTACCATGGCGGGCGGGGTGTTGGCCTTCACCTCCAGCGCCTTGGGCAGGGCCCAGACGGTGAACTGGTAGCGGTGCATGCCGTGACCGGCGGGCGGGCAGGGGCCGCCATAACCCTGGGTACCGTAGTCGGTGCCAAGCTCCAGCCCCTGCTTGATCTTGCCGGAGGCATTGCTCGGCAGCTCGCTCTGGCTGGCCGGCAGGTTCACCACCAGCCAGTGCCACCAGCCGCTGCCGGTGGGGGCGTCCGGGTCATAGGCGGTGATGGCGACGCTCTGGGTGCCGGCGGGCAGGCTCTGCCAGCTCAACTGGGGGGAGCGGTTCTCGCCGCTGCAACCAAAGCCGTTGAAGCTGAAGACCTTGTCCATGGGTTCACCCTCGCGGATGTCGGTACTCTTGAGGGTCATGGCGCCGGCGGGCAGGGCCGCGAGGCAGAGCAGGGGCAGCAGCGGGATAATGGGGGATCTCATGATGGGCACTCCTTTGTGTGAATATGGCATTCACTCTAAGGGGGCTGGCTCAAAACAGAGTGCCCGTATGGCTCAAATTATGCCATGGAGGTGGCTTTTGTGAGCTGTTCGGGGCTTTTGAGGGGCATAAAAAAACCGGCATCCTGGGATGCCGGTTTTTGGGAGAGGCGAGGGGCCTTAGCGCAGGATCATCTCGTCACGGCCCGGGCCGACGGAGACCATGGGCACCGGCACGCCCAGCAGGGCTTCGATGCGCAGCACATAGTCCTGGGCTGCCTTGGGCAGCTCGGCGAAGGTGCGGCAGCCGCTGATGTCTTCGCTCCAGCTCTCCATCTTCTCGTAGACGGGGGTGAGGGCGGCGGTCTGCGGCCAGATCGGGTTCTCGGTGTGAGCACCTTCGTAGGCCACGCAGATCTTCAGATCCGGCAGACCGGTCAGGCAGTCCAGCTTGGTCAGGGCCACTTCGGTGGCAGCCTGCAGCTCGACGCCGTTCTTGGTGGCGACGGCATCGAAGTAACCCACGTCACGGGGACGGCCGGTGGTGGCGCCGAACTCGTTGGTGATCTTGCGGAACTCGTCCTGGTTCTCCATGGCGGTCAGCAGGGTGCCGGTACCGACGGAGGAGCTGAAGGCCTTGGCCACGGCGATGACGCGCTCCGGGCGCAGGCCCGGCAAACCGCCACCGATGCCGGCGTAGGCGCCGGAAACGTGGGAGGAGGTGACCCAGGGGTATTCGCCGTAGATGAGATCACGGCCGGCACCCAGCTGGGCTTCGAACAGCAGGGTCTTGCCTTCGGCTTGCAGTGCCTTGAGGGGCATGCTGACGTTGCAGACGGCGTCCAGCCAGGGAGCGGACACTTCCAGCAGCCAGTCGGCCATCTCCTGGGCGGTCTGGGTGAATTCGAAGTCCGGATAGAGAGCCTTCATCTGCGGCAGTTTCCAGTCCAGCATGAACTGGATGCGCTCGACCAGCACGTCCGGCTGTTTCAGCCAGCCCACCAGGATCGCCTTTTTCATGACCCGATCACCGTAAGCCGGGGCGATGCCCTGACGGGTGGAGCCGTAGGCGCCGTCACCCAGGCGTTGCTCTTCCAGGGTGTCTTCCAGCGCGTGCAGCGGCAGGCAGAGGGTGGCACGGTCAGAGATGGCGAGCTTGGGAATGACGCCGGAGGCCTTGACCTCTTCCAGCTCGACGGTGAGCTTCTCGGGGCTGATCACCATGCCGGGGCCCAGCACGACCAGGCAATCCGGGTTGAAGACGCCGCTCGGCACCTGGTGCAGCTTGAAGGTGCCCAGATCGTTGACCACGGTGTGGCCGGCGTTGTTGCCGCCCTGGAAACGAATACTGGCGCCAGCCTGGCCTGCCAGATAATCGACGATGCGGCCTTTGCCTTCATCACCCCAGTTAGCACCTACGACTACGATAGACGACATGACTCTTTCTCCTAAGACGTTAGGCGTCCATCCTAGGAGCCCCGTGAGGATTAGAAAAATTAATTATCTTTATAATTCCGATAAGGAAGCCATATAATTCCGGTGCCATTATCGACACCGCGCTCCCTTGTGTGATGCCCGTGCCCTGCCATCGACCCGGGAGAAGAGGAACCCCATGCTGGACATTCACTGGCTGCACACCTTCGTCACCCTGGCCCGGTTGCAGCACTTCGGCCAGACAGCCACCGAACTGCACATGACGCAACCCAATGTGAGCCTGCACCTCAAGAACCTGGAGCAGGCGACCCGGGTCAAGCTGGTGGAGCGCAGCCCGTTTCGCCTGACCCAGGCGGGGGAGCGGCTGCTGCAAAGCGCCGAGCGCGCCATCAACGAGTTGCAGCTCTGCCAGTCCGATCTCAATGCCCTGAGCCAGTTGAGCCAGGGGACGCTCGCCATCGCCGCCAGCGACATCATCTCGCGCCTGCTGCTCATCCAGCCGTTCCAGCGCTTCAAGCAGGCCTTCCCCGGCATCGACCTCACCCTGTTCAACACCACCTCGGATCAGGCGGCGGATCTGGTGCGGGCGGGCAAGGCGGATCTGGGCTTCGTGATGGCACAAAAGCGCAGCGAGCCGCTCTTCTACACCGAGTTGCAGCAGGTGACCTGGTGTGCCCTGGGGCACGGCCTGGCCCGCTGGCAGGCGCGGGCCAGCTCAGGAGAGAGCGATCCTCTGGACGAGCCGACCCTGATCCTGCTGGGGCACGACACCCGGACCCGGGCATTGATCGACCCCTCCCTGCCCCTGCTCGGTCTGCCGAGCTGCCGCATCATGGAGGTGGGGAGTGTGGATGCCCAGCTCGACTGGGCCGAGGCGGGCTTTGGCGTCGCCATCGTGCCGGATTTCTCCCTGCACCCCAGGCTCAAGCTGACCGCCCCGGTGACCCGGCTCACCGATTTTCCCGGTACCAGCCTGGGGTACGTGGTGCGCCAGAACCAGGTGCTGTCGCGGGCCATCAAGCAGCTGCTGCACTGGGTGGAGGAGGAGATCCAGAATCCGGCGCTGCTGCTGGCGCCGTGACAGGCCAGGCGCCCGTTCCCGATAACCAAGAGGCCACCCCTGGGGTGGCCTCTTGGTTGGTGTTCATTGCCCGGCGGGGGCTGTGGTCCCCACCGCGTGGCTGGGCGGGCTGGCCGGCATGGCCTGCGGTGATGGCGCCTCCAGTGGCGTTGCCGACGAGGCGGGCGCCTCAGGCGGGGTCAGGGGATGGCCTGGTGCCAGGGTTGCGCTGCCCGGTGTGGGCGGCTCGGTCAGGGCCGGGGCCTGGTTGGTGGAGGCCGCCCCCGAACTGGTTGAGAGGGTCGCGGCGGCCGGCTGCTCCGGCAAGGTGTCGGACCCCTCCAGTGGCGCGGTGCCTTCCTGGGGGCCTGCCCCATCGGTCGGTGTGGCCGCGCTGCTCGCCGGGGGCAAGGTTGGCAGGGCACCCGAGGTCGCCACGGCACCGGATGCCGTGAGGGTGTCCGCAGGGAGGGTGGGCACGGCATCCAGCATGCCGGGATGGAGCAGGGCGATGCTGCCCGCCTGCATGCCTTCCCAGGTGAGGGTGGTCAGTGCCGGATGCAGCCGGGTGAACTGCTTGAGCCGCTCGTTCAGCACGTCCCGCAGGGTGCGCACCTCGCTCTCGGGCAGGCTGGCCAGCGCCACCAGTTCGGCGGTGACGGCGAAGGTATTGACGCCGCTTGTCTGCCCCGGATAGAGGTTGGCGCCGATGCGGCTGCGATCGTAGTAGGGGTGCTGCTTGAGCAGCTTGTCCACCTGTTCCCCCTCGATGGGAATGAGGCGGGCCTGACAGCGGCCGGTGAGATCGCCGATGGCCTGATTGGGGTGACCGGCGACCACGAAGGCGGCATCCAGGGTGCCGTCACAGAGCCCCTCCAGCCGGTTGCCCGGGGAGATCACTGGCGGGCGGCTGAAGTCGGCGACCCGCCACCCCATGGCATCGAGCAGGGCCCGGCTGGTGACCCTGTCCCCGGAGTTGGGGGCGCCGACATCGACCCGCTTGCCCTTGATGTCGGCCAGGGTGGTGATGTTGCTGGTGGCGCTGGCAATCAGGGTCAGGGACTCCTTGTGGAGCCGCAAGAGGCTGCGCAGCTGATCGTCCGGGGCCTGGCCCGCGAAGGGGCCGGTGCCGTGCACCGCATGGTAGAGCACATCCGACTGCATCAGGGCGAGCTGTACCTCCCCCTTGGCGAGGGCCGCCAGATTGGCGATGGAGCCCGAGGTACTCTGCACCGTGCAGTGCAGGCCGTGGCGGGCACTCTCCTCGTTGAGCAGGCGGCAGATGGCCCCCCCTGTGGGGTAGTAGACGCCGTTGAGGGCTCCCGTACCGATGGTGACATAGGCGGGAGAGGCGAAGAGGGAGGGCGCCAGCACGGCCGCAAGCCAGGGCAGGGCGGTACGTGACAGACGCAACAGGGCAGAGAAGGCGAATGGGCGCATAGTGGACCGAAACCGTGGCTGAACATGAGGAGGAGGCGGGCTCATCCGGTGATGAGCCTCATCTTATCCGTATCAGACGGGAAGCTGAACGGATTTTACCGCTTTCGCGCGCACCGGGCGGCCTGGGGCCGCCGCCCGGGACGGTTCGCTAGCGGGTCTGGAGAATGGCTTTCTCCATGCGGGCCAGGGCCTCGGTGAGACGGGCCCGGGTGCAACCAAAGTTGAGCCGCACGAACTGGCCGTTGCCGAACTGGGCACCGGGGGAGAGACCCACGCCCGCCTGTTCGAAGAAGGCGACGGGATCGTCCAGGCCCAGGGCGCTCATGTCGATCCAGGCGAGGTAGGTGGCCTGGTTGCGGGCCAGCTTGACGCCGGGCCAGCGGGCCACGGCCTGCTCGATCAGGGCCAGGTTGCCGGCCAGGTAGTCGAGCTGTTCATTCAGCCATTGCTCGCCCCCCTCATAGGCCGCCTCGGCCGCCACGAACCCCAGCAGATTGACGTCGGCGCTGATGCCGCGCATCGCCTGTTGCAGCTTGAGCCGCAGGCGGGCATTGGGGATCACGGCGAAGGAGCAGCACAGTCCCGCGATGTTGAAGGTCTTGCTCGGCGCCATCATGACGGCGGAGCGCTCGGCCGCCTCCGGGCTCAGGGCACCATAGGGGATGTGGCGGGCATCCTTGTCCAGCAGCAGGTCGCAGTGGATTTCGTCGGAGCAGATCACCAGGTTGTGGCGCTCGGCGATGGCGTCGATGGCCAGCAGCTCTTCCCGGGTGAAGACGGTGCCGCCCGGGTTGTGGGGGTTGCACAGCAGCAGCAGATCCGCCGAGGGGGCCTGACGCTCAAGCTCTTCGAGATCCAGCACCCAGCGACCTTCTTCCTCCACCACGGGGACGGTGAGCAGGGGGCGGTCATTGAAGCCCGGTGCCTGCAGGAAGGGGTAGTAGACCGGCTTGGGGGTGATGATGCCGCGCCCGTGCTGGCTCCAGGCCTTGCAGGCGAGATTGAGGCCCGGCACCACCCCGGGCAGGAAGACGAGCCATTCGGGCTGGATGGTCCAGCCATAGCGGCTGGCCAGACGCGATACGATGAGTTCGATGAGCCGGGGAGAGGGGCGCGAATAGCCGAAGATGCCGTGGGCGACCCGTTTGGTGAGGGCCTCCAGTACGGCGGGGGGAGATACGAAGTCGGTGTCTGCGACCCACATGGGCAGGACATCCTGACCCTTGTATTTGTCCCATTTCAGGCTCATGGTACCGCTGCGATCTATTTCCCGGTCAAAATCAAACATGTTAAATCCTTGTACTGGCGCTGGATGGGCTTCCAATGTACGGACTTGGACGCCCCCCCGCAACCCTTGAGGTGGCTGTTGATAATGGCATAAAATAGCCGCCGCCATACGCCAAGCCCGCCCGCATCTGGCTCCTTTTTTTCTTCCATATCAATGGTATCTCTATGAGTTTGCTGTCTGCTGCCCGCAAGAGGCCGGATCCCGTCTCTCTCTCGTTTCTCGCCGTGACCTTCATGACCGGGGTGGCGGTGGCGCTGCAGGTGCCGACCTTGAGCCTGTTTTTGGCCGAGGAGGTGCAGGTGCGCCCCTTCCTGGTGGGGCTCTTCTACACGGTGAATGCGGTGATCGGCATCCTCATCAGCCAGTGGCTCGGCCACCGCTCCGACAACAAGGGGGATCGCAAGCAGCTGATCCTGCGCTGCTGCTTCGCCGGCATCGTGCTCTCCCTGCTGTTTGCCTGGAACCGGCAGTACTGGTTGCTGGTGAGCCTGGGGGTGCTGCTGGCGAGCCTGACCGCCACCGCCAGCCCGCAGCTGTTCGCCCTGGCGCGGGAATACGCCGACAGCCGCAACAAACAGGCCGACATGTTCAGCTCGGTGCTGCGGGCCCAGTTCTCCCTGGCCTGGGTGATCGGGCCGCCCATCGCCTTCGCGCTCGCCATCGGCTACGGCTTCAAGGTGATGTATCTGGCCTCGGCGCTGGCCTATGTCATCTGCGCCTTCGTGGTGTGGCGCTGGCTTCCCTCCCTGCCGCTGCCGGTGATGGACAGCGAGGTGGAACGGGTGAGCAGCTGGCGGGATCCGTCGGTGCGGGCGCTCTTCATCGCCTCCACCCTGATGTGGACCTGCAACAGCATGTACCTCATCAACATGCCCCTCTACATCACCCGTGAGCTGGGGCTGGAGGAGAAGCTGGCCGGTTTGCTGATGGGCACGGCGGCGGCCCTGGAGATCCCCTTCATGCTGCTGGCGGGCTACTACACCCGGCGCTTTGGCAAGCGGCCCATGATGCTGCTGGCGGTGCTGGCCGGGGTCGGTTTCTATGGCGGTCTCGTGACCCTGTCGAGCCAGCATGCCCTCATTGCGCTGCAACTGCTCAATGCCATCTTCATCGGCATCGTGGCCGGCATTGGCATGTCCTATTTCCAGGACCTGATGCCGGGGCGCGCCGGGGTGGCGACCACGCTCTTTTCCAACAGCATCCGCACCGGCTCCATCATGGCGGGGGCCATCGCGGGGACGGTGGCGGAGCTCTGGAGCTTCCACGGGGTCTTCATGGTGGCGGCAGCCCTGGCGCTGATGGCGCTGGCCGCCTGCTGGCGGGTCCCCAACGTATAGGGGATGCGAAAGGGAGCTGATGCCCGGATGTGCCGGCACCAGTGCCCCGGTCGTGCGGGGAAGAAGCGGCCTTACCTGGGGTTGTCTCCCTGGTATTCGATGCGCAGGCAGCGCAGCAGCAGCTCGGCCGCCGGCCCCAGCGCCTCCACCGAGGGGGTGAGCAGGTAGGTGTAGAGATAGCGCTCGCTGCCGCCGGTGAGATCGAGCTGCACCAGCGAGCCCTCGGCGAGCTCCTCCTGCACCAGGTGGCGGGGCACCCAGGCGTAACCCATGCCAAGGCGCACCATGTTGAGCACCTCATGATAGTGGGTCGCCTTCCAGCCGGTGTCGTCCGCATCGTTCCAGTCCACCGAGCGGTGGATGGGGGGATGCAGGCTTATCTGGTTGTGGCTGGCCAGCACCTCGGCGGTGATGGGCTCTCCCTGCTCCGCAAGGGGGTGGCCCGCTGCGCACAGAGGAAGCAGACAGACTTCGTCCAGCGGCAGGCCGGTGCGATCCTGGGGCAGGTGCTCGGAGAGCATCAGATCTCCCGCCTGCAGCGCATTGAAGTGGCAGTGGATCCGCTCGTGCAGGTTGATGCGGCAACCGCGGCTGCGGGGGTAGAAGTGGGCCAGCGCCCGGTAGAGGCGCTCCCGCGGCTGCACCACGGACACATAGAGGTTGATCTGCGGCTCCCACTGCCGCTCCAGGTTGTTGGCCAGGTTCTCCAGCTCTTCCACCTGCTGGCTGAGCTGGCGCGCCCGCTTGAGGAAGATCTCCCCCGCCGGCGTCAGCACCGCCTTGCGTCCCCGCACCTCCAGCAGGGCCACCCCCAGACTCTGTTGCAGCTTGGCAACCGCATGATTGAGGGAGGATTGGCTCTTGTTCAGCGCCTCGGCAGCCTGGGCATAACCGCCGCAGTCCACCACCGCCTGAAAGATCCGCCATTGCTCAAACGTGCTCTTGGGACGAAACATAGTGCAACCTGTCTGGGGCCGATGGGATTCAACAGGGCGCGCCTTGGCACCCCCTCTTCACTGTAATCCCATCCGGTTGATTTGTTGATTTATTTGGGCTGGGCCACGAAGGTCTTGCCGCTCTGGCCCTGACTGTCACGCCCCATCAGGTAGAGATAGAGGGGCATCAGATCGGCCGGGGTCTTGAGGGTTTGCGGATCTTCCGCCGGGAAGGCGCTGGCCCGCATCCTGGTGCGGGTGCCGCCCGGGTTCAGGGTGTTGACCCGCACCCTGGTGTTCTCCAGCTCGTCCGCCAGCACCTCCATCATCCCCTCGATGGCGAACTTGGAAATGGCATAGGTGCCCCAGTAGGCGCGCCCCTTGCGGCCCACGCTGGAGGAGGTGTAGACGATGGACGCCTCGCCGTGCTCCTTGGCGGTCTGGCGAATGAGGGGCAGCAGCGCCTGGGTCAGCAGGAATTCGGATTTGACGTTGACCTGCATCACCTCGTCCCACTCCTGCTCCTGAATGTGTTCGAACGGCGACAGGGTGCCGAGCAGCCCGGCGTTGAACAGCACGCCGTCGAGGCGGCCGAACTGCTGGGCGAAGGTCTCCGCCATGCCGCGGTAGTGGGCGGCAGTAGCCCCTTTCAAGTCCACTGGCACGATGGCGGGCAGGGGGTGACCGGCCGCTTCAATCTGGTCGTAGACCGCCTCCAGCTTGGCACTGGTACGCCCGAGCAGGATCACGGTGGCACCGTGGGCCGCATAGGTGAGGGCCGCTTCGCGGCCGATGCCGTCACCGGCACCCGTCACCAGAATGACCTTGTCCTTGAGCAGATCACGGGGGGCCTGATAGTCGAGCATGTGGACTCCTGTTAACAATGCCTGGCGGCTTGGCGCAACGAATCGAGTGGGCAAGTGTACTGATCCGGCCCGGCAGTTGACCAGTATGAGACGGCAAAAATGTGAATAAAACAGGGCGATAGCATCGATCCCTCCGCCCTTGGCACGGGGGGTGGCAGAGTTTTTGCGCGAGGGGGGCAAACTCCTTACTATGTGAAAAAACCGGACATTGAGCGGAGCATCAAGTGGCATTTTTGACCGAATACGGCCTGTTTCTGGCCAAGACCCTCACCTTCCTGCTGGCCATCGGCGCCGTCATCCTGATGGTGGCGAGCAGCCGCCAGCCCAAATCCCGCAAGGGGGAACTGGTGGTGACCGATCTCTCCGGCGAGCTGGAGCAGGGGCGCCATCAACTGCAGGCAGCCCTGGCGGGCAAGGCCGAGCGCAAGCAGATGGAGAAGACCCGCAAGGCCGAGCACAAGGCCAAAGCCAAGGGGGAGGATGAGCGCAGCCGGCTGTTCGTCATCGACTTCAACGGCAGCATGGATGCCAAGGAAGTGGCCTCCCTGCGGGAAGAGGTGAGTGCCGTGATCGGCGTGGCCCGGCCCGGGGACGAGGTGCTGCTGCGCCTCGAATCCGGCGGCGGCGTGGTGCACGGCTACGGCCTGGCCGCCTCCCAGTTGCAGCGGCTGCGGGACAAGGACATCACGCTGACCGTGGCCATCGACAAGGTGGCGGCGAGCGGTGGCTACATGATGGCCTGCGTCGCGGACAAGATCCTGGCGGCGCCGTTCGCCATCGTCGGATCCATCGGTGTCATTGCCCAGATGCCGAACTTCAACAAGCTGCTCAAGAAGCACGACATCGAATTCGAGATGCACACCGCAGGCCAGTACAAGCGCACCATCACCATGTTCGGCGAGAACGACGATCTGGGGCGGGAGAAGTTTCGCGAGGAGCTGGGGGCCATCCACGAACAGTTCAAGGCCTTCGTGGCCGAGCACAGACCCGGTCTCGACATCGACAAGGTGACCACCGGCGAGCATTGGCTGGCGAGCCAGGCCAAGCAGCTCGGACTGGTGGATGCGCTTTGCACCAGCGATGACTACCTGCTGGCCCAGGCCAGCCATCACAAGGTGGTCGGCATCCGCTACAGCAAACCCAGGAGCCTGACCCAGAAGCTTGGCAAGCAGGCGGCACTGGGGCTGGAGGCCGGCCTTGGCCGGCTGTGGCAGCAGAGCCCCTGGCGCTGAGGCGTCTTGTTGAATGAAAAAAGAGAGCCGGGCATTGCCCGGCTTTTTGATGGCTTTGTGGCGGCTTGGCACCTGTCTACGAGCTGTCGCGAGAAGCCGTCAGCAAGATAAAGAGCAGTGCAGGAGTCTTGAACGCGACCTGGCAGTCAGATCGTGACAGATTCTCAGCGCTGGAAGGGGTAGACGGAACCCAGTTTCAGGATCTGGGTCAGCTCGTCCAGGGCGGTGCGGGTCTCCAGCACCAGGGACGGGTCGCGCAGATCGTCAAGCGCCAGGCTGTCGCGATAGTGCTTCTCGACCCACTGATCCAGGCGGGCAAACTGGCTGTCGGTGATGAGGCAGGCCGGGTTGACCGCGGCGAGCTCGGTGTCGTTCATGGCAACCCGCAGACGCAGACAGGCGGGGCCGCCGCCGTTTCTCATGCTCTGCTTCACGTCCATGTAGTGGACGTCCTTGATGGGGGTGCCCAGTGTCACCAGCCTGGCCAGATAGGCGGACACCGCCGGGTTGTCGCGGCATTCGGTGGGGGCGATGATCGCCATCTCGCCGGATGGCAGGGTGAGGATCTGGGTGTTGAACAGGTAGGATTTCACCGCATCCTGCACCGACACTTCACTGGTCGGCACTTCGATGAAGTGCAGTTCCCCGTCGCCGAACTTGGTACGCACCTCGGCCAGCGCCGCCTCGGTATGGAGGAACGCCTGCTGGTGGAAGAACAGCACGTTCTGGTTGCCCACCGCGATGACGTCGTTGTGGAACACCCCCTGATCGATCACGTCCGGGTTCTGCTGAATGAAGACCGCACTCTCATCCCCCAGGCCATGCAGGCGGGCGATGGCCTGGCTCGCCTCCAGGGTCTGGCGGGCCGGATAGCGTTTGGGGGTGGGCTGGGAGACGTCGAAGGCGCTGCGGCCATAGACGAACAGCTCGACCCCCGCTTCGCCATAGGCGCGGCACAGCCGGGTGTGGTTGGCGGCGCCTTCATCACCGAAGTGGTCGTTCTCCGGCAGATGCTGGTGGTGATAGAAGTGGCGATCGTTGTTAAACACGGCCCGCAGGATGCGCCCGGTCACCTCGGGCTCCAGGGAGCGGTGGAACTTGTTGGTCAGGTTGGCGGGGGTGAAGTGGATGCGGCCATCCTGGGTGTCGGCGCTCGGGGAGACGGTGGCGGCGTTGGCGGTCCACATGCTGGAGGCGGAGTAGCAGGCGGCCAGCACGGCGGGGGCCTGTCTGGCAGCCTGTGCCAGGACGCTGGCATCGTTGCCGGTGAAGCCCAGGCGGCGCAGGGTCGCGAGATCCGGCCTCTCCTGTGGCGCCAGCACGCCCTGCACCATGCCGAGGTCGGTCAGCGCCTTCATCTTGCGCAGCCCCTGCTTGGCCGCTTCCTTGGGGTTGGAGGCCTCTTTGGCGTTGCTCTGGGAGGCGACGTTGCCATAGGAGAGGCCGGCATAGTTGTGGGTGGGGCCGACCAGGCCGTCGAAGTTGACCTCGAAGTGCTTCATGATCACATCCTTTCGATTTTTATATGGGGAGCGGTTCCTTCCGCGCACAAAGCTGCGGTGTGCGGCCATTATAAAGAGATTTCATCCTTTGTAACAAGCTGATAACCAGAATGGGTTTTTATGTCACAAGGGTGGCTGGATATGTCATTTCCAATCTAAAAAAGGGGGGGATATAGCATAAAAACAAAAAAGCGGTTGCTTCCCGCGCCCCGGCTTCGCATTAATAAATAAAGAAGCAGGGCGGTTCGGGCTGTCGGGCAAATTGACCCGCAAGATTGCTTTTTCCCGTCAAATCTCTTATACAGCCCCACAAAACCGCACGCCAACCCCGTCGGGTGCAATGAGGATAATAGTTACAGCATGGGCAAATCACTGGTCATCGTGGAGTCTCCGGCCAAGGCCAAGACCATCAACAAATATTTGGGCAAGGACTACGTGGTGAAATCCAGCGTAGGCCACGTGCGCGATCTGCCGACCAGCGGCAGCGCCAGCACCGAGCCCAAAAAACCTGTCATTCGCGGCATCAAGCTCAGCGAATCCGAGAAGGCGGCCAAGGATCGCAACGCCCTGTTCTCAAGGATGGGCATCAACCCGACCGCAGGCTGGCAGGCCAACTACCAGATTTTGCCCGGCAAGGAAAAAGTGGTCAGCGAGTTGCAAAGTCTGGCCGCCAAGGCCGACACCATCTATCTCGCAACCGACTTGGATAGAGAGGGGGAAGCGATCGCCTGGCACCTGCGCGAGATCATCGGTGGCGACGACAGCCGCTACAAGCGCGTGGTGTTCAACGAGATCACCAAGAGCGCCATCCAGGAGGCGTTCGCCCAGCCGTCCGAGTTGAACATTCATCGCGTCAACGCCCAGCAGGCCCGTCGTTTCCTCGACCGGGTGGTGGGTTACATGGTCTCCCCGCTCTTGTGGAAGAAGCTGGCCCGCGGCCTCTCCGCCGGTCGGGTGCAATCCGTCGCGGTGCGCCTCATCGTCGACAAGGAGCGCGAGATCAAGGCGTTCGTGCCGGTGGAGTTCTGGGATCTCAACGCCGACCTGCTCACCGCCGAGAAGAGCGAGCTGCGCATGGAAGTGGTCAGCCGCAACGGTGCCGACTTCAAGCCGGTGACCCAGGCCGAGACCTTCGCCGCCGTGGCGGCCCTGGAAGGGGTCGACTACAAGGTGGTCAACCGGGAAGACAAGCCGACCGGCTCCAAGCCGTCCGCTCCCTTCATCACGTCCACCTTGCAGCAGGCCGCTTCTACCCGTCTGAGCTTCGGGGTCAAGAAGACCATGATGATGGCCCAGCGTCTCTATGAAGCGGGTTACATCACCTATATGCGTACCGACTCCACCAACCTCAGCAAAGAGGCGGTGGACGCGGTGCGGGAATACATCGGCGAGCAGTATGGCGCCGCCTACCTGCCGAGCGAGCCGAACCTCTACGGCGCCAAGGCCAATGCCCAGGAGGCCCACGAGGCGATTCGCCCCTCCAGTGTCCAGGTGACTGCCGAGATGCTGGAAGGGATGGAGCCCGATGCCATGCGGCTCTATGACCTCATATGGCGCCAGTTTGTCGCCTGCCAGATGACCCCGGCCCAGTACGACTCCTCCACCCTGACCGTCAAGGCAGGGGAGTTCGAGCTCAAGGCGCGCGGTCGCACCCTGCGCTTCGCCGGCTGGACCAAGGCCCTGCCGCCCATGGGCCGCAAGGGTGAAGACAGCCAGCTGCCGGCGGTGACCGTCGGTGAGGTGCTGAAACTGGTCAAGCTGGATCCGCGCCAGCACTTCACCAAGCCGCCCGCCCGCTTCACCGAAGCGGCCCTGGTACGCGAGCTGGAAAAGCGCGGCATCGGCCGTCCGTCCACTTACGCCTCCATCATCTCCACCATCGTCGACCGTGGGTATGTGCGGGTCGAGAGCCGCCGCTTCTTCGCCGAGAAGATGGGGGAGATCGTCACCGACCGCCTGGTGGAAAACTTCGTCGAGCTGATGAACTACGAGTTCACCGCCAAGATGGAAGACAAGCTCGACGGCATCGCCGAGGGGAGCCTGGAGTGGAAGAAGGTGCTCGACGCCTTCTACGCCGAGTTCACCCAGGAGCTCGAGCAGGCCGACAAGCCCCATGAAGAGGGGGGCATGCGTGCCAACCAGATGGTGCTGACCGACATCGACTGCCCGGATTGTGGCCGCAAGATGGGTATCCGTACCGCCACCACCGGCGTCTTCCTCGGCTGCTCCGGCTATGCCCTGCCGCCCAAGGAGCGCTGCAAGAAGACCATCAACCTGGTCAGTGCGGACGAGTTCGTCTCCGCCACCGACGGGGACGAGGCGGAAACCGATGCCCTGCGAGCCAAGCATCGTTGCGGGATCTGCGGCACCGCCATGGACGCCTACATCATCGACGACAGCCGCAAGCTGCACGTCTGCGGTCGCAACCCGGATTGCGATGGCTACGAGGTGGAGCAGGGGCAGTTCAAGCTCAAGGGCTACGAAGGGCCGAGCATCGAGTGCGATCGCTGCGGCTCCGAGATGCAGCTCAAGAACGGCCGTTTCGGCAAATACATGGGTTGCACCAACGAGAGCTGCAAGAACACCCGCAAGATCCTGAAAAATGGCGACATTGCGCCGCCGAAAGAGGATCCGGTACCCCTGCCCGAGCTGAAATGCACCCAGTCCGACGCCCACTTCGTGCTGCGGGACGGCGCCGCCGGCCTCTTCCTGGCCGCCAGCAACTTCCCCAAATCCCGCGAGACCCGTGCGCCCCTGGTGGAGGAGCTCAAGCGCTTCCGTGATCGCCTCTCCCCCAAGCACCAGTACCTGGCGGACGCCCCGGCGTCAGATCCTGACGGAAACGCCTCCGTGGTGCGCTTCAGCCGCAAGACCAAGGAGCAGTACGTGATGACCGAGGTCAACGGCAAGGCGACCGGCTGGACAGCCCATTACGACAACGGAAAATGGCAGGAGAGCCTGCCCAAGGCGAAGAAAGCCTGATGGCGACGCCGCTCACAGCATGATGAAAGAGGCCCCTTGCGAGGGGCTTCTTTGTTGGTGGATGGCGATATACTGGAATGGCTGCATGGATGGCAGCGCAAGACAGGGAGTTGTCATGGAGATACATGAAATACGGCCGGGCATGACCTGCCTGACCCGTGAAGGGACGGCCTATGTGCTGGAGGTGGACAGACAGAGTCTGCTGGTGCTCTTGCAACGGGAGGATGAGACCATCCCGGTACAGGTGCGCAGCGATGACATTCTGGGACCCATTGCCAGCGACTAGGGAAGAGAGCGTGACGGAGGGCGATCACAGAGGCCCTCCCTTTGTTGCAAGAGCCCCCATCCCTTCGGGACGTGCCAGCCTCGTCAGAAGGGAACCAGAAAGAGCAGCTCGGCCAGGTCGGGCTGCCACTGCCACTCCCGCATCCTGACCCGCCCGCCAATCACGGGCACCCCCTCTTCCTGCAGCAGCCCCGCTTGCTTGTCAAAGCCTGCGGATCCTTTTGGCAGCGAAATGGTGCCTGCCGCCCCCAGCACCCGGTGCCAGGGCAGCACCTTGTCGGTCTCCCGCAAGACTTTTCCCACCAGTCGTGCCCGTCCGGGCAGGCCCGCGAGATCCGCCACCTGGCCGTAGCTCACCACGCGGCCGGGGGGGATCAGGGCGAGGATCGCCTCGATGCGGGCCGTCTTGTCCAGGGGGGGCGCGTTCGTTCTCATGATGATGGCTCGTCAAAAACAGCAGAAGCGCCATTGTGGCGCTTCTGTCATGGGGCTTGCAATCTGTCAGCCGAAGGTCTGGCTCAGTCCCCTGAGCTCGCGGGCCCGCCTGAGCAGCTCCTGGCTGGAGTCGTCCACCGCCTGGATCTTCTGGCTGTTGGCGCGGGAGTATTCGGAGATCTGGTGGATGTTGCGGCTGATCTCCTCCACCACCACCTGCTGCTGCTCCGCGGCGGCGGCGATCTGGGTGGAGAATTCGGTCACCTGATCGATTTCACCCAGCACCAGGTGCAGGTTGCCTGATCCCTGGCGGGTCATCTCGACGCATTCGCGGGTCTGGGCCAGGTTGTCCTGCATCATGCCCTGCCAGCGCTCCAGGGTGTGCTGGATCTGGCTGATGCTGCCCTGGATCTGCTCGGTCGCCTTGTGGGTACGGGTCGACAGGGTGCGCACCTCGTCCGCCACCACCGCAAAGCCGCGCCCTTGCTCGCCGGCACGGGCGGCCTCGATGGCGGCGTTGAGGGCCAGCAGGTTGGTCTGCTCGGCGATGCCCTGGATTTCACCCATCACGCTGCCAATGCGCTCCGACTCGCTGGCGAGCTCCACCGCGGAGTGGAAGGCCTGCTCCGCCTGGCTGGCCAGCCTGGTCATCTGCTGCTGGGTCTGGTCCAGCTGTTCCACCGTGCTCTGGCAACTGCTGCGCGCCTCGGTCACCTGGCCGTTGGTGTCCTGGATGTTGCGGGCAATCTCGTGGGCGGTGCTGGCCATCTGGGTCATGGCGGCCGCCATCTGCTGGGTCTGGGCATCCTGCTCGTTGATGTCGAGGAAGGCGCGGTGTGAGGAGTCCTGCAGATCGGTTGCCAGGGCCTGAAGCGGATGGGTGGCATCGTCGACCCGCCCCAGCACGGTGCGGATCCGGGCCTGCAGCATCTTCAGGTGAAAATCGGCGATGGCACCCGGGGCATCCCCCGAATAGACCAGCCGGGTCAGGCTGTCATATTGCTGACCGAGCTGCCTGAGATAGCGGGGCAGGGCGATGAGCTCGCGCCAGTAGGCGCCCGCGATGGCGAGGGGGGGGAGCAGCATCAGCAGCGCGGTGAGGGGGCCCTGGGTGAGGGCGGCCCACACCAGCAGCGCCAGCAGCGGCAGGCCGAGCATCAGCGGCCTGAAACGGCGCAGCGAGGGGCGGGCCGGGGTGCCCCGTTGCTCGGCCGAAAGCAGGGCCCGATAGGCCTGGGCGGCAGCCTGCTTGAGCTGGGGGTCGGGCTTGCAGCGCACCGACTGGTAGCCGCTTATCTTGCCGTGCTCGTAGATGGGGGTGACGTAGGCGTCGACCCAGTAATGGCGGCCATCCTTGCAGCGGTTTTTCACCACTCCCCGCCAGGGGTTGCCCTCCTTGAGGCGATCCCAGAGGTCGGCGAAGGCGGCCTTGGGCATGTCGGGGTGGCGAACCAGGTTGTGGTTGTGGCCGACCAGTTCATCGACCTGGTAACCGGCGATGCGGCAGAAGGCGGGGTTGGCGTAGGTAATGACGCCGCGCAGATCCGTGGTGGAAACGAGTTGCACGTCGGCGGGAAATTCCACTTCACTGTCCACGACCTGGGCGTGTTTGCGGGCCATAAGGGTAAGCTCCGATCTGTTTGCTGATTGTTATTGTGGCGGAACCGCAGGGAGGTGCATCCCCTGTCTGGTTTCATCGGGGGCCTTATTTTGCCAACAAAGGCAGATGAAAAGTAGGGGCTAGGTTGGGTTTTTGTTGTTGATGGGTAAAAAAACGGCGACCAAAAGGTCGCCGAAAAGAAAAAGATAACACTACCTCTGTGGCACCCGGTAACGCACTTGCAACTGGTCGAGGATGTGCAGCTGGCCGGGCAGACGGGCGACAAAGTGCTCCCACACCTTGCGGGCGGGAGTGCTCCAGGCCACCTCTGCCGTGGCCAGCATGCGCGGGAACAACATGTAGTCGAGACGATCGCGAGAGGTGATCAGTTCCGACCACAAGGGGCTCAGCACCCCCAGGATGTTATCGTTGGCATGGAAATCGGCCGGGGCAGGATCGCATGCATGCACCTGCGCCAGGTTGAGGGTACCCGCCCAGTAGAGTCCCGGCTCGTGGATGTCCTGACTCCAGGCGAGATCCAGATAGAGGTGCTGGGCAGGCGCCATCACCACGGGGTAACCGGATGCGGCGGCATCCAGGCCGGCCTGGAAGCTGGTCCAGGCGAAGACGGTGGCCTCCCGGCTCACCTTGTCACCGTGCAGTATCTCCTCCCACCCCAGCATCTGTTTGCCCTTGCCAGCCAGGTAGTGCTGGCAGTGGCGCAGCAGGTGGCCCTGCAGCTCGCGGCAATCCTGATACCCTTGTTCGGCCATCAGCTGCTGGCAGGCGGGACTGTCGGTCCAGACGCCGGTGGGCACTTCGTCCCCCCCCATGTGAACCTGACTCCCGGGGAAGAGATCGCACACCTCGTCCATCACGGCGTCCAGGAACCGGTAGGTGCCGGGCAGGGCCGGGTTAAGCACGTTGTCGTCGAAATATTGCACCGAGAGGTAGCGGGAGCGGTCTGCCTCTTCCACCAGCAGCTCGGGCAGCGCCTTGATGGCGGCGTGACAGTGCCCCGGGATGTCTATTTCCGGAATGATGGTGATGCCAAGCCCGGCGGCGTAGGCGACCAGCTCGCGCACCTCGCTCTGGGTGTAGTAGCCGCCGTAGGGATCGGGGCCGCCGCTCAGCTGGGGCCCCACCGCCAGGCCATGGCCGCGCCAGGCTCCCACGGCGGTCAGCTGGGGGAAGGCCTTGATCTCCAGGCGCCACCCCTCGTCATCGGTCAGGTGCCAGTGGAAGCGGTTGAACTTGTAGAGGCTCATCTGTTTGAGCAGGCGCTTGAGGGTGGCGATGGAGTGGAAGTGGCGGGCACAGTCGAGGAAGATGCCGCGAAAACCGAAGCGCGGTGCATCCCGCACCGTCAGGCAGGGCAGGCTCTCTCCGTGTTGCAGCGCCCACTGGGCCAGGCTCACCAGCCCGTGGCGCCAGCCCGCCTCGCCGGCGGCCCGGATGACGATCTCCTCAGGGGTGATGGTGAGCTCATACCCCTCGGGGGGAAGTGTCGCCTCGACGAGGTGGATCTCCGCATCGTGATCCTGGGTCAGGGCCAGGCCTGTCAGCTCGTTGAAATGGGCGAGCAGGGAGGCGAGGGGTACGGGGCCGTCGACGTGGGCCCGCTCGGCCAGCCGGAAGTTGCCTTCTGTATAAATCAGGTGGGCGGGCTGGGGCACGAGGCCGTTGACGGCCTCCACCTGTGGCAGGTCGGGGCCCGGGGAGGGCGGGTTGGTCAGGCCAAGGTCTTCCCCCTCCAGCACCAGGGGTTGCAGCTGTCCCTTGCTCTCCAGGCTCAGGAAGAAACCCTTGGGCATATCGGAGTCATGCTTGAGCGGGGTGTTGCGACAGCAGAAGCGCAGCTCGCTCACCCCCTCATGGGGCACCATGACCTTGTAACTGCCGCTCTGGCGCTCCAGGGAGCCCCCTTCGATCGAGTGGGGATCGATCTGGCGGGCGAGGCAGAAGTGGAGTTTCCAGGGGGCTGCTGGCAGTTGGCTCAGGGTGAAGCGAAACCAGACATCGTCACCGTCACGGTGATCGACCCGGGTGTGGATCAGGGGTGCGGACATGGGAATTCCTCTGATGGGGTGAAGGAAACGGGAGCCTGTCCCGTAGGTGTTGTCGGCCCGGCAAGGCTCAGGGATGCAGACATGGCAGCGCCTCCGTCCTGGCAAACAGGATGGCCCCCTCCAGCGCGTCGCGCTTGGGGGCGACCAGATGGAAGTGGCCCAGACGGGGGGCGAGGCGCGTGCCGATGCCGCCCAGCAGGGCGATCCGGTCTGCCCCGAGCTGGGTCATGCCCTCCAGCAGCATGCCGAGCTGGGCACAGGTCTCATCCAGCAGGGCGGTGGCGAGATCGTCCCCGTCGCTCGCGGCATCGAACACCCAGGGGGCGAAGCGGCCATAGTCGGCCGGGATGGCGCGCGCAGCCCAGCGCACCACCTCGGCCTGATCCCGCTTGAAGTGATCCATCAGGCGCACCGCCAGGGTGCTGGGGGGCAGGATGCCGTCGTGGCAGAGCAGGGATTGCTGGATGGCGCGCAGCCCGAGCCAGGCGCCGCTGCCGAGATCCGAGACGGGGAATCCGCGACCCGAGCAGGTGCGAAGGCGTCCCTCCCGGTAGATGAGCCCCGCCGAGCCGGTGCCCGCGATCAGGATGGCCCCCTCCTGGCCGTCGAAGGCGCCGAGGCAGGCACCAAAGGCATCGGAGGTGAGCTTCACCCGCGCAAACGGGAAGGGCATGGTCAGCATGGCGTGGTAGCAGTCGGCGAGCTCGGCGGAGGCGAGTGCGAGCCCGACTCCCATCCGCTGTTCGCTCTCCCTGGGCAGACCCGCGTCGATGCGGGCCTGATCGATGGCAGCCAGTACATGGCCGTGGGCGAGGGCGATGCCCAGCTCCAGATTGGAGCCGGCGGCGCGCCCCTCGCCGAGCAGCTTGCCTGCGTTGTTGCGAATGCGGGCCCGGGTGTGGGTGCCGCCGCCGTCCACCCCGACCCAGAACTCAATCATGGGGGCCTCCCTGCGCGCTTTGCCAGGTGATGGCCAGGGTAAACCTGGCTGGCGGTATGGAGGATCCAGGGCTCTCCCCGGTGCCAGTGATGTGTGAACCGCTCTCAATCATGGTGGCCTCCTTGTGCGCTCTGCCAGGTGATGGCCAGGGCGAACCAGGCGGCGTGCGGGATCCATTGCTCCCCCCAGCGCCAGTTCTGATCCAGCCGATCCTTGTACGCCTCTGGAATAAAGGCCACGTCATTTTCGTCATCGAAGCCTGCGGTGATGCCGTTGCAGATCCCCCCCTGCGCATTGGGGTAGCCGGCGGTGTATTCCGGGTTGTTGATGCCCTGACCCGCCAGCATGCAGGCGTTGAAGGGGTTTCTCCCCAGGATCCAGTCGAGCTGCTGCTGGCCGAAGGTGCGCAGCAGTGCGCTCTGCCCGGGCAGGTGCTGTGCGGCAGCAAATGCTATGGTGGCGAGTGATGCCAGCCGGGCGTTCTCCCCCTGCCACCAGTAACCCGACTCGTTGTGATGGGGCATAAAGAAGCTGACCCGGGGCGCCTCATCGACCCCTTTCACATACTGGCGGGCGAGGGCGAAGGGATTGCCTGCCCGGGCCGCGAGGGCCATCTCGGCCGCCAGGGCCTGCTCGGCGACGGTCCGGGCCGCCCACTGGCGCGCCGGATCCGGCTCGATGGCGAGATACTCCAGCAGCGCCAGCACCGGCAGGCCCGCCTCGGCGGCGTGGTAGTAGGGGCGAGAGCCATCGTCGTTGGCGGCCCAATGGTGGCCGAGATCGGGGTGGGCGCGCTGGCGGGCGCACAGCCGGCCGGCCCGATCCCGTGCCTCGGCGAGCCACTCGGCGCCCAGCGTTCTTGTGAGCTCGACCGCCGCCAGCAGGGCGCAATAGTCGTCGATGATGTTCTCGACCCCGTCGTCCAGGTAGGCGAGGTTGTGCTCGCGCAGGTGCAGGTAGCCGCGTCTGGCCGCTTCGGCGTACTGGCTTGTGTCAAGGTCGCCGCCACTCGGTTCCCGGGCGGCGCGGGCCAGGGCGGCGATGGCCATGCCGCCCCCCTGGCGAAAACCCGCCTGCCAGCGGGGGGACTTGATCCCCTGCTGGGTCGAATAGGCGCACAGCTCCCGCTGCTCGGGATCCTTGCTCCACTTGTCGAACAGGGTCATGTAGAAGAAGCCGCTCTCGTCCTGCATCCGGCAGAGAAAATCTGCCCCGTACAGCCCCTCGTCATTGAGCCGTTTGCACAGGTTCATCCCGTCGATGTCGCGACGTGTCGCCAGGAGTTCCCGGCACTTGAGCAGGGACCAGACCACCATGGGGGTCTGCTGGGGATTGAGGTAGTTGGCGTAGGAGAGGTGACTCAGGTACTTGCTCATGTCGCCGCTGGCGTCGAACCAGCCGCCATGTACGTCCCGGCGCTGATCGGTGCCAAACAGGCGTGCCCTGCGGTCCGCCCGATCGAAGGTGCCGCTGGCGCGTTGTCCCTTGAAGTAGTGGATCACATCGGAAAGGCAGCGGCGCGCCAGCAGCCCCCGGCCGATGGCAAAGGGGGGGGAGCGCACCAGGCGCTCCTGCGCTTCCGTGGTCACGACGGCCTCCAGCCGGTAGTGGCCGGGCTCGGTGAAGGCGGAGAAATCGGCCCGCCAGTAGTGGCGGCCCTGCCAGCCGGGGACGCATCCCGCCGCCACCAGCGGCGTCTCCAGCAAAAGGTGGTCGTCCTCCTGGCGCAGCAACCTGACGTGGCCGCGGATATCGAGGTCGGCGCCGCACTGCAGCAGGGCGCTCTTCTCCCCGTCACATTCGTAACCCACCTGGTTGATCAAAAGTTCCATCAAGGTCTTACTCCGAAGGCTCGCCCCTGGCGGGCGAAGCTCATTGCGGGGCCTTGCGGCCCCGACGCGAGGCATGGCCGGGCGACGGCGCCCGGCCGCGGGCCTGCTTACCCCTGTTCGTGGAGGTAGCAGCGCACGAAGTGGTTGTCGGCGAGACGGGTCACCGGCGGCAGGCTCTCCTTGCAGCGGGGCATGGCCTGATGGCAGCGCCCGGCAAAGGGACAGCCACGGGATTCCGGGGTCCAGAGCGGGATTTCCCCCTTGCGGCCTCCCTCCAGCTCGGCGTGGATGCTCTTCTCGGGGTCCGGCACCGCCGAGATGAGCAACTGGGTGTAGGGATGCTGGGGGTGGTGCAGGATCTCGTCCACCTCTCCCCACTCCACCATGTGACCCACGTACATCACCGCCAGATCTTCCGCCACGTAGCGGGCGGTGGCGATGTCGTGGGTGATGTAGAGCATGGAGACGCCGAGCTCGTTCTTCATCTGCTCCATCAGGTTGAGGATGCCGATGCGAATGGAGACGTCGAGCATGGAGGTGGGTTCGTCCGCCAGCACCACTTCCGCCTCCACCGCCAGGTTGCGGGCGATGTTGACCCGCTGGCGCTGGCCGCCGGAGAGCTGGTGCGGGTACTTGGCCGCGGTCGCCTTGGCGGGGGTCAGCCCCACCTTTTCAAGGAGGCCATAGACCATGTCGGGCAGATCCCGCTTGTCGCTCACCTTGCTGTGCAGCAGCAGGGGGCGGGCGATGTGGTGGTAGATGGTGTGGGTCGGATTCAATGAACCGAACGGATCCTGCCACACCATCTGCACGCTCTGGCGATAGTCCAGCAGGGCGGTGCCCTTGTTGAACTCCTCCAGGTCGCGGCCACGGTAGAGGATGCGGCCGTTGGAGAGCTTGTACATCTTGGCGATGATCTTGGCGATGGTGCTCTTGCCGGAGCCGGATTCCCCCACCACTGCCAGGGCGCGGCCCCGGTGCAGGTTGAAGGTGATGTCGGACAGCGCCCGCATCTTGCCGCTCTTGATGGCGTTGGAGTTGACGGCGAAGTCCTTGTAGAGGTGCTGGACCTCGATGATGGGCGCGTCGGTTTGGGCGATTTGCATGACAGACATCCTTAACAGCCAGCGGCCTTGTCCAGATGGATCGGAAGATCCGGTTGTTCCTCTGCTGCCTCATGAAGGTGACAGGCAGCTTGTTGGCCGGGCCGGATCTCGGCCAGCCGGGTGTATTCCTGGCGGCAGCGCGCGTGCACCTTGGCGCAGCGTGCCTGGAAGCGGCAGCCCACCGGCACCTCCAGCAGATTGAGTGGGCTGCCAGGGATCCCCTCCAGCACGGTCTTGGGCCCGTGCAGGGGGGGGAAGGAGTTGCCAAGGCCCCGGGTATAGGGGTGCAGGGGCGCGGTCAGGATCGCCTTGGCCGGCGCCACCTCCACCAGCTCTCCCGCGTACATGATGCCGATGCGATCGCAGAACTCGACCATGAGCGAGAGGTCATGGGTGATGAAGAGGATGGAGAAGTTGAACTTCTCTTTCAGGGCATAGACCTTCTGCAGGATCTCTCGCTGCACCACCACATCGAGCGCCGTGGTGGGCTCGTCCATGATGAGCAGCTCGGGGTTGAGGGCCATGGCGATGGCGATCACCAGCCGCTGGCGCATGCCGCCGGAGAACTGGTGCGGGTAGTCCTTGAGCCGGCTCGGGTGGATGTCGACGATCTCCAGCAGCTCCTGGGCGCGCTTGATCGCCTCATAGCGGGTCATGCCGGGGTTGTGGGCCAAGAGCACGTCGCAGAACTGCTCCTCCATGCGCAGCACGGGGTTGAGCGCATTCATGGCGGACTGGAACACCACGCTCGCCTGGCGCCAGCGGTAGCTGCGCAGTCGCTCGTCATCGAAGGCGAGGATGTTCTCTCCCTTGAACAGGATCTCGCCGCCGCTGATGTAGGCGGGCGGCTTGTGCAGCCTAGCCACCGAGAAGGCGACCGTGGACTTGCCGCAACCGGACTCGCCGGCGAGGCCGAACACCTCACCCGGCATGATGTCAAAACTGACCGAATTGACGGCGCGCACGTCGCCGCTCTCGGTGATGTAGTCGACGCAGAGCTGGCGCACCGACAGCAGGGGTTGTTGCGGCTTCATGCTGTCTTCTCCTGAGCAGTGATGGGAGTGGCAAGCTGCTTCCAGCGACGCAGGCCCTTGTGGGAACGAAGTTGCGGGTTGGCGATCTCGTCGATGGCGAAGTTGAGCATGGCGAGGCCCGCCCCCAGGGTGGCGATGGCGAAGCAGGGGGCCAGGATCTCCCACCAGGCGCCCACCAGGATGGCGCTCGAGGTCTGGGCGTTGTAGAGCATGATGCCCCAGCTGACCACGGTCGGGTCGCCGAGCCCCAGGAACTCCAGGGTCGCCTCGGTGACGATGGCGTAGATGATGGACCCGATGAAGCTCACCCCGATGATGGAGATGAGGTTCGGCAGTATCTCCACCAGGATGATGCGCCAGGCCGGTTCACCCAGCACCTCGGCGGCGATGACGAACTCTTTCTCCCGCAGGGCCAGGGTCTGGGCGCGGATGACCCGGGCACCATAGGCCCAGGAGGTCAACCCTATGATGAGGGCGATCACCATGGGGGAGGCCTCTCCGATGAAGCTCGCCAGCACCAGCAACAGGGGGAGGTTCGGGATCACCAGCACCACGTTCATCAGGAAGGTGAGGCACTCGTCCACCACGCCGCCGAAGTAGCCGGCGGTGATGCCCACCGTGATGGCCAGGGCGCACACCAGCAGGCCTGCCCCGAAGCCCACCATCAGGGAGATGCGGGCGCCGTTGGTGAACTGGGCCCAGAGATCGTGGCCCATGCGGTTGGAACCCATCACCAGCTCCACGCTGGGGGGCTGGTGGGGGCGGGCGACCCGCTTGGTGGGTTCGTTGCTGGCGAGCAGCGGGGCGAACAGGGCCATCAGCACGAAGGTGACCACGATGGCGAGGCCGAAGGCGGCCTTCTTGTTGCCCAGCAGGATTTTCAAGATAGTCGGCATACGCATCTTATTTGCCTCCTGTACGCAGACGGGGATCCAGGAAGACGTAGAGCACGTCCGCCAGGAAATTGAAGCTGAGCATGGTGATGGTCATGATGAGCAGTTGCCCCTGGATGAGGGGGTAGTCACGGGCCAGGATGCCCTGATAGAGGGTCAATCCCAGGCCGGGGTAGTTGAAGATCACCTCGGTGATGAGGGATCCGCCGATGACGAAACCGAGCGCCATGGAGAGGGCGGTGACGCTGGGCAGCACGGCGTTGCGCGCGCCGTAGTTGAAGATCACCCGGTTGCTGGAGAGCCCCTTGGCCTTGGCCATGGTGATGTAGTCCTCGCCCAGGAGGTTGATCATGTTGTTGCGCATGGTGATGAGAAAGCCCCCTACCTGCACCGCGGCCAGGGTGCCCACCGGCATGATGGCGTGCAGCAGGATGCTCTTGATGTGTTCCCAGCCAAAATCGGCGGGGATCTCGGGGCTGTAGGCGTAGCCGATGGGCAGCCAGCCGAGGCTCACGCCGAACAGGAAGAGGGCGAGCAGGGAGACTACCACGGGGGGGATGGCCTGCATCACCAGGGTGAGCGGGGAGAGGATGCTGTCCATGCGTCCGCCCCGGTACCAGGCGGCGAAGATGCCGACGATGGAGCCGATGGAGAAGCTCAGGATGGTGGAGGTGCCCACCAGGAACAGGGTCCAGCCGATGGCGCGGCCGAGGACGTCGGCAACCGGTTGGGGGTAGTAGCGCACCGAGGTGCCGAGATCCCAGGTGAAGACGCTCTTCACATAGGTGAGAAACTGGGTGCCGATGGGGCCGTCCACGAAACCGAAGGTGGCTTTGAGGGCTTCCAGCGCGGCGGGTTCCATCATGGCGCCGGCCCGGGCAAACATGACGGAGACGGGGTCCCCCGGCATGGCTCTGGGTAGCAGGAAGTTGATGGTGGCGGCCACCAGGAAGGCGACCAGATAGAAGGAGAAGCGTCTAAGTATAAATCCCATGGTGATACCTTTTACTGCAAGCCTGCCCCGCGCTGGGCAAAGCTCCCCCAACCCCGGCAGGTGCGGGGATGGAAGACATGGCGGGGAAGAGGGCCCCCCGCAGGGGGCCGGGGTGATTAGCTGTTTGGCTTGAGTGACAGCACGTGCAGCAGACGCTCCGGAGTGTCCGGGTGAACCTGCGGCTTGGCGACCGGGTTGTCGGCACTGAACCAGCCATTGAAGCGCTTGGTGCTGTATTCGTACCAGGTCGGGTTGTTGAACACCGGGATGATGGTCTGGTTGGCCCCGACACGCTCCTGGATGGCGAACATGATCTCCTTCTGCTTGGCCGCATCGGCGGTCTGGGTGAAGTCGTCGATCAGCTTGTCGAGCTCGGGATCCTTGTAGCGGGGCGCCGCGAAGCGGTTGCCGCGCTCACCCATGTTGCGGGAGTGGAAAGCGGTCTCGAAGTACTTGTGCGGGTTGGCACCGGCAAAGTAACCCTGCAGGGCGACGTCGAAGTCACCGGTGATCAGGGACTCGGTCCAGACGGTGGCTTCCGGGGTGGCGGTCTTGGCGTTCAGGCCCAGGGCCTGCAGGCCTTCGACCCCGATCTGGACTGTGTTGACCCAGTCGGTCCAGCCGTTCGGTACCAGCACCTTGAACTCGATCTTCTTGCAGCTCGGGGTGTCGAGGAACTTGTCGCCGTCACAGTCCTTGTAGCCCGCCTGTTTCAGCAGGGCCTTGGCCCCTTCCAGGTCGAACTTGTTGTACTTGCCGTACTTCTTCTCGACGTCCGGGTTGTCCCAGGAGGCGAATGCCTTGCCAAGCCCTGACGGGTACTCGTTGACGGTGGGGTAGCCGTAGCCCGCGATGTCCACCATGGACTGGCGGTCCATGGCCATGGAGAAGGCGCGGCGGAAGTTGATGTCGTTGAAGGCTTCGTGGTTGCCCGGGTTCTTGCTCTGGAAGTTGACGTTGAACGCCACTGTGCCGGAGGCGGGGAACCAGTACTTGTTGTTCTTGGGATCGTTGCCGACGTAGAGACGCTCGATGTCCGGCACGAAGGAGCCGAACCAATCCACGTCACCCTTCATCACGGCGGCCAGTACCTGGTCGTTGGTGGCCATCTGCGGCATGCGCAGGCAGTCGATGGAGAGGCTGGCGTTGTCCCAGTAGTGCGGGTTGCGGCACTGGGTGTAGAGCTGGGCGGAGAAGTTGTCCACTTCGGTGAAGGGACCGGTCCCGACCGGCTTGTCGTTGGTGAAGGCCACCGGGTCTTTCACCGACTTCCACTGATGCTCCGGCACGATGGGCACCAGCACCAGGTCGTTCACCACGTTGGTGTTGATCTCGGCCAGGTCGAATTTGACCTTGTGGTCACCCAGCTTCTCGACACCCTTGATCTGGGTCCAGATGGAGCGCTCGTCCAGCGCCTTGTTGGCCTTGACCAGGTTGAAGGAGAAGAGGATGTCGTCGGCGGTGAAGGCTTCACCATCGGACCACTTGACCCCTTCGCGCAGGTCGAAGGTGACGGATTTCAGATCATCGCTGAAGGCGTAGTGGGTGGCCAGACGATAGACGGGTTTGCCACCCTGCATATCGTTGAAGATCACCAGCGGCTCATAGATGAAGTGACGGGTGGTGTGGAGCAGACCCGCTTGCAGGAAGGGGTTGAAGTTCTTGACCCATGCGGTTTCCTGCTGGGCAACCAGGGTCAGCACCGTCTTGTTGTCGGCGGCCATGGCTGTGCCGGTGGCACCGGCGAGCAGAGTTCCCAGCATGACTGAGGTTGCGATTTTGGATACTTTGGCAAGCATATTTTTTCCTTTCTTATTGGTCTTCCATGGTTTTGGAATGGAGCACCGACATCGCATGCTTGGATACCGGCCCTCGCTGTTGGTCAGGTTTTGCACCCTTGTAGTTGTGTCGTCCAACGCCCTTAGAAAAGCAGAATTAACAGGAAAACAACAACTCTTCATTTCGTCGATATCGTAAAAATTGCACGGCGCACGTCATTATCGTCAAAATGCATTTTAAATCCTTTTAAATTATAAAGTTGCATTAATTCTCACAAAGTAAAAAGTCACCTTGCCACTCCCTGTTACAACGATAATGTGAGCTGGATCGTGCTCGTTTTTTCCCCGTTGACACGGCTTATTTTTGCGCAGGAAACAAGCGACTCATGTGGCAGGAGAGAAGTGTGCGCTGGTTCACGGGCGCGTGCGAAAAGAGTAAGGAGAGGGAAATCGGTGACGAGGGGCGGGACAGGGGATGACAGGGGGGCATGCAAGAGCCTGACGGGCGGCGGACATTAAAAAAGCCAGTCGGTGAGACCGACTGGCTTTGAGGGGGAGTGGCGTGATTATTCCACCAGGCTGGCCCAGAGGTCGTACTCGTCCGCTTCGTCGATGCGGACCTTGACCATGTCGCCGGGCTTGAGGCCGGTTTCACCATTCAGGTAGACCAGGCCGTCGATCTCGGGGGCATCGGCGGCGGAGCGGCCGGTGGCACCCTCTTCGTCCACCTCGTCGATCAGCACCAGCATCTCTTTGCCCACTTTACGGGCCAGCTTGCGGATGGAGACCTGCTGTTGCAGCTCCATGAAGCGCTGGAAGCGTTCTTCCTGCACCTCGGCCGGCACCGGATCCGGCAGCTCGTTGGCCTTGGCACCCTCGACCGGGCTGTATTTGAAGCAGCCAACCCTGTCCAGTTCCGCCTTGTCGATGAAGTCCAGCAGCATCTGGAACTCTTCTTCGGTCTCGCCGGGGAAGCCGACGATGAAGGTGGAGCGCAGGGTGATCTCGGGGCAGATCTCGCGCCACTTCTGGATGCGCTCCAGGGTGCGCTCGACGGAGCCGGGGCGCTTCATCAATTTGAGGATGCGCGGGCTGGCGTGCTGCAGCGGGATGTCGAGGTAGGGGAGGATCTTGCCGTCGCGCATCAGGGGGATGACGTCATCCACGTGCGGGTACGGGTAGACGTAGTGCAGGCGCACCCACATGCCGAGCTTGGCCAGCTCTTCGCACAGGGCCACCATGCTGGTCTTGACCGGCATGCCGTCGTAAAAACCGGTGCGGTGCTTGACGTCCACGCCGTAGGCGGAGGTGTCCTGGGAGATCACCAGGATCTCCTTCACGCCAGCCTCTTTCAGGCGCTTGGCCTCGGCCAGCACTTCGCCGATGGGGCGGCTCACCAGATCCCCGCGCATGGAGGGGATGATGCAGAAGGTGCAGCGGTGGTTGCAGCCTTCGGAAATCTTGAGATAGGCGTAGTGGCGCGGTGTCAGCTTGACGCCGTGGGCCGGCACCAGGCTGGTGAAGGGGTTGTGGGTGGGTTTTTCCACGTATTTGTGGACGTGGCCCAGCACCTCTTCATAGGCGTGGGGACCGGTGATCTCGAGCACCTTGGGGTGGATCTCGCGGATCTGGTTCTCTTTGGCACCCAGGCAGCCGGTGACGATCACCTTGCCGTTCTCGGCCAGGGCTTCACCGATGGCTTCCAGGGACTCCTGCACCGCGCTGTCGATGAAGCCGCAGGTGTTGACCACCACCAGCTCCGCATCGTCATAGCTGGGCACCACGTCGTACCCTTCGGTACGCAGCTGGGTCAGGATGCGTTCGGAATCGACCAGGTTTTTGGGGCAACCCAAGGAGACGAATCCTACTTTGGGGGCCTGTTTTGTGTTGGACATCGCTCAATCACTCTTAGGTGGCTCTTATTCAAGGGCGCGGATTTTACCGGAATGGCTAACCAAAAACTATACAGCCGACACGTCGGAAGCGAACAATCTCTTTGCCCGGGGAAGCGGGGTGGGGCGGGCGTGACATGACCACGGGCAGGGAGGGGGCCGTCGCCAGTGCGGGCGGGATCACGATCCCTGTGCGCCGTCACCATTTGGCAGGAGGGGCAAAACGGGTGTCACTATACTCCCAACAGGCCTATCAGAAGGATGTGCGGGATGGAGAGTTCATTTGGTGAGAAAGTGCAGAATGTGCACGCCACCCTCAGGCAGCGGTTTGACAAGTTGAGCCGGGTGGCGATCGCCATCTACGACCCGCAGACGGACCAGCTCAAGACCTTTGCCCACAGCACGGACGGGGGCTCGCCGCTGTTGCAGTACGAGGTCAGGCTGAGCGAGGTGCCTTCCCTGCGCTACCTGGCCGAGCACCAGCAGCCCAGGGTGCTCGACACCCTGGATTCCCTGCTGGGCTCCCCCTCCGAGCACAGCCGCAAAGTGCTGGCGGCCGGGTACGCGTCGAGCTATACCGAGCCGCTGCTGCTCAACAGTCGCTTGTTCGGCTTTCTGTTTTGCGATGCCAAAGAGCCCGGTTACTTCGATGGCGCCATTTGCGGTGAGCTGGCGGCCTATGCCCAGATCCTGGCGGCCATCATCGCGGTGGAGTTCTTCTCCATCCAGACCCTGAACGGGGCCCTGACCACGGTGCGGGAGTTCAGCCGCTACCGGGACGAGGAGACCGCCAATCACCTGCACCGCATGTCGGCCTATTCGCGGCTCATCGCCCGGGAGGTGGCGGCCCATTACCCCTTGAGTGACGAGGAGGTGGAGTTCATTCACCTCTTCTCCGAGCTGCACGATATCGGCAAGATTGCGGTGCCCGACGCCATCCTGCTCAAGCCGGGCAAGCTCACGGCCGAGGAGTACGGGGTGATGAAGACCCACCCCTTCAAGGGGCGGGAGATGATCGCCCTGATGATCCGCGAGTTCGGCCTGGACGGCATCCATCACACCGACATGCTGGAGAACATCATCGCCTACCACCATGAGCGTTTCGACGGTCAGGGCTACCCGGAAGGACTGGCGGGGGAGGCGATCCCCCTGGAAGCCCGCATCGTTGCGGTGGCGGATGTGTTTGACGCCCTTACCAGCGAGCGACCCTACAAGCAGGCCTGGCCCCTCGAAACGGCTTTTGAATACCTCAAGACCCATGCCGGCAGCCAGTTCGACCCTGTCTGCGTCGCGGCGGCGCTGCAAAGCCGGGAGGCGTTTTGTGCCATCCACCGGCAATATCGGGATCCCGTGATCACCTGATTGCGCCTCTCTCTCCTCCCCGGTTTCTCCCGGATTCCCCAGGCCCCGTCATCTGATGGCGGGGCCTGGGGCCATTTCTCGTTTCATCGCCTTTTGGTGCATCCGGCGCCGGGGGTTGTTCTGCGGCATTGCGGCTTTGCGGCGGGGCAGGGCGCTGCGGTGGGCGGGGCGGCCAACGGGGGGATTGTCCGGGGTACGGTCATAAGAGTGCCTTATATAGAGAGGCCACATATTAGCCGTATGACTGGCATGAGGCCGCTGGCGGGCACGACATGGCCGGGGCGGCGCCTCTGGCGGCCCGTCCCGTCGCGATGCCGGCTCGGTGGTGGTGTTTTGATCATTTCAATAATTCTTGTATAGTTGAAATAAAGCATCCAAGGGGGAGACCCATGAACAAAGAGACGGCCACCAAGGTCTTTGAATCGCTGGCTTCCGGCATCCGGCTCGAGGTGTGGCGGCTGCTGGTCAAGGCCGGGCTGGAGGGGCGGGTCGCGGGGGAGCTGGCCAGCGAGCTCGACATCGCCCCCAATACCCTCTCGTTTCACCTCAAGGGGATGCTCAACGCCGGGTTGCTGTCGGTGGAGCAGGAGGGGCGTTTTCTGCGCTATCGCGCCAACATCCCCCTGATGCTGGGGGTGATCGCCTACCTCACCGAGGAGTGCTGCGCCGGTCATCCCGAGGCGTGCGGCCTGCTGCCCGCCGGGCCCGGCAGCGCTTCCCGCACCGAGGCGTCGTCGCCCTGCTGCGGCGAGTCGTAACGGGCCATGCCGGGCTGTCTATGCCCATGTGCCGTGCCATTCATCTATTCAACCTGGGGTGCGAGCGTGGATCGCACCGGGAGTCATCATGTCTGCAAACTGTGAGGCCAAGGCAGCCCCTGCCATCGGCTTTTTTGAACGTTATCTGACCGCCTGGGTCGCCCTCTGCATCCTGGTGGGCATTGGTCTGGGGCAGGGGTTGCCGAGTCTCTTCAAGGCCATCGGCGCCATGGAGGTGGCCAGGGTCAACCTGCCGGTGGGGCTGTTTATCTGGGTGATGATCATCCCCATGCTGCTCAAGATCGACTTTGGCGCCCTGCACCAGGTGAAGGGGCACCTCAAGGGAATCGGGGTCACCCTCTTCATCAACTGGCTGGTCAAGCCCTTCTCCATGGCCTTCCTCGGCTGGCTCTTCATCCGCGTGCTGTTTGCCGACTGGCTGCCGGCGGATCAGCTGGACAGCTACGTGGCGGGCCTCATCCTGCTGGCGGCGGCCCCCTGCACCGCCATGGTGTTTGTCTGGAGTCGCCTCACCAACGGCGATCCCTACTTCACCCTGTCGCAGGTGGCGGTGAACGACCTCATCATGGTGTTTGCCTTTGCCCCGCTGGTGGCGCTGCTGCTCGGGGTCTCCAGCATAGTCGTGCCCTGGGATACCCTGCTCACCTCGGTGGTGCTCTACATCGTCATCCCTGTCATCCTCGCCCAGCTGCTGCGCAAGGCCTTGCTGAGAAAGGGGCAGGCCCATTTTGACGGCATCATGACCCGCATCCAGCCCTGGTCGGTGGCGGCCCTGCTGCTCACCCTGGTGCTGCTGTTCGCCTTCCAGGGCAACGCCATCATCGAGCAGCCGCTGGTCATCGCCCTCCTGGCGGTGCCCATCCTGATCCAGGTGCTGTTCAACTCCGGGCTCGCCTACTGGCTCAACCGCAAGGTGGGGGAGAAGCACTCGGTGGCCTGCCCTTCCGCCCTGATCGGGGCCTCCAACTTCTTCGAGCTGGCGGTGGCCGCCGCCATCAGCCTGTTCGGCTTTCATTCGGGCGCGGCGCTCGCCACCGTGGTCGGGGTGCTCATCGAGGTGCCGGTCATGCTGCTGGTGGTGCGGGTGGTCAACGCCAGCAAACCCTGGTACGAGGCGGGACTAAGGCGCTAACGGATGGCCACTAACCCATTTCTATTCACTTGAGTCATGAGAGACAGGCAAATGAGTGCAATCACCCTCTATCACAATCCAGAGTGCGGCACCTCCCGCAACACCCTCGCGCTGATTCGGAACAGCGGTGTGGAGCCCACCATCATTCACTATCTGGAGACACCCCCCTCCCGCGACGAGCTGGTGGCCCTGATCGCCGCCATGGGCCTGCCGGTGCGCGATCTGCTGCGAAAGAACGTGCCCCCCTACGAAGCACTGGGGCTGGCAGAAGATCGCTTCAGCGATGACGAACTGATCGATGCCATGCTGGTCCACCCCATCCTCATCAACCGGCCCATCGTGGTCACCCCCCTCGGCACCCGACTGTGCCGCCCGTCGGAGGTGGTGCTCGATATCCTGCCTGACCCGCAGCAAGGGGCGTTTGCCAAGGAGGATGGCGAGCAGGTGGTGGACGGTCAGGGTAAACGGCTTCGTTGAGCCCCTGCGCGTCAGCGTCTGACCCGCGCCGGGGGGATGCCCTTAACGGGCAGGCGCCAGATCTGCTACTGTGACCTTCGACTCATCACAGAGGGTGGAAACAATGAAGATTCGATTCCTGGTGATAGCCACGGCACTGGCGCTGGCCTCAACCCCCGGTCTGGCCGACTGGGCAAAGCTGAAGGAGGCCGCCTCCGAACTCGGTACCGCGGTGAGCGATACCAGCAAGGAGGCGTGGAAGGGGATCACCGATTTCTCCAAGGAGACCTGGGAGTCGGTGTCCAGCTGGGGGGCCGAGGCCTACAACAAGGCGGGGGCCTGGACGGCAGAGAGCGCGGCCACCGGCAAGGAGTGGCTGACCGCCGCCGACAAGAAGCTCGACACCATGCTCGAGCCCAAGACCCCGGAGGAGGCGAGAACCGCCCTCGATACCATGGCCGATACCGCCCTGGTGCGGCTGTTCAACGAGCAGCCCTCGGCCAAGTTGCTGTTTGACAAGGCTTATGGCTATGCGGTGTTCGACTCGCGCAAGTTCTCCCTGATGATCCACACCAATCAGGGGGCCGGGGTCGCCGTCAATCGCACCAGTGGCAAGCACACCTACATGAAGATGTTCGGTGCCGGTCTTGCGGCCGGGATCGGCGGCAAGTTCTACCAGCAGGTGATCCTGTTCGAAGACAAGGCGAGGTTCGATGCCTTCGTCAGCAAGGGGTGGGAAGCCACCTCCGAGGTGGGCGCCGTGGCGGGCAAGGAGAGCGCCGAGCTCACCGCCAAATACAATGGCGGCATGGCCATCTACCAGATTGGCGAGAAGGGACTGTTGCTTGACGCCAACATCTCGGGCTCCAAGTACTGGCTGGATGATGACCTGAACAAGTGATCCCTGCCAATCTGTCCCGGCATTTCATGGATGGCTAGAGATGCACCCTGTTTACTTGTCGGGATTTGCAGTAAAAAGAGGGCCCAAGGCCCTCTTTTTCATGGGCGCCGCACAGAGTCCGGCGACCAGGAGAGCAAGATGACCCATGAGGCCGAGCAGGATCGGATGGCTGCCCAGCGCCGGGAGTGGGACAAGCAGAGCATCTACCTGCGGCTGCTGCTGGGCGATCCCCCGGATCTGCGACCTGATCCCCGGATGGCCGGTGCCCGTCGGCCTGATCGCGCCCCGCTTTTATCCCTGATCTCGAGATCTCGCTCTGGTTGGCACCTTTATTGCTTCAAGCCAGTCAGTGTCAATGATTTGTCTGGGAAGGGAAGATGGAAATTAGCGCAAGCAGCCTGATGCAAGAGATGCAGGCCCTCAAGGTGGAAGCCGGTGCCACGCCGTTGACCCAGCCCGGTCGTCCAGTCAGCTCGGATTTCGGCCAGATGCTGCAACAGGCCCTGGACAACGTCAACGAGTTGCAGGGCACCGCCAACGATCTGCGTACCCGCTTCGATCTCGGCGACAAGTCGGTGGATCTCTCCCAGGTGATGATCGCCGGCCAGAAATCCTCCATCGCCTTCGAGGCGACGGTGCAGGTGCGCAACAAGATGGTCGATGCCTACAAGACCATCATGAACATGCCGGTGTAACTCGGGCCCATGACGACCGAGCATCATGAAGATGTCAGCAACAAGGACATAAACCGTGGCAACTGATCAAAACGGCGATCTGCTGATCAACAACGAGGGGGCGGCCGCCCTCGACGAGCACGAGCAGAAGAGCTCGGCGCTGGGCTTCCTGTCCAACACCGATGTGTTGCGCCAGATCACCCTGATCCTGGGGCTGACCATCTGTCTGGCCATCGCCGTCTTCATCCTCTTGTGGGGCAAGGAGCCGGAGATGCGTCCCCTTGGCACCTTCACCACCCAGGAGCTGGTCTCCACCCTGGATTACCTGGATCAGCAGAAGATCCCCTATCAGGTGGATGGCAAGAGCGTGCTGGTCAGTGCCGAAAACTATGCGGACATCCGGTTGCGCCTGACCCGCGCTGGTCTGGCCAACAACAGCGACGCCAGCAACGACGGCGAAGCCATCCTGCTCAAGGACTCCAGCTTCGGCGTCAGCCAGCGCATGGAGAGCGAGCGCCTGAAACTGAGCCGCGAGCGTCAGCTGGCGAGCGCCATCGAGCAGTTCCAGAACGTCGCCAAGGCCCAGGTGCTGCTGGCCATCCCGAAAGACAACGTGTTCGCCCGCAACGAACGCAAGCCCAGCGCCACCGTGGTCCTGAGCCTCAAGGGCAACGCCCTGGGCCAGGGTGAGGTGGACTCCATCGTCGACATGGTCGCCTCCGCCGTTCACGGTCTGGAGCCGACCCGCGTCACCGTGACCGACCAGAACGGTCGCCTGCTCAACTCCGGCTCCCAGGATCCCCTCTCTGCCCAGACCCGCAAGGAGTTTGCGATGCAGCAGAAGCAGGAGCTCGAATACAAACAAAAAATTGACGCCATCCTGATCCCGGTGCTGGGGGCCGACAACTATACGGCGGAGGTGGATCTCTCCCTCGACTTCTCCCAGCAGGAGCAGACCCGCAAGACCTACAACCCGGACCTGCCGGCGGTGCGCTCCGAAATGACCATGGAAGAGAACAGCGCCAGCGGCAGCAACGGCGGGGTACCCGGCGCCCTCTCCAACCAGCCGCCCGCTGCGTCCAACATTCCCGAGCAGGCCGCCGGCGGGGAAGGAACCGCCTCTTCCGGCCGTTCCCGCAAGGAAGCGACCCGCAACTTCGAACTGGACACCACCGTCAGCCACATCCGGCGCCAGCAGGGCGGCATTCGCCGCATGACGGTGTCGGTGGCGGTGGATTACAAGGCCATCCCCGGCGCCGACGGTGCCGTGACCCGGGAAGCCCGCAGCCAGGCCGAACTCGATACCCTGCGCCGTCTGCTGAGCGGCGGTCTGGGTTTTGACGTGACCCGGGGGGATACCCTGGAGGTGGTCGCCATTCCGTTCAACCGCCCGGAACTCGAGACCGTTGCCGACATTCCTCTCTACGAGCAGCCCTGGTTCTGGCGCGCGGTGCGCATCGCCGCCTCCGTGCTGGTCATCATAGTGCTCATCGTCACCGTGGTGCGGCCCATGCTCAAGCGCCTGCTCTACCCGGACGCCAAGCCGGAAGGGGAGCTGGACTTCGACAACCACACCGTGCTGGGTGGCGACGACGAACTGAGCCTGCTGGCCGCCCAGGCCGAGGCCGAACCGGTATTCGGTCTGCGGGATGGTCAGCTCAAGCTGCCTGACCTGCACCGTGACGAGGATCTGCTCAAGGCCGTGCGCGCCCTGGTAGCGAACGAACCTGACCTGGCCGCCCAGGTCATCAAAGAATGGGTAACCAAAGATGCCTGAAGAGAATAAAAGCCAGGTCACCGGCAACGACATCACCGAAAGCCAGCGTTTGATCCTGGATCAGATGGGGGGCATGGAGATGGCGGCGGTACTGATGCTGAGCCTCAACGAGGAGGACGCGGCCCAGATCTTCCGCCACCTCGAGCCCAAGCAGGTGCAGCGGCTCGGCATGTCCATGGCCTCCATGTCGGATTTCAGCCACGATCGGGTGGCGGCGGTGCATCGTCAATTTATCGACGACATCCAGAAGTACACCAATATCGGCATCGGCAGTGAAGACTTCGTGCGCAAGGCCCTGGTGGCGGCGCTCGGGGAGGACAAGGCCAGCAACCTGGTGGATCAGATCATCCTGGGCTCAGGCGCCCGCGGCCTCGACTCCCTCAAGTGGATGGATGCCCGCCAGGTGGCCAGCATCATCCAGAACGAGCACCCGCAGATCCAGACCATCGTCCTCTCCTATCTGGAGCCGGAGCAGTCCGCCGAGATCCTGAGCCAGTTCCCGGAGCAGGTGCGCCTGGATCTGGTGATGCGCATCGCCAACCTCGAAGAGGTGCAACCGGCGGCGCTGCAGGAGCTCAACGACATCATGGAGAAACAGTTCGCCGGTGCGGCCGATGCCCAGGCGGCCAAGATGGGCGGCCTGAAGGCGGCGGCCAACATCATGAACTACCTGGATACCAACATCGAAGGGCAGCTGATGGATTCCATCCGAGAGTCGGACGAGGAGATGAGCCAGCAGATCCAGGATCTGATGTTCGTGTTCGAAAACCTCATCGACGTGGACGATCGGGGCATCCAGACCCTGTTGCGGGAAGTGCCCGGGGATCTGCTGCAACGGGCCCTCAAGGGGTCGGACGACCAGATGCGGGAAAAAGTATTCAAGAACATGTCCAAGCGGGCCGCCGAGATGCTGGCGGACGACCTCGAGGCCATGGGGCCGATCCGGGTCTCCGAGGTGGAGGCCGCCCAGAAGGAGATCCTCTCCACCGCGCGCCGCCTGGCGGATGCGGGCGAGATCATGCTGGGGGCGGGTGGTGGCGAAGAGTTCCTCTAAGCCATGGGCCATGGAATGTGCGATGATGTCGGCCCCTGTACCCGGCCCTCGATAGGAGTCTCTTCGGCACATGAATGACAAGAACAGCAAACTGCGCGGCTATCTGAGGCCCGAGTCCGACACGGCGCAGATTGAGACCTGGGGCTGGCCAGAGATGGAGACCGAAGCCGAGGTCGAGACCAATGCCCTGGGGCTGGCTCCTGACTGGTATCGTCAGGAGCAGGCCGATGCGGCCCTGCCGGAAGAACAACCCGAAGAACCCGCCCCCAGCATTACCGCCGAAGAGGTGGAGGCGATTCGTCAGGCCGCCTGGGAAGAGGGGATGCGCGATGGGCGCGAGGCCGGTTTTGCCAAGGGGCTGGAAGAGGGCAAGCTCGAAGGCTTGCAGCAGGGCCACCAGGCCGGGCTGGAGCAGGGCAGGGAAGAGGGACTCGCCATGGGGCGGGAGCAGGTGGAGCTGGAGATAGCCCGCTGGCAAGCCCTGGTCTCACGCCTGGCCACTCCCCTTGGCGAGATGGACGAGGCGGTGGAGCAGCAGCTCATCGCCCTGGTGCAACAGCTCGCCCGCGCCCTCATCCGCCATGAGGCGCAAACCTCCCCCACGCTGCTGCTGGAGGCCCTCAAGCAGGGGTTGGCCCTGCTCCCTGCCGCCGAGCAGGGGGTCACCCTGATGCTGCACCCGGAGGATGTGATCCGGGTAGAGGCCGCCTTTGGCGCCGAGGAGTGCGCCAGGCGCCACTGGCGGCTGCAAAGCGAGCCCACCTTCTCCCCCGGCGATCTGCAACTGGCCACCGAGCTTTCCAGCATCGATCTCACCCTCTCCGGGCGCATCGATCAGCTGCTGCGCAACTTCCTGCGTGACAACGCGAGCTGAGCCATGGCCCGGTTCGAACCCGTCGTGCAGCGCCCTGCTGACGGCATCATCAGGCACCCATCTTCGGAGGCGACATGACGGCACCCCTTCTTGATCGGCTTAAAGGCTACCGGGTTCGCGAGCAGGCCCCCATACCACCCGTGGCAGGCAAGCTCACCCGGGTGGTGGGGTTGACCCTGGAAGCCATTGGCTGCCGCGCCGCCATCGGCTCCCTGTGCCGCATCGATACCCAGGATGGGGCCCTGGAGGCTGAGGTGGTGGGGTTTGCCGGGGATCGCCTGTTCTTGATGCCGAGCGAGCAGCTCAAGGGGGTCATTCCCGGCGCCCGGGTGGTGCCCGTCACCGAAGATCACGGCATTCCGGTGGGCATGAGTCTGCTTGGCCGGGTCATCGACGGCATCGGCCAGCCCCTGGACGGGCTCGGTCCCATCCTCTCGTCCCAGACGGTGCAGTTCGCCCAGCACCGTATCAATCCCCTGGCCCGTCGCCCCATCCATCAACCCATGGACGTGGGGGTACGGGCCATCAATGCCGTGCTCACCGTGGGCCGGGGTCAGCGCATGGGGCTGTTCGCCGGCTCCGGTGTCGGTAAATCCGTGCTGCTTGGCATGATGACCCGGGGCTCGGTGGCGGATGTCGTCGTGGTGGGCCTCATCGGCGAGCGGGGCCGGGAGGTGAAGGAGTTCATCGAGGAGATCCTCGGCGCCGAGGGGCGCGAGCGCGCCGTGGTGGTGGCCGCCCCTGCCGATGCCTCGCCGCTGATGCGCCTCAAGGGGTGCGAGACGGCGCTCGCCATCGCCGAGTATTTCCGCGAGCAGGGGCTCAACGTGCTGCTGCTGATGGACTCCCTCACCCGCTACGCCCAGGCACAGCGGGAAATTGCACTGGCGGTGGGGGAGCCGCCGGCCACCAAGGGCTATCCCCCCTCGGTGTTTGCCAAATTGCCGGCGCTGGTGGAGCGGGCCGGCAACGGCAGCGACGGCCAGGGCTCCATCACCGCCTTTTTCACCGTGCTGACGGAGGGGGACGATCTGCAGGATCCCATCGCCGACGCGGCCCGGGCCATCCTTGACGGCCACATCGTGCTGGCGCGGGAGCTGGCGGATGCGGGCCACTATCCGGCCATCGACATCGAAAAATCCATCAGCCGGGTCATGCCCATGGTGACCTCACCGGAGCATATGGAGCTGGCGCGCACCTTCAAGCAGTTCTACTCCCTCTACCAGCAGAACCGGGACCTCATCACCATCGGCGCCTACAGTCAGGGATCGGATCCGCGCATCGACCGGGCCATCATCCAGAAACCCTATCTGGATCAGTTCTTGCAGCAGAAAATGCGCGAGGTCATTCACTACGATGAAGGCCTGCAATCCCTGCAACTGGTGGCCATGCCCCTGATGCGTTGACCGGTGGAGAGCCCTTATGAGTAAAGGATTGACGTTGCTGGCGAGTCGGCTGGAGGAGGCCGAACAGCAGGCCGCCATGGCGCTGGCCAAGGCCCAGCAGGATCTCAAGCTGTTCATGGATCAGCAAAACGCCCTCAACCAGTACCGCCAGATCTACCACCAGCAGTGGACGGAGCGCGGTCTGCAGGGGATCAGCCCCCAGCAGAACAGCCAGTATCACGCCTTCATCAACAAGCTCGAAAACGCGGCGACCCAGCAGTACCAAGGGGTGTTGCAGGTGCGCGAGGCACTGGCCGAGTGCCGCACCCAGTGGCTCGAAGCCCAGCAGCGGCGCAAGGCGGTCGAGCTGCTGCTGGAGAAGAAGGCGGACAAGGTGCGCCAGAAGGCCCAGCGCCAGGAGCAGAAGATGCTGGATGACTACGCCATCCTGCGTCGTTATCACCAATCTGGCCTGTAATTTGCTTTCTTCCGGTCATGCGAGGCCGATGGGCCAAGCCATGACCGCACGTGCGGCCGTCACCGAATCGTCGTCAGGGATCCCAGCATGATACAGACCCCCTTGATTAGCACTCTCCCCCAGGCGCCTTCTGCCGATGGCAGCGCCACCCTGCTGGCTCCCACCGTCGGGGGCGAAGGGGGCGTGCAGCCGTCAGGCGAGGGCAAGGCCGCCTTCTCGCAAGCCATGGCCATGGCCCAGCTGATGGGCAAGGCGCCAGCCAGCCAGGGCAATCCACCACTCCCGGGCCCCGCCGAGGGCGCCCGGGAGGGGCTTGCCCCGGCTGCCAAATCTTTGGCGTCTGACGAGCCCGCCACCGAGTCCGCGTCTTCCTTGAAGGGGGCGGACGACGAGGGCGAGCTGCCTCCCGACGACTTCCTGCAACAGTTGCAAGCCTCCCTGCGCCAGGATGTGAGCCTGGTGGTGCCCCCGACATCGCCCGCCATGGCCGGTGAGGCGGCGGCGCCTGTGGACGGCAACCCCTTGCCGCCTGGCGCCGCTGCGCCTGGGATGGCAGAGGGGGTGGGAATGGCAGAGGACGTGGGGTTGGCAGAGAGCGTGGAGGCGGCAGAGGGGAGCGCCTCCCTGCCGCAGATGACGCCAGAGCGTCAGCATGAAGGGAACAAAACGAAGGCTGCTCCCGGTGCGGCCCAAGGCGCCAGCGCCGTGCCAAGCGGTCAGGGTGCTCTGCCGCTGGGGGCGGAAGAGCCCCCCTTGGCCGATGACACCGCCGTGGCCGACCAGGGCGGGGTGACCCGCCAGCCCATGGCTGGCAAGGGAGCGGAGCCGGATGCCAAGGGGGGTGAGCCCCCTCTCTCGGGTCAGGAGCGTGCCGCCCTGCTCGCCAAAGTAGTGGCAGGAGAAAACGCCCAGGCTCCCACTGTCACCCGGGCTGACTCATCGCAAGAGGCACAGGTGACCGATCCCCTGGCGTCGGCCGGACAGGGGACAACCACTTCCCGTGCCGCCAGCGCCTATGGCGATGGCGTGATCCGGACGGTGGCGCAGGGGCCGGCCCCTGCGGCCACACCGGAGTCCGCCCCGCCCGCGACGGCGGCAGGGGCAGAGAAGGACGCCCCTGTCGCCGGTGAGGCCAGACAGGCCGAGGCTGCGAGCGGGCAGGGAGCCCGTGCAGGGGCCGAGCCTGCGGTGAATGCAGGGAGCAGCCAGCCCGTGACGACGGAAGACCCGGCCCCCGTGCAGGTGGCGCCGCAGATCCTGGCTCGTCATGAATCCCAGGGGGCACAGGCCCCCCTGACGGCCCTCTCGGCGGGCCTGGACCAGATGGAGAGCGCCCCCGTGGTGGCCGCCGGCGCTGCCGTGTCGGTGAAGCCCGCGGTGGACAAGTCCCGGCTCGATGAGCTGGGAAAACAGTCGGGGATGGAGGTCAAGGGCAGTGAACCCGCCGAGGGGAGCCAGCCTTTGCATCAGGCACAGAGCCAGGTCGGCGAGAACCGACCGCTGGCCGAGTCGACCGTCAGACGGGAGCCCCAGAGCCTGCCCCACCTCAAGCTGGCGACCCCTGAGGCCCCCGAGCAGTTGCACCACAAGGTGAACCTGATGCTGGCGGACAAGCTGCAACAGGCGGAGATCCAGCTAGACCCCCTGGGGCTTGGCAAGATGAAGATCCAAATCCAGATGGATGCCTCCAGCCAGGCCAGCGTGCACTTCGTGGTGCAGCATGGCCAGACCCGTGAGATGCTGGAGCAGGCCATGCCGCGCCTGCGCGACATGCTGGCAGGGCAGGGGATCCAGCTCGGCCAGACCGTGGTGCAACAACAGGCGCAGCAGCAAGCCTTCCAGCAGCAGGGGCAGTCATCCTCCCAGGGTCAGTCCGGTTTCGGTGACCAGGGGCGACAGGGGGGAAATGGCGGCGGCAGCGATGGCAGAGAGGCCGAGGGGAGCGCTCGCAACCTCACGCTGCTGGTGGAATCGGCAAACGATGCCGGAATCGATTTCTATGCTTGATGCATTCTTAAGTAAGTTTATGATACCGAACAAGTTTGAGACTAGGGTGGACAAGGGATGGCAGACGATAACGAACTGACGCTGAAGGATCCGGCGGCAGGCAAGAAAAAGAAGCTGATCATGATAGTCGCCCTGGCCGTCGTGCTCCTTGGCGGGGGCGGCGCCGGCGCCTGGTTCATGCTCGTCGGTGGGGATGAGCCCGCTGCCGAAAAGAGCGAGGCCAAGCCGGAGGCGAACACGCCCCAGCCCTCGCTCTATGTGGGCATGCCCCGTCCCTTCGTGTTCAACGTGGCGGGAGGCCAGCGGGATCGGCTGGTGCAGATCAAGATCCAGCTGATGGTGCGCGGCACCGCCGACGAAACCCTGGCCAAACAGAACATTCCCCTGATCGAAGGCACCTTGCTGCGGGTCTTCAGCTCGGCGACCGCCGAACAGCTGATGACCTTCGAGGGCAAGGAGAAGCTGCGTTAGGATTCGCTGGAAGAGTGCCGCCGGGTGCTGAACGACCTGGTCTCTTCTCCCGTAATCGAACAAGTGCTGTTTACCGGCTTTGTCATGCAATGAAAGGTGAAGCGTGAGCGATCTGTTAAGTCAGGACGAGATTGATGCCCTGCTGCACGGCGTCGACGATGTCGAGGAGGAGGAGCTGGGAGCAGCCGGGGATCCTGGTATCGCCCAGTTCGACTTCTCCTCCCAGGACCGCATCGTCCGCGGCCGCATGCCGACCCTGGAGCTGGTGAACGAACGGTTTGCCCGCCACATGCGCATCAGCCTGTTCAACATGATGCGGCGCACCGCCGAGGTCTCCATCAACGGCGTGCAGATGCTCAAGTTCGGCGAATATGTCCACACCCTGTTTGTGCCCACCAGCCTGAACATGGTGCGTTTCCGCCCCCTCAAGGGGACGGCGCTCATCACCATGGAGGCGCGGCTCGTCTTCATCCTGGTGGAGAACTTCTTTGGCGGTGATGGCCGCTACCACGCCAAGATCGAGGGGCGGGAATTCACCCCCACCGAGCGGCGCATCATCCAGATGCTGCTCAAGCTGGTGTTCGAGGACTACAAGGATGCCTGGGCGCCGGTGATGGACGTGGGCTTTGAATACCTCGACTCCGAAGTGAACCCGGCCATGGCGAACATCGTCAGCCCCACCGAGGTGATCGTGGTGAGCTCCTTCCACATCGAGCTGGACGGCGGTGGCGGCGACTTCCACGTGGCCATGCCCTACTCCATGCTGGAACCCATCCGCGAACTGCTGGATGCGGGGGTGCAGAGCGACAAGGGGGATACCGACGTGCGCTGGAGCAAGGCCCTGCGCGACGAGATCATGGACGTCAAGGTGGAGCTCAAGGCCAAGCTGCTGGAGACCGAGCTCTCCTTGCGTGAGCTGATGGAGCTCAGACCCGGGGACATCATCCCGGTGGAGATGCCGGAGAACCTGCTGGTCTTTGTGGAGGATCTGCCCACCTTCCACGCCAAGATGGGGCGCACCAAGGAGAACGTGGCGCTCAAGATCACCGACAAAATCAAGCGCCCTGACGGGGTCAAGACAGAGATGCATCTGGTGACCCGCGGGGGCGTGCGCATTGATGGCGAAGCCGAGCTGGAAGAGCTCGAACGAAGCATCTCTGACAAACACCCTGATTGATCCTCCCCCAGGGGAGGTGTTGCAACACTGAGGAATTGAAGATGAGCGGAACCGATGACGAGCAGGATTTGATGGCTGACGCCTGGGCGGCCGCACTGGAGGAGCAGGTCACGGCCGAAGCCAAGCCTGCCCCCCTGGAGGAGTTGAAGGACGAAGCCCCTATCAGCGCCGAAGAGCGGCGCAAGCTGGACACCATTCTGGACATCCCGGTGACCATCGCCATGGAAGTGGGCCGCAGCCAGATCAGCATTCGCAACCTGCTGCAACTGAACCAGGGCTCGGTGGTGGAGCTGGATCGGGTGGCGGGTGAACCCCTGGACGTGCTGGTCAACGGCACCCTGATCGCCCACGGCGAGGTGGTGGTGGTGAATGACAAGTTCGGTATCCGCCTTACCGACGTCATCAGCCAGATTGAAAGGATCAAGAAGCTCAAATGATCCGTGTGCTCCCGTTGTGGCTGTTTTCCCTGCCTGCCCTGGCCAACCCGGGGGTAGGGGCGAATCCCCCCAGCCTCACCTCCTGGCTGCTCTCCAGCCTGATGGTGATCGGCCTCATCCTGGTGCTCGGCTTCCTGCTCAAGAAGAGCAAGCTTTCCCAGGTGATGGGAGGGGGCCATATGAAGATCATCGCCACCCTGCCCCTTGGCTACAAGGAGAAGCTGATGGTGGTCAAGGTGGGCGGCCAGCAACTGCTGGTCGGGGTGACGCCGCAGCAGGTCAACTTCCTCTATCGCCTGGAGGAGCCGCTGGACGAGAGCCAGCCTCAGGCGTTCTCCGAGCAACTGGGCAAACTGATGGGCAAGCATGAAAAACGTTAACTGGACCCGGTGGCTGGCACTGCTCTCCCTGGTGCTCTCGCCTCTGGCGATGGCCCAGGACGGCATGTCGGCACTCACCGTCAAGACCATGGCGGATGGCAGTCAGGAGTACAGCCTGACCCTGCAGGTGCTGGCGTTGATGACCGCGCTCTCCTTCCTGCCGGCCATGGTGATCATGATGACCTCCTTCACCCGGATCATCGTGGTGCTCGGCATCCTGCGCCAGGCCATCGGTCTGCAGCAGAGCCCCTCCAACCAGGTGCTGATCGGCATCGCCCTCTTCATGTCGTTTTTCATCATGTCGCCGGTGCTGGATCGCATCAACAACGAGGCGCTGCAGCCCTATCTGGCCGAGACCATCGGGGCCAAGGAGGCCCTGGAGAAGGCGGAGCTGCCCATTCACCAGTTCATGCTGGCCCAGACCCGGGTCAAGGATCTCAATACTTTCATGGAGATAGCGAACGTGCAGGTGGCCGAGCCTGCGGACGTGCCGCTGCGGGTGCTGATCCCGGCCTTTGTCACCAGCGAGCTCAAGACCGCCTTCCAGATAGGCTTCATGCTGTTTCTGCCCTTCCTGGTCATCGATCTGGTGGTCGCCAGTATCCTGATGGCCATGGGGATGATGATGCTCTCCCCCATGCTGGTCTCCCTGCCGTTCAAGCTGATGCTGTTCGTCATGGTGGATGGCTGGAACCTCATTCTGGGCTCCCTGGCCACCAGCTTCGGGCTGGGCTCGGGTGGTTAGGGGAGGGCAGACCCTCCCCCGGCTTTCCCCTTCACTCGGGGAGGGCGCGAGGCCTCTCTTCCTCTCGAAGGAGGAGGCCGGGAGGATGCGGCCCTGGGCAAACCCATCACAAGGAGCGAGCAATGAGTCCTGAAACCTTCGTCGACGTCTTTCGCGAGGCGCTTTGGCTGGTGACCATCATGGTGTGTGCCGTGATCTTGCCGAGCCTGATGGTGGGGTTGGTGGTCGCCATCTTCCAGGCCGCCACCTCCATCAACGAACAGACTTTGAGCTTCCTGCCCCGTCTGGTGGTCACCCTGCTGGCCTTGGGGGCGGGGGCTCACTGGGGATTGCAGAGTCTGATGGACTTCTTCCAGCTGATGGTGAGCCAGATCCCCGAGGTGGTGGGCTGATGCCAGCCAAGGGCCACCCTTTCGCTCTGGCCGAGGCAGACCGGGGCCTGCGTCCTCCCGTTGGCCTGCCCGTGCCGGGAGTGTTGCTGTCATGACCTACACCACGGCGCTCATCATGGAGTGGCTCTCCTCCATCCTCTGGCCCCTGGCCCGGGTGAGCAGTCTCCTGATGGTGATGGCGGTCTTTGGCAGCCGGCTCGCCCCGGCCCATATCCGCATCGGCCTGGCGCTGGCGATCACCCTCATCATCGCCCCCCTGCTGCCCCCGATGCCGAAGATCGAGCTCTTCTCTCTCGGCAGCTTCCTGGTGCTGGGGCAGCAACTGCTCATCGGCATCGCGCTCGGCCTCATGACCCAGTTCCTGCTGGAGACCTTCGTGATGGCGGGTCAGGTCATCGCCATGCAGACCAGCCTGGGCTTTGCCACCCTGGTGGATCCCATGAACGGCCAGTCGGCTCCCGTGGTGGGCCAGTTCTACCTGATGCTGGCGACCCTGGTGTTTCTCGCGGTGGACGGCCACCTGCTGATGCTGCGCATGGTGGTGCTGAGTTTCGAAACCCTGCCGGTATCTGACAGCGGGCTCACCCTGCCTGCCATCCGCAGCCTGGTGAGCTTTCTCGGGGTCATGTATCAGGCTTCTCTGGTGATGGCGCTTTCGGCCATCATCGCCCTGCTGCTGATCAACTTCGCGTTCGGGGTGATGACCCGTGCGGCCCCCCAGCTCAACATCTTCAGCATCGGCTTTGCGGTCAGCATGATGTCGGGCCTGTTCATCCTCTGGCTCACCATAGGTGGCTTCATGGGGCACTTCGACGCGCTCTGGGAGCGGGTGCAGGAGACCAGCTGCGAGCTCATCAACGTCCAGTGCTTCGGGGGCCAGCATGACTGAGGCCCTCCCGGTTGCGGCCCTTTTGCTGCCAGTCTGGCGGGCCGCCAGTCGGCTGATGCCGGCAGGAGGCCAGCATGGCTGATACCGATCAGGAACGCACAGAACAACCCACGGGCAAACGACTGCAACAAGCCCGGGAAAAAGGGCAGATTGCACGTTCCAAGGAGCTGGGTACCGCCAGCGTCCTGCTGGCGACCGTGTTCGGCCTCCTGATGATCAAGGAGAGTCTGGCAGGGGCCATGATCAAGGTACTCACCATGGGCTTTACCCTGGACCGGGATCAGGCGTTCGACCCCAATGCCATGGGGGCCATGGTGCCTGCCCTGCTGGGGGAGCTGATCCAGCCTCTGGGGCTGCTGTTCATGCTGGTGATCATCGCCGCCTTCGTCGGCAACACCCTGCTCGGCGGGATGAATTTCTCCTCCGAGGCCATGCTGCCCAAGTGGAGCAAGCTGAGCCCCCTGAGCGGCATCAAAAGGATGTTCGGGGTGCAATCCCTGGTGGAACTTGTCAAATCCATCGCAAAAGTGGTGTTTATCAGTCTGTTCGCCTGGTGGATGCTGTCAAGCCAGTTCAACCATCTGCTGAATCTCTCTCTTGAGGGCTTTCCCGGCGGCATCGTCGATGCCCTGGACCTGCTGCTCTGGATGCTGATCATCCTCTGCTGCGCCCTGATCCCCATTGTCGCCATCGATGTGCCGTTCCAGAGCTGGAACCACAATCGCCAGCTCAAGATGACCAAGCAGGAGATCAAGGACGAGTTCAAGGACAGCGAAGGCAAGCCCGAGGTCAAGGGGCGGATACGCCAGTTGCAGATGCAGATGGCCATGCGCCGCATGATGGGGGATGTCCCCAAGGCCGATGTGATCATCACCAACCCGACCCACTACTCGGTGGCGCTCAAATACGATGCGGGCAAGCCGGGGGCGGCGCCCAAGGTACTGGCCAAGGGGGTCGACGAGGTGGCGATGAAGATCCGGGAGATCGGGCGCGAATACGACATCCCCGTCATGTCCTCCCCGCCGCTCACCCGGGCCCTTTACCACGCCACCGAGATTGGCCAGGAGATCCCGGAGGGGCTCTTCGCCGCCGTCGCCCAGGTGCTGGCCTATGTCTATCAGCTCAAGAAGTTCCGCCGTGGCCGCGGCCGGCGCCCGACCCCCATCGCCAAGGATCTGCCCATTCCACCCGAGTTTCGCAAATAACGCAGTGGTGGCAGCCTGATCCCGGGTGCTCTCCCTTGTGCCCCGTGTTTCGCAAATAAAGCGGCCACCATCCGATCTCTCCCTTGTGTCGCAAACAAGGCCGCAATCTCCCTGTCGAGGCGCGACGCCTCGCCCCATGGCCTGGGCTGGCCTTTGGCCTGCTTGGTGAAGGTAGCTTCCCTCCTGTCACCATTCCCCGTGACGCCAACGACGGACTTCTGACAGCGTGAAAATAAAAACCTTATAAATCAATATATTGAATCCTTGGCTTGATATTTGCTTTAATCCGCTATTGGCAGTTTATTATTGAGAAGCACGATGGGATTCAAAGCGGGACTGGGCCGTTTCAAAGAGTACAAGTGGCTGCTCAGCAGAGGGGTAGGGACGCCGCTGCTGGTATTGGCCTCTCTGGGGATGGTGGTACTCCCCATTCCGCCCCTGATGCTGGATATCCTCTTTTCCTTCAATATCGCCCTCTCCATCGTGGTGCTGCTGGTGGCGGTCTATACCCGCCGCCCCCTGGAATTTGCCGCCTTCCCCACCGTCTTGCTGATTGCCACCCTGCTGCGGCTCGCCCTCAACGTCGCCTCCACCCGGGTGGTGTTGCTGGAAGGCCACAACGGCAGCGCGGCGGCAGGCCATGTGATCGAGGCGTTCGGCAACGTGGTGATCGGCGGCAACTATGCCGTGGGCATCATCGTCTTCATGATCCTGGTGATCATCAACTTCGTGGTGGTCACCAAGGGTGCGGGCCGGATCTCCGAGGTGAGCGCCCGCTTCACCCTTGACGCCATGCCCGGCAAGCAGATGGCCATCGATGCGGACCTGAACGCCGGTCTCATCAACCAGGAAGAGGCCAAGAAGCGCCGTCAGGACGTGACTCAGGAAGCGGACTTCTACGGCTCCATGGACGGTGCCTCCAAATTCGTGAAGGGGGATGCCATCGCCGGCATCATGATCCTCTTCATCAACATCATCGGCGGCTTCATCATCGGCATGATGCAGCACCAGCTCACCTTCGGCGAAGCGGCCCAGGTCTATACCCTGCTCGCCATCGGTGACGGTCTGGTCGCCCAGATCCCCTCGCTCCTGCTCTCCATTGCCGCAGCCATCATCGTCACCCGTCAGAATACCGACCAGGACATGGGGACAGCGGTACTCGGCCAACTGTTCGAAAATCCCAAGGCGCTGGTGATCTCCGCCGGCATCCTGCTGATGATGGGCAGCGTGCCCGGCATGCCGCACCTGGCTTTCCTGAGCCTGGGGGCGGTGGCGGCGGCGGGCGCCTGGTGGCTGCTGCGCCGCGAGAAGCAGAACAAGGCGAAGGCGGCGAGCGGCGAACTCATGCCGGCCCAGGGGGATGCCCCGGTGGAGCAGAAGGATCTCAGCTGGGACGATGTCATGCCGGTGGACATCATCGGCCTGGAGGTGGGTTATCAGCTGATACCTCTGGTGGACAAGAATCAGGGGGGCGAGCTGCTCAACCGGATCAAGGGGGTGCGCAAGAAGCTCTCCCAGGAGCTGGGCTTTCTGGTGCCTGCCGTCCACATTCGCGACAACCTGGATCTTGCCCCCAACCAGTACCGCATCACCCTGATGGGCGTGAGCACGGGGGAAGCCACCGTCTATCACGACAAGGAGATGGCCATCAACCCGGGGCAGGTGTTCGGCCAGATCCACGGTATCGCTACCCAGGATCCGGCGTTCGGGCTGGAGGCGGTCTGGGTCGCCAAGGAGCAGGTCTCCCAGGCCCAGACCCTTGGCTACACCGTGGTCGATGCGGCCACCGTGGTGGCTACCCACCTGAGCCAGATCCTCTCCAACCATGCGGCGCTGCTGCTGGGTCATGACGAGGTGCAACAACTGCTCGACATGATAGGGAAGCATCAGAGCAAGCTGGTGGAAGGACTGGTTCCCGAGGTGATAAGCATGGGCAACCTGGTGAAGGTATTGCAGAATTTGCTCAATGAAGGCGTGCCAATTCGCGATATGCGCACTATCCTGCAGACCCTCGTGGAATATGCGCCCCGCAGCCCGGACCCGGAAGTGCTGACCGCAGCCTGCCGGATAGCCCTGCGCAGATTGATTGTGCAGGAGATTGCCGGCCCCGAGCCCGAGCTGCCGGTGATCACCTTGTCACCAGAACTGGAACGTATATTGCATCAATCCCTGCAAGCAGGTGGGGGAGATGGCGCCGGTATCGAACCGGGACTGGCGGAGCGGATGCAACGCTCCCTGGTGGAAGCCACTCAACGACAAGAACTGGAAGGCCAGCCGGCCGTGCTTCTGACATCGGGGATATTGCGCAATACCCTGGCGAAATTTGTCAAGAATGCCATTCCTGGATTACGCGTGCTGTCCTATCAGGAAGTGCCTGACGACAAGCAGATCCGCATCGTCAGTGCGGTGGGACAGGGCTAGTTAGCGGAGATGACGGGTGAAGATTAAGCGGTTTTTTGCCAAAGACATGCGCACGGCGCTGGCCGAGGTCAAGGAGACTCTCGGACCCGATGCCGTCATCATGTCCAACAAAAAGGTCACCGGTGGGGTGGAGATAGTCGCGGCCGTCGATTATCAATCCCAGGTACCGGGGCCCAAAGACGCGCCGGTTCGCCGTCAGTTGAATGAAGAGAGCGTCAATATCTCGTCTGCGGGCAAACAGATGACGAGGTCGGCGCCACCCAAGGAACAGAACGAATACTACGCCGATACCCTGGCGGCCCTGCTGGCACGCCAGCAGAAGCTCAATCCGGCCAACCCGGCGGGTGGCAATGCCGCCCCGGGATCATGGTCTGGCAGCGGAGCGGGCAACGGTCAGCCAGCCTCGGCCTCCTGGCCCGCCAATGGCGCTGCCGGCACCCAGTCCGCCGGACTGGCGGGCGCGGCCAGTGCTCCCAGAACCCTGGCCGAACAGGGCCAGTGGGGCGCCGCTCCCGAGCCCGCCAAGCCCAAGGCCCGTCCTGCCGCCGCCCCGCGCCAGGCTCAGTCCGCCCAGCGGGATCAGGAGATGGAGGGGATGCGCAAGGAGATGGCCAGCATCCGCAAGTTGCTGGAGCACCAGATCTCCGGCCTGATGTGGCAGGAGGTGGAGCGCCGCGAACCCATGCGCGCCCTGCTCATCAAGGAACTCAAGAAGATGGGGTTCGACGACGCCTTCGCCGATCAGCTGGCGGGCCTCATCCCCGAAGACATGCCGATCCATCAGGCCATGGCCCAGCTGGCCGAGGTGCTGACGGCCCAGCTCAAGATCAGCGAGGACGAGATCCTGCGTCAGGGAGGGGCGGTGGCCCTGCTCGGACCGACCGGGGTGGGCAAGACCACCACCATCGCCAAGCTGGCGGCCCGCTTTGCCATGAAGTATGGCGCCGAGCAGGTGGCGCTCATTACCACGGACAACTACCGGATCGGGGCCCACGAACAGCTGCAGACCTATGGTCGCATCATGGGTTGCCCGGTGCGTCAGGTGCGGGACGCCGAAGAGCTGGCCAGTGCCCTCTATCAGTTCCGCCATCGCCGGCTGGTGCTCATCGACACCGCCGGGGTGGGGCAGCGGGATATCCGCCTGACCGAACAGCTCGACACCCTGGTGAAGAATGCCAAGGTGCGTATCCGCAGTTATCTGGTCATGTCGGCCACCTCCCAGCGACGTGTGATGCAGGAGGCGGTGGATCACTTCCGGCGCATTCCGCTCTCCGGCTGCATTCTGACCAAGCTCGACGAGAGCCTGAATCTGGGTGAAGTGATCAACGTGTGCATTCAAAACGCCCTGCCCATCAGTTACATCACCGACGGGCAACGGGTGCCGGAAGATATTCAAGTTGCCAACGCGGCGCTGCTGGTCGGTGCCGCCATGGGGTCGCTGGAACGGGAAGCAGAAGATCCCTATTTCTGGGGATCGGGTTTTGGCGAATCCGAAGATTCGGAGTTTTATGAGTAACATGTATATGGATCAGGCGAGTGGTCTGCGCAAAATGCGTCAAAACAATCGAGTGAAAGTGATCGCCGTGTCCGGAGGCAAGGGGGGCGTCGGCAAGACCAACGTGACCCTGAACGTGGCGGGAGCCATGGCCGCCCAGGGCAAGCGGGTGTTGGTGCTGGATGCCGACCTTGGTCTGGCCAACGTCGACGTCATGCTGGGGCTGAGGGTGCATCGCAACCTCTCCCATGTGCTGGCCGGGGAGTGCACCATAGACGACATCATCGTCGAGGGGCCCTACGGCATGATGATAGTGCCGGCCACCTCGGGCACCCAGTCCATGGTCGAGCTCTCCCCGGTACAACATGCCGAGCTCATCCGCGCCTTCAGCGAGATGAAGACCCAGGTGGACGTGTTGCTGGTGGACACGGCGGCGGGGATTTCCGACATGGTGCTGAGTTTCACCCGTGCCGCCCAGGACATCATGGTGGTTGTGTGCGATGAACCCACCTCCATCACGGATGCCTACGCGCTCATCAAGATCCTCTCCAAGGATCACGGTGTGTTCCGCTTCAAGGTGGTGGCCAACATGGTCCGCTCCCTGCGCGAGGGGCAGGAGCTGTTCGCCAAGCTGACCCGGGTCACCGACCGCTTCCTGGATACCTCCCTGGAACTGGTGGCCTGCGTGCCTTACGACACCAACCTGCGGGCCGCGGTGCGCAAGCAGAAACTGATAGTTGAAGCGTTTCCAAAATCCCCTGCCGCCCTGGCATTTCGTGCCCTGGCGAACAAGGCGGCGAGCTGGCCCATCCCGAATCAGCCGGGCGGCCACCTCGAATTTTTCCTGGAAAACTTGTTGCAAAAGCCGGTCATAACACAGGAAGACTCCCGTGAATAAAGCCCAAGCATACTTGCGTCATCAGGATTCCTACGTGCTGGTTGAGCGACACGCTCCGCTGGTCAAGCGGATTGCCCAGCATTTATTGGCTCGCCTGCCAAGCAGTGTCTTGCTGGATGACCTGATCCAGGCAGGTATGATTGGGCTGCTCGAAGCTTCCCGCAACTTTGACGGCAGCAAGGGCGCCAGCTTTGAAACCTATGCCGGCATCCGCATCCGTGGTGCCATGCTCGACGAGATCCGCCGTGGGGACTGGGTGCCCCGTTCGGTGCACCGCAACAGCCGTGCCATCGCAGAAGCGATCGAGAACGTGGAGCAGGCCCATGGCCGGGATGCCAGAGACACCGAGGTGGCCGCCAATATGGGGGTGTCCCTCGGGGAGTACCATGCCATGCTGCAGGATGTCTCCTGCGGCAAGATCATCGGCATCGAGGATCTGGGCGTCAGCGAAGATGTCATCGGTCATCCCGATGAAGGCAACGGTCAGGGAGGATTCGACGATCTGGCGGCCGAGCGCTTCCAGGGGGCCCTGGCGGAGCACATCGCCCGCCTGCCGGAGCGGGAGGCGCTGGTGCTGTCCCTTTATTACGATGAAGAGCTGAATCTGCGCGAGATCGGTGAAGTATTGAGTGTGAGTGAGTCTCGGGTGAGCCAGATTCATAGTCAGGCCATGCACAGGCTGCGCGCCCGTTTGCGAGATTGGAATTTATAAGTGGTTGTACTGGCTACACTGGAGCACAACTCTAAGGCATAATCCGCACCATAAAACCTGCGATCTGCATCATGTAAGTGAGCCGTCTTGGCGGCTATTTAGGAGGAACTTTGGACAAGAACATGAAAATCCTCATCGTCGATGACTTTTCAACGATGCGCCGGATTATCAAGAACTTGCTGCGTGACCTGGGATACAACAATACCCATGAAGCAGACGATGGCAACACGGCGTTGCCGATGCTGAAAAATGGCGACTTCCAGTTCGTGGTCACCGACTGGAACATGCCCGGCATGCAGGGCATCGACCTGCTCAAGGCGATTCGCCTCGACGACAAGCTCAAGCACCTGCCGGTTCTGATGGTGACTGCCGAAGCCAAACGCGAGCAGATCATCGAAGCCGCCCAGGCCGGGGTCAATGGCTATATCGTCAAGCCGTTCACCGCTGCCACCCTCAAAGAGAAGCTCGACAAAATCTTTGAACGTATCGGCTAAGGAGCGGCAGGGATGAAGGCCAAAACGAGTGCCATGATCTCGCTTGACCAGGCAAGGATGCTGGTTGCCCACCTGGAGCGGGAAGAGTTTGAACAGGCCGATACCATCCTCGCCGATGTGTGCGCCCCCAATGCGGCGGCCCTGTTTGACAAGGTGGGGCAGCTGACCCGCCAATTGCACAACTCATTGCAGGATTTTCGCCTGGATCCCAGGATCCCCGACCTGGCCACCCATGAGATCCCGGATGCCCGGGAGCGTCTGAGCTATGTCATCGACATGACGGACAAGGCGGCCAATCGCACCATGGATGCGGTCGAGGCAAGCCTTCCCATCGCCGATCGACTCAACGACAACATTCAGCTGGTCATGCCCAACTGGAATGCCCTGATGAGCCGGGATCTCGAGCTGGGTCAATTCAAGGCGCTGTGCCATCAACTGAATGATTTTATTAAGGCTTCTGAGACGGATGCCGATAAGTTACGACAACTGCTGACGGAAATTCTGATGGCTCAGGATTTCCAGGACCTGACCGGTCAGATGATCCGCAAGGTGATCAAACTGGTGCAGGAAGTTGAAACGAAGTTGATAGAGATGCTGACCATGTTCGGTGAGGGCGTTAGCGACAATTCGGCACGTAGCCTGCCAGTGAGCGGCATCGAGGCGGAAGGCCCCATCATGAACCCGCAGACCCGCTCAGATGTGGTCAATGGTCAAGATGATGTGGACGATCTGCTGTCTAGCCTGGGATTCTAATGGAGTGACGCATGGCCTTCGAAGTTGATGAAGACATACTGCAAGACTTTTTGGTCGAAGCATCAGAAATATTGGAACAGTTGTCTGAACAACTGGTCGACTTGGAAAAGCGGCCCGATGACAAGAACCTGTTGAACGCCATCTTCCGCGGCTTCCATACCGTCAAGGGGGGAGCGGGTTTCCTCTCCCTCACCGAACTGGTGGATGTCTGTCACGGTGCCGAGAACCTGTTCGACATGCTGCGCAACGGCAAGCGGACCCTCAGTGCCGAGCTGATGGATGTCATCTTGCAGGCGCTGGATGCCATCAACGTCATGTTTGCCCAGGTCCAGAACCGCGAAGAGATAAGCCCCGCTTCTCCCGATCTGCTGCACGATCTGCACGAGCTGTGCAAGCCGGAAGGGCAGGAGCAGCTGCGTACCGCCAGCGTGGCGGCCCAGCCAGCACCCGAGCCTGAGCCCGAACCCGTACCAGAACCCGAGGTCATCGCCGAGGTGGCGCCTGTCGCCGTCAATGGCGGTGGCTCCATCGACGAGATCTCCGCCGACGAATTTGAACGCCTGCTCGATGAGCTGCACGGTGTCGGCAAAGCGCCAACGGTCTCTGCCGCCCCCGTGCTGAGCGGTTCAGGTGACATCACAGACGACGAATTCGAAGCCCTGCTCGACCAGCTCCATGGTCAGGGCCAGCACGGTGGTGCCCCCGATCTGGCACCTTTGCAGTCGGTCCAGAAAGAGGTGGACGAGCTCATCGACGACGATGAGTTCGAGCGCCTGCTGGATGAACTGCACGGCCGTGGCCAGGCGCCCCAGCACAGTCTGGCACCTGCTCCTGCGCCCGCTCCCGAACCCAAGGCCCCGGCACCCGCTGCCCCCGCAGCCCCGGTGACGCCGCCCAAGGCGCCAGTGGCCGCCAAACCCGCGCCGGCAGAGCCCCCAGCGCCAGCCAGGGCCGCCCCTGCCAAGCAGGCCGCTCCCGCCGAGAGCAGCGCGGTACAGAGCGATACCACGGTGCGGGTGGATACCAAGACCCTGGACGTCATCATGAACATGGTGGGCGAACTGGTGCTGGTGAGAAACCGCCTGGTGAGCCTCGGCATCGCCAGCAATGACGAAGAGATGTCCAAGGCTGTCGCGAACCTCGACGTCGTGACCGCCGATCTGCAGGGCGCGGTCATGAAGACCCGCATGCAGCCTATCAAGAAAGTATTCGGCCGCTTCCCGCGCGTGGTGCGCGATCTGGCTCGTACCCTCAAGAAGGAGATCGAGCTGGTGATGGTGGGTGAGGACACGGATCTGGACAAGAACCTGGTGGAGGCCCTGGCCGACCCCCTGGTTCACCTGGTGCGCAACTCCTGCGACCATGGCGTCGAGATGCCGGACGTGCGCGAGAAGGCGGGCAAGCCCCGTCAGGGCACCATCACCCTGAGCGCCTCCCAGCAAGGGGACCACATTCTGCTCTGCATAGAGGATGACGGCGCAGGGATGGACCCGGAGAAGCTCAAGTCCATCGCCATCAGCCGTGGCGTGCTCGATGCTGACAGCGCGGCGCGCATGAGCGACAACGATGCCTACAACCTGATCTTCGCCCCCGGCTTCTCCACCAAGTCGGAGATCTCCGACATCTCCGGCCGTGGAGTGGGCATGGACGTGGTGAAGACCAGCATCGTCAGCCTCAATGGCTCGGTGCACATCGATTCCACCTGGGGCAAGGGCACCCGTCTCGAGATCAAGGTTCCCCTGACCCTGGCCATTCTGCCGACCCTGATGGTGGAGGTGGGTCAGCAGACCTTCGCCCTGCCCCTCGGTTGCGTGAATGAGATTTTCCACCTGGATCTGAAAAAGGCCAACGTGGTGGATGGCCAGCTCACCATCATCGTCCGTGACAAGGCGATTCCGCTGTTCTACCTGCACAAGTGGCTGGTACGCGGTGCCGGCAAGACGGCCCGCCAGGACCAGGGCCACGTGGTCATCGTCCAGATCGGCACCCAGCAGGTCGGCTTCGTGGTAGACAACCTCATCGGTCAGGAAGAGGTGGTGATAAAGCCCCTGGACAACCTGCTGCAAGGTACCCCCGGCATGGCTGGCGCCACCATTACCAGCGACGGCGGCATCGCCCTCATTCTGGATGTGCCCAGCCTGCTCAAGGCCTATGCCCGTCGCCACTGAGCGCCAGGCTCAAGGAGTTAAAAGAATAACAATGGCAGTCAAGGTATTAGTGGTCGACGATTCGAGTTTCTTCCGCCGTCGGGTCAGCGAAATCATCAATCAGGATCCCCTGATGACGGTGATCGACACGGCCCAGAACGGGCGGGAGGCGGTAGACAAGGCGCAGCAGTTGCGGCCAGACGTCATTACCATGGACATTGAAATGCCGGTGCTCGACGGCATCAGCGCCGTGCGCGAGATCATGGCCAAGTGTCCGACCCCCATCCTGATGTTCTCCTCCCTGACCCACGAGGGAGCCAAGGCAACCCTGGATGCGCTGGATGCGGGCGCCCTCGATTTTCTGCCCAAGAAGTTTGAAGACATCGCCCGCGACAAGGACGAAGCCGTCAACCTGCTGCAGCAGCGGGTCAAGGAGATCGCCCGCAAACGCTTCCTGATGGCCACCCGGCCCCGAGCCCCCGAGCCTGCCGTCCGGCCCGCCGTCACGGGGACCCTGAATCGTCCCTTGGCCGAACGCCAGCCCGAGCCTGCGCGGGCAGCGGCGGCTCCCGCCGCGTTCAAGCGCAGTGGCAAGAGTTACCAGCTGGTTGCCATCGGTACCTCCACCGGCGGGCCGGTGGCACTGCAGAACGTGCTGACCAAGCTGCCGGGAGATTTCCCTCATCCCATCCTGCTGATCCAGCACATGCCGGCCACCTTCACCGCTGCCTTTGCCGCCCGCCTCAACGGGCTGTGCCAGATAGGCGTCAAGGAGGCGCAGGATGGCGACGTGCTCAAACCGGGTCAGGCCTATCTTGCCCCCGGTGGCAAGCAGATGTTGCTGGAAGGGCGCGGGCCCGGTGCCCGTCTTCGCATCATCGATGGCAATGACAAGGTCAACTACAAACCCTGCGTGGACATCACCTTCGCCTCCGCCGCCAAGACCTATGGCGACAAGGTGCTGGCCATCGTCCTGACCGGCATGGGCGCGGATGGCCGCGACGGTGCCCGTCTGCTCAAGGAGCAGGGGGCGACCATCTGGGCGCAGGATGAAGCCTCCTGCGTGGTCTATGGCATGCCCCAGGCCGTTGCCAAGGCGGGCATAGCAAGCGAATCCCTGCCGCTGGATCGGGTGGCCCAGCGCATTCTGGTCGAGTTGGGTCGCTGACCATGGGCATGCTCGGCCTGGTGCTGGCGCTGGGGGCCGTCGCCATCGCCCAGTGGTGGCATGGCGGGAGCCTGCTGACCCTGCTGGATGGCCCGGCCTTTGTCATCGTCGTCGGGGGAACCTGGGGGGCGGTGATCTTGCAGACTCCCCGCAAGTACCTGCTCAGTGCCCTGAGGCAGGCAACCTGGATGCTGTTTCCGCCGCAGCTGGATCTTGCGGAGCAGGCCGAGCGCCTGAAGGCGTGGGCCCAGTTCGCCCGCCAGCAAGGCTTGCTGGCGCTGGAAAACCAGGCCGAGGCCGAGCCCGATCCCTTCACCCGCCAGGGGCTTTCCATGATTGTGGATGGCGTCTCCATCGAGGATATCCGCAGCTTGCTGGAGGCGGACATCGACATCGAGCAGGAGCGCAACGAGCACTCGGCCAGGGTGTTCGAGTCCATGGGGGGGTACAGTCCCACCATCGGCATCATCGGGGCCGTGATTGGCCTCATCCAGGCCATGTTTCATCTGGAGGAACCAGGCACCCTGGGGGCGGGCATTGCCGTGGCCTTCGTCGCCACCATCTACGGGGTGGGCTTTGCCAACTTGCTCTATCTGCCGATTGCGAATCGGCTGCGCGCCTTCCACTACCATTACGGCCTCTATCAGGAGATGACCCTGGAGGGGCTTCTGGCCATCGCCCACGGGGAGAACGGCCCGCAGGTTGAAAGGCGGTTACGGGCTTATCTGAAAGGGGAGTAGCCATGCGCAAGCGCTATCGTTTGCACCTGCAAGGGCGAGAGCATCTCGATCGCTGGCTGGTCTCCTATGCCGATTACATGACGCTCATCTTCGCCCTTTTTGTGGTGCTCTACTCCGTTGCCATCGTCAACAAGGAGGAGTACCGCGCCGTCATCGAGGGCATGACCCAGGCCTTCAACCAGGCGCCGCGCAGCGATGGTCTGCTGGAAGGGCGGGGCAATTCCTTGTTGGACAACCCGGTCTCGGCCGCCCCCAGCCTGCTGGAGAGCCAGGCCTCTGCGTCCCCCTCGCGGGCACCCATCACGGGCACGCCCGTCTCGCAAGATGGCACGGCTCTTGCGCAGATCGACATGCAGATCCAGGAGTCCATGGGCGCCCTGGTCGATGCAGGGGTGGTGAAGCTTGCGCAGGATGACAACTGGCTGACGGTGGAGCTGAGTTCAGGTCTCCTGTTCAACAGTGGCAGCGCTTTTCTGGGGAGCAATGCCGCACCCGTGCTCGATACGCTTTCAGGTATTCTCAAACCGGTCGATAACTATGTCAGGGTGCGGGGCTACACGGATAACCAACCGATAAACAACGAAATTTTCCGCTCCAACTGGACATTGTCAGCGGCCCGTGCCGAGGCAGTGCTCAATGCCCTGGTGGGCAAGGGGGTGGCTCCCGGTCGGCTCGCCTACGAGGCGTACGGAGAGTTTTCCCCCTTCGTCGACAATGGCACCGAGCAGGGACGATTACAGAATCGCAAGGTGGTGGTCGCCATATCCAGGTTCGCCTGGGTGCCGCCAGCCCCCGTCAAACCGCTGACGGTGGCACCGGTGCAGGACGCACCGCAGAGTGTCGACAGTGAAAAGATCAGGGTGATCGCGCTGCCCGGTGGGGGCATACGCATAACAACAAGGCAGGATTGATACAGTGATTGTTTGGACGGTTGCCAATCAGAAAGGTGGAGTCGGTAAAACCACCACGGTCGTCTCCCTGGCGGGCATTCTGGCCCAGCGTGGCCAGCGGGTACTGCTGATCGACACCGACCCCCACGCCTCCCTGACCTCCTATCTCGATTTCGACTCGGACAGGCTGGAAGGCACCCTGTACGAGTTGTTCCAGGCGGCCAAACCCAGCGCCGAGCTGGTCAACCGGATGACCCTCAAGACCCGATTCGAGAACATCAGCCTGCTGCCTGCCTCGATTACCCTGGCCACGCTGGATCGGGTGATGGGCAACCGGGAAGGGATGGGGCTGGTGCTCAAGCGCGCTCTGCTGCGGGTGCAGGATCAGTTCGACTACGTGCTCATCGACTGTCCGCCGGTGCTGGGGGTCATGATGGTGAACGCGCTGGCGGCCTGCGATCGCATCCTGGTGCCGGTGCAGACCGAATTCCTGGCCCTCAAGGGGCTGGAGCGGATGATGAAGACCTTCGAGATCATGCAGCGCTCCAAGCGGGAGAAGTTCCGCTACACCATCATTCCGACCATGTTTGACAAGCGTACCCGCGCCTCCCTGATGACATTGCAGTCCATCAAGGAGCAGTATGGGGAGGCGGTGTGGAATGCGGTCATTCCCATCGACACCAAATTCAGGGATGCCAGTCTGGTGCACATTCCTCCCTCCATCTATGCACCGGGCAGCCGGGGCACCTATGCCTATGAGACCCTGCTCAACCATCTCGACGCGCTGGAGCGTCAACGGACCCAGGAGGTGATGCCGTGAGAGAAACCACCCAGGTTCGGGCCATGGACGACTATTTCCACTCCCTGCTGCTGGACGATGCCCTGCTGCGGGAAGATCCCGAAGACGAAGCACCGGCCCCTGCGTTGCAACGTCAGACCGTCGCCGTGCCGGAGGTGGCTGCCACCCCCTATCTTGAAGCCGATACCCGACTGGCCCAGCTGAGCGAGCTGCTTGCCCAGGTGGGGCAGGTCCAGTTCGAGATGGATGCCCTGAGCCACGAAGAGGTGCATGTCGAGCCATTCCAGCTCGAGGCGGAGGTAGTTGACAGTGAGCCTCTGGTCGCCCTGGCAGAGCCGGTGGTGGAAGCCGTGGTGGAGGAGGTCGAGCCCGTCGCCCTCGCGGTGGCAGAACCCGCGCCCGCCCTCGAAGCGGCGCCCGCACCATCGACCTGGGAGAACCTGGATACCGGCAACGAGTTTCAGGCGCTCTTCTTCGACGTGGCCGGGGTGACGTTTGCGGTGCCTCTGACCGAGTTGGGGGGCATCCATCAACTGGGGGAGGTGACCTCTCTCTTCGGCCAGCCGGGCTGGTACAAGGGGATCATGACCTCCCGCGAGCAGAAGATGAATGTGGTGGACACGGCCCAGTGGGTCATGCCGGGCCAGCATCTGGAGATGGACGATTACAAATATCTGATTATGCTGGGAGAATCACCCTGGGGATTGGCTTGTCACCAGTTGAAGGGCACAGAACTGCTGCACCGGGACCAGGTGAAGTGGCGCCATCAGGAGGGCAAGCGCCCCTGGCTGGCCGGCATGGTCAAGGAGAAGATGTGTGCCCTGCTGCACGTCAGGGAGCTCTTGCTGCTGCTTGGCCGGGGCGTGAACATCGAAGGCCGCTGACAACATCGGCATCGCCATGGTTTTATTGCTAATTTTACCCGTTGACGGGTTCATACAAGGATCAAGAAGATGACAGAGAAGCGCAATATTGCACAGAATCTGGCCGAAGACGAAGTGCTGCAGTGGGTGACCTTCCAGTTGGAAAACGAGACCTATGGCATCAACGTGATGCAGGTTCAGGAAGTGTTGCGCTACACCGAGATCGCTCCGGTCCCGGGTGCACCTGACTACGTGCTGGGCATCATCAACCTGCGTGGCAACGTGGTGACCGTCATCGATACCCGCTCCCGTTTCGGCTTGCCGGCCGGGGACGTGAGCGAGAACTCCCGCATCGTCATCATCGAGGCGGAGAAGCAGGTGATCGGCATCATGGTGGACAGCGTGGCCGAGGTGGTCTATCTGCGCTCCTCCGAGATCGATGCCGCCCCGGCGGTGGGCACCGAGGAGAGCGCCAAGTTCATCCAGGGCGTCAGCAACCGTGACGGCCAACTGCTGATCCTGGTGGATCTCAACAAGCTGCTCTCCGACGAAGAGTGGGAAGACATTGGTTCCCTGTAACAGGGACGGGAACGTGCGGACGGGGGCGATGGCACCTGTCCGCCTCCCTGTGACGGTAAGGTGATGGTTTGATGATTGAATTTGCAGCCTTGGGGTTGTCCTTGCTCGCACTGGTGCTGGCCCTTTACGGGATCCTGGGGCACCGTCGTCGCCAGCGAGAGTCCGAGGCCAGGGTGGAAGCGCTGCAGGGGCAGCTCGAGAGTCTGCGCAAGCAGATGATGGAGTTGCACACGGGTGCCATCGGCATGGGTCAGCGTCTGCAAGCCGCAGAAGGGGCCATGCAGAAGATCCACGACAGCCAGCAGGAGCTGACGTTGCAGGATCCGGAGCGCCGCCTCTACAGCCGCGCCGCCAAGATGGTGGAGCTTGGTGCCGATCTGGACGAGGTGATGAGCGAGTGCGAGTTGCCCCAGGCGGAAGCGGAGCTGCTTATTTCCCTGCGAAAGGGACGCAGCTGACGGATGTGTCGCGGGGAGGCCGGTGCCTCCCCGCTTTCTGTTCGGCCCGTGGCCACCTCTTTCTCGATGCCGGGACGGTGGATAATCCTTTGGCATCAATCTCTTTGGTGGGGGCGCGATCTTCCCCACAAATCCTGTTGATTATTGGCATCTTTGAAAAGACGCCTCCGGATCCTGTGTTAAGATGCAGGCCGCCTCATTTTCAACGATTACATCCCCATGCTGCTTCAAGCGAACAATCTGAGCTGCGTGCGTGAAGATCGCACCCTGTTTGAACATCTCTCCTTCGCGGTGCGTGCCGGGGATTTGATGCAGATTGAGGGTCCCAACGGGGTGGGCAAGACCAGCCTGTTGCGCCTGCTCACCGGCCTCTCCCAGCCCTTTGCTGGCGAGGTGTGCTGGAATGGGGAGAATATCCGCCATTGCCGGGATGAATACCACGCCAGCCTGCTTTACCTGGGCCATCAGCCCGGCGTCAAGGCGACCCTGACCCCCCTTGAGAATCTCTCCTTCTACCAGAAGCTCCATGGTCCTGCCGGGGACGGCGTGGATCTCTGGCGGGTGCTGGCCCAGGTCGGCCTCGCCGGTTTCGAAGACTATCCCGCGGGGCAGCTCTCCGCCGGGCAGCAGCGACGGGTGGCGCTGGCCAGGCTGTGGCTGAGCGAGCGACCGGCGCTCTGGATCCTGGACGAGCCCTTCACCGCCATCGACAAGCAGGGGGTCAGGGTGCTGGAGCAGTTGTTCCTCGCCCATGCGGACAGAGGGGGCATGGTGGTCCTTACTACCCACCAGGATCTGACCCTGATGCAGGGACGGCTCAAGACCCTCTCTCTGACCTCGCTGTTGCAGGAGTAGCCCATGCTGCGCGCCGTCATACACCTTATTCACCGCGAGTTGCTGATGGCCCTGCGCCAGCGCGCCGACATCTTCAACCCGCTCTGGTTCTTCCTCATCGTCATCACCCTGTTTCCATTGGGGATCGGGCCCGAGCCCCAGTTGCTGGCCCGCATCGCTCCCGGCATCATCTGGGTGGCGGCCCTGCTGGCGGCCATGCTCTCCCTGGAGCGGCTGTTTCGTGACGACTTCAGTGACGGCGCCCTGGAGCAGATGATGCTGATGCCTCATCCCCTGGGGTTGCTGGCCCTGGCCAAAGTAATCGCTCACTGGTTGCTGACCGGTCTGCCGCTGTTGCTGGTCTCCCCCTTGCTCGCCATCCTGCTCTCCCTGGAGCTGAAGACCTATCTGGCCGTGGTGGCCACCCTGGCGCTCGGTACGCCGGTGCTGAGCCTGCTCGGGGCGGTCGGAGTGGCGCTGACCGCAGGGCTGCGCAAGGGGGGCGTGCTGCTCAGCCTGTTGCTGCTGCCGCTCTATATTCCGGTGCTTATCTTCGCCACGTCCGCCATCGACGCGGCGAGCATGGGACTGCCCTATGCCGGTCAGCTCGCCATCCTGGGGGCCATGCTGGTGGGGGCATTGACCCTGACGCCCCTGGCCATCTCGGCGGCGTTGCGGGTGAGTGTCAACTGATTGACTTGGTGAAAAGATTTTCGTTTGAAGCCTTGTTAGGGGCGAGATAGTTGAGATAGATCAAGGGGATGGCTGCTTATTGCTTTCGGGGGATATGATGTTTTTCCCCCATGGGTATGGTAGCCCTCGCCACTTAAGAATTAATAACTGAAAGGTTTCGTGAGCTATGTGGAAATGGTTGCACCCTTATGCCAAACCCGAGCGCGCCTATGGGCTGGCCGGCACCCTGCTGCCCTGGTTTGCCGTGACAAGCCTGCTCGCCTTCATCATCGGCACCGTCTGGGGGCTGGCTTTCGCACCCGCCGATTACCAGCAGGGCGACTCTTTCAGGATCATCTATATCCATGTGCCCTCCGCCATCCTCTCCATGGGCGCCTACTCCACCATGGCGGTGGCCGCCTTCATTGGCCTGGTGTGGCAACTGCGCATGGCAGACATGACGGTGGCGGCCATCGCCCCGGTGGGGGCCGTCTTCACCTTCATTGCCCTCTTTACCGGCGCCGCCTGGGGCAAACCCATGTGGGGCACCTGGTGGGTGTGGGATGCCCGGCTCACCTCCGAGCTCATCCTGCTGTTCCTCTATCTGGGTGTCATCGCCCTCTACAACGCCTTCAGCGACAAGGTGGTGGCGGGCCGCGCCGCCGGCATCCTGGCGCTGGTCGGGGTGATCAACCTGCCCATCATCCACTACTCGGTGGAGTGGTGGAACACCCTGCACCAGGGGGCCACCATCACCAAGTTTGACAAGCCCTCCATCTCCCCCGAGATGCTGTGGCCGCTGCTCATCATGATCCTGGCGTTCGCCGCATTTCTCGGTGCCCTGACCCTGATGCGTTTTCGCAATGAGCTGCTGATGCGGGAGTGGCACCGCCCCTGGGTCGCCGACATCGCCAGGCAGGAGAAGTAAGCATGCACTTTGCCTCGTTCAGTGATTTCATGGCCATGGGAGGCTATGCCTTCTACGTCTGGCTCTCCTTCGGTCTGACCCTGCTCTGCCTGGTCGGCATCGTCATTTCCACCCGGTTGAAGACCCGCAGCCTGCTCGGCGAACTGCGCAACAAGCAGGCTCGGGAGGCTCGCCGCAAGGCGGCCCAGCAGATGGAGAACACCCTATGAACCCGCGCCGCAAGAAACGCCTCACCATCATCCTGGCCATCAGCCTGGGCCTTGCCAGCGTGACTGGCCTGGTGCTCTATGCCCTGAGCCAGAACATCGACCTCTTCTACACCCCGAGCGAGCTGGTGGAAGGGAAGGGGCCGGAGAAGATCAAGCCCGAGGAGGGGCAGCGCCTGCGCATCGGTGGCCTGGTGGTGCCGGGGTCTGTGGTGCGGGATCCCCAGAGCCTCAAGGTAGCCTTCAAGCTGGTGGACAACGGCGGCCATCTGGTGACGGTGGAGTTTGACGGCATTCTGCCGGACCTGTTCCGCGAGGGGCAGGGCATTGTCGCTCAAGGCACCCTCAAGGATGCCACCACGGTCGCCGCCTTCGAGGTGCTGGCCAAGCACGACGAGAACTACATGCCGCCGGAAGTGGCCGACGCCACCAACGGCATGCACTTCAAGCCCGAATACACAGAGGCACAGTTGCAGGGAGCCAAGCAATGATGCCGGTATGTGCCAAGAATTCACTTCTTTATGCCGCCAAATCGGCAGGTTTCTCCGTGCAATCGAGAGGGAATAGTCAATGATCCCGGAATTAGGGCAGTTCTCACTGATCCTGGCCTTCGCCACCGCCCTGCTGCTGGGCAGTTACCCGCTGATCGGGGCCCATCTCGGCCGTCTTGGCATGATGTCGGCGGCCCGCCCGCTCGCCTACAGCCAGTTTCTGCTGCTGCTGCTGTCGTTTCTCTGCCTCACCTGGGCCTTTATCGACAACGACTTCACCGTGCAGTACGTGGCCACCAACTCCAACAGCCTGCTGCCCCTGCAATACCGCATCTCGGCGGTGTGGGGAGCCCATGAAGGCTCGCTGCTGCTCTGGGTGCTGACCCTGGGGGGCTGGACGGCGGCGGTGGCCCTCTTCAGCCGTCGCCTGCCGCTCGATGCAGTGGCGCGGGTACTCGGAGTGCTCGGCCTTATCTCGGTGGGCTTCACCGCCTTTGTGCTGTTCACCTCGGATCCTTTCACCCGCACCCTGCCGTATTTCCCGGTGGACGGGCGGGATCTCAATCCGCTGCTGCAGGATCCCGGTCTCATCTTCCACCCCCCCATGCTCTACATGGGCTACGTGGGCTTCTCGGTGGCCTTCGCCTTCGCCATCGCCTCCCTGATGACGGGGCGTCTGGACGCCACCTGGGCGCGCTGGTCCCGTCCCTGGACCATGGCCGCCTGGGTGTTCCTGACCCTGGGCATCGTGCTCGGCTCCTGGTGGGCCTATTACGAGCTCGGCTGGGGCGGCTGGTGGTTCTGGGATCCGGTGGAAAACGCCTCCTTCATGCCCTGGCTGGCGGGCACGGCCCTGCTCCACTCCCTCGCGGTGAGCGAGAAGCGCGCCACCTTCAAGGCCTGGACTGTGCTGCTGGCGCTCTCGGCCTTCTCCCTGAGCCTGCTGGGTACCTTCCTGGTGCGCTCCGGCGTGCTGGTGTCGGTCCATGCGTTTGCCTCCGACCCGACCCGGGGCCTCTTCATCCTGGGCTTCCTGCTGGCGGTGATAGGCAGCTCCCTTCTGCTGTTCGCCTTCAAGGGCTCCCAGGTCAAGAGCCACGGCAAACACGAGCTGTGGAGCCGCGAGACCCTGCTGCTTGGCAACAACATCCTGCTGGTGGCGGGCCTGCTCACCGTGCTGCTCGGCACCCTGCTGCCCCTGGTGCACAAGGAGCTGGGGCTTGGCAGCATCTCCATCGGCACCCCCTTCTTCAACCACATCTACAGCTGGCTCATCATCCCCTTCGCCCTGCTGCTGGGGGTGGGCCCCCTGTTCCGCTGGCGCCGCCAGGATCTCGGTGAGCTCAAGGGCAAGGTGATGCTCGCCCTGGTGCTGAGCCTGGCCGCGGCTCTGCTGTTGCCCAAACTCTTTGCCGAGGCGTTCAAACCCTGGGCTGCGCTCGGTATCGGGCTTGGCGTCTGGATCATCGTCACCAGCGTGCTGGAGACCTGGGCGCGGGCCACCCACAAACACGGTTTTTCCACCGGCGTGCGCAAGCTTGGCAACAGCCACTGGGCCATGATCCTGGGGCACGTGGGGCTCGCGGTCAGCATCATCGGCATCGCCTGCACCCAGAACTACAGCATCGAGAAGGACCTGCGGATGCAGGCCGGCGATCGCGTCCAGTTCGCCGATTACGAGTTCGTCTTCACCGGCATCAAGGAGAAGAACGGCCCCAACTACGACGGTTTCAAGGGCGTGCTGGAAGTGCACCGGGATGGCAAGCAGGTAGCCCTGCTCAAGCCCGAGAAGCGGATGTACACCGTGAGCCGCATGCCGATGACCGAGGCGGCCATCGACGCGGGTGTTACCCGGGATCTCTATGCGGCGCTCGGTGAGCAGCTCGACAACGGCGCCTGGGCGGTGCGGATCTACTACAAGCCCTTCGTGCGCTGGATCTGGTTCGGCGGCGTCTTCATGGCCCTCGGTGGCGTGCTGGCCATGCTGGACAAGCGCTACCGCTTCGGACGTCGTGACGAGGAGGCCAAGGCATGAGCAAGAAGACCTGGCTCTATCTGCTGCCCTTCATCATCTTCCTGATGGGGGCCGTGTTTCTGTTCAAGGGGCTCTACTCCGATCCCACCAAGCTCGAATCCGTGATGGTGGACAAGGAGGTGCCCGTGTTCACCCTGCAGGACATCTATGACCTGGGCAAGCAGCACGACAGGAGCATCCTCAAGGGGCGCCCCATGCTGCTCAACGTCTGGGCCACCTGGTGCCCGACCTGTTACGGAGAACACACCTACCTCAAGGAGCTGGCGGGGCAGGGGATCTACATCGTCGGCATGAACTACAAGGACGAGCGTGACAAGGCCATCAAGTGGCTGGCGGAGCTTGGCAACCCCTACCAGATCAACCTCTACGATCCGGACGGCATGCTGGGGCTGGATCTCGGTGTCTATGGCGCGCCCGAGACCTTCTTCATCGACAGCCAGGGCATCATCCGCTATCGCCACGTGGGGGACATCAACCCAGACGTCTGGGCCAGTACCCTCAAACCCATCTTCGATGCCATGAAGTGAGGCCTCCCCGATGAAAACACTGATTGCATCCCTGTTGCTGCTGGCCGGTCTCGTCTGTGCCGGACAGGCCCGCGCCGCCATCGATGTCTACACCTTCGAGAGCGACGCTCAGGAGCAGACCTTTCGCGAGCTGACTAAGGAGCTGCGCTGCCCCAAGTGCCAGAACCAGGACATCGCGGATTCCAACGCCGGGCTTGCCAAGGATCTGCGGGACAAGACCTACCAGATGGTGCGCGAGGGCAAGGAGAAGCAGGAAGTGGTGGACTACATGGTGGCCCGCTACGGCAACTTCATTCTCTATGATCCCCCCCTGATGGCCTCGACCCTGATCCTCTGGCTTGGCCCCTTGCTGGTCATCGTGATTGGCGTCGTCACCGTGGTGGTGCGAAGCCGCCGCCATGCCCCCGCTCCCTTGCAACAGCCTGAAGGCACCCTGAGTGCAGAAGAGCAGGCCAGGCTGTCCGCCCTGCTCAAAGAGGAAGATAAACCATGACCCCATTCTGGATACTGGGTGCGGCCCTGCTGGTGCTGGCGAGCCTGGCGCTGATCGTGCCGCTGTGGCGCGGCGAGGGCAGGCAGAGCATCAGTCGCTCGGCCCTCAACAAGCAGCTCTATCGCCAGCGCCTGCTGGAGATAGGGGAGGAGCGGGAGCAGGGGATACTGGCGGAGGAGCCGGAATCCCTGGTGGAGCTGCAGCGCAGCCTCCTGGACGACATTCCCGACGTGGAGCAGACCGCCCGTGGCGGCAAGAGCCTGATCTGGATCCCCGGTGTGCTGGTGCTGGCGGTGGTGAGCATCGGCCTCTACGCCAAGCTCGGCGCCTGGCAGGAGGTGAGCCGCTGGCAGGATGCCAGCAGCCGGTTGGGGGAGCTCAGCAACCGCATCCTGGTGGAGCGCGACGCCCGGGTGACCGAGCAGGATCTGCTGGACTTCACCCTGGCCCTGCGAACCCGGCTGAAACAAGAACCGAACGACTACCGTGGCTGGCTGCTGCTGGGGCGCCTGACCCTGGATGGCAATGATCCCGAGATGGCCCGCGAGGCGCTGGAGCGTGCCTACGCCCTCGCGCCCCAGAAGGCCATGGTAGCGGTGCCCTATGCCCAGGCCCTGATGATGACGGGGGAGGAAGCCCGTGCGGATCAACTGTTGCAGGCGGTCATTACCGAGGACCCGGCCAACATCGAGGCTCGCTCCGTCCACGCCTTCATGGCCCTGCAAAAAGAGGATTTCCAGACCGCCCTCGACCGCTGGCAGGGGATGTTGCCGCTGCTGGAGCCGGGCTCGGCCCGCTACACCATGGTGGAGCGCTCCATGGAGTACGCCAGGCAGCAGCTTGGCCAGCGTGGCATCGCCGTGACTACCCCGTCTGCCGAAGGCCAGGCACAAGCCGGGGTGCTGGCGGTGAAAGAGGGGGAGTTCCCCCTGCACATCACCCTGGCGCCGGGCATCAAGATGCCGGAAGATGCCCATCTGTTCGTCTTTGCGGTGATCCCCAACGGTCCGCCCATGCCCATCGCGGTCAAGCGCATTGCTGGCCCGCATCTCCCGCTCACCCTCTCCCTGGGAGACGGGGATGCCATGATGGAGGGGAGCAAGCTGGCGGCCCATGCCGAGCTGCAGTTCAAGGCGCGCCTCTCCCGAGGTGGCAACGTCATGAACAAGGAAGGCGCCTTTGAAGGGGTTTCGGTCACCGTGCCGACCAGCACCATCCCCACAGCGCCGATTGACATCCGCATCGATCACGCCCTCTAATACGCTTTTGGCCCACCCCTTGGGGTGGGCCCCCTGTATAATTCATATCAATACCCAAAAAAATCTTAGGACTTTCATATGTATCTGCGTTCAGGAGCATTGGCGGTGGCATTGCTGCTCGCGGGCTGTGCGGGCGGCCCTCCCAAGCCGGGCCCGGAGAGCCTGGATCTCGGCGAGACCCCGAGCCGCCCCGGGGCATCCAGCACGGCCAGCGATCCTCGCGACCCCTTCCAGGGGCCCAACCGTGCCATGTGGGCCGTCAACTATGACGTGCTGGAGCCCTATGTGGCGCGCCCCGTGGTACACGGCTATGCCCGCTATGTTCCGCAAGGGGTGAGGGACAGCATCGAGAATTTCGTGGACAACTTCGACGAGCCGAGCAGCATGGTAAACCACCTGCTGGTGGGTGATCTGAAAGGGGCCGGTACCAACCTGGGTCGCTTCACCCTCAACACCACTGTGGGCCTGCTCGGTCTGTTCGATGTGGCCAAGCATGCGGGCCTGGCTCGCAACACGCTGGAGATGGACACCGTGCTCGGCAAGGCCGACATCGGGGATGGCGCCTATCTGATGGTGCCGGTCTACGGTCCCACCACCACCCGGCAACTGGTAGGGGATACCATTGATACCATCTACTTCCCCTATGCCCTGCTGACCTTCCCGCTGAAGGTGGTGCACTGGGCGCTGGATGGCCTCGGTACCCGCTCCAAGCTGATCGATCAGGAGCGCATCATCGACAACGCGCTGGATCCTTACGCCCTGACCAAGGACTTCTACTTGCAGTACAACGATGGCAAGGTGACGGGCCGCAAACCCGAGCTCCAGGAGCAGAAGCCAGAGGCGGCTGATGATGGCAACCTCGACGATTACATGGACGAGATAGACCAGTAAGCACGGTCATCTTCCACAAGGCGCCTGCGGGCGCCTTTGTTGTCGATGGCAGGTGTTCGACCATAAAAAACGCCCCGCAAGTGCGGGGCGTTTTGGCAAGAAAGGCTTATCAGGCAGCCAGGTTCTTGGCCACGAATTCCCAGTTGACCAGGGCCCAGAAGGTTTCCATGTACTTCGGACGCAGGTTGCGGAAATCGATGTAGTAGGCGTGTTCCCACAGGTCGACGGTCAGCAGCGGGGTGGTACCGGCTTCGGTCAGCGGGCAACCGGCGTTGGAGGTGTTGACGATGGCCAGGGAGCCGTCAGCCTTTTTCACCAGCCAGGTCCAGCTGGAGCCGAAGTTGCCGATGGCAGACTTGGTGAACGCATCCTTGAACTCGGCGAAGGAGCCGAAGGCCTTGGTGATGGCATCGGCCAGGGCGCCAGTGGGTTCGCCACCGCCGTTCGGGGAGAGGCAGTGCCAGTAGAAGGTGTGGTTCCAGATCTGGGCAGCGTTGTTGAAGACGCCACCAGTGGAGGTCTTGATGATCTCTTCCAGAGACTTGCCTTCAAACTCGGTACCCGGCACCAGGTTGTTCAGGTTGACCACGTAGGTGTTGTGGTGCTTGCCATGGTGGTATTCCAGGGTTTCCTGGGAGATGTGCGGTTCCAGAGCATTGATTGCATAGGGCAGAGCGGGAAGTTCGAAAGCCATTTTCTACTCTCCATTGGCTGGTCCGTGCGAAGGCGACGGTTGCAAGACATTGCGTACTCTTTTCTATCTTGAAAAGAATTGTTCTTGAAATGAGGGGGCCAGACGGCCCAAAGCCCGTCGATTGTAGCAGTATCAAAGATGGGCGAACAACCCTTGATTCTTGCCATGATCCGGATCAAGCTGCGGCGTATTGATGCATGACTTCTTTCATTCGCAACGGTTTGCCAGTTTGTGGTCTGCCCGGATTGCAGTAGAATGGCCGCCGAAATCGCTCCAGTGAGGCATTTATGGAAACTATTGAAAAGATCAAACAGCAGTTGGCTGAGAATCCCATCATCCTCTACATGAAGGGATCCCCCAAGCTGCCCAGCTGCGGTTTCTCTGCTCAGGCCTCCCAGGCCCTGATGTCCTGCGGCGAGCCTTTCGCCTATGTCGACATCCTGCAGAACCCGGACATCCGCGCCGAGCTGCCGAAATTCGCCAACTGGCCCACCTTCCCGCAACTGTGGGTCGAGGGCGAGCTGGTCGGTGGTTGCGACATCATGATCGAGATGTTCCAGGCCGGCGAGCTGCAGACCCTGATCAAGGAAACTGCCGCCAAGCACAAGCAGGATGACGCTGCCGCCGAATAAGGCCGCATTCATACCATGCAAAAAGGGGAGCCATTGGCTCCCCTTTTCTTTGTGCCCACGACAGACATCAGGCGATGCGCTCGAGGCGCGCCATGTAGAAGCCGTCGAAGCCGGTCTCGGCCGGGCTGACGTTGTGATCGCCGATCAGGCGGAAGTGCTCGTTGGCGGCGAGGAACTTGTCCACCTGCTGGCGGTTCTCCTCGGGCAGGATGGAGCAGGTGGCGTAGACCAGCAGGCCGCCCACCTTCACCATCTGGCTGTAGCGCTGCAGGATCTCCTCTTGCAGGGCGACCAGCACCGGCAGGCGCTCGGCGGTGTCGCGCCACTTGGCATCCGGGTTGCGCTTGAGCACGCCAAGGCCGGAGCAGGGGACGTCCAGCAGCACGCGATCGGCGCTTTCTTTAAGGCGCTTGACGGTCTTGCTGCTGGTGATGACCCGGGTCTCCACGTTGTGGGCACCGGCGCGGCGGGCGCGCTGCTTGAGGTTCTCCAGTTTCCACTCTTCCACGTCCATGGCCAGCAGACGGCCCTTGCCCTGCATCATGGCGGCCAGGTGCAGGGTCTTGCCGCCGGCACCGGCACAGGCGTCGATGACCCGCATGCCGGGCTTGACGTCGAGGGCCGCGGCCACCAGCTGGGAGCCGGCATCCTGCTGCTCGAAGCAGCCGTCGGCAAAGGCCTGGGTACGGAACAGGGCGGCGTCCGAGGTCACTTGCAGGGCGGTCTCCACTCCGTCGACGGGCACTGTGGTGACATGCTCTTTGGCCAGCATGGCTTGCAGCTCGTCCCGGGTGCACTTGAGGGTGTTGACCCGCAGGTAACGCTTGGGCATCCAGGCCAGGGCGGCACGCTCGGCCGGCCAGGCGTCGCCCAGTTGCTCGCTGCCGAGTTTTTCCAGCCAGGCAGGGCAGCCGTCCATCAGCACCGGGTTCTTCTTGGCTTCGGTCAGGCGGCGGCGGAACGCCTCCTCGTTGAAGCGATCCAAGGTCGGGTGGTTGGGCTGATCTATCTTGTGGAAGGCGTGCCAGCTGTGCAGCAGCGGCCAGACATTCTTCTCCGCCTGACGGACCTGGATGCCGGTGAGGAAGCAGTAGAGGCTGAGGCGGCGCAGCAGATCGCCGGTGACCAGGGCAATCCTTGCCTGTTCTTGCGGTTTGAGTTCGATGCCGGAGAAGTGACGTGCATAGGCGCGGTCGAGGGTAAGACCCTGACCCAGCACATCGTCAACGATGGCAACGACCAGATCCCCGAAACGGGGCAACAGTGGGGACTTGAGCATGAGATTAACCTTGGCCAAAGAAAGAGTGAACCGGCCCCGTCGAAGAGGGGTTCTGGAACGGACAAATCCGCGCCATGATAGGGGCTAGTCTGCATTGGTGCAACCTTCCCCATTCGGGGAATGTACAGAGGATGTTGCTGGACTAATCGGACCAGCGGGCAAATGATGCCGTGGCAGTTCAGGTGAATCCGTTTAAAAAGGAATTAAAAAGATGCAGTTGATGAAATATTCTCCGCTGGCGGTGCTGGTGGCGAGTCTGATGACGTCCGGCAACCTGATGGCCGGCGAGTGGCATACGGTCACGGCGCGGGCCACCGCCGCCGATGGGTACGAGGTGAGGGCCAGCCAGTATCGCATCGTCACCGTCTCCACCGATTACCTGGCTGCCCTGAAGGGGGGCGAGCGCCGCCTGACCTTGCCTCTGCCGGATGGCAAGGAGGTGACCTTCAGCCTGCAACCCTATGATCTGCTGCCGGCGGATCTGGCCGCCAAATATCCCGATATCCTGGCCTTCAAGGGGCACAACGAAGCGGCGCCGGGCGAGACCGGGCGCTTCGATCTCGGTCCCCAGGGATTCCACGCCATGTTCAGCCATGAAGGGAAGATGGTGTTCGTCGATCCCCTTCGCAACGGGGAAGGCTATGCCGTCTATTACCAGCAGGATGCCCACAGCCGGCTGGAAGAAGAGGCGGACAAGGTGATCGGGGGCGAGGCCAAAAAGCTGGCCCGCCAGGTGCTGGTGGATGGCAACGAGCGCAAGCGTTATGTCATCGCCATCTCGGCGGCGGGGGAGTATACCCAGTATCACGGCGGTACCGTGGAGGCGGGTCTTGGCGCCATCACCACCCTGCTCAACCGGGTCAACGAGGTCTACCAGCGTGACGTGGCGGCCGAATTCCAGCTGGCCAGCGGCAACGACACCATCATCTTCACCGACGTGGCGAACGATCCCTTCAACAATGATGACGGCGATATCGATGCCAACATGCAGGTGCAGGCCGATGCCCTGACCAAGGGGCTGGGGGCCTTCGACATCGGCCATGTGGTCAACACCGGTGGCGGCGGCCTGGCGGGGCTGGGCGTACTCTGCACCCCTGACAAATCGGCGGGGATGACGGGCTCCCCCGAGCCGGTGGGGGATGCCTTCTTCATCGACTACGTGGCCCACGAGATCGGTCACCAGTTCGGGGCAGACCACACCTTCAACGGCACCACAGGCAGTTGTGGCGGCGGCAACCGGGAGGCAAGCCAAGCCTGGGAGCCGGGCAGCGGCAGCTCCATCATGGCCTATGCGGGGATCTGCGGAGACGAAGATCTGCAGCCCCACAGCGAGCCCTATTTCCACAGCAAGTCCATCGAGCAGATGCGGGCCCACATGGCCACGGTGCCAAATTGCGGCACCCCGTTGGCGCTGGTCAACAATGCGCCCCAGGTGGCGGCAGGCAATGACTACGTCATCCCCGCCAACACCCCCTTCGTGCTCAAGGGGGCGGGGGCCGATCTTGACAGCGATCCGCTGAATTACACCTGGGAGCAGATCGATCTGGGGACGGAGTCGAGCAGCCCGGCCACCATGGTGGACGACGGCAGCCGCCCGCTGTTCCGTTTCGTGGCGCCGACCAGCGTGCCGGAGCGCACCCTGCCGAGTCTCACCTCCCTGCTCACCAACACCCTGGCGATAGGGGAGGCCTGGCCTGCCACCAACCGGGACCTGAACTTCCGCCTCACGGCGCGGGACGGCAAGGGCGGTGTCGCCAGCGATGACATGAAGATCCAGGTGGTCAACACCGGCAAGGTCTTTGCCCTGACCAGCCCGGTGGTGACCCCCCTGGGGGCGGGCAAGACGCAGACCATCAGTTGGGAAGTGGCCGGCACCAATGCCGCCCCCATCAACTGCAGCAAGGTGGATCTCTTCATGACCCGGGACGAGGGGGCAAACTGGACTTCCCTTGCCAGCGGCAAACCCAACTCGGGCTCGGCGAGCGTCACCATCCCGGCGGGCCAGGATGGCACTGCCCGCTTGAAGGTGGCGTGCAGCGACAACATCTTCTTCGCCATCAGTCCCCTCAAGCTCTCGGTCACCCAGCGCGGTGAAGAGGGGGGAAGCGGTGGCGGCGGTGCCCTCGGCTTCTGGACCCTGGCCCTGGCGTTGCTGGGCTGGCAGCGGAGGCGGGCATGAGACTGGCCGGGGTGCTGCTGCTCACCCTGCTCGGTGGTTGTCAGGCCGATGCAGACACCCTGGAACAGGCGGTCAGCGCCAGCCTTGCCAGGCAGGATTACCGGCTGATCGTGCGGGCCGGGCGCGGCGAGGTGGCGCCCGGGATCGCGGCGGATCAGCAGGCGGCGGCCAAGGCGCGCTGCGGCGTGCGCTATCTCGATGGATTCGGGGATGTCATCAAGCCGGATCAGAAGGAGGCCCATGCCAGGCTGAGCGCCTATGCGGCGGACTACAACCGGCGCATGCTGGCCCATTGCCCGCCGGTTGACGGCAAGCAGTAGGCTGACGGTCATCGGCATAAAGAGGGAGGCATGAGCCTCCCTCTTTTTTTGCTCCGCCATTTGGCCGCCCCGAGGCTTGTACCCATGGCGCGCTCGTCGCACAATGCCTGCACCCATCGCCGCACGGGCGGCAGAGAAAGAGAGAAGGAAAATCAAGATGATGGATGTGGCTGATCTGCGTCGCGAATACACCAGGGGTGGACTGCACCGGGCCGATCTGCCGGCCGAGCCCCTCGCCCTGTTCGAGAAGTGGCTGGCCCAGGCGTGCGAGGCCAAACTGACCGATCCCACCGCCATGGTGGTGGGCACCGTGGATGCCGATGGCCAGCCCTGGCAGCGCACCGTGCTGCTCAAGCACTACGATGCCGAAGGCATGGTGTTCTACACCAACATGGGCAGCCGCAAGGCGCATCAGCTGGAGGGCAACCCCCGTATCAGCCTGCTCTTCCCCTGGCATACCCTGGACAGACAGGTACACGTGACCGGCCGGGTGGAGAAGATGAGCACCTTCGAGGTGATGAAGTATTTCCACAGCCGTCCCAAGGACAGCCAGATCGCCGCCTGGGTCTCCAAACAGTCGACCCGCATCTCGGCCCGTGGCGTGCTGGAGGCCAAGTTCCTCGAACTCAAACAGAAGTTTGCCAATGGCGAGGTGCCGCTGCCGAGCTTCTGGGGTGGTTTCCGGGTGCGCATCGACACCGTCGAGTTCTGGCAGGGCGGGGAGCACCGTCTGCACGATCGCTTCTATTACACCCGCGAGGGGGACGGCTGGCACATCGAGCGCCTGGCACCCTGATGAACATCGCCCGGCTCAAGAACTTCACCGAGATAGTGAAGAACAACTTCAACATCTCGGCGACGGCGGAGAAGCTCTATACCTCCCAGCCGACCCTCAGCAAGCAGATGAAGATGCTGGAAGAGGAGCTGGGGCTGGCGCTGTTTACCCGCAAGGGCAAGAACCTGTCGGGCCTGACCCCCATGGGGGAGCAGGTGATGGAGCTGGCCAGGGGAGTGGTGGCCCAGGTGGAGCAAATTGGCCAGCTTTCCCTCGGGGATCAGCTGGCCACCAGCGGGGTGCTGCGCATCGCCACCACCCACACCATGGCCCGCTACAAGCTGCCGGCGGTCATCACCGAATTCTCCCGCCGCTACCCCGAGGTGAGCATCCAGCTGCATCAGGGAGCCCCTGCCCAACTGGCGCAGATGGCGCAAAACGGGGATGTGGAGATGGCCATCGCCACCGAGTCCATGCACCTGTTCGACGAGCTGGCGACCGTGCCCTGCTATCGCTGGGGGCGCAGCGTGGTGGTGCCCCACGGCCATCCGCTGCTGGACTGCCAGCCGCTGGCCATGGCGGATCTGGCCCGGTATCCCCTCATCACCTATGTGTTCGGTTTCACCGGCCGCTCCAAGATGGACAAGGCGTTCGGACGCCATGGCCTCAGCCCCCGCATCGTGCTGACGGCCACCGACAGCGACATCATCAAGCACTATGTGCGCCTGGGGATGGGTGTCGGGGTGATCGCCACCTCGGCGTTCGACGAAGGGGACAGGGAGAGCCTGGTCTGCCTCAACATCGATCATCTGATCGCCTCGAGCGTGGCCCATGTGTGCCTGCGCAGGCACGCCCACCTGCGGGACTACATGTACGACTTCATCCACCTCTATGCCCCCCATGTGAGCCGGGAGACGGTGCAGCTGGCGCTGCTCAACCAGGGAACGCCCGCTCCGTCTGCGACTCTGCCCTGGCTCTGACGCCGAGACATAAAAAAGAGAGGCCGTTGGCCTCTCTTTGCATTGCTATCCCCTTGTACTGACCCCTCAGGCGGCTCGGGTCGCCAGATTGACGAAGATCTGGGCACCGATCAGCAGGCAGTCGTCGTCCAGGTAATAGGGGTTCGCGTGCAGGTAGTTGCAGATCCCCTTGGCCTGATTGCCGCTGCCGAGGAAGAACATGGCCCCCATGCGGCTTGGCGTGGCGTTGATCATGTAGCTGAAGTCCTCGCTGCCGGTCATGGGCTGGCCCTTTGCGTTGATCCCGTCGCTGGACAACACATCCGAGGCGGCTTGTTGCAGGCGCTCGCAGGCCTGGGGGTGGTTCTCCACCGCCGGGTAGCCGGCATGGACCATGGTGGTCTTGAAGCCGCGCAGCTCGCTCTGGGCGATGATGTCCCTGAAGCTGTTTTTCAGGATCTGGTCGGTTTCGGCATCCATGGCGCGGATGGTGCCACGGGCCTGCACATGATCGGCGATGGCGTTGGGAATGGTGCCGCCGTTGATCATGCCGCAACCAAAGACCGCCGGGCTGAACGGGCTGGTGCGCTTGGCGACGATGTAGTCCATGTCCTCGATGATCCGCACCGCCTCCCGGATGGCATCCAGCCCCTTGTGGGGGGTGGAGCCGTGGGCGGAGATGCCGTGCACATCGAGCGTCCAGGCCGACCCCCAGGAGGACATGACCCCCTGGTTGAACTTGATGGTGCCCGTCTCCATGGCGCCGTCGTTGTGCAGGGCATAGACCTCGTCCACCCCCTTCATGCAGCCAAGCTCCACCATCTTTTCGGCACCGGGGACGCGCATGTCCTCTTCCGCCATCTGGAAGATGAAGCGGACGTTGTACCGCAGGCGATCGCGGTTGGCGGCCAGAAACCTGGCGGCGGTCAGAGCGATCGCCATGTGGGAGTCGTGGCCGCAGTTGTGGGCCATCCCCTCATGGGTGGATTTGAACGCCACCTCGCTCATGTCGTGCATCTCCAGGCCATCCATGTCGGCACGAAAGGCAATGGTGGGCAGGGCGGGGTCGACCGCCAGATCCCCGTGAAAACCGGTGAAGCCGGGATACAGGGTGATCCTGTAGCCGAACTCTTCCATCAACCCACGGCAGTAGGCAGAGGTCTTGAACTCGGCCCCGGAGTATTCCGGGATGCGGTGCAGGTGGTGGCGCACTTCGTAGCTGAAGTCGCGCAGGGCCAACAGGTCAGGTTCGATATGGTAGTGGTTCATCAGATGATCCCTTGAATGGAGAAACCGAGCTGGGCAACCAGGGAGGCGCCAAAGAAGCAGCAGGTGGAGACGATCATGAAGATGAGGATCACCTTCCACGACATCTTCTTGAGTTCTTCGAGCTGACCGCCCACCGAGAGGCCGGCGAAGGCCAGGAGCGGCACGCAGCAGGAGAGGAAGGAGATCTTGGCCACGGCATCGATGAAGAGGCCGCGTACAGGGGTCTCGGGCAGGCAGATGAGAATGCCGATGATGGTGGCATAGGCAAAGGCCGGCAGGGAGGAGGGCAGGTAGCGCTTGGTCACCAGAGAGGCGAACACCACCAGGGACATGGCGACGAAGCTGTCCCCCATCTGCCACAGCGGCAGGCCCGAGGTCAGGGTCTGGGTGAACATGGCCAGCAGGATCGCCAGGAAGACGAAGCGCATATCCATCACGATGCTTTTCATGCTTTCTCTCCTTTGGCGGTCAGGGCATAGATTTTTTCAGCGAGCGGCAGACCCAGATAGGTGAGGGAGAGCGCTCCCAGGGCCGACGAGAGCAGGTTCGAGGCGGCGGCGATGCTGAGCACCTGCTGGGCCATCGCCTCGTCCAGGCCGTTGATGAGGGCACCGGAGGCGGCGCTCAGCATGGAGCCGGATCCCACGCCGGACCCGGCGGCCAGGGCCAGGGGATGCAGCCCCGTGAGGGGGGCGATGCTGCCGAGCACGCTGAACCAGAGGGTGCCGATGACGGAGCCGCACAGGTAGATGGCGAGCACGCCGATGTACTCCTGGGAGCCGGTGCCGAACTTGCCCTGGATCACCGCGACCGAGGGTTCACGGCTGATGGAGGAGCATGCCCCGATGGCGCGGCGGCCAAAGCCGAACTTCACCGCCAGCGGAATGGCGATGAGGATGGGCAGGAGGTTGCCTATTTCCTGCAGGAAGAGCGGCACGCCGACGCTCAGGATCATCTTGAGGTTGGGGATGATCATGCCCGCATACTGGGTCCCGAGGATCAGCAGGCTGAAACCCACCATCTTGCCGCAGAAGCCCTCTTCTCGCTCGGTGAAGAGCCTCTTCCAGCCGGGAATGCGATCCTTGACGGGCTTGGCGGAGACGATCATGCCGATGATGACGGCAAAGAGCATGGGCAGGATGGGGATGATGGCGATGCCGAGTCTGATCTCCTGCTTCCCGATGAGGGATTGGGCCACGAAGATCAGCAGGGCGGTCGCCAGGGTACTGACTACTACCGTTTTGAGTGGGCTGGTTGGCTGCATAGTGTGTTCTCTTGTTATCCGTTGTCCTTCATGGGCGTCTTTGGTCGCGCCATGATGGGGGCATGATAGGAAGCGAGGAGGGGAAGGAATGTGACCGCCATCAAGTCAGCCATATGGCATTTTTTCATGGGGTATGCCGTTTAACCATGATAAACATATGGTTTAACAACTCATTGGTAGCTGCTTATGCTGCCTCAGACAGGAGTGTGGTGCCGCCCGGGCACCCGGTGCCTGATCCGGGGGGCGGATGTGGGGGAAGGAATGGATCTGTATATCGAGGGTGCGCTCTGGCGCCCCTCCTGGCAAGCGGCGTTGCAGGCCTGGCAGCACCAGGGAAACCGCTGGTGGCTGCTGCTTGGCAAAGGGGAGGCGAGGGAGATGGCACCCTGGTCGGTCAGCCCGCCAGATGGCATTCTCCGTGCCCGCGACCTGCTTGCCGCCTGGCTGGGGGAGGCAGCCTCCTCGCTGATGGCGACACAGCCGGACCGGCAGATCCTGATCGCTGCCTCCGGCTCCCTGCTGACCCTGGCCAGAGAGAGCGGCCTGCTCACCCTGGGGCCCGCGGGGGCGGATCATCGCCTCGGTGCCGATGACGACCTCGGGGTTGCCCTGCAACGCCTGCTTGCCCGCCGCCTGATGACCCCGGTGCTGCGCGAGCCTGGCGGGCAGGACGCGCTGGTGCTGCGCCCCCTGCTGCCCGGCGATGAGAGCGCCATCCTGCGTTATTGTTCGGATGCGGCGCTCGCCCGCTATACCCTCAACATCCCCCACCCCTATTCGCCGGAGGCGGCGCGGGACTTGCTTGCCCTGAGCGGGCGCAAGGCTGCTCTCGGGCTGGGATGCACCTGGGCCCTGACTCTGCCCCAGGGGCGTGAAGACGAGCCCGCTCCCCTGGTCGGCTCTCTCTCCCTGCACTGGCACGGGGAGCTGGCATGGTGGGTCGGCGTGCCCTGGCAGAACAGGGGGCTGGCCACCCGGGCCGCGAGCCTAGTCAGGGCGTTTGCCTTCGAGCAGTGGCACCTGCCTGCCCTCACCGCCCGCCACATGCCGGGCAACCTCGCCTCAGGCCGGGTGATGGAAAAGACTGGCATGCACCATGACGGGCGTCGGCCAGATCCGGCCGATGGCGCCCTCGAGCTCGATCACTGGCGGCTGGATCGCCCGGCGCGCCTGACGGATGCACGCAAAGAGGCGCTGGCCCCCTGGCTGGATGACGAGGAGGTGGTCGTGGCCATACTGCACGGTGAGGGGGTGGCACTTTTCATGGCGGGGGAGGCGACAGGGGGCGAGCAGACACTCAGCGGGCTGACGGTGCGGCGCTATCCCCAGGCCATGCTGGCGCCAGAGGCGCCCGGGGTGCAGGCTCATGGTGGTGGCGCCCTGCTCAAGGAGTGCGGGGATCTGGGCCTCGCCTATCTGCGGCGATTGCGACAGCCTGACGACGGACGCTGATGGCTTGCCCAGGGGCGGTCATCGCGAAGCCTGGTGCGGGGTCTGTCAGGCGTTTTCCTGAGTCCGTCCTCCCATTTTCAGACAAAGGCAGTGAAGAGGCGCCCCACTTCTGTGGAATAATGGCCGCCCTGCTGTACGAGGAGTAACGCTGTATGTTGAGAACCGAGCGTCCCGGTGACATGCTGCCAGTCTATGAGCTGGTGAGTGCCGCCTTTGGTCGTCCCGACGAGGCCGAACTGGTCAACCGCCTGCGAGAATGTGGGGCTGCCGTGGTCACCATGGTCGAGGAGGAAGAGTACGAGTTCATGGGGCACCTGATGCTGAGCCCGATCACCATTGAGGGACAGGAAGGGCCCTGGCTGGGACTGGCACCCGTGGCCGTGCATCCCGACTGGCAGGGGCAGGGCATTGGCTCGGATCTGGTGCGGGAAGGGCTGGACACGGCACTGGAGATGGACTGGAAGGCAGTGGTGGTGCTCGGGGATCCCGCCTACTACGCCCGTTTCGGGTTTCGGCCTGCCAGCGACTTCGGCCTGCACTGCATCTACGAGGTGCCGACGGAGTGTTTCATGGCGATGGAGTTGCAACCCGGCGGGCTCGACGGGGTAAGGGGCGAGGTGCTCTATCACCCCCTGTTCGATGAAGAGCCGGTGGAGTGACCGCCTGCCTATCCATGAAAAAGGACCCTGAGCGGGTCCTTTTTCGTGCCATGCCCATCGCTTGAACGGACGTCACTGGGCCAGGGATTTCAGCTGCTGCTTGCCCGGCGGGTTGTTCCAGTCGATGGGGCCGTGGGTGAAACGGTACTGAAGCCTTGGCAGACTCAGTTCCAGCCACTCCTCCCGGAAGTAGGCATAGCCCTGGTCCCAGTCCGGATCCTGCGCCCAGCCGGTTTGCAGGAAGTGGAGCCGGGTGCCCTGGCCCTCCGGCACGAAGCGCAGGCTGACCTGGGTCTTCTGCTGACGAATGTGGGGAAACTGGGGAGGGAAATTCCAGCTGAAGCTGAGCAGATCATGGGGCATGACCGCCATCACCCGGCACCCTTCGCTGCCACGCTCGCCGAGGGGAGCATCGGGTCTGAAATAGATCTCGAACGGTCCGTTGGGTTCCGGGACCATGAGGCACTCCGGCGCCAGAAAACTGCGCAGCCCGCTCTCCGTGGTCCAGGCCCGCCAGACATCGTCAATGTGGGCGGGTACCAGAATACTGCCTTCAATTTGCTTGTTATCCATAAATCAGTGAACCTCAAACCAGTCATGGACGGGACCTCGGCAGTATAGCCCCTGAGGCGATAAAATAGGCAGCCCTGTGTCACACGGTTACGTATTCAAGAGGGTCCACATTGCCGATTTGACAGCACGGCGGGATCCATCGAGAGTGGGAAGCGACAAGCACGCAACGCAAGGATGGTGTCATGATCAGAATGATGACGGAAGCTGACGAGCCCATGCTGGCGCAGCTCTTCCTCAAGGGAAGGCGCCAGGCCTTCCATTGGGTTGATCCCGCCCTGTTCCGGCTCGAGGATTTTGCCGAGCAGACCCGGGGCGAGGAGATCTGGGTGGCGGAGAAAGGGGGCAGCCCGTGCGGATTCGTCTCCATCTGGGGGGCCGAGAGCTTCGTGCATCATCTCTACGTGGTGGCGGACTGGCATGGGCAGGGCATGGGGCGGGCCTTGCTTGCCGCCGGCTTGGCCGGATACCCTTCCCCGGCCTCCCTCAAGGTGGCCATGCGCAACACCACGGCGATGGCTTTCTATCATCGCCTGGGCTGGGAGAACACCGAAGAGACGGGTCATTGCGACATCACGGGGCCCTGGCGCAGGCTGGTGCTGACGCCCGATGACGCAGGGGAATAAGCCGCTGGCAGACTGCGGCAACCGCACCGCATATTCATCTCCAGCCCTGGCAGGGCATAAAAAGCCACTTCGCGGGAAGTGGCTCTTCAACACATCCGGGGGAGGGCAGACCTTCCCTCGCTCAACCGATGATCACAGGGCCGCCACGGCCTCTCTTACCAGGGCGGCCAGCTCTTCCCACCTGCCCTCGTCGATGAGCTTGGCCGGCACCATCCAGGTGCCGCCGCAGGCGATCACGGCATTCAGCCCCAGATACTCCTTCAGATTGGCCGGCGTCACGCCGCCGGTGGGCATGAAGCGCACCGGATAGACGGCGCCCAGGGCCTTGAGCATGGCGGTGCCGCCAGACTGCTCGGCCGGGAAGAACTTGAGGTGGCGAAGCCCCATCTCCATGGCCTGCTCCACCAGGCTGGGGTTGTTGACCCCGGGGATGATGGTGACGTCCTTGTCCAGACAGTACTGCACCGTGGTCGGGTTAAAGCCGGGGCTGACGATGAAGTCGGCGCCCGCCGCAACGGCCGCATCCACCTGCTCGCGGTTGAGCACGGTGCCGGCCCCGATCAGCAGATCCGGGTAGGCCGCGCGCATCTGGCGGATGGCCTCGGCGGCGGCGGGGGTGCGGAAGGTCACCTCGGCGGCGGGCAGGCCATTTTCCACCAGCACCCGGGCGAGAGGGACGGCCTGGGCAGCATCTTTCAGCGCGATGACGGGGATCACCTTGAGGGCTTCGAGGCGGGCGATGAGATCAGACATGGTGCGTTTCCTTGAGTGATGGCATGTGGGAGGGGGGAATGATGGCCCCCGGATACTGGATGACGGCCGCCGCCAGGCGGTGGCCTGCCCGGGCGGCGTCGGTGACGTCGGCCCCTTGCAGGCGTGCGGCGAGATAACCGGCGCTGAAGGAGTCGCCCGCCGCCGTGGTGTCGATCACCTGTTCGGCGGACAACCGCAGGGCGGCGATTTCGATCCGCTGCGCTGCCGTGACCACCAGGCAAGGCTCAGAGCCGCGCTTGACGACGATCTCGCCCACCCCGAAGCCCTGGCTGCGGGCGAGGCAGGTTTCGACCTCCGCGTCGCCCCAGAGTGCCTGCTCGTCATCCAGGGTCAGCAGGGCGATGTCCGCCAGGCGCAGGATGGCGGTGTAGGCCTCTTTGGCGGTCTCCTTGTCTTGCCAGAGGCGGGGGCGGTAGTTGTTGTCAAAGGCAATTCTGGCCCCCCGGGCGCGCGCTGCGGCGAGTCCTTCCAGCAGGCGCTGGCGCGAGGCGGGCGGCAGTATGGCCAGGCTGATGCCGCTCACGTAGACAAGATCGCACTGGCTCAGGGCGGCGAGAATGGCCTCGCCCTCGGGTTGCGCCAGCCAGTAGCGGGCGGCGGCGTCGCTGCGCCAGTAGGTGAACGAGCGCTCGCCGTCGGCCGCGGTGTCGATGAGATAGAGACCAGGGGCCTTGTCTGCCAGGCGCAGCACCCAGTCGGTGTGGATGCCCTCTTGCTGCCAGGCGGCCAGCATCTGGCTGCTGAACCCGTCCTGGCCGAGGGCTGTGACATAGTGCACCGCGAACGCCTGGCTCCCCAGGCGGGCGAGATAGAGGGCGGTGTTGAGGGTGTCGCCCCCGAAACCTTGTGCCAGCAGGCCTTGCCCGGCTCGGCGCAGCTCCACCATGCATTCGCCGATGACGGCTATCTGTCGGGTCATGGTTTCGACTCCTTGCAATCGTTACAGGGGGTTCGCCAGGGGATGACGCCACATGCGATACATGGTGTGGCAGTTGACGAACAGGAAGGTGGTCTCAATCAGGCTGCCGCCGATGGAGCCGATCAGTATGTTGTGGCTGGTCCAGCACAGGCCGCCCGCCAGCATGCACAGCCGCAGCGCCAGCCCGCGGGCCCGGAACAGGCCCCAGGTGCCGATGGTGGTGCCGATGATGGGGAGCCACTGCACCGCACTGGTGATCCCGGGGATGCCCAGTACCCACACCAGCACGAGGAAGAAGAGCATCACCCAGGGGTTGCGGGTGCGCCCCGAGGCGATGGTGCGACCACAGCTGAGGGCGGCGCTGAGAGCCGCCGTGCTGGCACCCATTAGCAGGAAGTGGACCGCGATGGCTCCCTGGTAGAGACACAGCCGCCAGCGAAAGCGGCTGTCATCCTGTTGCAGGAAGGCGCTCACCCCGACCAGCATGGCGGCAAGGCCGATGCCTTGCGCCAGGGGCTGCTGTTCAATCAGGGTCCAGACCGGTTGCAGCCAGCCAAGCTCGAGACTCACAGGGTGACACCACTCTTGAAGATGGCCAGCTCCCGGAAGTCGTTGCGCTCGTTGCAGGTCGGCTTGCCGTTGGCGATATCGACGATGAGGTCGATGAACTGGGCGAGCAGACTGCTCATGGGGGTGCCCTCAATCAGGGTGCCGGCGTTGAAGTCGATCCAGTGTGGCTTGCGCCTGGCCAGATCGCTGTTGGTGGCAAGCTTGACCGTGGGGGCCGGGCCACCGTAAGGAGTGCCGCGCCCGGTACTGAACAGCACCATGTGGCAGCCTGCGCCGGCCAGGGCGCTGGTGGCGACGGCGTCGTTGCCCGGGGCGCTCAGCAGGTTCAGCCCGGGGCGCTGCAAGCGGGCGCCGTAGGGCAGCACGTCCACCACCTGGCTGTGCCCCGCCTTCTGGGTGCAGCCGAGGGACTTCTCCTCCAGGGTCGAGATGCCGCCCGCCTTGTTGCCGGGGGAGGGGTTCTCGTAGATGGGCTGCTGGTGGTCGATGAAGTACTGCTTGAAGTCGTTGACCATCTGCACCGTCTTGTCGAAGGTCTGCTCGTCCTGGCAACGGGACATCAGGATGCGCTCGGCGCCAAACATCTCCGGCACCTCGGTCAGCACCGAGCTGCCCCCGTGCTGGATCACGTAGTCGGAGAAGCAGCCGAGCAGCGGATTGGCGGTGATGCCGGAGAGGCCGTCCGAGCCGCCGCACTCCAGCCCGAATTTGAGCTCGCCGAGCCGACCGGGTTGGCGCCTGTCTTGCTGCATCTGCGCGAGCAGCTCGCGCAGCAGTCCCAGCCCGTGCTCCACCTCGTCATCGTGCTGCTGGCACACCATGAAGCGCACCCGGGCGGCATCGATCGGGCCCAGGGTCTCCCTGAAGGCGGCGATCTGGTTGTTCTCGCAGCCCAGCCCCACCACCAGAACCCCCCCCGAGTTGGGGTGGTGCACCAGGTTTTGCAGCAGGGTGCGGGTGTTGAGGTGATCCTGACCGAGTTGGGAGCAGCCGTACTGGTGGCCGAACAGATGCACCCCGTCAATGGCGCCGAGATCGGTGTCGCGCTCGAGCTGTTGCTTCATCTGTTTGGCGAGGGCGTTGACGCAGCCCACGGTGGGCAGGATCCACAGCTCGTTGCGAATGCCGACCTGGCCGTCGTGGCGGCGGTAGACCTGGATCTCCCGGTCCGGCAGCGCGGTGCTGACGTCGATGAGCTCCGGCTGGTAGCTGTACTCGTCGAGATCGCTGAGGTTGGTGGCCAGGTTGTGGTGATGGATATGTTCTCCCGCCGCGATGGCGCGGGTGGCGTGGCCGATGGGCAGACCGTACTTGATGATCTGATCCCCTTCAAAGAGGGCCACCAGCGCCAGCTTGTGGCCGCGGGGGAGGGGGTCGCTCAGGGTGAAGGAAACACCTTCGTGCGCTATCTGCTCGCCAGCGGCGAGCTCTCTCAGGGTCACCAGCACATTGTCGGAGGGGTGGATGCGAATCACGGCTTGCATGGTCACTCCTTAGCAGCAGGCGGCCAGCGCCGCGCGCAGGCCCTGCTCGCGGATCCGGGTCAGGCAGAGATCTACCCGCTCGACCAAGCCGGGCACCTCGCACAGGGACTGGCCCCAGTGGGCCTCCTGCCCGAGCACCTCTTGCACCAGGGCGCGCTGGGGGATCTCGCCGCGCTCCACCGCAGGCCAGAGGCGGGCGTAGGCGTCGAGCCAGGGTTGATCGTCCTGCAGCGGATAGGCGTGTCCGTTGCGCTCCCCGCGATAGAAGGCGAGCAGGGCGGCGAGGGCAAAGCTCAGGCGCGGCGCCAGGGTGCCCTGCTGCTGTTGATAGGTCAGCAACTGCGGCAGCAAACGGGTGCGGAACTTGGTCATGCCGTTCAGGGCGATGGAGAGCAACTGGTGCTTGATGAAGGGGTTGCGAAAGCGCCCCTGCACGTCGCGGGCGAAGGAGAGCAGCTCTTCTTGCGGCAGGCTCAAGGTCGGCACTATCTCATCGCGCATGATGCGCTCGACGAACTCGCCAATCTCCTCGTCGGCCATGGCCTCGCCCACCGTGTCGAGCCCGGCCAGGAAGGCGACCGGTACCAGGGCGGTGTGGGCGCCGTTGAGGATGGCGACCTTGCGCTCCTTGTAGGGCTTGATGTCGTCGACGATGAGGATGTTGAGTGCCTGCCCGGCGGGCAGCTGATCGAGGCAGAGGGCGCTCGCCAGCCATGCAGGCCCCTGGATCACCAGCAGGTAGAAGTGCTCGGCGGTGACCACGAACTGATCCTGATAGCCAAATTGCGCCTGCAGCTCGGCGTGCTCGTCCCGGGGGAAGCCGGTGACGATGCGATCCACCAGGGTGGAGCAGAAGGTGTTGTGTTCGCGCAGCCAGGTCTGGAAGGCCTCTGGCAACTGCCACTGGGCGGCGTAGCGCAGCACCAGCTCGCGCAGGGCGTCGCCGTTGTAGTCGATGAGCTCGCACGGCAGCAGCACCCAGCCCTTGTCGGCGGCGCCGTCAAAGTGACTGAAGCGCTCGAACAGCAAGCGGGTCAGCTTGGCCGGGAAGCTCGCGGGCGGAGTGTCGTCGAACTGGTCGTCGGCGTGATAGCTGATCCCGGCTTCCGTGGTGTTGGAGAAGAGGAAGCGGATATCCGGGTTGCGCGCCAGTGCCAGCACCTCGTCGAACTGGCGATAGCAGCTCAGTTCGCGGTTGACGCTGCGGATCAGGCGCTGGGTGCTGATGGCCTTGCCGGACTCGTCCAGCCCGCGGATGACGGTGGTGTAGAGGCCGTCCTGAGTGCTCAGGCTGGGGGGAACGTCGCTGTCGATGGGGCGCACTATGACCACGCCGGCGTCGAGGCGGGTGTGCTCGTTGAGCAGGTCCAGCTGCCAGTCGATGAAGGCGCGCAGGAAATTCCCCTCGCCAAACTGGATCACGCGGTCCGGATATTGGGCCCCCGGGAAGGCATCACGATTCAGGCGTTGCATCTTGTTGTGGTCCTCATGGGGCTGTGCCCCTGTGGCGGATATGGATGATGGGCGCGGTTTGACCCATGGAATGGTCCGCTCCGGCGGCGGGACATGCCCGCCGCCTCATTTTTTATTTCTGGTCAGTTCAGCTCGATGGCGAAGTAGTCGCGGGCGTTGTGGAAGCTGATGTTCTCCACCATCTGGCCCAGCAGCGCGAGATCGGCCGGGGCCTCACCGTCCGCGACCCAGTGCCCGATCATGCGGCACAGGATGCGGCGGAAGTATTCGTGACGGGTGTAGGAGAGGAAGCTGCGGCTGTCGGTCAGCATGCCGACGAAGCGACTGAGCAGGCCGAGCTGGGCGAGCTGGGTCATCTGGCGCTCCATGCCATCCTTCTGATCGTTGAACCACCAGCCCGAGCCGAACTGCATCTTGCCGGGAAGGTTGTCCCCCTGGAAGTTGCCGATCATGGTGCCGAGCACCTCGTTGTCCCTCGGGTTCAGGCAGTAGAGGATGGTCTTGGGCAGCGTCCCTTGCGCGTCCTGGGCGTCGAGCAGGCGGGAGAGCGCCTTGGCCACGGGAGCGTCGTGGATGGAGTCAAAGCCGGTGTCCGGCCCCAGGGTCAGCAGGCGGCGGCTGTTGTTGTTGCGCAGCGCCCCGATGTGGTACTGCTGCACCCAGCCGCGCCGGTGGTATTCGCCCGCCAGATAGAGCAGCACGGCGGTCTTGAAGGCGGCCACATCGGCGCTCTCCAGTACGGCGCCCCCCAGACGTCGAGTCAGCATGGCGTCGAGCGCCTGTTCGCCGGCCTGGCCGAAGGGCACTTCGTCCAGGGCATGGTCGGCAATCTTGCAGCCGTGTGCGGCGAAGTGATCCAGCCGCACGCCGAGGGCCCGGGTCAGATCGGCAAAGGTGCGGATCTGGATGTCGCTGACCCGGCCGAGTTCGGCCAGATAGTCCGCAAAGCCATGGGCGTCGATGTTGAACGCCTTGTCCGGACGCCAGCTCGGCAGCACCTTGATGTCGAAGCCGCCGTCGGCCGCGATGGCGGCGTGGTGGCGCAGATCGTCGACGGGATCGTCCGTGGTGCCCACCATCTTGACGTTCATCTGTTTCATGATGCCGCGGGCCGAGAAGTCGGGCTGGGCCAGCTTGTCGTTGCACTGGTGCCAGATGGCCTGTGCGGTCTGCGGCCCCAGCAGCTGGCCCGTGATGCCAAAGGGCCGCTTGAGCTCTAGATGGGTCCAGTGATAGAGGGGGTTGCCGATGGTGTGGGGCACGGTGCGGGCCCAGGCCTCGAACTTGGCGTAGTCGTCGGCATCCCCGGTGCAGAAGCGTTCATCCACTCCGTTTGAGCGCATGGCGCGCCACTTGTAGTGATCCCCCTTGAGCCAGATCTCATACAGGTTGGCGAAGCGGTGATCCTCGGCAATCAGCTGGGGCGGCAGGTGGCAGTGATAGTCGAAGATGGGCTGTCCGGCGGCGAAGCCGTGATAAAGCTGGCGCGAGAATTCGGTATCCAGCAGAAAGTCATCGGTCATGAAGGCGGTCATTCGCTTGCTCCCTACGAGAGTGCTCGGTGAAGTGGAGATAGTTGTTGGACCAATTATTCTCATTGCCAGACATCTCGTCCAGTCACCATATTGAAAAAACACCGGTCGGCTCACAAAATCGTCGAATTAAACCATTTTGAGTCTCAAAGAGGGCCTTCAATGGTGCCTAACAGGGTGAGAAAGAGCGGGAAAGAGGATGAAGAGGCTGGATGAGAGGTTTGTATGACACCTTTTTACTCTTGTGGATGGGGAAAATGTGACCTGCGTTGGGTTTATCACAGCCCATTTGTGGGGGTATGCCGTTTTTGTGATGGTTCTCAATATTCATAGATGTTCTACCAATTACAGTGTGCATCACAAAGATGTAGGACATTAAGACTGACTCCTCAGGGAAGAGGTCTAGCAGATAAACGCACACACTTGAGGTCCCGCTCCAATGAAAATGAAAACCATCGCCGCCGCCATCCTGATGGCCGCCCCCCTGGCCCTGACAGCCTTCTCTTCCCATGCCATGGAGAGAGTGACGCTGAAGCTGGCCCATAATCTGGACACCAACCATGTGGTACACCAGGCGCTGGCCCAGATGGCCAAGGAGATCAGCACCGCCTCCGACGGCAAGATGAAGCTGCGCATCTACCCGGGTGGCCAGATGGGCGGTCCCCGTGAGACCCTGGAGTTGCTGCAAAACGGCGCCCTGGACATGACCAAGGCCAGTGCCAGCGAGATGGAACCCTTCTCGCCCGCCTTCTCCATCTTCAGCCTGCCTTACCTGTTCAAGGATCAGGCCCACTTCAACAAGGTTATTTACGGCCCCGTGGGCGAATCCATGATGGCCCAGACCCGTGACAAGGGCTTCGTTTCCATCGCCGCCTACGTGGCGGGGACCCGCAGCTTCTACGCCAACAAGCCTATTCACACCCCGGCCGACATGAAGGGGATGAAGATCCGGGTGGTCGCGACCCCCACCACCATCAAGCTGATCGAACTGCTGGGTGCGGCCCCGGCCCCGATCCCCTTCGGTGAGGTCTACACCGCACTGCAGCAAGGGGTCATCGACGGCGCCGAGAACAACGAGCCCTCCTACGTGCAGACTCGTCATGTCGAGGTGGCCAAGTTCTACGCCGAAGATCAGCACACTTCTGTGCCCGATTTCCTGGTGATCTCGAGCAAGGTGCTGGACAAGCTTTCCGACGAACAGAAGGCCATCCTCACCACTGCCGCCAAGCACTCGGAAACCTACGAACAGGAGCTGTGGGACAAGGAGGTCGCGGCATCTCGCAAGCAGGCGACCGACGCGGGGGCCACCTTCATCCAGGTCGACAAGGAGGCTTTCCGCACTGCGCTGGCCCCCCTGTATGACGATTTCCGCAAGGATCCGGTACGCGGTGAGTGGCTCACCAAGATCGAGAATGAAGCCGGTCAGTAATCATGAGGGGAGGGCGACGAGATCGCCCTCCCGGGAGAACCGCAATGCGTCTTGAAAAGTTCAAGCAACCCATCGACAGGTTGCTCGCCGGGTTTACCGTCGCCGTGATGGCCATGCTGGTAGTCTGCGTGGTCTGGCAGGTGTTCAGTCGCTACGTGCTGGCACAGCCGAGCACCATGACCGACGAGATAGCCCGCTTCAGCATGATCTGGGTGGGATTGCTGGGAGCGGCCTACGCCACCGGCAAGCGTCGCCACCTCAGCATCGACCTGTTCGTTTCCGACCTCAAGGGAGGGCGCAAGCTCGCCAACCAGCTGTTCGTGGATCTCTGCGTGCTGCTGTTTTCCAGCGGCGCCATGGTGTGGGGCGGCCTGACTCTGGTGACCAAGGTCTACAGCACCGGCCAGGTCTCCCCGGCCATGCAACTGCCGATGGCCTATGTCTACGCCGTGCTGCCCCTGAGCGGCCTCATCATCAGTTATTACTGTGTGCTCTTCATGCTGGAGACCCTGCTCGACAGTCTGGCGCCCACCCCCGATCTTGCCCCCTCAGAGGAGAACATCTGATGGATTGGACCATAGCCCTGGTCATGTTCGGCTCCTTCTTCGTGTTGGTGTTCGCGGGCGTGCCCATCTCTTTCTCCATCGGCCTGGCGACCCTGGCCTCCGGCATGATGATGCTGCCGATGGAAACCATCCTTGCGGTGGTCGGCCAGAAGATGGCCACCGGCCTCGACAGCTTCTCCCTGCTGGCGATCCCCTTCTTCATCCTGGCGGGGACCCTGATGAACTGCGGCGGTATCGCCCAGCGGCTCATCAACTTCTCCCAGGTGCTGGTGGGCCGCATGCCGGGCTCGCTCGGCCACGTGAATGTCATGGCCAACATGCTGTTCGGCTCCATCTCGGGGTCGGCGGTGGCAGCCGCGGCCGCGGTGGGTGGCACCATGGCCCCCATGCAGAAGAAGTCCGGCTATGATCCGGCCTATTCGGCGGCCATCAACGTGACCTCCTGCATCACGGGTCTGCTGATCCCGCCCTCCAACGTGCTCATCATCTATGCCCTGACCGCCGGCGGCATCTCGGTGGCCACCCTGTTCATGGCCGGTTACGTCCCCGGCATCCTGATGGGGCTCAGCATCATGGCCGTGGGAGCCATCATCGCCAAGCGCCGTGGCTACCCGGTTGCGGAGCGACCCTCCTTTGCCATGGTGATGCGCGCCTTCTGGGATGCCATCCCCAGCCTGCTGCTGGTGGTGGTGGTCATGGGCGGGATCCTGGGGGGCATCTTCACCGCCACCGAAGCCTCCGCCATCGCCGTGGTCTACACCTTCGTGCTCTCGGTGCTCATCTACCGCGAAGTGAAGTTCAAGGATCTGCCGGCCATCATGCTGGACTCGGTCATCACCACCGCCATCGTGCTGCTGCTGATCGGCATCTCGGTGGGCATGTCCTGGGCCATGACCAATGCGGACATCCCCTACACCATCAGTGACGCCTTGATGAATGTCTCCGATAACCCTCTGGTCATCCTGCTCATCATCAACGTGATCCTGCTCATCGTGGGCGTCTTCATGGACATGACTCCGGCGGTGCTGATCTTCACCCCGATCTTCCTGCCCATCGTCACCGAGCTCGGCATGGATCCGGTCCACTTCGGCATCATGATGATCTTCAACCTCTGCATCGGGCTCTGTACACCGCCGGTGGGCAGTGCGTTGTTTGTGGGGTGTTCGGTCTCGGGGGTCAAGCTGCAGGCCCTGATCCGGCCCATGCTGCCCTTCTTCTTCGTCTTGCTGCTGAGCCTGATGGCGGTGACCTACATACCGTCACTCAGTCTCTTCCTGCCGGGACTGTTTGGCATGCACTGAGTCATGAGAGAACAAGTGAGCCCAGGGCTCACTTGTTCATTTTCATGTAAATTGGTATAACAAGTTACCGTATCCGGGTGACAGTCCCGGCACTTGAATAGTATGAGGCTGGGGTGTGAGTGAGATGAATATGGACTTGGTTGAATCAAAGCGTCTCTATCAGAAAGTCGCCGCCGAGCTGAAACAACGCATTGCCAGCCAGCGTTATCAAGTTGGCGAGCGTCTGCCGGCCGAGCGGCTGATTGCCGAGGAGATGGACGTGAGTCGCACCGTGGTGCGCGAAGCCATCATCATGCTGGAAGTGGAAGGGCTGGTGGCGGTGCAGAAAGGGTCCGGGATCCACGTGATCGCCCGGGAGAGCCAGTATGCCGAAGCGACTCCCACCCTGGATGACGCCCTGTTGACGGCGGGCCCCTTCGAGCTGCTGCAAGCCAGGCAACTGCTGGAGAGCAACATCGCCGAGTTTGCCGCGACCCAGGTGACCAAGCAGGACATCATGGAGCTGCTGAAGATCCAGGCCCTGGCCCGCAAGGAGGATCGTGCCCGCGATTCGGAGTGGGACAAGCAGTTCCATATCCAGGTGGCCAAGGCGACCCAGAACTCCGTGCTGGTGATCCTGACCGAGCAGCTCTGGCTGCATCGCGAGCGCAACCCCTACTGGCGCAAGCTCCACGAGCATATCGACGACAAGGCTATCTCCAGCTGGTGCGACGATCACGACCAGATCCTCAAGGCCCTGATGCGCAAGGATCCGCAGGCGGCCAAGCTGGCCATGTGGCAGCACCTGGAGAACACCAAGCAGATGCTCTTCCAGGCCACCATCTTCGATGACGAAATGGAGGATGACCGCTACCTCTTCTCCGAAAATCCCGTCGTTCATCTGACCCAGCATTCCACTGCCAACGGCTAGTGGAAGGTTCTCGGGGGCGAATCCTCGAGGCTGTTTCAACCCCATGGAGGCGCTGGGCTGATGGCGTGGCCCAGAGCTCCCGGGCAAATTGCCGTTCCACTCGCCGGTTTTTGCTGGCCGCATCACCTGGATGCTGGCCCATGTCAAATGCAGTAACGACCCGCAGAGCCTTTGGCCCTTGGTCTGGAGATGCACAGCACTCGCGGGGCGGATACAACCTCTGAAGGCGAGAAAAAGGATACAAAAAGGGCCACTTCTTGCGAAGTGGCCCTTTCCAAACGTTTGGTGGAGCTGGGGGGATTTGAACCCCCGTCCAAAATTACTACATCCTCGGTACTACATGCTTAGTCACTCTTTACATTCGCCAACACGCTGCGGAGAGACACGCCACGCATTGACTAGCTCGATTGGTTTTAATGCTTCCGCCCCGAGCAGGACTTCCACACGATCCTGTGAAGGATGACCTTCCATTTCCCTAGGACACAGGCAAGCTAGGGGAGAAGGGCTCAGCGCAGGTTATTAAGCTGCGAGTGCGTAGTTTTCGTCGTTTGCGACTATTTTTTTGCGGTTTATTAACGAGGCCTACCGCACCTCGGCATGCACCTTGGGTTTCGTGAATCTTGTCGAATCCAGAATCAGCCCCAAGTTGTCAAAAGGGATTGTACGCAAAAATCCTGTCATGGCAAGGCGTTGATGGCAATCGACCGGCCTTGGCCGGTCGATTGCTGGTTTATTGGACGCCTTGCCATGGCGGGTGGCGCACAATCAACCGCGGTGTTTGTTTTTCATGATGCGGGCTTTTTCCCGATCCCATTCACGGGCCTTGGTGTCTTCCCGCTTGTCGTGTTCTTTCTTGCCCTTCACCAGGCCGATCTCGACCTTGACCCAGCACGCTTTCCAGTAGAGGGCCAGCGGCACTATGGTGTAGCCCTGACGAGCGGTCAGGCTCTCGAGCTTGTCGAGTTCACGGCGACTGAGCAGCAATTTGCGGGTGCGGGTCGGATCGCATACCACGTGGCTGGAGGCGGCGTTCAGCGGCAGGAAGCTGGAGCCGAACAGGAAGGCTTCCCCCTGCATGAAGATGACATAGGCTTCGCTGATGTTGGCCTTGCCCGCCCGCAGGGACTTCACTTCCCACCCTTGCAGGGACAGGCCGGCTTCCACGCGCTCTTCGATGAAGTACTCGTGACGGGCGGTTCTGTTGAGTGCAATGGTGCTGGACCCGGCTTTGTTTTTACTGTTCTTTTTGCTCATGACGGGGGCCTTAGGCAATGTTTAGGAAGGCGCATTATACGTGGGTGGCGGCGGCTGTAAAACGCACAGCGCTCCGAGTGGCGGCTTTGTGAGCAGTTCGATGACGATTTTGAGGGAAGGGCGGGGCGAGAGCGGACCACACTGGCCGGAAAGTGTGCGATTGCCCTGCTTGGTGACCCGCGAACAGTTTCGGCGGTGATTTTGGCTGACAAGGTGATAAAATCGGGCCGATTGGATGAGGAAAACCCATGCCCCGTATTACTCGCAGTGCCCTGGTGATGTTCAGCGCGGAACAGATGTTCCGGCTGGTCAATGATGTTGATGCCTATCCTGAGTTCCTGCCCGGCTGTGTCGGCAGCCGTGTTCACGAGTCGGGTGAAGACTACATGATGGCCTCGGTCGATGTGGCCAAGGCAGGTATCGCCAAGACCTTTACCACGCGCAACCAGCTTGATGCCAATCGCACCATCAAGATGGAGCTGGTGGAGGGGCCTTTCAGCAAGCTGGCGGGTTGGTGGACCTTCACACCCCTGGACGTGGATGCCTGCAAGGTGGAGTTCGATCTCGACTTCGAGTTCACCTCCAAGCTCATTGAGCTGGCCTTTGGCCAGATCTTCCGCGAGCTGGTGAGCTCCATGGTGCTCGCCTTCTCCAATCGTGCCAAGGTGGTTTACGGTGTCTGAGCTCCTCAATATCGAAGTGGCCTATGCCCTGCCCGAGCGGCAGACGGTGCTGTGCATCCGGGTCGCGCCCGAGACCAGCGTGCTGGCGGCCATCGAACAGTCCGGCATCCTGCAAAAGCACCCGGAGATCGACCTGTCGGTCAACAAGTTCGGTATCTACAGCCGTCCGGTGAAGGGCGCAGAGTCGGTGCAGGAGGGGGATCGCATCGAGATCTACCGCCCTCTCATCGCCGACCCCAAGGAGATGCGCAAGAAGCGTGCGGAAAAAGCCAAGGAAGAGGGGCGCGCCGATGTGGTCACCGGCGGGCGGCCCGATGTGCACCGCAAGCGAGACGATGCCGGCACCTGACGGGTGATGGGTTGTGACAAGGGGCGCCGTGGCGCCCCTTTGTGATCGTCTCGCCCGACACGGGGCATCACAGGGTGAGCAGGCGCTCGTTTTCCACCGTCTCTATTCCGCTCTCCTGGATGGCAAGGCGCGCCATGGCGTGCGCCACCTGACTGGCCTCGATGGCACGCCAGCGGCGCAGCGACCCGCGCAGCAGGGGCTTGACCAGCGGATAGATGGCCTGGATGATCTGCTCCGAACGGCGCGCAGGTTCTCGATGGCCGAGCAGCATGGCCGGGCGCAGGATGACGAGCCGCTGCCACTCCTGGGCCAGCAGGGCCTGCTCCATCTCGCCCTTGGTGCGGGGATAGAGAGCAGGGGAACCCGGGTTGGCGCCCAGACTGGAGACCACCAGCAGGCGGCGGCAGCCGTGGCGACGGGCGAGCGCGGCAAAGGCCAGCACATAGTCGAGATCGACCCGGCGAAATGCCTCGGCCGAGCCGGCATCCTTGCGGGTGGTGCCAAGGCAGCAGAAGGCAATGTCCACAGGGGAGGGCAGCGTCAATCTGTCCAGCGCGTCGAACGAGGTGGGCAGCCAGGTGCGTCCCGGAGCGGGGTCTCCCGATTTGCGGCAGAGCAGGAGGAGGTCGTGCTCCGTCCCCAGCTCGCGCAGCAAGGCTTTGCCAATCAGACCGGTGGCGCCGGCAATCAGGAATCGACTCATGATGATCTCCTCGGGGCAATGAGGCATCCAGAGTGTGGCCCGGCGACATCACCGGGGCCAGAGAGAACAAAACCGGCAGAAGCCGGTTTTGTGATGTCATCTAGAGCGGTGTGGTGAAGGCGGCAGGGAGAGGGAAATCACCGGTCACGGTGGCCAGTCTGTCACCCACGAAGTTGAGGGTCAGCTCCTTGCGCTCCTTGTCGCCCCGACCGGGCTGGAACTCATAGAGGTAGTACCAGGTGTTGGGGTCAAAGCTGTCGCGCAACATGGGAGAACCCAGCACGAACTCGACCTGTTCGCGGGTCATGCCCTGGCGCAGCTTGTCGACCTGCTTTTGTTCCACATAGTTGCCCTGGGGAATATCGATGCGATAGACCAGGCTGCAACCGGACAGGGTGAGGGCGGTCAGGGCCGCGGCAATCAGGTGTTTCATCCGCATATCGGGTTCAGATCATCCATACAGTCTTTTTAGCTCGGCAAATCATACCCACTCCCCGTGCGGAAGTAAAAAGCCATTGATCCATCAGCCAATAAAAAGGGCCGCGTGGCGGCCCTGGCAGATCTTGCCCCTTACATGGCGGCGCGGAAGATGGCGACGATCTCCGCGTGAGTCGCCTGCCTGGGGTTGGTGAGACCGCAGGCATCCTTGAGCGCATTGTTGGCCAGCACGTCGAGGTCGTCGGCCCTGACCCCGAGCTGCTCCAGACCGGCGGGGATCTTGACGTCGCGAGCCAGTTGCCGGATGGCGTCAATGGCTGCCGCCGCACCCTGCTCATCGCTCATGGCGCTCACATCCACCCCCATATGACGGGCCACATCCTTGAGCCGGCCGGCGCACACCCGGGCGTTGTAGGCCTGGACATGGGGCAGCAGCACCGCATTGCACACTCCGTGGGGCAGGTCGTAGAAGCCCCCGAGCTGGTGAGCCATGGCGTGCACATAGCCCAGGCTTGCGTTGTTGAAGGCCATGCCGGCCAGGAACTGGGCATAGGCCATCTGCTCACGGGCATGGAGATCCTCCCCCTGATGCACGGCGGTGCGAAGGTGTTCGGCAATCAGTGCGATGGCCATCACGGCGCTGGCATCGGTGACCGGGGTAGCGGCGGTGGAGACATAGGCCTCGATGGCGTGGGTCAGGGCATCCATGCCGGTGGCGGCGGTGAGGCCGGCGGGCTTGGCCAGCATCAGTTCCGGGTCGTTGACCGACATCAGCGGCGTGACGTGCTTGTCGATAATGGCCATTTTCACCTGACGGGATTCGTCGGTAATGATGCAAAAACGGGTCATCTCGGAGGCGGTACCGGCCGTGGTATTGATGGCGATGAGCGGCAACTGCGGCTTGGCGGAGCGATCCACCCCCTCGTAATCCTTGATGCTGCCCCCATTGGCGGCCACCAGGGCGATGCCCTTGGCGCAGTCGTGGGGTGAGCCGCCGCCGAGCGAAATGACGCAGTCACAGCCGTGGGCCCGGATCATCGCAAGACCCGCCTCGACGTTGGCCACGGTGGGATTGGGTCTGGTCTCGTCGAACACCACGGCACCGATGCCGTGCTCGGCCAGGAGGGCGGCGAGCCGGCCCACCACACCAATCTGGCCCAGGATCTTGTCGGTGACGATGAGCGCCTTGCGATAGCCATGTCCCTGGATATCCGCTGCCGCCTCCTGCAGGCAGCCCGCCCCCATCAGGTTGATTGCGGGAATGTAGAACTTGAATGTCGCCATGATGGACTCCGTATGATTAGCCATTAAGTGGTATGCGGGCGCCAACATAACAGCGTCGGAGGGGATGAGAAGGGGTCAATGGTATCTCGTTTGCAACTTTGTGGACTCGATCGCGCTCTTTAAATGGACGGTTGATCAAGGCTTGACAAGGGATGGGAGAGCAAAAGGAACGTAAAAACGTTTTTCAAGAAATTCATCATCTTAGCAAACGTTTCGCGCCATTTTTGTCAGCTTTGAAGCGCAGAAGTGTGAGGCGCATCAAGGAATTGGAAAGCGCTTTCGACCATAGTTGGCGCCTCCCCGGATGAGGGGACACCGGCTTGAAAGTACCGTAAAGAATCACCTTAACTGCACTCAGCTGCCATGCGGCGGGGCGCAACCAGGAGTCCACTATGTCTGATGTATTTCACTTGGGTTTGAAAAAAGCGGATCTGCAAGGCGCCACCCTGGCGATCGTCCCCGGTGACCCCGAGCGCGTGAAGCGCATCGCAGAGCTGTTGGACAACCCGGTGCACCTGGCCAGCCATCGTGAATTCACCACCTGGCGCGGCGAGATGGACGGCAAGGCCGTTATCATCTGCTCCACCGGTATCGGTGGCCCGTCCACCTCCATCGCGGTGGAAGAGCTGGCCCAGCTGGGTATCCGTACCTTCCTGCGCATCGGCACCACCGGCGCCATCCAGCCGCACCTGAACGTGGGCGACGTGATCGTCACCACCGGCTCCGTGCGCCTCGACGGTGCCAGCCTGCACTTCGCGCCGATGGAGTTCCCGGCAGTGGCCGACTTTGACTGCACCACCGCCCTGGTGAACACCGCCAAGGAGCTGGGCTCCAAGCTGCATGTGGGCGTCACTGCTTCTTCTGACACCTTCTACCCGGGTCAGGAGCGTTACGACACCGTATCCGGCCGCGTGGTACAACGTTTCCAGGGTTCCATGAAAGAGTGGCAAGCCATGGGCGTGCTGAACTACGAGATGGAGTCCGCAACCCTGCTGACCATGTGTACCAGCCAGGGCCTGCGTGCGGGCATGGTGGCCGGTATCATCGTGAACCGTACGCAGCAGGAAATCCCGAACGCCGAAACCATGGCGAAAACCGAATCTGATGCCATCAAGATCGTGCTGGGCGCCGCCCGCAAGCTGATCTGATAGCCCTCTTTGTAACAAAGAGTACCGAGTGGGGGGTGGGGGCCGTTGCGAAAGCGCGGCCCCTATCTTTATCCGCCGTTTGCCTCTTTTGCCTTCCTGGCCCTGCTTTCCCCCTTCTTCCTTCGTTACCCCTGTTGCCCCGTCATGGCCGCCAGTGCCTGCGCAAAGGGCGCTTCACAGCGGATCTGTACCGCTTCGCCGCTCACCGGGTGCACAAAACCGAGTTCACTGGCGTGCAGCATCAGTCTGGGGGCCCGTTCGCAGCCGGGCGGGAGCAGGCCGCCATAGAGATCGCATCCCAGGATGGGATGGCCCAGCCACTGGCTGTGGATGCGCAGCTGGTGGGTGCGCCCGGTTTCCGGTACCAGCCTGACCCGGGTCAATGGCACCGGCTGGCCTGCCCCCTCCAGGGTGAGCCGCTCCATTACCCGATAGCGTGAGCGGGCGGGTTTGCCGCTGGCGGCGCAGATGCTCATCAGCGGGAACAGCGCCGGATCCTTGGCGATGGATGCGTCGATGACGCCCTCATCCGCCGCCAGATGGCCGCAGAGCAGTGCCTCGTAAGCCTTGCTCACGGTGCGCTGGCTGAACTGGTGGCAGAGCAGGGCGTTGATGCTCTTGTTTCTGGCCACTACCATGACGCCCGAGGTGCCAAAGTCGAGGCGGTGCACCAGGGTACAGCCGGGGTAATCCTGTACCAGCCGGTAATGGACCGAATCGAGGTTCTGCGGGTTCTTGCCCGAGAGGCTCAGCAGGCCGCTCGGCTTGTTGATGAGCAGCAGATGCGCATCCTCAAACAGGATCTCGATGGTGGCGGCGCAGGGCGGGGCAACAAAGGTGTCGATGATAGCGGACATGGGGCAACCGGACGATGAAGGGGGAGGGATCATACCCGAACGATGGCGGCGCGGCGAATCTGGGTGTCCGCTCCCAAGGCCTGTCGCCAAGTACTTGATCTCGTTGGTTGAGGCGTTTTGTGACTCCCTCCTGAGTTCATCTGGCCATCTCTTGCTAAGGTATGGCTCCCTGTCATGTTGTAAGGAGTCTGTCCATGGCGTTGCCCGTTATTCTCGATTGCGATCCCGGCCACGATGATGCCATCGCCCTCATTCTGGCGCTGGCGAGCCCCGAGCTGAAGGTGCTGGCGGTCACCACCAGCGCGGGCAACCAGACCCCGGACAAGACCCTCAACAACGCCCTGCGCATCCTGACCCTGCTCGGCCGCGACGACATCCCGGTGGCGGCGGGGGCTGCCAAGCCTCTGGCCCGTGAGCTCATCATCGCCGACAACGTCCATGGCGAATCGGGGCTGGACGGCCCAGAACTGCCGGAGCCCGCCTTTGCTCCCCGGGCGATGAGCGCCCTTGAACTGATGGCAAGATGTCTGCGCGAGAGCCCGGAGCCGGTCACCCTGGTGCCGACCGGGCCGCTCACCAACATTGCCCTCTTGCTGGCGGCCCACCCCGAGCTCAAGCAGAAGATCGCCCGCATTGTGCTGATGGGGGGCGCCGCCGGTGCGGGCAACTGGACCCCCGCGGCGGAATTCAATATTTATGTGGATCCCGAAGCGGCCGATATGGTCTTCAAGTCGGGGCTGCCCATCACCATGTGCGGGCTGGACGTGACCCACGAGGCCCAGGTGATGGACGAGGATATCGAGCGGGTACGCGCCATTCCCAACCCGGTGGCGCAGTGCGTGGCACAGCTGCTCGACTTTTTCATGATCTATCATCGGGATCCCAAGTGGGGATTTGCTGGCGCGCCGCTCCATGACCCCTGTACCATCGCCTGGCTGCTGGCGCCCTCCCTGTTTCACGGGGTGGAGTGCCGGGTCGATATCGAAACCGGCGGAACCCATACCCTGGGCATGACGGTGGTGGATCGCTACGACCTGACCGGCAAACCGGCCAATGCCCTGGTGCTGCTGGGGCTCGACAGAGTCGGTTTCATCGAGTTGCTGGTGCAGCGACTGCGCTCATTTGGTTGACATCCTGGACATCGGATAAGGGGTTGGGAATGTGGAAAGGGACGTTGGCGCTGCTGACATGCATGCAACTGACGGGTTGCGCGACCCCGTTCGAGAAGATGTGGCAGGGGCTGGCGACCTGCGAGCTGGACACCCTTCATCTCGACATCGAGACCGGGCGCCCGGCCAATCCGCAGCTCGCCATGTATACCCCTGACAAGGTGAGCGAGGGCTTTGCCTGGTACAAGGTCCATCAGGAGTTGCACGGCCTGCCCATCGTCGGTTTCCTGGTGCCGGCCTCCACCTTCGAGGTACATGCCCTCTTCGTGGATACCCCCATCGCCAATGCCCGCAGGCTGACCCACAACGCCTATGGCAGCGAATTTGCCGACGAGCAGCTGCATGACGAGGGGATGGCCCCTCTGCTGCTGCGCGACCCCAACAATCCCAAGCGCTCCATCATCGACTGCACCCGGGGTGAGTCGGCGGAGCCGCTGCCGGAAGAGTCTTTCGGCGAAGGGGAGTGAGTCCGGGGGAGGGCAACGGGATATCAGGCCAGACAAGAAAGAGGCCAGCCGCAAGGCTGGCCTCTTCTCTATGGGAGCAGACCCGGGTCCGGGGTGTCAGGGATACCCCAGGGTCTGCCTGATGACGGGAAGCTGCGCGGCAATCCAGGCCGGATTGATGGGCCCCCAGTCGCTGATGCGGTAGTGCCCCTGCAGATGGCGAGCCCCCTCGGTCTGCTCGAAGGCGCACTGGATATCGAGCTCCGCCAGGGCGCTGAGGGTGTCCTGGGCGGTGCGGCGCGGCATGCCGGTCGCCTCCATGATGGCGGGCACGGTGTCCGTGCCCTGACTGATGAGGTGAGCCACGTAGAGCCGGCGATAGAAGCTGGTGCGGGTCTTGCTCGGCTCGCTCATATCTCGTCCTCGAGGCGATCGAAGTAGCGCCAGGTGGCGATGGCCGCCTTGCCCATCACCAGGGCCCAGACACCGAACCAGAACCAGCGGAAGAAGCTCCAGGTGGAGGCATCGGGCTCGGTGCTCGCGATCTTGGTGACGTTGGGGAACATGGAGAACATGTTCACGCGCCAGCCGTAGGAGGTGATGATGGCCAGGCGTTTTTCGAACTCCATGGACTTGGCCTTGGCCTGGACGTCGGCGGCGTTGAACTTGAAGTAGAAGGGCCAGCCCCATTCGGTGTCTTCATTGCGAAACACCCGGATCTTCTCGCCGGGGCGCTCGGTGTAGATGTAATAGACGTCGGTGGTGGGGCCGTCAGCCGGGTTCTTCTGGCTGATGGGGCCATCCTTGTCGGTGCGCTTCACCTCTACCCCGGTGATGGTGGCGATGGTGTGCTCCGGCAGATAGAAATCGAGCCAGAGTGCGGAGAGCAGGGCGATGAGGCCGAGCATGATAAAAGCGGGTTTCTTGAACTTCAGGCTCATGATGATCTCTCGATGAGGGGGAGTGACGTGCCTCTACCATACCCACATTTGCGAATGCAGCCCAGCCCCCAATGACACCTTGATGGCAAAAACCCGTTTTAAACAGGAGGCGTGAAGGGGGAGGGGCAAGTGCGGGGCCTGCGCCGGGCCCCGCGGTATCGAAGAGACCCTCTCGGGATCAGAGCTGGAACTGGGCGAGCTGCCTGCGCTGCTGCTCGGCGAGCTGTGACAGTTCGTGACTGGCGGCGGCACTCTGGCTGATGCCGGCAGCGTTCTGGTTCACGATCTCGTGGATGTTGGTGAGGTTGCGGCTGATGTCGGCGGTGACGCAGGATTGTTGTTCTGCCGCGGTCGCCACCTGGGCGTTGGCACCGTTGATCTGGTTGACCGCGTCCGTGATGCCCCCCAGCAATGCCTGTACCTCGGCGGAGAGCTGCTGGTTGTGGCCGAGGATCTCCAGGGTCTGCTGCACGCCGCTGTTGGCGGAGAGGGACTGGCTCTGCAACTGTTCGATGATGGCCTGGATCTCCTTGGTGGAGTCCTGGGTTCGGGCGGCCAGCAGGCGCACTTCGTCGGCCACCACCGCAAAGCCGCGGCCGCTTTCACCGGCGCGGGCCGCCTCGATGGCGGCGTTGAGGGCCAGCAGGTTGGTCTGCTCCGAAATGCTCTGAATGACTTCGATCACCTTGCCGATCTGCTCGGACTGGGACTTGAGCCTGGCCACCACAGTCGCGGCGTTCTCCAGACTGCCCGCCATGCGGCCGTTGGCCTCGATGCTTTCGGCAAACAGGGCCAGCCCCTGCTCGACCCGACTGTTGGCATCCCGGGCCAGCTCGTCGGCCAGGGCGGCGTTGTGGTTGACGTTGTCGGCGGTGCTGGCCAGCTCGGTGACGGCGGAGGCCACCTGTTCGGTCTCACCACGCTGCTGCTGGGCGTTGACCTCTGCCTGGGTCATCACAGCGGCAAGCTCGGTGGCGGCGGAGGCCACATTGCCGCTGATGCCGGTCAGGGTCTGGATGGTGTTGGCAAGCTGGCTCAGGGTCCGGTTGATATCCCTGGCGAGCTGGCCCAGCTCGTTGTTGCCTTCGGCATTGGCACGCACGTTGAAGCGGCCGAGGGCGACGGCGTGCATCACCTCCTGCAACTGGCCGATGGGCTGCACGATGCGCCCGGAGATCCACCAGCCACCCAGCAGGGCCGCGATCAGGGTGCCCCCCATCAGCAGCAGGGTGCGCAGCAGGGTCGCGCGGTAGTGGGCCTGCTCCTCGGCAATCTCAGTCTGGGTCAGCTGATTGATGTGGACGGACATGGCATCGATCTGCTTGATGAGCGCCTCCCCCAGATCGCGAAAGTGCAGGCGGGCCTGCTCATAGGCGGCGGGATCGCCACTGCCTTGGTACTTGGCGGTCAGCAGGGGCAGCATGCTGCTGCGGGTATGGCCGAGGTAGGCCTGCAGGGCGGCCGCGACCTGACGGTTGTCCTGCTCGGCACCGGTGACAACCAGTCTGGTCAGGATGGCGCCAATCTCCTGTTCGGCGGCGGAGAGCTGGGCCGGCAACTGGGCGAAGAGGGCCTCATCGTAGAGGCCGTAGATGGCGTTGGTGCGCAGCCGGTAGGTGGCGTGGATCAGGGCCGCAATGTCGTCCTTGTGGCGGGTGACGCTGGCGGTGGTTTCATTCATGTCCTGAATGGCACCGTCGATTTCCTGTTTGCTGATCACGGCCATCAGCAGCATCAACAGGCTGGCGAGCAGGAGAGGGATAAGCACTTGAAGACGAATGGACAGATTATTCAATGACATGAAAGATCCTAACCCGAAAGAGGAGTGAGGCGGCATCTTACACAGGCGCGACAATCCTTGTCACAGGGTTTTTAATGCTGAATTCTTGCTGAATGAAAAGGTTTTTCTTGTGTTAAAAGAGTGTGATAGGCAAGATCGTCTGCTTGTTACCCTGGAGGTGTAGTGTGTCCGACTGGATTGATCCCGCCATCTTGGCGCTCTTTATTCCCACGTTCTTTTTTGTCTCAGTAACCCCCGGTATGTGCATGACCCTGGCGATGACCCTGGGCATGAGTCTGGGGGTGCGCCGTACCCTGCACATGATGTGGGGGGAGCTTGTCGGCGTCGGCCTGGTCTCCGTGCTGTCGGTGGTCGGGGTGGCGGCAGTCATGCTCAACTACCCGGCCCTGTTCTCTGCATTCAAATATGTAGGTGGCGCCTACCTGGTCTGGCTTGGCATCCAGATGTGGCAGGCCAAGGGCAAGATGGCCATCCCGGCGGATCTCTCGGCGGGTCAGCAGACCAGCCCCATGGGACTGGCCGTGCAGGGTTTCGTGACCGCCATCGCCAACCCCAAGGGGTGGGCCTTCATGGTCTCCCTGCTGCCCCCCTTCATCAATGCGGCCAAGCCGATGGCACCCCAGATAGGGGCCCTGGTCGCGCTCATCCTGGTCATCGAGTTCTCCTGCCTGATGCTCTATGCCAGCGGTGGCCGCACCTTGCGCCATTTCCTTGCCAAGAGCGGCAATGTCACTCTGATGAACCGGATCGCGGGCTCTCTGATGCTGTTTGTCGGGGTCTGGCTGGCCTTCGGTTAAACACCCGCTCAATCTGCCGCCCTATGTGACGCCATGGGGCACCTGAAGAGAGATGATGCAAAAAGGCCACCTCCCTGCCCGGGAGGTGGCCTTTTACATGGGCCCGTTTATTCATGAACCCACTTTTCATGGACTCATGAGGTCAGTCGGTCAGGCAGTCCGGATCGAACACGTACTCTCCGGCCAGCCAGCGCAGGATCTCGTTCACGCAGGCCTGATCCTGGAACGGCAGGTAGCGGCTCTTGAGGTGGATGACCTGCTCGGGGGTGAGCTGGGCCAGACCGATATCCTGGAAGAGCGGCAGGTCTGCCTGGATCATGGCGGAGATCTGCGGCCCGCAGGTGGCGTTGAGGGAGGCGTGCAGCGCCTTGTCAGGATCGTACTGCTTGCCGAGCTTGTAGCTCATGGGCAGGGTGGCGAGCGGCAGGGCCGAGAGGGCCGCCTGCTTCATGGGGTTGACCGCATGGCCGCTCACGAGATCCGCCAGCTCTGCCGGACGGTTTTCGAAGGCGCGCAGGTGCAGGAAGCTGCTCGCCTTGCTGCCGTCATTGACCGGATAGTTGTCCCACAGGAAGGGCTTGCGATGGAGCCAGTCGGCGGCCTGTTTGAGGTGGGCAGCCGGATACTCGGTGGAGCAGACTTTGGGGCCGGTCCAGAAGACATCGATGCGCCTGTCGAGCCCCTGACCCAGATCCTGCAGATAGTGGGGGGGCATGGCACCGAACACCTTCTCCAGCACCGGATCCGTGCTGTAGTAGCTGGGGCAGAACAGCAGGCGGCCTGCGTCGGTGTGGGCCGCGATGTCGTGGGCGATGGTGAGCTGCCAGTGGGCGAGATCCGGGGTGTCCCCCTTCATGTCGTCAAACAGGATCGCCAGGATATCGGGCTTGAGCACCTCTTCGATGAGCCTCACCTTCTCCAGCAGGGCGGGTCGCTGGCGGGCATAGTCGTGATGGGCCCCCATGGGGCTCAGGCCCACCCCGAAGGCCAGACCGTTCTCCCGGCACTGGCGGGCGAGCTGGCACAGGGCTTCAAGCTGGTCGGCGGGCCAGGGGGTGGCCCAGTGCTTGCGCAGGTAGCCGTCTTCCTTGGGGGCGTAGAGGTAGAAGCCATAGCCGTGGCGGGGCAGCCACTGGGCGTAGCGGGCACGGGCTTCCCAGCTCCAGCCCTTGCCAAAGAAACCCTCGATGAGGCCCAGCTTGGGCGAGGGAGGATACAGACCGGACAACAGGGTTTGATAAGGCATGGTTCACTCCCTTCTCACACAAATGCGGGCTACGATGGCCGGCGCCTAGACGGGGTCTTCTTCCAGGAAGCGTACCCCTATCTTGCGGGGTTCACCCTCTTCCATTTCCGCCACCGTCCAGAGCAGTCCCTGCCAGGCGACATGGTCACCGACCACCAGATTATCGCCCAACTGGTGGGCAATAAAATCGCCGAGGCTCTGATCCGCCACCTCGCTCACATCCAGCCCGTAGAGCGGGGCGAGATCCACCAGCCTGGCGTTGGCCTCCAGCAGGAAGTCACCGAAGAAGCGCGGGCCCAGATCCTGCTCCGGCGCCTGGCTGAAGAGCTGACCGAGGGCGGGCAGGTCGTGCTCGTGGCCGATGACGCAGAGGATGTCATCGGATTGCAGGCAGGTACTGCCCGAGGGGTGGAGCAGCTCCTGGCCGCGGAACAGGGCGCAGATGCGGGTGCCCTGGGGCATGCGCAGCTCTCGCAAGGGGGAGCCGATGCACCACTTCTCGGCGCTCAGGCGATAGACGAAGGTCTCCCACTGGCTGTCGAGATCGATTTCCAGCCCAGAGCGGTTGATGGGAGAGGGCGGTGCGGGCACCTCCACTCGCGCCAGCTTTGATGCCAGCGGCAGCGAGCTGCCCTGCAGGATGAGCGAAACCAGCACCACGAAGAAGGCGACATTGAAGTAGAGCTGGGCATTGGGCAGCCCCGCCATCATGGGGAAGACCGCCAGGATGATGGGCACGGCGCCGCGCAGCCCCACCCAGGAGATGAACCAGCGCTCGCGCGGCGCGAAGTTCTTGAACGGTAGCAGTCCAATCCAGACCGACACCGGACGGGCAAACAGGATCATCCACATGGCCAGAGCCAGCGCCGGCAGGGCGATGGGCAGCAACTTGTGGGGAGAGGCGAGCAGCCCCAGCACCAGGAACATGCCGATCTGGCTGAGCCAGGTCAGGCCGTCCAGCACGGAGAGGGTGGTGCTGCGGCTGCGCAGGGAGAGGTTGCCGAGCAGCAGGCCGGTGAGGTAGATGGCCAGGATGCCGCTGCCCCCCACCGCCGTGGTGAGGGCGAAGATGAGCAGGCCGCCGCTCACGGTGAGCAGGGGGTAGAGACCGGGGGCGAGCTTGGCACTGTTGATGAGCTTCCACAGCAGCCAGCCCCCCGCAAGGCCGATGCCAGCGCCCAGACCAAACTGCTTGACGAGTTGCAGTAGCAGGAAGCCGGCATCCAGCCCCTGCTGGGCGGTAGCCAGTACCTCGATCAGGGTGACGGTGAGAAAGACCGCCATGGGATCGTTGCTGCCCGATTCTATCTCCAGGGTGGCGCTGACCCGCTCGTTGAGGCTGCGCCCGCCGAGCAGGGAGAAGACCGCCGCCGCATCGGTGGAGCCGACGATGGCACCGATGAGCATCCCCTGCATCAGGTTGAGGTCGAACAGCCAGGCGGCGGCGAGGCCCGTGAGGCCGGTGGTGATGGCCACCCCGACCGTGGCCAGCGAGAGCGCGGGCCAGAGCGCGACCCGAAAGGAGGAGACCCGGGTGCGCATGCCGCCATCCAGCAGAATGATGGCCAGCGCCAGGTTGCCCACCAGGTAGGCGACCGAGTAGTCGGCGAAGTGGATGCCGCCAGGACCATCCTCACCCGCCAGCATGCCGACGGCGAGGAAGATGACCAGAATGGGGATGCCGACTCTGGAGGAGAGTGCGCTCAACAGGACACTGGCGCTCACCAACAGGGCACCGATGAAGAAGAAACTGTTGACGGTGGTGGCATCCAATGGCGAACTCCTTATGGCGGGCTGCAAAACAGGCACATTATATGCAGATTGACCCCCTTTGTGTGGCTTAATTGTGCATTGTTTTGCAGTTTTTTACGTTTGTTGCGCAGTTTTCAAGCAGGGCGAGGGCGGAGTGCCCGCGCGGGAAAGCGTAGGGAAAGGGGGCAATGGATGGGGCTTTCAGTGCAGGCAGAGGGGGGCGGCAGAGGGCGAAAAAATGCCGTGGACGAGAAGGGGGCAGGAGCGCCGACGGGCTCCTGCGAGTAGGTCAGTCGTCCTCGTCGTCCTTGACCTCCCGGATCTTGTCCTTGTACTTGGGCAGCTGTTTCTCGAGCTGCTTCATGTCCTTGATGGCGTTGAGAAACAGGCCGAGCAGAAACAGCAGCGGCAAGCCTATCCATAACCACAAGCTCATCAGAATCTCCTTTCGTGGTGTGCCGGGGTGACATAGCGGGCCAGGATCTCGTCGAGATGGGCCAGGATGCACTCCTTGCCTTCAATATCCGCCCCTTCCAGACAAAGCGCCAGCGCCGCCGGATCCAGGGCCAGCCCATCGGATTCGGGTGCGAAGCTCAGGTGCCAGGGCTCGTAGGCAACCCCCTGATCCGGTTGCTCCCCTTTTGCATAGGGCAGGAAGAAGCCGAAGTCGTTCATGTGATCGTCCAGCCATTCGCGCAAATCGGCAAACCAGCCGCCCGCCTCGTACTCCCAGGGTTCCAGCGCGAGCCGGGTGCCGGCGGGGAGGCAGTCTGGATCGTAGATGTCGAGATCCGTGCCCCAGTGATGGCGGCTGGTGCCGGGCAGGGCGCTCCAGTGCAGGATGGCGTGCAGTCGCTCGGTCTCGCCCAGTTGCAGGGCATCGAGGGGCTGGTTGTGCGCATCCAGCAGAGGGCGCTCCCCGCGCCATTTGCCGTTCCAGATGGCGAGCTGGCGCTCGAAGCCGCGCCAGCTGGAGGCCGCCTGCAGGTTGAAACCGGCATGGGCGGCAGCCACCTGCATGTCGTTGAAGGCCGCCGCGGTGGCGGCGGTCAGACGATGGGGGCCGCGCCCCACCAGGATGAGGTGGCTCTCATCCAGCCCAAGCAGTTGATCCTGATTCATGGTCTGGTCTCTCTTGTCCGGAGCGCCGCTCATGCCAGCAGTCGTGCCAGCACCCCTTGGTACATGTCCGCCAGCAGGTCCAGGTCGTCCGCCTTCACACACTCGTTCACCTTGTGGATGGTGGCGTTGACCGGGCCGAGCTCGATGACTTCCGCCCCGGTGGGAGCGATGAAACGCCCATCGGACGTGCCCCCCGTGGTGAGCAGGGCCGGCTGCTGGCCGTTCACTGCCGCCACGGCGGCGACGGTGGCTTCCAGCAGGGCGCCGGTGTCCGTCAGGAAGGGCTGGCCGGAGAGGGTCCACTTCAGCTCGAAGTCCAGGCCGTGACGGGTCAGCAGCGCCTCGACCCGCTCGCGGATAGCCGCATCGGTGAGCTCGGTGCTGAAGCGGAAGTTGAACTGGACCTGCAACTCCCCCGGAATGACGTTGGAGGCGCCGGTGCCGCCCTGGATGTTGGCGATCTGGAAGCTGGTGGGGGGGAAGTAGGCGTTGCCCTTGTCCCACTCGATGGCGGCGAGCTCCGCCAGCGCCGGGGCCGCCTTGTGGATGGGGTTGTCCGCCAGATGGGGGTAGGCGACGTGGCCCTGCACCCCGCGCACCAGCAGATCGCCGGTGATGGAGCCGCGACGGCCGTTCTTCACCACGTCCCCGACCTGGGCGGTGGAGGAGGGCTCGCCGACGATGCACCAGCGGATCTTCTCGTTGCGTGCCTCCAGGGTGTCGATGACGCGTACCGTGCCGTTGATGAAGGGCCCCTCTTCATCCGAGGTGATGAGAAACGCGATGGAGCCCTTGTGGTCCGGGTGCTCGGCCACGAAGCGCTCGGTCGCCACCACCATGGCGGCCAGAGACCCCTTCATGTCGGCGGCGCCCCGGCCATGGAGCATGCCGTCCTTGATGGTCGGCTCGAATGGCGGGGTGTCCCACTTCTCCAGGGGGCCGGCGGGCACCACGTCGGTGTGGCCGGCGAAGCAGAAGAGGGGACCCTCGCTGCCACGGCGTGCCCAGAGGTTGGTGGTGTCCTCGAAGACCATGGGTTCGATGACGAACCCCAGGCGCGCGAGGCGCTCCGCCATCAGGGTCTGGCACCCTTCATCCAGGGGGGTCACGGAGGGGCGGCTGATCAGATCCTTGGCCAGTGTGATGACGTCCGACATCGGTGTTCCTTAAACAGAAAAAGTTAACGGGAGAAGAGGGATTGATAGAGGTCTGCCTTGAAGCCCAGGGTCAGGGTGCCGTCCTGGTCCAGCAGCGGGCGCTTGATCATGGCCGGGTGGGCCAGCAGCAGATCACGTGCCTTGGCGGTGTCGAGCCCCTGTTTTTCTGCTTCTGGCAGGGCGCGGAAGGTGGTGCCACGGGTGTTGAGCAGGGCTTCCCAGCCCAGCTTGGCGAGCCAGAGATCGAGCTGCTCCGGGCTCAGACCGTCGGCGCGGTGATCGTGAAAGCGGTAATCGATACCCGCCTCCTCCAGCCACTTGCGGGCCTTCTTGATGGTGTCGCAGTTCTTGATGCCATAGAGGGTGGTGGCCATGGGGGATCCTTTGTCTGCGGGCCGGCGGCCCTGAAATCGTGCAAGGGCCCGATTCTGGCATTGTGGCCCCCCCATGGCAACGCTCATGGCCGGATGGGCTGGTTTTACCAGTCAGGCGGAGTGGAGAAGGGAGGGGGCCGCGCGCCAGAACACGCTGGTCTGTGACGGGATGCGCTGCGGTATCAAAGGGGGAGACCGAGGGAGGAGGCCCTTATGCTGCACACCTGGCCGGATAGGACGACAGGGGGCAGGGAGCCTCACAGGGAAGCACACCTGGCCGGATGGGGCCGCTGGGGCCGGGGAAGAAACGGCGGGGGCCAAAAACCAGAACGCGCCTGCTGGTCTGGGCGCGTTCCGGATTCAGGGGACGGCACTCAGTGCAGGGTGGTCCACTCGTGATCGAAGACCCGTGCCCGCTCCCAGGGGGCATCCGGCAGGCTGGAGGAGAGGCCGGCGTATTTGCCCACGTCATCCATCACGATGGCGGAGAGAATGGGCAGGTGATTTTCGGTGCAATACATGCGGATGCGTTGCAGCAGGGTGCGCAGTTCATCCTGGCACTGCTCCAGCCCGGCCTGCCTGGCCAGTTTGGAGTAACGAATGGTGGTGCGTTCCTTTGCAGACTCGACGAGGATGTCCCACAGCTTGCAGTCGCAGGTCGGGGTGCCTGCGGTGGCTTGGTTTGTCATAACTCTCTCCGGTGCGAAATGGTCGCTCTGTGTCGACGGGCATCTTGGCCAGTTCACCCCGGCGGGATGTTGATCCAACGCAAACAAAGTGGCGGTTGTCGGTCAGGGATACCCTGGGGAGCATTCTAGATCCAGTTCTGTGATGTTAAATGTCGTTTTTAGTTTTATTTTTGGAATAAAAATCTACAACCGTTTGCTTTTTCCATCTTTATTGATGGTGATCAAGAGGAAAGGGGAGATCCACCACTAGATTGCGCTTCTCGATAATCTTGTCAGGAGTGCACCTTGGAACTCGTCTTCGTCTTGCTCGTGCTGATCGCCGTGGTCTACGGCATCATCAAGGATTACAACCCGCAGGCGGTGCTGGCGCTGGCGGGCATGGCCCTCTTCACCGTCGCCTACTGGCTGGGACTGCACCCCATTCTGCCCGCCGACAAGAGCACCGGCTTCGCCCTGTTCGACCTGTTCGAGGTGTTCAAGGGGATCTTCTCCTACCGTGCGGCGGGGCTCGGCCTCACCATCATGGCGGTGGCGGGCTTTGCCACCTACATGTCCCATATCGGTGCCTCCCAGGCGCTGGTGCGGGTGGTGGTCAAACCGGTGGCGGGCATCCAGTCCAGCTACCTGATGCTGGCCATCTGCTACCTGGTGGCTGTCTTCGTCTCCCTGTTCGTCACCTCCGCCACTGGCCTTGGCCTGCTGTTGATGGTCACCATGTACCCTGTGATGCGCAACCTCGGCATCAGCCCGGCTTCCGCCTGCGGCGTCATCGCCACCTCCCAGGCGTTCGAAATCGGCCCGACCCAGACCAACGCCATCTTCTCCGCCGGTCAGTCCGGCATGGATCCCACCAGCTATTTCGTCGACTACCAGATCTGGTTGGTGGCTCCCATGTTGCTGGTGACCATGGTGCTGCACTTCTTCTGGCAGCGGCACTGTGACCGCCAGGAGGGTTGGGATCCGGCCCTGCATCGCGGCGAACACGCGGAGCTTGACGAAAAAGGGGCAGACGAGGTGGCCGCGCCAACCTGGTACGGCCTGCTGCCCATCATCCCCTTCGTGCTGATGATGACCTTCTCCAAGCTGCTGGTGACCACCATCAGCGTCAGCGTGGAGGTGGCCATGCTGCTGTCGGTCTTTATCGGCATGCTGTGCGAGCTGCTGCGCACCCGCTCGGTGCGCACCGCCTTCGCGGGGCTGTCGAGCTTCCTCGACGGCATGGGCAAGGTGTTCGGTCCCGTGGTGGCGCTCATCGTCTGTGCCGAGCTCTTCGCCGAATCCCTCAAGGCCATCGGCGCCATCGACACCCTGCTCCATTCGGCCAGCAATGCCGGCATCGGCAGCGGCCTGATGACCCTGGTGATGGTGGGGCTCATCATGGTGGCGGCGGTCATCATGGGCTCGGGCAACGCGGCCTTCCTCAGTTTCTCCTCCCTGGCCCCCGCGGTGGCGGCCAAGTTCGGCGTACCGGCGGTGACCATGCTGCTGCCGATGCAGCTCGCCTCCAGTATCGGCCGCACCGTCTCCCCCATCGCGGCGGTGCTCATCGCCTGTGCGGGCATCGCCAAGGTCTCTCCCTTCGTGGTGGTCAAGCGTACCAGCGTGCCCATGGCGGGGGCCCTGGTGACGGCGCTGCTCCTCAACTATCTGCTGTTCATGTAAAGGCTCTGGTGTAGAGGTGGCGGCCAGTTGATCCACGCTGGCCGACCGCCGTTGACGAGGCGGCGCCGAGTGCCCGCCCACTCTTATCGTTGCAAAAACAGTCTGTGTTTTACGCAGATTGTTCCATGGAGAAGACAATGAACGACCTCACGCGCCCGTTTTCCCTCGATACCTATCTGGCGGATCTGGCCCCGCTCATCAACCTCGACTGCGGCACCCGCACCCCGGCCGGGGTGGCCCGGGTCGCCGACATCATGACGGAGAAATATGAGGCCATCGGCTGGCAGGTGACCCGCCACCAGTTCGCCGCCGAGTGCGGCCCTTGCCTGGAGGCAACCAATGCCCCGGGGGCGGATCACTACGACGTCATGCTGGTGGGCCACATGGACACCGTCTTCCCCGAGGGGACGGCGGCCAAACGCCCGCTGAAAATCGAAGGCAATCAGGCCTTTGGCCCCGGCGTCTCGGACATGAAGAGCGGCCTGCTCTCCACCTGGTATGCCTTGAAAGAACTGGACCCGGCCGTGCTGGCCAGGCTCAAGGTGCTGGTCTGCTGCAACTGCGACGAGGAGATTGGCTCCCCCTGGTCCAAAGCGTGGCTGGTGGAGCGAGCCAGACAGAGCGGCTGCGTGCTGGTGGCCGAGGCGGCCCGCCCGAGCGGAGAGCTCATCAGCGCCCGAAAGGGCAATGCCAAGTACCGCATCACCTTCCACGGCAAGGCCTCCCATGCCGGTTCGGCCCTGGCACAAGGGATCTCCGCCATCACGGAGCTGGCCAACTGGGTGCTTGCCATCAACCAGCAGGTCAACATGGAGACCGGCACCACCATGAACGTGGGGGTGGTGCAGGGGGGGACCGGCGTCAACGTGGTGCCCGACTTTGCCGAGGCGATCGTGGATTTGCGCTTCTGGCGCAACGAAGAGGCGCAGGCGGTGCACGACCGGCTCACCTTCATGGCCAACAACCCCTTCCTCGCCGGTTGCCGGGTCGAGGTGGCGCGCCAGAGCTTCAAGCCCGCGATGCGCCCGAGCGGCGACACCGAGGCCCTGATGGCACTGGTGGAGGCGGCAGGCAGGGAGGAGGGCGTCCCCTTCACCTGGCTGGAGGCCGGTGGCGGCTCCGATGCCAACTTCACCGCGGCGGCCGGGGTGCCGTCCCTCGATGGCTTCGGCCCCATGGGGGGCGGCTTCCACTCGGAGGCGGAGTTCCTGCTGCTGGAGAGCATCGAGCCGCGCATCCGCCTGCTTAAGCGGGTGCTGGGCAAGCTGACCAAATAGGTCAACGTTAAGGACAAGCAAAACGGGAGGCCAGCGCCTCCCGTTTTTTATGTGTCGCCCTCGTGAGACGTCATTCCTCGTCCTCCAGCAGATAGGCGAGGTGCTCCTGGCGCGCTACCTGCCAGTGGCCGAGCGTCAGCGGCGCCGCAAACCCGGGGCCGTCGGTCACCATGGTGTGGTACTCCCCCTGCTCGCCGCAGGCATCGAAGCCATCCCGATCCGCCAGTTGCTGCAGATCGCTGAGGGTGCCAGCATCGAGCCTGCGCCCCACCCACTCGGGGGCCAGTACCCGGGTATCGACGCAGGAGAGGTGGGCGACGATGCCGCGGGCCAGCATGTCCGCCAGCAACGCCTCGCGGGGTTGTTGCCATAGCGGGGTGTGAACGGTGAGCCCCAGGGGGCGACAGCGCTCGCGGATCCAGTTCGGCGCGCCCCCCACGCTGTCGATGTCGCCGGTGACGACCCCATCGAGTTGCCACTCCTCTTTCAATGCCGCCAGGGCCCGCTCATAACCGAGATCGAACGGCGCTTCGATGGTGACCAGCCGATGGGGCAGTGCGAGGGCCGCCGCCTGACGGCGAACCTGTGACAGGGGATGGGCGAGAAAGCGGGGCGCTGGCGGGGCAAAGGTGATCAGGGCCACCACCTGATGGCCCGCTTCCCGGGCGTGGCAGAGGGCCTGCATGGCATCTTTGCCGCCGCTCCAGAGCAGGATGACGCGAGACATGGGGGATTTCCGCTGAATAAAAGAGGGCTCATGCTACCCAGAGTGGGGGGCGATGGCAAAGCGCGGGCCGGGGATGCGGGGATAAAAAAGCGGCTCCCACGGGGGAGCCGCTCGCACCGGATGCCTGTTACAGCAGGATGCTGGTCAGGATGAAGCCCAGGGTACAGGAGGTCACCACCCCGATGAGGCCCGGAATGATGAAGCTGTGGTTGATGATGAACTTGCCGATGCGGGTGGTGCCGGAGCGGTCGAAACCGATGCAGGCGAGATCGCTCGGGTAGGTCGGCAGCACGAAGTAGCCGTAGCTCGCCGGCAGGAAGGCGATGAGCAGTTTGGGTTCGACCCCCAGCGCCAGCCCCATGGGGGCGATGGCGGTGAGCGCCGCGGCCTGGCTGTTCACCAGCTTGGAGATGAGGAAGAGCACCATGGCGTAGGTCCAGGGCTGGGCCTGTACCACGTGGGCCAGGGTCTCCTTGAGCAGCGGCATGTGGGCCTGGAAGAAGGTTTCACTCATCCAGGCGACCCCGAACACGGAGAAGATGGCGACCATGCCCGCCTTGAAGACGGCGCCGTTGGCGATCTCCCCCGGCTTGACCTTGCAGCGCATCAGGATGATGGCGCCGGCGATCAGCATCATCATCTGGATCACCAGGTTCATGGAGAGGGGGCCCGTCTTCTCCTTGATGGTGAAGACGGGGCGCAGCGCCTCATCGGCCCCCAGCAGCACCACGGCAGCGATGGCGGCGAAGAAGATCCAGGTGGACCAGTAGGCCTCTTTCGGGAACTTGGTGTTGAGCAGGGTTTCACCACCGCCGTAGATGAAGTCCCGCTGGGCAGGGTCCTTGATCTTGGCCTGGAACTCCTCGTCCTTGTCCAGATCCTTGCCGCGGCGCAGGCTCCACAGGGCCGCCATCATGACACCCGTGAGAGAGGAGGGGATGGCCACCATCAGGATGTCGAGCAGACCGTAGGCCTGACCCACGCCGTGAGCCGCCGCCAGGATGGAGACCATGGAGACCACGGCCACCGAGACCGGCGAGGCGCAGATGGCCATCTGGGAGGCAACGGATGCCACTGCCATGGGGCGCTCCGGGCGGATGTTCTTCTGCAGCGCGATGTCGGCGATGATGGGGAACATGGTATAGACCACGTGGCCGGTGCCGCACAGGAAGGTGAGGGTCCAGGTAGTGAGCGGCGCCAGCAGAGTGATGTACTGGGGGTGACGGCGCAGCAGACGCTCGGCCACCTGCATCATCAGGTTGAGACCGCCGGCGGTCTGCAGGGTGGCGGCGCAGCCAATGACCGCCAGTATGGTCAGCATTACCTGCACCGGCGGCTCGCCCGGCACCAGGCCGAAGACGAAGGTCAGCAGGAACAGACCAATGCCGCTGATAAGACCCAGCCCCATGCCCCCGAAGCGGGTACCCAGCAGCAAGCAGCCGAGTACCACCAAAAATTCCATCAAGATCATTCCATTACCTCGTGTGTTTTATCCATGTCCCCATCGGCCAGCTGCCCGGGATCCGCTGTCATCAATTACCCCTGAAGGGTTAATTGATATTTTGTCACCCCTAAAGGGGTAAAAAATTGCGTTGCTTCAACAACCGGCTTTTTTCCGATTTAAGTGCATAAAAACTACGGTTCAGCCCTTGAACAGGGGACCGCTTCCTGGCGCACACCAGATAAATGACGGGAAAGATGGGGGAGATCACAGGGTTTGGAATGCAAAAGGCGGGAATAACACGTGCGGGAAGAGCGAGGCGGGCATAAAAAAAGCCGACCCCGGGGGTCGGCTTTTGCACGGTGCGAGTGGGCGGGTCGCCTTAGAACTCGGCGGTGCGGGGAGTACGGGGGAAGGGGATCACGTCGCGCACGTTGCCCATGCCGGTCACGTAGACCACCAGGCGCTCGAAGCCCAGACCGAAGCCGGAGTGGGGCACGGTGCCGTAGCGACGCAGATCGCGGTACCACCAGTAGTCTTCCTTGTTCAGACCCATCTCGGCCAGACGGGCATCCAGCACCTCGAGACGCTCTTCACGCTGGGAGCCGCCGATGATCTCGCCGATCCCCGGGGCCAGTACGTCCATGGCGGCAACGGTCTTGCCGTCGTCGTTGAGGCGCATGTAGAAGGCCTTGATGTCCTTCGGATAGTTCTTCACCACCACCGGGGACTTGAAGTGCTCCTCGGCCAGGTAGCGCTCGTGCTCGGAGGAGAGATCGATGCCCCAGGAGACCGGGAACTCGAAGCTTTTGCCGCAGTTTTGCAGCACGTCGATGGCGTCGGTGTAGTCAATCTGGGCGAAGTCGGAGGCGACGAAGCGCTCCAGACGGCCGATGGCGTCCTTGTCCACGTGCTGGGCGAAGAACTCCAGATCGTCGCGGCGCTCGGTCAGCACGGCGTTGAAGACGTACTTCAGCATGGCTTCGGCCAGGGCGGCGTTGTCTTCCAGATCGGCGAAGGCCACTTCCGGCTCCACCATCCAGAACTCAGCCAGGTGGCGGCTGGTGTTGGAGTTTTCGGCGCGGAAGGTCGGGCCGAAGGTGTAGACCTTGGACAGGGCGCAGGCGTAGGTTTCGACGTTCAGCTGGCCGGACACGGTCAGGAAGGTCTCCTTGCCGAAGAAGTCCTTGTCGTAGTCCACCTTGCCTTCGGGGGTGCGCGGCAGGTTTTCCATGTCCAGGGTGGAGACGCGGAACATCTCGCCGGCCCCTTCGGTGTCGGAGGCGGTGATGAGGGGCGCCGCGATCCAGAGGTAGCCCTGTTCGTGGAAGAAGCGGTGAATGGCCTGGGAGAGGCAGTTGCGCACCCGGGTCACGGCACCGACGATGTTGGTGCGGGCACGCAGGTGGCCCTGCTCGCGCAGGTACTCGATGCTGTGGCGCTTGGCAGACATGGGGTAGGTGTCCGGATCTTCGACCCAGCCCACCACCTTGACCTCGGTGGCCTGCAGTTCGAACGCCTGGCCGCTGCCCTGGGACTCGACCACGGTGCCGGTCACTTCGACGGAGCAAGCTGTGGTCAGACGTTGCACTTCATTCTCGTAATTGGCCAGGGTATTGGGGGCGACGGCCTGCACCGGATGGAAGCAGGAGCCATCGGAAACGGCCAAAAATGAGATCCCCGCCTTGGAATCGCGGCGGGTCCGGATCCACCCTTTCACAGTCAGGGTGGTGCCGACCGAATACTTACCGGCCAGCACATCAACTACGGATGCGTGCGTCATCGAAATATTGTCTCCAGCTTGTTCTTGCAGCGCTATTTGCAACACTAGGGGTCTGGCCCGGGCGCAGTTGGCCCACCATGGCAGACTAAGCCGTTCATCTTACCCGCGCAGGTTTGATAAACAAGCAAAAATGTCGGACCCTTGCGGGGATTTCCCCATGCATCGTGCATGGATCATGGCGGTTGGACGGGGGTGAGGGTGAAGGAGCGCAGGCGGGGGCCGGATGGCTGGATACGGGTGTTGCAGGGGCTGGTGATCCTCTGCTGGGGCGGCTTTGTCGCCCTGCTCTCCCTCTATCACTTCGCCCGGCCAGAGGTGGCTTACGGCTTTCTGGTCTATGGGGGCGTCAAGGTGCGCCAGAGCTGGGACCCCCTGCTTACCCCCTGGCTGGAGCGCGGGCTCTGGGGTTGCTGCCTGCTGACCCTGGTGGTGCTGGTGCTGGCCCGTGGCCGCAGCCGTCGGCAGGAAGATGCCCGCCACGTCAATCTCTTCATCCTGCTGCTGATCCTGGTGGCCTGCCTGCTGCTTTACTACCGGGGCTGAGGGCCGTCGCCGTCATCCATCCCCTGAGAGGCGGGGCGCTTGCCTATCTGGCGCTCCACGCTGTCGAGCATCTGGTTGTAGGCGAGCGCCACCCGGCCAATCTCGTCCCCTTCATCCCCCTCCAGCCTGTGGCCGAAGTCGTTGCGATCGGTGGCCTCCTCCATGGAGCGGGTCAGCTGGTTGAGAGGGCGGACTATCCAGGTGCGGATGACCCAGAGGGTGAGCAGGAGTCCCAGCCCGAAGATGAGGGTGAGGCTCAGGGCCGAGGTGAGGATGTTCTGCTCCACCCGGGTAAACAGGGTGTCGAGGGAGTAGTCAAAACGCACCGCTCCCAGTACGGTGTTTTCCGGCACCTGGTGGCAGCTGGTGCAGTCGGTACCGCGAAAATCCTTTCTGGCCAGCAGCGGGCGGGTCACCACCAGCCGGCTGTGCATGCCCTCATGCTCTACCTCCAGGCTCCCCTTGCCCACCAGCGCCAGGGCATCGTACCTGTCCTTCGGGGCCTCGACGTCACGGCCCGGCCCGTACTGCTTGTTGACCGCCGCCCCGCGCACGATGCGGGCATCTTCCACGTGGGCGTGATGGAGAAACTTGGCGCGCAGGGTATCGCGGGCGTCCATCTTGCCGGTCAGCATCAGCATGTTGAGGCCGTCGAAGTAGGCCTCGGTCTGCTCGCGGCTCTGTTCCTTGATGAGGGTCAGGATGAGGTCACGCTCGCGCACCGCCTGATAGGCCGCGGAAAACACCAACACCATGGAGAAGATGAAGAGCAGGAAGAAGTTGATCTTGGCAGCAATGGAGAGGCGCATGGGACTGGTACATCTGTTGGGTAAAACCCGCGCAGTCTACTCTCCTCGCCGGACGGGTTTTGGTGTCTTGCTCACATTCTGATGAAAAAGCGCCGAAAGGCCCTGCGTTCTCATGCAGGGCCCGTTCATCCGGACTCAATATTCGCCGATGGTGATGGCCTCGTGGATGGCGCCGGTCAATACCCGCAGCTCCTCGGGGGTGATGACGAAGGGAGGCATCAGGTAGATGAGCTTGCCAAAGGGACGGATCCAGGCGCCCAGCTCCACGAACTTGCGCTGGATGCGCGCCACATCCACCCGCTCCTTCATCTCCACCACCCCGATGGCGCCGAGCACCCGTACATCCGCCACCGCCGGGTGCAGGGTCAGTTCCACCAGTTCGGTTTTGAGTTGGTGTTCGATGGCTTGCACCCGCGCCTGCCAAGGTGAGGCGAGCAGCAACTCGATGGAGGCGTTGGCCACCGCGCAGGCGAGCGGGTTGCCCATGAAGGTAGGGCCGTGCATGAAGACGCCTGCTTTGCCGTCACACACGGTGCGAGCCACATGCTCGGTAGTGAGCGTGGCCGACAGCGTCAGGTAGCCGCCGGTGAGTGCCTTGCCCAGGCACATGATGTCGGGGCTGATCCCCGCCCAGTCGCAGGCAAAGAGCTGGCCGGTGCGGCCAAAGCCGGTGGCGATTTCATCTGCTATGAGCAGCACGCCGAATTCGTCGCACAGGGCGCGCACCCACTGCAGGTAGCGGGGGTGGTAGAAGCGCATGCCGCCTGCCCCCTGGACGATGGGTTCCAGCACGATGGCGGCAATTTCCTCGTGATGATCCGCCACCAGGGTGGCCAGCTCCACCACGCTCTGCTCGTCCCACTGAGCGTGGAAGCGGCAGCTGGGCGCTTCGACGAAATGGTGTTCGGGCAGGAAGCCCTGGTAGAGCTCGTGCATGCCGCCATCCGGGTCGCACACGCTCATGGCGCCGAAGGTGTCGCCGTGATAGCCGCCCCGAAGGGCAACGAATTTGGCGCGGGGCGTCCCTTTGGCATGCCAGTACTGCTGGGCCATCTTGAGGGCCACCTCCACCGCCACCGAGCCGGAATCCGCCAGAAAGACCCGATCCAGCCCCTTCGGGGTGATCTCCACCAGTTTGCGGCAGAGCTCGACCGCCGGGGCATGGGTCAGGCCGCCAAACATCACGTGGGACATCTTGCCGAGCTGGGCGGTGGCGGCCGCGTCCAGTTCCGGCACCTGATAGCCGTGAACGCAGGCCCACCAGGAGCTCATGCCATCCACCAGCTCGCGCCCGTCCGTCAGGGTGAGGGTCACCCCTTTGGCGCTGGCCACTTCATAGCAGGGCAGGGGATGGGTGAGGGAGGTATAGGGGTGCCAGACGTGGTGCAGGTCGAATTCTTGATTGGTCATTTTGTGTTCTGTTGTCAATTGATTTGATCTGGTCGGTGTTGACAGTCTACGCGTGCTCTCTACACTAGCCAACAATTTCAGCCACTTGGCTTCGCGCACGCCCTGGCGTCGCGCTGTCCAGCTGGCGGGTCTTGCGGCGAACGCTCTCTTGAGCGCGGCGCAGGATCCCACCAATAACAACCGGAAGCCATGTATGAATGCTCTCACCGCGGGTGCCCACGCCCTTCGTCACGACTGGACCCTGTCCGAGGTTCAGGATCTCTTTGCCCTGCCATTCAACGATCTGCTGTTCCAGGCCCAGACGGTGCACCGCGCCCATTTCGACCCGAACGAGGTGCAGGTAAGCACCCTGCTCTCCATCAAGACCGGGGCCTGCCCGGAAGATTGCAAATATTGTCCCCAGAGCGCTCGCTACCACACCGGGCTCGAGACCGAGCGGCTGATGGAGGTGGAAAAAGTGCTGGAGCGGGCCCGGGAGGCCAAGGCCAACGGCTCGTCCCGCTTCTGCATGGGGGCGGCCTGGCGCAACCCGAAAGAGAAGGACATGCCCTATATCTTGCGGATGATCGAGGAGGTGCGCGGGCTCGGTATGGAGACCTGCATGACCCTGGGGATGCTGACCGCCGATCAGGCGGCGCGTCTCGGGGCTGCGGGGCTCGATTACTACAACCACAACCTCGACACCTCGCCGGAGTTCTACGGCGACATCATCACCACCCGCACCTATCAGGACAGGCTCGACACCCTGGAGCATGTGCGCGGCGCCGGCATGAAGGTCTGCTCCGGCGGCATCGTCGGCATGGGGGAGCAGGCGAAAGACCGTGCGGGCCTCTTGATGGCGCTGGCCAATCTGCCGCGCCACCCGGAGAGCGTGCCCATCAACATGCTGGTCAAGGTGAAGGGGACGCCCCTGGAGAACCAGGAGAACCTGGACCCGTTCGAATTTATCCGCACCATCGCCGTGGCGCGCATCATGATGCCGGCCTCCCACGTGCGCCTCTCCGCCGGGCGGGAGAAGATGAACGAGCAGATGCAGGCCATGTGCTTTATGGCCGGGGCCAACTCCATCTTCTACGGCTGCAAGCTGCTGACCACCCCCAATCCGGACGAGAACAGCGACATGCAGCTCTTCAAGCGCCTTGGCATTCGCCCCGCCCAGCGGGCCCAGAAGCCGGATCAGGTTCAAGAGGAGGAGCTGCTGGCCGAGGTGAACCGCCAGAGCGAGCCGAGCGAACTCTTCTACGATGCCACCCGTTCCCGCGAAGATGTCCTCCGTCCATGATGACGCCCGTTGTTACCGGCCCCTTTGCCCTGGGGGAGGCGCTGGCCGAGCGTGAACAGGCCACCCTGCTGCGCCGACGCACCCCGGTGGATGTGGCGAGCGGTGGGCGGATCCGGGTCGGGGGGCGCGATTACCTCAACGTCTCTGGCAACGACTACCTGGGCCTTGCCGGTCACCCCGCCATCAAGGCCGCCTTCACGGCGGGGGTGGCGCAATATGGCGCAGGGGCAGGCGCCTCGCCCCTGGTGACGGGTTACAGCCGCGCTCACCAGCAGCTGGAAGAGACGCTTGCCGACTGGCTCGGGGTGGAGGCGGTGCTGCTGTTCAACTGTGGCTTCTCCGCCAATCAGGCGGTGCTCAAGGCCCTGCTCGGCAAGGATCACCTGCTGTGGCAGGACAGGCTCAACCACGCCTCCTTGCAGGAGATGGGGAGCCAGCTCCCCTGCAAGATGAAGCGCTTCGGCCACAACGACATGGCGGCCCTTGAGCGGCTGCTTGAGCCAAACCGGGGCCTGATCGTCTCGGAAGGGGTCTTCAGCATGGACGGGGATCAGGCCCCCTGGGTTGAGCTGGCAACACTCGCATCCCGAAGCGGCAACTGGCTGATGATTGACGATGCCCACGGCCTCGGCGTGCTGGGTGCCGAGGGGCGCGGCACCCTGGCGGCCCAGGGGGTTGCTCCGGCCAGCGTGCACATCCAGATGGGGACCTTCGGCAAGGCGCTCGGGGTGGCCGGCGCCTTTGTGGGCGGCAGTCGCGAGCTGGTGGCGTATCTGGTCAATTTTGCCCGCCACTATGTCTACAGCACCCATATGCCCCCCGCCCAGGCGTGCGCCGTGCGCCAGAGCATCGAGCTGGTACGCGTAGCCGACGAGGCCCGTGCCCACCTGGCTCGCCTTGTCGCCCGGTTCCGGCAGGGGGCGCAGGCGCTCGGCTGGCGGCTTGGGGCAAGCGATACCCCCATCCAGCCGCTGCTGGTGGGGGAGAGCGTCGCTGCCCTGCAACTGGCCGAGCGGCTGCGGGAGTGCGGTGTCTGGGCCGGCGCCATCCGCCCGCCCACGGTGCCGGTCGGCACGGCGCGCCTTCGCATCACCCTGTGCGCCGCCCATGGCGAAGATGACGTGGATCGCCTGCTCGAGGCCCTGGGACCCCGCCCATCCACCGACGAGAGAGGGGGCGCCCATGGTGCATGAGCGTTTCCAGTCGGTGGACAAGGCGCAGCTCGCCCGCCGCTTCGGAGCGGCGGCCCGCCACTACGACGCCCACGCCCGCTTCCAGCAGGAGGTGGGGCAGTCGCTGCTGGCGCGCATGGACGAGGGGGGCGTGAAAGAGGTGTGCTCAGGGGCCGGGCTGGATCTGGGTTGCGGTACCGGTTTCTTCCTGCCTGCCCTGGCGCCGCGCTGCGAGACGCTGACCGGGCTGGATCTCGCACCCGGCATGCTGGCCCAGGCGGCCCTTCGCGGCAGCGGAGCCCGCCTGGTGTGCGGCGACGCGGAGGGGCTGCCCTTTGCCGACCAGAGCCTGGACTGGGTTTTCTCCAGCCTGGCTCTGCAGTGGTGCGAGCGGCCGGCCCAGGCCTTTGCCGAGCTCAACCGGGTGCTCAAACCCGGTGGCCAGGTCTTCTTCTCGACCCTGCTTTCGGGGTCACTGTGGCAACTGCGGGAGGCCTGGCGGGCCGTGGATGGTCGTGACCATGTCAATCGCTTCCTGACGTTGCCCCAGTTGCAGCAGGCGGCCCGTGACGGGGGCTTCGAGGCACCGGCACTCTGCCCGCTGACCTGGTCCCTCGCCTACCCGGCGCTCAGCGGACTGCTGCGCGACCTCAAAGGGATAGGTGCGAGCCAGGTCAACGACGAGCGGTCTGCGGGCCTGGGTCATCGCCAGCGCCTGGTGCGACTGGGGGAGGCCTACGAGCGCCACCGTCAACCGGACGGCCTGCTGGCCGCCAGCTACGAGGTCTGCCTCGGGCGCCTGGTGCGGCGCTGACACAAAAAGACCCGGCGCACCCACCCCTTCAGCGGCAGGACGCGCGCCTGCCTTTCACCATGGATATCGGGGCGCCTCTGCGCCCCTGCACTGCATCGAGGAATCATCATGGGGACATCCTATTTCATCACCGGCACGGACACCGACGTGGGCAAGACCCTGGTGGCCCGCACCCTGTTGCTGGCGCTTACCGCCAGAGGCATTCGCTGCGCCGGGTACAAACCGGTGTCGGCGGGCTGCAACCGCACCCCGGAGGGGCTTCGCAATCTGGATGCCTTGCTGTTGCAGCAGGCGGCCACGGTTGCGCTGCCCTACGAGCAGGTCAATCCCTATGCCTTCGAGCCGCCCATCGCCCCCCATATCGCCGCCCGTGAGCGGGGGGTGAGCATCCCCTTCGAGGGGCTGTCCGCCGGCTTGCGGGAGATTGAGGGAGCTGGGGCCGATCTCGTCATTGTCGAAGGGGCGGGGGGCTGGTTCCTGCCGCTGGATCATCAGCGTCTGCTCTCGGAGTGGGTCGCCCAGGAGCGGCTGCCGGTGATCCTGGTGGTGGGGGCCAGGCTGGGCTGCCTCAACCATGCCCTGCTCACCGTCAGCGCCATTCGCCAGCAGGGGTTGACCCTGGCGGGCTGGGTCATCAACCGGGTGGATCCGCACATGAGCCGCTACGAGGAGAACCTGGACACCTTGAAAGCCATGTTGCCGGCCCCATTTCTGGGGGAGCTCCCCTTCGTGGACGCGGTGAATGAGGTGGATTTGCACCACTGTCTCGATGTGTCGCCCTTGCTCTGAGGCCAGACATTCAGCAAACATTCATCGAGTCTGTCTATTATCTGGGGCAAGTGTGGCATCGGTCGCCCCTGGGGCGCCCCGAACCATGCATCCATATCTCACAAGGAGTCAATATGAAGCGAATTATGCTATTCCTGGTGACCAACCTGGCCGTCATGCTGGTGCTGGGGGTGGTACTCAATATCCTGTTCTCGGTTCTGGGGATCAACAAGTCCAGCATTTCCGGTCTGTTGGTATTCTGCGCCGTGTTCGGTTTTGGGGGTTCCTTTATCTCCTTGCTGATGTCCAAGTGGATGGCCAAGCGCAGCTATGGCGTCCAGGTCATCGAGCAGCCTCGCAACGAGACCGAGCACTGGCTGGTGAGCACTGTTGCCCGTCAGGCCCGTGAGGCTGGCATCAAGATGCCGGAAGTGGGGATCTACGACTCCCCCGAGATGAACGCCTTTGCCACCGGTGCCCGCCGTGACGACTCCCTCGTCGCCGTCTCCTCCGGTCTGCTCTACAGCATGAGCCGCGACGAGGCGGAAGCCGTGCTGGCCCACGAGGTGAGCCACGTGGCCAACGGCGACATGGTGACCCTGACCCTGATCCAGGGGGTGGTGAACACCTTCGTGATGTTCTTCGCCCGCATCGTGGCCGGCGTCATCAGCAACTTCTTCAGCTCCAACAACGAGGAAGAGAGCAGCAGCACCGGCGGTTTCGCCTACATGATCACCGTGTTCGTGCTGGAGATGGTGTTCGGCGTGCTCGCCTCCATCATCGTCATGTGGTTCAGCCGTCAGCGCGAGTTCCGTGCCGACGCCGGTGCCGCCAAGCTGGCCGGCCGCGACAAGATGATTGCCGCGCTCCAGCGTCTCGCCCGCGGTGCCGAGCCGCAGATGGAGGGTTCCATGATGGCGTTCGGCATCAACGGCAAGCGCTCCATGAGCGAGCTGTTCATGAGCCACCCGCCCATCGAGCAGCGCATCGCCGCCCTGCGTGGCTGATAGCCAGTCATCTAAAGAAAACGGCTGCCCTCGGGCAGCCGTTTTGCATTCCGGGGACAGGGTTTTGCCCCCCGATCACCCTATTTGATCACCAGATCCGTCAGGGGCACGGCGCAGCAGGTGAGGATCTTGCCCTCGGCCCGCTCGGCGGCGCTGATGGCGGGGGCATCGGGGTGATCCACCTCGCCCGAGACCAGGGTCTGCTTGCAACTGCCGCAGATGCCGGCACGGCAGCTCCAGGGCAGCTCTACCCCCTGCTTGTTGGCCTGATCCAGCACGGTGCCCTGGTTGTTGCCCGCAAACTCCCGCTCGCCGATACGCAGTTGCACCGCCTGATGGGGGCGGGCCACCGAGAGCAGGGCCCCGCCAAAGCTCTCTTGGCGGATGCGCCCGGCCGGTACGCCGAGGGCGGTCAGCCGGTTGGCTGCATCGGCCATGAAGCCGTGGGGACCGCAGATGAACACCTCCCGCTCCTGCAAACCCCGGATCCGGCCCAGGTGATCGTCATTCAGACGGCCGCTGAGTCCCTGCCAGTGTTTGTCAGGCTGGCTCAGGATCAGGGTGAGGGTCATTCCCTGCTGCGCCATGGCGTGCAGCTCGCTGGCGGCAGGAATGTCTGCCTCGCTGCGACACAGGTGCATGAAGTGGACGTCACCGAGCTCCCCCCGTAGTGCCAGAGTGCGGGCAATGGAAAGCATGGGGGTGACACCGGATCCCGCCGAGAGCAGCAGCAGCCTGCGCTCGGACCCTAAGTGAAACTCGCCGGCCGGGGGGGCGGCCAGCAACCGGTCGCCCACTTTCAGCTCATGGTGCAGCCAGGGGGAGAGGCGGCCATCGGCCAGCTTCTTGACGCTGATGCTGTAACGCTCGGGCCGCTCCGGCGTGGAGCTCAGGGTGTAGCGACGTTGAACCCGTGTGTTTTTGATATCGAGGCTGATGGGCAGGTGCTGGCCAGGCAGGTAGTCGGGCAGGGGCTCGCCGTCGGCGGCCTCGAACCAGAAGGTTTCCAGATCCCGGGCCAGGGGTTCCCGGGCGACGCACACCAGCTCCCGCTTTTTCGGGGCCGCGTTGGGGTAGACCGGCGCCCGGGCCCGCTCCAGCACCTCGATCTCGTTGCCCGCCTCAATCCACCCCTCGTTCAGGGCCACCAGATTCTGGCCGAAGTAGACCTCACCATCTTCGCCACGGCGGTAGCGGGTGAGGGTGGCCAGCGGCTCTTTCAGGGCATTGAAGCGCTCCGAGCCTGCCTCCACCGTGGTCATGATGCAGCGGCTGCACGGCTTGTCCACCCGAAACTCCACCTCGCCGATGCGGATCCGCTTCCAGCCATCCTCCTCGAAGGGGCGGGTGCCGCTCGCCACCAGGTTGGTACGAAACTGGCTCATCTGGTGCAAGGCATCGGATCTCAGGTTGAGATCCTCAAGGGAAGCCTGGCTGATGAGCAGCAAGGGGTAGCCGTCCGCAAAGCTCACCCGGGTGCCGGTCTTCTCCCGAAAACGATCGGATGCCTCCCCGAGCCAGAGCAGGCGCACCGGCTCCCTCGCCACCCGGCTCAGCCACTCATCGGCGTCGGGCCCGGTGTGCAGGGCGGTAAAGCGATCCCCCCAGACACCGGTGTGCTGAGGGGCGCGACTGAACGCCGCCTCCATGAGAGCAAGGGGGGGCAGACCTGGATAGCGCAGTTGCAGCCCCCCCTGGACGGGGGTGGCCACCACCTGCTGCAACTGGGGATGGGTGCGGGCGGTGATAAAGGTGCCATCCGGTTTGACCACCATGTAGCGGCGATCCCCGGCAAGTCCCTCCTGGGTCACCTGGGCGCGCTCCAGCGGCATGCCTGCCGTCGATTTGATGGGGTAGAGATGTATGCTGGCGAGGGTCGGCATGTCCTGGTCCTTGTGCTGTGGCGATTCCTGTGAAGAGGGGAAGATAACGATTCCTGCCCCGGGCGGCAATCTTCTCCTGCTGCCCACGTCGAGGACGGCGAGGGGGCTCGGGCGACAGGCCCGAATGGCTGCGGGGTGTGACGGGGATCCGGTTGTGAAGGGGGCGACCCATAAAGCGCAACATTTATTGATCCTGATCCACCATGTCGTACAAAAAACGGCCCATCATCGGGCCAGCTTCCAGTTTCTGACGCTTTCGCTTCTTCCCTCTCCGGCCACCGTCTGCCCAGGCAAAACGGTATCAAGCGCATTCGGATGGGGCCTGTCACACAAAAAGAAGAAAGCAATGTATGAGCAAACAACTGGATATGACCCCACAGCCGGATCTCTCCCAGAAAACGGGAACAGGCCCGGTCCGTACTCGGCTACCCGTTTGGCGGCCGGCCCTGCCACCTTGCAACCATGCCTGCCCGGCTGGCGAGAACATCCAGGCTTGGCTTGCACTGGCCGAAGCAGGCCGCTTTGAGGCGGCCTGGCAACGACTGATCGAAGAAAATCCCCTGCCTGCAGTCCACGGGCGGGTCTGTTATCACCCCTGCGAAACGGCCTGCAACCGTGCCCAGGTGGATGATGCCGTCTCCATCCACGCCATCGAGCGCTTCCTCGGCGACGAGGCGCTGGCCCGTGGCTGGCAGCCTGCGCCGCCTGCCCCCGCCAGCGGCAAGAAGGTGCTGGTCATTGGCGCCGGTCCCTCCGGCCTCTCCTGCGCCTGGCACCTCAACCGGCTCGGCCATCAGGTGGAGATCCGCGAAGCGGGCCCGCTCGCCGGCGGCATGCTGCGCTTCGGTATTCCCGCTTACCGCCTGCCCCGCGATGTGCTGGATCGGGAGGTGGCCCGCATCGTGGCGGCCGGGGTGACCCTGACCCTCAACCACAAGGTGGAAGACGTGCTCAAAGCGCGCGACGAGGGGGGCTTTGACGCCGTCTTCATGGCCATCGGCGCCCATCTGGCCAAGCGGGTCGACATTCCGGCCCGGGAAGCGGGCAAGATCCTCGATGCGGTGAGTTTCCTCGAGCAGGCCAGTCTTGCCGAAGAACAGGGCTTGCCGCCCCCCAAACTGGGGCGGCGGGTGGCCATCTACGGTGGCGGCAACACCGCCATGGACGCGGCTCGCACCGCTCGCCGTTTGGGCGTTGAAGAGGCGATGATCATCTATCGCCGCGACCGGGATCATATGCCGGCCCACGCCTTCGAAGCCGATGAGGCCGAGGAGGAGGGGATCAAGATCAACTGGCTGCGCACCATCCGCCAGCTCGATAGTACCAATATCGAAGTGGAGGTGATGGCGCTGGATGTCGAAGGCAAGCCGGTGCCCACCGGCAAGTTTGAAACCCTCGAAGCGGACTCCCTTATTCTGGCGCTCGGTCAGGAGGTCGACCTCTCTGTGCTGGAGAGCATTCCCGGCGTGCGGGTCAACAAGGAGGGGGTGGTGCAGGTTGGCGAGAACCTGATGACGGATGTGCCGGGTCTGTTTGCCGGCGGCGACATGGTGCCCTCCGAGCGCACCGTCACCATCGCCACCGGCCACGGCAAGAAGGCGGCGCGCCACATGGATGCCTGGCTGCGCGGTCGCCACTACCACAAACCGCTTTCCTATTCATTGGTGGGGCCGGAGCAGTTGCAGCTCTGGTTCCAGACCCACGCCCCGGCCAGCAGCCAGCCGGTCAAACCGCCCTCGGCGCGGGATGACTTTGGCGAGATCATCGGCGGACTGGACGAGACGGCGGCCCGCTACGAGGCGGCGCGCTGCTACTCCTGCGGCAACTGCTTCGAGTGCGACGGCTGCTATGGCAGCTGCCCAGAGCAGGCCATCGCCAAGCTGGGGCCGGGTCTGGGGTATCAGGTGGATGCCGAACGCTGCACCGGTTGCGGTGCCTGCCATGACCAGTGCCCCTGCCACGCCATCGAGTTGCGCCAACCGGAGGAGTCCCAATGAAACATGAACTGATCATGGTTGACGGCAACGAAGCCGCGGCCCGGGTGGCGTACCAGCTGAGCGAAGTGTGTGCCATCTACCCCATCACCCCGAGCTCGACCATGGCCGAACTGGCCGACGCCTGGGCGGCACAGGGGCAGACCAACCTCTGGGGCAACATCCCCACCGTGGTAGAGATGCAGAGCGAAGGGGGAGCGGCTGGCACGGTGCACGGCGCCCTGCAGGCGGGGGCGCTCGCCACCACCTTCACCGCCAGTCAGGGGCTGATGCTGATGCTGCCCAACATGTACAAGATCGCAGGCGAATTGACCTCGGCGGTGTTCCATGTGGCGGCCCGATCCTTGGCGGCGCAGGGGATCTCGATTTTTGGCGACCATCAGGACGTGATGGCGGCGCGCAGCACCGGCTTTGCCATGCTCGCCTCCGGCTCGGTGCAGGAGGCGCAGGACCTGGCTTTGGTCGCCCACAGCGTCACCCTGCAATGCCGGGTGCCCTTTATCCACTTCTTCGACGGCTTTCGCACCTCCCACGAGGTGAACAAGATCACCGCGCTGCATCGGGATGAGATCCGGGCCCTTATCGACAACGACTGGGTGCGCGCCCACCGTGCGCGGGCGCTCAACCCGGATCATCCGGTGATGCGTGGCACCGCCCAGAACCCGGACACCTATTTCCAGTCCCGCGAGAGCGTCAACCCCTTCTACGAGGCGGTGCCGGCGCGGGTGCAGCAGTGCATGGAGAGCCTCGGTGAGCTGACTGGCCGCCACTACCAGTTGGTGGAGTACCACGGCGCGCCCGATGCCACCGATGTCATCGTGCTGATGGGCTCGGGGGCCGCCACCGCCCGCACCACTGTGGATTGGCTCAACCGGCAGGATCGCAAGACCGGGGTACTGGTCATTCGCCTCTATCGCCCCTTCCCGGTACAGGCGCTGCTCGATGCGCTGCCCGCGAGCGTGCGGCGCATCGCGGTGCTGGATCGCACCAAGGAGCCGGGGGCAGGGGGCGAGCCGCTGTTGCTGGATGTGCAGAGCGCGCTGATCGACGGCTTGCAGCGCGGCCTTATCAAGCGGCTGCCGTGGCTCAGTGGCGGTCGCTACGGCCTCTCTTCCAAGGAGTTCACCCCCGCCATGTGTGCGGCCGTGTTCGAGGAGCTGGCCTCCGATGCGCCGCGCCCCCGCTTTACCGTGGGGATAGTGGATGATGTGTCGGGCCTCAGTCTGGCCTGGCACCCCATCGGCGATCTGGAGCCCGCCAGCCGGGTGCGGGCGCTCTTCTTCGGCCTTGGTGCCGACGGCACTGTGGGCGCCAACAAGAACAGCATCAAGATCATCGGCGAGCTGGAGGGGTTCCACGCTCAGGGCTACTTCGTCTACGACTCCAAGAAGTCGGGCTCGCGCACCGTCTCCCACCTGCGCTTTGGCCCCGAGCCCATCGACGCCCCCTGGCTTATCGAGCAGGCGAGCTTTATCGGCTGCCACCAGTGGGGCTTTGCCGAATCGGTCGATCTGCTGGAGCACGCCGCAGAAGGGGCGACCCTGCTGCTCAATGCTCCCTATGAGCCTGACCGGGTCTGGGCCGAGCTGCCCGAGCGGCTGCGCGCCCGCATCCGCGCCCTCGATATCCGCCTCTATTGCATCGATGGGGATCGGGTGGCCGAGCAAAACGGCATGGGCAATCGCATCAACACCATCATGCAGACCTGTTTCTTCGCGCTGGCCGGCATCTTGCCGCGGGACGAAGCGATTGCGCTCATCAAGGAGAGCATCGAGAAGAGCTATGCCCGCAAGGGGCCCGAGGTGGTGGCGCGCAACTTCGCGGCGGTGGACGACACTCTGGCTCATCTCCATCAGGTGGCCATCTCGGCCGGTGAGGAGCAGATCAGCGACTATCCGCTGCCACTGGCACCGGGTGGCAGCGAGTTTGTCCAGCGGGTCACAGGCCCGATGCTGGCGGGGCGCGGCGATCTGATCCCTGTCTCCATGCTGCCGGTGGATGGCACTTACCCTACAGCTACCAGCCGCTTCGAGAAGCGGGATATCGCCCGCGAGATCCCGATTTGGCATTCGGACATCTGCATCCAGTGCGGCAACTGCGTCTTTGTCTGCCCCCATGGGGCGCTGCGGGCCAAGTTCTACCATCAGGACTGGCTGGCGACCGCCCCCGAGGCGGCGCAATCGGTACCCGTCACCGCCAAGGGTTTCCCCGACAGCCGCTACACCTTGCAACTCTATCCGGAGGATTGCACCGGCTGCGGCCAGTGCGTGCAGGCCTGTCCGGTGCGGGCTGGGGCTGATGAGGAACACGAGGGCGAGCGCGCCATCGCCATGATGGACAAGGCCCCCCATCTGGCTGGCCAGAAACAGGCACTGCGCTGGTTCGAGAGCCTGCCCTGGCCTGCCCGCGAGCGGGTGGACTTCTCCACGGTGCGTGGCACCCAGTTCCTCGAACCCCTGTTCGAGTTCTCCGGCGCCTGCGCCGGCTGTGGCGAGACCCCCTATCTCAAGCTGCTGACCCAGCTGTTTGGTGATCGCATGCTGGTGGCCAACGCCACCGGTTGCTCCTCCATCTACGGCGGCAACCTGCCGACCACGCCGTGGGCCAAGAACGGGGAAGGGAAGGGGCCGGCCTGGTCGAACTCATTGTTTGAGGACAACGCCGAGTTTGGCTTTGGTTTTCGCCTCACCGCCGATCAGCATCACGGTCAGGCGGTGGCGGCTTTGCAGGCGATGAAGGGGGAGCTGGGCGCCGAGCTGGTCGATACCCTGATTAGCGCCCCGCAGCGGCTGGAGTCGGAGATCCGCGCCCAGCGTACCCGGGTCGCGCAAGTGCGGGAGCGGCTGGAAGAGGTGAAATCCGGCAAGGCCCGCGAACTGCTCTCCTTGATTGATCAGCTGGTGCGCCGCTCGGTCTGGATAGTGGGCGGCGATGGCTGGGCCTATGACATCGGCTCGGCGGGGCTCGACCATGTGCTCGCCTCCGGCCGCGATGTGAACGTGCTGGTGATGGATACCGAGGTCTACTCCAACACCGGCGGTCAGATGTCGAAATCGACCCCGCTCGGCGCCGTCGCCAAGTTCGCGGCGGGAGGCAAGACGCTGGCCAAGAAGGATGTGGCGTTGCAGGCCATCTCCTACGGCAACGTCTATGTTGCCCGCATCGCCTTCGGGGCCAATCCGCAGCAGGCGCTACAGGCCTTGCGGGAAGCGGAAGCCTATCCGGGCCCGTCGCTGATCATCGCCTACAGCCACTGCATCGCCCACGGCATCGACATGGAGCAGGGATTGGCCCAACAGAAGCGTGCGGTCGATTCGGGCCACTGGCCGCTGATGCGCTACAACCCGGTACTGCGCAGCGCCGGGCAGAACCCCTTCAGCCTCGACAGCCTGCGCCCCTCCATTCCGCTTGCCGAATATCGGCAGGAGGAGACCCGTTATCGGGTGCTGGCCCAGAGCCATCCTGAAGAGGCACAGCGGCTGATGCAGGTGGCGCAACAAGTGGCGTGGCAGAAGTGGGCCACCTATGAAGAGATGGCCACCCGCGAGGCCAGCCAGTTCCATCCGCCAGTGTAAGGATGGGGGAAACAGGTATGAGAAAGCGGGCCACTGGCCCGCTTCGTTTTCCGGTGCCAAGGGAAGTGGCCGTTGCCGCGCCTTGGGGCGGCCAACAAAAAGCCCGGCGTCGGGCCGGGCTGGCAGGATAAGTTGCTTATCCAGGTATTCGTCGAGGCGTCTAGTGTGGATGTTGTTTGAGGATGTCGTATATCTCCTCTTTCAGTTTAAGTTTCTGTTTTTTCAGATCCTTCACCTCGGAGCTGTAGTCGCTGGCGTGATGCTTTTCCAACTTTCTAATCTCCACATCCAGGTCGTTGTGCAAGTCAAACTTCTTCTGGAAATGGACATCACTGCTCTTCAGTTTCGAGATGAGATCTCTGTACTCCGGAAACATGTAATGAAGCCTCCTTGTTGTCGTTTGATTGTGCCTGCAAGACCAAAGTACCCCTTACTGCCGGGGAGAAACGTGATCCCGATCCAATTCGGGGCCACGGATTTGCTTCATGGGAAGGGCGATTTTTAACTGTTTGAATTACAAGATGATTGCCTGCTGGCCCTGGGGCAGCAGAGGAAAGAAGCGGGATCCGCTTCACATTCGGGAGAGGGGGTCTGCAACGGGGCGGGCAACAGAAAGGGGCGCGAGGCCCCTGACTGGAAACGGGTGAGCCGTTTACTCTTTTTTCTTTTTCTTCTCGGGCAGGGGCTTGCCGTCTCTGGCAATCACCTTGCCCGCCTCGAAACCGATCTGCGCCGCCAGCTCTTCCAGATCCGGCGCCTTGGCCTCGTTGCCGATGGCGTACTGGTAGTTGGCGATGGAGATTTTCTCCGCCACCGGTGTGCCCGGCACGATGGGTTCGCGCCAGCCCTGACCGATGTGGGCCACCAGGGTGCCGTTCATGATGAGCTCGCCGACGATCTCCTGGGTGGGGATGCCCTTGCCATAGGTGAGGCCCTGCGGGTGCTTCTTGCCGACCAGGGGCTCTTGGCTTGCGGGCATCAGCTTGGTGCGGATCAGCCACTTGGGCGATTTGGTCTTGCCCACCGCCTTGCCGGTCTGGTACTCGTTGATCTTGATGGTCTTGATCATCTGGGCCGTGAACTCCTTGGTCAGGGCCTTCTGGGCTTCGCTGGTCTCGTCGATGACGATGGGGGCCACATACCAGGTCTGGGGAGCCTGCGCCTTGGGGGTCGCCGGGGCGGTTTGCGCCATGGCGAGCGGGCTGAGCAGGATGGCCGTCAACAAGAGTCCGATTTTCTTCATTGTGATTCCGCTTATGTTTCGACAAGAATTTTGTTTTGCCAGCGACGACTGCGCCAGCGCCAGAACATGGCCAGACCGCGTACCCACTCGTCGCAGGCGAGGGCCAGCCAGATGCCTACCAGGCCATAGCCCTGCATGATACCAAGGAAATAGGCCAGGGGAACGGCAATGCCCCACATGGAGACGAGCGCCATGTAGAGCGGGAAACGGGCATCCCCGGTGGCGCGCAGGGCGTTGATCACCACCAGATTGAAGGTGCGACCGGGTTCGAGGATGAGGCTGATGAGGAAGAGCTGCGCCACCTGGGTGATGATGTCGGCGTCGTCGGTGAACAGGCTGATGATGGCGCGGCCGTTGAGGGCGGCGGCGATGGCGATGGCGGCGGTGACGATGAGGCCGAGTTTCAGGCTCTTCATCAGTTGGCGATAGGCCTGATCGAAGCGTCGGGCCCCCGCCAGGTGGCCGATGATGATCTCGTTGCCAAGGCCGATGGAGAGGCCGAACAGCAGGATGAACAGGCAGATCTGGAAGAAGTAGGACTGGGTCGCCAGCGCCTTGTCGCCGAGCAGGCCGACGAAGGCGGTCACCACCATGAACTGCAGCATCCAGGAGAGGTTCTCCCCCGCCGCCGGCAGACCGATGTGCAGCACCTTGTCCAGCATGGCGCGGCTTGGGCGGACGATCTCGGGCAGACGCAGCCGGATGCCGGTCTTGCGCGCCACCAGCCATACCAGCAGCACCACCCCGACGATGCGCCCCGCCACCGTACTGATGGCGACCCCGGCGACCCCGAGCTGGGGCAGGCCGAACCAGCCATAGAGCAGCAGCAGGTTGCCGACGAAGGTGATGAGGTTGACGATGAGAGTCACGTACATGGCCTGGCGGGTGTGGCCGTGGGCACGCAGGGTGGCGGCCAGGCAGAGGGCCGCCGCCTCCGGCAGCAGGCAAAGCCCGATGATCTGCAGGTAGAGGCTGCCGTCGCTCATCAGGTGGGCAGGCAGGTTCATCAGCGCCAGCATGGTGCCGGCCCCCGCCATGACGCCGACCGCGGCCACCAGCCCCACCAGCAGGTTGAAGCCGATGGCGGTGTGGATGACGACGCGGGCTTTTTCCTTGTCTCCCGCCCCCAGATACTGGGTGATCACCACGCTGGTGCCGATGCTGACGAAGCTGAACAGGGTGATGGCGAGATCGAAGACCTGGTTGCCCACCGCGAGGGCCGCCACCCCCTGATAGGAGACGTGGCCCACCATGAAGGTGTTGAGGGCCCCGGTCAGAAAGTGAAGGGCCAGATCGATGAACAGTGGCCAGGTCAGGGCGAAGAGGGAGCCCGGGCCCGCGTGGGATTGAGTCTGCATGGGATATCCAGGTGCTGGCGATGGCCCTCGTCAGGGCCAACTGGAGGGGCATTTAACACCAAGCGGGGGCGGGGTGCAATCCTGGTCGCAGGAGGAGGGGGCCTGTGACCAGGGGATGTCTCTCAGACCGGCGTGGCGCCGGCCTCCTGCTCGCTGGGGCGGGTGAGGCGCGCCGAGTCGGGCAGGTCGTCATCGTGCGGCCAGCGGGTGAGCAGGGCATCCGTGGTGCTCTCCACCCCCTCGTCGTCCCGGAACACCGGTTCCCGGTAGCAGCGGGTCATGCGCAGGGCCTGGTACATGTCGGGGCAGAGGATGATGCCATCCTCGCCGACCAGGATCCCCGCCTGTTTGAACCACTGGCTCATCTGGCCGTGCCGACCGGCCATCACCATGTGGATGCCGCGCCGCTTGAGCTCCTTGTGCAGCTCTCCCACCATGCTCATGACGCTGATGTCCTGATGGGTGAAGCAGGCCACCGCATCCACCACCAGGCACCTGGGATTGTGGGGATCCTGCACCAGGAGCGCCAGTACCCGCCGCTTGAAGTAGGGGGCGTTGAAGTAGGTGAGCGGGGAGTTGAAGCGGTAGACCAGGATGCCGGGAATCGCCTTGGCCTGCTCGTTGTCCCCCAGGGTGCGCACCACGCCCTCGTCGTCCATGCCGAGCAGCTGGTCGGTGGGGCGCATCACGTTGCGCAGGAACTGGAACAGCCCCAGCAGGACCGCGAGGGTGATGCCCGGAATGACCCCCATGGTGAGCACGCTGACAAAGGTCACCAGGGCGAGCCAGAAGGCGGCGCGGTCCGAGTCGCGCAGAGCCCAGAGGCCGCGAAAATCCGTCAGCGACAGGGAGGCCATCACCAGCACCACGCCGAGGGCGGCGGTGGGAATGTATTGCAGCGGCGCCGTCAGGTAGAAGGTGACCAGGGCGATGACGGCGGCGGCGATGATGGAGACCAGCTGGCTCTTGCCGCCGTTGGCGTCGTTGACTGCGGTACGCGAATCCGCCCCGCTGATGGCAAACCCCTGGGAGGCGGCGGCGGCCAGGTTCGCCATGCCCAGCGCCCTAAACTCCTTGTCCGCATCAATCTCGTAGCCATTCTTGGCGGCGAAGCTGCGGGCGGTGAGCATCATGGAGACGAAGCTCACCATGGCGAGGTTGAGGGCGGGCAGCACCAGCTCACGGATAAGCCCGGGGGGAAAGTCCGGCATCTGGAAGGCGGGCAGCCCCGAGCCGATGGTCCCCAGGGTGGCGATGTCGACACGGCCGAGATTGAACAGCCACACCAGGGCCGCCGTCACCACCATGGCCACCATGGAGGAGGGCCAGGCCGGTCTGTAGCGCTTGGCCAGCAGCAGGGTGAGCAGGGCCGTCAGGCTCATGGCCAGGGTGGGCAGATGGGTCTGGGTAATGTAGCTGGTGCCGTTCAGGATCCGCTCTATCAGGTAGCGCTCGCTGAAGGTGAAGCCGAAGATCTTGGAGAGCTGGCCCACCATGATGGTGATGGCCACCCCGTTGAGCAGCCCCATCAGGATGGGGCGGGAGAGAAAGTCTGCCAGCACCCCCAGTTTGAAGCGGCTGGCGATGAGGCACCAGAAGCCGGTCATGGCAGTCATGGTCATCACCAGTTGCCAGTGACGGGTGGGATCCCCGGCGGCGAGCGGCGTTACCACGGCGGCGATCACCGCGCAGGTGGCAGCATCCGGACCGACGATGAGCTGACGGGAGGTGCCAAAGAGGGCGTACACCACCATGGGCAGGATGCAGGAGTAGAGGCCGACGATGGCGCCCACCCCGGCGAGCTCCGAATAGGCGATGGCCACGGGCAGGGCCACGGCGGCGACCGAGAGGCCAGCGCGAAGATCCGGCATCAGCCAGGCCCGCTGGTATTGCAGCAAGGCGGCGAGCCCCGGCAGCCAGCGCTCGAGAGAGAAGAAGTCGCGCATTATTTAACCCATTGAGTTACAAACATCTTTTTCTTAGTGTGCCCAAGGTTGTCGACCCTTTGCAATCCGCTCATGGCCAGTTCACCACAAGGTCAGGCCAGATGCGTTGCCACTCCTTGGCTCTGACCCGTTCGCTAAAGATTCGGTTCTCCTGGCGACAGCGCGGATTGGGGCTCACCACCAGGGACCAGTTGGGGGCAAAGCCGTAGGGGGCCAGCCACTCGAACCCGTCATCTGCCAGCAGGCGGACCCCGATGCAGGTGGGTATCTCCACCCAGTGGCTGAGGGCCGAGAGCGAGCTGGCAAAAGGAGGCACCTGCTGGCGCAGATGCATGCGTGCCTGGTTGCGCACCTCCCACTGCTGGCCCGGCATCCTGGCGGCGAGCCAGGCTTCGTGATCGGCTTCCTTCAATCCAGTCGGATCAGCGTTGTCCAGATAGATAAGATCGATGTCGTTGAGCGGGGTGGGTTCGGCCTTGTGATGGAGGTGATCCCAGATGAGGTTGCGCACAAACCCCGCCCCCAGGGCCCAGTCGGGCAGGGCCAGCTCCCGCGCAGCCCGGAGGCAATCCATGCGCGGGTGATCAGCCCGCAGCAGGGCCTCGGTGCAGGCCCGCAGGTGCGCCTCCCGCAGCGCCCCGGCTTCAACCGGCATTGCGGCGCAACCAGACGTCGATGTAGCTGCAGCTCGGCACTATGGTGAGCCCCTCAGAGAGGGTCCAGTCGTAGAAGCGGCGGGCCAGCTTGTCGGCAATCCCCTGTCCGCGCAGCTCGGGGGGAACCTGGGTGCTGTAGGCGTCCACCGTGGTGGCGTCCAGCCGGCGATAGGCAAGGCGGGAGAGCTTGCCGTCCACGGTGCAGACAAACTGCTGCTGATCGGCCTGGTGAAGGATGTCGCTCATCGGGGGTCCTCTTTGGGTGAATGGGAAGATCAGAACATGGCGGACAGGGTTTGCCAACGCCATTCTTTGCGCCCATGGCGGGCTCGCTTACACTGGCCGGCCTGCGAATGGTCGCAAGGCAAGGTATAGAACATTGAGAGAGGATGGATCCGTCATGGCCTTCGCCACCCTGGACGAGCTGATAGGCAACACCCCGCTGCTGGCGCTGCGCCGCATCAATCCGCATCCCGGCGTCACCCTGCTGGTGAAGCTGGAGGGCAACAACCCCGCCGGCTCCGTCAAGGACAGGGCGGCGCTGAACCTCATCAGGCAGGCAGAGGCGAGTGGTCACTTAGCGCCAGGAGCCCGGCTCATCGAGGCCACCTCCGGCAATACCGGCATCGCGCTGGCCATGGTGGCGGCGTCCCGGGGTTACCGGATGCGGCTCATCATGCCGAGCAACATGAGCCAGGAGCGGCGCGATGCCATGCAGGCCTACGGCGCCGAGCTGGTGCTGGTGGAAGAGGGCATGGAAGCGGCGCGAGACCTCGCCCTGGTCATGCAGGCGCGGGGGGAGGGGCTGGTGCTCGATCAGTTCAACAACCCCGCCAACCCGGATGCCCACTACCGCTCCACCGGCCCCGAGATCTGGCGCCAGAGCGGCGGGGCGGTCACTCACTTCGTCTCGGCCATGGGCACCACGGGCACCATCATGGGGGTCTCCCGCTACCTCAAGGAGCAGAACCCGGCGGTGGCGGTGATCGGCCTGCAACCGGCCGAGGGGAGCCAGATCCCCGGCATTCGTCGCTGGCCCGAGGCCTACCGGCCCGCCATCTTCGAGCCTGCGCGGGTCGATGGGGTGCTGGATGTGACACTGGAAGAGTCCCTCGTCATGATGCGCCGCCTGGCGCGGGAAGAGGGGATCTGCTGCGGCGTCAGCTCGGGTGGCGCCGTGGCCGGGGCCTTGCGGGTGGCGGCAGAGATCGGGCAGGGGGTGGTGGTGGCGATCATCTGCGATCGGGGGGATCGCTATCTCTCCACCGGGGTCTTCACCCCCGATGCCTGACGGGCAAGGGGCCTGCTACTCCCAGGCCCGCTCCAGCAGGGCCAGCAACTGGTCCCTGTCCGCATCCTTGCGGTTGTAGAGCAGGGCGCCGTCGTTGATGGCGAGATCCCGGATCCCGGGCAGCAGCGCCTTGTCGGTGAGGCCCGCCTCCCGCAGGGTACGGGGCAGCTTGACCGTCTGCCACAGGGTATCGCGCAGTGCCTGCAACGCCTCGATGGTGGCCTGGGGTCTCCCCTCGGCCGGGGTCGCGGCAAAGCGCTCCGGCCCCACCAGGGGCAGCAGCAGGCGGGCCAGCTCGGGGTCGATGCCGGGCCGGTTGTAGTCGAGCACGGTGGGCAGGAAGAGGTTCATACAGAGGCCATGGGGCAGGTGGCAGCTCGCCCCCAGACTGTGGCCGAGGGCGTGCACCAGCCCCACCATGGAGTTGGAAAACGCCATGCCCGCCAGGGTGGAGCCCTCCGCCAGTTGCAGCCGCAGGCCCTTGTCCGTCGGGTGGGCCAGCACCCTGGGCAGGGCGGTGGCAATCTTCTCCACCGCCATCAGGGCCAGGGCGTCACTGACCGGGTTCTTGCCGTTGCCGATGAAGGCCTCGATGGCGTGGGTCATGGCATCCATGGCGGTGGCGGCGGTGATGGGCAGCGGCAGCCCCAGGGTGAAGCGGGGATCCAGCACCGCCAGCCGGGGCAGCAGGAAGGGGGAGGTGAAGGGCACCTTGCGCCCGCTCCCTTCATCCTTGATCACTGCCACCAGGGTCACTTCGGAGCCGGTCCCCGCCGTGGTGGGGACCACCGCTAGGGGGTTGAGGGGACGGGTCAGGCAATCCGCTCCGGCATAGTCGAGCAGCCGCTCGCCCCCCAGGGTCGCCAGTATGTTCACCGCCTTGGCGGTGTCGATGACGGAGCCGCCGCCAAGGGCGAGCAGGCTGTCACAGCCCAGCTCCCGGTAGTGGCGGGCGATCCGCTCCACCACGGCGGTGGAGGAGTCCGCCGGGATCTCGTCCCAGATGGCGGCGACCGGCAACGCCCCTTCGGCCATCACATCGGCCAGCAGGGTGGCGAGCCCGCTGCCGCTGACCCCCTTGTCGGTGAGAAGCAAGGGGCGGCCAGCTCCCAATCCCCTCAGGGCATCCGGCAACTGTTCCAGTGCCTGCTCCCCCGCCATCAGCTTGACCGGGCAGAAAAAATCGTAATAACGGCTCATCCCGTTCTCCTCGTGTTCAACCGGTCAGCAGACCCAGATAGATGTGGCAGGCCCGCGCGAGCTTGCGATGCGGGTCCGGGTAGTGGCGAAGCAGGGGCCGCGCGATGAAGGCGGGCAGGATCAGGCTCTGCAACTGCTCAAGCGCTCGCACCAGGTGCATGGCCGCGTCGAGATCCCCCTCCACCAGCAGCCGCTTTTCGCAAAAGGCCTGGTTGATGCCGAGGCGAAAACTGAGGGCGCGAAAGGCGACGGCGGGGTGCTTGAAGCGCACCCGCAGGGGGTGGGGGCCGTCATGGGCACAGGTCGAATGCGCCCTGCCAGCCTCCTCACCGCAGTGCCAGCGCCCTGCGAACTTGTAGAGACTCAGCCCCCGGGTCATGCCGTTTACCTCGAGCCTGATGGTGAGGCCGTCCGGCAGGGGGGCAAGCTCGCGGCGCACCGCCTCGTCGACCCGGGCGGCGCGGCACAGAGTGCGGCCGATGATCCAGAGCAGGCTGCCAATCCAGAGGCGTCTGCCGGTGGCAAGCAGGGCGTCAGGGCGCATGGGAACCTCCGCTGATGGCGGACCAGAAGAGGGCGAAGGCGCTCTCCTGCCAGTGGGGGTCTTCTCCCAGTTCAGGCTGATCGACAAAGAGGGAGGCGCAGGCCAGAAACTGGCCCTGGCACACCTCCAGCATCAGTGCCGGCGGGGCCGACATCAGCTCGCCGCTGGCCTGGCCCCGGGCGAGCAGGCTCGGCAGAAAATGCAGGGTCTCCGCCAGGATCTGGCTGCGCAGGGGGCGGGCCAGCAGGGGGGAGTGGAAAAAGCCCAGCACGAACCTGAGCTCACGGGGGTGGGCCTGCATCCAGCCCATGGCCTGGTGCCAGTAGTGGCGGGCCTGCTCCTGGAGCGGCAGGGCGGCATCGGCCTCGGTGATGGCGGCGCCAAGGCGCAGCTTGATGTCCTGGTAGAGGCTCTGGATCAGCACCTCCTTGCTGGAAAAGTGATGAAACAGGGTGCCATTGGCCACCCCGGCCGCCTTGGCGATGCGGGCGGTGGCGGCGCCCTGCAGGCCATCCTCCGCGCACAGGGCCAGGGCGGCATCCAGGATCTGGCGGCGTTTGTCGGTCATGGTCTCTCGCATCTCGCCTCCTAGCGCAGGAACAGGGCCATCATCAGCCGCTGGTACCAGCGCCGATAGGGGGGGTGAATGAGGGAGCCTGTGCTGAAGCGTCCGCGGCGCAGCACGGTCTTGGCCTTGGAGAAGGTGAGAAACCCCTCGCGGCCGTGATAGTGGCCCATGCCGGAGGGACCGATGCCGCCGAAGGGGGCATCGTCCGCCGCCACCTGGAACAGACTCTCGTTGATGGCCATGCCTCCGGCGTGGGTCTCCCGGATGAGGCGGCGCTGCAGCGTCTCGTCCAGGCTCATCAGATAGAGCGCCAGGGGGCGGGGCCGGGCCGCCACATAGGCCAGGGCTTCCTCGATGTCGTCATAGGGCACCAGGGGCAGCAGGGGGCCGAAGATCTCCTGCTGCATCACCTGGCAGTGGCCGGGCACCTCGGTCAGCAGGTGGGGCACCAGTTTACGGGTGGCGTCATCCCGGGCGGGCGTGACGCAGGGGTGGAGCTGGGCGCCGGCCTGCCTCGCCTCCTCCAGCCAGGCGGTGAGCCGCTCGTACTGGGGGGCGTTGATGATGGCGCCATAATCCGGGCTCTCGAGCCCTTTGGGGTAGAGGCGGCGAAAATGGGCCTGATAGGCCTCGATAAAGGCCTGCTCCTGCCCCCTCGGCAGCAGCACGTAGTCGGGGGCCACGCAGATCTGGCCGGCGTTGAGGCTCTTGCCGAAGATCATCCGCTCCACCGCCAGGGCCAGGGGCATGTCGGGGGCGATGAGACAGGGGCTCTTGCCGCCGAGCTCCAGGGTGAGGGGGGTGAGCTGGGGGGCGGCCGCGGCCATCACCAGCCGACCCACCGCCGTGGAGCCGGTGAAGATGAGATGGTCGAAGGGGAGGGCGCTGAAGGCGGCCGCGATCCCCGCATCCCCCTCGATGACCACCACCTCGTCACCGCCGAGGGCCTCATCGAGCAGGGTGCGCAGCACGACGTTGGTGTGAGGGGTGAACTCGGAGAGCTTGATCATGGCGCGGTTGCCGGCGGCGAGGGCGCCGATGAGGGGCCCGAGGCTCAGCATCACCGGGAAATTCCAGGGCACCATGATGCCGACCACGCCGAGGGGCTGATAGTGCACCTCGACCCTGGCGGGGGCCAGCAGCAGGCCGGAATGACGGCGCTCCGGTTTCATCCACCCCTTGAGCCGTTTCAGGGTGTAGTTGATCTGCATGACGCAGGGGAGCACATCGGCGATCAGGCTGTCGTAATCGCTGCGCTGGCCGTAGTCCCGGGCCAGGGCCTGACACAGTGCCTGCTTGTGGCGCAGCAGCCCCTGCTTGAGGGCATCAAGTCTGGCACGGCGGGACGCCAGATCCGGCATGGGGGTGGCCTGGCTGGCCTGGCTGAGCCGATGCAGTTGCTCGGGGAGGGAGAACTTGTCCGGTGAGGCGGGGGTGACGGTGGTGTCCATGGCATGCTCCGCACGAAAAGTGACCGACTGATTAGTCGGTCCAAATCTAGCGATTCGTTGCCGACTTGTAAACCGGGCGAGGGCAGAGGGTGGCTGCCAGTGGGCAGCGTTGTCCGGAACTGTGTCCGGGCTCCCATTTTTGAGGCATCCGGATTGGTCTTCTATCTAATAAGGGGTAATTGTGGGTCACCAACTCGGAGGGAGAACCGCACATGACCAGGGAATTGCATAGCCTGCTGGCCCGGCTGGATGACGTGATCGCGCGCATGCCGGACAGTTTCAATACCTATGAGTTTGCCCAGAAGCTGGCGCTGCAACATCAGCAGGAGTATTTCGCCGCAGGCCACTCCCTGGCGGGCCAGGAGAAGAACCTGCTGCGCCTGCTCCACGAGAAGATTGCCCTGGCGCTGGCGAGCCATGAGGGCGTCATCGAGGGGGCCCTGCTGCCCTGCATGACCCCCTGGGGAGAGCGCGCCACCTCGCCCCGCTGGCACCGCAAGCACTGACCCGGCAACAACATGAAAAGGCCCCTCGGGGCCTTTTCATGTTGGGGGTCGCACCTACTGAACCAGCCTGCGGGCCTGCCAGTAGCGGCTGTTCCAGTAGACGTTGTCGAGGCGCGAGCGGATCACGCCCTTGCTGGTGGAGGCGTGGATGAACTCACCTGCCCCGGTGTAGACCCCGACGTGGTACTGCTGCCAGCCGGTCTTGAAGAAGACCAGGTCCCCGTGCTGGAGACGGTATCTGTCCACCGGGCGGCCGAGGCTCGCCTGGGATTCCGTGGTGCGGGGCAGGGTGAAGCCCAGCACCTGGCTGTAGGCGAGCTGGGTGAAGGCGGAGCAGTCGAGACCGGCGCGGCTGGTACCGCCCATGCGATAGGGCACGCCGCGCCACTGCTGATAGAAGTTGTCGAATGCGCCGCTCTGGCGCACGGGAGGGGGAGGCTCCGGCGTGCTGGAGCAGGCGGCGAGAAGCAGGGCCAGCAGGGGCAGCAGCAAGGTGCGAAACATCTCAACTCCTTGATAGGGCACGGGGTTCATCATAGACGATGATCCTGCCTGGAACCTGAATGACAACGGCATTGACGAGTGGCCGCCTGTGGGGGCAGCCACTGGATCACCCCGCCGGTTTGGGGGTAATGAGCGGCGTCAGCAGCTCGGCAATCTTGTAGAAGGTCTGCACCCGCGTGGTGCTGGGGCGCCACACCAGGCCTATCTCCCGATAGGGTTTCTCCCCGGGCAGGGGGATGGCCACCAGGTCCGTGTTGTCGAGGATGCCCGCATCTATGGCCATCTGGGGCAGGAAGGTGGTGCCAAGACCGGCCCCCACCATCTGCACCAGGGTGTGCAGACTGGTGGCGGCGAACGGGTTGATCTTGCTCTTGTCCCGCAGCCGGCAGGCGCTTACCGCGTGCTCCGTCAGGCAGTGCTCCCGCTCCAGCAGGAAGATGCTCTGGTTGGGCAGCTCCTTGTAGTCGAACGGCATGTGCAGGCCCGCAGCCATGTGGGAGGGCATCACCATGTGGAAGGGATCCTGGCCGACGGTCTTGCTGTGGAAGCCGCCGATCTCCACCGGCAGCGCCAGGATCAGCAGATCGAGCTGCCCCTGCTCCAGCTGCTTGAGCAGATTGGTGGTGGTGTCTTCCCGCAGCAGCAGCTCCAGATCCGGATAGGCCTTGCCGCACACCTGCAGCAGCTTGCTCAGCAGGAAGGGGGCGATGGTGGGGATGCAGCCCAGGCGTACCGTGCCGTGCATGACGCCCCCCTGCTGCTGTCCCAGCTCCATCAGGTCCCGGGCGTCGGAGAGCAGGTTGCGCGCCCGCGCCACGATTTCCATGCCGACCGGCGTCATGATGAAGCTCTTGTGATCCCGCTCCACCAGTTGCAGGTTCATCATGTCCTCCAGGGTCTGGATCCCGGTACTCAGGGTCGACTGGCTGACATGGCAGGCCTTGGCGGCGCGGTTGAAATTCTTGTGCTCGTCCAGAGCGACCAGATACTGGAGCTGCTTCAGGCTGGGCCAACGTTGCATAGGAGAAACCCGATCGATGCTATCTATTTGATTTGATTAATCTACCATCGAGAAGCCCCGTTGTCGCCGACAAATCGGTGCCCCCTGGCAGGCGCACTGCCTCACGCACATGGGGTGGCCTGCTCCGATGGGCTGGCCACCCCTCATTGGTCAGGAGCTTATCCCCTTGTGCCGCGCCATTGAAGGGGTGCCGCCATGGGATGTGACGGGGATCGGCCTTCGGGCGGGGCGCCCTGCGCGCAGGAGCGGCCATAAAAAAACGCGCCGGTGGGCGCGTTTTTGCAGAAGGGGGGACGGACTATTCGTCGAAGATACCGAAGTGATCCTTGGCGAAGTTGACCCGCTGCTCCACGTTCATCTTGACCTGACCCAACTTCTCGATGGTCTTGAGGTTGGGCACCAGGCCGCGACCGTTGGCGATCTGGATGGCGAGGCCCGGACGGGCGTTGAGCTCCAGCAGCATGGGGCCGCGGAACTTGTCCAGCACCATGTCAGTCCCGATGTAGCCAAGACCGGACATCTCGTAGCAGGAGGCCGCCAGGTTGAGCAGGGTGTCCCAGTGGGGCACCTTCAGATCGTAGAGATCCAGGCCGGTGTCCGGGTGGTGGCGCAGCGGGTTGCCAAACTGCACCGCCCGCAGGGCGCGGCCGGTGCGCAGGCACAGGCCCACCCCCACGGCGCCCTGGTGCAGGTTCGCCTTGCCATCGGAAGCCGAGGTGGAGAGGCGCATCATGGCCATCACCGGGAACCCCTTGAAGATGATCACCCGGGCATCGGGGACCCCTTCGAAGGAGTAGCCGTCGAACACGTCGTCGAAGTTGATGAGCCCTTCCACCAGCGCCACGTCGGGCTTGCCGCCGAGGGAATAGAGCCCCGCCAGGATGTTGGAGACATGGCGCTCCAGATCCTGGCCGTTGGCGGCGCTGCCGTTGGGCTTGTAGAAGAGGCCGTCCTCCTGGCGCAGGATCACCAGGATCCCCTTGCCGCCGGAGCCGCGGGCCGGCTTGATGCAGAAGCCCGGCCAGTCCTTCACCAGCGCGGTGATGCGAGTCACGTCGTGCTGCTCGCGGATGGTGCCGATGAGTTCAGGCACCGTCACCCCCGCATCCAGCGCGATGCGCTTGGTCTTGAGCTTGTCATCCACCAGCGGATAGAGGCGGCGCGGGTTGTAGCGGCTGATGTAGGAGTGGTTGCGCTTGTTCATGCCGAGGATGCCTGCCTGGGACAGGCTCCACGGACTGGTGTATTTCTGCCAGAACCACATCTGTTACTTGTCCTTACCCGGGGTGGCACCAGACTTCATCTCGTCCACCAGCGGCTTGAAGCGCTTGAGTTCGCTCAGCTTGTAGCCGGTGTAGTTACCCATCAACAGCACGGTCGCCATCAGCACCAGCTGCAGGCCGAGGAAGTTGAAGGTGAGGTGACGAATGAGCTCGTTGTCCATGGCCAGGTAGGCGATGACCGCCACCAGCAGGGAGCCGCCGCCCTGGCGGAACACCTCTTTGGGACCCTCTTCTTCCCACAGGATGGACATGCGCTCGATGGTCCAGGAGAGGATGATCATCGGGAAGAAGGTGATCTTCATGCCGTCGGTCAGCCCCAGCTTGAAGGCGAACGCAGAGAAGATGCCGATCATCGAGATCACCATGATGATGATCGCCGATATTCGGGCGACCAGCAGCAGGTTGAGCCTCGAGAGGTAGGAGCGGATCACCAGGCCGGTGCCGACGATCAGCAGGAAGCCGATGAGGCCGGTGACCAGCGAGGTCTGGATGAAGGCGACCGCGATCAGCACCGGCATGAAGGTGCCGGAGGTCTTGATCCCCACGATGACCCGCAGGAACACCACCATCAGCACGCCGATGGGGATGAGCAGCAGACCCTTGAACAGGGCTTGCTCTTCCAGGGGCAGGCTGTGGATCGAGAAGTTCATCATCTCGGATTTTTCGAACTTCTGGGCCAGGGCCACGTTGACCGGTTGCTCCTGCTCGATCATCGAGAAGGTGACGCGGGAGTTGTGACCGCCGGTGACGTCCAGGAGGGCGCCGGAGTTGTACTCCCACAGCAGCAGGTTGGCCGGTTGACCCTGTTCACCGCTTTGCGGGTTGAACAGCTTGTAGTCGGTCGGGCTGTTGAAGACCTGCAGGTAATCCACCAGCTCCTGACGGCGACGGCCATCTTCCAGGCTGAGGGCGTGAACCACCCGGGCCGGGACGTCCGCGTTGTTGAGCAGCTCGGCAATCAGATTGGCGCGGCTCTTGTGGGACTTGAGCAGCTCGGCGTTCTGTTCCTGCTTCTCGATCTCCTTGATGATCTCGCGGGTCAGGGTGTAGCCGTCGGCGGAGCGCTCCTGGGCGCGCTCCAGGATCTGCTTCATGGCCGTGGCGTAGGGCTCGCTCTCGATCTGCTTCTCGATGGCGGGCGGCTGCGGGTTGGCGGCGGGCTTGGCATGGGCATCGGCCATCATGTCGACCCGGTAGTAGAGCTCCTGACGGCCGGAGGCGGCGCGGATGGACCACTCGGCGCGGGCATCCCCGTCTTTTTCCACGAACGACAGGCCATAGCCCGGGCTCGCGGCGTTCTCGTTCATCAGGGTGAAGCCGGGCTGGGTGCCCGGAATGGCCAGGGAGGCGATCACCGGCTCGCCGGTGGCCTCGAATTCGAGCTTGGCTTCGATGGACCAGATCTGGCGCTTTTCACCCGGCGTGAGCGGGACGTCCAGCGCGATGTGATGATAGAAGGTCATCCCCAGGCCGACGATGTAGAGCAGGGCGACCAGCAGATAGAACGGCTTACGGGAAACCATGGATTATTTCACATCCTTGAGCTTGGGTTTGGGTTGGATATATTCGCGGGCCACGTCGACCACGGCGATGTCTTTGAGGAATTCACGGCCCAGCAGCACGGGGAAGGTCATGTCGCTGCGGTCCTTCAGGGTAAATTCGGCCTTCTCGGTCATGTCGCCGATGCGCACGGCGAGGCGGACCACGGGGCGACGGTCGAGATCGTCGGCGGAAGCCTGACGGACCCGCACGTGACGCACCAGGGGCGCTTCAATCTGGATCTTGTCGTCCATCTCCTGGTGGCTCAGGAAGAAGCGCACCCAGTTCTTGCCGTTGCGCTCGAAGATGGTGATCTCCTGGGCGCTGATGGAGGAGGTGGTGGCGCCGGTGTCGACCCGGGCCTGGAAGGCGTCGTTGGCGGCGTCAACCCAGATCCACTCCGCTTCACCCACCAGCAGCTTGCCATCGACGGTGTGGCCCTGGCTCGGCGCCGGGCACTTCTCGGTGGGAATGGGCATGGCCTTGGGCGGCTCGGGAGGCAGGGTAGCCAGCTTGCTGTCGACTTTCTTCACGGACTCTTTCATGTTGGTGACATCGGTGTTGAGCTGAACCAGCAGGTGCTGTTGCTGCACATACTGCTTCTGTTGCTGTTCCATGGATGTTTGCAGACGTTGCTCGCTCAACGAGATCTCGTTGCGCAGCTCGGCCAGCGTCAGGGTCGGGGCCGGGGGGGCTTTTTCCATACTGACACACCCGCCGAGACTGAGCAGGGAGAGCAGGGTCATTCCTTTTAATTTGCTTTTCATGTCATTCATTTAACTGTGCTTCCTGGAATTGGGTCAGTGTAACTTCCACAGCCGCCATCGGCTAGTCTTTGGCCTTTCTGGCGATCAGTACGGCACGTTTGGGTGCCGGGTATCCTTCGACCGTGAGTGCAGGATTGTGTGGATCCAGATAGTCACTCAGGGACTCGTTAATCATCCAGTCGGTACGACGCTGTTCGTCGGTGCTGGTCATATTCTCGTCGACGATGCGCACATCGGTGAACCCGCAGCGCTCGACCCAGCGTGTGAGGGCCGCGCTCGAGGGGAGGAACCAGACGTTGCGCATCTTGCCGTAGCGATCGGAGGGCATCAGCACCTGGTTTTCGTCGCCGTCCACCACCAGGGTCTCGAGCACCAGCTCCCCATCGTCTTTGAGCTGGTTGCGCAACTGCTCGATGTGCTCGATGGGGGACTTGCGATGATAGAGCACCCCCATGGAGAAGACGGTGTCAAAGGCGCGCAGCGCCGGCAGCTCCTGGATACCGAGCGGCAGCAGGTGGGCGCGCTGGTCGTTGTCCATGAAGTGGCGAATGGCTTCGAACTGGCAGAGGAACAGCGGGCTCGGGTCGATGCCGACCGCCAGTTTCGCCCCTTCCCCCACCATGCGCCAGAGGTGGTAGCCGCTGCCGCAGCCCACGTCCAGCACGTAGCGGCCCTGGAGCGGGCTGATGTGGGGCAGCACCCGATCCCACTTCCAGTCGGAGCGCCACTCGGTGTCGATGTGGATGCCGTGCACATGGAAGGGGCCCTTGCGCCAGGGCATGAGCTGGCGCAGCAGGCTCTCGGTCTTCTTGCGCTCACCCTCTCCCAGGCTATCGGGGCCGCCGATGGCGACCCGCTCTTTGAGCTCGATCCGGCCGGGGGCCACGACGGGCAGCTTGGCGAGGGCGCGGTTCCAGCGCGGCAGATCCCCGTGCAGGTTGTCGTGCTGCCAGGCGTGCAGCTGGGCGGGCAGGGTGTGCAGCCAGTGGCTCAACCGGTTCTTGGCGATCAGTTGATAAAAATAGGCGAAATCGATCATGGCTTAGTTGGTGTCGCTGGCTTTGATGGCAATCATGGAGCCGAAGTTGAAGCACTGGAACCAGAGGTCCAGGTGGGTGAAGCCGGCGTCCCGCAGGCGCGCCTGATGGACCGCCAGGGTGTCGGTGCGCATCACGTTCTCAAGGGCGGTGCGCTTCTGGCTGATTTCCAGCTCGCTGTAGCCGTTGGCCCGCTTGAAGTCGAGGTGCAAGTCGATGAGCAGCTCGTTGACCTGCTCGTCATCGAAGCGGAACTTCTCGCTCAGGATGAGGATGCCGCCGGGGCGCAGGCCGTCAAAGATGCGCGCGATGAGGGCGGCCCGCTTCTCGGGGGCGACGAACTGCAGGGTGAAGTTGAGCACCACCACGGAGGCGTTCTCGATGGGGATGTCGCAGATGTCCGCCTCGATGAGTTCCACCGGCACCTCGGACTTGAAGCCCGAGAGGTGAGCGCGGGCCCGCTCGATCATGGGGTGGGAGAGATCCACCGCCGTGATCTGGCAACCGGGCTGGGTGACGTGGCGGCGCATGGCCTGGGTCGCGGCGCCGAGGGAGCAGCCGAGATCGTAGAGGCGGCTCTGGGGCTGGGCGTAGCGGGCGGCCATCATGCCGATGGCGGAGATGATGTTGCTGTAACCGGGCACCGAGCGCTGGATCATGTCGGGGAAGACATCGACGACCTGCTCGTCAAAGCAGAAGTCTCCCAGACGGGCGATGGGGGCGGCAAAAATCTGATCGTGCATGCTGACGCAACCTGACAGCCGGTGTGGTGGGCGGCTGTTTTATTCAATTGAATCTTGGGTGGACGGGCATCGAAATGGCGTCGTCACCGGTTGACGAACGGGGTGGCTTGCTCCGGGATCCTTCGGGCTGCCCCTGTTCGCAACGGGCCATGGTCCGGGCCCTCAGGGTGCCGGGCTGGGGTGGGCAACGCATTGCCATGCACCCAGGCCCGGGACCTTACTTGGGGCGCTAGTGTAGAGGAAAGGCGGGCGTTTGTCTTGACGCCAACCCCGGTGGGACCACAAAAAAAGCGGCTTTTTTTGGGGACGGAGAAGGGGCGGGGAGGGGGCCGCTCAAAAGGGCAGCACCCCCTGGCGGGCGCGATCGTTTTCTCCCGGCCAGGGGGCCATCTCCTGGCCGAGCAGGCGGCTGATCTGCCGTGCGAGTTCGGGGGCCCGGGCATTGTCGGCGGTGTGAACAAAGAGGTAGAGATCCTTGCCTTCCTGGAGCCATTGTTTCCAATGTGGCAACCATGGTGGCAAAAATGGGTGATTGTCCTCGATTTGAGGCAAACCAATCAGGCGCACCACCGGGGCACCCCCCGTGGCCAGCAGATGGACCGGCAACCTGGGTTTCTTGCCCTGGGCATCGATCATGGCGGCCGTGGTGGCGGGCACCGAGAAGAGCGGGCGGCTGTCGAGCATGATGCGATTGATGCCCCGCGCCATCAGCATCCGGTTGAGGGCCCGTTCCGCCTCCCCCTTGGCGAAGAAATCGGGGTGGCGCACCTCGAGGGCATAGGTGAAATCCTGGGGCAGCCGCGCGAAGAAGGCATCCAGACGGGCCAGCCCCTCTGGCCCGAAGCGGGCGGGCAGTTGCAGCTTGAGCAGCCCCAGCTTGTCATGCAGGGGGGCCAGCAGGCGGATGAAGGCCGTCACCTGTTTGTCTGCGCTCACCAGATCGCTCTGGTGGCTGATCTCCTTGGGAAACTTGAAGCTGAAGCGAAAGTGGTCGGGGACCGCATCGGCCCAGCGCTGCACCGTCTCCGGGGTCGGCGAGGCGTAGAAGGTGGTGTTGCCCTCCACGGAGTTGAACACCCGGGCATAGTCGGCGAGGTGCTCGGCGGGCCTGGCATTCATCCCCAGCAACTGGCCGGGCCAGGCCGGGTGTGACCACTGGGGCAGGCCCAAATAGAGGCTCATGATGGTTCCTGTCGGCAGGTTGGCGCACTTTTGCCCTCCTTTTTGCGCCAGAACAACAAAAAACAGGGTAAAGGGGGCTGCGGGCCATTTTACCCAAATGGAGGTTTTCCTCTATAATGCCAACCCTTTTGTTTGCCACATTGTCGTAATGCGCGCGACCGAGCCCCCGGGTGACGATGATCGCGGCCCGGCAGTGGCCAGACAACGACGCCAGCCGATACCCCGGCGCCCACTCGTCATCCCGGTCGGGAGCGGGGGCATGCCTGGGACGGCGGCAAGAATCCGGCTCGGGGAGCCGGATGACCCGAGACAGATTTCAAACCGGGCAAGAAGCAGGATCTGGCCAGCTGTGAGACAGACGGTGCTTGCCAGTCGTGCCCGGCGACCCAGGATGAACCGTCTCTCTACCATTTCGAAGGAAGAAGTCCATGCGCTCTATCTATTGCGGACAGGTCAATGAGGCCCATGCCGGGCAGACCATTACATTGTGCGGTTGGGTCCATCGTCGTCGTGATCTCGGCGGCCTCATCTTTATCGACATGCGCGACCGCGAGGGCATCGTGCAGGTGTTCTTCGATCCGGACAAGCCGGACGCCTTTGCCCTGGCCTCCGAGCTGCGCGGCGAGTTCTGCATCCAGGTGACCGGCGTGGTGCGTACCCGCCCCGACTCCCAGCGCAACAGCGACATGGCCACCGGTGCCATCGAGGTGTTCGCCCACGAGCTGACCATCATCAACCGTGCCGAGCCGCTGCCCCTTGACTTCAACCAGGTCAACAGCGAAGAGGTGAGCCTCAAGTACCGCTACCTGGATCTGCGTCGCCCCGAGATGGCCAAGTACCTGAAGACCCGTGCCAAGGCCAGTGCCTTCGTGCGCCGCTTCATGGACGAGCACGGCTTCCTCGACATCGAGACCCCGATGCTGACCAAGGCGACCCCGGAAGGGGCCCGTGACTATCTGGTGCCGAGCCGCGTGCACAAGGGCAAGTTCTACGCCCTGCCGCAGTCCCCCCAGCTGTTCAAGCAGTTGCTGATGATGTCCGGCTTCGACCGCTACTACCAGATCGTCAAGTGCTTCCGCGACGAAGACCTGCGTGCCGACCGCCAGCCGGAATTCACCCAGATCGACGTGGAGACCTCCTTCATGACCGCGCCCCAGGTGCGTGAAATCATGGAAGAGATGATCCGCAAGCTCTGGCTGCACATCCTGAACGTGGACCTGGGTGACTTCCCCATCATGACCTTCGACGAAGCCATGCGCCGCTTCGGCTCCGACAAGCCGGACCTGCGCCTGCCCATGGAGCTGGTGGACGTGGCAGATCTCTTGACCGAGGTGGAGTTCGCCGTGTTCGCCGGCCCCGCCAAGGATCCGAAAGGCCGTGTGGCGGCCCTGAAGGTACCGGGCGGCGCGGAACTGTCTCGCAAGCAGATCGACGAGTACACCAAGTTCGTCGGCATCTACGGTGCCAAGGGCCTGGCCTGGATGAAGGTCAACGAAGCCGGGAGCGGCCTCGAAGGGGTGCAGTCCCCGGTGGCCAAGTTCCTCTCTGACGCCATCGTGCGCGAGATCCTGGCCCGCACCGGCGCGATGGACGGCGACATCATCTTCTTCGGCGCCGACTCCAAGAAAGTGGTGTGCGATGCCATGGGCGCCCTGCGCCTGAAGGTGGGCCGCGATCTGGGCCTGGTGGAGAACGTCTGGAAGCCCCTGTGGGTCATCGACTTCCCCATGTTCGAAGAAGATGGCGAAGGCGGCCTGGCGGCCATGCACCACCCCTTCACCGCCCCGAGCAACCTGGGCCCGGCCGAGCTGAAAGCGAACCCGGTGGGCGCTTACGCCAACGCCTACGACATGGTGATCAACGGCTACGAAGTGGGTGGCGGCTCTGTGCGTATCCACAACAGTGAGATGCAGTCCACCGTGTTCGACATCCTGGGGATCACCCCGGACGAGCAGCGCCTGAAGTTCGGCTTCCTGCTGGATGCCCTGAAATACGGCACCCCGCCCCACGCTGGCCTGGCCTTCGGTCTGGACCGCCTCAGCATGCTGCTGACCGGCACCGACAACATCCGGGATGTCATCGCCTTCCCGAAAACCACGGCGGCCGCCTGTCTGATGACAGACGCCCCGAGCTTTGCCAACCCGGCCCAACTGGGCGAGCTGGCGATTGCGACCACCGTCAAGGGTGACGAATAAGCCGTTATCGGCAACAAAGGCCGCAGCGATGCGGCCTTTCCCGTTTCCCCCTGGGCGCAACCAGTGTTACTGAAATTTCCAACTATAACGGAGAGTCCCTATGGCAGGTCACAGTAAATGGGCCAACATCAAACACCGCAAGGCGGCGCAAGACGCCAAGCGCGGCAAGATCTTCACCAAGCTGATCCGCGAAATCACCACCTCCGCGCGTCTGGGTGATGCCGATCCTGCCAACAACCCCCGCCTGCGTGCAGCGGTGGCGGCAGCCCTGACCAGCAACATGACCCGCGACACCATCAACCGCGCCATAGCCCGTGGGGCCGGCGGCGGTGACGGCGAGCAGCTCGAGACCATCGTGTACGAAGGGTACGGCCCGGCCGGTTCCGCCGTCATGGTGGAGTGCCTGACCGACAACCGCAACCGTACCGTGGCCGAAGTGCGTCACGCCTTCAGCAAGTGCGGCGGCAACCTGGGGACCGACGGCTCCGTGGCCTATCTGTTCACCAAGAAGGGGGTGCTGACCTTCGTGGGCTCCGATGAAGACGCCCTGATGGACGCCGCCCTGGACGCCGGTGCCGACGACGTGGTGACCGAAGAAGATGGCACCATCGAGGTCTACACCACCCCGAACGACTTCGGCACCGTGCTGGACGGTCTGGAAGCGGCCGGCTTCAAGCCCGAGAGCGCCGAAGTGACCATGATCCCCTCCACCGAGGCGGAACTGGATGCCGAGACCGCGCCCAAGCTGATGCGCCTCATCGACATGCTGGAAGATCTGGACGATGTGCAGGAGGTGTACCACAACGGCTCCATCTCCGACGAGATCGCCGCGACCCTGTAATTGCCTCTCGGGAGCGCTGTGATCCCCCAGGGCAAGGGGAGGGCGACCACAACGGTCCTCTCCCCCGGCTCCGACGAGATCGCCGCGACCCTGTGATCCCCCAGGGCAAAGGGGAGGGCGACCACAACGGTCCTCTTCCCTGGCTCCGACGAGATCGCCGCGACCCTGTGATCCCCCAGGGCAAGGGGAGGGCGACCACAACGGTCCTCTTCCCCGGCTCCGACGAGATTGCCGCGACCCTGTTCAGGTTCGCGAACACACAGGTGCGACACCTTGTTTACCTTCGCAAAAACGGCAGCCCGGGCTGCCGTTTTTTTATGTGCCAGACCGCGCACCTCCCCTTGTGGTTCGATTTCCTCTCTTAATGTTCGCTTAAGTTTGCCGTCCTAGGATGACCCCGTATCTGGACCTCCCTGGCTCTTGTCCTGTTTTTCAGGGCCGAGCGCCGGGATGGTCACCACGAAGCCTGCTGGCAGGTTGTTAGTTCCACTGGTTTGTCGGAGTCTCTCTATGCGTCTCACTCTGGGAGTGATGAAGGTCAATCTGTTGCTGGTGCTGCTGTTTGCACTGGTCTTCAACTGGCCCATTTTCCTGCACTTTTATCGCATTCTCAGCGCCCTTGAACACGTCAAGGCGGGGTTTGTCCTCTCCATTCCCCTGGTACTGGTGGCGGCCCTCAACGCGGTGTTCCTGCCCTTTACCTTCCGTTATCTGCTCAAGCCCTTTTTCGCCTTGCTCATCCTGACCGGCTCCCTGGTCAGCTACGCCATGCTCAAGTACGGGGTGATCTTCGACATGGGCATGATGCAGAACATCATCGAGACCAACAGCGGGGAGGCGGGCTCCTACCTCAACGGCTCCGTGGTGCTCTGGTTCCTGCTGACCGGCCTGCTGCCGGTGCTGGTTCTGCTGTGGGTGAAGATTGAGTACCCCCGTCCCTGGTACAAGGGACTGGGTCTGCGCCTCGGTTCCATCGCCCTCTCCTTGCTGTTTCTGATGGGGGCTGCCGCCCTTTATTACCAGGATTACGCCTCGGTCGGGCGCAACAACAAGTCCCTCGGCAAGGAGATAGTGCCCGCCAACTATGTGCACGGGCTCTACAAGTACGCCCGGGATGTGGTCTTCGCGACTCCCATTCCCTACCAGCAGATCGGCACCGATGCCAGGGTGATCGGCCAGCATGAGAAGCCGACCCTGATGTTCCTGGTGGTGGGGGAGACGGCCCGCAGCCAGAACTACTCCCTCAACGGCTACAAGAAGGAGACCAACGGCTTCACCGAGAAGGAGGCCAATGTCGTCTCGTTCAGGAACGTGCGCTCCTGCGGCACCGCCACGGCGCTCTCCGTGCCCTGCATGTTCTCGAACATGACCCGGCGCGGCTATGACGAGGCCAGGGCCCAGTCCCAGGATGGCTTGCTGGACGTGCTGCAACATGCCGGGATCTCGGTGCTTTGGAAGGAGAACGACGGCGGCTGCAAGGGGGTGTGCAAAAACGTCCCCACCATCGAGATTGAGCCCAAGGCATTCCCCGCATATTGCTCCGGCAATGCCTGTCATGACGAGGTGCTGTTGCAGGGGCTGGATCAGCAGATCGCCGACATGCAGGGCAAGCAGGGCAGCAAGCTGGTGGCCTTCCACCTGATGGGCAGCCACGGTCCGACCTACTATCGCCGCTACCCGGCCGCCGATCGCGTCTTCCTGCCGGACTGCCCGCGCAGCGACATCGAGAACTGCAGCAACGAAGAGCTGGTGAACACCTATGACAACACCATCCGCTACACCGACAAGGTGCTGGCCCAGCTCATCGACAAGCTCAAGAGCCTGGAGAGCCAGTACAACGTGGGGCTGGTCTATCTGTCGGATCACGGCGAATCCCTCGGTGCCATGGGGCTCTATCTGCACGGCACCCCCTACAAGTTCGCACCGGACGATCAGACCCGGGTGCCGCTCCTGACCTGGTTCTCTCCCCAGTTGCAGGCAGACCGTCAGCTCAATCTGGATTGCCTGCAACAGGAGGCAGCCAGCAAGCGCTTCTCCCACGACAACCTGTTCCACTCCATGCTTGGCATCATGGACGTGCAGACCCAGGTCTATGACGGCAAGCTGGATCTGTTCAAACCGTGCCGGGCGGGGTAAACCTGAGAAAACAGACCATAAAAAAACGGCAGCCACCGGCTGCCGTTTTCGTATCCGAAGGGGTAGGCCTTACTTCTGCTCCATGATGATCTGCAGCAGATCCCCTTCCAGCAGGGAGCGCTTGACCAGGGCGAAGCCGCCGATGGTGGGCTGGTTCTGGAAGCGCGCCTTCACGATGGGCAGGCCGCGATGGAAACTTGGCAGAGACTGGTGCTCGACGCAGCGGCGGATGGCCGGGATCAGGATCTCTTCGGCGGCGGTGATTTCACCGGCGATGAGCACCTTCTGGGGGTTGAACAGATTGACCGTGATGGCGATGGCGCGCCCCAGGTGCTCCCCCACGTTCTCGATCACGCTGCGGGCCAGCTCGTCACCGGCCACCGCCGCCTTGCACACCTCCTGGATGGTGATGTGCTTCTCCTGCAGCGAACTCAGGTGACCGCGGCTGATTAGCTCCTTCACCTTGTCGACGATGGCCTCGTTGGAGGCGATGGTCTCGAGGCAGCCGAAGTTGCCGCAGTGGCAGCGCTTGCCAAGGGGTTCGACCTGGATGTGGCCTATTTCACCGACGTTGCGGTTCTGGCCGAGAAACACCTTGCCCTTGGTGATGATGCCCGAGCCCGTCCCCTGGTGGACACTCACCAGGATGGAGTCCATGCAGTCGCGGGACTCGCCGAAGAAGTGTTCGGCCAGCGCCAGCGAACGGGTGTCGTTGCCCACGTAGCAGGGGAGGTTGAAGTGGTGCTCCAGGAGCTTGGCGAGCCCCAGGTTGCGGATCTGGTAGGTGGGGGTGTAGATGACCATGCCGGATTCGGGGTTGACCAGACCCGGCATGGTCAGCGCGATGCTGATGAGGTTGCGGCTGCGATCCTGATTGGCGTCGATGAAGGCGCCAATCTCCCGCAGCAGCATGTCCACCACGGGTTGCTGCTCGATCTCGGTCACCTGGGTGATGTGCTGATCGAGCTCCTTGCCGTCGAGGTCATACAGGGAGAGCTGCAGGTAGCCGCGACCCAGCTTGGCGGACACAAACTGGAAGCGATGCTTGATGGTGGTCAGGGAGATGGCGCGGCGCCCGCCAGTGGAGGCTTGCGGCGAGGTTTCCCTGATGAGGCCGTGCTCGATCAGTTGCCGGGTTATCTTGGTCACGCTGGCCGGGGCCAGCTGACTCAACTCGGCAATTTTGACCCGCGAGATGGGCCCCTGCAGGTCAATGAGGCGATAGACGACCGCACTGTTTACCTGCTTGATAAGATCTACGTTTGCTATTTGTCCGCCAGTCATAGTGTCACTGTGTTGTGTAGTGTCCGTTAACCACGGTCCCGCAGACCGCGAAGGCCTGATCAAAGACGGTGAGGTTGGCAATTTTTCCTACCTGGATACTACCGAGACGCGAGTCCCATCCAATGGCGCGAGCGGGGTAAAGGGTGGCCATTCTCAGTGCTTCGTCGAGCGGCAATCCGACCTGTTTGACCAGATTTTCCACCCCTTCGATCATGGTGAGGGCGGAGCCGCCGAGTGTACCATTCTCATCGACGCACTGACCATCGCGGAAATAGACGGTTGCGCCGCAAAAATCAAATTTCTCAAAGCCTTCCGGTGCGCCCGCCGCCGCGGTGGCATCGGTGACCAGCACCAGCCGCTCCCCCAGCATCCTGTGCGCCAGGCGCACGTTGGCCCAGTGTACGTGGTGGCCGTCGACGATGATGCCCGCATAGACATCCTTGCGATCGTAGATGGCACCGACCACGCCGGGCTCGCGACCATTCAGGGTCGGGGTCATGGCGTTGTAGAGGTGGGTGGCAAAGCGCATGCCGTTGTCAAAGCCCGCCATGGCCTGATCGTAGTTGGCGGCGGTGTGGCCGGCGGAGACCAGGATGCCGGCCTCCACCAGACGGCGGATGTGCTCGGGCTTGTTGCGCTCTGGCGCCAGGGTGATCTTGGCGATGGCGTCCGCGTTGTCGCAGAAGAAGTCGATCATCTCGTCGGCGGGCTGGCGGATCTGTTCGGCCGGGTGGATCCCCTTGCGCTTGAGGTTGGTGTAGGGCCCTTCCAGATGGACGCCAAGCACCTCGTTGGGGTGGGCGGCCATGTAGTCGCGGGTGACGGCGACGGCCTGCTTCATGTCCGCATCCGGGCTGGTGATCAGGGTCGGCAGGAAGCTGGTAGTCCCGGATTTCAGGTTGGCCGCCTGCATGGTGGCCAGGGTGTCCGTGGTGATGTGACCGTTGAACATGACGCCACCGCAGCCGTTGAGCTGGACGTCGATGAAGCCGGCGCTGAGGTTGGCGCCCTGGAGGTCAATCTGCTCGATGCCGGCGGGCAGTTCTGCCTGGCGGGAGATGGCGACAATCTTGTCGCCATCGATGACCACGCCATAACCGGTCAGCACGCAGCTGCCGGTGTAGAGAGTGCAATTAGTCAGAGCGTACATGGGAGCTCCTCAGAGGTGCTTGATGTTGTCGGCTTCCAGTTGCTGGAAGTAGCGCACCGTCTTGACCTTCAACTCCATGGTGGAAGGTTCGTCGCACACCACAATCCCTTTCGGATGCAGTTGCAGGGTGGAGATGGTCCACATGTGGTTGACGCTGCCCTCCACGGTGGCCTGCAGGGCCTGGGCCTTGGCGTGACCGACCACCAGGATCAGGATCTCTTCGGCGTCCATCAGGGTGCCGACACCCACGGTCAGGGCCAGCTTGGGCACCTGCTCCATGTCGCCGCCAAAGAAGCGGGAGTTGGCGATGCGGGTGTCTTCGGTCAGGGTCTTGACCCGGGTACGGGAAGCTAGGGAAGAGGCCGGTTCGTTGAAGGCGATGTGGCCGTCATTGCCGACGCCGCCCATGAACAGGTGGATCTTGCCGTAGGACTTGATCTTGTCTTCGTAACGCTGGCACTCGGCCACCAGATCCTCGGCGTTGCCATTGAGGATGTTGATGTTTTCCGGGCGAATGTCCACGTGATTGAAGAAGTTGTTGTGCATGAAGCTGTGGTAGCTCTCCGGGTGTTCCTTGGGCAGCCCCACGTACTCGTCCATGTTGAAGGTGACCACGTTCTGGAAGCTCACCTCGCCGGCTTTATGCAGCTCAATCAGGCGCTTGTAGGTGTTGAGCGGGGTGCCGCCAGTGGGCAGACCCAGCACGAAGGGGCGCTCGGCAGTGGGTTTGAACGCATTGATGCGGTCAACGATGTAACGGGCAGACCAGAGACCCACCTGGCTGGCAGACTTCAACGGGATCAGGCGCATTCTATATACCTCAGTACGGTTGCCGCACAGGGAGTGACGGCAAGGGACCAGACACGGATTCAAGTTGTTTTATAGCGTAAATAAAGATTGCGAACTAAGCCACATCTATCGGCTACCTTTATCTCTGTTGAGTGATAATGATCACGAAAGCTGGTTTATTAATTTGCGCAGCGAAATAAAACACATAGACTGCCAATCAAGCCTTGATGGCTTATGCGTCGAACGTGATAAGCACTTAATTTCTAGAAAAACACCAACTAAGGAGAGGAACCGTGAACATTCTCGGTTATATGCAAAAGATCGGCCGTGCCCTGATGGTGCCGGTAGCGGTATTGCCTGCCGCCGCGATCCTGATGGGGATTGGCTACTGGATTGACCCGAACGGTTGGGGTGGCGGAAGCCCTCTGGCTGCGTTTCTGATCAAGGCGGGCGCCGCCATCATCGACAGTATGCCCATTCTGTTCGCCGTCGGCGTCGCTTACGGCATGTCCAAGGATAAAGACGGTTCCGCCGCGCTGGCCGGTCTGGTCGGCTTCCTGGTGGTCACCACCCTGCTGAGCCCGGGCGCCGTGGCCCAGATCAAGGGTATCCCGGCCGACCAGGTGCCGGCAGCCTTTGCCAAGATCAGCAACCAGTTCGTCGGCATCCTGTGTGGTGTCATCGCCGCCGAGCTCTACAACCGCTTCAGCAGCGTGGAGCTGCACAAGGCGCTGGCTTTCTTCTCCGGTCGTCGTCTGGTGCCGATCGTGACCTCCGTGGTGATGATCGTCGTCTCCTTCATCCTGATGGCCGTCTGGCCGGTCATCTACGGTGGCCTGGTGAGCTTCGGTGAATCCATCGTCAGCATGGGCTCCACCGGTGCCGGCATCTACGCCTTCTTCAACCGTCTGCTGATCCCGGTCGGTCTGCACCACGCCCTGAACTCCGTGTTCTGGTTCGACGTGGCCGGCATCAACGACATCCCGAACTTCCTGGGTGGCCAGTCCTCCATCGACGCCGGCAAGGCTGTCGTGGGCGTGACCGGCATGTACCAGGCCGGCTTCTTCCCCATCATGATGTTCGGTCTGCCGGGTGCCGCACTGGCCATCTACCACAGCGCGAAGAAAGAGAACAAAGAGAAGGTTGCGTCCATCATGATCGCTGCCGCCTTTGCCGCCTTCTTCACCGGGGTGACCGAGCCGCTCGAGTTCTCCTTCATGTTCGTGGCGCCGGTACTGTACGTCATCCATGCCCTGCTGACCGGTATCTCCGTGTTCATCGCAGCCTCCATGCACTGGATCGCCGGTTTCGGCTTCAGCGCCGGTCTGGTGGATATGGTGCTCTCCAGCCGCAACCCGCTGGCGACCCAGTGGTACATGCTGCTGGTACAGGGTCTGGTCTTCTTCGGCCTCTACTACGTGGTCTTCCGCGCCGTGATCGCCAAGTTCAACCTGAAAACCCCGGGTCGTGAAGATGACGAAGCCGTACCGGTACAGGCTCAAACCACCGACCGCACCGAGCTGGCCAAGCAGTATCTGGAAGTGCTGGGTGGTCAGGACAACCTGGTGACCATCGATGCCTGCATCACCCGTCTGCGTCTGACCCTGAAAGATCGCAGCATCGTCGATGAGCGCAAGCTCAAAGCCCTGGGCGCGGCCGGTGTGGTCAAGCTCGGTGAGCAGAACCTGCAGGTGATTCTGGGCCCATTGGCCGAGATCATCGCCGGTGAGATGAAAGCCCTGCGTTAATCGAGCGACTCGCTCACCTCAAGTCTAAGTCCATTGTTGACATAACTAAGGGCCCCGCCTCGGGGCCCCATATAAAAAAAGCCAAGAAAATCCAACCTTTACTTCAAATGAGAGCAGCAGTTATGAACTTGAAACATTCTCTGTTAGCCATTGCCATGTCTACCGTTTTCGCCGGTCCCGCACTTGCAGCCGATGCTGCCAGGCAAGCGGTGGTCGACGCCCTCGCCAGCAACCTCGTCGTCAAGTACGAAGTCGTCACCAATGACGGTGCCGGCGCCGGTCTTGACTGCCAGGCCCTGGGCTCCGAGTGGGCAAGCTGCGGCGTTGCCAAGCTGCACCTGACCAACACCGGTGCCGACGTCACCTCCAAGGACTGGAGCATCTATGTCTCCTCCATCCGCCGCATCCAGCGGGTGGACAACGACCAGTTCACCATCACCCACCTGACCGGCGACCTCTATCGTTTGACGCCGACCGAGAAGTTCCAGGGCTTTGCCAAGGACGCCACGGTCGAGGTGCCCCTGGTGGTGGAATACTGGGTATTGTTCGAATCTGACATCATGCCGAACTGGTATGTCGCCAGTGAAGGGGCCGAGCCGAAAGTGCTGGCCAGCATGAGCAACATCGACGATGCCAGCACCTACGAGAAGCCGATGCCGGCCGATGGCTGGAAGCGCACCAAGGATGACAACAACATCCTGATGAACAGCGAGACCCGTTTCGCCGCCAACCAGACCAGTACCCTGCTGCCTGCCGGCAAGATTGACGACCGCATCCTGCCAAGCCCGATGAAGCAGGTGGTCAAGGCCGGCCCGCAAGTCGACTTCTCCACCATCAAGCTCAATGCCCTTGACCTGCCGAGCGATCGCGCCGAGGCCCTGAAGGCGCAACTGACCAAGCTGGGTGTTACCCTCTCCGACACCGGCTACCCGGTCACCATCAAGCTCGGCAGCAAGCTCAAGCAGGCCGAAGGCTACGACATGACCATCGGCAAGAAGGGCACCGTCATTCAGGGGCACGACGTTGACGGCGCCTTCTGGGGCGCCCAGTCCCTGATCTCTCTGCTGGGTGTTGACGACAAGCTGGTGAGCCAGATGAGCGTCGAGGATGCGCCGCGCTTTGAATACCGCGGCATGCAGACCGACGTGGCCCGTCACTTCCGAAGCCCCGAGACCATGAAGAAGCTGGTTGACCAGATGTCCGCCATGAAGCTCAACGTGCTGCACCTGGGGCTGACCAACGATGAAGGCTGGCGTCTGGAGATCCCGGGCCTGCCGGAGCTGACCGACGTCGGCAGCCAGCGTTGCCATGACGAGTCCGAAACCAAGTGCCTGATGCCGCAGCTCGGCTCCGGCCCCACCAGCGACAACCAGGGCTCCGGTTTCTACAGCAAGGCGGACTACATCGACCTGGTACGCTATGCCAAGGCCCGCGGTGTGACCGTGATCCCCGAGATCAACATGCCGGCCCACGCCCGTGCCGCCGTGGTCTCCATGGAGGCGCGCTACAAGCGTCTGATGAGCGAGGGCAAAGAAGCCGAGGCCAACCAGTTCCGTCTGACTGACCCGGCCGATACCTCCAACGTCACCTCGGTGCAGTTCTACGACAAGATGTCCTTCATCAACCCCTGCCAGCCGGGTGCCGCCACCTTCGTTGCCAAGGTGATGGACGAAGTGGCCCAGATGCACCAGGCCGCCGGCCAGCCGCTGACCGCCTGGCACTACGGTGGTGACGAGGCGAAGAACATCATGCAGGGCGGTGGTTACCAGGATCCAGCCGTCACCAAGAAAGAAGATCTGGTGGCCTGGAAGGGCAACGTCGACTCCAGCAAGCAGGACAAGCCGTTCGGCAAGTCCCCCATGTGCCAGAAGATGATCGACGATGGCAAGATCAAGGACGTGGCCGAGCTGCCGGTCTACTTTGCCAAGGAAGTGAGCGAGATGGTCAAGGGCCACGGCTTCTCCACCCTGCAGGCGTGGGAAGATGGCCTGAAGTACGCCACGGATGCCAGCGTATTCGCCACCGACAAGACCCGGGTCAACTTCTGGGAAACCCTCTACTGGGGTGGTTTCAACGAGGCGATGAAGTGGGCGCACAAGGGCTATGACGTGGTGCTCTCCAACCCGGATTACCTCTACTTCGACTTCCCGAACGAGGTACACCCGGCCGAGCGCGGCTACTACTGGGCAACCCGCTTCAACGACACCCGCAAGGTGTTCGCCTTCTCCCCGGAAAACCTGCCGCAGAACGCCGAGACCTCGGTTGACCGCGACGGCAACGCCTTCGTGGCCAAGGGTGACCAGGATCCGGTCAAGTTCAAGGGGATCTCCGGTCAGCAGTGGAGTGAAACCGTGCGCACCGATGCCCAGTACGAATACATGGTCTATCCGCGCATCTTCTCCGTGGCCGAGCGCGCCTGGCACAAGGGCGGCTTCGAGCTCGATTACGTGAAGGGTCGCGAGTTCTCCGGCACCACCAAGCATGTCAACAAGGCCACCCTGAACAAGGAGTGGAACCAGTTTGCCAACGTGCTGGGTCAGCGCGTGCTGCCGAAACTGGACCAGGCCGGGGTGGAATATCGCCTCTCCGTACCGGGTGCCAAGGTGGTGAACGGTGTGCTGGAAGCGAACGTGGATCTGCCGGGTCTGCCCATCCAGTACAGCCTGGACGGCAAGAGCTGGAGCGCCTACGATGCTGCCGCCAAGCCGACTGTGGATGGCAAGGTCTGGCTGCGTACCACCAGCTTCGATGGTAAGCGCACCAGCCGCGTCACCGAGCTGAACTGATAGCTCTCAATCCATAACGCAAGGTGGGTCGCAAGACCCGCCTTTCCCAAGGTCGATGACCATCGGGTTTGGGAAAGGTTGACTCTGCGTGTGAACCTTTGTTGTGTGTGTTTTGTCTGTTTTTCATCACTTGAGACCCCGCCCCGTGCGGGGCTTTTTTTGACCAGGATCTCTGCAATTTCTCCCGTTTCGCCGTTTTTGGTGCGCCAATGACCCGAATTGGCCAAATTCAGGTTGAGGCAGGGCGCGTAATGAGGGATCATACCCGGCTTGACGGCGGGGGTATGAGGGTGCCAGCCGGCACAACGTCCGCCAGTGACGCATTTTTGAGGTGAGCCATGAGTCAGGCGAACAGCCCAACTAACTTTATTCGTCAGATCATTGATGAAGATCTGGCCAGCGGTAAGCACAGCAGCGTGCATACCCGTTTCCCGCCGGAGCCGAACGGTTATCTCCATATCGGCCACGCCAAATCCATCTGCCTGAACTTCGGCATCGCCCGCGACTATCAGGGTCAGTGCAACCTGCGTTTCGATGACACCAACCCGGCGAAGGAAGACATCGAGTTCGTGGAGTCCATCAAGCAGGACGTCCAGTGGCTGGGCTTCCAGTGGAGCGGCGAGATCTGCTACTCCTCCGACTATTTCCACAAGCTGCACGGCTACGCCATCGAGCTCATCGAGAAGGGACTGGCCTATGTGGACGAGCTCTCCCCGGAGCAGATGCGCGAATACCGCGGCACCCTGACCGCCCCTGGCAAGAACAGCCCGTTCCGCGATCGCAGCGTGGAAGAGAACCTTGCCCTGTTCGCCAAGATGAAGAACGGTGAGATGGCCGAAGGGAGCGCCTGCCTGCGCGCCAAGATCGACATGGCATCCCCCTTCATGGTGATGCGCGATCCCGTCATCTATCGCATCAAGTTTGCCCACCACCACCAGACCGGTGACGAGTGGTGCATCTACCCGATGTATGACTTCACCCACTGCATCTCGGATGCCCTGGAGGGGATCACCCACTCCCTGTGTACCCTGGAGTTCCAGGACAACCGTCGCCTGTATGACTGGGTGCTGGACAACATCAGCATCGACTGTCACCCCCGTCAGTACGAGTTCTCCCGTCTGAACCTCGAATACACCGTCATGTCCAAGCGCAAGCTGAACCTGCTGGTGACCGAGGGGCACGTGAACGGCTGGGATGATCCGCGCATGCTGACCGTCTCCGGTCTGCGCCGCCGTGGTTACACCCCGGCCTCCATCCGCGAGTTCTGCAAGCGCATCGGTGTGACCAAGCAGGACAACATCGTCGAGATGAGCATGCTGGAAGCCTGCATCCGCGACGATCTCAACGAGAACGCCCCGCGCGCCATGGCCGTGCTGCACCCGGTGAAGGTGGTGATCGAGAACCTGGCGGCGGACGAGGTGCTGACAGCCCCTGCGCACCCGAACAAGCCGGAGATGGGGACCCGTGAGCTGCATTTCTCCCGCGAAATCTTCATCGACGAGGCGGACTTCAAAGAGGAAGCCAACAAGCAGTTCAAGCGTCTGGTGCTGGGCAAGGAAGTGCGCCTGCGCAACGCCTACGTCATCAAGGCCGAACGGGTCGAGAAGGATGCGGACGGCAAGATCACCTGCATCTACTGCTCTTACGACCCCGAGACCCTGGGCAAGGATCCGGCGGACGGCCGCAAGGTGAAAGGGGTGATCCACTGGGTCAGCGCCACTCACTCCCTGCCGGCCGAAGTGCGTCTCTACGACCGTCTGTTCAAGGTGCCGAACCCGGGCGCCGAGGATGACTTCGAAGCGGCCCTGAATCCGGAATCCCTGGTGATCATCGAAGGGGCCCGGGTGGAGGCTTCCCTGAAGGATGCCAAGCCGGAGTTTGCCTACCAGTTCGAGCGTGAAGGTTACTTCTGCGCCGACAACAAGCTCTCCAGCGCCGAGCGCCTGGTGTTCAACCGCACCGTGGCCCTGCGTGACGTCTGGGGCAAGGCCGAGGTCTGATAGAAGAGGGCAGGGGAAACCCTGCCGCTTCTGTTCCGGATTGCGGACACAAAAAAGCCAGCATGATGCTGGCTTTTTTATTGCGCCGACCCGGCCGAATCAATCGTCGTGCTTGCAGTCACCGTTGGCGCAGTGGCCATACAGGTAGAGGCTGTGGTTGGTCAGGCGGATGTTGTGCGCCTTGGCGATGTCGCGCTGGCGCTGTTCGATCACCTCGTCGGAAAACTCGATCACCTTGCCGCAGTCGAGGCAGACCAGGTGGTCGTGGTGCTCCTGGGTGGCCAGCTCGAACACCGACTTGCCCCCTTCGAAATGGTGACGGGTGACGATACCGGCATCATCAAACTGGTTGAGAACGCGATAAACGGTAGCGAGACCAATCTCCTCGCCCTGATCGATCAGCCGTTTGTACAGATCTTCCGCACTGGTGTGCTGGCAGTCCGGCTGTTGCAGGATTTCCAGGATCTTGACACGGGGCAAAGTGATCTTGAGCCCGGCCTTTTTTAACGCTTGGTTGTTGTCTGCCATTTCTATTTATTCGCATTCTCGAAGGTGTGGTTATTCTGATTGACTGCCGCTGTAATGGCAACCACGAACTCGCTTGGCCTGTCATTATAGGTCGTAGCCAAGTTAAAAATAAACCCAGCAATTCAAGGGCTTTAGCTCATCAAGCCCGTTATGGGAATATTCAGGCCCGCTTGCTCGACCAGAGAATGTTGATACTATGTGACTTCTTTATAGTCTGGTCGGATGAGATCCATGGATTGGCTTTTCGGCAATGCCGCCTGGGTGCGCTGCGCCCTCAACGCCTGGCCCCCCTTCTGGGGTGCAGGCATCAAGATAGAAACCCTGAGCCCCGATTTCCGCTTCTGCCGGGTCACTCTCAAGTCCCGCTGGTGGAACAAGAATGCCAACCGGACCCAGTTCGGTGGCAGCATGTTCGCCATGACGGATCCCATCTACCCGTTGATGCTGATGGGATATTTCAAGAACCGCTACTACGTGTGGGACAAGGCGGGCAGCATCAATTTCATCAAGCCGGGCAAGGGCAAACTGGTGGCGGAGTTCACCCTGAGCGACGCCAAGCTGGCATCGATCGTGGCGGCGACTGAGGGGGGAGAGAAGCACTTTCCCGAGTTCGAGGTGCAGGTGCAGGATGGTCAGGGCGAGCTGGTGGCCCAGGTGAAGCGCACCCTCTATGTCAGATCCAAGCCCCAGCACAGGGGTGGCTGAATGCCTGCTGCAGATGCAACAAGGGCCCCGTCGGGGCCCTTGTTGCATGAAGAGGGAGGGAGATCAGATCACTCCAGCTCGCCCAGGCACATCTCTTCGTGCAGCTGTTTGCACCAACCCTTGACGCGCTCGGCGGTCAGCTCCGGCTGGCGATCTTCGTCGATGCCCAGGCCCACGAAGTGCTTGTCATCCACCAGCGCCTTGGAGGCTTCGAACTCGTAGCTCGCGGTCGGCCAGTGGCCGATGATGATGGCGCCCTTGGCTTCGACGATGTCACGCAGGGTGCCCATGGCGTCGAGGAAGTACTCGGCATAGTCTTCCTGATCGCCGCATCCGAAGATGGCCACCAGCTTGTTGTTGAAGTCGATCTCTTCGAGTTCGGGGAAGAAGTCGTCCCAATCGGCCTGGGCTTCGCCGTAGTACCAAGTCGGGATGCCGAACATCAGCAGATCGAAGCTGTCGATGTCGGCCTTGCTGCTCTTGGCAATGTCACGGACTTCAATCAGTTGTTTGCCCAGTTCTTTCTGGATCATCTTGGCGACAGCTTCGGTATTACCGGTATCGCTGCCGAAAAACAGACCTACACTAGCCATAGTGTTTCGTTACCCGTATCTGGTGTTGATGCTTGACGGTTCAGATTGCGATGCCTGCTGCATGAGCAGACTCGATCTGTTGCTTCAGGATAGATTGGATCAGCTCGGCTCGGCTGACGTTCTGTTGCAGCGCAAGTTGGTTCAGGCGCTCCAGCAACTCGGCTTCCACCTTTAACTCGACCCGTTTCAGCCCGTTCTCACGATCGCGCTTGAGCTGGTTGCGCTTGTTGATCTTGAGCTGGGTCTCGCGGGGGAGTGGATTGGTCTTTGGCCTGCCGGGGCGCTTCTCAGTTGCGAACAGATCCAGTGTTGTTCGATCAGTTTGCTGTTTGGCCATACATCACAGATGAAAAGTAGTTAGCCGATCCCTGAGCCTTCCCAGCCCATTTCGATCAGCCCCTTGGCGACAAAACCCGCGCAACCCAGAAACAGCACCAGCCAGACGATGAAGCGGCCGAAGCGGGGCACATTGCCCCGTTTGAGCACGTCCTGAATGGCCAGACCAATCAGCAGGAAGATGGCCACGAAGAACAGTTTCAGGCCCAGACTCTCGATGAGATCGATGTGTTCACTCAGCATGGATTGCGCGCACTCCTTAAGACGGGCGCACTATATCACAAAGGATTTGAAACTGTTAACCGCCTGTCGACAGGAAATCCACAACCAGTTTGTTGAACAAAACCGGCTTTTCCGCGTGCAACCAGTGGCCGGTGCCGGCGATGACGCGGGCCCTGGCGGCCGGGAACTGGGCCATCGCGGCCCCGGTGTATTCGGGCAGCATATAGTCGGAGTCGCCCCCCTTGATGAAGAGTGTCGCGCCTTCGAAGCGGCGTTCATCGTCGGGCCAGCCCATGATGTTGGCGTAGTTGCGCTCAAGGGCCGGCACGTTGAAACGCCACCCCCATCCAGACTCCCCTTTGGCGAAGGATTTGAGCAGGAATTGGCGCACCCCGGCGATCTCGATGTGCTCGGCCAGCATGGCTTCCGCCTCGCTGCGGCTCTGGGGGGGCGTGGCCAGCGTGGCATTGAGCCCGGCAAACACGTTCTTGTGGCGGGCGTGGGGATAGGCCACCGGGGCGATGTCCGCCACCACCAGCTTGCTGACCCTGTGTGGGGCCTGCTTGGCGACCTGCATGGCGACCTTGCCCCCCATGGAGTGGCCCACCAGGGCCACCTGTTCAAGTCCAAGATGGTCCAGCAGGGTCAGGATGTCCGCCGCCTGAGCCGGGTAGCTCATCTCGTCCGAGTGAAAGGAGGCGCCGTGATTGCGCAGATCGACGCTGATGACCCGGTATTGTTCGCTGAGGGGGCGCGCCAGCAGGCCGAGGTTGTCCAGGCTGCCAAAGAGGCCATGGATCAGCACGACAGTCGGGCCTTCGCCCTGTTCCTTGAAGTTCAATCGTGGGTATTGTTGCAAAATGACACCTTATCGGTCGTGGGCTCTATCGCCATAATTTTTAACACACTGAAAGAAAAGGATTTCATTCATGGTGGGGGATTTTTTTGTGGTTTTTTTTCAAAAATATCTCCCCGGGATCGGCTATCAGTGCGGGGGATCACACACTTGGCCCGTCATTATGCCGTATTCTCAAGGAGATTCATGCACATCTGTCCGCCCCTTGCTTGGGCTGCCGGGTCTGCCTATGTATAATCGCCGCATCCGAATTTCGACGAGTCCAGCGCATCCCTATGAAAACCATCGAGCTTGATGACGATCTCTACTTCTTTATCGCGAGCCAGACCCGGCACATCGGCGAGAGTGCGTCCGATATCCTGCGTCGCCTGCTGGAGCAACCCGCCCAGGCCGGCACGGCAACCGTGGCGGCCGCGCCTGCGATGCAACCGCAACCCGTGGCCGATGCCCTGGGGCTGGAGGCGTTGCTGGATTCCGGCGAGTTGCAGAAAGAAGAGAAGTCCATCAACCGCTTCATGCTGGTATTGAGCACCCTCTATCGGGACAACCCGGAAGGCTTCACCCAGGCGACCGAGATAAAAGGGCGCAAGCGCGTCTATTTCTCCCGTGACCCGGAAGCGCTGCGTGCCAGTGGCAGCACCACCAAGCCCAAGCCGGTACCGGAGACCCCGTTCTGGGTGATCACCAATACCAATACCAGCCGCAAGCAGAACATGGTGGCCCAGCTCATGAACAGCATGGGTTATGACGAGGATCTGACGGCTCGGGTGTGCGGCGCCGTTTAACCCATCAATGACTTCAGGCCTTGCCGGGCAAGGCTCAGCTCAAGGAAAACGCCATGGCACAGCATTCCCACGCCGGTCAGCCGGCTCGTCTTTGCGATCTGACCAACATTCCCCGTCTGGTCAGCGCCTACTACCTCAACAAGCCGGACATGAGCCGCCCTGAGCAGCGGGTCGCCTTCGGCACCTCCGGTCACCGCGGCAGCGCCCTGCACAGCGCCTTCACCGAATCCCACATTCTGGCGGTGACCCAGGCGCTGGTGGAGTACCGCCAGCAGGCCGGTATCACGGGGCCGCTGTTCGTCGGCATGGATACCCATGCCCTGTCCGAATCCGCCTTTGCCAGCGCGGTGGAAGTGCTGGCGGCCAACGGTGTCGAGACCCGCATTCAGGCCGGCCTCGGCTTCACGCCGACCCCGGTCATCTCCCATGCCATCCTGCGTCACAACGCAGGCAAACCCGTGGCGCAGGCGGACGGCGTGGTGATCACCCCGTCCCACAACCCGCCGGAAGATGGTGGCTTCAAATACAACCCGCCCCACGGCGGTCCTGCCGAAGGCGAGATCACCAAGTGGGTGGAAGACCGCGCCAACGCGATCCTGGAAGCGGGCCTGGCCGGCGTGAAGCGGATGCCGTTTGCCGAGGCCCTCAAGAGCCCGTTCGTGGTGGAACACGACTATGTCACCCCTTATGTGGATGATCTCGAAAATGTGCTGGATCTGGCCGCCATCAAGCAGGCTGGCATCAAGATCGGCGTGGATCCGCTGGGTGGCTCCGGCGTCGCCTACTGGGACGTCATCGCCAGGCGTTACGGTCTGGACATCGAGGTGGTGAACTACAAGGTCGACCCGACCTTCTCCTTCATGACCCTGGATAAAGACGGCAAGATCCGGATGGACTGTTCCAGCCCGTTCGCCATGGCGAGCCTGATTGCCCTGAAAGACAAGTTCGACATCGCCCTTGGCAATGACCCTGACTACGACCGTCACGGCATCGTCACCAAGGCGGGCCTGATGAACCCGAACCACTATCTGGCGGTGGCCATCCAGTATCTGTTCACCCACAGAACCGGCTGGCCCAAGGGGGCGGCCGTCGGCAAGACGCTGGTCTCCTCTTCCATGATCGACCGGGTGGCCGGCGAGATCGGTCGCACCCTCAAAGAGGTGCCGGTCGGCTTCAAGTGGTTCGTGGACGGTCTCTACAGCGGCGAGTTCGGCTTTGGCGGCGAGGAGAGCGCGGGTGCCTCCTTCCTGCGCAAGGACGGTACCGTCTGGACCACCGACAAGGATGGCTTCATCCTGGCGCTGCTGGCGGCCGAGATCCTGGCGGTGACCGGCAAGGATCCCCAGGCCCACTACGATGCGCTCGAAGCCAGATTCGGCCGCTCCAGCTACCGCCGCATCGATGCCCCGGCCAACAGCGCCCAGAAGGCGGTGCTCTCCAAGCTGGATCCGGCCCTGGTGGAAGCCTCTACCCTGGCTGGTGAGCCCATCCTCGCCAAGCTGACCAAGGCGCCTGGCAACGATGCCGCCATCGGCGGCCTGAAAGTGGTGACCGAGAACGGCTGGTTCGCGGCGCGCCCCTCCGGTACAGAGTCCATCTACAAGATCTACATGGAGAGCTTCAAGGGGGAGGCGCACCTGGACCTCATCCAGCAGGAAGCCCAGCAGATCGTCTCCGCCGCCCTGGCCAAAGCCGGGGTCTGACCCTCACGGCAACAACCCATTTGAAAGAGGAGCCCTGGTGGCTCCTCTTCTTTATTGTGTCGGGTTGACTGCGGATCAGCCGTTGTCGACGCTGCCGGTGGCGGCTTTGCGGTTCTGCCAGCGCTTGAGGAAGGGGCGGGCAGGCAGCTTCATCAGGAAGAGAGAGAGCAGGATGGTGCCGATGCCGAGCCACTGACGGCCATCCAGGGTTTCTCCCACCATCAGCACACCGCAGGAGACCGCCACCATGGGGTTGGTGAGGGCCAGCATCCCCATCACCTCCGGGCCATGGCGTTTGAGTCCCCAGAGCCAGGCCCAGTAGGCCAGGGCCGTGTTGAGGATCACCAGCCAGATAAGCCCGGGAGTGGCGTCAGCCCTGGGCAGGGGCATGGGGCCGGCCAGCCACCAGGCCAGCGGGATCAGCATCAGGCCGCCCAGCAGCAGCTGCCAGGCGGTCAGGGCCAGCAGATCGTCCACCGGCCAGCGTTGCATCCAGCGACTCGACTGGCCGATGAGCAGGGTGGCGAGCAGGGCGCACACCACGCCGACGGGATCCAGATTGGCAGAGGGATTGAGCAACAAGAGCACCCCGACGAGCCCCATCACCCCCAGCAACAGCCACTTGAGCGTCGGTCTGACACCGTCTTGCAGCCAGGCCAGCCCCATCAGGATGAGGGGCAGCGTCGCTCCCAACGTACCCGCCACGGCGCCTGGCAGGCGAAACGCCGCCACGAACAGCAGGGCGAAGAAGGCGGTGATGTTGCAAAACGCCAGCAGGAACTGCCTGCTCCAGACGAGAGGCGGCCTGCGGGGATGGAGTAACAGCAGCAGCACCCCGGCGGGGAGGGCGCGCCACACGGCCACCCAGTAGGGGGAGTAGTCGGTCAGGTAGAGACTGACGACGGCATAGGTGCTGCCCCAGAGCAGGGGGGCGAGCAGGGCGATCAGCAGTGGCATGGTTATCTCGCAACAAAGTATCTTTAAGTAAAGATACATTAGCCGCGAGTTGGTTTATTATCAAGTATCTTCATGTAAAGATAATGGAGCCCGAATGGAGAGTGATCATGTAGATCAGCTGCTGGCCCAGTGGGCCCGGCAGCGCCCGGACCTCGACTGCTCCCCCATGGGGGTGCTGGGGCGGGTGGCGCGCATGGCGGCGATCGCCGGGCGCGAAGTGAGCGAGACCCTCAAGGAGTGCGGTCTGCTGGGGTCTGACTTCGATATCCTGGCGACCCTGCGTCGGGCCGGTGAGCCGCTGACTCCGACCGCGCTCTACCAGTCCGCCATGCTGAGTTCAGGGGCCATGACTGCCCGGCTCGACAAGCTGGAGCAGCGTGGCCTGATAAGACGTGAAGCCTCCCCCGATGACAGGCGCAGCCTGCTGGTCTGCCTGACGGAGCCGGGGCGGGAGCTGGTTGACCATGCGGTGGAACAGCACGTGGCGAACGAGCGCCGCCTGCTGGCCCCATTGAGCCTGGCCGATCAGGAGCAGCTGGCCGCCCTGCTCAAACGCTGGCTGCTGGAAAACGAATAAAAAAACGGGCCTGCGGGCCCGTTTTCGTTGGCATTGAGGCTGGCTCAGTAGCCGCCTCTGGCATCCCTGACGGCAAGGCCAAGCTGCCATACCGCCATGGCGTAGTGGGTGCTGTGGTTGTAGCGGGTGATGGCGTAGAAGTTCGGCAAGCCGTACCAGTACTGGTAACCGGTGCCGACATCCAGACGCAGCAGGCTCGCCTCCTTGTGATTGCCAAGGGAGCCGGTGGGAGCCAGCCCGGCACCGCGCAGGGTGGCCACCGGGTAGCGGGTCTGGAAGCCGTGCTCATAGCCCGGCAGCTGTCCCTGGCCGCGTACTGCCACCGGCTGCCCTTTCTCCCAGCCGTGGGCCTTGAAGTAGTTGGCCACGCTGCCGATGGCATCCACCGGATCCCACAGGTTGGTGTGGCCGTTGCCGTTGAAGTCCACCGCGTAGTTGCGAAAACTCGACGGCATGAACTGGCCGTAGCCCATGGCCCCGGCATAGGAGCCCTTGGGTTCGGTGGGATCCATCCCCTCATCCCGGGTCATCACCAGGAAGGCTTCCAGCTCGCCGGTGAAGAAGTCGGCGCGGCGCGGGTAGTCAAATGCCAGGGTCGCCAGGGCGTCGAGAATGCGGGTCTTGCCCATCACCCGACCCCAGCGGGTCTCCACCCCGATGATGCCGACGATGATCTCGGGTGGCACCCCGTAGATCTGCTGCGCCCGGTTGAGTTCACTCTCGTATTCACGCCAGAAGTTGACGCCGTTCTGTACGTTGTCCGGGGTGATGAACTTGGCGCGGTAGCGGTTCCAGGCGCCGGTCGGACCGGTGGGCGGCCTGGTGGTGGGGGCCTGGGCGTCCATCAGCTTGATGATCCAGTCATAACGCTCGGCCTGGGCCAGCACCCGGTGCAGCTCGGCGCTGTCGAAGCCGTGCTTTTGCACCATCCGCTGCACGAAGTTGTCCACGTTGGAACGATTGGCGAAGTCCCCCTTGCTGACCCCGGGCTGGCTCACCTGCCCGTAGAAGGGTTTGCTCGGCGGCGTCTGGTTGATGAAGGCGCTGTTGGGTTGGGGTTTGACCACGGGCTTGGGCGCCGGCGTGCTGCTGCAGCCGTAGATCAGGGGAAACAGGGAGAGGACACAGACAAGGCGACGCATAGGGTTCTCGTGAGCCTGAAAAAGAGTGCCGTCATGGTAAAACATTGGCGTGCAGGCGCAAGTGCTCCGTGCCGGCGCGCTCCCCGGGATCCCGTCAGCGCAGGGTGTGGTAGCCGCTCCAGATCCGGGTCAGGGTCGTGATGGCACAGAGCAGGGCGAAACCGTAGGCCAGTGGCACGAAGGCGGCGGGCCAGAGGCACATGATCACGAAGAGGGCGATGGTTTCGCTCCCCTCGGTGAGCCCGCCCAGATAGTAGAGGGATTTGTGGTGGTAGACGGGGCTCTCGATGTCCCGTTTACCCGCCATGATGGCAAAGGCCAGAAAGCTCGATCCCGTGCCCATGAAGGCGAACAGCAGGGTGGCGGCGGCCAGGGCGTTGGCCGGGTCGGCGAGGGCAAAGCCCAGCACCACGGCGGCGTAGAAGATGAAATCCAGCGTGATGTCGAGAAACCCGCCGCAGTCGGTGATGCCCGTTTCCCGCGCCACGGCGCCATCCAGCCCGTCCAGCAGCCGGTTGAGCAGAATCGCCGCCAACGCCCACTGATAGCAGCCAAAGGCCAGCAGCGGCAGCGCCAGCATGCCGATGAGAAAGCCGGCGAGGCTCACCTGGTTGGCGCTCACCCCGGCCCGGCACAGGGGGCGGGCGAGTGCGGCGAGGGGGAGGCGGATAACCGGGATCAGGTGGCGATCAAACAAGGTGGTGCTCCTCTTCTGGGATGGCTGGGGGGATCAGCTGCAAGACGGTGCCCGGCGCATCCTCTTCGTCGTGGGTCACCAGCAGCGCGGGGATGGCCTGCGTGCGCAGGCGCTCGAACACCAGGGTTCTGAATGCCGCCCGCAGCGGCTTGTCGAGGCGGGAGAAGGGCTCGTCCAGCAGCAATGCCCTGGGCTCGGCCAGCAGGGCACGCAGTAGGCTGACGCGGGCTTTCTGGCCACCTGAGAGCGCCCCGGGCAGCTTGTCCGCCTGAGCCTCCAGCCCGACCTCGGCCAGCGCCTCGCGGGCCCGGGTCTGCCTTGCCGCCATCCCCTTGAGATGCGCCGGCATGCCGAACATCAGATTTTCGGCCACCGTCAGGTGGGCAAACAGCAGGTCATCCTGAAACAGGATGCCGACGCCCCTCTCCTGGGGGGGCAGCGGGGTGAGGCGATGTGCGCCGAGCAGGATGTCCCCGGTCAGCCGGATGGGCCCCCCGGGTGGCAGCACTCCCGCCAGCGCCGCCAGCAGGGAGCTCTTGCCACAGCCGCTCGGTCCCATCAGGGTGAGTACCTCGCCCGGGGCCACCCTGAGGGGGGGGAGCGTCAGCAGGGGGGCGTCGTCGAGGAAGAGGATGAGTGCGGAGGTGTGCAGCATCGGGTCAGGGCCTCAGGGCGGGGTTGATGCGCCGCGGCAGCCAGAGCGCCAGGGCATAGATGAACAGGGGCAGCAGGAGTTGCAGCAGGCCGTAGAGCCCCGCCAGCCGCCGGTTGAGGCCGCTGCCGATGGCCACCGCCTCCGTGGTGATGGTGACGACCCGCCCGCCCCCGAACAGCAGGGTCGGCAGGTATTGGGCCAGGCTCACTGCCGCCCCGACACCGAAGGCGAACAACAGGGGGCGGGCGAGCAGGGGACCCTTGACTCGCCACCAGGCCCCCCAGGGGCTGGTCCCGAGCGTGAGGGCCACCCGGGTGAGGCGCTCGTCGAACTGGCGATAGGGGCCGTGCAGGCAGAGATAGACGTATGGAAAGACGAAGATCAACTGGCTCCAGAGTACCCAGGCAGGGCCTATGCCAGTGAATCCCAGCCCGTCGGTCTGAAGGCGCAATCCAAACAGCAGGCTGGCCTGGGGCAGCAGCAGAGGCAGGCAGACAAGCCAGAGGGTGCGTGCGGCGCGGCGCGCAGGCAACGTCTCGAGACAGAGCACCGCCAGCAGCAGGGAGAGCGCGGCGCAGAGCAGGGCCAGCCACAGACTCTGCCACAGCAGCGGGCCCAGGCTCGGCAGCAGAGCCTGCCAGTGGTGGCTGCTCCATTCGCTCGGCCAGAGGGCGGGAAAAGACCAGCGCCGGGTCAGGGACCAGAGCAGCAGGGCGGCGAGCACCAGCAGATTGGTCAGGAGCAGCCCCCACACGCCGATGCGGGCAATGAGTGCGGGCCAGGGCGAGGCGGGGGCGCGTCGCCCATCCAGCCAGCGAGCCTTGCCGAGGGTGAGGTGGGCCCGCTCCAGCAGCCTGATGGCGCCAAGCAGCAGCAGGTTGAGGGCGAGCAGCAAGAGGGCGCCGCTGGCACTGGCGCCGCGCCAGGCGGGGTCGGCATCCTGATACCAGAGCCAGAGTCGCACCGCCAGGGGCGGCGGGGCATCCGGCCCCAGCAGCAGGGCGAGATCCACCACCGCCAGACCATAGGCGGCCACCGCGTAGAGGGGCAGTCGCAGGGCGGGCCAGAGGGCGGGCAGCAGCAGGCGCCACCAGATCCGGGGGGCACTGAAGCCGAGGCTGGCCCCCAGCCACTGCTGGCGCGCCACCTTGGCGGGATCCAGTGCCGCCAGCGCCATCAGCAGCAGGAAGGGGGTCTCCTTGAGGATGAGCACCACGATGAGGCCAAGGCCCCAGGGATCCTTGAGGGTTTGCCAGTCCGGGGGCAGATGGGTGAGGTCAAGCAGGGGGGCGACGAGGCGCAGCAGCCAGCCGGAGGGAGCGATCAGAAAGGCGATGCCGATGGCAAAGGCGACGTGGGGAAGCGCCAGCAGGGGGGAGAGCAGGCGGCGCAGCCAGCGCATCCAGGGACGCCCGTCCCCCTGGGCGAGCAGCAGGGCGGTGGCGCCGAGGGCCCCCAGGGTGGAGGCCCCCGCCACCCAGAGGCTCAACCCTGCGGAGTGCCAGAGTCCGGGCTGGGGGAGCAAGAGGGATAGATTGGCGGGGGAGAGCCCCTCGATGACCAGCCACAGCAGGCCCCCGGCGAGCGGGATCCCCAGCAGCAAGGCTCCCAGCATCAAAAAGGGCAGCAGGAGGAGAAGAGGGGCGCGCGCCTGCATGATGGATCAGTGGCCGTAGCGCTCGGCCCAGGCCGCTTCCAGCCGCGTCTGCCAGCTGGGGTGGGGCTCTGCCACTCCCTTGAAGCGCAATGCCGGACGGGTCTGGCCTGGCAGCGCCTCCTGGCGCAGCACGCTGGGATCCCCCCAGAAGGCGGGGTCGCTCTTGCGCGCCTGGGCGGCGGGGCTCAGCAGGAAGTTGACCACCACCTTGGCCCCGGCCCGGGCGGAGGCATTGAAGGGGATGGCGAGGAAATGGCTGTTGGTGAGCGCCCCTTTTTCCATGGCGATGGCTTGGACGGTGGGGGGCAGGGTGCCGTTTTGCACCGAACTCTGGGCTTCCCCCGGGTTGAAGCTGATGGCCATGGCCAGCTCGCCGTCATCGAGCAACTGCCTGGTTTCGGCGGCGCCGGTGGGGAAGAGCCTGCCCTTTCGCCAGAGCGCGGGGTGAAGCTGGTCGAGCCAGGCCCAGAGAGGGGCGGTGATGCGAAGGAAGTCGGCATCGGTCGCCTCCCGATAGAGGGGCGCCGGATCCGGTGTCAGCTCCAGCAGGATCTGCTTGAGAAAGCTCGAGCCGTGAAACTGGGGAGGCTTGGGGTAGGTGAAGCGGCCGGGGTGAGCCTTGGTCCAGGCAAGCAGGGCGGCCGCCGAGGTGGGAGGAATGTCTACCTGGTCGCCATCCACCATCAGATTGAGCTGGCCTATGCCCCAGGGGGCCTCGAGCCCCTCGACCGGCACAGTGAAGTCTTCACTCACCGGCAGGGCGGTGTCCACCAGGCCCATGTTGGGCAGCTCGTCGGTAAAGGGGGCCCCCAGCAGCCCCTGCTCCTTGAGCGCCTTGAAGTTCTCGCCGTTGACCCAGAGCAGGTCGATGGGGCCGTTCGACGTCTTGCCAGCCTGCTTGCCGGCCAGCAACTGGCTCACGCTCTGGGCGATGTCATCCACCTTCACCTGCACCAGTTCGACCTGGTACTGGCGAGCGATCTCCTGCCCCGCCCACACCAGGTAGGCGTTGATCTCGGGGCTGCCCCCCCAGGCGTTGAAGTAGACGGTCTGCCCCCTGGCGGCCAGCAGGGTCTGCTGCCACGACGCGTCATTGGCGTGGAGCGGGGAGGCAAGCAGCAGGGGGACAGCGGCCATCAGGGGACGGAGCAGGGCGCGAAGTCGGGTCGTGAACATGATGGTTGCCTCGTCAGAGTCAGGCGCCGAGGCGCCAGCGGTGATAACGGGCCAGCAGCGCCAGCAGGCGCCCGGGCTGGCGGGCACGGCGCCAGGCGCCAGCCACGTACTTGTTCCCCTCCATCAGGGTGGGGTAGGGGTGAACGGTGGCGAGGATCTTGCCAAGTCCCAGGCGGTGGCGCATGGCGAGGGCAAACTCGGCGATCCGCTCGCCGGCGTGAGCACCCACTATGGTGGCCCCGAGTATCCTGTCACGGCCCGGCACCGTCAGCACCTCGACGAAGCCCCCTGACTCGCCGTCGGCGATGGCTCTGTCCAGCTCGGCCATCTCGAAGCGGGTCGACTCGAAGGGGATGCCCCGGGCCAGAGCCTCTTTCTGGTTGAGGCCGACCCGGGCTATCTCCGGACTGGTATAGGTGGCCGCCGGCATGACCCTGTAGTCTGCCCGAAAGCGCCTGAACTGGCCAAAGAGGGCGTTGATGGCGGCATACCAGGCCTGATGGGCGGCAAAATGGGTGAACTGGTAGGGGCCGGCAACGTCCCCCACCGCCAGGATGCTGGGGTAGTTGGTGGCGAGGAAGCCGTCGATGGCCAGGGTGCCGCCGGGGGCCAGTTCAACCCCCAGCGCCTCCAGGCCGAAACCGCTCACGTTGGCCTCCCGGCCAAGGGCCAGCAGCAGCTGGTCCCCCTCAACCACCAGCGTCTCGTCCCCCCGGCGCAGGTACAGCCGGATGGGCAGGTTGGCGCCTTTACCGTCCATATACTCGGCCGAGGTAGCCTGCCAGCCGAGGTGCAGGGTGACGCCGTCGTGCTCCAGCTGCGCGGCCAGAGCCCCGGCGACGTCCCTATCTTCCCGGGGCAGCAGCTGAGGGCCTTGCTCCACCAGGGTGACGGGGATACCGAGCAGGGCCAGGCTCTGGGCCAGCTCGCAGCCGATGGGGCCCCCTCCCAGCACCAGCAGATGGCGGGGGGGCTCGCGCAGTCGCTGCCAGAGGGTGTCGGAGGTGAGGTAGGGAACCCCGTCCAGCCCCGGCAGTGCGGGTACCCGGGGGCGGGCGCCGGTGGCGATCACGATACGACGGCTGGTCAGGCGCTTGCCGTTGACCTCCACCTCCCAGGGAGAGGTGACCAGCGCCCGCCCCTGGATGCACTCCACCCCAAGTCCTTCATAGCGCGCCACCGAGTCGTGGGGTTCGACCTCCTCGATGACCCGGGCGACCCGCGCCATCACGGCGGCAAAGTCGGCGCGGCTCTGGCTCGGGGTAAAACCAAGCTCCCCGGCCTTGCGCTGTTCAAAGGCGAAGCGGGCGCTTCGGATCAGCGCCTTGGAGGGGACGCAGCCGGTATGGAGGCAATCCCCTCCCATCCTGTGCTGCTCGATGAGGGCCACTCTGGCTTTCACCGCGGCGGCGATGTAGCTGGTGACCAGGCCTCCGGCGCCGGCACCTATCACCAGCAGGTTGTAGTCAAAGCGCGCAGGCTTGCGGTAGGGGGCGTGCAACCGGTAGAGGGCGAGACGGCGCTGCAAGGCACGCATCAGCCAGGGCATCAGGCCGAGCAGGGTCAGGGCGGCCAGCAGGCCGGGGGAGAAGAGGTTGCCTGTGCTGGTGAGGGTAGCCAGCTCGCTCCCCGCCAGCACGTAGACGAGGGTGCCCGGCAGCATGCCGAGCTGGCTGACCCAGTAGTAGGTGCTGACTCTGATGGGGGTGAGCCCCATCACCAGGTTGACCAGAAAGAAGGGGAAGAGGGGGATGAGGCGCAGGCTCAACAGATAGAAGGCCCCCTCCTTTTGCATGCCGGCCTGAATGTTCGCCAGCTTGTCGCCAAAGCGCGTCTCGACCCAGTCCCTCAGCAGGAAGCGGGCGCTGAGAAAGGCCAGGGTGGCGCCGAGGGAGCTGGCAAAGGAGACCAGCAAGAGCCCCCACAGAATGCCGAAGACGGCGCTGCCCGCCAGGGTGAGCAGGGCCGCCCCCGGCAGGGAGAGGGCGGTGGTGAGCACATAGATCACCAGAAACAGCAGGCTGGCTGCGACAACATGGCGGTCGACCCAAAGGGCCAGGCGCGCCTGATGAACCTGCAACTGGGTGAGGCTCAGATAGTGGTCAAGGTCGAGGGCAAAGAAGGTGCCGACCAGGGCCCCCATCGCCAGCAACAGCAGCAGGCGTGCCTGGTTCATCCCTGCCCCTTGTCGAGGGTGCGCTCGGGTTGCACCGGCAACTGGCAGAACCCCTGGGGAGCGATGTCGAGAGCGGCATTGAACTTGGCGGACATGTTCTGGAAGGCGATGAGGCCGGTGAGCTCCACCAGGGCGTCGTCATCGAACCAGGGCTTGAGGCGGGCGGCCTGCTCGTCGCTCACGCCATCCAGCCCGGTCATGGCCTCGGCATAGTCCAGCACGGCCCGCTCCCGCTCGTCGAACAAGGGGCTGTCGCGCCACCGGGCCAGCGCCTCCACCTTGTCGCTGGAGCCTGCCCGCTTGACGAGGGTCATGGCGTTGATGTCGACACAGAAACGACACCAGTTGAGCTGGGAGACCCGCACCGTCACCAGGGAGCGCAGCACGGGGTCGATGGGGGAGCGCTTGCGGTTGATGACGCCGTAGAGGGTGGCGACCGCGGCGAACAGCCTGGGGGAGCGCCCCCAGCACTTGCCCGGGATCAGCACCTGACCGTAGTTGCGTTTCTGCAGCCAGAAGAAGGGGCGGATGAACCAGGCGTAGGCCCGGTCCGGTTTGACCTCAATGCGCATCTTGTTCCTCTTTGAGCTTCTCCATCTTGGGCTTGTAGGCCCCGCCCAGGCGCTCGTTCAACCGATTCAGGAAATCGATGATCCGTGCCCGGTTGACCCCCAGATCGCTGCGCCCCTGGCGCGAGGCGGAGCGCATGTCGATACGGGTCTCTTTGGGCCCGGCAAAGACCCGCAGGGCCACGTCATCCTGAAACCCGAACCAGCCGGTGGTGACGACGGCATCGATACCCTCGCTGCCCGGGCGAACCTGCCAGCCCAGCTCCGTCATCAGTTCCTCGGCTTCCGCGAGCACTTCGACCGGGGATGCCCGGGTATAGAGAGGACCGGGGTTGCCTGGAAATAGTTGCAGGGGCGGGGGGGAGACCGGGAGATCCTCCGGGCTTCTGAGCTGCTCGGCCCACTGGAGCCGTGGCGGATGGTAGGGATCCGTGCTGACGTCGTTGGTGAGCGGCGAGCGCAAGGCCTGAACAATGAACAGCAGGGGCAACAGCAGGGGGGCGATGCCCCAGGCATCGGGCCACAGGTTGGCGGTGCGGCGATAGCGCCAGGGCAGGCGCAGCAGCAGCCACAGGCTGATCAGGGCGCTCGCGAGACAGAGGATGAAGCCGAGCCACCAGGGCCAGAGATGGGCGCGGCTGCCAAGGGCCCCGCAAAGGGGCAATAGCCAGGTCAGCAGCGGCCACCACAAAGAGCTGTGCATATGAGGGATCCACGGGACAGGATGGAACTATGCCCAGAAGGATAAACTTAATTGCCTGATAACGTTAGTAAATGATCATCAATCCCAGGCGTGCGGCTCAGAGAGCCGATGGCCTCGTCGCCCTGGATCAGTTGCGATAGAGCACCTTGATGAGGTGGAAGCCGAACTTGGTGCGCACCGGCCCCAGCACGGTCAGCAGCTCCCCCTTGAACACGGCATCGTCGAAGGACTTGACCATGTCCCCCTTGGAGAACTCTCCCAGATCGCCGCCACGCTTGCCGGAAGGGCAGGTGGAGAAACGCTTGGCCATCTGGCTGAAATCGGCGCCCTTGGCGAGCTTCTCCTTGATCTCCAGGCACTGTTTCTCGGTCTTGACCAGGATGTGCTGGGCACAGGCTTTTTTCATCGGAATGCTCCTCGGCGAGGGGAAAGGGGGCGCAAGATTACTGCAATTGCGCCTCCACGTCAGCCCCTCGGGCGCGAGACCCGGCTCCGGGTGCCGGTGGCCAGGGGGACCCTGGCCCGGGATTGCCAGAGGATCTCCAGCCCCAGCAGGGCATAGAGGCTCCAGATGGCCAGGGGGTTGAGCCAGTTGCCCCCCATCTGCAGGGTGGCCAGGGCTGCGCTCACCAGCAGCAGAACTATGCCGGGCAGGCGCCAGTGGGCAGACAGGGGAGCGAGCAGGGCCATGCCCAGCAGCAGGGCCAGGCCAAAGGGCAGATTGAGCGCGGTGAAGGCGAGGGCCTGCTGGCCGTTCATGCCGGTCAGCAGGGCCAGCAGGGCGCTGCAGCAGGCCAGGAAGGTGATGAACTCGAGTCGGTCGGCGATGTAGTCAGCCAGTTGTTCGCTACGTAGGTGCATGGGGTCTCTCCTGCGATGATTGGGATCAGTGTGGGACAGGCAGGAGCACAGGGGCAGCGGGATAAATCGATTGAATTGAACGAAGCTTTAGTGCCATCTATTCAAGTGATTGATTTAAACTTATTTTCCTGTTCAATAGCAGGCAGGGTGGGGAAGAGGGCGCGGAGCAAGTCGAGGGGGACGGGTTGACGAAACCCGCCGGATGCGGGGTGTCCGACAAGGGTTGTCGCGACGAGCCTGACCCTGCTGCCAGCCCAAGGCCGCCAGGGGAGATCCGGCGTGGCGGGGCCGGTGGTGGCGTTTTGTTCGCCCCTTGCCCGGATTGTGCGCAGTTTGGCTCCTCACACCCGGCTGGCTCCTTGCAGGGCCGAAGCGATCCCGCACCGGGGGCGGCAGAGCGGCACGCAAAGGGGCCCCGAGCGTGGGATTTCGCCGTCGCGATTATGCTAGGATGAGCGGCACTCGCCCGGGATGAGTCTCGGTATCGTACTAAATAACACAATCTTTAAATCATGTTATTCGGGGAAACTGACGTTTGACAGGATGCTATCCTACTTTTCTCACCGGGAGCACTTCATCCGGGCGATCCCGTCGCCCCGGGCCCGGTCTCTTGCTGCTCGCCCTCGCTCTCTGGCTGATGGCGATGCCCGCCATGGCGGCCAAGTTGACCTACCAGATCAAGGGGGTCAGGGGAGAGCAGAAAGACAACGTCGAGGCCTACCTCAACGCCCTGCCTGTCTACCAGGAACGCCAGTACCGCCCCGCCCGCGCCAAGATCACCGAGAGCGTACAGAAGGCGCTGCAGGTCTATGGCTACTACCAGCCCAAGATCACCCTGAACCGCGACAAGAAGGCGCCCGCCAAGGTGGTGATCGAGATTGAGCGGGGGGAACCCGTGATCATCTCGCGCCTCGACATCCTGCTGGAAGGGGATGCGGGGAGCGACGAGGTGTACAGCGAGCTGCTGGACAAGCTGCCCCTGAAGGAGGGAGATCCCCTCAACCACGGCAAATATGAATCCATCAAGGCGGATCTCGGCAGTCTGGGGCTGGCCCGCGGCTATTTTGACGCCAAGATCAGCAAGAGCCAGGTCAAGGTTTTCCCGGAACAGGGCAAGGCGGAGATCTACATCCTGTTTCGCTCCGGCCCGCGCTACCATTTCGGCGAGATCCGCTATGACGCGACGCCGGAGGCACTGCACCTGATCCGCCCGCTCATCAACATCAAGAGCGGCGACCCCTATCTGGCGATCCGTCTGGCGGAGATGTCCCAGGATGTCTCCTCCACCAAGCTGTTCAAGCAGGTGGACATCAAACCCCTGATCAGCCAGGCCGAGGGCAACCGGGTGCCGGTGCAGGTGACCCTCTCCAACCGGGTCGATCACGAAATTGAGACCGGTATCGGTTATGCCACGGACGTGGGGCCGCGCCTGAGTGCCACCTGGGAGAAACCCTGGGTGAACCGCTATGGTCACCGCCTCTCCAGCACCGCCAAGATCTCGGCGCCGGAAGCGGAGCTCAGCTTCGACTACCAGATCCCGGTGGGCAACCCGCTGCGGGATTACTACTCCCTGCAGGCGGGCTATCAATACACCGACAACAACGACACCCGCTCCGATCTGGCCACCTTCGGGGTGCACCGCTGGACACGCCGACCGGAGAGCTGGGACAGAGACGTCTTTGTGCGCCTGGAGAACGAGCGCTACGTCCAGGGTCAGGACGAGGGGAACAGCCTGCTGCTGATCCCCGGCGTCTCCTGGTCACGGCTGCGGGTGCGCGGCGGTCTGGTGCCGGATTGGGGGGATCGCCAGCAACTGACGATGGAGTTCTCGAGCCCCTACTGGGGGTCCGACATCAGTTTCATGCGGGTGTGGGGGCGCAGCAAGTGGCTGCGCACCCTGGGCGAAGATCACCGTTTCCTGATGCGGGCCGAACAGGGGGCCATCGTCGGGGATGATTTCTCCCTGGTCCCCCCCTCCCTGCGCTTCTTCACCGGCGGCGATCAGACGGTCCGGGGCTACGGTTACGAGACCATTTCGCCACGGGGGGACGATGGCAAGCTGACCGGCGGACGCTACGCCAGCGTCGGCAGCCTGGAGTACAACTACCGCTTCAGCGAGAAGTGGCTCGGTGCCCTGTTCGTGGACGCCGGGACCGCCACCGTCGACTACAGCGAGGCCTGGAAGATAGGCACCGGGGTCGGGGTGCGCTGGGTCACCCCCATCGGTCAGGTCAGGCTCGATCTGGCGGTGGGCATCTCCGAGGAGGACAAGCCGCTGCGGCTGCACTTCGCGCTGGGGCCGGAACTATGACCCGGCAACCAGGCGCATATCCTCTTCTTTCTCTTTTCTGGCCGCTGCGGCTGCTTTCCTTGCAGGGGTCTGCATCGTGATCTGGGTAAAACGCATTTTCTTGTGGCTCATGGGCCTCTTCTTCCTGCTGCTCATCGGCGTCAGCCTGCTGGGCTTCACCCATCAGGGCAACAAGTGGTTGTGGCAACAGGCCAGAGCCGCGCTGCCCTCCCTCAAGGGGGAGCTGGTGGCTGGGCAACTCGGGTATGGCTGGACCTTCGAAGGGGTTGGCTGGCAGGACGAGCTGGTGGATGTCACCGTGGAGCGGGCCGTGCTGGACTGGGATCTGGGCAAGCTCCTGCAGGGCAAGCTCTGGATCAAGTCTCTGGCGGTGACTCGCCCCGTGGTCCGAGTGGCGGAGTCCGAGCCGGTGCCGGAAGAGCCGTCGGAGCCCTTCGTCTGGCATCCGTTGCCGCTCAAAATCCAGGTCGACAGCCTCAAGGTTGCCGATCTCGATGTGGCGGTGCCCGGCGTGACGATCACCCTCAAGGATCTGGACATTGGCGCCGCCCTGGATCGCGCCGGGCTCATCGTGCGCGGCCCCGTGCTCGATGGCCTGAACGTGGTGCTGGCACCCTCCCCGGCGGAGGCTGCCAGTGACAAGGGTGCCAAACCGGCGGATGAGAAAAGCGCCACCCTGGCGGCCGGCGAGGGCAAGGCTGCCCCCGGTGACAAGACGCAGGCCGCAAGCAAGCCCGAGCCCATGGTGCTGCCGGCCGTGCGACTGCCTTTCCCCATCCAGCTGGAGGGGCTGAAAGCCACGGCGTTCCGTTATCAGCAAGGTGAGCTGGTGGAGGGGCTAGACAACCTGTTGCTGTCGGCCACCGCCGAGGAGGAGCGCATCGACATCCGGGAGCTCTCCTTGCGCCATGCCATGGCGGATCTGGCCTTGAGTGGTCAGGTGCGCCTGCACGAGGATTACCCCCTCACCCTGACTCTGGATGCCAAGGCGCGTCAAGGGCTGCTGGACGGGGAGCTCAAGGGGGAGCAGGTCAATCTCGTCCTGGACGGTTCTGTGGGCAAGCTTGGGCTGGCACTCAAGGCCAAGGGGCCGGTGGGCGCCAATCTCAAAGGATCCCTCGCGGCCCTCGACCCGGATCTGCCCTTCGATCTGGCGCTGGACTGGAAGAGCCTCTCCTGGCCCCTGCACAAGCCCGCCAAGGATGAGCCCAGCTATCGGCTGGACAAGGGCACCCTGAGCGCCAAGGGCAAGCTCTCCGGTTACCAGTTTGCGCTCAACACCGCCGGCAAGGGGACCGATGTGCCCCCCTTCAAGGTGGCGCTCTGGGGTAAGGGGGATCTCAACCAGCTGAGCCGTATCGAGCTGCTGCTGGGGGCCCTCAAGGGGGAGCTCAAGCTCGACGGCAAGCTGGCCTGGAGCAAGGGGGTCCAGTGGCAGGGGACGACCGAATTCAAGGGGATCAACCCGGCGGAGCTGGTGCCCGAGATCAAGGGGGCACTGGCGGGCAAGATCACCAGTCGCTTCGATCTGGATGAGGCGGGCCACTGGCAGCTGGCCCTGCCCGAGCTCAAGGTGGATGGCAAGCTCAACCAGTATCCCCTGGCCTTGCAGGGCAGGCTCAGCGGCAACGACAAGATGGAGTGGACCATCCCGGCCCTGGCGCTGCAAAGCGGCCCCAACCGGCTGCAGGCCAAAGGCTCGCTCACGACCCAGGCCTGGAAGCTGGATGCGGATCTGGATGCGCCCAAGCTTGGGGGTATCTACCCGGGTCTGGGAGGGGACATCAAGGGCCAGGTGCGCGTCACCGGCAACCAGCAGGCGCCGCGCGTGAATGCCGATCTGGTGTCGGGCCGACTCGCCTACGCGGGCACCGTCCTCAAGGAGACCGTCATCAGGGCCAACGCCCTGGTCGGGGAGAAGCCCGCCGGTGAGGTGGCGGTGACGGTGGCGAGCCTGGCGCAGGGGGAGACCAAGCTCTCGCAAATCGCCCTGAACCTGAGCGGCGATCTCGAGCGCCACGGGCTCACCTTGACCATGAAGGGGGATCCCCTGGCGGCAGACCTCAGCCTGAATGGCAGCCTGCGCGGTGACCACTGGCGTGGCGCCCTTGCCGAGCTGAAGCTCAAGACCCCCCTCAAGCGCTGGGCGCTGGCCGCCCCCTGGTCTCTGGACCTGGATCTGCCAAAACAGCAGTTGACCATGGGGGATCTCTGCCTCGCGTCCCAGAAGGCCAGTCTCTGCGTCAAGGGGAGCCGGATAGCCCAGTCCCAGGGCAATCTGGAATTTGCCCTGAACGAATTTGATCTCAAGCGGCTGCGCCCCTGGTTGCCGGACAATTTCCGCTGGCAGGCGGTGCTGTCGGCCGACGGGCGCGCCAGCTGGCGCGGCAACCAGCCGACCCTGCACGCCACCGTGCGTACCACGCCTGGGACCTTCGTCGCCGACGAACTCAAGACCGACTACCAGCGCCTCGAGCTCGGGATCGATTTCGAGCGCCAGCAGGCCGCCATCCGGGTCGATTTCGCTTCCGAGCAGATCGGCAACATCGACACCGATCTGCTGATCCGGGATCCCGCCGGACGCGGCAACCTCGGCGGTCAACTCAGGTTTGACGATCTGAAGCTGGCGACCTTTGCGCCCCTCATTCCCGAAGTGCGCTCCCTGCAAGGGGTCATCTCGGCGGATGCCCGCTTCGACGGTACCCTGGCTGCCCCCCTGCTGTATGGCGAGCTGAACCTGAAGGAGGGGGAGGTTCAGACCCACTCCGACATGGTGACCCTCTCCAAGCTGGTGACCCGCCTCAAGATAGAAGGCAACCGGGCCGAACTCGACGGCTCCATGATGGTGGGCAAGGGCCCCCTGGTGCTGGGGGGCTGGCTGAGCTGGGCCCAGCAGCCGGTGACCGGCAGCCTCACCATTCAGGGCAAGGAGCTGGAAGCCCAGTACCCGGGCATGGGCCGGGTCAGGGTGACCCCTGACATCGCCATCTCTCTCGGGGAGGAGACCAGGGTGACCGGGCAGGTGGACATCCCCTGGTCGCGCATCCTGGTCAAGAGCCTGCCAGACAGCGCGGTAGCGGTCTCCGATGACGTCACCGTCATCTACGACGATCTGCCGCCGGTCCCCAAGGCGGCACCGCTGCCCATGGAGATCAGGCTCGCCATCCGGCTCGGGGACGACGTCCGCCTTGAAGCCAAGGGACTCAAGACCAAGGTGGGAGGGGCCCTCAACATTCGCCAGGATCCCTCCAAGCCGCTCTCGGGCAACGGGCAACTGGAGCTCAGGGACGGGCGCTTCAAGGCCTATGGCCAGAACCTCATCATCAAGGAGGGGCGGATCCTCTTCTCCGGCCCCATCGATCAGCCCTATCTCAACATCGAGACCTATCGGGATCCGGACACCATCGAGGACAACGTGACCGTCGGGGTGCGGGTGACGGGGCCGGCCGCCAAGCCGAAGATCACCGTCTATTCCGAGCCGCAGATGGCGCAGTCCGAACAGCTCTCCTATCTGTTGCGGGGCAAGGGATTGCAGACCAGCGGCGAGGATGGCGGCTTCAACGGCCTGCTGGTGGCGGGGGCCGTGAGCCAGGCGAGCGGCGTGGTCTCCAGCATCGGGGAGTCCCTCGGCATGAGCGACGTGGCCCTCGATACCGCAGGCAGTGGTGATGACACCCAGGTGACCCTGTCGGCCTACCTGCTGCCCGGCTTGCAGTTCCAGTACGGGGTCGGGGTGTTCAGCCCCATCGCCGAATTCAAGCTGCGCTACGAGCTGATGCCAAGGCTCTATCTGCAGGCCATGAGCGGGGTGGCCCAGGCGGTGGATATCTTCTATCGCTTCACCCTGTAAGGGGCGCGGATGACAAGACAGGTGCCTGGGGGGACATCCCCCTCTGCCCGACCTGCCGATGACAGCTGTCTCCAGCAGGTTCGGGGTGAGAGCGTGCATATCTTGACGGGAGGCCTGGCCTCCCGTTTTTTTGTAGAAGAAGGGGATTTGTGGAAGGCAGAAAAGCGAAAACCCGGCACAAGACCGGGTTCTCTGAAAGATGGTGGAGGGAGAAGGATTCGAACCTTCGAAGGCAGAGCCGTCAGATTTACAGTCTGATCCCTTTGGCCGCTCGGGAACCCCTCCACGGGGCATGACCTGATTGTGCGCACTTGAATGGTGGAGGGAGAAGGATTCGAACCTTCGAAGGCAGAGCCGTCAGATTTACAGTCTGATCCCTTTGGCCGCTCGGGAACCCCTCCCCAAGTGCGAGGCGCATACTAACAGATCTGTCGCGCTTGTGAACCCCTCTTCCGGGATTTTTAATGCTTAAAGGATCGGGTTGATGGCCGATAAGCAATGAAACCTTCATTTCCAAGATTTATCTCATGCTGCCCAGTGCGATTCGTGACCGCTTGCTCGTGGATGAGGCCCAGTTGGGCCAACGGCTCAACCAGGATCTCCGTGCGGGGGACCGTGCCGACTTCAGGCTGCACCTGGCGCTGCTGACCGATGCGGTGGAAGAGCAGCCCTGGTTTGATGCCCCGCCCAAGCCTGTGTCGGGTGAGCTGGATTGGCGCTCCCGTTTCGGTCTGATGCCCCGGGCGTCCCTGCAAGGCGGGGTGGAAGAGAGCGATGCCACCAGCCTCAACGAGCGTCTGCAACAGGGCGGGTGCATGACGGATGTGAGACTCTGGCTGGCGCTGCGCTCCCCGCCACTGGTGAGCCGAACGCCCGCGCTGGATCCCGCGGTGTACGACAACCTCTCGGCACTGGGTCGCGAGCGCTGGCAGGCCCGACCTATGGGCGCTGACCCCAGGGAGGAGGCTCCGCTGATGATGCTGCCGCTGCTCGATGAGCTTGCGCAAGGGGTGGATGCCAGGCTGCGCTGGCTGGGGTGACGGCACGGTAGAATGCAAAAAGGCGGGATAACCCGCCTTTTGCTTTATGAGTGGTGAACCTTGTCAGGCGTCTGCTTCGTCCGGTTGGGGCACTTCCTTGCCGGCGGCACGACGGGCGATGGGTTTTTCCGTGTGACGGTTGAGCTGGCGTTCCAGCTTCTGGCCCAGGTCCGTGATGGCAGCATAGAGATCCTCGTGCTCTGCCTGCGCAAACAGTTTGCCGTTGGGAATGCCGATAGTGGCTTCGACGATATACATCAAACGCTCTTTGGAGATGATCACATGGGGTGTGATAAGAGGCACCTGAAGACGCTCGAGCTTTTCAAAACGGGATTCAATGCGCTCGCGGATGGCTGGGGTGATGTCGATGATTTTACTGGTCATTTCGATTTTCATAATGGCCCCCTTCGGGTCGTCTTGCTTGTGTCTTCACCTCCAGATTACCCATGTCGCCAAATCAAAATGTGATCTGTGTCACGAAAAATCCCCTTGGGAATCCCGCTGTCCATAAATTGTGAGCTTTTCCCGTTTCATGCCAAAAACCGCTTGAGCTCAGTGAAACAGGCAGGCAGTATCAGCAAATAGGATCGTTTCTGTCCCCCCTCGGCAGCGCCTTGTGTCGACCCGATGTTTGGTTTTTGCCGCATAGTCTCGAATTTTCTCCACCCACATCGCCTCATCGCATCGCAAAATCATTGCCATGCGCCGGTGGAGATATGCGCGCAAACGGATATGCTTTTCTGCAGGAGTCGGGGTGGATAACGTGGTTGTAGTGGTTGGAGTCGTAGATGAAGCAGCAAGCCACCCAGATGATGTGGTTTTATGATCGGCAGCATGGGCAATGGAGCCTGTCTGATCATGTCTCTTGTGAACCCTGGGCAGGGGAGGGAGCCCACCCCTGGGCCACCCAACTTGAGCGGGAAGATGAAGCGGGTTTCGCCGATTTTCTTGCAAGGCTCCACGATTCCGGCCAGCCTGGCCAGTTCATCGGCCACCTGCGCGATGAGGACGGCAAGGTACACCATGCGCTCTGGTACGGTCAGTATGTGCCTGCACAGGGGCTCTGTTGTGGCTGGCTTGCCCCCCTCGAAATGATGCATCGCGAGATGGATCGCGCCGACTCCCCCGCAGGCGTGACACCGCCGCTTCCCATGTTACAAGCCCCCTTGCTGGCCAAGCTGGCGCAGGCGCTCTCCGCCAAGACGGGGCTCGATTTTTGCCAGACCCTGGTCAACGAGCTGGCCCATATCCTGGGAGCCACTGCCGTCTGGCTGACGGAGCGGGTCGGTCTCGACAGGCTCAGGGTGCTGGCGAGCCACGGCATCGACGTCAAGGAGTATGCTCTCTGTGACATGCCCTGCCAGCAGCTCTATCGCCAGGGGGCCTCCTGCGCGGTCCCCGTGAGTGAACCCCTGACCGGGTATCCCGACCTGCCCCCGGGCCAGCACTATTACGCCCAGCCGCTGCTCGATCGCAACGGTCAGATCCTGGGCCATCTCGCCCTGCTGTTCCCGAGCCAGACCCGGACCACGGATCTGGACTCCGTCCTGACCATCTTCTCGGTGCGCATGGTGGCCGAGCTGGAGCGCCTGCAGAGCGATGCCCTGATGCGGCTGTCTGCGGTGGCCTTTGAAACTCACGAAGGGATCATCATCACGGATCCCGAGTTCAAGATCCTGCGGGTCAATTACGCCTTCAGCCAGATCACCGGCTTTGACAACCAGGGGGTGATTGGTCTGCACCTTGGCAACGATCTCTGGTCGGGGCTGGGAGGGTTGGGTTACGAGCTCAACGCCCTGGATCGCTGGCAGGGGGAAACCCTGCGCCTGCACGCCGACGGTCACGCCTATCCCCAGTGGGAGATCGTCACGCCGGTGCAGGATGAAAAGGGGGGGATCAGCCACTATGTCATCTTCTTCGAGGATATTTCAGAGCGCAAGGCGGCGGAGCGCCGCATCCAGGATCTCGCCTTCTATGACGAGCTGACCGGTCTGCCCAATCGCCGTCAGCTGCACGAAACCCTGACCCAGGCGTTCACCGATGCAAATCGCAGTCACCTCATCGGGGCCCTGCTGTTCATCGATCTCGACCACTTCAAGACCATCAATGATTCCCTGGGTCACGCCACCGGCGACTGGCTGCTCAAGGAGGTGGCCAGCCGTCTCAAGCGGCTGGTGCGCCAGGGGGATTGTCTGGCCCGTCTCGGCGGCGACGAGTTCGTGTTGTTGCTGCCAGCGCTCTCCATCAGCCCGCCCCAGGCGGAGATGCAGGCCGACCTCATCGCGGAGCGGCTCATCGGGGAGATCGCCGCCCCCTATGATTTCAGAGGTCAGGTGCTGCACATCGGCGCCAGTGTCGGCATCACCCTCTTCCCCGGTCGGGAGCAGGAGGCGGGGGATCTGCTCAAGCAGGCTGACACCGCCATGTATCAGGCGAAATCGGCGGGCCGCAAGACCCGGCGCTTCTTCGATGCCTCCATGCAGTTGCAGGCCGACAGGCGTCTGCACATTCACAACGAGCTGCGCAGTGCCCTCGACAATGGGGAGCTGACTCTCCACTACCAGCCCCAGCATATGGTGGCGGGGGGGGAGATCATCGGTGTCGAGGCACTGATCCGCTGGCAACCCCCCGGGCGTGCCCTGGTGTCGCCTGCCGAGTTCATCCCCATTGCCGAGGAGACGGATCTCATTGTCGACATCGGCAACTGGGTATTGCACGAAGCCTGTACCCAGTACGTCTCCTGGGAGGAGAACGGGACCCACGTCCCCCAGCTGTCGGTCAACGTGAGCGCCAAACAGTTCCATGCTCCCGACTTCGTCGATCGCATTCACGACGTGCTGGCTGCCACCGGCATGGATCCCGCCTGCCTCAACCTGGAGATCACCGAGTCGGTGGTGCTGGGTCATGCGGAAGACACCATCAGCAAGATGGCGGAACTCAAGACCCTGGGCATCAGCTTTGCCATCGACGACTTCGGGGCGGGGTACTCTTCCCTGAGCTACCTCAAGCGGCTGCCGGCTGACGAGCTCAAGATCGACCGCTCTTTCATCCAGGACATTCCCAAGGATGGTGACAACATGGCCATCGTCGAGGCCGTGATCGCCATGGCCCGCCACATGGGGTTCAACGTGACGGCGGAGGGGGTGGAGTCCCGCCAGCAACTGGAGTTTCTGCAGGCACAGGGCTGCCATTTCTTCCAGGGATACCTCGCCTCCAAGCCGCTTCCTGTTCCCTACCTTGAACGCTATGTCAGCCGCCAGGTACGCGGTGATCGCCCCGTCTGCACCGATAAAAATAGTGTGGCGTAGCCCCCGTGCTTAGCGGGTAGAATGAAGGTATGTCACCACCGCACTTTGGCGGTGGTTATGTCTTCAAGGGGAGAATGCCATTCGTGAAAGTCGTGCAGGGAATCATCTTGTCTGCGCTCTGGATGCCGGGGCTGTTGGCTCCTGCCTTCGCGCAGACCATGGAGCAGTCTCTCTATCGCCAGGCCCATGAGGCCGTGCGTGCCAATGATCAGGTCAAATTCAGCCAGCTTCGGGCACGCCTGATCCACTATCCGCTGTTGCCCTATCTGGATTACTACCAGCTTGCGTTCCGTCCCGGGGCGGCAGACTACAACGATGTGACCCGCTTCATCCGCCAGCACGGGGACACCCCCCAGTCCAACCGGCTCGAGCGCAGCTATCTCACCTATCTTGCCCAGAGCCAGCAGTGGTCCCAGTTCCTGCGCTTCTATCCGGCCAAGCCAAGCTCCACCGATCTGCTCTGTCAGCACTATCAGGCCCGCTACTACACGGGGCACCAGAGTGAAGCCCTGCAGGATGCAGGCAAGCTTTGGTTGAGCGGCCAATCCAGGCCCGATGCCTGCGATCCCCTGTTCCAGCTCTGGCAGCAGGCAGGTCTGCGCACCCAGGAGAAGATCTGGGAGCGCATGAACCTGGCTTTCGAGGCCCAGAACCCCAACCTCATTCGCCACCTCGGGGCCCAGCTCGGCAGCGGCATGAAGGGGTATGGCGATCAGATGATCGCCCTGTATGACCAACCCGTGCGGGCGATGAATCCGGCCAACTTCACGGCGGCGCCCCCGTCGCGCCATCTGCTCTCCCTGGGACTGGCCCGCTACGCCAATCAGGAGCCCGACGCGGTTCTGCGCCAGCTGGGGGAGATGACCCGTCGCTTCGGCCTGAACCATGCCGAGGTGAATCGGGTGGAGAAGGCGGCCGCCCGCCGCCTGTTGCTGGACCGATCTTCTGACCAGCGCGCCTGGCTGGATATGGCTCTGGTGCGGCTCAAGGATCCGGAGCTGGTGGAGCTGCGGGCCCGTCTTGCCATCTGGGAGCAGGATTGGCGCGGCCTCGAAGGCTGGGTCAAGCGGATGCCCATGGGGCTGCAAAAAGAGGATCGCTGGCGTTACTGGATGGCGCGTTCGCTGGAGAAACAGGGGCGGCAGAAACCGGCGCGGGACCTCTATCTCGAGACTGCAAACCTGCGCGGCTTCTACGGCTTCATGGCGGCCCAGCGCACCGGTGTGCCCTATCGCATGAAGAACCAGAGCGTGGCGCACAAGGTGCCGGACTGGCAAAGTGCCAGCCGCCGCTGGCCCTTCCTGCTGCGGGTGCGTGAACTGCTGGCGATGAACGAGATCACGGCGGCCCGCTCTGAGTGGATCCACAACATGGATCGCAACAGCGTTGCCCAGCGCCTGGAGTTTGGCCACATCGCCCTCAACCAGGGCTGGCACGAGCTGGCGATCCTCTCCAGCATCCGTGCCGAGGCCTGGGATGCGCTGGACCTGCGCTTCCCGCTGCCCCTCAAGCGCACCTTCTCCCAGATGGCACAAGAGCGCACCATGAACACCAGTCTGCTCTACGCCATCTCCCGTCAGGAGAGCGCACTCTATCCCCTGGCCCAGTCACCAGTCGGGGCGAGGGGGTTGATGCAGCTGATGCCTGCCACCGCGAAAGAGACGGCCGGCAAGCTTGGGGTGCCCTATCGCAACGAGCAGCAACTGTTCGACCCGGCCATGAACATTCGTCTTGGCAGCGCCTACCTCAAGCGCCTGCTGGATGTGTATGACGGCAACCGGATCCTGGCGGCGGCGGCCTACAATGCGGGTCCTGGCCGGGTCAAGCGCTGGCGCGAGCAGAGCGACAACAAGCCGATGGATGTCTGGGTGGAGAGCATCCCCTATCGGGAGACGCGCAACTATGTCCAGAACGTGCTCTCTTTCGATCTCATCTATCAACACAAGCTGCAGCAGCCCTTGCGTTTCATGTCGGAACGCGAGCTGAATCACGCCTATTGAGTTCGGGGGCAGTCGTTGTCGCGGCTGCCTCCCATTCTTGCCCCAGAATGGTTATCATCCCTTAAGCTTTGTTACAAAAGGAAACCTGCCAGGTGATCGGGCGCCGCGTCTTGGTCTGTCAGGTTCGATACAATGCCCGATCATCACTGACAGGCTTTTCCAACAAAGGAATCGAGAGTGGCAACGATCAAAGATGTGTCTCAGCTGGCGAATGTCTCCATTTCGACAGTGTCTCGAGTGATCAACAACACGGCGCAGGTGGCGCCCGAGAAGCGCGAGGCTGTCCTCGCGGCCATGAAGGAACTCAGCTTTCGTCCAAACAGCTTCGCCCAGGCCCTGGTGAGCAAACGCTCCAACTGTATCGGTGTGCTGGTGGGGGATCTGTGTGGCGGCCCCTTCTTCGCCCAGATGATGCGCGGCATCGAAAGCATGGTCGACAAGGCGAACAAGTTCACCATCGTGGTGTCCGGAAACCACGACGCGACCCGTGAGCGGCACGCCATCCAGGCGCTGCTGCAGCGCCAGTGCGATGCCCTGATCCTGCACAGCAAGGCGCTGCCTGACGAAGAGCTCAGCGAGCTGGCGTCGGGCACGACCCCCATCGTCTTCATCAACCGTCAGGTGCCAGGCTGCGAGGATCGCTGCGTCTGGCTGGACAACCAGGCCGGCATCACCACGGCTTGCCAGCATCTGCTGGACGCGGGACATCGCAAGATTGCCTTCGTCACCTCCGATGACGAGGAGTTTGTGGATGGTCAGCAGCGGATGGCCGGCTATCGCTTCGCCCTGCAACGGGCAGGTATCGAGCTGGATCCTGCCCTCATCGGCCGTGCCTATGCCGATGAAAAAGGTGGCTATGTGGCCATGAGCGAGCTGCTGGCGCGCGGCGTCGAGTTCAGCGCTGTGCTTGGTTTCAACGATGCCATGGTGGCGGGGGCCATCTCCTGTCTGCTGGAGCGGGGTTACAAGATCCCCCAGCAGGTCTCTGTGGTCGGTTTTGATGACATCCCCTATGCCCGATACATCTATCCCAAGCTCACCACGGTACGTTACCCCATCGAGGAGATGGGAGAGCGTGCCGCTGAGCTGGCCCTGAGGCTGCTGGATCACAAGCCGGTAGAGGGGCTGGCGCTCAAATTCGAAGCCGAACTGGTACGGCGGGAATCTGTGGCCTGAGTCATGAAGTTGGCCCCGTGCGGGTCGACTTTTTTGCAAAACAGTGAAAGCGCTTTCAGAAATCCTTTTCAACTGTGATCCGCTTCAAAGCTTTTTGACCGCGCTGCCACTAGGATAGGCCCACGAATTAGGAGCGTGCGCTCCCGATTTTCCCGCTGTGGGAGGTAACCGGTTAATCCGGCTATTTCCTTCGTTACTTTCGACGGTCATCATTGGATGGCCGTTTTTTTTTGTCAGGATCCGGGTATGACGAACGAATTTGAGTATCAGACGGGTATCGTGGGCGCCGGCTGGCTGGGGTTGCCCCTGGCCAGGGCATTGCAAGAGCAGGGGCAATCTGTCGCGGTGACGGTCAGTACGGCCGAAAAGGCTGAACGGCTGCGGGGGGAGGGTATTGCCGCCTGGCCGCTGTTGCTTACCCCTGACATGGGATCACTGCCTTTTCGCTGTCATGACCTGGTGATCTGTGTGCCCCCCAGCAAGACCGGTGATTACCCGGCGTCCGTGGCCAGCCTGTGTCGACAGGCGAGGGAGGCGGGTGTTCAGAGGGTTCTGTTTATCAGCGCGACTTCGGTCTGGGGGGCCGGACAGGGGGAGGAGGATACGCCCGCTCCAGCCCATGACAGAGGCTCGCGTATGCGGGCGGCCGAGCTTGCCGTGCTGGAAGGGCATGTTGACTGCGCCATGATCTTGCGCCCGGCCGGACTCTATGGTCCTGACCGTCACCCCGGCCGTTTTCTGGCGGGCAAGACGCTGGCCGGGGGAGGCCAGGCTGTGAACCTGGTGCATCTGGACGACGTGGTGGCCGCCTGTGAGCTGATGCTGGCCCGGGGGCAGGATGGGGATGCCTACAATCTGAGTGCCCCCGTTCACCCGCGCCGGGAGCAGCTCTACCCCTTCGCGAGCCGCCTGCTCGGGCTGGTGCCGCCGCAGTTCGTTGAGCCGGCGGGGGAGTTTGCTCCCATCGAAGGTCAGCGCATCTGCCAGCAGCTTGGTTTCGTCTATCGCTGGCCGGATCCGGCCCACTGGTTTGCGGACGGGGCGGCCTTGAAGGGTTGAACGGGTCGTCGCCATCCGGGCCCCGGAGTCGGTCATCTGGCGTGCAAACCAGATACGGCGCGCGCTCCGGGACAATTGAGGTTTGCCAAGGGGGGGATCGCCCCCTATCATGCCGCCATCCATGATAAAGAGAGCGGTAATGATGGAAGAGACCAAGCGCCACCCCGATGGGGAGCTGTTGCTGAGAACCCTGGCAATGCCAGCCGATACCAACCCCAATGGCGATATCTTCGGCGGGTGGATCATGTCCCAGATGGATATAGGTGGGGGCATCATGGCCAAGGAGCTGGCAAAAGGGCGCATCTGTACCGTCTCGGTGGAGGGGATGACCTTCCACAGCCCGGTCAAGGTGGGTGACGTGGTGTGCTGTTACGGTCGCTGCCTCAAGATTGGTCGCAGCTCCATGCGACTCAAGCTGGAGGTCTGGGTCAAGCCGGTATTGCGGGAGAACGAAGCCCAGCGGTACTGCGTGACCGAGGGCGTCTTCACCTATGTGGCCATCGACGATCAGGGCAAATCCCGCCCCGTCCCGGTCTGAGTCTGCTCAGATGAGCCGGGCATTGATGATGGATATTTCCTGCTCAAGCCCGGTTTTTTGCCGTATCATGCGCTCCAGCATCTCTTCCGACCCCACGCACTGCCGGGTGTCGAACAGACAGAGATCACATTGGGGATCCCGCCTGATTTGATAGACGGTGGAAAGCTCCACTTGATGACAGGTTCCCTGTTGATCGTAAAATGTCACGCGGTACTGGTGCTGTCTCGCCATCGTTGAATTCCTTCTGGATGAGTCGGGCCGGACACGAATAATGAGACTAGTCGGCGACCGTGGCCTGTGTGAGGGCCATGTCGTCTTGCAGAGGCAGGTGATTGTTAGCCAATGAAAAATAGTTATCGGATTCTGGGAACGTCCCTGCTGACGTTGGGGCTGGTCGGTTGCTTCGAGGTGCCGGATCAAGATCATCTGGTGACTGCGGCAGGTATCATACCTGGCGCAAGTTGTGACAGACCACCTCTGGTGGCGCTCGCCTCCACGGCCTTGCCGAGGGAGTTTGGCATCACCGTCTGGAACCTCTACAAGGGACAACGCAAGAACTGGCGGGAAGGGCTGGATGAGTATGCCAAGTCCCAGGATCTGGTGCTGCTGCAAGAGTCGGCGACCCGGCCCGAGATGCTGGACTGGCTGAAGAGAGGCGATTTCCAGTGGCAGCAGTTGCAGGCCTTCACCCAGGGAGGTGTCTCCTTTGGCGTGATGACGGTGGCGAAAACGCCGCAGGCGTTTGTTTGTGGCGTCCGTTCCCCCGAACCCCTGCTGCGCATCCCCAAGTCAGGTCTGGTCAGTCTCTATCCCTTGCAAGGGGATCCTGACGGCGTGCTGGTGGTGAATCTCCATGCGGTCAATTTCGAGCTGGGCATGGCGACCTTTCGCGAGCAGCTCAACGATCTGACTGCGTTGATCCATCGCCACCAGGGGCCGGTCATCCTGGGCGGCGATTTCAATACCTGGAGCGACAAGCGTGCGTTCTGGTTGAACAAGCTGGTGGGCGAGCTTGGCCTGCAGGAGGCCATACCTGTGCCTGATCTGCGTCGCACCGCCTTTGGCCGCCCGCTGGATCACCTCTACTATCGCAATCTGGATCTGGTGGAGGTGAGTTCACCGGCTACCGATGCCTCTGACCACAACCCCATTCTGGCGCGCTTTGCGGCCCAGGCCATCACTCCCTGAGTCATCCCTCAGGGGAGAGCGGCGTCGCCGCTGGTTCATGCAGACAAAAAAATACCCCGCATCAAGCGGGGTATTTTTTGGATTGCGACGAGCGATCAGCTGTTGTTCTTCACGAACAGAGTCAACTCCTGACCCGGCTTGAGATAGTCACTCTTGCCGAGCTGGTTCCAGCGCATCACATCGTTGACGGCGACCTGGAAGCGGGCTGCGATGGAGGAGAGGGAATCACCGCGGCGCACCTGATAGACCATGGACTTGTTGCTGCTCTTGCCCTGCTTGGGCCAGACCACCAGCTTCATGCCAGGCTTGAGGGCCGACTTGGCGTTCAGGCCGTTCCACTTGGCCAGGTCGGCGTGGGTGACCCCGTGTGCCTGGCTGATGCTCCACAGGTTGTCACCGGAGCGCACCTGATAGTTCACCTTGCCACCACTGCGGCTGGCGAGCTGCTGCGGCTTGCTCTGGGCAACCTGGGTTGCGCGCCCACCATTGGGGATGATCAGGCTCTGGCCACGGCGCAGGTTGTTGCCGCGCATGTTGTTGGCCAGCTTGAGCTGTTGCACGGTCACCCCGTGATTCTGGGCGATCCGTGACAGCGTATCACCACTGGTGACCTGATAGGAGCGCACACCACGGGTACGTTCACGCTGGGGCAGATCGGCCAGGGCCAGCTCCAGGGTGTCGGCGTACTCGACAGGGACCAGCAGGTTGTAAGGGCCCTGCGGCGAGGTCATGCCACGCTTGAGCGCAGGATTGAGCGCCTTGAGCTGGGAGGCGGAAACGCCAGCCAGCTGGGCGGCCACGTTCAAATCAATCTGACCACCGGTATTGATGGTTCGCAATTGCGGCTTGTTGGCCAGCACCGGCAGGGTGACATTGTATTTGTCCGCATTGCGGATCATGTCGGCCATGGCCAGGATCTTGGGCACATACATCCGGGTTTCGCGGGGCAGGTCCAGCGACCAGTAGTCGGTCGGACGACCAGCCCGTTCGTTGCGGGTGATGGCGTTGCGCACCCGACCTTCACCGGCATTGTAAGCGGCCAGGGTCTGCAGCCAGTCACCGTCGAAGAACCGGTTCAGGTACTCCAGGTAATCCAGTGCGGCATTGGTGGATGCCAGGACATCGCGTCGACCGTCGTACCAGTTGTCGTGGCGCAGGCCGAAATTCTTGCCAGTTGCAGGAACGAACTGCCAAAGACCGACCGCATTGCTGCGGGAGCGGGCATTGGGATCGAACATGCTCTCGATCATAGGGATGGTAATAAGCTCCATTGGCAGCTCACGCCGTTCGATTTCCTCTACCATCAGATACAGGTAGGGCTCAGCCCGGCTGGCAATGGTCGCCATATGCTTATCATTGCGCAACAACCAATCACGCTGTTGGCGAACCCGGGCATTATCGTGCGAGTCCAGCTGCATATCATCGCTGATACGCACCCACAGGTTATCAGTGTCATCCAGCTCTTCTATCTGTTCGTCGCCGAACAGCATCCGCGAAGAGTGTTTTTTGTACGTTTTCTTGCTGACTTGGGGGGATTTGATCGGCTCGATTGCCGTTACCGCCCGGTCATCCTGATGGCTCAGGTTTTGACAGCCGCTGAGAAACAGCGCTGCCAATAAGGCCGTTCGTAGCTTCATCTCGCTCAGGTCATCTGTGGAAAAACAGCTCGCATCATAAGGGGCAATGCCCCCCTGATCAAGGTTTGTTCAAAAAACGTCCTTCCAGGCCCGCAGAACAGCGAAGGTATCCTCTGGATTTTCCAAGCATTTAAGGGCGTATTTCTCAGCAGAAAATTTTACCGAGTCCTGCTCGCAGCGCAGAAAAACATTGAAATTCCGCTCATCTCCCAGCCGGGAGGGGAGACTCGGGAGGCCCTGCTGACGCAGTTTGCTGATCACGCCGATCTGCCGCTGGATCGCCAGGTTGTCGGGCTCGACCGCATGGGCGAAACGCAGGTTGGAGAGGGTGTATTCATGGGCACAATAAAGGAGGGTCTCATCGGGCAGTGCCGCGAGCCGTTGCAAGGAAGTGTACATCTGTGCCGGGGTCCCTTCGAACAGACGGCCGCAACCGGCGCTGAAGAGGGTATCGCCACAAAACAGCATGCCCTGGCCGTAATAGGCGATATGCCCCAGAGTATGACCGGGCACATGGAGGACATCCAGACTCAGGCCATGCCAGTTGATCTGATCCCCGTCGTCGAGCCACTGGCCGTGATGGTCCGGCATGGGGTCATGCTTGGGACCATAGAGGCGAGCGTGGGGGAAGTGTTGCAGCAGCTCGGATACGCCCCCGACGTGATCGCGGTGGTGATGGGTCAGGAGGATGGCATCCAGCACCAGATCCAGCGCAGCCAGCCGTTCCAGCACGGGAGCGGCGTCGCCCGGATCGACGACCAGACAGTGATTTTCATGACGGATCAACCAGATGTAGTTGTCGCTGAAGGCGGGAACTGTGATGACGGTATACATGGGTCGAGGTCTCTTGTGTTCTCTTTAAGGAAGGGATCTTATATAACTGGATGGCATTCGCCCCCGAGTTGGTCCCATTATGCAACTGGCACGTACCGAACAACAGATCGCGCTTCCGACCAGTTGGTCCGCACTGCCCATGGGGGACTGGGTGGCCGCCGAGCTTCAGGAGCGCCTCGACAACTGGTGCCCCCACCTCTTTGGCTATCACTTGCTCAAGATAGGTGCCCTGAGCGCCGAACTCTCCTGCGGCTGTTCCACCATTCGTCATCAAATCGGTGTCGCCCCCGGCGGACGGCTGCTGGACATCCAGGGGGATCCGCTCGCCTTGCCGGTGCGATCGGGGAGCGTGGATGCCTGCCTGCTGGCTCACTGCCTCGATTTCTCGCCGGATCCTCATCAGGTGCTGCGGGAGGCAGAACGGGTGCTGACCGACGATGGCTGGCTCATTGTCAGCGGTTACAACCCGCTCAGCCTGGTGGGGCTGGGTCACTATCTGCCCTTCATGCGGCGGCATCTGCCCTGGTCTGCCCGCATGTTCACGCCCGCACGGGTGACCGACTGGCTGCAATTGCTCGGCTGCGAGGTGATGTTCGACGAGCGGTTCGGTTTCTCCTTCATGGGCAGGCAGAGCAAGATCGGCTGGTGGCGGGAGAGTCTGGGGCGGGACTATTGCCGCTCCCTGGCGTCTGTTTACGTGATTGCCGCCCGCAAGCGGCGTTTCCCCGTGACACCGGTACGTCGCCGCTGGCGGCTGCCGGAGTCGATGGCCGCGCCAGGAATGGCGCGCCAGGGCGGCTAGCGGGCATCAGGGCTGGTAGCCGATGTCTTCGGCAAGTTGCTTGCCGCTGGCGGCCTCACGGGCCAGCTCGTCACAGCGTTCGTTTTCCGGGTGGCCCGAGTGTCCCTTCACCCAGAGCCATTCGATCTGGTGACGGGCCACTTCCGCATCCAGGGCCTGCCAGAGATCGACGTTCTTGACCGGCTGACGGTTGGCGGTCATCCAGCCCTTCTTCTTCCAGCCGATGATCCATTGGGTGATCCCCTGGCGCACATACTGGCTGTCTGTGGTAAGCCGCACCTGGCAGGGTTCGTTCAGGGTCCGCAGCCCCATGATGGCGGCCATCAGCTCCATCCGGTTATTGGTGGTCAATCGAAAACCTGCGGAGATCTCCTTGCGATGCTTGCCATAGACCATGACGGCACCATAGCCGCCGGGGCCCGGGTTGCCTAAGCAGGAGCCATCCGTGAATAAATCAATCTGTTTCAACATGAGCAATCAATCTGTTTTAGCGAGAGGCTTGGGGTAAACTAGCGAGTAAAACCGAAGTTTGACATGGATTTGATCATGAGCACACCCCAACTGAATCGCCAGATCATTCTGGATACCGAAACCACCGGCATGAACACCGCGGGCGGCCCCGTTTATCTTGGGCACCGCATCATCGAGATCGGCTGTGTGGAGGTGATCAACCGCAAACTCACCGGCAACCATTTCCACGTCTACATCAAGCCGGATCGGCTGGTGGACCCCGAGGCCATCGCCGTGCACGGCATCACGGATGCCTTCCTGGCGGACAAGCCCTCTTTTAGCCAGATAGCGGACGATTTCATCGAGTTCATTCGCGGCGCCGAGCTCATCGCCCACAACGCCCCCTTTGACGTGAGCTTCATGGACTATGAGTTCAGCAAGCTCGGTCTGAACTTCAAGACGGCGGATATCTGCGGCATCACGGATACCCTGGCGATGGCGCGGGATCTCTTCCCGGGCAAGCGCAACAACCTGGACGTGTTGTGCGATCGCTACGGCATCGACAACTCTCACCGTACCCTGCACGGCGCCTTGCTTGATGCGGAGATCCTGGCGGACGTCTACCTCCTGATGACGGGTGGCCAGACCAAACTCAATCTGGCGAGCGAAACCAGCGAGAGCGAGACCAGCCAGGATACCGGCATTCGTCGTCTGGAGAGCAATCGCCCGCCGCTCAGGGTGGTTCGCGCGAGCGACGAGGTGGCGGCTGTCCATGAAGCGAGGCTGGATCTGGTACAGAAAAAAGGAGGTGCCTGCCTGTGGCGGCAATGAGATCGCTTTGGGGGCTGCTGCTGCTGGCCTCCCTCCCGGCCGCGGCCAACGAGGTGTTTGCGCCTTCCGACATTCCTCTGCTCGACAACCGCTTTCGCATCGATTACGGCGTGAAGGAGATCACCTTCATCATCAAGCGCAAGCCGGGGACGCCCTCGGTGATCCTGGTGCGACCCGATGGCAGCAAGCTCTATGTGGGCAAGGTCAAGCCGCCCGACGTGGGCTGGTTGCCCCTCAAGGATCAGGATCTCATCACCATCCGCGACCCCATGCCCGGCCCCTGGCAGGCGATCGGGGAGGTGGACCCCGACAATCGGGTGCGCCTGCTCACCGACATCCAGGTCGAGAGCGAGCCGCTGCCGGCCCGCCTCTATCAGGGTGAGCGGGTCAAACTGCAATCCCGTCTGCTGATCGATGGCGCGGCGCCTGGGGCGGGTTACTACCTCACCGATCTGGGCATGACCGTCAAGCTGCAGCAGTTCAACGATGCCAGCCAGAGCGGCGATCCCGTGTTCGAGGAGACCCTGGGACGCTACATGGATGATGGCAAGGGAGTGGACGAAGTGCCGGGGGACGGTATCTTGACCGCCGAGGCGGTACTGGACGTTCCTGCGGGAAAATACCGAGCCCTCTTCAGCACCGGCAATGAGGTCTTCTCACGAGCCCAGTCACAGCAGGTGCTGCTCTACCCCTGGCCGGTCAGCTATTCCCTGAATCCCCCCTCCGGGGAGGGGGGAGCCAAGCTCTCTCTGATCATCGATGTGGATGAACTGGATCCCGCCTCCGTGGTCATCCAGGGCAAGGCCATCGACGGCGGGGGCAGTAGCATGACGTTCAACGAGGTGGCGACAGCGCCGCGTTTTGGCGTGGATCTCTCCGCCCTCAAGGCGGCAGGGCAGTACAAGGTGGAGGCCACCCTCTTTGGAACAACCCGGCTCGGTCGCGAGGTGCAACTGCAATTGCCGGCCAAGTCGTTCACCATAGCACCGCCTCCCCCCCCTCCCGTACCCTCTGCGGCCATGCCCGCATCCGCCGCCACCCCCGACCGGTTCGAGGAGCGGGAGAGTCCGGTCTGGCTGCCCTGGGCGCTGGGGGGAGGTGGCGTGTTGCTGCTCTTGCTGGGGGCCGGTGGTTTCATTCTGCTGCAAAAGCGCCGCACCCTGCACAAGGCGATGGCGGCGCAGAAGGCGCAACTTGAAGAGACGCCAGCAACCCCCAAACTGGATCTCAATCTGCCGGAGCAATAATTCCGCGCACATTGCAAAGAAGCCGCCCAATGGGCGGCTTCTTCATGGTGGCAAGTGGATGGGGTGAATCCGATATCAGTGAGCGCCGATATAGATGTCTTTGTACTGCTCGCGAATATCGAGGAACTTCTCCAGATTGGCCAGCATCAGGTCCACCAGGAGGGGGTCGAAGTGCTCTCCTTTCTCCTCCTTGATCAGCGCCAGCACCTGATCCAGCGGCCAGGCCTGCTTGTAGCAACGATCCGAGCCCAGGGCATCGAACACATCCGCCAGGGCGACGATGCGTCCTTCCAGCGGAATGTCCTCTCCCTTCAATCCGCGGGGATAGCCGCTGCCATTCCACTTCTCGTGATGGTTGCCCGCGATGGTGGCGCCTATCTGGAACAGTGCCAGATCACTGCCGGAGAGCATGTCCTGCCCAAGCTGGGCGTGGGTTTTCATGATCTCCCACTCCTCGGGAGTGAGTTTGCCCGGTTTGTGCAAGATGGCGTCCGGGATCCCCACTTTGCCGATGTCGTGCAGGGGAGAGGCCCGCTTGATGAGCTCGCACCTGTCCTCATTCATGCCGAGCAGCTTGCAGAACAGTTCGGTGTAGAGGGCCACCCGCTTGACGTGCAAGCCGGATTCTTTCGAGCGGCTCTCCACCAGTTCGCCGATGCGATAGATGATCTCTCGCTGGTTGTCACCGATCACCTCGTTGAGCCGGATATTCTCCAGCGCCACTATGATGTTTTCGGTGAACAGGCTGAGCAGCCCGGTATCCATCTGGCTGAGCGGGCGAGTGGTCTCGATGTGGAACAGCAGGTGATGACGGGCATTCTGGCAATAGAGCACCATCTGGTTGCCATCGTAGACATTGGCTCCCTTGGCCATGGCACAGCGCAGGATTTCCGGCGCATCGACGAGGCGCAGCATGGGACCATCGCTGAGCAGAGGCTCGAGCACCTGATCCCGCACCTCATACGCCAGGTGCTTCACATCGTAAATCTGGGACTCTTCCAGATTGAGCAGGGCGCTGAGCTGGGTCTGGGCTCCTTCGACGAACTGGCGCAGGGCACGCTGCTCGAAGATCCCCTTGGACGCCTCGATGACCTTCTCCAGCCCCTGTCGATTGCTCTCAAGGGTTCGGATGTCCCGGTAAGAACGCAGGCTGGCGCGCAGCAGGGTGCGCAGTTTCTGGGAGGTAAGCTCGGTCTTGTCCTTGTAGTCGTTGATGTCGTAGTTGGTCACCACGTCATCTTCCGGGGCCTGGCCGGGCTGACCGGTTCGCAGCACGATGCGCACCATCTTGTTTTGCAGCTCGTCGCGCACGAACTTGACCACCTCGAGACCGGCATGATCGACCTCCATGACGACGTCGAGCAGCAGCAGGGCGACATCCGGGGTGAGGGCGAGCAAGGCTTTGGCTTCAGCCGCAGAGTAGGCGTGCAGAAAATCGATCGGCTTGCCGTCGAATTCAAACTTGTTCAGGGTGATTTTGGTGATGCGATGCACTTCGGGTTCATCGTCCACTATCATCACCTTCCAGCCGGCGGGACGCGGTGCTGATTGGGGAAGATCTTCATCATCAATAATCAGGATTTGATCATCCATTATGCAATCCTGTGTGTGATCCTGTGCTTACCTTAACCGCTTCATTCAATATAGGAAACGGATTGATATCCAAAATATGATCCAGTCGGTTTCTCTTTCTTCGTATCGGATGCCATCCACCAGCCCTTTCATGAAAAACGCCTCCACAAGGGAGGCGTTCTGGCATCAGAGGCATCAAGCTGCCCTGTGATATGCGGAGGCTTCAAACAGTGCCTTGTTGGCCACCAGGTCGACGGGATCGAAGTCATCGACGTTGATGGTGCGAAGGCGACTCTCCTCGGCGCGCCGCAGCAGGTCCGCTTCGGCCTGGTTGATGACACCGAGGCTCAGGCCCGCCTCTGCCACCTTGTCGAGCTGGGTGAAGGGGCGTTTGCTCCCTTCGGCCTTGCACACCTTGTCAAACAGTGGCTCTGCGGTCAGCACATCGTCCAGCGCCTGTTCCAGCAGCCCGAAGGGGTTGCCCTCCTCGCGCGTCAGATATTGGCCCTCGGCCAGACGGTTGCGAGTGGCACTTGGCACCTGGAGCAGGCGGGCCACCTGGCTGTCGAGCTTGTCGGAGGGACGCTTCAGGTCGCGACCAAGGGGTAGCACGATGGCGCGCAGGGCCAGACCAATCCAGCGATTCGGGAAGTTGCGCAGCAACTCGTCGATCGCTTCCTGAGCCTTGAACAGGGCGTCTTGCAGTGCCCAGTGCAGCAGCGGCAGGTCGGCCTGCTGGCGTCCTTCATCCTGATAGCGCTTGAGGGCGCTGGAGGCCAGATAGAGCTGGCTCAGCACATCGCCGAGGCGGGCAGAGACCCGCTCTTTGCGCTTGAGCTCGCCACCCAGGGTGCCCATCGCCATGTCTGACAGGAAGGCCAGGTTGGCGGAGAGGCGAGAGAGCTGCTGATAGTAGCCCTTGGTCTGATCCTTGTAGGGCGCGGCGGCGAAGCGGGCACCGGTCAGCCCCAGCCAGAAGCTGCGCACCAGGTTGCTGATGGCAAAGCCCACGTGGCTGAACATCGCCTTGTCGAAATCTTTCAGCGCCTGCTCTTTGTCGGGGTGGCTGGCGGCCAGCATCTCCGGCAACACGTAGGGGTGGCAACGGATGGCTCCCTGACCGTAAATGATCATGCTGCGGGTCAGGATATTGGCTCCTTCGACGGTCACGGCGATGGGCGCACCCTGATAACCACGGGCCAGATAGTTGTTCGGCCCCATGCAGATGGCCTTGCCGCCATGGATGTCCATTGCATCGATGATGCACTTCTGGGCGCGGTCGGTGAGGTGGTACTTGACGATGGCGGAGATGACCGAGGGTTTTTCACCGAGATCGATGCCGGTGACCGTCAGTTTGGCGGCGGCGCCCATGATGTAGGCGTTGCCACCCAGGCGTGCCAGCGGCTCTTCAATCCCTTCCATCTTGCCAATCGGCAGCTTGAACTGGCGACGGATGCGGCTGTAGGCACCGGTGGCCAGGGCCAGCATCTTGACGCCGCCCGTGCTGTTGGAAGGCAGGGTGATGCCGCGACCGACGGAGAGACACTCCACCAGCATACGCCAGCCCTGACCGGCCATGGCCGGACCGCCGATGATGAAGTCGAGCGGGACGAACACGTCCTTGCCGCGGGTCGGGCCGTTCTGGAACGGCACGTTGAGCGGGAAGTGGCGACGGCCGATGTCGACCCCCTTGATGTGGGTCGGAATGAGGGCGCAGGTGATGCCGAGCTCTTCTTCCTCACCCAGCAGGTGGTCAGGATCACGCAGCTTGAAGGCGAGACCGAGTACGGTGGCGATGGGAGCCAGGGTAATGTAGCGCTTGTTCCAGGTCAGGCGCATGCCGAGCACCTCTTCCCCTTCCCACTCGCCTTTGCAGACGATGCCGAAGTCGGGAATCGAGCCCGCATCAGAACCCGCTTCCGGGCTGGTCAGGGCGAAACAGGGGATCTCTTTGCCGACGGCCAGACGGGGCAGATAGTAATCCTTCTGCTCGTCAGTACCGTAGTGTTGCAGCAATTCACCCGGCCCTAAGGAGTTGGGAACGCCGACGGTGGAGGCGAGCACGGCGCTGGCGCCGCACAGCTTTTGCAGCACGCAGGACTGGGCGTAGGCGGAGAACTCCAGCCCGCCATATTTCTTCTTGATGATCATGGCGAAGAACTTGTTGTCCTTCAGGTATTGCCACACCTCGGGAGAGAGATCGGCACGCTCGTGGGTCACTTCCCAGTCGTTGACCATGCGGCACACTTCTTCAACCGGGCCGTCCATGAAGGCCTGCTCCTCGGCGCTGAGGGTGCTCACCGGAATGGCGTGCAGCTTCTTCCAGTCCGGGTTGCCGGCAAACAGATCCGCTTCCCACCAGGTCGTCCCCGCTTCGATGGCTTCCTTCTCGGTTCGGGACATCTCCGGCATGATGGACTTGTAGATCTTGAACAGCGGCTTGGTCAGCTGGTTGCGGCGAAACTCCACCAGATTGAGGGGCAGGGCTATCACCGCGAACAGCGCCCACACCAACAGGGGCACATGGCCATAGAAGGTGCCGGCGACCAGGGCGGCGGCCGTGGCAAGCGTGGCGGTGAACAGGGACGCACGGCGATAGGCCATGGCGCCGATCACCAGGATCACCCCGAGCAGAGTGAGGGTCGTCGTCATTGTTTGCTCCTTGCATGAATTGCCGAGGTTGGGAAATTGGCGTTAACCGATCCAGAGGTCTGACCTGTTGGATGTGGCCCCTGTTGTAATTCATACGCACAAACTTATCAAGCTGTTTACAAGCCCGTTACCTTGGCTCTGTGATCGGCATAACGCGCTGCCCGTCCCATCTTGGCGGGCGGGGGGCGACGATTGGACTGGCTTGTGCGACAATGCCGCCACCCTATATTGGACGACGAGATTTCAAGAACCATGTACCAAGAACTGATCCGCAACGAGTTGACCGAAGCTGCCAGCGTGCTTCAGGCGTTCCTGGCAGATGAGCAAAATCTGAAAAACATCGAGGCGGCGGCCAGGCTGCTCGCCGACTCCTTCAAGCAGGAAGGCAAGGTACTCTCCTGCGGCAACGGCGGCTCCCACTGCGATGCCATGCACTTTGCCGAGGAGCTGACCGGTCGTTATCGCGAGAACCGCCCAGGCTATGCCGGCATCGCCATCTCCGATCCCAGCCACCTCTCCTGCGTCTCCAACGACTTTGGCTATGACTATGTCTTCTCTCGCTATGTGGAGGCCGTCGGCCGCCGTGGTGACGTGCTGCTCGGCATCTCCACCAGCGGCAACTCCGGCAACATCCTCAAAGCCATCGAGGCGGCCCGTGCCAAAGGGATGAAGGTGATTGCCCTGACCGGCAAGGACGGCGGCAAGATGGCTGGTCTGGCCGATGTGGAGATCCGTGTGCCGCACTTCGGTTATGCCGACCGTATCCAGGAAGTGCACATCAAGGTGATCCACATCCTGATCCAGCTGGTTGAAAAAGAGATGGCCAAGTAATCAACGATCCGGGATTGAGAGGGGGGGATGGGCGACCATCCAGGCCCTCTCGTCCAGCCGTGACGGTTGATTGACGAAACCAGAGTCAAGACATTCAGGGAGTGGATGGTATATGTGCGAACTGCTCGGCATGAGTGCCAATGTGCCGACCGACATCTGCTTCAGCTTTACCGGGCTGATGCTGCGGGGCGGCAAGACCGGTCCCCACAAGGATGGCTGGGGGATCACCTTCTATGAGGGGCGGGGTTTTCGCACCTTCAAGGATCCCGAACCCAGCGCCCAGTCTCCCATCGCCAAGCTGGTCCAGGCACTGCCCATCAAGAGCCGTGCCGTGGTCAGCCATATCCGGCAGGCGAACCGGGGGTGTGTCTCCCTGGAAAACACCCACCCATTTACCCGAGAACTGTGGGGCCGTTACTGGACCTTTGCCCACAATGGCCAGTTGACCGGTTACAAGAGGCTGCCCACGGGGCGGCACCGCCCGGTAGGCGACACCGACAGCGAGCACGCCTTCTGCTGGCTGCTCGACAGGCTGGAGCACAAGTACCCCAAACGGCCGGCAAATTTCCCCGCCATGTTCCGCTACCTCGCGACCCTGTGCGACGAGCTGCGCGGGCTCGGGGTGTTCAACATGCTGCTGTCGGACGGAGAGTTCGTGATGACCTATTGCAGCAACAACCTTTACTGGTTGACGCGCAGGGCTCCCTTTGGCGAAGCCCGTCTGCTGGATGAGGATGTGGCCATCGACTTTCAGAGTGAAACCACGCCGAACGATGTGGTGACCCTGATCGCCACCCGGCCGCTCACCGGCAACGAGAATTGGGTGAAGATGGTGCCCGGGGAGTTCTGCCTGTTCAGGCTGGGCGAGCTGGAATATGGCAATGCAGCCAACTTGTTGAACCAGAAATAAAAAATACCAGGGTAGATGTCTACCCTGGTTCTTCGCAGCAGCCATACAGGCAAAAAGGGATGAGAGAGGTGTTGCTGAGCCGCATCATTCTCATGGGTTGCATTGTTACTTTAATGTTAATTTTGTGACAACCTTTATCTCTCTCCATTCTGACTGACATACCGATAACTTGAAGCTGCTCACATTCTGGTGTCCCAAGAGCATCCGGAGCGATACGGGCATGCCCGAAGGGCGGGTGACAGCGGGGCTGTGGGTCCGCTATATTGTGGTCTGTTTGAATACCATCATAGGGAAGAGAAGATGGAGTGGCTGGATCAGAAAGTGCTGCGACAACTGGCAGATGACATCGGTCACGAGATGATGCCGGTCGTCATCTCGGTGTTTGTCGAAGAGGTAGGCGAGCAGTTGGCCCAATTAAGACCGCTTTTTGAGCAGCGGGACTGGTCAGCCCTGGCGCGTCTTGCCCACAGCATGAAATCGTCCTGTGGCAGCTATGGCGCCAAACCCAGCTATCAGCAGGTGATGGATCTGGAGTCCGCCTGTCGCCGGGAAGATGAGCAAGAGGCCGGCAGACTGCTGGCTGAGCTGGAGCACTCCCTGCCCCAGGTCTTCACCCATCTGGCCCAGTTTCACTGATCCAGAGGGGCATCAGCCCGCCATGTCGCGCTCGCCAAGCCTGCTCAGGATCACGGTGTCGAGTGCCAGACGCAGCTTGAGGCGGTCGTGGCGGTGGGGGAGGGCCGCTTCACCCAGCTCGGCCCGAACGAGGCAGTGCTGCAACTCGGGTACCTGGGGGCCCTCGGGAGCCAGAATGGCATCGATCCGGCCGCTGCCTATCCGCTCTTCCAGCCAACGATGTTGACTGGACAGTGACAACTGGCCTGCCGGACCCTCTTCGTCCACCAGATTGCTGATGAACACGACGATGGCGCGGCTGCTGCTGATCGCCTCCGCAATCTCGCGCAGCAGCAGAGGAGGCATGATGGAGGTGAGGAAGCTGCCCGGCCCCAGGATGATCATGTCGGCCTGGCTCAGCGCCTCGACCGCTTCGCGCGTGGCGGGCACTACCGGTTTCAGGCTCAGGGCCCGTGGCGGCGTGGTGAGCTGATCGATGGAGACCTCCCCCAGGATCTGATCGCCACAGACGGTGTGGGCGCACAGATCGGTGGGATGCTCGGACATGGGCAGCAGATTGGGTTCAATTTCCAGCATGTCGCTGATGAGCCGGATGGCATCCAGGGGGCGCACGCAGAGGTTGTCGAGGGCCAGCAGCATCAGGTTGCCGAGGTTGTGGCCCGCCAGCTCGCCGCGGCCGGTAAAGCGGTGCTCGAACAGCTGGCTACCGATGCTGGGGGTGGTCACCAGCTGGTTGAGGCAGTTGCGCAGATCCCCCCAGGCGATGCACTCCTGGCTTTTGCGCAGGCGTCCGGTGGAGCCGCCATCATCCGTGGTGGTGACGATGCCCGTCAGCCGGGATCCCAAGAACGACAGGGAAGAGAGCACCCGGCCCATACCGTGCCCGCCGCCGATGGCGACAACCCGGTCGAAGTCATTGATATTTTTCTGCCACATGCAGTGATCCCGTGGGAGGCCAGTGAGCACCATTCTAGTCTCCATGGCCAGGTAATTGTTTGATAAGGGTATGATTTTTGCTTGATGCCAGCATCCCGTACCCCTAGGAGACGATGTTGAACTTCCTGACGGCTCACTCGCTTGCCGAGACGACCCCACTGGCCGCCCAACAAGTTACAGAGCGGTTGTATGCCCAGTCATCCCATGTTCCATCGCTGTTGCTGGTCTATTTTACCCAAGCACACGAGGCGGCGGAACTGCGCCGTGCGCTCAAGGCACGTTTTCCCGATACCCGGCTGATCGGTTGCAGCTCCTGCGGCGGTATCCTGACCCAGGATGGCCATCATGGTCGGCATGGCTGGAGCCTGTCGGTCGCCGCCCTTTATGATGACAAGGGGGCCTATGGCGTGGCTGGCCAGATGGGGGATCAACCGGATGTGCGGGCATTGCTGCGCCGCGCCATCGCCGATGGTGGCCGACCGGGAGAGCTGCCGCAGCTCGTGTTGCTGCACACCAGCCCGGGGTTGGAGGAGGTTGTGCTCGCGGGGATCGACGCCGAGTTTGGCGCGACCGTTCCCGTCGTCGGCGGGTCGGCGGCAGACGACGGCGTGGCCGGGCAGTGGCAGCTGTGCTGGGACGAAGGGGAGGGATCACAAGGGTGCGTGTTGGCGGTGCTTTACCCCGATTGCCAACTGGCGTTCCAGTTTCATTCAGGCTATGTACCCACCGAGTGTCGCGGCATCATTACCGGGATAGACGGGCGGGAGGTGCTGACCATCGATCACGAGCCGGCGGCCCGGGTCTATGGTCGCTGGACCGAGCGTGCGACGCCCTGGCCGGTGGGCCCCATCCTCAGGGAGACGACGCTCTCGCCACTGGCCCGTCAGGTCGGCATGCTCGATGACCTGCCCTACTACAAGCTCTCCCATCCCGAGGCGGTGACGGCGCGGGAGGGGCTGCGCCTCTTTACCGAGACCCGACTGGGAGAGCGGCTGCTGCTCATGTACAGCAGCCAGGAAGGATTGTTGCAGCGCAGCCTGAATGCGGTGAATATCGAGCCTGAATATGGCATGGCGAGCAATATGCGCCCCTTTGGCGCCCTGGTGGTGTTTTGTGCCGGTTGTCGGCTGGCACTGGGGGACAGGCTGGGGGACATCGTCAGTCAATTCAGTCAGAGGCTGGGTGAGATCCCCTTCATCACGCCCTTTACCTTCGGTGAACAGGGACGATTACCCCATGGTGAGCTGGCACACGGCAACCTCATGGTGTCGAGCGTAATCTTCCTCGAGAGCTGACATTGTGCTGGATTCAAGATGATAGGCAATAGCGAACTCGAAACCCTGGGTGACAAACTGCAAACCACGCTGGTGGAGCTGATGCGTTGCCGGGAGCGGGAGGCCAGATATCGGGAGGAGTCCCAAGCCCTGCTGTGCGGGGTGGCGACCCTGGCACAGGCCCAGAGTCTGGAGCAGGTACTGGAGAGTCTCATTCTTGCTCTCAAGCCCTTTATCGGATTCGAACAGGCGGACGTGGTCGCCTGGGAGGCCGTAGGGGGCAGCACCCATCTGAGCACCCAGCCGGACGAGGTGGGCCGGACCTGGTCGCTGACACCGCTCTTCTCCAGGGCCATCGAGGGGGAGACCCTGGTCATCTATGATCCCGCCCAACTGCCTGAGCTGGCGCCGCTGGCGGGGGCGCCGGGCTGGGCCAGCGTCATGATGACAGGCTTGCAGGGACCGGGGTTTTCCGGTGTGCTCATCTGCCGACACAGCGTGGCGGGCACCTTCGATCTCAAGAGCAAGGCAGCGATGCAGCGTTGTCGCCCGCTCATCTCCCAGGCCCTGGTCAACATCGCCTATCGGGCTCGCCTGCAAGAACAGGTTGACCTCAAGACCCTGGCCCTGCAGGCCAGCGAACAGCGTTTTCGCAGTTTTGCCGCCATGGCCTCCGACTGGTTCTGGGAGACCGATCCCCAGCACAGGCTCAGCTATGTCTCTGCCCCTGGCTATCAGGGGGAAGTGCTGGCCCGCCAGACGGGGAGAAGCCTCTATGATTTTGCCCACGACAAGCAGGACCCGGCCTGGAGCCACTACCGGCACCTGATCGCCCACCATCTGCCGGTGCGGGGAATGCGGGCCCAGGTGATGCTGGCGGGCGGGCCTTGCTGGATGGAGATCAATGCGGAGCCTTGTCATGATGACGGTGGCCGCTTCCTTGGCTATCGGGGCACGGCGCGGGAGATAGGCAGCCAGATCCGCCGCGAGCAGGAGCTGGCGCGGGCGCGGGACGATGCCGAGACGGCCAACCGTGCCAAATCCCAGTTCCTCGCCATGATGACCCACGAGATCCGCTCTCCCATGAACGCCGTGCTGGGGATGCTGGATCTGCTGCAGCACGGCCGGCTCGACACTCCGCAACAGACCCTCATCGGCCATGCCACCCACTCTGCGCATCTGTTGCAGACCATCATCGACGATGTGCTCGATTTCTCGAAAATAGAGTCACATACCCTGACGCTGCACTGTGAACCCTTTCAGCCAGCCGAGCTGTGCCGTGCCCTGGTGGAGCCCTTGCAGGCACAGGCCAGTGCCAAGGGCATCACTCTGCACTGGCATCTGGATGAGACGCTCCCCGAACGCCTTCAAGGGGATGCCGTCCGCCTCTCCCAGGTGATAGGCAACCTGCTTGGCAATGCCGTGAAGTTCACCTCCGCCGGCAGCGTGCGTCTGGCGTTGACCTGGGAGGAGGAAAAGTTGGGGGTCATGGTCAGCGACACGGGGATCGGCATCTCCACCGAGGATCAGGCGTTGCTGTTCGAACCCTTCTATCAGGTCGACAGTTCGGCAACCCGCCGCTTCTCCGGCTCGGGGCTCGGACTGGCCATCTGCAGGCGGCTGGTGCAGCTGATGGGGGGAGACATTTGCGTGCAGAGCACGCCTGGGCTGGGAAGCTGCTTCTGGTTCGAGCTGCCCGGGATGGCCTCTCCCTGTGCTCCGGCCACCGCCCCCGGCAGTGAAGAGTGCGCCAGACTGGAGCTGGATGTGTTGGTGGTGGAAGATAGTCCGGTCAATCAACTGGTGGTATCCCTGATGCTGCAGAAGCTGGTGTGCAGGGTGAGGCTGGCAGGCAATGGTCTGGAAGCCCTGGCACAGGTGGCGAAGCAGCAGCCGGACCTTGTCCTGATGGATATGCGGATGCCGCAGATGGATGGGCTGGAGGCGACCCGGCGCCTGCGGGACATGGGGTGCGAGGTGCCCATCGTCGCGCTGACGGCCAATGCCATGATGGAGGACAGGGCCCGCTGCCTTGCCCAGGGCATGAACGATTTTCTGGCCAAACCCATCAGTCTTGCCAGGCTGCGAAGCTGCCTGCTCCGCCATTGCAGGTGATGCCGGCCGATTTTGGGTAAAAAAAATGGTCAACCTGGTGGTTGACCAATTCTTCAGCAAATACTGAAGAGAGCACGGGATAAATCGGGTTGTACGGTTTTATATGAAAAAGTCGTGCCAACTTTTCAAAACCTGTTATTTGCGGCCTGTAGCTGAATTGTGTGTTATTTATCGCTACCGTGATTGCAAAATGCAATTCTCATTTTTTCATTATAAGAATGCAGTGCCGAGAATTCGCGTTTTGCAAACCAACCGTTGACTCACTCTTTGACTCACTGTGCGATCAGTCGGCGCAAGAACTGGCGCGCCGCTTCACTGTTCTGTTTGGCAATCAACATCTGTTTTTCATAGATCGGCATGGGCAGGATCTCGAGCCAGCGTTGGCAGAGCCAGGCTGCATCGTCGAACTGCTTGTCCGGGTAGAGCTCATCCAGTTCCGGGTATTGTGCAAAGACCTCTCTCAATCGGCTGACCAGCTGGTTGTCGCTGACATCAGAATCCGCACTCGGCCAGTTGGGCAGTGGCTCGACCTGGGCGTGCCTGAGGCCTGCGTCATCCGTTTCCATCTCGTGGATGCAGAAGCGTTCAAGGCCGAGCACGGTGACCCCGAGCAAACCGTCGTTGAGGGTATAAAAATCAGTCACCTTGACGCGGGTTCCGACCGGGAGAATCCGTCCGCAGGTACCCGTGCTGGTAGTCTCTTCCATCACGATGCCAAAACCCCGATCCTCGAGGAAGGACTCCTTGAGCATCTGCAGGTGGCGCGGCTCGAACAGGCGAAGGGGGAGCTTGCCGCCGGGCAGAATATGGGACGGCAAGGGGAACAGTGCCAGTTGTTGAAGTTTCATGTTCCATCCTCCTAATCAGTCATTGCTGAATGTGACAATGCAGTGACCGTGCCAGAGAGAGGTGGCGTGGCGAAGGGGTGAGATATTTCCCGTGGTTATTTTTAATATCCATTTAAAATCAATCTATTGTGATTTGATGTCGCGAATGCAAGCAAGGTAGTGCGAAAGGGATTCAGGTGAGGTGTTAGGGCGCCGAACATGCCCCGTGTGCAGAATGAGTCTATTTTCGCATATTGCAAATTTGATTCATGCAAAATGCCTGTTACAGACCCATTCAGCGATTGGGGGCAAAGGCCAGGGGATCAGGTGGTCAATTCGGTGTGCTGTGTCATGCCGTCCAGCATCAGGGCGGCTATCTCGTCATACATCTGCGACCAGGCCAGTGCCAGTGCCGGGGTAAAACCACTGCCGAGACGCCGTGCCAGTACCTGGGTCAGCGCCTGTTTGAGCAGCGCAAACTGGTGGGGTTGAACGTTGAATCGCTGGTGACGCCTGCCGAGATCGCGAATGATGAAACCCAGTGCATCCAGCTGGGAGAGGCTGGTGATGACGGTGTTCAGGGTGTCCGACACCTTGGCAACAGGCAGCTCCTGATGTGGGGGAAAGAGGGCCCTGAGTTCGGGGGACAATCTGAACAGCTCTTCATACACCTCCTGGACATAGCTGTCGTTCAGGGCGCTCACCCTGCCCCAGGCTTTCTGGACCAGCTCTATCTGCTCAAAGGTCATGTCGATGTTTCCTTCCCGTGCGATGTCATGAAAATAATAATCCATCTACTCAATAGAGCACCGGGTTCCGCGCCATTTGGGGAAAAGAAGAGGGGGCCAGCAAGGAGGCACGGATGGTGACCCCTTGCTGGTAGGAGGCCGGGACCTCAGTTGCGCTGTTCCAGGTACATGACGGCTGCTTCGACGCGGCTTTGGGCCTCGAGCTTTTTCAGCAGGCTCTTGACGTGGACCTTGACGGTTCCCTCGGAGATATGGAGCACGGAGGCGACCTGCTTGTTGGACAACCCCTTGGCGATTTCACGCATGATCTGCATCTCGCGTCGGGTCAGGCTCTCCAGCTTCTGCTGCAGGTGGTCCAGCTCGTAGATGTTCTCGAGATAGGGACGTAGCGGCTCGCTCAGGATCTGCTTGCCGGTCATCACGTCAGCCAGCTGGGCCAGCAGCATGTCAGGCTCGGTGTCCTTGAGCAGATATCCGTCCGCGCCTGCCTTGAGCAGGGCAACCACATCCTGGCGGGCGTCAGAGACGGTCAGGATCACCACGCGGGAAGTCACCTCTTCGGCCCGCAGCGCCTTGAGGGTATCGAGACCTGACAACCCCTTCATGTTGAGGTCGAGCAGGATGAGGTCCGGTTCGGACTCCTTGGCCATGGCCACGGCGTCGGTGCCGTTGGAAGCCTCGCCAACCACGTCGATGTTATCTTCCAACTCCAGCAGTTGCACAATTCCCTTGCGCATCAGGGGGTGGTCATCCACGACCAGAACACTGTATTTCATCTCGTCCATCAGGCGTCTCTTGTTAGGCTGGTGGGAAAGGTCAGGTGTATGCGGGTGCCCCCGGAGGGCGGTTCACTGATGGTCAACTGGCCGCGCAATTTGCTGGCGCGTTCATTCATGATGCTGAGACCGTAGTGATTCACCGCCGAGCTTGCGCCCCTTATTCCAACACCATCGTCTGCAATCTGAACCTGGATGTTACCATCAGCCAGGGTCTCACAGCTAACGTCAATGTGCCGCGCGCTGGCATGCTTGATGGCATTGAGCACTGCCTCACGGATCAGCTGCAGGATGTGGATGTGCTGCCCCGCTTCAAGGTCGGTGTCCGTCAGTCCGTACTGGAGCCTGATGTCGGCGTGCGTCTGGGGTTTGAGCTGCTCGAGCATGACCGCGATGGCTTCACCCAGGTTGGCATCGCCGATGCTGAGGCGGAAGGTGCCGAGCAGTTCGCGCAACTGGGTATAGGCATTGCTGAGTCCCTCGTCGATCTGCTCCATGGCTGCCTCGGTCTTGGCCCTGTCCCCCTTGGCGAAGGAGCGCTTGAGCAGAGTGGCCTGGATCTTCAGGTAGGAGAGGGCCTGGGCGAGGGAGTCGTGCAGTTCACGGGCGATGACGGCGCGCTCTTCCATCAGCAGCAGGCGCTGGTGCTGCAGCAGGGTCTGATCCTTGTGCAGCACCTGGGCCAGCAACATGGAGAAGTTCTTCATCAGCCGCTCGTCGATGGGGTGGCCGCTTATCATGTCGAGCCGGCCGTACTCCTCGTCATCCATCTGCAGGTAGAAACTCACCACGGCGTCCAGATCCCCCGGCCACCCCTTTCGCCCTGTGATGTAGACCGGCATCGCATTGTGCTCGAAGCGGGTGAGGCGGATGTACTCGATGTGCTGGTGGGCGGCGGCCCGCTCCAGCAGCTTTTGCAGGGTGCGGCGGCTGAGGGGCGCCGCGTGCAGTTTCTGGGCGGTGGAATAGAGGAAGGAGAGGGTGTCGTTGGCCTGTTGCAGCTTGGCCGTTTTCTCCTCCACCTTGCTTTCCAGCTCCCGGTAGAGTTTGCCAAGCTCGTCGGCCATGGTCGCGAACGCCCCCGACAGCTCTCCCAGCTCGTTTTCACAGTGAGGGGGCAGGGTGAGATCGAATTCCTGACGCTGGATCTGGCGTGCGCAATAGACCAGCTGATTCAGGGGCGCCACCACCTGCTGGCGAGTGAAGCGCACCGTGCACCAGGCGATGGTGATGATGGCGAGCAGACCCAACCCCTCTGCCAGCGCCAGCATGCGCACCTTGAACTCCACGTGGTACTGCATCTGGTTGACGAAGTCATCGATGGCGGCGACGAACTGTTCCGTATTGTCGGTATAACGGCTGGGGGTGGCATTCTCGATGTGTTCGCGCATCACTTGCCATTGCAGCAGGACTTCACCATAGGTGCGGCGCAGTGAGGCGGGCGTGATCCAGCGCTGGGTCTCCTGCAGCTCGGGGGCATGAAGGGTCTGTTCAAACTGGGCGAGCCGGCCGAGGACGACCTGATCCTTCTCGATTTCATAGGCCATGCGGTAGGCCTGCATGCGCAGGGATCCCGACAGGTTGATGGCCTTGGCATCGGGAACCGAATAGAAGAGGGTGACCATGGCCACCACGGCGATCAGGCTGGCCATGAACAGGATCAGCACCATGGAGCGACCGATGGCGCTGCTGACCGACTGCACTCTGAACCATTTTCCCATGCCGACCGGCTCCCTTTTCACCCACAAAGACCCCACAAAGTAGCATGGGAGTGTACTCCAAGTTGTGCTAGCATCGAAAAACTAGATGAACTCCGAGCGATTTTGCCTAAGTCATTGAGATAGGGGGAGATCGCCGTCAGCCGATGTTCGAGCTGAAAGGGTCAGGAAAGAAATGCCCTGGCCTCCCGTATTTGGAAAGGTGTTTATGTTGCCACTTGAAGATGGTTTTTCCCGTCGCTTTTACTATTTGCGTCTGTCGGTCACCGACGTCTGCAATTTCCGCTGTACCTACTGTCTGCCGGACGGCTATCAGCCGCCGAAAGGAGATGGTGAGGGGCGCCAGTCCTTCCTTTCCCTGGAGGAGATCCGTCGCGTCGTCTCCGGGTTTGCCGCCATGGGGACGCGCAAGGTGCGTCTGACCGGAGGCGAGCCCTCCCTGCGCCGCGACTTCACGGCCATCATCGAGACCGTGGCCAATACCCCCGGCATCGAGAAGGTGGCCATGACCACCAACGGGTATCGCCTCAAGGAGCGTGCCCGCGAGTGGTTCGATGCGGGGCTGACGGCCCTTAACGTCAGCGTCGACAGCCTGGATCCCCGTCAGTTCCACCAGATCACCGGCGAGAACAAGCTGGCGGAGGTGATGGCGGGGATAGACGCCGCCCTGAGTGCCGGATTTCGGTCGGTCAAGATCAACGCCGTGCTGCTCAAGGGGCTCAATGATCATCAGCTCGAGACATTCCTCGCCTGGATCCGCGACAAACCCATCGAGCTGCGTTTCATCGAACTGATGCAGACCGGCGAGATGGACGCCCTGTTTCGCGATCACCATACCAGCGGTGAACTCATCAAGCAGCGCCTGCAAGAGAGCGGCTGGGTGCAGCAGCTGCGCGGCCTGGATGATGGCCCTGCCCAGGTGTTCACGCATCCGGACTCGAGGGGCGGGGTGGGGCTCATCATGCCCTACAGCAAGGATTTTTGCGCCGGTTGCAACCGGCTGCGGGTCTCCTCCAAGGGCAAGCTGCACCTGTGTCTCTTTGGCGACAACGGGGTGGAACTGCGGGATCTGCTCACCGATGACAGCCAGCAGGAGGCGCTGCAATGGCGTATTCGCCAGGCGCTGACCGGTAAGGCCGCCACCCATCGCCTCCATGAAGGCAATGCAGGCATGACCCCCCACCTGGCCTCCATCGGCGGCTGACAGCCGCCGTGCACTTCAAATAACCTTCGATTAATTATCAATCCTCACATAGGGGTAATTTACCTTGCCCCTGCTGTGTCTAATTGCGCCAAGGGTTTGATCCAGCGCAAGAATCCCCCCTGTTTATCTCCCTGGTGGTATATCCCCTGACTTGTCAGGGCCGCAATATACACCCACGCTTATAATTGGTATTGAAAATGCCAGTCACGGGATCCGCGCGGGGGCATCCGTCCCCGAAAAGAGGAGTCGATATGACCGACGGGGTCAACTTGTCACGCAGAGGCCTGTTTCGGGGACGCCTGAGCGCCCCCAAGGCCGGGATCCAGTTGCCCTGGTCCGTCTCCTGGGACGAGTTCGTGGCCGGCTGCACCCGCTGCGGCGACTGTCTGGCGGCCTGTCCGGAGCAGATCCTGATCAAGGGAGACGGAGGCTTCCCCACGGTGGATTTTCACCGCGGCGAGTGCACCTTCTGCACCGAGTGCGTCAGCGCCTGCCAGGCGCCGGTGTTCAGGCCGACAACCCAGACACCCTGGGAGTATGTGGCCCATATCGAGGCGGGCTGTCTGGCCACTGCCCAGGTGTTCTGCCAGCGCTGTCAGGACAGCTGCGAGCAGCAGGCCATCCGCTTTTCCCCCCGGCTGGGGCGCGTACCCACCCCCAGCATCCATGCCGAGTCGTGCAACGGCTGCGGGGCCTGCGTGGCGGATTGCCCTGTGGGCAGCATCAGCATCGGTCTGTCTCGTGGCGAGGCTTCGCGATGACCCAAGAGACGAACAAGTTGGAAAACGGTGATATGACGCGAGAAGAGTTCCATGTATCCAGCCTGGTGGTGCTGACCCAGCCCGATCTGCGCCACGCCCTGGCAGAGCGGATTGCGACCCTGGACGGGGCCGAGATCCACGCCGTCAGCGAGGAGGGCAAGCTGGTGGTGACCCTGGAGGGGCCGAGCCAGCGCCCCATCATGGCGGCCATCGACACCATTCAGGGGTTGCCCGGGGTGCTCTCTGCGGCCCTGATCTACCACCAGTTCGATGAAATGGACGCCGAAGATGGGGAATAAGGCGTCATGTGGCAGAAGCGCAAGAGTCGTTCGCTGACCGCCACGGGTAATACACGGGATGCCGGGTCTGTTGTCTGCGTTCGATGAACGAAAAGCCCAGAGCAAAGGAATAAAGCGCCATGGAGCTGAGCCAGCGCGGCTCGTCACAATGGCTGTCATTGATGTGATTAAGCAATGCGAGGATATGTCATGAAGCTGAGTCGACGCGACTTTATGAAGGCCAATGCGGTGGCGGCAGCCGCTGCCGTGGCAGGTGTCAGTGCCCCCACTCTGGCGGCGAATCTGATCACCAGTACCGACAAGACCGCCATCACCTGGGACAAGGCGCCGTGCCGCTTCTGCGGGACCGGCTGCTCCGTGCTGGTGGGCTCCCAGGCTGGCCGCGTCGTGGCGACCCAGGGGGATCCCGATGCACCGGTCAACCGTGGCCTGAACTGCATCAAGGGCTACTTCCTCTCCAAGATCATGTACGGGGAGGATCGCCTGACCCAGCCCATGCTGCGCATGACGAACGGCAAGTTCGACAAGAACGGCAACTTCGCCCCCATCAGTTGGGATCAGGCCTTCGACATCATGGCCGAGAAGTTCAAGGCGACCCTGAAAGAGAAGGGCCCGACCGCCGTCGGCATGTTCGGCTCCGGCCAGTGGACCGTCTGGGAAGGCTATGCCGCCGCCAAGCTGATGAAGGCAGGCCTGCGCTCAAACAACCTGGATCCCAATGCCCGTCACTGCATGGCCTCCGCGGTGGTGGGCTTCATGCGTACCTTCGGCATGGATGAACCCATGGGCTGCTACGACGACATCGAGCAGGCCGACGCCTTCGTGCTGTGGGGCTCCAACATGGCCGAGATGCACCCCATCCTCTGGTCGCGCATCTCCGATCGCCGTCTGTCCCACCAGGATGTGCAGGTGCACGTGCTCTCCACCTTCGAGCACCGCAGCTTCGAGCTGGCGGACAACGGCATGGTGTTCACCCCCCAGACCGATCTGGCGATCCTCAACTACATCGCCAACTACATCATCCAGAACGACAAGGTGAACTGGGAGTTCGTCAACAAGCACACCCAGTTCCGCAAAGGGGTGACCGACATCGGCTACGGCCTGCGTCCCACCAACCCGCTGCAGCAAAAGGCCAAGAACCCGGACAGCGGCGACTCCACCCCCATGAGCTTCGAGGACTTCGCCAAGTTCGTGGCGGATTACGATCTGGAGTCCGTCTCCAAGCTCTCCGGCGTGCCCAAGGACAAGCTCGAGAAGCTGGCCCAGATCTATGCGGATCCAGACAAGAAGGTGGTCTCCTACTGGACCATGGGCTTCAACCAGCACACCCGCGGCGTCTGGGCCAACAACCTCTGCTACAACATCCACCTGCTGACCGGCAAGATCTCCCAGCCAGGCTCCGGCCCCTTCTCCCTGACCGGCCAGCCCTCCGCCTGTGGTACCGCCCGTGAAGTGGGTACCTTCGCCCACCGTCTGCCGGCGGACATGGTGGTCACGGATCCCAAACACCGCGCCATCGCCGAGAAGATCTGGAAGCTGCCGGAAGGCACCATCCCGGAGCAGGTGGGCTACCACGCCGTGCTGCAAAACCGCATGCTGAAAGACGGCAAGCTCAACGCCTACTGGGTGATGTGCAACAACAACATGCAGGCCGGCCCGAACATGAACGAAGAGGCGCTGCCCGGTTATCGCAACCCGGCCAACTTCATCGTGGTCTCCGACCCTTATCCGACCGTGACCGCCCAGGCGGCCGACCTCATCCTGCCCACCGCCATGTGGGTGGAGAAAGAGGGGGCCTATGGCAACGCCGAACGTCGCACCCAGTTCTGGCACCAGCAGGTGAAGGCACCGGAAGGGGCCAAGTCCGACCTGTGGCAGCTGATGGAATTCTCCAAACGCTTCACTGTGGAAGAGGTGTGGCCGGCTGAGTTGATTGCCAAGATGCCGGAAGTGAAGGGCAAGACCCTGTTCGACGTGCTCTATGCCAACGGCCAGGTGAACCAGTTCCCGAAAGAGCAGAGCAAGGGGGCCCTGAACGACGAGGCCGAGCACTTTGGTTTCTACGTCCAGAAGGGGCTGTTCGAGGAGTACGCCTCCTTCGGTCGCGGCCATGGCCACGATCTGGCGCCGTTCGATCAGTATCACGAGGCCCGTGGCCTGCGCTGGCCTGTGGTGGATGGCAAGGAGACCCTGTGGCGCTACCGCGAAGGGTTCGACCCTTACGTGAAAGCGGGCGAAGGGGTGCGCTTCTACGGCAAACCCGACGGCAAGGCGGTGATCTTCGCGCTGCCCTATGAACCCGCCGCCGAGGCACCGGACAAAGAGTACGACATGTGGCTCTCCACCGGTCGCGTGCTGGAGCACTGGCACACCGGCACCATGACCCGCCGTGTCCCCGAGCTCTATCGCGCCTTCCCGGATGCGGTGCTCTTCATGCACCCGGAAGATGCCAAGGCCCGTGGCGTGCGCCGTGGCGAAGAGGTAATCGTCTCCTCCCGCCGGGGCGAGGTGAAGACCCGGGTCGAGACCCGCGGCCGCAACCGTCCGCCCAAGGGATTGGTGTTCATGCCCTTCTTCGACGCGAGCCAGCTGGTCAACAAGCTGACCCTGGACGCCACCGATCCGCTCTCCAAAGAGACGGATTACAAGAAGTGCGCCGTCAAGGTCGTCAAGGCATAAGGCGGGGGAGCGCGAGATGAGTCGTAGTCGGCGCCAGTTTCTGGCCGACATGGCCAAGGGGGCCTGCGGTGTGGGCCTGCTTGGCGTGGGGCTCGGCGGCATGGCGCGCCAGCAGGTGCAGGCTTTGCCTGCCCAGGCGCTGCGCCCGCCGGCGGCCCTCGACGAGGCCGAGTTTCTCGGCGCCTGTGTGCGCTGCGGGCTCTGCGCCCTGGCCTGCCCCTACGACACCCTCAAGCTCGCCCGGCTGTTTGAACCCGTGACCACCGGCACCCCCTACTTCAAGGCGCGCGCCGTCCCGTGCGAGATGTGTGACGACATCCCCTGCGTGGTGGCCTGCCCGAGCGGGGCGCTGGATCAGACCATGACCGACATCGATCAGGCACGGATGGGGGTGGCGGTGCTCATCGATCACGAGACCTGCCTCAACTACCTGGGGCTGCGCTGCGACGTCTGCTACCGGGTCTGCCCCCTCATCGACAAGGCCATTACCCTGGAGCTGCAGCACAACCCGCGCACCGGCAAGCACGCCATGTTCCTGCCCACGGTGCACAGCGATCTCTGTACCGGCTGCGGCAAGTGCGAGCACGCCTGCGTGCTGGAGGAGGCGGCCATCAAGGTGGTGCCTCGCGGGCTTGCCAAGGGGGAGCTGGGTCACCACTACCGGCTCGGCTGGGAAGAGAAGGAGAAGGCGGGCAAGTCCCTTATCGGTGAGCGACTGACCCTGCCGACCCGCAAACCGGAGGGGCTATGAGTCGGTATCCGGGAGCCGAGGCCACGGCCAGGCTGGGCTGGTGGCGTGCCCACCGCTTCCTGCTGCTGCGCCGGCTCTGCCAGTTCGGGGTGCTGGGGCTGTTCCTGCTGGGGCCGCTCGCGGGCATCTGGATCCTCAAGGGCAACCTCTCCAGCTCGCTGCTGCTGGAGACGGTGCCCCTCACGGATCCCCTGACCCTGTTGCAGTCGGTGGCGGCGGGCCAGTGGCCCATCCCCACCCTCTGGCTCGGGGCCGGGCTGGTGCTCGCGGGTTACTGGCTGGCCGGGGGGCGGGTGTTCTGCTCCTGGGTCTGTCCGGTCAACCTGGTCACCGATGCCGCCGCCTGGCTCAGGGGGCGGCTCGGGCTCAAGGGCAACGGTCAGTTCAACCGCGCTACCCGCTACTGGCTGCTGGCCATGGTGCTGGTGGCGCCGGCCATCACAGGCGTGCTGGTGTGGGAGCTGGTCAATCCGGTGTCGCTCACCCTGCGGGGCCTGCTGTTCGGCATGGGGGCGGGCTGGGGCCTGCTGGCGGTGCTGTTCCTGTTCGACCTTTTTGTGGTGGAGCGGGGCTGGTGCGGCCACCTCTGTCCGGTGGGGGCCTTCTATGCCCTGGTCAACCGGGTCGGGTTCATCAAGATTGCAGCCTCGGGGCGCGAGCGGTGCAGCAACTGCATGGATTGCTATGCGGTCTGCCCGGAACGCCCCATCCTGCGCGGCCCCGTTCACGGTGCCAGGCGTGGTCACGGGCCCTTGATTGCGGCTCAGGAGTGTACCAACTGCGGCCGTTGCATCGATGTCTGCGCGGAGCAAGTTTTTGAAATCACTGTAGGTTTTGCCGTCAAGGCAGAGAAAACGTCGGAGAACACATAATGAAGAAGCTGATTGGAGCAATGCTGGCCTGCCTGATGGCGGGTTCCTTGATGGCGGCCGTCCCCGAGATCACCAACAGCACGGGGGGCATCAAGTCGGAGCGGGGAAGCACGGATCTGGTGACGGATGCCGACGCGGCCCCCATGAAGAACTTTCGCAAGGATGGCGACCTCTACGATCGCCAGTACATGCACCAGCCCCCGCTGATCCCCCACGACACCCGCAACTATGAAGTGGACAACAAGGTCAACAAGTGCCTGGCCTGTCACAGCTTCAAGAACGCCAGTGCCATGAAGGCCCCCAAGATAAGCCCCACCCACTTCGAGACCCGCGACGGCATGACCCTGGGCGAAGTCTCTCCGCGTCGCTACTTCTGTCTGCAGTGCCACGTGCCGCAAGCGGATGCCAAGCCGCTGGTGAACAATACCTTCAAACCGGTTGAAGCGCTGAACTGAGGAACCCATAGATGAAATTACCCGGCTTTGTGAAGCGTCTGTGGACCACCTTCAAGTCACCGTCGAAGGCGGCCCTCTGGGTCATCCTGCTGATGGGCTTCTTTGGTGGCGTCATCTTCTGGGGCGGGTTCAACACCGCCATGGAAGCGTCCAACACCGAGGCCTTCTGCACCGGTTGCCACGAGATGAAGGACAACGTGTTCGTGGAGTACCGCGACACCATCCACTACGCCAACCGCTCCGGCGTGCGGGCCAGCTGCCCGGATTGCCACGTACCCCACGAGTGGACCTACAAGATCATCCGCAAGGTGCAGGCCTCCAAGGAGCTGTGGGGCATGATCACCGGCAAGGTGGATACCCGCGAGAAGTTTGAATCCCACCGGCGGGAGATGGCCGAGCGGGAGTGGCAGCGGATGAAGGAGACGGATTCGCGCGAGTGCCGCAACTGCCACAACTTCGAGTACATGGACTTCTCCCTGCAAGGGCGTCGAGCCGCCCAGATGCACTCCACCAACCTGGCAAGCGGGGCCAACACCTGCATCGATTGCCACAAGGGGATTGCGCACCAACTGCCTGACATGAAAGGGGTGCCAGGCTTCTGATGGGAAGGCCGCCGGATCCCCGGGATCCGGCGGCCTTCGAGATTAATGGGCAATGACGCCCCCCAGCCAGACATCTTTTGATAGAATCCCTTCCCGGCAACGCGGCACCCACCGGCTCCTTTCATGGCTGGCACCACGGTGCGGCGCGTTCACCTCATCCTCTCGTGGTCAATGATTGACAGGAATGGCCCCAATGGCACCCAAACACAGCGAATTCATCCCTCTCAAGATCGCCGTCCTGACGGTTTCCGACAGTCGCACCGCTGCCGATGACAGCTCGGGGGACTATCTGGTCGAGGCCCTGACCCAGACCGGCCACGTGCTGGCCGACCGGGCGCTCTGCCCAGACAACCTGTTTCGCATCCGCGCCCAGGTGAGCGAGTGGATTGCCGACGAGGGAGTCCAGGTGGTGCTCATCAACGGCGGCACCGGCTTCAACGAGCAGAACCGGGTGCCCGAGGCGGTCGGCGTGCTGTTCGAGCGCACGGTGCAGGGTTTTGGCGAGATGTTCCGCCAGCTCTCGTTTGCCGAGATAAAAGGCTCCGCCATGCAGAGCCGTGCCCTGGCAGGGCTCGCCAATCGCACCCTGATCTTCTGCCTGCCCGGCTCCACCGGCGCCTGCCGTCTGGGCTGGGAACAGCTTATCCGGGATCAGCTCGACGCCCGTACCCGGCCGTGCAACTTCGTGACCCATCTGTGATCCCGGGAGTAAACCCGGATCATCCATCTTATTTTTCGATAGGTGCATAGATGAACCTGACCCATCTCAACCAGAGCGGCGAGGCCCACATGGTGGATGTCACCGACAAGCAGGTGACCGAACGCGAGGCCCGCGCCGAGGCTTTCGTGACCATGGCCCCCGAGACCCTGGCGTTGATCCTGAGCGGTCAGCACCACAAGGGGGACGTGTTCGCCACCGCCCGCATCGCCGGCATCATGGCGGCCAAGAAGACCGCCGACCTCATTCCCCTGTGCCATCCCCTGGCCCTGACCCGGGTGGAGGTCGAGATAGCCCCCCAGGTGGCGCACAATCGGGTCCATATCCGTACCCTGTGCAAGCTCTCGGGCAAGACCGGGGTGGAGATGGAGGCGCTCACCGCCGCCTCGGTGGCGGCCCTGACCATCTACGACATGTGCAAGGCGGTGCAAAAGGACATGGTGATCGAGCAGGTGCGTCTGGTGGAGAAAAAGGGCGGCAAGTCCGGTCATTTCCAGCTGGGTGCGACCAAAGGAGAGCAGGCATGATCAAGGTTTTGTTTTTTGCACAGGTGCGTGAGCTGGTCGGCTGCGACGAGCTGAGCCTGCCTTGCGACTACGCCAGTGCCGATGCCCTTCGCGCCGCCTTGAGCGAGCGGGGTGACAAGTGGGCGCTGGCGCTCGAATCCGGCAAGCTCCTGGTGGCGGTCAACCAGACCCTGGTACCGCTGGATACCCCCCTCCATGACGGGGATGAGGTCGCTTTCTTCCCGCCGGTGACCGGAGGCTGATGATGAGCGAGACAACCATGACCGATCGCATCCTGGTGCAGCGGGATGACTTCTCGCTGGCCGACGAATATGCCCGCCTTGCTGCCCGGCAGGACACAGGCGCGATAGTCAGCTTTGTCGGCAAGGTGCGCGACTTCAATCAGGGGGAGCATGTGAAGGGGCTGGCCCTCGAGCACTACCCCGGCATGACCGAGAAGGCGCTGGCGAACATAGTGGCCGAGGCCCGTGGGCGCTGGCCGCTGCAGGAGTGCACCCTCATTCACCGCATCGGCGAGCTGCTGCTCGGGGATCAGATCGTGCTGGTGGTGGTGAGCAGCGCCCACCGCGAGGCGGCCTTCGAGGCCTGCCACTTCATCATGGATTTCTTGAAGACCCGGGCGCCGTTCTGGAAGAAAGAGCTGACCGCCGACGGGGTGCAACGCTGGGTCGAGGCCAGGGCGAGCGATGACGCCGCTCTGGCCCGCTGGCAACAAGGGGAGTGAGCCTCGGGCTCGCGTCAATCGATCCGGCCGTGCCGGAACATAAGGAGCAAAGGAATGAAGAGATGGGTATCCCTGTTGTTGCTGGGAGTCGGTGCAAGCGGCATTTACAGCGGGACTGTGCTGGCTGACGAGGTCAAGGTGGCGGTGGCGGCCAACTTCAAGGGCACCATAGAGCGCATCGGCAAGGAGTTCACCGCCAAGACCGGCCACAGCGTCGTCATCAGTTCGGCGGCCACCGGCGTGCTCTATACCCAGATCACCCACGGTGCGCCCTTCGATCTCTTCCTCTCGGCCGACGTGGCGACCCCTCAAAAGCTGGAGTCGGAAGGCAAGGGGAGCGAACGCTTCACCTATGCCATCGGTCAGCTCGGCCTCTGGCAGAAGGGGGGGCCTGCTCCCGACGAGGCCACCTTGCGCCACTGGCAGGGGGAGCTGGCCATCGCCAACCCCAAGACAGCGCCCTATGGCGCTGCCGCCATGGCGACCCTGGCTCATCTCAAGATCGATCCCAAGCAGTATCGGGTGCTGACCGGCACCAACATCAGCCAGACCTGGCAGTTTGTCGATACCGGCAATGCGAAGCTGGGCTTCGTCGCCTGGGCCAACCTGGTGGAGGCGGGCAAGACCGGCGAAGCCTGGGCGGTACCGGCCAGCTTCTATCCCCCCATCGAGCAGCAGGCCCTGGTGCTGAAGAAAGGGGCGGCGGTGGATGCCCTGGTCGCCTGGCTCAAGGGGCCGGGACAGGCGCAGATCAAGGCGGCGGGTTACGCCCTGCCGCAGTAAGCGCCCGGCGTCTGCCGGGATCCGGCCAGCCCCGTGCTGGCCAGATCCGGTGCCTGACGTGTCCCAAGGCGGCGCCCGTCATGACGGCGCCCTGTTTTTTATCGACACCCGAGAGGGGACCCTATGAGTGAAGGGGATCTGCTGGCGGTCTGGCTGACCCTGAAACTGGCGGCCAGCACTACTGCCATCCTGCTGCTGCTGTCGCCGCCGCTCGCCTGGTGGCTGTCTCGCAGCCAGCACCGGCTGCGCCCCCTGGTGGAGGCCATGGTGGCCCTGCCGCTGGTGCTGCCGCCTACCGTGCTCGGCTTCTATCTGCTACTGGCCTTCTCCCCGGAGTACGGCCTCGGTGGCTGGTGGCGGGAGACCTTCGGGGCCCCGCTCGCCTTCAGTTTCCTCGGCCTGCTCATCGCCTCCGTCATCTACTCGCTCCCCTTCGTGGTACAACCCCTCACCTCCGCCTTCGTCAACATGGGCAACAAGGAGCTGGAGGCTGCTGCCACCCTGGGGATGGGCCCGTTTGAGCGCTTCTTTCGCATCATCCTGCCCATGACGCTGCCCAGCTTCGTGATGGCGGCGGCGCTGGGCTTTGCCCACACCCTGGGGGAGTTCGGGGTGGTGCTGATGATCGGCGGCAACATTCCCGGGGAGACCCAGGTGCTCTCCATCGCCCTGTTTGATCACGTGGAGGCGATGGACTACGACCACGCCCATATTCTGGCCGGCGGCCTGATGGGCTTCTCCCTGGTGATGCTGGTGCTGGTCTACGGCGTGCTGCAACGCCGGCAACGGAGGCTGTTCGGATGAACCTCTACCTCAAGGCCAGACGTGATTTCGGCCCCTTCACCCTGGCGTGCGATCTGGCACTGCCCCCCAGCCGCATCCTCGGCCTGTTCGGTCCTTCGGGCTGTGGCAAGAGCACCCTGCTGCGCATCATCGCCGGGCTCGACAGGGCCCCGGGCGATGCCCTGCGCTGGCAGGGGCGCGAGCTTGCAGCCCTGCCCCCCGAGGCGCGGCGCATCGGGCTGGTGTTTCAGGATGCTCGTCTCTTCCCCCACCTGAGCGTGCTCGGCAACCTGCAACTGGCGGCTCGCAAGGGGAGGGGGCGCTGGCAGCCAGAGGATCTGGCTGCGCGCCTCGGCTTTGCCGAGCTGCTGGGGCAACCGGCCCACGGCCTCTCCGGCGGTCAGCGTCAGCGGGTGGCATTGGCCAGGGCCTTGCTGGCCGAGCCCGACTTGCTGCTTCTGGATGAACCCTTCTCGGCGCTGGACAGGCGCAGCCGCATCCATCAGGCCCACGTGCTCAAGGGCTTGCAGCAGGAGAGCGGCATCCCCATGATCTTCGTCAGCCACGCCATGGAGGAGGTGAGCCTGCTCTGCGATGGACTGGTGCTGCTGGCAGAGGGACGGGTGGAGGCCCAGGGCACCCCAGAGGAGATCTTCGCCCGCACCGACCTGTCGCTGGCCAGTCGCGACGACGTCGGGGTCATGCTCTCGGCGACCCTGTCCCACTACGACGAGCACGAGCAGATGGCGACCCTGCGACTCGGGGAGCAGACCCTGGTGGTGACCATGGAGCATGCCCCCGATGAAGCAGGCCCCTTGCAGATCAAGGTGGCGGCGCGGGATCTGGTGATCGCCACCGAGCCCATCGTGCACTCCAGCCTCTCCAACTGCCTCGAGACCCGGCTGCTGGAGGTGCGGGAGGTGAGACCGGGGCAGACCCTGTTGCAGTTGGCGCTGGGGCAGCAGATACTGCTGGCCCGGATCACCAGCCGCTCCGCGCAGCGGCTCGCCCTGACGACGGCCATGCGCCTCTACGCCTACATCAAGGCGGTGAGCCTGGTGGGAGAGGGGTAGACAGGGGACCGGAGTACGGATTGGCTGGCCCTGAGTGGCCGGCATGGCGTCGAGAAAGGGGGGACGGGTGCGTCGCAATCAGGTAATGAAATCCCATGGCTTGGCCCTGCGCAGTGCGGGGGAGGGGCCCTTGCTGCTCTTGCTGCACGGGCTGGGCTCTTCCAGCCTCGACTGGCAGGCGCAGATCGAGCGTTTTTCCGAGCGTTACCGGGTGGTGGCCATCGACTTGCGCGGCCACGGCCAGAGCATGCAGGAGGGGCCCTTTGACGTGCCCACCCTGGCGGCGGACGTGGCCCGCTGGCTCGACGAGCAGCCCGAGCCTGCCTGGGTAGTGGGGTTGTCGCTCGGTGCCATGGTGGCGCTGGAGCTGGCGCTGCAACTGCCCCACAAGGTGCAGGGGCTGGTGCTGGTCAACGGCTTCAGCGAATTTCTGCTGGAGACGCCAAAGGAGCAGGAGCGCTATGCCATGCGCCTCAAGTGGCTGCGCTGGTTCGGCATGCGGCCGCTGGCGTGGTGGCTCGGTCGCGAGCTCTTTCCCGGCCCCGATCTCGCCCAGGTGCGCCACACCTTCCGGGGGCGCTTCGTGCGCAACAAAAAGAAGACCTACAAGGCGCTGCTGGAGGCGCTGCCCGGCTGGTCGGTGCGGGCTCGTCTCGGCACCCTCTGGCAGCCGGTGGCCATCATCTCCACCAGTCACGACTATCTGCCCCTGGCGCGGCGGGTGGAGCAGTTCGCCTCCCTGCCCAATGCCACCATCCACACCCCGGATGGTCACCACGCCTGGCCGGCGGAAGATCCCGCCGGGTTCAATCATTTGCTTCACCGGATTTTAGAAACCCATTAGACTTGTCGCCTTTTGACCTTGATCCCCCGTGTATGTATTGGTCCGATCGCCTTGCCAGTGGCAGATGGCAAGGCAATCGGACCCATCTTGCCCTATTGAACAGGTATTTCCTCATGTCTGAAGTAATGAAAATGGCCATCGACGATGGTTCAACCAACGTCAAGGTGAGCTGGATTGAGAACAAGGTGCTCAAGACCATCATCTCCCCCAACTCCTTTCGCAAGGATTGGAAGAGTGCCGCCTTGCGCAAGGACAAGAAGATCTACAACTACGAGATAGGCAACACCAAGTACACCTACGACGCCACCTCCGACAAGTCCCTGGCCACCACCCACGTGGAGTACCAGTACGACGATCTCAACTTGCTCTCCGTGCACCATGCCCTGTTGCAGACCGGCGTGACCCCCTGCGATGTGGCCATCACCGTGACCCTGCCCATCACCGAGTTCTACAACCCGGATGACTGCCAGCGCAACGAGGAGAAGATCGAGAAGAAGCGCCGCAACCTGATGCGGGCCATCAGCCTCAACAAGGGTGAGCTGTTCAACATCGTCAGCGTGGAGGTGATGCCGGAAAGCCTGCCGGCGGCGCTCTCCCGCCTGATTGGCTCGGGCTGCAACGAGTTCACCAAGACGCTGGTGATCGACTGCGGTGGCACCACCCTGGACATGGGGATCATCGTCGGCGAGTTTGACGACGTTTCCGATGTGTATGGCAACAACGAGATCGGCGTCTCCATGGTAACCGACGCGACCCGCAAGGCGCTGGCGGCGGCAGACAGCGATTCGAGCTATCTGGTGGCCAACGAATTCATCAAGCGCCGCCACGACATGAGCTTCGTGCGGGACGTGGTCAACGACGAGAGCCAGATCCCGAAGATCCTCGAGAAGATGCAGAACAAGATCGACGAGCTCGGCTCCCAGGTGGCCCACGAGGCGAAGAAGTTCGCCAAGAACCCGAACCGGATCTATCTGGTCGGTGGCGGCGCGTCACTGATCGTCGATGCCATCAAGGCTGCCTATCCGACCCTGGGGGAGCGGGTGGAGCTGCTGGACGATGCCCAGTCCGCCCTGGCGCGGGAGATCTGCCTCTACACCACGGAAGAGGAAGAGGTGTACCGTGAGGCGCCCGTGATGGCCGAGGTCGGCGATGAGTAGTCAACTCAAGCGCATGACCTTCTCCATCTTCATGGATCCGGGTGCGCTGGAGTCTGATCGCTATGCGGCCGGGATCTTGCAAAGCTGGTATCAGCGGGCGCGCAAGATCCAGGACGACGTGGAGGAGTTCGACTTCTCCAAGAGCCGTTTTCACAAGGACATCTACCTCAGCGGCATGTTCCTGTATGTGCTGGCACCGAGCCTGTGCAAGGGGATGGCCAATGCCTTCGGCCCGGAGCAGGTGAACCTCTCGACCCTGCGCCATGTCTTCGCCAGTTGCGGCTTCGATCTGGGGGAAGGGAGTGCGCCCGTGGCGACCGATACCCTGATCGATGAAATCGTGGCCAGGCTGGCTCCCCAGCTGGGGCAGGGAGACAACCGGGGGCTGGCGGATGAAATCGTTCAGCGTCTGGGTCAGCAGGCGGCGGCGCCACTTCCGGACAGCCTGGTGGACGAGATTGTAAGCCGCATCGGCGAGCAGCAGCCCACCGGGCTCTGGGACGAGTTGAAGCAGGGGTTGCCGGCCCCGCTCGATCACGATCTGCTGGCAGAGGCCATCGCGGGCAAGCTGCCGACGGCGGGGGGAGAGGCGGATCTGGCCCCCCTTGCGGGCAGCATCCAGCTGCTCTCCCGCCAGCTGGAGGAGCAGTCCCGGCTCATTCGCGAGCAGCACCGCCTGATCCAGCGCCTGGCCAGCCCGCCCGCCCGGGCGTCCGGCTCGTCCGAGCTGGCCGAGCCCCTCATCGAGGATCTCTCTAACCAGGTGGCGAGCATGAAGAAGGTCAAGGCGAAGGGGATCTTCTAGGCTTTTTGTGACCACCCGCAGCCCAATGAAAAAAGCCGAACCCCGGGGTTCGGCTTTTTTGTGGGCGCCGCTCAGGGCCTTGAGCAGACCGGGCAGTCGGGGCGTTTGGGCAGTTTCAGCTCGCGAAAGCTGCCACCCAGACCGTCGATCATCAGCAGGCGGCCGCTGTAGCTTTTGCCCATGCCCGCCAGCAGCTTGATGGCCTCGAGCGCCTGCAGACTGCCCACCAGTCCCACCACGGGGGCCAGTACCCCCGCCTCGACACAGGTGAGGGCCTGATCGCCAAAGAGGGCGCTGAGACAGGCGTAGCAGGGTTCATCCTCCTGCCAGGTGAAGCTGCAGAGCTGCCCTTCCAGCCGGATGGCGGCGCCGCTGACCAGGGGCACCTTGTGCTGGCGGGCACGCTGATTGAGGAGGTTGCGGATGGCGACGTTGTCGGTGCAGTCGAGCACCAGCTGATGGCCTGGCAGCAGGGCATCGAGCAGCGCCTCGTCAGCGAGGGCGGCGTGGGTCTCCACCTCGAGCCAGGGGGTGAGGGCGCGCAGGGACGTCGCCGCGGACTCCACCTTGAGCTGGCCGATGCGCTCGTCGCTGTGCAGCACCTGGCGCTGCAAATTGGAGAGCTCCACCCGATCGAAATCCACCAGAGTGAGGTGGCCGACCCCGGCCACCGCCAGATACTGGCTGGCGGCGCAGCCGAGGCCCCCGGCGCCGATGACCAGAACGCGTGACTGCTTGAGCGCCTCCTGCCCCTCGAAGTCGAAGGATTTGAGCACGATCTGGCGGTTGTAGCGAAGGAGCTCGGCGTCGCTCAGGATCTCGCTCACAGCAGCAGCCCCGAGAAGGGCTCGACGGTGACCGTCTCACCGGCGGCTACCTTGCCGCGCTCCTGCTCGAGCACGATGTAGCAGTTGGCCCGGGACAGGGAGCTGAACACCCCGGAGTCCTGGGAGCCGGTGCTGCGCACCTCGAGGCCATTCGGGCCCACGCTCAGGATGCCGCGCTGGAAGTCCAGGCGCCCCGGGCTCTTCTTGAGCGGCGCTGTCGCCAGGGCCTGGAGGGGGTGCGGGCGTGCAAACTGCTGACCGGCGAGCCTGGCCAGGGCCGGTTGCACCAGCTGATCGAAGGTGACCATGGCGGAGACCGGGTTGCCCGGCAGACCGAAGAACCAGGCGTTTGGCAACCGGCCAAAGGCGAAGGGTTTGCCCGGCTTGATGGCGAGCTTCCAGAAGCCAATTTCCCCGAGCTCTTCGAGCAGTTGCTTGGTGAAGTCCGCTTCCCCCACCGAGACGCCCCCGGTGGTGATCAGGGCATCGGCCTCGCGGTCGGCCTGCAAGAAGGCGGCGCGCAGGGCCGCCGGATCATCGGGGATGATGCCAAGGTCCAGGCACTCACAGCCCATGCGGCTCAGCATCGCCTTGACCCCGTAGCGGTTGGAGTCGTAGATGTCCCCGTGCTGGAGCGGGGTGCCCAGAGGCTTGAGCTCGTCCCCTGTGCTGAAGATGGCGACCTTGAGGGGACGGCGCACCGTGACGTTCGCGATGCCAAGGGAGGCGAGCAGCGGCAGCTCCCTGGGGCTCAGGCGCAGGCCGCTTTCGAGCACCTGGGCACCCTGCGCCAGATCCTCGCCGCGGCGACGGATGTTCTGGCCGGCAACGGGGCGGGTCAGGAAAGTGATCCCGTTGTCGCCGGCTTGCGTTTCTTCCTGCATCACCACAGCGTCTACACCCGGGGGCACAGGGGCCCCGGTCATGATGCGGATGCAGTGGCCGGCGGGCCACTCCCCCTCATAGGGCTGGCCCGCAAAGGCCTTGCCCGCCACGGGGAGCGGCACCCCGGCGGCGAGATCCGCCAGGCGCACGGCATAGCCGTCCATGGCGGCGTTGTCGAAGGGGGGGACGAAGAGGGGGGAGCTTATCTCCTCGGCCAGGATCCGATCCAGCGCCTGGGGCAGGGGCAACCGCTCCGTCTCGCAGCAGCAGGTGAGTTGTTCCAGCATCCCTTGCAGGGCCTTGTCCAAGGGGAGGAGTGCACCGGTATCGAATCCCATCATCATGACCTCTCTGGTGTGTAGGGGGCGGATTATCCCAAAAATCCGCTCCGATGGGCAGGCCGAAGGTGCGGTAATGGGGGGTAGATGCCCCGGTGTGATCGGATTCTGGGGCGCTATCCCGTTGAATTACCTCCTGATGGGTAACCAATGCGAGGCTTGTGCGGGATGGCAGGTGGGGAAGAGGCGGCACGGCCGTGCGCCTTGCCCCCGAATGGGCAGGCCGGTGCGGACAAAACGGGGTGGTTTGGCATAAAGTCGGGCACCGGGCTTGAGTTAGACAGAATTATGACAATAATCGCCCTGTAAGATTGCGCCGCGGCACCATGCCGCAGGCCAGCACAGTCCCTGAGCGTGGGAGAGAAACACGATGACGAGCTTAAGCCAGGAAGCCCTGTTGGTCAGGGCGGCGCTCGAGGCCGAGGGCCTTGAGACACCTCTGGTGGCCAATGAATTGAGCGGCCAGCAGAAAAAGGAAAAAATCGAAGGTCATATGCGCGCCATCATGGAGACGCTGGGACTGGATCTGGCCGACGACAGTCTGGCAGAGACCCCGCACCGCATTGCCAAGATGTACGTGAACGAGATCTTCTCCGGCCTCGACTATGCCACTTTCCCCAAGGTGACGGTGATCGAGAACAAGATGAAGGTGGACGAGATGATCATGGTGCGGGACATCAGCCTCACCAGCACCTGTGAGCACCACTTCGTCACCATAGACGGCTTTGCCCACGTGGCCTACATTCCCCGCGGCAAGGTGATTGGCCTGTCGAAGATCAACCGCATCGTGCAGTTCTTCGCCCGTCGTCCCCAGGTACAGGAGCGGCTGACCCAGCAGATCCTGCTGGCGTTGCAGACCCTGCTTGGCACCAGGGACGTGGCCATCAGCATCAAGGCGACCCACTTCTGCGTGAAGGCCCGTGGCGTGATGGACTCCACCTCCTACACCACCACCACCTCCCTGGGCGGCGTCTTCAAGACCCAGCCCGACACCCGCGCCGAGTTCCTCGGTGGTCTGAAAGGGTAGTGCTCCCGGGGCCTGTCGCCGACAGGCCCCGGCTCCTTTCCCTCACTTTTTTTGAAAAATACCTAAAGTTGTGACCGTGTCGGTCGCTATGGCTCTCCGTGTTGTCGGACGGTCTGGTTGACGCCGACACCCCCAGGCCCGCCCTTGTGCGCGCCGACAGGGACGAGATGTGCTGCCAAGGAGGGTAGTGAAGGCGCAGGCCAGGCCTGCGCCCAGCAATGCCACTTGTTTTCCCCCATGCAGGACATGCCATGAACACCATGACGATAGGCAAAAAACTTACCGCCGGCTTTGCCGTACTCGGCCTGATGATGGCCTTTATCGGCGGCTTTTCGCTGTTTGAATTCAGCAAGATGAACCGCGCCGCCATCGGCTTTACCGACAGTATCCTGCCCGCCGTCGTGCGCACCAGCACCCTCGGCGAGACCATCAATGCCCTGCGCCGCTACGAACTGGATGTCTTCCTGGTGGCGGACGATGCCCAGCAGAAGGCCCGCTATCGCAATGAGAGCGAGAAGAGCCTGCAAGAGGCTGCGCGCCAGATAGTGGCCCACGATGGCACCATCTGGGCGGAGGATCGGGAGGAGCGCCGCGCCTTTGACATCGTCAAGGCGGACTGGGAGCGATATGTCGCCCTGCACCAGCGCATCCGGCAGATGCAGGACTCGGGACAGATGGCCGAAGCCCAGCACCTCTTCATGGGGGAGGGGGTCACCCTCTATACCAATCTGACCAAGTCGGTGGGTGAGCTTATCCGCATCAACCACGGCTACTCCGTGGGTTCCCGTGCCGAGGTGGTGGACGCCTTTGACAGCGCCAAACTGAGCGTGACCCTGGCACTGGTGATCGGCCTGGCCCTGGTTGTCGCCCTCTCGGTGGTGCTGACCCGCCAGATCCGCGACCCGCTCATCATGCTGGCCCGTCAGGCCCAGCGCATCGCGAGCGGGGATCTCGGCCGGGGCGAGCTGCAGGAGTGGGTCCGCGGCAACCGCTTCAACCGCGACGAGCTGGGTCAGCTGGGGTCGGCCATCGACCGGATGCAGGGGGCACTGGCAGAGCTGGTGAGCGAAATCTCCGGCTCGGTGAGCCAGCTCAGCAGCGCGGTAGAGGAGGTGAGCGCCATCTCCGAGCAGTCCGCCAAGGGCATGGCAAGCCAGCAGGGAGAGGTCTCTCAGGTCGCCACCGCCATGAACGAGATGCAGTCCACCGTCAATGAGGTGGCTCGCAACACCACAGACGCCATGGGGGCGGCCAAGCAGGCTTCCCGCACCTCCACCCAGGGCAACCAGGTGGTACGCAGCGCCATCGGCAGCATAGAGCAGGTCTCCCGCCAGATAGAGCAGGCCGGGGGCGTGGTGCAGCAACTGGAGACCGACAGCGCCAGCATCAGCATGGTGCTGGACGTGATTCGCGGCATCGCCGAGCAGACCAACCTGCTGGCACTGAATGCGGCCATCGAAGCGGCCCGTGCCGGCGAGCAGGGCCGTGGCTTTGCGGTGGTGGCGGACGAGGTGCGCAGTCTGGCCCAGCGCACCCAGGCGTCCACCGCCGAGATCAGCAAGATGATCGAGGTGTTGCAGGAGCGCACCGCCGAGGCGGGCAGCGCCATGCAGCTGAGCCGTCAGCAGATGCAGGAGAGCGTGGAGCTGGCGCGGGAGGCGGGGAGCAGCATCGACAGCATCAACGGTGCCGTCACCCAGATCACCGACATGAACACCCTGATCGCCACCGCCACCGAGCAGCAGAACGCGGTCACCGAGGAGCTCAACCGCAGCATCGTCAAGATCCACACCGCCGCCGACGAGAATGCCCAGGGGGCGCAGCAGACCGCCCAGGCCTGTGTCGAGCTGAGCAAGCTGGCCAATACCCTGCACCATATGACCCAGCGCTTCACCCTCTGAGTCTTGCTGCCACCCGGCACAGCGCAGAAGGCCCCGCCAATCGGCGGGGCCTTGTTGTTTCTGGCTGGACCTGGGCGCCGTCAGCTCAGGCCGACAATCTCCCCGTCATCGTCGATGTCGATATGGTGTTCAGGGACGGCAGGCTGCCAGCCTGCGCGTCAGCTCAGGCCGACGATGTCGCCGTCATCGTCGATGTCGATATGGTGTTCAGGGACGGCAGACTGCCAGCCTGCGCGTCAGCTCAGGCCGACAATTTCCCCGTCATCGTCGATGTCGATATGGCGATAGGCCGGCAGGCTGCCCAGGCCCGGCATGGTCATGATGGGGCCCGCCAGGGCATAGACGAAGCCTGCCCCCGCGCAGAGTTTCACCTCCTCGATGGGCACCTCGAAGTCCGTCGGCACGCCCTTCCTGGCGGGGTCATGGCTGATGGAGAGCGGCGTCTTGGCCATGCAGACGGGCAGGTGATCCTGGCCCTCTGCCGAGAGTCTGGCCAGTTGCTGGCGCGCCTTGTCCGAGAGGGTGACGCCCCGGCCGCCATAGCCGCACTCCACCAGGGTGGCGAGCTTGGCGGCAAGGCTCATCTCATCGGGGTAGAGCAGCCTGACCTCACTGGGCTGCTTGCAGGCCGCCACCACGGCGTGAGCCAGATCCGCCGCACCCGCGCCACCGTCAGTGAAGGCCCGGGAGAGGGCGACGCCACAGGCACCGGCCTGGCGCGCCGCCGCCTCCAGCAGGGCCAGCTCGGCGTCGCTGTCGGTGGGGAAGCGGTTGATGGCGACCACCACGGGCACCCCGTAACGGCGGGCGTTGTGAATATGCCAGGCGAGGTTGGCGCACCCCGCTGTCAGGGTGGGCAGATCTTCCCCTTGCAGGCTGGCCGGCAGCGGCTGGCCCGGCCGGATGTCGAGCAGGCCGCTGTTGGCCTTGAGGCCGCGCACCGTGGCCACCAGTACCACGCAGGCGGGGGCGAGGCCGGACTGGCGATACTTGATGTTGAAGAACTTCTCCAGCCCCATGTCGGAGCCAAAACCCGCCTCGGTCACCACGTAGTCGGCAAGACCCAGCGCCATGCGATCGGCGATGACGGAGGAGTTGCCGTGGGCGATGTTGGCAAAGGGGCCGGCGTGGACCAGCACAGGGGTCTGCTCCGTGGTCTGCATCAGGGTGGGCTTGAGGGCGTCTTTGAGCAGCACCGTCATGGCCCCCGCCACTTCCAGCTGCTCGGCGGTGATGGGCTTGCCGCGCTGGTCAAGGGCGAGCTGGATGCGGCCGATACGCGCGCGCAAGTCCTTGAGATCCCTGGCCAGCGCCAGAATGGCCATCAGCTCGGAGGCGGCGGTGATGACGAAGCGATCGGGGCGCTCGACACCATCGGCAGCGCCGCCCTGGCCGAGGGTGAGGTGGCGAAGCGCCCGGTCGTTCATGTCCAGGGTGCGGGGCCAGAGGATGTTGGCCGGGTCGATATCGAGCCGCGCCAGACCGGTTCTGGCGCTGAACTGGTCACCGAGTTTGCGTTCATGGAACAGGCGGGCATCCAGGGCGGCAGAGGCCAGGTTGTGGGCGGCGGTGAGGGCGTGAAAATCCCCGGTGAGGTGCAGGTTCATCTCCTCCATCGGCACCACCTGGGCCATGCCACCCCCGGCGGCGCCCCCCTTGACCCCGAAGACGGGGCCGAGGCTCGGCTGGCGAATGGTGGCGATGCTGGGCTGGCCGATGTGGTTGAGCCCCATGGAGAGGCCGATCGTGGTGACCGTCTTGCCCTCACCAAGGGGGGTGGGCGTGATGGCGCTCACCAGCACCAGCTTGCCGGGCTCGCGGGTGGGGGCGTGATGGAGCAGCGCGAGGTCGAGTTTGCCCTTGTAATGGCCGTGGGGGTGGAGATGGGCGGCCGCTATGCCGAGCTGTGCTGCCACCTCGGCGATGGGCAGGCGGGGGGACTGGCGGGAGATCTCGATATCGCTTAGCATCAGCACCTCGTTGGCATGTCAGGTCAAATATGCGGCGAAGTCTAGAGGAATCAACAGGGTAATCCAATGAGCAATACTATTTTATCCGGCAGTCGTGAGCCCCATCAAAGCCCCATCCTGCTGGATCTCAATGCCCTCTATCACCCGCCCAAACGGCCCCTCACCGCCCTTGGCATCGTCAGCGCCTTCATCCCGCTCTTTGGTTACGGCTGGCAGGCGATGACCCAGGATCCCGAGACCCACTTTCGCCACGAGCTCGGCAAGCGCATCAACAAGCACAAGAGCGACGAGGCAAACCTCGCCCTGATGATGCAGTTGGCGGCCATGCTGGATTGCCATTGCCTGCACGTCACCCTGCCCTATGCGCTGGGGGAGGCCGAGCTCGCCGCCTTGCGCCAGCGTCTGCCACGCTGGCAGATGAGCCAGCAGGATCACCTGCTGGTGGCCGAGCTGATGCCCACCCCCTGAGCCCGGGCTCAGGTCTCTCTGTCCCAGTAGTGGGGCGCCAGATAGCGCTCCTGCACGAATTCGATGAAGCAGCGCACCTTGGCCGACACGAAACGGCGGTGCGGATAGAGGGCATAGAGCCCCACCTGCCCCTTCTCCCACTCCAGCAACAAGGGGACCAGCGCCCCCGAGCGCAGCGCATCCCCCACGATGAAGGTGGGCTGCAAGATGATGCCCTGGTGGTCGCAGGCGGCCCGGGTCAGGGCCACCCCGTTGTTGGCGCGAAGTGGTCCCTGGGGACGGATGCTGTGCTCCTCCCCATCCCGTTTGAAGACCCAGTCCGGCTGGGTCAGGGTGTAGATGAGGCAGTCGTGCTGCTTGAGATCCTCCGGGGTCTTCGGCCTGCCCCGGCGGGCCAGGTAGTCGGGGCTGGCGCACACCACCATCTTCATCATGGCGAGCGGCTTGGCCACCAGGGAGGAGTCCGGCAGGTTGCCGATGCGCAGGGCCAGATCGAACCCCTCCTCCACCAGGGCCACCCGCCGGTCGCTGTACTCAATCTCGAGCTTCAAGTCCGGGTAGCGCTCGCGAAACAGGGGCAGGGCGGGGGAGAGGTGCAGGTAGCCGAAATCCATGGGCACCGAGAGCTTGAGGGTGCCCTGGGGCTGCTGGTTGTTGTGGGTGAGCTGGCTGTGGGTCTCTTCCAGCTCCGCCAGCAGGGCCAGGGAGCGCTGGTAGTAGAACTGGCCCGCCTCGGTGGGGTTGACCTGGCGGGTGGTGCGCGACAGCAGCCGGGTGGAGAGGGACTCCTCGAGCTGCTGCATCAGCTTGGAGGTCATGGCGACCGAGATCCCGAGCTGATGGGCGGCCTTGGTGAAGCTCTGACACTCCACCACCTTGATGAAGGTGCGCATGGCGGCTATCTGATCCATATTCCACTCTCGGTTGATAATTATTTTAATAAATCGATGATTATCTATTCTCGATAGGAGGTTAGCATTTTGGACACCGTTGTGAACCCCCAATGAAGGAACGATCGGAATGAAAATGACCAAGGCCCTGCTGGCCTCCTGCCTGTTTATGGCGGCTCCCCTGATGGCTGCCGATTACGATGTCGATGCAGCGCACACCACAGTCCAGTTCAAGGTGGGCCACCTCGGCTTCTCCGAACTGGTCGGCCGGTTCAACACCTTCAGTGGCACCTTCAGCATGGACGACGCCAACCCGGCGGCGGCCAAGGCGAGCTTCGAAATCGATGCCGCCAGCGTGGATTCCAACCACGAGGCCCGCGACAAGCACCTGCGCAGCCCCGACTTCCTGGACGTGAAGCAGTACCCCAAGATGACCTTCGTCAGCACCGGCTATGAAGGCACCAAGGACAAAGGCGTACTCAAGGGCACCCTGACCCTGCACGGCGTCTCCAAGGACGTGGCCTTCGACCTGGTCCACATCGGCGAAGGCAAGGATCCCTGGGGCGGCTACCGCAGCGGCTTCAACGCCACCACCACCATCAAGCGCAGCGAGTTCGGCGTGAACTACATGGTGCCGAACATCCCTGACGAGATGACCATCAACCTGTTCGTTGAAGGCGTGCGCAAGTAATGGGCGCAGCACTCCTGCTTCAAACCCTGGCGGCTCCTTTAGGGGCCGCTTTGCTGTCGTGGCGCTGGCCGCGGCTGGGCTATCTGTGGGGCGCCCTGGGGATCTGGCTGGTGGGTTGCCTGCTGGGCGGCGCCTATGGCCTGCCGGTCAAGGCGTGGCAGTGGCTGCCGCTGACCCTGCTGGTGCCCGCCCTGACCCAGGGTTCCAACAAGGGGATCGCCCTCGCGCTGTTCGGGGGGCTGGGCGCCCTGGTGTGGTGGCAGGGGCTGGCCTCCGTGCTGGCGAGCGAGCCCGGGATCTGGCTGGCCCTGCTACCCGCCATCCTCTGGTCTGGCTGGACGAGCTGGCGCGGTGACAGCGAGGAGGGGCTCGGCTTCGCCCTGGCCTTCATCTGGCTGGCGCTGGTCATCGGCATCGATGGCAGCCTGCTCATCGCCCAGCTGACGGGGGCCCTGGCCGCGTTTGCCGGATTCCGTGCTCTGCTCGGCGCCTTTGCAGGGGTCAAGGTTACCCCGGCCGCCCTGGGGCTGGCACTCGCCTTCGTGCAGATGCTCGCCTGGCAGTACGTGGAAGTGCCCCTGCTGGTGCTGCTGCCGGTCTGGTTGTTGCCGCTGCTGGAACGAGTCCTGCACGGGCGCCCGGGACTCTCTCGCTGGGGGGTCTTGATCCTGGTGGCGGCCGTCGGTGCCGGAGTGAGTCTGTGGTGGGTATGGCCAGAGGCGTCACTTTACTGATTTCTGCATGAAAAACAGGCTATTACCTTAGAAATTGATGGGCTTGTCAAAGTCTGGACAGATAAAGATTGAGACCCATGGTGCTTTCGGATAAAAAGGATTTTCAATTATCTGGATACACACAGAACCCGGCTATGCCGGGTTCTGTTTGCCTGCTTTCCCGCGGCACGCTAAGGAGGCCACAGTTGCGCAGTCAGGGATCTGAGCATCTGTTTTTTCGCCATTTCACCGAACAGGGATGTCTTGGGGATCTCTGCATCCTGCTGGTGACCCACCTGCTTCCCGACAGACCCGACTTCATCCAGGTGCTCGATCGGGTGGGCCGGGTCGGTGCCATCCTGCCCAAACCCAAGTCCGTGCATGGACCGACGCTGGCCTGGGCTCAGCAGCACTACCCCGTGCTGCCCCTCAATCGCCACTGGACCTCGGATCCCGGTGAGGTGATCGCCCAGATTGCCCCCCTGGTGATGTCCCACGAGCGGCTCATCATCCTCGACATCGGCGGCTACTTCGCCAAGAGCCAGGCGGTACTGGCCGAGCACTTTGGCGCCCGCTTCATCGGGGTGGTGGAGATGACCGAGAACGGCCATCAGCGCTACGAACAGGAGTCCCTGGCGGCCCCCGTCATCTCGGTGGCCCGCAGCCCCCTCAAGCAGGCGGAAGATATCCAGATCGGCCTGAGCGTGGTCTACTCCGCGGAGTCCCTCGCGCGTACCCTGAGGCGTACCTTCAATGTCTGCCAGGCCGCCCTGTTCGGCTATGGCAAGGTGGGGCGCAGCATAGCCCGGGAACTGCGCTGTCGCAACCTGCATCTGGAGCTGGTGGAGACGGATGCCCTGCGCCAGGTGGAAGCGCTCTCCCACGGCTTCAAGCTGGTGAACAAGGCCGAGGCCCTGGGCCGCGCCGAGCTGGTGATCTGCTCCACCGGCAACGGCTCCCTCGATATATCCGATCTGCAGGCCCTGCGCCCCGGCGCCATGCTGGCCTCGGTCACCTCCGCCGATGACGAATTCGCCTTCAGCCTCGCCCAGCTGCCCTGGCCGAGCGAGGAGGTGTGTCCCCATGTGCTGGCCCTGACCCGGCCGGACGGCAGCACCATCTTTTTGCTCAACCGGGGGGAGGCGGTCAACTTCGTCCACGGCGCCGTCATCGGCGAATATGTCTACCTGGTGCTGGCGGAGATCATCGAAGGGGTGCACCAACTGGCCCATCAGGCATCCACCCCGGGCCTTCACGAACTGCCCCAGGCCACCATGCAGCGCATCGCTCGCCACTGGTTGACCGATTTTCACGGAGTCACCCCATGACAGACACCCATTTGCCCCTCGCGAAACCGCGCATCGAAATCCGTTACTGCACCCTCTGCCGCTGGATGCTGCGGGCCGCCTGGCTCGCCCAGGAGCTGCTCTCCACCTTCGACGGCGAACTGGGCGAGGTGGCCCTGGTGCCCGCCAGCAAGGGGGAGTTTCGCATCCTGGTGGACGGGGTGCTGGTGTGGGACAGGGTGGCCGACGAGGGCTTCCCCGAGGCCAAGGAGATCAAGCAGCGGGTGCGGGATGTCATCGCCCCGGAGCGGGATCTCGGCCATGCGGATCGCAAACCCGCAACCGAGTAGGCGGCATCACCCATGATGTGAAAGAGGGAGGCGCAGGCCTCCCTCTTTCGTTGCAGCGCCGGTCAACGGTCGCCAGAGGTGGCCAGCGCTTCCCCGGCGGGGAGGCCGATATAGCGGGCCCGCTTGTGGGGCTTGATGCGGCTCACGTCCACCCACACCAGGCCGTCGATGCAGTGGTTGAAGTCCGGATCGATGCCAAAGTCCATGAACTGCACCCCCCCCGGCTCGCACAGCTCGGCGTACTGCTTGTAGAGGGTGGGAATGGCGCAGCCCAGGTTGTCGAGCCCGGCCTTGAGCACCTTGAGGTCGTCCCCGTAATCGCGCCCCTCGAACAGCGTCGGCGTGGCGGGATAGGGGCGGCGGGAAGGGGCGAGGGCAAGGGTGGGGGCGAAGTGCTGGCGATAGAAGCTCACCAGCAGATCCTTGGCCGCCGGCGGCAGGCTGCCGGAGAGGGTGACGGGCCCGAACAGGTAGCGGTATTGGGGATAGCGGGCCAGATAGGCCCCGATGCCGAACCAGAGGTAATCGAGCCCCCGCTTGCCCCAGTAGGCGGGCTGGATGAAGCTGCGGCCAAGCTCGATGGCCTGTTCCAGTCGGGGCAGCAGCTTCTCTTCGAAGCCGAACAGGGTGTGGCTGTAGAGGCCATCCAGCCCCTTGCTGGCCAGCCGTTCGGCCACCGGGGCGAAACGGTAGGCGCCGATGATGTCGAGGCGGGCGGGATCCCAGAGGATGAGGTGGTGATAATCATCGTCGAAGGCATCGAGATCCCGCCGCTTGCCCGAGCCTTCCCCCACCGCCCGAAAGGCGATCTCCCGCAGGCGCCCCAGCTCGCGCAGGATCACCGAGTGGCTCTGCTCGTGGCGACGATAGAGCAGGATGCGCTGGCCGTCCGGGGTCTGGCCGAGCAGCTCGCACCCGTCGATGGCCTGTTTCAGCAGGCGGCGATCCTCCGGCAGGGCGATGGGGGCCTCGGTCTGCAACCGTCCCGCCTTGCCCCGAGCGATTCGGTAGAGGTGGCCGCGCACCAGCCGGGCCGCCGTCTTGGCCGGCAGGTCCTGAAAACTGGCGAGGGGAATGCGCGCCCCTATGGTCACAGGCAGCGTCTGCCCCTGCTGGCGAAACAGCTGGCGTACCAGCAGCAGGGCGGAGGCGGGCTTGTTGAGCCAGGAGGCGAGATAGAACCAGAGGCTGTTGCGCCCTCCCAGGTGAATGGGCACCAGGGGCGTTCGGGTGCGTTGGGCCAGCTTGATGAAGCCGGCCTGCCAGGGGCCATCCTTCACCCCCTTGGGGCCGAGGCGGGAGACCTCGCCTGCGGGGAAGATAACCAGGGCCCCGTCGGCGGCGAGGTGTTCATTCATGGCGAGGATGGCCTGCCTGTCGGTCTTGCCCCCCAGGTTGTCCACCGGCAATAGCAATGGGCGCAGCGGCGCGAGCTGGGCCAGCACCTGGTTGGCCACTATCTTGACGTCGGGGCGAATGCGCCCGATGAGGCGCAGCAGGGCCAGCCCGTCCAGGGAGCCGATGGGGTGGTTGGCGACAAGAATGACCCGGCCGCTGGCGGGAATGTGCTCGAGCTCGGCCTCGCTCACCCGGTAGTCGAAGTGGAGCTCGGTGAGGGCCTGCTCGACGAAGTCCAGACCGCGCAGGTGGGGATGGCGCGCGGCAAAGCGGGTGAAGGCCTCCTCGTGCAGCAACCAGCTCAGCCCCAGCCTCATCAGGGGACGGAGGAGGGGCTGGCTGGCGAGGCGGGGCAGGTGTTGCCCCAACAGGGTATCGACGTCGAACATGGGCAAGGCTCCGCTGAACTTTGCCCCAGCTTGACGCTCCTGCGTGCCTTTCGTGTGTCGGTTGGGTGACGGTTTGATGACGGGGCGAGCCCCGTCCTTGCCCCCTTACTCTGCCCGCCAGGCAGAGGTGAGGCGCACCAGCGCCACCAGGGTGGCGACCGCTTTTTCCATGGATTGCAGGGGGATGAACTCGTGCTTGCCGTGGAAGTTGTGGCCACCGGTGAACAGGTTCGGACAGGGCAGCCCCATGAAGGAGAGCCGGGCGCCGTCGGTGCCGCCGCGAATGGGTTTGATCTTGGGCACCACGTCGGCGGCCTCCATGGCGGCCTTGGCCAGCTCGACGATGTGGGGATGGGGCGCTATCTGGCTGTGCATGTTGCGGTAGTTGTCCACTATTTCCAGGGTGATGCGCGCCTTGGGTGCGTCCAGCTGAAGGGAGGCGACCCGCTCCTTGAGCTGGGCCTTGCGGGCGGCGAAGCAGTCATCGTCGAAGTCGCGGATGAGGTAGTGCAGGGTGGTCTCCTCCACCGTGCCCTCCATCCGGGCCAGGTGGAAGAAGCCCTCATACCCCTGGGTGCACTCCGGGGTCTGCTCGGCGGGCATGGCGGCATGGAAGCGGGCGGCCAGGGTCTGGCTGTTGATCATGCTGCCCTTGGCGGTGCCGGGGTGGACGTTGTTGCCTGTGATGCGCACCGTGGCGCTGGCGGCGTTGAAGTTCTCGCATTCGAGCTCGCCGAGCTCGCCGCCATCCACCGTGTAGGCCCACTTGGCCGGGAAGCGCTCCAGCGGGAAGCGGTCGGCACCGCGCCCTATCTCCTCGTCCGGGGTAAAGCCGACCCAGACATCGCCACGGGGGATCTCGGGGTGAGCCTGCAGGTATTCCACGGCGGTGAGGATCTCGGCGATGCCCGCCTTGTCGTCGGCCCCCAGCAGAGTAGTGCCGTCGGTGGTGATGAGATCCTGCCCCAGGTAGTTTTTCAGGAAGCGGTACTGGCGGATGGCCAGCACCTCGTCTCCCTTGCCAAGGCATATATCGCCCCCCTGATAGTTCTCGACTATCTGGGGAACGACGCATTCGGCCTCGTAATCGGCGGTGTCCATGTGGGCGATGAGCCCGATGGCGGGGGCATCCGGCTGGTTGCCCGGCAGGCAGGCGGTGAGGTAGCCATGCTCGTCCAGGGTGACCTTGCTCAGCCCCATCTGCGTCATTTCGTCGTGCAGGGCCCGGGCGAAGAGGCGCTGTCCCTCGCTGCTGGGGCAGGCAGGATTGGTCGCATCGGAACGGGTATGAAAGGTGAGGTAGTGGAGAAAGCGCGAAAGCAGGGTGTTCATGGGCAAGCCTCGGGTCACGAAAGAGGAGTCATTGTGGCCAAGACGGCGGCGCCGCTTATTGCGTCAGCGCAGTTTTTGATGACTTTATGGGGGAGAGGAGGGCCATCGAAGGGGAGGGGCAGGGATCATTGCTCGGCAGTTTGCATAAAAATTCCAAAATAAAAACTGGTTAAGCAATTGCGAAAAAGCTGAATTTCCCCTCGGCCCAGCGCTGGCAAGGGGTGACCCAAAAAGCGTGACTTGTTGGTTATTTTCATCGCCTCGCCCACGCACTCTCATCCCCCGCCATCCCAGAGCCCGCCTTGCTGGCAGCGAGATTTTGCCCCCCGATGAAAACCCGTTTTTTAACACGATTTTTTATTGTCACTGGCTGCGGTAAGTGTGTACACTCCGCGCCGATCCAAGGGCAACCCTGCGCAGGCCGTGTCCGCCAGACCCGCAGGATCATGACGCCTATAGGGCGAGGCACGCAGAAACGACAGACACTGCTGGGGAATGGTTTCTTTAATACCGGTTAGGCTCCGGTATCAGGGAGAACAACGGACTCTCATCTTTCAGCTGACCGAGTGGGCTTCGGGCTCATCATCTCCCTTGTCATGGGCGGTCACTGGCGTTGAGCGGGTCGTAGTGGTTGTCGTCCATCAACACGATGCGTGCTGACGTCTTCCCTTCTCTTCCTTGAAACCCTCTCCTGTCCGTCGGGATGGCTGCCGAATGATGAACAAACGGCGTGGCTGATGCCGATTGTCATCAAAGTACCGCGGTACGCCGGCAAGGTGTTACCGCATACCGTTGAGCTTGATGTAAAGCCACCAGCCCCACATCAAGACTCGTTACTTCCCAAGATCCACCAGGCAGCCTTGGCTTGCCGCGATGTGCAATGAACAGGATGTGGCGGAGCATGCTCCGTTGCGGGTCCAACGTCAGCAGGCCGCTCTGGCTTGCCGCATTTTGCAATCAATGGTCTGGATGTGATTGAGGGTAACGAAGGCGGCCCACGGCCGCTCATTTGCGAGGCATAGCCCATGACTAACTGGTCCAGCAAAGACTCCTTGAAGGTCTACAACGTTCCCTACTGGGGTGCGGGTTTTTTCAATATCAATGACGCCGGTCATGTGACCGTCTCTCCCGACAAGTCTCGCCCCGAGGCTCAGATCGTGCTGTCCGAGGCCATCGAGCAACTGCGCCAGTCCGGGCTGACCACGCCGGTGTTGCTGCGTTTCCCCGACATCCTCAAGAGCCGGGTCGATGCGCTGTTCAACGCCTTCGGTCAGGCCATCGAAAAGTCAGGCTATGAAGGGGATTACCTGTGCGTTTACCCGATCAAGGTAAACCAGCAGCGCCGCGTCATCGAGACCATCAGTCAGTCCTACAGCGACAAGCCGAGGCTTGGGCTGGAAGCGGGCTCCAAGCCCGAGTTGCTGGCCGTGCTGTCCCATCATCATGAGCAAGGGTCCGTGATCGTCTGCAACGGTTACAAGGACCGCGAATACATCCGCCACGCCCTCCTGGGCAACCTGATGGGCCACAAGGTCTACATCGTGGTGGAGAAGCCCTCCGAGCTGGAAATGGTGCTCGACGAGTCTGCTCGTCTCAACATCAAGCCCAACATCGGGGTGCGCGCCCGTCTGGCATCCACCGGCTCCGGCATGTGGGAATCGAGCGGCGGTTCCATGTCCAAGTTCGGTCTCTCCGCCTCCCAGATCCTGGCGCTGGTGGAGCGTCTGCGCAGCCTCGGCAAGCTGGACTGCCTGCAACTGCTGCACTTCCATCTGGGCTCCCAGATCGCCAACATCCGCGACATCCAGGGCGGTATTCGCGAGTGCGGCCGCTTCTACGCCGAGCTGTGCCGTCTTGGCGCCAAGGTCGAGGTGGTGGACGTGGGCGGCGGCCTGGGTGTGGACTACGAGGGCACCCGTTCCCAGAGCCACTGCTCCGCGAACTACAGCCTCTCCGAGTACGCCAACAACGTGGTCTGGGGCATCGGCGATGTCTGCCGCGAGTTCGACCTGCCGCACCCGACCATCATCAGCGAGTCCGGCCGTGCCCTGACTGCACACCACGCCGTGCTGGTCACCAACATCATTGGTGCCGAAGGGGTGGAGGTGAACGACATCAGCGCCCCGGACGAAGACGCGCCCACCATCTTGCAGAACATGTGGAAAGGCTGGCTGGACCTGCGCGGGGAAGATCCCTCCCTGCTGGAGATCTTCCACGACTCGGTGGCGGATCTCGGTGACGTCAACGCCCAGTACACCATGGGCCTCTTGAACCTGGAGCAGCGCGCCTGGGCCGAGATGCTGCACCAGAACACCTGTCTGGCGCTCAAGGAGCTGCTCAACCCGGTCAACCGCAACCACCGCGCCCTGGCCGACGAGCTCTCCGAGAAACTGGCGGACAAGTGCTTTGCCAACTTCTCCCTGTTCCAGTCCCTGCCGGATGCCTGGGGTATCGGTCAGGTGTTCCCGGTGATGCCGCTGGCCGGTCTTGATCGTCCGCTCACCCGCCGCGGCATCCTGATGGACATCACCTGTGACTCCGACGGTCAGGTGGAGCACTACGTCGACGGTCTGGGGGTGGAAAGCACCCTGCCGATGCCGGTCTACGGGGAGCACGAAGAGTGCCATGTCGGCTTCTTCCTGGTGGGTGCCTATCAGGAGATCCTGGGGGATCTGCACAACCTGTTCGGTGACACCCACTGCGCGGAAGTGTGGCTGGATGAAGAAGGCAAGATGGACATTCGCAACGTGGTGCGCGGCGACACCGTCGACCAGCTGCTGCGTTACGTCAACATCGACCCGTCCGTCATCCGCGAGAACTACCAGCGCATCGTCTCCCACCCGGCGCTGGACGACGAGACCCGCAAGGCCCTGCTCGACGAGCTGGAGCTGGGTCTGCAAGGCTACGCCTACCTGGAAGACGAATAAGCCAGCGGCTTGTTCCCCGTCGGTCAAATGACGGACATGATAAACGGCGCCTTCGGGCGCCGTTTTTGTTGTGCTGTTGCCTGACTGGGCCGGTTGGCGGGCTAGGTCACCCGGGCTGGGGGCATCCGGCCCCGGCCAGATCCGGCCACTGCCCGCTTCTGCCCGCCACCTCCCTTGATCCAGGTCAAGGGGGACTCGGGCCGCTTATTTTACGGTCAAGGGTGATGTTGGTGAATGACACATAAGGATGTGCGTATGGAACTCAAGAGGGACCCGAGATGCTATACCGACGTCTGTATCGACGGTAAGTGGTATCACTACGATCACTGCAGCACTCACGTTTATATGCTGATGGGGGGCGCCGCCCCCAGCCTGCAGCTTGCCCATGAACCCGGCAGTGAAGAGGAGCTGGTGGAGATGCTCCGCCAGCACCCCCAACGCTGACTGCCTGCGGGCCATCGGGGGTATCGCCCCGGCGGCCCGCCTTGCTCAGCCCGCCTTGCGGCCCAGGATCTTCTTGCCCATCTCCAGCAAGGCCGTTGCCGCCGCATAGGCCTCGTCTGACTTGCCTATCTCGTCCGCCACGTAGAGAAAGCCGGATCTGTACTTCTCCACCGCCTCGCGGGGAGTGGCCGCGTCGATGAAATCCTCTTCCACCTCGAACCCTTGCGCCAGCAGCGCCTCCTTCTCCGTGAGGAAGGTGGGGGAGGCCATGTCGATATAGGTATATTGCTGACGGTGGGAGGCGGGGACGCTGAAGAACTGGTATCTGGCCATGGATGTGGCTCCTTTGAACGGGTGATCTGCCATGGGGGGCGCTCGATGCGCCCGGCAAGATAAAGGAGCAAACGAGTCTTGCAGCAGACTACCTTGAGTCGTGAAGGGACGCAATCGGGCTGGTGATGACTCTGGCGACACGGGCGCAGCGCCCCACCTGCTTGTCAGGCAAGCACACCTTCCAGCACCCGTTGGGGAGTCTCGGGAGCGCAGTGGACAAGCAGTTGCTCCCCGGTCATGGGGCGTCCGAGCAGGTAGCCCTGCAAGGTGTCGCAGCCCAGCTCGGTCAGCAGGTCGCGCTGCTCCGGGGTTTCCACCCCCTCTGCCACGATGCGCATCTCCAGGGCCTGACCCAGGGCGATGATGGCGGCGATGATGGTGGCATCATCGCCCCCCCGCTCCAGGGTGGTGACAAAGCCCCGGTCAATCTTGAGCTCGTTGGCGGGGAAGCGCTTGAGGTAGAGCAGGCTGGAGTAGCCGGTGCCGAAGTCGTCGATGGAGATGCCAAGGCCGAGCTCGGCCAGACGGTTGAGGATGGCGAGGCTCTCCTCGGCCTTCTGCATGGCGGTGGATTCGGTGATCTCCAGGGTCAGGTGACGGGCCTCGAGCCGATGGCGGGCGAGGGCGCCCTGCACCTCCTCCAGCAGCCCGGGGCTGGCGAGCTGGATGGTGGAGAGATTGACCGCCACGCTCCAGTCGTGATGACCCGCCGCCCGCCAGGCGCTCATCTGTCGGCACGCCTCGTCGATGACCCAGTTGCCGATGGGGATGATGAGCCTGCTCTTCTCCGCCAGCGGCAGGAAGCTGGCCGGCGAGACGGCACCATGCTCCGGGTGCTGCCAGCGCAGCAGGGCCTCGGCGCCGACCACCTGGCCGCTGCGGGCACAGTATTTGGGCTGGTAGTGCAGGGCCAGCTCCCCCCGCTCCAGGGCGTGTTGCAACTCCTTGTGCAGCAGGAACTGCTGGTGGGCGTTGGCGTTCATGGCGCTGTCGAAGTAGTAGTAGTCGTTGCGCCCCTGCTCCTTGGCGTAATACATGGCGGCATCGGCGTTGAGGGTCAGCTCGTGCAGGCTGGTGCCATCCTGGGGATAGACGGCAATGCCGATGCTGGCGGTGATGTGCAGGCTGTGGTGCTCCCACTCATAGGGCTGGGCCAGGGTGGCCAGCAGCCGCTCGGCGAAGGCCGTGGTCTGGCTCACATCCCCCGGCGCCAGGGCCAGCACGAACTCGTCCCCGCCAAAGCGCGAGGCGGTGTCGCTGGCACCGAGCAGGCCGGTGATGCGCTGGGCCACCTCGGCCAGCAGCAGATCCCCGGTGTGGTGGCCGTGGGCATCGTTGATGATCTTGAAGCCGTCGAGATCGAGAAACAGCAGGGAGAAGCTGCGCTGGCTGTGCTGGCACTCCTGGATGCGCTGCTCCAGGCGGTCGGCAAACAGCAGCCGGTTCGGCAGCCGGGTCAGGCTGTCATGGAGCGCCAGCTTGAGCAGCTCGTCGTGGGCCTGATGCAGGGAGGTGGAGAGCCTGGCGGCGTGGGCATCCAGCATGGAGAGCACGAAGGCGATGGCGAACACCGCCAGGGTCACTATGATGACCACGGTTGCCAGCCACTGGGTATTGAGACCGGTGTAGAGGGCCCCGCACAGGCTCTCTGCGGGGAACTGGGCCGCCGCCATGCCGGTGTAGTGCATGCCGATGATGGCTGCCCCCATCACCAGGGAGGCGAAGGCCTTGCTGAAGAAGGCGCGGGGCGAGCTGTTGCGCAGGCGAAACGCTATCCAGAGTGCGGCACCCGAGGCGAATATCGCGATGAGGATGGAGAGGATGAAGAGCCCAGGGAGGTAGTGGATGCCGGGCGCTATTTTCATGGCCGCCATGCCGATGTAGTGCATGGTGGCAATGCCGGCCCCCATCAGCACGGCCCCGAACAGGATCTGGTGCCAGGGGAGCTGGGGACGACTCACCAGCCAGAGCGCAAAGGCCGAGGAGCCGATGGCCGCCACCAGGGAGAGACCGGTGAGGGTCAGATCGTATCCCAGCGCGATGGGCAGGTTGAAGGCGAGCATGCCGATAAAATGCATGGACCAGATGCCGAGCCCCATGGCGAAGGCTCCCCCCGCGAGCCAGAGCACCGCGGCCCGTCCCCGGCTCTGGCTCACTCGACTGGTCATGGTCAGCGCCGTGTAGGAGGCGAGCACCGCCACCAGGATGGAGAAGAACACCAGATCCTGGCTGTAATAACTGTCGAGCATGGGGTGGGTTGGGGTCACGTTCATTTACTCTGGGGTACATCAGGGCCTGAGCCTGGGCCGGGTCAGGGGAAATCGGGTGGCAGATTGTACACCAGGCGTCCCTGTCGTGAGCCAGAGATACGTACCAAAATGGCCCCCGGATCAGAGCAAAAACTCTGTCTTTTCTGGCATTGGCCGCCATCCTGTGACCGATAAACCGGCACGCCCCCATTTTATCCCGTCTGAACAACAAGATAGGGGGGCATGGGGCGCTTGCCACGGTGCTGGCATGGTGCGCCGGGCCCGTGGCGAAGGCGTGTGGTATGCGCACAAGGCGCCTGTGCGATAAAGGCGCGCAGCCGCTGTCGTCCTTTCACGATCGCCGCAGGCCAGGCGCTCAAGGAGTCAGCACAAGTCTGCATCCTCCGGGTCTTGGTTGACCCGGTACATCTGTTATCATCTTCCCCCTGTTTTCTTATCTCGTTGACTCTGCTGGAGAAACCATGTCTCGAACCCTCTATTTGCTGCGCCATGGCCAGACCCGTTACAACGCCGAATTGCGGTTGCAGGGGCGTTGCAACTCCGAGCTGACCCCCAGGGGCGAAGCCCAGGCCCTCGCCATGGGGGACCGTCTGGCCAAGCTCCTGACCGAGCCCACCGACTGGACGATCTACGCCAGCCCCCTCGGCCGGGCACGGCAGACGGCGGAGCGGGTGTGTCAGCAGCTTGGCTTGGACCAGGAGCGCATCATCTGGGACGAGCGGCTGGTGGAGCTAGGGATGGGGGAGTGGGAGGGTCGCCGGGTGCCCGAGCTGCTGGCGGCCCACCCCGAGCTGGATCTGGAGGAGCCGGACTGGTATCTGCAGGCCCCCCATGGCGAGAGTTTTGAGAGCATTCAGCGCCGGGCCCGGCAATGGCTTGAGGACGAGCACATTGCCGAGCAGGCCATCGTGGTTTCTCACGGTCTCTTTGGCGCCATGCTGCGCGGCGCCTATGTGGATCTGGACTACACCACCACCTGGCTGCAGGAGCTGCCGCAGGATGCCTTCTTCAAACTCAGGGGCGGTCGCATAGAACGGATTGCCTGCTGACCACACGAAGGCGGCCCGCAATGGGCTGCACTATATCGTCTGAAGTAAGGACCCATAAAAATCTGAAAGTGCAGAAATTTTGGTCACATTACCTTGCAGCTCAGTCAGTCGGGTCAGTTTCATGGCGGCTCTGAAACTGTTTGCATCCAGCTCTGTGAGAGGGTTAGCCAGTTCAATAGATGGTCCCAGCTCCAGCAACCAGTAAGGATTCACATTCCCCTCTGCCAGCGGTGTACCTGTCTGCTCTTCGGTCAGTTGTTCCCTTCGCAGCTTCCGGCATGTCAGCACAGGCCAGACACGGGTTACCTCACGCGTCAGGCCATCGGCCGCAAGGGTCGCTACGGCCAGATAGCTGATTTCGTTCATCAGCTGATCATCGTAACGAGTGGCAATGGTTTCGGCAGGGGTGTGATACCAGCGGGCAGAGCCATCACGAAATGCATCGAAGTAGCTCGCTGGGCGGCTGTTTTCCAGTGCGGTCGGAATGATCAGGGTGAGATCATGGTGGCGGACCTGCTGCATCCCCAGGGTGGCAATCCGGCTGGGCTCTTCCAGATAGAAGTGACCCGAGTGGATGGCTGGATAGCGGAACTCTTCCACCGATTTACCCAGCTTTTGCTCAAGGAAGGTTTGCAGCCAGCAAGAGCCGCTGTGATCCTCTGCTGGCAACAGGGCAAAGGCACCGATACCAATCCGGTCGATCTCCTCCTGATAGGGATTTTTCGTTCCGGGTTGCTGGCTCATAAAGCCCGGATAGAGCGCAAAAGCGCCAAAGGTGGGGCGGCTTGGTATCGGGTCATCCTGTTGCTGATAGAGCAGGGCATCGCGATAACGGTGCATCTGGTTGATAGCATCATCGGGCACCCTGTCTCTCGGGTCATCGAGAGTCCCATTATCGACCCGGTACTTGGCATCAAACAGCCAGATAAAGGTGTCGCCACTGCCAGTGGTGGCTTCGATCAGAATGTCCGGCTTTTGGGGAACCAGCAGGGAGTGAACCGGCTTGTTGGTCTTGTGAAATCTGGGTTCATGGGCCAGCTTGAGCCTTACACCGTCTGCTGCACGAAGGTACTCCCAGCAGTATTTCATCCCCTCGGCCAGCCGGGTATCCCAACCATCGCGGGTGAAGTTAAAGGCTGGTGTTTTCACCTCGGAAAAGCCGAGTGTCAGGATAATCCGGCGAACCTCGATCACGCACCAGAGCTCGTAGAGCTGATCCATGCTGCGCACGCCGGCCACGGCATCATTTCCCAACGCATCGAGATAGAGGCGCAGTTGCTGCCAGACCCGGTAAACCGTGCTATAGCCGCTCTTTTGCTGCAGTACCAGAGACTCACGTTGTAACACTGCCGCCGGCCCGATCTCCTGCATCAGGGGGTGAGCCAGCGCCTGATCCAGCGGTTTGCTCCACGCCTTGAGGCGGTCAAAAAATGCCCTGGACAGCAGGGTGCGATCGCCCTGTTGTGTCAGCTGTTGTAGCATCCTTCCGGTGCGCTCCAGCACAAATTTAATAAAGCGGTTTTCCGGGGTATCCGTGGTCAGTTGTTTATGTTCCACCCGGTATCTGCGTTCGATACCGTTATCCAGATCCTGGCGGATCTGTTCGGCTTGCTTCGGGCGTGGCGGGCGCTTCATTCTGGCGGCCAGCAGATATTCGGTCTTGCTTTGCAGCCTGCTGTGGGGCGCATTGATGATCTGGCGGGTCCCCCGCTCAAGTTCCTTGTGCAGGGCTTCGAAATGGGCAAGCCAGAGCAGAGGGAACGGTTCGGCCTTGCGCTGGCTGTGGCCCCCTTGCTGACTGGTCGCGCTGTTCAGGGTAAAACGCCAGTAGGGGTACTGCTCATCCAGCACCTGATGGATCAGGGGGACATCCCGGCGGATATCCAGCTTGACCGGATAGACCTCGAACCAGAGCGTCAGCTGAATGCGAGCAGCTTTTCCTGCAGCCGATTGCGGTTGATAAGAGAAGGGGAGTGCAAGTGTGCCTACTTCGTTGCCGGTATTGAATCCCCCCAGCAGCTCCTGCGATCCATGCCTGCTTTTGAAGCGAAACGACTCGCAGATCCGCTGCAGATGATGCTCCAGCCGCGGCGCATCACTCCCCTCGCTAACGCCGTTAAGAAACTCCCATTCGAATTCGTAAAAGCAGTTTTCAAACAGCAAAGGCGCGGGCAGAACCAAAGAGGTGAATACCTTGCCAACGGCCAGATCATGTGGTTTGCCTGCAACTTCAGCGCGGGTAATCGACAGAGGTTGTGAGAAACGCACAATAGGAGGCTCATCGCTGCCAGCGCTCGCCAGCAGGCCCGATTTATCACGCTCTTGTTGATGATGGGCGCGGGTGGCTTGTAACTGCTGACAACGTTCTCGAACCGTCTTCTCATTTGCGTAGATCCGTAAAATCCAGTCACGGCTCTGCAGAGTAAACAGGCACTCCATCACAACCCCCTTACGGCCAGAAGCTGGTAAAGCACTGCCGTGCCAGCCGCTCTTTCATCCAGGCCAGTTTCTTCTTGCTGCGGCAGGGGACGTGCGGCGGTTCTGCGGGGGTGGAATCTTCACCGGCGGCAGTCACCTTGCAGTTAAACAGGTCAGGGCGTGTGTTATCCCAGTGACTACCAAATTGTTCTGCCAACACCTTTTCCAGGTCAGTCAGCAGGTCGCTATCAGCAGCCTGATGGCTGCGCAACTTGTCGCTATCCCCCTCAATGCGCGGCAATACCTTGCACATCATAAAGTCATCCCAGATGGCGACCAGTTCTGCGGTATTGGCGGGGTGATGGGCCAGCAGGGCCAGCATCAGCTCGTTCAGGGCGCGATAGGCCAGTTCGAACGGGCTCTGTTGCAGCACCTCGTTGACTGCCTTCAGGAAGGTGACGCTCTCTTTACTGTATTGCTCCAGCTCGGGAACTTCAGTGATGGCCCGTCCGTCTGACCAGGTCGGATAACCCAGCCGTTTTGGCTGCAATGCCGATGCAAAGTAGGCATCGAAATCGTTGGGGAAGAACTCGTTAAAGTCGAAGGTGAGGGCCCTGTCGATCACCTTGCGGGAAAAGCCGTGGGTGGTCTCGTCCATATTGACGGTACCGGCCACCATCAGGTTGAAGGGGATAGCGATACCGTGCTGGCAGAAGCTGGCCCAGATCTGCTGATGTAGGGCAATATTCAGGTCCAGTCCCAGTTTTTCCGCCAGTTCGGTACGCGCGTTCTGATCCAGTTGCTGGCTAAGCGTATCTGCTTTGAGCAGGGGATCGCACTGGTAGACATAGCCGTAGTCCACCCCTTCATTGTCGTTAAATGCAGTCAGTTCGGGTGAGGTATACCAGTGGCGGGTCTCCAGTACCGATAGATAGTCGGCGAAATATTGTTCAACCGGCGCCAGGTTCATCTCGTCGAGGCAGAGCCAGAAGGGGGGGATATGGTCCAGTTGTTCCTGGCTCAGACCAATCTTGCCATCGGCTCTCACTTCGCCAATACGCTCGTAAATATGGATCCAGGCTTGGGTAATAAAATGCAGCACCGGCGTTGATACATACTCCTTTTTACCACTGATCCTGGAGATATAGCCCAGTAGATCAGAAGGCTCGTGCCAGTCTGGCCGTACAGGTACCAGGCAGTAATTTTTCTGGCCTGGATAGTCCTTGACCTGCTCACGAATAAAGCGGGTTTTCCCTGTGCCTGAAATACCTGCTAACAAGAGAAATGGTTTATATGAACTCAGGTTTAAAGCCTCGTTAGTGGCAAAATCATCATTATCTGATTTGAATTCTTCGCCACTAACATCGCATATTTTCCCAGTGTCATGAATCCATTTGTTAAAATATTGTATGACTTTATTTTTCCCTTTGTTTCTTCCCGTCTTTGCTTTCATGTAACCAATATGTGATGTATGGCAAAGAATAGTTTCTATAATTGTCCTGTCATTTCCACTACTATTGAAAACAGTATCGATATGGATGGGCTTATTCTGTATTAGCGCATCTATAGCAAGTTTGAATCTATCGAACGAGATATTTACAACATCAGGGCCGCGAGTAGCAGAAATTATTTTATCATTCTGGTTGATATCAATGATTTTTGTCGTTTTCTCGCTCGAAATATATTTCAGATTATTGCCTTTTAAGGCAATAATCTCATCTAAAATTTCGTCAAAGATGATGTCACTACTCATTAATTCACTCCATGAAATCAGCGATAGTTTTTGCTATACCATATGAGAATTTATATGGAACCCCATTACCAATTGTTTTGAACATTGCCGAAAGAGTCATTGTTGGAGGCAATTCAAACTCTTTTGGCAGTGACTGAATAGCCAGAGCCTCTGCTGCAGAAATCCGCCGAGGTAACCATGGGTGTAAATGCACTTCGTTATTGCCATAGGCCGCAGTAGGTGAATATCTCCAGCGATGTAGTCTTTTGTATGACTTTTTGGTGGTATCACCCTCTTCTATCACCATGAACTTGGCCAGACCTGCTCTGGGAGTAAAATAATGCTGACTATTAGGATGTTCATCCACATTATTCTCTTTAAACCACCAGCTTACGGTTAATTCCTCTGGTACTTCAGCTTTGCTGGGGGTTGAGTTGAATGGGGTTTGGGTTGGCCAAGGATAATTAAATGCCATCTTGTTAGGGTATGGCATATATCTCTCCCAAGAAAAGCTACTCATTGCTTCATCTACATGGTTTAAGGAACCAAACATGATGATGCGGTCTCTATCTTGGGGGGCGCCAAACTCAATTGAGTTTATTAGCCTCTCAGTAATAGCGTAACCAGTATCTTGAAGCTGTTTTTTTATTGATTCATAAAACTCACGGTGTTTTTTTGTACGCCACAAGCCTTTGACATTTTCGAAAACAAACCAATCTGGCTTGTTTTTAATAATCAAATCTACATATGACTTGGAAAGACGGCCATTCTCACCATCGTGACCTTTATTCTTTCCTGCAACCGAAAAGTCTGGGCATGGTGGACCACCAATAAAGCCAACAGTCTCTGACTTGCTTCTTGCACTACTTACCATTGTCTTAAGCTCTGAGCTTAAAGGACCATCGAGAAAGTCATCTATAGAGTTCAAAAAATGACCAAACTCAGGTTCCGGGATACCCATTTTCTTTCTGCTGTATTTGTATGCATTGAGAAAATCTTTGTTCAGTTCATTAACGAAAACGACATTAAATCCTGCTTTTTCAAAGCCGAGATCCAGAAAACCGGAGCCTGAAAAAAAAGAAAAAACAGAGTGGTTCATTGATTGATTCTCTTGGTAATGAATTTTTGAGCTGGATAGTCAGTAGTTATGAAGCTCTTTGAATGCATCGAAACTGTGTGATGTATATCCAATGACAGTACTAAAATCTCGTTGATTAACTGTGCGTTTATACAGTAAATGGTGCTGATTCACAAGCGAGGCGACATTGTGACAGATATCGTGAAGCCCCAAAAGCGTAGCGAGATGATGGCCGGTATTTGTAGCCGGGATACCCGTCCCGAGAAGCGGGTGCGCGCCATGTTGCATCATGCCGGGTTTCGCTATCGCTTGCACAATACCGCCTTGCCAGGCAAGCCGGATCTCTGGCTGGCGCGCTACCGTGCCGTGATCGAGGTGAATGGTTGTTTCTGGCATGGTCATGATTGTCATCTCTTCAAGCTGCCATCGAGCAGAACCGACTTCTGGCAAGCCAAGATCGCCAGTAATCGTGCGCGTGATGCCCGTCATCTGGCCGAGCTGGACAAATTGGGTATCCGCCGTCTGATCATCTGGGAGTGTGCCCTGAAAGGGCGTCTGCGCCATGATCCGGAACGACTGCTTCTGGTTATTAGCTGGTGGCTGACCAGCGGCATCAGTCATGGCGAGATTGCTGGTGGCCGTGAACTGCAGATCGCCATGGATCATTCCCGTCCATATAACTGACCGGATAGCACTCTCGGCCCAGCTTCCACCGCGTGTGAAAAGTAATTATTTTTTGTTGCCAAATCAGTAAGCTGTTGTCGCCTGTTACTCGTTTGAAAATCGCCCCGGTTTTCGGTAATAAAGCCCGGCAGTGACAACCACAGGGAGGTGGTGATGGATCCAATTTCTTATCTTTTTTCGGCTTATCTCAATCTGGTGCAGCAACAGGTGACGGATATCTATGGCACCGAGCTAAAAACGCTGGTAGTGCCCTATGAGGGAGAGCAGGTTCCCTTCTCTTTCCAGCTCTGGCAGATAAAACAGCAAAGTGTCTGCCGTCCCTACGAGCAAGATGTGCGGCGCTTCAGTCAGTGCACAGTCAAGGCGCAGGCACTGTTTGGCAAACTGTGCGATGACCTGACACGGCAAGACGACAGCAGTTGGCAGCTTCCCAAGTACCGCACCATGTACTGCTCGGCCGCCATCGGCTATCGCCCCATGATCGCGGAGATCGCCGATGCCCAGCAGAGCCCGGGTAAGCTCGCGGAGCGGGCCTGTAATCAGGCCATTCTGGCGGCCATGGGCAGTAATGACGAAACCCTGCTGGCCCAGCGTGACAAGACGTGTGCTGCCGTGCGTTAAGGTATTTCCCTAGTCAAAATAAGTGGTTAGAAACACCCATGTGCACCATGCCACAGTTTCTATTGAGGCGGGTGGGTATGATGGTGCGGCAATCACCATGACAGGGAGCAAGCATGATAAGTCATATCGACCATCTGGTATTGACGGTCAGCGACATAGAGCGGGCGGTGTCCTTTTACAGTCGCGCCTTCAAGATGGAGCCCATCACCTTCGGGGCCGGGCGCCGGGCCCTGCGCTTTGGCAACCAGAAGATCAATCTGCAGTTGCTGGGGGAGGAGCCGCGCAACCGGGCGCAGGTGGGGTCGGGGGATCTCTGCCTCATCACCCGCTGGCCCCTGGATCAGGTGATGGACCAGCTGGCGAGCCAGGGGGTCGAGATAGTGGAGGGGCCGGTGAGCAAAAGCGGTGCCTGCGGCCCCATCGAATCGGTCTATTGCCTGGATCCGGATCAGAACCTCATCGAGATCAGCCGCTATCGCTGAGCCCCTGGCACCCTGCGGTTTGTGTCACTGTTCCTTGGAGCGCCCCTTGCGCAGCAGAGGGATCACGGTGAGCACCATGCCGGTGAAGAGCAGCAGATAGCCCAGGGGCAGCAGGGCAAAGGGCTCGTGCAGGAAGCCCTGGTCATCGAGGGTGGAGCCCAGCAGGTTGAAGGCCACAAAGCAGCCGAGCCCGGCCAGGATCAGCAGGGCACCTATTTTCATCGTCATCTTGTTATCCTCGTCAGCGAGATGGAACGGATGGGAGATTTTCATGCCTGGGTGAAGAGAGTGTGAAGTCGCGCCAGACGCAAAACACAACGGCAGCCCGAGGGCTGCCGTTGTGTTGAGGGGGAAGCCCCGGGCCAGGGCGCTCAGCAGACCCCTTGCGCCAGCATGGCGTCGGCCACCTTGACGAAGCCGGCAATATTGGCGCCGCTTTCGTAGTTCACATGGTCATCATCCTGACCGTAACGGACACAGGTGGCGTGGATGCTGGTCATGATCCCCTTGAGGCGAGCGTCCACCTCCTCCCGGCTCCAGGAGAGGCGCTGGGCATTCTGGCTCATCTCGAGGCCCGAGGTGGCAACCCCGCCGGCGTTGGCCGCCTTGCCCGGGGCGAACAGCACCTTTGCTTCGTGGAAGAGGCGGATGGCGGCGGCGCTGGAGGGCATGTTGGCCCCCTCGGCCACCAGCTGCACGCCGTTGGCAATAAGCTGCGCCGCATCTTCGGCATCCAGCTCGTTCTGGGTGGCGCAGGGGAGGGCGACGTCGGTCGCCAGGTGCCAGGGGGTACGGCCGCTGAAGAACTCGAGCCCGAGCTCATGGGCGTAATCGGCGACCCGCTTGCGCTGCTCGTTTTTAAGCGCCATCAGGCGGGCCAGTTTCTCGGGGGTGAAGCCGTCCGGATCATAGACGGTGCCGCCGGAGTCGGAGGCGGTGATGACGCGGGCGCCGAGGGCCATCGCCTTCTCGATGGCGTATTGGGCCACGTTGCCCGAGCCCGACACCGAGACCCGCAGGCCATCGAGGGACTGGCCGCGATGGGCCAGCATGGCGTCGACAAAGTAGAGCAGGCCGTAGCCGGTGGCTTCCGGGCGGATGAGGCTGCCGCCAAAGGAGAGCCCCTTGCCGGTGAAGACGCACTCGGCGCTGTTGGTGAGCTTCTTCATCATGCCCGCCATGTAGCTCACCTCGCGCCCGCCCACCCCGATGTCGCCCGCCGGCACGTCGGTGTTGGCCCCCAGGTGACGATAGAGCTCCAGCATCAGGGCCTGGCAGAAGCGCATCACTTCTCCTTCGCTCTTGCCCTTGGGATCGAAATCGCTGCCCCCCTTGCCGCCGCCCATGGGCAGGGTGGTGAGGGCGTTCTTGAAGGTCTGCTCGAAGGCGAGGAATTTCAGCACCGAGAGATCCACCGAGGGGTGGAAGCGCATGCCGCCCTTGAAGGGGCCGATGGCGGAGCTGTGCTGCACCCGGTAGCCGCGGTTCACCTGCACCTGGCCCTGGTCATCCACCCAGCTCACCCGAAACTGCACCAGGCGCTCGGGTTCCACCAGTCGCTCCAGCAGGCCGTGTTGCAGGTAGCGGGGGTGGCGCTCCACATAGGGCCAGATGGAGGCGATCACCTCGCTCACGGCCTGGATAAACTCGGGCTGGTGAGGGTTGCGGCTGGCGACCTGGGCCAGGAAGGCCTCCTGGGAGAGGGAATGACTCATCTTTAACTCCTGTCGTGAATGATGAAAGTGGCGTCCTGCCAGAGAGGGGATCATGCCCGTCTTCAGGGTTCGCGGGGCTCAAGGGGCCCGTTGTTGCGCCCCGATGGGGGTGTCATTTCCCGTCGTCGGCGGGTCAGAGCAGATAATTCGCGATGACCAAAATCTTTTTATGCATTTTTGCTGGATAAATATCAAGCGTTAGATCATCTGGCTATCTGCCGAAGGCCGCACCCTATCTTCGGCGGCGGGGGCCCGGCCCATGAAGTGAGCACCATGAAGTGAAAAGAGGCGGGGAGTGCGCGGTGCAGCCCAATCAGGGCCGCGGCGTCACCGCACGCTGGATAATGGGGGGCCTGCTGCTGCATCAGGGGCAGCACCCCCTGTGAGCCAGCGGCCAGGGTGCGACGGGGCCGGGCGCGTGCGCGTGCAATGTGCTACTGTAGCGGCGTTTTTTGCCGAACATGCAGGGCGCAGGCCCTTATTTCATGGAGTTGTATGCAGACGAACCCGACCACAGCGCGGCTGATCCAGCCAGCCATTCTCAAGGCCCATCCGACCCAGGAGGTGACCCATGCTGTCCGATGAATCCATGCGCCTGAACAAATACATCAGCGAGAGCGGCATCTGCTCCCGTCGTGAGGCCGATCGTTTCATCGAGCAGGGCAACGTCTTCATCAACGGCAAGCGGGCCGGGGTGGGGGATCAGGTGTTTGCCGGGGATCTGGTCAAGGTCAACGGTCAGGTGATCGAGCCGCGGGAAGCCGACAGCCTGGTCTTCATCGCCCTCAACAAGCCGGTGGGTATCGTCAGCACCACGGAGGCGGGGGAGAAGGACAACATCGTCGACTTCGTCAACCACAGCACCCGCATCTTCCCCATAGGGCGCCTCGACAAGGACTCCCAGGGGCTTATCTTTCTCACCAACCACGGGGATCTGGTGAACAAGATCCTGCGGGCGGGCAACGATCACGAGAAAGAGTACCTGGTGACCGTGGACAAGCCGGTGACCGACGAGTTCGTCCGGGGCATGGCGGCCGGGGTGCCCATCCTCGGCACCGTCACCAAGAAGTGCAAGGTGAAGCGAGAGGCGCCCTTCGTGTTTCGCATCACCCTGGTGCAGGGGCTCAACCGCCAGATCCGCCGCATGTGCGAGCACTTCGGCTTCGAGGTGACCAAGCTCGAGCGCATCCGCATCATGAACGTCAGCCTCAAGGGGCTGCCGGTGGGGGAGTGGCGCGATCTCACCGACGACGAGCTGATCGAGCTGTTCAAGCTGATTGAGGACTCCTCCTCCGAGGCCAAACCGGCCAAGGGGGCTCAGGTTGCCAAGCCCAAGGCGGCTGCGGCCGGCACCCCGGCCCAGGGCAAGAAGCCGCGGCGCAGCGACGATCACGAGATTGGCGGGCGCCCCAATGTGCCGGGTCCCGAGGCGTTCGAGAAGAAGAGCCCCGCAGGCAAGGGCGGGGCGGGCAAAGGGGCTGCCAGCAAAGGGGGAGCAGGTAAAAGCGCGCCCGGCAAGGGGGGCAAACCCGCCCCGGGCAAACCGCGGCCAGGGCAGGGCGGGCGCCAGAAGAAGGGGCGCTGAGCGCCAGGCCTTCCCGCACCCTGATGCACAACACCGGCCAAGGCCGGTGTTGTGTTTTCTGGCCCCCAAGGCCAGTGCTCGCCGGATCAGGCAGGCTTGTGGCCTGCCGTCTGCACAGCCATGGCCTGCTCCGGGGGCAGGCCCATGGCCCTTGGGTAGTGGCGCGGGTTGAGACGCACCACCAGCAGGCTCATCAGGACCAGGGCACCGAGTTGCCACTGCCAGGCAGCGGCGAAGTCACCGCTTGCATGGTGCAGGCGGGCCGCCACCCAGGGGCCGGTAGCCGCCACCATGAAGCCGACCCCCTGCATCAGGGCGCAGAGGGCGCCCGCCCGGCGTGGGTCGGGCAGGTGATCCAGCGCAATCACCATGATGAGGGAGAAGCTCCCCCCAAGCCCGGCGCCGCACAACAAACACCAGAGCAGGGGGGCGGTCTGGGGAGCGAGCCAGAGGCCGCCAAAGCCCGCCAGCTGCATGGCGATGGCCAGCGCCATCCAGGGGCGGCGGTCCAGCCGACCGGCTGCCAGCAGGGGCAGGCCAAGGCCGCTCGCGGTCTGGGCCAGGGCGAGCCAGGCCACCAGCTCGCCCCCTTGCTGGGCGCTCCAGCCCGCCGCCATGTAGGCCGGGGCCAGCCAGGCCACGACGATGCCGTAGCCGCTGTTGATGATGCCAAAACAGGCGATGAGCAGCCAGGTGCGGGGCAGGGGGAGCAGCCGCTGCTCCCCGGTGGGGGCGGGCGTGCTGGCCGGGGTGGGCAGGGGCACCCGCCAGGCCAGCCAGCCGAGGGCCAGCAGCACCGGCAGGCCCCAGAGCGCCAGCGCCCGAGACCAGTCCAGATACTCGGCAAGGCGCGGGGTGAGCACGGCCCCGAGCGCCCCGCCCCCCATCATGCAGGCGGAGAAGATCCCCATCACCAGGGGCACCTTTTGGGCGAACCCCTCCTTGATGAGGCCGGGCAGCACCCCCTGTACCAGGGCTGAGCCCAGCCCGCACAGGGCGGCGCTGGCGATGAGCAGGGCGCCGCTCGCCAGATCGACGCGCAGGGCGCTGCCAAGGGCAAGCAGCAGCAGGGCCGTCCCGAGCAGGGGGCGCGGGCCCGTGCGACCCAGGAGCGCCGGGGTGAGCAGCACGCCGACCCCGATAAGCCAGAGGGGCAGCAGGGTGACCCAGGCCAGGGTATCCACCCCCAGGGCCAGCCTCGCGTCGATGCGAGGGGCCAGGGGGCCGATGGCGGTGAGGAAGGGGCGCAGGTTGAGGGCGATGAGGATCACCAGCACCAGCAAGGCGCCGCTGCCCGGGGGGAGGAGGCGCTTATGCATGGGGCAGGGGACCGTAGAGGGTTTCGGCCGCGATGGGGCTCGCCAGCTTGATGAGGGGCAGGGGCGGCGGGCACAGGGGCAGTCGCAGCGCCGCGTAGGCCGCGCGGCTGTCATAGCCGAAGGGGGCGGCATCGTCGTTGTCAAAGGCGTAGTAGACCGCCTGGATGCCGCTCATCACCAGGGCCGACAGGCACATGGGGCAGGGGTGCCCGCTGGCATAGACGATGGCCCCGGCCAGCGGCCCCTGGCGACTCCCTTCCCGCAGCGCTTCCAGCTCCGCGTGGCGGGTGGGGTCCCCCGCCTCCAGCATGCGGTTGACGGCGCTCGCCACCAGCCGGTTCTCCCTCACCAGCAGGGCGGCGAAGGGGCGCCCCCCTTGCTGGCGATGGGTCAGGGCCAGGTGCAGGGCCTGCTCCAGCCACTCCTGATGACTGGGGGCCGAGGCGGCGGTGAGGGAGTTGAGGAGGCGGGCACCGGACTGGGAAGGGGGTGGCATGGTCATATCCTGGCAAAAAGGGGGAGGACAGCAGCCTAGAGGGTCGCCGCATCATTTGGAAATTAAATGATAAAATGACTTCCAGTGGTTTTATAAATGGAGATTGCCCATGGAGCGCCCCCTGCTGGACCCCCAATTGCTGCAGAGCTTCGTCGCCATCGTCGAAACCGGCAGCTTTACCCGCGCCGCCGAGCGTATCCACCTCACCCAGTCCACCCTGAGCCAGCAGATGCGCCGCCTGGAGCAGCAGCTGGGTTGCACCCTGCTCGACCGATCCGGCCGCCAGGTGGTGACCACGGCCCAGGGGGAGACCCTGCTCGGGCTGGCGCGCCGCATCCTGGGGCTGCTGGCCCGGGCGGGGGAGCGGGTGAGCGAGGCGAGCCACCCCCTGCGCCTCGGGGTGCCGGAGGATTTTGCCGCGGGGGCCATGACCCCGGTGCTGGCCGCCTTCGCCCGCACGCACCCGCAGGTGCGGCTGGAGGTGCAAAGCGATCTCAGCCATGCCCTGTGGCAGGCGTTCGAAGGGGGAGAGCTGGATCTGGCCCTCATCAAGCAGGGGCGCGGCCAGGGGGAGCCCATCGCCCGCTGGCGCGAGCCCCTGGCCTGGGTTGACAGCCGGGAGTGGCCCGCCGCCGGGCGCGACCCCCTGCCTCTGGTGGTGTTTCCAAGCGAGGGGCTCTACCGGCGCCAGATGACCGACGCCCTGGATGCCGAGGGGATCCCCTGGCGCATCGCCTACGTAAGCGGCAGTCTCGCCAGCCTGCAAGGGGCGGTGAGCGCGGGGATCGGGGTCAGCCTGCTGCCGGCGCGCCTGTTGCAACCGGATCAGGTGGTGCTGGCCCACTGGCCTGCGGTGCGCTCGGTGGAGCTGGCCCTGCACCAGGGGCCGGGCACGAGTGAGCCCCTCGCCCGGCTGGGGGAGGCGTTGATCGCGCTCTGTGACGAGGTGATGGGGCCGAGGTAGCCCGGGCGGCCAGGGGTCAGGCCAGGGCCTGTTTTGGCACCACGGCGAGCCAGATTTCCACTTCGCCGCTGCCGGTGGCGGCGTCAAAGCGGGCGCCGTAGCGCTCGAAATCCGGCTGCTGGGCAGATTGATAGTCCGATTGCGCGAGCCACGCCAGGGCCTGGCGCCAGGTGTGCGGCAGGGTCGCGACATGCCCCTGATGCAAGAAGATGGCGTAGGTCTGGGGGGCGATGCGCATGCGGCCAAGCCCGGGAGGCAGCACCTCCAGGGCGGCGACCTCCACCCCGCAGAGGTATTCGCAGTGGGTGTCGGTGGCGGCGCAGATGACGCCATAGGCGTGCTCCCCGAGCTGGCCCGGCAGGGGAAGCAGGGCGCTGAGGTCGCGCCACTGGCCGGCGAAGTCCCCCTGCTCGAAGGGGTGGTGACGGCGCAGCCCCCCGAGGAGCATGGCGCGGCCTTGTTCGATGCGAATGGGGGCTGACATGGTGCCTCCTGCGGGGGCGCTCAGGCCTCCCGACCTTCCTCGAGCTTGCGCTCATAATCCCGGCGAACGATGGCGAGTGCCGCCAGGGCCAGCGCGGGGGCGATGTGGTTGGTTTCCAGCAGTTCGATCAGATCCACCGCGAGCTGGACCTCGGGGGGGGCATTTTCCAGAGACATCTTGGGTTCTCAAGGGCAAGGGTGGTCGCCATTATAGCGCCCGGCGGCGCGAAGACACGCCCCGGCTGCCCGGGGCGGGACGGGTCACATGTGCTGGCGCATCTCCTTGTCCAGCTCCTCGCGCAGGGCCATCAGCTTTTTGGCGTACTGCTGCAACTGCAGATCGCTCTCGCTCACCGGCTGCCACTGGGGCACCGGGGTGGGTTTGCCATGCTCGTCCATGGCCACGAAGATGATGATGCAGTGGGTGGTCTTGCGCCGCTCCGGGTCGGTGGGGTGGCGGCTGTAGACATCCACCGCCAGGTGCATGCTGGTGGTACCGGTGTGGATCACCTTGGCGTGCACCTCCACCAGCTGGCCTATCTGGATGGGGCGCAAGAAGCGGATGCCCCCCACATAGACGGTGACGGCATAGCCGCCACACCAGCCGGCGGCGCAGGCGTAGCCGGCCTGGTCAATCCACTTCATCACCATGCCGCCATGGACTTTGCCGCCAAAGTTGACGTCGGCGGGTTCGGCGAGAAATTGCAGGGTCAGTTCACGGGCGCTCATGGTACTTCCTTATGTCGAGGCAAGGGGGGACTCCTTGGCTGTCCCCCGGGGACAATAGCAGTGGGCGGGGCCGACACTGATCCAACCAGCGCCTCCTCTTGTCTGCGCCGTCATTCACCTTGAGTTCAGCGCAGGCGGCCCAGCATGACTCATCACGCGAGGGAGGAGGCCCCATGAAACAGATGCTGGAGCAATTGATGGGAGCTGGCAAGGGCTGGCTCAACGACGGTGGTGACACGCGCAAGGCCCAGATGAAGGGCATGGCCCAGGGGGGGTTGGCCGCCGGGGCCATGGCGCTGCTGCTTGGCAACAAGAAGATGCGCAAATATGGCACCAAGGTGGCGGCGGTGGGGGGGGCGGCGGCTCTCGGGGGGCTGGCCTACAAGCTCTATCAGGACTGGCAGACCCAGCAGTCCACCCCGGCCCAGCCGACCCAGCCCCTCGACACCCTGGAGGGCAAGGCCCTGGATGCCCGCGCCAATCTGCTGGTGCGCGCCATGGTGGCGGCGGCCCGGGCCGACGGCCACATCGATGCCGCCGAGCGCCAGAAGATCCAGGAGTACCTGACCGAACAGGGGGAGCGGGATGCGGCCCGCTGGATTGACGCCGAGCTCTCCCGCCCCCTCGACCCCCATGTCCTGGCGCGAGAAGTGACCGACATGGAGCTGGCGACCGAGGTCTACCTCGCCTCCCTGCTCACCATCGAGGTGGATCACTTCATGGAGCGCGGCTATCTGGACGAGCTGGCGCGCGCCTTGAAGCTGGATGACAACCTCAAGGAGAGCATAGAGCGCCAGGTGGCCCAGCTGGGGGCGCCGGGCTGAGCCCGCATTGCCATCAGGATTGTCCACAAGGCCCCGTCATGGGGCCTTGTCGTTGCCGGGGGCTGTTGATTGCCGTGACGAGCCGATAAGATGCGGGTTCCAAAGGGTGACCGCCGAGCCTCTTTCCTCGCTGGCGACCCTCACTGCAAGGAGCATCAGGTGGACATTCGCAAGGCAACTGAACAGGATATCGACGCCATTCTGGCCCTGAACCGGCAGATAGGTCAGCTCCACTTCGAGCAGGTGCCCGAGGTGTTCTGCCCCCCGTCCCCGGAGGACAGGGCCTTCTTGCTCGGCGCCATTGCCGACGAGGCGCGTCTTTTCTGCGTGGCGGTGGTGGCGGGGGAGGTGGCGGGCTTTCTCACCGCCCGCATCGACCTCAACGAGAGCGTCCCCTTTCTCAGCAAGCTGCCCGTCTGCCGCATCACGACCGTGGTGGTGGATGAGGGGCAGCGCTCCCGGGGCATCGGCCGGGCGCTGATCGCCCACGGGGACCAGTGGGGCAAGGCGCGGGGCGCAAGCCAGTTGCGCCTGGAGGTGATGGCTTTCAACGAGCGGGCCAGGGCCCTCTACGAGCGACTGGGTTTCAAGGCCCAGTCACAGACCATGGCCAGGTAAGGCGCATTCGCTTGCAAAAGGGCCCGTTACGGGCCCTTGTCGTGTGAGGCGTCAGGGGGGCTCTGCCAGGTTTCCCGTTGCCGGGCGATGAGGCCCGCAAGCCGGTTGAGCGCCGCGTCCAGTTGCGGGCTCCAGGGATGGGAGCTGTTGAGGCGCAGGCAGTGGTTGTGCTGGCCCTGGCTGGAGAAGAGGGCCCCGGGGGCGATGGAGACCCCCTGCTCGATGGCGCTGGCATAGAGCGCCCGGCCATCGAGGCGGGCGTCAAATTCGAGCCAGAGAAAGTAGCCCCCGTCCGGGGAGGAGATGCGCGCCTCGGGGAAGAGGCGCATCAGGGCTGCCCGCATCTGCTGCTGGCGCTGGGCCAGGGTGTGGCGCAGGCGGCGAAAGTGGGCGTCCACCCCGCCCTGGCGCAGCATGTCGGCCAGCGCCAGCTGACTGGGCACATTGGTCGAGAGCGTCGACATCAGTTGCAGCCGCTGGATGCGCTCGGCGTGGCGCTTCGCCACCACCCAGCCGACCCGAAAGCCCGGCGCCAGACACTTGGTCCAGGAGCCGCACAGCAGGCTCTCTCCCCGCGCATCCCAATGGGTGATGGGCCTTGGCCGCTCGCGCCCGACATAGAGCTCCGCATAGACGTCATCCTCCACCAGGGGGACCTGATGGCGGTTGAGCAGCCCCATCAGCGCCTGCTTGTGCTCATCCGGCATGGTGTGGCCGAGGGGGTGCTGCACATTGCCCATCAGCCAGCACGCCTTGACGGGGCGCTGGGCGAGGGCCTCCTCCAGCAGGGCGAGATCGATCCCCACCCCGGGGATCACCGGGATTTCCACTACCTTGAGCTTGAGCCGCTCGATGGCCTGCAGGGCGCCGTAGAAGGTGGGGGACTCCACCACCACCCAGTCCCCGGGCTCGGTCAGCACCTGAAGACTGAGGGAGAGCGCCTCCATGGCCCCCGTGGTGATGATGATCTGCTGGGGATCCACCGCCATCCCCTCGCCGGCGTAGCGCCGGGCGATGGCGCGGCGCAGTGCCTCGTTGCCGGGGGGCAGATCTGCCACCGTGCTGAAGGGATCGAGGCGGCGCATGCAACTGCCGAGGGCCCGACCGAGCTGGGGGTGGGGGAAGAGGGTCGGGTCCGCCACCGCCATGCCAAGGGGCACCAGCTCCCGTGACTTGCTCGCCTGCAGCACCTCGAACACCAGATCGTTGATGTCCACCGAGCCGCTGTAGCGGGCCTGCTGGGGCTGGCTCTCCCGCCGGGCCGTGCTCGCGGCCTTGACATAGTAGCCGGACTGGGGCCGCGCCAGGATGAGGCCGCGGCTTTCGAGCAGCTGATAGGCCTGGAGCACCGTCATGGGGCTGAGGCCGTGGGTCTTGCAGCTCTGGCGGATGGAGGGGATGCGCTCCCCCGGCTGCCAGAGGCCGCTCGTGATCTGCTGTTGCAGCTGGTCTGCCAACTGGCCGTAGCGGGACATGGTGGGCCCAAACTGTTATAGGTGTTTTTCACTATAACTGCATCTGTTATAGGTGTCATGGACCATGGTGTACTTGGCGGGCGAAAACCTGTCCGTTAAATGCAACATAGAGAGTCATGCATGATAAGCCTGGATGATGTGGTCAGCCTCTCCCGAATACAGTTCGGGGCGACGGCGATGTTCCACTTTCTGTTTGTGCCCCTCACCCTGGGGCTGTCCTGGATCCTGGTGATCGCCGAGTCGGCCTACGTGATGACCGGCAAGGTGATCTACAAGGACATCACCCGCTTCTGGGGCAAGCTGTTTGGCATCAACTTCGTGATGGGGGTGACCACCGGGATCACCCTGGAGTTCCAGTTCGGGACCAACTGGGCCTATTACTCCCACTATGTCGGCGATATCTTCGGCACGCCGCTGGCGGTGGAGGGGCTGATGGCCTTCTTCCTCGAGTCCACATTGGTGGGCCTCTTCTTCTTCGGTTGGGACAAGCTCTCCCGCGGTCAGCACCTGCTGGTGACCATGCTGGTGGCGCTCGGCTCCAACCTCTCCGCCCTCTGGATCCTCATCGCCAACGGCTGGATGCAAAACCCGGTCGGCGCCGAGTTCAACCCCATGACCATGCGCATGGAGCTGGTGGATGTGGCCGCGGTCATCTTCAACCCGGTGGCCCAGGTCAAGTTCGTCCACACGGTGGCGGCAGGCTATGTGGCGGCCTCCCTGTTCGTGATGGGGGTGAGCAGCTGGTATCTGCTGCGCGGCATGGAGGTGCGCTTCGCCCTGCGATCCTTTGCCATCGCCTCGGGCTTTGGTCTGGCCGCCATCCTCTCTGTCATCGTGCTCGGGGACGAGTCGGGTTATCGCTCGGGGGAGGTGCAGAAGGTCAAGCTCGCCGCCATCGAGGCGGAGTGGGAGACGGAGCCCGCCCCGGCTTCTTTCACCCTGTTCGGCCTGCCGGATCAGCGTGCCGAGACCACCCACGCGGCCATCAAGATACCCTATCTGATGGGCATCATCGCCACCCGCTCCCTGGATGAGCAGGTGACGGGGCTCAAAGATCTGAAAGCGCAGCACGAGGCGCGCATTCGCAGCGGCATGTTGGCCCACGAGGCGCTCGAAGCGATGCGGGCCGATGGCAGCAACCAGGCGGCCCGCGCCACCTTCGAGCGCCACCGCGGCGATCTGGGCTACGGCCTCTTGCTCACCCCCTATGCCAAGGAGATTGGCAAGGCGGACGAGGGGGCCATCGCCAAGGCGGTGGAGGACTCCATCCCCCAGGTGGCGCCGCTGTTCTGGAGCTTTCGCCTGATGGTGGGCATCGGCGTGGCGCTGCTGGCGCTCTTTGCCGCCGCCTTCCTGCAGCTGTGCCGGGGCAGGCTGGTGCAATCCCCGCGGCTGCTCAGGGCCCTGCTCTGGTCTATTCCGCTGCCCTGGATTGCCATCGAGGCGGGCTGGTTCGTGGCGGAGTTCGGTCGCCAGCCCTGGACCATCAGCGACGTGCTGCCGGTGTCGGCCTCCGTCTCCCTGCTGCAACCGGGGCAGCTCTGGTTCAGCCTCATCGCCATCTTCCTCATCTACAGCAGCCTGCTGGTGGTGGAGTTGTTCTTGTTGCGTCATGTGATCCGCAAAGGGCCTGCCAGCCTGCAGACGGGTCGTTATCAAGGTGAAGTGTTGCAAAACGGGAGTCCTGCCTGATGGATTACGAAACCCTGAAAGTGATCTGGTGGGGGCTGGTGCTCTTCCTGCTGGTCGGCTTCGTGGTGATGGATGGCTTCGATCTCGGGGTCGGCATGCTGCTGCCCGTGGTCGGCAAGACGGATGACGAGCGGCGGGTGCTGCTCAACAGCGTGGGGCCGGTGTGGGAGGGCAACCAGGTGTGGCTCATCGCCGGTGCCGGCACCCTGTTTGCCGCCTGGCCCCTAGTCTATGCCGCCGCCTTCTCGGCGCTTTACGTGCCCTTCATGTTCCTGCTGTTCGGTCTCTTTTTGCGACCGGTGGGCTTTGACTATCGCAGCAAGCTGCCGGACCCGGTCTGGCGCCGCTGGTGGGACCGCGCCCTGGTGGTGGGCGGTCTGCTGCCGACCCTGGTGTTTGGTGCCACCCTTGGCCTGGTGCTGCAAGGGCTGCCGTTTCGCTTCGATGCGGCCCTTCGCATCCACTACGGCGCTTTTGCGTTCCACTGGCCGCTGCTGTTGACCGCCATGGGGACGGCGCTGGCGCTGCTCTTGCTGCACGGTGCCAGCTTCCTGCAGTGCAAGACCCAGGGGGCCATAGCGGCGCGCAGCGCCCGCCTCGCCCTCTGGTTCGGCCCCCTGGCGAGCGCCCTCTTTGCCCTTGGCGGCGTCTGGCTTGGAGAGATGGCGGGGTATCGCATCACGGCCATCGGCGATCTCAACGGCGCCCTCACTCCGCTGATGAAAGAGGTGGTGGCGGTGCCGGCGGGCTGGCTTGGCAACTTTGTCGCCCATCCGGTGCTCTGGGCCGTGCCTGTACTCGGGCTCCTGCTGCCCCTGGTGTGCGCGCTGGCAAGCCGCCTCGGCAAGTCCGGGCTGGCGCTCGTGGCCAGCGGCGGTGCCTGCGCCGCCATGATGCTGACCGTGGCCATCGCGCTCTTCCCCTTCGTGCTGCCCTCGTCCCTGGATCCGGCCAGCAGCCTGACCCTGTGGGACAGCACCTCCAGCGAGCGCACCCTGCTTATCATGCTGGGGATCGTCGGGGTACTGATGCCGGTCAACATCGGCTACACCCTCTGGGTCTACCGGGTGGTGCGCGGCAGGGTCAGCGCCGAGCAGGTGCGCCAGCACGGCCACAGCCTCTACTAATCCGCTTCAACACAAGGATCAACGCGATATGTGGTATTTCACCTGGTTGCTGGGGCTGGGGTTTGCCCTGCTCTGCGGGCTGGTCAATCTGCTCTGGCTGGAGGCGCGCTGGGCCGCCGATGAGGATCTCAAGGAGCCCTGAGCCTCGCATCTTGCCCATGAAAAAAGGCCGACACAGGATGTCGGCCTTTTGCTTGCCCGGGGTCAGGCAAGGGCGGCGCGGCGCTCGCCCGCTTCGCTGACATGGGTGAGGCCGTAGGCCAGCAGCACGATGAGGGCGCCAATCCAGGGGGTGTGCATCAGGCCTAGGTGCTCCACCACGAAACCGCCGACCACGGAGCCCAGCGCAATGCCGACGTTGAAGGCGGCGATGTTGAGGCCGGAGGCCACATCCACGGCATTGGGGGTGTGGCGCTCGGCCTGTTTCACCACCAGTACCTGCAGACCCGGCACGTTGCCAAAGGCGAAGGCGCCCCACACCAGCACGGTCAGTACCGCCAGCACCGGGTGCGGCGCGGTGAAGGTGAGCACCAGCAGCACCACGGCGAGCCCGGCGAACAGCAGCTTGAGAGCGGGCAATGGGCCCATCCGGTCGGCGAGCTTGCCGCCCCAGATATTGCCGACGGCGACCGATACCCCGTACACCAGCAGAATGAGGCTCACCGCGCCGGCGCTAAAGCCGCTCACCTGTTGCAGGATGGGGGCGAGGAAGGTAAACGCCGTGAAGGCACCGCCATAGCCGAGCGCCGTCTTGGCGTAGACCAGCAGCAAGGGCCTCCTGGTGAGCACGGCGAGCTGCTCGCGAACGCTGGAGGCGGCCCCCTTCGGCAGCTTCCCCGGTACCAGCAGCATGCTGCCCACCATGGCGACGAGGCCGAGCAGGCTCACCACCAGGAAGGTCTCGCGCCAGCCAAAGACCTGACCAATCCAGGTGCCAAGCGGGACGCCGGTCACCAGGGCGACCGTGAGGCCGCTGAACATGATGGCGATGGCGCTGGCCGCCTTCTCTTTGGCCACGAGACCCGTGGCGATGGTGCTGCCTACCGAGAAGAAGACCCCGTGGGCCAGCCCGGTGAGGATGCGGGCCACAATCAGGCTCTCGTACCCGGGGGCCTGCCAGGCCAGCAGGTTGCCGACGGTGAAGAGGGCCATCAGCCCCACCAGCAGCCACTTGCGCGGCAGCTTGCCGGTGAGCGCCGTGAGCACGGGGGCGCCGATGGCCACCCCAAGGGCATAGAGGCTGACCAGCAGGCCCGCCGAGGGGAGCGAGACATTGAGCTGCTCGGCGATGGTGGGGATGAGCCCCACGATCACGAATTCGGTGGTGCCTATGGCAAAGGCACTTAAGGTGAGGGCAAATAACGCCAGTGGCATAACAACTCCTTGGATTGGGACTCCCGACGGGAGAATGGCGCCAGTATGCCGAGGGTGTTTGTTGGTAAAAATGACGGCAACGTCAAATTACTTTTGCCAAATCAGCAGCAATGGGGCTGTGAAAGTGGGAGTGGCTGAGGTTGCAGAGACAAGAGTGGGCCGTACAGCGCGAGTTGAATGCAGAGGCAAAGCGTACAGACCGAACTGGGAATAAAGAGGGAAGGGCAGCGGAAGGATGCAGGAGAGGGGGCCAGCGGCGCGGGTGGCAGTGACGCGCGGTATTGGGGACAAAAAAAGCGGGAGGCACAGTGCCTCCCGCTCAGGTTCTCGTCGACGGTGTCGGGTTTTCTTTGCTCCCTTCTCCCCTTGCGGGAGAAGGGCTGGGGATGAGGGGGATCAGTCCCAATCCGGCGCAAAGTCCGGGTTGGCGCAGCGCTCACCCCGATCCAGGGTGGCGATGGCGGCCATCTCATCGCGACTGAGTTGCACCTTCAGCGCAGCCAGGTTGGCGGCCAGATTCTCCCGTTTGGTAGAGCTCGGGATCACCGTCATGCCCTGGGCCAGCAGCCAGGCCAGCGACACCTGGGCTGCCGAGACGCCGTGGCGCTGGCCGATCTCCATCAAGAGCGGCTCGGCGAGCACCTTGCCATAGGCGAGCGGCATGTAGGCGGTGATGGCGATGCCGTGGGCCTGGCAGAATTCGACCACCTTGCGGTTTTGCAGCAGGGGGTGGATCTCCACCTGCTGGTGGGCGATGACGCCCGGCCCCAGAATATCGATGGCCTGTTTAAGCTGGGCCACGGTGAAGTTGGAGACCCCGATCTCCCGGGTCAGGCCCCGGGATTTGGCCTCGGCGAGCTGCTCCAGATAGACCGCCATCGGCACCTCATCCTGGGGGGAGGGCCAGTGAATGAGCGCCAGATCCAGATAGTCGGTGCCGAGTTTTTCCAGGCTCACTTCCAGGCTCGGGATCACCTTGCCCGGACTGAACTCGCTGGTCCACACCTTGGTGGTCAGGTAGATATCCTGGCGGGGCACGCCACTCTCGCTCATCAACTGGCCGACTTCGGCCTCGTTGTCATAGATCTGGGCGGTGTCGATATGGCGGTAGCCAAGTTCCAGCCCCTGGAGCAGGGAGTCGCGAAGGGGCTGATCTTTCAGGCGGAAGGTTCCAAGACCCAGGTTGGGCATCTTCATCATCAAATTCCTCAAGTTATTGTTTCTACGCTCAATGCTTTGTCTGTTTGCCGGGCCTGCGGTGCAGATCCGGCGGGGAGGGCGCCGGCAGCCTCAGACCCTGTGATAGCGGCGCACCAGGCTGCTGGCAAACCACTCCTGGGTGTCGGCCACGAAGGCGAGAAAATGGGGCTGCTGCTGGTGGGCGCTGAGGGCTGCTTCACTCTCCCACTCCTCGTACAGCATCCAGCTATGGGGGCTCTCCAGGCTCTGGTGCAACTGGTAGCGAAGGCACCCCGGCTCTTGCAGGGTAGCGGCGATCAGCGGCTCGAGGGCAGCGCGAAACTGGGCGGCGAATTCGGGTTTGGCGTCAAGCTGGGCAATCACGATCAGGGGGGATGGCATCTGAACCTCCTCGTTAAGACGGGAGTCAGTATGCCCGCCCCAGACTGGGGGATACAGGGCAGCAGTCGCAAAACACTATTGAGGTGAGTGCAGCAATGTGGCCTCCCCATGGCTGGTCGTGGTGCAGGTGGGCCAGGGGAGGGCGGAGTATTATCAGGCGCTGGCCGGTTCGGACCAGACCGCAAATTCATTGCCGCTGGGCTCGACAAAGTGAAAGCGGCGGCCACCGGGAAAATCGAACAGGGGGCGCACTATGGTGCCCCCTGCGCCGACTACCTTGCTCTGGGTCGCCTCGATATCGGCGCTGTAGAACACCAGGAGCGCCCCGCCCTGAGCACTCTGGCTGCACATATCTGCGCGGTAGAAGCCGCCATCCAGCCCTTCTCCCTCGAAGGCGCAATAATCGGGGCCGTAGTCGGCAAACTGCCAGCCGAAAGCGGCCTGAAAGAAGGCTTTGGTGGCGGCAATATCCCTGGCCGCAAATTCCACATAGTTCAGTTTTTCATGGGCCCTGGTCATAAGGGTTTCCTTGTCGATATCGGTGGTTATTTCGGTTGCCAGCGCTTTTGCGTGGGGCTTGTGGAGTGGGGCAAGGCGTCCCAGGGGGTCAGCTTGAGCTGCTTGCGCCTAAACCAGAACCAGGTCCCCATCAGCAGACCGAGCCCGATGCCAAACAGCAGGCTCTGGCGCAGGGCAAACCCCGGGCTCACCTCATCCTGCCAGCCGAGGCACCACATCAACACCCCCCAGATAGCGCCGATGGGGAGTCCCAGGGCAAGAACGTTGATCAGAAAGCGTTCGTAGTGGGGCGGCCTGATGGTGAACCCCGCCTTTCGCAGCAGCCAGATGATCGGCGGGTTGTAGTTGAGCGTTTGCACGCCCTTCTCGGCCAGCTCCCGATGGGCGGCGGCCAGCCTGTTGTCGAATGTCATGGATCGTCCCTGTCATAGTGTGGCGCCATACGGTGCCGGTTGGCGGCATTGTACTGGCAATGGCGCAGATAAAACAGGTGGTGCGTCACGATACGAAGCGACGCCTGTCTTGCCAACTCCCGGCCATTGCACCTATAAAGACCCATTACTCTTGCCAGGATGACAACAATGAAGACCCATTCCGATGAATTGACCCTGTTTGTGGCGGTGGTGGAGGCGGGCAGCTTTCGCCAGGCGGCGGAGAATCTCGGCATGGATAATTCCGTGGTGAGCCGCGGCATCAAGCGTCTCGAAGAGAAGCTCGCCACCGTGCTCCTCAACCGCACCACCCGCCGGGTCAGCCTGACCGAGGAGGGGAGCTGGTTCTATCAGCGGGCGGTGAAGATCCTGACCGAGATGAGCGAGGCGGAAGGGTTGCTGCTGATGCGCCGGGAGCAGCCGGAGGGCATATTGCGGGTGGACGCCGCCACCCCCTTCATCCTGCATAGATTGGTGCCCATCATCGGTGAGTTTCGCCGCCGCTACCCCGCCATCGAGCTGCAACTGCACAGCTCCGAGGGCTTCATCAACCTGATGGAGCGGCGGGTGGACATGGCCATTCGCATCGGCGAGCTGACGGACTCCTCCCTGCGGGCCCTGCCGCTGGGCCGCTCCAGGCTGCGGCTGCTGGCCTCCCCCGACTATCTGAAGGCACGCGGTACCCCGCGCCAGCCGGCTGACTTGCTGGCGGGCCACGAGCTGCTCGGTTTTTTGCACCCCGATCACCTCAATCATTGGCCCCTATTGAGCGAGGAGCAGGGGGACAGGTTCGCCATCACCCCGACCCTGCGGGCCAGCAGCGGGGAAACCTTGCGTCAGCTGGCGCTGGCGGGGCAGGGGATCGTCTGCCTGTCGGACTTCATGACGGGGGATGACAGGGCGAGCGGCGTCCTGGTGGAGGTGCTGGCCCGCAGCAACAGCGGTGCCTCGCGCCCCATCCATGCGGTCTTCTACTCCGATGCCCAACGGGACATCCGGCTGCGGGTCTGGCTCGATTTCCTGAAAGAGCAGCTCGGCGCTGAAGCGTTGTAGAGGGTATGCCGACAGTTCCAACCCCCCTCCCCCTCCATGAGGGGGAGGGGGAGGGGGCATTTTCTTCCACCCCTTGGCAAGGGGAGGGCTGGGATCGGGGGCGGTCAGAACAGTCGCGCTCGCCAATATAAAGAGGCCGACATTGCTGTCGGCCTCTTTGCTTTTTTCATCTCAAGGACGCGTCGGTTACCCCATCACTCCTCTTCGGCCCAGCGGCGTGAGCGTTCCACCGCCTTCTTCCAGCCGCTGTAGCGCTTGGCGCGATCGTCGCGGTCCATCTGCGGAATGAACTCGCGGTCCACGCTGAACTTGTCTTCCAGCTCTTCGGAGCTCTTCCAGAAGCCCACGGCGAGGCCGGCCAGGAAGGCTGCGCCCATGGCGGTGGTCTCGATGCGGGTCGGACGCACCACAGGGGTGTGCATCATGTCAGCCTGGAACTGCATCAGGAAGTCGTTGGCCACGGCGCCGCCGTCTACCTTGAGAGCTGCCAGCTTGATGCCGGAGTCCTGCTGCATGGCATCCAGCACGTCGCGGCTCTGGTAGGCGATGGATTCGAGCGCCGCACGGATGATGTGGTTGCGGTTGGCGCCACGGGTCAGGCCGACCATGGTGCCGCGAGCATACGGATCCCAGTAGGGGGCGCCCAGGCCCACGAAGGCCGGTACCAGGTAGACGCCGTTGGTGTCGCCCACCTTGCTCGCGAAGTAGTCGGTATCGCGGGCATCGTGGATGATCTTGAGCTCATCGCGCAGCCACTGGATGGTGGCGCCACCCATAAATACCGCACCCTCGAGGGCATAATTCACTTCCCCTTTCGGGCCGATGGCGACCGTGGTCAGCAGGCCGTTGCTGGAGCGAACCGGCTCGGTGCCGGTGTTCATCAGCATGAAGCAGCCGGTACCGTAGGTGTTCTTGGCCATCCCTTTTTCGAAGCAGAGCTGGCCGAACAGGGCGGACTGCTGGTCACCGGCGATACCGGCGATGGGGATGCGGGCGCCGCCGCCACGGGTTGTGTAGCCATAGACCTCGGAGGAGGGTTTGACTTGCGGCAGCATGGAGGCGGGGATGCCCAGCTCGTCCAGCATGCGCTCATCCCACTTCAGGTCGCGGATGTTGTAGAGCATGGTGCGCGAGGCGTTGGTCGGGTCGGTGACGTGCACCTCGCCGTTGGTCATCTTCCACACCAGCCAGGTGTCGATGGTGCCAAACAGCAGCTCGCCGTTCATCGCCTTCTCCCGGGCCCCTTCCACGTTGTCCAGGATCCACTTCACCTTGGTGCCGGAGAAGTAGGCGTCCAGCACCAGGCCGGTGTTTTCGCGAACGTACTCTTCAAGGCCCCGGGCCTTGAGCTCTTCGCAGATGGCCGCGGTGCGGCGGCACTGCCAGACGATGGCGTTGTAGATGGGCTTGCCAGTGGCCTTTTCCCAGACGACGGTGGTTTCACGCTGGTTGGTGATGCCGATGGCGGCGATCTGCTCGCTGTGCAGGCCGCTCTTGGCCAGCACTTCGGTGAAGACGGAGGACTGGGTCGCCCAGATCTCCATGGGGTCGTGCTCGACCCAGCCCGCTTTCGGGTAGTGCTGGGTGAATTCGCGCTGGGAGGTCGCGACGATGTTGGCGTCCTGATCGAAGACAATGGCACGGGAGGAGGTGGTGCCCTGGTCCAGCGCAACGACAAATTTCTTTTCAGCAGACATGATGTTCTCCACGTTTTTATTTTCCACGTTGTTACACGTTGGGGAGGGCCGCTCTCAGGCGGCGGCCTCTTCTTTGTTAGACAGCTTGGCGGCTTCTTCGGTGGCGACGCGGTTGCCCGGGACGCAGGGAGCCAGCACTTTCACATACAGGGCGGTACCGATCTGGGCGCCGACGATGGGGCCAAGGATGGGGACCCAGAAGTAGGGGTTGTCACGACCACCGGTCAGGGCCACGTCACCCCAGCCAGCCACGAAGGCGAACAGTTTGGGGCCGAAATCACGGGCCGGGTTCATGGCAAAGCCGGTCAAGGGGCCGAGTGAGGCGCCGATCACCGCGATCAGGATGCCGATGAGCAGGGCGGCGGCGAAGCCTTTGGGGGCGCCGTTGTTGTTGTCACCCAGTGCCATGATGCCCAGCATCAGGACGGCGGTGATCACCATCTCGACCGCGAAAGCCTGCATGTTGGAGAGCAGGGCATTGGGGTAGGTGGAGAAGATGCCTGCGGTGCCGAGGCTCTCGACGCTGCCGCGCACCACGTTGTGGGTCAGCTCCCACTGGGTGAACAGGTTGCTGTAGAGGGCGTAGACCAGGGCGGCGGAGGCGAATGCCCCGGCTATCTGGGCGATGATGAAGGGCACCACCTTGCGCTTGTCAAAGCCGCAGAAGGTCATCAGCGCCAGGGTCACGGCAGGGTTGAGGTGGGCACCGGAGATGCCACCGGTGACATAGATGGCGATGGCGACACCCAGGCCCCAGGTAATGGAGATTTCCCATTGCCCGAAGTTGGCGCCAGCCAGCACCAGGGCGGCCACACAGCCGACGCCGAAGAAGATCAGCAGGCCGGTGCCGATAAACTCGGCGAGGCACTCGCCAAGCAGGGTATTGGGTCTTTGTATGCTCATAGTTGTTATTCCTTATATCCACCCACAGTAGGTTTGATGTTCCGTTTTGTTATCTTTCATTCCCATTCATTGCGCCCGAAAACGTTTCTTCTTGTTTTTTGAGCTTGCGCAAACGTTATGCTCGTTTGCGCTCGTTCTTGGACGAGAGAGAAAATAAACCTTCTGCGTCAATTCACCATACCCCCGCCACCGGAAATGTGGGCAAGATCCCATTCATTGCTAAGAAAATGTGACGAAAAGCAACAGTTGTCGGCCATATTACTCCTTAGTGAGTAGCTAAAAGCCACGCCATGCGTGGGCTGACCCTGGATGCGCGTTCACTCACAGCGTCACAATTTTTGTAATAAAACTGCAATAATTTAGCGCTCATCACAGATTAAATGTTCACAAATGAGCACAATAGGCTCGCTTGCGAATCAAGACGCGTCTGATCGCCGGCATGAGCGGGGCGTCCTCAACCGCCCAGAACAACAATAAAAGGAAGCAGAACATGCTTAGTCTCTTCAGGCCTGCACCCCATATCGACCGGCTGCCGGCCGACAAGGTGGATCCCTTCTACAAACGCATGCGTTGGCAGGTGTTCTTCGGGATCTTCTTCGGGTATGCGGGTTACTACCTGGTACGGAAAAACTTCAGTCTGGCGATGCCCTACCTCATCGAGCAGGGCTTCTCCCGCGGGGATCTGGGTCTGGCTCTCTCCGGCGTCTCCATCGCCTACGGTCTCTCCAAATTCCTGATGGGGAACGTGTCGGACAGATCCAACGCGCGCTACTTCCTCTCCGCCGGTCTGCTGCTCTCGGCAGGCATCATGTTCATGATGGGGACCATGCACTGGGCCACCTCCAGCATTGGCATCATGTTCGTGCTCTTGTTCCTGAACGGCTGGGCACAGGGCATGGGCTGGCCCCCCTGCGGTCGCACCATGGTGCACTGGTGGTCACAGAAGGAGCGGGGTGAGATCGTCTCGGTCTGGAACGTGGCCCACAACGTGGGCGGCGGCATGATAGGCCCCCTGTTCATCCTCGGCATGGGCTGGTTCAACGACTGGCGCAGCGCCTTCTATGTGCCTGCGGCGGCGGCGGCGGCCATCGCGGTGATCGCCTTCTTCGTGATGCGCGATACCCCGCAATCGGTCGGTCTTCCCCCCATCGAGGAGTACAAGAACGACTACCCGAAGGATTACAACGAAAGCCACGAGCAGGAGTTCTCCGCCAAGGAGATCTTCATGAAGTACGTGCTGCACAACAAGCTGCTCTGGTACATCGCCATCGCCAACGCCTTCGTCTACCTCATCCGTTACGGCGTGCTGGACTGGGCGCCCACCTATCTGAAAGAGGCCAAGGACTTCAGCGTGGATCACTCCTCCTGGGCCTACTTCCTCTATGAGTGGGCGGGGATCCCGGGCACCCTGCTGTGCGGCTGGATCTCCGACAAGATGTTCAAGGGCCGCCGCGCCCCGGCAGGCATCCTGTTCATGGTGCTGGTGACCCTCTCCGTGCTGGTCTACTGGTTCAACCCGGCGGGCAACCCGACCATCGACATGATGGCCCTGGTCGCCATCGGCTTCCTCATCTATGGCCCCGTCATGCTGATCGGCCTCTACGCCCTGGAGCTGGCGCCCAAGAAGGCGGCCGGTACCGCGGCGGGCTTCACCGGCCTGTTCGGTTATCTGGGTGGCGCGGTCGCGGCCAACGCCATGCTGGGCTATACCGTTGACCACTTCGGCTGGGACGGCGGCTTCATGGTGCTCACCGTCTCCTGCGTGCTCTCCATCATCCTGCTGGCCATGACCTTCAAGCACGAGAACGAGTCGATTGCCGCCAAGGCGGCTGCCCATAAGGCATAAAACGTGATCCTGCCCTTATCGATTGGAAAAGGGATCAGGTACACTGCCAAAGGCCCCGCACCTGCCGGGGCCTTTTTTCGTCTCATCTGCGGAGTGCAAGCGTGAAGCAAACCCAACGACATCTGGAGATCCTGGACGTCCTGACCCGGCAGGGTTTCGTCTCGACCGACGATCTGGTGACCCATTTTGACGTCAGCCCCCAGACCATTCGCCGGGATCTCAACGATCTCGCCGAACAGAACAAGATCCGGCGCCATCACGGCGGGGCCTCACTGCATTCGAGCACCGTCAACACCGCCTACAGTGCCCGCAAGGTGATGCAGCTCAAGGAGAAGGAGCGCATCGCCCGGGAAGTGGCCGCCAACATCCCCGACGGTTCGTCGCTCTTTATCGACATCGGCACCACCACCGAGGCCATCGCCCGGGCCCTGCTCGACCACCGGGAGCTGCGCGTGGTCACCAACAACCTGAACGTCGCCAGCATCCTGACCGCCAAGGATGACTTCACCGTCATCATCGCCGGCGGCGAAATTCGCAACCGGGATGGCGGCATTGTCGGGGAGGCGACCCGCGACTTCATCGGCCAGTTTCGCATGGACTACGGCGTCATCGGCATCTCGGGCATCGATAGCGACGGCTCCCTGCTCGATTTCGACTATCACGAGGTGAAGATCGCCCAGGCCATCATCGCCCACTCCCGCCAGGTCTTCCTGGCCGCCGACCACACCAAGTTTGGCCGCAACGCCATGGTCAACCTCGGCAACCTCAACCAGATCCACGCCCTGTTCACGGATCAGGAGCCGCCGGAGAAGCTGATGCGACTGATGTCCCAGCATCAGATCGCCTGCCATATCTGCTGAGCTTCCCCGCACAGGCATCAGGCCGCCTCGGGGCGGCCGCTTTTTTTCCTGCCCCCTCCCGGCCTGCTGCGTCTCCCTTGCGGCGCCTAAGCGGCCAGTTCCTGGCGCTGACACTCCTTCTTTGACCCCCTGATGTTGCCCCGCACTCGGACACCCGGTTTGCACCGACGCTAGGCGCCTGCGAGGGATTCACGCTATCGCGCTCATCACTTTGCCTCATGGCCTCCCCATCCGTGACTCTTTGTTCTCCTCCCAGCCCGAAGTGGCTGTTTCCGGCAGACCTTAGCCTTGCCAGGCCGTCACCGACTGGCAGCATTTTTAGCATTGTGAAAACAATCGCGATCACATTTCTCTCACGAAATGTTCGTTTATTGGTTTTTCATGTTCTAATATGAGCGAAATCAAACATTGCTGTCATGGCAAACACAAAATAAGAAAGTAGGTGAACATGAGCGAACATTATGATCTGGTCGTCGTCGGCGGCGGCATCAACGGGGTCGGCATCGCGGCAGATGCGGCGGGGCGGGGGCTGAAGGTGGCGCTGTTCGAGGCGAGCGATCTCGCCTCTGCCACCTCGTCCAACTCCAGCAAGCTGATCCACGGCGGCCTGCGCTATCTCGAACATTACGAATTCCGGCTGGTGAAAGAGGCGCTGGCGGAGCGGGAGGTCCTGCTCGGCATGGCTCCCCACATCGCCCGTCCCATGCGTTTTCGTCTGCCTCATCGCCCGCACCTGCGTCCGGCCTGGATGATCCGCGCCGGTCTCTTCCTTTATGACAACCTGGCCAAGCGGGACAAGCTCAAGGGGAGCTGCGGCCTGCGCTTCCTGCCGCAGGACGGTCTCAAGAGCGGCATCAACAAGGGCTTTGAATACTCGGACGCCTGGGTCGACGACGCCCGGCTGGTGGTGCTCAATGCCATGCTGGCGCGGGACAAGGGCGCCGATGTGCAGACCCGTACCCGCTGCGTCAAGGCGGTGCGCGGATCCAAGCACTGGACCCTGACGCTGGAGCGGGAAGGGGGCGAGCAGTTCACCGTCAGCTGCCGTGGTCTGGTCAATGCGGCGGGCCCCTGGGTCAAGACCTTCTATGACGAGAGCCTGAGCGAGAAATCCCCCCGCGGCATTCGCCTCATCAAGGGGAGCCACATGATAGTGCCGCGCATCCATGAGCGCGAAGAGGCCTACATCCTGCAAAACGAGGACAACCGCATCGTCTTCGTCATCCCCTACCAGCAGGACTATTCCCTCATCGGCACCACGGACGTGGAGCACAAGGGCAGCCCGCGGGAGGCCAAGATCAGCGATGCCGAGATCAACTACCTGTGCAAGGTGGTCAATGCCCACTTCACCAGGCAGATAAGCCCGGCAGACGTGGTGTGGACCTATGCCGGGGTGCGCCCCCTGTGTGACGACGAGTCCGATTCACCCCAGGCGGTGACCCGAGACTACACGCTCGAGCTCAGTGGTGAATCCGACGGCGCGCCGCTGTTGTCGGTGTTTGGCGGCAAGCTCACCACCTACCGCAAGCTGGCCCAGGCCGCCTGCAACAAGCTCAAGCCCTGGTTCAGCCAGATGGGAGAGGACTGGACCGCCAACAGCCGGCTGCCCGGTGGCGAGTTCGACTGCTCGGTGCGTGAACTGGCGCGAGCCTTTGCGCTGGAATTCGACTGGCTCGACGATCGCAGCGCCCTGCGCATCGCCGAATCCTATGGCGCTCATGCCCGCCTCTGGCTGAAGGAGGAGCGCGGCCAGCACTTTGGCGCCGGACTGTATGAATCCGAAGTGCGCTATCTCATCGCGCGCGAATGGGCCCACTCCCTGGAGGACATCCTGTGGCGCCGCAGCAAGCTGGGGCTGCGCCTGTCGGAATCCGAACAGCAGCAGCTCGGTGCCTGGCTGCTCGAACACCACCACGCCCTGCCCAAGGCCAGCTGATGACCCACGGCGGGCGGCCTTTGCCGTCCGCCGTCAAACTGCAATAAACCCCTGCTATAACAATTGCCTGCATCCTACACACCATAACAACGAGATCTCTTGATGAAGCAACCTCACCGTACCCTGATAGCCCTTGGCCTCGGGGCTGCCCTGGCGCTGCCCGCACTGGCGGCCGACGAAGGCAAAATCGTGATCGCCCACCGTGGTGCCTCCGGTTACCTGCCGGAACACACCCTGGAATCCAAGGCCCTGGCCTATGGCATGGGCGCCGACTATCTGGAGCAGGACTTGGTGATGACCAAGGATGACCAGCTGGTGGTGATGCACGATCACTTCCTCGATGGCATCACGGACGTGGCCGAGCGCTTTCCCGGCCGGGCCCGCCCGGACGGTCGCTACTATGTGGTGGATTTCACCCTGGACGAGGTGCGCTCCCTGCGCATGACCGAGCCGTTCCAACTGGTGGACGGCAAGCAGGTGCCGGTCTATCCGGCGCGCTTCCCGCTGTGGAAGTCGAGCTTCAGGATCCACACCTTCCAGGAAGAGATCGAGATGATCCAGGGGCTCAACAAGAGCACCGGCAAGCACATCGGCATCTACCCGGAGATAAAAGCTCCCTGGCTGTTCCGCCACGAAGGCAAGGACATCTCCAGGGCGGTGCTCAAGGTACTGAAGGAGTACGGCTACACCAGCAAGAACGACAAGGTCTATCTGCAGTGTTTCGATGCCAACGAGCTCAAGCGCATCAACGGCGAACTGATGCCCGCCTTGGGTATGGACTTGAAGTTGGTGCAGTTGATGGCCGAGACCGACTGGAACGAGACCATGGTCTACGATGCCAAGGGCAAGGCGACCCCCTACAGCTATGACTGGATGTTCAAGCCGGGGGCCATGAAGACCATCGCCACCTATGCCGAGGGAATCGGTCCCTGGAAACCCATGGTGGTGACCGAGCCGGGCACTCCCGGCAAGCCGGTCTTCACCGGCATGGTGAAAGAGGCCCACGCGGCCGGTCTCAAGGTGCATCCTTATACCTTCCGTCAGGATGAGGAGCAGATCCCGGCCTATGCGAAAGACTTCACCGACCTGCTCAACATCTTCCTCTATCAGGCCGATGTGGATGGGGTATTTAGCGACTTCCCCGACAAGGCGGTCGAGGCTATCAAGGCCCACGGCAAATAATAAAAGAAGAGCAACACGGGAATGCAAGCGGGGCCAGGTGCCCCGCTTTTTTGTGCCCGGCATTATCGCCGGGATGAGGGGCCGGATAAGGGGTCATGAGAGGGGGCAGAGAGATGATATTGAAATGGATGGGTGTAATAAAATGTTTACGATTTGGGGCTGATTTGGCCTCGCGTGTCGCTACTTTTGAGTTGTTTCACTCTGCATTCTTGGTCATTTATCCATCTGTCAGCGTGCAAAGACGCTAGTTTCACTTGATTGTTTGTTTTTCCTTGGTAAGGTGGGGGCGGTTGCGTAACAAAGTGCTGACTTGTGTAAACAAAAATGAACGATCGGCGCCCTTGGCTTGAAACAGTAGAGAGAATGAGAAGATGCAAAGAGATCCCCTGAACAACATCCATATCCAGTCCGAACAAGTGATGATCACGCCTGCCCAGCTCAAGGAGAAACTGCCCATCTCCGATCGCGCGCTGGCATTCGTGCAAGGGGCCCGCAATACCATCGCCGACATCATCCACCGTCGCGATCACCGCTTGCTGGTGATCTGTGGTCCCTGCTCCATCCACGACATGGACGCTGCCAAAGAGTACGCAACCAGACTCAAAGCGCTTCATGACGCCTATCAGGACTCTCTCTACATTGTCATGCGGGTCTACTTTGAGAAGCCGCGCACCACGGTCGGCTGGAAGGGCTTTATCAACGATCCGAACCTGGACGGCACCTTTGACGTGGAACTGGGTCTGCACCGCGCCCGCGAGCTGCTCTGCTGGCTGGCCGAGCTGGAGTTGCCGCTGGCGACCGAGGCGCTCGACCCCATCAGCCCGCAGTACCTGGCGGAGCTCTTCTCCTGGTCGGCCATCGGTGCCCGCACCACCGAATCCCAGACCCACAGGGAGATGGCCTCCGGCCTCTCCATGCCGGTCGGCTTCAAGAACGGCACCGACGGCAACCTCGGCACCGCCATCAATGCGCTGCAGGCCGCTTCCAGCCCCCACGCCTTCATGGGGATCAACCAGCAGGGTCAGGTCGCGCTGCTGCAGACCCAGGGCAACCCGGACGGCCACGTGATCCTGCGCGGCGGCAAGCACCCGAATTACGATTCCGTCAATGTGTCGCTGGCGGAAGAGGCGCTGGAGAAGGCGGGTCTGCTGCCCGGTCTGGTGGTGGATTGCAGCCATGGCAACTCCAGCAAGGATCACCGGCTGCAGCCCAAGGTGGCCGACAACGTGATCCACCAGATCCAGGAGGGCAACCGCTCCATCATCGGGGTGATGCTCGAATCCAACCTGTTCGAAGGCAACCAGTCCAGCGAGCAGCCCAAGTGCGAGATGCGCTACGGCGTCTCCATCACCGATGCCTGCATCGACTGGGAGACCACGGATGCGCTGCTGGCCCGCTGCCACAGCCAGCTGGCGGCACCACTTTTGGCCAGAACATCGGCATAAGCCGTGGTATCTTGTTGTAACTGATTGAACCATCGAGGTATCACTGCCCACGCAGTGATACCTTGTTGCCTCTTGAATGACAGGGCGTCGCTGCGGGCGGCGCCAGCAGGGACTGGACATGGCGGAAGAGTTGAATGCCCTCAGGGACAAGATAGATGCGGTGGACAAGCAGCTGATTGATCTGCTGGCTGCCCGTCTCGCCCTGGTGGGGGAAGTGGGGGAAGTGAAGAGCCGGCACGGCCTGCCCATCTATGCACCGGATCGGGAGGCGAGCATGCTGGCCCGCCGCCGCGCCGAGGCCGAGGCACTGGGGGTGCCGGGGGACCTTATCGAAGATGTGCTGCGCCGGGTGATGCGCGAATCCTATATTCTGGAGTCCGCCAGCGACAAGGAGCACCACTTCAAGTGCATGAAGCCTGAGCTCGGCAAGGTGGTGATCATCGGTGGCCAGGGGCAGCTTGGCCGCCTGTTCGGCAACCTGTTCAGCCTCTCGGGTTACCGGGTCGAAACCCTGGGTCAGGCCGATTGGCCGCGCGCCGACGAGATCCTGCACGGCGCCGGGCTGGTGATGGTGGCGGTGCCCATCGACGTCACCTGCCAGGTGATCGACCGGCTCGGCAACCTGCCGGCGGACTGCCTGCTGGTGGACGTGACCAGCGTCAAGAGTGAACCGCTTGCCCATATGCTGGCGGTACACCAGGGGCCTGTGCTGGGGCTGCACCCCATGTTCGGGCCGGACGTGGCGAGCCTCGCCAAGCAGGTGATCGTCTGCTGTCAGGGACGCGATCCCGCCGCCAGCCAGTGGCTGCTGGAACAGATGACCATCTGGGGGGCGCGTTTGCAGCAGGTGGAGGCCAGGGCCCACGACGAGGCAATGACCTTCATTCAGGCGCTGCGCCACTTCGCCACCTTCGCCTACGGCTGGCACCTCTCCCGGGAGCAGGCCAACATCGACCGCCTGCTGGCCTTGAGCTCCCCCATCTACCGGCTGGAGCTCGCCATGGTGGGGCGACTGTTTGCCCAGGATCCCCACCTCTATGCCGACATCATTCTGTCGTCACCGCAGAACCTCGCGATGATCCGCCGCTACTACCAGAACTTCGGCGAGGCGCTGGGCCTGCTGGTGCGGGGCGACAGGGAGGGCTTCATCGAGGCCTTCAGCCAGGTCTCCGGCTTCTTCGGCGAGCGGGCGGAGGAGTTCCTGCGCGAGAGCCGCACCCTGCTGGCCCAGGCCAACGACCGTCGCCATCACTGCTGATGCACAAAGACATCTATATAAAAGGGGCCTGATGGCCCCTTTTTCATGTTGTTTGTGCTGCACCGATAACTACGGTAGATGAAAACACTGGTCTGGGCGTGAAATCGCCCTGTTTCATTCGGCAGGCGGTTGACGCAAGTCGGCGTCATGCCAGCCCAGCGGCAGGGTGAGCAGCTGATCGATCAGCTCCCGTCGGTCGGATTTCTCCAGATAGGCGAGGTAGAGCGGGCGGCTCAGGGATTGGCCCCCTTCCACCAGATGAAGCTGCCCCTGCTCCAGGAAGGGGTTCACCATGCGCCTTGGCAGGTAGGCGGCGCCGCCGTTGGCCAGTACGAATTGCAGGGCCATGCTGGCGGAGCTCGAATGCAGCACCGGGGTCTTCTGCAGGCTCTGCAATCGGCTCGATGGCGGTTCGAAGCTGGTGCCCCAGTCGAGATGAATGTGGGGCATCTGCATCAAGCTGTCGGCGTTTGCGGCCGGCTCCCGGCTCACCAGTTCGAACACCAGCTCGCCGATGGGGTGCAGGGCAATCTCGTCGATCTTGGTCGGCTCGGAGAGCAGGGCGAGATCGAGGGAGCGCTCCAGCAGCTGGCGACAGAGGTGCTCGCGGGAGGCCGTTTCGAGGCGCACCGCGAGGCCGGGGGCCAGGGCATAGACATGGTTCAGCCAGTCGTTGAAGTCGAGCTCCCAGAAGACGGCGGGGGCACCGATGGCAAGCTGCTGGCTGAAACCGGGGGAGAGGGCCACGTCCTGCTTGGCGCGCCCCAAAGTATGCAGAATGGCGTCTGCGTAGGGCAGCAGACGCTCACCGGAGGCAGTCAGGCGGATGTTGTTGCGATGACGGGCAAACAGGCTGACCCCGAGTTGCTGCTCGAGCTGGCGGATCCGGAAGCTCACCGCCGACTGGGTCAGGTAGAGATTTTCAGCCGCCCGGCCAAAGTGCCGGGTCTTGCTGACCTCGATGAAGGTCCGAAGCAGCTCGGTATCCATTAATCGAGGGACTCGTCGCTGCCGCCACCGCCGCCTTCAAAGCTGCCACCCGCATCTTCATTGGCGCCGCCAGCGACGGTGCACAGACGGTGCACGCGCTTGGGGCCGATGACTTTGAGATACTTGAACCACACCTTGGCGTGGGGGTTGTTGCCGGCTGCGCCGGATTTGACTTGTTCGATAAAGGCACTTTCTACGTCATCGCGCGGGGCCAGGTTGCCCTGATAGAGCGCCAGCATCACGGTGCCATATTTTTCCAGACTGTCCGCTTCGGCCACGGTGAATTCGCCACTGCGACGCAGGCCACGGGGAAAATGTTTGAAGTCGTTGAAACGCTTGTCTGATTCGAAGCTCATAGTGCTCTTGTTCTGGTTAGTTTGACCTTTGCGGGCAAGTATCATCAGGCCGTCGCAGAGTGCAAAATCAATTTTCTTACTATGTTAATAAATATCTTTTATCGAACAGGGTTTGTCGCATCCCGAGGGGGCATTTTGCGGTGCGCTGCACAAAAAAGCCTGAAAAATAGTGGAGTTATGTCAGATTTTGTACAGGAAAAACCGCTCAAAAACGGGCTCGGAAGCTAAAAATAAGGCGCCGTATGGCGCCTTTTTGTCATCATGACTGAGCTGAACCCGAGTGCGCGGCACTCACTCAATCATGGCTGGCTGTGCCAGGTTGTCGGCACGCCACAGACGATAGCGCACCTCGTACTCCTGGGGCACATAGATGACGAAGGGCAGCTTGGAGTTGTAGTTCACGAAGAAGCCCTGACCGTAGATCTGGACGAAACTCTCCTTCTTCTGGCCGTCCGGGCAGGCCATCAGGGTGCTGACGGGGCCGGTGACCTGGCCCAGAGTCAGGTAGTTGTAACCCCAGCCCTTGACGCTGTGCTGTTCCAGATTGCCCGCGAAGCGGGGCAGGTTGCAGTCGACCAGCATCTTCTTGCCGACTTGCAGCTCGACCATCATGTCGGCTTCGTTCTCGACTTCCGGCAGACGGATCACGACACGTTCCTGGTTCACTTCGGCGGCGGGGAACATGCTGATATCAAATTTTTTCGGTTCGGCGGCGAAGGCATGGCCACCCAATAACAAGGCGCCCAGCAGGCTAAAACGCAACACGGTTTTCATCTGTACCTCTTGGGATTGGTTCAACGCCGCTAGACTAACCGCTCTGCCGGTTTCATGCCAGCGCTGCGGCGTGCAAAACCGCCCTGAACAGGCATCACATGACGCAATTTGATGCTTTTTTGACGGCCAGGGTCACCCTGGCGCTTCTTGCCTCGTGTCAAACAGGGGGCCGGGTGGCCCCCATGGCCAGGCTGTCACCTCACCAGCAGAACCTGTTTCGCCCAAGAGCGGGGGGCGCGTTGGGCGACGGAGCCGCTGGTGATGTCCAGGTAAGCGACGCCCTGAAGGGCCGGCACCGGGGTAGAAGACCAGAGATAGACATAGCCGTCGTTCACCTCCTTGCCATCCCCGGCCATGGCGCGGGGGAAGATGGTTTCGTTCAATGCCGGTTTGTAACAGGCGGACTCCAGAATGCTGGCGAGCTCCTTGATGGTGGGCAGGCGCCAGTCGTGATGACCACCAAAGCCATACAGGGCATGGCTCGGTTCGGTGCGGATCCGTTCCGCCGTCTGCAGTGCCTGTTGCCAGTAGAGGCGGGTGGGCTCCCCCTCGCAGCTCTGGTTGCGCCAGGTCTGGCCGAGCTGGCAGCGCATCCAGGTCAGACCGGTGCCCCTGTCGGTGACGGTGCCGTTGCCGTGATCCTGGAAACGGGCGGTGGGGCTGGTACGGGGCAGGGCGTCGTCGCAGATGGCGATGGCCAGTGCCAGGGGGCTGCACAGGGTGAGCAGCAGGGTCAGAAGATACTTGTTCATCGGGTTACCTCGGCCACCAGGCGCAGTTGCAGACCGTTGGCGTCATTGCTGTTTTGAACTGGGGTGGGATAGTCGGCACCGGTGTCCTCGCCGAGGAAGATGTGGGCGATGGCGCTCAGAGGCGCGCTCTCCAGCCGGCGGGACGGGGTCAGGGTCTGGCTCCAGTAATAGCCATCGAAGCCATTGAGTCCGGTGCCGACATCGGGGAAGTAGCGCACATCCAGGGTGACGAGCTGGCCATCCTGGCGGGCGAGGGAGCCGTAGTGCTGCAAACTCATCAGCTCACGGGCGTGGGGCAGGCGCCAGTGGGTGATGCCGCACAGTTGCTGTGCATTGAGCCACTGACGGTACTGCTCCGTGGTGCAGATGGCCTCCCCTTCGGGGCAGGCGTAATCCCGCTCCTCCTGGGTCGGGTGATAGTTGTCGAACTCCCAGGCGAAGGTGCGGTGCAGATCCCTCGGACTGTCCGGATCCGCCAGCTTCTTCTCCCAGACGAGGCCGGTATTGAGATCCTCCACGCACTCCCACTCGTCGGCATTGTCCGCCAGGGGTTGCCCCTTGCCGTCCAGCTTGCGATAGCGAAGGGGCGCCTGGCCCAGGCTTGCCTCCTGGCCCGGGTGATCCGCAGGCTCCTGGGTGAGCAGATAATCCACCCCGTCCGTGTAGGTGGTGACGCCGCTGGCGGTCACCAACGCCCGGGGTTGCTGCTGCATCAGCACGGCGGCGAGTCTGGCCTGCTGGCTCAGTAGCTCGGGGCTGGCGGCAAAGTGCCGGGCGAGCTCGGGCAGCAGGGTGACAAGGCCTTGCCAGATCTGCTGACGGCGTTCGCTGGCGGGCAGGGTGGCCTCGTCATCGAAGGCGGCGAGGGCCAGCTCGGCGAGGGCGCGGTTGAAGTCGCCCAGCTGCGCCAGTGCCGCCAGATCTGGGCCGGGGTGAAGGGGCGCCAGGGCGAACAGCACGTCCGTCAGGGCCTGAGCCGGTGGCAGCCCGTCCGAGATACGCGTTTGCAGCAGGGTGCTGAGGGGGCTGGGGGTGAGGTGCTGGTTGTCCTGGCGCGCCGCCGGGTGGGCCAGGGGCAGGGCGGCGGGATCCGCCGGAATGAACAGCAGGGGAGTGGTGAGCAGATCAGGGTGGCGCCGGGTCAGGGAGTGGGCACCGGCCTCGCCGCTGACGGCGGGCTCATTGGCTTCGCAGCCGTCGTTCTGGTTCAGGTTGATGCACAGGGTGCCCGCAGCGGGCAGGCTGACCGTCAGGCGGTAGTCCGGCGCGGTCAGGGGAGCCTCGTCCGAACCGCCGCCACAGGCGCTGAGCAGGGGGGCCAGCAGGCAGACGATCGGGGTCATTCTCATGGTCATGGTGTGTCCTTGGAGGGGCCTTGGCCCCTCTCTTCTTTATGTAGGGAGAGTCAGAGGCGACGCAGACGGCGCCACAGGGCCAGCGGCAGCAGCCAGAGCAGGGGGAAGGCCCCCCCGCCACTGCTGTCCGAGGTATCGAAGCGGATGATGCCGTCATCCGGCACGGGCACGGTGTTGCCGCACTGGGCGCCGGTACGCTGGCTGATGCTCCACCCGTTCAGGAGACCCTGATTGCCCGGTTTGCTGTCCACCACCTCCAGGGTCCAGCGACCGGCCAGGGGTTCTCCTTCGAAGGCGCTGAAGGGTTGCAGGGACTGCAACTCGGTGGGGAAGACCCCTTTCAGGCTCGGCAGGGGGCTGTAACCCTTGTCCCAGAGCTGGACCCGGGTGCCGGCGGGGGAGCTGAGCCAGATCTCCAGCTCATCCAGCGCCTCATGCTGCAGATCCAGGCTCAGTTGCAGCCTGTCGCTCACACGGGCATCGCTCTTCTCCAGCAGCAGGCTGGTTTCGCTCAGGCCGCGCACCTCCTCGCTCTGGGCATCGTTCAGTCGCTGAGACCGACCACTGGCCCGGCTGATGACGGGGGTGCCGATGGGCAGGGTCAGGGATTGCTGCCACTGGCGCTCGGTGGGGCTGGTACTGCTCATGGCGAGATTCACCGAGAGGCTCGCCTCGTCGCCGCAGGCGAGCGGGCTCTGGGCCAGCAGGCGCAGGGTGGTGGTCATGCTGGCACCGGCGGCCAGGGTCGCTGGTTGCCAGTTGTCAGGATCGGCCTGCAACCCGGTTGGCAGGGTGAGGGCCAGCTCGTTGAGGGTCACCTCCCCCTTGCCCGGGTTGCTGAGGGTCAGCTGCACCGACTGGCGCTGCCCCAGCGGGATGGCGCTCCCCTCGGCGAGGGCGATATTGACGGGAGCTTGCAGCAGCCCGTGCTGGCGAAATGCCTGCTCCAGCAGACGGGCATAGGCTCGCGTCGGGTAGAGACGGGCGGCAGTATCCACGGTGATCCGGGCCAGTTGCGGCATGCGAATGGCCGGCCCCAGGCCGAAGTGGGATTCGATGATGACGCGATCAAACTCGTCCCTGGCCGCCTCACCGTGCTCGGCCACCGCCGTCAGCAGGGCCTGGAACAGCGGGGTGCCCCAGAGCTGATCCCCGTTGCTGCCGTTGATGGTGCGGTGGGCGGGGTAGCGGTAGTCCGGATGGTAGCGGGCGCGCAGATCGTCGAGCTGGCGCGGGGTGCGGTCGGTGAAGCGGGCATCCCAGTTGAACACCATGGCGGGTTCGAATTGGCGACCGGCTTCGCTGCGCTGGCGATGACTGGCGGCCAGGTAGTCGCCAAAGCCCTCGCCGATGGCTCCCCAGTCACCCTCTTCCCCGAGATCTGGCAGGATGTGGTGCTGTACCCCGTGGCCGAACTCGTGCCAGATGACCATGGGATCCTCGGCATCGGGCACGCCGCTGCGACCCAGCTCCAGCCTGCGTTCGAACGGATCGTAGAGGGAGTTGTCCTGATAGCCCGCGTCCGTGTCGATGTCGAGCGCCCCGGGGATGAGCTCGGTGAAGCCGAGCGCCTTGAGGTGGCGCTGGGCGAGATCCAGATGGTAGTAGGCGTTGATGTCCGCAAAGCCGCGATCGTCCCGGGTCAGGCGAAAACCCTGCACGTCACTGCTGCTGTAGGGGGCCGATTCGGGGGCCATGACATCCACCACCCTGGCATGGGGGCCGCTCAGGCGATACTGCCCGGCTTGCAGGCTCACCGGCAGGGGAACCGGATCCTGGTAGGCGGCCTGTGCCAGCACCAGCTCATCGTGCCAGACCAGGCTGGCGTCCTGCAGGCGGGTGCGGGGATCTGGGTCGAACACCCGGGCCTGAACCTGCTGATCGCCTGCGTCGGCGACATGCAGAGGGTGGGTAGTTGCCTGATCCCCGAGACGGCCAAGCTCCTGCTCCCCGTCGCAACGGGCAAACAGCTGCACCTGGCTGGCCTTGGCATTGCCTGCCTTGTGTTCACGCACCCGCTGGCGCAGGGCTGGCACCAGGGTATCGCCGTCTCGCCAGTACCAGGCTTCGACCGGTCCCAGCGTCTCTATCTGGTTGCCGTCGGTGCGCAGGGTGGCGAGCAGGGGATCCAGGGTGCCGCTGGCATCGCAGCCGGGCGCTGTGCTCTGCAAGGGGCGCAGGTTGTGATAGAGGCGCCAGGGGCGGCCGTCCCCGTCGACACTGACGGCGGCCTGGGTGGCGGCCACCGGCAGGCCGTTCACCCGCTGGCGAAAGCTGTAATGGTGGCCGAGCAGGCTGGCCCTGTCGTAGTCGGGGGCGAGGAGCACACCGAGGCGCTGCTCGAGCCAGCGCTTCGGCGTCGTGGTCAAGGGTTGTTCATCGACAAACTGCAGATCGGCCGCCAGCAGCGGCGATGAGATCAGGGTTGCCGCCAGCCAGAGGGCCAGGGAAGAGGGTTTCATGGTTCACTCCAGAAAAAGAGGACAAGGGGTCAGTGGTTGACGCCCGCCAGGGTGAGCAGGAAGGCATACTCCTGCGCCGCACGCAGCGCCGCCGTTCGGGGGGCGCCCAGGTGGCCGCCGTCGAGTTCGGTGCGCAGCAGATAGGGGCCTGTTCCCGTGCTATGGGATCGCAGGCGGGCTATCCACTTGAGGGGTTCCCAGTAGGGCACCTGACTGTCGTGTAGGCCGCCCGTCACATAGACGGGGGGATAAGGGGCCTTGTGCAGGTTGTCGTAGGGGCTCAGGCGGCGCATCGCGGCATAGTCACCCGGGATGGCCGGATTGCCCCACTCGGCGTACTCCTGCCGGGTGAGGGGTAGCTCGGGATCCTGCATGGTGCCCAGCAGGTCGACGAAGGGAACTTGCAGCACGGCCCCGGCGAAACGGGTGGGCGCCTGGTTGAGTGCCGCAGCCACCAGCAGGCCGCCGGCGCTGCCGCCCATGGCAAACAGCCGGGCGGGATCGATGGCGGGATCCCGTGCCAGGGCATCGGCCACGGCGAGAAAATCATCCACGCTGTGCTGTTTGTCCCGGCCACGACCCTCCCGGTACCAGGATTCGCCGAGCAGACCGCCCCCGCGCACATGGGCGATGGCGTAGACAAAGCCGCGATCCAGCAGGCTCAGCACCCGGGGCTGGTAGTAGGGACGCATGGGGGTGCCGTAAGCCCCATAGCCGTAGAGCAGCAGTGCCCTGGGGTGGGTAATGCCCTTGCGCCAGACCAGGGAGACAGGCACCTTGACCCCATCCTTGCCCGCGATCCAGCGTCGCTCGCTCTGATAGGGGGAGGTGTCCCTGGTCTCGGGTGTCCCCTCCCAGGCGCCGGAGGAGAGATCCAGCCAGCGCTGGTGAGGTGGCTCGGCCATACCCTGGCGGCGAATGAGCACCTTGTCGCTGGCCGGTTGCTGGCTGCCCTGGATCCAGGCCGTGCCTGCGCCATCGGTGAGCGGCAGGCTGTGGGTCAACGCACCCTTGGCATCCAGCACATCGAGCCAGTCATCCCCTTCCTTGCGGTATTGCAGCACGGTGTGCCGGGCAAAGAGGCGCCACTTCTCGAGTTCCCGGCCCTCGCCGGACCAGAGCAGTTGCCACTCTCCCTTCGCCACCAGGCTCAAGTCGGCCACCTGATAGAGGCCGAGGGCGCCGTCCCGGTTGCTCTTGAGCAGCACCCTGTCCCCCTGGGTATCCAGGTAGTACTCGAGGCCGCGCTCGCGCCCCTTGAGCAGGTCGGCCCGACCCGCGTCCAGCAGGTATTGCTCGGAGCTGTCGTGGTTGTTGCTTTGCAGCACCAGGTGGCGGCGATCCGTGGTGTGATAGAGGCCGAGCAGCCAGGCGGGATCGCGCTCCTCATACACCAGGGTCTCCTTGCCATCCTGCCAGGCCAGCAGTTGCCAGGGGCGCAGGGTCTGGCGCTCGTTGGCGAGGGTGTAGAGGGTCTTGCCATCCAGACTCCAGAGCAGATCGCCGGCGCGGTGAGGCAAAGAGGCCAGTGTCTCGCCACTCGCCAGATCCAGCAGGCTGATGCGGTAGTCCCGATCTCCCCTGCGGTCTTCGGCCAGGGCAAGCAGTTGCCCGTCCGGGTGCAGGGCCCAGGCGGCGAGCTCGTAATACCCCTCGGCAGGTTGGCGGGGAGCCAGCCGCTTTCGGGGAGCGTCATTGGCGTCGCTGCGTTGCCACAGGCTGCCGTCCGCCTCCATGCGCCACTGGCTGCCAGCCTGGCTCAGCCAGTCGTCCGGCACGGGTTCGCCCCGCTCCCGGCCCTGCCACTCCGTCTGCAGGCGCTGCACCAGTGGCGCCTGGCCGGCGAACTGCTGCTCGGTCCAGCGGTTCTGCTCGCGCAGCAGCGTCAGGAGGGCGGGATCCTGGCGGCTGTCGTCACGCCAGCCACCATAGGGATCGAGACGGGCTATCTCCCCCTTCATCAGTTGCGGGCGCTCGGGGATGAGGGGCGCGGCCTCCAGGGTTGCCTCAGGCAGGGGGGAGGCGGGGGCCTGCGTGGCCAGCAGGCTGGCCAGGATCAATAGGCTGTGCATCAGATCCCCACGAAGGTGTAGCGCAGGCTGGCACTCAGGGTGCGGCCGCTCTGGGTGAAGAGGGAAGCATCGGTCCCGGCTTCCAGCCCGGCCACATCCTGATAGCGGGTGTAGCGGGTGTCGAACAGGTTGTCGAGCTTGAGGTTGACCTTCAGGGCGTCGGTGACCAGCCAGTCGGCCGTCAGGGCGAAACTGAGCCAGCCGGCACTTTCGAGGCAGTCCCCCTGGCGGCCGGTCAGGCTGTTACCGCAGGTGGGCACCCGGCTCATGGCGGCGGCATAGTCCGCCTGAATGCCCAGACTCCACTCATTGGCCTGATAGCTCAGACGGGTGTTGCCCTCGAGGGGCGTCAGGGTGCGCAGCGCTTCACCTTTGTTGTCCTCGCCATCGACCCAGCCGAGCTTGGTGGCGAGCTCCCACTCCTGGGTCAGCCAGTAGCTGGCGGCGAGTTCGGCCCCCCAGGTTTCGGCCTTGGCGACGTTACGATATTGGCGCAGGATGACACCATCGCTCAGGCGCAGCCCCACCTCGCGCCAGTCGATGAAGTTGTAGTAGCGGTTGTAGAAGAGCGCTGGCTTGATGCTCCAGTTGTCCCCCTCGCCACTCAGCCCCCACTCTATGCTGTGGCTGGTTTCCTCCTTGAGCCCTGTGTTGGCGATGATCTCGAAGGGCGGCAGGGCGAAGTAGTGGGGGATGTTGCCGTACACCTTGTCGTAGGAAGGCGCCCGGAACCCGTTGGCGTAGCTGAGCCAGCTGCGCCACTGGTCGTTGAAGCGGTAGCTGGTGGCCAGGCTCGGGGAGAGGTGCCAGCTGTGGTTGCTGTCGTTGCTGCCGTCCAGCGGCGTGAGCCACTGGTGATCCATGCGCAGGGTGGGGGTGAACTGCCACTGGCCCAGGCTGGCCACGTCGCCGAGCCAGACTCCGGCCCTGTCGGTACGGGCGCGGCTGAAGGGGGCGGACTGGCCGGGTTGGGGAATGCCGGCCTCCAGACTCAGCTTCTCCACCGGCCGCTCGTGGGTGGTGCGCTCCAGCTCGATGCCGTAACTGAGTTGATGGGCGAGATGGCCGGTGGCGAGATCCCGGCGCACATCCAGCTCGGTACCGATCCTGTCTTCGGTGAAGGTGGCGAGCTCCCGTTCGCTGCGATAGCGCGGATAACCGCTCAGCAGATCGTTTTGCAGCAGGCTGCGCTTGTTGGCGGTGTTTTTCGAGTGATTGCCGTAGGCACTCCAGGTGAGGCTGTCGGCCAGTATTGTGTCGAGGTTTCTCGCCTCCCAGGCCAGCTTTCCCCCCTGGGTGCGTTGGCTGCCCTGCTCGTGGTACTGGCGCACCTGCCACTTGCCATCGGGCTGGGGCACTTCGCGCGGCCCCTGATCCCGTTCGGCGTTGTCCTCGAAGTAGTCGAGTTCGAGGCGCAGCAGATGATGTTCGTTCAGCTGGATGCGAGAGCTGGTGGAGGCGCTGAGGCCATCCAGATCCGCCGGGATGCGGCTCTCGTCGTAGTTGGCGGTCTCATGTCCCTGCCAGCCGGAGAGGCGCAGCAGGTGTTCGGTATCCCGTATCCGGGCGGCGCCGGTGGCGCTCAGCTTCTGCTTGTCACTGCTGCCATCGTGCAGCACCTTGCTGCTGAGATAGGCATCCTGGCCCTGAAGGTAATCTTCCGGCTGCTTGGTGCTGATGACGATGGTGCCGCCGATGGCATCGGAGCCATGGAGGGAGGAACCGGCTCCCTTGGCCACCTCTATCTGTTTGACATCGTCGAGATCGAAGCTGAAGCGGCCCACCTTGTCGTTGAGGTCGTCGGCGCCAAAACCGTCGCTGACCCGCACCCCGTCCTTGATGATGAGTACCCGGTTGCCGCCCATGCCGCGGATGATGATGTTCTGGGGGCGACCGGCGGAACCGGTCACCGAGACGCCGGGTTCGTTCTTGAACACATCGGTGAGCTCGGTGGCAACCTGGCGATCCAGATCCTCCTCCGTGATGACGGTGATGGAACCCGACACGTCGGAGAGCTTCTGTTCGATGCGCTGTCCCTTGACCACGATGGTTTCCCGCCCCTTGAGTTCGGGGGGCATGTCCGTTGTGTCGACCCCGGCGGGATCGCTGGCAGCCAGCGCCGTACCGGACAGCAGCATGGGCCAGTAGTGAAGAAGTCGAATTTTCATATTTGAGAATAATTATTATTTAAGCCTGAAGGGCGCGGATTATTGCAGAGGGAGTCAAGCAGATCAATAAATGACAATCATTATCATTTTGTTTTTATGACATTGATCGAATTGAATTTTTTGAGAGTTAAATCAGTAAGGTGGTGGCATACGTTTGCGAGTGACGCCATGGGAAACAGGAGGACGGGTGTGGTGCGGGCAAGAAAAAGCCCGCCATAGGGGCGGGCTCAAGGAGGTGGGCTGGCGCAGATCAGGGGGCGCGATAGAAGCGATTGAGCTCGTTCATCACCTGGATCAGGGTGCCCATGTCCGGGGTGCCGTGCTTGATGGGGCGATAGGTGTAGCGGTCCAGCAGCTCGAAGTCCCCCTGCTTGTTGAACTGGGTGATGGTGTTGCCCTGATAGATGGCGAAGTCATTCTGATCCCCCGCCAGCAGCCAGGTGCGTGTACTGGCTTCGAACAGGTTGCGCCCCGTGCTGTAGTCACGATAGGGGTTGCGTACACCCAGCATGTTCTTCATCAGGGTCGGTACCAGATCCAGGTGGCTGCTCGCCTGCGCCTGGGGCGCAGGTTCGGCACCAGGCCAGGCCAGCACCAGGGGGACCTGCACCTGATAGGTCGAGTAATTGCTGCCATAGCCCCAGCTGTTGCTCTGGGTCTCGTTGAACTCCTGACCGTGGTTGGAGGTGACCACGACGATGGTCTGATCATCAAGCCCCTGCAATTGCAGTTGGGTCAGCATCTGCTCCAGCAGTTGATCGGTATAGAAGACCGCGTTCTTGTAGCGGTTCTCCAGCTTCTGCAGGTTCTCGGGCCGATAGGCAGTGGCCGGGTTGAAGCGGGTCAACTCGGGCTGGAAGGGGCCCTTGATGCTGGCGGGCACCTGATAATCCCCCGGGCTAGAGAGATAGACCAGAGAGAACCAGGGTCTGTCCGCGGTGCGCGTGCCAAGCCACTGCTGCCAGTCGTCGATGAGCCTGCGGTCATCGGTCTGGCGGGAGACGAAGACCTGCTTGCGCAGACCCGCAAGCAGACTCTGGCGATACTGCTTGGCATCTTCCAGTGCACCGAACAGGCCGAACTGGTAATCCTGGCGCAGCATCTCGTCGAACAGCACGGGGGGGCGCTTGTCGGCCCGGATGTCCCCGTAATAGTGGCCGGGCAGCCCGTAGAAGAGGCTGAACATCCCCATGGCTTCATCATTGCCACCACTCATGTGCTGGCGGAAATTGAAGTGGTTGTCCGCGTAGCGCTGCAGATTGGGCATGTTGATGTTGTTGAGCATGTCGGCTCGCAGGGAGTCGACCACCACCACTAGCAGGTTCTTGTGATCGCTGGGTGCGCTCACGCTGAGGGGGCGCAAGGGATAGAGCAGACGGTGCTCAGCGCTTCCCTGATCTTCGGCCTTCTTCTCATACTGCTCGAGGTCGAGCCAGCCATGCTTGGCCAAGAAGCTCCTGGCGGTCATGGGGTAGGAGAGGGGGAAGTTGGCCCGTTGCATGGTGATGGGTTGATACAGGGTCGCATCCGCCCAGCTGTTGACCAGATGGGTGAGGATGAAGCAGACCAGCAGGGCCAGCCCCACCTGATTGCCGTACTGGCGGCGTTTGCGCTTGTTGATCTTGCGCCACACATAGGCCGACAGCAGCAGTTGCAGCAGGAAGATGGCGGGCACCGCCACGAAGATGATGCTCCAGATAGAGCCCTCTTCGGTCTGCGCCTGATCCAGCAGCAGTTGCCACACCTGGCCATTCAAGTGGAACTTGAACAGCTGGAACACCTGGGTGTCGATAAGCAGCAGCACCAGCGCCAGGGTGGCGATGATGGATGAAATGAAGCGCAGCGGCTTCTCCCTGGGCAGGATGAAGCTCAAGGGGAAGATGGTCAGCAGATAGGTGACGAAGCTCAGGAACGAGAAATGACCTATCCAGCTGATGACGAGATAGGTCACGCCGAGCGTGGTCGACGGCCAGCTGATGGCGCCCAGGTAACGGGTCGAGATCAGCATGGCCAGGATGATGTTGAAGAAGGAGAACCAATGCCCCCAGGTGATCAGGCGAGAGACATTATCGCGATAGGGGTTGCCGGTTTCGACCATAATGATCCATCTGCTTGAAAAACATCAAAGAATGCGAAGAAACTCAGTGCGCATCGTGGCGATGGCCCACCGAGGCGGTGAGTGCCTGGATGAACTTCTCGGTGATCGCCTGGCGCTGGGCCGGGGCCATGCCGTTGATGATGTTGGTGGTCAGGTTGCCAAGGACCATCAGACTGAGATCCACCGGTGCCTTGTGTTTCTCCAGGGCGGTGATCAGGTCGTTCATCAGGGCGTCAAACTGCTCGTTATTGTACTTTGATACGATGGGCATAATCTTGGGTTCACCTCGGTTCAAAGCGCCTTATAATACTTCACCCTTTCGGCTAACACTATGGCTTTGTGACATGAGTCTCGATATCGACAAGATCATTCTTCACTCCCTGCGGGCGGGCAACGATGGCCAGCCTCACGCCGATACCCGCAGCCAGACCCTGCCTGCCGACGAGGCAGTACAAGGGCTGATGGCGGAGCTGCATCGCATCTACAACGGCAAGGGGGGAAAGGGCTTTGGCTTCTTCGCCGATCCCGAGGCCGCCGTCGCCGAGCTGGCGGAGGGGGAAGACGCCCCCAAGCAGCCTTCCCCTGCCTTTCGCATCGCCCTGGAGCAGCTGCTGGCGGAGCAGACCGAGTTCGTCCCCTTTTCCGTCAACCTGACCCAGATGCTGGTCAGGCAGCTGGTGGAGCATGCCCTGGACGAGCAAGGGGTGTTGCTGATTGCCAAGTACAACTATGTGGGGGTGGATTACCTGATGATCGCCCTGCTGGAAGGCAAGGAGAGCGTCACCGTGAGCGAGGCGCTGGAGCTGCGCCACATCCAGTACCTGGATATCGGCAAACTCAATCTGGTGGCCCGCATCGATCTCACCGAGTGGAAAACCCAGGGGGATTCGCGTCGTTATATCACCTTCAGCAAGGGCCGGGTCGGTCGCAAGCTGGGGGATTTCTTCATGGATCTGCTGGGGGCCCGGGAGGGCATGGATGCCAAGATCCAGAACAAGGGGTTGCTGCAGGCGGTGGACGATTACTGCGACAGCCGCCAACTCGAACCGGCCGAACGCAATGACTACAAGAAGCAGGTCTTCAAATATTGCACCGAGCAGGCCAGCGCCGGCGAGGAGATCGAGATCAAGGAGCTGTCGGCGGAATTGCCCGGTGATGGGGACCTCGATTTTTACAGCTTCATCGGTCAGGAGTACGAGCTGGAGGAGCGCTTCCCGGCGGACCGTTCCACCCTGCGGGGCTTGACCAAGTTTGTGGGCTCCGGTGGCGGCCTGACCCTGAGCTTCGAGCAGAAGTTGCTCAACAACCGGGTCTTTTACGATCCCCAGACCGACACCCTGACCATCAGGGGAGTCCCGCCCAATCTCAAGGATCAATTGCTGCGCCAGTCGTAATGTGATCCAGCCGTCATTTCTTGCAAAAAGGCACCGGAGTCCGCTCCGGTGCCTTTTTATTTAAGGGGGTGATGTAGATGGAAACCACCTCAGTACTTTTGTTAACACATTGAACAAAATATCGGGAATGAAAGGGTTTTCAGTGGGGTGAAACCCCTTTCAGTGACGTAAATTAATTTCCTTTCTGTAATTTAATTTCCATATCTTGGCAAAAATATGGGGATATTCCTTCCTAAGTCGCTGAAATAAGAAAATGTTTTCATAACTTTCTGGAAGAAAATACGTAATTGCATTTCAAAAATGCGAGGCGTGTCATGTGAGGCATTGACTGCTTGGGATAATATTCATCTGCACACAATGCTCTTACAGCGCGGAACTAATACAAGGAAAGGCTCATGAAAAAGAAATTGCTGTCATCCCTGATCGGTCTGGCTACCCTGGGCGTGGCCTGCTCTGCCACTGCTGCCATTGATGAAGGTCAGCTGACCATCTGGATCAACGGTGACAAGGGCTACAACGGCCTGGCCGAAGTCGGCAAGAAGTTTGAAGCCGAAACCGGCATCAAGGTCACCGTCGCCCACCCGGATCAGGTTGAAGTCAAATTCCAGCAAGCCGCCGCCACCGGCAACGGCCCGGACATCTTCTTCTGGGCTCACGACCGTTACGGTGAGTGGGTCAAGTCCGGTCTGCTGGTTCCCGTGACCCCGAATGCCGCCACCAAGGCCAAGTTCGAGCAATTCGCCTGGGATGCCATGACCGTCGATGGCAAGACCTATGGCTACCCGGTCGCGGTAGAAGCCGTCAGCCTGATTTACAACAAGGATCTGTTGCCCAACCCGCCGAAGACCTTCGAAGAGATCGCCAAGATCGACGAAGACCTGAAGAAAAATGGCAAGCGCGCCATCATGTGGGCCTATGACACCCCCTACTTCAGCTACCCCCTGGTGGCTGCCAACGGTGGTTATGCCTTCAAGAAGACCGCCACCGGCTATGACGTCAAAGACACCGGCGTGAACAACGCAGGTGCCAAGGCCGGCGTCGGCTACATCTCCGAGATGATCAAATCCGGTCACCTGGAGAAGGGCATCGACTACGGTGTGATGGACGCCAAGTTCAACAAGGGCGAAGTGGCCATGATGATCAACGGTCCCTGGGCCTGGAGCAACCTGGACAAGAGCGGTATCAAGTATGGCGTAGCCCAGCTGCCGACCCTGAAAGGCAAGCCGGCCAAGGCCTTCGTTGGCGTACTGGGTGCCACCATCAACGCCGCCAGCCCGAACAAGGATCTGGCCATCGAGTTCCTCGAGAACTACCTGCTGACCGATGCCGGTCTGGCGCCGATGAACGCCGACAAGCCGCTGGGTGCCGTGGCCCTGAAGTCCTTCCAGAAGACCCTGGAAGCCGACCCCAACATCAAGGCCACCATGCTGAACGCCCAGAACGGCGAACCGATGCCGTCCGTGCCCGAGATGAGCCGTTTCTGGTCCTCCTTCGAAACCGCCCTCAAGAACGTCACCTCTGGCCGTCAGGGTGTTGACGAAGCCCTGGATACCGCTGCCAAGCGTATCGTCCAGTAAGCATGCACTACCCGGGAGGCCTTCGGGCCTCCCACTCTCTCAATCTCTCTTGGCGCAATAAAGGTTAATTGGCATGGAAGTAGTACCTTCTATCGAATCCTATGCCGGTCCGAAGAAAGACAAGTACGTCTGGCTGAAATGGACCATGGCGGCACTGATCGCAGTGCTTAATGGTTATGCGGCCGTGATGATGTATGCCAGCGGCGAGTGGGTATTTGCCCTGCTCGATCTGGTGGTCGTATCCGTCGGTCTCTATGTCTTCATGAACAAGAAGACCTATGCCCACCGTTATATTTTCCCCGGTGTGGCAGGCATGGTTGTTTTTATCATCTTCCCTCTTGCCTACACGATCGGCATCGCCTTCACCAACTATTCGGGATCCAACTTGCTCTCCCTTGAGCAGGCACGGGATTACCATCTGAAAAAAACCTACAAGGTGACCGGCGGTGAATTCGATTTCACCCTCCTGGGTGGTGAGAACAATCAGTTTCAGCTGCTGCTGAAACAGGACGACCAATCCTTTATCAGTCAACCCCTTACCTTGCTGAACAACAAGGCGCGTACCCTGGCAGTCCGTGAAGGACGGGTCCGTGACGAGCCCCAGGTTGTTCAGTTGCAGCCTCTGGACGGGGCCACGGTCGGCGAGGCGGCACCCATTCGTGCCATCGTCGATCACCGCACCCACCTGAGTGCCCTGGATGTGGTACTGCCGGAAGGCAATATCCATCTGACCCTGAGCAGCCTGCGCAAGTTCGCCGCCCAGAAACAGCTCTATACCCAGCTGGTCGACGGCGCCGTGCTCAAGTCCGGCGTCATGATCAAGGACAGCAACCTGCTGCGTGACAACCAGAGCGGCGAGCTGATGCTGCCCAACGGTGACACCGGCTTCTACCAGTACATCGATGCGGAAGGTCACTTCGTCGGCAAGGGCGTTGCCCCCGGTTTCGTGGTGAGCGTGGGTTGGAAAAACTTCATGCGCATCATGACGGACCCGGGTATCCAGAGTCCCTTCATGCAGATCTTCGTCTGGACCGTGATCTTCTCCGCCTGCTCGGTCGCCTTCACCCTGGCGATCGGCATGGTGCTGGCGTGCCTGGTGCAGTGGGAGCAGCTCAGGGGGCGTGGTTTCTACCGGGTCATGCTGATCCTGCCCTATGCGATACCGGCGTTCATCTCCATCCTGGTGTTCAAGGGCTTGTTCAACCAGAACTTCGGTGAAATCAACCTGTTCCTGGAAGCGGCCTTCGGCATCAAGCCGGACTGGTACACCAATCCCTTCCTGGCCAAGGTGATGATCCTCATCGTCAACACCTGGCTCGGTTACCCCTACATGATGATCCTCTGCATGGGCCTGCTCAAGGCCATTCCGGAAGATCTCTACGAGGCGTCCGCCATGGATGGGGCGGGGCCGGTACAGAACTTCTTCAAGATCACCGTACCGCTCTTGATGAAGCCGCTGACACCGCTGTTGATTGCATCCTTTGCCTTCAACTTCAACAACTTCGTACTTATCCAGTTGTTGACGAACGGGGCGCCGGACATCATCGGGGCCACCACGCCGGCCGGGACCACCGACTTGCTGGTGAGCTACACCTACCGGATCGCGTTCCAGGGCTCGGGTGGTCAGGACTACGGTCTGGCCAGTGCCATCGCCACCGCCATCTTCCTCATCGTGGGTGCGCTGGCCTTGCTCAACCTGAAATTGTCCAAAGCCGACAAGCAACTGTAAGGAGGCTTCAACATGGCAATCGTACAACCCAAATCAGTCAAATACCGGGTGTGGGCAACCCACCTGGTGATGTGGGGCTTCCTGGCACTGATCATCTTCCCGCTGATCATGGTCATCGCCATCTCGTTCCGTAACGGCAACTTCTCGGTGGGGGAGATCATCCCCACCAATCCGACCCTGGATCACTGGAAGCTGGCGCTCGGCATGTCCATCACCAACGCCGACGGCAGCATCACGCCGCCGCCGTTCCCGGTGCTGACCTGGCTGTGGAACTCCATCAAGGTGGCGGGCATCACCGCCCTGATGATAGTGGTGCTCTCCACCACCTGTGCCTACGCCTTCGCCCGTCTGCGGTTCCGTGGCAAGTCCACCATCCTGCAGGGTATGCTGATCTTCCAGATGTTCCCGGCGGTGCTGGCACTGGTGGCCATCTACGCGCTCTTCAACAAGATCGGTGACTACATCCCCTGGCTGGGTCTCAACACCCACGGCGGCCTGATCCTGGCCTACATGGGGGGCATCGCCCTGCACGTCTGGACCATCAAGGGCTACTTCGAGACCATCGACTCCTCCCTGGAGGAGGCGGCGGCCATCGATGGCGCTACTCCGTGGCAGGCGTTCCGCCTGATCCTGCTGCCCCTGTCGGTGCCCATTCTGGCGGTGGTGTTCATCCTGGCCTTCATCGGCTCCATCACCGAGGTGCCCATGGCCTCCATCCTGTTGCAGGATGTGAACAATCTGACCCTGGCGGTCGGGGCTCAGCAGTACCTCTATCCGCAGAACTACCTGTGGGGTGACTTCGCCGCAGCCGCCGTGCTGTCAGGCTTCCCCATCACGGTCGTCTTCCTGCTCGCCCAGCGCTGGCTGGTGGGTGGTCTGACCGCAGGCGGCGTGAAAGGTTAACGGTTCATGGCCGGGGGAGCTGGCTCCCCCCGTCATCACGATTTGCAAAGATTCAAGAGCGGAGCTCGACATGGCTGAAGTAGTACTCAACAACGTTCGCAAAAATTACGACCCGGCTGTCCACAAGGACACCCTGCGCAGCATCAACCTGGACATCAAGGAAGGGGAATTCATCGTCTTCGTCGGCCCGTCCGGCTGCGGCAAGTCCACCCTGCTTCGGATGATCGCGGGTCTGGAAGACATCACCAGCGGCGAGCTGACCATCGGCGGGCGCTACATGAACGACGTGCCGCCGGTGGAGCGCAACGTCGGCATGGTGTTCCAGTCCTACGCCCTCTACCCGCACATGAATATCTACGAGAACATGGCTTTTGGCCTCAAGCTCAAGAAGATGGACAAGGAGAACATCCACAAGCGGGTGATGCGCGCCGCCGAGATCCTGGGTCTCGAGCCGCTGCTGGACAGAAAGCCCAAGGCCCTTTCTGGCGGTCAGCGCCAGCGGGTGGCCATCGGCCGCTCCATCGTGCAGCAGCCGCAGGTGTTCCTGTTTGACGAACCGCTGTCGAACCTCGACGCCGCCCTGCGGGTCAAGATGCGCATCGAGATCGCCAAGCTGCACAAGGAGCTCAACTCCACCATCATCTACGTGACCCACGACCAGGTGGAGGCCATGACGCTGGCCAACCGCATCGTGGTGCTGAGCCCGCTCAAGGGCGAGGCGGCCACCAACCTGGAGCAGTTCGGCACCCCCCTCGAGCTCTACCACAACCCGGACAACAAGTTCGTGGCGGGCTTCATCGGCTCCCCCAAGATGAACTTCCTGGCGGGCGAGCTGGTGGAGATCGGCGAGCAGGAGTGCGTGGTCAAGCTCACCTCCGGCGATACCGTGCGTGCCCGGGTGGATGCCCGTCGCGGCGCGGTGGGTGACAAGGTGGAGCTGGGCATTCGCCCCGAGCACCTGGTGCCGCTGGGTCATGCCCATGCCGACAGCCGCGTGAGCGGCGTGGTGCAGGTAGCCGAACACCTGGGGGCAGAATCCTTCGTCTACATGGACGTGGATGGTCACGACTTCACCGTCAAGGCGAGCTCCGACATCGACGTGGCCACCGGCCAGGAGTACAGCGTCGGCATCCCGGCCGAAGCCTGCTACCTGTTCGATGCCAAAGAGCAGGCGTTCCCGCGCACGGCCAAATATATCCGCGCCTGAGAGGGCGAGAGTGCCAGGTTTTCCTTTCTATACGTTCAATGCCTTTTGCCGGTCGCAAGACCGGCTTTTTATTGCCCGTCATCCGAAGCCCGGGTTCCGGCCAGCGGGGGCGGCTGGCCGGGGTCCCGTCACTGTCCGTGCTTGTCTGACTCGAGGGCGGCGGTGACGTCCGGCACGAAGTGCTGGCTGGTGAGCGGTGGGCGCTCATACCCTTCGGTCTTGATGGGGGGCAGGGTGATGGGCTCGTAGTGGATCGCCTCGTAGGGCACCTTGCCAAGGAGGTGGGAGATGCAGTTGAGGCGGGCGCGGCGCTTGTCGTCGGCGTCCACCACGAACCAGGGGCAATCCTCGGTATCCGTGTAGATGAACATGTCATCCTTGGCGCGGGAATACTCCACCCAGCGGGAGCGGGATTGCAGATCCATGGGGCTGAATTTCCAGCGCTTGATGGGAGTGTTGATGCGCTCCTTGAAGCGTTTCTCCTGCTCTTCGTCGCTGACCGAGAACCAGTATTTGATGAGGGTGATGCCGGAGCGGATCAACATCCGCTCGAATTCGGGGCAGGCGCGCAGGAATTCGCGATACTCGTCGTCGCTGCAAAAGCCCATCACCCGTTCGACCCCGGCCCGGTTGTACCAGGAACGGTCAAACAGCACCATCTCGCCCGCCGAGGGCAGGTGCGCCACGTAGCGCTGGAAGTACCACTGGGTGCGCTCCCGATCCGAGGGGGCGGGCAGGGCGGTGACCCGGCAGACCCGGGGGTTGAGGGGTTCGGTGATCGCCTTGATGACGCCCCCCTTGCCCGCGGTGTCGCGCCCCTCGAACAGCACCACCACTTTGAGCCCCTCCTGCTTGACCCACTCCTGCAACTTGACCAGCTCCTCCTGCAGGTGGGCGAGGTGATGTTCGTAGGTCTTCTTGTCCAGACGGGGGCGTTTCTTGCTCTTTTCCTTGGCCATCATCCTCTCCTTGGTGACTCCTCGTTGTGAGTCTCTCCAGCTTGCACCAGGCGGACACCCCTGCCAAGGGTGGCGTGTTACACTGCCGCCTCATCAGCCGCTGGCAACAGAAAAACAGGAAAGCCAGTTTCATCGCCGCTGGCAACAGGAGAAAACATGAAGCAGTTTATGGAGATAGCGGGCCGCCGCATGGCCTATCTGGACGAGGGGCAGGGTCCGGCACTGCTCTTTGGGCACAGCTACCTGTGGGACAGTGCCATGTGGGCACCGCAAATCGAGGCCCTCAAGGGGCAGTATCGCTGCATCGTGCCCGAGCTTTGGGGTCACGGGGATTCCGATGTGCTGCCCGAGGGGCCCTGCACCCTGGCGACCCTGGCCCGGGATCACCTGGCGCTGCTCGATGCCCTCGGCATCGACGAGTGCGTGCTGGTGGGGCTCTCCATCGGTGGCATGTGGGGCGTGGAGCTGGCGCGCATGGCGCCTGCTCGCCTCAAGGGCCTGGTGCTGATGGACAGCTTCGTCGGCCTTGAACCCCAGATCACCTGCGAGCGCTATCTCGGCATGCTGGCGATGATCGAGCAGGTCGGCGCCGTGCCTGCGCCCATCGCCGATCAGGTGGCGCCGCTCTTCTTCGCCCATCAACCGGACGCGGCCCTGATGGTCGGTTTCAAGGCCCGGCTGGCCCAATGGCCCGCCGACAAGGTGGCGAGCCTGGTGGCGGTGGGGCGCAGCTTCGTGACCCGGGAGGATCGCATCGACTGGCTCGAAGAGATGAGGCTGCCCGCACTGGTGATGACGGGGTGCGAGGACAAGGCTCGCCCTGTGCTGGAGGGGTATCTGATGGCCGAGGTGCTGGGGTGCCCGTTCAGGGAGATCCCGGGGGCTGGTCACATCTCGACCTTGGAGAATCCCGCGTTCATCAACCGGGCGCTCGCCGAATTTCTCGCCGAAGTGGCAGGGTGACGCTGCGCCGGATAGCCGAAAAAAGGAGCCATGGGCTCCTTTTTTGTTGCCCAGTTCGGATGGGGCTACCAGATGTAGCCCACCCCGAAGCCTGCATAGAGTTCTCCCTGATGCTGGACGATGGGGCTGTCCGCGATGTCGTCGTCGTAGCGCTCGTAGTTGATGCCAAAGCCGCCAATCCAGTTGGCGCTGAAGCGATAGCTGCCGATGAGGGAGACCATGGGGGAGAGGGTGGTGCCCGTGTTCCACGCCGGCCTGTCCGCCCTCGCTTCGTCTTGCGAGACACCGCCGAAGTAGTAGTTGGCGAGGTTGTGGCTGCGCAGCATCACGCCGGCTCCCGGCATCAGCAGCAGGGGACCGCGGATGATGGGGAAGTTGACCCACAGCATCAGCTCCTGACCGTTGCTGGTGCCGGTCACATCCGTGGTGGCCCGCACGCTCCAGAGGGCGTAGGGAGTGATGAGATCGGCCCCAACGCCGGCCTCGAACTGCCCCTTGCGCTTCTCCATGCCATGGAGGAAGGGATCGTCGTCCGGGTCCAGGTTGCCAAAGCGCATCCGGCCGAAGGCATAGGTCGAGAGGTTGCCATTGCGGCTCAGGTAGTAGCGGGCCCGATCCCCCAGATACATCAGGTTGTCACCAAAATAGAGGGCCCCCGGGATGGGCATCAGGGTGTCGTCCTGGTGCTGGTAACGGGCCTGACCGCCGATGACGGCCCCGCCCAGCACCAACCCCTTGGGAATGGGGCTGTCAGGGCTGTCGCTTGAGAAGGCGCTGAGGGCCCCGATATCGAGGTCTGCCCGGACGGGAGAACAGAACAGCAGTGCCAGAAAGGCACCCAGAGAGGCATGGCGCAGGGCAGGGAGTGGGGACATGACAGATCCTTGTCGGTGGGTGGGCGTGGGAACGAATCAGACCGGCGTAGCAAGTCAAACGGATGTCGGTTTTCAATTAAACCCGACAAGGCAAGCATGAGCCAGCGTCACGGAGGTGCTGCTGGTGGCCGGTATCTGGAAGGGGCGAGACCCGGCCTCGCCCCTTGCCAGGGTCAGGGGGCGGGGCGGGGGAGATCTTCCCGCTTGGGCCAGGCATTGAGCACCGCTTTGACCAGGGTGGCGAGGGGAATGGCGAAGAAGACGCCCCAAAAGCCCCACAGACCGCCAAACACCAGCACGGCGATGATGATGGCCACCGGGTGCAGGTTGACCGCCTCGGAGAAGAGCAGGGGGACCAGCAGGTTGCCGTCGAGGGCCTGGATCACGAAATAGGCCACCATCAGCCAGGCGAAGTCGGGGGTCAGCCCCCACTGGAACAGGGCCACCATGGCCACCGGCACGGTCACCGCGGCGGCACCGATATAGGGGATGAGCACGGAGAAGCCCACCGCGACCGCCAGCAGGGCGGAGTAGCGCAATCCCATCAGGGCGAAGGGCACATAGGTGGCGATGCCGACGATGACGATCTCGATCACCTTGCCGCGGATGTAGTTGATGATCTGGTCGTTCATCTCCACCCAGACCCGGTTCACCAGGGTGCGGTTGCGGGGCAGGAAGCGGCGCAGGCCTCCCATCAGCACCTGTTTGTCCTTGAGCATGAAGAAGACCATCAGGGGCACCAGGATGGCGTAGATGAGGATGGCCACCACGTTGATGAGGGAGCTCAAAGAGGCGCTCACCAGTTGTTCGCCGCCGGTCAGGATGCGCTGGCGAATGTTGTCGATGATGGTCTCCACCAGGCTGACGTCGATGATCTCGGGGTATTTTTCCGGCAGGGTGCGGACATAGTCCTGGGCATGGGCCAGCATGGCGGGGGCCTCCTTGGCCAGGTTGACCCCCTGGCTCACCAGCGTCGGGATGAGGCCCAGCAGCATCAGGGTCGTCACCGTGATGAACAACAGCAGGACCAGGCTGGTAGCGACGGTGCGAGAGAGGCCGCCTCGTTGCAGGCGACTCACCGGCCACTCCAGCAGATAGGCCATCACCAGGGCCACCAGCAGCGGTGCCAGCAGATCCCCAAACAGCCAGAGCACGGCAAAGCAGAAGACCAGCAGCAGGAAGAGGGTGACGGCATCGGGGTCGGAAAAACGGGTCTGATACCAGCGCTTCAATACATCTAACATCGAGGCTTCCTTGATGGCGGCTCACGGGGTGGCATGGGCTCGGGGGCGAGCAGGGCGTCCCGGGGGGGACGGGCAACGACGAGCAGCAGGGAGAGGCGGGCAGCTGACTCTTCCCGGGTCTGGACATGGTGACCCTGACGGCGCAGATAGGCGGGAATGTCCTGCCGGGAGCCTGCATCCCCGAGCTGGATGCACACGGATTGACCGGGCCGGGCCTGGCGCAACCAGAGCTTGAGCCGGATGAGGGGCTCGGGACAACGCCAGGGGGTCAGGTCGAGCTGTTCCATGAGAACTCCATCGCGTGCGTGGCGGTCATTATGGCCGTGATGAGAGGATGAAACAACGCTTGTGGGCCTTGAATGGCAAGGGTATTCTGCCGATGCCCGCTGGGGTCTGATTGGAGATAGAGATAACGTGGCACGTTTTTCCCCCCTGATAGCATCGCTTCCCCTGTTGGTCACCCTGATGGGGGCGACCTTCCACGCCCAGGGGAGCAACCAGTTGCCCGACATCGGTACCGCCGGGGTCGCCGCACTGCCCATCGAGCAGGAGGTGCGCTACGGCAACGCCTTCATGCGTTTTGCACGGGCGGGCCTGCCCATCATCGATGACCCCGTGCTCAACGAATACATCGACGATCTGGGCCAGCGGCTGCTGACCAATGCCGACGGGGTGCGCTTCCCGTTCACCTTCTTCCTCATCAACGATCCCAGCATCAACGCGGCGGCCTTCCTCGGTGGCCGGGTCAAGGTGCACACCGGCCTCTTCCTCTACGCCGAGAGCGAGAGCGAGCTGGCCTCGGTACTGGCCCACGAAATCACCCACGTGACCCAGCGTCACATCGCCCGTTACATGGAGGCACAGGCGAGCAGCTCCGCCATGACCCTGGCCGGCCTGGTGGGCTCCATTGCACTCGCGGTGATCAACCCCACCGCCGGCATCGCGGCCTTGCAGACCACGCTTGGTTTGTCGATGCAGTCGGCCATCAACTACACCCGGGACAACGAATACGAGGCGGATCGCATCGGCATGAAGACGCTGTATGACGCCGGGTTCGATCCCATGGGCATGGCCAACTTCTTCCAGAAGCTGGCGGCGGAGTACCGCTACGCCAGCAAGCCGCCGGAGATGCTGCTGACTCACCCCCTGCCGGAGACCCGGATCAGCGAAGCCCGTGCCCGGGCCGGTAGCTATGGCGCGCGCGCCCTGCCGCCGAGCCTGGACTTCTGGCTGGCCAAGGTGCGCATCCAGGTGCGCTATGGCACCGAGACGCCCCAGGCGCTGCTCACCTACTTCGACAGCCGCCTGCAGAAGGGGGATTACCCCCTCAAGGATGCCGCCATCTATGGCAAGGCGCTGGCCCTGTTGCAGCTCAAGCGCACCGACGAGGCCGACACCCTGATGCAGGAGCTGGCGACCCGTCACCCGGAGGATCTCTTCGTGGTGGATGCCCTGACCGACATCGATCTCGCCAAGGGGCGCAGCGCCCAGGCCATCGCCAGACTGGAGCGCTTCCGCACCCGGATGCCGGACAACGAGGTGGTGGTGGTGAACCTCGGCAACGCCTATCTGGAGGGGGGCAACTACAAGAAGTCCATCGCCATCCTGGACCCTTATGCCCGGGAGCACGACGAGAACAGCCTGGCCTGGAGCCTGCTGTCGGACGCCTACCGCAAGGCGGGCAGAATGACGGACCTGCACATGGCACGGGCGGAGACCCTTTCCCTGCGCGGGGACTACCAGGCGGCCATCGACGAACTGATCGTGGCGCGGGGCACCACCAGTGACAAGCTGACCCTGGCCCGCATCGAGGCGCGTATCACCCAGCTGGAGCGGGCCAAGAAGGATCTGGACAGCCTCAAGGGCTGAGTCCGGAGCGGGTTGATGGCAGGCGGGGTGCTCCTTTGGGGGCACCCCGCCTTGTTTTGCAGGCTAAAATAGGGCCTTTCATCGGTTTCAACGCATCTTGATGATGAAGAAATGAATGTGATGGATGGCTCTGCTATGGGGCGTTCGCCAGGCGGCGTTTTATCTCGGCGAGCTTCTGTTCGTCCAGCTCCCCCACCAGGGTCTCCAGCAGCGTGCCCCTGGCATCGAGCAGATAGCTGGTGGGCAGCGCCCCGGGCCTTGGGAACGGGAGGCGGGCGTCGTCATCCGGGATCATCAGGGGAACCCTGATGGCGTGGCGCCTTGCCAGCTCGGTCAGTTCGGTGGGGGAGGCGGGGTCATAGTTGATGGCGATCACCCGGATCTGGCCTTCCTGGTGCAATGTTGCCAGCAGGGGCATCTCCCGCAGGCAGGGGGCGCACCAGGGAGCGAAGTAGTTGACCAGCAGCGGTTTGCCACCGAGATCCGCGAGACTGACCTTCTTTCCCGCGCCGTCGGTGAAGTCGGGTGCCGGGCTGCAGGCCCCCAGCAGGGTTGCCACAATCAGCCAACAGATCCGTTTCATTTCCATAGCCTTCCCGCTTACCCTGACCATCCGTTTCCCCTACAATAGCGCCATTTCTTGTCCCATCTTGCGATTAATCAGGGAGTTATCATGAGCGAGACCCAAATCTACCACAATCCGCGCTGCTCCAAGAGCCGTGAAACCCTGGCCTTGCTGGAACAGCACGGGGTCGCCCCCGAGGTGGTACTCTATCTGGAGCAGGCACCGAGCGAGGCACAGATCCGCACCCTCCTGAGTCAGCTTGGCTTCACGGATCCCCGACAGCTGATGCGCACCAAGGAAGATCTCTACAAGGAGCTGGGGCTCGGCGAGGTGAGCGGCGATGACCTCATTCGTGCCATGCACCAGCACCCCAAGCTCATCGAGCGCCCCATCGTCATCAGAAACGGGCAGGCCCGCATCGGTCGTCCGCCCGAGCAGGTGCTGGAGATCCTCAAGTGAGCACCCGCTTCGCCCGTCTGCTGACCCTGGCCGGTTTTTTCGGCCTGCTGGCCTGGGTGCTGCTCTGGCACCTCTGGCTCTCGCCCCACCCGGATCTCGCCCCCTGGCTGTTGCCGGTGATCTGGACGGTGCCGCTGCTCTTCCCCCTCAAGGGCATAGTGCAGGGCAATCCCTACACCCACGCCTGGGGCAACTTCGTGCTGATGCCCTACTTCCTGCACGCCCTGACCTTGATCACCACGGATGAGGGGGAGCGGTGGCTGGCGGTGGTGGAGCTGGTGCTCACCACCCTGGCGTTTGTGGGCACCATCTATTATGCCCGCCTGCGCGGCCGCGAGCTGGGGCTGAGTATCCGCAAGAAGGAAGGCTGAGCCCCTCCCTGTCCGCCTGCTGGCGGGCAGGGTATGTGTCTGAAACCGACGCAAGCCAGCGAATGGCATCTGGCGGTATCGCCCCGAAGTGGCTTGCTTATCTCTTTGATTAATTTATGAATATTGATCGCTGATTGGCAGGGTAGCACCTCTGTTGACAGATCTGCCATCTGGTTTGCCAGCCTCAGTCAGCCCCTGTTATGCAAAAAGGGGTATGCTTGTGTTTTCACCAGACTCGAGTGATCCATATGACAATCCTGCGTTCCCCCCTGTTGCACAAGACCCTGCTGGCCCTGACCGTCTCCCTCTCCGTCAGTTCCCTCGCCGATGCCTGTACCCGCTCCGTCTATCAGGGGGAGGGAGCGCTGGTGGTGACCGGTCGTACCATGGACTGGCGCAGCGCCATGCCGACCAATCTCTGGGCGCTGCCCCGTGGCATCGCGCGGGAAGGGGAGGCCGGTGCGCACTCCATGACGTGGACGTCGCGTTACGGCTCCGTGGTGGCGGCAGGCTTCGATGCGGGCACCGCCGACGGCATGAACGAGAAGGGGCTGGTGGCCAACCTCCTCTATCTGACCGAGTCCGAGTATGTGACCCCGAGCGACAAGGATCCGCGCAAGACCCTCTCCATCTCGCTCTGGGCCCAGTATGCCCTGGACAACTTCGCCACCGTGGCCGAGGCGGTCGAGGCCCTCTCCAGAGATGAATTCTATGTGGTGACCACCCTGACCCCGGATGGCAAGCCGGGCCAGCTGCACCTCTCCCTCTCGGATGCGAGCGGCGATTCCGCCATCTTCCAGTACGTGGGGGGCAAGCTGCAGATCTACCACGACCGCAGCTATCAGGTGATGACCAACTCGCCGACCTTTGACAAGCAACTGGCCCTCAACGACTACTGGGAGGAGATTGGCGGTCTCACCATGCTGCCCGGCACCAACCGCTCGGCGGACCGTTTTGCCCGCGCCTCCTTCTACATCAAGACCCTGCCAAAGACCGACCAGGCCAACGAGGCGGTGGCCGGGGTGATGAGCGTGATGCGCAACGTCTCGGTACCCATGGGGATCAGCACCCCGGATCAGCCCAACATCTCCACCACCCTGTGGCGCAGCGTGGCGGATCAGCAGCATCGCCGCTATTTCTTCGAGCTGACCCATCTGCCCAACACCTTCTGGGTGAGCATGGACAAGCTGGAGCTCGCCGCGGGGGCCCCGGTGCTCAAGTTGCCCCTGACCGAGCAGCAGCTCTATGCGGGGGAGACGGCGGAGAATTTCGTCCCGGCCAAGGCGTTTCGCTTCCTGCCGGCCAGCCCCAAGGCCTGAGCATTCCCCCGATGACAACGCCCCGCTCGGGGCGTTTTTTATGGTGGGGATGAGGTGGCCGTGCGGTGGGCGGCGATCTGCGCCTCGCAAAAGCGCATCAGCTCCGGATAGAAGTGCAGGAAGGCGTGCTCGGCCTCGATCCAGCGAGCCTGATCCAGGGCATGGAGCGCCTCCCCGAGCGGCACGGGGCGGCGCAGCCGACGACCGATGCCGTTGAGGGCCGCCCCCACCCCTTCCCGATACTGGTAGGAGGCCAGCCAGTCCTGCTCGGCCATGTGCCGCAGGGCCATCGGCAGGCCCTGTGGCAGGCTGTGATGATCCAGGAGAAGCTGACCATAGCTCTGCGCCAGAAAGCGGGGCAGGGGGGCTGCGCTGAACCTCTGCCAGTGCTGGCTGAGCCAGTGATCGTAGAGCATGTCCACCACAATGCCGCCGAAGCGGCGCCAGGGGGGGGCGAAGCTCGCCACGGCGGCCCGATGGGCCGGGTGGGCATCGGTGAAGGCGTCTATCTTGCGGTGCAGCCAGATCCCCTCGTCGAAGCGGTCAGCCAGACCCGTCGGCAGCGGGCCCTTGATGAAGTCCCCCAGCAGGTTGCCGGTGAGGGAGCTGCCGGTATGGGCCGCCAGATGGAGGTGGGCGAGAAAATTCATGGGATGGGGCTCGCGTGCCTGGGCGTGAACGGGTGATCCGAGCCTAACGAATCGTGGCCGGATTGACCATGGGCAGGATGTTTCATCCCCAAGTCCCCTTGCCGGGCAAATTTGAGGCGTGGTAAGGTGCTTGCCATCTTTGTCACAGGACTCGACAAATCACCATGATGCGCAAAGCCAGAGGCTTCTTTCTGGCCTTCTATTTCAAGCCTTTCTATCTCTCCGAGTGGTTCGACGAATAGGTCGAGGCCCCGGAGCAGTTCATTGACGCCCATGGCGGCGTAATCCCGCTCATCTGCAATTTGCCGTTAGTTGGCCATCGCTTGCCTCTGCCTGCGATGCCTTGACCGCGCCTGTGCGCTTTTTAGGTAATGGAGTACTCACGATGAAGACCACACTGACCCTGTCAGCCCTTGTTGCTGCCTGTCTGCTCGCCGCCCCCGTCACCGCCAAGGAGTGGAAGACGGTGCGCTTTGGGGTGGAGGGGGCCTATCCCCCCTTCTCATGGACCGATGCGTCCGGAGAGATCAAGGGATTTGACATCGATCTTGCCAACGCCCTGTGCCAGCAGATGGCCGTCAGGTGCGAACTGGTGGCCCAGGATTGGGACGGCATGATCCCCGCCCTGCTGTCGCGCAAGTACGACGCCATCATCGCCGCCATGTCGATCACCGACGAGCGGCGCAAGAAGGTCGACTTCACCGAGAAATATGCCCACATTCCCAACCGCTTCGTGGCGGCCAGGGGCATCGAACTGACGCTGACGCCGGAAGGGATGGCGGGCAAGCGCATCGGCGTGCAGCGGGCCACCACCCACGACAAGTACCTGACCGACAACTTCGGCTCCAGCGTCACCATAGTGCGTTACGGCAGTGCCGATGAAGCCTACCTCGACCTGAAGGCGGGACGGGTGCTGGCCCTGCTGGCCGACGCCTCGGCCATCGAACAGGGGTTGCTTGGCAAGGAAGGGGGCGACAAGTTCGACTATGTGGGGCCGGCCCTGACTGACCGTCAATGGTTTGGCGATGGAATGGGGATCGCGGTGCGCAAGGGGGATCCGGATCTCAGGGCCAGGCTGAACGACGCCATCAAGGCCCTGCGCGCCAACGGCAAGTATCAGGAGATCAACCGGAAGTACTTCAAGTACGATATCTATGGCGGTTGATGGGTAACAGTCGGAGGGAGCCTGCTCCCTCCTTTTTCATGCAGCAAGGAGAGACCCCATGTTGACCCTGATCGAGGGTGCGCAGATCCATAGTCCGGCCCCGCTCGGCCAGCAGGACCTGCTGGTGGCGGATGGCCGCATCGCCTGGATGGGCAAGGGACTGACGGTTCCGGCCGACTGGCCACTGACGCGGGTGGACGCTGGCGGCCGCTATCTGGTGCCCGGACTGGTAGACCCGCTCGCCCATATCACGGGAGGGGGCGGCGAGGGAGGCTTCGGCTTTCGCACGCCGGAGCTCTCGGCAAGGGAAGCTCTGGCGGCGGGGGTTACCACGCTCGTGGCGGCGCTCGGCACCGACAGCCTGACCCGCAGCCCGGCCCAGGTGCTGGGGAAGGTGCGCGAGTTTCGCGCAGCCGGGGTGAGCGCCTTCATGTACACCGGCTCCTACCACCTGCCGGTCAAGACCCTCACCGGCACGGTGGAGTCGGACATCATGCTGATCCCCGAAGTGCTGGGGGTGGGGGAGGTGGCCATCAGCGATCACAGGTCCAGCGCCCCCACCCACGACGAGCTGGCGCGGCTGGCGAGCGAGGCGCGGGTGGCCGGGCTGTTGTCGGGCAAAAGTGGCGTCAGCTTCTTTCACCTGGGGGATGGCCGCGGGGCGCTGGCGCCCCTGCGGGCCCTGCGCGATGACACCGACATCCCGCTTCGCCAGCTCTACCCCACCCACTGCAACCGCAATCCCTGGCTCTTTGCCGAGGCCATCGAGTGGGGTCGGGCAGGTGGCTGGGTCGACCTCACCACGTCGAGCTTCCCGGATCTGCTGGATGACGGGGAGCGGCTCGCGGCCGACGCCCTGGTGGCGTTGCTGGCGGCGGGCGTGCCCGTGGATCGCATCAGCTTCAGCTCGGACGCCAACGCCAGTCTGCCGCGCTTTGACGGCGAGGGGCGGCTCATCGAGCTGCGCTGTGGCCAGATAGGGAGCCTGTGGCAGGAGGTGGTGGCGGCCTGCGGCAAGGGGGTGGCGCTGGAGACGGCACTGGCGGTAGTGACGGCCAATCCGGCCAGGGCGCTGGGGCTTGCGAGCAAGGGTACCCTGGGGGTGGGGCAGGATGCGGATCTGCTGCTGATCGATCCTGATTCGTTCGCCATCGAACGGGTGATGAGCGGGGGTCGGTGGCGCACCTGAATACCGGCGCCTGTCATCCAGCCCGCTCAGTTCATCAACAAAAAGCCCGGCAGCAGTGCCGGGTTTTGTCATGCCATGGGGGTCAGATGGCCAGGAACCCCAGGATCAGAATGGGGCCGAGCAGGCTCAGGATAAAGCCGGAGACGATGGCCACCGGCACCACCTGGATGCCGCCGGATTTCTGGATGACAGGCAGAGTGAAGTCCAGCGCCGTGGCGCCGCCGTAGCCGATGGCGGCGCTGGGGTGGCGGCGCATCAGCACCGGGATGATGAGGATGGCGATAAGCTCGCGCCCCAGATCGTTGATGAAGGCGGCGGAGCCCAGCACCGGGCCCAGCTTGTCCGCTACCAGGATGCCGGAAAGCGAATACCAGCCAAAACTGGAGCTCATCGCGAGGCCATGGGCAAAGGGCATGCCGAGCAGCTGGGCGGCCAGCAGGCTGCCGAGCCAGCTGCTGAGGATGACGGTGAGCGCGATCTTCATGCCCCAGGGGTTGAGCAGGATCTGGCGCAGGCGCATGCCGGAGTTGCGCATCTGGATGCCGATTAGCAAGAGCAGCAGCATCAGGGCCCACTCGCTCCACTTGTCGATGGGCAGGGCGCGCAGGTCCACCACCAGCCCCAGCAAGACGCCCCCCAGCACCACGAAACAGAGCTGGAGGGATTCCCACAACAGGTGCAGCTTGCTCGGCATCTTGCCGTCGCTGGCCTCGTGGGTGGGGGGGCTGCGTTTGTCCAGCCACCACAGGGCCAGCAGGTTGCAGAGGGTAATGGCGGCGAGCATCACCCCTGCCACCTTGAAGATCACTGCCAGGTTGCTGCCCAGGTTCTCCACATAGGCCAGTCCCAGCCCCATCAGGAACAGGATGAGGTAGACCATCTTGCCCAGGGACTGGTTGACCAGCTTGATCAGACGGGCGGAAGAGAGGGGAACCAGATAGCCGATCACGAGCGGCAGCAGGATCAGCAACACATTGAGCAACATCGGGGCCTCGATCACAAAACGTGGAAAAACGGCACCTTATCACGACTTGTTGCACCTGTGTCACGGATCTGTGCATCAGCATGGCCCATACGGGACTTTTTTATCATATTGTTGTGTTTTTTGATGACAGCCAGCTGTGCACGCAAACAGAGAAAGAGGGGCACATCACCTGAAAAATCAATTTCATCCCCATGAAATGACGAGAGAAGGGGAATCTGCCCGGGTGAATAAAGTCCTTTTGGGTGACATCTGGCGGATATGGTGAAATATGCTTGCTACCAGTGCGCTGCGGGTATAAAAGAGCGGTAGGGAAGGTGCGACAAAAAATGGATTTTATGCAGACAAAGTGCTGAAAAATACTCAATAGGCCAATAAAAATACAGATAAAACACCAAATACCTCGGTTCTGTATTGTTTTTTCACTACCTCAATGATATTTTCGCTGAAGGTTGCCATCGGTTAACGTTTTGTTAAATGGACGATGGTGGAGTCACGCCGAAGCGGCGTCTAGGGAAAGACAAGGTTGTAATGGATGAGCGACGTTGCCGCACTGGAAGTTCGTGATCTGCACAAGTATTTTGGCACCCACGAAGTGCTCAAGGGCATCGATATGACGGCCCACAAGGGGGATGTGATCTCCCTCATCGGCTCCTCGGGTTCGGGGAAGTCGACCTTTCTACGCTGTATCAATCTGCTTGAAACCCCCTCATCGGGCAGCGTCTCCCTCCACGGGGAGTTGATCCGGATGAAAACCAGCCGTTCCGGCGAACGCCTGCCGGAAGACATGCGCCAGGTGGAGCGTATCCGCAGCCGGTTGGCCATGGTGTTTCAAAGCTTCAATCTCTGGTCCCACATGACCATCATGCAGAACATCATCGAAGTGCCCATCCAGGTGCTCAAGGTGCCCCGTGCCGAGGCCATCACCAAGGCGGAGCATCTGCTCAACCGGGTGGGGCTGTGGGAGCGTCGCGACTATTATCCCGGTCACCTCTCCGGCGGCCAGCAGCAGCGGGCCGCCATCGCCCGGGCGCTGGCGGTGGAGCCCGAGGTGATGCTGTTTGACGAGCCTACCTCGGCCCTCGACCCTGAACTGGTGGGGGAGGTCCTTGGCCTGATGCGCGAGCTGGCGGAAGAGGGGCGTACCATGATGGTGGTGACCCACGAGATGTCCTTCGCCCGCGACGTGTCGAACAAGGTGATGTTCCTGCACCAGGGGCGCGTGGAGGAGGAGGGCAATCCCAAGGAGATCTTCGCCCATCCCAAGTCGGAGCGATTCAAGCAATTCATCTCGTCCATCTATTGATGGACGGGATTCAATTTAAACCATCCGTACTTTCAACGATCGACGTGTTTATCAAGGAGAGATACATGAACAAGCTGATGCTGGCGACTGCCGTGATGACGGCCCTGTGTTCCGGTAGCCTGATGGCCAAGGAGTGGAAAGAGGTCCGGATCGGGGTGGAAGGGGCCTATCCCCCCTTCTCCTGGACCGAGCCGAGCGGCGAGGTGAAAGGCTTCGACATCGACATCGCCAACGCCCTGTGCGAAGAGATGAAAGTGAAGTGCACCCTGATCAAGCAGGACTGGGACGGCATCATTCCGGCGCTGCTGTCGCGCAAGTATGACGCCATCATCGCCACCATGGACATCACCGAAGAGCGCAAGAAGAAGGTGGACTTCACCCAGAAGTACCAGCACATCCCGGCGCGCTTCGCCGCCAAGAAAGGGACCGAGATCCAGCTCGACAAGGCCTTCATGGACGGCAAGACCATCGCCGTGCAGCGTGCCACCTCCATGGATACCTACATCACCGACAACTTCCCCAATGCCACCATCAAGCGCTACGGCACAGCGGATGAAGCCTACCTCGATCTGAAATCCGGCCGTGTCGACTACGTGATGGCCGACTCCGCCGCCATCAGCGACGGCCTGCTGAAGAAGGAAGGGGGCGATGCCTTCGAGTTCATCGGCCCGAAACTGACCGATCCCAAGTGGTTTGGCGAGGGTGCCGGCATCGCGGTGCGCAAGGCTGACAAGGATCTGAAAGAGAAATTCAATGCCGCCATCCTGGCCCTGCGTGCCAATGGCAAGTACAAGGAAATCAACGACAAGTACTTCGACTTCGACGTGTACGGCGAGTAAGCCGACGTCAGGCGAACAACGACAGGTTGATCCCGTCAGTAGTCATCGGGCCCGTTGCCTTCCGCTGGGAGTGACGGGCCCGATTGCGATGGAGCTGCATTGCATATGTTTGATTTGAAAGGATACGAAACCTCTCTGCTGGAGGGGGCCTGGATCACCCTGGAGGTGGCGCTCGCCTCCCTGCTGCTGGCCCTGGTGCTCGGCATGCTGGGGGCCCTGGCCAAGCTCTCTCCCTACAAGTGGGCACGCGGCATCGCGGCGGCCTACACCACCGTCATTCGCGGCATCCCGGATCTGGTGCTGATGATGCTGCTCTTCTTCGGTGGCCAGGTGCTCATCAACGGGATCTGCACCTGGGTCAACGAGGCCTACAACAACCACCTGCTGGCGAGCAACCCGAACCAGGAGTGGGTCTCCCTGCTGCCCGATTACATCGACATCAGCCCGTTTGCGGCCGGGGTCGCCACCATCGGCTTCATCTTCGGCGCCTACATGACCGAGACCTTCCGCGGCGCCATCCTGGCGGTGGACAAGGGGGAGCTCGAGGCGGCCCGTGCCTTCGGCATGCGGGCAAGCCAGGTGTTTGTGCGGATCCTCTTTCCCCAGATGATGCGCCACGCCCTGCCCGGGTTTGGCAACAACTGGCTGGTGCTGCTGAAAACCACGGCCCTGGTCTCCATCATCGGGCTCGATGACATGGTGCGAAAGGCGTCGCTCGCGGCGGGCTCGACCCAGCAGCCTTTCACCTTTTACATGGCGGTGGCGCTGATCTTCCTGGTCTTCACCGCAGTCTCTACCTCGGCGCTCAAGTGGGCCGAGCGTCACTACGCCATCAAGACGAGGTAAGCCATGGATTTCTCGATCATTCTCAAGGAGTGGCCCACCTACTGGGAGGGTCTCTATACCACCATCTGGCTGGTGGCCGCCTCGCTCATGCTGGGGCTCATGCTGGCGGTGCCCATGGGCATACTGCGCAACAGCCGCAACTGGTTGATAAAGGGGCCAATCTGGGCCTATATCTACTTCTTCCGTGGCACCCCGCTCCTGGTGCAGCTTTTCATCATCTACTACGGTGCCGCCCAGTGGGAGTGGCTCAAGAACAGTGCGGCCTGGTCCCTCTTCTCGGAAGCCTGGTTCTGTGCCCTGCTGGCGTTCACTCTCAACACCGGTGCCTACACCGCCGAGATAGTGCGTGGCGCCGTGATGAACATGCCCAAGGGGCAGATAGAAGCGGCAAGCGCCTTCGGCATGACCCGCTGGCAGACCCTGACCCGCATCATCCTGCCCAACTCGTTTCGCCGTGCGCTGCCGGCCTACAGCAACGAGGTGATCTTCATGCTGCAGGGGTCGGCGGTGGCGGGCATCATCACCATCGTCGATCTGACGGGGGCCGCGCGGATCATCAACTCCCGCTACTACAGCCCGTTCGAGGCGTTCCTGACCGCAGGTCTGCTCTACATGCTGCTCACCTTCGTCATCGTCTGGTTGTTCAAGAAGTGGGAAGCCCGCTGGCATGCCCACCTGCGCCCGCGCAGCGTCTGACTGCCAGCAGAGAAAAAGCCCGCAACTGCGGGCTTTTTTTTATGGATCACGGGCAGGCTCAGCGCCCCAGGTACTCCCTGTCGAAGAAGGTGTTGACCCAGTGGGGGCGATAGACGGCGAGCAGGGTCATGGTCATGCCGTTGAGGAGCGCCTCGGGGAAGAGCAGTAGCGGCCAGATGGAGAGGTAGTCGGCGCTGATGGTGTGCCAGGAGTAGGTGCCGCTCACCCCCATCAGCAAGGCGCTGGCGATCACCTTGGCCGAGATGCTCAGCGCCCCCCCGAGAAATGCCGCCACGAACAGGTAGACGAAGAGGTGGCGAGGCAGCCAGGCCCAGCTCCCCAGAAACAGCAGCCAGCTGGTGGCCACCGGCAGGGCAACGCCGATGAGGGCCTGCCAGCCGATGTCGGCCAGGGGGATGACCCCGAAGTAAGCGAGGAGCAGCAGGGTGAGGCAGGGGGCGAGCAGGGCGAGGCGCCAGCCCAGCAACAGGGTCAGGCTGGTGAGGCCGAGAAAGTGGATCTCGAGCCCCTCGTGCAACCCGGCCCGCAAGGTCCACAGCGGTACCAGCACGATGGCGCCGCCGAGGCAAAGATGCTGATAGAGCGGGTGGGCGCCAAGGGTGCGCAGCAGGGAGGCGTTCAGACTGAAGGCGAGCAGCACCAGCCAGAGCAGGAGGGCGGCGACTTGTCCTTCACTCATGAGCGGTTCCCCCGGATGCGGCTGTCGGTGATGGCGCGGTGGCGAACGCCGGCGCAATGAAAAGAGGCCGCCCTCTGCCGGGCGGCCTCCTGTCTCAATACTTCACGTTGGGGTGATACTTGCCAAGGATGCCCTGGACCCTGTCCATGGTCTCCTTGCTGGGGGGCTTGATGCCGACCAGATCGTAGGTATCTCCCAGCACGTCCCACTTGTGCTTGCCAAGTTCGTGGTAGGGCAGCAGCTCCACCTTCTCGACGCACTCCCCCAGCTCGGCGATGAACTGGCCGAGTCCTTCTGCGCTCTCGTCATCGTCGGACCAGGTGGGCACCACCACGTAGCGGATCCACATGGTCTGACCGCGGGAGGCCAGGTAGCGGGCGAACTCCAGGGTGTACTTGTTGCTGACGTGGGTGAGGGGAATGTGCTTCTCGTCGTTGATCTGCTTGATGTCGAGCAGCACCAGATCGGTGTTGTCCAGCACCCGGTCGAGCAGCTCGTCGTAGTGACGCACGAAACCGTTGGTGTCGAGGCAGGTGTGGATCCCCTGGGCCTTGCAGGCGGTGAACAGTTCGGCGATGAACTCCTGCTGCAGCATGGCCTCGCCGCCGGAGGCGGTCACGCCACCGCCGGAGGCATTCATGAAGTGGCGATAGCTGGTGAGATCCTTCATCAGCTCGGGCACGGTGACCTCGCGGCCGCCCTGGGTGTCCCAGGTGTCCCGGTTGTGACAATACTTGCAGCGCATCAGGCAGCCCTGCATGAACACGATGAAGCGGATGCCGGGGCCGTCGACGGTCCCGCAGGTCTCGACGGAGTGGATCCGGCCAATGATGTCGGTAGTGCCGGTGTCGCTGGCTTCAACGGTCGGGATCCGCTGCGTGCCGGGGGTGGCAGGTCCCTTGGATTCAACGGCGGGGATCCGGTTAATGACTGACATAGACGACTCCAATGGTGCGGACAAGGTTCGAGCGGTCGTTATTTTATGACAGAAAGCCCTATAAATCCTACCAGTTTAGCCCGCAGGGGTGGCACCCAGCAGGCTCTCCAGTGCCTTGACGGGGAGCGGCCGGCTGGTGAGGAAGCCTTGATAATGCTGGCATCCCAGGGCCTTGAGCACGGCGAGCTGCTCCTCTTCCTCCACCCCTTCGGCGGTGACGGTGAAACGAAACACCCGGGCGAGATCCAGGATGGCCTTGACGATGGCCTTGTCCTGTTCGCTGTGGACCAGGGTCTGGATGAAGCTTCTGTCGAGCTTCACCTCGTCGGCGGGCAGATCCCGCAGATAGGCCAGGGACGAGTAGCCCGTGCCGAAGTCGTCGATGGAGATGAGCAGGCCGAGGGCCTTGAGCTGGCGGATCCTGGCGATACTCTCCAGCCGGTTTTCCAGCACCACGGACTCGGTGATCTCCAGCAGCAGGCGCGACGGGGGCACCCCGGTGTCCCGCAGAATGTACTCCACCTGCTGCACGAAACCGGCGGTGTGGAACTGGCGGGCGCTGACGTTGACCGACAGATGGGGGATGGCGAGACCGTTGTTGAGCCAGAAGCTGTACTGGGCACAGGCGGTCTTCATCACCCAGTAGCCTATCTCCTGGATCAGGGTGGTCTCCTCGGCGATGGGGATGAACTCCCCGGGGGGCACCATGGTGCCGTCGGCCTTCTGCCAGCGCAGCAGCGCCTCTATGCCCGAGAGCGTGCCGTTGTCGACCCGGTATTGGGGCTGGTAGTGCAGCACCAGCTCGTTGTTGCGCAGGGCATCGCGCAGCTGGTTGTTGAGAGAAAGCTTGCTCTTCTCTTTTTCCGCCATGGCTTCACTGAAGAAGATATGGTTGCCCTGGCCCGCGCGCTTGGCCATGTGAACGGCGGTATCGGCCTGCTGCATCAGGACAAGGTGATCCTTGTCGTCATCGCTGAACAGGCTGATCCCCACGGAGGCGCTGCAGTGCAGCTTGTGATCGCCGATGTCGAAGGGGGCACGGAAGATCCCCATCAGCTCCCGGGCAAAGTGCTCCGCCAGGATCTTGGCGGTGATATAGCCCTGGCCCAGCGCCGTGAAGAGCAGGGCAAATTCGTCACCCGAGGTGCGGGCGAGCACCAGGTTCTCCTGGGGCAGGGACTTGAGTCGCACCACCACGGCCTGGAGCAGCAGATCGCCGCAGGCGTGACCGAGGGAGTCGTTGATGGATTTGAAGTTGTCCAGATCCAGCAGCAGCAGGGCCCCCCACTGACCACTCGGGGTCTGCAGGGTGCGCTGCATGATGTCGGTCAGGCTGCGCCTGTTGTAGAGATCGCACAGGTCGTCGTAGTAGGCGAGGCGCTCGATGTGGCGGGCGGTCTCTTTCTCCTGGGTGATGTCGTGGAAGCTGCAGACGAAGTGGCTGATCTCCTCCTCCTCGTCCTTGACCCCGCTCACCATGAGCCGCACCGGGAAGAGGTGTCCCTCCCTGTGCAGGCATTGTTCCTCCCCGAGCCAGTATCCCTGCCGGTTGACCGCCGCGATCACCTCCTCCTTGAGGGTGTCGCCATAGTAGGTGGGCCTCAGGGCATCGATGTGCAGGCCCAGCATCTCCTCGCTGGCAAAGCCGGTGATGCGGCTGAAGGAGGCATTGACCTTGAGGATGATGCCCCCGTGATCCATCACCAGCAGGCCGTCGTGGGTGTTGAAGGCCACTTCGGCCAGGCGCAGGGCATCGTCATTGGCCAGGCGCTGCAACTCGCTGGCGGCCCGCTCGCGCTGTTCGTAGAGGACGTCCAGCAGGGGCGCGGGATCGGCCAGGGGGGTGGCGAGCAGCAGGGTGAGCTGCCCCAGGGGGAGACCGTTTGGCCCCGGGAAGGGGATGCCGACATAGGCCTTGGCGTCGAGGGCCAGCAGCTGGCTGGACTGGGGATAGCGCAGGGCCAGATCTTCCACGTAGAGGCTCTGCCCGTGCTGGAAGATCTCCCGGCCCGGGCCGATGTCCATGGGCATGGGTTTGACGACGGCGAAGGCATCCCCCTCCACCACGCAGCGGGGAATGAGCCAGAGATCCTGGCCGCGAGGCTGAAACTCGCCGATCCAGCCCCTGTGGGCACCGCTCAGGCCCATGGCCCAGCGCAGCAGGGCGCGGCAGTAATCGTTGCCGGTCAGGTTGGCAAGCCCGGGTGGGGGCGCGAGGTCCGGGGCGTCGGTCGCCACGGGGTCCGGCTGCCAGTGGCCGAGCAAACGGGCGCAATGACGCACCAGTTGCAGGGTGTCATCGCTGATGAGGGTGCTCTCGGCATACTCCAGGCTGAGCACGCCGATGAGCTTCTCCTGCTCCAGCAAGGCGCCGTCCAGGCGGGAGCAGACATTGGCATCGGCCAGATAGTAGTGCTGGCTCAACATGGGCTGGTGGGCCGCCTCCGAGAAGCTCAGGGCGCCCCGGGCGCGCAGGGCTCGGATGTAGCGGCTGTCTCCGCGAATGGCACCGAGCGCGTCTACCCCCAGGGTGAACACCGGGGTCAGCTGTTCGCCGCCAAGGGCGCCATGGGCCTGGTAGTGCCATAGGATCAGGCGATCGGCCCCCAGGCACTCCTTGAGGCTCTCCAGCATGGCGTCATACTGCTGCTGGCTGGCCATCTGGCTCAGGCGCGGCAGTTGCAGGGACAGGCTGGCGGCGCTCTCCTGGGACTGAGTCTGCAGGCAGATGAGCCAGAAGGCGTCCTGCTCGTGGGAGAGGGAAATATGCCAGAGGAGGGCGTCAAAGCGCAGCACCAGCTTGCCCCCCTTGCCGCTGGCCAGCCGCTGCTCGATGGGTTGGCGCAGGGCGTCCGGCAATTGGGCCGGCCAGGCACTGCGGGGCTCGTCGAGCCAGTGGAGCGGCGTCTGCATCACATCGGTCAGGGCGACCAGCCGTTGACTACGGGTATCCAGGCGGAAAAACAGGGGCGCCTGGCTGGCGGTCGGAAGATGGCTGAGCGCGGTAGACGACATGAACTGACACTATCCTGTTGAGCAATTGTCGGAGGGCAAGAATACTGCAAATCCGTGGCAAACAAAATTTCATTGAATTCTAAATTAGAAAGGCCTAATTTATTGGTCATTTCCTGTTGAGTGGAGTCTTGGAGATGAAACGGATCCTGATTGTGGGTGGTGTGGCCGGAGGGGCGTCCGCCGCCGCCCGTGCCCGCCGTTTGAGCGAAGAGGCGGAGATCGTGATGTTCGAGCGGGGCGAGTTCGTGAGCTTCGCCAACTGCGGTCTGCCTTATCACATCGGGGGGGATATCCCGGATCGGGATGCCCTGCTGCTGCAGACACCGCAAAGCTTCAAGCGCCGGTTCAACGTGGATGTGTGGGTGTTTCACGACGTCATCGAGATAGACAGGGCCGGCAAGAGCCTGCTGGTGCGCAACCTGCTGACCGGCGAAGAGCGGCGCGAAGCCTACGACGTTCTGCTGCTGAGCCCGGGGGCGGCGCCCATCCGGCCTCCCTTCCCCGGCATCGACAGCCCGGGGGTACACACCCTGCGGAGCATTCCCGACATGGATCGCATCCTGGCGGCGCTGGCGCACGACAAGCCCCGCCACGTCACCGTGGTGGGGGGCGGTTTCATCGGGCTGGAGATGATGGAGGCGCTGCACCAGCGCAAGCTGGATGTCACCCTGCTGGAGCTTTCCGATCAGGTGATGGCGCCGGTGGACAAGGAGATGGCCAACCTGCTCCATGCCCGTATCCGGGAGGAGGGCATCGATCTGCGCCTGCGCATCGGCCTCGCTGCCATCGAGAGCCTGGAGGTGCCTGCCGAGAAGACCGCCGCCGTGGCGACCGCCCAGCGGGGTGGACTGCGCTTGACCCTGAGCGACGGCTCTCATCTCGACACCGGCCTGTTGATCCTCGCCATCGGCGTCAAGCCCGAGACCCTGCTCGCCGCCAAGGCGGGGCTGGTGCTGGGACCGCGGGGCGGCATCAAAGTGGATGCCGGGATGCGTACCTCGGATCCCTTCATCTACGCGGTGGGGGACGCGGTGGAGGAGACCGACTTCGTCACCGGCGAGTCCGTGCTGATCCCCCTGGCGGGTCCGGCCAACCGGCAGGGGCGCATCGCCGCCGACAACATGCTGGGGCGAAGCGAAACCTACAAGAAGACGCAAGGGACCGCCATCTGCAAGCTGTTCGATCTGGCGGTAGCCAGCACCGGCCTCAATGAGAAGCGGCTGCTGCAGCTGGGGCTGCCGTTCGAGAAGGCCTATGTCCACCCGGGCAGCCACGCCGGTTACTACCCCGGTGCCCACCCGGTCAGCCTCAAGCTGCTGTTTGCCCCCGATGGCAAGATTTACGGCGCCCAGGCCATCGGCAAGGACGGGGTCGACAAGCGCATCGACGTGCTGGCGGTGGCCCAGCGCGCCGGTCTCACCGTGTTTGATCTGCAGGATCTGGAGCTCACCTATGCACCGCCCTTCGGCTCGGCCAAGGACGTGATCAACATGGCCGGCTTCGTGGCGAGCAACCATCTGAAGGGGGATACCCTGCTCTGCCACGCAGCCGAGGTGCAGGCCCGTCACCCCCATCAGCAGGTGCTGGACGTGCGCAATGGCCCCGAACTCGACAAGCTGGGACGCATTCCGGGGGCGATGCACATTCCTCTGGACGAGCTGCGCGGCCGTCTTGATGAGTTGCCCAGGGATAAAGAGCTGCTCATCAGCTGCCAGGTGGGACTGCGGGGTCACGTGGCCTGCCGCCTGCTGAGCCAGCACGGTTTTCGGGTCAAGAACCTCTCCGGCGGTTTCAAGACCTGGCAGACGGTGATCGCCGAGTAGATGCCCCAGGCTGACATGGCCCGATTGATCACTCTGTATGCAAACGGGGTTGCCGCAGGTGGCCCCCTCGCTCTCAGGGGGGGCTGTCAGCGAGCTGATTGCGAATGTGGTGCTGCAAGACCGCGAGCATGGAGGCGCCGGAGAGGCCTATCATCAGGGCACCGTTGACTGCCTCCAGGGGGCCGAGCAGCTTCCACTGCGGGCTCATGACGATGTCGCCATAGCCCAGAGTGGCGAAGTTGACCCCGGAGTGATAGACGGCCTCCTGCAGGGTATCGAACTCCCCGAGCCACAGGAAGAGCCCGCCCCAGACGCCGATCTGGGCCAGGTTGCCCAGCATCACCAGAGTGATGATGCCAAACAAAGCCAGCATGCCGGCCAGGGCCCCCTCGCGTCGATTGAATCGCTTGACGTAGAAGCGGATGCACCAGACGGATACCAGGGATTGCAGCAGCATGTTGACCAGGATCACCGGGATGCCGACCAAAAAAATCGTTAACATATCAATCTCCTAGCTTGGCTTCTGCCAGTGGGCGGCCGACTGGCCACCACTGTTCGAGCAGCAAGATACAGAGCCAGCCATAGCCGGCCACCACCAGATAGAGGCCGCAACGCATGGCGGCCGCCAACCACACATCCTTGCCGGTGGCGCTGTCCTCGATGGCCGGGCCAAACAGGATGAGCGCCGTGATCCAGGCGTTGCTCCAGAAGGATGGCGGGAAACGCCCCGCCACCAGCCGCACCAGGCGCCGCGCCAGCCAGAGGGTCATCAGGGCCAGCATCAGCACCAGCATCAGGAGCGAGGGCCAGAGGCTGAGCCCGAGCCAGAGTGCGAACGCCAGCAGGGCGCCCATCAGGGTCGAGAGCACCAGCTCCTGGCCCGCCTGTCTGGCGTTGAGGGAGGTACTCTGCTGGGCCAGGGTTACCGTCTTCATCACCGCCGGAATGTAGAACGCCGGATTGCCGAGGGCCAGCAGCCACATCGGCAGTACCATGGCGACGGCGCGCAGCGCCAGCCGCTCGGGATGTTCGGGGGGCAATGGCACCGGTCTTGCCGCCGCTCCCGCCACCTGCAGGGGAGGGAAGAGTGCGTGGGCCAGGCGGTTGACCAGGGTGCCTATCAGGATCCCCAGTCCCATCATCTGGGCAAGGGCGATGGCAAGGGACTGCTCGATGAGACCGGCCACCGGGATCACCGTGATGGCCATGATGAGCAGCATGGCGGCGGCGCCCTTGCCGGCCATCGCCTGCTGCATCAGCAGGTAGAGCAGCAGGGCGACGAGCAGCACGGCCGCCAGGGCATAGTGGGTCAGCAGGGGCACCAGCAGCACGCCGCCGACCATCACGGCCAGCAGCAGAGCGCCACCCAGCAACCCTTTGCCAAGGCTGAGCGGCTCGCCGGGTCGGCACAGCACCACCCAGGCCATGATGACCCCGAGGTGGGGCATGGGCAGCGCCAGACCGTAACAGATCCCCGTCGCGAGCCCGATGCCCGTGCCAATGCGCAGTACAGCCTTGTCGGCGTTATGCATCTGGCGCCTCAATAGAGGAAGGAGAAGAGGCTCATCAGGCGGATATAGAGCGTCCCCAGGAGGTGCAGCACCCCGCTCTCACCGGTGTAGACCAGCACGTCGGCCTGGCCACCGATCCGCAGCGCCTCGACCGGGGGGAAGTCGTCGCTCTGGAAGGCGACCTTGACCGGGAAACGCTGGGCCTGGCGCAGCCAGTCGCGGTTGTTGTCCACCGTGGGCAGGGTGCCGGCGGGCTGGTTCTTGCCATCGCCCACCCCGTAGCCGACGCTGCGGACTTTCCCCTCGAACAGCTGTCCAGGCAGGCTGTCGAGCAGGATGGCGACCTTGTCCCCTGGTCGAATGTTGCCGAGGTTGTTCTCCGTCAGATCCGCCGATACCCAGACGTCGTGGATGGCGATCAGGGTCATGGCCGGGGCGCCGGCCCCGATAAACTGGCCCGCATCCGTGCTGAGGTCGGTGATGAGCCCCCGGCCCGGCGCCACCACGCGGGTGTTCTGGCGATCCAGCTCGGCCTTGTGCACCGCCGAGCGGGCACTGAGCAGCTGGGAGTTGTCATCGCCGCTCGCCCCGGCGGCCTCGATGGCGCGGCGAACGTCGGCTTCGGCCGCCGCCACCTGGCTCTTGGCGGTCTCGCGGCTGGCCTGGGCCACCTCCAGGCGACGCACCGAAATGGCCCCCGGATCTTCCCGATAGAGCCGCTCCTGGCGCTCGGCATCCTTGGCGGCGTTGTCATAGGCGGCGCGCATGGCCATCAAGGAGGCCTCGGCCGCCTTGACCCCTTCGGTATTTGCCTTGACGCCGCTCAGCACCGTCTGGTAGTCGGATCTGGCCTTGGCCAGGGCGATGTCATAGGGCTCGGGATCGATCTCGAACAGGGGGGCGCCGGCCTCCACGTCCTGATTGTCGTGGACATAGACCCGCTTGATCTGGCCTGCCACCTCGGCGGCGACGGGGACCACGAAGGCCTGCACCCGGGCCTGGGAGCTGTAGGGGGTCAGCCGGTCCGCCAGCAGATACCAGCTGAGCAGGAGGAGGATCGCGGCCAGCAGCCCGAGGGTGGCGCGGCGGCTGGCCTGGCCGGGAGAGGCTGTGTCAGTCATGGGAGCTTGCCTTCTGTGTCATGGGGGAATGGGCTGCGTCGAGCAGGGGGGCCCAGTCGGCGCGCGTGCGCAGCTGGGCCTCCACCTTGGGGGTCACCAGGGGACGTTCGCGCCCCTGTTCCCAACCGCCACCCAGTGCCTTGTAGAGGGTGATGAGATCGCGCATCCGGGCGCCGCGGCTGTTGACCAGGCGCTCCTGCTGGTTGAACAGGGCGCGCTGGGAGTCGAGCACCCGCTGGAAGTCCGCCATCCCCTCGCGATACTGGGTGTTGGCTATCTCGAGGGAGCGACGGGCGGCCTCGCCGGTCTGGGTCAGCAGGGCGATTTCCTCCTGGCCGTTGGCGTAGGCCACCGCCGCGTCATCCACCTCGCGGGCCGCCTTGAACACGCTGTCGCGATAACGTTCGTGAAGCTGCTGGAAGCGGGCGTCCTGCACCAGGATCTGGTTGCCGAGCCGCCCCTGATCCAGCAGGTTCCAGCTCAGCGACGGCCCGACGGCCCAGGAGAAGGTGCCACTTTCCCCGCCGCTGGCATTGACTCCCAGGGTGCCGAGCAGGGTGATGGAGGGGTAGAGCTCGCTCTCGGCCACCCCGATGAGGGCCGACTGGGCGGCCAGCTGACGCTCCGCCCCCCGCACGTCAGGACGGCGGCGCAGCAGATCCGCGGGCATCTCGGTGACCAGGGCCAGCTCGCCCTGGGGGATCTTGCCGGTGTTGGTGGTCATCTCGGGCAGGGGCCCCGGGGCGCGGGCGAGCAGGGTGGAGAGGGCGTTCTGGCTTTGGCGCAGGCTGGTCTCGAGCTGGGGAATGCCGGACAGGGTGCCCAGGTACTGGGTCCTGGCTTGCTGCACGTCCAGCTCGGCGCTGTTGCCGCTCTTGAACAGTCGCTCGGTGATCTCCAGGCTGCGCCGCTGGATGCGGGCATTCTCCCGGGCGATCTGGAGCCTGGCCTCCAGGGTACGGATGCTCACATAGAGCTGGGCCACCTGGGCGGCCATCAACACCTGGATGTCGTCATATTGGGCCAGGGTCGCGAAATAGCTGGCATCCGCCGCCTCGACTCCGCGCTGGAACTTGCCCCAGAAGTCAAGTTCCCAACCGAGGTTGAAGCCGGCGCCATAGCTGTTGCCCGCGCTGCTGTGGCCGCCCCGGGTCTGACCTGCCTGGAGGAATTCTGCCGTTCCCACCGTCGCCTGGGGGCCGAGCAGGCTCTCGGCGATGCCAAGCTGGGCCTGGGCCTCGAGGATCCGCAGGCCGGCGATCCGCACGTCCGGATTCTTGAGGAAGGCCTCCTCCACCAGGGCGCTCAGCACGGGATCGTGCAAGTTGTCCCACCATCGTCGGTAGTCGGTCACCGTCACCGCCTGCTGACCCTCGCTGGCGCTGTGCCAGTTGGCCATCTCCTCGACACCGGGGGCCTGATAATCGGGCCCGAGCAGAGTACAGGCACCGAGCAGCAGGCAGGTGCCCCCTGCAAACAGGGGGCGAAGGAGAGAAAGTGCGTCGGCCATGGGGTTATTTTTCCGCGTTGGCCAGACCGTCGTTGACCCAGGCCATGAAGATGCGATAGCCGATGGAGAGCAGGGTGGCACCGATGAACATGCCGAGGATGCCATTGGTGGCCATGCCGCCGAGGGCCCCCAGCAGCACTACCGGCATGGGCGCATCGACACCACGCCCCAGCAGCAGCGGCTTGAGCACGTTGTCGGCCATGCCGGCCACGACCAGCAGCACTGAGTAGATGACGTTGAGCAGGGTGCCGTGATCCCCCGCCATCCACATGAAGGCAATGGCCGGTCCCGTGATCAGGATGACGGGGACCTGAGCGATACCCAGGATCAGCGCCAGGACGAAGAAGATCCCGACCGCCGGGATCCCGGCGAGGGACATGATGACGCCAGCCAGCAGGGCCTGGATGAAGGCGACCCCGATGACCCCCATGGCCACGGCCCGGATGGTGCTGGTGCACAGCTTGGTCAGGGCGAGGCCCTTGCGCTCATCGGTGATGCGCATGGCGATGCGCTCGGCGCTGATGGCACCCGGTGCCCCCCAGGCCATGATGATGCCAGCCACGATGAAAGAGGCGACGAAGCCCAGCAGGCCGCCCCCCATGCTGGCGAGCATGGTGACAGTCTGCTTGGCCATGTCGCCGAGCTGCGGCTTGTAGCTGATGAGGAGGCTCGGCAGATCCACGGATGCCTTGGTCCATAAGGCGTGCAGCTTGGCACCGATCAGCGGGATGCTGGCGATGTCGGCGGAAGGTGCCGGAATCACCAGAGTGTTGTTGTTCACCTTGTCTATCAGGGCGCTGACGCTGTCACCCAGGGAGCCGAGCATGGCAACGGTGGGGGCCACGATGAGCAGGATGCCCAACAGGACCAGCAGGGTGGACGACTGGCCCTGTTTTCCCCCGAGTCGGGCGGCAAAGCGCTGATGGAGGGGGTAAAGGGTGACCGCCAGGATCAGGGCCCACAGCATCATGTTCATGAAGGGGGAGAACACGGTGAAGCAGAACGAGCCTAGCGCCAGAATAAGGCCAAATTTGATGAACATGTCCAGGAATCTGGCAACCAATCTTTTTTCGACGAGGGACAGATCGTTATTTTCCATGCTGATATGACTCCAGAGAGGGATGGATGCATGACCCCGCTGACCCTGTGTGAACTCAAGGTCGGCATTCTGGTCGATGGACAATTAATAAGTTTGTTTTCAATGGTTGAGGCATACATCGAGCGCACCTGCACGTTATGTATGGCACAGGTGTTCAAGGCTTAAAAAATATTTATCTGCTTGATATGTCGTTGATTGGAAGGCCTGCATTGAGCAGGGCCGAGAATAATGAATGGCCCGATCACGCACAAGTGAACAGTGGTGCCCGGTTTAGCCTGGGTTCAGAAAATCACGACAATCCTCTTTCATGGAACAGGACATCGCATGCAGGGTCTCGAATAAACCTCGCGGTTCACGGGGCGTCGCGCTCCCGTCCGAGGCGATGTGCCCATCTCTGTTGGCCGATGCCGCCCGATATGGCAGTTGGTGTTCCCGGGAGTGACGCTTTATTCTATTGGCTCCTGCGCTGCGGCGATCCAACCCGGGATGAACACCATGCACCTCTCTCTCTCCTGCCCCGTGACTCGTCTTCCCCGTGTGGCCTGGCTGGCGGCGCTGCTGCTGGCTGGTTGCGGCCCCGACAAGCCTGTCAACCAGGTACCGACCACCGAATCCACTGCCCGGCAGGAGGCAGGAGCGCCCGCCTCCGTGGTGCAGGCCAATGCACGCCAATACCGCGATGCCCCGGCGCTGGCGCTGGTCTTCTCCGGTCCATTGGTGCCCAAGGCAAACTGGCAGAGTTGGCTCGGGGTCAGTGAAGGGGGCAAGCAGGTGCAGGGGGAGTGGATTCTCGCCGACGATGGCCGCACCCTCTATTTCCCGAACGTTCAGCCCGACAAGCGCTACGAGGTGAGCCTCAAGTCGGGGCTGGGCCCATCCCCCCAGCGCTGGACCCTCAAGACCCGGCCGCTGGAGGCGGGGGCGTCGTTTACCGCGAGCGGCATGGTGTTGCCGCTGCGCGACGAGCTGCGCCTGCCCATCAGCGCGGTCAATGTGGACGAGATCAATATCGACTTCTTCCGGGTCGATGCGGAGTATCTGCCCCGTTTTCTGGCCGAGTATCGCCCCGGTGCCGGCATGGGCAACTGGGAGCTTGAGCAGATCACCAAGCGGGCCAAGCGGGTATTCAGCGGCCGCTATGCGCTGGAGCTCGATGCCAACCGGCGCGAGACCCGCCTCATCAATGTGAAGGAGCCGCAGCTGGCGGAGGCTGGCGTCTACTTTGCGGTGATGTCGCCCCTTGGCAACTACGACTGGCGCAAGGAGACCACCTACTTTGCGGTGAGCGACATGGGGCTCAGTGCCCGCCGTTACCGCGATGAGCTGGAGGTGTTCGTGAGCTCCCTGGCCAGCGCCGACCCGCTCAAGGATGTGCAGCTCTCCCTGCTCGACGAGAAGGGCAACCGGCTGCAGGTGCAAACCACCGACCCCCAAGGTCATCGCCGTTTCGATCAGGTGCAGGGGGCTCGCCTGCTGCTGGCCGAGCAGGGCAAGCATCTGGCGGTGCTGCGCCTCGATGGCGCGGCCCTCGATCTCTCCACCTTCGATCTCGGCACCCAGCCCTGGCAGGCCCAGCAGTTGTATCTCTTTAGCGGGCGCGATCTCTATCGCCCCGGCGAGCGGCTCGACAGCGAAATCCTGCTTAAAGGACAAGATGGCCAGCTGCTGCCGGGCATGGCGGTAGAGCTGGAGGTGAAGCAGCCGGACGGTCAGCTGCTCGAACAAAAGCGCCTGCTGCCGGACAATCTTGGCGCGGCCCACTACGGCCTGCGTTTGCCGGATGATGCGCCGCTCGGGCGCTGGACCATCAACCTCAAGACCGCCGCCGGCAGCCGCTTCGAGTGGCCTTTTCTGGTGGAGGAGTTTCTGCCGGAGCGGCTGAAACTGCAGCTTGGCAAGGGGCCGGATGGGGAAGTGACGAGTCTGGACGCCGCCCTGACGCTGCCACTGCAAGGGGACTATCTCTACGGCGCACCTGCGAGCGCCACCAAGGCCAAGGCGGAGGTGAAAATCAGCCGCGCCACCATGCCCTTTACCCAGTGGCAGGAGTTCACTCTGGGTGATGTGCTGCTCGCCGAGCAGGCCAAGGATCTTGAGCCGCTGAATCTCACCCTGGATGCGCAGGGGCAGGGGACATTTTCGCTTGCTGATGAGCTCGATGGGGTGCGCGGTCTCGGGCCGCTGGAGGTGGCTTATCGGGTGTCGCTCTCCGAACCCGGTGGCCGCGCCGTCAATCGCAGCCGCACCCAGTATGGCTGGCCCGCAGACAGCCAGTGGCCGGCACTCAAGGCCGATTTCGTAGCGGAGCGGGTAGAGGGGGGCAAGCCGCTCCCCTTCCAGATCCTCAACCTCGATAAGCAAGGCCAGCCGGTGGCGGGGGCGGTGAAGGTGCGCCTCATCAACGAGTACCGCGACTACTACTGGCACTACGCCGATGGGGAGGGGTGGAAGTACGAATTCAACAGCCAGCCCTATCTGGAGCAGGAGCAGACCCTGCAGCTGGATGGCAAGGGGCCGACCCCGCTCACGCTGCAACTGGCGGCGGGCTGGTATCGGTTGGAGGTGGAGAACAGTCAGGGCCATCAATCCAGCCTGCGGGTGGAGATAGGTAGTTACGCCTGGGGCGGCGGTGGGGAGCAGGCGCGGCCCGACAAGATTGCCATCACCCTCGACAAACGCGCCTATCAGGCGGGCGACAAGGCCAAAGTGACCCTGGTGGCGCCGCGCCCCGGCAAGGGGTTGCTGATGGTGGAAGATGGCGACGGCCTGCGCTGGTGGCAGCGTATCGAGCTCAAGGGGGCCGGCAACGATGCCAAGGATGCCCGAGGCGAATTCGAGATCCCGGTCAGCCCCGAGTGGCAGCGCCATGACCTGCATATCTCGGCCCAGATCGCCGCGCCAGACAGTGACTCAAAGCCGGTGAGCCAAAAGAGTGTGCAGAGCCTGCGCTCGGTCGGGCTGGTGCCGCTCACCCTGGACCGGGAAGCGCGCCGTCTTCCGCTCACCCTGAGCGCGCCGGACAAAGCGGTGCCGCTCACCCGGCTGGAAGTGACCGCCACCTCCACCCCCAACAGTCAGGGCCGTGTGGTGCTGGCGGCGGTGGATCGGGGTGTGCTCAACATCAGCGATTATCAGCCGCTCGACCCGTTCGAGATCTTCTTTGGTCGCAAGCGCTTCGCGCAAGATTTGTTCGATAACTACGGTCAGGTGATCCCGCCGCAAGATGGCAAGCTGGCCCGCCTCAACTATGGGGGTGACCGGGCGCCGCTGAAAAAGGGCGGCGCGCTGGAGAGCCGAGTCGAGATAGCTGCGCTCTGGAGCGGCGAGGTGAGTTTTGACGAGCAGGGCAAGGCGGTGATCCCGCTCGATCTGCCCAACTTCAACGGCGAGCTGGCGCTGATGGCGCTGGCCTGGAACGAACAGCAGGTCGGTGAGGCCGAGCGCGCCGTCAAGGTAGTGGCGCCCCTGGTGGCCGAGATCGGCTGGCCGCGCTTTGGCGCCAGAGGGGATGAGACCCGGGCGTTGGTGCAGCTGCGCAATATGAGCGGTGAGGATCAGACGCTCTCCCTTGCCTGGACCCTCAACGGCGGGCTGAAAGCAAACGGCGAGCTGCCCGGCACCCTTTCCCTTAAAAATGGCGAGGAGCAGTGGCTGACCCTGCCGCTCACCGTGACTGGGGCGAGCGGCGTGGCAAGCCTGCAGTTGGCTGCCAGCGGCAAGGATTTTGCCATCAGCCGCGACTGGACTTTGCCGCTGCGTTCCCCCTGGCCTGCCGAGACTCGCCAGCGCTACCAGATGCTGGCTCCCGGCCAAGAGATGGCTTTTGCGCCAGCTGAGCTGACCGGGCTGGATCGTGCCAATCTGCAGGGGCTGCTCAGCCTCTCCGGCACTCCCCCCTGGGATCCGGCAGCCCAGTGGCAGGCGCTGGCCGACTACCCCTATGCCTGTCTGGAGCAGACCCTGTCCCGTGCCTGGCCTTACTTGCTGACCACGGCGGATGAGCGCACCGCCTGGAGCAAACCCGCACAGGGCAACAAACCGGCGAGCGAGGCGGATGTGCAACGCGCCCTGCTGCAACGGCTGCAACGGTTGCAACTGCCAAGCGGCGGCTTTGGCCTGTGGGATGGTCGCTCCGACGAGGAGCAGTGGCTCACCGCCTATGCCGCCGACTACCTGCTGGCGCGCAAGGAAGCGGGCGACGCCGTGCCGGAGGCGATGCTCAATCAGGCTTTGAACCGGCTGCAAAGCTATCTCACCGACAGTCAGTATGGTGAGCGCTGGAGCAGTGCCCCCGAGCACAGCCGGCTGGCCTATCAGGCCTACAGTGCCTATGTGCTGGCCCGGGTGGGCAAGGCGCCGCTCGCTACCCTGCGCCTTATCTGGGAGCAGCAGGCCGATCATGCCCGCTCCGGCTTGCCGCTCTTGCACCTCTCGCTGGCGCTCTCGGCCATGGGGGATGAGCAGAACGCCGCCAAGGCCCTCAGTCGGGCATTGGCGACCGAGCGCGGGGACGACTATCTCGGGGATTACGGTTCGCCGCTGCGCGATCAGGCCCTTGAGCTCTCCCTGCTGCGCCAGCACAAGCTGGCTGCGGAGCGCTGGCCGGCCCTCAGTGCCAAGGTGGCCGATACCCTGGCTCACCGTCAGTGGCTCAGCACCCAGGAGCGACTCGCCCTGCTGCGACTCGCCCGCGTCGATCCGGCCGTCGACTGGCAGGCCAGGGTGACCTCCTCTCTTGGCAGTGGATCCCTGAGCGGTTCGGTTCCGCTGCAGCAGGGTGCCCCCGAGGCACTGGCGGCGAGCACCGTCACCAACGAGGGCAAGGGATCCCTCTATGTGCAGCGCACCCTGGTCGGCTACCCCGAACAGGCTCCTACCAGATTGAGTCAGGGGATAAGCGTGACCCGCAGCTGGTTCAACAGCGACGGTCAGCGTTTTGACCCGACCAAGGTGAAGGTCGGCGATCTGGTGGTGGTGCGGCTCAATGTCAGCAGTGAATCGGCGGTGCCCGATGCCCTGCTGGTGGAGATGGTGCCCGCCGGCTTCGAGCTGGAGAATCCGGCCCTTGGCACCAGCATCAAGCTCGAAGAGCTCTCCATCGAGGGGAAACCAGCGTGGCAGAGCGAGTGGAACGACTACCTCAATCATCAGGAGTTTCGCGATGACCGCTACACGGCGGCGCTGGATCTGAGCGCCGGGAGCAACCAGCAACTGGTCTACCTGATGCGGGCGGTGACGCCGGGTCGCTATCAGGTGCCGCCGACCCAGGTGGAGGATATGTACCGCCCCGAGCTGCGGGCTGTGGGTGAGGATATCCACGAGGTGATCATCTCTGAGTAACAAACCCTCCCTTGAGCGGGTTCGCCCGCTCACTTTCTGGCGGTGCGGCTGGCTGCGACTGTGTCACGGTGGCCGCATTTGCCGCCACCGGCTTGGCCGTCTGCCACGCTGGCTGCGCTACTCGGTGCTGGGGGTTGTGGCACTGCTTTTGTCATTGCTGGCGCTGGATCGACTCTTCCCGCCGCCGCCACTCGACCCGGCCTACGCACGGGTGGTGCTCGACATGAAGGGGCGACCGCTGCGCGCCTTTGCCGATACCAGCGGCGTGTGGCGTTACCCCGTGACCCTGGAGCAGGTTTCCCCCCGCTATATCGAGGCGCTGCTCGGCTACGAGGATCGCCATTTCTGGCGTCATCCCGGAGTCAATCCGGTGGCCATGGTGCGCGGGGTCTGGCAGTGGCTGCGTTACGGGCGCGCCGTGTCGGGGGGCTCGACCCTCACCATGCAGGTGGCGCGTCTTATCGAGCCCTACCACAGGAGCGTGCCCGGCAAGCTGCGCCAGATGGCCCGTGCGCTGCAACTGGAGTGGCACCATGACAAGCGCACCCTGCTCACCGTCTATCTGAACCGGGCGCCGTTTGGCGGCAATCTGGAGGGGGTGCAGGCGGCAAGTTTTGCCTATCTCGGCAAGAGCGCCGCCAAGCTGACCCATGCCGAGGCGGCGCTCTTGGCAGTGCTGCCCCAGGCCCCCAGCCGCAACCGGCCGGACAGGCATCCCGAGCGGGCCCGCACCGCCCGCGACAAGGTGATGCAGCGGCTGGTGGCACAGGGCGTTTGGCCCGAACAGGTGTGGCAGGAGGGGCGTATCGAGCCGGTGCTGGCTCGCGGTCACTTCACGCCGATGGAGGCGCCGCTCTTTGCCCGCCTCGCCGCCGACCATCAGGCCGGGGCCCTGGTGCATACCACCATCGACGGGGATCTGCAGCGCTGGCTGGAGGGGCGGGTGGCGAGCTATATCCGCCGCTTCCCCGAGCAGACCTCAGCGGCGTTGCTCCTGGTCGACAACAGGACCATGGCGGTGCGCGCCTATGTGGGCAGCGCCGAGTATGGCAATCTGCGTCGCCACGGTTACCTCGACATGGTGCAGGCGATCCGCTCTCCCGGCTCTACGCTCAAGCCCTTCATCTACGGTCTGGCGATGGACGAGGGGTTGGTGCACTCGGCCTCTCTGCTCTCCGATGCACCAAGGCTGGGCTCGGAGTATCGCCCCGCCAACTTTTCCGGCGCCTTTCAGGGGCCGGTGACCCTCGCTCAGGCGCTGCAGCAATCCCTCAACGTGCCGGCGGTGCAGGTGCTGGAGGCGCTGGGGCCGGACAAACTGGTCAGCCGTCTCGACAACGCCGGGGTGAGGCTGGCCCTCTCCGACAAGCCCAATCCGGCCATTGCGCTGGGGGCAGCGGGCATTCGGCTCGAGCAGCTGGTGGCGCTCTACAGCTCGCTGACCCGGCAGGGGCAGGTAGCGATGCCGGTCTGGCTGGCGGGGCAGCAGGCGGTGTCGCGCCCCTTGCTGAGTCCGGGGGCCGCCTGGATCATCTGGCAGATATTGAGCGCCCAGGGGCGCGCGGATCAGCCCTTTGCCAGCGAGGCGACCGGCCGGGTCAACCGACTGGCCTGGAAGACCGGCACCAGCTATGGCTATCGCGACAGCTGGGCCATGGGGGTCTCCGGTCGCTGGACCATCGGCGTCTGGCTGGGGCGCCCCGACGGCACCCCCATGCCCGGCTTTTATGGACAGAGTGCGGCAGTGCCACTGCTGCTCTCTGTCTATTCGCGGCTCTCGGACAACAGCCCCCTGCCAGCACAACCCAACACGGTGAGCGAAGCCGAGATCTGCTGGCCCTTGGGGCGCAAAATGAGCTCGACCCTGCCTGAGGCCTGTTTGCAGCATCAGAGCGCCTGGTTGCTGGAAGGGCGCGACCCTCCCACCTTGCCGGATCCCATGGATTGGCCCTCGCCGCTGCGCCAGGTTGCGCTCACTGTCGACGGCAAGCCGACGCTGACCCGCTGCCACGATGCGGCACAATCCGCTTTTAGAGCGCTCTGGCCGCTGTCGCTGGAGCCATGGCGCTCACCGGGCGAGCGGCGTCAGGCGCTGCTTGCCAGGGGCTGCGCGGGGGAGGGGCAGAGCGCCGAGCAGCAGGCCCCCATCCGCATCCTGGCACTGGGGGAGGGCAACCTTATCCGCAGTCAGCGCTATCGGTTGCAGCCCAGGGTGCTCGGCGGTGTCGGAAAGCCGGCATGGTTTCTCAACGGCCAGCGGCTGCGCTGGGACGGGGATCAAGTAGTGAGCAAGGCGGGCCGCTATCAGCTGGTGGTGGTGGATGAGGCGGGAAACAGCGATCGCATCGAGTTTCGGCTGGAAAACCCCTCCTGAGGGCGTGGTGAGCGCCAGAATATTGACGGCATCGGTGATGGTCCCGATGCCGTCAGTTGATTGTCGATTCCCCGGCAGAGGCGGGGAGTCAGGGCTTGACCTGCCCCAGCCGGGTGAAGAAATGCCGGCTCTTGCGCTGGTGGAAGTGGCTCTTCTTGATGGGATGAAACACCAGGTCGCTCTGTGGGTGACTCCCCTTGAGGTGGTGGATCATCGCCATGGCCGGTAAGCCAGTACTGACGAGCGTGGTGAGCGGCAGGGTGACGGTCTCGGGTCCCAGCAAGGGTGTGAACCCCTGCTGGGCCTGCTCGAAGCGGGTCAACACGGCGGGTTCGGCGTAGCCGCTGCCCAGCATGGCGAGCAGGGCATCGAGGGCCTGATGGAGCTCGGCGAGCTGCTGACGAAAGCCGCTTCTCCCCCGCAGGGCAATGAGCTCTGCAAACGGGATGTCGGCCAGGTGAGTGGGCACTTGCAGCGGGATCTCGAGGTGGAAGCAGTCCTGGCCGCCCCGGTTGTGGTAGCGGGATTCGAGCAGATGGAGCAGCCGATCCAGATAGTCGTGATCGGTAATAAGCGCCCCGTCATTGGCGAGTGCCCACTCACGGGCGAGGCGCATGGAGAGCAGGTTGGCAAAGCGGCGCGCCATTCTGATCCCCCCTTCATCCTGCGTCGCAAAGCCGTGGGTCAGACAAAACCCGTGCAGCCGCTCCAGTCCCGCCTGAACCGGGCAGAAGCAGTCGTGGTTGGGGGCTGAACGCCAGCGGGCGATGAGCTCTCTGTTGCCAAACACCTTGTGGCGGACAAAATCGGGGGCGACCAGGCCGGCAATCTGGCTCTCCACCTGGGGCGTGATATGGGCGAAGAAGGCGGGTTGTGGCGGCTCGGCCAGCAGGTCGGTTTGCTGGCGCAGGGTCTCCAGCAGGGCGGTGAGACCACTCTTCTCACTAACGGTGAAGACGAAGGCGAGCCGCTCCAGATAGAGCAGGGCAAACTTGAGCCAGAGCTCGTCGCGTACCTCCATGCCGGGGTAGTAGATATGGGTTTTCATGAATGCTGTGTTGCCAGGATGCAGGGGTGGGAATATACGCATGATTGCCCGGATGCGGCAAACTTTGCGTGGGGGAATGTGAGCAGCCGCTCATGCAGTAGGCGCTGGTCACAAAGTTCTGATATAATTCGCGCCCTTAAATCAAGGCCACCCGAGTCATTACCATGAAGTTCATTATCAAGTTGTTCCCTGAAATCACCATCAAGAGCAAGTCGGTTCGCCAGCGTTTTATCAAGATCCTGCAGGGCAATATCCGCAATGTCCTGCGCCGCTTCGACGACGATGCCCGGGTGCGGATGGATTGGGACAAGCTGATCGTGAGCTCCCGCAATGACCAGTTCCGCGAGCAGGCCATCGAAGCCCTGGCCTGCATCCCCGGCATTCAGGCCTTCCTCGAGGTGCAGGCCAGCAAGTTTACCGACCTGCACGACATCTTCGAGCAGGTGAAAGCCGTCTGGGGTGATCAGCTCGAGGGCAAGACCTTCTGCGTGCGTGCCAAGCGCCACGGCAAACACGAATTCTCCTCGCTGGAGATTGAACGTTACGTGGGCGGCGGTCTGAACCAGCACTGCGTGAGCAACGGTGTGCGCCTCAAGAACCCGGATGTGAAGATCAACCTCGAGATCGATGGCGAGGAGCTTTTCATCGTCAGCGCCATCCACCAGGGGCTGAGCGGCATGCCCATCGCCACCCAGGAAGATGTGCTGAGCTTGCTCTCCGGCGGGTTTGACTCGGGTGTCGCCTCCTTCCAGTTCATCAAGCGTGGCTGCCGGGTGCACTACTGCTTCTTCAATCTGGGTGGGGCGGCTCACGAGATCGGCGTCAAGCAGGTGGCCTATCACCTGTGGAACCGTTTCGGCTCCTCCCACCGGGTGCGCTTCACCGCGGTGGACTTCGAGCCCGTGGTGGCCGAGATCCTCGAGAAGATCGACAACGGCCAGATGGGGGTGGTGCTCAAGCGGATGATGATGCGTGCCGCTGCCAAGGTGGCCGACGAGTTCCAGATCCCGGCCCTGGTGACCGGCGAGTGCGTTGGTCAGGTTTCCAGCCAGACCCTCACCAACCTGAACGTCATCGACCGGGTGACCGACAAGGTGATCCTGCGCCCGCTCATCACCTGGGACAAGCCGGACATCATCAGCGAAGCCCGCCGCATCGGTACCCTGGAGTTCGCGGAGACCATGCCGGAGTATTGCGGCGTGATTTCCAAGAAGCCGACCGTGAAGGCCGAGCTCTCCCGCATCGAGGCGGAAGAGGAGAACTTCGACTTTGCCATTCTGGACAAGGTGGTGGCCGAGGCCCGTTACCTCGACATTCGTCGCATCGGTGAAGAGACCGCCGCCGAGGTGCAGGAGGTGGAGACCACCGCCGAGAGCGGTGACGACGAGGTGATCCTGGACATTCGCTCCATGGAGGAGCATGACGACAAGCCGCTGGTGGTGGAAGGGCGCGAGATTATGCATATCCCCTTCTTCAAGCTGGCCACCGCCTTTGGTGACCTGCCGAAAGAGAAGACCTACCTGCTCTATTGCGATCGTGGCGTGATGAGCAAACTGCAGGCGCTTTACCTGAAAGAGAAGGGCTTTGCCAACGTCAAGGTCTACCGTCCGTGATGTGACGGCAAGACGCGTATAAAAAATCCGGCCAAGGCGCCGGATTTTTTATTTCACTCGGATGAAGGTAGACGCTCAGGGGCAGGGGACCGGGGTGAAGGTTTCCTGACCCTGACAGCGCCAGCCCATCTCGGCCTGACGCATCTGCCACAGGTTGTTGCTGCGAAACAGGGTCAGGATGTAGAGCATGTCGCTACGCTGGCCATCAAGAGCCACCGAGAGCACCAGATCGTTGTCCAGCTGTTGAGCATGGATACGGGTGGGTACATCTTTATGGCCGACGAAGCGGCGAGCCACTTCGCGATAGTCGTTGACCCAGCCTTGCTGACTGCTGCTCGCCTGACGGATCTGCTGGTTGAACTGCTGTACCGGGGTGGATGCCAGACGCCCGAACAGGGCCTGTGCCCCCGCATGAGCCGCTGCCACCATCATCAGAACAAGCGTGGTAATGAGCCCAAGTTTTTGCATGAGGTTTTCCGGCTTGAAACGACCCCTGTATGACAACAGAAAAGCCGACTTGGTTCAATCTTGTCCCTGCCGGGATGGGATCTCGCCCACTCTGAGGCTTCTCAGTTGCGCTGCAGCGAGAAGGTGGGCAGGGAGAGGTGCCAGTAGATGGCCGCCACCCGCAGACCAAACACCCCCAGCATGCTGATGAGCATGGCGCTGACCCTGTCTACCCCGACCTCCAGCGACAAGGTATAGAGGATGCCGCCCAGAATGCAGGCGGTGGCGTAGATCTCCTTTTGCAGCACCATGGGCACTTCCCGGGCCAGCACGTCCCTTATCATGCCCCCAGCGACCCCTGTCATGGTGCCCATCAATACGGCGATAAGCCCAGATGTACCAAAGTTGAGGGCTTTTTGTGCCCCGATCACGGTAAAGAGCGCCAACCCGAAGGCGTCCGCCACCGGCAGCACGTACCAGGGCATGCGACGGGGCAGTTTGACCATCCACATGCCGATGAGTGCCGTGGCAATGACCACCCAGATATAGAGGGGGTCGCGCACCCAGAAGACGGGGGTTGCCCCCAGGATCATGTCGCGGATGGTGCCGCCCCCGATGGCGGTGACCGCCGCCAGCACCATGACACCGAAACCGTCCATCCTGAGACGGCCGGCCACCAGTACGCCCGAAAACGCGAATACCGCAGTACCAAACATGTCGCTGATGTAAACAATCTGCTCAACCAGTGTCTGCATGGAGAACAACTCACGTCCAATAGATGATGGGGCGGCGATTTTAGGGGCAAGGTGTGGGGATGAGCAATGCTGGCGTGCAAAAGTGGGAGCCAGCGCCGGTTTCTGAAGGCTGGGTGAATATCACGCTCCCGCCTTGTCTGATGCGGGCTGTGGGCACTATGGCTCGGGGGGCGGGCTGTCAGGTGACAAAAAATCCCGATTTTTTTCTCAAGGGAAGGGAATAGAGGCCGATATATAGGTTAGGCGGCGATTACTGCCATAAAGGCAGAAAAAAGAAATTAAAGTCTTGTGAAAAGGCGCCGTTAACTAAACATATCAGGCACAAAACACAATAAAGCCTGAGTGAATTAAAGTTAAATTTTAATAGCTTAGGAGAAAAATCATGAGTCTGTATATCAATACCAACGTTTCATCGCTCAACGCTCAGCGTAACATGATGAACAGCACCAAATCCCTGGATACCTCCTACACCCGTCTGGCCTCCGGCCTGCGCATCAACAGCGCCAAGGACGATGCGGCAGGTCTGCAGATCTCCAACCGTCTGACCTCCCAGATCAACGGTCTGGACCAGGGCAACCGCAACGCCAACGACGGCATCTCAGTTGCCCAAACCGCGGAAGGGGCCATGGATGAAGTGACCTCCATGTTGCAACGGATGCGGACACTGGCTCAGCAGTCAGCCAATGGCTCTAATAACAAAGATGACAGAGATGCTCTGCAGGCAGAATACAAGCAGCTTTCTACCGAGATCAACCGTGTTGCCAACGATACCACTTTTGGGGGTCAGAAGCTCTTGTCTGGGGGGTATAAGGGCACCTTCCAGGTTGGCGCAGATGCAGGTCAGACCATCTCCTTCAAAATGACCACTGCATTTACGATGTCTGGTATTGCCAGCGTTACTAAAGGGAGTGCGACGATTGCTCAAGCAACCAATACTACTGCCGCAAGTACAATTGGAGATGCTTGGGTTGTTACTGCAGCGACATCGAACACTATTACAGTAGATTGGTCGGCAATCAGTGATATTTCCGGCTCAACCGATTCCAATGCGCAGTTGGCATTTGCCAACCTGGACAAGATGATTCAGGTGGTGGATAGCAAGCGGGCTGAGCTGGGTGCTGTACAGAACCGGTTTGACTCAACAATCCGCAACCAATCCAATATTTCGGAAAACGTAAGTGCTGCCCGCTCCCGTATCCGCGACGCAGATTTTGCAACCGAGACCGCCAACATGACCAAGCAGAACATTCTGCAACAGGCGGCTTCCAGTATCTTGTCCCAGGCCAATCAGCGCCCGCAGTCTGCTCTTTCTCTGCTGCAAGGCTAAGCCGACTCAGTGTAGAAAGTGTAAGAAAAGAAAAGGGCGGTTGTTCAGGCCGCCCTGGTAACAAGATGGAACAATGGGGTGTTCGGATTTACGCCTTGTTCTATCGAAAGAGAAGTTCTCTTATTGGTATACCCCTCGAGTGTTGCGCAGATCGTTCACTCTGTCACCTTCGAGGTTGTTCTCCTGAGCGTAAGCTCTTCTTTGGCCGACATTGTCGGCCTTTTTTATGGGCGTCGGAAAAGCGACGTCACATAACACACAGCACAAAATGTGCCAACTTAATGTGCTTGAAATGCTCTGCCAATACGTATGGTAGTTAGCGGAGGGATAGGAGCTGTGCTCTGTCGTTCTCATCGCAAGCGGAGAGCGCTTGCCTCTTTACCGGTGAAAGCGGCAATAAATTTCCTAAAGCTTCTGGTAGAGATGCCGTTACAGAGTATGAAGCAAATTGAGGGGTGTTCGGAAATCCAGCATTTGCGCAACTGCGGGTCCTGTGTCTGTTCAAACAGAGGACCCGCCAGATGGTACAGACCGTTCAATCTGTCCGTCTGAACGGTGGGTCCCTGGCTGTATAGATGCAAACAGAGCCCGCAGTTTCTTGTTCATCAGGAGATAATTTTTATGGCCATGTATATCAATACCAACACTTCATCACTGAACGCTCAGCGTAACTTGATGAACACCAACAAATCGCTGGATACTTCCTATACCCGTCTGGCCTCCGGCCTGCGCATCAACAGCGCCAAGGACGATGCTGCGGGTCTGCAAATCTCCAACCGTTTGACTTCTCAGGTCAATGGTCTGGATCAGGGTAACCGCAACGCCAACGATGGTATCTCGGTCGCTCAGACTGCCGAGGGAGCCATGGATGAAGTAACCTCCATGTTGCAGCGGATGCGGACTTTGGCTCAGCAGTCTGCAAATGGGTCTAATAACAAAGATGATAGGGATGCGTTGCAGGCCGAGTACAAGCAACTGACCACAGAAATTAACCGGATTGCAGGGGATACCACCTTTGGGGGCCAGAAGTTGCTGGATGGTGGCTACAAGGGCTCTTTCCAAGTTGGCGCCGATGCTGGCCAGACCATTTCCTTCAAGATGACCACAGCTTTTACCATGTCAGGTATTGCTAGCGCCACTAAAGGCAGCGCGACAATTGCTCGCGCAACCAACACTGCTGCCAGTACTACAGCAGATGCTTGGATTGTTACTGCAGCGACATCGAACACTATTACAGTAGATTGGTCGGGAATCAGTGACATTTCTGGCTCTACCGATTCCAATGCGCAACTGGCATTTGCCAACCTGGACAAGATGATCCAGGTGGTAGACAGCAAACGGGCTGAATTGGGGGCAGTACAAAACCGCTTTGATTCAACCATCCGCAACCAGTCCAATATCTCTGAAAACCTGAGTGCTGCACGCTCCCGTATTCGTGATGCGGACTTTGCGACCGAGACAGCCAACATGACCAAGCAGAATATTCTGCAACAGGCTGCGTCCAGCATTTTGGCACAAGCTAATCAGCGACCGCAGTCTGCGCTGTCCCTGCTTGGCTAAGCATGTAGCTGGATTGAGATGGGAGATAAGAGATGACAACTGAACTCGCAAATCTGTCATCTGCCAGTGGTGCTTCCGTACAGCTAAGTGACAAGAGCGGCCAAGTGGCCGCTCAATTACTTTCTGGTACGGCTGAGGAGGCAAAAAACGGCGGGCAGCAGGAAAAAAATGAGAGTGCTCACCCAATACCGCAAAGTGCGACAGAACTTGCCAAGCAGGTACAAAACTTGCAAGACTTTGTTCAACAACAGGGGTGGACTGTAAATTTCAGTATGGAGAAGGAGCTGGAGCAAGTGGTTATCAAGGTAGTTGATGCCGATACCAGGAGGGTGATCCGTCAGATCCCCAGCGAAGAACTCATTGCTATCAACAAGCGGATCCAGGCTTTGGTGCAAGGTGAGGCTGGCGCCAATCCCAGAGTCGGTTTGTTGTTTGATAGTGAGATATGAGCTGTTAATGACTAGTGAGGAGAACAGACAATGGCAACGATAACATCTGCTGGCGCAGGGTCCGGTATCGATCTGGAGAGTGTGATCTCTGCCAGTTTGAATGCCAGAAAGGCACAGCTCCAGCAGCCAATCACGACCAAAAAGACCAATGCCCAGATAACGCTCTCCGGGGTCGGTCAATTGAAATCTGCGATTGCCTCCTATGTCACGACTCTCAAAGATATGGCGAAGACGGATGCATTCAACAAGCGAGCCGTCAATATTACTCAAGATAAAGACAACCCCATTCTCAAAGTGGAGAGCAAGGCTGGTGCATCAAATGGCCAGTACAATATCACTGTCAATAAATTGGCGACAACCAGCAAATTCGAGGGAACTTTTGACAGTTCGACCACAGCGCTTGCAACGGAAGACGGTACTCTGACTTTTACCGCAGGGGACAAAAAGTTCAATGTAGAAGTCAAAGCAGGTGATTCGCTGCAAACCATTCGAAAGAAAATCAATAATAATGGCGATAATTTTGGATTGACTGCGAATATCATCAATACAGCGGATGGCAAGGCCAAGCTGGTAATGGATTCAGGAGTCAGTGGTACCGGAAAAGATCTACAGATTACGGGTAGTACTGCAGGCGTGAGCAGTTTTGCTTCCTCTCTTACCAAAACCCAAAGTGCCAGTAATGCAGAAATAACCGTTGATGGTAGTGTGCTCAGCAGTGATACCAATACTTTTGATGGCACTATCATGGGGCTAAAGGTCACCGTGCTGCGTGAATCAGACAAAGACACTGATGGTAATGCAAAGTCAAATAAGGTTGATGTCACCACGGATAAAGATGGCATCAAATCCATGATCAAGAGCTTCATCGATGGTTACAACACATTGGTGAGTAAGGCTGACGGATTAGGGAAGCGTAATAGCATCGTGGCAGGTGAAAGCCAGGATGATGGTGGTGCCTTGGCCGGGGATTCAGTAACACGCAGTGTGATCAATCAGATGAGTAGCATCCTTATCACCCCGTCTGAGAATTCGAACGTATTCGATACAATCTTCCAGCTTGGGATAAAGATGGACAACAAGGGGGTTCTCTCTCTTGATAGCGAAAAGTTTGATGAGGCGCTAGATAAAAACTTTGAACAGGTAGTAGCCATTTTCGGTGGTGAGAAAGGGGTTGCCGGTCAACTGGCAACATCTCTCGAAGATTATTCGAAAACAGGTGGATTACTTGCTCAACGAGAAGACTCCCTTAATACAGACTTACGCTCTTTAGCACAGAAAGAGTCAGATGCATCAGCCCAGTTAGTGAAATATGAGGCTAGTTTACGTGCTCGTTATGGTGGTCTTGATACTCTACTTGCCAAAATGAACCAGTCTGCATCTTATTTGAGCCTGATTAATACCTCAAACTCATCATCTTGATTTTTATTTTGGCGATTCCGAGTGAGGAGGATACATCATGTATCACAAGCATATTAAAGCTTACACAACCCAGAACCTTCAAGCCGAAATGGCTGTTGCTGATCCTTATCGTGTTATTCAGTTGATGATGCAAGGCTGTATTGAACGTGTTGCTCAAGCGAAAGGGGCAATAGAGCGCAAGGATTTCGAAAATAAGTCTATTGCGATTTCCAAAAGTATGGCACTGATTAACGGTTTACAGGACGCGTTGGATCTTTCATATGGTAAAGTACCTGAGGACTTGTTCGCTCTTTACGATTACATGAAACAACGCCTATTGGACTCAAGTCGTAATATGGACGTAGCGCCGTTAGATGAAGTCAGTAAACTAATGCTTACAATTAAAAGTGGTTGGGATGCTATCCCAGAAGAAGAACGCAAGCAGGTTTTGGCAAATAAGGTTGCTATATGAATGAGAGTAGCCTCTTGTCTGAATTGAGCGATCAGCTTGAACAGGCAATCCTGTCTCAGGATATTGATTTGGCTCATCAGATTGCAGATAAGAGGCTTTGCTTATTGAAAAATATTATTGATGCAAAAAACATATCAGAGGAAATTATTAGTGTAGCGGTTGCAGAACTAGAGAGAGAAAATAAATTGCGATCATTAGTCGAAGATGAAAAGTCTAAGATGCAGCAACAAATTAAAAACATTCTGTCTGCAGAAAAAATAAGCAACATATACAAGGCAAACTCAAGGTAAGCAGGTTCAATATGGACTTCGAAAGCAAGATAAACTCTCTGGAAGTTGAACTAGGACGCCTGCGTGCTCAACAAGAACAAGAACAAGCGATGCTGGAGGTACTTCCTGCCAGATTTGAAATGAATATGACTGCATTTTCATATTATATCCCAGATATATATGAAAAATTCAAATCATATAATCCAGTGAGCGGGTTCAGTTTTTTCTGCGGTGAAAATGGCATTCCTAACTTACGCTGGAATGATTCTAACATGTCATTTTATGGTGACGATCCTTATAAAGAGTGTGAAGATCAGATTGGGGCAGTTTTAAATAGTCCAGGATCTATTCAGACGATAGAATTTTCAAAAGAAGATAATCCAATTGACTTTATTCATGTGGACTACATGAATAAAATGATGAAAGTTAGGGACATTGCCTCTGAGAAACTGATGCCAATCAGCAAGGTTGGGGAAGATATTCCTCTGATGCTTATGTACGGAGTTGGGTTAGGGTATCAGTTATCTTACCTCTATGAGCAATGTCGCCCTAGAATTCTTTTTGTTATTGAGCCGAACTTCGATCTTTTTTATGCATCTTTATTTACCTTTGACTGGTACAAGCTGCTTGAGTATCTAAATGAAGAAGAGCTTGGTATTCATATTTTTCTTGGTCAAAACAAAGATGAAGTAATACAAGACATTACTGTTGCCTCTGCAAAAATAGGTTCCTATCTTTCTGCTGCAACTGTTGGTTTCTGGCACTATAAGAGTGATGAAATAATTGAGCTTATTACCAGGACAAAACAGGAATTTTTCTTTTTGATTAGCGGATGGGGCTTTTTTGATGACAATGTTATTGCCTTGTCGCATTGCGTTGAAAATATAAGGCAAAATATTCCTTTTCTTGTCAAAGGAAAGTCTTTGGATGATAAATGGAGAGATATTCCGGTATTTGTGATCGGTAATGGACCATCTCTTGATATCGCTATAGATAAGTTAAAGTCCTGTCAACACCAAGTAATTATACTAAGCTGTGGTAGTGCACTATCTTCATTATATAAGGCAGGTATACAGCCGGATATTCACGTACAGGTTGAGAGAACTAAGGTCGTACCTGACTCACACTTATTATTAAAAGATGACCAATACTTGAAAGGAATATTGTTTTTAAGTGTGGACGTTATCCATCCTGATTGTGCCAAGCAATTTGATAGAGTTGGCCTAGCTTTCAAATCTTTTGAGCCTGGTTTCCCTCTTATTAAAATGCATTCTTCGGTTGCACGTACTAGAGACATTCTTAGTTCTGCTAACCCATTAGTGGGGAACACCGGCCTGGCAACAGCATGTCGTTTGGGCTTTAGGAATATTTATCTAATTGGCATTGATAATGGATATAAAAGCAATGCACACCATCATTCTAAACTCAGCTTTTATTTTGACGACACAGGCAATCAGAAAGACAAGTTATCAATTCAAGTTAATAAAAAAAGCAATCATCTTGTGCCCGGCAACTTTGGTGGTGAAGTAGAAACAACCAACATGATGATTAGTTCAAGAACGGTTATGGAAAATCTTATTGAAGCGTATGCTGATGTCCTTTTTTATAACTGTTCAGATGGTGCTAAAATAAAAGGTGCTGTACCAAAAAGAATAAATGATATATCCTTTAATAATTTTTATTGTGATAAAAATAGCTTATTGAATCATATCGTCAATGATATATATAAGCCTATGGATATAGATGTTAATAAGTTGGAAGAAAACTTTCATATAGAGTTGTTTAATGACTTTATTGATATGTTCATTCGAGATTGGGATAAATGCTTTTCGACTAGGGAAGATATTGTGTCGAACATGTTGAAGGTTCGTGATTATCTTCTTGCTATGAGAGTGAATGGATATGAGCACATATATAGATGCTTGATTGGTTCAATCAATTATTCTTATAGCGTTATACTTTCCACTCTGTATAGATTTGATGTTTGTGACGACTTATACAAAACAATAAATGATATTATAAAAATCATGGTGGAATACTTTGTAGCTATAAAAAATAAATATGTCCGTGCACTCAGCAGTGTTGATAGAAAAGAACATGGACTGTTTGATCACTAATATTCAAAGCTACAAAGGTGCTACTGACCTACAATATAAATGACATGCAGGTCAGTTAGCACATACATCACTTTCTTAGTTTTCCCATATAGATGCCATTTACCCACCCTGAAGGTGTCAAATAATGATCTTGCATTTCACCTTCAATCATATAATTATTTTTTAAAAAAGCTTTAATTGATGCTTTATTGTTAATATATGTACCAGCAGTGACCTTGTGAACCCCGAGGTTGGTAAAGCAATAGTTAGTGACGATTTCAATTGCTGCCGTGGCAATACCTTTCCCCCAAAATCTCTTATCGCCAATAACAATACCTATGTCAACTCTATTGTGGTATGGGTCTACACTTGAAATTTTCACGTTGCCAATGTGAGTGGTTGTATCATCATCAATAATTGCAAGCAGTAATTCCTTCCTGCTTTTATCCTGGAAATATTTGAGGAGCGAGCTCATATCCCACTTTGTGAAGCGAGATTCAAGGTATTTATTGACTTCTGTATCATTGAGCCAATTGCAGTATGTCTCAGTAACATCTGAGATTGTCAGGTTTCGAATTGTAATAGATGACTCTTGCCCATCTAACTTCTTTTTTAAGATGACTTTATCTGTATTCATATATCAGACCTTTTTAAGGGACGATACCTCCACCGGAGGTGGTTCATTCACGTTCAGACATGCTTGCAGCCCAGATACGCCAGCGCCTTGAAGATAGGGTCGTTGTCCAGTGTCTTGCCGAGAATGGCGCTCTTGTTGCGCTCATACCATTCATTCCCTTCCCGGGCCATGAAGACATTTTTCTGATCCATGGGATGTTCCTTGCAGTCAGACAATCAATGACCATGCCAGCGGCGTGCCGGCCTGAATATCCTGGCTGGCATGGCGACCCAGCAGGGATGGAAGATGAACCGGGGGCAACCCATCGGCAGGGCGGATGGAGCGGACATTGCGTGACGTGAATGCATCCCCGGCTTTCATGTCCTCACAGACGAAGAGAGAGCGAGCGAATCGCCGGTTTCGCAGTGTCTTGTCGTTGAGGTGATAGCTGACATTCCCCAGTGCAGCCTCGACTTGCCGTACTCCCTCGACCATATGAGCGAATTCATCCGGTGTCATGGAGAAGGAGGCATCCGGCCCGCCCAGGGTGCGGTCCAGAATGAAGTGTTTCTCTATCACGCGTGCTCCCAGGGCGGTGGCGGCCATGGCCACGGCCTCTCCCAGGGTATGATCCGACAAGCCCACTTCGACTCCGAAAGTCTGCTTCATATTGGGCATGGTGAGCAGGTTGGCCTCGTCCACCGGCGCTGGATAGGAAGAAGTGCACTTGAGCAATGTGATGTCATGATTGCCCACGCGGCGGCATGCCTGCACGGCAGCATCAATATCGGCCAGGGTCGCGATACCGGTCGAGATAATCATCGGCTTTCCCTTGCTGGCGGTGTACTCGATCAGAGGAATGTCGGTGATTTCAAACGAGGCGATCTTGTAGAGAGGGACGTCGAGCGTCTCCAGAAAATCGACGGCACTGGTGTCGAAGGGAGTAGAGAAGAAGACGAGCCCCTCTTTGCGGGCCTCGGCCTGGATGGCGGCATGCCACTCCCAGGGGGTATAGGCCTCCTGATAGAGTTTGTGGAGCGTGGTGCCATCCCAGATGGTGCCCTGATTGATCTGGAAATATTCATTGTCACAATCAAGGGTGATGGTGTCGGCCGTATAGGTCTGGATCTTGATGGCATCGGCACCACACGCCTTGGCTGAGCGCACCGTCGCCAGCGCCGTCTCCAGTGAGTGGCCGTGGTTGGCAGAGAGTTCGGCAATGATGAAGCATCGCGTCGGATTGAAGGTGCGAGTCATGGTTTGGGTCATGAATTATTCCACTCCTGTTCAGTGATCCCCATGAGCACGAGATCCACATAGTTTGATGTCTGAGGGCGATACACGGCTTCCCGCCAGACCCCTTCATGGCGAAAACCGGATCTCAGATAGGCTTTGATGGCCCTTTCGTTGTCTGCCGCGACTTCCAGCTTGAGGGTATGCAGACGGGCGATGTCGAAGGCGAGCTGGTTCACGGCGCTCAGCAGGCGTGCGCCCAGCCCCTTGTCGAGGCGAAAAGGATTGCGATAGATCCCGAGCCAGGCCAGGCGATTGTGCCAGTCCAGCCTGTGCAAGGAGATGACTCCGAGGGGGCCCGCGTTGTCCTGGCAGAGATAGTTGATGTTGCGGGTGTCCTGATGCTGGCGAGCCATGAAAGCGAGATGCGATTCCAGGCTGATGTCGCCGCCACTGTTCATCCAGTGGGCAATGTCGGGATGCGTGCGCATCTGCCAGACGGCAATTTTCTGTTGTTCGTCCAGCATGGCGAAGGGGATGAGTGTGGCACCGGACAGCGTTAGGTGGCGCTGCAGGTTCATCTCTGGTTGAGCCATGAAAGTGCCTCCAGAGTGCCGTTTCCTGTCATGAGTTGCTGCAGCCCCTGTGACCGCCTTGCCCGTTCGTCCGGTGCAGACAGCGCTGTCAATCCTTGCTCCAGCCGGGAGAGCAAGGCGGTATCGTGCCACCACCCAGCCGACATGAAAGCGTCCGGGCCGCACCAGCCAGCCAGCTGACGACGCTGGTTGTCTGCCACGCCGACGAGAATGCCGGGGAGACCGCAGCGTGCCAGTTCATAGGTCACCTGTCCGGCGGCGCTGATGGCCAGATCGCAGTGGGACATGAGCGCGATCATCTGCTCGGCATCCAGACGGTGATGTTGCCGGCATCCCGACAACCGGGTGTCCCGCTCCCGGTTGACAACATTCAGCTCCATGTCAGGGTGGGACTGGCGCAGCCTGCTCACCAGCCCGGGAGTCAGATCGCGCACGTCGGTTCCCCCCATGATGATCAAGATGCGTTCGACACGGTCGGCAAACCTGGTTCGGGTGGGGACCGACCAAAATGGGGGGCGCAAAGGTTGCCAGCCCGGCCCCCACCGCCAGATGGCGGCGCCGGACTTGTCACCATGGGGACCGGGGCTGGCATGGACCACCATCCCCTGTGGATAGTCCAGACGTTCGGTGTCATCGAGGTACATCACTCGCACAAATCCCGCTGCCATGCTCTGCAGCGTCTCCAGACTGGCCGAGTAGGAGTCGACGATGGCGACCGCCTGTTGCGGGGGGATGGATTGCTGCTGCCAGCGACCCCAGCTGACGGACTCCCCTTCGAGCAGGGTGCTGGCAAGCGCATCACCGTCCACCACCCAGTGGACGACGCCTCCCTGTTGTCGCCAGGCCTGCGCATAGGCGCTGCAACGGCTGAGGTGCCCCAGGCCCCGGACCCTGTCCCCTTCACTGAAGATCCAGAGTGGCAGCACTCAACGCACCTTGAACACCGGCTGGATGGGTTCGCCATCCAGGGCCTGATGAATGGCCTTGTCCGCATCCAGCCGGATAAGCGCCGGCAGGATATCGGCATAGACGGCCAGCAGGGTTTGGACGTCCTCTTCGCTGTGGGCAAGGTTCAGGTTGTGGCTGCCGAGACTGAGGATGCCCCGTTTGCACAGCTCCTGGATGAAGTAGCTCTTGAGCAGCCAGCTGGAATGGTTGGGGGAGTCGCCGATAAGCAGGAAGCTCCAGCTCGGATGACCCGCGCTTTGCAGCCAGCGTGGGGCGTTCACTTGTTCCAGCAGTGCGTTGAGCCCATCCAGCAGTTGTTGGCCTCGCTCGGCCAGCCTGGCTGGTACGTCGAGCCGACGCATCTTGCCGATCACGGCGTTCGCCGCCGCCAGGGCGATGGCATCGCCGCCGAAGGTACCGGAGAAGAAGATGTCCTCCATGCGGCGCATGTACTGGCGGCGCCCCACCACGGCGGAGATGGGAAAACCGTTTGCCATGCCCTTGCCGAAAGCGGCCAGATCCGGGGTGACGCCAAACAGGGTCTGCGCACCGCCGAGGTGGAAACGAAAGCCGGTGATAGTCTCATCAAAGACCAGCAGGGCGCCGTGTTCATCGCACAGCTGGCGCAGACCGGGCAGAAAGTCCGGGGCGGGCCAGGCGACGTTCATGGGCTCCAGGATCACGGCGGCAAACTCACCGGGGTGGGCTTCCAGTTGGGCCTTGAGGGAGTCCATGTCGTTGTAGTCGAAGCGGTGGGTGAGCTCGCGCACGCACTCCGGGACCCCCAGATGACGGGTGGTGGAGCCGATGTACCAGTCCTGCCAGCCATGGTAGCCGCAGACGGCAACGCGCTCTCGCCCTGTCACTGCGCGGGAGAGACGAATGCAGGCGGAGGTGGCGTCGGTGCCGTTCTTGCCAAAGCGAACCATCTCGGCGCAAGGGATGAGCGCGATCAGCTGTTCGGCGACCTCGGTCTCAAGGCGGTGGGGCAGGGAGAAGATGGAGCCCAGGTTGAGTTGCTCCATCACGGCCTGGTTCACATCCAAATCACAATAGCCCAGGCTGATGGCGAGCAGGCCGCTGGCAAAATCCAGGTACTCGTTGCCATCCACATCCCACACCCTGGCGCCCTGGCCGCGCTCGATAAAGAGCGGGGCTGCGCCATAGGGAAAGCAGAGTCGGCTCTTGGAGAAGGTCTGGGACCCTAAGGGAATGCTCTGCTCGGCCCGGGCCGACAGGGTCAGTGAATGCTGGTAACGTGAACTCATGAGTGGTTCTCCTTGGCCAGCGAGCTTGCCAGCCCCTCATTGCGTTGATGTTGAGTGTTCAGGGTTGCCAACTGCGGCTCACGAGCCAGCAGGGCGAGAATGTCGTCGGTGGCAAAGGCTGGGTTTGACGGGTAGAGACGCTGATATATCTGCTCGATCAGGGCGAAGTCGGCGGGTTCGTCCACCGTCCAGCGCAGGTGGGCGAGGCTGGGGGTGCGACTCAATGTGCCAATCTTGAACGCATCCGCATGCTGGCGGATGTAGTAGGTCACATGCTCGCGCTCGGTCAGGGTGTGCGCACGTTCGGCGAGCAAATCGAGGGTGGCGGCACTCAAGATCTCGGCATCCAGCCCATCCGGGTAGCTGGGCTCCCAACAGTTGCTGCTGTAGTCGTAGCCACCGTCCAGATGAAGCGCGACAAGCTCGTCGATAAGGGCCGGATCCGCGAGGGGGCAATCCCCGGTGAGCCTGACAATCTGGCTGGGCCCAAAGGGCTGGGCCGCGAGATGAAAACGCAGCAGCACATCGTCCAGCGGGCCACGGAAACAGGGCATGTCCAGCTTGGCGCAAAGCGCCGCGATGGCCTCATCCTCGCGCTGATCGCTGGTGGCGACCACCAGTTTATCCAGCCTGGCGGAACGTTTGAGCCGCTCTATCTGGCGGGCGAGCATGGGCTCGCCGAGCAGAGGCTTGAGCACCTTGCCAGGCAGTCGGCTGGAGTTGGCTCTGGCCTGCAGGATCCCGAGGATCATGATGTTCTCCACATGGCAGGGTTGATGAGGGCCGGCTCGTCGCAGGCGAGGGTTGCCAGTTCGGCGTCCTGAGCAGGATGCAGATGGTCATAGGCAGATGCAATCGCTGCCAGCTCATGTGCGTGGCAGACGCCGACCACAAAGCGGCTCACCTGGGGCAGGGCCGGGATCAGGGCAAGCGCCTTGTGGAGGAGGGAGAGATGGGGCTGCCACCCATCCAGTCGCGAGAGCGGTTCGCTGAAGGCGTCAAAATAAGGGGGACGAAGGGTTGGCTGCATCAATAACAGGCCTTGCAGGAAGAGGGAGCGCACATGGATTTCACACCCCATGGCCTGCAACCGATCGAGCCAGCCTGTGCGCAAAAAACGCTGATCGAGCAGATTGGCAGGGAGCTGCACCAGCTCCAGGGGATAACCCTGCTCGAGCCAACGCGTCAGCTCCTCGGGGGTATAGACAGAGACGCCCACCTTGCCCACCTTGCCCTGATGCTGAAGGTCTGCCAGCCGCTCGAACAGGGCCGGGCTGGCGTCCTGGCTGCGGTGCAGCAGCAAGCCCTCGACACAGGGGCGAGCCAGTCGTTGCAGGCTGGCCTCCAAAGAGGGGGTCAGATCCGCGGCATCGATATTGGGTGAGAGCTTGGTGATGACCTGAAAGTCGGCGGTGTTGCACATCCCGAGCCTCGCCTCGGCCTTGCCGTAGGCCTGGGCCGTGTCCAGGGTATTCACCCCCAGCTTGCGGGCCAGGGCCAGAATGGCGTCGAGCTCCTGATCCTGCACTTCGCCTGCGCGGTTGCTGATGCCGTAATCGAGCCCGAACTGGACCGTACCCAGTGCTAGGCGCATAGCACCGACTCCAGGGTCTGAACGACCTGATCCTGCTCGGCCAGGGAGAGGCCGGGGAACAGGGGGAGGCTGATGGCTTGTCGATAATAGGCCTGGGCACCGGGATAGTTGGCGGGGTCGTGGCCGAGATCACGGTAATAGGGCTGGGCTGGAATGGGCATGTAGTGCACGTTGACGCCGATACCGGCGTCTCTCAGGCGGGCAAACACCTCATCCCGGTCTTGCACCCGGATCACATAGAGGTGGTAGCCACTGAGTCTGTCATGCCCCTGGTGCAAGGGCTCGACCGGCAGTCGGGTCAGCAGCTCGTCGTAGCGGGCAGCCAACAACCGGCGCCTGTCAATGAACTGCGGCAGGCGGGCGAGCTGGCTGCTTCCCAGCGCCGCCTGGATGTCGGTCAGGCGATAGTTGAAGCCGAGTACCTGCTGCTCGTAGTACCAGCCTCCCGGAGTGTCGACGGTCAACTGCGCCGGATCCCGGGTGATGCCATGGCTGCGATAGAGACGAAGCCTCGCGGCCAGCTCGGCACTGCGAGTCGTGACGGCGCCCCCTTCCCCGGTCGTGATGGGCTTGACCGGATGGAAGCTGAAGACGGTCATGTCACTGTGGGCACAACTGCCGATGGGCTCTCCCTGATAACGGGCTCCCAGGGCATGGCAGGCATCTTCGATGAGGGACACGCCATATTCTCGGCACAGGGCGCCTATCTCGGCGAGATCGCATGGCTGGCCCGCGAGATGCACGGCGACCAGGGCCTTCGGCTGACGACCGCTGCCCTGAACCTGTTGCAGCTTCTCGCGCAGCGCCGTCACGCAGAGGTTGCCGGTTGCGGAGTCCACGTCGACGAAATCCACCTGGGCGCCGCAATAGCGGGCACAGTTGGCGGAGGCGACGAAACTGATGGCGGATACCCAGACCCAATCCTGTTCACCCAGCGCCAGCGCGGCGCAGGCAAGGTGCAGGGCCGTGGTGCCGTTGCTGCAGGCGATCACGTGGGGAGTCTGGCAGTAGTCGGCCAATCCCTGTTCGAAGACGGGAACCGCCTCACCCTGGGTGAGGTAGTCCGACTTCAGCACGGCGACGACGGCTTCGATATCTTCATCTGTGATGGATTGGCGTCCATAGGGGATCATTCGGCGAGCACCTGCTGATTCATGACTTTCAATTCCTCTATCGACAGGAAGTGGCGATTATTGAGGGAATTGTATTCAAAGCCGTGCTCGACCCGCACCGCGGTGTCACCCAGGGCATTGACGGCGAAGTCATTGTTTCGGCTGGTGAAGGTGATGCTGGGAGCGATGACGTAATAGTCGTCAAATTCATAGGTGTGGTAGGAGTCGTCAGCCGGACACATCACTTCGTGCAACTTCTCGCCCGGACGGATGCCGATGATCTCCTGGGGCAAGTCCGGCGCCATGGCGCTGGCGAGATCCGTGATGCGTACCGACGGGATCTTCGGAACGAACACTTCCCCCCCCTTCATGCGGGCAAAGTTGGTCAGCACGAACTCGACCCCCTGTTGCAGGGTGAGCCAGAAACGGGTCATCTCGCCATGGGTAATGGGCAGGCTGCTGGCCCCTTCCTTGATCAGGCGATCGAAGAAGGGCACCACAGAGCCCCGGGAGCCGACCACGTTGCCATAACGTACCACGGAGAAAATGGTGGGGTGCTTGCCCGCCATATTATTGGCGGCGACGAACAGCTTGTCGGAGCAGAGTTTGGTGGCGCCATACAGGTTGACCGGATTGGCCGCCTTGTCGGTGGAGAGGGCGATCACCTTCTCGACCCCGTTGTTGAGGGCCGCCTTGATGACGTTTTCCGCACCATGGATGTTGGTCTTGATGCACTCCATGGGGTTGTATTCGGCGGCAGGCACCTGCTTGAGGGCGGCGGCATGCACCACGAAGTCCACGCCGTGCATGGCCATGTCCAGGCGCTCGGCATCCCGTACGTCACCGATGAAATAGCGCATGCAGGGGTGATTGAAACGCTGCTGCATCTCGAACTGCTTGAGTTCATCACGGGAGTAGACGATCAATCGGCTCGGCGTGTAGAGGGAGAGGACAGCCTCGATGAACTTCTTGCCAAAGGAGCCGGTTCCCCCGGTGATCAGGATCGTTTTGCCGTTGAACATGTCATGGTCCCGTTATGAAGTGAGTGTCTGTTAGATTCAAAAGCATATTTTATGCCATAACCCACGATATGGGAGAGAGCATCGCCGTGACGCAGGCGCCATCAAGGAGTTGGCGTGCTGGTCCCGGCGATCGCCTCGCATATCTGCTCCACCGCGTTGAGGGCGCGGGGGGTGAAGCGGTGCAGTTCATCGGCGTTGATGAGGGCGAGCCGCTGGTGTTTGACGGCGTCCAGCATGGGCCACTGCCGCCAGTGATCCAGCACGGAAGGATCCCGGCCGCCAGCCAGGATAAGCCCGGGATTGGCCTTGATCACCTGCTCCAGCCCGACCTGGGGGTAGGCTGCTCCCGTCTTCGCCATGATGTTGCGTCCGCCGCAGAGGGTGATGGCCTGCCCCGGCCAGGTCGAATTATTGACGCTGGTGAGCGGCGGGTACCAGAGCTGATAGAAGACCGACAGGGGCTTGGGCTCGCCGTAGCGCGCAGCCAGGGCGTCGAGCCGGGTCAGATAGGCGCGGGCTTGCTCGTCGGCCCTGGACGTGAGCCCGAGAAGGTGCCCCAGGCTGCGCATCTCGGTGGCCAGGGAGGCAAAGTCGGTGGGCTCCGAGTAGAAGACGGGGATGCCGAGGCGCTCGACCGGGCCCAGCATGCGGGCCTGGGCGGAGCGCCAGGCCACTACCAGATCCGGCTTCTGGGCCAGCAGCGCCTCGAGGTTGATGCTGCGATAGTTGGCCACCCGGGGGAGGTTGGTCACCTCGGCGGGGTAATCGGAGGCATCGTCGGTGGCGACCACGCGATCCCCGGCGCCGATATCGAACAGCAGTTCCGTCAGATGGGGAGTGAGGCTCACGATGCGCTGCGGCGGGGTGGCCATGGCGCACAGTGAGGTGCCCAGCAGGCAGACAAACAGGCCCAGGGCACGAAGGGAAACGCGATCAGCCATGATTGAGCGCCATCCATGTCAGGAGCAGCGAGAGCCCGAGCCAGCCCCAGCCGGTCAGTTGCAGACGCTGCAGCAGGCGCAGGGGCAGGTTGGCATCGGGTTCGCTCCCCTCATCAAATACCGGAAAGCGCACCAGCTGGCCCTGATAGTAGCGGGGGCCGCCGAGTCGGCTGCCCGTCGCCCGGGCCAGCAGCGCGAGCAGGACCCCCATGGCGGGATGGGGCCAATGCAGCGCAGGCCGCACTCTGTTGCCCAGCCCGCGCACCTGGGTCAGGCACAGGGGGAGCGCCAGCAACAGGATGGCGGGGGTGCAGAAACCCTGATAGAGCGCCGCAGCCGGGCGGCCGAAGTGGACGAACGCGCTTTGCTTGGGGTTCCACGCCAGATGGGTCAACTGGGCGAGCCGCACCAGCAGGGCACCCTGTACCCCGGCCAGGGCAAAGCCCAGCAGGGGGGCGGCCCACTGACCCACGAGGCGCAGTACGCAGGTCTCGCTCACCGCCTTGTTCAACCCCATCACCGAGAGCTTGCCGGTTTCCCGCTTGAGCCAGGGGGCGACCTGCAGCCTTGCCACGACCAGCGTCTCCTGGGTCGCCAGGGCGCGGCTCCCCCGGGCGAGTTCCCGCAAGGGGCGGGATTCGAGCATCAGCAGCAGGAACAGGAGGTCGAACAGGGGCTCGGACAGGGAGAGATTGCGCATTGCCCAGAGACCGGCAGCGCAGGGCACCCAGACCACCAGCAGGGCAAGGAGCCCGGCCTGGCTCTGCTGGCGCGGTGTGCCGTCGGGGCGATAGACCTTCTGGCCGAGGCGGGTGAGCAGAGGCACGGCTGCGCCGGGTCGAAAGCGTGCGGGCCAGGGCAGCAGGGCCTCCAGCAGGGCGGCCCCCACCATGATGGCCGCCGTCGTGGAGGCGAGGGCGGTCATCAGGGCATCCCAGGAGGGGGCGTCGATCACAGCTTGCCGAGCAGCGCGATGATCACTTCGGCGGAGTGTTGACCCGCCACCTCGATGAAGGCATCGAAGGATTCCACCTGCTCCTTGCCGGCGATGTCCGACATGGCCCGTACCACCAGATAGGGCACCTTGAACATGTGGCACACCTGGCCGATGGCGGCCCCTTCCATCTCCACCGCCAGCATCTGCGGGAAGTCGGCACGGGCTTTCGCGATGGCGTCCGGTTTGCACATGAACTGATCACCGGTGCAGATGAGCCCGACCTTGGTCTGGTGCTTGCCTTGCTCGGCAATGCAGGCTTGTGCCAGGGCGATGAGTTTTTCGTCGCAGGGGAAGGCGGCGGGCTGCTGGGCCATCTGGCCCATTTCGTAACCGAAGGCGGTCACGTCCACGTCGTGGAAGCGCATCTCGCTCGCGATGACCACGTCACCGATGTGCAGATCCTGGGCGAAGCCACCGGCAGAACCGGTGTTGATGACGCAATCGGGAGCGAACTTCTCCAGCAGCAGGCTGGTGGCGACGCTGGCGGCGACCTTGCCGATGCCGGAGCGGGTCAGGATCACCTCTTTACCGGCCAGCTTGCCCTGATAGAACTCGCAGCCGCCCAGTTGCAGGGTGGTGGGCTCGCTCAGCTGGCTGCGCAGGAGGGCTACTTCCTGCTCCATGGCGCCGATAATACCTACTTTCATCATCTACCTCGTCTCGATGGCCGCTGGGCCGAAAAAGTTGGCGTGGATGATAGCAAAACTTGGCGGTGGCGCCGAGCATTGCGATGGCGCGGATGGGGGGTCAGGGGTAGCGTCTGGCCAGGGCGGCCAGTTCACCACTGTCTGCGAGCCGTTGCAGGGTGTTGGCGAACAGGGTCAGGCGCTTGGGGGCACTGTGGCGATGGAACAGGATGTAGAAGGGAGTCTCTTCCATCACGGTGGGGAGGATGCGGATCTTGTCGGCCAGCCCCTGTTCGCGCAAGTCGGACTCAAACCCCGGGGAGCGGTAGTAGACGAAACGGCCGCGCTTCATCAACAACTTCTCGTAGTTGGCCTGGTTGCTGATCCCGCCGCTGTCGATGATGAGGCCGCCGATATCCTGGAGCCGGGCGATGGCGCCGCTGCCATGGTTGATGAGGATGATGCCCGCCTGGCCGAGGGCCCTGACATCCTGCCAGCTGCGTATCTCGACGGGATCGTCACGGCGCACCGCCAGGTGGTAGCGCACCGTGAAGATGGCGGGAGTCAGGACGATGAAGTGATCCCGCCTGGCCGGGCTCTCCCCCACGCCGCAGATGAAGTCCAGCTGACCGTGCTGCACCTTCTTTTCCAGCCGTCGTAGCGGCAGGAAGCGCTGATCTCCCTCAATGCGAAGGGCTGGCTCCCTTGCTTCCATGAGCCGGAAGAGATCGACGCAGATCCCGCCGACATGCCCGTCGGGGAGCGTCACGTACTTGGGGGACGACGCCTGCTGCGCGGCCGTATGAAAGACCTCGGTGGCGCCAATGGCCCTGGCGGTGAGGACAAGCAGACACAGCAGCAGGATTATCCTGAGGGTCATCCGGGCAGGCTTCCGATGGGATTCAGGCGCCGTACATCAACCAGTCAAAGGGCGCCGGGGGCTCAACATTAGGCGATTTCCCCCTCTTATTTCAAGGGGTTCGCGCTGTCGTCACCGGGCGTACGGGGCTTGAGGGGGGTGATCAGCCGAGCGCGGTGTCGAGGGTCATCATCAGGGCGAAGCCCGCCATCAGGCCCAGGGTGGCGTGGGTCTGGTGGCCGTTGCGATGGGTTTCCGGGATCACCTCGTGGGAGACCACAAACAGCATTGCACCAGCCGCGAGCCCGAGGCCGATGGGGTAGGCGATGGCCATGCCGCTGGCGAGCCCGACCCCGAGCAGGGCGCCAAGCGGTTCCAGCAGGCCGCTGCCGATGGCGACCAGCACGGCCACCGGCGGGCGAAAACCGGCTGCGCACATGGCCAGCGCCACCGCCAGCCCTTCGGGAATGTCCTGCAGGGCAATGGCGGTCGTGAGGGGCAGTCCCACCGTCATGTCCCCCTGGGAGAAGCTGACCCCGATGGCCATGCCTTCGGGCAGGTTGTGCAGGGCGATGGCGAAGACGAACAGCCAGACCCGTGAGCAGCTCTCATGGCCGGGACCACAGGGGCCGGTCTTGTCGTGTTCGTGAGGGGTGAATTGATCCAGTCCCAGCATCAGCAGCACCCCGAGGGTCATGCCGGCCACCACCACGGCGGCGGCGAGGAAGCCGTCACCCGTGATCCCCTCGGCGGCCTCGAGCCCCGGCAGCAGCAGGGAGAAGGCGCTCGCCGCCAGCATCATGCCGGCGGCGAACCCCAGCATGGCATCTTCCACCCGTTGGGGAACGGCGCGCAGGAACAGGGCAGGCAGGGCGCCCAGCGCCGTGGCGGCAAAACCCGCAGCGCCGCCAATGAGGCCATAGCGTACCCCGGCCGTGATCTCTCCTGCTGCCAGCATGACGAGACTCTGCACCAGGAGCAGCAGCACGGCGACCAGGGCGAGCAGCAGCCCCAGGGCGATGAGGGGGCGATCTGCTATCTGCTCGCGCAGTTGGACAGACCAGGAAGGGGAGAGGGTCGATACGTTGTCCATGGAGCCTCTGAAGACAGGAATGGGGAGAGACGAGCGGCCATTACATAACCTGGCCCCTGCTTTGTCCATGACGGCGGACCGATTGTGGCAATCGGCTCAAGTTTTGCGTCGAGTTGGTCGCTCCTGTGCTGGCAGCCTCGTGGCGGGCACAAGGCCCGGCGTGGGGCGAGCGGGAAGCAAGGGATCCCCTCTCTTCGCTCCCATCGTCATTTCCCGTCAGGAGTCTCGGGTCACCGCTTACACGGATGTGATCATTGTGTCACTGCACATCTGCAGTCGAGGATCACCAGCCAACATGTCTTACAAGCATCTCTCCATCGGCAAGAAGATTGCCGCCGTCTTTGCGGTCATTGCCGTCATCAACGCCGTCTTCGGCCTGTTTCTCGCCACCGAACTGCGGGACATTCGGGATCGGGTATTGAACTTCACCGACTCCACCCTGCCAAGCGTGCTCTCGGTGGACAACCTGCTCTACGACGTCTCCTATGTGCGCCGTGCCCAGTTTGCCCTGCTGATGGTGGAAGATGCCGTCGACAGGCAGGTTCGCCGCGCCCGCATCCAGGAGAGCCTGGGCAAGGTGCAGCAGGTCATGGATGCCTACGAGGCAACCGTGGGGGCCGAGCATGAACGCCAGGCCTTCAACCGCGTCAAGCAGCAGTGGCTGCAATATCTGGGGGCCGTCAACCAGGTGGATGCCCTGTTGTTCCAGGGCAGCAGGGATGAGGCCAGGGAGGCGCTGTTTCGCTCGAACGGGCTCTACACCGAGCTGGAGCTGGTGGTGCGTGCACTGGTGAAAGTGAATCTTGGCTTTGTGGAAGAGAACCGTGGCAGCCTGCTTGGCAGCGTCACCATGGTGATGACCTTTGCCGTGGTGAGCATCGCGACCCTGCTGATCTTCATGGGGGTCATGACCTGGTTCCTCACCCGCCAGATCTGCCTGCCCCTGCAAGCCGTGGTGGCCCAGGCCAATGCCATCGCCCTGGGGGATCTGACCCATCGGCTGGATCGCCAGCACATCGGGCAGGACGAACTGGGGATGCTGGCCAGCGCCTCCCTCAAGATGCAGGACAACCTGCGTGGGCTCATCGAGGAGGTGGCCGCCGCCGTGACTCAGCTGGGGGCCGCCATCGAGGAGGTGAGCGCTGTCTCCGAGCAATCATCCCAGGGGATCCAGAGCCAGCAGCAGGAGATAGCCCAGGTCGCCACCGCCATGGCCCAGATGAAGGCGACGGTAGCGGATGTGGCGGGCAACACCGAGGTGGCCTCGGAGTCGGCAAGCTCCGCCAATGCCCTGGCTCGTCGTGGCAGTCAGGATGTGCAGGGGGCCCTGGATGCCATCACCCGGGTGGCCGGTGAGATGGAGCAGGCGGGCAACCTGGTGAGTGAACTGGAGAAAGAGTCCGCCCAGATCAACCTGGTGGTGGATGTCATTCGCGGCATTGCCGACCAGACCAACCTGCTGGCACTCAATGCCGCCATCGAGGCGGCCCGTGCCGGTGAGCAGGGGCGCGGCTTTGCGGTGGTGGCCGACGAGGTGCGCACCCTGGCGGGTCGTACCCAGGCCTCCACCGGCGAAATCGTCGCCATCATCGAGACCCTGCAGGCCCGTGCCAACCGGGCGAAGTCGGTGACCGGCCAGAGTTGCGAGATGATCCGCCAGTGCGTGAGTCAGAGCGAACGCACCAGCGCGGGCATTCGTCAGATTGAAGAGGCGGTGGCCCAGATAGCCGACATGGCGATCCAGATTGCCAGTGCCTGTGGCGAGCAGGATGCGGTCTCCGATGAGCTGGGCCGCAACGTGGCGCGCATCAACGACTCCTCCAACGAGGTTGCGACCGGCGCGGATCATACCGCCAAAGCCTGTCTGGAGCTGAGCCAGCTGGCGGCGGGTCTGCGCCAGAGCATGGGGCGCTTCCGCCTGGCCTGACGGTGGCCGCAGCCAATGAAAACGGGGCCCTGGGCCCCGTTGTTTTTCTCACCGCCAGGCGGCGTGGGCTCAGGCGCCCAGGCCGGTACCGGCGTCTTTCTTGGCAATCAGCTCAATCTTGTAGCCGTCCGGGTCTTCCACGAAGGCGATGACGGTGGTGCCGCCCTTCACCGGGCCCGGTTCGCGGGTGATCTTGGCGCCGGCGGCGCGCAGCGCCTCGCAGGTGGCATAGATGTCGTCCGCTTCCAGGGCGATGTGACCATAGGCGGAACCGAGCTCGTACTCGCTCACCCCCCAGTTGTAGGTGAGCTCGATGACGGCTTCATCCTTCTCGTCGCCGTAGCCGACGAAGGCCAGGGTGTACTTGTATTCGCTGTTCTCGCTCTTGCGCAGCAGTGTCATGCCCAGCACTCGGGTGTAGAAGTCGATGGAACGTTGCAGATCGCCGACGCGCAACATGGTATGCAGAATTCTCATTGCTCAATTCTCCGGGTTGGTGGATTGGTACTGCCTTGAATCCATGGCCCGAGACCGGATCCGCAGAGGCCTGCAGATCAACTCTCGGGATAGACCTTCTCTTTGTATTCGCACAAATCTTCGATGATGCAGGAGCCGCAGCGGGGCTTGCGGGCGAGACAGGTGTAGCGCCCGTGCAGGATGAGCCAGTGGTGCACGTCCAGCTTGAACTCGGCGGGGACCACCTTGAGCAGCTTCTCCTCCACCTGATCGACGTTCTTGCCCACGGCAAAGCCGGTGCGGTTGGAGACCCGGAAGATATGGGTGTCGACGGCGATGGTGGGCCAGCCGAAGGCGGTGTTGAGCACCACGTTGGCGGTCTTGCGGCCGACGCCGGGCAGGGCCTCGAGGGCCTCGCGATTCTCCGGCACCTCGCCGCCGTGGCGCTCCAGCAGAATGGCGCAGGTCTTGATGACGTTCTCGGCCTTGGTGTTGAACAGGCCGATGGTCTTGATGTACTCCTTGACCCCGTCCACCCCCAGATCCAGCATGGCCTGGGGGGTGTTGGCCACCGGATAGAGCTTGTCGGTGGCCTTGTTGACGCTCACGTCGGTGGCCTGGGCCGAAAGCAGCACGGCGATGAGCAGCTCGAAGGGCGTTGTGAAGTTGAGCTCTGTGGTGGGATGGGGGTTGTCATCGCGCAACCGCTCCAGGATCAGCCTGCGTTTCTGGTTGTTCATGGCTCTCTCTTGTCTCAGAGCTGGGTAGTGCGGGCGCCCGCCGCCGGCACGGTGCAGTGGGCCTTCTCGGCACTCTGCTTGCGGCCCATCCAGTCGTTGATGGCGTTTTTGCCGGCGATCATCAAACCGAGGCCGATGAAGCCGCCGGGGGGCAGGATCGCCAGCAGCAGGCTGGCGTCGGCGTGGAACAGCTCGACGCGCAATGACTTGGCCCAGTCACCCAGCAGCAGCTCGGCACCGTCAAACAGGGTGCCCATGCCGATGATCTCGCGAAGGCCCCCCAGTACCAGCAGCACCAGGGTAAAGCCCAGCCCCATCATGAAGCCGTCGAGGGCGGCAAGCAGGGGCGGGTTCTTGGAGGCATAGGCTTCGGCGCGGCCGATGATGACGCAGTTGGTGACGATGAGGGCGATGAAGATGCCGAGCGCCTGATAGAGGCCGTAGGTGTAGGCGTTCATCAACAGCTGCACGCTGGTCACCAGGGCCGCGATAATCATCACGTAGACCGGGATGCGGATATCCTTGGGCACCCAGTTGCGCACCAGGGAGACGGCGAGGTTGGAGCAGACCAGTACCACCATGGTGGCAAGGCCGAGCCCCAACGCATTGGTAAAGGTGGAGGAGACCGCCAGGGTGGGGCAGAGTCCCAGCACCTGCACCAGGGAGGGGTTGTTCTTCCACAGTCCCTGCAGCATCAGCTCCTTGAGCTCTTCGCGGCGGCCACTTTCCCCGGCGGGTTGGCTGGCCGTGTCAATCACGTCGACTTGTTCCATAGCGTGTGCTCCGGCGTTAGGGGTTGGTATGGCAGGAGGGGGCATCGTGCAGCAGTTCGGGGTGCTCCTGTTGCAGCCTCAGCAAATTTTTCACCGCCTTGACCACGGCCCGCGGGGTGATGGTTGCCCCGGTGAAGGCGTCGAATTCGCCGCCATCCTTCTTCACCGCCCAGGTGGTGTCGTTGTCGGCCGTGAGGGACTTGCCGATGAAGCTTTCGATCCAGCTGGATTTCTTCAGCTCTATCTTGTCACCAAGCCCCGGGGTTTCCTTGTGGGCCAGCACCCTGACCGCGCTGACGGCCCCCTTGGCATCGGTGCCGACCACCATGCGAATGGCTCCACTGTAACCATCGGGGGCCACGGTTTCCAGCGCGTAGCCGGTATGCACCCCCTTGAGGGTGGCGGTATAGAGGGGCATGGGCTCATCGCTGCCCAGGTATTCCCGGCTGCTGACCAGCTTGCAACTGGCCACCAGATCGTTGTCATAACTCCCCTCGGGCAGCAGGGCCTGCAGGGTGCGCAGCTTCTCCAGCTCTTGCTGGTGGGCGATGCGATCCCGGGTCAGTTCGTTGGTCAGCACCACCATGGCGGTGCAGCAGAGGGCAAAGAGGGCCAGGGTCAGGCCATTCTTGCGCATGCTTTTCAACATGGGAGGCTCCCTGTCTCGCGTCTGCGGCAATTCAGATGTGGGTTCATTTGCGACGGGCTCCATAGACCTTGGGGCGGGTCAGACTGTCAATCAGGGGAACGCACAGGTTGGCCAGCAACACGGCGAAGGCGAAGGCATCCGGATAGCCGCCAAAACGGCGGATGACATAGACCAGCACGCCGATGAGCACACCGTAGACGAGGCGCCCCTTTGCGGTGGTGCTGGCACTCACCGGATCGGTGGCGATGAAGAAGGCCCCGAGCATGGTGGCACCGCTGAACAGGTGCAGCATGGGGGTGGCGGTGGCATCCGGGGTGGCCAGATAGCCCAGGGTGGCAGCGAGCAGCAATGCGCCCAGCACGGCAGTCGGAATGCGCCAGTTGATCACTTTCTGCTGGAGCAGGAAGAGGCCTCCCAGCAGGTAGCCGAGGTTGACCCAGCTCCAGCCGATGCCACCCCAGCCCTCGAAGACCTTGTGGGTCATCACTTCGGTGGCGGTCAGCCCCTGGGTCAGCCCGGTCTTTAAGGTATCCAGCGGCGTGGCCATGGTCAGGCCATCCACCCCCTGCTTGAGCTGCAGCATGCTGTAGCCGTCGAGGCTGAAGCCGGTGAAGATCACCGAGGCCGCATCGGCGAAGCCGATGTCGTAGGCGGCGATGCTGGAGGGGGGCAGCCAGCTGGTCATCTGGACCGGGAAGGAGACCAGCAGCAGCACATAGGCCACCATGGCAGGATTGAACAGGTTCTGACCGAGCCCGCCATAGAGATGCTTGGCGATGATGATGGCGAACGCCGTGCCCAGCACCAGCATCCACCAGGGCAGCAAGGGGGGCAGGGAGAGACCGATGAGCACGGCGGTGAGCGCCGCGCTGCCATCCAGCAGGGCCGGTTTGACGGGGCGGCCGCGCAGGCGAAGGACCAGGGCCTCCGAACCCAGGGCCGTGACCAGCGCCAGCAGGATCTGGATCAGGGTCCCCCAGCCGAAGAACCAGGTCTGCGCCAGGAAGCCGGGCAGGCAGGCCAGGATCACCAGCACCATCAGGGTCTGGGTCTGTTTGCGGTTGTGGGCAAAAGGCGCACTCGCGATATTGAACATGGATCAGTGGCTCTTATCGGTCGAAGGGGAGGAGGCAGCCTCGGCCGCCAGCTTCTTGGCTTTGGCCCGGGCGATGGCCGCCTTCTTGGGGTCCACCTCGGCGGCGGGTCCGGATGCGGCGGCCGGGGCCTCAACGGCGTTATCGCTTGTGTTTGCGGAGATGCCACCTGCGTCCAGCGGTGCGTCACCTTGCGCCTGGGCGGCTTTCTTGGCCTTGGCCCGGGCGATGGCAGCGGCAATGGCCGCCTTCTTGGGGTCCACCTCGGCGGCGGGTCCGGATGCGGCGGCCGGGGCCTCAACGGCGTTATCGCTTGTGTTCACGGATGTCTCACCCGCGAGCACAGGCCCATCACCTTGCGCCTGGGCGGCCTTCTTGGCCTTGGCCCGGGCGATGGCGGCGGCAATGGCCGCCTTCTTGGGATCCACTTCTGCGGCGGGTTCGGATGCGGCGGCCGAGGCCTCAACGGCGTGTTCGGTTGTGTTCACGGATGTCTCACCCGCGACCACAGGCCCGTCACCTTGCGCCTGAGCAGCCTTCTTGGCCTTGGCCCGGGCGATGGCGGCGGCAATGGCCGCCTTCTTGGGGTCCACCTCTGCGGCGGGTTCGGATGCGGCGGCCGGGGCCTCAACGGCGTTATCGGTTGTGTTCACAGATGTCTCACCTGCGACCACCGGCCCGTCACCTTGCGCCTGGGTGGCCTTCTTGGCCTTGGCCCGGGCGATGGCGGCGGCAATGGCCGCTTTCTTGGGGTCCACCTCTGCGGCGGCCGGGGCCTCAACGGCGTTATCGGTTGTGTTCACGGATGTCTCACCTGCGACCACCGGCCCGTCACCTTGCGCCTGAGCAGCCTTCTTGGCCTTGGCCCGGGCGATGGCGGCGGCAATGGCCGCCTTCTTGGGGTCCACCTCTGCGGCGGGTTCGGATGCGGCGGCCGGGGCCTCAACGGCCTGTTCGGTTGTGTTCACAGATGTCTCACCTGCGACCACCGGCCCGTCACCTTGCGCCTGGGCGGCCTTCTTGGCCTTGGCACGTGCCAGGGCGGCGGCGATGGCGGCCTTCTTGGGATCCAGCTCTGCCTTGGGATGTTGCTCCCCAGGTGCCGGGGTGTCAGCCAGCCCATTGCCCTCGCCATTGGCGGCCTTGGCGGCACGACGGGCGATGGCCTCCTGCTTGCGTGCCTCACGGGCGGCAATCATGGCCTCGTTGTCCGGTGCGGGTTCACTCACGGCCACCTGGGCCGTCTCCTGTTTGGCCTTGATGCGGGCCAGGGCGGCGGCGACCGGATCTTCGCCCCCGGCCGTCGTCATGGCCTGGCGACGCTGGGCTGCGGCCTCGGCGTGGCGGGCTTCGCGGGCCGCCTTCTCACGCTCGAAGCGAGCCTGCTTGGCCTCGAAGCGCTGCTTGGCACGTTCGGCCTTCTCGGCCTCGGCACGGGCCTCGCGGATGTCATCCTTGGCGATCTTGTAGTACTGCACCAGGGGGATTTCGCTCGGGCAGACCCAGGCACAGGCGCCGCACTCGATACAGTCAAAGAGGTTGAGCTTCTCGGCCTTGTCGTACTCCTTGACCCGGCTGTACCAGTAAAGCTCCTGGGGCAGCAGGGTGGCGGGGCAGGCATCGGCGCAGGCACTGCAACGGATGCAGGCCTGTTCCGGGCCGGGGGGCGGCAGTTCGGCGCGGGTGGGGGAGAGCAGGCAGTTGGTGGCCTTGACCACGGGGACCATGGCGTGGGGCAGGGTGAAGCCCATCATGGGCCCCCCCATGATCACCCGCTGATCCGCCTCCGGTTGCAGCTCGAAACGCTGGAGCAGCCAGCGTACCGGCGTGCCCAGACGCACCCAGGCATTGCCGGGCTTCTTGAAGGCGTCGCCGGTGAGGGTGACGATGCGCTCGATGAGCGGCTCCCCATCGATGATGGCGCGCTTGATGGCAAAGACGGTGGCGACGTTGAGCACCATGATGCCCATGTCCACCGCCCGGCCTCCCTTGGGCACCTGGCGTCCGGTGAGCAGCTCTATGGTCTGCTTGGCGCCGCCGGAGGGGTACTTGGTCGGTACCGACTTGACCAGCACGTCGGCGTCGCTGGCATGGCGGGTCAGGGCCTCGATGGCCGCCGGTTTGTTGTCTTCCACCCCGATCAAGGTGAGCTTGGGCTTGAGCAGGTGCTTGAGTACCCGGATGCCGTCCATGATCTCGTCGGCGTACTCCTGCATCAGACGGTCATCTGTGGTGATGTAGGGTTCGCACTCCAGCCCGTTGACGATGAGGATCTCGGTGAGCTGGCCACGGCCGTCGAGCTTGCTGTGGGTCGGGAAGACGGCGCCGCCGAGCCCGGCGATGCCGGCCTGCTGGATGCGCTCGAGCAACGCCCCCCGCTCCAGGTTCCAGTAGTCAGGCTGGGGTGTGCGCTCGCCCCAGGCATCGTCTCCGTCCGGGGTGAGGAGGATGCAGAGATCGTCAAGACCGGAGGGGTGCGCCACCGTGTGCTGCTCGATGGCGGTGATGGTGCCCGAGGTGGAAGCGTGCACCGGCACGATGCGTCCCTTGTCAAAACGGGTGAGGGGTTGCCCCTTCTTGACCTTGTCCCCCACCCGCACCAGCAGTTCGCCGGCCGGACCCGCGTGCTGGCGCACCGGAATGATGAGCTGTGGGGGAAGGCCCGCGTCAACGACGGGGGTCAGGCTGGACTGGTGCTTGTTCTCGGGGGGATGGATGCCGCCGTGAAAATCCCACAGAGTGCCGGCTTTGATGCGTTCGAGCAGATGCTGCATGGTTACTCCGCTGTTTATTCCACTATCTTGACCGGAATGGCGACCTTGGCCAGATCCCATTTCCAGTTGTCGACCGTGGTCGGCACCGGGATCATTTCAATACAGTCGGTCGGGCAGGGGTCGACGCAGAGGTCGCACCCGGTGCACTCGGCCGCGATGACGGTATGCATCGCCTTGGTGGCACCCAGGATGGCGTCGACCGGACAGGCCTGGATGCACTTGGTGCAACCGATGCACATGTCTTCGTGAATGAAGGCCACCTTCTTGACGGGGATTGCCGCGTCTTCACCGCCGTCCAGAGACTGGGGCTCGACCCCCATCAGGTCGGCAATCTTGCGCATGGTGGCGTCGCCACCGGGCACGCACTTGTTGATCTTGTCGCCATTGGCCAGGGCTTCGGCGTAGGGTTTGCAGCCCGGGTAACCGCACTGGCCGCACTGGGTCTGGGGCAACAGAGCATCGAGCTGATCGACGATGGGATCGGCCTGCACATGAAACTTGACGGCGGCAAAGCCGAGAATGATGCCGAAGGCCAGGGCAAGCAGGGCCAGCACCAGAATGGCAAAGAGTATGTGAATCATAGCGTTATATCTTGATGAGGCCGGTAAAGCCCATGAAGGCCAGCGACATCAGGCCAGCGGTGACCATGGCGATGGAGACGCCACGAAACGGTGCCGGCACGTCGGCGGCCACCAGCCGCTCACGCATGGCGGCAAACAGGATCAGCACCAGGGAGAAGCCGACGGCGGCCCCGAAGCCGTAGATGATGCTCTGGATGAAGTTGTGGCGCTCGTTGATGCTGAGCAGCGCCACGCCGAGCACGGCACAGTTGGTGGTGATGAGCGGCAGGAAGATGCCGAGCAGGCGATAGAGGGTCGGGCTGCTCTTGCGGATCACCATCTCGGTGAACTGGACCACCACGGCGATCACCAGAATGAAGCCCAGGGTGCGCAGGTAGGCGATCTCCAGCGGGATCAGGATATAGTGCTCCATCAGATAGGAGCAGGCGCTGGCCAGCGTCATGACGAAGGTGGTGGCCAGACCCATGCCGATGGCGGTTTCCAGCTTGCCGGAGACACCCATGAAGGGGCAAAGGCCGAGGAACTTCACCAGCACGAAGTTGTTGATCAGCACGGTGCCGACCAGTAAAAGCAGGTACTCAGTCATTGAAGATGGGTTATCCGGTATGAAGGCGGCCGTATTATCTGATGTTAGGTGCCTTTAGACAACCGCAAGGCCGTATGGTTATTATTCGAATGCCCAATTCATGGAGGCATTGTGCGCCCTTTACCCGTCTTGACGCTGACCCTGGCCATGCTGCTCTGGTCCAGCTCCTTCATCGCCCTCAAACATGTGCTGGAAATCTGGTCCTTCGGTCAGGTGCTCTTCATGCGGATGGGGGGGGCGTCCTGTTGCTGGCTGCTCTGCTACCGCCAGCTTGGCCGCGTCACTTACCAGAAGGGGGATTGGCGCTGGTTGGCCCTGATGGGGGCGCTTGAGCCCTGCCTCTACTTTCTTCTTGAAGTCAACGCCCTGCGTTACACCAGTGCCGGCCAGGCCGGTATGGTCTGTGCCCTGCTTCCCCTGATGGTGGCTCTGGTGGCCTTCGTGCTGCTTGGAGAGCGGGTGAGTCGCCGCCAGCTGCTGGGCTTTGCCATCGCCATCGTTGGCATCGCCCTGCTGGGGTTGGGGGAGGGCGCCGACGAGTTCGCCCCCAACGCCCTGCTCGGCAACAGCCTGGAGATGGGCGCCATGCTCTGCGCCGCCACCTATTCCGTGGTATTCAAAAAGCTCTCCAGCCGCTACGGGGTGATGACACTGACGGCGTTGCAGGCCTTCGTCGGCATGCTCTTCTTCGCGCCCTTTGCCTTCAGTGCGCCCTGGCCCGCGAGCTGGGCCTGGCAGGACATGGGGGTCATCCTCTTCCTCGGCGCCTTCGTGACCCTGGGTGCCTACCTGCTCTACAACTGGTCGGTGACCCAGGTGAAAGTGACCCTGGCGGCTGCCTATGTGAACCTCATACCGGTCTTTACCCTGCTGCTCGCCTATCTGCTGCTGGGAGAGACGCTCACGGCCCTGCAATGGGTGGCCTGTGCCGCCGTGCTGGCCGGCATCGGGGTGGGCCAGCTGCCGTCCGGCAGGAAGCGTGCGCAGGCAGTCGCCACCGGGGGATGAGTCGCCGCCATTGGGCTACAGTCTGGGCAGGGAAACACGCTGTCTAAGAAGGAGCCGACCGATGAGCGACATGCACTTGCTGGCCGCGGCCAAAAGCCTGTTGAGCCATCCCCCCTTTACCCTGGCCGATGCCAGAGCCCTGGAGGCGCTGGAAGAGGAAGCGGTGGGGGAGGAGGGGCTCTGCATCGCCGCGCTATGGGACATCGCCCTCGCGCTGGCGGACGAGGAAGCCAGACACTATCTCCTGGGGGATGGCTGAGCGGGTGTCGGGTGGGCGGACAGCAATGACAACGGGGGGCCTGGGCCCCCCGTTGTCATTGGCAGCTGTCGCTCAGATGGAGAGGCTCTTGACGGTGTCCGACACCGAGTTGGCGTCTTCGATGATCTCCTTGATGACGTCGGCGATGATGGTGGCCTGCTCCTGACCTGCCACCGCCTTGTCGGAGACGACGGAGACAGTCTGGGTGATCTGTGAGGTGATCTCCGAGTTGTGCTTGATGACGGTGACGATCTCGCTGGTGGAGCTGGAAGTGCGCGCCGCCAATTGCCTCACCTCGTCGGCCACGACCGCGAATCCCCGTCCCTGTTCCCCGGCGCGGGCCGCCTCGATGGCCGCGTTGAGGGCCAGCAGGTTGGTCTGATCCGCGATGCCGCTGATGGTGGAGATGATGGATTCGATGCTCCTGGATTGCTGGTTGAGCTGCTCTATCTGTTTGCTGACCGCATTGACCGAGGTGTTGATGTGAGAGGAGGTGTCGAGCACCCTGTCGATGACCTCCCGCCCCCTGGCGGCGCTCGCGACGGTTTCGCTGGCGATGGCACACGCCTTCTGGGCCGCTTCCCGGGTGGAGATGGATTTCTCCACCCGCTCGGTGATGTCGCTCGCCAGCTTGATGATTTTGACCACCTTGCCCTCGTGGTTGAAGATGGGGTTGTAGGTGGCCTCCAGCCATATCTTCTCCCCTCGGTGACCCAGACGCATGAAAAGCCCTGACTTGATGTCACCCGAGCCGAGATCCTGCCAGAAATGGGGGTTGTTCTGGTAGAACTCGGTGTCACAGAAGAGACGATGATGCTTGCCGACCACCTCTTCCAGCCGGTAGCCAAAGCAGTTGAGGAAATTCTGGTTGGCGGTGATGACTGTGCCATCGGGTTGGAAATCGATGACCGCCAGGGACTTGTCCAGGGCTGCCAGCAGGGCCTGGGTGCGCTCCAGGGTGGATTGCTGCTGGGTCACGTCGGAGGCGACCTTGGCGATCCGCACCACCTTGCCGTCGATCACGATGGGGAAATAGGTCGCCTCCAGCCACACGGCCTTGCCGGATTTCGACTGGCGAATGAAGCGGCCGCTGCGGGAGACGCCGTGGCGCAGATCCTGCCACAAGGTCTCGTAATCCCGGGTATTGACGTCGTCGGGGAAGCAGAGGGTGCTGTGATGCTTGCCGATCACCTCGTCACGTTCAAATCCCACGATCTTGAGAAACAGCGCGTTGGCGAAGGTGACCACTCCCGCCGGGGTGAACTGGACGAAGGGGACCTGCAACTGGATAGCCTGTTCAAATGCCCCCAGTTCCACCACCCTTGCCGCTTGCTCACTGGCTTCCTTGCTTGCTTTTTGATTCCAGAACATGACAGCGCTCCTCCATGAGACCCTTGAATGGGATAACGACCAAATATGAGTAAATTAACAATAGCATTGCGTCCTGATGAGTCGTCATCGTACTCAAATTAACTTTTTATTTTTCAATGTTGATAAATAACTTCTTAATTGTAGGGTCTCGTACCAAGGTTATTTATCTCGTGGACCGCTTTGGGCCCCAAGGAATATTGGCATGAAGGCGCCTCTTTTGGCACTGACAATTGTCACGATGCCCCTATATATCGCCCTCATATGAACCCTGTGGCACGTCAGGGATCTCGGTGGGGATAAAGTTGAGTCTTCTGGAACGCGGTGAAATTAGGTGGCTACGGGGATCGGGAAAAAGCCGCTATCTGATCCTCTGGTGTGAGAAATAAACGGCCAAGGGTGTGATGTTCTGGATGTGCGGCATGTGTGAACCCGTGACGACATTGCCGCTTCGGTATATTTTCTGTCCCGAAACAGGGAGTGTTTATTTTGCCTGCAAGGTGGAGAGTTTCTGGTTCAGGGACTCAATCTCTTTCTGATATCGGGTAGTGACCGACTGCATCTCTGCCGAGACATTGCGGGATCTTGCCTTGTTCTCCGTGATCTGGGTCATCTCGTTGTTCATCTTCTGCTTTTTGGCCTCGATCTCGGTGCGCAGCGCCTCGGCCTGGCGTTGTTTCTGGCCGTTCGCCAGGCTCTGCTCTATCTCCCGGGTCTGGTTGGCCGCCTGCTCCACCGCCTCGGGGGAGGGGGTATAGACATTGAGTGCCATGGGTTTGGCATCGCTGCTGCAGGGGATGTCGCTGAAGGTGATCTGCCCATCGCGGGCGCATTGATAGACAGCCGCCTGGACAACGGGGACGTTGGCAAGCCCCAGGCAGGCGAGAGAGATGACCAGCATGCGTGACATAGACTCCTCCTTGAATCCTCTTCCTTGCACACTAGTACATGGCGCAAGGTCAGACAACGGCCCCGTTTCGGGAGCGACATTCCGGTCCTCACGTCGCTTTTCTCTGGTCCATGGCGGGGTAGATCCCCTGCGCAATGGGTGTGCCATGGCGGCACAAAGCGACGGATCCCTGCCTGTTTCCCCGCAGTTCAACACATCAGAGCACCATAACGGGTCGCAATGAGGTATCTTATGCCCCGATTTCATCCATCAAACGGATAAGAGACAACACATGATCATCAAACCCAAGGTTCGCGGCTTTATCTGCACCACCACCCACCCGGTCGGTTGTGAAGCCAATGTTCGTCGCCAGATCGCTTACACCCAAGCCAAGGGCGCCATCGAGAATGGCCCCAAGAAGGTGCTGGTGATCGGCGCTTCCACCGGCTATGGTCTGGCCTCCCGCATTGCCGCAGCCTTCGGCAGCGGAGCTGCCACCATCGGTGTCTTCTTCGAAAAGCCGAGCTCCGAGACCAAGACGGGCTCCGCCGGCTGGTACAACTCCGCCGCCTTCGACAAGGCCGCCAAAGAGGCCGGCCTCTACGCCAAGAGCATCAATGGCGATGCCTTCTCCCACGAGTGCCGTGCCAAGGTGATCGAGCTCATCAAGCAGGATCTGGGTCAAATCGATCTGGTGGTCTATTCCCTGGCCTCTCCGGTGCGCAAGCTGCCGGACACCGGCGAAGTGGTGCGCTCCGCCCTCAAACCCATCGGCGAGGTCTACACCTCCACCGCCATCGACACCAACAAGGATCAGATCATCACCGCCACCGTCGAGCCGGCAAATGAGGAAGAGATCCAGAGCACCATCACCGTCATGGGCGGCCAGGACTGGGAACTGTGGATGGCGGCTCTGCGCGATGCGGGTGTGCTGGCTGACGGCGCCAAGTCCGTGGCCTACTCCTACATCGGTACCGACCTGACCTGGCCAATCTACTGGCATGGTACCCTGGGCCGAGCCAAGGAAGATCTGGACCGCGCCGCCACCGCCATCCGTGGCGATCTGGCTGCCAAGGGGGGGACCGCCCACGTGGCCGTGCTCAAATCCGTGGTGACCCAGGCCTCCTCTGCCATTCCCGTGATGCCGCTCTACATCTCCATGGCCTTCAAGATCATGAAGGAGAAGGGCATTCACGAGGGCTGCATGGAGCAGGTGGACCGCATGATGCGCACCCGCCTGTACGGCGCCGACATGGCGCTGGACGAGCAGGCCCGTATCCGCATGGATGACTGGGAACTGCGTGAAGACGTGCAGCAGACCTGCCGTGATCTCTGGCCCTCCATCACCACCGAGAACCTCTCCGAGCTGACTGACTACACCGGCTACAAGCAGGAGTTCCTGCGCCTGTTCGGTTTCGGCCTGGACGAGGTGGACTACGATGCGGACGTGAATCCGGACGTGCAATTCGACGTGGTCGAGCTGTAAGTCGGTCGTCAGCACAGACAGGGCCCTGCGGGGCCCTGTTTTTTTGCAGCAGACTCAACCTGTTGCCTCAGGTTTATTATCCGCGATCACCTTTTTCCCCGAACAAACCCGCTAGGCTTGCGCTGTCCGGATCACAGACGGCACCGCCGAGGTACGAAAGTCATGACCACATCCCATGAGGCGCCCAAGAAGCGCCAGCTCCCCACGGTTTATACCCTGCTTTTCATCATCATCGCCCTGATGGCGGCCCTCACCTGGGTGCTGCCGGCGGGCAAATACAACTATGTGACGGCCAAGACCCAGCAGCCGGTGGCGGCAGCGGCCGTGGCCGACTACAGCGGTGACGAGCGACTGCTGCCGGTGCCCGGCAGTTACACTGAGCTCCCCTCCCAACCGCAGGGGGTATTCGATGTGCTCAAGGCGCCCATCCAGGGCTTTCACAAGGCGGCGGACGTAGCACTGTTCGTACTCATCATCGGCGGCTTTCTGGCGGTGACCATGCAGAGCGGGGCGCTGGATGCCGGGGTCGGGGCCATAGTGCGTACCTTCGCCGGGCGCGAGCGGCTGCTCATCCCGGTGCTGATCGCCCTGTTCGCCCTGGGTGGCTCCACCTTCGGCATGGCGGAGGAGACGGTGGCCTTCTGGGCACTCATCGTGCCGGTGATGATGGCGGCGGGCTTCGATCGCATGGTGGCGGCCGGGATCATCCTGCTCGGCTCCGGGGTCGGGGTGCTCGCCTCCACCGTCAATCCGTTTGCCACCGGCATCGCCTCCGGTTTCGCGGGTATCCCCATCGGTGAGGGGATAGGGCTACGGGTCATCCAGTGGCTGCTGCTGGTGATCTTCGCCTCCTGGTTCGTGATGCGCTACGCCAGGCAGGTGCAGCAGGACAAATCCCGCTCCGTGCTGGCTGACATCGTTTATGACGACGAGTTCTCCCAGATGAAGAGCGGCAACCTCGCCTTCAGCGGCAAGCAGAAGCTCACCATGCTGGTCTTCTTCGGCACCTTCCTGCTGATGATCTATGCGGTGGTGCCCTGGTCGGATCTGGGCATCGATCTGTTGCCCACCCTGGGCTGGTGGTTCGACGAGCTCTCCACCCTCTTCTTCAGCGCCTCCATCCTGATTGCCCTTATCAACCGGATGCCGGAGTCCAACTATGTGGCGACCTTCCTGAACGGGGCGCGGGATCTCATCGGGGTGGCCCTGGTGGTGGCGGTGGCGCGCGGCATCTATGTGGTGATGGAGCACGGCGTCATCATCGACACCATCTTGCACTGGGCCGAGGGACTGGTGAGCGGGCTGTCTTCGTCGGTCTTCATCCTGATGGCCTATCTGGTGCACATCATCCTGAGCTTCTTCATCCCCTCCACCTCGGGGCTCGCGACCGTCTCCATGCCGCTGATGGGACCGCTGGCGGACTTCTCCGGTATCTCGCGGGATCTGGTGATCACCGCCTATCAGTCCGCCTCCGGCTGGATCAACCTGTTCGCCCCCACCGCCGCCCACTTGGTGGCGGGGCTGGCGCTCGCCAGGATCCCCTACGATCGCTTCGTGCGCTGGGTGCTGCCCTTCATCATCGGGGTGGCTCTCATCACCATGGTGGTACTGGTGGCCGGGGCCCTGCTGCACGGCTGATGGCGCGGATAGAAAACGACAGACAACAAAAAGGCTCCCGCGGGAGCCTTTTTCATGAGCCTTGCTTACTGCTTGTAGCCCTTGAGGAAGCGGGCGAGACGGCCGATGGCCTCTTCCAGCTCCTCTTCCCGGGGCAGGAACACCAGGCGGAAGTGATCCGGCGCCGGCCAGTTGAAGCCGGTGCCCTGCACCAGCAGGAGCTTCTCCTGCTGCAGCAGGTCGAACACCATCTTCTGGTCGTCGCGAATGTCGTACACCTTGGGGTCGAGGCGCGGGAACATGTAGAGCGCCCCCTTGGGTTTGACGCAGGAGACCCCGGGGATCTCGTTCAAAAGCTCCCAGGCCTTGTCCCGCTGGCGACGCAGGCGGCCCCCCGGCAGGATCAGCTCGTTGATGCTCTGGTAGCCCCCAAGGGCGGTCTGGATGGCGTGCTGCATGGGCACGTTGGCACACAGCCGCATGGAGGCCAGCATCTCCAGTCCCTCGATGTAGCCCTTGGCGCGGCCCTTAGGTCCGGTGATGACCATCCAGCCCTGGCGGAAGCCGCAGGCGCGGTAGGCTTTGGAGAGGCCGTTGAAGGTCACCACCATCACATCGTCGCACAGGGTGCAGACGCTGGTGTGGGAGATGTCGTCGTAGAGGATCTTGTCGTAAATTTCGTCGGCGAAGATGATGAGGTTGTGCTGACGGGCGATCTCGATCACTTCAAGCAAAAATTCGCTGCCGTAGACGGCGCCGGTCGGGTTGTTGGGGTTGATCAGCACCAGGCCGCGGGTGCGCGGGGTGATCCGGGCGCGGATGTCGTCGAGATCCGGATACCAGTCAGCCCCTTCGTCACAGCGGTAGTGCACCGCATGGCCGCCGGAGAGGGTGACGGCCGCGGTCCAGAGCGGGTAGTCGGGGGAGGGCACCAGCATCTCGTCGCCGTTGTTGAGCAGCGCCTGCATCGCCATCACGATGAGCTCGCTCGCGCCGTTGCCGATGTAGATGTCGTCGATGTCGACCTTGCGCATCCCTTTTTGCTGGTAGTACTGCATCACCGCCTTGCGGGCCGAGAACAGCCCCTTGGAGTCGCAGTAGCCCTGGCTCTGGGGCATATTGAGGATCACATCCTTGATGATCTCCTCCGGTGCTTCGAAGCCAAACGGGGCCGGATTGCCGATGTTGAGCTTGATGATGCGGTGACCTTCGTCTTCGAGACGGCGAGCTTCTTTGTGCACCGGGCCGCGGATGTCATAGCAGACATCGTCGAGCTTGTGCGACTTGTCGATAGTGAACATGGTGAGCGTGATTCCTTCCCCGTGGGGCGCGTTGGCAGAAAAGCTGTTTTTAGTATCAAATTTCTCTGCCCCTATTCTTCACAGAATTGAATGCTAGAACAATCTAATTTATGGAATAAATCCCTGATATTTACCCCTGAAACAGGGTTGTTGAAATGTTAAATTCAGCATGATCGTTTGCCTCTCTTTGGTAGATCAGTGAAAGATGAGGGGCAGATTCATAAAGCAACATGAGTGTATTGAAATATCTCCCCCATCTGGCACGATTGGCTGGGGTAAAAAAGGCCCCGACCCGTCGATCTGCCAGGGGAGCACGCAGGCACGGGGGCTCATCTTCCCGCTCTCGAGGTTCACTCATGCAGGCACCCGCCACCGGTCGCTACCGCCATTTCAAGGGGGGCTATTACCAGGTTCTGGCCCTGGCTTTGCACACCGAAACCCAGGAGCAGCTGGTGATCTATCAATCCGAACAGGATGGTCAGGTCTATGCCCGCCCCGTCGCCATGTTCATGGAGTGGATTGAACATCAGGGGCAGGTGGTGAGCCGCTTCACGCCGGTGGCCTGAGGCAGACTTGGCGACATGAAAAAAGGCGCCAGAGGCGCCTTTTTTCATGGTGTCGGGGCTTACAGACCCAGATTGGCTCTGGCATAGGCCTCAAAATCGGTGCAGCCGCCGATGTGCTGCTCATCCAGGAAGATCTGCGGCACAGTGGTGACCGGCTTGCCCGCCTTGGCGGCGAGATCGTCCTTGGTCAGCCCGGCCACGTTGATATCCACGTAGCGGAACTCGAAGTCATCGCGCTCCTCGGTCAGTTGCTCGGCAATCTGCTTGGCACGCACGCAATAGGGGCAACCGGGACGACCAAAAATCTCTACAAACATCTTTTCTCTCCATTAAACAAGCCGTTGAAGAAGGCCATTGAGATGAGGCTGGGCACAGCATAGCCGTGGCGCCCTGTCAGTCAAAGCTGAAAATAGCGATGCTTACGTTCGCCATCTCCGATTGCGCCCACTGCTGATGACGGCGCCAGCGTCCCTGTTTCGCCCCAAGGTCGGGGAGTGGAGCCGCCTTGCCGGCAAGGCAGCCCGTCTATCACTGCTCGACGATCTGGATGGGTTGTTGCTGGTAGATGCTCTCCAGCACGCCTTTTTCGAAGACGGTCCAGGGCCAGGGCGCCTTGCTGGCGCGGTAGCGCTCGTGGGTCGCCGGATCCTGGGAGAGACCGCGCTGGAACATCACGAAGGCCTTGCGCTGGCCACCGGCGGTGTCGATGAAGCCGGCGAGGTTCGACGTACCTGTGATGGTACCGGTCTTGGCGTGTACCTTGTTCTTCATCATGGGAGCGGTGACGCTGCGTCGCCAGGCCAGGGTGCCGTCTACCTGGGAGCTTGGCAGCAGCTTGATGAAGTCGAGCTCGGCATCGTTCTTCTGGATGAAGTTAAGCACCGACAACATCTGGCGCGCGCTGATGAGATTGTGGGCGGAGAGGCCGGAGCCGTCGGCCAGGGTGGCGTTGCCAAGGTCAATGCCGTGCTTGGTCAGGATGGCGCGCACCGCCATGGTGCCGCTGCGATAGCTGCCCGGCTTGTTGTAGTAGTGACGCCCCACGGTTTTGAGGAAGGTATCGGCGTAGAGGTTGTCGGACTTTTTCAACATCTTGGCGAGCATCACCGGCAGGGAGACAGAGTAGTGGGTCGCCAGGGTCTGGGCACCGACAGGGGCCTGATGGGTGACCCGCAGCAGGCCGTCGTGGCTGATCCCGGCGCGGTTCATGGCCCAGCGGATGTTGTCCCAGCCCCAGGCCTCCACGTCATGGATGGCAAAGCGCAGCCCTTGTGGCTCCTTGTTCGGGGTGATGCAGCCCTTGAGCTCGTAGAAGTTGCCCTTGGCCATGTCTACTTCCAGAGCGCAGAACTGACGCGCCATGTCGCCATAGCTCATCACCTCCACGTTGTCGGCGCCGATGCCGATGGGCACGCCGGTGGCCACGTTGCCCACCGCAGGCTTGCCAATCTGGGTGGCGGTGATGGTGCCGTAGGCGCAGTTCTTGTCGATGATGACCGAGGAGACGGGAGCGGCGAAGCAGAGGGTCTGATCCCCCCAGGACCAGCCGTTGCCACGCTCATAGCCGTTGTAGGCACCGGTGTTGACATAGACGTTGCCCTGAATGCGGGTGACGCCCAACTGTTTGAACAGGGCAACCAGATCCATGCGCGACAGGGTCGGGTCGCCGACGAAGTTGATCCAGATGTCGCCGTTGATGGTGGTGCCCTGTTTGGCGCCGGGCTGGGCCTGGATGTCGGTGGCGAAGCGGAAGTCGGCACCGAGTTCGAGGCGTGCGGCGAGCGCGGTCAACACCTTCATGGTGGAGGCGGGGGCTATCATGTCATCGGCGTGACGGGCAAATTCCACCCCGTTGTTGCCCTGTACGATGACGGCGTACTGGCCCCCCTTGGGCGGGGTCAGCGGGGCGGCGTGGACCGCCAGAGAAAAGAGAGCACAAAAACCAATCAACAGCCGCTGCATAGGATCCTCTAACTGAACGAAAGGGCGGCATCAGAAACCGCCCCGATAATCAAACCGGGTGACTGCCGGGTATCGCCTGCCATGGGGTCAGGCCGGGGCGTTGGCAGTCCGGTAACGCCCCTCGTAATCGAATATTTTTTCCTTCACCTGCCAGAAGCGTCCCGACTTGCGGGCGATGACGAAATCCGGGTGACGGAACTGGTTTGCCGCGAGCATCACGCTCGCCAGGGTCGTGAATTCGGGCTCCAGGCCCGGGGCGGGCCAATGATGACGCACAAAGCGTTGTTGAAACAAGCGCTGTGCACCCCGGGAGTGAAAGGGGAAGTACTCTGTCAGGGTCAGGCCATCCTCGTCGTGGTAGGTCACCTCCAGCCGCTCCCCCTGCTTGCCGCGCCCGGCACTCAGGGTCAAACCGGCGCAGCGGATCACCATGCAGTCCTTGAGATTGAGGGCCTCCTTGAGCTTGTCGTCAGGGTCCACCAGCAGCTGGTCACAGCGTTGGCAGCGACGGGCGGCGATGTCGTTTTCAGCGCCGCAACCGGGGCAGATCTTGGCGCGAAAGCGGTAGTCGCACTCCTCGCGGTTGCCCTCGTCATCTTCAAACAGTCCCTGACAGCGGCGGCCATAGTGCTCGATCACCTTGCCATCCTCGTCGGTCTTGCCCCAGAAGGTGTTGGCAAAGCCGCAGGCGGGGCAGGGCACCTGAACCGGCTCGGTGCCGGCGTGGGGCCTGGGCTCCCCCACTTCGGGGGCAAACAGGTTGAAGTTGTTGCCTGCGTAGTCGAGCACCAGGCAATCGCTCTTGCCGGGCGAGAGGCGCAGGCCCCGTCCCACAATCTGCTGATAGAGCGACACCGATTCGGTGGGACGCAGCATCACGATAAGGTCGACGTGGGGGGCATCAAAACCGGTGGTGAGCACCGCTACGTTGACCAGAAACTTGAGCTCGCGCGCCTTGAAGGCACTGATTAGAGCGTCGCGCTCCGGTCCCGGTGTCTCGCCGGTGACGAGGGCGGCCTGCTGGTCTCTGGCACCGAGCAGGCCATGAATTTCCCGGGCATGCTCGACGGTGGCGGCGAAAATCATCACCCCCTGCCGGTCGGCCGCATACTCCAGCACCTGGCTCAGGATATGGGGGGTGACCCGCTCCTGGCGCTTGATCTCGCCGTTGAGCTGCGCCTCGCTGAACAGGCCGTTTTCCCGCGGCACCAGCTTGCTGAAGTCGTAATGGACGATGGGGGCGTCCACCAGGCGCGGCGGGGTCAGGTAGCCGTTTTTCACCATGAAGCGCAGGGGCAGTTCGAACACGCAGTCACCGAACAGCCGCTCGCCGTGGCTCTTGACCATGCCGTGGTAGTGGCGCCGGTAGATCCAGCCCAGCCCCAGCCGATAGGGGGTGGCGGTGAGCCCGAGGATCTTGAGGGCCGGATTGGCGGCCTTGAGATGCTCGATCACCTGATGGTATTGGCTGTCGTCATCGAGCGAGACCCGGTGGCACTCATCGATGATGAGCAGCGAAAAAGCCCCGTCGAAGGCATCCAGATTGCGCGCCACCGACTGCACCGAGCCAAACACCACCTGGGCGCTCGCCTCCTTCCGATCCAGCCCGGCGGCGAAGATGTCGGCCCGGAGTCCCCAGGCCTCGTACTTGGCGTGGTTCTGCTCCACCAGCTCCTTGACGTGAGCCAGCACCAGCACCCGGCCACGGGCCTTGCGGGCCAGTTCGGCGATCACCAGGCTTTTGCCGGCCCCGGTGGGCAGCACCACCACGGCGGGATCCGGGTGTTTGCGAAAGTGGCTGATGACGGCGTTGACCGCGTCGGTTTGATAGGGTCTGAGAACGAACATGGGGAACGGCTGTGGCGCAAGGTGGCGCCATTATAGGGATCTTGCGGGGAAAATGCAGCGAGGGAGGCTCGCGCTGACAGGAAGCGGGCCGGCAGGATGCCGGCCCGTGCAGGTCAGGGACCTCAGTGGAAGGGGAACAGGTAGTTGAGCCAGCTACCCATGCGCATCAGGATCTTGCGCATGATGGCCACGTGGTGGAAGTGCTCGGTATAGATGGCGGCCTGACCGCTGGAACCCGCGATCACCTGGTAGTTTGCCCACTCGGGATCGGTGATCTCGAGCACGATGGGCAGGCGACCCGGTACCTGGGCCGAGGTCTGATCGATAAGACCCGCCTGTGCCTGGATATTGCCCGGTGCCATGGCCGGGATAACGGACTGCACCTTGGCCTTGAAGATGCGACCCGGGATGCCGTCGAGCACGACTTCGGCCTCGTCACCCGCCTTGAGCCGCTGCATGCTGTTCTGCCAGAACCAGCCGACATAGGCATTGGCATCTTCATGAATGAAGGTCATCACGGGGCGGAACATGAAGGGGGCGGCAATCATGCCCGGGCGCAATGCCAGTTGTACGACATGACCGTCACTCGGGGCGTAGACCACGGTCTGCTCCAGATCGTACTTGGCGATGTTGAGCTGGGCACTCAGGTCATTGAGGGTCGCTTTCTGCTGATCTATCTGGGCGACGATGTCATCCACGTTGGCCTGGGTGACGTCGAGGTCGCGCTGTTTGCCGATGCCCCGTCGCATCAGCTCCTGGGCGCGATCCCTGTCCAGGCTGGCGGAGCGCAGGCGGGCGTCCAGAGCCTTCAGAAAATCGGTGTTGGAGGCGAGGCGCGCCGTCAGGCTGGCGACCTTCTCCTGGAAGGGCTCAGCGTCGATGCGAAACAGCACATCCCCTTTCTTGACCGGCTGGTTGGGCTTGACCGGGACGTCGGTGACTCGTCCCTTGACCAGGGGCACGACCGGGGTGGAGACATAATAGTTGCGAGCCAGCTCGGAATAGGGGTGGTTGTAGTTCATCAGCATGATGAGTGTGCCGATGATGATGACGCCACCCAGCACGGCGGTCGGCACGGTCCACTTGTTGAGCGGGATCTTGAAGATCTTGAAAATACCTATGCAGAGGGCTGTATAGGTGAGAATAAGTAGCAGGTCCATGGGGCGTTACCTATTTGTCGGTCTGTTCGAGCGTGGTCATGCGAGCCTGCAGTGCGGCCAGCTCCTCTTTGAGTGCGCTGATCTCTGTTTCGTCATGTTGTAGGCGTTGCGAGAAGCCCCAGCCGCGATCGGGGCGATAAATCGTGGCCCAGATCCAGAGGAAGGGCCAGAGCACGTGCAGGGTGAACAGGCTGACCCAGCCTGCCACGTGAATGGCGTCCTGGTGGGGGTGATTACGGTGCTTGGCAATTTCATATGGAATATCGTGAATGACGATAATGCCATAGAACATGACCAAGACGACAAACACCAGGATCCCCAGGGCAATGTAGTCAAGTACCATCGATTTCTCCCGTCTGAGTCGCTAACAATGCTTCGATTGTCGAGTCGAGGCTTCGGCAATAATGACAGCATATGCCGTCGGTGCAAGTCTGCAATCGGAGAGTTGGTGTGGCGGTACAGGCATGGTTCATCGGTTGCTCATTTAACACACAAAATTGATTTGGTTAGATAAAATCAAACAGCAATGGATGCCCGGGCAAGGTGAGAGGTGAACCTGATGAACGAATGGTGCAGTGGCAAAGGATGGCGGCTTGGCCTGTTGCTGATCTGCCTGTTGTGGTCCCGCCTCGGCTGGACCGCCGAACCCAGGATGGAGCCCAATGAGCAGGAGCGGGCACAGACCCTGGTCCTGCTTCATGAACCCATCGTCATGCTGACGGCTAAATATGGCAACCTGGATGGGGCGGCCAGGGTACGGCTGGCCCATGAGCGAGTTCAGCGGATGGAGCCAAGCGACCTCATGACGCCTGTGGCCGTGACGAAAGGCAGCCGGCACGGCCAGGAGAGCCGGGAGTTTCTGGTCAATGGCAAGCGCATCCTGGTGTTGCTGGAAGGGGACCTGGATGAATTCGACGAACTGACCCTGGATCAGGCGGCCGAACACGTCCTGCATCGGCTCGACGGCGTGCGCATCAAGTATCTCGAGCTGCACTCGACCCCCTATTTGGTCAAGGCCGTCGGTTTGGCGGTGGTGGCCAGCCTGATCTTCTTCGGCCTCATCTGGCTGTTGCAGCGGGGCCATCGGCGAATCAGAAAGTGGCTGGCCAACCGCCTGCTGCTGCAGAAGGGGCTGATCCCCCACTCCTGGCGTCAGGTCACCGGGAATGTCGAGGTCCGCTTGCTCGGCCTCATCACTCTGCTGCTCATCTTCATGCTCACCTATGGCTGGCTGACCTATGTGCTCGGCCTGTTCCCCCAGACCCGGGCCTGGAGCGATCGGCTTGGGGAATCTCTGTTTGCCCTGTGTGGCGACATGCTGGAGGGCATGATTGCCGCCATGCCCGGTCTGGTAACCGTACTGCTTATCGTGGTCATCACCCGTTTCTTCATCAAGATGCTGGCCATCCTCTTCGACCGTATCGAGCGTGGCCAGTTTCGGGTGCAGGGGTTGCACGCCGAAACCATAGGCGCCACCCGGCGGCTGCTGTCAGTGGTGATCTGGCTGTTTGCCCTGACCGTGGCCTACCCCTATCTGCCGGGGGCGGATTCCGATGCCTTCAAGGGGATCAGCGTCTTCTTCGGTCTGATGGTGACACTGGGATCGGCCGGTATCATGAACCATGCCATGAGCGGCCTGGTGCTCATTTACTCCCGCGCACTGCGGCCAGGGGATCTGGTGCAGATCGGCGAGGTGGAGGGGATGGTGAGCGAGCTCAACGCCCTCTCGACCAAGCTGGTGACGCGCCAGGATCACGAGGTCACGCTGCCCAATGCAGTGGTGGTGGGGGTCAAGGTGGTGAACCTGACACGGCTGGCGGGCGAGAAGGGGGTGGCCCTGCTGACCAAGGTGACCATCGGTTATGACACCCCCTGGCGTCAGGTACATGCCATGCTGGAGCTGGCCGCGCGGCGTTGCACCCGGCTCAATCAGGATGAAGCTCCCTTGGTGCGGCAGTTGAATCTGCAGGATTGGTATGTGGAGTACGAGTTGCAGGTAAGAATGAAGGCAAGCGAACTCCCTGCAGTGGTCAAGACGGAGCTCCATGGCCATATTCAGGATGTCTTCAACGAGTTCGGGGTGCAGATCATGTCCCCCAACTTCATTGCCCAGCCGGAGCAGGCTGTGCTGGTGGCCAGGGAGCAGTGGTATCAGGCGCCGGCCCGGGCGCCCGATCCCGCCGAGCCCCCCGCCAGGGAGTGACCACAAAAAGCAGAGGCCCGGCAGCAATGCCGGGCCTCTTGTCATGAAGAGAAGCTGACGCCTCAGCTCTCCTTGGCCTCTCTCAGTTGGGAGGGCCTGAATTTCACCAGGAAGGCGAGGGTGATGAGGGCGGTGCTCACCAGACCGATGATGGTGGAAACATTCATCTCGAGGCCGAAACCGATGGGGGCGTTGGCCAGGTAGGTGATGACCACTGCGGTCATGAAGATGGCGGGAATGGTGCATACCCAGTGCAGCTTGCCTTCCTTGATGAGGTAGGCGGCCGCAGCCCACAGCATGATGACGGCGGTGGTCTGGTTGGCCCAGCCGAAGTAGCGCCAGATCACCCCGAACTCGGCCTTGGAGATGATGAAGCCAAGGATGAACATGGGGATGGCGATGAGCAGACGCTTGGCCATGGGCTTCTGGGTCAGGTTCAGGAAGTCCGCCACGATGAGGCGGGCGCTGCGAAATGCGGTGTCACCGGAGGTGATGGGCAGGATCACCACGCCGAGGATCGCCAGGATGCCGCCCACGGTACCGAGCAGGCTGGTGGAGACTTCGTGCACCACGGCAGAGGGGCCGCCGCTGGCCAGGGTGGCGTTGAGTGCCTCGGTGCTGTCGTAGAAGGAGAGACCCAGGGTGCACCAGATGAGGGCGATGATCCCTTCCCCTATCATGGCGCCGTAGAAGATGAAGCGACCGGAGCTCTCGTTCTGCATGCAGCGCGCCATCAGCGGAGACTGGGTGGCGTGGAAACCGGAGACGGCACCACAGGCGATGGTGATAAACAGCAGCGGCCAGAGCGGCAGATCCGTCGGGTGCAGGTTGGAGAAGTCCATCCCGGTGTTGTAGAAGCCCTTGCCGGAGACGATGAGGCCGATGATGAGGCCGACGGACATGAAGACCAGCAGCGCGCCGAAGATGGGGTAGAAGCGGCCGATGATCTTGTCGATGGGGACGATGGTCGCGAGGATGTAGTAGGCGAAGATGGCCGCAATCCAGTAGACCAGATCGGTGGAGGTGAGGTTGGCGAGCAGGCCCGCCGGGCTCAGGACGAAGACCACGCCCACCAGCATCAGGAGCACCACGGCAAAGAGGTTCATGAAGTGCTTGGCGGCGGTGCCCAGGTGCTCACCGACCACGGTCGGCACCGAGGCGCCCCTGGCGCGTACCGACAGCATGCCGGAGAAGTAGTCGTGGACCGCACCGGCGAAGATGCAGCCAAAGACGATCCAGAGCATGGCGACCGGACCATAGAGGGCACCCAGGATGGGGCCGAAGATGGGGCCGACGCCGGCGATGTTGAGCAGTTGAACCAGGTAGACCTTCTTGTCCGACATGGGGACATAGTCCACCCCGTCCGCCATGGTGATGGCGGGGGTCTTCAACTCGGGTTTGGGCCCGAATATCCGTTCGATGAATTTGCCGTATATGAAGTAGCCGGCTATCAACAAGCCGACACAGAGGAAGAACCAGATCATTGCTACGCTCCTGCTTTGTTATTTTTTGGTGTGCGCAGCCAGTGTAGGGGGGGACTTCTGTTAACGGCAGGTGAAAGAGGGTGAGCGGCGACATGGCGGCCCGAGCGGTTGCCCGCTGTGATCCGGCGCACATCGCTCCCCGTTTTATTCCAGTCCCAGCTCGTCTTTGAGCTCCTTGAGGTAGCGGCGGCTGACCGGTACCCGGGCCCCGCTCGGGGTCACGATCTCCGCCAGCTGATTCTCCAGCAACCGGATTTCGAAGATGGCGGCCGGGGCCACCAGATACTGGCGGTGACAGCGCAGCAGCGGGGTCTTCTCCTCGAGGGACTTGAGGGTGAGCTGGGTGTGAAACAGCTCGCCCTGGCAGGCGACATGGACGCCGCCGAGATCGGAGAAGGCGTACTCCACCTGGAAGATTGGGAGCAGCCGCACCCGGTTGTGCAGGTATCCGGGGATATGGTGGATGGTCGGGGCCAGGGTCCCGACCGGTTGCGGGGTGATGTCCTGCCTGAGCCGCGCCAGGGTCTTGGCGAGGCGCGCCGGCTCCACAGGCTTGAGCAGGTAGTCGAAGGCGTTCTCCTCGAACGCCTGGATGGCGTAGTCGTCGAACGCGGTGACAAAGACGATGCGGGGCAGGGGATCGAGCATGGCCACCAACTCCATGCCGCTGAGCTTGGGCATCTGGATATCGAGAAACACCACATCCGGCTTGAGTTGCTGGATGAGGCCGAGCGCCTCGATGGCGTTGCCCGCCATGCCCAGGATCTCGATGTCGGGATCGCTGGCCAGCAGCTCTGCCAGCTCTTCGCGGGCATAGGGCTCGTCATCGACGATCAGGGTGCGGATCATGTCATCTCCTTGGCGGTGGTGCGGGGTTGTCGTGGGAGCGTCAGGGAGACCCGGGTCCATTGCTCCGGCTCCCACTGGACGTCAATGCCATAGCGCTCGCCAAAGGCGCTCTTGAGGCGCTTGTCCACCAGGCTCATCCCCAGACCATCCCCCTGGCCGGATGGCTGCCAGGCCCCGGCGTTGTCTTCGACGCAAAGGGTGATCGCCTCGGGGGTCTCCCTCGCGAAGAGGCGAAGTCGCCCCTCTCCCAGCAGGGAGCAGATGCCGTGCTTGATGGCATTCTCGATGAGGGGCTGCAGGGTGAAGCTCGGCAGTTGCACCTCGGCAAGGTGGGGCGGGATCTCGTTGATGACGGTGAGCCGCTCGCCAAAGCGGGCCTGCTCTATCTCCAGGTAGGAGAGGCAGTGCTCCTGCTCTTCCCGCAGCGTGGTCAGGCCGCTCTGGCGCTTGAGGTTGTTGCGAAAGAAACGGGAGAGGTGCAGCAGCAGTTCCCGTGCCCGTCCCGGATCGCGGCGGGTAATGGCGCTGATGGTGTTGAGGGTGTTGAACAGGAAGTGGGGGTTTATCTGTGCCTGCACCAGCTTGAGCTCGGATTGCACCAGCAGGCGCTGCTGCTGCTCCAGGCGGCCTGCCAGCAGTTGCTGGGACAACAGGTTGGCGATCCCTTCTCCCAGGGTGTGATTGATCTTGAGGAAGAGCCGCTTCTTGGGCTCATAGAGTTTGATGGTGCCGATCACCCCCTCGTCACCCTGCAGGGGGATCACCAGCACGGAGCCGAGCTGGCACTGGGGGGAGATGCTGCAACGATAGGGCTGGCTGTTGCCATCGGCGAACAGCACCTTGTTCTGGGCGATGGCTTGCAGGGTGATCGCCGAGGTGATGGGGGTGCCCGGCTTGTGGTGATCTTCTCCGGTGCCGATGAAGGCGAGGATCTTGTCGGTGTCCGTGATGGCGACGGCGCCGACGCCGGTCTCTTCCTGAACGATATGGGCTATCTTGCCGCTGGCCTCCGGAGTGAACCCCTGGCTCATGATGCCGACGGTGCGGTTGGCGATGGTGAGCGCCTTGGCGGAGAAGACCCGGGAGAACTTTTCGTACATCCGCTGCTGGTCGCGGATCATGCTGATGAAGAGCGCCGCCCCGCAGGAGTTGGCGAGGATCATGGGGGTGGCGATGGTGCGCACCAGCAGCAGGGACTTGTCGAAGGGGGTGGCGACCAGCAGGATGATCACCATCTGCATGATCTCGGCCACGAAGGTGGTAAAGAAGGCGACCCTGGGCGCAAAGAGGTCATTGACCCTGCCTGCCCGCATCAGCCGCCAGTGCACCAGCCCCCCCAGCAAGCCTTCGCAGGTGGTGGAGATGGCGCAGGCGAGATCGGTGAACCCCCCCAGGGTATAGCGGTGCAGGCCGCCGGTCAGCCCCACCAGGAATCCAACCAGAGGACCACCCAGCAGTCCCCCCAGTACGGCACCGACCGCCCGGGTGTTGGCGATGGCGTCATCGATGTCGAGGCCCACATAGGTTCCCAGTATGCAAAAGCAGGAGAAGATGACATAGATGAGCACCTTGTGGGGCAGCCTGACGGAGTAGTTGGCCAGGGGACGCAACAGGGGGCTTTTGGAAAAAAGGTAGGCGATGACCAGGCTGACGCTCATCTGCTGGAGCAGAGAGAGGACTAGTTGCATAAAAAAGCTTCCTCAAACACCACGCCGGAGCCGGGCGTTGTCATGACGCAGGATGAGCCTGAGCCCGTCTTGATGCGGGCTGCGGGCTGAACGCTGCGGCAGTTTGCCAGAATGGAAAAATAAAACCATATAAAATCAGCATGTTAAATTGATATTTGTGTAACCTGCGCCCGCTTGATATTGCTGATGCGAGCATGAAGGTATCCACCGGATACGCCACACGGAGGTGGCATGCTCCGCCCGGCCATCGGCTGGGCGTTTTTTATCCAGCTCCAATGGTGGACGATTTCGAGGGGACCTGAGCAATTATTCAGGTTTGTCCAATGAGTTATCCCCAGCTTCTGGGGATAACTCAGAAGGCGAAATAGTAACAGACCCGCCGACCCAGACCGAAAAAGGCGCGTTGCGCGTCGTCCAGCTCTTCCTGTCTGAGGGTGGCGACGATGCTTCGCGCATCTTCCCGCAGATCGATCATGGCCACCCCTTCCGGTCGCTGCCCCTTGAGGTAGGGCAGCACCTTGGGTCTGAGGGGCATGCTGGGCTCGGTGGAGAGCACCAGGGCCAGGGCATCGTCATCCAGGCGCACCAGGGAACCCGGTGGATAGACCCCCAGCACCTTTATCAGCAACCTGACCTGGGTTTGCTCGAACTTCTTCTGGGAGAGCTTGTAGAGCTGGCCGATCACCTGGCTGGGCCCCGGCGGGTTGAGGCCGCTGCGCGGGTGAAGCAGCTCGTCATAGTGATCCACCAGCCCGATGAGGCGGGCGAGGGGGGGGATCTTGTCGCCCTTGATCCCGAGGGGAAAACCGCTGCCATCGAGGCGTTCGTGATGCAGGTAGGCCACCTCGCGGATCCTGGGTTCGAAAGCCTGCAACTGGTTGAGCATCTCCAGTCCGTACTGGGGGTGCATGTTGAGGAAATTCTGCTCCGCCTTGCTGAGCTCCCCCCGCTTCTGGATGATCTGGCTCGGGATCCTGAGCTCGCCGATGTCGTGGATCAGGCCCGCCAGACCGGTCTCCTCGATCTCGACGGGATTCATGCCAAGCTCCCGTGCCATCAGCATGGTGATAAAGGCCACGCTCAGGCTGTGTTGCAGCAGGGTATCCGTGTTCTGGCTGCGGATGAGGTGCAGACCGAGCGGCCCCTGGTGTTCTGCCAGACGGGCGGCGGTGCTGCGCACTATCTGCGCAGTATTGGCCAGGCCTTCGTCCGGTTTGAGGTTGAGGGCGCCAAGGGCGTCGCGAAGATCTGACAGGGATTGACCGAACGCCTTGTCCGCGATGCGAAGGGAGCGCCTGAACGCCTTTTCGTCGAAGGTGGGGCCCTCAGAAGAGGGGGCGGTATCCCCGGTGTCGCTCATCTCAAGAGAGGGAACGGGTTCGGCCCGCAGCAGGGGCTCGACCGGCAGATCGCTCTTGTCGGGATCCACCATCAGCAGGGTCAGGTCGAGGTGGCGGATGATGTCGAGCTGCTGCTGGTCCTTGATTTTGAAGGCGTTGAACATGAAAGGGTGGCTCGTCCATCCCGTGGGAAGATGGATGTAGTGGCCGACTCTCAACTGCTCGATGGAGGCCTGTATCAGCGCCATGGACTAGCTCTTCTGTCGAATTTGCCTATCAACAAGCTAGCAAAATTAAACAGATAGACAAACAAAAAAGCCCGCGCATGTGCGCGGGCTCTTGTCATCCGTGGCGTTTATCAGGCCTTGGATTTTTTCTTGTTGTCCACCTTGGTGTCGACCTTGGCTGCAACCGGGGCGGCAGCAGGGGCTTCCTCGATGAAGGGACGGCCGTAGTAGGTGTCCATCAGGATGGCTTTCAGCTCGGTGATCAGCGGGTAGCGCGGGTTGGCGCCGGTGCACTGGTCATCGAAGGCTTCCAGCGCCAGCTGGTCTACCTTGGCCAGGAAGTCCGCTTCGTTCACACCGGCTTCGCGGATGGAGGCCGGGATCCCCAGGGTGGCCTTCAGCTCGTCCAGCCAGGTCAGCAGCTTCTCGATCTTGGCGGCGGTACGGTCACCGGCAGCGGTCAGGCCCAGGTGGTCAGCCACTTCGGCGTAGCGACGGCGAGCCTGCGGACGGTCGTACTGGGAGAACGCGGTCTGCTTGGTCGGGTTGTCGTTCGCGTTGTAGCGGATGACGTTGCTGATCAGCAGGGCGTTGGCCAGGCCGTGGGGGATGTGGAACTCCGCACCCAGTTTGTGGGCCATGGAGTGGCACACACCCAGGAAGGCGTTGGCAAACGCGATACCGGCGATGGTGGCGGCGTTGTGCACCTTCTCGCGGGCAACCGGGTCGTTGGCGCCGTTGATGTAGCTGGAGGGCAGGTAGTCCTTCAGCAGTTTCAGGGCTTGCAGCGCCTGACCGTCGGAGTATTCGTTGGCCAGCACGGAGACATAGGCTTCCATGGCGTGGGTCACTGCGTCGATACCACCGAAGGCACACAGGGATTTGGGCATGCCCATCACCAGGTTGGCATCCACGATGGCCATGTTCGGGGTCAGCTCGTAGTCGGCCAGCGGGTACTTCATGCCGGTGGCGTCGTCGGTCACGACCGCAAACGGGGTCACTTCAGAACCGGTACCGGATGTGGTGGTGATACAGACCAGTTCGGCCTTCACGCCCATTTTCGGGAACTTGTAGATACGCTTGCGGATGTCCATGAAGCGCATGGCCAGGTCTTCGAACGCGGTATCCGGGTGCTCGTACATGACCCACATGATCTTGGCGGCATCCATGGGTGAACCACCACCCAGGGCGACGATCACATCCGGCTTGAAGGAGTTGGCCATCTCGGCGCCCTTGCGGACCACGGACAGGGTGGGGTCGGCTTCCACTTCGTAGAAGATCTCCACTTCCATGTTCAGCTTCTTGAGCAGGCGAACCACTTCATCGGCATAGCCGTTGTTGAACAGGAAGCGGTCGGTCACCACCATGGCGCGCTTCTTGCCTTCCAGGTCGCCCAAGGCGATCGGCAGGGAACCACGACGGAAGTAGATGGATTTCGGAAGTTTGTGCCACAGCATATTTTCTGCCCGTTTTGCGACTGTCTTCTTGTTGATCAAGTGCTTGGGACCGACGTTCTCGGAGATGGAGTTACCACTCCAGGAGCCGCAACCCAGGGTCAGGGACGGGGCCAGCGCGAAGTTGTACAGGTCACCGATACCACCCTGGGTGGAGGGGGTGTTGATGAGGATACGGGCGGTCTTCATCTTGTCGCCGAAGTACTTGATGCGGTCGGCATTGCGATCCTGGTCGGTATAGAGACCGGAGGTGTGGCCGATACCACCGATGTTGACCATGTCGCAGGCCATTTCGACGGCTTCTTCGAAGTTCTTGGCACGGAACATACCCAGGGTCGGGGAGAGTTTTTCGTGAGCGAACTCGTCTTCTGCGCAGAGTTCCAGACCTTCACCGATGAGGATCTTGGTGGTGGCAGGCACGGTCACACCGGCCATGGCGGCGATCTTGGTAGCAGGTTGGCCCACGATGTCGGCGTTCAGGGCGCCGTTGATCAGCAGCACTTTACGCACCTTGTCCGCTTCGTCCTTGGAGAGGATGTAGCCGGCGTGGGTCGCGAAACGCTCCTTGACCTGGTTGTAGATGGAGTCGACTACGATGACAGCCTGCTCGGAGGCACAGACCACGCCGTTGTCGAAGGTCTTGGACATCAGGATGGAGGCGACGGCACGCTTCACGTCGGCGGTTTCGTCGATGACGATGGGCACGTTGCCCGCACCCACGCCGATGGCGGGTTTGCCGGAGGAGTAGGCGGCCTTCACCATGCCCGGGCCACCGGTGGCCAGGATCAGGTTGATGTCGTCGTGACGCATCAGGGCGTTGGAGAGTTCGACGGAGGGTTGATCAATCCAGCCGATGATGTCTTTCGGCGCACCGGCAGCCACGGCAGCATCCAGTACCAGCTTGGCAGCGGTATTGGTGGAGTTCTTGGCGCGGGGGTGCGGGGAGAAGATGATGGCGTTGCGAGTCTTCAGGGAGATGAGGGCCTTGAAGATCGCAGTGGAAGTCGGGTTGGTGGTCGGTACGATACCGCAGATGATGCCTACCGGCTCGGCGATGGTGATGGTGCCCATCTCGTCGTCCTGGCTCAGGATGCCGCAGGTCTTTTCATCTTTATAGGCGTTGTAGATGTATTCGGAGGCGAAGTGGTTCTTGATAACCTTGTCTTCGATGATACCCATACCGGATTCAGCCACGGCCATCTGGGCCAGGGGGATACGGGCGTTGCTGGCGGCCAGGGCGGCGGCACGGAAGACCTTGTCTACCTGCTCTTGCGAGAAGCTGGCGAATTGACGCTGTGCTTCTTTGACGCGGGCAACCAGTGCATCCAGTTCAGCCAAATTGGTTACTGCCATGTTTATCTCCTGATGATTTGAAAACTGTTTAGTAAGACCTTGGCAATGCCCGGCAATTATAGCCACCTTGTCAAGGCAAGAATCACCATAACGGGGTATTTACATGCCTTAGTAAACTGTTTTCTGGCTCGATTATAGGGTCGGGATGTGTCAGAAAAGATTGATCTGGATCATATGTAACAAAAGAACAAAAGAAATTTTGTTTCACCCCTTGTCGCACCACTATGTTACGGGAGTGTGTCATCCTTTCTTGGCATCACGAGCGGCTGTCACGCGCCCTTGGAATATCTGATCAGGGAAGGGGATCCGATGAATTCTCGCCTTGACCGGGATGGGGGGAGGCGGTATCGCCGTGATGGTGGCAGAACGTCCACTCCCCTGACGTTTCATTTATGTTGAGAAAGGGGTTGTTGTTTTCATCCAGTCGCCCTGGCGAAACAGCACATCTGGCGGTGGCAGGGAGCGCGTCACCTCTTCACCGCCGGCTCCACTGGCGCCGCACCAGGGTGAGAAAGGCCAAAAATCGGGGTCACAGGAGCGGGTTGGGGCGGCAAGCAGGCGTGGTGAGAAGCAAGGGTGCCATTTGCCGACAATATCGTTTCTTGGCTGAGGGGTGATATAACGCGCTGCCATGGCACCCGGCGATGTTAATGGCGACCTCTCTCCCTTAACAACCCGATATGTTGAATTTTGTCGATACATTAGCGGAACTAACTAAAAAGCCCCGGTAAGGGTGAGATTATTTGATTGGAGAAGGGAAAAGCCATGGTGTAAATTTACGCGCAGTTTGGGGGCTGGCCCCTTGTGGCTCGTATTGGTTCTGGATGGCGCCTATGGCAGCAATAGACTTCTCTTTATACCTGAAATTTTTCGTCGGCCTGTTTGCGATCATCAACCCGCTGGGTCTGTTGCCGGTCTTTGTGAGCCTGACGGGCCACATGTCGCCGGAGGAGCGACGCAAGACCAACACCACCGCCCACATTGCCGTGATGATCATCCTGATGGTCTCCATGTGCATGGGACAGCTCATCCTCGACAGTTTCGGCATCTCCCTGGCGTCGTTTCGCATTGCCGGTGGCTCTCTCATCACCCTGATCGCCTGGTCCATGCTGCAGGGCAAGCTGGGGGAGGTGAAGCACAACAAGCAGGAGAAGGGTGAACTGGCTGCGCGTGAATCTATTGCCGTGGTGCCCCTGGCTCTGCCGCTGATGGCCGGACCCGGTGCCATCTCCTCTTCCATCGTCTATGCCAGCCAGAAGACCCTGCCCCAGATGGCCGGCATGTTCGTGGTGGTGGTGGCGTTTGCCTGCTGCTCCTGGCTCATCTTCCGCGCCGCTCCCCTGCTGTTCAAGCTGATGGGCAACACCGGCATCAACGTGGTGACCCGTATCATGGGTCTCATCATGATGTCCCTTGGCATCGAGATCATCGTGGCGGGCATCAAGGGAGTCTTCCCCGGTCTGGTGTGAGCCAGGTCCGTTTTTGTCGGAGCCGGTCCTTGTGACCGGCTTTTTATTGTTTCTTTTTTGTTGGTCATTTCCTAGAATCGAGCGGCCCTGTACGAAAAACGACCGTCTCGGGATATTTAAATGCTGAATAAATGGTTTTAAGTTGTTTTTTTGACCATGAAAGCGGCCTGTTCCTGATGATATCTATTGCATTATCAGAATTGTCAGGGAATTATGCGGGCAGCGAGGTGTTTGTCTCGTGGATAACAAATGCATGGAATGTTCTTGTTGGAGTATGGAAATGACTCATAGAAAAACAATTATTAATACCCTTTTATTGACTGCACTTTTCGGTGGCGCCACCCTGGCTCACGCCGCCGATGTCCCCGCCGGTACCAAGCTTGCTCCCGAGCAAACCCTGGTGAAAGGCAATGGTTCCGAACCCGCCACCCTGGATCCCCAGAAAGTGGAAGGTACCCCCGAATCCAACGTATTGCGTGACCTGTTCGAAGGTCTCGTCTCCTCCGGCCCCAAGGGCGAAACCCTGCCCGGCGTCGCCGAGTCCTGGGAAACCAAGGACAACAAACACTACGTGTTCCACCTGCGCAAGGATGCCAAGTGGTCCAACGGGGATCCCGTCACCGCGCATGACTTCGTCTTTGCCTTCCAGCGCGCGGTGGATCCCAAGACGGCCTCTCCCTACTCCTGGTACATGGAGATCCCGACCATCATCAATGCCTCCGACATCATCGCGGGCAAGAAGCCGGCCGACACCCTGGGCGTGAAGGCGGTGGACGATCACACCTTCGAGGTGCAGCTGGAGAAGGCGGTGCCTTACTTCGTCAGCATGCTCTCCCACACCACCACCTATCCGGTCCCGAAGAAGGTGATCGAGAAGTTCGGTGACAAGTGGACCCAGCCCGGCAACATGGTATCCAACGGCGCCTACGTGCTGAAGGACTGGGTGGTCAACGAGCGCGTCGACGTCGAGCGCAACCCCAACTACTGGAACAACGGCAAGACCGTCATCAACAAGGTGACCTACCTGCCCATCCAGTCCACCAACGCCGAGCTGAACCGCTATCTGGCTGGCGAAGTGGATCTGACCTACAACATGCCCATCGAACGCTTCAAGCAGATGAAGAAAGAGCTGCCGGACGAAGTAAAGGTCAGCGGCTATGTGGGCACCTACTACTACCAGTACAACTTCAAGCACAAGCCGTTTGACGACGTGCGGGTGCGTACCGCCCTCTCCTATGCCATCGATCGCAACGTGATCGCCGACAAGGTGATGGGCAAGGGCGAAACCCCAGGCTATACGCTCGTGCCTGACTTTGTAGATGGCTTCAAGCCGGTGGCGCCGGCCTGGTCCAAGCTGACCCAGGCAGAGCGCGATGCGAAGGCGAAAGAGCTGCTGACCGAAGCCGGTTACGGCCCGGGCAAGCCGCTCAAGTTCGAGCTGCTCTACAACACCGATGACAACCACAAAAAGGTGGCCGTGGCCGTCGCCTCCATGTGGAAGAAGCTCGGCGTGCAGGTGAGCCTGGTGAACCAGGAGTGGAAGACCTACCTGGAGACCAAGAAGCAGGGTAACTTCGACGTGGGCCGCGCCGGCTGGATTGCGGACTACAACGAAGCCTCTTCCATGCTGGATCTGATGCAGACCACCCACGGCAACAACGACGGCAAATACTCCAACCCGACGTTCGACAAGCTGATGAGCGAGTCCCGCAACCAGGTGGATGCCGAGGCGCGCAACAAGCTCTATGTCCAGGCCGAAGAGATCCTGGCCAAGGACATGCCGATCGCCCCCATCTATCAGTACGTGACCTCCCGCATGGTCAAGCCCTACGTGGGTGGCTACCCGGCCAACCCGCTGGACAACATCTACAGCAAAGACATGTACATCGTTGCTCACTGAGTAAAGACACAAGTCGCATAACAAGCAGGGCCCGCCAGACGGCGGGCCTTTATTACAACCGCGACCCTTTGGAAGCAGTACAGGACAGGAAATGTCTATGTTGAAATTCATCCTTAAACGTCTACTGGAAGCGATCCCGACTCTGCTGGTCTTGATCACCGTCTCCTTCTTCATGATGCGCTTCGCCCCGGGTAACCCCTTCACCAGCGAACGCGCCCTGCCGCCGGAAGTCCTGGCCAACATCGAAGCCAAATATGGCCTGGACAAGCCCATCGGCATGCAATACCTCACTTACCTCGGCAACCTGGTCCAGGGGGATCTGGGGCCCTCCTTCAAATACAAGGACTTCACTGTCAATGATCTGGTGAGCCAGGCCCTGCCTGTCTCCGCCAAGATAGGCTCGGTCGCCTTCCTGCTGGCAGTGACCCTGGGGGTCACCTTCGGCACCATTGCGGCCCTGAAACAGAACACCCTCATCGACTACCTGTTGATGTCGTCGGCCATGGCCGGGGTGGTGATACCCGGCTTCGTCCTGGCACCGCTGCTGGTGCTCTTCTTCAGTATCTATCTGGGCTGGTTCCCGGCGGGAGGCTGGCAGGGGGGCGGCGCCCAGTTCATGGTACTGCCGGTGTTCGGCATGATGATGTACTACATCTCGGCCATCTCCCGCATCATGCGCGGCAGCATGATCGAGACCATGAACTCCAACTTCATCCGTACCGCCCGCGCCAAGGGGCTGCCTCTGCGCCACATCATCCTCAAGCACGCGCTGCGCCCGGCCATGCTGCCGGTGGTCTCCTACCTGGGACCGGCCTTCGTGGGCATCATCACCGGCTCTGTGGTCATCGAGACCATCTTCGGCCTGCCGGGGATTGGCCAGTTGTTCGTCAACGGTGCCCTCAACCGTGATTACTCCATGGTGCTCGGTCTGACCATTCTGGTCGGCGCCCTCACCATCACCTTTAACGCCGTGGTCGATATTCTCTATGCCGTCATCGATCCCAAGATCCGTTACTAAGCCGGGAGTACATCATGGTAGTCACAACTGAAAAGCGCGAAGCCGTCGAGGCGTTCGCCCAGAAAGTGGAAGTGGTGGAAGGACGCTCCCTGTGGAAGGATGCCCGTCGCCGTTTCCTGCGCAACAAGGCGGCCCTGACCAGCCTCATCATCCTGACCATCATCGGTCTGGCGGTGATCGTGGGGCCCCACCTGTCCCAGTACACGTTCGATGACCCGGACTGGGGGGCCATGCAGAGTGCCCCGGACATGGAGACCGGCCACTGGTTCGGCACCGACAGCCTGGGGCGCGACCTGTTCGTGCGTACCCTGCTCGGCGGACGCATCTCCCTGATGGTCGGCATCATGGGGGCCCTGGTGGCCGTCATCATCGGCACCCTCTATGGCGCCGCGTCCGGCTTCATCGGCGGTCGCGTCGACAGCCTGATGATGCGCGTGCTGGAGATCCTCAACGCCTTCCCCTTCATGTTCTTCGTGATCATGCTGGTGACCTTCTTTGGTCGCAACCTGGCCCTCATCTTCCTCGCCATCGGCGCGGTGAGCTGGCTCGACATGGCGCGGATCGTGCGCGGCCAGACCCTGAGTCTCAAGAGCAAGGAGTTCATCGAGGCGGCCCACGTCTGCGGCGTCTCCAAGTGGAAGATCATCACCCGTCATATCGTGCCCAACGTGCTCGGCATAGTGGCGGTTTACGCCACCCTGCTGGTGCCGGGGATGATCATGTTCGAATCCTTCCTGAGCTTCCTGGGTCTGGGCGTGCAAGAGCCCATGACCAGCTGGGGCGCCCTGCTGGATGAAGGCTCCAAGTCGATGGAAGTGGCCATCTGGCAACTCCTGTTCCCCGCCGGTTTCATGGTGGTGACCCTGTTCTGCTTCAACTTCCTCGGGGATGGTCTGCGTGATGCCCTGGATCCCAAGGATCGCTGATACCCAGGGACCGGCAAGACGCCAAGGGGCCATCAGACCCGTTCAGGGAACGCACTGCGTTCACCACGGGCAGGCCCCCATCACGACAGCGCGATAAGGAGTACTGAGATGAAATTACTGGATGTGAAAGATCTGCGGGTCGAGTTCAAGACCCCGGACGGCAATGTGGTGGCCGTCAACGACCTCAACTTTTCTCTTTCTGCTGGCGAAACCCTGGGGATCGTCGGGGAGTCAGGCTCAGGGAAGTCCCAGACTGCCTTTGCCATCATGGGGCTGCTCGCCAAGAACGGTATCATCACCGGCTCGGCCAAATTTCAGGGGGACGAGATCCTGAATCTGCCGGAGCACAAGCTCAACAAGATCCGCTCCGAGAAGATCGCCATGATCTTCCAGGACCCCATGACGTCGCTCAACCCCTACATGAAGGTCAAGGATCAGCTGATGGAAGTGCTGATGCTGCACAAGGGGATGACCAAGGCTGCCGCCTTCGAGGAGTCGGTGCGCATGCTGGACGCGGTGAAGATCCCCGAGTCGCGCAAGCGGATGAACATGTACCCCCACGAGTTCTCAGGCGGCATGCGCCAGCGGGTGATGATCGCCATGGCGCTCCTGTGCCGGCCGCAGCTGCTCATCGCCGACGAGCCGACCACGGCGCTGGACGTGACGGTACAGGCCCAGATCATGACCCTGATGAACGAGCTCAAGCGCGAGTTCAACACCGCCATCATCATGATCACCCACGATCTTGGCGTCGTGGCCGGCATCTGCGACAAGGTGCTGGTGATGTACGCAGGCCGGACCATGGAGTACGGCCGGGTCAACGATATCTTCTATCGCCCGAGCCACCCCTATACAGAAGGCTTGCTGCGCGCCATTCCCCGCCTCGACACCGAAGGGGAAGAGCTGCCCACCATTCCGGGCAATCCGCCCAACCTGCTGCGTTTGCCCACCGGCTGTCCCTTCCAGGAGCGTTGCCACCGGGTGAGCGAGATTTGTGGCCAGCAATCGCCGATCCTGACGCCGTTCAACGACGGCCGGGAGCGGGCCTGCCATTGGGTGTCTGATGCCATCAATGCCAAGGAGGTGAGCGTATGAATGCTGTTATATGCGGCCAGCAATCCTCCAAGCTCCTGACGCCGTTCAACGACGGCCGGGAGCGGGCGTGCCACTGGGTATCGGATGCCATGATCAAGGGAGTGAACTAAATGGGTACTGACAAGAAACTGCTGCTGGAAGTGTCCGACCTCAAGGTTCACTTCCATATCAAGAGTGACAAGGCCTGGCCCTGGGCCAAGCCCTCCGCCCTGAAGGCGGTGGACGGGGTGACCCTGCGCCTCTACGAAGGGGAGACCCTGGGCGTCGTGGGGGAGTCCGGTTGCGGCAAATCCACCTTCGCCCGTGCCCTCATCGGCCTGGTACCGGCCACCGACGGCAAGGTTGTGTGGCTTGGGCAGGACTTGACCAAGCTCGAGCAGAACGCCCTGCGGGAGAAGCGCAAGGAGATCCAGATGATCTTCCAGGACCCGCTGGCCTCCCTGAACCCCCGCATGACCATAGGGGACATCATCGCCGAGCCCCTCATCACCTTCTACCCGACCCTGCCAAGGGAAGAGGTGAAGGAGAAGGTGCGCGCCATGATGACCAAGGTGGGCCTGCTGCCCAACCTGGTGAACCGTTACCCCCATGAGTTCTCCGGCGGCCAGTGCCAGCGCATCGGCATCGCCCGGGCGCTCATCCTCGAGCCCAAGATGATCATCTGTGACGAGCCGGTCTCGGCGCTGGATGTTTCCATCCAGGCTCAGGTGGTGAACCTGCTCAAATCCCTGCAAAAGGAGATGGGGCTCTCCCTCATCTTCATCGCCCACGACCTCTCCGTGGTCAAACACATCTCCGATCGGGTGCTGGTGATGTACCTGGGCAACGCGGTGGAGCTGGGGACCGGCAAGGAGATCTTCGCCAATCCCCTGCACCCCTATACCAAGGCGCTGATGTCGGCGGTCCCCATCCCGGATCCGGATCTGGAGCGCAGCAAGGTCATCCAGATCCTGGAAGGGGATTTGCCATCCCCCATGAATCCGCCCTCCGGTTGCGTGTTCCGTACCCGCTGCCCGGTGGCAGGCCCGGAGTGCGCCAAGACCCGGCCCCAGCTCGAGGGCAACTTCGACCACGCGGTTTCCTGTCTCAAGGTGGACCCGCTCTGAGAACCTGTTAACGATCTTGCTGCGAGGCCGTGATCAAGGCTCATGCGCTGCTCGCTTGTTTGTAACAAAGAGTGCTCATGTATTCATATACATTCCGGTTCCCGCGCTGCTCTTTACCTTGTTGACGACCTCTCGCGACAGATCGTAGACAGGTTCTAAGGAGAGCCATATTGCGAGGGGCGCCCAGGTGGCGCCCCTTTTTCATGGGACGGTGAAGATGCCTCTTGGCGCCATCTTCCCGGACTGTTACTATCCGCCGCACAAGGGGAGTAACTTCTCGCCGGTTTGTCGTCATTACGGTGCACCCATATCCTGCAGTGCACCCGGCAGCCGGGCAGTCGATGTCAATCGGCTGTAAGTGAGACCTTGCCGAGAGGCAAGGTGTATCTGCTCCAAACGCGAACCCACTGCCTCCCGGCCGTGGGTTTTGTCGTTTTGGGAGAAGTGAAAATGGGTGAATGGTGGATGTGGACCGGTTTCTTCAGCATAGTGCTGGTCCTGTTGTGGATTGATATCCGCTTTGTCGGTGGCGGCAAGGCGCACAAGGTGTCGCTGAAAGAGGCGGGCATCTGGTCTCTCATCTGGGTCAGCGTGGCGCTCCTGTTCAACCTGGCCATCTGGCTCTGGCTGGATCACAGTGCCGGGCGCGAAATCGCGAACCAGAAGGGGCTGGAGTTTCTCACCGGCTACCTCATCGAAAAGGCACTGGCGGTGGACAACGTCTTCGTCTGGCTGATGCTGTTCGGCTACTTCGCCATCCCGGCGGAGCTGCAGCGCCGGGTCCTGCTCTACGGGGTGCTGGGGGCCATCGTGATGCGCGCCGGCATGGTGTTCGCGGGCAGCTGGCTCATCGAGCAGTTCCACTGGATCCTCTACCTGTTCGGGGCCTTCCTGCTGCTGACCGGTGCCAAGATGCTGTGGGCGGCCGACAAGGAGCCGGATCTCGAGAACAATGCCCTGCTCGGCTGGATGCGTCGTCGCTTCAAGGTGACCGAGACGCTGGAGGGGGAGAAGTTCTTCGTCTGGCGTGACGGTGTGCGCTACGCGACCCCGCTGCTGCTCATCCTGGTGCTGGTGGAGGTGAGCGACCTCATCTTCGCGGTGGACAGTATCCCGGCCATCTTCGCGGTGACCACGGATCCCTTCATCGTGCTCACCTCCAACATCTTCGCCATCATGGGGCTGCGCGCCATGTACTTCCTGCTGGCCGGGGTGGCCGATCGCTTCGCCCTGCTCAAATACGGCCTGGCGCTGATCCTGATGTTCATCGGGGTCAAGATGTTGCTGCTCGATATCTTCAAGATACCGACCGGCATCGCCCTTGGCGTGGTGGCGCTGATCCTGCTGGCTTCCATGGGGCTGAGTCTGCTGATGACCCGCAAAAAGGCGGCGTGAACGGTGCAATAAAAAGGGCTCCCTCGGGAGCCCTTTTTCATGTCAGCAATTTGCTTAGCGCTTGATCTTCTTGGGGTTGGTGTAGCCCCAGACGGTGTACATGTCCGCCAAGAGGGCACCGTTGTACTCCTCCAGATCGGATTGTTTCACTTCAGCATCACCCTGGCGTCCGAACAGGACCACCTCGTCACCGGGTTTGATCCCCTTGATGTCGGTGACGTCCACCATGGTGGTGTTCATGGAAGTCTTGCCCACGACGGGAGCCTTCTGGCCATGGATCAGCACATAGGCCTTGTTGCTCATGGCGCGGCGGTAGCCGTCGGAGTAGCCCATCGGCAGGTTGGCCAGCAGGGAGTCGCGCTTGAGGGTGAAGGTGCGGTCATAGCCGACGGTGTTGCCCGCCGGGTAGTGGTTGACGGAGGCGACCTGGGTCTTGAACGCCATCACCTTCTTGTACTCGGTGTAGGAGGGAATGGTGTCGCCATAGATGATGCCGCCCGGGCGCACCATGTCAAAGTAGGCTTCCGGCACTTCCAGGGTGGCGAAGGAGTTGGCGGCGTGGATGGTGAGCTTGCTGCGATCCAGCTTGCCGGCGTCGATGAGCCACTGGTAGTCCAGCTTGAACTGGGCCAGCCCCAGCTTGACGTCCTCTTTCTCCTCCACCGGGAAGTGGGTCATGATGCCGACCGGGGTGAGCCCCTTGAGCTTGAGCATGGCCAGGGCATCGGCCTTGGCATCGTCCTGGCGCAGATCGATGCCGTTGCGGCTCATGCCGGCGGAGTTCAGGCCGATGTGCACCGGGATGTTGGTGTGATGGCGCTGGGCGATGTCGGCGATCCCCTTGGCGCTCTCCAGGCTGCCGATGAGCTCTTCCAGCTTGTAGGGCAGGGCCTGCTCCACTTCATCCGGGGTGGCGGCACGCACCCGCATCAGGCGACCTTCGAAGCCCTTCTCGCGGGCAACACGTGCTTCTTCGTTGCTGGCGATGCCGATGCAGGGGATGCCTGCCTTGACCACCGAGGGGACCAGCAGGTCGATGCCGTGACCGTAGGCGTCCGCCTTCATGATGGCGCAGATCTGCGGGCCCTTGTCACCGAGGCGATTCTTCAGGGTCTGGATGTTGTGCTCGAAGGCACCGAGATCCACTTCCAGCCAGGCGTTGGCGGCGGTCTGTTCCTGACCGTTGCGGTGGTCGTCGGCGAGCGGCAGGTAGGGGGCGGCGACCGCCTGGCCGGCCAGCAGGCCAAAGATCAGGGTCGCGAGCAGTGTTTTCTTGTGCATGGGGCAAGTCCTTTCTTATTGTCTTGAGTTGAGGCTGGGCTCATCGCTGAGGCGAGCTGCGGCAGGTCTGGTCATGGCATGTTGCTATGCTAATGATATATTTCACTTTTTATCCAGATGCCGACTCTGGGAGTGTATCTCAACGGCGTCAATCGTGGCACGTGTTGCAGGAAGAAAATATGAAGCTGACGTTGCGGATTCCACCGCTGCTGCTGTTCGTCGTCATCGTGCTCGCCATGTGGCTGGGGCGGGGCGAGGGGAGGGCAGCGCCCCTGTGGCTGGTGCTGGTCGCCACGCTGTGGCTGGTGGGAGCCCTGCTGGGGGGCGGTGCGCTTCTGCATTTCTGGCAGCAGCGCACCACTGTGCACCCCCAGCGGCTGGAGAACAGCCGGGTGCTGGTGACCCGGGGCGTCTATCGCATCAGCCGCAATCCCATGTACCTGGGGCTGCTCTGCTGGACCCTGGCGCTGGCGTGCTATCTGGAGGGCATGGCAGTGTGGCTCGGGCCGCTGCTGCTCTGGGGCTGGCTTACCCGCTTCCAGATCCTGGCGGAGGAGCAGGCGCTGCGGCGACAATTCGGCGATGCCTATGACGACTATTGCCGACAGGTCAGGCGCTGGTGCTGAGGCGCGGTGTGCCCCATCAGGCATATGACAACGGCCCGCAGAGGCGGGCCGTTGTCATGGGGGTCAGGGGGGATCACGCCTTGGCGGTGTCCACCTCGCCGAGGGGGGCGGTCTCACCCAGGCTGTCTTCGCTCTTGGCTACCACGCTCGCGGCGATGGCGTTGCCCAGCACGTTGGTGGCGGAGCGCCCCATGTCGAGGAAGTGGTCGATACCGAGCAGCAGCAGGATGCCCGCTTCCGGGATGTGGAACTGGTTGAGGGTGGCGGCAATCACCACCAGGGAGGCGCGGGGCACCCCGGCCATTCCCTTGGAAGTAACCATCAGCAGCAGCAGCATGGTGATCTGCTGGGCCGTGGAGAGCTCGATGCCATAGGCCTGGGCGATGAACATCACCGCGAAGGTGCAGTACATCATGGAGCCGTCCAGGTTGAAGGAATAGCCCATGGGGAGCACGAAGCTGGCGATGCGCTTGTCACAGCCAAATTTCTCCAGCCTGTCCAGGGTCTTGGGGTAGGCGGCCTCGGAGCTGGCGGTGGAGAAGGCCAGCAGGATGGGCTCGCGGATGAGGGCGAGCAGGGTCAGGATGCGGCGGCGGATGAAGAGGCTGCCCATGGCGATGAGCAGCAGCCAGAGGCAGCCGAGCGCCAGATAGAACTGGGCCATGAAGGTGCCATAGGTGGCGAGGATGCCGAGCCCCTCCTTGGCGACCATGGCGGCGATGGCGCCAAACACCGCGAACGGGGCGAAGTTCATCACGTAGCCGGTCACCTTGAGCATGATCTCGGCGCCGCTGGCCATCAGCTTGACCACGGGCTTGGCGTCGTCCCCCAGGGCGGCGGCGGCCAGCCCGAAGAAGAGGGAGAAGACCACGATCTGCAGGATCTCGTTGGTGGCCATCGCCTCGACCACGCTTTTCGGGATGGCGTGGGTCACGAAATCCTTGAGGGAGATGGCGGTGGCAACCACGCCTGAGCTGGTGCCGTCATCGGGCAGGGAGAGGGAGAGCCCCACCCCAGGTTGCATCAGGTGGACCATGACCAGCCCCAGGGTCAGGGACATCAGGGAGGCGAGCATGAACCAGCCCAGGGTCTTGACGCCGATGCGGCCCACGGTGCGGGTGTCGCCCATCTTGGCGATACCGACCACGAGCGTGGTGAACACCAGGGGGGCGATGATCATCTTGATGAGGCGCAGGAAGATGTCGGTCAGCAGGGTGATGTCATCGGCAAAGCCTGCGGCCTGTGCGGGCGCGAGCAGGCGATAACCCTGCCCGGTCACGATGCCAAGCAACATCGCAATGAGGATGGCAACGGTCAACTTGTTCATTTTCATGGGGGAGTTCCGGTTTCGATAGGTGCAATGCCTGTGCAGGCGGCGAGGGGCCGCCTCAGTCCTTTTTTGTGATCCGGGCGGTGGAATCCAGACAGCCGGTGTGCTGGAGCATGCCTAATCGCGAAGGGGAAATCCAGTGACTTGTTTCGGAGTTTTGTGCTGTTGTTAGCTGCATTTGATATGCATCTTGTGATTTATTTGTATTAATCGCTGTTTATTTTAATTTTCGCGAGATAAACAGCTTCCATGCTCTGCGCGTCCCGGGGGCTGGCCTCCAGGGTGAAGACGAGCAGGGCCGAGGTGCGATGTTCCACCTGCATGTCGTCCATGAAGGTGTCTGGCTCGTACTCGTCGAACCCGAATTGGGGGCGGGTCGGGGTGACCCTGACGGCATCCCGCGACAGGGTCAGCGTCTCGACCTGAATCCAGGGGTATCCCTTTGCCAGTGCCACCTCACCGGCCCGCTTGAGCACGTATTTGCGCGCCGTTTCCCTGTCCACCAGATCGTTGCCCACAAACTCCAGTTGCCAGCGGGCCGGGCCAAGCTGGGTCTGTGAAAAACCGGTCTGGCCATTCCAGAACGATTTTTCACTGTCATAGGCGGTGGCGCAGCCCGCGAGCTGGCCGACCAGCAGGGCGCTGAGGGCAAGGGTGCAGAAAGTACGAAGGGAAGGCAACATGATGCGGGCCGCTTGGCAAAGGGGGTTTTACTACAGCACAAAGGGATCGGAGAGACAATCGCGGCGGAAGACCATAAAAGAAAAGGCCTTGTCGTCTGACAAGGCCTTTCTCGGGGAATTTGGTCGGTGTGAGAGGATTCGAACCTCCGACCCTCTACACCCCATGCAGATGCGCTACCTGGCTGCGCTACACACCGACGGAGTCAGCTCGGCTGACGGGGAGGGAGTTTATGGAGATGCCCCGACCCTGTCAACAGGGGAAATCCAGGTTCGAGATCGTTTGCCTGCTTTGCGAGCAACTTTGGATCAAAGTGCGACCAGTGGTGCATTTTGTCGGCACTTCACCGCTGTCTTGCAGGAAAAACGGCCGCCCGGAGGCGGCCGTTTGGCGTGATGCTCTCAAGCCGAGATCAGCGGTTGAAGGTCAAGCGCTTGCCCAATACCTTGTCGGTGACCTGGCCGTTCTGCCAGGCAATCTGCCCGTTGACCAGGGTCATCTCAAGCAGGGCGCGCTGGAAGCGGTCATCATCCAGATCAGCGGTTGAAGGTGAGCCGCTTGCCCAATACCTTGTCGGTGACCTGACCGTTCTGCCAGGCTATTTGCCCGTTGACCAGGGTCATCTCGATGGTGCTCTGGAAGCGGTAGCCGTTGAACGGGGACCAGCCGCACAGATAGAGCAGGTTGCTTTCGGTGACCACGTAGGGCTTGCCGAGATCCAGCAGCACCAGGTCGGCGAAGTAGCCTTCCCGGATGTAGCCGCGATCCTGCACCTGGAAGCGTTCGGCCACCGCGTGGGAGGTCTTCTTGACGATGGTTTCCAGGCTGAAGACCCCGTTGTGGTAGAGCTCCAGCAGCGCCTGCAGGGAGTGCTGCACCAGGGGCACGCCGGACGGCGCCTTGAAGTAGCTGTTCTGCTTCTCTTCCCAGGTGTGGGGGGCGTGGTCGGTGGCGATGATGTCGAGTACGTCGTTGCGTACCGCATCCAGCAGGGCGTGCTGGTCGGCAGCGCTCTTCACCGCCGGGTTGCACTTGATCTGGCTGCCCAGGGTGTCGTAGTCCGCCTCGTTGAAGAAGAGGTGGTGGACGCACACTTCGGCGGTGATGTTCTTGTCCTTGAGATCCTTCAGATCCGGGGTGGCGGTAAAGAGCGAGAGCTCTTTCGCCGTGGTCAGGTGCAGCACGTGCAGCTTGGCGCCGTACTGCTTGGCCAGGGAGACCGCCATGCTGGAGGATTTGTAGCAGGCGTCCGCGCTGCGGATGCGGCCGTGCTCGCGCATGGGCACGTCTTCGCCCCACTTGGCGCGGGCTTCGTCTTCCAGCACCTTGATGGACGGGGTGTCCTCGCAGTGGGTGACGATCATCACCGGGCTTTCGCGGAAGATGGCTGCCAGGGTCTCCTGGTTGTCCACCAGCATGTTGCCGGTGGAGGCCCCCATGAAGATCTTGATGCCGCAGGACTGCTTGGGATCGAGTTTCTTGATCTCTTCCAGGTTGTCGTTGGTGGCACCCAGGTAGAAGCTGTAGTTGGCGGCGGCGGAGTTGGCGGCGATCTGGTATTTGGCTTCGAGGGCGTCGATGGTGGTGGTCTGGGGATTGACGTTGGGCATTTCCATGAAGCTGGTGGTGCCACCGGCCACGGCGGCCCGGGATTCACTGGCGATGGTTCCCTTGTGGGTCAGACCGGGCTCCCGGAAGTGGACCTGATCATCGATCATCCCGGGGATGAGATGACGGCCCGTTGCATCGATCACCACGGCATCGGGGGCACTGATGTCCGGGGCGACGCGGGCGATCCGCTCACCCTCGATCAGGACGTCGGAGGCATAGATGCGGCCTTCGTTGACCAGGGTGGCATTCTTGATAAGCAATTTGTTCATGGGGGGTTCCAGTTCCTTTGCCGATAATCCGGGGTCATAATATCGCAAACTGCACTTTCTCTGTAGCAAGGCCTGAGTAATGAAGTTATTTGTTAGAGATTTGACTGTGATCGATTCCAGCTATTTATGCGAGCGCCGCGGCATAGTGGGCGAGAGCTGGCTGGTGGACATCGAGATGAGTGGCGAGCTCAACGAGATGAGCATGTTGCTGGACTTCGGTCGGGTGAAGAAGCTCATCAAGTCGATCATCGATGAAGAGGTGGATCACAAGCTGCTGGTGCCGACGGAATGTCCCCTGGTCCATGTCCACGCGCTGGAGAACGACGAGAGCACCGTGGATCTGCTGCGTCCGGGTCGCGCCATCCACCTGCGCTGCCCGACCCAGGGCTTTGCCTTCATTCCCGCCCCCCAGGTGGATAAGGAGTCGGTGACCCGCTATCTGCTGGGGGTACTGGCCAAGCGTCTGCCCGGCAACATCAAGGATCTCTCCCTGACGTTGCGCTCGGAGCGCATCGAGGGCGCCTTCTACCACTACAGCCACGGCCTCAAGAAGCACGACGGCAACTGCCAGCGCATCGCCCACGGCCACCGCTCTCCCGTCGAGATCCTGGTGGATGGAGAGCGTGACGAGGAGCTGGAGTTCAACTGGGCCGAGCGCTGGGCCGACATCTACCTGGGCACCGAAGAGGACAGGGTGGCCCTTGGCGAACTCGCCCTGAGCGAGCGGGCCGAGGCGTCACTGAAAGAAGGGGACGCTCACTACATCGGCTTCAAGTACGTGGCGCCCCAGGGGCTGTTCCAGCTCGCCATGCCGGCGGCGGAGGTGGAGATGATCGACACCGACACCACCATCGAGTTGCTGGCCCATTACATCGCCCGAGAGGTGAAGAAGCAGGTAGGGGACAAGTTCGTCAAGATTGTCGCCTATGAAGGGGTCGGCAAGGGCGCCATCGCCTACGCCTGATCCCGCGCCGCATGACAGTAAAAAAACAAGGCCCCGCCAATGCGGGGCCTTGTCGTATCGGGTCGTGGCCATCAGGCACTGAGGCGGAAGCGCTGGACCAGCCCCTCCTGCTGCTCGGCAAGGGAGTCGAGCTGCTGGCTGGTCTCGGCGACCCGCTCTATGCCCTGATAGTTGAGATCCGAGATGTCGGAGATGCGGTTGAGGTTGGTGGCGATGTCGGCGCTGGTGGCCTGCTGCTGCTCGGCGGCGGAGGCTATCTGGCTGGACATGTCGCTGATGAGCACCACGATGCCCTGCACCTCTTCCATGGCGTTGTTGGCCTGGGAGCTCTGATCCACGCAGCTGTCCATCTCGCGGGAGCACTCCTGCATCACGTTGACCGCCCGGGCGACGCCTTGCTGCAGGTTCTCGATCATGGTCTGGATTTCGCTGGTGGACTGGGCTGTGCGCCCGGCCAGGTTGCGCACCTCGTCGGCCACCACCGCAAACCCGCGTCCCTGCTCGCCGGCGCGGGCCGCCTCGATGGCGGCGTTGAGGGCCAGCAGGTTGGTCTGCTCGGCGATGCCGCGGATGACGTCGAGGATGTTGCCAATCTGGCCGCTCATGGCGCTCACGTCGCCAATCACCTTGCCGGTCTGCTGCAGCTTGCCCGCGAGCTGGTGGGTGGTGGTGATGTTGCCTGCCATCACCTTGCGCCCCATTTCGGAGGCTTTCTCCACATCCTGCACCCGCTCCAGGGTCTGGTTGGCGGCCTGGGCCACCTCCCGCACCGAGGCCTCCATCTGGGTCATGGCGGCGGCGACCGAGGCGGTCTCCTGACGCTGTTTCTCCAGATCCGCCCGCACCGATTCGGTGGTGTGGCGGTTGTCGTGGGCGGCGCTGTTGAGCTGGGTCGAAGCCTGGGAGAGCTGCTTGAGCACATCCCCCATCTGGTGGATCAGCAGGTTGATCTGGCTGGCGAGCTGGCCGAATTCGTTCTGGCTCTTGAAGCCGACCCGCTGGGTCATGTCGCCCTGGGTCACCTCGGTCAGCACCCGCAGCAGCTCTTTCAGGGGGCGGCGGATGGCCTTGCCCAGGGTGAAGGCCACCAGGATGGCGACGAAGATGGCGATGGCGATGCTGATCCCCTGGGTCAGGGTACTCTGGGTCTGCACCCGATCGGAGGCCTGGATGCTGGCGTTCATCAGCTGCTGGCTCTGGGCGGTGATCCCTTCCAGCTTGTTCTGGATGCTGAGGATGAGCTGGCTCGCCTGCTTGCTCTGCTCGCGCATGGCCTGCTGCTGCTTCATCAGGGCCAGGTATTGGGAGAGCACGCCGTCATTGCCCGTGGTGTCGCGCACGAAGCCATGGACGTAGTGGCCCATGTTGTTGTCGAAGTCCTTGAGCTCCCCCTGGAGATCCTTGATGGTGCTGTTGAAGCCCTCGATCTGCATCTTGTTGCGCTTGAGCGCCGCCTCGATGGGGGCGGGGATGCTCTGGTTGAGGGCATCCATGGTGGAGAGCTCGATGGCGGAGAGCTTGGTGGTCAGGGTCTCGGAGAGCATCTTGATGAAGCTGTCGTCGATGGTGACCATCATGTCCCCCAGGTTCTTCTTGAACTGGGGCAGGCTGACCTGGAACTGGCCCTTGGCCTGATTGACCTTGTGCAGCCGGGTGAGCAGGGCCTCGTGTTCGCCGGGCAGGGTCTGGGTCAGTTGCAGGTAGTCATCCACCAGCTTGACGAGGGCAGTCATGTCCGCCTGCAACTGGGGATGAACCGCCACCTGCTGTTTGAGGCTGGCGACCATCTTGTCGACCTGGCCCTTGGCCTGTTGCAACTCGGCCACTTCCGCCGGCAGTTGCTTGAGATCCTGCTCGGTCAGCACGTCGGTGAGCCATTTGTTGGCGCTGAGCAGGCTTATCTGGGTCTGGCTGCTGGCGAGTACCAGCGGCATGGACTCCTGGGTCACCTGATCCAGGGCGCCGCTGAGTTCGCTCTGGCCGCGAAAGGTCAGTACCGCACTGGCGACCATGACGGCGACCAGGATGGCAAAGCCCAGATAGACTCTCTGTAAGATCGAGAGGTCTGACATTGTTTGTTTCATTATTGTCCCGCTGTCTGTGCAAAAGTCCCTTGCCTGAGTACCCCGTCCCTTTGATACCCTGCATGCCCCGAAGGGGATGCCGTTGTGGTTCGCGGGACGTCTCCTCGCTATCGGTATTCTTCACAATAACTGAAGCGATTGGGACAACGGCTGTGCCAAATGTCGGCTTGTGTCACACTTGGCGCGTTGCGGCGGCCTGTTTGGGAGCCGCTTGAGCTTTGTATTGAATTTTCTTTTTCCTATAAAGGAGTTACCCATGGCGCAAGAAACCATTTTCAGCAAAATCATCCGCAAGGAGATCCCCGCCGACATCCTTTATCAAGACGATCTGGTGACCGCGTTTCGCGACATCCAGCCCAAGGCCAAGACCCATATCCTGATCATTCCCAACGTGCTCATCCCCACCGTCAACGACGTGGAGCCGGATCACGAGCTGGCGCTGGGCCGGATGTTCACCGTGGCCCGCAAGCTCGCCAGCGACGCGGGCATCGCCGAGGACGGCTACCGCCTCATCATGAACTGCAACCGCCACGGCGGGCAGGAGGTCTATCACATCCACCTGCACCTGGTCGGTGGCGAGCCCCTGGGACCCCTGCTGAGCCTGTGATGCGCCTCGTCACGTCGACCGGCCTGCTGTTGGCCGGTCTGCTGCTGGGGGGCTGTGCCTCCCAGTGGAAAGACATGTTCGTCTCCTACTCGGATCAGATGGTGCCCCTGCGCAACCAGCTGCTGCTGGGCCATGCCGCCGAGGCCCTGCCCGAGGTGCGCGAATCGACCCCGGGGGAGGACACCTTCGTGCTCGACCAGCTGGAGAAGGGGCGCATCGCCTGGCTGGCGGGTCAGGACGGCCCCAGCAAGCAGGCCTTTGCCGCCGCCGACAGCCGGCTTGCGTGGGAAGACAATCAGGCAGAGTACCGCCTGAGCCAGGGACTGGCTCAGGCGGGCAGCCTGCTCACCAACGATCAGACCCTGGCTTACCAGGCGCCCGATTACGAGCGCACCATGCTGCACCACTATCTGGCGCTCAACTACTTGCAGCGGGGGGATGCCGACGGCGCCCTGGTAGAGGTGCGCCGTGCCAACCAGGTGCAGGAGCAGGCCCTTAAACGGCGGGCCGACGAGGTGCGCAAGGTCGCGCAGGAGGGGGATCGGGAGGACGAAGCCGGGGAGATGCGCCAGCTGATGTCGCGCGGCGCCCCCGAGCTCGATCGCCTGATAGGCCAGGTGAAAAACGGTTTCCAGAACGCCTACACCTTCTATTTCTCCGGCGTGCTCTACGAGGCGGCCGGGGATCTCAACGACGCCTGGGTCGATTACCAGCGCGGCTACCAGATAGCGCCGGACAACCAGAGCCTGCAGGATGCCCTGCTGCGCCTGGCCCGGCTTCGCGGCTCTCCCGAGGAGCTCAAGGAGACCGAGCAACGGATGGGCCGCAAGGCGCCGCCCTTGGCCAAGGATCAGGGCCAGCTGGTGGTGCTGTTTGAAGATGGCCTGATCCCGGCGCGCCGGGAGCTCTTCCTGCCGCTGCCCATCTCCACCTCCAGCGGCGATTTTCGTACCTTTACCGTGGCGGTGCCCTATTACGACAATCGGGCCAGCGACGGCGCCCCGCTCACCCTGTCGGTGGGCAAGGGGGTGGCGCAGACCAGCGAGCTGGTGAGGCTGGAGGCGCTGGCGGCCAAGGATCTGCAGGAGCGGCTGCCCGGCATGCTGACCCGGCAGGCCCTGCGGCTGGTGGCCAAGGAGCAGGTACGGCGCACTGCCGCCAAGGAGGGGGGGGATGTGGGCAACATCCTGGTGGGGATCTTCAACACCCTCTCGGAGCGGGCGGATACCCGCAGCTGGCTGACGCTGCCCGCCAAGGCCTCGAGCTGGCAGGGGATGGTCCCGGCCGGGAACGTCACCCTGACCCTGGGGGCGGGCAGCGCCATGCGCACCCTGCCACTCAGCGTCCACGCCGGGCGCACCACCCTGGTGTGGGTACAGCGCCTGGGGAGCGGGCTCACGACCCGGGTGATGCCCCTCTAGGGGGAACCGGATATGGCAACTCAGATGAATGACCGGTCAGGCCGACGGCCACCGGCAAGGAGAACAAGATGAAAGCACAAGGGTTGGCCCTGGGCCTGGTTCTGCTGCTGACGGGCTGTGCCACCAATACTTCCGGCGTGGCGCTCTATGGCGCGGCCGGTGCGGCGGCGGTGGCCGAGCAGCATCAAAACGTCAACGTCACCCTGACCGAGCTCAGCCGGCGCCAGCAGAACGGCCTGTTGCAGGTCAACGTGGCGGCGGCCAGCACCCAGCGTGGTGACAACACGCTGCAATATCTCTTCTACTGGTATGACGACGCGGGGCAGGAGGTGGCCAGCGATGGCCGCGGCTGGACCCCCCTCAAGTTGCATGGCTACCAGACCCGTACCCTGTCCGCCCTGGCGCCGAGCCCGGCTGCACGGGGTTACCGGATTTACGTTCGCGAAGTGATGGAGGAATCCTACTGATGAAAATGAATCATGCCCTGCTGATCCTGACCGGCGCCCTGCTGCTGGGCGGCTGCTCCAGCACCACCGTCAGCTATGGCGATCCCACCGAGACCGAGACGGTGACCGTCGATTACGGCTCCTCCGACTTGCAGGCCATCGCCGACAAGATGGCGGATTCCATGCTGGCGTCCCCGGCCACCAGCGAGATCACCGCCGGGGGCCGCCCGGTGATGTTCATGGACTCCATCCGCAACAAGACCTCGGAGCACATCGACACCGAGGCCATCACCGACACTATCCGCACCAAGCTGCTGCGCTCGGGCAAGTTCCGCTTCGTGGACATGAGCAAGGTGGCGGCGGTCAAGCAGCAGCTCGAATACCAGCAGGGCAGCGGCATGGTGGATCCCGCCACCATGGTGCGGCTCGGCAAGCAGACCGGTGCCCGCTACATGGTCTATGGCAACCTCGCCAGCATCGTCAAGGACAACGGCAAGGTGAAGGACGTCTACTACCAGATGACCATGAACCTGATGGATGTGGAGAACGGCGAACTGCTGTGGGCCGATCAGAAAGAGATCCGCAAACAGGCCAAGAAGTCCACCTTTGGCTGGTGAGGACCCGCGGGGGCAGGGGGATCTGGCGGAGCTGGCACTCCTCGCCAGTCTGCCGGCGCCCTGGGATCAGGGGCGCCTTGAGCCGCTGGGCCAGGGCCTGACCAACGGCAACTATCGGCTCAGCCTCCCCACTGGCGAGCAGGCCTTCCTGCGCCGCGGTCATCCGGATCCGGTGCGCCTTGGCATCGACCGGGCCACCGAGTGGCAGCTCTACCAGGGGGCGGTGGGGCAGGGGCTGGCGTTGCCCTGTCATCACGGCGATCCCGCCACCGGCCTGATGCTGCTGGCGTGGTGCGACGAACCCAACTGGGCCGAGCAGGCGCCGCCTCTCGCCGCGCAACCCCGCCTGATGGCGGATGTGCTGGTGCGGCTGCACCGCCTGCCGGTGCCGACCGTGGTGATGGCGGTGCGGGCCCACAGCGGCGGTTATCGGCAGCGTCTGGCCCATATCCCTCCCTGGCTGCCCGCGCTGGAGCGGGCCCTGCTCGCGAGCCGGGAGCCGGACGACTGCTGGCTCCCTTGCCATCACGATCTCAATCCGGCTAACTTGTTGGGGTCGCGGCCCTGGGTCATCGACTGGGAGTACGGCGCCGCCGGCCATCCAGGGTTCGAGGTCGCCAGCATTCAGCGCACCCACGGCTGGAGCGAAGAGCAGCGGTGCCAGTTGGAGAGCTGCTATCTTGAAGCCATGGACGGGGCAGCGACGGGGCTGGGGCACCGGGGATTCCAGGCCGACGCCTTCCTGCCCTGGGTCGATTACATCGGCTTGCTGTGGGCGCTGCTGATGGCCGAACAGCAACCCGGGCCCGAGTATCAGGCCCTGATCGACATCAACCGCCAGCGCCTGGAGTGATGCCCGGCAACGGCCCGCGCGACGCGTGTATTCAATGAATGGGAGGCATGCATGGTGACCACATTCTCATGGCGTCAACCGCGTAGCTGGAGCCTGCTGCTGCTCTGCCTGCTGCTGACGGGTTGCGCCACCCGGGTGATCTACTACTGGCTCGACTCGGCCATCGTCTGGCAACTGGACGACTACTTCTCCCTGGATCGCAGCCAGAAGAAGCTGCTGGACCAGGAGGTGAAGGGGCTGATGGCCTGGCACCGGCAGCATGAGCTGCCCATCTATGCCCGGGATCTCGACGCCCTGGCCAAGGCGGTGGCCAGCCCCATGAGCCCGGCCCAGGTGACCCTGCATCTGGACAGAACCCAGGCGAGCCTGACCCGTACCCTGGAGAACGCCATTCCCCGCACGGTGCGCCTCGCCAAGACCCTGACCGACGATCAGGTGGCTCGCTTCATGGCCGATCGGGTGAAGCGCCAGCAGGAGCGCCAGCACGATTTTGCCACCCAGTCGAAGGCCGAGATGATCAAGGGCTTTCGGGAGAAGATGAATGAGCGCCTGGTGTTCTGGATTGGCAAGGTGAAGCCGGCCCAGGAGCCTCTCATCACGCAGTGGGCCGAGTGGCAATACGAGATGATGGCCCCCTGGCTCGACTTTCAGGAGGCCTGGACCAAGGAGCTGGATCGGCTGATGAAACAGCGCCAGAGCCCGGATTTCGGCCAGGAGCTGACCCGCTTGCTCCAGCAGGGGGACGGCCTGATGGATGGCCGCTTCACCGGCTACACGGACCAGTCCCGCCAGCGCACCATCCAGTGGCTGAGCGATCTCAGCCACTCCATGGATCTCTCCCAGCGGGCCCACCTCTACACCCTGCTCAAGGACTATGCCGAGGACTTCGAGGGCATGACCCGCAGCCGCTGAGGGTGCGGTGAGACAACACAAGGGCGGCGGGCCCCGGGCCTGCCGCCCTTGTTCTTGTGGGGCAGGCTGTGGTAGCTTGCCCTTTCTATTGTGTGGGAATTAACTTTTGAACCTGACCGACAACGTGAAACTGGCGGCGATGACCCTGCTCATCACCCTCGCACTGTTGTTCTCTACCCTCTCGGTGGAGGGGGTCAGGGTACCCGCGTTCCAGCCCTCGGCCCAGCAGGCCCACTCGCTGGCGGAGGGGGCGGCACCTGCCGACGCAAGCCCGGCGGCCCACGGCGTCAGCGGCAGTGACGATGGCATCGTCAAGTTCGTCGGCTCCCACCAGAATCACCTGCTGCGCCTCGAGCACTCCCTGAGCCGGGATCATCAGCCCGGCAGCGTGGTCTACGAGCTGGTGATGAGCTGGTCCCAGCAGGCGATCCTGCTGCTGCTGTGCGGCCTGCTGTTCTATGCCGCCCTCTTCTACCCGGGGACGAGCTTTCGCGATCACTTCGCCGGCATTCACAGGCGCCGCCTGCAGCGCCGGCATCTGCAGTACCGCTTCGCCCAGAGCTTCCTCGCCTGACCCCGATGGGGTCAGCTTGCCACCTGTTGCCTCATCTTCTCTCTGTTGCTGTTCACTTTTAGTGAACGGCTAGGCTGTCTTGTTTCATTTTTTTGCACGGTGCGACCCCGGTGTCGCCCCTTGCCATCGCCTGACAGAGGCCGATTTCATGAGAAAAAAGAGTCATACCGTGTTGAACCGCATGAGCCTGTGGCAGTACGCCCTGTTGCTGCTGATGCTGGTCACGTTCGCGTTCTATTCCCTGCCTACCTTCTTCGGTGAGCAGCCCTCCCTCGGTCTGCACGGCCAGTCGCGCCTGAGCGACGCGCAGCGCACCCTGCTGGCCGAGAACCACATCGACCCCCTCAAGCAGATCGCCCAGGGTGGCCGGATGGCGCTGGTGTTCGCCAGCCAGGGGGAGCAGCAACTGGCCAAGCAGTTGCTGGAGCAGCAGGGGCTGGACAGCGCCGCCCTGACCCTGGAGTTCTACTCCAACGCCCCGGCCTGGATCAGCCGGCTTGGCGCCGATCCCATCAAGCTCGGGCTGGACCTGCGCGGTGGCTCCCAGCTGCTGATCGGGGTGGATGTGGATTTCGTCATCGACAACCAGACCAAGAACCTGGTGGATACCCTGCGCACCCGTTTTCGCGAGGCCAACCTGCGCGGTGCCAGCGTGATGCGCACCGCCCAGGGGAGCGTGGCCGTCACCCTGCCCGACGTGGCGGGGCAGGAGGCCTGGCTCTCCATCATCAAGGAGAGTGCCGGTACCCGCCAGGATCAGTGGACACTGAGCCGTTCCGGCAACGCACTGACCCTGGTGCTGAGCGATGCCGAGCGCACCCTGCTGGTGAACAACGCCGTGACCCAGAACCTGTCGATCCTGAAAAAGCGGATCAACGAGCTCGGCATCGTCGAGGCCTCGGTGGTGCGTCAGGGGCAGGACGGCATCCGCATCGAGCTGCCGGGGGTGCACAACCCCAAGCAGGCGAAAGAGGTGATCGGCGCCACCGCGTCCCTGGCCTTCTATGAAGCCAAGGCCGACAGCCGCTTCTTCATGGCGGATCGCAGCGGCCAGGCGGTGGGGCTGGCCCGCCAGCCGGTGCTGAGCGGCGAGCACATCGTCGATGCCCGCGCCAACATGGGGGAGATGGGGCAGCCCCAGGTCAACATCGTGCTCGACACCCTGGGGGGGAGCAAGATGAACCAGTTCAGCCGCCAGCACGTGGGCAAGCCCATGGCCACCGTCTTCACCGAGTACAAGACCAACGCCGAAGGCAAGCTGCGCGCCCGAAGCGAGGTGATCAACGTCGCCACCATCCAGACCGCCCTTGGCAACCAGTTCCGCATCACCGGGATTGGCAGCCTGCCAGAAGCCCAGGAGCTCGCCATGCTGCTGCGGGCCGGGGCCCTCACCGCGCCGCTGAAGATCCTGGAAGAGCGCAGCATAGGCCCGACCCTGGGTCTGCAGAACATCGAGGCGGGCTTCACCGCCCTGGCGTTCGGCATGGCGGGCATGATGCTGTTCATGATGGCCTGGTATCGCAAGTTCGGCTGGGTCGCCATCACGGCGCTGGTCGCCAACCTGCTGATGCAGGTGGGCATGCTGGCGGTATTGCCGGGGGCCGTGCTGACCCTGCCGGGGATCGCCGGTCTGGTGCTCACCGTCGGCATGGCGGTGGATACCCATGTGCTGATTTTTGAGCGGATCAAGGATCGGCTGCGGGAGGGGGGGAGCCTTGCCAACGCCATCGACTTTGGTTACCGCTCGGCGTTTCGCACCATCTTCGATGCCAACATCACCACCCTCATCTGCGCCGTGGTGCTCTATGCCATCGGCTCCGGGCCGCTGCAAGGCTTCTCCATCACCCTGATCCTGGGGCTCATCTCCAGCATGGTGACCGGCATCTGGGGCACCCGCGCCATCATCAACCCCCTGTGGGGCAACAGCCGCGCCAAGCTGCTGAGGGTTTGACCATGAACCGACTTCATCACCATGACGCCGCGCCCGTGAGTCTGCATGACCTGCGCACCGACTACTTCCTGCCGGGAAGTCTGAACCACCTGACGTCGAGGGAAGAACAATGCTGAGAATGATCCTGGCCATGGGGCTGACCCGCTGGCGCTATATCGGGCTGTGGGCCTCCGTGCTGCTGACCCTGGCCTGCGTGGCCGTCCTTGCGACAAAAGGGCTCGCCCTCGGGCTCGATTTCACCGGCGGGATCCTGCTGGAGTTTCGCATCCAGACCCTGAAGGAGGCCCATGAGCTCAACGCTCTGCTGACGGCGCCCCTGGCGGGGGTGGTGGAGCTGCACGGCGCCGGTGTGCCCGGCGAGTGGCTCATCAAGCTGCCCCCCCACGCGCTGCCCTGGGCGGCGGAGGATCTGGCGACCATGCTGGGGCAGCAACTCGCCCTGCCGGTGGAGCTCTTGCGCACCACCATCGTCGGGCCCCAGGTGGGCGCGGAGCTGTTCCAGCAGGGGATGCTGGCGGTGCTGGTGGCCTCGCTCGCCATCTCCGCCTACCTGGCGGTGCGCTTCGAGTGGCGCCAGGCCATCGGCATCCTGGTGTCGGTGCTGCACGACGGTCTGGTTGCCATCGGGCTGCTCGCGCTCTTTGACATCGAGTTCGACCTCAACGTCATCGCGGGCCTGATGGCGGTGATAGGCTACTCCCTCAACGACAGCATCGTCATTTCGGACCGGTTGCGGGACTTGCTGGGGTCGCGTACCCGCATGGGGATCCACGAGTGCTCGGACGTGGCCATCAAGGCCACCTTCAGCCGCACCATGATCACCTCGGGCACCACCCTCTTTACCGTGGGGGCCCTGCTCCTGTTCGGCGGCGACGCCCTCTACGGCTTCTCCTTCACCCTGTTCGCCGGCATCCTGGTGGGGACGCTCTCCTCCATCACGGTGGCCTCCACCGTGCAGGAGCTGCTGGGGCTCTCCCCCCAGGCCTACCAGAAAAAAGAGGAGGAGCTGGCCGAGGCGGCGTGACCGCCGAACGCCCCGTCACGGGGCACATGGGCGGCCAGTGCGGCCGCCCCGGGCAAAAAAGGAAGGCGAATGCCTTCCTTTTTCCATTCTGCCAGAGGGGGCGCGGCGGTCCCGAAGGCCGGGCTGGGGCGGCGGGTGTGATGCGGCCGAGCAGAAGTTGAAAAGTGTAATGAAATGCATGTTTTAGGCGCTATTTTCGGGGCCCGCTTCGGCTACACTGGCAGGGAGTCTATGGATGGAGTAAGCACTCATGAATATCGCTCGTCGGCTTCAACTCATTGCCCTGCTGGTCATGCTGGCCCTGGGGTGTCTCAGCTGGTTCAGTATCAGCAGACTCTCCTCCGCCAATGCGGATCTCAGCTATGTAACAGACAACACAGTCCCCAGCATTTCCACGATCAAGGAGATACAAACAGACTTCTACGCCCTGCATTCATTTATCCAGGCGCACGTGCTCAACACCGACGACGGCAAGATGAGTCAGATAGAGCAGAGCATTGCATCCCTTCACACCAAGATGGACGCCCTGCTGAGCCAGTATGAAAGCGGGATGATCTCCAATGAGGAGGACAGGCAGCTCGTCGCCGATGATCGGCGCCTGGTTGCCCAGTACGACAAAGCCTCCGAAGACGTCCTGCGCCTGTCCCGCGAGAACAAGAATGTGGAGGCCAGAGAGGCGATCGACAAGGAGCTTGCCCCCTTGTTTGAGCAGCTTTCCCAGGCCATCGACAAGCACGTCCACTTCAACATCCAGCAAGGTGACGCCGTCAAGCTGCGAGGCGAGCAGAATGCCGATAGCAGCATGCAGGCACTGTTGTTCATCTCGGTGGGCACGGGCGCCCTCACGCTGGTGCTCTTTCTCTGGCTGTTCAGGCAGGTCGCCAATCCCCTCCGTCTGGCCATGGCGACCCTGTCCGAGATCCAGCGCGACCTGAACTTCACCCTGCGGGCCAATGTGAGCCAGCAGGACGAGATCGGCCAGACGCTGACGGCGGTCAACCGCCTGCTGGACACCTTGCAGCAGACCTTCACCGAGTTTTCGGTGGGCAGCCTGCAGATCAAGAGCACGGCAGAGTCCCTCTCCCAGGCGGCCCAGCACATGGCGGAGTCGGCGAGTCAGGCCAATGACGCCACCAGCCTTATCGCCGCCGGGGTGGAGGAGATGAGCGTGAGCATCACGGACATCTCCCAGCGCACCCAGGAGACCAGCCGCATCACCAATGAATCCGGCAAGCTCGCCAGTGACGGTGGGGCCACCATAGAGCGCACTGTGCTCGCCATCAACGACATCGCCGACGCCATTCGTCAGGCCTCCCGCGATGTGACGGCGCTGGGGGAGGGGATCTCCCGCATCGGTGGGGTGGTGAACGTCATCAACGATGTGGCGGGGCAGACCAACCTGCTGGCGCTCAACGCCGCCATCGAGGCGGCACGGGCCGGTGAGCAGGGACGCGGCTTTGCGGTGGTCGCCGACGAGGTGCGCAAGCTGGCGGAGCGGACGGCCCAGTCGACCCAGGAGATCTCAAGGACGGTGGAGGCTATCCAGCAAGGGTCCGAGGCCACGGTGGCCAGAATGGTCCTGGTGGAGGAGAAGGTGGCGCAAGGGGTGGCCATGGCGACGGAAAGCGGTGCCATCATCACCCAGATCCGCCAGGCCTCCCATCGCGTCATGGATCAGGTCGGCGAGATCACCCTGGCCATCCGCGAGCAGACCTCGGCGGCGGAATCCATCGCCCTCCAGGTCGAGCAGATAGCCCAGGTGGTGCAGCAGACCAGCAGCACGGCGGAGGAGACCTCCGCCGCCGCAGAGGAGCTGAACGTGACCACGGAGAATATCCACCAGCAGATCTCCCGCTATCGCATCCAGTGATGCGCGGATCGGTTGTTCTCTCCCCGCCATGCCCATGGCGGGGATTTTTTTATGTCAGAACCCCGAACCGGGCTGTTGCAGGAAGGCGGCCTCTTCCTCCGTGCTCGCCCTGCCCAGGATGGCGTTGCGGTGGGGGAAGCGGCCAAAGCGATCGACGATCACCTGGTGGCGCCGGGCAAAGTCGGCAAAGCCTTCGAAGGTGTCCCGGGCCGGGCCTGTGACCTGCTCGTCGGCCAGCGCCTCGAACAGGGCGACGCTTCTGGCCTGCTGCTCTCTGGACTCCGCGTGCTCGAGGGGCAGATAGAAGAAGACCCGGGCCAGCGGCGAGAGCCCCTTGTCGACCCCGAGGGTGAGCCCCTTGAGGCACAGTGCCCTGGCCTTGTCGTCCTGGGCGAAGGCGGCGGGGGTGTGGCGGTGAAGGTTTCGCGGCAGCTGGTCCAGCAGCAGGATGAGGGCCAGGCGCCCTGCGGGATCGTCCTCCCAGCGGGCGAGCTCGCCCGCTGCGGCACGGGCCGCCAGTTCGCCGAAGCGTGAGGCCAGCAGGGCATCGGTCTCGCTGCTCTTGCCCCACCAGAGGGGGGCCTGACGGGCGGCACGGGGGGCGTCGTCTGCGTCATCGCCAAACCAGAAGTCGAGCAGAGGTTGCCAGGGTTGCATGGGAACTCCTTGGGCCGGTGGCCGTGAGGTGAAAACGGAGCAGGGGATCTGCCATGGGGGGCTGCCGCCGTGGCGGCTTCCCGTTACACTGTGCCATCTTTTGCCCCAAAGGGTGATCCCCGGATGGGCCCGTGCTCCCCTGACCCCCTCATCACCCTGACCGGGGCAGCCCGGATGTGTCCCACTCAATAGAAGGAATGCCAGATATGGCCGGAGCCAGTTTGTTGACCCTGCTCGATGATATTGCCAGCGTGCTGGATGATGTCGCCCTGATGACCAAGGTGGCGGCGAAGAAGACGGCCGGGGTGCTGGGGGACGATCTCGCCCTCAATGCAGAGCAGGTCTCCGGGGTGCGGGCCGAGCGTGAGCTGCCGGTGGTGTGGGCGGTGGCCAAGGGGTCGTTTCGCAACAAGCTCATCCTGGTGCCTGCCGCCATCGCCATCAGCGCCCTCATCCCCTGGCTCATCACCCCGCTCCTGATGCTGGGGGGAGCCTACCTCTGTTTCGAGGGGGCGGAGAAGCTGGTCCACAAGTTCCTGCCCCACGAGGAAGAGGCGCATCAGGGGGCGCCGGTGCCCGAGGATCTGGCGGCCTATGAGCGCCAGAAGGTGAAGGGGGCCATTCGCACCGATTTCATCCTCTCGGCGGAGATCATCGTGATCGCCCTCGGTACCGTGCAGGGGTCGAGCCTGGGCCTGCAGATCGCCGTGGTGGCGGGCATCGCCCTGCTGATGACCGTCGGGGTCTATGGCCTGGTGGGGCTCATCGTCAAGCTCGACGACATCGGTCTGCACCTGCTGCAAAAGCCCGATGGGGGCGCCGTGCGCCGGGCGGTGGGGCAGGGGCTGCTGGTGACGGCGCCCCGTCTGATGCACCTGCTTGCCCTGGTGGGCACCATCGCCATGTTCATGGTCGGTGGCGGCATTCTGGTCCATGGCTGGCCCTTCCTCCATCACCTCATCGAAGGGACGGCGGGCACGGTGGCCGCCCTGCCCGGGGTCGGCGGGGTACTGGCCGTGGTGACGCCCACCCTGCTGAGCGCTCTGGCAGGCGTGGTGGCAGGGCTGGTGCTGGTGGTGGCCATGACCCTGGTGAGCAAGCTTCAGCCCGCCAAATAGGTCGCTTGTCGGGGGAGGGCCGACAGGGGCCGTCGCACCCGGGGCCGCTCTTCTGCTGGTTGCCTCGAATGGGGGCTAGGCAAGTGCCTGGCCCCCTTCGTACTATCCGGTTTCACCCGCCCGCAGAGGCGGGGTGACCCGATATGGACGCAAACAGACAAGGACAACCATGAAACCACCCGTTTGGCGAGATGATCACATCTATGCCGCCCCCGACGATCCTGCCATCGAGGCCGCCTTCCAGGAGGCTGCCCGCGCCCTCACCCGGCTTGACGCCCTCCTGGCGGACCTGCCGGATCCCGCCCATCCCGTTGCGGATGCCAATGCCCTGCGCCACCTGCTGCGGGCCATCCGCCGCGAGGTCAGCGGGGTGAAGACCCTGGCCTGGAACAGCCAGGTCTATGGTTACAACCGGCTGAGCCAGAACGGGCGCGACGAGGAGGCCCGGGTACTGCTCTCCCGGGGCCAGCAGCTGGAGGCGACCCTGGCCCAGCGCAGCAAGCCGGTGGACCTGTTCTGGGTTCGTGCCCCCGAGTCACTGGTGCGCACCCTGCTGCAAGACCCCGAGCTCTTCGAGCTGGCCTACCAGATCCATCACGACAGAGCGCTGCAGGATCAGTGGCTTTCGCTCGAGAGCGAGCAGCTCATCGAGGGGTTGGCGGTGGACGGCCTGCAGGGGTGGGGGGATCTCTACGACAACCTGGTGGGGCGGCTGCTGCCGGTGGTGGAGGGGATGCCCATGGGGCTTGCCCAGGCGGACAACCTGCTCGCCCACCCGGACAGGGCGCGGCGCGCCAGCGCCTGGCACGCCATCCAGGACGCCTGGGAGGCGGAGCAGGAGACGGTGGCCGCCATTCTCAACGCCATCAACGGCTGGCGCAACGAGCTCGGCCGCCAGCGCGGCAAGGGGCGCAGGCTGGATGCCCTCGAGGTCACCTGCCATCAGGAGCACATCACGGGCGCGACCCTGGAGACCCTGATGGCGGCTGCCGAGGAGCACAGGGAGCTCGGGCGCCGCGCCTTGCGTGCCATGGCCTGTGCCCAGCAGATCACCGACTTCGCCCCCTGGGATCTCTTTGCCCCGGCGCCCCAGGCCGTACACGGCAAGTTCGGCTTCGAGCAGGCGCTGAATCTGGTGATGGAGGCCTTTGCCGCCTTCGATCCCGAGATGGGGGCGTTTGTCCGCATGATGGCCGACAAGGGGTGGATCGATGCCGCCCCGAGCGAGCACAGGCGAAGTGGCGCCTATTGCACCGAGTATGCCGATCCACCCGAGCCAAGGGTCTTCCTCACCTTCGAGGGGACCATGGACAACGTCATCACCCTGGCCCATGAGCTCGGTCACGCCTGGCACAGCTGGTTGCTGCGGGATCTTCCCTTCGAACAGCGGGGCTACCCCAAGACGCTGGCGGAGACCGCCTCCCTCTTTGCCGAGATCCTGGTGCGCGATGCCCTGCTGGCCGCCACCGACAAGGTGGAGCAGCGCCGGGCCATCGCCTGGCTGGACGGGGAGCGGGCCGCGAGCCTGCTCCTCGACATCCCCGCCCGCTTTGCCTTCGAGCGCGCCCTGGTGACGGCGCGGGAGGCGGGTTACGTGGGGGCGAGCCAGATGCGGGAGATGATGAAATCGGCGCAGCAGCAGTGCTATGGTGACGCCCTCAGCCAGTATGACGAGCTGTTCTGGGCCAGCAAGGGTCACTTCTCCATCGCCGAGTCCGGGTTTTACAACTACCCCTATCTGTTTGGCTATCTCTTCAGCCTGGGGCTCTATGCCCAGCATGCGCGGGCCGGGGGCGAGTTTGTGCCCGCCTATCGCGCCCTGCTGCGAGATACCGGCCGCATGAGCGCCGAGGCGCTGGTGGAGAAGCACCTGGGGGTCGACATCCGCGAACCCGGGTTCTGGCAGGAGAGCCTGCGCTATGTGGAAGAGGCGGTGGTGCGCCTCGAGCGGCTGGTGTGAAGCCTGCCCGCGAAGGTGGTGGCTCTGGCCACCTGGATTTCACGACGGGCCAGGCCCGTCCCTGACGATGAGCGTTCGATGCAACAACGAGTCTATCCACAGCAGTGGCAAAATGATCACATTTACCCCTCCCTCGACAGCTGTGTCCTCGAGGCGGACATGAGCCTGGCCCGCGCGAGCCTGGCCGAGCTGAGCGGTTTTATCGAGGGACTGGCCCAGGTGCCTCGCACCCCAGGCGCCTTGCAGGACTTCCTCAGGGAGGTACGCCTGCGGGCCCGGCGCATTCGCGACATCGGCTGGAACATCGCCGTGCTGGCCGCCTGCAAGGGGAGCCAGGACGCCCGGGATCCCCTCGCCAAGCAGGTTGCCTCCCGGGCCCGTGCCCTCAATGCGGACCTGTTCAAGACGCTTGCCCCCATCGAAGATCTGATGCTGGGGTTGCCTGCGCCCGAGTTTGAGCAACTGATGGCCGACCCCCTGCTCGGGGAGGAGGGGTACCGGCTGCGCCACGAGCGTCGCCTGCAGGATCAGCGGCTGCCGGTGGAGGCGGAGCAGCTGGTCATCGGCCTTGGCACCGACGGCCTGCACGCCTGGGGCAACCTCTACAACGATCTGGTGGGCAAGATAAGGCTGGTGATCGCGGGTCGCGAGATGGGGTTGGCGGAGGCGAGCAACCTGCTCTCCAGCCCGGATCGTGCCCTGCGCAAAGAGGCCTTCGATGCCATCAGCGCCGGCTGGGAGGGGGAGCAGGAGACGGTGGCAGCCATCCTCAACGCCCTCAACGGCTGGCGCCTGGAGCTCTCGCGCCAGCGCGGCAAACACCGGCGCCTCGATGCCCTGGATCTCTCCTGCCACCAGAGCCACATCGAGCGGGCGACCCTGGATACCCTGATGGCGGAGACCTGGCAGGCCCGCCATCTGGGCCAGCGGGCCCTGGGGCTGATGGCCGGTCACCTCGGCCTCGAGGTGCTGGGGCCGGAGGATCTCTTTGCGCCGCCCCCTGCCGCCAGCCGCCGGGAGATCCCCTTCGAGGAAGCGGTCGACATCATCGCCCTGGCCTTCGCGCGCTTTGACCCCGAGATGGGGGACTTTGCCCGCATGATGGCCGAGCGCGGCTGGATTGATGCCGCCCCCACCCCCAACCGGCGCACCGGGGCCTATTGCACCAAGTTTGCCGAGCCGGTGGAGCCGCGGGTCTTCATCACCTATGCGGGCACCATGGACAACGTCATCACGCTGGCCCACGAGCTCGGTCACGCCTGGCACAACTGGCTCATCCGCGACTTGCCCATGAGCCAGCGCAGCTACCCTATGACCCTGGCGGAAACCGCCTCCATCTTCGCCGAGACCCTGGTGCGCAGCGCCCTCTACGAGCAGGCCCGAAGCGCCGAGGAGCGTCTGGCCATTGCCTGGGCGGATGCCGATGGCGCCGCCACCTTCCTGGTCAACATCCCGGCCCGCTTCGACTTCGAGCGGGCCCTGGTGGCCGAGCGCGAGCAGGGCTATGTGTCGTCGGCCCGGCTCAAGGGGCTCACCGACGAGGCCTGGGGGCGCTGGTACGAGCAGAGCCTTGACCGCTATCACCCCCTGTTCTGGGCCGCCAAGGCGCACTTCTCCATCGCGGGCTTCGGTTTTTACAACTACCCCTACCTCTTTGGCTATCTGTTCAGCCTCGGGGTCTATCAGCAGCTGATGAGCCGCCAGGCCGCAGGGGAGGCGGGGGTGGCGAAGGCCTACCGCGCTCTGCTGCGAGACACAGGTCGCATGAGCGCCGAAGAACTGGTCGAACGGCATTTGGGGCAGGACATTCGAAAACCCGCCTTCTGGCAGGGGAGCCTGGCCCTGGTGGAAGCGGCGGTGGCGCGCTTCGCCCAGTGCGGCAGTTAACCTCGCCAGACCCGGTTTGCGCCATGTCCCGCCGGGGCATGGCGCTGCCACAGCGGCCCCGGCGCGCGGTTTGGTGGCCCGAAGGGGCGTGATCCAAAGCAAGAAAGTGGGATGTTTTGGTGGCGCAAGGCCCTGTCGCTGGGGTAGTTTCGATAGAACCGACACAGTTTTTGAGGTCTTGTCCATGATCATCTATCTGCATGGCTTTGATGCCACCAGCCCCGGCAATCATGAAAAAGTGCTGCAGTTGCAGTTTATCGATGATGATGTGCGTTTCGTGCACTACAGCACGGTTCACCCCCGCCACGACATGAGCCACCTGCTCAAGGAAGTGAAGAAGCAGCTCGACATGAGCACCGATCCCAAACCCCTCATCTGCGGCGTGGGCCTGGGTGGCTACTGGAGCGAGCGGATCGGGTTTCTGTGCGGCATCAAGCAGGTGGTCTTCAACCCCAATCTGCACCCGGAAGAGAACATGCAGGGCAAGATCGACAGGCCGGAGGAGTACGAGGACATCGGCACCAAGTGTGTAACCGAATTTCGTAATAAAAATTCAGGAAACTGCCTGTGCATCCTTTCCGTTCAGGATGAAATCCGCGATAATCGGGACACTGAACGTGAATTGAAGAACTATTACGACATCGTATGGGATGAGCGCGAGACCCATAAGTTCAAGAACATCTCGCACCATCTGCAACGGATGAAGGCCTTCAAAGAAGCCTGAGCCATCACGTCAACCGATTTCGTTTTAGGGAGCCAATGGCTCCCTTTCGTTTTGAGGAACCAAGGAAAATCATCATGATGAATATTGTCGTTGTAGGCGGTGGCGCCGGTGGTCTCGAGCTTGCGACCAGCCTGGGCCGCAAGCTGGGCAAGAAGAACAAGGCCAGGATCACCCTGGTGGATCGCAATCGCACCCACCTGTGGAAGCCCCTGCTGCACGAAGTGGCCACCGGCTCCATGGATGCGGGCATCGATGCCCTGAGCTACCAGTCCCACGCCAAGAACCACGGCTTCGAATTCCAGCTCGGCAGCCTGACCGACATCAAGCGCGACGAGAAACGCATCGTGCTGGCCCCCATCCACGACGAGAGCGGCGCTCTGGTGGTCAACGAGCGGGAAGTGGCTTACGACATTCTGGTGATGGCCATCGGCTCGGTCTCCAACGACTTCAACACCAAGGGCATCAAGGATCACTGCATCTTCCTGGACAGCCCCTCTCAGGCGCACCGCTTCTACAACAGCATGATGAACCGCTTCCTGCAGTTCGCCACCGAATACCAGCCCGGTGACAAGGTGAAGATCGCCATCGTCGGCGGCGGCGCCACCGGCGTCGAGCTCTCCGCCGAGCTCTACAACGCGGTGGAGCAGCTCTACGCCTACGGCTTCAAGAACCTCACCACCGACAGCCTCAAGGTGACCCTGGTGGAAGCGGGCCCCCGCATCCTGCCGGCCCTGCCGGAGCGCATCAGCGGCTCCGCCCATCAGGAGCTGGTGAAGCTGGGCGTGGACGTGCGCACCGCCACCATGATCACCGAGGCCACCGCCGAGGGCCTGCACACCAAGGATGGGGAGCTGATTGAAGCAGACCTTATGGTGTGGGCCGCGGGCATCAAGGCGCCGGACTTCATGAAGGAGATCGCGGGCCTGGAAACCAACCGCATCAACCAGCTGGTGGTCCACGAGACCCTGCAGACTACCCGGGACGAGAACATCTTCGTCATCGGCGACTGCGCCGCCTGCCCGCAGCCGGACGGCAAGTTCGTGCCGCCCCGCGCCCAGTCCGCCCACCAGATGGCGACCCAGGCGTTCAAGAACATCCTGGCCAAGATGAATGGCGGCGAGATGAAGCCCTACCGCTATCACGATCACGGCTCCCTGGTCTCCTTGAGCCGCTTCTCCACCGTGGGCAGCCTGATGGGCAACCTGATGCGCGGCTCCATGATGGTGGAGGGCTACATCGCCCGCATCGTCTACATCTCCCTCTACCGGATGCACCAGGTGGCCCTGCACGGCTACATCAAGACCGGCCTCATCATGCTGGTGGGCCGCATCAACCGGGTGCTGCGCCCGAGCATGAAGCTGCACTGAGTGCATGGCGGCTGCCGCTGCGAACATCAAAAAGGAGAGGCTTGCCTCTCCTTTTTTTATGGCCGATGCGGGGCGACGCTAGAAACGTCTGCCGTAGTTGAGGGCGAAGACGCAGAGGGCCTAGGCAACTGCAGTCGTGTCTGCATCATCAAGGCCCCGCTTTCATCGTGGCCCGGAAGCCCTCTCCCCAGCACCGGTGCCCAAGGTCGCTTTGCGGGGGAAAGTGGCACGACACAGGCCGTATGGATGGCACCTTGATGAACCTGGCGGGCGCTGTGCTTGAAGCCCCTGGCCACGCCGGGCTTATGCTTTGGCAAACGCCTTGCTACCATGACGGCAACGGTGCTTCGCGCACCCAGCCCAACTCACAGGAGACCTCATGATCCTCTCAACCACCCCCACCCTGGAAGGCAAGACCATTCGCGAGTACCGCGGCATCGTCGTGGGCGAAGCCATCCTCGGCGCCAACATCTTCAAGGATCTGTTCGCCGGCATCCGCGACATCATCGGCGGTCGCTCCGGCGCCTACGAAAAAGAGCTGGCCCGGGCCCGGGAGATCGCCTTCGAGGAGCTCAAGGAGCGTGCCCAGGCGCTGGGGGCCAACGCCGTGGTGGGCATCGACATCGACTACGAGGTGGTGGGCCAGAATGGCAGCATGCTGATGGTCAACATCAGCGGCACCGCCGTGGTGATCTAGCCCGCCAGCGTCCGGCCCTGCATGGCCAAACGCCCCGTCACAAGCCGACCCCGAGGTCGGCTTTTTGTTGGGGGTGACGCGCAAAGGTGGGCGCAAGTGAGTGGGGCTCAAGGCCTGAACGTATCGAACGCTCCGATGGCTCTGGTCTGGCCGGGAATGAGGGAGAAAATGGCCCGGCCCGGAGAAGGTGCGTGAACATGGGGGGGCACAGGGCCTGAAGGTCGGCAATGTTGTTCAATTTTGCTATTCGATAATGAGTTATCGTTTGATATATCTAAACAAAAAATGACCTGTCAGGGGTCGCAGAGCCCAGGTCGGGACGAACATGGCGAGGTGCAGGCGGCACTGTACTCGCATCCCGCCCATAAAAAGAGGTCGCCCGGGCGACCTCTTTGTCGTCTGCTAGTTCGCTGCGGATCAGGGCAGGGCATCGGCCCGGAAGGTGTTGCAAGGATCTGTGTCCCTCGTGTCTCAATCGATCAGGGCAATGCATCGGGCCGGAAGCTGGCGCGGATCTGCGGCACCAGGGGGGAGGGGTCGAAGCCTTTCTCCTCCCCGAGCACCGGGTGGAGCAGGGGTTGGTCACGGATGGGGGTGAGGTCCCCCGCCAGCAGCTGCCTTGTGGCCTGGCCCATCTGGTAGAGCTGGCGCACCGGGTCGAACTGGCGGGCGAGATCCAGCCCGTCCCCGGCCCGGGTGAAGGCCATCATGGGGATCTGGTAGCTGGCATCCCGTGGCGGTTTGGCGCCGTGGATACCCTTGCCCGCCGACATCAGGAAGGGCTGGTGGTCCCCGAAGGCCACCACCAGGTAGCGCTTGCCGGAGTTGTCCAGGGTCTTGAGCAGCCGCTCCAGGGAGGCCATGGCATCCACCACCCCGGTGTAGTAGGTGTTGAGCAACTGGGTATCCGCCGGGCTCTGATCCGGGCAGGCGCCGCTGCGCTGCTGGGCCCGGTAGCGATCCCCGTCGAAGGGGCCGTGCCCCTGCATGGTGACCGCGTAGGCGAACAGGGGCTGATCGTCCTGGTTGCTGCGTTTGAGCAGGTGATCGATGAGGGCATCGTCGGAGATGTAGAGCCCCTTGTGCTCGAGGGCGGTGAAGCGGGTATCGAACCAGCGCTCCTGATAGCCGAGGGCCGGGATCGCCTTGGCGCGGCCCCAGAACTTCTCCACATAGGGGTGGGCGAACAGGGTCTGGTAGCCGCTCTGGGCTGCGCTGCGCGCAAGGCCGGGCACCTTGTCCGAGAGGTAGTAGTAGGGCACCACCCCCTGTTTGAGCAGGCCCACCGGCAGGCCGGTGTTCATCTCGAACTCCGCCAGTACCGTCATGCCGCCCGTGGTGGGGGAGTGAATGGTCTTGCGCCATTGGGCCACGCTGGCGGGCAGGCTCAAGGTGGGGGCGGGGGCGCAGAGACGGCCCTGCCAGTCAAGCCAGAGCGACTCGTATTGCAGCACGATCACCAGATCGAAGCGGGGAGCCCTGGGCTGGGCGGGCAGGCTCAGCTCCGGGGTGCGCTCGTTGATCTGCAAGGGGTAGCGAAACACGTTGCCGCTTTGCAGCATCTCGTCCACCAGGTTGAACAGGTAGAGGCCGGGGCCGGCACGGATGATGTCCCTGTGGTAGTTCACCGCCCTGTCCACATAGCGGATGTTGGCCCCGAGCAGCTTGTTGCCGGTCTGGGTGGCGAACACGCAGAGGGCAAAGAAGGCGGCGGTGGCGGCGGCGGTGCGCAGCAAGCCCCGCAGGATCCAGCGGGAGAGGGCGAAGCGCCACACCAGAAAGAGGAGCCCCAGCACGACGAGCACCGGCACCACAGGGTGCTGATCGAGCAGGATGTGCAGCAGGGCCAGCAGGTTGCCCAGATCGTCCCCCCCCAGCGGCACCCCGTAGATGGCGATCTTCATGAAGTTGGCGAGCAGCCCGATGCCCGAGAGGGCGGTGAAGAGCAGCCCCATATAGAGGCTGAAGCCTGCGAGGGCGCAGAGGCTCCAGCCCAGCACCATGCTGCCCCAGGCGAGGTAGTAGTGCTCGGGCCGAAAGCCCGACCAGAACAGGAATTCCCCCAGCTTGAACACCACGAAGCCGTGGAGCAGCACGAAGGTGAGGTTGCCGAGCAGCAGGCTGCCTGCCACCCGGGCGCGGTAGCTTCGGCGCAGCCGCGGCAGCAGGGTCTTGAGCACGGCGGCGCTCACCAGCAGCACCAGCAGCAGGCTGGTCATCAGGTAGAGGAGGTTGAAACCGCGCTCCGGCAGGGTCTGGAGGATCTGGCTGTATTCGGCGCTCTCCGGCCTGTCTGCCAGCAGCAGCCCGATGCGCAGCTGGTAGCGGCTGTCCAGGGCGTCGTCGGGGGCGCGCAGGGCGCTGTTGAGGCTCAGGGTGCAGCGCTCCTTGCGGCACTTCTGGCGCTTGTCCACCGCCTGGCTCAGCTGATCGATGCGCACCCCTTTGTCGTTGAGCAGCTCCACCCGCACCTTGTCCCCCTCCTGCAGGGGTTTGAGCAGTTGCCACTGGCTGCGCACCACCAGATAGAAGCCCCGGTTGTCACTTTTGTAGAGCAGGCTGTAGCGATGGAGGGTCGCGATGGGCTGATCCGCCGGGCCCAGAATGAGGGGGGCGGCACGCCCGAGCCAGCTGACGGGGTTGAGCAGCGGCAGGGCGAGGGTCAGCAGCAGCAGGGCGGTCAGCAGACCCAGCAACAGCCCGGCCAGGGGCTGGGAGGCGGGGCGGTGGCCGGTGACGGGGGCATTCATAAGGGCTCATCCTTGGAGCGGTCATGGCAGCGACGACTGCCTCTATTTTGACCCGATGGTGCGTGGCTTGTTCCTTGATGTCAATTTAATGACAACAAGATGAATATTCCGTGATGAGCACAGTGAGGCAATTTGTGATCCCGATCCGCCAGGGGCACTCATTCTGTGATGAAAGCGTCATCATGAGCCTTTGCTGCTGGTCTGGGAGGGGGGCGCTGTTTAGTCTCTCAGTAACGGTTGGAGGTACATGTATGAATCCCAAAGTTGCGGCGCGTCAGGCCAGATTGCTCCAGATGCTGGAGAGCAAAGAAGAGATCCGGATCGGGCGGGAGCGGGACTGCCCCCTGCCGCTGCCCCAGCTCGTCCGGCTGACCGAGGATCACCCGGACGTCGTCAAGGTCTACGGTCACGGGCTCACCGCCGAGGTGTTCCATCTCAAGGTGGAGGGGCACCACTGGTGCCTGAAACGCTGCCGCCAGGACTCTCTGGTGGCCAATGTGGACGGCAAGACCGCCTTTCTCACCGAGCTGGAGCGGCGTCGGGAGATAGAGAGCCTGCGGGAGCTGCATCCCACCATCCTCTCCAACGTGGTCTGCACCAGTTTCGGCTCCGCCCGGGCCGGGGTGCTGGTCTCCCCCTGGCTGCGGGGGGAGCCGGTGCGCACGCTCTGCGAGCGCAACCTGGCGCAGATGCTGGCGGTGGAGGCGGAGCTGGCCCGCTGGGGCTGGTTTGACTGGGATCCGAGCCCGGGCAACCTGCTGGATGACGGCCAGCATATCTCGGTGTTCGATTTTGGCTACATGTGGCCCTTCGATCCCCTGCACGAGTTCAATTCCAACGGCCTCACCGATCCCGACTTCCATGTGCCTGAGCGGCTGGAAACCCGCACCCTCTCCGGGCTCTGGCTGGACGAGGCGGATCCCTTGCCGCTGTTTCGCCGCTGGCGCGAGCTCTGCCTCGCCTGGGCCAGGGGAGAGCTGCAATACCTGTCGCGGGAGGGGGCGAGCGCCCCCGTGCTGGCGCGGATGCAGGGACTGGTGGGGGAGTGGAGTGCGGCGCTGGCAAGCGACGAGGCGCTGGCGGCCAACTGGTGGCGCGACATGTACCGCAGCCATCGGCTCGACATCCTGGACGATCTCAGCGGCAAGAGCTGCGGCCCGCTCACCCTGCGCCGCCTCGACTGGCTGGAGCAGGCGGTACGGGAGCACTTCCCGGCCCTGGTGGACAATCTGGCCCCTGACGAAGCGGGGCTCGGTCAGGCCGGGTTGCTGCAACGGCTGGGAGGGCTGCGCGAGCAGATCCGGGCCAATCTGCTGCCCACCCGGGCTACCCTGGTCACCAGCTGATGGTGGAAGAAGAGTGACAAGAGGGGCGCCGCGGCGCCCCTCTTTGCTGAGTGGGGAAGTGTGATGGGGCGGAAGAGGCTCGTTGTGTGCCAGCGCCGGGGCGACTCAGTCGAGCAGTTCCCGGTGCAGGCAGTTGACGATGTGGCCTGCCTCGTCCTCTTTGACGAGGAAGCAGAGGTTGTGGGCGCTGGCGCCGTAGCAGATCATCCGGATGTTGTGCTCGCGGATGGCGTCGAACACCTGGCTGCCTACCCCGGCCGCCTCGCTCATGCGGTTGCCGATGAGCGCCACCAGGGCGAAACCGGTCTCCACTTCGACCTTGCACAGCTGGCCGAGCTCCGCCAGCACCTTGTCGTTCAGGATGGGTTCGCCGTTGCTCTGGCTGCCGGTGTGATCCAGGGTCAGGGAGACGCTCACCTCGGAGGTGGTGATGAGATCCACCGAGATGCGGTGACGGGCCAGGATGCCGAACACCTCGGCCAGGAAGCCGTAGGCGTGGAACATGTTGAGGCTGTGCAGGGTCACCAGCACCTGCTGGCGGCGCAGGGCCACGGCCCGGAACAGCGGGTTGCTGCGGGTGGTGGCGCGGATCCAGGTGCCACCGGCGGCGGGGTCCTTGGCGGAGCCCACGAACACAGGGATGTCCTGGCGCAGCGCGGGTTGCAGGGTGGCCGGGTGCAGCACCTTGGCGCCGAAGGTGGCCATCTCCGCCGCCTCCACGAAGCTGATTTCGGGGATGGGGCGGGCGCGGGTGACCAGGCGGGGATCCGTGGTGTAGATGCCGGGCACGTCGGTCCAGATCTCGATGCTGCCTGCGTCCAGTGCCTCGGCCAGGAGGGCCGCGCTGTAGTCGGAGCCGCCACGGCCGAGGGTGGTGGTGCGACCATCGCCGTCGGCACCGATGAAGCCCTGGGTGATGACCAGGCTGTCACCCAGCAACGGGCCCACCGCCTGCTGGCAGAGGGCGCGGGTCGCCGCGAGATCCACGGTAGCCTTGCCAAAGCGGCTGTCGGTGCGCAGCAGTTGGCGCGCATCCTGCCACTGGGCCTTGACCCCGCGCTGGTGCAGGAGTTCGGTAAAGAGACGGGTGGACATCAGCTCGCCGCAGGCGATGAGGCGATCGGCGAGTTCGGCGTCGGTGTGCTGACTGGCCTGACGGGCCATGGTGCGAATGTCGCCGAGCTGGGCATGGATGAGGGCGCTCACGTCGCTCGGGTTGCCAAGGGCGGCCAGAATGGCCAGCTGGATGTCGGCAAGCCTGGCAAGCTGGGCATCCTGTCCGGCTTCGTCCAGTTCACCCTGAGCCAGGCTCACCAGCAGGTTGGTGACGCCGGCGCTGGCGCTCAGCACCACCACCCGGGTCGCCGGATTGGCCAGCACCACGTCGGCGCAGTGGTTCATGGCCGCGGCATTGGCGACGCTGGTTCCGCCAAACTTGGCGACATTGATCGGGTTCATTGCATACTCCTGTCTCAAGGTGAAAATCCGGTTTCATCGGGCAAATAGAGAGGAGGAGGCAAAAAATGGCAGGAAAACGCGAGGATCCCGGCCAGAAGCACTCCACCTGCAGAGCCCATCCCGTACCCGCCCCAGGTGGGGCGCGGTGTGGGATGACCACTACCGATGACAACCCGGGGGATTCAGCCCCCGCAGCCGACGTGGCGGTGTCCAGTCACTCGCCTCGTCTCGGCGCTGCTCCCCCTGACCCAAGTTCACCGGACACTGGTGTCCTCCCCTGGGCTGCCTGGGCAGCGCTCCTCTTCTGGTGCCACCTGTGACAGGTGGCGTGCATGTACAAATACCTTGGTCTGGATTGCACTGTCAATCGAGTTCGTAAAAAAGAACAAAATTGACGGTAACCAGGCACAAGATCAATCAGTTACGAAATGGTCTTGGACAAAACCTTGGAGCGACGCTGCCAGTTGTAGAAGCGCTGGCGCTCCACCGGCAGATCTTCGACTTCCAGGGGATCGAAGCCCCGCTCCCGGAACCAGTGGATGGAGCGGGTGGTGAGCACGAACAGGCGACGGATGCCGAGCCGCTTGGCCCGCTCGGCCACCTTGGCGATCAGGGTGTCCCCCCGGTTGGAGTTGCGATACTCCGGGTGGATGGCGACGCAGGCCATCTCGGCCATGGCTTCTTCCATAAAGCAATAGAGCGCCGCACAGCCGATGATGAGGCCGTCCCGCTCGATGATGGTGAACTTGTCTATCTCCATCTCCAGCTGCTCCCGGGAGCGGCGCACCAGGATCCCTTCCTCCTCCAGCGGACGGATGAGATCCAGGATGCCGCCGATGTCCTCAATGGTGGCGGCCCGGGCCCGCTCGGCGCTTTCGCGCACGATCTGGGTACCCAGCCCCTCGCGGCTGAACAGCTCCTGCAGCATGGCGCCGTCGTCCTGATAGCTCACCAGGTGGGAGCGGGGCACGCCACCCCGGCAGGAGGCGATGGCCGCGCGCAGGTAGCGGGCGGTGCCTGACATCTCTTCCCCCGCCTGCTCCAGCGCCACCAGCAGCTCTTCGGCCTGCTCGGGGAAGAGCTCGGAGATGGCCTCCCCGTGCCTGTCCATGACCCCCTGGGTGCTGCTGAAGCAGATGAGCTTGTCGGCTTTGAGATCCACCGCCACCCGGCGGGCTACCTCTTCCGAGCTCAGGTTGAAGCTCTCGCCGGTGACCGAGCAGCCGATGGGGGAGATGAGCACCAGGCCGTGCTGATCCAGCTGGCGGGTGATCCCCTCCACATCGATGCGACGCACCCGGCCGCTGTGGCAGAAGTCGATGCCGTCATCCACACCCAGCGGCTGGGCGGTGACGAAGTTGCCGCTCACCACGCTGATGCGGGCCCCCTGCATGGGGGTGTTGGCGAGGCCCATGGAGAGCTGGGCGGTGATGTCGTATTGCAGACCGCCGCACACCTGCTTGATGATGGCGAAACTGGCATCGTCGGTGACCCGGATCCGCTTGTGATACTGGGCCTGGATGCCGGCACGGGCCAGGGCCTCGTCATTTTGCGGACGCGAACCAAACACCAGTACCAGGCGGATCCCCAAGGTCTGCAGCAGGGCGATGTCGCTGACGATGTTGGCGAAATTGGGGTGACAAATGGCTTCCCCGCCGATCATCAGGACGAAGGTTGCACCCCGGTGCACATTGACATAGGGGGTGGATTGCCGAAAGGCATGGACCAGGCTGGGTTCGCGTTCACGCACGTGTTTCATTCCATAAAAAAGCAGCAATTCGCTCAATATATGAAAATAAATTCACAAATCAAGACTAAATATCGACTTGATGTTTTTTTGTCGCCATTTTGACCAGTGCGGGTGGGGAGGGGAAGACGCAGGCGAGAGCGGGAGGGTCGCCCCGGGGGCCGCTCCCTGGTTGATCCGGGCTTATAACCTGATATCTTCGGTGTTCCTTTTCGTCAGCCGCATTGCGCGGGGTTTTATACAAGGACAGGGCATATGGAGCAGATTATTTCACCGGCAGAGGCGCTGCCGGGACGGCGGGAAGCGCTGGAGATTGGCCAGGTGCACGCAGTAAACGGCCACCCGACCCAGGGGCCCTGGCCCGAGGGGATGGAGCTTGCCTGGTTCGGCATGGGCTGTTTCTGGGGTGTGGAGCGTCTGTTCTGGCAGCAGCCCGGGGTCTATTCCACCGCCGCCGGGTATCAGGGGGGGCTGACCCCCAATCCCACCTACAAGGAGGTGTGCAGCGGCCTGACCGGCCACGCCGAGACGGTGCAGGTGGTGTTCGATCCCAAGGTCATCAGCTATGGGGATCTCGTCAAGCTGTTCTGGGAACACCATGATCCGGCCCAGGGGATGCGCCAGGGTGGCGACATCGGCACCCAGTATCGCTCCGTCATCTTCGTCGGGGACGACACCCAGGAGGCGATTGCCCAGCAGAGTCTGGCTGCCTACCAGCAGGCCATGACGGCGAGCGGTGACGGGCGAACCATCACCACCCGCATCCTGCCGCTGGCCCCCTTCTATTACGCCGAGGATTATCACCAGCAATATCTGGAGAAGAATCCCGAGGGGTATTGCGGCCTGGGGGGCATCGGCGTCTGCCTGCCTCCCAGCCTGAATCGCTGAGGCGTCATTGCATACCACGGGGGCCATCAGGCCCCCGTGTCATTGTGATGAAAAATAATTGAAAAAAATGCGTCAGGTGGGGAACTAAACTGAACCCTGGCTGACCAACAGGGTAGCGACCACGGATGGTTGCCAAGACCAGACACATTTTTTTGCCCCGAAATTCATTACTCTGACAAGCGCGATGAATTGACAATGCTAGCAAGCAGGGCTGCCCGATGAGGCGGCCCTTTTCATTGGGCGTCCCGCCTCACTCCTCGCCTCATTGCATCTCGTCCCCTTGCCGTCACGGCAGGGGAGGGGTCAGCTGATGGTGCTGTCGAACAGGTTCTTGATGAGGTCGATGAACTCGATGAGGAAGGCTTGCTGGGCTTCGCTGGGGGCGGACAACCAGACGGCGGAGAGCACCTCTTCCAGGTCGGCGACCACGGCATCGGCCTCCTGCATGATCAGGAAGCGCACCTTGGGGTCGAGCTGGGGGTTCTGCTCGCAGATGGCCATCAGGTTGTCGGCCACCCGGCTGCTCACCAGATCCTCGATGGTCTGGGCGCCGCCGCCTTGTTGCTGGCTCTCGAACAGACCCAGACTCTCTACCAGATACTCGATCAGCGCAATGTAACCGTCGCTCTCTACCACCATGATGGCTGCCCTTTCTTCATTGCCTTGGGGAAATGGTGCGTATTTTAGTGGCTGAACCCGTCATGGCAAGCGGCAGTGGAGCCGATGGCGGATAAATTGGACACCGCCGCGCTCCACCGTCTCCAATCCGGTCAACAGGAAGCCGTGACGCAGGAAGAGAGCGAGGCTGAAGGCGCTCGCCTCCGTGGTGAGGCTGCCAAGCCCCATCTGGTTGGCGGCTGCCAGCACCCGCTCCAGCAGCAGGGTACCGAGCCCCTGGCGCGGATGATCCGGGCTCACGTAGAGCAGGCTGAGATGACCGTCATCGCTCAGGGTGGCAAAGCCAAGGGGCACATCGTCTTGCTCGATGACCCAGCCATGGTGCTCGCGCAACTGGCTGGCAAGCCCCGGGTGATGGGCGCCCCTGGCCCACTGCTCCACCTGATCCGGGCTGTAGTGTGCAGGCCCCAGGCGGCGTACCGACTGCTCGAACAGATCCAGCAGCCTTGGTATGTGCGCCTCCTCGAGGGGGACGATGCGGGGAGAAGAAGGAGACGGCATGGGTCAACCCTCCCTGATGGTCGCGCGGGGGGGCTGGGGCCGCTTCGCCCTGGGCAGACCCGCCACCACCCGCTCATAGGAGTGGACTATCCAGCCCTGCCAGAGATCGTCAGACAGGCCTTCACTCAGTGTCACCGTGTTCCAGTGCTGCTTGTTCATGTGCCAGCCCGGTTTCACCTCGGGGTGGATCTCCCGCAGCAGCAGGGCGAGCTCGGGTTCGCACTTCAGGTTGATGGAGAGGGGCTCCGCCTGCCAGTCCACCAGGGCAAACATCTTGCCGGCGATGCGGTAGACCAGGATCTCCGGGCCGAAGGGGGTGTCCTCGGTGGCGCCGGGCTGGCTGAGCAAAAATTCACGCAATTGAACGAGGGTCATGGGGACTCCAGGCTGGTCCGATCATGGTGGAAGCATGTTCACCGGGGTGAGCCTTCTGTTAATATGCGCGCCGAGTATACCCCCCATCACCCCGGGAGCCCATGAGATGTTGTACCACAAGACCTTTGAACTGGGTCCCGATCGGGATTGGGTGGTGTTCGTGCACGGTGCGGGCGGCAGCTCCTCCATCTGGTTCAAGCAGTTGCGGGCCTACCGGGAGCACTTCAACGTGCTGCTGCTGGACCTTCGCGGTCACGGCCAGTCCAACCAGCTGCAGCAGGTGGTAAAGGGGCACTACAGCTTTCGGGCCGTGACCGAGGACATCCTGCGCCTGCTGGATCACCTGCGCATCCCCCACGCCCATTTTGTCGGCATCTCCCTTGGCACCATCCTCATCCGCCACCTGGCGGAGCTTCGCCCCGAGCGGGTCAAGAGCATGGTGCTCGGCGGCGCCATCCTGCGTCTCGACATCCGCTCCCGGGTGCTGGTGCAGCTTGGCCGCCTCGGCCAGCACTTCCTGCCCTACATGTGGCTCTACCGCCTGTTCGCCTTCATCATCATGCCGCGCCAGCACCATCAGGAGTCCCGCAACCTCTTCGTGCGCGAGGCTCGCAAGCTCTGCCAGAAGGAGTTCAAGCGCTGGTTCCGTCTCGCCACCGAGGTGAACCCCCTGATGCGCTACTTTCGCGAGCGGGCCCTGCCCATTCCCACCCTCTACGTGATGGGGGAGGAGGATCACATGTTCCTCGCCCCGGTGCGCGAGCAGGTGGCCCGCGACCCTTACAGCCGCCTCGAAATCATCGAAAAGTGCGGCCACGTCTGCAACGTGGAGCAGCCGGATCACTTCAACCGCCAGTCCCTGGCGTTTCTCTCCCGTCAGGCGGCGTCATCCGCCCTCTGAGACCCGACAAGGGCCTCAGATGAAGTAGTGGCCAATCTCCAGATAGCGCTGGCGGATGTGCTCGATGAGCAGCCTTATCTTGCGCGGCGGCTGGCGGGTGAAGGGGTAGACGGCGTAGATGCCGAGCTTCTTGCCCACCTGATCGGGGAAGAGATCCACCAGCTCGCCGTTCATCAGATCGTGATAGACCAGACAGCGTGGCACATAGACGATGCCGCGCCCCCCCAGCGCCGCCTTGCGAAGGGCACCGGCGTTGTCGGTTGAAAAGCTCCCCGACACCGACACCAGATAGTTGCCCTCTTCCCCCTTGAAGGCCCACTCCGAGGCCCCCGTGCTCTGGTAGGCGTAGCGCAGGCAGTTGTGGGTGAGCAAGTCTGACGGCTCCCGCGGCGCCCCGAAGCGGCGCACATAGGCGGGGGCGGCGCAGATGACCCACTGGGAGTCGAGAATGTGGCGGGCAATCAGACTCGAGTCATCCAGATAACCGGTGCGAATGACCAGATCGAACCCCTCTTCCACCAGGTTGACGAAGCGGTTGTCCAGGGACATCTCCACCGTGAGCCCCGGGTGCTGCTGGCAAAAATCGGCCACCGCATCGGCGAGCAAGAGCTCGCCGGAGATGGTGGGCACCGACATCCGCACATGACCGCTCACCTTTTCACCAAATCCCGCCACCGCGTCGAAGGCATCCAGTGCGGCGGCCTTCACATTTTTGGCACCCTGATAGAGCGCCTTGCCCGCCTCGCTCAGGGTGAGCCGGCGGGTGGTGCGATAGAGCAGCTGCACCCCGAGCTCCTCCTCAAGACGCCCGATCCGCTTGCTAACCACTGAATTTGTCAGGGAATTTTGTTCAGCCACCTTGCTGAAGGAGCATGCCTCCACCACCTGGGCGAAGAGGATGAGGTCGTCGGTACTGGCCATATTGATCAACTTTTGGAACGAATGTTGTTCATTATTTCCATATATCGCGAAAAAGGAACAGGGTAAGGTCACGTCCGCTTAACAAAACAACAACAAGGTGCGCCTCTGCACCCCTCTGGACAAGGACGCAATGATGACAGACACCCTGCTGGCCCTGGTGGCCTTCTCGCCGATCCTGGTGGCCGCCGTGCTGCTGGTCGGCCTCAACTGGCCCGCCAAGCGCGCCATGCCCGTCGCCTTCCTGTTGACCGTGTTCATTGCCCTGTGGGGCTGGCAGATGAGCCCGACCCGGGTCTTCGCCTCCACCCTGCAGGGGCTGGTGATCACGGTGACCGTGCTCTGGATCGTGTTCGGCGCCATCCTGATGCTCAACACCCTCAAACACACCGGTGCCATCACCGCCATTCGCGGCGGTTTCACCAACATCTCGCCGGATCGGCGCATCCAGGCCATCATCATCGCCTGGTGCTTCGGCGCCTTTATCGAAGGGGCCTCGGGCTTTGGCACCCCGGCCGCCATCGCCGCGCCGCTGCTGGTGGCCATCGGCTTCCCGGCGCTCGCCGCCGTGCTGCTCGGCATGATGATCCAGTCCACCCCGGTATCGTTCGGCGCGGTGGGCACCCCCATCCTGGTGGGCATCAACAAGGGGCTGGATAACCAGGCCATCGGCCAGACCCTGAGCGCCGGTGGCAGCAGCTGGGAGGTCTACCTGCAACAGGTGACCACCAACGTGGCCCTCATTCACGCCACCGTCGGCACCCTGATGCCGGTGCTGATGGTGATGATGCTGACCCGCTTCTTCGGCCGCAACCGCAGCTGGACCGAGGGGCTCTCCATCCTGCCGTTTGCGATTTTCGCCGGGCTCGCCTTCACCGTCCCCTATGCCCTCACCGGCATGCTGCTCGGCCCCGAGTTCCCGTCCCTCATCGGCGGTCTGGTGGGGCTGGCCCTGGTGGTGACGGCGGCGCGAGCCGGTTTTCTGGTGCCCAAGAACTCCTGGGATTTCGCCCCCGAGAACGAGTGGCCCGCCGAGTGGCTGGGCTCCTTGAAGCTCGATCTCAAAGAGGCCGCTGGTCGCCCCATGTCGCTCATGCTGGCCTGGCTCCCCTATGTGGCACTGGCGCTCCTGCTGGTGGCGAGCCGGGTGAGCCCGGAGTTCAAGGCAAGCCTCCTGTCGGTGAGCCTCGCCTTCACGGACCTTTTGGGGGAGAAGGGGGTCAGCGCCTCCATTGAGCCGCTCTACCTGCCGGGTGGCCTGCTGGTGCTCTGCGCCCTGCTCGCCACCTGGCTGCAGTCGCGCTCCCTCGCCCCCTTCGGTCGGGCGCTGGGGGAGTCCAGCCGCACCCTGATCGGCGCCGGCTTCGTGCTTATTTTCACCGTGCCCATGGTGCGTATCTTCATCAACTCCGGGGTCAACGGGGCGGATCTCGCCAGCATGCCGGTGACCACCGCCAATTTTGCCGCCGGGCTGGTGGGGGAGTTCTTCCCGGCGCTCAGCGCCACCATAGGTGCGCTGGGGGCCTTCATCGCCGGCTCCAACACGGTATCGAACATGATGTTCAGCCAGTTCCAGTTTGAAGTGGCCCAGACCCTGGGGGTCTCCACCGCCGCCATGCTGGCCCTGCAGGCAGTTGGCGCCGCTGCGGGCAACATGATCGCCATTCACAACGTGGTGGCGGCCTCGGCCACCGTGGGGCTGCTCGGCCGTGAGGGGGCGACGCTGCGCAAGACGGCGCTGCCGACCCTCTACTACCTGCTGGTCACCGGCCTTATCGGGCTGGCGCTCATGTACAGCTTCCACATCTCGGACGCACTGCTGCAGCTCAAGTAAGGAGAGCAAGTGATGAAGGTAATGCGGGTCTACCCGGCCAAGCCGGCCGATGTCTATCTCTACGCCACCTGTCTGGTGGACCTGTTCGACCCGGTGGCGGGGCTCGATGCCATCGCCCTGATCGAGCGGGAAGGGATAAGGGTGCACTTTGTCGAGAAACAGACCTGCTGCGGGCAGCCGGCCTACACCTCGGGTCACGAGGAGGAGGCGCGCAAGGTGGCGCAAAGCCAGATGGCGCTCTTCCCCGAGCCCTGGCCGGTGGTGGTGCTGTCGGGCTCCTGCGGCGGCATGATGCACCACCACTACCGCCGCCTCTTCCCCGAGAGCCCCGAGGTGGCCGATTTTTGCGATCGGGTGTTCGAGCTCACCGAGTTTCTGGCCCGGATCTGCCGGGTGCGCTGGCACGGGGTGGGGGAGGCGAGCATCGTCATGCACACCTCCTGCTCGGCCCGGCGCGAGATGCAGGTACACACCACGGCCCGCAGCCTGCTGGGGCAGCTCGATGGCGTCACCTTGCATGAACAGGCCTACGAGAGCGAGTGCTGCGGCTTTGGCGGCACCTTCTCGGTGCGCCACCCCCACATCAGCCAGGCCATGGTGGAGGACAAGACCCGCCACCTGCTGGCCACCGGCGCCGACACCCTGGTGAGCGCCGACTGGGGGTGCCTCTTGAACATCAAGGGATCCCTGGCCTATCAGGGCAGGATCTTGCCTGCCACCCACCTGGCGAGTTTCCTGCTCGCCCACAGCCGCCCCGACAGTGACGAAATAGCTCATAACGGCGCCGCTGTTAGCGATTTGGCTCATACCAAAGAGGCCCAGCCCCATGTCTGATCACGCCAAGTATTCGCCGCGCCGCTTCCATCCCCAGGCCGAGGCGGCCCTGGCCGACCCCGTGCTGCGCCAGAACTTTCGCGGCGCCATGGATTACCTGCGCGGCAAGCGCCGGGATGCTTTCGCTGACCCCGCCGAGGAGACGGCGGTGCGCGATGCGGCGGAGCAAATTCGCCAGCGCTGTCTCTCGCGTCTGCCGGACCTGCTGGAGCAGCTCGAAGCCAACTGCGAGCGCAACGGCATCCGGGTGCACTGGGCCCAGACGCCGGCCGAGGCCAACGCCATCATCCTTCGCATCGCCCAGCAACACGGGGTGAGCAGCATCGTCAAGGGCAAGTCCATGGTGAGCGAGGAGATAGGCTTCAACCACGAGATGGCGCGCCACGGCATCCGCTGCCTTGAGAGCGACATGGGGGAGTTTATCGTCCAGCTCGACAGCGACACCCCGTCCCACATCATCATGCCCGCCATCCACAAGAACAAGCAGGAGGTGAGCGACACCTTCGCAAGCAACCTGGAAGGCTTCACCCCCACCACGGACGTGGACGCCCTGATCCAGACCGGGCGGCGGGCCCTGCGCGAAGAGTTTCGCCGCGCCGGCATGGGGCTGTCGGGGGTCAACTTCGCGGTGGCGGAGACCGGCAGCCTGTGCCTCGTCGAGAACGAGGGCAACGGGCGCATGTGCACCACTGTGCCGAAAGTGCACGTGGCCATCACCGGCATCGAGAAGGTGGTGGAGTGCCTATCCGACGTGCCGCCCCTTTACAGCGCCCTGACCCGCTCGGCCACCGGACAGGCCATCACGACTTACTTCAACGTCATCAGCGGCCCGCGCCGGGCAGGGGAGCTGGACGGCCCGGACGAGGTGCACCTGGTGCTGCTCGACAACGGCCGCAGCCAGGCTTATCGGGACGTAGAGCTGCGCAAGACATTGCAGTGCATCCGCTGCGGCGCCTGCATGAACCACTGCCCGGTCTACACCCGCATCGGCGGCCATGCCTACGGCACCATCTACCCGGGGCCCATCGGCAAAATCATCTCCCCCCACCTGCTGGGGCTGGAGAGTACGAGCGATCTGGTGACGGCCTCCAGCCTGTGCGGTGCCTGCGGCGAGGTGTGCCCGGTGCGCATCCCCATTCCCGACCTGTTGCAGCGCCTGCGCCGGGAGGCCAAGCACGACGCACAGCCCGGCCACGAACCGCTGGCGGGGCAGGGGGCGGCCAGGAGCCGGCTCGAGACCCTCGCCATGCAGGGCTTTGCCTTCGCCGCCACCCACCCGCGCCTCTACCACGCCGCAACCGGTGTGGCCGGTCGCTTGCGGGGCTTGATGCCCAAACACCTGGGCCCCTGGACCCAGTGCCGCGAGGCCCCCAAACCCGCCCCCCAGAGCCTGCACGCCCTGCTGCGCCAGAAGAAGAAGGAGTCCTGAGATGTCGAGCAAAGAGGCCATATTAAGCCGCCTGCGCGGTGCCGCCACCCCCATTGCCCACGCCCCCCATGGCTGGCAGCCCTGGCGCGGGGCCGATGACGGCGCGCGGCGCGAGCGTTTCCTTGGCATGATCACCGCCAGCCACGCCGAGATCCTCACCGTCAAGAAGGAAACACTGGCCCGGGAGCTGACCGCTTGGCTGGATAGAGAAGCAATAACGCATCTGGCTTGTGGCCAGGGCGGCCGTTGGCAGAAAGCGGTCGCGGCCGCCTGCGCCGGGCGATCTGTGTTGACCCCCTCTGGCGAGTTCGCGAGCTGGAAGGACGCGCTGTTCGACGTCTGTCAGGCGGGCATCATCCACTGCGCGGGGGCCATCGCCGATACCGGCACTCTGGTGTTGCTGCCGGATAACGGTGAGCCGCGCACTCTCTCCTTGGTGCCCCCCTGCAATATCGCCCTGCTGGCGGCCTCCACCATCGCCGACAACCTGGCGGGGCTGGTGGACGCCGGGCGCTGGCAGCAGGCCATGCCCACCAACCTGCTGCTGGTGTCCGGCCCCTCCAAGACTGCCGACATCCAGCAGACCCTGGCCTACGGTGCCCACGGCCCGAGCCGCCTGTTGGTAGTGCTGGTGGAGGATTGCTGATGCGCTGGAATGAATTTGACGCCGCCGTGCTCTCGCGCATCCCGCCGGAGCGCCTGGTGAGCGACCCGGATTTGCGCCTCGCCCACGGCACGGACGCGAGCTTCTACCGCCTGGTGCCCGAGCGCATCGTGCGCCTCGACTCTTTGGATGAAGTGCGCTTCGTGCTGTCGGTGTGCCGCGAATTGGGCCTGCCGTGTACCTTTCGCGCCGCCGGCACCAGCCTCTCGGGCCAGGCCCTGAGCGAATCGGTGCTCATCACCCTGACCGATAGCTGGCGCGGCCACCGCATTCTGGACGAGGGGGCCCGCATCGCCCTGCAACCCGGGGTGATCGGCGCCGATGCCAACCGCTATCTGGCGCCTCTGGGGCGCAAGATTGGGCCGGATCCCGCCTCCATCAACGCCTGCAAGCTCGGCGGCATCGCCGCCAACAACGCGAGCGGCATGTGCTGCGGCACCGCCCACAACAGCTATCACACCCTGCACGCCATGACGTTGCTGCTGGCCGATGGCACCGTACTGGAGAGCGGTGATCCCCACAGCCGCGCCGCCTTGGCGGCCAGGCGCCCGGAGCTGCTCACGGGGCTTGCCGCCCTGCGCGCCGAGGTGCTGGCGAATACTGAACTTGCCGCCAAGATCCGCCACAAGTACCGGCTCAAGAACACCACCGGCTACGCCATCAACGCCCTGCTCGACCATGAGGATCCCGTCGATATCCTCACCCACCTGATGATTGGCTCGGAGGGGACCCTCGGCTTTATCGCCGAGGTGGTGCTCGATACCGTGCCCGAATACCCCCACAAGGCCTCGGCCCTGCTGGTGTTCCGGGACGCCGAGCAGGCGTGTCTGGCCACCTCGCGCCTGAAAAGCGCCCCGGTGGCGGCGGTGGAGCTGATGGATGGGCGCTCCCTTCGCTCGGTGGCGGGCAAGCCCGGCTTGCCGGACTTTATCAAGGCGCTGGACCTGGCTGCCTGCGCCCTGCTTGTGGAGGTGCATGGGGAATCGAAAGAGGAGCTGGTCGATCGCTGCGAGCAGGTGACGGCCATGGCGGCCGAGTTCGCCCAGGTCGCCTCTGTGCCTTTTACTACCGACAGCGCCGGCCTCTGGGCCATTCGCAAGGGGCTCTTCCCGGCGGTGGGGGCGGTGCGCACCACCGGCACCACCGTCATCATCGAGGATGTCGCCTTTCCCATCGAGCGTCTGGCCGAAGGGGTAGCGGGGCTGCAAGCCCTGTTCGATCGCTTCGAATACGGTGAAGCCATCATCTTCGGCCACGCGCTGGAGGGGAACCTGCACTTCGTCTTTACCCAGGGCTTTGACGATCCGGCCCAGGTGGCCCGCTACGGCGCCTTTATGGATGCGGTGGCCGAGCTCGTCGCCGTGCGCTTTGGCGGGTCCCTCAAGGCCGAGCACGGCACCGGCCGCAACATGGCCCCCTATGTGGAGCTGGAATGGGGGTCGGAGGGGATGGCGCTGATGCGCCGCATCAAGGCGCTGCTGGACCCCGATGGCCTGCTCAATCCCGGCGTCATCATCAACGATGACCCCAAGGCCCACCTGGCCCATCTCAAGCCCATGCCGGCGAGCGATGCCATCGTCGACCCTTGCATCGAGTGCGGCTTTTGCGAGGCCGTCTGCCCCTCGCGCACGCTGTCGCTGTCGCCGCGCCAGCGCATCGTGCTCTATCGGGAGTTGTCACGCCGTGGTCGCAGCGGTGAAGTGGCAGGGGATCTTGCCCGGCTGTTTGACTATCAAGGGATTGAGACCTGTGCCGCCACCGGGCTGTGCGCCGATCGCTGCCCGGTGGGCATCAACACCGGCAGCCTGATCAAGAAGCTGCGCACAGACAAATATCAGCGCTTCGTGCCCATCGCCCGCTGGAGCGCCGATCACTTCGCCGGCGTTACCCGCACCGCCCGCAGTGCGTTGGGCCTCAAATCCATTGCCGGCAAGCTTCTGGGAGACAAAGCGCTGGCGCGATTGGTGAACGGGGTTCGCCATCTGAGCGGCCAGCGCACACCCGCCTGGCTGCCCACCCTGCCGGGGCCGAGCCGCTATCGGTGGCCGCAAGGGGAGGGGAGCAATGACGGTTCATGCGAGCGCGCTGTGGTCTATCTGCCGTCCTGCGCCAGCCGGGTGTTCGGCCAGCAGGAGGAGGCCCCGTCACTGCCGGACGTGGTGCAATCACTTCTCAATAAAGCGGGCTGCCGGGTCATCGTGCCGGCGAGAATTGAGGGGCTCTGCTGCGGCATGCCCTATGACAGCAAGGGTATGAGCGAGGTGGCTGCGGCCAAGCGCAGTGAGCTGGCGGCGGCGCTGTGGCAGGCAAGCGAGCAGGGGCGCTGGCCCGTGCTGCTCGATACCAGCCCCTGTGTGCAGCGACTGCTCTCGGGGGCGCTCGGCAAGGGCCTTCGGGTGTTCGAGCCCGCTACCTTTGTGCTGGAACACCTGCTGCCCCACCTTGAGCTGGCCCCCATCGATGAGACCGTCATGCTCCATATCACCTGCAGCAGCCGACGCATGGGGTTGGGGGAGAGCATGCTGGCGGTGGCCCGCGCCTGTGCCCGCGAGGTGATAGTTCCTGAGCATATCCAGTGCTGCGGCTTTGCCGGTGACAAGGGGCTGATGACCCCGGAGCTCAACGCCGCGGCGCTTGCCAGCCTGCCCGCCCAGGTCCCCAGCGATTGCCGTCAGGGATTCAGCAACAGCCGCACCTGTGAAATGGGGCTTAGCCAGCACGCCGGCATTCCCTATCACAGCATCCTCTATCTGGTGGATCAGGCGGCGAGATAGGGGAAAAAAACGGCAGGATAACTATCCTGCCGTTTTCAATGGGGTGAACAAGGTGGCTTAAAAACGGGACTTGTCTGGTGCTACGTGCTATGAAAGGGGCCGATACTGATACGAACGATGGCAAGGAAGGATTGATGACGCCGCTAAACCACTATCTGCCTGCCTATCACTTCTGTGAAGAGCACGCCCGCGATATTGCCGCCGACCCGCACACCGTCATCCAGGCGGCGGCCAACTATCGACCGGAAGCGGATCCGGCCTTTCGCCACCTGATCGGCTTGCGGGAAGTGCCGATGCGCCTTGGGCATCTTCTTGGCCGCCAACAGAGCGCCAGCCCGCCTCCCTTTGGCTTGGACAGATTCGTGCCGCTCGACAGCCAGGACGACAACACGCTGCTCTACGGCCTTGTCGGCCGGTTCTGGAGGCCGGACTTTGGTCTGGTGACTATGGCGGACAGTCAGGCGTATCTGGACTTTGCGGCGCCAGGCGTCGCAAAGCTCGCCCTGGGGTTTTCGGCCAGCCGCCAGCCAAACGGCACCACCCGGTTGACCACCCAGACAAGGGTGTTCTGCCCGGATCTGGCCTGCCGCCTCAAGTTCGCACCTTACTGGTATCTGATCCGCCCCGTCAGCGGCCTGATCCGGCGCCGGATACTGGGCGCCATCAAGGCAGAGAGTGAAAGGGGGTTGTAATCGACATGCTGGAGCACTTCAATTGACCGGTGTTGACGACTGTATCTAGCCAGATGGTCGATGCGTGAGTTATTTAATGGAAGATGCTGATAATAAGTTATACAGAGTTGGGTGAGGTTCAATACAGGACTTCGGTTTAGGGTTATATAGTAGGCTCGATTGGCGTGGCTAAATCGAGCCTACGGTATATTTAATCTATCCGTTGATTACATTTGAGTGCTTGTTTTCATGATGCATTTTAAAAAATTACTTCTTAAGTCATCAGCCTTGTTACCGAAGTGAGCTTCACGATGATGACTCGGGCAGAGTGCAATTACATTAGTGATTGCATCGCTTCCACCCTCTGAGAGTGGCTGTATATGGTGGGTTTCCAGATAAATAGAGCCTGACCGTGTCTCGAAGCCTTTGGCACCACACCATTCACACAGTCCCCTGGCCCTGGTCAACACATAATTCCTGATTTAGGGGTCCCGTTGAAAGATCATTCCAGTGACTTCCTTTCTTTTCCCTTCACCTTCGGGTAACTCCAAATGCTGGAACTGGTCAACATATTTTGGCTCGGGTTGACTGCGAATAAGGAGGCAATCGCCGCTGTCAGAATCATAAGACTGAACGTACCAAAGTTCAGAATCAAGAAGGCGCGTTTCTGCAGTAGACTTCACACGGCCCGTTGTTTGCTCGTGTTGGACTCCATCACAGATGATTACCCTTAGTGGCCAATTTAGACGCGCTGCTTTTTGGAGGGAAAAATCCATTTTTATCGCTCGCCTTGATTGTGGCGAAGTTGTGACATTTTGGGCGACCTTTCGCATGTTCAAACTCTGGACAATGCTGCCATTTAAAAATTTAATGTCTTCATACCAAAGGTTTAACACGATTATACTTTTATTCGTGTTCTCGTAAGACCATTCATAGCAATACTTCGGGTTAGATGCAGCCTTTCCCTCACCACCTTTGAAATTTGCCCAATCACTTACGTCAATACCCGCCTCAGAAACTAGGTCCATAACACGCAGGCGTTCTTTGGGTTTTAAATCCTCAACTTTCATTTTGTCCTCAACTTGTTGTTGAATAAATCATAATGCGTAAAACATTAACATTAGAATGTGATACAGAACTTTATTTTGGCAAAATATGATAGAAAGTGTGCATTGAGTTCTTTTACAAAAGGTTGATAAATTAACAAGGAGCAGATGGAGGCTTTATCATAACCTGTCATCTCTACTGAGTTAAAATGCACCTCAGGATGTGGGGAATGGATAATTTCTTGAAGCGAAACAGATTTCAAGGTTTCAATACCCCGTCATTTCCAGATAGCCAACGCCTTTTGCGTCTCCCAAGACTAAGACCGCCCCTTCCCAGTAGTCGAAGCGACCGGTCATGGCCTGATTGGCTTGGCGGGCGCGGATCGTCAGGTTCAAATCGGCGGCTTCCAGCTGCCACTCGATGGGGTAGGCTTGCCCCTTGGGGCCGCGCCAGGTCTTGCCGGGGGTGAGGTGGATGTGGTCTGGGTTCAGCACCCGGCTGCTGCCATCGCGTTCAATCAGGATGCCGTAGCGGTTTTCAGGCTCGGTGCGCCCTGCCTTGGTGCGCAGGCGAAACAGCATCAGCTCGCGGCCATCGTCAAATTGCAGCGAAAACCAGTCCCAGCCCGATTGCCACTGGGCCAATACCGAGCTGCTCCACTCGTGATCAAACCACCCCTCACCGCTGACGTTGCGGGTCTCGCCATCCAGGGTCAGGGTGCCGCTGATGGTCAGGCGCGGGTAGGAGTAGTAGAAGGAGGCGTTGCCCGGGCTCTTCTCGCTGTAACCCGCTTTGCCTTGCAGCACCGCAGGCTTGGTGGCGCTCACCTGCACATCAAGATCCCCCCCCTTGCTCTGCACCTTGAGGGTGGCGGGAAAGAGCGCTTCTCCTTGAGAGGCCAAGACCCACTCTTTCAGCCAATACTCACCGCCGCTGGCACCGGCGAGCCCTGGCCCCTGGCGGCTGGTGCGCTCGTCCTGCTGGTGGCGGCCTTTGCTCACATCCGTGATGGCGAACTGGGCCAACCAGAGCTGGGGGGTGAGCCAGGGGTTCTCCGATGTGATCCCCTGCTCGATGCCTTGGCGAAACAGGGTCCACTGCATGCCGTAGCCGCGCCCTTGCTCGTCTTTGAGGTTGCCGGTGAGATACCACCATTCGGAGCGGTAGTCGGGGTGGGCAGCGTGATCCGTGGGCAGGAGGATGGATTGACCCGGCAGAGCCTTTTTGAAGTGATCGCTACCACCGCCGAGGATGCTCCCCAGATCGCTGGCCTGCGCGTGGCCGCTTATGGCAACAAGCGGGATCAAGCGGGCTGCAAGCCACAGGGACCGTAAAGAGGACAAGATTCCCCTCACCCTGGCCCTCTCCCGAAGGGAGAGGGGATGGTTCGCGGCAGCTCTGTGCGCTTCTCTGCGCTGAATCAAGTGCGGTGACAGAGATCTGGTCAATGGGAACGTCAAGCCATGGCCGAGCCAGAGCGCCAACCAATATGTCATACCACTCTCCTTGCGGCGTACCAGGAGGCCAGCGCCCCGCACACCGGCGCCAGCAGAAGCGCCGTGACGGCGTGCAGGGGGGCGGCCTCGAAGGCCAGCCGCCAGCCGAAGGCGCGGGGGTTGACCACCTCAATCAGCACCCAGGCAAGGCCATAGCCCACCGGCAGTGCCAGGAGCGCGGTGAGCAGCCCGAGGCCCGCCCCCTGCCATACCAGCAGCCGGCGGCAGTGGCGGGGGCTCAGGCCAAGGCTCTGCAGGGTCTGCAACTCGCCGCGCCGGGCCAGCCCCAGCACCATGAAGGCCGAGCCGATGCCGACGAAGGCGATCCCCAGAATGAGCAACTTCAATAGCTCGGTCACCACGAAGGTCTGATCGAACACCCTGAGGGCGGCGGCGTGGATGGCGGGGGCGGGCAACAGGTTCACCTGCTCGCCAAACTGGCTCCTGAGCCTGTCGCCAAGGCGCTCGGGGGCCGGGCTGAAGAGGGCAAGGGATTGCACCTTGCCCCCTTCGAAGGCGTGCAGTATCTGCCCCTTGTCGCTGCCGTAATCCTGATAGACGCCGGTGACGGTGAAAGCCCTTGGTGTCCCCTCACTGGTTACCTCGAGGCGCTGGCCCACCCTGACCCCGAGGCGTACCGTCAGCGGTTCGCTCGCCAGCACCTCGTCGGGAGCGGCGGGCCAGCGCCCGGCCAGCAGGGGATAGGCGGCTTTGAGCTCGGGGATAAAGTCCATCTGCGCCCACTCGATGGGCTGCCCCTGCCAGCGGGCGGGGAGCACGGCGCGGCGGGAGGCGGCGCGCACATCCGGCGCGGCGAGGATGGTGTTGAGGGTCTGCTCGCCGAGGGCGCCCCTGCTGCCGGCCACCCCCTTGGGGGCGGTGACGTAGAGATCGGCGGCCAGACGCTGGCCGAGCCAGATCTCCACGCTCGAGCGAAAGCTCGACACCATGACCCCGATGCCGATGGCTGCGGCGATGGCCAGTTGCAGCGCCATCACCGCGATGGCGGTGCGATCCAGGTGATAGAGGGTTTCGGCCACCCCGAGCCGGGCGGTGAGGGGGCCGCGTGCACGCAGCCGCCCCAGCAACCAACGCAGGGCATCGGGCAGCAGGAGGGCCATGGCGAGCAGCCAGCCCCCGGCCACGAAGAGGGCGCCGCCAAGGCCAGTGGCGGGTTGCCACAGACACAGGGTGCACAGCAGCAAAATGGCGATGGCAAGCCCCCGGCGTTGCCAGGGGTGAGCCGGTGGGCGACTGTTGCCCTCTCGCAGCGCAAGGGGGGATTGGCGCTGCAGTTGCCACCAGCCGGGCAGGTTGGCGGCAAGCATCCCCAGAAGGCCAATCACCAGCGCCTTGCCAAGGCTGGTGGGGGAGAGACGCAGCAGGTCGATGGGGTTGGGGCCATAGAGATCGGCCAGCGCCTGGGTGAGCTGCCCCATCAGGGCGAGGGCCAACAGGCTTCCGAGCAACAGCCCGAGCAGAGTGCCGAGGGTGGCGAGGATCAGGATCTCCAGGGTCAGCCAGCGCAGCACCCGGCGCGGCGGCATCCCGAGGATGATGAGCTGGGCGAGCAGGGGGCGGCGCACGCTCTGCACGAAGCGCTGGGCGTTGAACACCAAAAACAATCCCACCGCCATGGCGAGCAGGGAGAGGGCGGTGAGGTTCAGCGCCAGCGCATCCCCGAGCTGGCTGGCATCGAGGGCCGGGCTGATGGGCTCGAGCCATAAGGGCTGAGCGGGGAACTCGGCTCCCTGCACGGCCTGCAAGGCTCTTTGCAAGGTATTGGCCTGCGCATCGCTCAGCTTGAAGACGATGCGATCCAGTCTGCCTTCCTTGCCAAGCAGGGGCTGGGCGAGGCCGATGTCGGTCACCAGCAGCCGCTCCATGGGGACGGCGCCGGGCTCGAAGGTGCCCGCCAGGGTCAGGGTCAGGGGGCGTTGCCCCTCATCCCCCAGCACAAAGGTTCGCGACTGGCCCGGTTGCCAGTCAAGGCGTCTGGCCTCGGGGGCGGCCAGCCAGACGCTGTCGGCGCGATTCAACGAGACATCGGGTTGGCTGTCTGGCGCATCGCCAAAGAGGCGGCGCAGGGGGCCGGGGTTGAAGAGATCCATCCCCAGCAACTGGAAGCTGCGCCCCTGCTCGTCCTTGAGCCAGGCGTGAAGCTCTGGCATGGCGTCAAGGTTCGGCTGGCTTCGCACCAGCCTCACGTAGACTTGCTCATCCAGGCCACCCTGGGGGGCCAGGCGGTAGTTGGCTTCCCCGGCGAGCTGGCTGCGGGCAGCGACGAAGTTGGTGCGGGCGCTGTGGTTCAAGAGCTCGATGGCCACCACCAGGGTGACCCCGAGGGTGAGTCCGGCCAGGCTCATCAAGAGCAGCCAGGGGTGAGCGCGATAGAGGCGCAGCAGCGCCTTGAGCGGCAACATCAGCAGGCCCCCCGGCAGACGTCAGCCATGGCGGCGCCCCTTGAGCTCGACCAGTTGCCCCCCTTCAAGGCGCAGCACCCGATCCGCCAGGTCGCCATAGCCCGGGTTGTGGCTCACCAGCAAGAGACCGGCGCCGGTATCGCGCACCGCGCTCATCATCAGGGCCATCACCTGCTCGGCGTTGTGTTCATCAAGGCTCCCGGTGGGTTCGTCGGCGAGCAGCCAACGGGGCTGATGAATGAGGGCGCGGGCCAGCGCCACCCGCTGGCGCTGGCCGCCGGAGAGCTGTTCCGGCCAGGCGTGGCGTTTGTGGCTCATGCCAAGGCTCGCGAGCAGGGCATCGAGGCGCCCATCGTCCTGGGGCAGGTTGTTTATCTGAAGGGGCAGGGCGAGGTTCTCGGCCACGGTCAGGGTCGGCAGCAGGTTGAAATCCTGATAGACGATGCCGAAATGGCGGCCACGCAGGCGGGCCCGCTCGTCTGTCGGCAGGGTGTCGAGGCGGGTCTCTTCCAGCCAGATCTCCCCCTCGTCCGGGGCGATGAGACCGGCGATGAGGTTGAGCAGGGTGGACTTGCCACAGCCGCTTTGCCCCAGCAGCAGGCAGGTTTCCCCCGGGGTGAGGGCGAGATCCAGCCCCTCAAACAGGGGGAGCGTCTCGCCGCCGTTGGCGAAGCGTTTACTGAGGTTGCGCAGGCTAAGCATGGGATAACCGTTTGATGGTCAATGGCTTTCACAATGTCCGTCACTATGCCAGTTAGTGATCGCGCCTGCAAAAGGGATGGGGATCCTCGCTGGATCCCGCTTGCCTGAGGTGGTTAGAATAGGGCCTTCCATGGGTCACAGGATGAGCAAGGATGTTACACAAGCAAGTCAGTTTTATCGTCGACAGCAAGGGCGTCAAGCAGGCTGCCGTGGTCCCCATCGATATCTACAACGAGCTGATGACCCTGCAAAAGGCCCTCTCCGACAACAAGCCGGGGGAGCGCGAGCTCTACCACTTCAACGGCAAGGGGGCAGAGGCCCATGGTTATCCGGTGGGCAAGCGGCAAAACCCCGGTTTCATGGTCCAGGCGGGCTCCACCGCCAACGGCGAGGATGCGGCCTCCCTGCGCGAGGCGGTGATCGAGCTGCGCCAGGAGCTGCTGGGCAAGGGGGTGCTCGTTCCCCACCCCGAAGGGGGCTTCATCTTTACCGCCGATCAGCTCTTCAACAGTCCGAGCCTGGCCGCGAGCCTGGTGGCGGGCAACAACCGAAGCGGGCTGGATGCCTGGCAAAACAGCGCAGGCTACACCCTCAAGCAATCGGGTTTTGGCAAGAAGACCTCCTGATGACGGGGCCCGGCAACGGGCCTCGCTCATGTTTGCCTGAGTGCCCGCGGCGGGCCGCTCATCAGGATGACAAAGAGAGCGGCTTCCCTTTGCGCTGCTAGCCTCAATGCCAGACGCCTGCCAGGAGATGCCGCCATGTCTGGACTCCTTCGCCTCGTGCCCGGGGCGGCCCTGCTCAGTGCCCCCGCCGCTGCGGGCAACGTCCCCCTCGATCTGACCCACAGCGGGGTCGGGCTCTTCGCCCTCGCCATCTTCGCCCTGGCTTATGCCCTGGTGATGGCCGAGGAGTACCTGAAGCTGCGAAAGTCCAAGCCGGTGCTGGTGGCCGCCGGCATCATCTGGATAGCCATCGGCCTGGTCTATACGGGGCAGGGGCACAGCGAGCTGGTTCAGGCCGGTTTTCGCCACAACCTGCTGGAGTATGCCGAGCTGATGCTCTTCTTGCTGGTGGCCATGACCTATGTAAACGCCATGGAGGACAGGCTGCTGTTCGCCGTGCTGCGGGTACGCCTGGTGCAGGCGGGATTCAGCCTGCGTACGCTCTTCTGGCTCACCGGTTTTCTCGCCTTTTTCATCTCCCCCGTGGTGGACAACCTCACCACGGCGCTGCTGATGTGCTCAGTGGTGCTCAACGTGGTCAACGGGGAGCGCCGCTTCATCAACCTGGCCTGCATCAACATCGTCGTGGCAGCCAATGCGGGCGGCGCCTTCAGCCCCTTTGGCGACATCACCACCCTGATGGTGTGGCAGGCGGGCAAGGTGCCGTTCCAGCAGTTCTTGCTGCTCTTCATCCCCGCCCTGCTCAACTTCCTGGTGCCGGCCACCCTGATGAGCCTGATGGTGCCCCGTCTGGTGTCCGCCATGCCGGGCGAGATGGTGGTGCCAAGGCGCGGCGCCGTTGTCATCGTGCTGCTCTTTGTGCTCACCATAGTGACCGCCGTCGCCTGCCATCATTTCCTGGGGTTGCCCCCCGTGCTCGGCATGATGATGGGGCTGGGCTACCTGCAATTCTTCAGTTTCTATCTGCGAAAGACCCAGCCCGTCACCCTGGCCCGGGCACGGGCGCTGTATGAGCGCACCGGGGACGAGGCCAGGCTGCTGCGTCTGGGCTCGGTGGTGCCGTTCGATGTGTTCAACAAGATTGCCAAGGCGGAGTGGGACACCCTGCTCTTCTTCTACGGGGTGGTGATGTGCGTCGGCGGCCTCGGGTTTATGGGGTATCTGGCGCTTGCCTCCCATTTCCTCTATGACGGTGGCGATCCGACCCTGGCCAACGTCACCATCGGCCTGCTCTCCGCCCTGATCGACAACATTCCGGTGATGTTCGCCGTGCTCTCCATGGAGCCGCAGATGAGCACGGGGCAGTGGCTGCTGGTGACATTGACCACCGGGGTGGGGGGCAGTCTGCTTTCGGTCGGCTCCGCCGCCGGGGTGGCCCTGATGGGGCAGGCCAGGGGCATGTATACCTTCGTCGGGCACCTCAAGTGGTTGCCTGCCATTTTGCTTGGTTATATGGTCGGCATAGGGGCGCACCTGTGGCTCAACAGCGCCCTGTTTTAGGGAATCCGGTTCCAGGCACCAGGGAGAGGCAGGATGGGACAACTGTTCGAGGCGCTTTTGCCGCGCCATGTCACCTTTATCGAGGGGCAGAAGATCTTCTTCGTCGGCACGGCAGCCGCGAAGGGATCGGTCAATCTCTCCCCCAAGGGCGGGGATTCGCTGCGCGTCCTCGATGCCCACACCCTGGCCTGGCTCAACCTGACCGGCAGCGGCAACGAGTCCGCGGCCCAGGTGCTGCAACAGCCGCGCATGACGGTGATGTTCTGCGCCTTCGAGGGGGCGCCGCTTATTCTGCGAGCCTATGGCCAGGCACGGGTGCTGCACCGCACTGATCCGCAGTGGCCGTCGTTGCTGGCGCTGTTCCCCCCAAGCGTCGCGGCTCGCCAGATCTTCCTGCTGGACATTGAACGGGTTCAGACGTCGTGCGGCATGTCGGTGCCTCTGTTTGACTATCAGGGAGACAGGGAGGATCTTGCCAACTGGTCGGCCCGTCAGGGCCGGGAGGGGATAGAGGCCTACTGGCGCAAGAAGAACCAGCTAAGCCTGGATGGGCTGGAGAGCGAGATCCTGGCGCGCAGCGGGTTGCAGGCCGATGACTGAGGCCTGCGCCCCGATGCAAAAAGCCCTGTCCATGGACAGGGCTTTTTCATTGCAGGGCATCAGGGGACGCGCTTGCCGCTCAGCAGCCAGTAACTGAGGGCCGACCCCAGGCCGCAACCGGCGATGGCGATGGCCATGGGGAGCGGCGATTCGGGGGGATTGAGGTTGACCAGCACCCCCACCAGGGCCCCAAGGCCAAAGCGCAGGGTACCCGCCAGCGCCGAGGCGGTGCCTGCGGACTGGGGAAAGTGGCCCATCAGGCCGGTCATGGCGTTGGCCCCCACCAGGCTGATGTGGCCGACGAAGAGCACCACCGGGATGACGATACCCCACAGGCCCCCGGTCTGGCTCCAGGCGTTGTAGATGAGCAGGGCCCCGGCGAGCGGCAGCACGGTCAGGCCGTATCGCAGCATGCGCTCGGCACCCACCCCTTTCACCAGCCGGCTGTTGGCGAAGGTGACCACCATCATCAGCAGGATATTGAGGCCAAAGAGCCAGCCGTAGTGCTCGGTCGGCACCTTGAAATACTCGATGTAGACATAGGGGGAGGCGCTCAGGAAGGCGAACATGCCGGAGCTCGACAGGGCGCCGCACAGCACATAGCCCATGGCACCACGGTGGGAGAGCACCCCCCAGTAGTTGCGAAGCACCTGCCCGAGTCGCAGGGGTTGCTTGTGCTCGGGTTTGAGGGTTTCCTCAATTTTCCACTGCATTACCAGGCAGATGAGCAGGCTGATGGCCACCAGCAGCCAGAAGATGACCCGCCAGTCACTGTGAGCACTGATGTACCCCCCCACCACGGGGGCCACCAGGGGGGCGAGGGTCATCACCAGGATGACGAAGGACATGGCGCGGGAAAACGCATCCTTCTCGAACAGGTCGCGCAGCAGGGCGTTGACCACCACGGAACCCGCGGCGCCCCCTGCGGCCTGCAACATGCGCCAGGCGAGGAGCTCAGGCAGGGAGTCCGCCATGGCGCAGCCCACGGAGGCCACGGCAAACATCGTCAGGCCCGCCAGGATCACCGGCTTTCTGCCGAAGCTGTCGGCGAGCGGCCCGTAAAAGAGCTGGCCGATGGCAAAGCCCCCCAGGAAGGCGCTGATGGTGAGCTGGGCGCCGTCGATGCTGGTAGCCAGATCCCGGGCGATGGCGGGAATGGCGGGCAGATACATGTCCACCGCGAGGGGAGTCAGGCCCGCCAGGGCACCGAGCAGGATGAAGAGGAAACGGGGGGAGAGGGAGCTGGCTTGGGGCATAGGGTATCCGAGTCGTGGGCTGGGCCGGGTTAAGAGGCAGGTGTTGAGTCTATCAGTTTTGGCGGGCGCGATCAGGTGCATCCTGCCCGATGCCCTTTTGTCTGGTGTGGCGCCAGAGCAGCCAGAGCCAGGCAAGCCATCCGAGCAGGGAGAGGGCATTGCCGGTGCGCTCCGGCCAGCGTGCCGCCAGGGTCAGGGTGAGGCTGTGGTGGCCCGCCGGAACCCAGAGTTGCATCAACCCCTGGCGATTGGCGCTCACCGTCAGCGTCAGGTGCTCGTCGAGGCGGGCCTCCCAGCCGGGGTAATGGTATTGGTGCAGGACCAGCCGGGTCGGTACCCGGGCCTTGACCTCCAGCGCCAGGGCGCGGGGTTGCCAGCGGGTCAGGCTCCAGCTTGCGCCTGGCGGTTCGGCGCTGACAGGCGGCTGGAACTCCTCCTTCCAGGCGAGCAGGGTCGGGGCGAACATGCCCCCCGGCACCTGCCTTGGCCTGTATTCCCGGGCACTGCGCTTGCTGTCGAACTCGAATGCCATGGCCTCCCGTTCGGGGGCCTGGGTGAGGGGGGCGTGACGCACATAGGCCAGGGTGGAGAGGAGGGTCAGCAGAAATACTCCCCACCAGAGCCACTGCCAGAGACGATGGGGCTGGGTGCCGAGCGCCACCACGGCGACCGTGGCAAGGGCGAGCACCAGGTTGAGCCGCCAGGGAAACTGCACCCGCTGCAAGGGGGGAAGCAGGCTCCAGAGAGGCTGGCTCGGGGGCAGCATCATCAGGAAGGCGACGACGCCGATCGCCCCCCAGCACAGCAGCTCGGGGTGGCGCGGCTCCCGGGCGGCGGCCCAGGCGATGAGCAGCAGGGCCAGGGTCAGCATGCTCTGCCACGCCAGGTGACCGCGAAAACGCCAGTCCTCCCAAGCGCTGGGCAGGCGGTCGAGAAAGTTGCGCCTGTAGTCGAACATGCCGCCGCGCATCAGCTCCATGGAGATGGCCCCCTGATCCGCCAGGGCGGGCAGCAGCAGGGCGGCTGCCATGCAAAGCCCCACACCCTGGGCGCCGAGGGCTTGCCAGCAGGGCGTCAGAGTGCGGGTGCGTCTGGCGAACCAGAAGGCGCGCAAGGTGACCAGCCCCATCATGAGCAAGAGGCTGGGGAGGTGGGAGAAGGCCAGCAGCGCCAGCCCCAGGATCAGCAGGGGCAACCCCTGAGGTCGTCCGCGGTGGGCGAGATCCTGCCCCAGCAGGATAAGGGGAGCCCAGGCGAAGGCCCAGAACTCCGCCAGGGCGAAGCGGGCATAGAGATCCATGGCGACATGATAGGGCAGCGCCAGATAGAGCAGGCTGGCGGCCAGGGCCCGGCCAGGGGGCGTGGTGGCACGCAGCCACAGATAGGCAAACACCCCGGAGAGCAGCAGGGCCAGGGTGGCGCTGCCAAGTAAAGGGTAGGTGGCCTGCTGGGGGTGGGCACCGGGCCCGGCAAAGAGGGCGCTGACGTAGTAGGGGAGCGGGGGATAGAAGAAGAAGGTGGGGCTGCCGAAGCCGCCGTTCATGGCCATCAGCCAGCGGGGATAGAGCTCCCCCTGCCAGAGCTGGCGGGCAAAGTAGTGGCCGGAGAGCAGGTGATGAAACAGATCGTGTCCCTGGCTGCCCCCCTGCCACCAGAGCGGCAGCATCAGCAGGGCGCAGGCCAGCAACAGGGCCAGCGCGACCCGGATCCCCTCCCTGGTTCCGCTCGTGTTTCTTTCCATTGCACTGGTTCCTGACAGACCCGGCTGTGAGTGTAGACGAGTCGTGCGATGCCCTCGCAAGTGCCCGGTTCAGCGGGGCAGGGCGAGCCAGAGGCCGGGTTCGGCGTGAAAGCGGGGGGAAAACCAGAGGGTGTCATAAGGGCCTGGTAGCGCCTCTGCCCCCAGGGGGCGGCGGCTGAGGCGGCAGGCCCCCTGGGTGAGCGCAAGGGCGGCATCCCCCCGGTACCAGCCGTCGGTGACGGGCAGGGTTGTGGTTTCCCTAAGCAGCCTCACTCCCCACTGGGTCACCAGCGCCGGGCACGTTTGTTCGGCCAGTCTGGCGGCCCGGGTCATGGCTGGTGCCACCGGTGGGGTGAGGGTGCAGAGCAGCAACAACAGGGCTCCCAGCATGGCTGTCAGCTCGCCCCGGCGTGGCAGCCAGCCTGCCAGCAGCACGATACCGAGCAGGGTGATGGGCGCGAGATGGCGGGGATTGTCCGGATTCTGGCCAAACAGGGTCCAGAGCAGCAGGGCGAGCCAGTAGAGCGTCCAGAGCACGGAGGGGGCTGGATTGTGATCCTTTGAGCGTTGCCAGAGTGGCAGTACCAGCAAGGCTCCCATCAACAGGGGCCAGAGCGGGGTCAGCTGCTCGTGGAAGGTACGGGCCCAGCTCAGCAGTCGATCCCCGTGGGCCGCCGCCGTGTTGCCCCACAGGGTAAAGTGGCCGTCGGTAAAGCGCCGCCCCTCGCCAAAATAGGCCCAGCCATCGGCCTGCCAGACAAACAGCAGGCAGGCTAGCCCCACCAGCGCGATGGGGAGCAGAAACCTGACGCGCGTGCCCTGCTGCGCCATCCCCAGCCAAAGGGGCAGCAGGGCCAGCACGAAGTAGGAGGGGCGCAGCGCCAGCATGAGGCCCAACAGCAGACCCGCCAGCGCTATCTTGCGCTGTTGCAAAGCCAGGAGCGCGCCCAGCCAGGCGGCCAGCGCAGGCCCGTCGGACAGGCCGGAGAGGGCCAGGGTCGGGGTGAGCGGCAGGGCCAATACCAGCAGCCAGACAGGCGCCAGCAGGCTGGGCCGCTGCCACAATCTGGCCGCGAGGAAGGCGGCGAGCGGCGCCAGCAAGCTGCTCCCCAAGAGGCTGGCCCACTGCACCGCGCGGGCCGGCTCGTCCACCGCCAGATTGATCAGCCGCGCCAGCCAGATAAAGGCGGGGTAGCCCGGAAAGTGGGGGGAGAACTCCAGCACGCTGAAGCGCACCACCCCGTGGGCAAAGTTGAGGGCATCGTCGGAATCGAGCGCTACCGGGAAGGTCAGCAGCCAGCCAAGCCAGGCCAGTTGCAGCAGGGTAAGCAGCCACATGGTGATTGAGCTGGTGGAAGGCCAACGCCGATACGTTGCCTTCCCCCTCATCCCCAGCCCTTCTCCCGCAAGGGGAGAAGGGGGCAAACCGGCGTCCGGGTGCATCTATCGGCAGGCCGTGCGTAGGGTGGGGAGAGTGCAGCGAAACCCACCGTTTGTCACAACGAATTGGCGCAATGATGGGCTGGTGGCCATCAAAGCGGTGCCAGCACGGCCATCAGCGCTTTTTCGGCATCGCTAAAGGCAGCGGCATCGGCAGGTTTGGCACCCACCCCGAACACTCCCGGGTTGCCGATGGCATCGAGCACCTTGGCCAGCGCCTGTTCGGCGGCCTTGCGATCTCCTTCATTCAGGGAGGGGAGGATCAAATCCAAGAAGCGCTTGCTCTTGACCACCAGCACCTTGGCGGTCTGGTAGTCGCCAAGGTTCTGGCTGGCCCCCTCGAGGCGGCGCTCGATCTCCGCCTTGTAGGCCCGGTTGAGCAGGGCGGCGGTGGCTGCGGCGTCTTTGGCCTTGATGGCGGCTGCCAGCGGTGCTTGCAGCTCGACCTTGTGGTGCTGTTCCAGATAGGTCAGCTCCTCGGCAATCTCGCTCAAGGTGGCGCTGGCATCCTTGCCGTCAGTGGCTGCGCCCAGCAGTGCCTCGCGGGCATCGATCAGCGGCTCCTTGCCGGCGGCGGCGTAGGAGTAAGCCTGCGCCTGCCCGCTCAGGGTCAGCAGCAGGGTGAGGGCGAGTAAACCCGGGCGGATGGTCATCCTGTTCTCCTTACTTATGCCAAGAGGTTATGCCCATGGCGCGGCACTCAGGCCACGCTCTGGGTCTCGATCACGGTATTTTCGTTGCGATGATTGAAGGTGTTGCGGCGTCTGTCTGCCTGTTGAACACCAGTCATCGTGCTCACGCCACGCTCTGGGTTTCAATGACGGTATTTTCGTTGCGATGATTGAAGATGGCGTGGCGTCTGTCCACCCCGTCGATCACCATGTCGGCGGCCATCATCCCCATCTCCATGGCGGTGTCGGTGAAGATGTAGCGGAATGTCCCCTGACGGCCGGTCATGATGAGGTTGCTTATCGGCATCAGCGCCTTGATGGCGTCGTTGCGGCGGGCCTGATAACCCAGATCCATCAGCGGATAGGCGTATTCACTGCGCGCTTCGAATGTCTCATCGCCGAGCTTCTGGGTATCGACGCCGAGGCTCGCCAGATCGGCGGTGACCCGGCCGCGCAGATCAGAGAGCGGTGCCTGCCAGGTGGCATCGCCCGGGTTGCAGGGGATCTCCAGCATCACCGAGGTTTGGCCCTGTGGCGCCATAAAGGGGCTGCGCCGGCGCGGCTCCTGCAAACGGGTCGCCAGAATATGGGGGTCGGAGAGGTACTGCCAGGTGTTGTCCGACAGGTTCTCCTGTTTGAGAGGCATATTGACGAAGCGAAGCGACCGGTAGTGCAGATCGCACGGCAAGCCCAGATGCTGGCAGGTAAGCGGCAGCGGCAGGGTGGAGATCACCTGATCAAAGCGCTCGCTCTGTTCAACGTTATCTTGTGACCAATACACCCGTTCGATGCGGCCATCAGCCTGCTCGAGGCGGGTGATGGTGGCGCCGGTTTTGAGCAGGGCCCCTTCGGCCACCAACCGCTCCCCCAGGGTGGTGAAAATCTGGCCGAAGCCATATTTGGGATAGCGGTATTTGCGGGCATAGGTGCGCACCGACATGCTGCCGTTGCGCCTTGGCAGCAGGCGGCGCGCCACGTCTTTGAGATCGATCAGGCTGATGCGCTGGCCAGCCCAGTCGGCGGAGAGCTGGTCCGGGTTGATGCCCCACAACTTGCCGGTGTAGCCCTCGAAGAACTGGCGGTAGAGGGTACGGCCGAAGTGGCTCTGGATCCACTCGGCAAAACTCGCCTTGGCAAAATCGGTGGGTTTCTTGGCAAAGGGCAACAGCAGCAGATCCTTCACCGCCCCGGCCATCAGGGCCAGCGGCGCCGTCTTGAGCAGGTTGGGCAGGTTCAAGGGGTAGTCATAGGTACGCCCGCCAAAGCGGATGACGCTCTTTCGCTCGGCGTGGAGCAGGTCGTCTCCCATCAGCTCGTCGATAAAGGCGAGCAGCTCGGGGTTCTTGGTGATGAAGCGGTGGCCGCCGTAGTCGAAGCGATACTCCCCGTCGCGCCCCTTGAAGGTCTGGGTGGCGCACATGCCGCCGACGACCGGCTCCTGCTCGAACAGGGTGACCGCAAAACCGGCCTGGCGCAGGCGCCAGGCGGCCATCAGACCGGCAGGGCCGGCGCCCAGCACCGCAATGTGCTTCTTGTTGTTGTTGTCGTTCATGAGTGTTCCGAAACGGCGTGATAGCTGGGGGAGCCCGCCTGTGCGCGGCTCCCGAACAGAGTGTGATCCCCGGGCTCAGCCCCTGGTCGGGGCGGCGCTCCCCTGGGGGCGATAGCTGCGATGCCAGAGGGTGACAAAGATCATGAGGTAGCAGGCCCAGGTCAGCAACTGCAGGCCGGCCGGTGAGGCGTTGTAGCCAAACAGGGCGCGCAGGAAGGTGCCGAATACCCCCTGATCGTCGAGGATGTGGCTGATGTTGAAGACCGGCGTGGTCCAGAAGGTGATGACGTCCGCTGCCTGCAACATGTTGACGGCGGACGAGAGCAAGCCTGCGGCGATGATGATGATGAGCAGGCCGGTCCAGCGGAAGAAGGGGGCCAGCGCCACCTTGCGGGTGGAGCGCAGCAGCCCCCACACCAGCACCACAGAGACCAGCAGCCCCGCCAGCGCGCCCATCAGCCCCTGGTGCAGATCCACCCCTTGCCCGGAGTAAACCAGGGCCGAGAAGAAGAGCACGGTTTCAAAGCCTTCGCGCATCACCGCCAGGAAGGCGAGCAGCACCAGACCAAACAGGTTGCCACCGTCGATGGCGGCATCGATGCGCGCCGTCATGGCCCCCACCTGGGATTTGGCCTGTTTTTGCATCCAGATAGCCATATAAGTGAGCACCAGGGTGGCGAAGATCAGGATCCCCGCCATCAAGAGGTGGTTGTAACGTTCGCTCTCGAACTGGCTCACCACCACCTGGAACAGGAAGGCGACGACAAGGGAGGCGACGAGACCTAGGCCCACCCCCAGATAGATGAACTTGTTGTAGCGGCTTGCCCCCAGCTTGGCGAGGTAGGAGAGGCAGATGCCGACCAGCAGGAAGGCTTCCAGCCCCTCGCGCAGGGTAATGAGAAAACTTGCGAACATCAGGATTGAGGCTCCGTATCGGGCGTGAGGGGGAGGGGCTGCAGGGTCAGTTGCAGCCGATTGAGTTGCACTATGGGTGGCTCCGGCAAGCTCGGCTCGGCGGCGCGCACCGCATCATTGACCCACTTGGGGTAGGTGCGGAAATTGAGTCTGATATCGGCCTTGAAGGGCCCCCGGGCATCTGCGGGTAGCGGCCAGGCTTCATCGCGCCAGCCATCGGCCGGGATGCGGGTATCTTCAAGGAGCTTGGCGTAACGCCAGAACTTGAGCCCCACCGGCTTGCCCTCGGCATCGCCAAACACTTTTCTAAATAGCCGCGCATCCTCAGGGACGGCGCCGTTCACCGGCTGGCCGCTTTCAAGCACCCGCTTGCCGCTGGCGTCGGTGACGGTCAGCTCCAGCCAGAGTTCACGGAAATCGGCGACCCCGGTGGGCAGGGCATGGCCTGCGCCGGTATTGGCGACTCTCACTACCAGCGCGGGTTGGCCACTCTGGTTTTCCATGCGGGCCGAGAGGGTCGCGCTGGAGCGCAGCAGCGCCAGGCTCTCCTGCTCAAGGGTTGCACTTCTCAGCCCCACCAGCTGGTGCTGGGCGCCGGTAAAGTTGTGGCGATAGAGTCGTTCTTTTACTGTGCCGTTTTCGGTGGACTGGCCCGCCACCGGCGCGCCGCCGTTGCCAGGTGTAGGATTCATGTGGCAGTCGATGCAGGTGCGCCGTTTGGCGGGATCTTCGGCTTTGGCGAAGCTGGATTTTTCCCACTCATCCCAGGTGTTGACGATATTGGCGCCGGTGCCCGGGGCGAACTCGTTGTGGCACGATTTGCACAGGGCCGCGTCCCGGTAGAAATCCTTCTGGTAGGAGGCCTTGTGCATGGCGGGGCGGGCGTTGATCTGCCGCTCTGCCAGCCAGTGCTGGAGGCTGCCGCCGGCGGCATCCTCGAACACATAGCTCTCGCGGTCTTTCAGATTCACGGTAAAGGCGCTGTTGCCGCCGGCATCCTCGAGCTTGGTGATGCGATGACAGAGCACACAGCCGGTCCCTTCCTCCACCACGGGCTCGCCTTTCTGGTGGGCCGCAATGAGCGAAGCCCCACCCTGCTCGAACATGTGAGAGCCCTTGGGCAGATCAGTCTGACCGTTCATCACCTGCTGGGGCATGTGACAGCCCTGGCACCACTGGCCGAAGGCCTCCCCTTCGGTTTCGCGGGCCAGCGCCTGCACCACCTTGTAGTAGGGGTGGGAGTTGCCCATCAGCCGGTGGTTGCTCTCACTCCAGTCCTGGAACGCCTGTTGGTGGCAGTTCTGGCAGGAGGCGGAGTTGAGCCACTCCTTCGGATGAGTGGTCGGCGCCTTGGCAGGATCCCTGCGCGGGGCATCGAGCCGCAGCCAGTTGGCCAGATAGGGGAGGTTGCCGTCACTGGTCACGAAAGCGTGCAGATCCTCCATCATCGCCTGCACCTCGGGCTGGGGCCTCGCGGGGTCGACCGCATCGGCCCCATCGCGGGTGTCATGGCCCATGCCGCCCTGGGTCTGCTGGGTCATGCGCAGGTATTCGCCGATAAAGTCCCCCGCCACCATGTTGGCGAGGTTGGCGTGGCCGTTGATGGCGTTGTCGCCGCTCTTCTGGCGATGGGCCGCCATCAGATAGCGGTTGGTGAAGTTGAACCCGTCCAGATGGCAGGAGTTGCAGCTCATCCAGTTGTCCCCCGCCATGGGGAAGCGGCTATTGGCGGCAGTATTACCCAGGTTGAACAATCGTTCACCGCGCTTGAGTGCTTTGGGGCGGGGATCCGTCTCTACCAGCTTGGCGAAGTGGGGCACATCGACGGTGACCCGGGCAAACGGGCCGCTGCCGCCGCTATTGAGACGGGTGAGATCCTGCCCCATGACGTTGTGGACCAGGATATGGTCGCCATCGATCAGCAGATCGCGCGGATTCTGGCCCGGCAGGTGACGCAATAGCTGGGTCGCCTTGGCGCCCCCCTGAAACTTCTTGCGGCGGTGGCGGTTGCTGTTCTGCTTGCCGCTGCGCGACAGGTCGAACACCAGCAAGTCTTCGGAACCCGCCAGGGTCAGGTAGACCCGCTTGCCATCGGCGGCGAAGCGCGCCGCGAACGGGTTGGAGACGATCTGGCTGCGGTTGCCGACGCTGGGCAGGTTGATCTGCAAGAAGAGCTGTTTTCTTTCATCGACCCGCTCCTTCTCTTCATCGAGATCGATGATGGAGACGGCCGGGAAGACGGTGCTCTGAAACTGGAAGGGGTGGTCGAAACTCCAGAGCACGTGGGGCAGCCAGGCTTCGCTGCCATCGGGGGAGAGGGCGATGCCGTCCAGCAGGCGCGGCAAGCCCTGGGAGTCGCTCGGGGTATCGCTGTGGGTTTCCGCCAGGGTGATGAGCTTGGGCTTGGGGAGGGTAGCGCCCTTCTCAAGTTTGGCGAGATCATAGATGGCGAGCTGGCCTGTCATGGCGTGGGTGAGCAGCAGGCGATCGTCGTCGGTCAGTGCCAGCCCGCGGGGAGTCTCGGCGGTTTTTGCATCCAGCTGGAGGTTGCCCGCCCTGTCATAAGCCTGAAGGCGCCCTCCCTCGAACAGCGTGACCCAGAACCACTGACGCTTGGGATCGAAGATGACGCCATAGGGTCTATGGTCGGTGGGGATCGCCTTGTCCAGGGTGAGATCATCCTCCAAGAGCAGCAGGCGATCGCCGCTGTAATCGGTGACCAGCAGGGTGTCGTCATCGGCGCGGGCCAGCTGGCGCAGGTCGCCACCTAGTTGTGCCTCTTTGAGTCGCTTGCCGCTATCGCGCTCAAGCAGGGTGACGGAGCCGGCACTCTGGTTGGCGGTGACGAGGCGCGGGGCGCTCCCCTCGTCATAGGCAATCATGGCGGCGCCCATCTCCCGGGCCGAGGCGGTCCCCAGCAGCAGGGCGGCCAACATCAGGGATAACAACAACTTCAACATAAGATCAGGTGCGCCATTTCAAGATGGTCCAGCGCCAGGCGTGGCGCAGCACCAGGGGCGTCAACGCGAGCGCGCTCAGCCAGTGGGCCCAGCTGGCAAGGTTGCCGAGGCTATCCCCCGGGGTACCGTGCAGCACCAGCACCAGTCCGCTGGCCAGACAGATCAGCAGCAAGGCTTCGATGATGCGCCCGGTGGTGCGCAGAAAAGGCTTGCGGCTCTTGCGCAGCAGGCTGCGATGGGAAAGCCAGAAGGCGCCAAACAGCAAGGGGAACAGGGTGAGCGAGAGGGCGACGTGCAAAAACAGGTTCCAGCGCGCCAGGGACCAGGTCGGCGTCAGGGGTTCCCACAGCAGCAGACCGGAGAAAAACATCAGATAAAGGGCACCCTCGGCCGCCTGATGGTGATAGGCCAGCCACTGCCAGCAGTGTCGTGGTGAGAGGGAAAGACTCGTCATGGGTGCTCCAGCTCCCGGGCGGTTCAGCCCGGGGCGAGCAAGTTTACAATGCAGTAAGGGTAATGAAAAGAGTTATCAATTCGGCTCTTGATGAATAGACCCTGAATGGCGCCGGGCCCTATTTGTGCTCCGCCAGCCGCTCGGTCACCGCATAGATAAGTGCCGCGGTGGAGAAGGCGAGGAAGACGATGACCGACCACTTCATCTCGATCTCGTTGCCGGTGCCGTCGTCGAGGAAGGCTTTGAGCACCTCGATGCCGGCGATGGTCACCAGGGAGTTGATGACGATGAGTTTGAGGGACGCGAAGTTGATCTTGCTGAGCCAGTTGTCGCCAAGGGCTGCTCGCTGCTCCGGGGTCTTGATGAACTGCACGTAGCCGCAGATGGCCACCAGGATCAGCATCTGGGCCACCAGCACGAAGTCCACCAGGGTGAGTACCCCCGTGATGAGGTCCAGATAGTGGATGTCGATGATATCGCGGCACAGCACATAGAGCTGCATGGCGAACTTCACCATCAGGAGGGCGACACAGATAAGGATGCAGACATAGAAGGGGAACATCATCAACCGGCTGCCGTTGAGCATGACGTTGAAGCGGCGCATGGGAAACTCCATCGAAAAGGAAGGCAGCCAGAATATCCGGAAAGAAAGGAGCGGGAAAGCGCCTTGGCGCTTCCCGCCCGGCCTAGAGGGGGAAGGTGGGAAGGCCCTGGAACAACTGCTGCAACCCCTCGCTCCAGGCCTTTCGCAGCGCCACGAAATGGGGGTTCTGTTCGGTGATGCGGTGCTGGTTCGTCGCCGAGAAGCTGCCCTCGTGATAGACCAGGGCATCCAGGGGCAAGCCCACCGACAGATTGCTGCGCAGGGTCGAGTCGATGGAGATGAGGGCGCACTGCAGGGCGGTTTGAAGCGGCGTCTCATGGTGGATGATGCGATCGATGATGGGCTTGCCGTACTTGCTCTCACCAATCTGGAAATAGGGGGTGTCGGCGCTCGCCTCGATGAAGTTGCCCTCCGGGTAGATATGGAACAGGCGGTGGCGCTCCCCCCGGATCTGCCCCCCCAGCAGGATGTTGCAGCCGAAGTTGATATGGCCCTGCTGCTGACCCCCATCCCGGCTGATGACGGTGCGTATGGTCTGGCCGATGAGGGCGGCAGCCTCGTAGAGGCTGGGGAGGGCAAGGAGCTCCTGCCCCTCCGTCAGCAGGCTGATGACGCTCTGGGTGGTGGCCAGATTGCCCGCGCTTTGCAGCACTATCACCCTGTCCTCCCGGGTGAAGAGGTGCAATTTGCGAAAGGTGGCGATGTGATCCACCCCCGCATTGGTGCGCGAATCGGACGCAAACACCATGCCGTCTTGCAGGCACATGGCGACGCAATAGGTCATGACCGCACTCCCGCCAGGACTCTCCCGGTCTTCATTGCTGCTGTCCATCCAGGCGGGTCACCTGCGCCTGGCTCTGCAACTGTTCGCACCCGCCGCCATAGCGCACGCCGCGCACCGGACAGGCATCCAGATAATCCATGCCGACTGCGAGCTTGAGGTGCTCGCTGGTGGAGCTGGTGAGGTTGGTGACGTCGAACGTGTGCCAGCGCTCCTCGATCCACACCTCGGCCCAGGCGTGCATCGCCACGTGGCTGTTGTCCTGGCTGTAGAGGTAACCGCTCACGTACCGGGCCGGCAGGCCGGCGTGGCGGCAGCAGGTCAGGAAGACATGGGTGTGGTCCTGGCAGACGCCGCTGCCCGACGCGAGGGCCTCGTCGGCGCTGAAGGTGGCATCCGTGCTGCCGGGCTGATAGGGCATCAGCACCAGGATGCGTGCCATCAGGCTCTGCAAGTCGGCCAGGGTCGGCTCCTCTGGCAGGCAGGCCTTCGCGAGATCCTGCAGGGCCGGGGTCGGTCTGGTGAGGGGGGTGGGCCTCAGGTAGCTCAGGGGAGAGATGAGGGAGGACTCCTCATCTTCCGGGGCGTCGTCGCAGATCTCCACCTCCCCGTGGGCGCGGATCAGGATCCCCTCGTGGGGGGACTCCAGGCTCAGCACGTGCAGTATGTTGCCGTAACCGTCCGTGGTACAGGTGGCCTCCCCCGGTAGCTCCAGCTCCCAGGAGAGGATCTGCTGGCGGGCCGTGCTGTGGGGGGTCAGGCGCAGGTACTGGGTACTGCGGCGCACCACGTCGGCATAGTGGTAGCGGGTCTGGTGATCGATGATGAGTCTCATAATACCTCCAGGTAGGCGGCGTGGATGCTCTGGCCGATGGCGCCGATGTCGCTGAGGAAATCACTCAGGTACGCCTGCATGCCGAGGGCAAAGACATCGTCGATGGCGCCATAGGTCAGATGGGCGTTGAGTATGGTGGTCAGGCGCCGGGGCGTCTGACCGGCGTTGCCCTCGATCTGGGCCAGGATCAGCTCCATCTCGTCGAGACAGGCCCGCAGGGAACGCGGCACTTCATTGCGCAGGATCAGCAGCTCGGCGATGGAGGCATGGGAGAGTGTCTTGTAGAGAGTCTGGTGGGCCTCGTAAGCACCCACTGACCGCAACAGGGCGTTCCAGCGGTAGAACTCGCGCACGCTGTCCTCGTCCTCCCGGATCACCTGATACTTCACGGTCAGGATGCGCGCCGTGTTGTCGGCCCGCTCGATGAAGGTGCCAAGGCGCAGGAACCAGAGCACGTCACCGCGCATGATGGTGCCATAGGTGGCGCCGCGAAACTGGTGGGAGCGCTCCTTGATCCAGTCGAAGAACTCCTGGGCCTGGCCGCTGGAGAGGCCCGCCTGGCGGCGCCGGCGGATCTCTATCCAGGCGGCGTTGATGCTCTCCCACACCTCACCGGGGATCTTGCCCCGCACGGCGTGGGCGTTGTCCCTGGCCATGCGCAGACAACTGAAGATGCTGCTCGGGTTCTCCTCGTCGAAGCAGAAAAATTGCAGCAGGTTCTCCATGTTCACCTGGCCGTAGCGGGCCAGGAAGGGCTCGTGAGTGCCGCTGATGGTGAGAGGCGCCACCAGCTCGCTGTGATCGGCGTCGATGGAGGGCATCAGCGACATGGTCTGGGTGACGTCCAGCATGCGCGCCGTGTTCTCCGCCCGCTCCAGATGGCGGGACATCCAGTAAAGTTCGCTTGCGGTGCGGCTCAGCATGGGCTGCCCTCCATGACCCAGGTGTCCTTGGTGCCACCACCCTGGGAGGAGTTGACCACCAGGGAGCCTTCGGTGAGGGCGACCCGGGTCAGGCCGCCCGGTACCAGGCGCAGCTCCTGCCCCGTGAGAACGAAGGGGCGCAGATCGATGTGGCGAGGGGCGATGCCGGCGTCGACGAAGGTCGGGCAGGTGGAGAGGGAGAGGGTCGGCTGGGCGATGTAGTTGTCCGGCCGCGCCTTGAGCAGCTCGCGAAAACGGGCCAGCTCCTCGCGACTGGCGCAGGGGCCGATAAGCATGCCGTAGCCGCCGGCGCCATGGACCTCCTTGACCACCAGCTCCTCCAGATTGGCCAGCACGTGGGAGAGGGCAGCCGGCTCGCGGCACTGCCAGGTGGGCACGTTGTTGAGAATGGGATCTTCCCCCAGATAGAAGCGGATCATCTCCGGCACATAGGGGTAGATGGACTTGTCATCCGCCACCCCGGTGCCGATGGCATTGGCCAGCACCACGCCGCCGGCGCGGTAGACCGAGAGCAGCCCGGGCACGCCGATGAGGGAGTCCGGGTTGAAGGCGAGGGGATCGAGGAAGTCGTCGTCGATGCGGCGATAGATGACATCCACCCTTTTCAGCCCCGTGGTGGTGCGCATCAGCACCTGACCATCCTTGACCACCAGATCCGCGCTCTCCACCAGCTCCACCCCCATCTGCTGGGCGAGGAAGCTGTGCTCGAAGTAGGCGCTGTTGAAGCGTCCTGGAGTCATCACCACCACGCAGGGGTTGTCCACCGGGCTGCTCTCGCGCAGGGTCTGCAGCAACAGGGCCGGGTAGCGCTCCACCGGTGCGATGGGCTGGTTGTGAAACAGCTCCGGGAAGAGGCGCATCATCATCTTGCGGTTCTCCAGCATGTAGGAGACCCCGGAGGGGGTGCGCAGGTTGTCCTCCAGCACATAGTACTCACCGTCGTGGTTGCGGATGATGTCGACCCCGGTGATGTGGACATAGGTGTCCCGGTGCAGGTCGACCCCCTGCATGCAGGGCTGGTACTGGGCATTGGTGAGGATCTGGGCGGCCGGGATCACCCCCGCCTTCAGGATGCGCTGATCGTGATAGATATCGTGCAGAAAGGCATTGAGGGCGGTGACGCGCTGGCGGATCCCCTTGTCCAGATGTTGCCACTCCCGGGCGGGAATGATGCGGGGAATGCTGTCGAACGGGATGAGGCGCTCGGCGCCGTCCCCGTCTCCGTAGACGTTGAAGGTGATGCCGACCCGGCGAAACAGCAGGTCGGCCTCTTCACGCTTGCGCTCTATGCTCTTCTCGTCGGTCTGGTGCAGCCACGAGAGGTAGGCGTGGTAATGATCGCGAAACTGGTTGTCGGTGAGCAGCATCTCGTCGTAACAACCGGGTCCGGGGGGCTTGATGGGCAGCATAGGCAACTCCTTGTGACGTCCCTGCGTACATCACAAAGTGCAAGGGCTGTGCCAGCCAATTGAGTCGCTATCGAAGCCAGTGTCAGTAATTTTTTATTGAAAAATCATATGGATGACTTTTATATCATCACGGGGCAAGGCAGGGCGCACCAGAGTGGTACCCCATAGAGGGTAAGCCTGCGCCATCTTGTGGCAACAGGCCATGAGGGCAAGGGACGGACGCATAGGGATGCGGGGGCGGAAGGCGAGCGCCCTTGCCCCGAGGTGGGGCAGGGGGATAAGAAAGAACCCGGCCGATGGCCGGGCTTGGGGGGATTCAGGCATCGGGAGTGGAGGGGCGGCCTGCTGGCCCCAACGTTCAACCTTCTGGATGGGGATCATGCAGGGACGGGGCCAGGGCAAACCAGGCCGAAGCCAGGTCCGGGCTGCCCAGCGGCGTCGCGGCCATGAGGTCACGAACGTCAAACTCGTCCGGCACGCGGGCGGCGTGATGTTCCCAGACATGATCCAGCGTGGCTTCCTGGCGTGCGGGCAGGGCGGCAATCTCGGCGGGGCTGCAAAGCCCGTGGTGCAGGAGCTGGGGAGCATAATCGAGCATGAGCTGCTCCCGGCAGGCCGTGCGGATGTCGTCCCTGCTCCCCAGGTGACGCAAGGCTTCCAGGTTGCCAGCAAGCCAGCCGAGGCGGGCCGTCTCGCAGCCGAGGTCGTGCCAGGTGGCCAGTTTGTCCGTCGCGTCGGCCAGTTGTTGATTCATCTGTCGGCGCATCCGCAGCAGCAGTTGGCCCAGGGGGGTGTCGTCATCCAGGGATTCATCAGGCCAGGCCAGAATATCCTTCGCCACCTTCATCAGGACGGGCATGCTGTCTCCCTCGGCGGTGCCGACCAGATCGCACAGTTGCAGGGTAGGGGCGATGCGATTTCGCAGGAATTTTCCCTGGGCACCACACCGCTGCATGCAATGTTGCAGGGAGGTTCGCATCAGTTCGACGGCGACGGCCTTGACCAGGCCAGCGTCTGTCTGAAAGCGGGAGGAGTGCCGCCCATCCGGCAAATGTCGTTGCTTTATCCCTTCATACAGCGCCATGGCGGCCAGCCCCGTCACATAGGCACGAGTCAGTATCCGGCGGTGCAGGGCATGGTGCGCCAGCGGTATGACCCGCCCGTTGTGGGCGTGAAGCGGTCGTTGCTGCGCGTAGTGAATGGCCAGTGCGAGGCTCAGTTTCAAGCCGGGGATCAGGGAGGCGGTCAGCACCAGTTTTCCCCACTCAACACGGCGCAGGGAGCTGAAGAAAATGTCGCGTTGGCTGGCAAGACGAGAGTGAAAGACGCCCCCTGCACTGATGTCGTGCTCATGACCCCTGAGCCATGCCCAGCGGGGGAGCGCCACCTGCTCGAAGGTGATGATGGCGTGATCCACCACGTCGAAGTAGGGGAGGTCGAGCACGTCCGGGCTGGAGACGCTGACCCCCTGACACAGTGCGCCACGGGCGTCCCGGCAGGGCACCAGAAAGGGATGAATGCCGCAGTCTTGCTCGTCGACCCACAATCTGGCCATCACCACGCTGCTCTTGGGTTGCCCTTCCAGGGCGATGTAGGGCATGAACTTGGCGGCATGCCGATGGGGCGTATGGAGGATAAAGCCGTCAGTGGCACAGTCGTAGCGGACTTCGGTTGCCATGCTCATGGCATTGTTGCCACAACCGAGCTCGGTGACCAGATAGAGCCCGTGAGTGCGCAGGGCCAGAGCCTCCTCAATCTGACCGATGATCTCCGGATGGTGCCGATCCCCCAGTTCCAGCAGCGTGCCGAGATAGAGATTGTAATGACTGGCCAGCAAGGGGCAGAGCCCCCCTTGCCGGGTCAGGCAGGGAGACTCCATCAGGGTGAGGAGGGGGGCCAGGTCGTCAACGATATCCTCTTGCCCGAGTGCAGCCGTGCTGGCGACAGTGTGGAAAATCCGGTAGATGGCCCGGGTCCGTTGTGCCTTCTCGAGATGATGGAGATCGGGGAACAGGGTGTCGTTGAGTGCCAGGGCATGCAGGCGACTGGCCAGTGAAGCAGGGTGTGACATGATGGCTCCTTGACTGGATAGATCCAAATGGTCCTTTTTGAATCAATCATAGTCTTTGGGATCTCTGTGACACCCTGGTGACGAGCCTGGTGATGAGTAAGGGTCGTCATCGAAGGCCATGGGGAATCAGGAAAGCAAGCAGGTGGCGGTTTGGCGCGCCATCGGGCAGGGGGGCCGTGGACAGGCCCGGAAGAGCAGATATGAAAAAGCCCAGCCAAAAGGCTGGGCTTTAAAATGTGGCTCCCTCGACAGGACTTGAACCTGTGACATACGGATTAACAGTCCGCCGTTCTACCGACTGAACTACGAGGGAATTGGCTCCTCCTACTGGACTTGAACCAGTGACATACGGATTAACAGTCCGCCGTTCTACCGACTGAACTAAGGAGGAATAGCCTGTCTCGTCGAGACGGGGCGGATATTAATGGCCCATCTCCTGGGTGTCAACCCGCCTGTCGGCGTAAAAAATGGCTTTTTGGCCCGTTTGCCCAAAACTTGGGCAGCGCGGACTATTTTCAGCACAATCAGGAGCTTGAGATCGCGCCTTCGGTCGGGTTGTGCCTGCTTGGTATCCTGATTCCCGCATACTGCCAGGAGGAGGCGTGGTGTCGTTCATCCGCAGAGTACCGTGCCCGGGGAAACCTGCCGTGGCGGGAAACGGCGTTGATATTCGGGGTGTCACCGACAATATTGCGCGCTCATGGCCATTTCTTGATCCCGCCCATCGAATTATCTGGCCGGGTCGGGTATGGTTGCCTTCGATACCATCGCCGCGTCGACAGCTCTGCCGGCCCTTGATGATGATCGGGTGCCGGTTCACCCCGGCCTTTGTCTCCCTCTTCTGGTATTACCCTAGACATGCACAATCAAGCTTCCTTACAAGGCGTGAAGCTGGCCATCGCATTGCGCCAATCCTGCATTGACGAACCCTACAGCGTGGCGCGCTTTGGCCGCGACCTCATCGCCGGCATCACGGTCGGCATCATCGCCATTCCCCTTGCCATGGCGCTGGCCATCGCCAGTGGGGTGCCGCCCCAGCACGGGCTTTATACCGCCATCATCGCCGGCATCGTCATCGCCGTGACCGGGGGATCCCGCTTCTCCATTTCGGGCCCCACTGCCGCCTTCGTGGTGATCCTCTACCCGGTGGCCCAGCAATTTGGCGTGGGCGGCCTGTTGATGGCCACCCTCATCTCGGGCTGTTTCCTTGTGGCCATGGGCATGGCGCGTCTCGGGCGCCTCATCGAGTACATTCCCCCCTCGGTGACCCTGGGGTTCACCGGTGGTATCGCCATCGTCATCGCCACCCTGCAGATCAAGGATTTCTTCGGCCTGCAGGTCCTGGAGATGCCGGAAACCTATCTGGGCAAGGTGCAGGCGCTGGCTCATGCCCTGTCAAGCTGGCAGTGGGGAGACACCCTGGTGGGTGTGGCAACCCTGGCGGTGCTGCTGCTCTGGCCGAGATTGCGCCTGCCGGTACCCGGCCATCTGCCCGCGGTGCTGGTGGGGGTGGGGCTCGGGTTTGGTCTGCACCAGTTCGGGGTGGACGTCGCCACCATCGGCAGCAAGTTCAGCTATACCCTGGCCGATGGAACCCAGGGCATGGGTATTCCCCCCATCGCGCCGACGCTGGTGATGCCCTGGGCGCTGCCGGGGCCGGACGGGGCTCCGGTGGAGTGGAACCTCGCCGCCATCGAGCGGCTGCTGCCCGCCGCCTTCTCCATGGCCATGCTGGGGGCCATCGAATCCCTGCTCTGCGCCGTGGTGCTCGATGGCATGACGGGTCGCAAGCACAGCTCCAACGGCGAGCTGGTGGGGCAGGGCCTTGGCAACATCCTGGCCCCCTTCTTCGGTGGCATCACGGCGACGGCCGCCATCGCGCGCTCCGCCGCCAACGTGCGGGCCGGTGCCACCTCGCCCATTTCCGGTATTGTCCATGCGCTGGTGGTACTGGCCGCGATCCTGGTGCTGGCTCCCTGGCTCTCCTGGTTGCCGCTCTCTGCCATGGCGGCCCTGTTGCTGCTGGTGGCCTGGAACATGAGCGAGGCCCACAAGGTGGTGGATCTGGTGCGCCGGGCGCCCAAATCCGATGTACTGGTGCTGCTGGTCTGCCTGTCGCTGACCGTCATCTTCGACATGGTCATCGCCATCACCTTCGGGGTGATCCTGGCCTCTTTGCTGTTCATGCGCGAGATAGCCAAGATGACCAGGCTGCACAACCTGGCGGATCACAAGCGCTATGCCAGCGAGGTGTCCCCCTCGACCCTTGTCTACAAGATCAACGGGCCACTGTTCTTTGCCGCCGCCGAGCGGGTCTTTGACGAGTTGCTTGCCCAGGTGAAGGACCACAAGGAGTTGATCCTGCAAATGGAGGCGGTCTCCATCCTGGATGCTGGCGGTCTCACCGCCTTCCAGCAGTTCGCAAAACGCATGGCCAAGGCGGGGGTCCGTCTCAAGGTGGCTGAATTGCAATTCCAGCCCCTCAAGACCCTGGCGCGGGCCAAGGTGCGTCCGGTGGCGGGAGAGCTGGAGTTCTACGGCTCGCTGGAAGAGGCAATTCGAGGAGAACATTTGCACGAAGCGGTTGAAAATTGATGGAAAGGGATAGGAAATGGCATATTTTTAGTCACTTGGTTCGCTTATTGAGCAAACAGTGGCAAAAGATAAAAAATTGCATTGACCGCCTCGCGCCTATCCCTTACATTACGCCCCGTTCCAGCGCAACGGCGCAGCGAATTCGTGTTGGCTGAACACGTTAAAGCACAGACCAAAATTGGGTGCGGTGTCCGAGTGGCTGCCCACCGACGAAGTCGGCAAGATGTACGTTTACGTGCTCCGAAAGCCACTTCAAAGAAGTAAAAATTTGGTGAGGTGTCCGAGTGGCTGAAGGAGCACGCCTGGAAAGTGTGTATACGGCAACGTATCGAGGGTTCGAATCCCTCCCTCACCGCCAAATTGCAAAAAACCGACCTCATGGTCGGTTTTTTGCTTTGGGGAAGTGTCATCAGCTCATCTCGAAGAGGGAGGGTGAGAATCCTCGCCGGGTTCGAGCAGAGCAGCTTGCCGGGATGAACGGCCGCAGGCCGCCCCGAAGGGGTGAGCCACGCAGCGGTGAATCATCCCGCCCATACAGCCAACTAAAACAAAAGGGCCGTCGCGAGACAGGCCCTTTTGTTTTAGTTGCCGACAATCTGATCTTGCCTGTGATGGGGGTGGCTCGCAGGCGAAGCGGAGATGCCGCTGGCCTGGTTTGGGGAAGTAGCTTGAAGGCAGAGATAAACTCCGCCACGCGCAATATGTTGCATTTACACCAGTCATTTATGCTGCATGTGCAAGGTTTAATGGGTAAATGCATTGATTGCGCAACTTGTTGCGTCATGGTGTGGGCGCGCGAATCGGTTTTCTATTCAACTATTTGTTTTAAAACAAAAAAATGTATTGGCATGGTCACTGCTAACGGATTCGGACGAGTGTCATAACCGTTCAACTATCAGGAGCAATTCCATGCCAACTCCATGTTATATCAGCATCGAAGGTCAAACCCAGGGCAACATCACCGCCGGTGCTTTCACCTCCGATTCCGTCGGTAACATCTTCGTGCAGGGCCACGAAGACGAGATGCTGGTACAAGAGTTCCAGCACGTCGTCACCGTGCCGACCGATCCGCAATCCGGCCAACCGGCAGGTCAACGTGTCCACAAGCCGTTCAAGTTCACCGTTGCCCTGAACAAGGCCGTGCCGCTGATGTACAACTCCCTGGCCTCCGGCGAGATGCTGCCGAAAGTGACCCTGAAGTGGTATCGCACCTCCGTCGAGGGCAAGCAGGAGCACTTCTTCAGCACTGTGCTGACCGATGCCACCATCGTTGACATCGACTGCCAGATGCCCCACTGCCAGGATCCGGCGAAGTCCGACTTCACCCAGCTGATCCAGGTCTCCATGGCCTACCGCAAGATCGACTGGGAGCACACCGTTGCCGGCACCTCTGGTGCGGATGACTGGCGCGCGCCGATCGAAGCGTAATTCCGAGCCAAAGGGCACTGCTTGCGGTGCCCTTTCATCGTCTCTGCAAGGACAACCTGCCCGGAGACTGTATTTCCGATTTTTCAACCCACGCATTTTTTCTTCTGTCCGTTTGCCTGGTGTGAGCGGGTGCAAGAAAAAATCCGAGTTTACGTCTTGCCGCACGCCGTCAAGGGCGTGCGGCAGCCATGGTGAAAGAAAAATCCAGGCGATGGCGAAGCTCTCACACGGCTTGATGTGCCCCACCTGATGGGGCCGCACGATATTTCAGGGGCGCGCAGCGATGGCAGACAGCACAGGATTACAATTTACCGTCAAGGTGGGGGCCCTGCCCGAGAGCACCTTCGTGGTGGCCGAGTTTGCATTGGATGAAGGGCTCAACCGGCCATTCAACCTGCGCCTGGAGCTGGCAAGTGCCCAGCCCGACATCGACGTTGGCGCCGTGCTGGACCAGCCGTGCGAGCTGCTGGTGTGGTACAACGGCGAGCTGCAGCGTCGGGTGTGCGGGGTGGTCAGTGACTTCGCGCTAGGGGACAGCGGCTTTCGCCGCACCCGCTATCAGCTCATGGTGCAGCCGGCCCTGTGGCGACTCTCTTTGCGCCAGAACTCCCGCATCTTCCAGGCGCAGAAGCCCGATGAAATCCTCAGTATCCTCTTGCAAGAGCACGGCATCACCGACTATGCCTTTGCGCTGAAAAACGAGCACGCCAAGCGGGAGTACTGCGTCCAGTATCGGGAAACCGACCTCGATTTCGTGAATCGCCTCGCCGCCGAAGAGGGGATGTTCTACTTCCACGAATTCGAGCAGGGCAAGCACCGCATCGTGTTTGCTGACGATGCCGCAGCATTGACTCAAGGCCCCGAGCTCTTCTTCAACCTCGGCAACCGCTCCCTGGAGCAGGGCCCCTATGTCCGTCAGTTCCACTATCGGGAGGCGGTGCGTCCGAGCGATGTGGAGCTCAAAGACTACAGCTTCAAGACGCCGGCTTACGGCCTCTCCCACAAGAAGGTGGGGGCGGAGCTCGAACACCAGCGCGATACCTACCAGCACTTTGACTACCCGGGCCGCTATAAGCAGGACCCGAGCGGCAAGGCGTTTGCCCAGCACCGGCTCGATGCCCTGCGCAATGATGCGGTGGCGGGCCAGGCTAAGTCCAACTGCGCCGCCTTGCAGCCGGGGCAGACGTTTGCACTCACCGAACACCCCAACGGCAGCCTCAACACCGACTGGCAAGTGGTGCGCATCCAGCACACCGGCTTGCAGCCGCAGGCGCTGGAAGAGGAGGGGGGCAGCGGCCCCACCGTCTACCACAACGAATTTGGCGTAGTGAAAGCGAGCACCACTTGGCGGGCACGCATCGGCAGCCCGGAGGCCCCTCACAAGCCGATGGTGGACGGCCCGCAAATCGCCATGGTGGTGGGGCCTGAAGGGGAAGAGATTTACTGCGATGAGCACGGCCGGGTGAAGCTGCAATTTCCGTGGGACCGCTACGGCAGCTCCAACGACCAGAGTTCCTGCTGGGTGCGGGTATCCCAGGGCTGGGCCGGCGGTCAGTACGGCATGATGGCCATCCCGCGCATCGGCCACGAAGTTATCGTCTCATTCCTGGAGGGGGACCCCGACCAACCCATCGTGACCGGTCGCACCTATCACGCCACCAACCGACCGCCCTACGAATTGCCGGCCAACAAGACCCGCACCGTGCTGCGCACCGAGACCCACCAGGGGGAGGGTTTCAACGAGCTGCGCTTTGAAGACCAGGCGGGACAGGAAGAGATTTACATCCACGGTCAGAAAGACCTGAACGCGCTTATCGAGAACGATGCGGCCTGGCACATCAAGCACGACGAACACAGGGACATCGACAATGAGCGGGTGACCCGCATCAAGGCCAATGATCACCTCACAGTGAACGGTGAAAAACGGGAGCACATCAAGGGGGACTATTCCCTCGGCGTTGACACCTCCATGCATCAAAAACTCGGTCAGCGCTGGCTCACCCAGGCGGGGCAGGAGGTACACGTCAAAGCCGGTGCCAAGGTGGTGCTGGAGGCGGGCTCAGACATTACCGTCAAGGTGGGCGGCTGCTTCATCAGGGTCGATGGCGGCGGCGTCACCCTGGTGGGGCCCACCATCAAGATGAACTCGGGCGGCAGCCCGGGTGCCGGCTCGGGATGGGGCGGCAAGTCACCATTGGGCCCTCTGGGTGTCAGTGTTCCCCCCAAATCCAAGGTACCGCTCACGCCTGCCCAACTGGCCACCATGAAGAGTGCCGCCCCTTTCTGTGAAGAGTGTGAAAAATGCAAGGAGGGTGGCTGTGAGATTTGAGAGCACACCGCTGGAAGCGTGGATACAGAGGCAATCAGCCCCTCTTTATGCCGTGCTGGCGGGGGCCAGCGATGCGGCTCCCTTGCAGCACTACTACCAGCTCGATGGCCGCGAAACGCCACGCGGGCTCTATCTCGGCACCCCCTATGAAGACTGGCATCCCGTCATGCCCTATCTGGTGGCCCTCGACAAGGAGAGCCCCTTTATCGAGTGGGCGCAGGGCGCCGAGGCGAGCGACTGGGGTTGGATAGTGGCGAGCGAGCAGCCTGTCGATGCCCTCTATGCCCATCTGCAGGGGCTGACCCAGATCTGGCACCAGGGGGAGGCGGTCTTCTTCCGTTACTGGGATGGCGTGTATCTGAAACGCATTCTGGTCCAGCTGGGAGAGGATTTCACCGCCCTGCTGCCTGGAGTGAACGGGATCTGGGTCGGGGGGGACGGCTTCGAATGGGCTGCGTCAGAAGCCGCAGCATCACGCGCATTCCCCTGGTGGGAGCTGCCCCCTGCCATTGCCGCGACTTTGGCGAGACAGGATCCCGCCCCTCTTATCAACAACCTGATGCAGCAGTTGGCGGATCACAACGGTCAGCTCTACTGGGCGTTTCCCGAGGCGAACCTGCGCTGCAAGGTCGCCCGCTTTGTTTCCCGTCATCCATCCCCCGATATCGATCTGTTTCCGGCGCTGGAAGCGGCGCTGATCAATGAGGTTCAAGCATGAGCAATGTCGGCCAGGCCGTCTTCAACGAAGTGATCGCCGATTATCGCAACGTCCTGAGTGCCTATCGCAAGGATGCCGAGAGTTTCTTCCTGGGTGACATGCTCAGCATGGACATGGAGCAGACCATCAAGGTGGGCGACAAGGCCATCACGGCATCGTCCGGCAGCAAGAAGGCGCAGTCCGTGGTGACGCAGTGCCCGCTGAGCGGCACGCTGCGGCTGGTTCATCTGTTCGAATCCGTCAGGTTTATTCCCATCGGCAATACCCCGTACAAGGTGGAGGCGGGGAAGCTGGTGCGCGGACGTTTTGTCAGCGAGGCGGTAGTCAAGGAGGGAACCCTGGATGCCAAGGGTATTGCCGAGGTTGGTAAGCTGACCCCGGGCAAGTCCTATCGGGTGACCTTCTACCCCAATGTGAAGAAGAGCGACCTGGATACGCTGTTTGCCTCTTATGCCCCGGTTCAAAAAGACCTGGAGGCCTGGCTCACCAAGGAGTGGAACAGTGAGCACAAGGCTGCGTGGGCTCGTTACAGTGGCACTGGTGGCGGGTTTGGCAGCCATGCGCTGGCGGCGGCAAGCGGTATCGGCAAGGCGCTGGTCGGGGTGTGGGACGATCTTAAAACCATCTACAACCTGCTGGCCGATCCGGTAGGCAATGCCAAAAAGCTGGCCGAGTTCGGGGTGGACGCCGCGGCCATGGCCAAGGCCGGGGCCTCCCAGATGGAAGCTGCCATGCTGGTACTGCAAGATGAGGCGCTGCTTTATCTTTATGCCTATGCCCTGGTGTGCTGGGTCAAGATGTTGCCCCCGGATCAGCAGACCGAGTTTGGTGCTCAGGTGATTTCGTCGGTACTGATTGACGTGATCATCGGGGTGGTGCTGACCGGCGGGGCAGGCCTGGCTGCACGCTATGGTGCCAAGGCTGCCACCATGGCCAAGAACAGTGACCGGGTCATGCGACTGGTCACTTCCCTGGTCGATCTCTCCAAAAAGCACAATTTGGCCCAGCACGCCCAGCAGGCGAAAAAGGTGCTGATCACCGGGGCTGCACCGTTGAGCCCGGCCAAAAAAGCGGATCTCAAGCTGGTCGATGGCAATGCCAACACGCTGGTGGAAAAAGGCACGGCGGCCAAACGCCGATTCCAGGGGCACACCGAGATCAAACAGGTGAACAAGACACCTGATGCCTCCAAGCAGGCAGTTACCCCGAATAACCGGCCCCATCAACCGGAAGCCAGCACCTGCAAGAACAACTGCCCGGTCTCCATGGTGACGGGGGAAGAGTTGCTGGCACTACAAGATGGCGAACTGCCGGGCTTGCTTCCCTTTGTCTTCGGGCGCCTCTATCGCACCTCCGCCGTCGCGCAATCCTGCGGCATGGGGCTTGGCTGGACGCATGCCCTTGCGCACCGACTTGAACGTCACGGCGATACCCTGACCTGGTGGGATGAGGAGTCCCTGGCAACCGAACTGCCGTTGCCATCAGCCGCCAGACCCATGGTGACCAATCTGCTGTCGGAGGCGACGGTCTACCTCGGTGACGAGGCTGATGAAGTGATCCTGGCCAAGGCTGGTTCGCCGTTCCTGCATTTTACTTGGCATGGCGAGATCGGGCGGCTGACCGGTTTTTCCGATCCCTACGGCAATCGACTGACGGTACGTTCGGACCGTCAAGGGCGCCCCGCCTGGGTTGAAAATGACGCTGGGCTGGCCCTTCGTCTCGCTTACGAGGGCGACCACATCATGGCGCTCGAGTTGCAGCGCTTTGATGGCATTGCCTGGCAGCCCCAGGCCACGCTGCAACGCTACCACTACGATGACCATGGTCACCTGGTAGCGGCCGAGAATGGGGCCGGGGAGGGCGAGCGTTATCGCTATCGTGATGATGGGGTCATTGTGGAGCGCCGTCTGGCTGGCGGTGCCGGTTTCTTCTGGGAGTGGGAAGGGGAAGGCAAGGCTGCCCGCGCCATCCGCCACTGGAGCGATGTGGCGGGTTTTGATGTCACCTATGGCTGGGATGATGACAAGGGCGAGGTGACGGTACTCAATGCCGATGGCAGTCAGGAGGTGTATCAGCACGACAGCCAGGCACGTCTTGTCCGCCAGCAGGATCCGGATGGAGCGATAACCGAGTTTGCCTACAACGGCAAGGGTCAGAAAGTACTGGCCCGTGATCCGCTGGGGGCCGAGACCCATTATCACTACGACGAAGAGGGGATGTTGGCCCTCGAAGTGGCTCCCGACGGCAGTCAGACTGCCTATCACTACTGGGATGGCCGGGTTCGCAAGGTAGTGCAGGGGGAGCGCGAATGGCGCTTTGAGCACAATCCGCAAGGGGATCTGATTGCCAGGCGGGATCCCCTGGGGAACGAAACCCGTTATGGCTATACCCCTCAGGGCAAGCTGTGCTCTGTGGTTCACCCGGACAGCACCCGCACCGAACTGGTGTGGAACCGCCTTGGCCAGTTGATCGAAGAAAAAGGGGTCGATGGCGGGACAAGCCGCTGGCGCTATGACGAGCGGGGCCGCCAGATCGTGCGGCAAGACCCGCGTGGCGCAATCACACGCTATGAATGGGACGCGGCAGATCGCCTCAGTGCCGTCCATCTGCCCGGGGGCGGCATTCGCCGCTATGAGTACAACGCCTATGGCAAGGTCACGGCTCAGTGGGACGAGTTGGGTCGCGAGACACGTTTCGAATATCACCCCGGCCTGCATCTGGTGAGTCGGCGCATCAACCCCGATGGCAGCGAGCTCAAATACCGCTACGACAACGCCAAGCTCTTTCTCAGCGAGATCGAGAACGAGCATGGTGAACAGCATCGTATCCATTACCATCCCAACGGGCTGGTGGCACGGGAAACCGGCTTCGATGGTCGCACCACCGCCTACCGTTATGATCTCAACGGACGCCTGAGCGAAAAAGTGGAGTTCGGCAAGCAGGAGACCGAGCTGGTCACCCGCTATGAGCGCGACCCCATGGGGCGCTTGCTGAAAAAGTCCCTGCCAGATGGTCGCGAGATCGCCTTCGAGTATGACGGCCATGGCCAGCTCATCCGGGTCGACGACGGTGCCTGGCCCCTGGCATTTGACTACGATGGTGCCGGTCATCTGGTGGCCGAGCATCAGGGGTGGGCCTCAAGCCATTTCCGATACGATGCCATGGGACGGTTATCACACTGGCAACTGCCTGACGGCAACCGGCTTGGCTATCACTATCAGCACGGCACGCTTGGCGGCATTGATCTCAACGGCGCCGAACTCACGCGCCACCAGGTGGTGGGTGGGCTTGAGCTGCGCAGGCAGCAAGGGGCGCTCACCCAGCAGTACGAATATGACGAGCAGGGGCGCCTCTCGGCACTGCGTTTGCAGCGGGGCAAGCAGGTCGCCCGCGAGCGGCGCTATGGCTATGACAGAACAGGCAACCTGCTGCGCATCGATGACAGCGTGCAGGGGGAGCAGCACTACCGTTACGATCCGCTGGACCGCTTGCTGGAGGTGCGGGGCGAGCTGACCGAGCGCTTCTTGCATGATCCGGCCGGCAACCTCCTGGGTGAGCGTTCGGGTGGTCAGTTCGATGGGGCCCGCACCCAGGGTAACCGGCTGCTGTTGAGTGGCGATCGCCACTTCGAGTACGACGAATTTGGTCGATTGGCGCTGGAGCGGCGCGGCAAGGGCCAGCAACTGGTGACCCGCTATCACTACGACTGCCAGCACCAGCTGGTGAGGGCCGAACTGCCCGATGGCAGCACTGCCTGTTATGACTACGATGCCTTTGGTCGCCGCATTCGCAAGACGGTAAAGGGTGCAAAAGGCGAGCAGGTTACTGAATTCCTGTGGCAGGCCAACAACCTGATTGCCGAGAGCTGCTATCTGCTCGGGGACGACAAGCATCGTACTGACGAGCAGTACCGCAGCTTTATCTATGAACCCGGCAGTTTCAAACCCCTGGCACAGCTGGAAGGGGAGGGGCAGAAGGCCGAGGTATTCCACTACCAGCTTGACCACCTGGGCACGCCCTTGGCACTGACCCGCACAAGCGGGGCCACCGCCTGGCAGGTGCGCTATCGCGCCTATGGTAATGTCTGGCGGGAAGAAATTGCCGAGGTGGCAACGCCCTTGCGTTTCCAGGGGCAGTATTTTGACGCCGAGACGGGGCTTCACTACAACCGCCACCGCTACTACCAGCCCGGCACGGGTAGATTTATCACCCCTGACCCGATAGGCTTGGCCGGTGGGCTCAATAACTACCAGTATGCCCCCAACCCTACAGGCTGGGTGGATCCGCTAGGGTTAAGTAATGTGCCGGGACAGTGTCCTGGTTCAGATAAAGATCTTACAAGACGAGCATATCTGAATAATAAATTCGGCCGTACTGGTGAGGTCAATGCTGACATAAATCAGAGGGCTAGGAAAAAAATTGCATTTGACTTTTATAAGGGGCAGGGTTTTGCCGAAGAAAGCATACCTAGTCATTTGAATGGAATTGACTTCAGTCACGATGTGCGTATTGAAACCCTCAATAGAGGTAAAAAAGTATATCAGTATCAATCACCAGGTGCCCCACAAGGTAATTACTATGCAATGCATAGCAGTGTGACTCCATCAGAGTTGGGTATTGGTAAGATGGGGGAGAATAGGGCTAAAGGTACAGTGGAACTTAAACTGAAAAAACAGTATGTAGTTAATGAAAAAACTAAAGTGATTCGTTCTACCTCTAAGGCAATTGATGATACTTGGTCTGTTAGAGGTGTGACTCAGCCATCTTCTGGTGGCGGCACTCAGCTCTTTACCACAGAAAAACATATATTTGTAGAGGGTATTGAATAATGATTAATAAAGATGATTTTCAACAAATGGCTTTGAAAAACCGTTTTTTATTAGAGCAGTTTACAGATTTCAAAGAATTTTTTTTGTCATGGACCGCTTTGCTAAAAAAGAATGGTGATAGTTATCTAATTGAGAATGATGGTAGGGAAGGATGGTTGATCCTATATTCAGAGAATTCTAATGGAGGATGGGATGAGGTGGAAAAGGTTGTTTCTCATAAGTTTCACAAAGATGACTACGTAAAGCAATGTGAACTATGGTTGTCTAGAATATAAAGATAAAATGTAAGTGTTGTGGTGCATGCGATTTTTGGTGAGCCTTCGAATGGTTGAGGTTGTATACCAAGCAGAGTCGTAGGCTCGATTAGCCTAGTGTAATCGGACATGATCTAATGAATCTAAATAGATCTGGTTGTCATCTGATACTAGACTGGGTCTTTATTGGTTCAATCATGCCTCGGATGTGTAAAAGTTAGGTTAACGAAGTTTCCTTATCTTTTTATTTTATTGCATCCCTCATGTTTCTGATAAAACTGAAGGTAATCAAGGTTCTCATTTCAATGAACGCCCTATTTAAAATAAGAGAACAGGGAAGGTTGATGGTACAAAAGAACATTATAACTTCAGAGTCAAGAGGTGATGTATGAGATGGTCTGATCTTCCAGGGAGTGAACTCGTGTCCAGAGTATACTCAATTGTCCCCGAAATATCAGAAGTGTCATTAATGAGCCTCTCCTTGGAGCTAATTGATGGGAAAGCAATGCTGGATTTTGATTTGAGCGATAACCTACCAGACAAGGCACCAGTAAAATGGGGTATGAACTATAACCGATGCCGTATAGGGCTTGGATGCTATGTTGTTTCACAGTTTAGTATGAGTGGAGACTTTCATTCTTGTAATGGTACGTTAAGTATATCTCGTCGTAATGAATGTTATTTAATTGCCTTCTCCTCTGAAATAGTGAATTTTAATTTTGAATGTAAGATTGTCCATGTGACAGGGCCTTCAGTATATACATCATGTCAAAGTTAAAAAACAATGTTCATTTGTAATGGCTTGTAATATTTTGGCAACATTATTTTGAATGGGGTGAGTTAACCGTTGGTGTGATTCTTATATCTGGCTGTTCTTCGCCAATATCATCACTAAACGATCAACAAGTAAGTCAAGCCGCCCAGCAGGGCTAGGCTGTGTTCTCAAAATGCTGGTTTTCTGTCCACTAATCGTTCCCGTAAGTAACGAAGGCAGAAAGCCTGCTTGATAAAAGCAGCAAAACTTCCTGCCAGCTTTTCATACCTCGTTGAGAATCGGCGAAACTTCTTCAGCCATCCGAAGCACCGTTCGACCACATTTCTCCTACGATAACGAGCTTTGTCTAACACCAGTGGACGTCCCTTATGGTGCCGTTGCTGGTCGCTGCGTTGCGGGATAACCGCTTTTATCTTTCTGCGCCGGAGTTCTGCCTGCAGAGCCCTGCTGCTATAGGCCTTATCTGCGGCAAGATGCGTTGGCCGCGTGCGATAACGGCCTGATGAAGTCGGGAGCCTTGCCATGGCCAACGCACTTGTCGCATATCTGATTTCCGCTGACGGCCCCGGCGAAAGGCAGAACCCCAGCGGTAAACCATTACCATCAGTGACCAAGTGAATTTTGCTGCCAAAACCACCACGAGAACGACCAAGAGCTTGATTCACCGGAGTGTTTTTTTACGCGCTCCGGCAGCATCTTTGGATGCTCTGACATTGAAGCCGTCAATGCACCAGAGGTCGAAGTCGATAAGCCCTTCTTGATTGAGATGCAGTTGCAGTGCTGCAAGGATGGCATCGATACGACCAGTGCTTTGCCAACGTCGAAAGGCGTTGTAGACCGAGTTCCATGGGCCGAAACGTTCTGGCAGATCTCGCCAAGGTGCGCCGGTGTGAAGTATCCAGAGAATGCCATCAAGCACTTGGCGTGGCTCACGAGTAGGGCGTCCGCTTATGCGGCGGCATAGAAAAATCAGGGATGTATTATTTATCTATACCGGTTAGCAATGGCATGTTTGACTATGAAGAATATTATGAAAAAACTGAGGGTGAATTTAACGATTATAGGGGAAATGAAGATAAAACATTTCGGTTTGCTGAAATGTGCCGCAACCGTAAAGTAGATGAAAGATTGATAATAAAGCCAGGAAGCAATCGTGGAGTAGCAGTATAAAGGGTGTGGTGGGGATATGGGAGTTGGTAATAGATGTTGGGACGACCTATGTTTTTACCGCGTTAAATAGCTTTATTGGTGAGGTAATGACTTGGAAGTATTTATTGATAAATGCTCCAGGTATGGAATGGATGGAATTGTAAAACTAGTGCCTAATAAAGAAATGCTTTAATCTGTAAAGGCTGATGCAATTGATGTTTTACCAAAGGAATGATTATGACCGAAGGTGAATACTTTAGAGAGCAATTAATAATTATTATTGAAAATCATAAAGAGGATTTTATTTCTGACTATGAATATTTAATTGAAATCCTCAAAAATAAAAATAGAAGAATACCGATCAGGGGGATTAAGGAGAGTATGAGAGGATGCGACCAATCAAAGTACTCTGATGCTGAGAAAGAAATGCTTGATGAAGCTATGTATCGTTATGGTTAGAGCAAAATAAATATTGAGACTCTCCCAGGTGGAAGGCTGCCGACAGGGAAGTGAAACTGTTATATCAACTGATATACATAAAGGAGGATAAGGTCGATATATTGCCAGGAGAATGATATGGGTAGACATAAATTAAGGGATGATGCAAAAAGATTGATAGAAAATCATCTTTTAGGTATAGATCCAGATGCTAAACGTTTCATCGATATAATATCTGACGTTCAACCCCCATTCCAATTAGAGCGATATTTGAACATGTTAGTATATTTAGCAAAAAGCCATTCAGTTCCGAGGAAAGAGATTTGGTAGATAAACTAATGTATTTATATGGATAAACTAACCCTGCTAGAGTAAGCGCCCGTATTAATATGTGCAGGGCATAGGGTTAATAAGTGTGGTGTAATTGGAAATCATCAGAGAAATTTGTATAGTATGGTTATCGTCGGTCACTGGACTGAACCTTTATTAATTCAGGAAGTGGATATGTATAGGTTAGGATAACGTAATACCATGACCTTTTTATTTGTTTTCTTTCCCTCTACGGCAAGATGACGACCGAGTAGGACGAGCTGGGTTTTCAGCTATTTCAAGCATGATGTCATGGGCGGCCAGTCTACTGGCAGTCGCTCGATGGCAACAAGCTTGCATAGTCTTTCCACAGGAATAAAAATGAGAGTTTATTTAAATGATGATGATATTTCTTGGGTTTGTGATGGTAAAAAAACAAAAGTAATAGGTGATTATATTGACGCTGCTTATGATAAAAAGTTAGATGGCGTGACGGCTTTAAATGCCTCTAGCATTAGTTTTTTTGATAAGGAGGGAGATTTACTTTTTATTACCCGTTTTTCATTTAAAGAACCTGGCAGTTGCATATATTGCTTAGCAAACCAATCGGCTTCAGCAGAAAAAACAGTGAGAGTTGTTCTTGCACATGAACCGTCATTTAAAGGTGAGCGTTTTTGGCAACATGATATTAATATTGAAAATGGAACTGTTTCAGAGCCACTTGCAAAATGGCGATGAATGAAAGAGTAGCTCCCCTCCGGGGATACATAATGCAAGGATGAGGTGATAATCGGTTTAAATATAAAGTGGCTACTGGCAATGAACCAGGGGCAATTTCTGGTGAATGGGTTCCTGGCGGGAAAACTAAAGGTGGGGAAAAATAAGCCGCATTGCATGGTGCGGAAAACATAAAACATGATGGGTGTATCGAAAAGCTGCTTAGTTATTTTGATGATACGATGAGATGGCAATAATGAAGCCATATAATGAAATTGAGTTCATATCAGAGTTCAAAACAAAACCATGGAATTTCTTTAGAGGAAATGAGGGATTCTTGGTTATGGACCGAGATTGGGGAGAGCATGGCCATTATCGTTCAACTGGGCGTCTTCTAACCTATATTGAACGGGGGATTCTATCACTAGAAGATCTTACGAAAGGAATGAATGCGTTTATCGGCACGCTAGATAAAGATAGTAAAGAAGATTTCTTTCAATTTACCGCTAGTGCTTGCTACATCTATTGCTCCATATATGATGTGGATTGTTATCCATACAAAATAGAAGATGACTTTTTTTTACCAGGTCATGCTTGCCACAGTATTTCAAAAGAATATATTGATGGTATAACTTTTGACTACCATGATCAACATTATGCATCTTTGATAAAAAAGGAATACCCTAAATCAGGCTTGGCAAATATTTTGCTGTGACCCCTTTAATTTTCTCTAGAATATTGTTGAGTGTTTTTTATTATGTGTTTTTGGTATTTTGGGTGTTTCTACTAAATCTGTTATTATCCTCTTGTTTAAAACTGCGGGTGTTATAGATGGTATATCGAGCTTTACTATCGATGTTATTAGCTAGTTTGCTTATTGCATGTTCTACAACTACACGACTCACCGAGTCTGAACTCTCCCAAGCTGCCCAGCAAGGCCAGGGCAAGGCGCAATATGAGCTGGCCAACCGTTTGGCGGCGAAGCCGGATTATCCCGAGGCGATGCGCTGGATGAAGCAGGTTGCCGATCAAGTCGGTCCGCTGGCGGCAGATGCCGATATTCGGGGCAAGGCTGCACTACAGGTGGGAAGCTGGTATCAGGCGGGGTTGGGAGAGCCCAAAAATCCTGCACTGGCCAGGCAGTGGTGGCAGCGCTCCGCCAAGTTGGGCAATTCGGAGGCCAGCTATCAACTGGGTCAGGAGTGCCGGCAACGGCACAAGGGGAAGCTGGTCAGTGAGTGTCTCGACTGGTTCGAGCAGGCCGCCAAGCGGGATCATGGAAATGCCCAACTGGTTCTGGGGCAGTGGTATGCAGGTCAGGCGGGGGCCGATGAAGAGGCCGTCAAGTGGCTGGAGAAAGCCGCCGAACAAGGGAATCGGGATGCCCAATTCCAGCTTGGCGCTCGCTATGAGCAAGGGAAAGGGGTGATAAAACGCGCCGATCTTGCCCTGCGCTGGTATGAGAAAGCCGCAGCCCAGCAACAGCCGGACGCTTTGCTGGTACTGGCGAGCAAGGCGCCCTCTGAAGAGGCATTCAGCCTCTATCAGCGCGCCGCCAATGCAGGGGCTGCTCCTGCCCAGCTGTGGTTGGGGCAGGCCTATCTGAGGGGGGATCTGGTTGCCCAGGACCTGGCGCTTGGCCGTTATTGGCTGGAGCTGGCGGCAGGCAATGGTTCCCATGACGCCGAATATCAATTGAGCCTGCAGCAGAGCGATATCACCGCACGGGAGCACTGGCTGAATCTGGCTGCTGCGGGGGGGGTGAGTCAGGCCCAGCTTGAACTGGCGACTCTGCAACAGGAACGGGGGGAGTTGAAAGCTGCGCGCAAGAGCCTCTCTCTGGCGGCCTCACAGGGCAATGTCGAGGCTCGATATGCCTACGGCGAGATGCTGCGACTGGGGCTGGGTGGTGAGGCTGATTACACCGAAGCCATGAAACAGTATCGGGCTGCGGCAAACGCCAATCATCGGCGAGCACAATATCGCATGGGCATCATGCGTGAGCAGGGATGGGGAGCCCCCCGCAATAGATTGCATGCTTATGCATGGTATTTATTGGCCGCAACGGATGGCAATATTGATGCAACCGCCGCCAGCCGTGAACTTGAAAAAGGCATGACGGCACAAGAAAAAAGTGCCGGTCAAAAACTGGCGCAGCACTGGTTCATCAGACTGGATAAACACGGTGAAATGGGGCAGACGTCAGAGGGCATATGATGTCATTCCCATAACATGAATGAGACATAGTGATAAAAATAACAGTGAGTGGATAAAGCCATTTCCCACTTATTATCGCCATCCAATACCGCCTTGATAATACATCCTGGCGGTTTTTTTGACAAAAATAACATCGGATGTTGTCAGAAAAATCTCTTTTTGTGTTCGGAAAATGAGCGCGGTTTATGGCTTATCATGAGAGGTCATGAAGATTTAAAATCAGATTTTTCCTATTTAACTCTTCACTAAATACAACTTTCATACACTTTTTGTCCAAGTTTACATTTTGATGGTTTGACTATATCTTGTTGTTTTTATTGGTGTTTGTGCATTTGTTTTGATTTTGATACATGTGCAAATATATTTGTCGTTGACGTTATCATCATCAAAAATATACCATTCGCTACAAATGGCTCTTAAGCTAGGTATGATCTCTAACGAAGAGTAGAGACGTAATAGGATTGTATTGAATAACAAGCTGAATGCTGCTTTTTGGATATCCAGGCTCTCTCCTGGAATATATCGAAAAGGCGTGGTTGGCTGGTGCTTTTTTGTTCATTTTCGTCCTGAGCACGTCAACTGTCATTTTTTACAGTTGCCGACAAAAGCATTGGCTATAAGCTTTTGGGTCTTCATGGATCCTCAACTTGGTATCTAGAGCATGGGAAAAGGGATTGATGGCGCCACTGTTGCGCCCAAAGAACGTATCAATATCAAATATGTGCCGGCAACCGGTGGCCAACAGGCGGAAATAGAGCTTCCGTTGACCATGATGGTGGTTGGAAATATGAAAGGGCGCTCTGAAGAGACCCCCATCGAGGAGCGTCAGACCGTCTCCATCGACAAGAATAATTTTTCTTCCGTCATGAAAGAATCTGCACTGGAGCTGAATTTTTCGGTTCCCAACCGCCTGGAGGAGAACAGCCAGGACGAGTTGCCCGTGTCGATCAAAATCCAGTCCCTGGAAGACTTCACCCCTGACAGCGTTGCCCAGCAAGTGCCCGAGTTGCGCAAGCTGCTGGAGCTGCGTGAGGCGCTGGTTGCCCTGAAGGGGCCGCTTGGCAATATCCCCGCCTTCCGCAACCGTCTGCAGGATCTGCTGTCCAGTGACGACGCTCGCGAGCAATTGCTCAAGGAGCTGGATTTGATTAAGCCTGCCGAGTGATCAGCAGATTAATTGACTGACTTATAAGGAAAAATTATGTCTCTGGTCGAAGAACAGGTTCAAGCGGGGGCGAGTGCAGCCTCCTCGTCCCTGCTGGACGAAATCATGGCGCAGGCTCGCATCACCCCGGTGGATGAGGGCTACAGCGTCGCCAAGCAGGGCGTTGCAGCCCTGATTGCCAACATTCTGGACAGCGGCACCACCACAGAGCCGGTGAACAAGGCGCTGGTGGACAGCATGATCGTCGAGCTCGACAAGAAGCTCGGCAAGCAGATGGACGTCATCCTGCACGCCAAGGAGCTGCAAGAGCTGGAGTCCTCCTGGCGCTCCCTGAAGCTCCTGGTGGATCGCACCGATTTTCGCGAGAACATCAAGATCCAGGTGCTGCATGCCACCAAGGAAGAGCTGCTGGAAGATTTTGAATTTTCTCCTGAAATCACCCAGTCCGGCCTCTACAAGCACGTCTATTCCAGTGGTTATGGCCAGTTTGGCGGACAGCCGGTCGGTGCCGTGATTGGTGACTACGCCTTCACCCACAGCTCCCCTGATATCAAGCTGATGCAGTATGTCAGTGCAGTGGGGGCCATGGCCCATGCCCCCTTCATCTCTTCCGTCGCCCCCGCCTTCTTCGGGGTCGACAGCTTCACCGATCTGCCCTCCATCAAGGACCTGAAATCGGTATTCGAAGGCCCGGCCTACACCAAGTGGCGCTCCCTGCGCGAGTCGGAAGATGCCCGCTATCTGGGTCTGACTGCACCGCGCTTCCTGGCGCGTCTGCCCTATGATCCGACCGAGAATCCCATCAAGGGCTTCAACTACCAGGAAGAGATCAGCTCGAACCATGATCATTACCTGTGGGGCAACACCGCCTATCTGATGGGCACCTCCCTGACCGACAGTTTCGCCAAGTACCGCTGGTGCCCGAACATCATCGGTCCGCAGAGTGGTGGCGCCATTCACGATCTGCCGGTGCACGTCTATGAGGCCATGGGTCAGTTGCAGGCGAAGATCCCGACCGAAGTGCTCATCACGGATCGTCGTGAATACGAGCTGTCGGAAGAGGGCTTCATCACCCTGACCATGCGCAAGGACAGCGACAACGCCGCCTTCTTCTCCGCCAACTCGGTGCAAAAGCCCAAGGTGTTCCCGAACACCAAGGAAGGCAAGGAAGCGGAAACCAACTACAAGCTGGGTACCCAGCTGCCCTACATGTTCATCATCAACCGCCTGGCCCACTACATCAAAGTGCTGCAGCGCGAGCAGATCGGTTCCTGGAAGGAACGCCAGGATCTGGAACGGGAACTCAACAACTGGATCCGTCAGTTCGTGGCCGACCAGGAGAACCCCCCTGCGGACGTGCGCAGCCGTCGTCCCTTGCGCGCCGCCCAGATCAAGGTGCTGGACGTGGAAGGGGAGCCGGGCTGGTATCAGGTTGCCATGGCCGTGCGCCCGCACTTCAAGTACATGGGAGCGAGCTTCGAGCTCTCTCTGGTAGGTCGTCTGGACAAGGAATAAAGCCCGATGCCGCATCTCTCATCCTGGGATAGAGGCAATGCGGCCAGTCTGTTTGATCGCATCCGGGGGGAGGGGCTTGGCTCCTCCCCCCGTTCGGAAGTGGATGAACTGGTGGACTCTGTCAAACGGCAGCTCGATCAGATCCTCAACACCCGTCCCGGCAACTGTCGCAGTGCCCCCGAACTTGGCGTCATCGATCTCAATGACGCCACCCAGGGCAGTGCCGACATCAAGGGGCGGATCCGGGAGGCGATCCGGCAATGCATCCGCCGCTATGAGCCGCGGATCGTGCATGTGGAAGTCCGTTCACCCGACTATCAGGCGAGCCCGCTTGAGATGACGTTTCAGGTGACGGCCCACGTGCGGCTGGAGCAGCTCGAGCAAGTTACCTCGTTCAACGTCCACATGGACAGTCACCGTCACTACCGCATGGTCTGATCAATGTCGCTGGAACATTACTTCAGGGATGAACTGGCTTTTTTGCGCCTGCAAGGGCGCGAATTTGCCGACGCCTATCCCGAGCTCACCCGCTTTCTGTCGGAGCAGAACACCGATCCGGACGTGGAGCGCCTGCTGGAGGGGTTCGCCTTCCTCACGGGCAACCTGCGCGCCAAGATTGAGGATGAGTTTCCCGAGCTGACCCACGGTCTGCTCAACATGCTCTGGCCCAACTACCTGCGTCCCGTGCCCAGCATGACCATCATGCAGTTTTCGGTCATTCCGGGGGCCATCGCCCAGCCGGCGCTGGTCAGGCAAGGTTGTCAGCTCGACAGCCAGCCCCTGGACGAGGTGACCTGTCATTTCCAGACCTGTCACGATACCTGGGTCTATCCGGCCGATATCCGCCATATCGCGGCCCAGAGCGGCAACGATCTCTCCACCATCTCGCTGGATATCGCCCTGCATGCCCCTCTGCCGCTTAGCGAGTTGCAGCTGGACAAGCTGCGCTTCTTCCTCGGTGGTGACAGCTACACCGCCTATGAGCTCTACTTCTGGCTCTCCAACCAGCTCTCCCATATCGAGCTGGAGATCGACGGCAAGCGCTTTCGCCAGGAGGCCAAGGCCCTCAAACCGGTCGGCTTCGAGCGCGGCGATGCGCTCTTGCCCTACCCGAACAACGTCTATTCCGGCTACCGGATCCTGCAGGAGTATTTCTGCTTCCCGGAAAGCTTCCTCTTCTTCGAACTCTCCGGTGGCGACTGGCCCAAGCAGCCGTTGCCGGTGAGCGAATTCAAGGTGCACTTCTGCTTCGACCGGCCGCTGCCGGCGGAGCTCAAGATCCGTCCCGACTCCTTCATGCTCAACTGCGTGCCGGCCATCAACCTGTTCCAGCACGACAGCGAGCCGGTCAACCTCAATGGCCGTCAGGCGGAGTATCCCCTCAAGGCAAGTTATCGCCATGCCGACAGCTTCGAGATCTTCTCGGTGGATCAGGTGGAGGGCTGGGTCGAGGGGAACTTCGGCCGCTCCCGCGGTACGCCGCGCATCTATCAGCCATTCGAGAGCTTTCAGCACCAGATCGAGCGGGCCAAACAGCGGCTGGCGCTCTACTACCGGGTGCGGGTCAAGGAGGCGGTGAGCGGGGATGGTTTCGAACACAGCCTCTCGTTCGTGCGTGGGGATGAAACCACCACGGTCGAACTGGATGAATCCATCTCGGTGACGCTCACCTGCACCAACCGCTCCCGCGCCGCCCGCCTCAAGGTGGGCAGCGTCTGCGTGCCGACCGGCAGCTCGCCCTCGTTTGCCACCTTCCGCAACCTGATCCGGCCGACTCGGCCGCTGCGCCCGGCGCTGGACGGCAGTCTGCACTGGACGCTGATATCCAACCTGTCGCTCAACTATGTCTCCCTGCTGCGCCGCGATGCCCTGGTGCAGGTGCTGCGCACCTACGATTTTCCGGCGCTGCACGACAAGCAGGCGGAGCAGGCCTCGCGCAAGCGGCTGGCGGGGATCGAGGAGATCGAGACCAAGCCGGTGGACCGGCTGGTGCGCGGCATGCCGGTGCGGGGGCTCAAGTCGGTGCTCTCCATCCGCCAGTCCGCCTTCGGCAGCGAAGGGGAGCTCTATCTGTTCAGTACCGTGCTGGCCCACTTCTTCTCGCTCTATGCCAGCGTCAACGCCTTCCACCTGCTTGAGGTGGTCAATCTCGACAACAAGGAGCGCTACCAATGGCCAGTCCAGATCGGTCAGCACTCCCTGATGTGAACGCCACCTGGGAGGCGCCCCGCTTCAACTTCTTCCAGCTGGTTGAGCTGCTCAACCGGCTCGATGGCGCCGATCAGGAGAGGGGGCTCGATTACCTCCCCGGTGACGAGAACATCCGCTTCAAGGCGACCGCCTCCTTGGGGTTCCCCACCAGCGACGTGCTGCAGATTGGCCGGGACGGGCAGGGGCGTCATGAGCTGGAGGTGGCCTTCCTCGGCCTGCACGGCAGCCAGTCGCCGATGCCCGGTTATTACCTCGATTCGTTGGCGTGGGAGTACGCCCAGGGGGAGCAGAAGCTCGGCCTGTTCCTGGACTTCTTCCACCACCGTCTGCTGACCCTGCTGCACCGGATCTGGCGCAAGTATCGTTACCACGTGCGGTTTCAGGACAACGGCGAGGATGGCTTCTCCCGTCTGATGTTTGCCCTGGTAGGGCTTGGCAACGAGGCGGTCTGCCAGAGCCTGCCGGTCAACCGGGCCAAGATGCTCTCCTACGCGGGCATGCTGGCCAGCCCCAGCCGCTCACCCGAGGTGGTAGCCGGTCTGGTGGCCCACTGTTTCGATCTGGCCGACGTGCAGGTGAGCGCCTGGCAATGGCGCAAGGTGCCTATTCATCAGGATCAGCAAAATCGCCTCGGCGGCGCCTGCGCCACCTTGGGGAGCGATTTTGTCATCGGTGACAAGGTGAACGACTGTGCCGGCAAGTTTTTGTTGAAGATCAACAACCTGAGCTTTGGCCAGTTTCTCGGCTTTCTGCCGAACGGGGAGCACTTTCACGCCCTGGTGACCTTCGTCTCCTTCATCCTGCGCGATCAGCTGGCCTGGGATCTGCGGCTGGGTTTCGGCCAGGAGCAGGCGAGGGGACTGAGGCTGGGGGAAGAGCAGAGTGCCCGCCTGGGGTGGAGTACCTTTCTCGGCCAGCCGCCGAGTGATCCGTTTGTGACCATTTGTGTGCAGGAATAAGTGCAGGAATAAGTGCAGCGATCAGCAGCGCAGAAAATTTAACTACAGGAATCAGTGCAGGAGTAACTGTGGACGATTTTAACCAGCAACTTTCCCTGGTGGTGCTCAACAGCGAACAGCTCGATGGCAGCCAGCAGGTGCAGTACCGCTTCGACGAGATGGGGGGGACCCTGGGGGCCTCCGAACAGGATGACTGGCAACTGCGCGACAGGCTGGGGGCCGTCATGCCCGCCCACGCCCGCATCGAGCTCAACGACGGTCGCTTCTGCCTGTGCGATCTGAGCGGCCAGACCTATATCAACGGTGCCACCTCGCCCATCGGGCGGGCCCGCAAGGTGCATCTGGAGCAGGGGGACGAGCTCGTGGTCGGCCCGTTCCGGCTGCGCGCCTATCTGGGGGCCATCACCCCCGAGCAGAGCCTGCAACAGGTGCTGGGCAACCGCCCCACCGAGCAGCTTGACGAGTGGCTGACCAGCGATGAGCCCGTTGCGCCCGCAGACGATCCGCGCACCCTGGCGGCCGATCCCTTGCTGGCATTGCAGCAGGAGCGCAGGGCGCCCAATCCGTTGATGGATGGCTCGCTGGCGGACGGTCGCCTGCAGGCTTCACTGCGTTCACAACCGGATGTGGACGTCCCCCCTCTTGCCCCTTTTTCTGCTGTCGAGAACACCATGAACCAAGAATTTCTGGATATGCCCGCCATCGAGAACCATCCCGATTATCAGCTGTCGCTGGACGGCGTCGATCACGTAGCCCTGACCCCGCTGATGCGTGGCCTGGGTCAACCCTTGCAATTGCAGGACACCCAGCAGGCCCACGACATGCTCGAAGAGATGGGCAAGACGGTGCGGGCCATGGTGGAGGGGCTGCTCCAGCTGCAAAACGATCAGGCGGCGCTGGCTGACAAGCACTTGCGCCCGATTGAGGATAACCCGCTGCGCCTTGGCCTTGGTTATGACGAGACCCTGGCGGTGCTGTTTGCCGAGCAGAAGAGCCCGGTGCACCTGAGCGCGTCGGCCGCGGTGGCCGAGAGCCTGCACAACGTGCGCATCCACCATGTGGCGAACCAGCAGGCCATCGGCGCGGCGCTCGACAGCATCTTGCAGGCGTTTTCGCCGCAGGCGCTGCTGGGGCGTTTCGAACAATACCGCCGCAGCGGCGCGCCGGGCACGGCCGACGAAGGCTGGGCCTGGGACATGTATCAGCACTACTACCGCGAGCTCACCTCCGCCCGCCAGCAGGGGTTCGACAAGCTGTTCCACCAGGTGTATGCCCAGGCCTATGACCAGGCCGTGCGTCAGCAACAGGGACTGATTTGATGATACGAGCGCTGATGCTGGGCGCCGCGCTGCTGGCCCTGGCAGGTTGTACCACCATGGGCAAGATGGCCGATGTCGCCATGAACCCGGATATCCAGGTGGGCAGCAACAATGATCAGCCCTCTACCCTGGGGCTGAGCCTGCTAGCGGAGCCTGACGTCAACCCCAACGAGAGCGGGGAGGCGGCGCCCATCGAGTTTCAAGTGGTGCTGCTGGCGGAGGATTCCAAACTGCTCGCCACCGACTACGACCAGGTGACTGCGGACGTGGAGAAGGCCCTTGGCAAAAACTACCTGGACCATCAGGACTACACCCTGCTGCCGGGCCAGTTCAAATACCTGCCCCCCATCAAGCTCGACGAGAAGACCCGCTACATCGGGGTGATCGCACGCTACGCCGACCCCGACAGCGCCGAGTGGCGCAAGGTCATCAAGATCAAGAGCAAGGGAACGGCTTATCAAATCCTGGTGCACCTGCGCCTGGATGAAGTGGAACTGCAAAAAGAAGAAGAATAACCATGTCGAGTCGAAATCGGGTTATCTGGCGTGAGGGGCTGTTCATCAAGCCCCAGCACTTCCAGCAACAACAAAGACATTCGGATTACGCGCTGCACGCACGCCTGAGCGCGCTGTCCGATTATTTCTATGGCTTGCAGTCGCTCGCCATCAACGAGGATTATCTGGGTTTTGGTCGCATCGCCCTGGTGGGGGCCACCGGCATCCTGCCGGACGGGACCGTGTTCAACATTCCCAATGACGATGTGCTGCCGACCCCGCTGGAGGTCACCGACGCCTCGGTGGCCAACCAGAAGGTCTATCTGGCGCTGCCGCTCTCGGTGAGCGGCGTCAACGAAGTCAATCAGGGCGGCCAGGTGGCTACCCGGTTGCAGGCCCATCGCCACGACGTGCGCGACTTGCACAGCGAAGGGGGGGACGTGGTCTCCCTCGAAGTGGGGCGGGTCAGCCTGCGGCTGATGCTGGAGCGGGAAGACCGCAGCGCCTACGCGTCGCTCGCCATCGCCCGCATTCTGGACAAGCGTCCGGACGGCGGCCTGGTGCTGGATCCCAACTTCATGCCCTGCAGCATCAGCGTCTCCGCCATCCCGACCCTCAAGCGCTTCCTTGGCGAGTCGGCCGGGTTGGTCGCCGAGCGGGCCCGCAGCCTCTCCCAGCGCATCGCCGCGCCGGGTCAGCAGGGGGTGGCCGACGTGGCCGAGTTCATGATGCTGCAGCTGCTCAACCGGGCCCAGCCCCAGCTCTCCCATCTGGCGCGCCTTGGCACCTTGCACCCCGAGCGGTTGCACGAGGCGCTGGTGCAGCTCTGCGGCGAGCTGATGACCTTTACCGACGAGTCCCGCCTGCCGCCCGAGTTCCCCGCCTATCGCCACGACGATCAGCAGGTGAGCTTCGAGCCGGTGATGCTGGCCCTGCGTCAGGCGCTCAGTACAGTGCTGTCGCCGCGCGCCGTCTCCATCCAGCTGCGCAAGCACCAGTACGGCATCATGGTGGCCATGGTGAACGAGAGCGAGCTGATGACCAGCGCCGACTTCGTGCTGGCGGTGCGTGCCCGCATGCCGCAGGAGCAGCTGCGCAAGCAGTTGCTGCAGCAGACCAAGGTGGCCTCCAGCGACAAGATCCGCGAGCTCATCAGCCTGCAGCTGCCCGGCATTCCGCTGCTGCCGCTGCCGGTGGCGCCGCGCCAGCTGCCCTATCACGCCGGTTACAGCTACTTCCAGCTCGACCGGCAGAGCCCGGCCTGGCAGATGCTGGCGGTGGGCAACACCCTTGCCTTCCACATCGCCGGCGACTTCCCCGAGCTCGACATGCAGCTCTGGGCCATTCGCAGCCAGTGATCGCACCAAGGAATAAGCAGAGATGACCACGGACATTATCAAGAACGAGCAACTCAGCGACCTGCTGTTCGATCATGCCGAGCAGCTGGACATGGATTCGGACTACTGGTTCCGCCTGCGCGGCCAGAGCATCAACCCGATGATCGACGCGGTGACCCCCTTGCTGGGGCTGGTGCAGCGGGTGCGCCTGCTGTCGCGCTATGACCAGGTGCCCGAGCTCTACCAGCGGGTGGTGACCGAGATCCAGGCCATCGAACAGGAGCTGATGGCCCAGGGTTACGAGAACGGGGTGGTGCTGTCGTTTCGCTACATCCTCTGCACCTTCATCGACGAGGCTGTGATGGGGCGCGACTGGGGCAGCCAGAGCGAATGGTCCCAGCACTCCCTGCTGGCCCGCTTCCACAACGAGACCTGGGGCGGCGAGAAGGTGTTCGTGCTGCTGGCCCGTCTGCAGGAAGACCCGGTGCGCTACCGCGACATTCTGGAGTTCATCTACCTGTGCCTCTGCCTCGGTTTCGAGGGGCGCTACAAGGTGATGAGCCAGGGGCGGGAAGAGTTCGAACGCATCGTGCGCCAGCTGCACAAGCAGTTGGCCCCCGAGGCTGGTGGCGAGGCGCCCAGCGTGTTTCACCTCGATCTGGGCCAGCAGGCCTCCCGCTATCAGCTGCGCAAGCAGGTCTCCCTGCGCAGCCTGTTCATGGGCGGGGCGCTGATCCTGGCGCTGATCTTCGGCCTCTATCACCACCAACTCAATAACCAGACCCAGGACGTTCTGCGTCAACTGGGCGAATTATTAAAATAAAATACTAAGGAGAGCACGCCTTGATTCGTATAGAGCTACCGGTACTGGTGGAAAGACTCAACCCCATCTGCCGTCACATGCTGGAGGAGGCCGCGGCCCTCTGTGTCAATCACCAGGGAGCCGAGATCCGCATCGAGCACCTGCTGCTCAAGATGCTGGAGACCCCGTTGAGCGACGTGCGCCAGATCCTGAAGGTGGCCGAGGTCGACGTTGAAGAGCTGAAGGCCCTGCTGCAACCCTCGCCGGCTGACAATGGTTATGGCCAGGGTTACCCCTCCTTTTCGCCCATGCTGGTGGAGTGGCTGCAAGACAGCTGGCTGCTCGCCTCCGCCGAGTTGCAACATGCCCAGCTGCGCAGCGGTGTCATGCTGCTGGTGCTGCTGATGACCCCCCAGCGTTACCTGCCGGGTTCGGTGACCCGCATGCTCGCCAAGGTCAATCGCGAGCTGCTGCGCCAGCAGTTCGATGAGTGGGTCAAGGAGTCTGCCGAGACGCAAGTGACCACAGCCCCCGGCGGCAAGACGGCCCAGGCCGCCCTGCCGGCCGATGCCAGCCTGCTGGCCCGCTTTACCGTCAATGTGACCGAACAGGCCCGCCAGGGCAGCCTGGATCCCGTGCTCTGCCGGGATCACGAAATCGACCTGATGATCGACATCCTCTCCCGTCGTCGCAAGAACAACCCCATCGTGGTGGGTGAAGCCGGTGTCGGTAAAAGTGCCCTCATCGAGGGGCTGGCTCTGCGTATGGTGGCGGGTCAGGTGCCCGAGAAGCTGCGCGGGGTCGAGCTGATGACCCTGGATCTCGGCGCCATGCAGGCCGGCGCCTCGGTCAAGGGGGAGTTCGAGAAGCGCTTCAAGGGGGTGATGCAGGAGGTCAAGGACGCCGTGCAACCGGTCATCCTGTTCATCGACGAGGCGCACACCCTGATCGGGGCCGGCAACCAGGCCGGCGGACTGGATGTTTCCAACCTCATCAAGCCGGCGCTGGCCCGGGGCGAGCTGCGCACCATCGCCGCTACCACCTGGGGCGAGTACAAGAAATACGTGGAAAAAGACGCGGCCCTGTCGCGCCGCTTCCAGCTGGTGAAGGTCGGTGAGCCCGATGCCGACGAGGCCACCGTGATCCTGCGCGGCCTGCGCAGCATCTACGAGAAGGCCCATGGGGTGCTGATCGACGAGGAGGCGCTGCAGGCCGCCGCCCAGCTCTCAGCCCGTTACATCTCCGGCCGCCAGCTGCCGGACAAGGCCATTGACGTGCTCGATACCGCCTGTGCCCGGGTGGCCATCAACCTCACCACACCGCCGCGCGCGGTCAGCCACCTGCAAAACTCGCTGCGCCAGCGTGAGCTGGAGATCCGCCAGCTGGAGCGCCAGAGCCTGATAGGTCTTGGTGACAACGCAGAACGCCTGGCCGAGTTGCAGGCGGCCCAGCAAGCTTGCCGTGAAGAGCTGGCCGAGCAGGAGGCCCGGTGGCAACAACAGCAGGGGCTGGTGCACCAGATTGTCGAGCTGCGCGCAGCCCTGCTGGCCGATCAGCAGGATGAGATGCTGGCCAGAGAGGCACTGGATCTCGCGGATGCGCCGCTCGATCCGCAAGCCGCTGCTGAGCAGCTGGCCACCCTCGAGCGCGAGCTGGCCGAGCTGCAGCAGGGGGAAGTGCTGGTCTCCGCTCACGTCGACAAGACCCAGATTGCCGCCGTCATCGCCGAGTGGACCGGGGTGCCGCTCAATCGCATCTCGCAAGGGGAGCTGGATGTGGTGACCCGTCTGCCGGAGTACCTTGGCGAGCTCATCAAGGGGCAGGATGTGGCGGTGGCCCACCTGCACAAGCACCTGCTCACCGCCCGCGCTGACCTGCGTCGTCCCGGCCGTCCGCTGGGGGCCTTCCTGCTGGTGGGACCGAGCGGGGTCGGCAAGACCGAAACCGTGCTGCAGATTGCCGAGCTGATGTTCGGTGGTCGCCAGTACCTGACCACCATCAACATGTCCGAGTATCAGGAGAAGCACACCGTCTCCCGCCTGATCGGCTCGCCGCCCGGCTACGTCGGTTTCGGCGAGGGGGGCGTGCTGACAGAAGCCATTCGCCAGAAGCCCTACTCGGTGGTGCTGCTGGATGAAGTGGAAAAAGCGCACCCGGATGTGCTCAACCTCTTCTATCAGGCGTTCGACAAGGGCGAGCTGGCGGATGGGGAAGGGCGCATCATCGACTGCAAGAACGTGGTCTTCTTCCTCACCTCCAACCTCGGTTTCCAGACCATCGTCGACCATGCCGAGCAGCCCGACGTGCTGCTGGATGCCCTCTATCCGGAGCTCGCCGCCTTCTTCAAGCCGGCCCTGCTGGCGCGCATGGAGGTGATCCCTTATCTGCCGCTCGGCCACGATACCCTGGTGCAGATCGTGGGCGGCAAGCTCAACCGGCTGGTCAAGCTGCTCAAGGAGCGCTTCGGCGCCGAAGTGGTGCTGGACGACGAAGTGGCCGAGGAGATCCTGCTGCGGGCCAATCGCAGCGAGAACGGTGCCCGTATGCTCGAATCCGTCATCGACGGCGCCCTGCTGCCGCCGGTCTCCCTGCAACTGCTGCAACGCCTCTCTGCCGGTGAACCCATCAAGCGCGTCCACTTTTCCGTGGCCGATCACCAGTTCGTGGCCGAGGTGGGGGCTTGAGTATGGAGCAAGCCCTCGCATTTGCCCTGGCCCTCACCGCTCAGCGCGATGAGCCGCACCTGTGCCACTGGTGGAGCTCGACCGTTCATGCCAGCTTCCAGCCCAAGGGGCTGCTGCTCGGCATGCTGGATGTGAGCGGCCGTCAGCTGGAGTGCCAAGGCTGGGTCAGGGGGAAGGAAGTGGCGCTGGGGCTGGCGGTGGACGATTTTTCCCACCCCCTTGCCTATGTGCTGCACAAGGCCCAGTCCCGCACCTGGGACTCCCTCTACGGCGGTGCTCGCATCGAGCACGCCGGTTTTCGCGCACTGCTGGCCAACCTTGGCCAGCAGTGCGGGCTGCACGCGTATCCGCTGCTGGATGGCAATGGCAAGCCGTTTGCCGTCCTGGCTCTGATGGATGAAGGGGAGGTGCTGCGGGCCTGGGCCGACGGCCCCGAGCTGGCCCAGCTCTCCCAGGTCTTTTGCAACCAGCTCACCCTCATTCGCGATCTCGGTCGCAGCCGGCGGGATCAGGGGGTACTGCGCGACTCCCTGCGCCAGATAAAGGGGGAGGGGGAGCGGCTGCGTCAACACGAGAAGCTGCTCGGCGATCAGCTGGTCGGCCAGTCGGCGGTGATCCGCGGGCTGCGCGAGCAGATAAGCCAAGCCGGCCAACACAAGCTGACCGTGCTGATCCAGGGGGAGACCGGCAGCGGCAAGGAGGTGGTGGCACGGCTGGTGCACCAGTGCTCCGATCGCGCCAACAAGCCCTTTGTGGCCATCAACTGCGCCGCCATCCCGGAGAACCTCATCGAGAGCGAGCTGTTCGGTTACCAGAAGGGGGCCTTCTCCGGCGCCCTTGCCAACAAGACCGGGCTGGTGGCTCAGGCCAACGGCGGCACCCTGTTTCTGGACGAGGTGGGGGACATGCCCGCCGCCATGCAGGCCAAGCTGCTGCGGGTGCTGGAAACCCGCAGTTACCGGCCGCTTGGGGCCGAGCAGGAGTATCACTCCGATTTTCGCCTTATCGCCGCTACCCATCAGCCGCTCACCCGTCATGTGGAGGAGGGGCAGTTTCGGGCGGACCTCTATCACCGCCTCTGTCAGTGCCTGCTGCTGATCGCCCCCCTGCGCGAGCACATGGATGACGTGCCGCTGCTCTGTCAGCACTTCATGGCCCAGTTTGCCGCCCAGGATGGCAAGACGCTCGCCGGCTTACAGCGCAAGTTCTTGAAACAGCTGCAGACCTATGACTTTCCCGGCAACGTGCGCGAGCTGCGCAACCTGCTGGAGGTGGCCTGTGCCCATACCCGTCACGGGGAAGAGGTGGTGCTGGAGGCGCTGCCGCCGGAGCTGCGCGAGCGGGTCTGCGTCGAGTTGCCCAGCACCATGGACGATTACAACCACATCCGCGATCTGCGCCGGGCCATGCAGCAGTATGAGGCTTCCGTCATCGAGGCGCGGCTGCGCCACTTCCAGGGCAATCGGATGCTGGTGGCCGAGAGTCTCAACATTCCCAAGCGCACCCTGGATCACAAGTGCCAGAAACTGGAGGTGAACTGATGAGCATCCTCGGCTTGTTACCGCTGCTGCTGGCCACCAGTGCGGCCGAGGTCCCGCTGGACATGGCGCGCTGGCAGGTCTGCCGGCAGGAACCCTCACCGCTGGTGCGGCTCGCCTGCTACGACGCCATCGGCAATGGCGCGGCCAGTGTCGCCGAGGGAACTGCACCCAAGTCGGCGGCCTGGCAGGCCATCTGGGCTCAGGAGCAGGCCCGCACGCCAGCGAGCGCCCCCTTCCTCTTGCAAAGCGATGAAACGCGCGGCCGTGAAACCCTCACCCGCCCGGCACTGCGCGGGGCGACCCTGGCCATCGGCTGCGTCGACAGCATCACCCATATCCGGCTGCGGCTGGATCAGCCCTGGAGTGGCGAGAAAGTGCAGGTCGAGCTGGATGGTCAGCCGAGTGCCGGCTCCCAGAGCTGGTTTATCCGGGATCAGGGTCTGTTGCTGGAATATGGCCGCGGTCTGCCCGCCATCGAGGAGCTCAAGCGCTGGCTGGGCCATCGCGAGCTGCAGGTGCGGGCCGACAACGGCGCCCTCTTGCGGGTTGACTTGAGCGGCCTGAAAGAGGCGCTGGCACCGCTGCGTCAGCAGTGCCGCTGGTAGGAGGGACGATGAGCTATCAACACCCCTGGTGTGCACGCCTGCTCACCAGCCTGCCGGATGATCAGATAAGAGGCGCCGTGCTGGCCGACGAACCGCGTTGGGACTACGTGGAGACCGAGCTGGTCAAGCTGGGATCCCTCGCTCACAGCCAGGTGGATCTCAATGCGGTGGCCGAGGCCTGCCTCGGCTTGCTGGAGAGCCGCACCAAGGACATGCGGGTGCTGGCCCAGCTGCTGCGCTGCCTGCAGCACCCGGCCAAGGCGACCCCGCTGGGGGCTGCGATCAGCCTGCTGGAGGCCTGGATCCAGGCCTACTGGTTGCTAGCCTGGCCCGGCAATGCCAGCCAGAAACAGCGGCTGATGGTACAGATCGTCAAGCGCTTCGAAGGGGCCCTGCCGCGCATTTGCGAGAGCGCCTCGGCGGCCGAGCTGGCCCAGCTGCTGGCTCAGGCCGAGCAGCTGGAGCGGGTCTGGCTGGCGCAGTGTCCCGACAAGGGGGAGCTGCTCGACCCGTTGGTGATGGGGCTGAAGCGGGCCCAGCGCCAGCAGGTGGCACAGGCGCAGGCTGATGCTGCTGGGCAGCCTCAGAGCAGCGGCGCGGCGGCAGTGGGCACCCCGGCATCGGCTGGGCCGAGTGCCAGCGGCGCCATGGTACTCAGCGGCGGTGGCGGCAGTGCCGGCGTCGACGTCGACAGTTCCAACGATCGTGCCTGGCGCCAGACCCAGCTCAAGGTGGCGGAGCTCCTGATCGAGCGCCAGCCGGAGGCGGCAGTGGGTTATCGGCTGCGCCGTCACGCCGTCTGGGCCGGGATCACGGCGGTTCCCATGAGCGGGGCGGGCAATAAAACCCCGCTGGCGCCCATGTCGGCGGACATGGTGGACGAGTACCGCGCCGCCATGAACGCCCCTGATCAGGGGCTCTGGCAGCGTATCGAGCAGAGCCTGACCCTGGCGCCTTACTGGTTCGAGGGGCACAGGCTCTCGGCCGAGGTGGCTCAGAAACTCGGCTTCGGGGCGGTGGCCCAGGCGATCGCCGAGGAGCTCGGCGCTTTTCTGCAGCGCCTGCCGGCCCTGCGGGAGCTTGCCTTCAGCGACGGCTCGCCGTTTCTCTCCCCCGAGTGCAGCCGCTGGCTGCACTCGGCCAAGGGCGGCAGTGCCGGCAGTGGCGAGGCGGGGCTGGCCGAGGAGGTCGCCCAGCGCCACAGCGAGCAGGGGGTTGCGGCGGCGCTTGCCCTGCTCGATGAGCGGATTGCGCAGTTGAAAGAGCCAAGAGATCGCTTCCACGCCTTGCTGGTGCAGGCGGAGCTGTTGGCGCAGGAAGGCATGGAGGCGCTTGCGCGCCAGCACTATCAACACTTGTGGCAAGAGGCCAGTCGCCTCGGGTTGTCGCACTGGGAGCCCGGGCTGGTCAACCGCCTGGAGAGCCTGGCGGCGCCGTTGTCGAAATGAGTGCCGAAATGAGTCATTGAGTCGGAGTTGGATCACATTTTATGTTCAAAACCATTTTTACTTTTCTGCGGCAACAGCTGCCGAAATTGAAACCCTCCTGGCCCCTGCTCGGTGCTGTGCTCTGGGTGCTGGCTCTCATTCTGGTGTGGTGGCTGGGGCCTCGTCTCGAGGTGCGCGGCGCCAAGCCGTTCGAGCCGCTGTGGGGGCGGGTGGTGTTCACCCTGCTCTGGCTCTGGTTGCTGCTGGGAGTGGTCTCCTGGCGAGTGTGGCGCAAGATGCAGCAGCTCAAGGCCGAGCGTCAGCACGAGGTGGTGCTGGAGCAGGATCCGGTCAAGGGGCTCATCGACAGGCAGGCGCTGTTCCTCGATCGCTGGCTGCAGGCGTTGAATACTCATCTGGGCAAGGGGGCGCTCTACGCCATGCCCTGGTATCTGGTGCTGGGCCTGCCCGGCAGCGGCAAGAGCAGCCTCATTCACCGCGCCAACCCGGCCAACAAGCTCAACCCGAGGCTCGATACCGAGCTGCGCGACGTAGCGCAGGATCAGCTGGTGGATTGCTGGCTGGGGGAACAGGCGGTGATGCTGGATCCCGCCGGGGTGCTGCTCTCCCAGAGCGAAGCCGAACTGGATCCGCAGGCCCGCAAGCATGAGCGGCTCTGGCTGCACCTGCTCGGCTGGCTCAATGAACACCGCCGTCGCCAGCCCCTCAACGGCCTGGTGCTGACCGTGGATCTGGCCTGGCTCTCCCACGCCAGCGTGGCCGAACGCAAGGCCTATGCCCAGCTGATGCGCTCGCGCCTGCAGGAGGTGTCGGCCACCATGAATACCCGGTTGCCGCTCTATGTCACCTTTACCAAGCTCGATCTGCTGCGCGGCTTTGAGGTGATCTACCAGCAGCTCGAGAAGGAGGCCCGCGAGGCCGTGCTGGGGGTGACCTTCAAGCCTGGCGCCGACTGGCAGCAGGATCTGGCCCTGTTCTGGGATCAGTGGGTGGACAACCTCAACCAGAATCTGCCCGAACTGATGCTGAGCCGGCTCGATGCCGCCCAGCGCAACGCGCTGTTCTCGTTCGTGCGCCAGCTGGCGGGCCTCAAGGATTACGTGACCAGCCTGCTGGCCGAGACCCTGGCCATCGAGGAGAGCAAGCCGCTGCTGGTGCGCGGGGTCTATGTCAGCTCCGTCTATCAGCAAGGGGTACCGTTCGATGCGTTTGCCCAGGCGGCCTCCCGCCGCTACAACCTGCCAGAGCCCATCCACTCGGCCCTGCGCGGGGAGTCCAACACCTATTTCGTGCGCCAGCTCTTCTCTTCCATCATCTTCCCGGAGGCCCATCTTGCCGGCGAAAACCGGCTGCACACTCTCTATCGCCGGCGCCGCATGGCCATCGGCCTCAGCTGTCTGTCGCTCTTCTCGGCCGCCCTCATCGGTGGCTGGCACTACTTCTATCGGGTCAACGAGGAGGCGGGTCGCAACGTACTGACCAAGGCCCAGGCCTTCATGGAGACCAACGAGGTGGCCGATGCCCACGCCTTTGGGGTGAGCCAGCTGCCGCGCCTGAACCTCATTCGCGAGGCGACCCTCTCCTTTGGCAATTACCGCGAGCGGATGCCGCTGGTGGCGGACCTCGGCCTCTATCAGGGGGACGAGATTGGTCCTTATGTGGAAGGATCCTACCTGCAACTGTTGAGCCTGCGCTTCCTGCCGGCCCAGATGCAGGGATTGCTTGAGGATCTCAACCAGGCGCCTGCCGGCAGCGAGGAGAAGCTCGTCATCCTGCGGGTGATGCGGATGCTGGATGACGCCTCCGGTCGCAACAAGGAGCTGGTGGCGCAGTACATGGCGAGCCGCTGGCAGAAGGCCTTCCCGGGGCAGGGGGCGGTGCAGGAGCAACTGATGGGGCACCTGGACTATGCCCTCGACCACACCAACTGGTATGGCGCCAGGGCTGAGCGGGATCAGGCCGCCATCACCGCCTTCGTGCCGTTCAAGGAGCCGGTCTACGGTGCCCAGCGCGAGCTCGGCAAGCTGCCCATGTATCAGCGGGTCTACCAGAATCTGGTGGTGAAGGCGGGTGATGTATTGCCGCCGGATCTCAACGTCCGTGACGAGGTGGGCCCCACCTTCGACACCGTGTTTGCCCTGCGCAGCGACAACGCCGGCCAGGTGCCGCGGCTGCTCACCTGGCCCGGTTTCAACGATTTCTTCCTGAAACAAGACAAGGCGCTCATCGATCTCACTGCGATGGATGCCTGGGTGCTGGGCCAGCGCAAGCTGAGTCAGCTGAGCGAGGCCGATCGCAAGGAGATCACCCGTCAGGTCAACGACCGTTACGTCACCGATTACGTCAACCAGTGGCAAAAACTGCTGACCAATCTGGACGTGCAGACCCTGGAGAGCCCGGAGCAGGCGCTGGACGTGCTCGCTGCCATCACCGGCAACGATCAGCCGTTCCAGCGGGTACTGGCCTCGCTGGATGACAACACCCGCATTCGCAAGATCTCCGATGTGGAAGGGGACCCGGCCCAGGCCATCAGTGCCCGCATCGGTCGTCCCTTCATGGCCACCAACGCGGCGCTCAGCGGTCGCGGCGAGCAGGGGCCGCTCATCTCCGAGGTCAACCAGAAGCTGGTGGAGCTGCAGCACTACCTGGAGCTCATTGTCAACGCCACCGAGCCGGGTCAGTCCGCCTTGAAAGCGGTGCAGCTGCGCATGACCAACAAGTACGCCGATCCGGTGTTCGCCCTGCAGCAATATGCCCGCAGCCTGCCGGCCCCGCTCGATCGCTGGGTGGGTCAGCTCTCCGAGCAGAGCTCGCGACTGGTGATCGATCTTGCCATGTCCTCCCTCAATCAGGAGTGGCAGGACAAGGTGCTGGCCCCCTTCAACAGCCAGCTGGCCGGCCGTTATCCGTTTGATCCGAGCTCGAACAAGGACGTGCCCCTCTCGGAGATGGAGCGCTTCTTCGCACCCAACGGGACGCTGGACAGCTTCTATCAGGTCAACCTCAAACCCATGGTGGAGAGCGGCCTGATGGAAGGGGAGTTCAGCTCGCCCATCCAGGCCGAGCTGGTCAAGCAGCTGGACCGTGCAGCCCGCATCCGTCAGATCTTCTTCAGCCAGCAGGGCAACCTGGAGGTGCAGTTCGCCCTTGAGCCCATCGAGCTCACCGCCAACAAGCGGCGCAGTGTGCTGAACCTGGACGGCCAGTTGCTGGAATACGCCCATGGCCGCCGTACCAAGATCCCGCTGGTGTGGCCCAACACCATGCGCGACGGGGCTGAGAGCAAGATCACCCTGGTACCGGCCGCCCGCGAGCGTTCACCGCGCAGCGAAGGCTTCGTCGGCCCCTGGGCCATGTTCCGCCTGATGGACAAGGGGGAGCTGACCCAGGTCAATGACGCCACTTTCGATGTGCGCTTCCCGGTGGATCAGGGGGCAATGACCTATCGCGTCTACACCGACAGCGCACAAAACCCCTTCACCGGCGGCCTGTTCAGCCAGTTCAGACTGCCCGAATCCCTCTATTGATCGCGTCGGGGGCACGCTGTGCCCCCTTTCTGCGTTGGAAGTTCATATGTCACAGAATCAGCAAGGTCAGCAGGCCCTGAAAGTGGGGCGCGACCCCAGGATGTTGCCGGAGTACGAGGCGCTGCGGGCCGAGATCAACAAGCTCAGCCACGCTTCGCGGCCTGAAGTGGACTGGCAGCGGATCCATCAGCTTGCCAGCCTTATCTTCGAAAAACACGGGGTGGATCTGCAGACCGCCATCTACTTCACCCTGGCGCGTTCGCGCCTGCAGGGGCTGAGTGGTTTTACCGAAGGATGCGAGTTTCTCGCCAATCTCATCGTCACCCAGTGGGAGAGCTTCTGGCCACCGGTGCATCAGGAGCGGGCCCGCATCGAGATGCTCGACTGGTTCATTGCCCGCATCAGCGACGTCATTCGCCAGTATCAGATCAGCCACGAGGACAAGCGGCTGATCTATCGCTGCGAGCGGGCGCTGCAGCTCATCAGCGAGAAGTTGCACAACGCGGATCTGAGCCGCATTCCCCGGGTCGAGAATCTGGTGCACTTCATCGAGGGGTATACCCACCTGTTCGATGAGACCGAGATCGTCATCGTCTCCGACGAGCCGGGCCTCAAGGAGGATCTGCAGATCCCGCCCATGGTGTTCTTCAAGTCCGACATGGAGAGTGATCACGGCGGCACGGTCTCGGCATCGACCCCGCACCTGCCCCAGGGCAGCATTCTGGTGGGGCGCGAGAAGGGGCAGGTCAAGCCCACCGTGCTGAAGATTGAGCAGCACCGCCGGCAGCGCCCCGCCTGGTTCTGGTTTGGCTGCGGCCTGCTCAGCTGCGCCCTGCCGGTGATGGGGTGGCTGGGCTGGCAGCAACATCAGCAGGAGAAGACCGTGGCGGCCCAGCGTCTGGTGCAGCCGGCCGCCGAGCTGCCCCGAGCACTCAGCTATGACGACATTCGCCAGGCCCGCATCGTGCTGGGGGAGCAGACCCTGCAGAACATGGAGAGCGATCTGGTGGCCCGCTACCAGAACCAGTTGACCCGGCTTGAGCAGACGTCGCCGCTCTACTGGTATCGCTACGGCGAGGGGCTGCGCAACTCGCTCTCGATGCTCTATCCCGACTCGTTGGCGGTCAAGGCGCTGGACAAGCAGTGGCAGACGCAGCTTGGCGGCCAGCAGGGGGATGTCATCAGCGTGCCCACCTACCTGGATGCCCGCGCCGGGGTGGATGCCCTGCTCGATCAGCTGCTGGAGCTGGAGCGCCAGCGCAAGACGGTGACCATCTCCTACCTCAAGTCCCAGCTCTACGAAGTGCAGAAGAACCTGATGCAGAACATCCCGTTCAGTCTGCGTCTCGGTGAACTGGAGGCGAGAAAAGCCTCCCAGGAGCCCATTACGGCTGCCGAGCTCAAAAGCCTGGAAAATGATCTGAAAGCGCTCAATATCCGCCTCTATCAGCTGCAACAGGGCGTTTTTGGTAGCTGAAAATGCCGCCCTGAGCAAAAAATTGCGCAAGGTGTGGTGGGTTTGACTGGCAAGGCAAGGTTTGCCGGGAAACTTGCCCTGTCTTGCGCAATGGATTGCAGCAGATTGGTCTGATGCCGCGCGCTTGAATCGTAATTGGCTGATTTTTAATGTGATTGTGGGCGACTTTGCCATGGCATGGAGGCTGCTGGGTCGCCGTTCCAACTGTCTCTGCACCAGGCTGCGTTTGCACCATGGTTGCCCCACGGAGAATCCAGATGTGTCCTTCTATTGCATTGCTCGGTGACATCGGCACCGACCACGATGGTTTCCACCCATCCCCCGTGATTGCCGCCAGCCCGGATGTGTTCCTCGATGGCAAGCCGGTGGCCCGCCAGGGTGATCCGCTGGCCCCTCACGACAAACCCAACAACCCACCCCATCCGCGCAGCATCTCGGGCGGCGTCGGCTCTGTGCTGGTTAACGGCAAGCCCATCGCCGTGACCGGTACCGCCGTCGGCTGCGGCGGCGTGGTGATTGGTTCAGGCAGCGGACAGGCAGGTTAAGGAGCGCTTCATGGCAGACAGCACAGGATTACAATTTACCGTCAAGGTGGGGGCCCTGCCCGAGAGCACCTTCGTGGTGGCCGAGTTTGCACTGGATGAGGCGTTGAACCGGCCGTTCAACCTGCGCCTTGAGCTGGCAAGTGCCCAGCCCGACATCGACGTTGGCGCCGTGCTGGACCAGCCCTGTGAGCTGCTGGTGTGGTACAGCGGCGAGCTGCAGCGCCGGGTGTACGGGGTGGTCAGTGACTTTGCGCAAGGGGATAGCGGCTTTCGCCGCACCCGCTATCAGCTGCTGGTGCAGCCGGCCTTGTGGCGTCTGTCACTTCGCCAGAACTCCCGCATCTTCCAGGCGCAGAAGCCCGATGAAATCCTCTCCATCCTCTTGCAAGAGCACGGCATCACCGACTATGCGTTTGCCCTGAAAAACGAGCATGCCAAGCGGGAATACTGCGTTCAGTACCGGGAAACTGACCTCGATTTCGTGAACCGCCTCGCCGCCGAAGAGGGGATGTTCTACTTCCACGAGTTTGAAGCGGGCAAGCATCGCATCGTGTTTGCCGATGACGCGGCCGCCCTGACCGCCGGCCCCGAGCTCTTCTTCAACCTCGGCAACCGTTCGCTGGAACAGGGGCCCTACGTCCGTCAGTTCCACTATCGGGAGGCAGTGCGTTCGAGCGATGTGGAGCTCAAAGACTACAGCTTCAAGACCCCGGCTTACGGTCTCTCCCACAAAAAGCAGGGGGCGGAGCTTGAGCATCAGCGCGACACCTACCAGCACTTCGATTTCCCGGGCCGCTACAAGCAGGATGGCAGCGGCAAGGCCTTTGCCCAGCACCGGCTCGATGCGCTGCGCAACGATGCGGTGGCGGGCCAGGCTAAGTCCAACTGCGCGGCCTTGCAGCCGGGGCAGAGCTTCTCGCTTACCGAACACCCCAACGGCAGCCTCAACACCGACTGGCAAATCGTGCGCATCCAGCACACCGGCTTGCAGCCGCAGGCACTGGAAGAGGAGGGGGGCAGCGGCCCCTCCGTCTACCACAACGAATTCAGCGTAGTGAAAGCGAGCACCACCTGGCGGGCGCGCATCGGCAGCCCTGAGGCTCCTCACAAGCCGATGGTGGACGGTCCGCAAATCGCCATGGTGGTGGGCCCCGAGGGGGAAGAGATTTACTGCGACGAACATGGCCGGGTGAAGCTGCAATTCCCGTGGGACCGCTACGGCTCGAGCAACGACCAGAGCTCCTGCTGGGTGCGAGTCTCGCAAGGCTGGGCCGGCGGCCAGTATGGCATGATGACCATCCCACGCATCGGCCACGAGGTCATCGTGAGTTTCCTGGAGGGGGACCCCGACCAGCCCATTGTGACCGGGCGCACCTATCACGCCACCAACCGGCCGCCCTACGAGTTGCCGGCCAACAAGACCCGCACCGTGCTGCGCACCGAAACCCACCAGGGGGAGGGTTTCAACGAGCTGCGCTTTGAGGACCAGGCGGGCAAGGAAGAGATTTACATCCACGGTCAGAAAGACCTGAACGTGCTTATAGAGAACGACGCCGCCTGGCACATCAAGCACGACCAGCACACCGATATCGACAATGAGCGGGTGACCCGCATCAAGGCCAACGACCACCTGACGGTGGAGGGTGAGAAGCGCGACCAGATAAAAGCCGACTACTCGCTGACGGTGGATGCCAGCCTGCACCAGAAGCTGGGGCAGTCCCTGCTGGTGGAAGCCGGTCAGGAAGTGCATATCAAGGTGGGCGACAAGCTGGTGCTGGAGGCGGGTTCTGAAATAACCCTCAAGGGAGGCGGCAGCTTTGTGAAAGTAGACCCGAGCGGCATCAAGCTGGTGGGCCCCGCCATCAAACTCAATGCCGGCGGCAGCGCAGGCTCAGGCTCTGGCTGGGCTGGCAAGGCCCCCGTAGTGCCCAAGGGGGTTGAGGTGGTGAAAGTCCCTGAACTGGTTGAACTGGTCAAGGCGATTGCCACCGAGAAAGCGATGGAGGCACTCTTGAAAGAAGAGAAGCCTGGCGCGTTTTACCTCTTTTCTGAATAAGGAAACAGCATGAAGTTTGCATTTCCCATCCTCACAGCCACAGGGGAAGAGTTCAAGGACGTCAAGGCACTGACGGCGCTGATCAATGGCGAGCAATCGGGTCACTATCTTCTTGGCAATCACAACAAATGGCATGGCGGCATTCATATCAGCGACAAGAGTGCTCCTTGGTGCAAGGATAAGTACCCTGTCAGAGCCATGGCCGATGGCAAGGTGGTGGCATTCCGGATGATGAAGGATTACCTGACCTCTGAATTTCAGGGGGAGTCCTTGCGTTATTCCAACTGCTTCTGCCTGGTACAGCATGAATATTGTGAAGTGAATGCAGAGACCAGGGCGAAAAATGAGTTCACCTTCTACTCGCTCTATATGCATCTGCTGCCTTGGGATCAGTACCAAAGCACCGAGAAGCTGGTACTGAAGAAGGGGTGGAATGCGCGCAATTCCGTTCCCCATGCCAATCCCGATGCCGAGCAGCGGCGTGTTGATGCCGCCTTGCCGCGCTTCACCTTGCCCAAGGATACCGAGCTGGAAATGGACAGCAGTGTGCCATCCCAAAAGGGGAATGTTGGGGGCAAGGTGTATGACTTCATCAAGGTGATCATCAAGAGTCAGTTGTCCAATACCCAGATGAAAGAGGCCGAGAAGGCCGGTGTTGTGGTCAGTCAAGGGAGTTCGGTCTGGATCGCCAATAGCCCGGAAGCAGTGACCTTTATCAAGCCCAATGTGCCAACCTGGCTATTCGATCAAATAGATGCCGAGGTGCTGACGAATATGGTTGGTCGTGCGGATCCTGTTCTCAATGGGCCTACAGGTCGTCTGAGGGCAGGAGACCGAAGCGTTTCTCTGCCCGCAGGAACAAAAGTGACGTATGATGCCCACCAACTCGAATTCCATTGGGTGGGTGACAAAGCACGCAAGATGGCCAAATGCGAATATGTGACACCGAATGCAGATGGTGCTGCGGGTAGTTGCGGTATGGCCTGGGTGTGCGTCGAAGATGAATTTATCAAGGTAAATGCGCGTACACCTTCTCATCTTGGTGAGCTATATGTGTTGCCATCTCCCGTGGCTATTGCCGCAGGTGAGACCATCGGCTATCTCGGCCTGGTGGAAACGCCTGGCTCTTTGATTGGTGGCAAGAAGAGCAAGCATCAAGTCCATCTTGAAATCTTCACCCAGGATCCCAGACTGGACGATGTATTGGCCAACAAAGCGGGAACAAAAGGTGGTGCCACCTATGCCAAGGTCCCGGCGGGACTCATCTTGCACGAGAAGAAAAAGCAGGATGGTAAAGATCTCTGGGTGGCAACCGGTGACAAGAGTCTGGAAGCGCTGGTTGAATCACCAACGTTTGAAAAAGATGCCGCCAAGCAGGAGTGGGTCAGCATTTCGTCAGGAAAATATGTCAAGAAAGAGCAAGTGGAGCTTTTGAGCCAGCATGACTGGCTTAAGATTGGCTTTAAAAAGGTTGATGGTTCAGGATCAGATGGTTATCTGGACCCGGATGTGCCGCCTACTTTCTTTACCGAATTGGTAATCAGTTTTGATACCGACAAGAGCGGTGAACTGAGCAGTGAAGAGATCCAGGCCGCGCTGCAAAATAGCAGCAATGCAGAGCAACTTCACAAGCTTATCGTAAAGCATCCCAGCGAGTGGTATGAAAAATCGTCGGCCAGCAGTTATCTGTGGCTGGAAAAACTGATGGCTAAAATTGGCTTGCCTGATTTTGACCTGCTGGTGGATCATGAAAAACAGCGCATCGATAAGCTGGAATGGATGCAGACTGCTGCTAGTTTAAAGATTGGTCCTAATATTTATCACATTTACCCCATAGCTATTTATGGAAAGAAAAAAGATCGATTTGTAGTAAACTATACGCACTATAGGTATCCACTATCGTATGCACTGGATAAACAAATGGCAATCCCTTCCCAGTATGCCCCCAAAGTAGGAAACTATAAGATAGCAAGTCGAAATGAAGTGTTGGTGAATCTAACTCCAGACGATGACGTCACTAAAGATTCTATCTATCAATTTCTTGATCTGTCTAAGTATTCTGAAGTTTCAGATGATGAAATAAATAAGTTTTTGTTTGGTCAAGGAGTTTTGGAAGGGAAAGGTTCTGTTTTTACGTCTGCAGCTAAAAAATATAATGTCAGTGAAGTATATCTTGTTTCCCATGCATCACTAGAAACTGGTCGAGGGACATCAGGGTTCGCACGTGGAAAAGAATTTAACGGAATTAAAGTTTATAATATGTATGGAATTAATGTTAGAGATGATAAGCCTTCACTAGGCACAAAGTATGCGTTTGATAAAGGATGGGATTCTATTGATAAAGCAATAGATGGAGGGGCTAAATGGATCTCTGATAACTTTGTTAACCATCCCAAATACAAACAAAATACACTCTATAAAATGCGTTGGAACCCCGCATCACCAGGTGAACATCAGTACGCTAGCGATGTTCTGTGGGCCAAACATCAAATACCTAACATGAAGAAACGATTTGATATTTTTCCAGATGCCGTTCTATACATAGATGTTCCTGTTTACGAGGAGTGATTGGTGAAAAGTATATTTTATCTTGTTTTTTTACTACTTTCTTTCAGTGCTCAATCCGAGTGTGAAAAAATGAGTTTTTCGAGTGTTGATACTGATTATGAAGGCGTGAACTATGGTCTTTCAGATGTCATTGTGACCTCGAAAGGGAGAACTTTTTTTTATGATTTTCCACTCGAAAAATGTAAATCAAATAAAGTTTTCATTATTAATGGTGATAAAGCAGTATCATATGCATCATATAATGGCTTCCAATATATAAATTATTTAGATAGAAATGGAATAGTACATGCTGGATGGGTTAAATCACCTCGCATCAGCAAAGATAGCATATCGACAGATAAATTAAATGTGAGAGAAGGTGATTTCTTTGTAGATTTCAATGGTACTGAAATACATATTGACAATAGTTACAGTGATATAGCATGGCTATTTGATAATCTCACTGAAATAGATAATGGGAATAAATATATAGATTTATTTAGAACTATAAATGGGGTTGATTATAAGTTTTATCAACACGATTTTGACCCTATTTATATAGAGTCATCCAATCTTAACTATGATAAAATAAAAAGAGATTTTGATGATTACAGAATAACTAGGATTACCCTCAAGAGCGATATAGGGTTTAGCAGTAGGGGGATTTTTGTTGGAAGTAAAATGCTTAACGTCCTAAAAGTATATGGTAAGCCTTCAGCGATACAAGATGGTGATTTAATTTACTATTATGATAATAAATCAATACGTTTCATCGGCTCAGAAACCGTTAAGCAAATAGATATTTCAATAAACCCAGTATGACATGGAGTTATTGACTGACTGTACAGATCTAGTTATCACCTGACACCGGCTTCAGCCGGTGTTTTCTTGTGTCATCATGGCTTGGGAGGCCTGCCTGGTCTGTACAATGAAAGCGGGTTGCGTACGAGATACAAGCGTTTCTGCTGGTGATTCAGCCACTTTCTGTAGTCCTTGAGCTTGGCTATTAAAGTACCGCGCTTGATTAATTTATTTCTGTTTTGGCAAGAGATGAAGGACTGACTGGTGGCGTTATGTACGCTGCAACACCTATTGATGAAGATGAGATGCTGGAATAACAGGGCCGAAAAATAAATTCTGTGACAATGCTTTCATTTTTATAATTTCATGCCGAAAACAAAGACGTAATTTATATGGTGTTAATTAGGTTTTTCTTGAAATACCTCTTTGTGGGTGTTTTGGGGGCTCGGAAAATAATAAATGCATGTAGCATATAGCTTTTTTAATTTCACTCTCCAGTCCAATAGAGGCATTAATAGGGTTCGACTTGATGGAGATCAACATAAAGGGGGAGGGGGAGGCATAGCATTCCCGCAATTAAGCATTTGTCAAACAATGCTCACTGACGGGAATAAGAAGAATGGTCGAGGATACTTTTTTATCGGCTCATGGAATTAATCGCCGTGACTTTATGAAATTGTGCGCCGGGATGGCCGCAACCCTTGGATTAAGCCAACACGCCGTGGCCAAGATGGCCACCGCGCTCACCAGCCCCGAGCGACCCCCGGTGATCTGGATAGGGGCGCAGGAGTGTACCGGTTGCACCGAGTCGCTGCTGCGCGCCACCCACCCCACCATCGAGAACCTGGTCCTCAACACCATTTCGCTGGAGTACCACGAGGTACTCTCGGCGGCCTTCGGCCATCAGGCCGAAGAGAACAAGCACAATGCCATCGAACGCTACAAGGGCAAGTATGTGCTGGTGGTGGACGGCTCCATCCCGCTTAAAGATGGCGGCATCTACTGCATGGTGGCCGGTGAACCCATCGTCGACCATATTCGCCGCGCGGCTGCCGATGCGGCTGCCGTCATCGCCATCGGCTCCTGCGCCGCCTGGGGCGGGGTGCCCGCCAGCGGCGGCAACCCGACCGGCGCCGTCAGCCTGGAGGAGGCCCTCGGCAACCTCGGCACGCCGATTATCAATATCCCGGGCTGCCCGCCCAACCCCCACAACTTCCTCACCACGGTCGCCTACTACATCACCTACGGCAAGCTGCCGGCGCTCGATGCCAAGAAGCGGCCGCTGTTTGCCTATGAACGGCTCATCCACGAAAACTGCGAGCGCCGTCCGCACTTCGACGCCGGCCGCTTCGCCAAGGAGTTCGGTGACGAGGGCCACCGTCAGGGCTGGTGCCTCTATCACCTGGGCTGCAAGGGGCCGGAGACCTACGGCAACTGCTCGACCCTGGAGTTCTGCGACGTGGGCGGCGGTATCTGGCCGGTGGGCATCGGCCATCCCTGCTACGGCTGCAACGAGCAGGGAGTGGGTTTCAGCAAGGGGATCTTCCAGCTCGCCAAGGTGGAGAATCCCACCCCGCGGGTCAACAAGCCCGACGTGGCCATTCAGGAGGGAGGGCACATGTCGCCCACCGCCACCGGCCTTATCGGTGGGGCGCTCGGGGTGCTGGTCGGGGTGAGTCTGATGACGGTGCGCGAGCTCGGTCGCCAGCAGAAGCGCCATGAAGCCGAGCAGCACTCATCACGGGAGGAGTGACCGTGAACAGACGCAACTTCCTCAAATTCGCCTCCGTCGGTGCGCTGGCGGCGGGCACCACCGTCTCCGGCACTGCCCTGGCGGCGGCCGAGAACAAGCCGCCCATTCCCGGCGCGCTCGGCATGCTCTACGACTCCACCCTCTGCATCGGCTGTCAGGCCTGTGTGGCTGAGTGTCAGCGCCTCAACGGCAACCCGGCCAATCCGGCCGGGGAAGCAACCTGGTCCAACAACGACAAGCTGAGCCCCTACACCAACAACATCATTCAGGTGTGGAAGAGCGGCACGGGTGAGCACAAGGATCAGCTGGTGGATGGCTATGCCTACATCAAGAAGCAGTGCATGCACTGTGTCGATCCCAACTGCGTCTCCGTCTGCCCGGTGCAGGCGCTGACCAAGGATCCCAAGACCGGCATCGTCCATTACGACCCGGACGTCTGCACCGGCTGCCGCTACTGCATGGTGGGTTGCCCGTTCGACGTGCCCAAATATGACTACGACAACCCGTTCGGGGCGATCCACAAGTGTGAGCTCTGCAACCAGAAGGGGCTTGAGCGCATCGATCAGGGCAAGCTGCCCGGCTGCGTCGAGGTGTGCCCCACCGGCGCCGTCATCTTCGGCACCCGCGAGGCGCTGATGGCCGAGGCCAAGCGCCGGCTGCTGGCCACCCCGGGCAGCGAATATGCCTACCCGCGCCAGACCTTCAGCGCCAACGATCCCTACCTGCATGAAGTGCCCAACTACCAGCCTTACGTCTATGGCGAGAAGGAGGGGGGCGGCACCCAGGTGCTGGTGCTGGCCGGGGTGCCCTACACCAAGCTCGACATGCCTGACTTGCCGGAGCTCTCCTCCGGGGCGCGCTCCGAGCACATCCAGCACACCCTCTACAAGGGGATGGTGCTGCCGCTGGTGGTGCTGACCGGGCTCTCGGTGCTCATTCGCCGCAACACCAAGGACCATCAGGATGGCGACGATCATGACTCGCACGCGGGCCATGACAAGCAATCGGGAGGCAAGGATCATGAGTAATCACAAGGCACATCCGCTGGGGGGCAGGCTGGTCAGCTGGCCGGTCATGGTGCTGGCGCCGTTCGTCATCCTGTGCGGCATGCTGATCCTCAAACGCCTCATCTTCGGGCTGGGCTCGGTCACCGATCTGAACGGCGGCTACCCCTGGGGTCTCTGGATCTCCTTTGACCTCTTGATCGGCACCGGTTTCGCCTGCGGCGGCTGGGCACTGGCCTGGGCGGTCTACGTCTTCAACCGGGGCGAGTATCACCCCCTGGTAAGGCCAGCCCTGCTGGCGAGCCTGTTCGGCTATTCGCTGGGCGGCCTCTCCATCACCATCGACGTTGGCCGTTACTGGAACTTGCCCTACTTCTACATTCCGGGTTTCTTCAACACCTCCTCGGTGCTGTTCGAGACAGCGGTCTGCATGACTATCTACATCGGGGTGATGGCGCTGGAGTTTGCCCCCGTACTGTTGGAGAAGTTCGGCTGGAAGGCCTCCATGGCGCGGCTCAACAAGATCATGTTCTTCATCCTGGCGCTGGGGGCCCTGCTGCCCACCATGCACCAATCCTCGATGGGCTCTTTGATGATAGTGGCGGGGGAGAAGATCCATCCGCTCTGGCAAAGCTACGAGCTGCTGCCGGTCTTTTCGCTTCTGACCGCTTTCATCATGGGCTTCTCCATCGTGGTGTTTGAAGGCTCCCTGGTGCAGGCGGGGCTGGCGGGGCGCGGCCCCAACGAGAAGTCGCTGTTCTACAAGCTGACCCAGGTGATCGACATCTTCCTGATCCTGTTTGTGGCGCTGCGCTTTGCCGAGATCGTCATCAACGACAAGTCGGAGTATCTCTCCCAGTGGAATCGCTATGCCTTGATGTTCTGGAGCGAGATCGCGCTGATGATCTTCCCGCTGCTGGTGTTCCACTGGGACAAGAGCCGCCGCGATTCGCGCATGTTGTTCCTGGGAGCTCTCAGCATGCTGCTGGGCGCCGCCCTCTGGCGACTGGACTACTCCCTGCTCGCCTTCAACCCCGGCAATGGCTACCACTACTTCCCCTCCGCGGCGGAAGTGCTGATCTCCCTGGGCTTCGTCGCCATCGAGGTGTGTGCCTATTTGCTGCTGATCCGGCTGCTGCCGGTACTGCCATCACTTGAACGTGTTCACCAAGATTATCAGGCCCGAGGGAAAGCCAACGTATGAGCCAACGTATCACCATAGACCCCATCACCCGCATCGAGGGTCACCTGCGTATCGACTGTGAAATCGAAGGCGGCGTCGTCACCAAGGCCTGGTCGTCCGGCACCATGTGGCGCGGGATGGAGGAGATCGTCAAGGGCAACGACCCGCGCGATGCCTGGATGATAGTGCAGCGCATCTGCGGGGTGTGCACCTCCATTCACGCCATCGCCTCGGTGCGGGCGGTGGAGAACGCCATCGGCGCCAAGGTGCCGGTCAATGCCCAGTACATCCGCAACCTCATCATCGCGGCCCACAACATCCACGATCACATCGTCCACTTCTATCAGCTCTCCGCGCTGGACTGGGTGGACATCACCGCCGCACTGCAGGCCAATCCGCAAAAAGCGGCGGACATGCTCAAGGGGGTATCGACCTGGTCCCTCAACAGCGCCGACGAGCTGACCAAGGTGCAGGAGAAGATCCGCGCCCTGGTGGCGAGCGGCCAGCTCGGCATCTTTGCCAACGGCTATTGGGGCCACAAGGCGATGAAACTGAGCCCGGAGGTGAACCTCATCGCCGTGGCCCACTATCTGCAGGCACTGGAGTGCCAGCGCGATGCCAACCGCATCGTCGCCATCCTCGGCGGCAAGACGCCCCACATCCAGAACCTGGCGGTGGGCGGGGTGGCCAACCCCATCAACCTGGATGCACCGAGCGTGCTCAACCTGGAGCGGTTGCTCTATGTGAAGAGCTTTATCGACCGGCTCGGCGAGTTCATCGAGCAGGTCTACAAGGTGGATGCCGCCATCATAGCCGCGCACTACCCCGAGTGGCTGAACCTGGGGCAGGGGGCCAAGCACTACCTGAGCGTGCCGGAGCTGCCCACCGACGGTGACGGCGGCAGCTTCCTGATGCCCGGTGGCTACATCGAGAATGGCGATCTGGCCGGCTATCGCCCCATCGAGAGCCATCAGGATGCCTGGCTGATGGATGGCATCGCCGAGAGCAACAAGCACGCCTGGTACAAGGATGACGAGCCCCTCAAACCCTGGGAGGGCAAGACCGAGCCCAACTACACCGGCTGGCAGGATGACGGCAAATACTCCTGGGTCAAATCCCCCACCTTCTATGGCAAGGTGGTGGAGGTGGGGCCGCTCGCAGACTTGTTGGTGAAGCTCGCCGCCAAGCACCCGGAGACGGTGACGCACTTCGATCAGCTGAACGGCATCTACAAGGCGCTCACCGGCTCGGCCATCACACCTGCACAGCTGCACTCCACCATGGGCCGCATCATCGGCCGCGCGGTGCGCTGCTGCGTGCTCAAAGACACCCTGTCACATCAGTGGAAGGCGCTGGTGGACAATATCGGCAAGGGGGACACCACCGCCTATATCAAGGCAGAGATCCCGGCGGACAAGGAGTTTCGCGGGGTGGGCTTTGAAGAGGCGCCGCGCGGCATGCTCTCTCACTGGATCGTCATCAAGGGCGGCAAGATCGAGAATTATCAGGCGGTGGTGCCGTCGACCTGGAACTCGGGCCCGCGCAACTTCAACGATGAACCCGGCCCCTACGAGCAATCCCTGGTGGGCACCCCGGTGGCTGACCCCGCCAAGCCGCTGGAAGTAGTGCGCACAGTCCACTCGTTCGACCCCTGCATGTCCTGCGCAGTGCATGTGGTGGATACCCAGAATGGCGAAACGACTCAGGTGAAGGTGCTGTGATGAACACCCTGATCCTGGGCGTGGGCAACCTGCTCTTGAGCGATGAGGCCGTCGGCGTGCGCATCGTCGAGGTGTTGGAGCGCAACTACCGTTTCGCCCCCGGCATCGAGCTGCTCGATGGCGGCACCGCCGGCATGGAGCTGCTCGAAGCGATGGCCAGTCGTGACCACATCATACTGGCGGACGCGGTGCGCAGCGGTAACCCGCCGGGCACAGTGGTGACCCTGAAAGATGAGGAGATCCCGACCCTGTTCGGTCGCAAGATCTCTCCCCATCAGCTGGGGCTGGCGGACGTGCTCTCGGCGCTGCACATGACAGGGGAATCCCCCAGGCGGCTCACCCTGATCGGGGTCGAGCCCGAATCCCTCGAACCCCGCATCGGCCTCACTCCCGTGGTGGCGGCGGCGCTGGGGGAGGCGACGGATCGGATCCTGACCCTGCTGGCCAGTCTGGGGGCTCCGGCCACCCCGCTATCCGAGCAGGAGAAGGCCGAGCGAGCGCGGGAGGGCGTATGGCGCAATCCATTGTGAATGAGGTAGTGAACAAGACAGTGAACGAAGCCGCGAGAGAGTCGGCGCTGGAGTTTGCCGGTTTTGCCACCAATCCCGCGCCTCTGCTGGTAGCCCAGTACGAGCGGATCGCGCAGCAGGAGATGCAGGTGCTGCCCTTCTATCACGCCAGCATGCCCATTGTGGCGGAGTGCGTGTTGTTTGAAGGTCAGTGGCTTGGCTGCGTGCTCACCCCCTGGATGCTGAGTGTGGTGGTGTTGCCGGGGCCGGATCAGCTCTGGCCGGTGCGCGGCAGCAGCGAACGCCTCGCCCTGCAGCTCCCCTGCGGCAACCTGACCTTTATGGTGGGTGAATTGCCCGAGACGGGGCAGTTGCTGGCTTGCTCGCTCATGTCCCCCATCGACCCGCATCTGGGGGCCGACGAGGGGCGTGCGCTGGTGAGCAGTACCCTCAAGATGTTGCTTTCGCTTCCGGTGCAGCAGGGGGAGGGCGGCGTGAACTTGAGCCGGCGCCGCCTGTTCGGTGCCCGTCGCGGCCTGGGACTCGGCGCCACCGAGTCCTAGGCCCCAGGGCGCATCTGCCATAGTTCGGGGCCCCTGTCGGCCCCCTCGTTCGATGTATCGCCCGGCGCCCCTGTGTCGGGTGGTTCAGATGGATAAGGAGTCTTATGATCATCCCCCGTCATCCCCGCAGTCAGGTTCGCCTTTATGGCGCCCCTGTGGTTGCCACCCTCCTGCTGGCCCTGCTCTCGGGCGGTTTCTCTACCATAGCGCTGGCGGCCCAGCCCGTCCCCGCCGAACTCAAGCTCGCCATCGGCGCTGAACCCACCGAAGGGTTTGATCCTCTGCTCGGCTGGAGCCACGGCAGCTACCTGCTGCTACACAGTCCGCTGCTCAAGCAGAACGCCGATCTCAGTTGGCAGAATGTGCTCACCCAATCGGTGACCCCGAGCAAGGATGGCAAGGGGTGGCTTATCCGCCTCAAGCCGAACCTGACATTCTCCAACGGTGCACCGCTCACCGCCGAGGATGTGGCCTTCACCTACAACAGCGCAGCCCAAGGCGGCGGCAAGATCGACATGGGCAACTTTGTCTCGGCCAAGGTGCTCTCGCCCACCGAGGTTGCCATCACCCTGAGTGCTCCCCAGAGCACCTTCGTCAACGTGCTGGGATCTTTGGGGATAGTGTCGAAGAAGGATTACGACGCAAAAGCCTATGCCCAAAAGCCGGTCGGTGCCGGCCCTTACCGGCTGGTGAGCTTCCTGCCCGGTCAGCAACTGGTGGTGGAGGCGAACCCCTATTACGCCGGCGGCAACAATGACTTCAAACGGCTGGTGTTTGTCTTTATCGATGAAGAGAGCGCCTATGCCGCCGCCCAGAGTAGCCAGCTCGATGTGGTGCGCATCGCCCCCTCGCTGGCGCCCACCGTGCCTGCTTCCCTCAAGCTGTGGGTGCGGCCGAGTGTCGAGAACCGCGGCATCGTCTTCCCCATTCCGCCTGCGGGCGGCAAGGATGCCAAGGGTTATCCCATCGGCAACGACGTGACCTCGGATGTAGCGGTGCGCCGCGCCATCAACTACGCCATCGACCGCAAGCTGCTGGCCGATCAACTGCTGGAAGGGCACGCCATCCCCGCCTACAGCGCGGTGGAAGGCTTGCCCTGGCTAAACAAAGCCACCGCCTTCAAGGATGGGGATGCGGCCCACGCCAACGCCCTGCTCGACGAGGCCGGCTGGAAGATGGGCAGTGACGGCATTCGCCACAAGGGCGACCTGCGCGCCGCCTTTACCCTCTGGTACACCAGTGGCGACAGCACCCGCCGGGATTTGGCGGAAGCGGTGCGCGCCATGCTCAAGTCCATCGGTCTTGAGGTGAGCCTCAAGTCCGGCAGCTGGGAGCAGGTGGAGCGTGAGATGCACGCCAACCCAGTGCTGATGGGGTGGGGGAGTCTGGATCCCATGGAGCTCTATCACCACTACCAGAGCGGCTCCGGTGGGGTGGAGTTCTACAACCCGGGCTACTACAGCAACCCTGTGGTGGATGGCCACCTCATGCAGGCGCTGGATGCCCCGAACTGGCAGGCGGCCGTGCCGTTCTGGCAGCAGGTGGAGTGGGATGGCAAGACCGGCGCCGGAGTGCAGGGAGATGCCGCCTGGGCCTGGCTGCTCAACGTGCAGCACACCTATCTCGCCAACCGTTGCATCGACCTTGGCAAGGGGGCGCCGGAAATCCACGGTAGCTGGTCCCTGCTCAACAACCTGCAGGATTGGCGGTGGACGTGCCGTTAAGTTCGTCCACTATGATGACTGCTACTCTAAAAGCCCTGCTGCGTCTGGCAGGGCTGTTATGTCTGGTCTCGGTCGCCACCTTTGTGCTGCTGAGTTACTCCCCCATCGACCCCATCAAAGCCTATATCGGCAACGATCTGCTCCATGTGCCGCCGGAGCAGTACGCCCGCATCGCCGTTCGCTGGGGGCTGGATCAACCGCTCTGGCTGCGCTACTGGCACTGGTTTAGCCAGGTGCTGCAGGGGGATCTCGGTTACTCCATGCTCTACAACGCACCGGTGGGTGAGGTAATTGGCCAGCGCTTTGCCGCCTCCTTCCTGCTGCTGGCGGGTGCCTGGCTGCTCTCCGGTTTTTTCGGGATTCTGCTGGGCCTCTGCGCCGGTCGCTATCTCAATCGCTGGCCCGATCGTCTTATTTGCCGCTTTGCCTACCTGCTTGCCTCCCTTCCCACCTTCTGGGTCGGCCTGTTGCTGCTCGCCCTGTTTGCGGTGCACTGGCCTTGGCTTCCGGTCTGCTGCGCTTGGACGCCGGGGCTCTCTGCCGATGAAGCGGACTGGTTGATGCGATTGCGCCATCTGTTGCTGCCGGTGACGACCCTATCGCTGCTCGGGGTGGGCAACATTGCCCTGCATACTCGGGCGCGGGTGGCCGAGGTGCTGGAGAGCGACTTTATTCGCTACGCCCGCGCTCAGGGGGATGGCGGCTGGCCCATGCTGCGTTTTCACGTGCTGCGCCACGCCCTGACCCCGGCCATCTGTCTGCAGTTTGCCTCCCTTGGCGAGCTGATTGGCGGGTCGCTCTTGGCCGAGAAGGTCTTCTCCTACCCGGGGCTCGGTCAGGCCACCGTGGATGCGGGGCTGCGGGGGGATATCCCCCTGCTGATGGGAATCGTGCTCTTCTGCACTCTGCTGGTCTTTTTGGGCAACACGGCGGCTCGGGTGCTGCTGGCCCGCATCAACCGGGGCTGGGAGGGCGAGCATGCTGTTTAATCCGCTCCCCTCCTTGCTGCGTCTTGGCTTTGCGCTGATCTGCCTGCTGCTACTGGCCAGCTACGGCTGGAGCCTCTCTCATCAGGATGTGCCGATGGATCTGCTGGCGCGCCAGCAGCCCCCCTCGCTGACCCACTGGTTCGGCACCGATCAGATGGGGCGGGATCTCTGGTTGCGCGCCTTTCAGGGCACCCTCACCAGTCTGGAACTTGGGCTAGGCACGGCGCTCTGCAGTGGCCTGCTGGCCATGGTGGCGGCAAGCGTGTCGCTCGTTCATCCCAGATGTGATGCGGCGGTGCGAATGGTGATCGACGCCATGCTGGCGCTGCCCCATATGCTGCTGCTGATCCTGATCTGCTTTACCGTGGGGGGCGGCATGCGCGGGGTGATCCTGGCGGTGGCGCTCACCCACTGGCCCAAGCTGGCGCTCATTCTCTGCGCAGAAGCGCGGCGGATCGTCTGCAGCGACTATGTGGTGCTGGCCCGCTGTCAGGGGATGGGGGCGCTGCGTCGCTGGCGCATCCACCTGCTGCCGGGGCTGTTGCCCCAGTGGTTTATCGGCACCTTGCTGATGTTTCCCCATGCGGTGCTGCACAGTGCGGCGCTGAGCTTTCTCGGCTTTGGCCTGGCGGCCCACGAGGCCTCGCTGGGTCTGCTGCTGGCCGATGCGCTGCGTTATCTGGCCGGTGGCGGCTGGTGGCTGGCCCTCTTCCCGGGGCTGATGTTGCTGCTGTTGGTGTTGCTCTTTGATCAGGCAACCCGCGCTCTGCAACAGCTGTTGTGGCACAGGAGTGAACCATGCTGAGTTTTGACCATGTGACCATAGAGGCGGCCCACTACTCTTGGCTGGGACGGCGCAGCTGGCAGCCATTGCTGACCGATATCAGTCTGCAACTGGCGCCGGGGGAGATAGTGGCGCTGGTGGGGGGGAGCGGCGAGGGCAAGAGCCTGCTGTTGCAAAGCGCTCTGACCCTGCTGCCGGACAATCTGAGGATGCGCGGCTCCATCTCCCTTGATGGCGTGCCCCTGTGCGATGCCAGCCGGACCCGTTTACGCGGCCACACCCTCTGCTATGTGCCACAGGGAGTAAGCGCCCTCAATCCATTGCTGACGGTGGAGCGCCAGCTGGGCCGTGCGGCACGTCTCTGCGGCCAGAACGGTTCCCGCGAGCGGCTCGGTGAGCAGCTGCTGCGCTACCAGCTGCCCACGACCACCCTGGACAGATTCCCGCGCCAGCTCTCCGGCGGCATGGCCAAGCGCATTCTGGCCTGCACTGCGGCGCTCGGCGGCGCCCGCTACATTCTGGCAGACGAGATCACCGCCTGGCTCGACGAGGGGCTGGCCTGTCTGCTGCTCGGCCAGTTGCGTGAATTGGCCAATCAGGGCAGCGGTATCCTCTGGGTGACCCACGATCTGGCGCTGGCGGCCCGCTTTGCCGATCGCATTGTGGCGCTGCATCAGGGGCAGGTGAGCGATACTTTGAGCTGCCACCATCTGCGTCAGGGGCAGGGGAGCGAGATGCTCCGCGCCCACTGGCAGGCACTGCCGGAATTCAACGCGCTCTTCTCTGTGCCGGAGGTTTCCTGATGTTTGAAGTACGAAATCTCACTATCGCCCAGGGGGAACGTCCCCTCTGGCAGGGATTGTCGCTGACGGTGAAAGCGGGCGAGCGACTCGGTATCTCTGCGCCGAGTGGCCATGGCAAGACCACGCTGGGGCGGGTATTGGCGGGTTGGCAACCGGTTGGGGCTGGCGGGCAGATCCTGCTGGATGGGCAGCCGGTGCCTGAACAGGTAAAAGGTTATAACCCCATCCAGCTGGTGCCCCAGCACCCGGAACTCACTTTCAATCCCTATCGCACCACCGGGCAGGCGCTCTGGGATGTATGGCGCCCCGATGACGCCATGCTTGCCCGCTTTATGGTCAAGCCTGAATGGCTCGGTCGTAAACCCGGCCAGCTCTCCGGTGGTGAGCTGGCCCGTATCGCGCTGCTGCGCGCCCTCGATCCTCGCACTCGTCTGCTGATTGCCGATGAGGTGACAGCCCAGCTGGATCCGCAGATTCAGCGCCAGCTCTGGCGGGAGTTGATGATTGAGTGCGAACAGCGCGGGCTTGGCATGGTGATATTCAGTCACCAGCAGGCACTGCTGCGCCAGATCTGCCATCGGGTGCTACGTTTTGGTGAGGTGCCTGCGGAGCAGGAGGCGATGGCCCGTAGCGTGGCCTGAGGGTTGGCTTTCCCCTCATCCCCAACCCTTCTCCCGCAAGGGGAGAAGGGAGCAGAAGGTGCCATTTCGCCAGGCTCGGGGTTTAGGGTTTGGAGAACCTCTGGGTTTGAAAATATGGCTGGTTGTTATGCTCGAAGCTCCCCTGAGGGGTTTGAGGGAATCGTATTGTTGCAGCATGTTGCCTGTATCCACGAACCGGTTCCCTCTCCCTGGGGAGAGGGTGAGGGGGGCGAGTATGAAACGCTGGCTATTCGGTATAGAGAGAGCGCCTGACAAGGTTCGCAGATTTCGCAGATAAAGAGAGGGAGGCATCAGCCTCCCTCTTTTGTTATCCACCGTTATCAGCGGTTGTGATCTATCCGCACTCAGGCAGTCGCCAGCCAGTTGAGCCAGGCATCCATCCCTTCACCTGTGGTGGCGCTTACCTGGATCACCTGGATATAGGGGTTGACTCGTTTGGCGTTCTCGATGCAGCGGGCAATGTCAAAGTTGACGTAGGGCAGCAGATCGATCTTGTTGATCACCATCAGCTGGGCGGCGGCGAACATGTCCGGGTATTTGAGAGGCTTCTCCTCCCCCTCGGTGACGGAGAGGATCGCCACCTTGTACTTCTCGCCGAGATCGAAGCTGGCGGGGCAGACCAGATTGCCGACGTTCTCGATAAAGAGGATGCCCCCTTCATTGGCGGGCAGCTGGTGGCAGGCGTCGTGGACCATTTTGGCGTCCAGATGGCAGCCCTTGCCGGTGTTGATCTGCACGGCAGGGACGCCGGTGGCACGAATGCGATTCGCATCTCTGCTTGTCTGCTGATCCCCTTCGATCACCGCGCAGGGGCGCTTGTCGGCCAGCTGGCGCAGGGTTTCGCACAGCAGGGTGGTTTTGCCTGAACCCGGGCTCGACACCAGATTGAGCACCAGCTGGGCCGCCTCGTCGAAGTGTTCGCGGTTGTGGGCGGCCAGCGCGTTGTTCTTGGCCAGCACATCCATCTCGATGGCGATCAGCTGGCGCTGCCCCATGCCGGGCACCGACAATCCCGCTTCCCCTTTGCCATAGTGCAGATCACCCTGCTGATGGTCATGGTCATGGTCATGGTCATGGTCATGGCTGTGATCATGGGGATGCGCGTGGGAATGGCCGTGGTCATGAGAGTGGGCATGTTCATGATGATGGTCGTGTGGGTGATCATGCCCCTCATGGCTCATGGGTGCCCGCACCCCGTGGTAGTGGTGATGGACATCCCCCTGATGGTGGTAGTGGTGGTGAATGATCAGGGTGCGCGGCGCACTCTGATCGTGGCCATGATGGTGATGGGCGTCATGAGCATGATGATGGCCATGCTCATGGTTATGTTCATGTTCATGATGATGCTCATGATCGTGCTCATGGCCGGCGATCCGCGCCTGGCCGCATCCGCATACGCTACACATATCAACTTACCTCGATGTCGGTGATGCGCAGGCTATCACCCTGCGCGACTCGTAATTTGTATCCGCCACACTCGGGACAGGCCTGCCCGCGCGCGGTGAGGGTGACCGTCTGGTTGCAGTCGTAACACCAGGCCTCTGCCGCCTGGTGCTGAAAGTGCAGCTGGGCCCCTTCGACGGCGGTGCCCTTGGCGGCGGCCTCGAAACAGAAGGCGATGGTGTCCGGGTCGACGCAGGAGAAGCTGCCGACCTCGAGCCAGAGGGCGGTCACCTTGGTAAAGCCCCGCTGGGTGGCCTGTTCGGCCGCCAGATCGATGGCGGCCATGGCCAGAGACATTTCGTGCATGGTGGCTCCTTAACCGATATGGGGAGGAGCAGTGACTCCTCCCTGTAATTGACGGAACGGCATGGCCGGTCAACAGATCCGCGGCAGCAGCTCCCCTTGCGGCAGCTCCAGATAACGGCGGCTGCCCCAGGGGTTGTTGAGGATCACCTTGTGACGATCGCTTGCCTGCACCACGCCGATCTGGCTGGCGGCGGGGTTAAATTGTCGCAAGATGCCCAGTGCGTCCTGCGCCTGTTTGGCAGGCAGGGCCAGCACCATGGTCCCCTCGTTGGCGAGATCATGGGGCTCGAAACCATAGAGCTCGCACAGGCCACGCACCGGATCGCACACCGGAATGGCGGACTCCTCCAGCTCGATGGCCACCTGGGAGGCGCTGCTCCACTCGTTGAGCACGGCGGCAAGGCCACCGCGAGTGGCATCGCGCAGGGCGTGAGGGGTAATACCCGCTTTTAGCAGCGCTTCTACCTGCGGCCAGAGGGTGGTGCAGTCGCTCTTGAGATCGGAGCCCAGTTGCAGGGCGTCACGGGCCATCAGGATGCAGGCGCCGTGGCTGCCGATATCCCGCGACACCAGGATGGCGTCACCGGCTTTGAGGTTGCGCACCGAGATGCCCCGGCTCTGCTCGGGCAGCGGGAAGGTGCCGACCCCGCTGGTGTTGATAAAGATCTTGTCGGCTGCCCCCTTGGGTACCACCTTGGTATCGCCGCAGACGATGCGGGCGCCGCTGTTGGCAAGCTCGGTCGCCATCGACTCGACGATGCGGACCAGATCGGCGTAGGGGAATCCCTCCTCGATAATAAAGCTGGCGCTCAGATACTCGGGTTTGGCCCCCATCATGGCGAGATCGTTGACCGTGCCGGCGATAGCCAGCTTGCCGATATCGCCCCCCTCGAAGAAGAGCGGCGAGACGGTAAAGCTGTCGGTGGTGAAGGCGACGGGGCCGCTGACCGGCAGCAGGGCGGCATCTTCACCGCGCAACAGGATCTCGTTGCCAAAGTGGCGAAAGAAGAGCTGATTGATCAGCTGGTTCATTTCCACTCCGCCGCCACCGTGGCTAAGTTGGATTTCTCTCATCGTTCCTGGATCCCCATATATCGGTAGTAGGCATTGCAGGCCCCTTCGGAGCTGACCATGCAGCTGCCCATGGGCTGGGTCGGGGTGCAGCCCCGGCCAAAGACTTTGCACTGGTTCGGCTTGGCCAGCCCACGCAGGATATCGGCGCACTGGCAGGCCTTGTGGTCATCGATGGGGGTCTCACTGAGTTGAAAGTGACGTTCCGCATCGCGCCTGGCGAAGGTATCGCGCAGGCGCAGAGCGGAGGCGTTGATATCCCCAAGGCCCCGCCAGCGAAAGTGCTCGCGGGTCTCGAAAAAGCGCTCGACCAGCCGCTGGGCGGCTTTATTGCCGCTGGCAGTGACGGCGCGGCTGTATTGCACCTCCAGCGCGTAGCGACCCTCCACCTTCTGGCGCACCATCATCAAGAGCGCCTCCATCACATCCACCGGCTCGAAGCCGCTCACCACCACTGGCACCTGATAGCGGTCGACAATGGGCAGGTAGATATCGGCGCCGGTGATGACGCTGACGTGGGAGGGACCGATAAAGGCGTTCACCTTGGCCACCCCGTCGGCCATCACCGCATGAATGGCGGGGGGCACCAGCACATGGTTGATATGAAACAAGAGGTTCTCGATCCCTTGCTCTTCCGCAGCAGCCAAGAGTGCCGCTGTCATCGGGGTGGAGGTCTCGAAACCGATGGCGAAGAAGACCACGGTTTTTTCCGGGTTCTCACGAGCGATGCGCAGGGCGTCGAGGGGGTCATAGACGGGGCGGATATCGCTCCCCTTGGCGCGCTGCTGGGCCAGCGTGCCTTTGGAGCCCGGCACCCGGATCATGTCCCCCAGCGTCACCAGAATAACGTTGGGCTGGCGGGCCAGCTCGATGGCCTGATCGATGCGCTCTTTGGGCATGATGCAGACCGGGCAGCCGGGGCCGTGGACAAACTCGATGCTGGCCGGCAGCAACTGGTGCAGGCCGTACTTCATGATGGTGTGGGTATGGCCGCCACACACCTCCATCACCCGCAGCGGCTCGGGCAGATCATTGGCCAGTTCGGTGATCTGGGCGGCGAGGGAGCGGATCACCTGGGGCTCACGAAAGCCCTGAAAGAGGTCATTCAAGGTCAGCATGGCAGCGTCTCTTGTTTGGGCATCAGGGCCACCATCTGGCGGAAGCTCTCGAGGCTGGCCTGCGCCTCCGCTTCGTCAATCTTGCTCATCACAAAGCCGATATGGAGCAGCACATAGTCGCCAATGTTGAGAGGCTCTTCGAGCAGCATGCAGCTGACGCGCCGCTGCACCCCCAGGGTGTCGACGGTGACGCAGTTATCTTCGGGGTGCAGTTGCACCACCTGAGAGGGGATGGATAGACACATGGATTTCAGGACTCCGACAAGGTGGCACAGCCGGCTGTGGTTGGGCGGTGCGTGGCAATATGGTGGATGGCAAACCAGAGCTGACCGGCGGCGATGCCACCGTCATTGAGCGGCAGGGTTTCGCTGGTCAATACCCGCCGGCCGGCGGCTTCGAGTGCGGGGACCAGCTGGTCCATCAGCACCCGGTTTTGAAAGACGCCGCCCCCGAGCGCCACCGGATAGCCGGGGAAGCGCTCGGCAAGGGCAACCACCAGCTTGCTGATGGCGCGGATAAAGCCGGCGGCCAGGCTGGCGGTGGAGGTGCCTTGGCGCCGCTCGCTGACAAGGGTATGGATGAGCTCGGCCCACTGGATCTGCAGTGGCCCCTCCGCTGACTGGCTGAGGCCAAAGGCGAGGGGGAAGGGCGCTTCATCGGGGGCCAGCTGCAAGGCAGCCGCCTCCAGCAAGAGCCCTGCTTCGCCCTCGTAATCCGGGGTATCGATCACCCCCAGCAGCGCCGCCACCGCATCGAACAGCCGACCGATGGAGCTGGTGTAGGGGGCGTTGCGACCCAGCTGCCAGAGCTGGTGCAGGTTGCTGATCCGCTTAAGGGGCAGTTGCTTGATCAACGGAATATCGAGGGTGCTGATCTGCTCAGAACTGTGCGATTCAAACAGCAGCCCCAGCAACTGGCGCACCGGTTCGCGGATGGCCGCTTCGCCGCCGATCAGCTTGAAGGGGGTGAGGTGGGCAACCCGCGTAAAGCCCTGAATGTCTGCCAGCAGCAGCTCGCCGCCCCAGAGGGTGCCGTCATCGCCAAGGCCGGTGCCGTCGAAGGCAACCCCCAGCACAGGGCCCCTGATGTCGTGCTCGGCCATCACCCCCAGCAGGTGGGCGTGATGGTGCTGCACCTTGAGGTGGGTGGCACCCTGATCTTGGCAATAGTCCTTGGCCCACTGATGGCTGAGATAGCCCGGGTGGCGATCCGAGACCAGCACTTCGGGTTTGAGATCGTAGAGATCGCGAAAGGTCGCCAGAGTCTGCTCGAAGTGGCCTTGCATCGGCAAGCTGTGCAGATCGCCGATATAGGGGCTGTAGATGCGCTGGCGGCCGAAGGCGAGCGCCAGCTGGTTCTTCTGCTGCGCCCCGACTGCCAAGAGCGGTACCTTGACTGCCTCTTGCAGGCTGGGGGTGCAGGGGGCATAGCCCCGGGCTAGCCGCAACGTCTGGCGCCGCCCGCCCGCCCACTGCACCAGACTGTCGTCGCACGGGTGCAGGATGGGGCGGTTGTGATCCAGGATGCCGTCAATCTCGCTGCCGAGTTCCCTGACCACCGCCTCGCACTCGATAAGGATTGGGCTGCCGCGACCATTGGCGCTGGTGGCCACCAGCGGCATGGCGCAGGCATCCAGCAACAGCTGATGGAGTGGGGTATAGGGGAGCATGATGCCAAGGTAGGGGATGCCGGGGGCGATCCTCTCGGCCAGCGGCGCGGTTGTCAGTAGGGATTCTGAGAGCCGATCATCGTTAATGCGCTTGCGCAGCAGGGTGATGGGTCTGGCCTGAGAGGTGAGCAGCTTCCACTCGTCTTCGCTGCCGGTGACATGCAGTTTGGCCTCGGCAAGGGAGCCCATCATCACCGCCAGCGGCTTGCGTTCACGCCGCTTGAGCGTTCGCAATCTGGCCACACTCCGTTCATTGCGGGCATCACATATCAGGTGATACCCCCCCATCCCCTTGACCGCAATCAGCGCCCCCGCTTGCAGGGCGCTGGCAGCTGCTTGCAGGGCACCCTCGCGCTCGGCCAGCGTATCGCCGCGGCCGCTGCGCCAGGTCAGATGCGGCCCGCACTCGGGGCAGCTCACCGGCTGGGCGTGGTAGCGTCTGTCCAGCGGATCTTCGTAGGCTGCCGCGCAGCGCGGGCACATGGCAAAGCCTGCCATGGCGGTATGGGGGCGGTCGTAGGGGAGGCGGCGGATGATGGTGTAGCGCGGGCCGCAGTGGGTGCAGTTGGTAAAGGGGTAGTGGTGGTGGCGATCGCTTGGATTGGCCACGTCCGTGGCGCACGCCTCGCACATCCCCTGATCCGGCGAGATGGCGACCGTGGCCGCGCTCTGCTGCTGGCTTGCCTTGATATGAAAGGCGCCGTTGTAATCGGGATTCGGGTTTTGGGGCAGCTCCCGCTCGTTAAAATGATCGATGCGGCTCAAGGGCGGTGCCAGTTCCCGCAGTTCGCGGGCAAAGCTGGCGAGCTGCTCAGGGGATCCTTCCGCGCCGATGGTGACGCCGCTCGCGTCGTTCAATACATAGCCGGCAAGGCTGTGGCGCAGCGCCAGCCCATAGACGAAGGGGCGAAAGCCGACCCCCTGTACGATGCCGTCTATATGAAATTCCCGGCGCAGTCGAAGGCGTGTCGACGTGGTCATGGCGCCATCCAAAGAGGGGCCAGCGCCCCTCCCTGATAACCGGGGGGCAGGGAACCCTCCCTCATGACAAGGGGGCTGGGGAGGGCCGACAGGGGCGGCCATCCGGCGATCATCCTGGGGGATGTCATGCGATATCGAACTCCCATCTGCTGGCCTGCCGCCACGGCATGGGCCATCGGGTGCAACGAACGGGGGGCAACGGGCTGCGTCGCGATAGAAGGGGCGTAGCCTTGGCAGGAAGAGGAGGCCCTCGTCCTGTCACGGGGGCCAAGTTTACCGGGGCACTTGTCCCCAATACTTTGATCTCGCCCCTGTTTGAGTGCCAGATGCGGCGCTTCTTTGCGATCCTGTGAGCCTGCTCCGCCAGCGATCGGCGTGTGAGGGCAGGCGGCGCCACGCCCCCGGGGCGCTGAGCCGATCCCTGAAGGGGGCAAATCGAGGATGGCGGGGCCAACACGCAGGTTTTATTGTTTGGTTTTATTTAACGATTATGGTCAATCGAGTAGAAAAATTGAACACCTTGGAGGCTGTTTTACCCCTTGCGGGGGCTGGCGGGGGTCTGCCGGCCCTGAAAAACGGGGCCAGCCCGGTTTCCCGGTGCGTCTCGGCGGCGAGGCGCCAGCGGGCGGGATCTGCCATTGGCGGCCCTGGGCTGGTATAGTCCTGCGCCAACAAAAGAGGTTGGAGAGAAGGCTTGCCGATGCCCCTGGGGCGGCGCCTCTCTTCGCGGCATCAAAGGATATCCCCATGAAATTCAGTCCCCTGCTCGATGAGATGATGAAGGCGCTGCAGGTCTTGCCGGGCGTGGGCCCCAAGTCCGCCCAGCGCATGGCGTTCACCCTGCTGGAGCGCGAGCGCAGCGGCGGTCTGCGTCTGGCCTCCCTGCTCAACCGGGCGCTCACCGAAATCGGTCATTGCAGCCACTGCCGCACCTTTACCGAGAACGATCGCTGCGAGATCTGCGCCAATCCCAAGCGCGAGGAGAACGGCCTGCTCTGCGTGGTGGAGAGCCCGGCGGACGTGGCCGCCATCGAGCAGACCGGCCAGTTCTCCGGCCGTTACTTCGTGCTGATGGGCCACCTGTCGCCCCTTGACGGCATCGGCCCTGAGGAGCTGGGGCTCGATATCCTGGAGCGCCGCCTGCAAGAGGAGCAGATCAAGGAGCTGATCCTCGCCACCAACCCCACCATTGAGGGGGATGCCACCGCCTGGTACATCGCCGACATGGCACGCACCGCCGGGGTGGAGGTGAGCCGCATCGCCCACGGCGTGCCGGTGGGCGGGGAGCTGGAGCTGGTGGATGGCACCACGCTCTCCCACTCCCTGATGGGGCGCCAGCGCCTGAGCTAAAGAGGCCACGGACCCCACCCCGGCCCTCCCCTTGGCAGGGGAGGGCGCAATGGATCTTGCCTCACTCCTCTCTTTGGCAGGGGAGAAAGCAACGAACCCCACCCCGGCCCTCCCCTTGGCAGGGGAGGGAGCAATGGATCCTGCCCCACTCCTCCCTTTGGCAGGGGAGAAAGCCACGAACCCCACCCCGACCCTCCCCTTGGTAGGGGAGGGAGCAATGGATCCTGCCCCACTCCTCCCTTTGGCAGGGGAGAGCAAGGCTGACCCCGCTATTGGCTCCACGCTCGATCCCAATCTGACCCTCCTCGCCAGACAGGGGACGACGGTGCACCTCCCCCTTGTGAAGGGGGAGGCCGGGAGGGGGTTGCCTGTGTGGGCCAAGCGAGGGGCCGGTGTGCAAATTTGCTCTCAAGTTTGCACGCAAGCCCCTTGATATTTGAGAGGCCAACCCCATCTAGCTTGGGAATCTGTTCAACCCGACGTTTTGAGGACTGGTCGATGACCCAAAGTGTTCACGCCGAAACCCACGGCTTTCAGACTGAAGTCAAACAACTGCTGAGCCTGATGGCTCACAGCCTCTACTCCAACAAAGAAGTATTCCTGCGCGAGCTGATCTCCAACGCCTCCGATGCGGCGGACAAGCTGCGCTTCAAGGCGCTTTCCGATGCCTCTTTGTTCGAAAACGACGGCCAGCTGCGCGTGCGCCTGGTGGTGGACAAAGAGAACAAGACCCTGACCATTTCGGACAACGGCATCGGCATGACCCGTGACCAGGTGATCGAGCACCTGGGCACCATCGCCAAGTCCGGCACCGCCGAGTTCTTCAAGCACCTCTCCGGTGACCAGGGCAAGGATTCCCAGCTGATCGGCCAGTTCGGGGTGGGCTTCTACTCCGCCTTCATCGTGGCCGACAAGGTGACCGTGGTCTCCCGCGCCGCCGGCACCGCGCCGGAGCAGGGCGTGCAGTGGGAATCACAAGGGGAAGGCTCCTTCACCGTGGCTGACGTGACCAAAGCCGGTCGCGGCACCGACGTCATCCTGCACCTGCGCAGCGATGAAGAGGAGTTCCTGGACGACTGGCGCCTGCGCTCCGTGGTCAGCAAATATTCCGACCACATCAGCGTGCCGGTAGAGATGTTCAAGGAGGGCACTCCGGATCGGGAAGAAGACGGTGAAACCATCGTCGGCACCCCGGGGGAGTGGGAGCAGGTCAACCGCGCCACTGCGCTCTGGACCCGCAACCCGAAGGACATCAAGGACGAGGAGTACCAGGAGTTCTACAAGCACGTCGCCCACGACTTCGAAGATCCGCTCCTGTGGGGTCACAACCGGGTGGAAGGGGCCCAGGAGTACACCAGCCTGCTCTACATCCCGGCCCGTGCGCCGTTCGATCTCTACAACCGCGAACAGAAGCACGGTCTGAAACTCTATGTGCAGCGCGTCTTCATCATGGACGATGCCGAGCAGTTCATGCCGACCTACCTGCGCTTCGTGAAAGGGGTGCTGGACTCCAACGATCTGCCGCTCAACGTCAGCCGTGAAATCCTGCAGGACAACAAGGTGACCGCCTCCCTGCGCAAGGCCTGCTCCAAGCGCGTGCTCACCATGCTCAACAAGCTGGCGAAAGAGGATGGCGAGAAGTACGCCAAGTTCTGGAGCGAGTTCGGCAATGTGCTCAAAGAGGGCCCGGCCGAGGATTACGCCAACCGGGAAGAGATCGCGAAGCTCTTGCGCTTTGCCAGCACCGCCGGCGAGGGCGAAGCCCAGACCGTGTCGCTCGAGGATTACGTTGGCCGCATGAAGGAAGGTCAGCAGAAGATTTACTACATCACCGCCGACTCTTATGCCGCTGCCAAGAACAGCCCGCACCTCGAGATCTTCCGCAAGAAGGGCGTCGAAGTGCTGCTGATGTGGGAGCGGGTGGACGAGTGGCTGATGAGCCACCTGACCGAGTTCGACGGCAAGCAGCTGGTCTCCGTCACCCGTGGCGAACTGGATCTCGGGGATCTGGAAGACGACGCCTCCAAGCAGGCGCAGGAAGAGGCTGAAAAAGCCAACGCCGGTCTGGTGGAGCGGGTCAAGAAGAGCCTCGGGGAGGCGGTGAAAGAGGTGCGCGTCACCCACCGTCTGACCGACTCGCCGTCCTGCATCGTCACCGACGCCCACGGCATGAGCACCCAGATGATCAAGCTGATGCGCGCCGCCGGTCAGCCGGTGCCGGAGCAGAAGTACATCCTGGAGCTCAACCCCGACCATGCCCTGGTGAAGAAGCTCGGCACCATCGAGGATGAGAGCCTGTTTGGCGAGTGGGTCTCCCTCCTGCACGAGCAGGCCCAGCTGGCGGAGCAGGGTGGCCTCAATGATCCGGCGAGCTTCGTCTCCCGTATCAACCGTCTGCTACTCCAGGCGTGATGTGATTGTGATTGGCCCACTGCATGACAGTGGGCTTTTTTTTGGCCGTTCCCCTCTAGTGCGCCGCTGCATTTTCAATCATTTTTCGTGGTCGTCGTCTGCGTCTTTGGTCGCAGAGACGGGGCGGGAGTGTGGTGATAATCTGGCCACTCACACGGGGCGAGCTTGTTAATACGGGCGAAAACGTGTAGTTTTTTGCCTTCTCAAGAATTGAATAACCAATCAACTAGGAGCGTGTATGCGCATTGTTCTGTTGGGAGCTCCGGGCGCCGGCAAGGGTACCCAGGCTCAGTTCATCATGGAAAAACACGGTATTCCGCAGATCTCCACCGGCGATATGCTGCGTGCGGCGATCAAGGCGGGTACCGAGCTGGGCCTCAAGGCCAAAGCCGTGATGGACGCAGGTCAGCTCGTCTCCGACGACATCATCATCGGCCTGGTCAAAGAACGCATCGCGCAACCGGATTGCGCCAACGGCTTCCTGCTGGACGGCTTCCCCCGCACCATTCCCCAGGCGCAAGCCATGAAGGATGCCGGTGTGACCGTGGACTTCGTGCTGGAATTCGACGTGCCGGACGAAGAGATCGTCAAGCGCATGAGCGGCCGCCGCGTACACTCCGGCTCCGGCCGTACCTACCACGTGGTGTTCAACCCGCCGAAAGTGGAAGGCAAGGATGACGTGACCGGTGAAGATCTGGTGATCCGTGCCGACGACGAAGAGACCACAGTGCGCAAGCGTCTGGATGTCTACCATCAGCAGACCGCGCCGCTCATCGGTTTCTACGGCAAGGAAGCGGAAGCGGGCAACACCCGTTACGTCAAGATCGACGGCACCCAGCCGGTGGATCTGGTCAGCCAGCAACTGGCCGCCATTCTCGGTTAAGCCATTCAGGGCCGGCAGGACGCAGCCGTTCGCCGGCTGGCTATGAGGGTGAGAAAAGGGTCCATACCGGGCCCTTTCTTGCATTCCATTCCCACGACACAGAACGACAGGATGCTAACGTGACCACGAAAACCGGGATCTTGCTGGTCAATCTGGGTACCCCGGCCGCGCCGACCACGGCGGCGGTCAAGGCGTTTCTCAGCCAGTTTCTGCACGATCAGCGGGTCGTCGACCTGCCGCGCTACCTCTGGTGCCCCCTGCTTCACTTCATCATCCTGCCGACCCGCTCCCCCAAGGTGGCCAAGCTCTATCAGCAGGTGTGGACCGAGCAGGGCTCCCCCCTGATGGTCATCAGCCAGCAGCAGCGCGCGGCCCTGGAGCACGAACTCAAGCGGGAAGGGGTCGAGGTGCCGGTGGCGCTCGCCATGACCTATGGCGCCCCGTCGCTGGCCGACGGCTGGCAGGCCCTCAAGGCCCAGGGAGTCAACCGGGTGATCCTGCTGCCGCTCTATCCCCAGTATTCGGTCAGTACCACTGCCTCGGTGTTCGACGCCTGGGCCAGGGCGATGAAAACCGAGCGCAATCTGCCGGTGGTGCGGCTCATCCGCGATTACCATGCCCACCCGGAGTACATCCAGGCGCTGGCCATGAGCGTGCGTCGCCACTGGGAGCAGCACGGCCAGGGGGAGCATCTGCTGATGTCCTTCCACGGCATTCCCGAGCGCTACGAGCGGGAAGGGGATCCTTATGGTCATCAGTGCAGGCGCACCGCCGCCCTGCTGGCGGAGGCGCTGGGGCTGGCCCCGGAGCAGTGGACCGCGAGCTTCCAGTCCCGCTTTGGCAAGGAGGAGTGGCTCAAGCCCTACACGGACCTGACCGTGGCCGACTTGCCCTCTCGCGGCGTCAAGCGGCTCGATGTCATCTGCCCGGCCTTCTCGGCGGATTGCCTCGAGACCCTGGAGGAGATCCAGGTGCAGAACCGGGAGATCTTCATGGCCGCCGGTGGCGAGCAGTTTGAATACATCCCGGCCCTCAACAGCGATCAGGCCCATATCCGCATGATGGTTTCCCTCATCTGTCGCGAGCTGGCATGATGGCCGTTCTCATCCGGTGCCCGACGTGGCGGACGTTCGGATTCAACGATAAAGGAGTGTCCTGATGATGCATATCACGCTGATTTACGCCGGCCTGCTCGGGCTCTTGTTCCTGCTGCTCTCCTTCTGGGTGGTCAAGCGCCGCGCCCAGTTCAGGGTGATGATAGGGGAGGGGGAAGCCCCCGAGATGCTGGCCGCGATCCGCGCCCACGGCAACTTTGCCGAGTACGTGCCCCTCACCCTGCTGCTGATGGCCCTGTGCGAACTGGCGGGGGTCGGGGCGCTCTGGCTGCACCTGGGCGGTGTGCTGCTGCTGGTGGGGCGCATCCTGCATGCCATCGGCATCCAGATCCCCAGGGCTCCCAACATGCCGCGCCTCTTCGGCACCCTCTTCTTCTGGCTGTCGCTGGGGATTTTCTCGGTGCTGGCCCTGGTGCAGGGGCTCTCGGCAAGCTGAATGTCATCCCGCAACGCCACCCCGCCACGGGGTGGTTTTTTGTGGCAGGCAAGTCAAACGTTTTCCTCGCAAGCCCTTGTCTATACTGACCTCAAAATTCAATCGTGCGACTTTTCGGCGTGGTGGATTGTGTTAAAATCCCGCCCCTCTTTTCCCCAGAGCACAGAAGATTGCCATGAAATTTCCCGGTCAGCGCAAGTCCAAACACTACTTCCCGGTCGACAGACGTGATCCCCTGATCCCGCAGAATTCCCAGCTCACCGAACTGGGCAAGGCCTATGTAGTGGGCATCGATCAGACTCTGGTGGATATCGAAGCCCATGTGGACGAAGACTTCCTGAACCGGTACGGCCTGAGCAAGGGCCACTCCATGCTCATCTCCGACGAGGTGGCGGAGCTGGTCTACGACGAGCTCAAGGCCAACAACATGGTGGTGAGCGAATTTGCCGGCGGCACCATCGGCAACACCATGCACAACTACTCCGTGCTGGCGGACTCCCACTCCATCCTGCTTGGCGTCATGAGCCAGGACATCCGCATCGGCAGCTATGCCTACCGCTATCTGTGCAACACCTCCTCCCGGGTCAACCTCGACTACCTGCAGCCGGTGGACGGCCCGGTCGGGCGCTGCTTCACCTTCATCACCGAAGGGGGAGAGCGCAGCTTTGGCATCAACGCCGGCAAGATGGATCACCTGGATGTGGACCACATCCCCGAGACCATCATCAAGGAGGCCTCGGCCCTGGTGATCACCGCCTACCTGGTGCGCGGCGCTGACGGCACCCCCATGAAGGAGGCCGCCATGGCCGCGGTGCGCTATGCCCGCGAGGCCGGGGTGCCCGTGGTGCTGACCCTGGGCACCCGCTTCGTCATCGACGAGAATCCCCAGTGGTGGCGTGATTTCATCAGCGAGAACGTGACCGTGCTCGCCATGAACGAGGACGAGGCGGAGGCCCTGACCGGGATAAAGGATCCCCTCGGCGCGGCCGACAAGGCGCTGGACTGGGCGGACATGGTGCTCTGCACCGCCGGCCCCATCGGCCTCTACATGGCGAGCTACACCGACGAGGACTACAAGCGCGAGACCACCCACACCCTGCTGCCCGGCGTCATCCCCGAATTCAACATGTACGAGTTCAGCCGCCCCATGGCCCGGGACAAGTGCCGCAAGCCTGCGCGTATCTACTCCCACATCTCTCCCTACATGGGCGGCCCGGAGAAGATCAAGAACACCAACGGGGCAGGGGACGGGGCGCTGTCCGCCGTGCTGCACGACATGGTGGCGAACGCCTACCACCGCATGAACGTGCCGAACTCCGCCAAGCATCTCTCGGAATTCCTGACCTACTCCTCTCTGGCCCAGGTGTGCAAGTACGCCAACCGGGTGAGCTACGAGGTGCTGGCCCAGAGCAGCCCGCGCCTCTCCCGCGGGTTGCCGGAGAAGGAAGACAGCCTGGAAGAGGTGTACTGGGAGCGGTGATACCTCTTCCTGTCGACCACGAGAAAGGGTGCCACTGGGCACCCTTTCTTGTTTTTGGGGCTGGATCATGTTTTTGGCATCGCTTTTGCTGACATCGTGGACAGCCCGCGTCGCGGCGGCATACCTTGTGTTAAGGATATGTAGCTGCTGCGGGGCGAGGGTATGTTGAGACAATGGAGTATCGGTCGGCGTCTGTCGCTGGTGACCCTGATGGTGCTGGCGCTGCTGGGACTGCTGCTGTTCTTCTGCCTGCAGATCTATCAGCAGGGGCTGATGGGGGAGAAGAGCCGCCAGACTCAGGCTCAGGTTGAGACCGCCTACAGCCTGGTGGCGGGGCTGGAAGCCAGGGTGCGCAAGGGGGAGATGGACGAGGCAAGCGCCAAGGCCGAGGCGCTGGCGCTGATCAAGGGGTTGCGTTACGGCAACGATGACTACTTCTGGATCAACGACAGCCACCCCACCATGGTGATGCACCCCATGAAACCCGAGCTGGACGGCAAGGATCTCTCTGGGGTGGAGGACAAGCAGGGGCTCAGGCTGTTCGTCGCCTTCGCCGATCTGGCGCGGGCCCAGGGCGCGGGGGAGGTGGCCTACTACTGGCCCAAGCCGGGGGTGGACGAACCGGTACGCAAGATCTCCTACATCAAGCGCTTCGCCCCCTGGGACTGGATCATCGGCACCGGCGTCTATGTGGACGACGTCGAGGCCCAGTACCGGGAGGTGCTGCACACCCTGCTGGGGATCGGGCTGGTGCTGGCCCTCCTGCTGTTTGCCGTGGTCGGCCTCATTGTGCGCAGCATCGTCGTGCCCCTCTCCCGCTCGGTCTCGGCCCTTGGCAACATTGCCAGGGGGGAGGGGGATCTGCGGGTACGTCTGCCAGAGTCTGGGCGTGACGAGCTGAGCCAGCTCAGCATCAACTTCAACCTCTTCGCCAGCCAGATGGCGCAGCTGGTGGCCCGCAGCCAGCAGATAGCGGATCAGAACCGGGTGCATGCCCACCAGCTGGCCGAGGTGGTGGAGCGTACCGGCGCCATCGTCACCGGCCAGGAGCAGGATACCCTGCGGGTGGCCAGCGCCATGGAGCAGATGACGGTGAGCAGCCGCGAAGTGGGCCAGCACGCGGCCCAGGCCGCCGATGCGGCGGACTCGGCCCTTAATCTGGCCCAGCATGGCCGCGAGGTGGTGGTCCAGACCCGGGAGTCCATCAGCCAGCTGGCGGACGAGATGGTGGAGACGGTACAGGCGGTGAGCCGCCTCGAGCAGGAGACTCAGCAGATTGGCTCCGTGCTCGACGTCATTCGCGGGGTGGCGGAGCAGACCAACCTGCTGGCCCTCAACGCCGCCATTGAAGCGGCACGGGCCGGGGAGCAGGGGCGCGGCTTTGCGGTGGTCGCCGACGAGGTGCGTACCCTGGCGACCCGCACCCACAGCTCCACCGACGAGATCCGGCAGATGATCCAGCGGCTGCAGGAGGGGGCCGGCAAGGTGGTCAGCGGCATCAGCCAGTTGCAGCAGCTCTCCCGCGCGACGGCGGACAGGGCCGGCGATGCGGATGTCGCCATCAATGCCATCGATGGATCCGTCCACACCATTACTGCCATGAATGGGCAGATTGCCACGGCGGCGGCGGAGCAGAGCCGGGCGGCGGAGGAGATCAACCAGCGGCTGGTGGCCATCACCCAGCTGGCGGCGGATGCCCTGGCCCAGAACCGGCTGACCGAGCAGGCATCCGGGCAACTGGCGCTGGCCTGCGACGAGCTGGGGGCCCTGGTGGCGAAATATCGCATCTGACGGCCTTTATCCCCGCTTTTTCGGGATAAGGCTTGAGTCTGGGGGGCTTTTGGGACACCATCTGCCCCATTCTCGGCCAGCCCTGGCCGACAGCCTGCCATTGCTTTGCAAGAGAGAGACCCCATGAGCAAACTAACTGACAATCTTGACGCCAATTTCCAGCTGTTCATCGAAGAAGTCCGCGAGTCGGGTCAGGTGTGGGGTCTGCGCTACGGTGAAGACTGGGTGGTGTGCCGCTCCGCCGAGTTCGAAGATGCGGACGTGATGCCGCTCTGGTCCGCCGAAGGGGATGCCCGCCTGCACTGCGTGGACGAGTGGGCGGATTACGAGCCGGAAGTGATCGAGCTCGAAGAGTTCCTGGACATCTGGATCAACGATCTGGACGAGGATGACGTGCTGGTCGGCCCGAACTGGAACGCCGATCTGGAAGGTCAGGAGCTCGAGCCCATCGAGCTGGCCAAGGCGCTGGTGGAACTGGACGCCTGAGTCAGCCGACCTGCCGGATTGTGATGAACCGGCCCCCTTCGGGGGGCCGGTTTTTTATGGCCGCCATGGACCATGAAAAGGCGATTTGCCTTTGCACCCGTCCCGGGGATGGGTCATCATCAACCCTTTGCCGATCGGGAGGTGCCATGTTTGTCTTTGACGTGACCACGAAGGCGGGGGCGCAGGGGAGGATCCAGGTGCAGGCGCTGGACTGGAGCCAGAGCGGCCCGGTGAGCTTTCAGTGTGACAGCGACGAGCTGGCCCTGGTGCTGCTGAGCGGGTGCCGCTGCGATGCCGTGGGGTACTTCAATCTGCTGGGGGGCTGCAAGCCGCTCTACGTGGAGCAGTGGCTCACCTATTTGCAGGAGCGTGGCCAGCTGGAGAAGGTCACGGCCCGCCAGGAGAGCCCGTCCCAACCCGATTACCTGACCCGGGCCGGGCTGGCGGACGACGAGCTCAATGCCCTGCTCGGCCAGATCTACAAGGTGGCCGGGTTCAACCGCCTGCAGATCAACCGCTACCTCAAGCATCGCCACAACCCGACCATGCTGGCGACCCGTTACGATCAGAAGGAGCTGGAGCGCTATCGCCAGCTCAACGACATCATTCTGACCCTGTTGAAGCTGAAACCGTCTCCGTGAAGATCCCCATCTGACCGATCTCCGGCCCCAGCTCCTGGGGCCGGGCGATGAGGTAGCCCTGCAAGCCGTCCACATACATGCTCTGCAGCATCTGCTTCTGGCCTATCTGTTCCACCCCTTCCGCGATCACCAGGCAGCCCATGCGATGGGAGACGTCGACGATCATCCGCACGAACTGCTGATTGGTGAGATCCTGCTCCAGCTCGGTGATGAGACCGGGGTCCAGCTTGATGTAGTCGGGTTTGAGCTCGCGAAACAGGCTGAAGGAGCCGATCCCCTTGCCGAAGTTGCAGATGGCCGAGCGGCTGCCGTGGCGCCTGAGCAGCTCGAACAGCCGCCTGGACCCGGTCAGGTTGCGCTCCAGGTGCTCCTCGTCGAGCTCGAACACCAGGTTGGCCCCGATGTCGGGGTCTTTTTGCAACTGGTGATCCAGCCAGATGAGAAAGGCGCTGTTTTGCAGCAGGGAGCCCGGCAGGTTGAGACCCCATCGGCTGTTGTGGCCTCCGAAGGCGCGGTATTGGCGGATGACGTGGCGGATCACCATCTGGGTCAGGCGCAGTACCATGTCCAGCCGCTGCGCCATGGCGAGCAGGGTATCGCTTGGCAGCACGGTGCCGTCGCTGCTGCTGAAACGGGGATAGATCTCGTGGTAGGCGAGCATGCCGCGATGCAGGGGCTGGATGGGCTGGCAGGTGAAGCTGATGCTCTCCTGCTCCAGCAGCTCGGTCAGCACCTGGGTCCAGTGACGCTGCCCCTGCACCTCGACCACCTCGTCGTTCTGCTGGATGGCCCAGCCATTGACCACCTCCGTCTGGGCGCGGGCCAGCGCGAGATCCGCCCGGGCCAGAATGGCCTCTATCTTCTGCTCGCTGCTCAGGCGGGTCATCCCCGAGTAGGCGGCGCTCTCGAGCTCGTGATCGTGCTGATAGCGATCGAAGGCGAGCTTCAGATCCCGTCCCAGCAGATGGGGCGGGATCTGGGCCAGGGGGGGCAGCAGGACGGCAAAATCGGCCCCCGAGATGCGATAGACCCGGTGGCCCGGGAAGCGGCTGACGGTGTGGCTGATGAGGGCGGCGATGTCCCGGATGTAGGCATCCCCGGACTGGAAGCCGCGCTGGGCGTTGAGGGTCCCGAGCTCGGTGGCTCGGATGAGCACCAGGATGGCGGTCTGGGTGTTTTCCTGTTGCAGCAGCTCGGTCAGATCGCGCCGGAAGGCGTGGCGGTTGCCAAGCCCCGTCATCTCGTCCCGGGTCGCCTGATTGTGCAATTCGGTGATCTGGCGGTGGGCATCGATCTCGGCCTCATTGAAGGACGCAAGGAGCTGGCGCAGAGCCGTTTGTGCCTGTACGCTGTCGAGCATGGCAGGATCCCGCTGCTGCAGCGCCAGCAGCCAGCGTTGCTCCTGCCTTGCCTTTTCCCCACGGCGCACGCTGTGGGTGAGAAAGAGCAGCAGGGCGAATCCCGTCAGGGTGGTCATCAGGACCAGCAGCAGGGTGAGCGGTGAGGCGGGGGGGGCGAGCAGCACTCCCTGCAACAGCAGCATGGGAATGCAGACCAGTGCGCTGACCAGCAGCAGGTTTCCCTCATGTTTATTCAACATCGTTTCATCCTTGATGATGTTCATGATGTAGAAATTCTAACCAAGTCGCTGGCGCAAAACATGAGTACTCACGCAACTCCACGATAAAGCGCCGGCGGAATGCAACTAAATGTGAGTGAAAACACTTTCATGGTCTGTAAAAAAAGCGAAGATGGGTTGAAAACAGCCCCAACAGAGCAGAGGTAGATATGTTGCTAGAACCCGTAGACACCGCCAAAGCACGGCAACTATTGAATCAGAGTATGGCCTTGGTGCTCGCAGGGGGACGGGGCAGCCGCCTGAAGCAGTTGACCGATAACCGCGCCAAGCCCGCCGTCCACTTTGGCGGCAAATTCCGTATCATCGACTTCGTGCTCTCCAACTGCATCAACTCCGGCATCCGCCGGGTGGGTGTGGTGACCCAGTACAAGTCCCACAGCCTGTTGCGCCACCTGCAATCGGGCTGGTCTTTCCTGCGTTACCAGATGAACGAGTTCATCGACTTGCTGCCCGCCCAGCAGCGGGTGGACGAGGTGCACTGGTATCGCGGCACCGCAGACGCCATCTACCAGAACGTCGACATCATCCGTGACTACGGTCCCAAGTACATCGTGGTGCTGGCAGGGGATCACATCTACAAGATGGACTATGCCGCCATGCTGCTCGATCACGTGCGCCTCGGTGCCAAGGTGACGGTGGCCTGTATCGAGGTACCGCGCTGCGAGGCATCGGCTTTCGGCGTGATGGACATCGACGAGCAACGCAAGATCCGCGCCTTCGTGGAGAAACCGGCCAATCCGCCCGCCATGCCGGGCTGCGAGGATCGCTCGCTGGCCTCCATGGGCATCTACATCTTCGAGGCGGAGTACCTCTACCAGTTGCTGGAAGAGGACATCCACAACCAGGAGTCCAAGCACGACTTCGGCATGGACGTGATCCCGCGCATCGTGGGAGAGGGCAAGGCCTTTGCCCACCCGTTCAACATGTCCTGTGTCGGGGCCAAGGAGGGGCAAAAACCCTACTGGCGCGACGTGGGGACCCTGGATTCGTTCTGGGAGGCGAACATGGACCTTGCCTCCGTGGTGCCCGAGCTCGACATCTATGACGAGAACTGGCCCATCTGGACCAGCCAGAACATGTCGCCCCCGGCCAAGTTCGTGCAGGACAGAAACGGCCAGCACGGCATGACCATCAACTCCATGTTCGCGGGGGGCTCCATCGTGAGCGGCTCCTTCGTGCTCAACTCGGTGCTGTTCACCAACGTGCGGGTGCACTCCTTCTGTACCCTGGATCAGGCGGTGATCTTCCCCGGGGTCGAGATCGGGGCTGGTTGCCGCTTGCGCCGGGTGGTGGTGGACAAGGGGTGCAAGCTGCCAGACGGCCTGGTGGTGGGGGAGAACGCGGACGAGGATGCACGCCGCTTCTACCGCTCCGAGCAGGGCATCGTGCTGGTGACCAAGCCGATGCTGGCCAAGCTCGGCTAACTTCGTCGACACAGACAAAAAAAGGGAGCCCTGGGCTCCCTTTCTATTGGTGGTCGATTTATTTCTCGCTGACCAGGGCCTTGCCGGCCATCACCATGGCGGTGCCATGCTTGCCACCGGCGGCGGTCACTTGCGGGACGCCATCTTCGTCGGTGTCGCTGCCGGCACCCTCGATGACGTTCTCGCCGGAGTCGCCGATCCACTCGGCCATCTGCATGCCGCCGTTGACGGTGCCGCGGAACCAGCTCACGTAGCGCTGGGTCAGCTGGGCCAGCTCCAGCTCGGGTGCCTTCTCGGCCCCTTCGTTGCGCAGGTTCAGCATGGCGGAGCGCAGGGCGCCGGAGATGGCGGCCTGGGTCCAGGGGGTGTATTCACCCTGCTTGCCGGCGAGCCAGGTACCGGCCTTGGCATTGAAGTAGGCCTTGTCGGCGGCGATGAAGAGCTCGCGCGCCGCGGTGCGGTACTTGGCATCCGAGGTGGCCAGGAAGGCGGCGGTCAAGCCGCGGATGGCGGCGAACTGCGCGTCGATGGACTGACCGGCGTCAAGCTTGCCGCCCAGTGTCAGACCGTCATGGACCAGGCCGTTCTTGCCCTTGAGGTTGGCGAGGATGAAATCGGCCTGCTTGCGGACCAGTGCGATCGCCTGCTCACCCTGCGGGGTCTTGAGGTTCAGCTCGCCATTGTCACCGGCGGCGTAACCCACCGGCAGCGCATCCTGGGCGCGCTGGAAGATCTGCAGGGCGACCAGGGCGTAGGCGGCGTCGAAGGTAGTGACGTGCCCGGCCTGTTTGCCAGCTTGCCAGCTGTCGACCAGGGTGCCGGCCTTGGGCTCGAAGTGCAGGGCCTGCAGGTTTTTGAAGGTGAGGTTGGAGAGGTTCAGGGCCAGGGAGAAGGCATCACTGCCCGCCACCGCCTTGCCCAGATCGTTGGTCTGGTTGGCAGCCGGAGCGCCGGCGAACGGGGCACCGTCAAACACGGCGTGGAAGGCCGGGTTCTGGTTAGTGTTGGCCGTGCGCTGATCGCTGAAGGCGTAGAACTCGGAGAGGGGCCACAGCAGCATCCAGGCGTCGCGCAACTGGGCGGAGCTGTCCACGACCTCCAGCTTGCCGATGGCACCGGCGTCATTCTTGCTGGTCTCGGTCACTTTCACCTGATGAGGGAAGTAGACAACCCCCTTGGCCGGATCGTACTGCGGGGTGATCTTGGCGCCCAGGGTCTTGCCGTCAAAGCCGAGCTGACCCTGCAGGATGGCCAGCTTGTCGATGGACTGCTCGGTCAGCATCATGCCGTTGAAGCCGTCGGCGGCAGAAACCCCCAGCTTGTGCTTGCCGTCCTGATCCATGGTGGCGGACGCGGCTTCCACCTCTTCATCGGTCTCGGCTACGTGCATGCCGCCGAGGAAGTCCTGGGACCACATCACTTCCTTGAGCAGGATGCCGCCCACGGCGGCCGGGACCAGCAGGTTGTCACTGCCGCTCCAGCGCAGGGTGGCGTAGTCGCGGAAGTAGGCAGGGACCTGGGTCTTGACGCTCTTCTCGTTGCCCTTGGCGGTCTTGATGGTGATCTGGTCACCGTTGACCGGGGTGGCGTTCACGGCCTGGGCGAACTCCGGGTTGGCGGAGGCGTAGGGCAGGGAGAGGGGATACATGCCCTGGGGAATTTCATCGGCGGGGAAGCCGACGGCCTCGGCCATGGCCAGTACCCGTTTGCCCAGGTCGGCCAGGGTGCCGCCACGGGCCTGGTTTTGCGGCCCGTTGACCAGATGGGGGCCCATGCCGGACTGGTAGTTGAGGGCGTACATTGCCTCTTCGGAGTATTCATAGGATTCGATCCCGGCGGCGAAGTCGAACGGGGTCGGCTCGTCGGCGCGGTTGGCGTCCAGCACATCCAGATCCAGACCGAGGGCCTCGGCCAGCGGCTCGCCGGAGAGCTCGAATTCGGTGTAGGCCAGCATGTTGGCGGCGGTGTTGAACGTCTTGTCCTCCACCTTGACGGCAGCCTGTGCGGCGCTGCTGAGGAGTGCGCAGGCGATCGCCTGCACCAGTACGGTTTTTCTCATGTCCTTCTCACCATATTGTTGATTTTATTATGACGCTTCTCATGAATCTAAATGAGAATGGTGTGCATTATGGGGCAAAGGGCGGGGCTTGAGAAGAAAAAAACCGCGCCCCGGTGGGGTGAAGAGGAGAGGCGCGGCGGCAGGTGTCACATCAGTTTGAAGGGGATGACCAGTCGGCCCGGCTCCACCTTGAGGGCTTCGACCTTCTCCTTGATCCGCGCCTCGTTCTGGCGGCTGCCATCGAGCCGGTAGACGGGGGTCTGGGAGAGGAACAGGGAGAGGGACTGGTTGAAGGTGGGCAGCAGCGGGGAGAGGGCGGTGCCCACGTCCGCCGGCTCGGTCTTGACGGAGAGCAGCTCGAGATCGCGCAGATAGATGGCGCCCTGCTCGGCCACATAGTCCGGGCGTGCCCGCAGGGAGAGGCGGATCTTCATCTGTTGGCTGCCCAGCGGGCTCGCCACCTGCAGCTCGCCGGCGGCATCCAGCTCGACCTTGTCGGCCTGGCTGCGGCCGATGCGGCTTTGCATGTCATCGAGTCGGATCTTGCTCGACATGATGCCGGGGATCCCCAGCTGTTTCTCGAAGGCGACTCGCTCCTTGAGGTACTGGTTGATCTCTCCTTCACTGACGCTGTATTGGGTCAGCGAGCAGGCCGCCAGCAGCAGGGCGAAGGGGAGCAGAAGCAGGTGTTTCAACATGGGAGGGTTCCATTTTCGGGGCTGTCACAAGAGGTGGCGCCATCTTAGAGGCAAAGCGGGTTGGCCGCCAGTGGGGCCTCTATGACCGGTTTCTGTCGCATCCCCCATATGGGGATGGCAATCCGTTTTCATTCGAGTAGCTGTTTTCCTTCACGGCCAGCAGGCCCGCCCTGGCGTCATCCCCGACATACCCAAAGACAAGCTCCTGTTTTAGCGGTGCAAAATCCCATTGACCCCGCGATTTCAAAGCGAGTATTTTACCGCCGCACAAAGTCAAACTGATAATCATTATCATTTTGAATCTTCTTTGAGGGTATGACGTGAAGACTCGAGTAATGGAAAATGGCGCACCTGCCGAGGCGAAGATGTCGCCTGATTTCTTGTTTACCTCGTGTCAGGGCACGATCAGTGCCACTGACCTGGGGCAACCCATCACCACCCCCGCCTGCGAGTGGCCCCTGCTGGCACAGCAGATAACCCTGGCCCTCGATGCCGCCAGGGCTGCCGGCCAGAGCAACCCCCTGCTCATCGGTGCTTTTGCGTTTGATCCGGCAGAGGCTTCCTGCCTCTATGTGCCCGGCCGTTATGAGCGGAGCGAGAAACTGGCCCCGACAGAGCCGACACCGGCGACAGAAGTGGAGCAGACCGTCGAGGCCAACCGGGTCATCTCGGTGCAGAGCACCCCGCCGGCCAGCGAATTCCAGGCCTCGGTCAGTGCGGCGCTGGATGCGTTTGCACAAGGCAAGCTCGCCAAGGTGGTGCTGTCGCGCAAACTCACCCTTACCCTGCACCAGCCTGCCGACCCTAAGCAGGTGATGGCCCGTTTGATGGCCCAGAATCCCCACGCCTTCCACTTCTCCCTGCCGCTCGGCCAGGGTCGCCGCCTGCTGGGCGCTAGCCCAGAACTGCTGCTGCGGGTCAGCGGGGGAGAGGTGTTCACCCACCCGTTGGCGGGTTCCGCCCGTCGGGCGAGCGAACCGGCGCAAGACGAAATGGTGGCCCGGGATCTGCTGGCCTCTCGCAAGGATCAGCATGAACACAAGTTGGTGATCGACGAGATCCGCCGGGTGCTGACCCCCCACTGCCGCGAGCTGGCGATCCCCGCTCATCCCTCGCTGATGAGCACGGATACCCTCTGGCATCTGGGCACTCCCATCGCTGGCCGGCTCAATGGCGGCGAGGCGTCGGTGCTCTCCTTGGCCTGCCAGCTGCATCCCACCCCGGCCCTGTGCGGCTATCCCACCGAACTCGCCCGCCAGTTCATCCGCGAGCAGGAGCCCTTCCGGCGAGCCCTGTTCAGCGGCATCGTTGGCTGGTGCGACAGCCAGGGCAACGGCGAGTGGGCCGTGGTGATCCGTTGCGGCGTGCTCGATGGCCATCAGGTCGAGCTGTTTGCCGGCGCCGGCATCGTCGCGGGCTCGGATCCCGCCATGGAGTGGGCCGAGACCGGCACCAAGCTGGGCACCATGCTCAAGGCACTGGGCCTGGATTTGGAGGTGGCGCAATGACCCAGTCCAACCGCTTCCTGCCCTATACCCGCTGGCCCGACGCGTTGGCGGAGCGCTACCGCACCAAGGGCTATTGGCGCGGCGAGCCGCTAACCGCCATGCTGGCGCGTCAGTGCGAGCTGGCCCCCGACGCCGAGGCCATTCTCTGCGGCGAGCGCCGCTTCAGTTATCGTGAGCTGGACGCCGCCTCGAGCCGGCTGGCCGCGAATCTGGCCCGCCACGGCCTGGGGGTGGGGGATACCGCACTGGTGCAGCTCCCCAACGCGGCCGAGTTCTATCTGGTGTTCTTCGCCCTGCTCAAGGCCGGCATCGCGCCGGTTAATGCGCTCTTTAGCCACAACCGGCTGGAGCTTCTCTCTTATGCCGAACAGATCACTCCGCGCCTCTTTGTCGGCTCGCTGGCTCATCCGCTGTTTGCGAGCAAGGGTCGCGAGAGCGAGCTGCTGACAAGCATCGGCGTCGAGCTGGTGCTGCTGGAGGGCGATGGGGGGGAGCTGGGGCTGACCCACTGGTTGGCGAAGGGGGATGAGAGTGAGCCGGTGAAATGTGGCCCGACCCCGGCGGACGAGGTGGCCTTCTTCCAGCTCTCCGGCGGCAGCACCGGCACCCCCAAGCTTATCCCGCGCACCCATGACGACTATTACTACAGCGTGCGCCGCAGCAATGAGATCTGTGGCCTCGGCTCCCATACCCGTTATCTGTGCGCCCTGCCGGCGCCCCACAACTTCCCCTTGAGCTCCCCTGGCGCCCTGGGGGTGTTCGAGGCGGGTGGCGCCGTGGTACTCGCCCCCGATCCCAGCCCCATCAGCTGTTTCCCGCTGATCGCCCGCCACCGGGTCAACCTCACCTCGCTGGTGCCGCCGGCGGTCTCGCTCTGGCTGCAGGCCGCGGAAGCGGATCCCACCGCGCGCACCCAACTAGCGAGCCTCGACTTGCTGCAAGTGGGCGGCGCCAAGCTGGGGGAGGCGGTGGCCAGCAAGATTGTGCCGCTGCTGGGTTGCCGGCTGCAGCAGGTGTTCGGCATGGCGGAAGGGCTGGTCAACTACACCCGGCTGGACGACCCCGACGAGAAGGTGATCCATACCCAGGGCCGCCCCATGAGCCCGGATGACGAGGTGCGCATCCTCGATGAGGCGGGCAATCCGGTTGCCCCCGGCGAGCCTGGCGCCCTGCACACCCGCGGCCCCTATACCTTCCGCGGCTACTACCAGAGCCCGGCCCACAACGCCCGGGTGTTCGATGCCGATGGCTTCTACTGCTCCGGCGATCTGGTGGTACAGGATGCCGATGGTTACCTCACCGTGGTGGGGCGGCAGAAGGATCAGATCAACCGGGGCGGCGAGAAGATCGCGGCGGAAGAGGTGGAAAACCAGCTGCTGCATCATCCGGCCATCACCCATGCGGCCCTGGTCTCCATGCCCGACAGCGCCATGGGGGAGAAGAGCTGCGCCTTCATCGTCAGCACGGATCCCGCCTTGAAGCCGCTGGCCTTGCGCAAGTTTCTGCGCGAGCGCGGGGTGGCGGACTTCAAGCTGCCCGACCGTTTCGAAACTCTGGACGCCCTGCCCATGACGGCGGTGGGCAAGATTGACAAGCAGGGGCTGCGGGCGCGCATTGCGCACGCCATCGCCGCCAACCAGCCCCTGACAACAGCATAAAACTAAAAAGGAATCATGACGTTATGGCTATCCCAACCCTGAACAATTACGCCATGCCCAGCCAGTGGAAGGCCAACAAAGTCGACTGGTCTCTGGATCCCAAGCGCGCCGCCCTGCTGATCCACGACATGCAGGAGTACTTCACCGCCTTCTATGGCGAAAACAGCCCGCTGATCGCGGCGCTCACCGAGCGCCTGGCCGCCGTGCGCAAGCAGTGCAAGGCCCTCGGCATCCCGGTCTTCTACACCGCCCAGCCCAAGGATCAATCCCCTGAAGATCGCGCCCTGCTGAGCGACATGTGGGGCCCGGGTCTCAACAAGCGGCCCGAGCAGCAGCAGGTGGTGGCAGCGCTGCGCCCGGAGCGTGACGACACCGTGCTGGTCAAATGGCGTTACAGCGCCTTCCAGCGCTCCGAGCTGGAGCAGATGCTCAAAGCGCTGGGGCGGGATCAGCTGATCATCGGCGGCATCTACGGCCATATCGGCTGCATGATGACCGCCTGCGACGCCTTCATGCGCGACATCCAGCCCTTCTTCCTGGCGGACGGGGTGGCAGACTTCTCCCTGGCCGATCACCAGATGGCGCTCGATTACGTGGCAACCCGCTGCGGCAAGGTGATCCGCTGCGAGGAGGTGCTGGCCCTTGCGCCGGTTGCCGCTTCTGCCGTCCAGCCCACCAATCCCTTGCTGACCAATCCGTTGCTGACCTACGAGGGGCTCAAGGCGCGGCTGCTGAGTCATATCGACGAGGACGAAGGGGAGTTTGACCCTGACGAGAACCTCATCGACTACGGTCTGGATTCGGTGCGGATCATGGCCCTGCTCACCGAGTGGCGCGCCGCCGGGGTGGAGCTCGGCTTCGTGGATCTCGCCAAGCTGCCGACCCTCAATGGCTGGTGGCGCCTCATCGAGGCCAGGCTGGCAGCCCAGGCGCTGGAGGTGACCCCATGAACCGCTTCCCCTTGACCATTCCCCAGCAGGGGCTCTGGTCCGGACATCTGCTCAATGACGACAAGGCGATGTTCAACACCGCCGAGTGCATCGCCTTCGACGGCAAGGTCGAGGCGGCAGTGCTGGTCGCGGCCCTTGCCAAGGCGGTGGGGGAGTGCGAGGCACTCAAGGGCCACTTCGAAGACGATAAGGAGGCGGTCTGCTTCGTCTCGCATGAGCTGCCCCTGGCCTATGAAGAGGTTTCCCTTGAGCGCGATGACGAGACGCTGGCCCGCGCCTGGGCCTGGGCCGATCTGCGCCGCCCGTTCGAGCTGACCCAAGAGGCGCCCTGCCGCTTCGCCCTGCTGCGCGGCCCCGGCCGCGATTATCTCTACAGCTGCGTGCACCACATCGCCCTCGACGGCTTTGGCACCACCTTGCTGTTCCAGCGCATCGCCGAGCTGTATGCAGAGGGGCTGGCCGGTAAGATGAACTCCCCATCGCCCTTCGGCTCTCTGGCGGAGGTGCTGGCCGAAGAGGCGAGCCGCGAGCAGAGCGGCAAGAACGCCGCCGCCCGCGCCTTCTGGCAGGAGCAGTTGCAAGCCTGGCCCGAGGTGAAGTCCTTTGGCGAGACCCGCGCACCGATTGCCGCCGAATTTATCCGCGAGAGCCGTCCGCTGCCGGCGGCGCTGTGGCAATCCCTGACCGGCTTTGCCGACGAGCACAAGCTGGGCTGGCCCGATCTGCTGCTGGCTGGTCTCTCTGCCCAGCTCTCGCTGTCGAGCGGCCAGGATAAGACCCTGCTCGGCCTGATGATGATGAACCGCATCGGCTCGGCGTCGCTGACCGTACCCTGCATGCAGATGAACATTACCCCGCTGGCGCTGACTCTGGGTGAAGAACTGGATCTGGCGGGGGCTGCCGGCGCCGTGGCTAAGGCCAAGCGCGGGGTGCGCAAGCACCAGCACTACCGCTACGAGCTGCTGCGCCGCGACCTTGGCCTGGTGGGGGGCGACAAGCGCCTGTTCGGCCCGCTGGTCAACATCATGCCGTTCGATCACGCTCGCCGCTTCGGGCCGTTATCTGCTCATATTCTCAACATCAGCGCCGGCCCGGTGGAGGATCTCACCATCGAAGTGCAGGTCGGCGTCGATGGCCAGCCCAGACTGGATCTGGACGCCAACCCCGGCTGCTACCAGCAGGGGGATCTGGCGGCCATCGCCGATACCCTGTTTGCCCTGCTGGAACGCTGGCTGGCCGAGCCCGCCCAGACCCTGGGAACGCTCAAGGCCGACTGGCTGGCCGAGCAGCGAGCCAGCGCCCTGATCGCCGGCCCCGCCCATGAAGCTCTCCAGGTGCGGCCTGTGCTGGAGGCGCTCTGCCACTTCGCCGCCCAGACCCCGGACAAGATCGCGCTGGAGCAGGGAGAGGCCCGCTTCAGCTACGAGGCGCTGCTGGCCAGATCCGAACAGATGGCGGCTGCCCTGCAGGCCGCAGGCGTCGCCCCCGGCGACAAGGTGGGGGTCATGCTGGCCCGCACCCCACAGGCCATCTTCGCCCAGCTGGCGGTGCTGCTGGCGGGCGCCGTCTATGTGCCCCTCGACCCCGAGCAGCCGCTGGAGCGTCAGGGCCATATCCTGCGGCTGGGGGAGGTCAAGACCCTGATCACCCAGGCCGAGTACCGCCACAAGCTGGCCAGCCTGTTTGAGGGGCGCACCCTGCTGGCGGGGGATCTGGTGAGCGGTGATCGGCTCAACCAGCCGGCCGCCGGCCGCGCCGTCGCCTACCTGATGTTCACCTCGGGCTCGACCGGTCTGCCCAAAGGGGTGGCGGTGAGCCACGGCGCGCTGGATCACTTCGCCGCCGCCGCCCGCTGCCGTTATCACCTGGATGAAGAGGCGCGGATGCTGCAATTCGCCCCCTTCAACTTCGACGCCAGCATCGAGGAGGTGTTCGCTACCTTGAGCGCCGGCGCCACCCTGGTGCTGCGCACCGACGCCCTGCTCGAATCCATGCCCGCCTTTGCGGCCGAGGTGGAGCAGATGGGGATCACCCACCTCGACCTGCCCACCGCCTTCTGGAACGAGTGGGTGGTGGCGCTGACGGCGGGTCAGGCCCACATTCCTGCCAATCTGGCTACCGTCATCATCGGCGGCGAGGCGGTCTACCCCGAGCAGCTGGCCCAGTGGCAGCGTCAGGGCCGCTCCGATGTGCGCCTGTTCAACACCTACGGCCCCACAGAAACCACAGTGGTGGTGACCACCCAGGAGCTGCAACAGGAGGACCCGAGCCAGGCCCAGTTGCCCATCGGCCTGCCGCTGCCCGGTATGCTGGCGCTCATTCTGGGGGCAGGGGAGCAACCCGCCAGCGAGGGAGAGCTGGTGCTGCTCGGCCCGCAGCTGGCCAACGGCTATGTGGGGGGCGTACAAGGGAGCTTTGGCACCCTGCGGATCGGTGCGAAGCAGATGCCCGTCTATCGCACCGGCGATCGGGTGCGCTTGGTGGCCGGCCGGCTGGTCTACCTCGGCCGGCGCGACAACGAATTCAAGATAAGCGGTTATCGCATCCAGCCCGGCGAGGTGGAGGCCCAGCTGCTGGCCCTGCCGGGGGTGGATGAGGCCTGCGTGCAGGGGGTGAGCATCGGCAGCGTGCGCCGGCTGGTGGCCTTCGTGGCGGGGTCGGAGCGCGACAGCCGGGTCATCAAGGCGCAGTTGGCCAGGGTGCTGCCTGCCGCCATGATCCCCACCGACTATCGCCACTATGACCAGCTGCCCCGCACCGGCTCCAACAAGCTGGATCGCAAGGCCCTGCTAGCCGCCTACCAGGCGGGCGGCGAAGCCCTGACCCTGGGCAGCGAAACCGAGAACCGGGTCGGCGCCATCTGGCAGCAGATCCTGGGGCTGGCCACCATGGCTCCCGCCGACAACTTCTTCGAACTGGGGGGCCAGTCCCTGCAGACCATCCAGATCGTCAACCGGCTCGGCGCCGAGTTCGGGGTGCAGGTCAAGGTCTCCGACGTGTTCGATCACCCTCGGCTGGATGATTTCTGCCGTTTCCTCGACGGTCTGCTTGCCGAGGACGAAGAGAGCGTGGAGATGGTGTGGTGATGGATAAGGAGCAACAAGCAATGGCCTTTGATTTCACTGGCAAGCGGGTCTGGGTGACCGGGGCCGGGCGCGGTATCGGCCGCGAGGTGGCGACGCAGTTCGTGGCGGCCGGCGCATCCGTGGTGGGGCTGGACCTGGCGTTTCCCGAGGCCGACTACCCCTATGCCACCCGGCTGCTCGATATCGGTGACTCGAAGGCGGTCAACGCCTGCTGCGCAGCGCTGCTGGCGGACGGCGGGCTGGATGTGCTGGTGAACGGGGCCGGGGTGCTGCACCTCGGTCCTACCGAAACCTTAAGCGATGATGACTGGCACGACTGCATGACGGTCAACGCCAGCGGCGTCTTCTATCTGCTGCGGGCCCTGGTGCCCCACTTCAAGGGGCAGCAGCGCGGTGCCATCGTCACCATCGGCTCCAACGCCGCCCATGTGCCGCGCATGCAGATGGCGGCCTATTGCGCCTCCAAGGCGGCGGTCACCAGCCTGACCCAGACGGTGGGGCTGGAGCTGGCCCCCTTCGGCGTGCGCGCCAATCTGGTGTCGCCGGGCTCGACGGATACCCCCATGCTGCGCGGCATGCTGCCAAGCGAGGAGGCCATGGCCCGCACCATTGCCGGGTTGCCGGAGCAGTTCAAGCTCGGCATCCCCCTGCGCAAGGTAGCCACCCCGGCGGAGATCGCCCATACCGTCCTCTTCCTGGCCTCGGATCTGGCCAGCCACATCACGCTGCAGGATCTGGTCGTCGACGGCGGCGCCACCCTGAGTGCCTGAGGCTTGAGAAACAGATGAACAATATGATTTTGCTGTTGAAACAGCTGGAACGGCAGGGGGTCAAGCTGGCGCTGAACGACAAGGGCCAGCTTATCTCCCAGTCGAGCAAGGAGGCGGTGACGCCGACCATCGGCGCCACCATCAAGGCCCACAAGGATGAGCTGGTGCGCTGCCTGGCGGCCCGCGCCGCTTTCGAGGCACCCATTCTTGCGCAACGTGATGCCGAGGGCGCCCGGCAGGGGCCGCTCTCGTCGTCCCAGAGCGGGCTCTGGTTTATCGAGCAGTACGAGGAGGCCTCCCACCTCTACAACATGCCGGTCTATTTTCGCGTCAAGGGAGAGCTGGACACGGCGGCGCTGGAGTTTGCCTTCGACCACCTGTTTGCCCGCCACCCCAGCATGCGTACCCGCTTCATCAAGGACGAGGCGGGCAGGGGGGCCCAGGAGATCCTGCCCCACACGCCCTTCAAACTGCAGATTGAGGACGTGAGCGAGCTGCCGGCAGCCGAGCGGGAGGCCTATGTGGCCCGCCGGGTGCGCGAGGAGATAGGGCGCCCCTTCTCCCTGACTCAGGGGGATCTGAGCCGGGTGCACCTGATCCGGCTGGGCAGCCGCGAACACGTGCTGCTGATCACCCAGCACCACATCATCTCCGACGGCTGGTCGGTCAAGAACATGTTCGCGGATCTCAAGCGTGCCTTTCTTGCCCATCAGAACCGCGAGCCCCTGCAGGTGAGCGAACTGCCGCTCACCTACCTCGACTATGCCCGCTGGTTCAACTCGGACCGTTTTCTCAATTATCACGCCGAGTTCAAACCGTTCTGGGTCGATCGGCTCGGTGGCAGCCCCGAGGTGCACGGTCTCCCGCTCGACAAGCCGCGCCCGGCCCATCAGGCCAGCGGCGGCGAGCTGGTCTTCTCCACCATCGACAACGATCTGTGGGAGAGCTTCAAGCGCCTCTGCCAGCGCCACAGCACCTCCAACTTCATCGGTCTGCACGCCCTGTTTGCCTTGCTGATGGTGCGCCAGAGCGGCGAGAAGGAGGTGGTGATCGGCACGCCGCTCGCCTATCGCGAACGCCACGAGATCGAGTCGCTGGTGGGCTTTTTTGTCAACACCCTGGTGCTGCGCACTCAACTCAGCGGCAAGCCCAGCTTTGTCGACTATCTGCAGCAGTGCCGGGAGGAAGATCTGGCGGCCTTCGATCACCAGCTCTACCGCTTCGAGGCGCTGGCCGAGGCCATCGGCGCCGATCGCACCACCGCCATCAACCCCATCTTCCAGATCATGCTGGTCTATCAGGCCAAGGTGGACTTCAACGATCTCATCCCCGGTTGCCAGCTGGTGGAGGAGACCTCGCCTGTGCTGCCGGCCAAGACCGACATCTCGGTCAAGGTGACCGAGCTGATGGACTCCGTCAGGGTGGACTGGCTGTTTGCCACCGCCCTGTTCGAGCGAGAGACCATCCAGGCTTATGCCGATCGCCTGCTGCACCTGATGCGCGCCGTGGTGGCGGCCCCCGACACCGACATCTGGCAGTTGCCGCTGGAGGCGGGCACCGACCAGGCCGCGCTGGCCGCACAGCTTGCCGACCTGCCGCCGGATTACCCGAGCCGCGACACCCTGCTCTGTCATATCGAGCGGCGCGCTATTCAGTTGTCGGACGCGTTGGCGGTCAGCGACGGCGCGCAATCGTTGACCTATGGCGAGCTGGAAACGCGTGCCAACCGGCTGGCCCACTGGTTGCAGGCTCAGAGCGTCACCCCGGGCGCCGCCATCGGCATCCAGGCCAGGCGCGATGTCGCCTTCATCATCGCCCTGCTCGCCTGCTGGAAGGCGGGGGCGGCCTACGTACCGCTGGATCCTGCCTATCCCGCCGAGCGGCTGGCCCATATCCTTGGCGATGCATCCATCAGCCTGGTGCTGGGTGGCGTGCCGGATCCGCGGCTTGGCGAGGCGCTGGCGGGCACGACGGCCGAATATCACGATCTGCACCAGCTGGCGCTGGACAAGATGCCAGCCAGCACGCCCGCACTGCCTCGGGACGCCGCCATGCTGGCCCAGATCATCTACACCTCCGGCAGCACCGGCCTGCCCAAGGGGGTCATGGTGGAGCAGGGCAGCCTGGTCAACCTGATGGCGGATCACGGTGAGCGCATCGCTCTTGATCAGAATGGGGCCATGTTCAACTGCATGTCCCTCTCGTTCGATGCGGGCAACATGACCAGCTTACTGCCGCTCTACTGCGGCGCGGCCCTGCACTTTGGCGAGCCGGGCGAGGGGGTGATCGGTGCCGCGATCGCTTGCGGTGCCAGCCATATGATCCTGCCCACGGCGTTGTTGGCAAATCTATTGCCCCCGGCGGCTCTCGGCTCCCTCAAGGCCATCGGCTTTGGCGGCGAGGCGTGCCCGAGCAGCCTGGTGGAGCGCTGGGGGGAGCGGGTGGCGCTGTTCAACATGTACGGCCCGACCGAGTGCACTGTCACCGCGCTCTGCGCTCGGCTCACCCCAGGGGCGCCCATCACAATCGGTCGACCGGTCAACAACCTGAAGGCGCTGATCCTGGACGAGGCGGGCAACCCCTGCCCGGTGGGAGTGCCCGGCGAGCTCTGCCTGGCGGGGCTGGGACTGGCTCGTGGCTACCTCAATCTGCCGGAGCGCACCCAAGAGGCCTTTATCGAGCTGGCCTTTGATGCAATGAATGAGGAACGTACCCATCGCCTCTATCGCACCGGCGATCGGGCCCTGCTGCGCCGCGACGGCAACATCCAGTATCTGGGCCGGATGGACGAGCAGATCAAGCTGCGCGGCTATCGCATCGAGCCGGGTGAGATAGAGACCCGGCTTGCCGAATTGTGCCCGGCCATCCGCCAGATCAAGGTGGTGGTGCAGGAGGGGCGCCTGCTGGCTTACGCCTGTTTGCAGGCCGGAGCAAGGGAGCCCGACGGCGATGCCCTGCTGCAGTTGGCCGGCGAGTGTCTGCCCGAATACATGGTGCCGGCGCGCCTCTGCTGGCTGCCCGAGATGCCGCTCACCCCCAACGGCAAGCTGGACTTGCGCCGCCTGCCCGCCATCGTCTGGCAGCAGAGCAAGGGCGAGCCGCAAAACGAACTGGAGCAGACCGTGCTCGCCATCTGGCAAGGGGTGCTCAAGCAACCGCTCGGGGTGGAGGATGACTTCTTCCGTCTGGGCGGTGACTCCATCCTCAGCATCCAGCTCACCACCCGGTTGCGGGATGCGGGACTGCACTGCAGCGTGAAGGACGTGTTCGAAGCCAAGACGGTGCGCCGCCTCTGCCGCCAGCTCGGCCAGCAGCAGGCGGTCAGCCACAGGAGCGAGCAGGGCAGCCTGACCGGCGAGTTCCCGCTCCACCCCATTCAGCACTGGTTCTTCGAGCAGGGCTTTGCCAAATCCGGTCACTGGAACCAAGGGGTGATCCTGCGCCTGCCGGCCGGGGTGGACGATGAGGCCCTGCGCGGCTGGCTGAATGTCCTGTGCCAGCACCACGATGCCCTGCGCCTGGCGGTGACCCCGACTGGCCAGCGCTACCTGGCCGAACTGCCATTGCCGCCGCTGCCGACCCTGGATACCGCCAATCTAGACGAGGCCGAACTGCAGGCCCGCCTGACCGAGCTGCAGGGAGAGCTCGACCCTGCCAGCGGCCACACCCTGGCCTGGGCCCGCCTGCGCAATCTCTCTCTGGAAGGTGAGCGGGAGGGCGAGACGGTGGAGGGGCTCTTCCTCGCCTTCCATCACCTGGTGATCGATGCCGTCTCCTGGCGCATTCTGGCCGAGGATCTGGCCCGGGTGAGCAGGGGCGAGCCGCTGCCCGCCAAGGGCAGCAGCTATCGCCAGTGGGGCGAGGGGCTCGCAGCCTACGCCAAACGGGAAGAGGAGCAGCTTGGCTTCTGGTTGGCGCAGGGGGAGGGCAGCCAGGGTCACCTGCTGGAAGCGGCGCGTTCCGTCGATGGCCGCGCCGCCGCCAGCCTGCTGCAACTGAGTCAGGAGACCACGGCTCGTCTTATCGACGCCGCCAACCAGGCCTACTTCACCCGGGTGCTCGACCTGCTGCTGGCGGCCCTGACCCGTACCCTGAGCGAGCAGGGTTACGGCAGCCGTCACTGCGTGATGCTGGAAGGGCACGGCCGCGAGGCCATCGATACTGAACTCGACGTGAGCCGTACCCTGGGTTGGTTCACCAGCACCTACCCGCTGGCACTGGCGGATGCCGGTGCGTGGGATGCGCTGGTGTGCGCCACCAAGGAGCAGCTGCGCGCCGTGCCGGACAAGGGGGTGGGCTTCAACGCCCTGCGATTGCACCACCCACGAGGCTGGGCACTGCCCGAAGCCCTGATCGTCTTCAACTACCTGGGGGTCAGCCATCAGGGCGAGGCTGCTCAGCCCTGGCAGCCTCTGCCGCTGGCACCGGGGGCCCCCACGTCCCCTGACAACCTGCCGCGCGAGTTGGTCAGTCTGCATGGGGGCGTGTTTGATGGCCGCCTCACCCTGCGCCAGGTGGGCGCCCTCAACCAGCAGGCGAGCGACGCCCTGATGGCGCGGCTGGCGGACAACTTGACGGCGCTGGTGGAGCACTGCTGCGCGGTGACGTCTCCGCGCCATACCCCGAGCGACTTCCCGGGGCTTGGCCTCTCGCAAGCCGCGCTCGATGGGGTGCTGAGCGAGCGCGAGGTGGAGACCCTGCTGCCCATGACCTCGCTTCAGCAGAGCATGTTCCATCACAGGGCGCTGCTGCCCCGAGATCACGCCTATCACCTGCAAACCGAGATGGACTATCACCAGCCGCTGGACGTGGCGGTCTACCGTCAGGCCTGGCAGGGGCAGATCGCCCGCTGGCCGGCCCTTCGCAGCGAACTGGTGCTGGCGGATGGGGTCGCGCTGCAGCGCATTCTCAAGCATGCCGAGTTGCCATTCCACTATGAGGACTTGTCTGAAGTGGAACATGCAGAGGCACGGGTCCAGGCCTACCGCCAGCAGGATCTGGCCCGCCCGATCCCGCTGGAGCAGGCCCCCCTGCTGCGCCTTGCCTGTTTCAAATTGGCCCCCGATCACCACAAGGTGATCTTCAGCGCCCATCACGGCGTGCTGGATGGCTGGAGCGGCCCCGTGTTGCTGGGTTCCTTGCATCGCGGCTATCAGGCGCTGATGAACGGCCTGCTGCCGCAGGGCGAGCCGGATACCGCCTGGCTCGAGTTTGGCCGCCATATCGCCAGCCAAGCCCGCAGCGCCGAGGCTTACTGGCAGGGGCGGGAGGAGCTGCTAACAAAGCCTAACGATCTCGCCTGCCTGTTCGGGGTGACGCTGGACGCGGGCTCAAGCGGGCGCCATACCCAGCTGCGACCGGCGGTGTGCGCCACGGCGCTGCCAGCCGAGGTAGCGACCTTGCTCGCGCGCCGAGCCCGCGACCTTGGCGTGACCGCGGGCCTGTTGGCCCAATATGCCTGGCACCGTCTGCTGGCACGCCGCTCTGGCGATGCCGTCACCCTGGTGGGCAACGTGACTCCGGGCCGGGATTACCCCATCGAGGGGATCACCGCGAGCGTCGGGCTCTACATCAACAGCCTGCCGTTGGCGTTTGAGTGGCGCACCGAGCTGACCCTGGCCGAGCATATCGCCCGGTTGCAGACCGACCTGATGGCGCTCAATGAGCACGGTACCCAGTCGCTGGCGGCACTGACCAAAGGCCGGGTGCGTCTGTTCCAGAGTCTGTTCGTGTTCGAGAACTACCCCATGCCGGTGGCCCCTGTCGCCCCCGAGCCTCACCAACTGGTGCCGCGCTTTGGCGCCGTGGTGGAGAAGGTGGAGCTTCCTCTGTCGCTCGTGGTCAGCAGCCGTGGCGAGACGCTCCAGCTGCGCCTCGAGTTCGACGGCGAGCAGATCCCCGAGGCCCGGGCAGAGGCGGTGCTGGCTGACTGGCTGGCCGAGCTTGGCTGGCTGACGCAGGCGGATCTGGGCCAACCGGCCAGCGTGGCGGCGGCACCGTCCCCGGCGAAGGCGCAAGTGGCCGCCACACCATCGACTGTCACACAAGTGGCTGCCCCCAGCCTGGCTCAGCCGCCGGCCGAGGCCCGCGTGCTGGTGGCCCTGTGGGAGCGCCAGTGCGGCGTGCCCGGGATCTGGCTGCAGACCCTGTGTGAACTCGGGGTGGATTCGGTGCAGCAGCTCGCCCTGCTGGCGGCCCTCAACGAGGCGTTTGGCCAGGATCGGGCGCCACTTACCCTGCAGACGCTCAAGGCCCATCCATCCCCCAGCCGGCTCTATCGGCACTGGCTGGTAAGCCAAACGGAGGCAGCATTATGACGGTGACCATCAAGCATGAGGCTCCGCTCGTGCAAACCCGGCCTGCCCCCCGTGAGGGGGCGGCCAACCTGGGCGCGCGGCTGGCGGCCTGTCTGGCCGCCACCCCGCTGGCTCCCGCCATCCGTATGGGCGTGGCTGGCATCAGTGAGGACGGATCAGGTGAGCAGTGGCTTAGCTACGGCGCGCTCAATGCCAGAGTCGGCGAGATTGCCGCCCGATTGCAGGGGCTGGCGGTGGGGGAGCGGGTCGGCCTCTATCTCCCCCGCAGCCCCGATCTGGTGGCCAGCCTGCTGGCCAGCCTGCGGCTCGGCCTCTGCTTCGTGCCGCTCGAGCCGGACTTTCCGCTGGAGCGGCTGCAGGGCATAGCCCGTCAGGCGCGCCTGTCGGCGGTGATCTGCGATGACGAGGCGGGCACCCCGGACTTCGGCTGCCCCCTGCGCACTCTCGACGGGCTGGCGCCTGCCGGGCCCGTTTCCTGGCCCCAGGTGGATGACGCCTTGGCCGCCTACATGATGTTCACCTCGGGCTCCACCGGCGAGCCCAAGGGGGTGGTCATCAGCCGGCGGGCCCTGCTCTGCTTCCTCGACGGGATCCGCGAGCGGCTCGGGCTATCACCGAGCTGCCACTGGCTCTTCATCACCACCCCGGCCTTCGACATCTCCCTGCTGGAGATGCTGGGGCCGCTCTGGAGCGGTGGCCGGCTGACGGTGGCCGATAGCGAGCACAACAAGGATCCGCTGGGGATGCTGGCCCTGCTCGAGGCCGACTCCTCCATCAACTGGCTGCAGGCCACCCCGGCCTGCTGGCGCATGCTGCTCAAGGCCGGCTGGCAGGGGCGGGAGACGCTCACCGCCCTGTGCGGCGGCGAGGCGCTGGACTCAGGGTTGGCCGAGCAGCTCTGTGCCCGCACCCGGCGGCTGTGGAACTGCTATGGGCCGACCGAGGCCACCGTCTGGTCCCTGGTGAGCGAGGTGCGCTGGCCACCGACTGATGGCCAGATCACCATCAGCCACAGCCTGCCCGGCTATCGGCACTGGGTGCTGGACGAGGCGGGGCAGCCGGTGGCAGAGGGAGAGTGCGGCGAGCTCTGCATCGAGAGCCCGGCCCTGTGCGAGGGGTACTGGCGCAAGCCGGCCTTGACCAGCGCCGCCTTCCTGCGCCTTGCCACCCATCGCCTCTATCGCACCGGTGATCGGGTGCGCCTCCTTGGGGCGGACCGCTTCCTCTATCTGGGGCGGCGCGACGATCAGATCAAGCTGCGCGGTTTTCGCATCGAGCTCGGCGAGGTGGAGGCGGGACTGCGCCGCCAGGCCGGGGTGCAGGAGGCAGCGGTGCGTCTGGTGGGAGAGGGGGACGAGGCCATGCTGGTGGGCTACGTGGAGGCGAAAAGCGGGGTGACCCTCAATCGCCTCGCCCTGCGCAAGGGGTTGCAGGCGACGCTGCCGCACTACATGGTGCCGGCGCGGCTCATCCTGCTGGATGCCCTGCCCAAGACCGGGAGCGGCAAGCTCGACAGAAAGGCGCTGCCATTGCCGGTGTGACAAAGGGCTTGCAGGCTCGATGCCTCAACAACAGGGTGCTGGCACGGATCCTCTTGCTGGATGCCCTGCCCAAGACCGACAGTGGCAAGCTTGACAGAAAGGCGCTGCCCTTGCCCGAGTAGGCGGCCTTGCCGGACGGTAAGAGCGATGGATAAAAAAGAAGCCCGCATCATGCGGGCTTCTTGTTGGCTGTAAACCGAGGGGGCTTAGTGAGCGATGGGGGCGGCATCCGGTTTGGTGAGCAGGCGCTCGACGTCGTCGATCACCTTGAGGGCCGCCTGGGGGCCGCCGGTGGAGGTCCACAGCGACCCGTCGACGGCGCCGAAGCGCTTGCCCTTGATGGCGCCGAGTTGCTGGAAGGCCGGGGTCTGCTCGGCTTGCTTCATGGCATCCACCGCATCCCCGCTGGTGCTGAGGGTGCCGATCACCAGCCAGTCACCGTCCAGCAGGTTGAGGGATTCGAGGCTCAGGGCCGGGGAGTGAGGGCTCTTGTCGCCAATCTGGTGGGAGGGTCGGGTGAGCCCCATCTCGGTGACCACGCTGCTGGCAAAGGTGCCGCCGTGCATGTAGCTCGGCCCCTTGGGGTTCCAGCGCACTATGCTCATCTGTTCCCCCTGATGCTGGGCGAGCTTGCTGCGGGCCTCTGCCAGGCGGGCCTCATACCGGGTGAGGAACGCCTTGGCCTCGGCCCCCCGGTTCATCGCGTCGGCGCTGCGACCGAACACGGTTTTCCAGGGCTCGCCCCAGTTGCCGGTGACGACGGTGGGGGCGATCTCCTTGAGCAGGGCGAGGAGCTCGGGCTTGGTCTGGCCGGTGAGGATGAGGTCTGGCTCCAGATCGATGAGGGTCTCCAGATTGGGGTTGTCCAGATCCCCGACCACAGCGATCTCCTTGCCCGCCTTGTCCAGCAGATAGCGGGGCAGGGTGGACTGGCCGCGCCCATTGACGGTGCCCACCGGCTGCACCCCCAGAGTCAGGGCGCTGTCGAGATCGAGTTCGCTCAACACGACGACCCGCCGGGGCGCATCGGGGACGCTCTGGGACTGGCCGTTGGCATCGATGACCTGGCGGTTGCCCGCCTGGGCCTGGAAGCCCGTCAGGCTGGCCAGCATAAGCAAGGTGGCCAGCGGGGAGAAGATCTTCATGGTGACATCCTTATGGGTGAAATCGGTGGGCCGGAGTCTGTGGAAAGTGCCTGAGAGCCGCCCGGCCAGCCCCGAATGGGCGGGGACATGCTACCATAAAGTAAGTGAGAAGCGTTGTCATTTGTATTTGTGGCATGGCCTCGGCTTGCTTTGGTACCATCGCAGGCCCCTGTCAGGAGCCTTTCATGTTGCCTCGTTGTCCCTCACTCGATGGACCCTTTGTCCGTCAATTCGATACCTTGTGCCTGCCGGGCCTGGAGACGCTGTCTCTTCATCGGGTCAGTTTTGATCCCGCCGCCTTCTCGCCGGAGTGCTTTGGAGCCCAGGGCATCACCCTGCCTGCTTCATTGCAGGGGGCTGCCCCCAAGCGCCTCGGGGAGTTTCTGGCAGGGCGTCTCGCAGCCCGTGAAGCCCTGCGTCCCTTCGGTCTTGCAGGATGCAGCGTGGCCATCGGAGCGGCCCGGGAGCCGCTCTGGCCTGAAGGGGTGGAGGGGAGCATCAGCCACAGCCAGCTGGCGGGGCAGGGGCTGGCACTCTGTGCGGTGCGCCCGGGCCAGGAGGGAATCGGGCTGGATCTGGAGGCCTGGCTCGATGGCGACCAAGGGGCGCAGCTCTGGCCCGGCATCATGGATGGGGAGGAGTGGGGACGGCTGGAGGCGGGGGTTCACGACGCCCAGCTGAGCCTGGCAGAGGGACTGACCCTGGTGTTTTCCGCCAAGGAGAGCCTCTTCAAGGGGCTCTATCCCCGGGTGGGGCGCTACTTTGACTTTCTCGATGCCCGCTGGCTCGCCATGACGGCGCAGACTCTCACCCTGGAGCTCAAATGCCCGCTGACGCCGACCCTGCCCGCCGGCTGGCGCGCCACCCTGCACTGGCAAGCCCTGCCGGGGGGCGTGCTTACCGTCTTGCTGCTGTGAGCACGATACCAGCGCCCGGATAACGCCAACGCAAAGCCCAGAGAAAGAAACCGCCATCAGGCGGTTTCTTTCTCTGGCACAGGGTCTTGCTCAGGCCGACACGTCATGGTCGGTGCGCAGGCGGGGCACTTCGTCAGCGCGTCGGCGGGGCACGATGACAGGGGCCCCGTCGCCGGGGGCGTGCAGTATGTCCACATCGGTCTGGTAGAGGCGATCGATGAGGGGCTTGGTCACCACCTCCCGGGCCGGGCCCATGGCCTGGATGGCGCCATCCCCCAGGGCAATCAGCTCGTCGCAGTAGCGGGCGGCGGTGGCGAGATCGTGGATGACGATAAGCACCGTCTTGCCCTCGGCGGCGACCCGATGGATGGCCTCCATCACCTCGGTCTGGTGGCCGATGTCCAGCGCGCTGGTGGGCTCGTCCAGCAAGATGATGTCCGCATCCTGGGCCAGCACCATGGCGAGCCACACCCGCTGGGCCTGACCGCCGGACAGCGAACTGGCGCTCTGGTGCCAGATGGCATCAAGCTGCATCCGCTCCCGGGCCCAGTCCACCATGCGGGCATCTTCCTCGCTCCACTGATTGAACCAGCCCTGATGGGGATGGCGGCCATATTGCACCAGCTGCTCCACCAGGATACCGGGGGGGACCAGGGGGCGCTGGGGCAGATAGGCGAGTTCCCGAGCCAGGGCTTTGGCGCCATAGGCACCGAGTGGCTTCTCCTTGAGCAGGATCTCCCCGGACCGGGGTTGCTCCTGTCCCGCAAGGAGCTTGAGCAGCGTGGATTTGCCACCGCCGTTGGGGCCGACGATCCCCACCAGCTTGCCCCGGGGGAGGGAGAAGGAGATCTCCTTGAAGATGGTCTTTTGCGGGTAGCCGAACTGGAGTCGGTTCACGGTGAGCGTCATCGGGCGGCCCTCGGTCTGTATTGAAAATGGATGAATGCCATGGTCAGTCGGCCTTCTGGCGATCTTTGAGCAGGATGAAGAGCAGCAGCAGGCCGCCGAGAATGCGGGTCATGATGCCGGTAGCCACTTCGTGGGGGCTGGCCAGCACCCGCACCAGGGTGTCGCTGGCGAGCAGCATCAGGGCGCCGCACAGGGCGGCAATCCAGAGCGGCACGATGCGATCCCGGCTGAGCCAGGAGGCAAGGATGGGTGCCGCCATGGCGATGAAGACCACGGGGCCGCCGATGGCGGTGCCAAGGGCTGCGACGATGATGGCCTGGGCCAGCACCCCGAGCTGGACCCGGTTCACGTTGACCCCGAGAGTACGGGCGGTGACCGGTCCCAGGCGCAGCACGCCGAGGGAGCGGGAGAGACAGACGGTCCAGGGACAGATGAGCAGGAGCAGCAGGCTTACCGGCAGCAGGGTGCCATAGCCCTGACCGACGAAGTTGCCCATGTTCCACAGATAGAGGCTGGTGAGGTGCACCAGGGACTGGGTGGACATGACGAACTGGCCGAGGGCGTTCATCAGCTCCGAGACCCCGATGCCGATCACCACGAACAGGTAGCCCTGCTCCCCCGGCTTGTTGCACAGGGCATAGAGCACGACGGCGGCAAACAGGGCGCCGAAGGGGGCGGCCCACCAGGGCCAGGTGCCCAGGGTCAGATAGAGGGAGAAGATGATGATGGCCAGGGATGCCCCCTCGTTGACCCCGATCATGTCCGGGGTGGCGAGGCGGTTTCGCACCAGGGTCTGCACCAGGCAGCCCGAGAGTCCCATGGCGGCGCCAGCCACCAGCACCGCCAACAGGCGCGGCAGGCGGATTTTGAAGACGGTCACCTGATCGAGTCGGCTTCCCTCCCCGAGCAGGGTCTGGATCACCCCCATCATGGTGATCTTGCCGGAACCCAGGGTGAGGGCCAGCAGGGAGAGCAGGGTGAGGGCGACCAGGAGCCCCAGGGTGATGAGCCAGGCGCGGCGGTGCAGCAACAGGGTGCGGCTGCCAAGGCGAAGGCAGAGGGTGCCGCTCGGGAGTGAGAGAGAGTTCTTCATGGGCGTGGCACCTTATTTGACGGCCTGCAGGGAGCGGAAGCCGCCGCTGCGCACCACCAGGATGAGCACGGGCGCCCCGATGAGCGCCAGAATGACGCCGTTGGGCAGCTCGTAGGGCTGGATCAGCCAGCGGGCCAGCACATCGGCACCGAGCAGAAAGAGCACCCCTAACAGGGCGGAGAAGCGCACCTGGATGGCGAGGCGAACCGGCTCCACCAGGCGGGCGCAGTAGGCGGCGAGGAAGCCGACAAAGCCGATGGGACCGGCGATGGCGATGGCGCAGGCGGTGAAGAGCGTTGCGGCCAAGAGCACGCCGATCCGCACCCGGGTGGGGCGGATGCCGAGGGCCCTGGACTGGTGATCCCCCATCTGCATCAGGGTGAGAGGGCGACAGAGCGCCAGGGTCAGCAGCAGGGCGGCCAGGGCGAAGGGGACCACGGTGAGTACCGCTTCCAGACTGGAGGCGGCAAGGGACCCTAAGTTCCAGAAGCGGAACTGCTCCAGCACCACCCGGTTGGAGAGCAGCAGGAAGTTGGAAAGACCGCCGAAGGTGGCGGAGAGGGCGACCCCTACCAGGATGAGCTTGAGGGGGTTGGAGCGCCCCACCATGAGGCCGAGGCCCAGCACGATGAGGTTGCCGAGCAGGGCCCCCATGCCGGACCAGAGCAGATACCCGTAGGCGGATTCGACGCCAAACCAGGTGAGGCCGATCACCAGAGCAAAGACGGCGCCGGCATTGACCCCGAGCAGGCCGGGTTCGGCCAGAGGGTTGCGGGTGGCACTTTGCAGCATGGAAGCCGCCAGGGAGAGTGATGCCCCCACCACCAGGGCTGCCAGGGTGCGGGGCAGGCGCAGGGTATGGACTATCATGGCGAGCTTTTCATCGGCCACGAAGGCGGGATCGCCCATCAGGAAACCGGCGACCTCGCGGCCACCATAGACACCGGCCCCGGTGGCCAGTGACAGACAAATCAGCAGGAAGAGGAGCAGCACGCCGAGCCAGAACAGCCGAGCTTGGTATCTGAGCACTCAATGACTCCTTGAATTCGGGGAGGCAGAAACGCAAAAAGGGAGCCCCGCGACCGGGGCTCCCGCATACAGGATGGATTACAGCTTGTAATCGACCCCTGCGTAGACGGTGCGACCTTCCAGGATGAAGTCGGCGTCGGTCGCCACCTCGTCACGCTGGGTGTTGGTGAGGTTGGTAATGCCGAGCTTGAAGTCCAGGGCCGGCGTGACGGTCCACTTGGTGTTCACGTCCAGGGTCTGGTAGTGCTTGGAGGTGAATGCCTGGGCGTTGCGGGCCGGCACCTTGATCACCTGGCTGCCGACATACTGCCAGGCCAGGTTGGCGCTGACCACGTCGCTCGCCTTCCAGTCCAGGCCGATGTTGCCGGTGTGATCCGGGGTCTTGGCCAGATCGTCACCCGTGCTCTTGTCTTCGGAGTCCAGCAGGGTCAGGTTGCCGGTCAGCTGCACGTTGTCGAGCACGTCGAACCAGCCGGTCAGCTCCAGCCCCTTGATGCGGGCCTTCTTGACGTTGAGGTAGGTCATGACGGTCGGACGGTAGCCTGGGCCCCACTGATCGCTCTGGATCAGATCCTCGATCTCGTTGTGGAAGCCGGTCACGCCTGCACCGAAGCGATCGGCGTTGTAGGCGGTGCCAAGCTCGTAGCTGACGGAGGTTTCCGGCTTCAGATCCGGGTTGCCTATCACCTTGCAGGCGCCGCGGCAGGCGGTGGTGGCGAACCCTTCGCTGGACTGGGCCAGGGTCGGGGCCTTGAACGCCTTGCCAGCGCCGCCCTTGATCACCCACTCGTCACTCAGGGAGTAGAGGGCGTAGGCACGGGGGCTGAACTCGTTGCCATAGGTCTCGTGGTGATCCAGACGGCCGGAGAGCGTCAGGGCCAGATCCCCAAAGCCGAACTCGTCTTGCAGGTAGAGGGCGCTCTGGCTCGCATCCACGCTGCCGTTCTGGATGCTGCGGCTGTGCTCCAGCTCGGTCTTGCGGAACTCTGCACCCGAGGTCAGCAGGTGATCCCCGAGGTAGCCGCTCAACTGGCCATCCACCGTGTTGTTGGTCTGGGTGATGTCGGCGGCACCACCGTTGAGCTGGGAGTCATCCATCAGATCGGTCTGCTCGAAGTAGTAACGAGCGCGGCTGTCGAAGTGTTCCCAACGGCCGTTATGGGTCAGCCCCAGGCTCAGGCGATCGAGTTTCTGCACGTTGTGGGGGGTGGCCGGTGCGGTCGGGGCACGGGGCACGTTGTTGAAGTAGCTGTCCATGTCGTTCTGGTTGTAACCCAGATCGAAGTCGATGTCCTGGTTGTCGGCCACCAGCCACTTCAGGCTGGAGAGCACGTTGACCACTTCCCGTTTCTCCAGGGCGTCGGCATCCGGGTTGTTGGACTGCTCGCTCTTCCAGCGATCCCGCTGATAGCCTTCCACCACCACGCTGCCCAGCAGCTTGTTGTCGATCAGGGCGCCGGAGACGAAGGCGCTACCCTGGTTGGCATCCCCGCCATCCCCCTTGGTGGGCATGGTGTGTGTGTAGCCGACGGCCGCTTCGGTGTTCTCCTTGGCCTGGCGCAGGATCACGTTGACCACGCCGCCGAGGGCATCGGCCCCGTACAGGGAGGAGACGGGACCGCGGATCACTTCGATGCGCTCGATGGCGGCCATGGGGATGGAGCTTAAGTCGAAGTCGTTGCCAAAGGAGCTGCCCAGGGTCTCGCGGGCGTTGACCCGCTTGCCGTTGACCAGCAGCAGGGTGTAGTCACCGCCCATGCCGCGGATCTTGATCTCGTTGCGACCCGTGGGGTTGGTGCCGATGATGTTGACACCGGGCACGTGCTTGAGGGCATCGCCGATGTTGTTGACGTTCATCTTGTCCAGATCGGCGCGGGTGACCACGGAGACGCTGGCCGGGGCGGTCAGCTCGGTGTGCTTGGTCTGGGTGGCGGTGACCACCACCGTCTCGTTGGCCTTGACGGACTCGGCCTGGGCCAGGCCCGGTACGGCCAGCAGACCAAGGGAGAGCAGAATGGGGTTCAGTTTAAAGAGGCCGTGCTGCAACTGCATTGTCAAAAACTCCATGGATATAACTGAGGTTATGGGGTCCGGATTCTTCTGATCCGGTGCTCACTGACTTCCTTGTCTGGCGGTGCCAGAGGCAGGATTATTGTTATCTCTTGTGCGCTTCAGGCCCCGGATGAGGAACCAGACACCGGCGCAGGCCACCAGGGTGCACGCAATGTTGATCCAGGCCAGGGTGGGGAAACCGTGCAGGGCGCCCCCCTCGTCGGAGACCAGATATCTGGCGGAGAAGAGGCTGCCGAGGCCCGCCGCCACATTGGTGATCGAGCCCTGGAAAGACATGAAGGCGGCGCGCTGGTGGGGGGCCGGAATGGCCGCCGTGACCGCGAGGGTGGTGCTGGCACGGGCGGAGCTCAGGGCCATGAAGAGGGTGAACAGCAGATAGAGAGGCAGGCCTGCCGGCAAGGCAAAGCCCACCAGGGTGATCAGGGCCAGGGCCAGGCTGGTGAGCAGGATGGCGCCCTGGGCGCGGCCCTGATCGATCCAGCCGCCGCACAGGCGCATGGTGGCCATGCTGGCAAGGCCGCCGCACAGATAGAGGCTGGCGATCTGCTCGCGCGGGAAACCCAGGTTGAACTGGAAGTAGTTGGCAAAGTGCGGAATGAGCAGGAAGTGGCCGAACATCTGCAGGCAGAGGATGAAGAGGGCTCCCTGGCAGAGCGGTGACCCCAGCAACTGGCGCATCCCCTGGCCTGCCGGGGCCCGGTTGACCGGCAGGGACGGCAGCCAGATGGCACACAGCAGGGCCAGCAGCAGGCCCCCTGCACCAAACAAGAGGAAGGGGCTCTGCCAGCCAGACCACTGGGCCAGCACGAGGGCCGCGGGCACAATCAGAATGGCGGCCAGGGAAAACGCCATGCCCACGTAAGCGAGACGGCGGCCCCGCTCGGCGGGCGGTACCAGATCCAGCACCGCCGCCATCAGGATGGCCCCCAGGGGGCCAGCCACGCAGCCGGACAGGATGAAAAGCAGCAGCAGGGTCTGGCTATCCTCGGCCAGGGCGCAAGCCATCAAGAGCAGGAAGCGCAGGACCAGCAGTACCAGCAGGGCGGGTTTGCGGTTGACCCGATCGAGCCAGGGGGCGGCCAGGAGGCCCAGCAGGGCGGCGCCCAGGGTGGCGCCGCCGCTGAAGTAACCTGTCTGCTCCGGCAGCATCCCCAGACGGGTTACCAGCTCCGGGCCAAGGGGCATCACCATCATCATGCAGCCCATGGAGAGCATGTTGATGAGCAGCGCCAGGTGGATGGCGGCAGGGGTGGATGCGACGGATTCTGGCTTCATCAGAGGCTGACTCGAAAAAATGAGTCCGAATTGTATCCGAGGGTTTTTGTTGTGACAACAAATGATAACCATTTTTATTTGTATTGATTGGTATCTTAACGAGTCTTTATCAGGTGCCTCTGTATGGGGTTGCATACCAGGCCCGTTGCAATCGGGGCGCCATGGACCATGATGGCAGGAAGCAAGAGGGTGGCGGTGAACACCGGGAGGAGAAGATGCGCGCTGGATCAGGGTATTGGGGGCTTGGGTGCTGCCTGTTGCTGGCATTGCCCCTGAGGGCCGAAGTGAAGGTCATACCGGTATTCGAGGCGGATGCCGCGGTGCAGACGCTCAAGGAGATCTACCCGGATCTCGGGGTGAGCGCCATGGGCAACCAGCTGGTACTGAGTGGAACCCCCGCCCAGTTGCAGGAGGCCGAGCGTACCCTGGCGCAAGTGAACCAGCCGCCCCAAAGCCTGCTCATCGAGTGGCGGGTGGATGGCGCCTCCAGCCGTCAGCAGGCCGGAGTGGGGCTCGGCCTGGATGCCAAACGGCAGTGGTTGCTGGAGGGGGATGCCCGGCACTATGAACGCAGCCAGAGTGACAACTGGCAGGTGCGTGGCCTCTCCGGGCGGCCCGTGTTGTTGCAGATGGGGTCCTATCAGCCGGTCACCTTTTACCAGTGGCAGGGGGGAAGGGTGGTGGGCATGATGCCGCTGATGAACGGTCTCTACGCCACCGCGACCCTGATAGGAGACAGGGTGCAGGTGGCCCTCAGCAGTGAACAGGCAAGAGTGGAGCGGGGCAACATACACACCGGCCAGAGTGCCACCGAGGTGAGCGGCGCCCCGGGCCAGTGGCTGACGGTGGGGGAGCTTTCCACAACCCAAGGCAGCCAGGAGGCCGCGATCGCCAATCCATCAGGCATGGGCGGGGCCAGCGGCAGCGAACGCCAGACTCTGCAGATCCGGGTCACGCGCCAGTGAACCAGCCTGTCAGTGGGGCTGATCCAGAGCGTAATCCCGCAACTGGCGGCTTCTCAGCAGATACCAGAGTGCCCAGAGGCTGGCAATGAGCACCAGGGCGGTGGGCCAGTTGAACGACCACTGCTGCAGATTGAGGCTGTGCAGTTGCATCAGCAGGCCGCTGACGGCAGAGCAAAGCAGCAGAGCGCGGCTGTGGCGTCTGAGCCAGGCTCTGGCACTGTGGGTCTGGCGATGGGTGCCGCCGCAGGCGAGCAGCGCCAGCATGGCGGGCACGTCCGTCAGCAGGCTGACATAGAGGGTGAGCTTGTCCGGGTAGAAGAGGGTCAGGATGGCGCTGCCACTCTCGCGGGTGACGCCGGCCATCAGAAACAGCCAGACCGAGCGGGTCAGCAAGAGGGCGATGGGCCAGAACCAGAGCGGGGGGCGCAACTGGCCGTGATCGTCGTAACGGTGTTCGGGGTAGAGGGTCATGGTGGCCCGGTATCCATTCATGCAGTGCGAGTGATGAAGGGGATATGGGGCACAGGGCAGGCCATTGCAAGGCCGGCAACGGCCGGGAATTAATCGGGGGGCCAGGCCCCCCAATCCACAGTCTTTAGTTGCCGGGTTCCGGCGTCACAGCCAGCCTTTTCGCTTGAAGAAGAGACCGGTGCCCAGCGATGACATCACCATCAGCACCAGGGAGAGGGGGTAGCCGTATTCCCAGGCGAGCTCCGGCATGCGGCCGAAGTTCATGCCGTAGATGCTGGCGATAAGCGTCGGCGGCAGGAAGATGACCGCGGCTACCGAGAAGATCTTGATCACCTTGTTCTGCTCCAGATTGGTCACCCCCATGGAGGCCTCCAGCTGGAAGTTGATCTTGTCGAACAGGAACTGGGTATGGGGCAGCAGGGATTCCACGTCGTGCAGCATCTCGTCGATCCACTTGTTCTGCTCCCCCGTCATGCGCTGGCGCAGACTGCGTTTGAGGAAGCGCAGGGCGCGGCGGGTATCGTGCAGGGAGAGACGGATCTGGCCGTTGGCCTCTTCCTGGGCCATCAGCTCCTTGAGCATGGGGTTGATCTGGTCCGGCTCGAAGATCTGATCGGCGGTGTTCTCCAGGGTCTTGTACCCATCCTCGATGAGATCCGAGAGATACTCCACCTTGAGGTTCTGCACCTCCAGCAGGATGTCGAGGGCGTCTTCGACCTCCAGCCTGTCCTGGCGCATGTAGTGGCGCAGCAGACGCACCAGGCCGATGTCATCCTCGCGAATGCTGATCAGCAGGTTGTTGCGCAGGGTAAAGGAGACGTGCACACCCTTGGTGTCGCGACCGATGCGCTGGGGAAACAGGGAGTGGATGTGCAGACCGTCGGTGTCCCAGTAGAAGCGGGCGGATGCCTCGATGTCATCGAGCTCCTCCTTGTCCGGCACCTCCTCCAGGAACAGGCCCGTCAACCATTCTCGCTCCGCAGTGTCCGGCTTGTAGGCATCCAGCCAGACGGTGTTGTCGGGAACGATGTCATCCGGCCCGAGCGTGACTATGTCCAGCACCTTGTTGTTGAGAATGTAGGCGGTGATCATCTGTCCCCCCTTAAGAAGTCATGGGTAATCAGGGATGGTTGCACAGGTTCATGCGGCCTTAGATCGCACGGAAAGCGATCCCATGAAATAGCATAACGAGGCCGATGGACAACCTGAATGCGGCGAACTATACAGGGGCGGGACCCGCTTGTCAGGGCCTATTCATCAGGGGTTCAGCCTGTTTGCTCAAAAAAACAGCGAGGTCGGATCAGCCGTGGCGACCCCGATGCGGGCGATCCCGGCGTCGCCTCCTTTGTTCGCGCTGGAGTGGAGGAGGGCCCGGGCTCACCGGCGGGAATGACGGGTTGCTGGTCGCCCTGCGACAGCCCCCGGCCAAGCGCAGAAAACGGTCTCCGTGCGGTGTTCCGGGGCTGCGTCTCCTTGTTATCTGCTCTGGTGTGCGTGGGCAAGCCTGTTACAGATTGGGATAGTTGGGGCCCGAGCCGCCCTGGGGCGGCGTCCAGACGATATTCTGGCTAGGATCCTTGATGTCGCAGGTTTTGCAGTGAATGCAGTTGGCGGCGTTGATCTGCAGCCTGGGCCGGGTATCCCCATCAAGGATCTCGAACACCCCCGCCGGGCAGTAGCGCTGGGCGGGTTCGGCCCAGGTGGGCAGGTTGACCTCGACCGGAATGTGCGCGTCCTGAAGGGTCAGGTGACAGGGTTGATCCTCGTCGTGGCTGGTGCTGGCCAGATAGACGGAGGAGAGCTTGTCGAAGCTGAGCTTGCCGTCGGGTTTGGGGTAGTCGATGGGCTGGCAACGGCTGGCCAGGCGCAGCTGGCGGTAATCCGGCTCCTTGTCCAGCAGAGTAAAAGGAGAGGTCAAGGCAAAGAGTCGCTGCTCCAGCCAGTTGAAGGCGCCGCCGAGCCAGGGGCCGAAGCGGTGCAGGGCGGCCCCAACGTTGCGGGCCCTCTTCAGTTCCCGGGTCAGCCAGCTTTGCTGCAGCGCGTCCTGAAACTCGGCCAGATCCCGTCCCCCTTCATCCCCTCCTCGCAGTGCCATGGCGACCGTCGCGGCCGCCACCATGCCGGACTTCATGGCGGTGTGGATCCCCTTGATGCGGGAGAAGTCCAGGGTGCCCGCGTCACAGCCGATGAGCAGGCCGCCGGGAAAGTGCATGCGCGGCAATGAGTGCCAGCCCCCCTTGGTGATGGCCCGTGCGCCGTAGCTGATGCGCTCGCCCCCCTGCAACGTTGCCGCGATGAGGGGGTGGTGCTTGAGACGCTGGAATTCGTCAAAGGGGCTGAGCCAGGGATTCTGGTAGTTGAGATCGACGATAAGGCCGACTGCCACCTGATCCTGGGCCAGATGATAGAGATAGAAGCCCCCCTGACTCTTGTTGCCCTTTCCCTCGCCAAGGGGCCAGCCGCTGCCATGGAGCACCCGCCCAGGATGGGATTGTCCCGCAGGCACCTGCCACACCTCCTTGAAGCCGATGGCGTAATGCTGCGGCTGGGCGGTATTTTCCAGATGGAATCGGGCGATCAGCTGTTTGCCGAGGTGGCCGCGCGCCCCTTCGGCAAACAGGGTATAGCGGCCATACAGGGCCATGCCGGGCACGTGATCCGGCTTGGGGTTGCCCTCCTTGTCGAGACCAAGATCGCCGGTCACCACACCGCGTACCCGGCCCTCCTCCACGATGAGGGTGCTTGCCGCAAAGCCCGGGTAGATCTCGACACCGATGGCCTCGGCCTGCTTGCCGAGCCAGCGGCAGAGGGTGCCGAGGCTGATGATGTGGCTGCCGTCGTTGTGCATGCGGGGTGGTACCGCCCAGTGGGGCAGTTGCAGGGAGCGGCTGTCGCTTTGCAGCAGATGGACCTGATCATCCGTCACCGGCACGCCGAGGGGGGCCTCCTGCCAGCTCTCTGGCAGCAGCTCCCTGAGGGCGACGGGATCGAGCAGGGCGCCGGAGATCAGGTGGGCGCCGATCTCGGCACCCTTCTCCAGCAGGCAGACCGAGAGGGCCGGGGCCTGCTGCTTCAATGCGATGGCGGCGCTCAGGCCTGCCGGGCCGCCACCGACGATGACGACATCAAATTCCATTGCTTCGCGTTCCATCTTGCCTCTGCGCTCGACTTGGCCTAGGGTAGTGCTGGTAGTTTACGTAAACGTAAACCACTTTGTCAGCAGAAAAGTGAGTGACGACAAGGTGGACCCACACAACAGGTATGAGGGATGACCGCCATGAAGCTGCTGGTCGCAGTCAAACGGGTCGTTGATTACAACGTCAGGATCCGGGTCAAGGGGGATGGCTCCGATGTGGAGCTCGCCAATGTGAAGATGGGCATCAACCCGTTTTGTGAAATCGCGGTGGAGGAGGGGGTCAGGCTGCGGGAAGCCGGCGTGGCATCCGAGCTGGTGGTGGTGACCTTCGGCCCCGAGGCGGCGGCCGAGCAGTTGCGCCATGCCCTGGCGCTGGGGGCGGATCGGGCGCTGCACTATGTTACCGACGAGACCCTGACTCCGCTCACCGTGGCCCGGGCCCTGCAAACGGTGTGCGGGCAGGAGCAGCCCGACTTGGTGCTGCTCGGCAAACAGTCCATCGATTCCGACAACAACCAGGTGGGGCAGATGCTCGCCGCCCTCAATGACTGGGCGCTTGCCACCTTCGCTTCCGCCATCAGGCTGGTGGAGGGGGAATTGCAGGTGACCCGCGAGATAGACGGTGGCCTCGAGACCCTCGGCATGGCGCTGCCCGCCGTGGTGACCGTGGACTTGCGCCTCAACGAGCCGCGCTTCGCCTCCCTCCCCAACATCATGAAGGCCAAGCGCAAGCCGCTGGAGAGCCAGCCGTTCGCCGCCCTCGGGGTGGTGCCGGCCGACCAGACACGGCAGCTCGGGGTAATGGCGCCGCCGGTGCGCAGCGCCGGCATCAGGGTGGGCTCGGTGGACGAGCTGCTAGACAAGCTCAAGCACGAAGCCCGGGTGCTCTGATGGGCAGGGGCATGAGAGGGATGCCTCCCGCAGGCGTGAGCGCCATGCATGGGGCAGCGGCCCAGGGGAGCAAGGGATCAATGGATGACATGAAGGTGCTGCCATGAGCGTACTTGTGATTGCGGAACATCATCAGGGGCGGATCGCCGACAACCTGGCCCAGCTGGTCACGGCGGCGGGGCGCCTGGGGGGCGAGGTGCATCTCTTGCTGCTGGGGCAGGGGCTGACGGAGGCGGGGGAGCAGGCCGCCGCCCTCACGGGGGTAAACCGGGTGCTGCTGGCGGAACATCCCATGCTGGCGGAGGGGCTCAACGACGGGGTAGACAGACTGCTCGCCGAGGTGGCCAGGGACTACCAGCACTGCCTGATGGCGGCCAGCAACCAGGGCAAGGATCTGCTGCCGCGGGTGGCGGCCAGGCTCGGGGTGGAGATGATCGCCGAGGTGACCGGCATCGAGGGGCCCGACACTTTCCTGCGTCCCATCTATGCGGGCAACGCCATCGCCCGGGTGGCAAGCAGCGCCCCCGTCAAGGTGCTCACCGTGCGGCCCACCGCGTTCGCCAAGGCCGGATCCGGGGAGGAGCGTGCCGTGATGGAATCGCTGCCGGTGACCGAGGTGCGCTGCCGTACCCGGCTCATCGAGCGGCGTGCGGTGCGCTCCGCCAGACCCGAGCTCGGGGCGGCCCGGGTGGTGGTCTCCGGCGGGCGGGCGCTCGGCTCGAAAGAGCACTTTGCCCTCATCGACGCCCTGGCGGACAAGCTGGGGGCTGCCGTCGGGGCATCGCGAGCCGCCGTGGATGCGGGTTATGTCTCCAACGACCTGCAGGTGGGGCAGACAGGCAAGGTGGTGGCCCCCGAGCTCTACATCGCGGTGGGCATCTCGGGCGCCATCCAGCATCTGGCGGGGATGAAGGAGTCCAAGGTGATCGTCGCCATCAACAAGGACGCCGAGGCCCCCATCTTCCAGGTGGCGGACTACGGTCTGGTGGGGGATCTCTTCACCCTGCTGCCGGAGCTCACCGCCAAGCTGTAAATTTGCCACAAAGGGGCGAACAAGGCCGTCCGTGCTGTCTCGCCCCCGTTTCCATGCATATTCTCTGCAAGCCCTGGCCCGTTCAGGGCTTTTGTCTGATGGGTGCCCGGTGGCGCCGGGGCAAAAGGTTGCGCTGGATCCCAAAAAGCCTTTGCCCCCACGGGGGGCTGTCGTGTAAAAACGTTCGAGTCACCGATCACACACATCCATTCACGGAAAGCGTCATGAGCAAACAGATTTACAACTTCTGCGCCGGCCCCGCCATGTTGCCGGTTGAAGTCATGGAGCGCGCCCAGCGCGAATTTTGTAATTTCCAGGGGCTGGGAGCCTCGGTCATGGAGCTTTCCCATCGCGGCAAGCCCTATATGGCGGTCGCCGAGAAGGCCGAAGCGGACCTGCGCGACCTGCTGGCGGTGCCGGACAACTACAAGGTGCTCTTCATGCACGGCGGTGGCCGCGGCCAGTTCTCCGCCGTGCCCATGAACTTGCTGGGTGGCGCCAACAAGAAGGCGGATTACCTGGTGACCGGCGTCTGGGCCCAGAGCGCCGTGGATGAAGCCCAGAAATACGGTGACATCCAGACCTTCCAGGGGGTGGCCAAGAACGAGCAGGGGGTCTCCCACCTGCTGCCGACGCCGGCGTTTCGCGCCGATGCTGCCTATGTGCACTACTGCCCGAACGAAACCATCGATGGCATCGAGATGTTCGACATCCCGGCCACCGGCGATGTGCCCCTGGTGGCGGATCTCTCCTCCACCATCCTCTCCCGTCCCCTCGACGTGAGCCGCTTCGGCATCCTCTACGCCGGTGCCCAGAAGAACATAGGCCCCTCTGGTCTGGCCATCGCCATCGTGCGCGATGACCTGCTGAACCAGGCCCGCGCCGATGTGCCCTCTGTCTTCGACTACCAGCTCACCGCCAAGAACGACTCCATGTTCAACACGCCCCCCACCTACGCCTGGTACCTGGCCGGTCTGGTGTTCGAGTGGCTCAAGGAGCAGGGTGGCCTGGCGGCGATGGAAGCACGCAACAAGGAGAAGGCCGACTTCCTCTACGGCTACCTCGATCAGTCGAGCTTCTATGGCAACAAGGTGGATGTGACCTGCCGCTCCCGCATGAACGTGCCCTTCCAGCTGAAAAACGAGGCCCTGGACAAGCTGTTCCTGGCGGAGTCGGAAGCGGCCGGTCTGCTGGCCCTCAAGGGACACCGCATCGTCGGTGGCATGCGCGCCAGCCTCTACAACGCCATGCCCCTGGAAGGGGTCAAGGCCCTGGTCAGCTTTATGGATGACTTTGCCAAACGCCACGGTTGAGGCGTGTCTCCCCATTGCCAGACGCCGGGGACTCCCCGGCGTCTGTTTTTCAGACCCATCCTGACCCAGGCCGCCCTCTCCCGCGGTTGTGCCACTGTCGAACTTGCCGCGGGGGACGCGGGCTGTTAACGTCCGGTCAGGTGATTTAATTGAGATCGAACAGGAAGTCTATGAATTCGTTGCGTTTGGAACCCATTTCTAGCGTGGCCGGGGTGGTCAATCTGCCCGGCTCCAAGAGTGTCTCTAACCGGGCCCTGCTGCTGGCGGCCCTGGCCCGGGGCACCACCCGGCTGACCAACCTGCTCGACAGCGATGACATCCGCCACATGCTGGCGGCGCTGACCCAGCTTGGCGTCAAGTACAAGCTCTCCGCCGACAAGACCGAGTGCACCGTGCACGGTCTGGGTCGCAGCTTCGCGGTCTCGGCACCGGTCAACCTGTTCCTCGGCAATGCCGGTACTGCCATGCGCCCCCTGTGCGCCGCCCTGTGCCTGGGCTCCGGCGAGTACACCCTGGGCGGCGAGCCGCGCATGGAAGAGCGCCCCATCGGTCACCTGGTGGATGCCCTGCGCGAAGCGGGTGCCCACATCCAGTACCTGAAGAAAGATGGCTATCCGCCCCTGGTGGTGGATGCCAAGGGGCTCTGGGGTGGCGATGTCCACATCGACGGCTCCGTCTCCAGCCAGTTCCTGACGGCGTTTTTGATGGCGGCCCCCATGGCGGCTGGCGACACCCGCATCCACATCAAGGGGGAGCTGGTCTCCAAGCCCTACATCGACATCACCCTGCACATCATGAAGCAGTTCGGGGTGGTCATCGAGCACGACGACTACAAGGTGTTCTACATCAAGGGCAACCAGACCTATGTCAGCCCGGGGGACTTCCTGGTGGAAGGGGATGCCTCCAGCGCCTCCTACTTCCTCGCGGCGGGCGCCATCAAGGGCAAGGTGCGGGTTACCGGCATCGGCAAGCACAGCATCCAGGGGGACATCCACTTCGCCGACGTACTGGAGAAGATGGGGGCCCGCATCACCTGGGGCGATGACTTCATCGAGGCCGAGCAGGGGCCGCTCAAGGGCATCGACATGGACATGAACCACATCCCGGATGCGGCCATGACCATCGCCACCACGGCGCTGTTTGCCGAGGGCACCACCACCATCCGCAACATCTACAACTGGCGGGTGAAGGAGACCGACCGCCTGCACGCCATGGCGACCGAGCTGCGCAAGCTGGGCGTGGAAGTGGAGGAGGGGCACGACTTCATCACCGTGATTCCGCCCGCACAGCTGACCCACGCGGCCATCGACACCTACAACGATCACCGCATCGCCATGTGCTTCTCCCTGGTGGCACTCTCCGATACGCCGGTCACCATCAATGATCCGGGTTGCACCTCCAAGACCTTCCCGGACTACTTCGACAAGCTGGCCAGCGTCAGTCAGGCCTGAGCCCTTTCGGCCCGCTTCGTGCGGGCCTTTTCATCTCTGCCCCCCCGCTTTTTTCATGCCTCCTAGCAGCATTATGCAAACTTGCAAGGTGCGATAATAAAATTCCTTGCCGAAGAATGTAATTTTCTATTTACACCGACCCGGCACAGGGCTAGATTGAGATCTCTTTATCGCAGTCATCTAGCAGGAAACTTGGTCATGCAGCATCAAACCGACGACGTTCGTATCAGTGAAATCAAAGAGTTATTGCCCCCGGTTGCGGTGCTTGAGAAGTTTCCGGCGACCGACACCGCCTCGGCCACCGTGTTTGAATCCCGTCAGGCCATCCACAACATCCTGGCCGGCGACGATGATCGCCTGCTGGTGGTGATCGGCCCCTGCTCCATCCACGATCCGGTCGCCGCCCTGGAATACGGCAAGCGCCTCAAGGTGCTGCGCGACGAGCTGAAAGATCAGCTGGAGATCGTGATGCGGGTCTACTTCGAAAAACCCCGTACCACAGTGGGCTGGAAGGGGCTGATCAACGATCCCTACCTCGACAACAGCTGCCAGATCAATGACGGCCTGCGCCTGGGTCGCAAGCTCTTGCTGGATCTCAACGACATGGGGCTGCCGACTGCCTCCGAGTTCCTCGACATGATCACCCCGCAATACGTGGCGGATCTGATGAGCTGGGGTGCCATCGGCGCCCGTACCACCGAATCCCAGGTACACCGCGAGCTGGCCTCCGGTCTCTCCTGCCCGGTGGGCTTCAAGAACGGCACCGACGGCACCATCAAGGTGGCCATCGACGCCATCGGCGCCGCCAGCGCCCCGCACCACTTCCTGTCGGTGACCAAGTACGGCCACTCCGCCATCGTCTCGACCGCCGGCAACCCGGACTGTCACATCATCCTGCGCGGTGGCCGCGAGCCCAACTACAGCGCCCGTCACGTGGATGAGGTGGTGAGTGGTCTGGACAAGGCCGGTCTGCCCCAGAAAGTGATGATCGACTTCAGCCACGCCAACAGCAGCAAGCAGTTCAAGAACCAGATGCTGGTGGCCGAGGACGTGGCCGGTCAGCTGCGTGCCGGCAGCAAGGCGGTGTTCGGCGTCATGGTGGAGAGTCACCTGGTGGAAGGGCGTCAGGATCTGGTGGACGGGTGCGAGCTCACCTTCGGCCAGAGCATCACCGACGCCTGCATCGGCTGGGCCGATACCGAGGTGCTGCTGCGCAACCTGGCGGACGCCGTGGCCGCTCGCAACGTCCTCTGAGCCCAAGGCGCCCCGTTGGCGAGGCAATAAAAAAGCGCGACCCTGGGTCGCGCTTTTTGTTTGGCCATCTCTCGGCAGGTCGCGGTTTACTTGGCCCGCTCCTGGTGGCCGCGCAGGCGGATGTTGATCATCTCCACCACCAGCGAGAAGGCCATGGCGAAGTAGATGTAACCCTTGGGAATGTGCAGATCCAGCCCTTCGGCCATCAGCGCCACCCCGACCAGGATAAGGAAGGAGAGGGCCAGCATCTTGATGGTGGGGTGGGTATCGACGAAGTCGCCGATGGCCTTGGCGGCAAACATCATGACGCCGACGGCGATGATGATGGCCAGCACCATGACAGGGACATGATCCGCCATGCCCACGGCGGTGATGACGGAGTCCAGGCTGAAGATGATGTCGAGGATGGCGATCTGCACCAGAGTGGACAGGAAGCCCGCGGTCTTGCTCACCACACCCGCCTCTTCGGCAGCCCCTTCCAGGCTCTGGTGGATCTCGTGGGTGCTCTTGGCGATGAGGAACAGACCCCCCACCAGCAAGATGAGATCCCGTCCCGAGATGGCTTCCCCCAGCACGGTGAAGAGGGGCTCGGTGAGGCGCATCACCCAGGCCAGGGAGAGCAGCAGCAGGATGCGGGTGCCCATGGCGAGCCCCAGCCCCAGGATGCGCGCTTTCTGGCGCTGGGCTTCCGGCAGGCGACCCACCAGGATGGAGATGAAAATGATGTTGTCGATGCCGAGCACGATCTCGAGCAGGGTCAGGGTGGCGAGCGCGACCCAGGCGGAGGGGTCCGCAATCCATTCCAGCATGATTGAACCTTGGTTGAACAGTGATTGAGGTAGAAGCCGCGCATTTTAGCAGGGGGTCATGGCTTGTCCCAGTGGCGGGAAAAGATAAAAATGGCGGCGATCCAACAGGAGGGAAACATGTTTCGATTAGGGCTCATCATCAACCCCGTCGCCGGCATCGGCGGGGCCGTCGGTCTCAAGGGCAGTGACGGCATGGTCGCAGAGGCGCTGGCGCGCGGGGCCGTCCCCAAGGCCCGGGAGCGGGCTCGCCAGGCCCTGTTGCCCCTGTGCGAGCTGACCACGTCATTCGAGCTGCTGACGGTGGCCGAAGAGATGGGGGCCGACCTCGCCGCCGAGCTGGGGTTGCCCCATCGCATCGTCCATCGGCCTGCCGGGGCGCAGACGAGCGCCGAGGACACCCGGGCTGCCGCCCTGGCCCTGCGCGATGCCGGGGTGGATCTGCTGCTCTTCGCCGGTGGCGATGGCACCGCCCGTGACATCTGCGCGGCGGTGGGGGAGTCCTGCCATGTGCTCGGCATCCCGGCGGGGTGCAAGATCCACTCAGGGGTCTACGGGGTGACGCCGGCGGCGAGCGGCCGGGTGGCGGCCAGAATGATCGCAGGGGAGCTTCTGAGCCTGGTGGATGCGGAGGTGATGGACATCGACGAGGAGGCGTTTCGCGCCGGCAAGGTGCGCGCCCGCCATTACGGCCAGTTGCTGGTGCCCGGGGATCTGCGCTACGTGCAGGCGGTCAAGCAGGGGGGGCGGGAGTCCGAGGAGCTGGTGCTCGCCGATCTTGCCGCCGGTGTGGTGGAGCAGATGGAGCCCGATACCCTCTACCTGATGGGGTCGGGGAGCACGGTGGCCGCCTGCATGGGGGAGCTGGGTCTGGAAAATACCTTGCTCGGTGTGGATCTGGTGGAAAATGGCCGGCTTATCGGGCAGGATCTGTCCGCCGCCGAGATCCTGACCCGGATCCGCGGCCGTCGCTGCCGTCTGATCATCACCCTGATCGGCGGTCAGGGACATCTGTTCGGGCGCGGAAATCAGCAATTGAGTCCAGACGTGATCCGGGCCGTCGGGCGCGAGCATATCCAGGTGCTCGCCACCAAAGCCAAGCTGGCGGCGCTAGAAGGCCGTCCGCTGCTGGTGGACACCGACGATCCGGCACTGAACCGGTCGTTGAGTGGTTATCTGCGCATAACCACGGGATACAAGGATCAGGTCATCTACCCGGTGGCCAACCCGGAATAGGACATCAAGGATGCGGCTGGCCTGGCGCCAGAGAGCCGCGATCAACCGGATCGCGGTTCCACTCCCCGAATTTTTTGCCGGCAACCCCGGAAATGAGGCTGCGTTAAATGACGATTCACGATTTTGAACACAAGTTGTTGGGACTGATCGACGCCATGGTCGCCACGGCCAGCGAAGACGAGCTGTTTGCGGGTGGCTATCTGCGAGGGCACATCTCCCTTGCGGTGGCGCGCGCCGAGCTGGAGGGCAAGACCCTGGTGCGGGACGTCAAGAGCTATGTGCTGCGCAGCCTGAACGAGGCCATCTTGCAGGGTGAGCTCTCCGAGCAGGACGAGGTGCTGGTGCAGGAGATGTGGAAGCGTCTGCAGGCCCAGGCGGAAGCTTGATCCCATTCGCAGTTCAAACACAAGTTTAAGTAATCTGCTTCCCTGAGTGTTATCAAAAGGTTAATAATGAGGCTCGCCTTTTGTTTCAGGGATTAAACCATGGCCTCCACCTCACGCATTGCCACCAGACTGCCGCTCGAGATGCTCTATCACTGGGAGCGGCAGTGTCCCGACCGAATCTATCTGCGTCAGACCATCCACCGCGAATACGTCGACTTCACCTGGGGTGAGGTTGCCGACGAGGCGCGGCGCATGGTGACGGCACTGCGCGCCCTGGGCCTGGTGCCCGGTGACAAGGTGGCCCTGCTCTCCAAGAACTGCGCCCAGTGGTTCATCGCCGATCTGGCGATGCAGATGGGGGGATACGTGAGCGTGCCCATCTACCCCACCGCCAACGTCGACACCATCGAGTACGTGCTGCGTCACAGTGAAACCAGGGCGATCTTCGTCGGCAAGCTGGACGACTGGAAGAGCCAGGAGGCGGGGGTGCCCGGGGATCTGCTGCGTATCGCCCTGCCTTACGACACCATGCCGGCCGCCCACCAGTGGGACGATCTGCTGGCGCAATACGACCCCATCCCGGACAGCCCGGTGCAGGCGCCGGATGCCCTGCTGAGCCTGGTCTACACCTCCGGCAGCACCGGCAAGCCCAAGGGGGCCATGCTGAGCGTGGAGCGCTACGCCTGGTCCTGCGAGAAGCTGGTGGAGGCGGTCTCCCTCACCGCCGAGGATCGCGGCTTCTCCTACCTGCCCCTTGCCCACATCACCGAGCGGGTCTACATCTACGGCGGCAGCCTGTTCAGCGGTGCCACCATCGCCTTCCCCGAATCCCTCGACACCTTCATCGAGGACGTCAAGCGCTGCCGTCCCACCGTCTTCATCTCGGTGCCGCGGCTCTGGGCCATGTTCCGCATCAAGATCCACGAGAAGCTGCCCCAGAAAAAGCTGGCGCTGCTGCTCAAGATCCCCCTCGTCTCCAGCCTCATCAAGAGCAAGCTGCAAAAGGGGCTGGGGCTGGATCAGGCGCGGGTGCTGGGCTGCGGCTCGGCGCCGGTGGCCCCGGCGCTGCTGGAGTGGTATCACAGCATCGGCATCCATATCACCGAGGCCTGGGGCATGACCGAGAACCACGCCTACTCCACCCTCAACTACCCGTTCCGGGCGGACAAGATAGGCACCGTCGGCAAGGCCGGGCCCGGGGTGACCATCAAGATCTCCGACGAGGGGGAGATCCTCTGTCGCTGCGACGGCATGATGGTGGGCTACTACAAGGATCCCGAGCACAGTGCAGAGGCCATCGACGCCGAGGGCTGGCTGCACACCGGTGACATGGGCAAGCTGGACCGGGAGGGTTACCTCACCATCACCGGCCGCATGAAGGATGTCTTCAAGACCGCCAAGGGCAAGTACGTGGCCCCGGTGCCCATCGAGGGGATGCTCGGGCAGGAGCCCATCATCGAGCAGCTCTGCGTCATCGGCTACGGCATGCCGCAGCCGGTCGCCCTGGTGCAGCTCGCCGAGAGCGCCATGAAGGGGGACAAGGCCGGGGTGGAAGCCCAGCTGGAGGCTGCCCTCAATCGGGTCAACGACAAGCTGGAATCCCATGCTCGCCTGCGGGGCATCCTGGTGGTCAAGAGCCCCTGGAACATCGAGAACGGGGTGCTGACCCCCACCATGAAGATCCGCCGCCACCTGCTGGAACAAAAATACGCGGACATCGGCGAGCGCTGGTCCGGCAGTCAGCGCATCCTGTGGGAGTCCTGACAGGGGTCGGTGCCGCCATATGGGCCACATCAATGACAGCGGGGGAGCCAGTGGCTCCCCCGCTGTATTTCGGGGGGAAGCAGCCGACAGGGGGCTGGGGCATTGACCCCCCCGACGTTTCCCGCCGCCGCCATATGGCCCGTCGTCGGGGGAACAGGCAGGGAAAGGTATATGCAAAATCCATGGAGAGGGGTGATCCCAGTGGCTTGGCAAATGCATCTTGGGGTCACACACGGGGGCCGCCAGGGGCGGGGGCGGGACATTGACCCCTTCTCCGATGCTTCCCGCCGCCGCCATACCGCCCCGCGTCGAGGGAACAGGCAGGGAAAGGTATTTGCAAAATCCATGGAAAGGCGGGATCCCAGTGGCTGGGCAAATGCATCTTGGGGTCACACACGGGGGCCGCAAGGGGCGGGGGCGGGGCATTGACCCCTTCCCCGACGTTTCCCGCCGCCATACCGCCCCGCGTCGGGGGAACGGCAGGGAAAGGTATTTGCAAAATCCATGGAGAGGGGTGATCCCAGTGGCTGGGCAAATGCATCTTGGGGTCACACACGGGGGCCGCAAGGGGCGAGGGGAGGCATTGACCCCTTAACCTGGGCTTCCCGCCACCGCAGAGGAGGTCTGCCAATAAGGTCATCGGAGGGAGACCGCCCTCACATGGGGCAGGGGGGCATCTGATGCACGGCGCCAGAGGCGCAGAGAAAGGGGGTGAGGGGCAGGATGAGAGCCGCAGAGAGCAAGAAGGGGAGCCGCAGCTCCCCTTCCCGTTGGCGGATGCCGGGGTCAGACGGCTTTGTACTCAAGCTCGACCGAGCCCAGGGCCTTCAGGGTGGACTGGGCCGAATCCCGCTGGCTGATCTGGCCATCCTTGCTCTCCAGCAGCACGGCGCGGCGCACGGTGGCGAGATCCTCGCCACCCAGCACCGCGTGGGCGCAGGCCATCTGCATGGGGGGCAGGCTCGGGTTGAAGGCGGCGTTCTCGGCATAGCGGCCGCAGAAGATGCGCCCGTCCTCGAACTGCAGCGCCACCGCGGCATAGCCCTGGCTGTAGGGGGCATAGCTCTGGCGGGCGGCGGCGAGCGCAGCCTGCCACAGGGGGTCGTCGCTCTCGAGCACCAGCTCGTCATGGGCCTGGGGGCTCATAAGGGCATCGGTGATCTCGAGATCGGCGGGGCCGAAGGAGTGGGGCAGGAAGGATTGCAGCTCGCTGAGATCGTCCGGCAGGGAGACCTTCAGGGTCTTGGCGGTGCTCAGCTCGTTCATGAACTGGCGGCAGTGGCCGCAAGGGGTGTAGTTCACGGTGATCTCGGAGATCCCGGTCTCGCCACCCAGCCAGGCGTTGGAGATGGCGGACTGCTCGGCGTGGACCGAGTGGAACAGCCCCTGGCCCGCGAACTCCATGTTGGCGCCAAAGTACCAAGTGCCGCTCAGGCCGCAGGCGATGGCGCCGACGAAGAACCTGGAGATGGGGGCCACCGAGCAGGCGGCCGCCAGCGGCAGCAAGGCCAGACGCAGGGCCCTGTCATCCAGCCCGGTGGCGGCCTTCAGGGTCGCGACCTGGTCCGGGGTGAAACGGGCCTGGAAATCGTCCCCCAGCATGGGCAGCAGGGCGGCCTGGAGCGGGGCGGAAAGGGTCTCGAATGGCTTGGCAAAGCGGGGATGCATACTGTGTCCTCAAAGGCCAATTGGGGGGCCATTGTAGGGAGCAAGCGCGGCGAATTGTGTGAGCGCGCTCACGCCTTGATGGGCAAAGGGGCGGGGATGGTAAAGGAAACGTTTGTCTTTCGCAATCTGTGCGCCAGCTCCCGGCATCAGGGAGGCGAGGGTATCGGATGGAAACGGTGAAAGGGCACAGAGGCCATGGCCGCAGGGGCGGCCATGGCAACGGGGATCAGGTCAGCCAGTGGTAGAGGGCGAACAGCAGGGGGGCGATGGCCGCGGTCAGCACACCGCACACCACCATGGCCAGCGACGAGAAGGCGCCCTGGGTCACCCCCTGCTCGGCGGAGGCGGCGGTGCCGATGGCGTGGGCGCAGGCTCCCATGGCGAGTCCCTGGGCCTCGGGGTCGGTGACCCGCATCAGCTTGAGCAGGGGGTAGCCCGCCAGGGCCCCCAGGATCCCCACCACCACCACCACGGCGGCGGCGATGGCGGGAATGCCGCCGAGGGACTGGCTGACGCTCATGGCGAGCGGCGTGGTGATGGACTTGGTGGCGATGGAGGCGAGCAGCGCCGGATCCGCCCCCATCAGGTGGCCGACCCCCAGGGTGGTACAGACCGAGATGAGCACCGCGGTGAGGGTACAGGCCAGGATGGGTGTGAGCTTGTCGCGGATCTGGCGCGCCTGCTGGTAAAGCGGCAGGGCCAGGGCCACCACGGCGGGTTCCAGCAGGGCGGTCAGGGGCGAGGCCCCCTGCTGGTACTGATCCAGAGGCAGATCGAGCCAGAGCAGCAGGCCGATGATGACGGCGGTGGGGATCAGCACCGGATTGATGACGGGCCAGGGCAGGCGGCGGTAGAGGGCCCGGGTCATGAAATAGAGGGCCAGGGTGAGGGGCAGGGCGAACCAGAGGATCATGGCTTGTTCATCCTTTGATAGAGGTGGCCGACCGCGCCCAGGATGAGCACGATGCCGAGCACGACGCAGAGCATGATGAGACCGAAGGATTGGCGCAGGGGCTCGAGCCAGGCCACCAGGCCCACCGCCACCGGCACGAACAGCACCCCCATGTGGCGCAGCAGCAGGCCGCCCCCCAGCTCGACCCAGGAGAAGCGGACGATCTGCAAGGAGAGCAGCACGAACAGCAGCAGCATGCCGATGATGCTGCCGGGGAAGGCGAAGGGCAGGATGGCCGCCACGGCCTTGCCTGCCAGCAGACAGGCGATGATGACCAGAAAATCACGAAGGTAGCGCAGGGTGCGTTGCAGCAGCACGGGGGCCTCATCTTGGCAAGTGTGAGCAAGGTCGCAGTTTAACAGGCACGGGGGGGAGGGAACAGGGTCAACTGGCCCGCAGGGGATACAATGGCCCCGGCTTCATCCCCATTCACAAGAAGGAGTTCCCATGTCGACCCCCTCTCTCCTGGCCCGGTTGCGCCAACTGCCCGCCGATCCCGCCCTTCCTGACACCCTGCTGCAAACCCGCCAATGGGAGGGGCCGCTTTGCCGGGTGAGGCTCGACAACACCGGGAGGCAGTCCGAGGCCGTCCACCACTGGCGGCTGTTTGAGGGGGATCTCGGACTTGCGCCCGACGCGGCCATCTACGGAGAGGGGTTCCAGATGCTGGCCCAGACCGGGGGACGCTGGAATGCCCCCGAGCACCTGGGCCGCTGCCCCGATGCGTCTGTCTATCGCATCACCGCCGACCATGGCTACCACACGGTGCACAACCTGCTGCTGGTGGCGCAGGAGGGGGGCTGGCTGCTGCTGGCCTTTGCGAGCTGCCAGCGCTTTGGCGGGGAGTTTCGTCTCCTTCCCGACGGGCGCCTCGAGATCGTGATGAACACCGAAGGGCGCACCCTGGCGCCGGGTGCACACTGGGAGAGCGAGGCGCTGATCTGCCTGGAGGGGCCGGACAGGGAGGCCCTGCTCGCGACGCTGGCGCAGCATATCGCCGCCGAGCACGGCTCCCTGGTGGGGGAGGTGCCCACGCGCCCGAGCGGCTGGTGCTCCTGGTATCACTACTACGCGAACGTGAGCGCGGCGGACATTCGCGAGAACCTGGCGGTGCGGGCCGAGCGTTTTCCGGCCCTGCGCTACGTGCAGATAGACGATGGCTATCAGGCCAGGATGGGGGACTGGCTCACCCCTTCCGCCAAGTTCGAGGAGGGGGTGGCGGCCCTGGCAGGGGAGATCCGCGCCGCCGGTTGCGAGCCTGCGCTCTGGGTCGCCCCCTTTATCGCCGAGCCCGGCTCGCAAGTGTTCCAGGATCACCCTGACTGGTTCGTGAAAGGGGAGGATGGCCTGCCGCTCCCCTCGGAGCGGGTCACCTACGGGGGCTGGCGCTGCACCCCCTGGTACGTGCTGGATGGCACCCACCCCGAGGTGCAGACGCACCTGGATCAGGTATTTCGCACCCTGCGTACCCAGTGGGGCATTCACTACTTCAAGCTCGATGCCAACTTCTGGGGGGCCATCCACGGTGGGCGCTTCCACGACCCCGCCGCCACCCGGGTGGAGGCCTATCGGCGCGGAATGGCCGCCATCCTGCGCGGCGCCGGGGAGGGGGCCTTCCTGCTCGGCTGCAATGCGCCGCTGTGGCCGAGCCTCGGCCTGGTACATGGCATGCGGGTGAGCGATGACGTGGAGCGCCAGGGCCCCCGTTTTCGCCAGATAGCGCGAGAAGCCTTCTGCCGCGCCTGGCAGCACGAGCGGCTCTGGGTGCTGGACCCCGACTGCGTCTGCCTGCGGGATATTCCGGGCCAGCACGGGAGCCGCGTCGAGTACGACTTCCACCTGGCCGCCCTGGTGGCGAGCGGTGGCATGGTACTGGCGGGGGACAGATTGCAGGATCTGGACGAGGCGCAAGGGGCGCGCCTTGGCAAGCTGCTGGCCCTGTGCGCCGCGCGCACCCCGGCGGCCCGCTTCGAGGGGATGGCATTCGAGCGCGGGCGGGTGGCGCTGCCCGGGGGCGGCGAGCTGCTCTGCCTGTTCAACTGGGGGGAGCACGCCTGCGAGTTCCCGTTGGCGCCGGGGGACACGGACTTCTGGGACGAGACGCCCCTGGGGAGCACCCTGGTGCTGCAAGGGGGGCAGGGGGCGGTGATCCGCTACCCCTGATGGCGTTGCACTGCAAAAAGGCTCCCTCGGGAGCCTTTTTTACGTGGCGAAATGGTCTCTAGAAGTGCCACTCCATCCCGATGGCGTAATTGGCGGAGCCATAGCCCGGGATCTCGTTGCTGGAGGCGAGCGCCTTGACGGTGAGGCGGGTTGTCAGGGGGATGCCGAGCCCCATGCCGATGGCGATCTCGTCGCTCTGATCCCCCATCATGTCCACCCGCAGGGTGCGATAGAGGGAGAGATCCTGGCTCATCTGGGCATAGATCTGGGACGACTTGTTGTAGAGCTGGCCGAACACCTCCATCTGGAAGCCGTTTTGCGGCGTGATGGCCAGGGGAATGCCGGCGAAGCGGTAGAGATCCGAGTGGTTGAAATAGCTGTTGGTGATTTGCGGGGTGAAGTCGGTCTGCTGGTAGAGAGTGCTGAAATTGCGCTCGATGAGCCGGTAGGTCTGCTCCGGCAGGCGCAAGAGGTAGTCTGGCACCTCGAACCGGGCGCCAGCGAGGGCAGCCTGGGGCAGCAGGGCACAGGCGACGAGTGTCAAAGCAGGCAGAGCTGAACGCATAAAACGAGAGTTCCCCAACAGTCGAAAGCACGGCATCCATGCCGTCAGCGCATCTAAATATTCACACTATCAGGAGCTTGGGCTCCCTGCCCATTATGTCGCGAGCCGGGGAAACGCATCGGTTTTTAACTGTGAAACGGCTCACATCTCACAGATTTTCAAGGTAGTGATAGAGACTCTTTAGAATCGCAAAGTTCCGTTCGTTCCCCTGGTTCTGTTCCGCCAGTGCTTCCAGGCGCGGCACATAATCCGGCAGGCGGCGGCTGAAGTAGTCGCTGCAGTGCAGGCGCCAGCGCTTCTGCTCCGCTTCGCTCAAGGTGTGGGGCCAGTTGCGGGCGCGGTAACGGAACAGCATCTCGGGCAGACGGGGATCCGTGAAGGCAAACTCCCGCTCCCCCAGCAGATCCGCCGGGGTGGCGCGCACCAGATCCATGGTGGACTTGTCGCCGTGGCCGAAGAAGCCGGCGTAGAGCTGGGTGTCGGGGTCGCCGTCGGTGCTGCCGGCAAACTCCTGGTTGAACACCTCCACCAGTTTTTCCCGCACCTCGGGGTGGGCCCGCAGCAGATCCAGGCTCTTGCGGCACTGAGCCCGATTGATGCCCAGCTCGTCCGCCCGCTCCGGTGTCAGGGTGGCGGCCGGGGCCAGTACCGGGCACTTGTTGATGTGCACCAGTTTGACCGGAATGCCGGCCAGATCCCCCAGCTCCTCTTTTTTGGTGTAGAGGCGCTCGCGGATCTCCTCGCAGGAGAGCTCGATGAGCGGAGTCGGGTCACGGGTCAGATCCACCATGATCACCGCGTTCTGGTTGGTGGGGTGCCAGGCGAGCGGCGACACCCAGCTCGCACACCCCTGCCAGGGGGAGAACATGCCGGAGACGTGCACCAGGGGTTTCATGGTCACCACGTCGATGAGGGCCTTCACCTTGTTCTTGTTGCGAAGATCAAAGAGGTACTCGAAGAGCTTGGGCTGGGCATTTTTCACCAGCCTGGTCATCTCGATGGTGGCCAGCACATCCGAGAGCGCATCGTGGGCGTTGGCGTGGGCCACGCCGTTGGCCACCGTCAGCTTCTCCAGCCTGAAGCTCGGCTTGCCCTCTTCATCGAAGGCCCACTCTATCCCCTGCGGGCGCAGGGCGTAGCAGGCCCGCAGCATGTCGAGGATGTCCCAGCGGGAGTTGCCGTTCTGCCAGGCGTAGGCATAGGGGTCATAGAAGTTGCGATAGAGGGTATAGCGGGTCACCTCGTCATCGAAGCGGATGCTGTTGTAGCCGAGCACGCAGGTGCCCGGGGTGGCGAACTCTGCGTGGATCTGGCGGATGAAGTCCGCCTCGCACAGCCCGTCCTTCATCGCCTTTTGCGGCGTGATGCCGGTGATGAGGCAGGCTTCCGGCTCCGGCAGGTAATCTGCCGACGGCTTGCAGTAAATCACCAGCGGCTCGCCGATGACGTTGAAATCCGCGTCGGTGCGAATGCCCGCAAACTGCGACGGCCTGTCTTTGGCCGGACTGATGCCGAAGGTCTCGTAGTCGTGGAAATAGAAGGTAGGCTTTGTCTGCTGGCTCATTTCGTGGTTCTGAATTGTGTTTATATGCTTTAAAAACAAGTCGTTATACGGAGTGTCATCTCAGATTGTCTCATTTTGTCCAATCTTGATTCAGTCCGTTTCAGACCAGTTTGGTACGTATCTGTGTACACGTCTGGGCGCGTTATTGTGTCAGTGAAAAATCAGATGGCCAATCACAGGAGAGTCATATGCCACTTACTGATGCGAAGCTACGGGCACTCTATGGTAAGCCCTACTTTGGCAAGACGGAATTGTCAGATCGTGATGGATTGTCAGCTCGGGTCACCGAGCGTGGCACCATCTCATGGCAATATCGCTATCGCTGGCAAGGAAAAGCGGCGAGACTCAAAATTGGACGCTATCCCGACCTTAAACTCGCTGATGCCAGGGCTTTGATCCCTGCTATCCGTGGTGCACTTGAGCGTAATGAACACCCTAGAGTTTTCTGGGATAAGCTCCACCAGAAGCATGATGTCACACTGAAACAGTGCTGCGAGCATTTTCGTGAGCACCATCTGCCCAAGCTGCGGCCCCGTACGGTCATGCTTTATGAGCATACCATGCAGCGCTATTTCGAACCTCTGTTTATTGGTATTCCGGTTGAACAGGTCCCGTTTTCCAGCTGGCTGGAGTGGTTTGATAAAATTGGCAAGAAAAAGCCGAAAAACGCAGGGCATTTATTGCGCAGGTTAAAATCCATTCTTAGTTTTTGTATTCGGAGAAATCTCATTGTCGGCTCCCCAGTGTTGCAATTACGCACGGAGGATGTGGGTTCTCAACCTGAGAGAGGTACTCGCGTGCTGACCATGCGTGAACTCGCTCAGATTTGGATTGCATTCGAACAGAGTAAGGCCAGCCGCGGATTAAAATTGGCGGCCAAACTGGTGATCCTGCTGGGCTGTCGCAGCGGCGAGGCATTGGGGGCGCAGTGGAGTGAGTTTAATCTGGAGGAGCAAATTTGGACGGTTCCCGCTGCTCGTGCCAAAAGTGGATCACCAATACGTCGGCCTATTCCTACCCGGGTGATGATGTTGCTGCAAGAAGCGGCGGCGAAATCTCGGCTAAAGGGGGGGCCAGTATGTCGCTCGCCGGTGAATCCAAAGCAGTCATTGAGCAGTGCGTCCCTGATCCAGCTAGCAGAGCGGGTGCGAGATAAACTGGATCTTCCGTATTGGCGTATGCACGACATGCGTCGGACGCTGAGTACGCGTTTATCGGAGGAGCGCATCATGCCACAGGTAACCGAGAAAATGCTTGGTCACAGTATGGCTGGTGTCATGGCTATTTACAATCTTCATGATTGGACCAATGAGCAACGTGAGGCATATGAGTTATGGGATAAAAAATTAATGGAGGCAGTGAAATCCATTCAGGAAATGTAAATATAATGGAGTCATAAAATAGCGGTATAATTCATCATCTAAGATGAGCGATTTTCCCTTGATATCCAACTGCTGACCTCTGCGGCAGAATAAAAACCTTTATTGTGTGGCGGTGGAAACTTGTGTTCTTTAATCCACCTGTACAGAGTCGATCTAGATATGCCAAGTTTTTTTAATAGTGCTTTGGTTTTTATTAGTGCTGGTTCATTCTTGTTCATATAGCCTCCTGTTTTTTAGGAGGTTAAACATCATTGGTGAATGTGTCAATTTGCTCTATTCTTAGGCGACTTGCTTTTGTGATATATAAAAGCAAGTCGCCATGCTCATACTGTAAAAATGAACTTTAAAACTGTTTTTGTATATTATAAAAGCAATGAAAATGGTCGTGTATCAATATAGCTCATGGTCATGATATGTAAATTTCAATGGCGGAAGTGCTCGTTCTGTCTCCTTGGTTGCCTTTAGGGTAGGGTTTTGCTTCAGAGTTGAATCCACCGCAGCCTAACATGTACCCCTACTGCTTTATTCAATTGGCCCTCCCTCATGTCACTGAGTCAGCGACACAATTTGTATCATCTGGGGCGATCCGTGATGGCTTAGCCAGAAAATCATTAATGAATCGCCCCGGCTTCTCTAGACACTTTCGAGCCTCTCGAAATATTGCTTCTCACACTCTACTGGCGATAGCCCGTTGTTGAAACTGTGCCGGCGCTTGGGGTTGTAAAACATTTCAATGTAATCG